>Ga0222427_100003_pt1 | contig 1277235 bp, 1174 predicted proteins | sample 2B20Ametagenome_FD_182890 | JGI IMG/M metagenome (GOLD analysis project Ga0222427, IMG submission 182890) | Enriched microbial communities from leaf-cutter ant dump, University of Wisconsin, Madison, United States - 2B20A (version 2) | ecosystem: Environmental > Terrestrial > Nest > Insects...
GAAGTAACGAGCGACGAATCTGACGCTTGCGATAGCGGACAGAAGAACTCGGAGATCGCGGAAGTGCAAATTGGTGCGCTTGCTCTTAAGTGGCCTAACGCCTGAATTAAGCCGCGCCGCGAAGCGGTGTCGGCTTGAATGAATTGTTAGGCCACTGCTCTTGAAGGCGAGGCATGACCTAGGCCGAGTGTACTGCCGATTTGGCGCTTGAAGAACGAGCGAGACATTGCGAAGCCGGAGGCGCGGCCGCTTTGTGCTGCGCCGTAGCGCGATGGTCTGCGGCGAAGAAATGAGCGGTTAACTTGATAGTTGCAACACCGTACAACGAGTACATACGAGCGCTCAGAAGTGCAGATCCGGTGCGCTTGCTCTTGGTGGCCTAACGCCTGAATTAAGCCGCGCCGCGAAGCGGCGTCGGCTTGAATGAACTGTTATGCAGCCTGCGACAACCGGTGAAGCAAGGCTGCTGAAGTGATCTTAAGCCAGCGGGAATCGGTACGCGAGGAATCACCAGACGAAGGCCAGCGATGGTGGGCGGGTAAGAACTTGGCTATTTTGCACGCTGCAGTGCGTGGTCGAGCAGATTGTACGACAAGCTGGATGTTAGGACACTGGCGAGGTTGCGCAAGGCAATGCGACTTTTGCTTGCCCGCGCATAACGCCTAAATTAAGCCGCACCGCGAAGCGGTGTCGGCTTGAATGAATTGTTAGGCCACGGCTCTTAACGATGGCGCATGACCTGTCCCGAGTGTACTGCTGATCTGGCTCTTGATGAACGAGCGAAACATGACGGAGGCGGAGGCGCGGCCGCATTGTGCTGCGCCGTAGCGCGGGGGTGTCCCAACGAAGTGCGGCCAGTGAGACTTGCAGTGCAGAATGCAGCGGCTTTCCTTGTCGAGGAGCGGGAGCAAGCAGGCACGCTCATAACCTGTTTCGATGCGCTTGCTCTTAGTGGCCTAACGCTTGAGTTAAGCCGTGCCGCGAAGCGGCATCGGCTTGAACGAATTGTTAGGCCATTGCTCCTGAAGATGAGGCATGGCCTGGGCCGAGTGTACTGCGTTGTTGCTCTTGAAGAACGAGCGAGACGCTGAGAAGCCGGAGGCGCGGCCGCTGTGTGCTGCGCCGTAGCGCGAGGTGTCTCAACGAAGTGCGGCCAGTGAGACTTGCAGTGCAGAGTGCAGCGGCTTTCCTTGCCGAGGAGCGGGAGCAAACAGGCACGCGCATAACCTGTTTCGATGCGCTTGCTCTTAGTGGCCTAACGCCTGAGTTAAGCCGTGCCGCGAAGCGGCATCGGCTTGAACGAATTGTTAGGCCACTGCTCTTGACGATGGCGAATGACCTGGTCCGAGTGTACTGCTGATCTGGCTCTTGATGAACGAGCGAGACATGACGGGGCGGAGGCGCGGCTGCTTTGTGCTGCGCCGTAGCGCGAAGTGTCTCAACGAAGTGCGGTCAGTGCGCTTTGCTAGGTGAAGTGGCAGCCCCGCTTTATTTGCCGAGGAGCGGGAGCAAACAGGCATGCGCATGACCTGTTTCGATGTGCCTACTCTTAGTGGCCTAACGCCTGAGTTAAGCCGTGCCGCGAAGCGGCATCGGCTTGAACGAATTGTTAGGCAGCGACTGGCCGGAATGCAACACCGCAAGACAAAGCGAACACGCTCTTGTGTGGCCTGCCGATGCTTCTTGCGGAAAACTGTCCCGCAGACGGAGTGCAGCCGCTCTCAGGCTGCACGGAGACTGAGGCCGAGGCTTTGAATGCTTGGGAATGCAGTCAACTTCAAGTTCCTTAATCCCGAATGCTAAAGATCCAGTTCCAACGCTGCCTAACGCCTGAGTTAAGCCGTGCCGCGAAGCGGCATCGGCTTGAACGAATTGTTAGGCCACTGCTCTTGACGATGGCGGATGACCTGCCCCGAGTGTACTGCTGATCTGGCTCTTGATGAACGAGCGAGACATTACGAAGGCGGAGGTGCGGCTGTTTTGTGCTGCGCCGTAGCGCGAGGTGTCTCAACGAAGTGCGGCTCAGTGGGCTTTGCGAGGCGAAGTGCAACCGCTTTCTTTGCCGAGGTGCGAGAGCAAGCGGGCGAGTGCGTGCCCTGTTCCGACCCACCCGCTCTTAGTGGCCTAACGCCTGAGTTAAGCCGCGCCGCGTAGCGGCGTCGGCTTGAATGAATTGTTAGGGGGCTGGCCAATGGCGCTCAATGGGGAACTCCAATGGCTGAAGCCACCTTGCACGATATGTTGAATCCTGCACGATCTTGCGCTGGCGGTCGCGAATCTTGCTGATGTGCAAAGTGTCCGGGTCACGGAACTCGATCACGCCAGTCTCTCTTTTATCCTCGTCCCAGAAGAATACGCGCTGCATATAAATGCAGTCATCCAACTGCCCGTGCCATACGAGGAAATGCCACGAACGGCCATCTGAGCCGTGCAACGGACCCTCGATATTTTGGCCTCGCCACCAACTCACACAGCCCCCTAACAACTAGTAGTTGATGAAAATAATAAATAAGCCCAGAGCATTCATCTCCGCCAACTGTGCCGTAGGTGAAGACTCACCTTCAAATCAGTAGTTTACCTCTGGATCATGGGGATGCCGAGCTGCACGCTCTTATGCATATCCACGAAGGCCAAGCGCCATGTTTTATCTCATCGAAAGCCCGAAGTATGCCATCCGTGTGGCAGAGCCAGGCTGGCAGGGAAACGAAAGCCAGCTTGAGCGAATTTCGGCGCTGGTCGCCGATGTTCGCAGGGTTTTGCGTGTCCGGCACTACAGCGTTCGCACTGAGACGGCGTATCTGGGCTGGATCAAGCGGTTCATCCTGGCCAACCATCTGAGGAATCCGGAGGAGTTGGGGCACCGGGAGGTAGAGGCTTTCCTGAGCCGACTGGCAGTGGAGGGAAAAGTGGCGCCTTCGACCCAGAATCAGGCGCTCTCGGCATTGCTGTTCCTGTATCGCGATGTGTTGCGGATGCGATTGGAATGGATGGAGGAGGTGGTTCGGGCGAAAGGGGCGCGGAAATTGCCCGTCGTGTTGGCGCGGGATGAGGTGCGTTGCCTGTTGGCGCAACTGGATGGGCGGGCGTGGCTGCTGGCGAGCGTGCTGTACGGCACCGGGATGCGGTTGATGGAATGTCTGCGCCTGCGGGTGAAGGATGTCGATTTCGCTCGCGGGGAAATCACGGTGCGGGACGGAAAAGGCGGCAAGGACCGGCGCACCATCTTGCCGCGCAGTCTGGTGGAGCCGTTGCAGTTCGAGATCGAGCGTGCCCGCGTCCTGCATGCCGCCGATCTGGCCCAGGGATTCGGAGCGGTGTGGCTGCCTTACGCGTTGGCGCGGAAATATCCGAATGCCGCCGCGGAGTTCGGATGGCAATACGTGTTCCCGGCGCGGAAGCGCTCGCTGGATCAGCGCGACGACCGCGAGCGCCGGCATCATGTCGATGCGGAGTTCGTGTCGCGCGCGCTGAAAAGCGCGCGTGATCGCGCCGGGTTAGTGAAGCACGTCACCGCGCATACCCTGAGGCACTCGTTCGCCACCCATCTGCTGGAGGCCGGCTATGACATCCGCACCATCCAGGAACTGCTGGGGCACAAGGACGTGGCGACGACGCAGATCTACACCCACGTTCTCAACCGTGGACCGAACGGCGTCGCCAGCCCGCTGGATCGCTGAGGCTCGTAGGAAATCAATTCCCGCTAATACGCAGGGTGGCCTTGGGGGCGACGCCGCGTTCCAGCGTTTCCAGATGGATGCGGTGCGGACCGAAGACTGCCTCGGTCTGCCTGCCCTGCAGTGGGCTGGTATGCAGCGACGTCTCGCTTGCGCCGCCGCCCTTGGCCGGTTGCCAGCGCAACAGGATTTCCGCATCGCCGGCCCAGACACATTGGACGTCGGGCGCGCAGCGGGAATCGTTGACCAGCTGCCAGTAGGTCAGGCGGCTGCCATCGGCCAACGCGGCCGATTCGCCGACGCCGAGAGTCAACATGCGTGCCTCACCAGCAGCGGCTTGCGCGGGAGCGTCTGCGGCTGGAGAGGCGGCGGGGGCGGGATCCTGCGACGCGCTGGCGCAGCCGGTCAGCAGGGCAAGGGCGAGAAGCGTGGCGATGCGGATCATGGCGATGGCACCGTGCGGTGGGTCGGGCGTCCTGTATGCCACAACCGCGATGAACATGCCGCGATTCGGGGGCTCAGCGCTCGCCGCGCTTGCGGTCGCGGCGCGAGGCGATCCGGTCCGCCAGCCGCGTGGGTTCGGGCAGGCGGTAGGTGGTCACGAAGCGCATCGCAAGCTCCGGCGCGGACGGCATCGCCACCTTGTGGCCGGGCGAGACGATCAGCGGCAAGCAGCCGGGCTTGCTGCGCAGCAGCCAGCCGATCTGTTCGCGGCCGTCGCGCAGCGGCGTGAAGGCGCCGCGCATGTCGTGCAGGGCCATGCGTGCTTCGCCGACGAGGATCTTCTTGGCGACGCCGATGCAGGGCAGGTTGGTGGCGACGCCGAAGTGCGCGGCGATGCCGAGCCGGCGCGGATGGGCGATGCCGTGGCCGTCGATGAAGGCGAGATCGGGCGCATGTTCCAGCATCGAAAGCGCTTCCAGCAGCGCCGGCAGTTCGCGGAAGCTGAGCAGGCCGGGGATGTAGGGCATGCGCGTCGGCATGCGCGCGACCTGCTGGTCGATCACCTCGCGCGTGTCGGCGTCCAGCAGCACGGCGGCGGCGCGGGTGGTGGCGCCGCCATCCTCGAAGCCGACGTCGAAGCCGGCCACGGTGCGCAGCGGCTTCGGGAAGTCGTCGCGCAGTTTCACCTGCTGGGCGAGCTGGCGTTGCAGAGTGCGCAGCGCGGCGGTGTCGCCGGCCCAGTCCGGCAGGGGCGTTGCGTTGTCCATCAGTCGCGGAACTCGCGCAGCGTGGCGCGGCCGTCCGTGTCGAAGCGGACGGTGTAGCGGATGCCGTAGATGCGCTCGTCCATGTCGGGTACGGCGCAGCCGCACAGGGCGCGGGCCAGCGGCGGCAGGGTGTCGCTGTGGCCGATCACCAGCACCGTGCCGGCGGGATGTTCGGCGCGCAGGTGTCGGGCGAAGGCGTCGGCATCGGAGGGGTCATAGTCGACAACCGTCAGGCCCTTCGCATGCGCGATGGGCGCCGCGGTCTGGCGGGTGCGCCGGGTCGGCGAACTGTAGATCGCCTCCAGCGGCTCGTCCGCCAGCAATGTGGCCAGCCGCTGCGCGCGCGCTTCGCCGGCGGCGGTCAGCGGCGGATCCTTGCCCGTGGTGAAATCCTTTTCAGCATGCCGCACCAGCAAGTAGGTGGCGGAAGTTGCGGGTGCGTCCGGACGGCTGGCGCAGGCGGCCAGCCACAGGCAGGCGATGACGAGGAGGAGGCGCATGCGCCGATGATAGGCCCGGCCGCCATGAATGTCCTTTTCATCCCGGCCGCAGCGCCGCCAGCAGGCCACGCGCGGCGTTGAAGCGCGTGGCCGCGTCCGGCAGCTCCAGCGTGATGCGCAGCTTGTCCGGGCCGTCCATACGGTAGTGCTTCGGTTGGCCCTGGATCAGGCGGATCACCGCCATCGGATCGACGCTGGGCTTCTCCACGAACTGCATGCGCCCGCCGTTGCCGCCGAGGTCGAGCTTGCGGATGCCGAGCGCGGTCGCCGCCAGCTTCAGCTCGGCGGTGGCGAACAGGTGCTTGGCGGCGTCGGGCAGCAGACCAAAGCGGTCGATCATCTCCACCTGCAATTCGCGCAGCGCATCGCCGTCGCGCGCGGCGCTGATGCGCTTGTACAGGGTCAGGCGCGCGTGCGGATCGGGCAGGTAGTCGTCGGGGATCAGCGCCGGCACGTGCAGGTCCACTTCGGCGCCGTGGCGGTCGGCATCGTCCACGTCCGGCAGCTTGCCCTGCTTGATGCTGCGCACCGCGCGCTCCAGCAGTTCGGTGTAGAGGCTGAAGCCGACTTCCGCCATCTGCCCGCTCTGGTCCTCGCCCAAGAGTTCGCCAGCGCCGCGGATTTCCAGGTCGTGGGTGGCGAGGGTGAAGCCGGCGCCGAGTTCGTCCATCGAGCTGATCGCCTCCAGCCGCTTGCGCGCGTCGCCGGTGATGCTGCGCTGGTCGGGGATCAGCAGGTAGGCGTAGGCGCGATGGTGGCTGCGCCCGACGCGGCCGCGCAGCTGGTGCAGCTGGGCCAGCCCGAACTTGTCGGCGCGGTTGATGAGGATGGTGTTTGCGTTGGGGATGTCGATGCCGGATTCGATGATGGTCGAGCACAGCAGCACGTTGGTGCGCTGCTTGTGGAAGTCCAGCATCACGCGCTCCAGCTCGCGTTCGTGCATCTGCCCGTGGGCGATGCCGATGCGCGCGTCGGGCACCAGCGCCTGCAGTTCCTCGCCCATCCGGCCGATGCTTTCCACGTCGTTGTGCAGGAAATACACCTGCCCGCCGCGCGCCAGCTCGCGCTGGAAGGCTTCGCGCAGCAGCGCGTCGTCCCAGGCGTGCACGAAGGTCTGCACGGCCAGGCGGTTGGCCGGCGGCGTGGCGATGATCGAGAGGTCGCGCAATCCGCTCATCGCCATGTTGAGCGTGCGCGGGATCGGCGTCGCGGTCAGTGTGAGCAGATGGACGTTGGCGCGCAGCTTCTTCAGCGCCTCCTTCTGGCGCACGCCGAAGCGCTGCTCCTCGTCGACGATGACCAGGCCCAGGTCGGCGAACTTCACGTCCGGTTGCAGCAGGCGGTGGGTGCCGACGATGACGTCGAGCTTGCCCTCGGCCAGTTTCTGCAACTCGGCCTCGATCTCCTTCTTGCTCTTGAAGCGCGACAGCACTTCGACGCGCAGCGGCCAGTCGGCGAAGCGGTCGCGGAAGTTGCGGTAGTGCTGCTCGGCCAGCAGCGTGGTCGGCACCAGCACCGCGACCTGCTTGCCCGCGCTGGCGGCGGCGAAGGCGGCGCGCACGGCGACTTCGGTCTTGCCGAAGCCGACGTCGCCGCAGACCACGCGGTCCATCGGCTGGCTGCTGGCGAGATCGCGCAGCACCGCTTCGATGGCGGCGTGCTGGTCGGGTGTTTCCTCGAACGGGAAGCCGGCGGCGAAGGGCTCGTACATCGCCCGGTCGACGTCGATGGCAAGGCCCTGCCGCGCCTGCCGCTTGGCCTGGATTTCCAGCAGCTCGGCGGCGACGTCGCGGACCTTGTCGGCGGCCTTCTTCTTCGCCTTCGCCCACTGCTCGCCGCCGAGGTTGTGCAGTGGCGCGGTGTCGGGGTTCGCGCCGGAATAGCGGCTGATGCGGTCGAGCTGCGCCACCGGCACGTACAGGCGGTCGCCCTTGGCGTATTCGATGTCGAGGAATTCGCCGGGCATGCCGCCGACGTCCATCGCCACCAGCCCGCGGTAGCGGCCGACGCCGTGGTCTTCGTGGACGATGGGCGCGCCGAGGGTGAGTTCGCCGAGGTCGCGGATGATCGCTTCTGGTTCGCGGCCGGCGCGCTTGCGGCGGCGTGGCTGGCTGGCGCGCTCGGGGAACAGCTGGCGTTCGGTGAGGACGACCAGTTGCGGCGCATCCAACGCGAAGCCGTCGTCGAAGGGGGCGACCGCGATGGCGAATTCAGGCTCCTCTCCCTCCGGGAGAGGGGTTGGGGTGAGGGTTCGGCCCGCGACCGAACCCTCATCCGGCGCTTCGCGCCACCTTCTCCCGGAGGGAGAAGGGGAAGTAAATGCGGTCCAGCTTTCGACCACCGCCGGCTTCAATCCCGCCGCCTGCATCACCTCCAGCAGCGCCTCGCGTCGCCCCGGCGAATCCGCGGCGACCAGCACCCGGCCCGGATAGTTCGACAGGAAGGCGCGCAGCGCCTCGCCCGGCGCATGGTCCTTCGCCGCCAGCGGCAGGACGGGCGCGGGCTGCACCGGCAGCGAGTGCGCGTCGCCGTGGCGTGGATGCTGCGCGCCGCAGACTTCGATGCGATCGACGCGGTTCAGGGTTTCGCGCAGCGCGTCCGGCGACAGCCACAGCTCGGCCGGCGGCAACAGCGGGCGCTCGACGTCGTGGCGCAGCTGCTCGAAGCGTTCGCCGATCTGCTTCCACGCGTACTCGGCGGCGTCGAACGCGCCGTCGCACAGCAGCGGCAGGGCGTTCGGCGCGAGGTAGTCGAACAGGGTTTCCGCGCTGCCCGCGCCGCCGCGCTGCGGAGCGAAGAACAGCGGCAGGTAGTACTCGATGCCGGCGGGGGCGAGGCCGGCCTTCAGGTCCTGCACTAGCGCGCTGCGGCGGGTGTCGATGTCGAAGCGCTCGCGCAGCGCTTCGAGCGCGCGCTGCACGTTGGCGTCGTCCATCGGCACTTCGCGGCCGGGCAGCAGTTCGATGGCGTCGATCTTCTCCAGCGAGCGCTGGCTCTCCGGATCGAAGGCGCGGATGCTGTCGATCTCGTCGTCCAGCAGCTCCACCCGGAACGGCGCGTCTGCGCCCATCGGATAGACGTCCAGCAGGCCGCCGCGCACGGCGAAGTCGCCTGGATCGAACACCTGCGGCACGTTGCGGTAGCCGGCGGCTTCCAGCCGGCGCTTCTCGGCGTCCATGTCCATGCGCTGGCCCACGCGCACGCTGAAACGGTTGCCGAGCACGTGCGCGCGCGGGGCGAGGCGCTGCATCAGCGTGGCCGCTGGCACCACCACCAAACCGCGCTTGAGTTCCGGCAGCCGCGCCAGCGTGGCCAGACGCTGGCTGACGATTTCCGGATGCGGGCTGAAGCGGTCGAAGGGCAGGGTTTCCCAGTCGGGGAAGCCGAGCACCGGCAGCGCGTCGCCGCCGCCGGTCAGCGTGCGCAGGTCGGCTTCGAGCTGGTGCGCGGCGTGGTTGTCGCGCGCGACCAGCAGCAGCGGGCCAGCGTGGCGCTGCGCGGCGGCCAGCACGGCGGCGGCCAGTGCGGTGCCGGAGGCGGGTGCGCGCCAGTACGCGCGCTGCTGGCCGGCGCGCGGCAGGGGAACGTCGAAGGACAGGGCGGAATGCGGCATCAGCTCACTTTCGGAAAAACGCGGCGGCGCCGGATGCGGGCATCCAGCGCTATGTGGTCGGGTTGTCCCGCGATTTTACGCGCCGGGCGGCAGCGACATCAGCGGCGGGGGCGGCGGCGTCTTCGGCTTGGGCGGCGGGATATCGAGTACCACGCGCACCAGCCCGGCCTGGCCGATGGGTTCGCGGCGGAAGCCCAGCGAGGCGGCCAGAGCCTGCATCGGCAGGTTGCTTTCCAGCACGTCGCCGTACACGCGCTGCACCTTGCGGCCCTTGGCCCAGCGCACCAGCCGGCGCATCAGGTGGCGGCCCAAGCCCATGCCGTTGACGTAGTGGCTGACCAGGATCGCGAACTCGGCGTCCTTGCCGTTGGCGTCGATGGAGATGCGCGCCACCGCGCCGACCAGCGCCTCGCCCGGCGGCAGCGGCTCGGCGGCGACCAGCGCGAAATCGCGGCGCGGGTCCGGCCGGGTCAGCCGTTCGGCCTGCTGCGCGCTGAGCTCCTTCATCGGATGCAGGAAGCGCTGGCGGATCTCGTCCGGCTCCAGCAGGGTGAACGCGGCCTGCATCGGGCCTGCGTCCTCCGGCCGGATCGGGCGGATCAGGATGTCCCGGCCGTTGGCGAGACGGACGTTTTCGTGCCACGGGGGCATGCGGTTGCGTGCGGCCATTCCGGCATCTTCGCGTGAGGGACGTTAAAAAAATGAACGGCGCGTGTCTGGCGGGCGGGGGCCGGCTCAGGCGGCCGGCCGGCGGCGCAGCCGCGCCAGCGCCGACACCGCACCCAGGATCAGCGCCCCCGCCAGCACGCCGAACGCGGCGTTGAACAGGGCGTTCCACAGCCAGCCCAGCGCGCCGCCGGCATGCGCCTCGATGAAATGGTGGAGCGGGCCGAGGCCGTGCACCAGGATGCCGCCGCCGACCAGGAACATCGCCGCCGTGCCCGCCACCGACAGCGCCTTCAGCAGGCGCGGGGCGAAGGCGAGGATGGCGCGGCCCAGCCTCGCGCGGACGCTGCCCGCGCCGGGCCGGGCCAGATGCAGGCCGAGGTCGTCCAGCTTGACGATGCCGCCCACCAGGCCATAGACGCCGGCGGTCATCACCAGCGCGATCAGCACCAGCACGCCCAGCTGGACCGGCAGCGGTTTCGCCGCCACCGTGCCCAGCGAGATCACGATGATCTCGGCGGACAGGATGAAGTCGGTGCGGATCGCGCCCTTGATCTTGCCCCGCTCGAAGGCGAGCAGATCCACCGAGGCGTCGCCCACCGCGCGCGCGTGTTCGGCGTGGTGCTGGCGTTCCTCCTGCCTGTGCAGGAACTTGTGCGCCAGCTTCTCCACGCCCTCGTAGCAGAGGTAGCCGCCGCCGAGCATCAGCAGCGGCAGGATCAGCGGGACGGGGATGCCGCGCGACTTCAGCCAGCCTTCCAGCGCCGCGATCGCCAGCGCCGCCGGCACCAGGATCGCCTTGTTGACCAGCGAACCCTTCGCCACCGCCCACACCACCGGCAGCTCGCGTTCGGCGCGGATGCCGGTGACCTGCTGCGCGTTGAGAGCGAGGTCGTCGCCCAGCACACCGGCGGTCTTGCCGCCGGCCACCTTGGTCATGGCGGAGATGTCGTCCAGCAGGCTGGCGATGTCGTCGAAGAGGGCGAAGAAGCTGGAGGCCATGGAGGAGGTCCGGAGGGTCTGGGCCAGTGTCGCATCAGGCCGGTGCGCGCAGCCATTCCACGCGGGCGGACGCGCCCGGCTCGCCGAGCGCAGCGCGGATCGCGTCCAGCGCGGGCCGCATCGCTGCATCGAACTGCCACGGCGGGTTGAGCAGCAGCATGCCGCTGCCGTTCATGCGCAACGGCGAATCGTCGGGGCGCACCAGCAGCTCCAGCAGCAGCGCGGACTTCGCCGGCAGCTTCCCGGCGGCGCGGCGGAACGGCTGCAGCGCGCGGCCCTGCTTGATCGGATACCACAGCGCGAACATGCCCTGCGGCCAGCGCATCAGCCCTTCCTTCAGCGCGGCCAGCGCGATGTCGAACTCGTCCAGCTGCGCCTCGTAGGGCGGGTCGATCAGCACCAGCCCGCGCGCGAATTTCGTTGCGCCCTGTTTCGGCGGCAGCAGCGCCTTGATCGCGGCGTAGCCGTCGCGGGCGTGCACGGCCATCCGCGCATCGCCGGCGAAGTGGCCGCGCAGGACGTTCGCTTCCTCCGGATGCAGCTCGCAGGCGGCGATCCGGTCCTGCTCGCGCAACGCGTGCGCCAGCAGCCAGGGCGAGCCGGGGTAGGCGTGCGCGCCGTGCTGCGCGCGGCAGGCGCGCACCGCGGCCAGGTAGCGCTGCACGGCGGGATCGCGCGGCGCCTCGGCCTGCAGGCGGGCGATGCCGTCCTGCGCCTCGCCGGTTTTCTGCGCCGCCTCGCCGTCCAGCTTGTACAGGCCGCGCCCGCCGTGGGTGTCCAGCGCGAAGCAGGGCGAAGGCTTGGCGGTCAGCGCGTCGCACAGCGCCAGCAGCACGACGTGCTTGAGCACGTCCGCGTGGTTGCCGGCATGGAAGGCGTGGCGGTAGTTCATCGCCGCATTGTCGCATCGCCGCGGACTTCACATTCGCCCCCCAAACGGCGGCGCCCGGCCGGTTACGATGCCGGCATGCCGACCACCATCCTATTGGCCGAGGACGAAGCCGCCATCGCCGAGACGGTGCTGTACGCGCTGCGCGCCGACGGCTTCGAGGCGGAGCACGTCCTGCTGGGCGGGCAGGTGCTGCCGCGATTGGCGCGTGGCGGCATCGACCTGGTGATCCTCGACGTCGGCCTGCCGGACCGCAGCGGCTTCGACGTCTGCCGCGAGCTGCGCGAGGCCAGCGCGGTGCCGGTGATCTTCCTGACCGCGCGCAGCGACGAGATCGACCGCGTGCTGGGACTGGAACTGGGCGCGGACGACTACATGGCCAAGCCCTTTTCGCCGCGCGAACTGGTGGCGCGGGTGCGCGCGCGGCTGCGCCGACACGAGGGCGGGCAGGCGCGCCAGCGCGGCCGGTTCGAGATCGACGCCGCCGCCCACCGCATCCGCTACGCCGGCCACTGGCTGGAGCTGACCCGCTACGAACACGCGCTGCTGGCCGAGCTGTTGCGAAGGCCGGGCGCGATCCTCAGCCGCGCGCAGCTGCTCGACCGGGTATGGGCCGATGCGCTGGAATCCGGCGAGCGCACCGTCGACACCCACGTCAAGACGCTGCGCGCCAAGTTGCGCCAGCTCGATCCCGCGCGCGACCCGATCCGCACCCATCGCGGGCTGGGCTATTCCATCGACGTGGACTGAGGCCCGGTGAAGATCGCGCTGCGCGTGCTGTTGGGCTATTTCCTGATCGTGGCGCTGGCCGCGCTGCTGCTGGGCAACGTGTTCGTGCAGCAGGTGAAGCCCGGCGTGCGGCAGGCGATGGAGGACACGCTGGCCGACACCGCCAACGTGCTGGCGGAACTGGCCACCGACGACCTGCTGGCCGGGCGCATCGCCGACGGCCGGTTCGCGGCGCGCGTCCGCGCGATGGCACGGCGCGATCTGGATGCGCGCATCTGGGGCGAGGCCAAGCGCCATGCCAGCTACCGCATCGAGGTGACGGATGCGCATGGCATCGTCGTGTTCGATTCGGCGGGCAAGGAGGTGGGCCGCGACAACTCGCGCTGGAACGACGTGCACCGCACCCTGCGCGGGCAGTACGGCGCGCGCTCCACCCGCGACGATCCGGACGACGAGGCCAGCACGGTGATGTACGTGGCCGCGCCGATCTTCGATGCGGACGGGAAGATCGCCGGCGTGCTCACGGTGTCGAAGCCGAACCGCAGCATCCAGCCCTTCATCGAGCGCAGCCAGAACACCATCCTGCGCTGGGGCTGGGTGCTGCTGGGCAGCGCGCTGCTGGTGGGCGTATTGGCGGCGTGGTGGCTGTCGCGCCAGCTGGCCGCATTGCGCCGCTACGCCGATGCGGTGGCGCAGGGCGAACGCGCCTCGCTGCCCGACGCCGCCGGCGAATTCGCCGACCTCGGCCGCGCGCTGGAAAGCATGCGCCGGCAGCTGGAAGGCAAGCAGTACGTCGAACGCTACGTGCACGCGCTGACCCACGAGCTGAAAAGTCCGCTGGCGGCGATCCGCGGCGCGGCGGAGCTGCTGGAGGGGCCGCTGCCGGAGGCCGACCGCGCCCGCTTCGTCGCCAGCATCGACGCGCAGAGCCGGCGCATGGCCGGGATGGTGGACCGGATGCTGGAGCTGGCGGCGCTGGAGCATCGCCAGCGCATCGACGCGCCGGAGCCGGTGGCGCCGGATGCGCTGGCGCAGGAGGCGCTCGACGATGCGTTGCCGCGGGCGTTGGCGCACCGGGTGAAGTTGCAGTTGCACGCCGACATCGGCCTGCCGCCGCTGCACGGCGATCCGTTCCTGCTGCGTCAGCTGCTGGGCAACCTGATCGACAACGCCATCGATTTCTCGCCGCCTGGCGGCGCGGTCGAACTGCGCATCGGCCGCGTCGGCGACCAGCTGCGCATCGAGGTGACGGATCGCGGGCCGGGCGTACCGGCGTTCGCGCTGGAGCGTGCGTTCGAACGCTTCTACTCGCTGCCGCGCCCGGATGGCGGCGCGCGCAGCAGCGGGCTGGGGCTGAACTTCGTCGCCGAGATCGCCAAGCTGCACGGCGGCGACGTGAGCCTGGGCAACCGCGATGGCGGGGGTGCGGTGGCGACCGTCATGCTTCCGCTCGGGTAGCGGCGCACCCGGCGGCACGAGTGTGTACTCCCTCCCTTTCGCGCAGCGAAGGGGAGGGCCGGGGAGGGGTGCTTTTCGCTGGGTTGTGCGGATGCCAAGAGCACCCCTCCCCAACCCTCCCCTGCTTCGCAAGGGAGAGAGCGGAGCACCTCACCTCCGCTTCATCGTCGCGCCACCGTGCCATCGAACGGCGCCGCCACGCTGCGCCCATCCTCACGATGGAGCAGGGCGATGCGACTGGCGTTCAAGATGGCGATGGTGGCGGTGCTGACGCTGGCGATCCTGATCCCGCTGCAGATGGTGCGCGGCGTGATCCATGACCGCCAGCAGTACCGCGAGGAAGCGGTGCGAGACATCGCCGCGGGCTTCGGCGGGCGGCAGGTGCTGGCCGGGCCGGTGCTGGTGGTGCCCTACGAGGAACGCGTGGTGGACACCGTCAACGGCGAGGACGGCAGCGTGCGCCAGGTCGTGCGCAGGAAGACCGGGCAGTGGACGTTCTTCCCGGACGCCCTGTCCATCGACGGCGAACTCAAGCCCGACCTGCGCCGCCGCGGCCTGCACCAGGTGCGCGTCTACGCATGGAACGGCAACGCGGTGGCGCGCTTCGACGCGGCCGTGCCGGCCGAGTCGGACGGCGTGCAGCGCAGCATCGGCCAGCCGTGGCTGAGCGTCGGCATCGCCGACGTGGGCGGGCTGGACGGCGCGCCGCAGGTGCGGGTGAACGGCGCGCCGGTGGCGGTCGAACAGGGGCTGGGCCATGCCGACGGCTCCGGCGTGCACGCGCGGCTGGCCGCGCCGGCGGCGGGGCAGCGGCTGCGCCTGGACGTGCGCGTCGCGCTGCGTCTGCGCGGCACCGAGACCTTCGCGATGCTGCCGCTGGGCAACGACAACGACCTGCGCCTGCGGTCGACATGGCCGCATCCGAAGTTCGAAGGCCGCTCGCCGCAGCAGGACGTCGGCGACGGCGGCTTCCGCGCGCGCTGGCAGATCGCGTCGGTGGCGAACAACGCGCAGCGCCGCTACCTGCAGGAGCCGTCGCTGGCGCCGGAGGCGCGACTGTCCGACGCCGCGCGCGCGGCGCTGGAGCGCGGCATGCCATGGACCGCGCCGGGCGACGCGGTCAGCGTGTCGCTGCTCGACCCGGTCAATCCCTACGTGCAGGCCGACCGCGCCAGCAAGTACGGGCTGCTGTTCGTGCTGCTCACCTTCGTCGGCTTCTTCATGTTCGAACTGATCCGGCAGGTGCGCGTGCATCCCATCCAGTACCTGCTGGTCGGCATGGCGATCGCGATCTTCTTCCTGCTGCTGGTCAGCCTGAGCGAGCACATCGCCTTCGGCCTGTCCTACCTGCTGGCGTCGCTCGCGTGCATCGGCCTGATCGGCTTCTACCTGTCGGCGGTGCTGCGCGGCGGCCTGCGCGGGCTGGGCTTCGCGGCGATGCTGGGCACGCTCTACGCCGCCCTGTACGGCCTGCTGCTGTCGGAGGACAACGCGCTGGCGCTGGGCTCGGGCCTGCTGTTCGCGATCCTGGCCGCGATCATGGTCGCCACCCGCCGGGTGGACTGGTACCAGCTGGCCTCGCGCGAAGCGGACGGCGGCTCGCGCTGACGCCGCGCGGCGGCGGAACGTGCGCTGCGTCACGTCCGCCGCCGCCGTGCATGACCAAAGGCCCGGGAAGTCCAGCCCCGGCGCTGGCTAGACTCGGGCCTTTGCCGCAGTTCACGGGGACGATGATGAAGCGACTGATGTTGACGACCGCCTTGCTGGCGGCCGGGCTGGTGGGTGCGCAGGGTGTGGCCGCGCAGGAGAAGGTCGATCTGGACATGACCGCGCAGATCCGCCAGGAGGCGTTCCAGCGCTCGCAGGTGATGGCGACGCTGAACCACCTGACCGACGTGATCGGCCCGCGCCTGACCAATTCGCCGTCGATGGCGGAGGCCAACCGCTGGACGCGCTCGAAGTTCACCGAGTGGGGCCTGTCCAACGTCCACGACGAGGCGGTGGAAGACCTCGGCCGCGGCTGGGCGTTCACCGACGCCAGCGTCGAGATGCTCAGCCCGCGCGCGATGCCGCTGCACGCGTTGCCCAAGGCGTGGACGCCGGGCACCACCGGCGCGGTGGAAGGCGAGGCGGTCTTCGCCAAGATCGAATCCAAGGCCGACCTGGAGAAGTGGAAGGGCAAGCTGAAGGGCAAGATCGTCTTCACCGACGAGCTGCGCCCGTACAAGCCGAACGAGAAGTCGGACTTCAGCCGCCACGACCACGACAGCCTGGAGGAACTGCTGTCCTACCCGCTGCCGAAGGAGCGCGAGGTCGATCCGGCGATGATGGCGCGCTTCCGCGCGCGCATGGAGCTGGCGCCGCTGCTCAACCAGTTCCTGATCGACGAGGGCGTGGTCGCCACCGTGTCGATCAGCAGCTGGAACGACGGCATCGTCCGGGTCATGGGCGGCGGCTCGCGCAAGGCCGGCGAATCGGTCGGCGTGCCCTCGCTGGTGATGATGGCCGAGCACTACAACACGGTGATGCGCGCGCTGGACCGCAAGGAGCCGGTGAAGCTGCGCCTCAACGTCGCCGCGCGCTTCCTCGACGAGGCCAACCAGCCCGGCTACAACACCATCGCCGAGATCCCCGGCACCGGCCCGCAGAAGAACGAAGTGGTGATGCTGGGCGCGCACATGGACTCCTGGCACACCGGCTCCGGCGCCAACGACAACGGCGCGGGCGTGGCGGTGATGATGGAGGCGATGCGCATCCTCAAGACCGTGGGCGCCAAGCCCAACCGCACGATCCGCGTGGCGCTGTGGACCGGCGAGGAGCAGGGCCTGATCGGCTCGCAGGACTACGTCGGCAAGCACTTCGGCAAGTTCGAGGAACCCAAGGATCCGGAGCAGAAGGCGCTGCCCGCGTTCTTCCGCCAGAGCAAGGGCAAGCTGATCCGCGGGCAGGACTACGGCAAGGTCTCGGCCTACTTCAACCTCGACAACGGCAGCGGCAAGATCCGCGGCGTCTACGCGCAGGAGAATCTCGCCGTCGCGCCGATCTTCGAGGAATGGCTGAAGCCCTGGCACGACGTCGGCGCCACTATCGTCACCCAGCGCAACACCGGCAGCACCGACCACGTCAGCTTCGACGCGATCGGCATCCCCGGCTTCCAGTTCGTGCAGGACCAGCTGGACTACTTCAGCCACGTCCACCACACCGACCTGGACGTGCAGGACCACGCGGTGGCGGACGACCTGAAGCAGGCGTCGGCGATCGTCGCCTCGTTCGTCTACAACACCGCGATGCGTCCGGCGAAGCTGCCGCGCAAGCCGTTCGTGGAAGCGAAGTAAGCGGTTCCAGCGCGGGAATGCGAAGGGCCGGCGTTTGCCGGCCCTTTGTTTTTGATCCCTCTCCCGTTTGCGATGGGAAGAAGGAAATTCAGTCGAGCGCGAGCCTCAGGTTGATGCCCAGCCCCAGCATGTCCTCGGGCTCGCTTTCCAGATCGGCGCGCAGCAGCGGGCGGGCCTGCAGCCAGCGCTTGTCCATGCGCAGGGTCAGCTTCTCGCCTTCGGCCTGGAGCTGCAGTCCGGCCGGCGTCTCGTTGCCACGCGAGCGGTGCAGCAGCACCGCCAGCCGCAGCAGCGCGGCGAGGTGGCGCGCGTTGGCCAGCAGCCGGTCGGGGATCATCTCGAACGCCGACTTCGGCACGCTGCGCCGGTGCGCGCGCACCAGCGCGGCCAGGAAGCGCTGGCCCTGCTGCGAGAAGCCGGCGATGTCGGAGTGCTGCAGCACGTAGGCGCCGTGCGTGTGGTAGCCGCTGTGGGCGATGGCGAGGCCGATTTCGTGCAGGTGCGCCGCGCGCGACAGCACCGCGCGGTCTTCGGCGCCCAGCGACCACGCCTTCGCGACCTGGTCGAACAGCGCCAGCGCGGTGGCTTCCACCCGCGCGGCCTGCGCCGCATCCACGCCGTAGCGCTGCATCAGCGCGGCCACCGAGACGTCGCGCGGATCGTCGGCGCCGCCGCGGCCCAGCAGGTCGTACAGCACGCCTTCGCGCAGCGCCGCCTTGCTGACCTGCAGGCGCGACAGGTCCAGTGCGTCGAACGCCGCCTCCAGCACCAGCACGCCGCCGGCGATCACCGGCCGGCGGTCGTCGGACAGGCCGGGCAGGTCGATGTCTTCGATCCGGCCGGCCTGCAGGATGCGGTCGCGCACGACGGCCAGCGCCTCGCGGGTGATCGCGCCCTTGGTCAGCTTCATCGACGCGCAGATGTTGCCGATCGCCTTGTGCGTGCCGGAGGTGCCGATCGCCTCGTCCCAGCCCAGGCTGCGGTAGGGCGCGGCGAATTGCTGGAACTGCAGCGCCACTTCGGTCAGCGCGGCATTCCAGCGCTTGCGGGTGAGCTTGCCGCCCTCGAAGAACCGGCGCGTGCTGGCGACGCAGCCCACCTGCAGGCTCTCGCGCTCCAGCGGGGTGAAGCCGCGGCCGATGATGCATTCGGTGGAGCCGCCGCCGATGTCGATCACCAGCCGCTTCTGGTCGTCCTGCGGCGGCTGCTCGTGGGCCACGCCGAGATAGACCAGGCGCGCTTCCTCGCGCCCGGAGATCACGTCGATGGCATGCCCCAGCGCGGCTTCGGCCGGGCCCAGGAACGCCTCCGGCGAGCGCAGTTGACGGACGGTGTTGGTGGCGACGGCGCGCACCTGTCGCGGCGGAATGTCGGCGATGCGCTGGCCGAACCGCGACAGGCAGGCCAGCGCGCGTTCGCACACCTCCGGCGACAGCCCTCCCAGCGCGTTCAGGCCCTCGGCCATGCGCACGGTCTCGCGCAGCCGGTCGACCACCCGCAGCTGGCCCAGCACGCGCTGCGCCACCACGATGTGGAAGCTGTTGGAACCGAGGTCGAGCGCGGCCAGCAGATCGCCGTCGCGCAGCGGCCCGACGGCGCGGGAAGGCAGCGTCTTCATGCGCGGGAAGTCGTCGTGCGGCATGGCGTCATGCGCGCATTATGAAATCGTTGCCGCCGTTTTGTCCGCCATTCCCGTTTCCGGCGAATGACGCACACGATTTCAGCCGTCCAGCGCATCGAGCATCGCCAGCTGCGCCGAGAACGCCGGCTCGCCCTTGCCCGGCGCGCATTTCTCGTAGCGGCCGTCGGCGCGCAGCTGCCAGGCGTTCTGGTTGTCGGCCAGATAGTTGAGCAGTCCCTCGCGCCGGACGCGGTCGGCGACCTGCGGGTCGAGGATCGGGAACGCGGTCTCCACGCGGCGCAGCAGGTTGCGCTCCAGCCAGTCGGCGGACGAGCAGAACAGCTCGGGCTCGCCGTCGTTGCCGAACCACCACACGCGGTGGTGTTCGAGGAAGCGGCCGACCACCGAGCGCACGCGGATGCTGTCGGACACGCCCGCGATGCCGGGCCGCAGCGCGCAGGCGCCGCGCACGATCAGGTCGATCTCGACGCCGGCCTGCGAGGCTTCATACAACGCGCGCACCACCTCCGGCTCGTTGAGCGCGTTCATCTTGGCGATGAGGCGCGCGGGCCGGCCGGCGCGCGCATGCGCGGCCTCGCGTCCGATCCGCTCCAGCACGCCGCGCTGCAGCGTGAACGGCGATTGCAGCAGATGCGCCAGGGTCAGCGGCGCGGCCAGCCCGGAGAGCTGCTGGAAGATCAGGTGCACGTCGTTGCCGATGCCCGGATCGGCGGTCATCAGGCCGAAGTCGGTGTACACGCGCGCGGTGCCGCTGTGGTAGTTGCCGGTGCCGAGGTGCACGTAGCGGTGCAGTGCGCTGCCCTCGCGGCGCACGATCAGCAGCATCTTGGCGTGGGTCTTGTAGCCCACCACGCCGTACACCACCTGCACGCCGGCATCCTGCAGGCGATCGGCCAGGCGCAGGTTGGCTTCCTCGTCGAAGCGCGCGCGCAGCTCCACCACCACGGTCACGTCCTTGCCGTTGCGTGCGGCCTGGATCAAGTGTTCGACGATCGGCGAATCCTTGCCGGTGCGGTACAGGGTCTGCTTGATCGCCAGCACGTCCGGGTCTTCCGCCGCCTGCCGGATCAGCTCCAGCACCGGCGCGAAGCCGTCGAACGGGTGGTGCAGCAGCACGTCGCCCTGCCGGATCAAGTCGAACATCGCGTCCATGTCGCGCGGCAGGCGTGGCTGGAACGGACGGAACTTCAGGTCCGGCCGCTGCACCATGTCGTAGACCTGCACCACCCGGTTGAGGTTGACCGGGCCGTTGATCTTGTAGACCGCACTTTCCGACAGGTCGAAGTTGGCGAGCAGCGTGTCCACCACCGCCTGCGGGCAGCGTTCGTCGATCTCCAGCCGCACCGCGCGCAGGTAGCCGCGGCCGAGCAGCTCGTCGCGCAGCGCCAGCGCGAGGTTGTCCATGTCGTCCTCGTCGACGATCAGCTCGGAGTTGCGGGTGACCCGGAACTGGTGCGCGCCGTTGACCTGCATGCCCGGGAACAGCTCGTGCACGAACGCCGACAGCACCGTGCTGAGGAACACGAAGTCGTGGAAGGCGTCGCCGTCGCCGTCCGCGTCGGGCAGGCGGATGATCCGCGGCAGCGAGCGCGGCGCACGCACGATCGCCAGATGGCCTTCGCGCCCGAACGCGTCGCGGCCTTCCAGTTGCACCACCACGTTGAGCGACTTGTTGAGGATCTTCGGGAACGGATGCGCCGGGTCCAGGCCCAGCGGCGACAGCACCGGCATGATCTCGTCGCGGAAGTGCGCGCGCAGCCATTCGGTCTGCTCCGGCGTCCACTGCTCGCGCTGGAGCAGGCGGATGCCCTGGTCCGCCAGCGCCGGGCGCAACTCCTTGTCGAAGCAGCGGTACTGCGCGTCCACCAGTTCGGCGGCGCGTTCGTGGATGCGCTCCAGCAGCGCGGCCGGCTCCAGGCCGTCCATGCCGGCCGGCAGGTTCAGCTCCACCGCATGCCGCACCGCGCCGCCGCGGATCTCGAAGAACTCGTCGAGGTTGGTGCAGGAGATGCACAGGTAGCGCAGCCGCTCCAGCAGCGGCACCGACGGGTCCTGCGCCTGCGCCAGCACGCGGAAGTTGAAGTCGAGCTGCGACAGTTCGCGGTTGGCGTACAGCGACGGATCGTGCAGGGACATGGCGTGCGGAGCGGAGCTAGGTTCGGCGTTCATGGCGGGGCGGAAGAAGGATCGGGATCGCGCGCGAGCACGCGGGAGGCGACGAAGCGGCAGGCGAAGGTGCTGCCCGCGCCGACGTCGCTGGAAATATGCAGTTGCGCGCCGTGCAGGCCCAGCACGTGCTTGACGATGGCTAGGCCCAGCCCGGTGCCGCCGGTTTCGCGCGAGCGGCTGGTGGAGACGCGGTAGAAGCGTTCGGTCAGGCGCGGCAGGTGCGAGGCGGGAATGCCGTAGCCGGTGTCGCGCACCGACAGCGTCGCGCCGCCGTCGGCGTCGCGGGCGAAGCGGATGTCTATGCTGCCGCCGTCGGGCGTGTAGCGCACCGCGTTGCTGACCAGGTTGCCGAACGCGCTGTGCAGTTCCTTGGTCGCGCCGCGCAGGTCGACCTGCGCGGCGTCCTCCATGTCGATGCGGTGGCGGCCGCCGCTCAGCGCTTCCGCTTCGCGCCGCAGGCTGGCCAGCATCGGCGCCATCGCCACGTGCTCGTCCGGCAGCTGGTCGCGTGCCTCCAGCCGCGACAGGGTCAATAGATCCTCGACCAGCCGGGTCATGCGCTGCGACTGCCGGCGCATCTCCGCCAGCAGTGCCGCCCATTCCGGGTTGTCGTCCGCGTCCAGCATCTCCAGGTAGCCGTGGATCACGGTCAGCGGCGTGCGCAGTTCGTGCGAGACGTTGGCGACGAAGTCGCGGCGCATGTGCTCCAGCCGCAGCAGCTTGCTGACGTCGCGCGCTAGCAGCAGCCACAGGTCCTCGGAATACGGCAGCAGGCGCAGGCTCAGGCGGCACTCGGGATCGACCGGCGAGGCCACGTCCTCCATCGGCTCGGCGTTGCGGCCGGCGGCCAGCCACTGCGCCATCGGCAGTGGCCGCAGCGCGTCGGCGAGCGAGGCGTTGTGGTGGCGCGGATAGCGCAGGCCGAGCAGCGGCGTTGCCGCTTCGTTGAACCACAGCACGCGCTGGCTGTTGCGTTCCACCAGCACCACCGCGTCGGGCAGGGCGGCGGCCACCGCGCGGTAGGCGCGCAGCATCGCCAGCAGGCGGCGCTTGCGCGCGCGCATCTCGGTCTGGCCGCGGAACAGCAGCGCGTCGAGTTCGTTCCATGCGCCGGAACCGCCGCCGGGCGGCAGGCGCTGGCGTGCGGCCAGCCGCTGCAGCACGCGCTGCAGGCGCCAGTAATGGAAGCCGACCACCGCCAGCGCGGTCAGCGCCAGCGCCGGCCACGGATGGCCGAGCGCGAACCCGGCGCCCAGGCCGGCCGCCAGCACCAGCGCGAGCTGGGCGAGGGTGCGGAGCCAGACGGTGCGGGCGGCGTTGGGCATGGAGGGAGTCTAGTGCGGTTGTGTTGCAGGCGTTGGCGCCATGTCGTCAGCGGCTTCGACGCGGCGGGGCCGTCATGCCGGATGCGGCGAAGGCAGCGTTGCCGATACGTGGAGCGGTGCAGCAGGGTCTTCGTTGTGTCCGGAACGATGCGGATCGCAGCAACAACCGCCGCTCACACCGCCGCCGAGAACCGGTAGCCCGCGCCGCGCACGGTCTGCACCATCGCTTCCAGCCGATGCGGCTCCAGCGTCTTGCGCAGGCGGCGGATGTGCACGTCGACGGTGCGTTCCTCCACGTACACGCTGCCGCCCCAGACGTGGTCGAGCAGCTGGGTGCGGGTGTACACGCGCTCGGCGTGGGTCATGAAGAAATGCAGCAGGCGGTATTCGGTTGGGCCCATCTGGATCGGGTGCGAAGCGCCGTCGAGGTCGGCGAACACCCGGTGCGCCGCGCCGTCGATGCGCAGCGCGCCGACCTGCACGCTGCCGTCGTCGTCGTCCTCGCGCGAACGCCGCAGCACCGCGCGGATGCGCGCCAGCAGTTCGCGCGCGGAGAACGGCTTGACCACGTAGTCGTCGACGCCGGCTTCCAGCCCGCCGACGCGGTCGTTTTCCTCGCCGCGCGCGGTCAGCATGATGATCGGGATGTCGCGGGTCAGCGCCTCGCGCCGCCAGCGCCGCGCCAGTTCCAGGCCGCTGGTGCCGGGCAGCATCCAGTCCAGCAGTATCAGGTCGGGCACGCGCTCGGCGATCCGTTCCTGCGCCTCGCGCGCGTCGCCGGCCAGCAGCGGCGCGTAGTCGCCCTTGCGCAGGGCGTAGGCCAGCATGTCGCGGATCGCGGGCTCGTCTTCGACGATCAGGATGTGCTTTTGCATGTCGTCCGTTGATCGCGCCGCGGGAGGGGCGCCGCATCATTACACGACGGTTTGGTGACAGTTTCGTGACCGGCTCAGCGCCCGCCGTCGATGCCGAAACTCAACCGCCCGCCGGTGGCTTCCTCGTCGCGCACGCCCTGCCGACGCAGCTCCAGCACGGTCGGGGTGATCGCGGCGATGCGCGCGTCGATGCGGGCGCGGGCGTAGTAGTCCAGGTCGTCGCGCTTCTTCAGGTTGTTGAGCTGCACCAGCGCCTGCTCGGGGCGGCCGGACAGGTAGGCGGCCTCGGCCCAGGCTTCGCCGGCGCGCACCGGCTCGCCGGCAATCTCGCAGGCGCGGGCGTAGGCCTGCTGGAACGGCAGGTCGCCGCCGACGCCGCCCAGCAGCGGGCGCAGCACCGCCACCGCGCGGGCGCCGGCCTCGCGAGTGTCGCGCTCGCCGAGCAGGCGCGCGTAGGCCAGCGCCAGCGCGCGGTGGGTGGGCATGCGCGCCAGCAGCGCCTCGAAGCGGCGGTCGGCCTCCGCGAGCCTGCCGGCATGCGCCTCGGCCTCGCCCATCGCGATCTGCACCCACAGGTTGTCCGGATGCGCCTGCGCCAGCGGCACCAGTTCGGCCAGTGCCTCGCCGTTCTGCCCGGCGAGCTGGTGGGCGAAGGCCAGGCCGTAGCGGCGCGCCTCGTCCAGCGGCTGCTTGGCACGCATCTGCTGGTATTCGCGGATCGCCTGCGCCGGGGTGGTGGCGCTGAGCACGCGCAGGCGTTCGCGGGCCCAGCCGAAGTCGCCGGTATTGCCCTGGCCCTGCCGGCTGCGCGCGCCGGTGGCGATCTGCAGGCCGGGTGGCAGCAGCGGGTTGCTGCTGGCGACGGAGGCCGTGTTCGCCAGCGTCGGTTCGAGCTTGGCGGCGCGCTCGCGCGCCTCGCTGATGCGCGCCAGGGTGAGCGGATGGGTCTGCAGGTAGCCGGGCACGGCGGCGCGTTCGTCGCCCTGGTTCATCCGCACCACCGACTGCAGGGTCTGGAAGAAATCCGCCATCGCCTCCGGGTCGTAGCCGGCGTGTGCCAGCGTGCGGATGCCGATGCGGTCGGCCTCGGCCTCGTTGTCGCGGGTGTAGTTGATCTGGCGCTGCTGCAGCACGCCCAGGCCGGTCATCAGCGCGGCCGAGGTGGCGTCGCCGCTGGAATTGCCGCCGACCTGCTGGGCGGCGACGATCGCGCCCAGCGTGGCCAGCAGGATCGGCAGGCTCTCGCGCTGCGCCTTCTCCGCGCCGCGCAGCACGTGCTGCTGGGTGACGTGGGAAATCTCGTGGGCCAGCACGCCGGCCACCTCGTCCTCGCGGTCGGCGGCCAGCACCAGCCCGGCGTTCACCCCGACGTAGCCGCCGAGGGTGGCGAAGGCGTTGATCTGGCGCTCGCGCAGCAGGAAGAAGGTGAAGCTCTGCTGTGGGCGGTCGCTGGCGCCGGCCAGGCGCTGGCCGACGTCGCCCAGCCAGCCGTCCAGCAGCGGGTCGTCCAGCACGTAGCCTTCGTGGCGGAGCTGGGCCAGCACCATCGCGCCGTACTCGGCCTGCTTCGCCGGCGACAGCACGGTGCCGGCGGACGAGCCGATGTCCGGCAGGCTGTTGCGCTGCTGAGCGGTGGCCGCGGCCATGCAGGCGGTCAGGGCGAAGGCGAGGGCGGCGGCGATCGGGCGACGGTTCATTCGGACAGGATGCGGGCTGGGCGGCGGGGCGGCGTGAATGGGGCTTGAGCGGCGGGGCGATTGGGCGATCATGTTGGAACTGGCCCTGGCCGTCCCCATATTCGACCAGAATCGTTCGACAAAAATCCCGCCTTCCGGTTCAGGAGACCGCCGTGAGCGACGCCAGCACCCCCGCCATCACCATCTACAGCACGGCCGTGTGCCCGTACTGCGTGATGGCCAAGAACTTCCTCAAGAGCAAGGGCCGCGAGTGGACCGAGGTCCGCATCGACACCGACCCGGCCGAGCGCGAGAAGATGGTGGCGCTGACCAGGCGCACCAGCGTGCCGCAGATCTTCGTCGGCGACGTCCACGTCGGCGGCTACGACGACATGATGGCGCTGCACCGCGAGGGCAAGCTGGAGCCGCTGCTCGAGGGCAAGCCCGCATGAGCGACGCCGACGACCGGGTGAAGCAGTTCACCGAGTTCCGCCAGCGCATGAACAAGCGCATCCTCGACGAACCCAACCAGGTGGTGCGGCGCTTCTTCGCGCTCGACACCCAGACCTACCAGCCCGGCGCGCTGGACGTGAAGACCAAGGAGCTGATGGGCCTGACCGCCTCGATGGTGCTGCGCTGCGACGACTGCATCAGCTACCACGTCGCCCAGTGCAAGGACGCCGGTGTGACCCGCGAGGAGATGTTCGAGGCGTTCTCGGTCGGGCTGGTGGTGGGCGGCTCCATCGTCATCCCGCACCTGCGCCGTGCGGTGGATTTCCTGGACAGGCTGGAACAGGGCGAGGCCGAAGCGCCGGCCACCCACGACCATGGTTGAATGCCGTCCGGCATACGCCGGCGCACGGCATCTGCCATAATTGACGGCTATAAGCTTATCCCCCATTGATGCCACGCCCCGCGCGTGGCGTCGGCCTGTCTGGAAACATCGAAAATGACAACGATCACGGTCATCCGCGGCGACGGCATCGGCCCGGAAATCATGGACGCCACCCTGCACGTGCTGGATGCGATGCAGCTGGGCCTTTCCTACGAATTCGCGGACGCCGGCATGGTCGCGCTGGAGAAGCACGGCGAGCTGCTGCCGGCGGCGACGATGGATTCGATCCGCAAGAACAGGATCGCGCTGAAGTCGCCGCTGACCACCCCGGTGGGCGGCGGGTTCTCCTCGATCAACGTCGAGCTGCGCAAGCGCTTCGACCTGTACGCCAACGTGCGCCCGGCCAAGTGCTTCCCGAACACCAAGTCGCGCTTCACCAGCGGCGTCGACCTGATTACCGTGCGCGAGAACACCGAGGGCGCCTACATCGGCGAGGGCCAGGAAGTCTCCGCCGACGGCGAGACCGCGGTGCTGACCCAGAAGGTGACCCGCAAGGGTTCCGAGCGCATCGTCCGCTACGCCTTCGAGCTGGCTCGCAAGACCGGCCGGAAGAAGGTGACGATCGTGCACAAGGCCAACATCCTGAAGTCCACCTCGGGCCTGTTCCTGAAGACCGCGCGCGAAGTGGCGGCGCAGTACCCGGACATCGAGTGCAACGAGCTGATCGTCGACAACACTTGCATGCAGCTGGTGATGAAGCCGGAGCAGTTCGACATCATCTGCACCACCAACCTGTTCGGCGACATCATCTCCGACCTGTGCGCCGGCCTGGTCGGCGGCCTCGGCCTCGCGCCGGGCGCGAACATCGGCGCCGACGCGGCGATCTTCGAGGCGGTGCACGGCTCCGCGCCGGACATCGCCGGCAAGGGCGTCGCCAATCCCTGCGCGCTGCTGCTGGGCGCGGCGCAGATGCTCGACCACCTCGGCAAGCCGGACCAGGCCACGCGCCTGCGCGACGCCATCGTCGCCACGCTGGAAGCGAAGGATTCGCTGACCCCGGACCTGGGCGGCGAGGGCAACACGCTGTCGTTCGCCAAGGCGATCACTTCGCGCCTGTAAGCGGTTCGTCGCGCGTCGACCGCCGGCGCCTGGCGCCGGGTGTTCGCTCCGCCGCTCGAAATGCGGCTGCGCAAACACCCGACGCCCTCGCCGGCTACGGCATCGCAAAAAGAAAAAGGGCACCTCGCGGTGCCCTTTTCGTTGCGGCCGATTCCGGCGCGTCAGTTGCGCGACTGCAGCTTGCTGAGCAGGCGCAGGATTTCCAGGTACAGCCACACCAGCGTCACCAGCAGGCCGAACGCGGCGTACCACTCCATGTACTTCGGCGCGCCGTGCTCCACGCCCTGTTCGATGAAGTCGAAGTCCAGCACCAGGTTCAGCGCCGCCACGATCACCACGCCCACGCTGAACAGGATGCCGATGGTGCTCGACTCGTGAATGAAGCCCATGCCTTCGAAGCCGAACAGGCGCATGCCCATGTTGACCAGGTAGAGCAGGGCGATGGCGCCGGTGGCCGCGACCACGCCGAGCTTGAAGTTCTCGGTCGCCTTGATCAGGCCGCTGCGGTAGGCCAGCAGCAGGGCCGCCAGGGTGCCGAAGGTCAGGCCCACGGCCTGCATCACGATGCCGGGGAAACGCAGTTCGAACATGCCCGACACCGCGCCCAGGAACAGCCCTTCCAGCGCCGCGTAGACGGGCGCGGTGAACGGCGACCATTCCTTCTTGAAGATCGTCACCAGCGCGACCACGAAGCCGCCGATCGCGCCGCCCCACACGTAGGGCATGATCGCGCCCGGATTGCCGGCGGCCATCGCGCCGGTGAACTGCGACCAGGAGAACATCGCGCCGACCAGGGTGACGACCAGCAGCAGCGCGGTCTTGTTGACGGTGCCGTTGAGCGACATCGCGCCCGCGTCGCCCTGTACGAGCGTGCCGCTGCCGAGGTCGAGGAAGGTGTTTTCCTTCAGTGCGGGATTGCCGCTGCGCATGTCGATCCATCCTGTGCGTGAGCCGGCGGTTGCCGGGATGCAGCGAGGATAGCCCGGGACGCGGGCGCCCGTCACGGGATGGTGCGAAAGGCGGGACTCGAACCCGCACGCCTTGCGGCACTGGAACCTAAATCCAGGGCGTCTACCAATTCCGCCACTTTCGCGCGCCGGCATTGTAGCGGTGCCGGCAAAGAGCGCTGCAAAAGAGAACGCCCGGCTTGTGGCCGGGCGTCTCGGGTTTGGTGGGCCGTCAAGGATTCGAACCTTGGACCAATTGATTAAGAGTCAACTGCTCTACCAGCTGAGCTAACGGCCCTGGAGAAACGGAATTGTAGCAAACGTTCGGCCAACTGCAAGCACATCATGCGGAAGGACGATCGAAAAATGGGGTGGCTGAAGGGACTCGAACCCTCGACAACTGGAATCACAATCCAGGACTCTAACCAACTGAGCTACAGCCACCACGGAAACACGTCTTCACTGCATTGGCGCGCCCGGCAGGAATCGAACCTGCAACCACCGGCTTAGAAGGCCGGTGCTCTATCCGGTTGAGCTACGGGCGCCCGTGCCGGAAACCTGCACCGGACGATGCCGGAATGGTCGGGGTAGAGGGATTCGAACCCCCGACATCCTGCTCCCAAAGCAGGCGCGCTACCAGACTGCGCTATACCCCGCCCGATGGAACCGAATCATTCCAGCGGCCGCCCGACTGCTGCGATCACTGACTTCCGAGGCGCGCCGGCGCAACGAAAGGCCGCGCATTGTCCGACCCCGCGCGGCGTCTGTCAACGCATCGATGGCCGGACGGGTGGCGAGGCGGGCGGAAATCGGGGAAACTAGCAAGTTCCGCGCGGTCGTGGCCGCGCCCGGGTTCCGGAGCGTTCCGGCATCCATCCACTTCCGCCGTCCAACCGCAAACAAACGGGTTCGCGCGAACCCGCCCAGGAGTCATCGCATCATGCAAGTCTCGGTCGAATCCACCGGCAACCTCGAGCGCCGCGTCACCCTCAGCCTGCCCGCGGGCGATGTCGAGGCGCAGGCCGGCAGCCGCCTGCGCGAGATCGCGCAGAACGTGCGGATCAAGGGCTTCCGTCCCGGCAAGGTGCCGGCCAAGGTGGTCGAGCAGCGCTACGGCGGCCAGGTGCGCGCCGAGATCGTCGACGGCCTGCTGCGCCAGGCGCTGGACCAGGCGGTGCGCGAGAACGAGCTGCGCGTCGCCGGCCTGCCGCAGGTCACCCCGGGCGAGGACGCCGTCGAGGGCGAGCTGAAGTACGTGGCCTCGGTCGAGCTGGTGCCGGAGTTCGGCGAGCTCGACATGGGCAAGCTGGAAGTGGTGCGCCACACCGCCGAAGTGACCGACGCCGATATCGACCGCATGCTGGAAAACCTGCGCCAGCAGCGCGCCAGCTGGAACAAGGTCGAGCGCGCCGCCAAGGCCGGCGACCTGGTCAACGTGGAAACCAGCAGCGTCATCGACGGCGTGCGCATGCCGGCCGAGGGCGTGGAGAAGACCAGCACCGTGCTGGGCTCCGCCGCCATCTATCCGGAAGTCGAATCCGCCATCGCCGGCATGCAGCCGGGCGAGGAAAAGACCATCGACGTGACCCTGCCGGCCGACTGGCACGCCGCGCAGTTCGCCGGCAAGACCGTCACCTCGACCTTCAAGCTGGTCGACGTGGCCGAGCAGGCGCTGCCGGACGTCGACGCCGCGTTCATCCGCAGCTTCGGCGTCAAGAGCGGCGACCTGGAGCAGTTCAAGGCCGACATCCGCAGCAACCTGGAGCGCGAGCTGAAGGGCGCGCTGATGAACCGCCTGCGCCGCGAAGTCGGCGAGCAGCTGGTCGAAGCCTACAAGGACGTGGAGCTGCCGCCGCGCCTGGTCGAGAACGAGGCCCGCGCGTTGCAGGCCAACGCCGCCGAGCAGGCGCGCCGCCAGGGCCAGCAGCTGGCCGCCGGCGCGGACGCCTTCATGGACGCCGCGCGCAAGCGCGTGCTGGTCGGCCTGCTGGTGGGCGAAGTGGCCCGCCGCAACGAGCTGCGCCTGGAGCCGGAGCGCCTGAACGAAACCATGCGCCTGATCGCCTCCACCTACGAACAGCCGGAGCAGGTCATTGCGTTGTACCGCAACGATCCCCAATTGATGCAGGGCCTGCAGAACCGCGTGATGGAAGAGCAGGTGACCGACTGGATCGCCGAGCGCGCCACGCACACCGAGAAGGCGCTCTCGTTCCAGGAAGCCATCGGCCAGTAAGCGGCCGGCCTTTCCCCCTTTCCGAGCGAACATCCATGGACCCGATCAAAGCCCTCAACCTCGTGCCGATGGTGGTCGAGCAGACCAGCCGCGGCGAGCGCGCGTACGACATCTATTCGCGCCTGCTGAAGGAGCGGGTGATCTTCCTGGTCGGCGGCATCGACGACCATGTGGCCAACGTGGTCGTCGCGCAGATGCTGTTCCTCGAGGCGGAGAACCCGGAGAAGGACATCAGCCTGTACATCAACTCGCCGGGCGGGATAGTGACAGCGGGCATGGCGATCTACGACACCATGCAGTACATCAAGCCGGACGTGAGCACGATCTGCGTCGGCCAGGCCTGCTCGATGGGCGCGGTGCTGCTGGCCGCCGGCGCGGCCGGCAAGCGCTACGCGCTGCCCAACTCGCGGGTGATGATCCACCAGCCGCTGGGCGGCGCGCAGGGCCAGGCGGCCGACATCGACATCCAGGCGCGCGAGATCCTGTCGATGCGCGAGCGCCTGAACGAGATCCTGGCCCGCCACACCGGCCAGCCGATCGACGTGATCGCCCGCGACACCGACCGCGACAACTTCAAGAGCGCCGAGGCGGCCCGCGACTACGGGCTGGTGGACGAAGTGCTCAGCCGGCGTCCGGAAGAATCGATCCAGTCGACCTGACCGGCGGCGGAATCCGCGATTCACGGATTCCGCCCATCGGCCGATATCGATCAACACAGCACAACCGCCCCGGCAGGGCCCGGCGGGGGCGTATGGTATTCTCGGGCAGAAGCCGCGCAGCGCGGCGAGCGAGTGGCGAATGAGCGAAGACCGTCAGGGACGCAACACCGGCGACAACGGCAAGATCCTGTACTGCTCCTTCTGCGGGAAGAGCCAGCACGAGGTGCGCAAGCTGATCGCCGGGCCCAGCGTGTTCATCTGCGACGAGTGCGTTGAACTCTGCAACGACATCATCCGCGAGGAACTCGAGGAGAAGGCGCAGTCCAGCCGCAGCTCGCTGCCGAAGCCGCGCGAGATCCTCGAGGTGCTGGACCAGTACGTGATCGGCCAGCAGCGGGCGAAGAAGACGCTCGCCGTGGCCGTGTACAACCACTACAAGCGCATCGAGAGCCGGCAGAAGAACGACGACGTCGAGCTGGCCAAGTCCAACATCCTGCTGGTCGGCCCGACCGGCTCGGGCAAGACGCTGCTGGCGGAAACGCTGGCGCGCATGCTCAACGTGCCGTTCACCATGGCCGATGCCACCACGCTGACCGAAGCCGGCTACGTCGGCGAGGACGTGGAGAACATCATCCAGAAGCTGCTGCAGAAGTGCGACTACGACGTCGAGAAGGCGCAGCAGGGCATCGTCTACATCGACGAGATCGACAAGATCAGCCGCAAGTCCGAGAACCCGTCGATCACCCGCGACGTGTCCGGCGAAGGCGTGCAGCAGGCGCTGTTGAAGCTGATCGAAGGCACGCTCGCCAGCGTGCCGCCGCAGGGCGGGCGCAAGCATCCGCAGCAGGAATTCCTGCAGGTCGACACCCGCAACATCCTGTTCATCGTCGGCGGCGCGTTCGCCGGCCTGGACAAGGTGATCCAGCAGCGTTCGACCGAAGCCGGCGGGATCGGGTTCGGCGCCAAGGTGAAGAGCGCCGAGCGCAAGGCCGACATCGGCCAAGTGCTGGCCAACGTCGAGCCCGAGGACCTGATCAAGTACGGGCTGATCCCCGAGTTCGTCGGCCGCCTGCCGGTGGTGGCGACGCTGGAGGAGCTGGACGAGGCCGCGCTGGTCAAGATCCTGACCGAGCCCAAGAACGCCATCACCAAGCAGTTCAAGAAGCTGTTCGAGATGGAGGGCGTGGAGCTGGAAATCCGCCCGGACGCGCTGTCGGCGATCGCCAAGAAGGCGCTCAAGCGCAAGACCGGCGCGCGCGGCCTGCGCACCATCGTCGAGTCGGTGCTGCTGGACACCATGTACGACCTGCCGTCGCAGGAGAACGTGAGCAAGGTGGTGGTCGACGAATCGGTGATCGAGCACAAGTCCGAGCCGTACCTGATCTACCAGAGCGTGCCGGCCCCGGCCAAGGCCGCTTCGGCCGACTGACGCCGCTTCCACGGTCGTCTCCGGAAGCCGCCCATCGGGCGGCTTCCGCGTTTCTGGCGCCGCCCCGGCGTGCGTTCCCGCCGCGCCTGCCGCGCCGCAACGCATTGATTCGCGGGCGATTTGCCCGGATGCCGCGGCGTCCGCTTGCAACCCGGCCGCAACATCCCCATAAAACGAGACACGGCGGCGCCAGCGCGCCGCAGCCGCAACCGGAGTTCCCCCATGGCTGCCCCCTCCCGATCCGACTCCCACCTGCTGCCGGTGCTGCCGCTGCGCGACGTGGTGGTCTTCCCGCACATGGTGATCCCGCTGTTCGTGGGTCGCGAAAAGTCGATCCGCGCGCTGGACATCGCCGTGGAAGGCGACAAGCGCATCCTGCTGGTGGCGCAGAAGGCGGCCGACACCGATGACCCCGGCGCCGCCGACCTGCACCCGATCGGCACCATGGCGCAGGTGCTGCAGCTGCTGAAACTGCCCGACGGCACCATCAAGGTGCTGGTGGAAGGCCTGTCGCGCGCGCGCGCGGAAGACGTGCGCGCGCAGGACGGCGCGCTGTTCGCGAAGGCGGTCGATGTGGAGTCGAACGAGGCCCGCGAACCGCACGAGATCCAGGCACTGGTGCGCTCGCTGCTGTCGCTGTTCGAGCAGTACATCAAGACCAACCGCAAGCTGCCGCCGGAACTGTTGCAGACCCTGTCCGGCATCGAGGAGCCGGAGCGGCTGGCCGACACCGTCGCCGCCCACCTCGGCGTGCGCCTGGCCGACAAGCAGAAGCTGCTGGAGACGCTGGACACCGCCGAGCGGCTGGAGCTGCTGGTGGGGCTGGTCGATGGCGAGATCGACGTGCAGCAGATGGAGAAGCGCATCCGCGGCCGGGTCAAGTCGCAGATGGAGAAGAGCCAGCGCGAGTACTACCTCAACGAGCAGATGAAGGCGATCCAGAAGGAGCTGGGCGAGCTGGACGACGCGCCCAACGACCTCGAGGAGATCGCCCGCAAGCTCGCCGCCGCCGGCATGCCGAAGGCGGTGGAGGCCAAGGCCAAGACCGAGCTGGCCAAGCTCAAGCAGATGTCGCCGATGTCGGCCGAAGCCGGCGTGGTGCGCAACTACCTCGACTGGCTGCTGGGCGTGCCGTGGAAGAAGCGCAGCAAGGTGCGCAAGGACCTGAAGCTGGCGCAGGAGACGCTGGACGCCGACCACTACGGTCTGGAGAAGGTGAAGGACCGCATCCTCGAATACCTCGCGGTGCAGTCGCGCGTGTCTAAGATGAAGGGCCCGATCCTGTGCCTGGTCGGTCCGCCCGGCGTGGGCAAGACCTCGCTCGGCCAGAGCATCGCGAAGGCGACCAACCGCAAGTTCGTGCGGATGGCGCTGGGCGGCGTGCGCGATGAGGCCGAGATCCGCGGCCACCGCCGCACCTACGTCGGCTCGATGCCGGGCCGGATCGTGCAGAACCTCAACAAGGTCGGCACCAGGAACCCGCTGTTCATGCTGGACGAGATCGACAAGATGTCGATGGACTTCCGCGGCGATCCGTCCTCGGCGCTGCTGGAGGTGCTCGACCCCGAGCAGAACCACACCTTCAACGACCACTACCTGGAGGTCGACCTCGACCTGTCCGAGGTGATGTTCGTGGCGACCTCCAACTCGCTGAACATCCCCGGCCCCTTGCTCGACCGCATGGAAGTGATCCGCATCCCCGGCTACACCGAGGAGGAGAAACTCAACATCGCGATGCGCTACCTGGTGCCCAAGCAGCTCAAGGCCAACGGCCTGCGCGAAGGCGAGCTGCGCATCGACGAAAGCGCGATCACCGGCATCGTGCGCTACTACACGCGTGAATCGGGCGTGCGCAACCTCGAGCGCGAGATCGCCAAGATCGCGCGCAAGGTGGTGAAGGAGATCGCCCTGAAGGGGCCGGAGCCGGCGCCGAAGAAGGGCAAGGCCGCGAAGCCGAAGACCATCGTCGTCACCGACAAGAACCTCGACAAGTACCTGGGCGTGCAGCGCTTCGACTTCGGCCGCGCCGAGGCGGAGAACGAGATCGGCCTGGTCACTGGCCTGGCGTGGACGGAAGTGGGCGGCGACCTGCTGCAGATCGAATCCACGCTGGTGCCGGGCAAGGGCGCGCTGATCCTGACCGGCCAGCTGGGCGACGTGATGAAGGAGTCCGCGTCGGCCGCGTTGTCCGTGGTGCGCGCGCGTACCGAGCAGCTCGGCATCGAACTCGATTTCCTGCAGAAGCACGACATCCACGTGCACGTGCCGGACGGCGCGACGCCGAAGGACGGCCCCAGCGCCGGCATCGCGATGGCGACCGCGCTGGTGTCGATGCTGACGAAGATCCCGGTGCGTCACGACGTGGCGATGACCGGCGAAATCACCCTGCGCGGCCGCGTCAGCGCAATCGGCGGGCTGAAGGAGAAGCTGCTGGCGGCGCTGCGCGGCGGCGTCAAGACCGTGATCATCCCGGACGAGAACAGGAAGGATCTCGCCGACCTGCCCGCCACGGTGACCAGGCACCTGCAGATCGTGCCGGTGAAGTGGATCGACGAGGTGCTGGACCTGGCGCTGGAGCGCCCGCTGCCGGCGCGCCGGAGCGCGGGCAAGCGGACCGCGGCCACGCCGGTGAAGGGCAAGCCGCGCGGAAAAACCGGCGTGCGTCCGGCGGTGAAGCACTGAAGGCCGCATCGAAAACCCGGGCCCATTCATCGGAATGTGCCTGAAAGCCGCACCAGCGCTGGCTTTCGTGTTGCGCGCCGGAAACGGCGCTGGTATAAGGTTGGCAACCGCGGCGGCCCGTCGATGCGCCGCGGCAAACCCGGATCCGCGGCAGGGGAGCGTCGCCGGAGCCGGTCAATGAATTCTCCGCTTCACCCTTCCGCAACGGAGCTAATAAGCAAATGAACAAAGCCGAATTCGTCGAAGCCGTGGCCGACAACGCCGAACTGACCAAGGCCGATGCCGGCCGCGCCGTCGATGCGATGGTCGCCGCCATCACCAAGGCCCTGAAGAAGGGCGACACCGTGACCCTCGTGGGCTTCGGCACCTTCTCGGTCCGCAAGCGTGGCGCCCGCACCGGCCGCAACCCGCGCACCGGCGACACCATCAAGATCAAGGCTTCCAAGAACCCGGCGTTCAAGGCCGGCAAGGCGCTGAAGGACGCGGTCAACTGATCGCAGCTCCAATGGCGTAGCCCGAAGAGCCCGGCCGCAAGCCGGGCTTTTTCGTGCCCGGCGTTCGTGCGGGATTCCGCACGCGGCGGTTCCGTTGCGCGCGCCCTGCTGCGATAATGCGCGGCCCGGGCACTTAGCTCAGCGGTAGAGCGGCTCCCTTACAAGGAGCGGGTCGGGGGTTCGATCCCCTCAGTGCCCACCAGGTCGAGAAGAAAAAAGTGTTGCGCCCGCGGAAAATGTCGGTATGATTGCGGGCTCCCAGCGGAGTGGTAGTTCAGTCGGTTAGAATGCTGGCCTGTCACGCCGGAGGTCGCGGGTTCGAGTCCCGTCCACTCCGCCATCTACAAGCAGAAGCCTCGCAGCGATGCGGGGCTTTTTGCTTTCCGGCGCGGCGGGTACGCGCGCGCCGCACGGGTTAAACTACCCGGCTACGTCTCATTGCCGGCTTGCCCATGCTGCAGAAACTCCGCGAAAAGACTTCCGGTTGGATCGCCACCGTGATCCTCGGCCTGCTGATCGTCCCCTTCGCCTTCTTCGGCGTGGAGTCGTACATGTCGCAGCAGGTGGACACCTACGCCGCGCGCATCGCGCAACCGCCGTCGTGGTGGAAATCCGCGCCGCAGGTGTGGCCGGTCACCTACCTGTGGTCGATCCACGACATCGACGCGCAGGCCTACCGCGAGCGCCTCGAAACCATGCGCTTCAACATGCGCGAGCAACAGGGCGACAACTTCGACGCCAAGGCGTTCGAGTCGGTGGAGAACAAGCGCAGGATCCTCGACCGTCTGATCGACGAACAGCTGATGAAGCTCGCCGCGGATCGCGACGGCATCGTGATCAGCGATGCGGAAGTGCGCGACGCGATCCAGAAGATGCCCGAGTTCCAGGTCGACGGCGCGTTCAATGCCGACCGCTACCAGCTGCTGCTGGCCTCGCAGAATCCGCCGCTGTCGCCGACGGGCTTCGAGGCGCGCATCCGCGACAGCCTGAAGAACGAGCTGATCCCCGCCGGCATCGCGCGCTCGGCCTTCGTCACCGACCTTGAGGTCGACCGGCTGATGCGCCTGCTGGGCGAGCATCGCGACGTGAGCTTCGTGACCCTGCCGCTGGCCGCGCCCGACGCCGCCGAGGTGACCGCCGCGCAGATCGACGCGTGGTACGCGGCCCACAAGAGCGACTACCGCCGGCCGGAGACGGTGCGCCTGGAGTACGTGGAAGTCGACGGCAGCGCGCTGACCGCCACGGCGGCCGACGAGGCGGAGCTGCGCAAGCGCTACCAGGACCAGATCGCGAAGTATTCCTCGGCCGAGAAGCGCGAGGTCTCGCACATCCTGATCGCGGTGGCGGCGAACGCCAGCGCGGCGGACAAGAAGGCGGCGGAAGCGAAGGCGAAGAAGCTGGCCGCCGAGGCGCAGGCGCCGGGCGCGGATTTCGCCGCGCTGGCCCGCGCCAGTTCGGACGACACCGGCTCCAAGACCAACGGCGGCGACCTCGGCTGGCTCGCCAAGGGCGGCATGCCGGGCGCGTTCGACGACACCGCGTTCGCGATGAAGGCGGGCGAGGTGCGCGGCCCGGTCAAGACCGACTTCGGCTGGCACGTCATCAAGGTGAACGACGTGCGCGCCGCGGTGCAGCGCCCGTTCGAGGAGGTGCGCGCCGAGCTGGAGAAGGAAGCGCAGGAAGGCTCGCGCGAGCGCGCCTTCAACGAGCTGACCGGCAAGCTGGTCGATGCCGCCTACAAGACGCCGACCTCGCTGGAGCCCGCCGCCAAGGCGCTCGGCCTGCCGTTGCAGACCACGCCCGCGTTCAGCCGCGCGGGTGGCCCCGGCATCGCCGGCGATGCGAAGGTGCTGCGCGTGGCCTTCTCCGACACGATGCTGCAGGACGGCACCGCCAGCGACCCGATCGAACTCGGGCCGGAGCGCACCGTGCTGATCAGGGTCATCGACCACGCGCCGGAACAGGCGCTGCCGCTGGCGCAGGTGCGCGACGCGGTGGTCGCGGCGATCCGCGCCGACCGCCAGCGCAAGGCGGCCGATGCCGCCGCCGACGCGCTGGTGAAGGCGGCCAAGGCCAAGGGCCTGGCCGAGGCCGCGAAGGAGGCCGGGCTGGCCGTGGGCGAAGCCAACGACGTCACCCGCGGCATGCCGGTGCCCTCGCCGGAAGCGGCGCGCGCGTTCTTCGACGAGCCGCGCCCGCAGGCCGGCCAGGTGCCGGTCAACAAGGTGCTGGTCGGCGGCCAGTACGTGGTGTTCGCGGTGCGCGGCGTGCGCGACGCGGACATCGGCCAGGTGACGCCGCAGGAGCGCGCCACGCTGCGCCAGCAGGTGTCGGCGGCGACCGGCATGCAGGCGCAGGACGCGTTCGTGCGCGCGGCGCGTGCCAAGTACAGCATCAAGGTGGCGGAAGACCGCCTCTAATCTGATGCATGGCGGGCGGCGCGGTGGATCGCGCCGCCATCGCCCGGATACGAAAACGCCCGGCAATGCCGGGCGTTTTTTCGTTGCGGCGGAGTGCGGTCAGTCGATCCCGCTCATGCCCATGATGTTGTAGCCGGCGTCGACGTAGGTGACTTCGCCGGTGATGCCGGCGGCCAGGTCCGAGCACAGGAACGCGGCGGCATTGCCCACGTCCTCGATGGTGACGACGCGACGCAGCGGCGCGGCCGCCTCGAACTGGCTGAGCATCTTGCGGAAGTTGGCGACGCCGGACGCCGCCAGCGTGCGGATCGGGCCGGCCGAGATCGCGTTCACGCGGGTGCCTTCCGGGCCCAGCGCCATCGCCATGTAGCGCACGGTGGCTTCCAGCGAGGCCTTGGCCACGCCCATCGTGTTGTAGTTCGCCAGCGCGCGCTCCGCGCCGAGGTAGGACAGGGTCAGGATGCTGCCGTTGCGGCCCTTCATCAGTGGGCGCGCGGCCTTGCCCAGCGCGGCCAGCGAGTAGGCGCTGATATCGTGGGCGATGTGGTAGTTCTCGCGGGTGATGCCGTCGAGGAAATCGCCTTCGATGGCCTCGCGCGGGGCGAAGGCGATGCAGTGGACGAGGATGTCGAAGCCGTCGCTCCAGTGCTTGCCCAGTTCGGCGAAGCAGGCGTCGATCTGGGCGTCGTCGGCCACGTCCAGCGGCAGCACGATGCTGCTGCCGTATTCGGCGGCGGCGTCCTCGACGCGCGACTTGAGCTTGTCGTTCTGGTAGGTCAGCGCCAGCTCCGCGCCTTCGCGGCGCATGGCATCGGCGATGCCGGTGGCGATCGAACGCTGGCTGGCGATGCCGGTGACCAGCGCGCGCTTGCCTTGCAGGAATCCCATGGTGTCTCCTTGATGTTGCGCGCGGGGCGCTCCGAGCGAATGCTCTAGTTTGCCTTGCGCCGCTGCCGGCGGCCAGTCCGCGCCTTGCAGGCGTGTGGGTTGGAAGAGCTTTTTGACGCGGATGAACGCGGAAAAAGCGGATAAGAGCCAATTCGACAGTTTCAATCCGCTCTTTCCGCGTTGATCCGCGTCGGGAGGATCTTGCGCTTATCCGCGGAAGCCGTCCTTCCAGGCGCGCAGCGCGCCGAACACCTCGGCGACGTCCGCCAAGGGCCGGCCGGCATGCCGCTGCGCCGCCGCGCGCACGGCGGGATCGTCGCAGCGCAGGAACGGATTGCAGGCGCGTTCCTCGTCCAGCCGCGCCGGCAGGGTGGGGCGATGCGCCGTGCGCAGGGCGTGGATGTTGCGCGTCCGCGCCCGCAGCGCCGTGTTGTCCGGATCGACCGCCAGCGCGAACGCCGCGTTCGCCTGCGTGTATTCGTGCGCGCAGCACACCCGCGTGTCGCCCGGCAGCGCGGCCAGCTTCGACAGCGAGGCGTGCATCTGCGCCGGCGTGCCTTCGAACATCCGCCCGCAGCCCAGGCTGAACAGCGTGTCGCCGCAGAACAGCAGCCCGTCGCCGACGTAGGCGACGTGGCTGCGGGTGTGGCCGGGCACGGCCAGCACGCGGAAGCGCCAGGGGCCGATGGCGAGTTCGTCGCCGTCGCCGACGCGATGGCTGGCGTCGGCGATGCGCTCCTCGCGCGGCGCGTATATCGGTGTGCCTGGCCAGCGCTCCAGCAGCGCGGACAAGCCGCCGATGTGGTCGGGATGGTGGTGGGTGACGAGGATCGCGTGCGGCGGCGGGCCGTCGCCCAGCGCCGCCAGCACCGGCGCGGCATCGCCCGGATCGACCACCAGCGCGCGGCCGGCGGAGTCGCGCAGCAGCCAGATGTAGTTGTCGTCGAACGCCGGAAGCGGCAGCGGCTCCATTTGTCCAGCCGTGACGGGGGGCGGGCTTTCCCGCAGAATCCCGATCATGCCGCTGTCCGCCTTTCGTTCACAACCCGATCCCGCCGCCGCCGATGCCTGGTTCGCCGGCGACACGGGACAGGCGCTGCTGGACAGCGAGACCGCCTGCGTCGGCGAGGCGCTGCGCCAGCGTCCGGGGCAGGCGGCGCTGTGGCTGGGCCCGGCCGCGGCGGCGATGCCGGAAGGACTGGGCGCTCCCGCGCCGCTGCGCCTGCACTGGGCGGGCGGCCCCGCCTTCCGCGGCCAGCTGCGCTGCGGGCTGCCGCTGCCGCTGGCCAGCGAATCCTGCGCGGTCGTCGTGGTCCAGCATCCGGGCGATGCGGGCGGCGCCCATGCGGCCCTGCTGGAAGAGTGCGCGCGGGTGCTGGTGGCGGGCGGCTGGCTGTGGCTGCTGGCGCTGAATCCGCTCTCGCCCTACCGATTGCGCTGGCGCGGCCATGGCCTGCGCGCGCGCGAGCCGGTCACCTGGCGCAAGCGGCTGCGTGCGGCCGGGCTGGCGCCGGATTCGCTGACGCGGGGCCTGGGGCCGGTCTGGGAGGTGCTGCCGGACGCGCACCTGCAGGACGGCGTCGGCTTGCGCGCGGCCTTCCTGCTGCGCGCGGAGAAGCGCCGCCTGCCGCTGACGCCGCTGCGCAAGCCGCGCGCGCTGGCCCTGCCGGCGGGGACGCCGGCGTGACCCGCAAGCAGGTTGAAGTCCATACCGACGGCGCCTGCCTCGGCAATCCGGGGCCGGGCGGCTGGGCCGCGCTGCTGCGCTGGCGCGGGATCGAACGCGAACTGGCCGGCGGCGAGGAACAGACCACCAACAACCGGATGGAGCTGATGGCGGCCATCGTCGCGCTGGAAACCCTGCGCGAGCCCTGCGAGGTGGTGCTGACCACCGACTCGCAGTACGTCCGCCAGGGCATCACCGAATGGATGGCCGGCTGGCTGCGGCGCGGCTGGAAGACCGCCGGCGGCGACCCGGTCAAGAACCGCGACCTGTGGGAGCGACTGCACGCGGCGGCGGGCCGGCATGCGGTGGACTGGCGCTGGGTCAAGGGCCACGCCGGTCACCCGGAAAACGAGCGCGTGGATCAACTGGCGCGCGCGCAGGCGTTGCAATACAAAGGACAGGCAAGTTGATGCGGCAGATCATCCTCGATACCGAAACCACCGGCCTGGAATGGCAGAAGGGCAACCGCGTGGTCGAAATCGGCTGCGTCGAGCTGCTGGAGCGGCGGCCGACCGGGCGCACCTTCCATCGTTACCTGAACCCGGAACGCGAGTTCGAGCCGGGCGCGCAGGAAGTGACCGGCCTGACCCTGGAGTTCCTGGCCGACAAGCCGCGCTTCGCCGAAGTCGCCGAGGAGTTCCTCGAATTCATCGAAGGCGCCGAGTTGGTCATCCACAACGCCGCGTTCGACCTCGGCTTCCTCAACGCCGAGCTGTCGCGGCTGGACGGCGCGGGCCGCATCGAGGACCGCTGCACGGTGGAAGATACGTTGGCGATGGCGCGCAAGCGGTATCCCGGCCAGCGTAATTCGCTGGACGCGCTGTGCAAGCGGCTGGACGTGGACAATTCGCAGCGCCAGCTGCACGGCGCGCTGCTCGATGCCCAGATCCTGATGGACGTGTATCTGGCGCTGACGTCGGGCCAGCACGAGATCGGATTCGGCAGCGTGGATACGCCGCAGGCGTCAGCGGTTGCAGCGGTGATGATGGAGGTGGGCGATGCCACGCTGCGGCCGCGCGTGCGCGTCGAGGCGGACGAGGCGGAGGCGCATGCGGCACGGTTGGCCGGCTTGCAGAAGAAGGCGGGACGCTGCCTGTGGCTGGAGCAGGAAGCCGTCGCTTAGGGCGTCCCGTCATTCTCGCGAAAGCGGGCATCTTTTCGCAGCCCTTGTGTCTGCGTATCCAGCGTCTTGGCTGCTTTCGGGATGGATGCGGAGAGCAGAGTCAGAAGCGGCCTGCTTTCGCGGAATGACTAGCGATCAATGCCGCCGCACCAGCACCACCGTCACGTTGTCCGAGCCGCCGCCGTCCAGCGCCGCCGCCACCAGCCCGTCCACGCATTCCTGCGCGCTGCATTCGCGGTGCGCCAGCACCTGGGCGATGTGGCGGTCGTCCACTTCCTCGGTCAGCCCGTCGCTGCACAGCAGCAGCTGCATGCCCGGGCGCAGCTCGCCGGCCAGCGTCTCCACGTTCAGCTGCTCCGGCGCGGTCACGCCCAGGGCCTGGGTGACGACGTTGCGGTGCGGGTGGCTGCGCGCCTGGTCGGCGCTGATCGCGCCCTGCGCGATCAGTTCCTGCACGTAGCTGTGGTCGTGCGAGATCTGGGTCAGGACGCTGTCGCGCCACAGGTAGACCCGGCTGTCGCCGACCCAGGCCACCTCGAAGCGGTTGCCGTTGACCCGCGCGGCCACCACGGTGGTGCCCATCGGCAGGCTGTCGCCGCGGCGCTTGGAGCAGCGGATGATTTCCTCGTCGGCCACGCGGATGGCCTCGGCCAGCGTGCTGCCGGCGCGCACCTCGCGGACGATGGCCTCGCGCGCCAGCGCGCTGGCGACTTCGCCGTATTCGTGGCCGCCCATGCCGTCGGCGACCAGCCACAGCCCCAAGTCGCTGTCGCCGTAATAGGTGTCCTCGTTCAGCTCGCGCCGCAGGCCGACATGGGTGAGGTGTCCGAATTCGATCATGCGGGCGGCAATCGTCCGGGGTTCATGTGGGGTAACGGGATCATGCGCGGGAACCGGACGTGGCGGCAATGCGGGGCCGCGCTGCCATTGGGCGATGGTTGTGGAGATCGCGGGGGCGCGCCTGTGCCGGAAGTTCGGCATGGGCGGCGAGGAAGGAAACGGGAGGGATGGACTCGGGCCATCCTTGGCCCTCGCGCTTCGCGCAGCCTGCGGTTTGTCCTGATCGGCTTTCCTGCCGATCAGTCGAACCCTGCGAGGATGCTCGTCCGTCACCGCTTCACCAGATACGCAAAACGCCCCCGTGGGGGCGCTGTGCGTATCTGGCGGAGAGGGAGGGATTCGAACCCTCGGTAGGCTATAAACCTACGCCTGATTTCGAGTCAGGTACATTCAACCGCTCTGCCACCTCTCCGGAAGTGGGCCGCAAATGATACGGGGCCCGCCGCCCGTCGGCAAGGCGGGTACACTGGCCGCCCCTCCGCAGGCCGCGTCCCATGTCCGAAATCCTGGTGCCCGTGTCGTTCGGCGAGCTGCTGGACAAGATCGCCATCCTCCAGATCAAGTCCGAGCGGATGACCGACCCGGCCAAGCTGGCCAACGTGCGCAACGAGCTGTCCGCGCTGGAAAAGACTTGGATGGCCCATCCCGCCGCCGGCCAGGACATCGCCACCCTGCGCGCCGAGCTGAAGGCGGTCAACGAGCGCCTGTGGGTGATCGAGGACGACATCCGCCTGAAGGAAAAGGCGCAGGCCTTCGACGACGAGTTCGTCCGGCTGGCCCGCTCGGTCTATTTCGAGAACGACGTGCGCGCGCGGGTGAAGAAGGACATCAACCTGGCGCTGGGCTCGGCCTACGTCGAGGAGAAGTCGTACCAGGATTACGGGAGCGGGCAGGGGGCGTAAGCCTTCAGTCCAGGTCGGTGCGATAGCGTTCGAACGCCGCCACCGCATCCTCAACCGAGATCAGCTCCATCACGCCCTCGGCCTCGATCTTCGTGCCCCATTTCAGCTCCGACGCCGGCTTGCCGCGGTATTTGCGCGCCGCATCGTCATAGCGATCCACGCAGTAGCGGCGATCCGAATACGGCCCGCTGCGGTTCGGGTTGGTGGCGGCGTGCAGGCCCAGCACCTTGGTGCCCATCGCGTTGGCGATGTGCATCGGGCCGGAGTCGGGTGTGACCAGCAGGTCGGCGCGGGCGAGCAGGGCGGGCAGTTGCTTGAGCGTGTCCTTGCCGATCAGGTCGAGCACGCCGTCGCGCGCATCCATCGCCGCGAGGATGGCGTCGCCGGTGCTGCGCTCCAGTTCGCTGCGCCCGCCGCACAGCACGATCCGCCAGCCTTGCGCGATGGCGTGGTCGGCCAGCGCGGCGTAGCGCTCGGCGCGCCAGTTGCGCAGGGCGTGGCTGGAGCAGGGCGAGATCATCAGCGTGCGGCGGCCGTCGTCGGCCCACTGCGCACGCGCCCAGGCGTGGGCCTCGTCCGGCACCGGCAGGTTCCAGACGACGGCATCGCGCACCAGCCCCAGCGGTTCGCAGAAGCTGCCGATCGCGTCCAGCACGTGGATGCCGGGGCGGTCGGGGATGCGTTCGTTGACGAACAGGCCGTGGCCTTCCTTGCTGCGTGATTTGTCGTAGCCGATCCGCCGCCGCGCCGGCACGAAGGCCGAGAGCAGGTTGGCGCGGGCGGAGACCTGCAATTGCAGCAGCGCGTCGAAGCGCTGGCCGAGTCCGCGGCGCAAAGCGCGCATGCCGGCCAGCCCGGTCTTCTTGTCGTATTCGATGAAGCGCACGCCGGGCAGGCCGTCCAGCAGGCGGCGCTCGCCCTTGCCGATGATCCAGGTCAGTTCGACGCCGGGCAGCCCGGTTCGCAGGGTGTGCGCCAGCGGCAGCACGTGGGTGACGTCGCCCAGCGCGGACAGGCGCAGCAGGCAGATCGATTGCGGGGCATGGGCTTTTTGCACGCGGTTGTTACACTCGACGGAATGACGGGTTTCGACGCCAACGAGCATCTGACGCCGTTCCGCGACGCGCGCGGCTACGGCGCGATTCTGTTCGACCGCACGCAGCTGCGGCAACCCGAGCCGCAATGGTTCGACCCGGAACACTGGGGCATGGCCGCGCAGCAGGTGTCCGACGGCGGGCGCGGGGGCGCCTGGTTCATCGATTTCGGGCAGGGCGAGGCGGTACTGCGGCAGTACCTGCGCGGCGGCCTAGCGGCCAGCTTCAGCCGCGACCGCCACCTGTGGCGCGGCATCAACCGGGTGCGCAGCTTCGCCGAGTTCCGACTGATGCGCGTGCTGCGCGCGAAGAAGCTGCCGGTCCCGCTGCCGTTCGCGGCCTGGTATCGCCGCGAGGGGCTGCACTACCGCGCGGCGATCCTGATGCAGCGCCTGCGCGACGTGCATTCGCTGGCGTCGCTGGCCGACGCCGGTACGGCGCCGTGGGAAGCGGCCGGCCAGCTGATCGCCAGGTTCCATCGCGCCGGCCTGGACCACGCCGACCTCAACGCCCACAACATCCTGTTCGACGCGCAGGGACAGGGCTGGATGATCGACTTCGACCGCTCGCGCCTGCGCATCCCCGCGACGGCCTGGCGCGAAGCCAACCTGCAACGCCTGCTGCGTTCGCTGCGCAAGCTGCGCGGACAGCGCAGTATCGAGCAGGTGGATGCCGACTTCGCCCGCCTGCGCGCGGCCTATGCGGTGGCGTGGGATCGGGGCTACTGAGCGCAGAGCCAAGGATCCAAGCAGCTCTTTAGCTCCCCTTGAGTCAAGGGGGGCGGCGCGAAGCGCCGGGGGATCTGGAAGCAACGAGCCGGGGCCCACGGTTTTGCTTTGCAAAACTGTGGGTTTTTCGGGCGAAGCCCGAAAAAGGCGGTAGCCCCGCCGGCTGACCTCGGCGCCCGCGTCAGTCGATACCGTTGCTGCCTTCCGGCCCTGGCGGGGTTTTCGACCTAGCGTCGCGAGGGGCCGACGGGGCCACCATAGGTGCGAGCCGTGGAAACCTCGGCTCTTGGTACGGGCGCGATCCTTGTCGAATCGGTGCCGGATGCCGGCGACGCCTGATACCGCGTGACGAGGTGCTAGTTTACATGCTTTTGACGCGCGGCAGCGCGGCGAAGGCCGCCATCGCCGCGCGCGGAACGCCCGCCGGGGAGGCCATCGGTTCCATGTCGCGCAGCAAGCTCGATCCCAGCCAGTTCGCGCCCGAGATCATTCCCTACCTGCTGGTCACGCTGTGCGAGCGCGCGGTCGGCATGGGGATCGCGCCGGAGCGCCTGTGCGCCGGGCTGGGCTTCGACCTGCCGGCGCTGCGCGCGGGCGTGCTGGTGTCGCGCCGGCAGGCGTGGCGGATGATCCGGCGCGCGCTGCAGCTCGGTGGCCGCGACGATCTCGGCATCGAGGTCGGGCTGGGCCAGGGGCTGGAGAAGTTCGGCCTGCTCGGCGAAGCCTTCGTCACCGCGCCGGACGTGGGCGGAGCGATCCGGCTGGGCGCGCGCCACTATCCGGCCGGCGGCGCGCTGGTCGATATCGAGCTGGCGCCGTCCACCAGCGGCCTGGCGCTGGAGCTGCGGCCGCGCGTGCGCGATCCGCGGCTGGCGATGTTCCTGGTCGAGGAACTGCTGGCCAGCGTGCTGGACCTGTTCCGCCGCGAGCTGGGCGAGCCGCTGGTACTGCATGCGCTGGAGCTGGGCTATCCGGCGCCCGCGCACGCGCCGCGTTACCGCGAGCTGTTCGGCTGCGAGCCGCGTTTCGGCGGCGCGCGCAGCCGGCTCGAACTCGCGCCGGACTGGCTGGCCCGGCCGATGCCGCGCCACGACCCCGCTGTTTCCGCGAACATCCGCGCGCAGCTCGAACAACACGCGCGGCAGGAAACGCTGGACACCGTGGCCGCGATCGAACGCCTGCTGGCGCGCCCCGGCGGGATGGCGCTGTCGATCGCGCAGCTGGCGCGTTCGCTCGACCTCAGCCCGCGCACGCTGCGGCGGCGGCTGGACGAGGCCGGCACCTCGTTCCGCGCGATCAGCGGCCGGGTCCGCGCACAGGCGGCGCGCGAGCTGCTGGAGGCCGGCGGCCTGACCGTGGCCGAGGCCGGCGCGAGGCTGGGTTTTTCCGACGCGCGCGCGTTCCGGCGTGCCTTCAAGCGCTGGCAGGGGCAGGCGCCGGGCGAATTGCGCCAACCGCGTTGATCGCCGCGTGTGCGGGATTTGGCCGTAATCTGTCCCTGTCCCGTCGTGGTCCGACGTGCTCCAGTAGGCGCAAGCCATGTTCGCAGGTCGCCCGATGACGCCATCGCCACGACACCGGAAGCACTTCGCTTTCGCCTTCCTTGCGCTGCTACTGACGTTACTGGCCGGCTGCGGCGAGCGCCCTGCCGCAACTGCATCGCAGCCCGCCGCAACCACGGCCGCGCTTACTCCGGAATTGCAGGCCATCTACGCGCGCAGCTGCGCTACCTGCCACGCCGTGCCGGCCACCGGCGCGCCGCAGGCGGGAGACGCCGCCGCGTGGGCGCCGCGCATCGTCCAGGGCGAGGACGTGCTGCTCGACCACACGATCAATGGCTTCAACGCGATGCCGCCGCTGGGCGCCTGCGCCGATTGCAGCGAGGAGCAATACCGCGCGCTGATCGCCTACATGGCCGGCACCGGCCGGGAGCGCTGACGATGAAGCCGACCCGCCGCGAACTGCTCAAGGGATTCGGTGCGCTCGGGCTGCTGGGCGCGCTGGGCGCACACGCGAAGGGCGCGCGGCCGATCCCGTGGCGCAACTGGTCCGGCGCGCAGTCCTGCCTGCCCGCCACGCGGCTCGCGCCGGCCAGCGAGGAACAACTCGCCGACGTGCTGCGCAAAGCGGTTGCCGGCGTGCGGCCGGTGGGCTCCGGGCATTCGTTCAGCGCGCTGGTGCCCACCGACGGCGCGGTGCTGTCGCTCGCCAACCTGCACGGCATGATCGGCCACGACGCGCAGGCGCTGACCTCGGAATGGTGGGCCGGCACGCCGATCTCGCAGATGGGCGCGCCGCTGAAGCGGGCGGGCCTGGCGCTGCCGAACATGGCCGACATCGACTACCAGACCCTGGGCGGCGCGATCGCGACCTCGACCCACGGCACCGGCCCGCGCTTCGGCTCGTATTCCGACCAGGTGACCGGCCTGCGCCTGCTCACCGCCAACGGCGACGTCATCGACTGCGACGCCGAGCGCCATCCCTACGTCTTCGACGCCGCGCGCTGCTCGCTCGGCGCGCTGGGCGTGGTCACCCGCGTGCGCATGCAAAATCGGAAGGCGTTCCGGCTGCACCGTCGCGAATGGGTGCAGCGCTATGAGGAGTTGCTGGAAGACATGCCGCGCCTGCTGCGCGAGCACGACCATTTCGAGATGAACGTGCTGCTGCATTCGGACATGGCGGTGGCGATGGCGATGGACGAAACCGACGATCCGCGCACCATTCAGAAGGAGCCGGGCGGCGACGTGGACAAGGTCGCATTGCTGCAGCGCGTCCACCTGGAATGGCGCAACTCGCCGCGCGGCTACGCGCGCGTGCTCAACTTCCTGGTCAAGCACGCGGTGTCCTTCCCCGAGGTGATCGACGATTCGTACAAGGTGTTCGCCAACGTCCGCGACGTGCGTTTCAACGAGATGGAATACGAGGTGCCTGCCGAGGCCGGCCCGGCCTGCCTGCGCGAGATCCTGAAGAAGATCCGCGACGAGAAGATCGACACCTTCTTCCCCATCGAATACCGCTACGTCCGCCGCGACGACGCGATGCTGTCGATGTTCCAGGGCCGCGACACCTGCGCGATTTCGGTGCACCAGTATTACCGGATGGATCATCACAACGTGTTCGCGCAGGTCGAGCCGATCTTCTGGAAGTACGAGGGCCGCCCGCACTGGGGCAAGCTGCACAGCCTCAACGCACGCCTGCTGGCGCCGCTGTATCCGCGCTGGAAGGAGTTCCTGGCGGTGCGCGAGGCGCTCGATCCGGGCGGCAAGTTCCTCAACGCGCACCTGCGGTCGGTGCTGGGCGTGGGCTGACGCGGGCATGGCGTCGATGCGGTTTCCCGCCGGGTTCCTCTGGGGCGTGTCGGCCTCGGCGTTCCAGATCGAGGGTGCGCTGGACGAGGACGGGCGTGGGGCGTCGGTCTGGGACACGTTCTGCGCCCGGCCGGGCACTATTGCCAACGGCGACGATCCGGGCCGGGCCTGCGACCACTACCACCGCTGGCGCGAGGACGTCGAACTGATCGCGGGGCTGGGCGCGGGCGCCTACCGCTTTTCGATCGCCTGGCCGCGCATCCAGCCGTCCGGACGCGGCGCGCCGAACCAGGCCGGGCTCGATCACTACGCGCGGCTGGTCGATGCGCTGCTGGAGCGCGGCATTCAGCCTGTACCCACGCTCTATCACTGGGATCTGCCGCAGGCGTTGCAGGATGCCGGCGGCTGGCATGAGCGCGACACCTGCGAACGCTTCGCCGAGTACGTGCAGCACGTCGCACGCCGGCTCGGCGACCGCGTGCCGCGCTGGATCACCCACAACGAAACCTTCGAGCATTCGGTGCTGGGGCATGCCTTGGGCGTGCATGCGCCGGGCGAGGAGAACGGCCTCGCCATCTTCGACGTGGTGCACCACCTGCTGCTCTCGCACGGCCGCGCGGTGCAGGTGTTGCGCGCGAACGCGCGCGCGGATGCGCAGGTCGGCATCGCCCAGAGCATGCAGCGCGCGCGGCCGGCGTCGAAGCGCCTGCGCGACCGCTTCGCGGCGTGGATGCTGGATACGGTGCACGACCGCATGCACACCGATCCGTTATTGCTCGGTCGCTACCCGCGCGGACTGGCGCTGCTGCGGCAGGACCGTTCGGCGCTGCGCGACGGCGATCTGGAGATCATCGCGCAGCCGCTGGATTTCCTCGGTATCAATTTCTACAACCCGCAGTACGTGCGCATGGCCCCGCGCGGCAGCGCCGCACCGATCGAGGAGGCCGAGCCGCCGGCGCGCTTCGAACGCACCGAGATGGGCTGGCCGGTGGACGCGACAGGGCTGGGCGAAGTGCTGCGCGGCCTGCGCGCGCGCTACGGCAAGCGGCTGCCGCCGATCGTCGTCACCGAGAACGGCGCGGCGTTTCCCGACATCGTGGACGCGCAGGGCCGCATCGACGATCCGCGCCGCATCGACTACCTGCGCCAGCACCTCGCCGAACTGCGGCAGGCCATCGACGCCGGCATCGACGTGCGCGGCTATTTCGTCTGGTCGATCCTCGACAACTTCGAATGGGCGGAAGGCTACCGGCCGCGCTTCGGACTGGTGCACGTCGATTACGCGACGCAGCGGCGCACGCCCAAGGCGTCCTACCACTGGTACCGCGAGCAGATCGCGGCGCAGCGATGAACGACGGCAAGCCCTCCGTGCGCGATGCGCTGGCGGAACCGACGCTGCCGGTCGGCGCGCGCTTCGTCGGCACCTACTCGCTGGCCTTCCTCGGCCTGTGGATGGCGTTCTTCGCGCCGATCCAGGTGCTGCTGGCCGAGCAGATGGAAGCCATCGCGCCGCTGCACAAGGAAGCGGCGCTGGGCTGGGTGACCGGTGCGGGCGCGTTGGTGGCGCTGATCGCCAATCCGCTGTGCGGCGCGTGGTCGGATCGCACCACCTCGCGCTGGGGGCGCCGTCGCCCGTGGAGCTTCGCCGGCGCATTGTTGGGCGCGCTGGCGCTGGCGATGCTGGGGCGGCAGCGCGACATCGCCGGGGTGCTGCTGTGGTGGTGCGTGGCGCAGTTCGCGCTGAACGCGTTGCTGGCCGCATTGATGGCGGAGCTGCCCGACCAGGTGCCGGTGGCGCAGCGCGCGCGTTGCAGCGCGTGGACCGGCATCACCCAGCCGCTGGGCGTGGTGGTGGGCACGGTGCTGGTCACCGCCGCCGTCAGCGGCATCGGCGTGGGCTATCTCGCGGTGGCGCTGGCGCTGCTGGCCTGCGTGCTGCCGTTCCTGCTGCTGGTCGGCAACGCGCGGCTGCGGCCGGAGCAGCGTCCGCCGTGGCGCTGGGGCGAATTCCTGCGCGGGTTCTGGATCGACCCGCACGCGCATCCGGATTTCGCCCGCGCCTGGTGCATGCGCTTCCTGGTGCAGCTCGGTTCGGCGCTGGGCACGCTGTATCTGCTGTATTTCCTGCGCGACGCGATCGGCTTCGAGCGGCTGTTCCCCGGCCGCAGCGCGGAGGACGGGTTGCTGGTGTTGGTGCTGGCCTATACCGCCGGCGTGGTCGTCGGCGCCTTCGCCAGCGGCGCGGCGTCCGACCGCAGCGGCCGGCGTCGACGCAACATCGTGGCAGGCAGCGCATTGATGGCGGCGGCTTCCGCGCTGCTTGGGCTGTGGCCCGCATGGCCGGTGGCGATCGGCGCGGCGGCGCTGCTGGGGCTCGGCTACGGCATCTACATCGCGGTCGAACAGGCGCTGGTGTCGCAGGTGCTGCCGGCGGCCAGCGGACGCGGCAAGGACCTGGGCGTGCTCAACGTCGCCAACTCCGCGCCGCAGGTGCTGGGGCCGGCGCTGGCGGCGCTGCTGGTGACGCGGCTGGGTGGCTATCCGGCGCTGTACCTGGCGACGGCGGCGGTGACGATGGTGGGCGGATTGCTGGCGTTGCGCGTGCGCAGCGTGCCGTGACGGAAGCGAGGACGGAATGAAACGACGCAACTTCGTATTGGGGGCGATGGGCTTGGGCGCGGCGGCGCTGTGGTGGAAGAAGCCGGGCGACCACGGCGCGCCGTATGCGCCGTACTTCCGCGCGCTGAACGCGGAGCTGAAGCGCAACGGGCCGATGGAGCCGGCGATGGTGATTGACCTCGACCGCCTCGACGCCAACCTCGACCGGGTGGTGCGCACCCTGCGCGCGGCCGGCAAGCACTACCGCATCGTCGAGAAATCGCTGCCCTCGCCGAAGCTGCTGGAGTACGTCGCCGGGCGCGCGGGCACCACGCGGCTGATGTCCTTCCACCAGCCTTTCCTCAGCCACGACGCCGAGTTCTTCCCCGGCTTCGACGTGCTGATGGGCAAGCCGCTGCCGGTGCGCGCGGCGGCGCAGTTCTACGCCGGGCTTAAGGGCGCATTCGATCCTGCGCGGCAATTGCAGTGGCTGTTCGACACGCCGCAGCGCCTGCGCGAATACGCCGAGCTGGCGCGCGGGCTCGGCACCCGGATGCGCGCCAGCCTGGAGATCGACGTCGGCCTGCACCGCGGCGGCGCGCGCGACGGGCGCGAACTGAAGGCGATGCTGGACGTGATCGCCGCGCATCCGCAGCAGCTCGAATTCGCCGGCTTCATGGGCTACGACGCGCACGTCGGCATGGGCGTGCCGTCGGTGCTCGGCAGCGCGCGCGAACTGCTGGACAAGGCGATGGCGCGCTATCGCGGCTTCGTCGACGTCGCCCGCCGCGACTACGCTTCGATCTGGCGCGACGATCTGACCCTGAACTCCGGCGGCAGCCCCAGCTACGCGCTGCACGCGCACGAGGCGATCAGCAACGACATCAGCGTCGGCACCGCGCTGCTCAAGCCCACCCACTACGACATCGAAACGCTGAAGAACCATGTGCCGGCCGCGTTCATCGCCACGCCGGTGCTGAAGAAGACCGGCCCGATCGACCTGCCGGCGCTGGACGCGAAGTCGCGGATCTTCTCGTGGTGGGATCCGAACCAGCGCGAAACCTTCTTCATCTACGGCGGCTGGTGGCTGGCCGACTACGAATCGCCGAAGGGCCTGCAGTTCAACGAGCTGTTCGGCCACAGCGCCAACCAGGAAATCGTCACCGCCTCGCCGGGCGTCGGCTTGGACGTGGACGACCACGTTTTCTTCCGCCCGCAGATCAGCGAAGCGGTGCTGCTACAGTTCGGCGACTTGGTGGTGGTGCGCGGCGGCCGGATCGTGGATCGGTGGCCGGTGTTTTCGGCGTAGTTGGATACGTGGGCAAGGATGTTGCGGCGGGGGGATAGACTCGGGCCATCCGTGGTCCTCGCCCTGCGGGCAACCTTCGGCTGTCCACATCGGCTGTCCTGCCGATGTGTCGAACCCAGGCGGAGACTGCTCGTCCGCCATGCTCTCCGCCAGATACGCAAAACGCCCCACGAGGGGGCGTTTTGCGTATCTGGCGGAGAGAGGGGGATTCGAACCCCCGAAGCGCGGTTTAGACGCTTACACACTTTCCAGGCGTGCTCCTTCAACCACTCGGACACCTCTCCGGAACCGCGCATTCTAGCGGTGGCCCGGCGGTTCCACAACACAACCCCGGCGGGCGGCTCCCGGCCGCGCGGCGGCGCATGCCACAATGGCGGCATGTCCTATCTCGTGCTCGCCCGCAAGTGGCGCCCCCGGCGTTTCGCCGAACTGGTCGGCCAGGAACACGTGGTGCGCGCGCTGACCAACGCGCTGGAAACCGGCCGCGTGCACCACGCCTTCCTGTTCACCGGCACACGCGGCGTGGGCAAGACCACCATCGCCCGCATCTTCGCCAAGTCGCTGAACTGCGAGCGCGGCACCAGCGCCGATCCCTGCGGCGAGTGCGAGACCTGCAAGGCCATCGACGCCGGCCGCTACATCGACCTGCTGGAGATCGACGCCGCTTCCAACACCGGCGTGGACAACGTCCGCGAGCTGATCGAGAACGCGCAGTACATGCCGTCGCGCGGGCGCTACAAGGTCTACCTGATCGACGAAGTGCACATGCTGTCGAAGGCGGCGTTCAACGCGCTGCTGAAGACGCTGGAAGAGCCGCCGGAGCACGTCAAGTTCCTGTTCGCCACCACCGATCCCGAGAAGCTGCTGGTGACGGTGCTGAGCCGCTGCCTGCAGTTCAACCTGAAGCGGCTGGACGAGGCGCAGATCCGCGGGCAGATCGCCAAGATCCTCACCGCCGAGAACATCGAAGCCGACGAGGATGCAGTCGCCCAGTTGGCCAAGGCCGCCGATGGCAGCCTGCGTGATGGGTTGTCGCTGCTCGACCAGGCCATCGCCTACACGGGCGGAAAGCTCGACGGCGAAGCGGTGGCGGCGATGCTGGGCACGGTCGACCGCAGCCGCGTGCAGGCGCTGCTGGCCGCGCTGGCCGACGGCGACGGCGCGCGCCTGCTGGACGAGGCCGCGCAACTGGCGGAGTTCTCGCCGGACTGGGCCAGCATCCTCGACGCGTTCGCGCAGGCGCTGCATCGCATCCAGGTGAAGCAACTGGTGCCGGGCGTGGACGTGGGCAGCGACGCCATCGACGTGGAAACGCTGGCGACGCGGCTGCGGCCCGAGCTGGTGCAGCTCTGGTACCAGATGGCGCTGAACGGCCGCCGCGACCTCGGCTACGCGCCCAGCCCGCGCAGCGGCTTCGAGATGACCCTGCTGCGGATGCTGGCGTTCCGGCCGGATGCGTCGGGCGCGCAGGCGACGGTGCCGCACCCGCAATCCGCCGCTGCGCACGCCGCGCCGCAGTCCTCGCAGGCGCGCGCCGATGCCGCCGCCCGCGCGCGCGCGGCGATGGCCGAAGCGGCGCCGGCGCCGTCACAGGCTCCGCCGCCTGCGCCGGTTGCTGCGCCAATCGCTGCGCCGATCGCCGCGCCGGTTTCCGCACCCGCGGAAATGCCGCCTGCGCCCAAGCCGCGGGTGGCGGACGTCGCGCCCGCGGGCCATGCCTACGCGTCCGCGGCCAGCACGATGCTGGTCACCGACACCGAGCACTGGCTGGAGCTGGTCGCGCGCTGCGGCCTGCGCGGCCCGGCCAAGCTGCTGGCGGAGAACGCCGCCTTCGTGGTGCACGTCGACGGCGTGCTGAAGCTGTCGCTGGCGCCGGAGCAGGAACACCTGAAGTCGCCCAGCCTGGTGCTGCAGCTGTGCGACGCCATCGGCCGCCAGCTCGGCGGCAACGTGCAGGTGCGCTTCGAGATCGGCCAGCCGCGCGGCGAAACCGCCAACGTGCGCAACGCGCGCGAGCGCGACGCCCGCCAGTCGGATGCCGAGAGCGGCTTCGCCGCCGATCCCGCCATCCAGCGGCTGGTGCAGGCGCACGGCGCGCAGATCGTGCCGGATTCGATCCGCCCGCTCGACCGCTCCTGATTCCCTCCCAAACCATCGCGACAACGGAAGAACGACATGCGTGGAAACATCGCCCAGCTGATGCAGCAGGCGCAGAAGATGCAGGAAAACATGCAGCGCGCGCAGGACGAGGTGGCGGCGCTGGAAATGACCGGCAACGCCGGCGGCGGCATGGTCAGCGTGACCCTGGGCGGTCGCATGGATTGCCGCAAGGTGCGCATCGATCCGGCCGCGCTGGCCGACCCGGAGATGGCCGAGGACCTGATCGCCGCCGCGTTCAACGACGCGGTCAACAAGATCAACGCCGCCTCGCAGGAAAAGATGGCCGCGGCCACCGCCGGCATGCCGCTGCCGCCGGGGATGAAGCTGCCGTTCTGAGTCTTTGCCGTCATTCCCGCGAAGGCGGGAATCCAGTGACTTTCTTTCGACATCCATCCCGAAAGCGCTTAAGACGCTGGATTCCCGCCTTCGCGGGAATGACGATCAAGAACACATGACTGTCTCCCTCCTCGAACAACTCATCGACGCCCTGCGCGTGCTGCCCGGCGTGGGCCAGAAGTCCGCGCAGCGGATGGCCTACCACCTGCTGGAGCGCCAGCGCGACGGCGGTCGACGGCTGGCCGATGCGCTGGCGGAGTCGATGGAGCGCATCGGCCACTGCAAGCGCTGCCGCGATTTCAGCGAGACCGAGCTGTGCCCGACCTGCGCCAGCAGCGCGCGCGACGCGCAGCTGCTGTGCGCGGTGGAAACGCCGGCCGACCGGCTCGCCATCGAACAGGCCACCGGCTTCCGCGGCCTGTACTTCGTGCTGCAAGGGCGGCTCAGCCCGCTGGATGGCATCGGCCCGCGCGAGCTGGGCCTCGACCTGCTGGCGCAGCGGCTGGAGGAAGGCGAGGTGCGCGAGCTGATCGTCGCCACCAATCCCACCGTGGAAGGCGAGGCGACGGCGCACTACCTGGCGCAGCTGGCGCGCGCGCGCGGCGTGCAGCCGAGCCGGCTGGCGCACGGCGTGCCGCTGGGCGGCGAACTGGAATACGTGGACCGCGGCACGCTGTCGCACGCATTCGGCAGCCGCGTCGAAATCCGGGAGTGAGCGGGGCGGTGTGAGCCGGCCGTTGCCCTACACTCGGCGCTGGTTCCTTCCGACCGCGCCTCGCCCATGTCCGACACCATCTTCCACAAGATCATCCGCCGCGAAATCCCCGCCGACATCGTCCACGAGGACGAGCACCTGATCGCGTTCCGCGACATCGCCCCGCAGGCGCCGGTGCACGTGCTGTTCGTGCCGAAACAGGACTTCGCCACGCTCAACGACGTGAGCGAGGACGCCGCCGTCGTGGTCGGCCGTCTCGCCACCGCCGCCGCGCGCTACGCGAAACAGGAGGGGTTCGCGGAGAACGGCTATCGCATCGTCATGAACTGCAACGGCGATGCCGGGCAGACCGTGTTCCAGATCCACCTGCATCTGCTGGCCGGCGCGCCGCTGGGGCGGTTCGGCACGCCCTGAGCCACATGGCGGCCTTGCGCGTCCAAGGCCATTGGACGCGCAAGGCACGGACTCAAGAGCGCTTGATTCGCTTTTTCCGCGTCGATCCCGCGTCAGAAAACAAGGACGCGCACGCGGAGGGCATCCGCCTCCGGCGATAGACCTTGAGGTGTGTCGCCTGCGCACGCATGCACATCACGGGCGATGCCGCCGCAGGTCGCGCACCAGTTCGCGCAGCGCTTCGCGTGAAGTGAGCGGCGCATAGCGCGCATCGGAGACGCGTCGCGCCAGCGCCGCCAGATGTTCGCCGGCGCGCGGCCGGTCGGCGGCCACGCGCGCGGCCCAGCGTTGCGCGGCCTCGTGCGGCGCGCGGCCGCGGCCAAGCTTGCGATAGCGCGCTTCCAGCGCATGCCAGGCGCGCAGCAGCGGATCGCGCTGGCGCTCGCCGCGCGCGATCAGCCAGGCCATCCACGCCAGCGCGAGCGCGGCAATGGCGCCGAACAGCGCCGCCAGCGCACTCGCGCCCAGTTTGTCCAAGCCCAGCGGTTTAAGCAGGCTTTGCTGGCGCTGCGCGTTGAAGCCCAGCACGAAGTCGTTCCAGCCGCGCCGCAGCCAGTCGCTGGCGTTGAACACCGGCACCAGCGCGTCGAGCCCGGCGATGCGGCCCGGCTGGCGGTCGGCGATGGTGTCGTACACGCGCTCGGGCGCGACCGCCGCGGTGGGATCGACGCGCACCCAGCCGCGCGCCGGCAGCCACACTTCCGCCCACGCGTGCGCGTCGGACTTGCGTACCAGCCAGTAGCCGCCGATCGGGTTGCGGTAGGCGCCGGCATAGCCGGTCACCACGCGCGCGGGAATGCCGGCGGCGCGCATCAGCACCACGAAGGCGGAGCTGAAGTGCTCGCAATAGCCTTCCTTGCGGTCGAACAGGAAATCGTCGACCTCGTTGCGGCCGGCCGGCGGCACGTTGAGGGTGTAGGCGAAATCGCGGCGGATCATCGCCAGCGCGCGCTCGGCAATGGCGGCGTCGGCGCGGCCTCGCGCAGCGCTACCGGCCTCGCGCCGCCACTGCCTGCCCAGCGCGACGGTGCGCGGGTTGTAGCCCGGCGGCAGCGCCAGCGCGCGGGCGCGCAGCGACGGCGGCAGGTCGGCCTCGAACGCGGCCGGCGGCGCGGAACGCATGCGCCAGCGCGAGACGTTGTACTGCGCTGCGGTCGCCCACGGCGTGTAGTCGCGGCTGGCATAGGCGCCGTCGGGCAACTGCGTGGGCAGGTCGAGCGCAATGAGCTGGCTGTTCTCGGTGGGTTCGAGGTCGATGCGGTAGTCCCAGCCCGCGCCCGCGGATTGCATCGGCGCGGCGGGGAAGCGCTGCAGGTCGTGCGCCTGCCGCCAGGTGCGGCCGTCGAAATCCCACAGCACCGGCCCGCGCCAGTACATCTGCTGCGGCGCGGGCGTCGCGCCGAAGAACTGCACGCGCGCGGCGGGGCTGTCGTCCAGCAGCAGATCGAACATGCCGCCGGGCGTCATCGTGTCGGACAGGCCGGGCGTGGCGATGGAGCGCTGCGGCAGGCCCCACAGCGGCGTGGGCAGGCGCGGGAACAGCCAGAACGCCGCCAGTGCCAGCGGCAGGCCGAGCGCGAACAGGCGCACGACGCCGACGGTCGCGCCGCGCGCGGACACCTGCGCCACTTCGCCCTCGTCGGCGGCAAGGCGTTGCAGGGCGAGCAGCGCCAGCAGCACCGCCGCCAGCGCCAGCAGCAGGCTGATCGGCCCCTGGTCGAGCAGGAAGGTGGCGAACGGCGCGAACAGGCCGAAGCCGACCAGGCTGCGGCCGTCGCGCAGGGTGGAGGTTTCGGCGGGCTTCAGCGCCAGCATCGCGGCGAGCACCGCGCAGGCGGTGTCGCGGCCGATGCCGGGCGCGACCAGCGCCACCGCCAGCAGCGCGCAGCCGCCCAGCATCAGGCGCAGCAGGGCCGGCATCGGCCTGCGCCAGGATGCCGCGATCACCGCCAGCGCGCCGAGGCCGAAGCCGATGCCCAGCGATGCCGGCAGTTGCAGCAGCAGCGGCAGCAGGCAGGCCGCCGCCGCAAGCTGGACCTGCATGCGCGCGGCGCGGCCCATCTGCGGCGAATGCGCGTCAGCCATCGGCCTGCTCCAACGGGAATGCATCCTGCGGCAGCAGCGCCAGCGCGCGCAGGCAACGGTGCCGGTGCGATGCGCCCTGGTCGCCCGCGATCGCCGGTTGCGTCGGCAGTTGCAGCGCGTAGCGGCGGCCCTCGCGTTCGGCGTCGTCGATCCAGCGCGCCAGCCGGCGGATGCGCTGCTCGTAGGGCAGGCCGGCGGTGTGCTGCCAGTCCAGCAGCAGTTCGCCGCCGCGCTGCTGCTCGTAGTCGCGCACCAGCAGGTTGTCGTGGCGGGCCGAGGCTTTCCACGCCACCGAGCGCGGCGCATCGCCCGGACGATAGGCGCGCAGATGGTGCGGCTCGTCGCCCGCGCGCGCGGCCTGCGGATGGCCCTGCTCGCCGGCGGGCACCGGCAGCGGCGGCGCCTGCGCTTCCGGCGCGGGATAGACCAGCAGCGACTGCGCCGGCCACGCGTAGGCCCAGGCGCGCGCCAGCCCCAGCGGCTGCACGGTGGACAGCTCCAGCTTCGGCACCGGCATCAGGCCGCGCCGCGCGGTGGGTAGGCGCAGTTCGGCGGTGGTGCCGCGCGGGTCCAGCGCGACGTGCGCGGCGTGTTCCTCATGCGCGATGCGCAGGCCGCGCCGCTGCCGCGCGTCGTCGGCCGCCAGCGCGATGCGCAGATGCAAGGCTTCGCCGGCGGCCACCGGCTCGGCCGCCACCGCGTCAATGCGCAGCCCGGACAGCTGCATGTGCGCGGCGATCAGGCTGGCCAGCGCCGCGCCGGCCAGCAGCAGCGCCAGCAGCAGCGCCGGATTGTTGTTGAAGTTCAGCGCGCCCAGCAGCATCGTGCCGAGCAGCAGGCCGAAGAACAGCCCGCTGGCGGTCGGCAGCACGTAGATGCGGTGGCGGTCCAGCCGCGCCGGCAACGCCTCCGGCGCGCGCGGACGCGTCAACGCGCGGATGCGCCTGCGCAGCGCCGCGAACATTCAGTCCACCGCGACCGCGTGCAGGATCGCCTTCGCCAGGCCGGCGGCGGAGGCGTCGGCGTCCGCCACCAGTCTGTGTTCGGCCACCGCCGGGAACAGCGCCTGCACGTCCTCGGGAATGACGTGGCCGCGCCCCAGCAGCAGCGCGTGCGCCCGCGCCGCGCGCAGCAGCGCCAGCCCGGCGCGCGGCGACAGTCCCACGCGCACGCCCGGCTGCTTGCGGCTGCGCGCGATCAGCGCCTGCACGTAGTCCAGCAGCGCATCGCTGGCGTGCACGTCCAGCACCGCCCGGCGCAGCGCGAGGATGCGCGGCGCGTCCAGCAGCGGCGCCACGCCCGCGATCAGGTCGCGGCGGTCGGCGCCGGCCAGCAGCGCGCGTTCCGCCGCCTCGTCGGGATAGCCCAGCGCCAGCCGCAGCAGGAAGCGGTCGAGCTGCGAATCCGGCAGCGGGTAGGTGCCGGACAGGTCGACCGGGTTCTGCGTGGCGATGACCAGGAACGGATCGGGCAGGGCGCGGGTCTGGCCGTCGAGGCTGATCTGGTGCTCCGCCATCGCCTCCAGCAGCGCGCTCTGGGTGCGCGGCGGCGCGCGGTTGATCTCGTCGGCCAGCAGCACGTGGGTGAACACCGGGCCGGGATGGAACTCGAAGCGCCGCGCCTGCGCCTCGTACACCGACACGCCGAGGATGTCCGAAGGCAGCAGGTCGGAGGTGAACTGCACGCGCGCGAAGTCCAGCCCCAGCGTCGCCGCCAGCGCGTGCGCCAGCGTGGTCTTGCCGAGGCCGGGCAGGTCCTCGATCAGCAGGTGCCCGCCGGCCAGCAGGGCGACGAAGGCCAGCCGCACCTGCGCGGGCTTGCCCAGCACCAGCGTGTTCACCTGCGCCTGCGCCTCGCGCAGGGCCTGTTTCAGTGCATCGGGTAGCATTTGCGCCGGTGCCGAGGTCGCGGACATGTCGTTGGGCATGGATTCTCGGGAAGTGCAGCGAGTGTAGCGAGGACGCCCGGACATGCGGGATGCAGGGAACGCGGAAGCGGCGCGATCGGCCCGGCGAGGGTTCGTCGGCACGTGGTTGCTGCTGTGCGCACTCAAGCTGGCGCTGGCGGCGCAGGTGCCGCTGTTCGTCGACGAAGCCTTCTACTGGCAGGAAGGCCAGCACCTGGCCTGGGCCTATTCCGACCTGCCGGGGCTGACCGCCTGGCTGGCGCGGCTGGGCGTGGCGGTGTTCGGCCAGCACGAGCTCGGCCTGCGGATGCCGTTCCTGCTCATCGGCGCGCTGGTGCCGTGGCTGCTGGTGCAGATGACCGCGCGCGAGATCGACGCCAAGGCCGGCTATCGCGCCGGCCTGCTGGCGCTGCTGCTGCCGCTGGCCGGCACGCTGGGCGTGCTGGCGCTGCCCGACGTGCCGCTGCTGCTGGCGACGCTGCTGTGCCTGGACGCCGGCCTGCGCCTGCTGCGCGGGGTGAGCGGCGTCGCCGCGCTGGAGCTGGCGCTCGGGCTGGCGATGGGCGGGCTCACGCACTATCGCTTCGCGGCGGTGATCGCGGTCGGTTTCGCGGTGCTGCTGATGCTGCGCGAGGGACGCGGCGCGCTGCGCGACTGGCGCGTATGGGCGGCCGTCGCCGTCGGCGCGCTGGCCTGGCTGCCGCTGCTGCTGTGGAACCTGCACAACGCCGATGCCGGCCTGCGCTTCCAGCTGGTGGACCGGCACCCGTGGCAGTTCGGCAGCGCCGGCATCGAACTGGGCCTGATGCAGCTGATGGCCGCCACGCCGCTGCTGCTGGCGGCGATGGCCGTGGCCGCATGGCGCGGCCTGCGCGATCCGCGCCCGGCGGCGCGCTGGCTGGCGCTGTGCGGCGCGCTGATCGTGCTGGGCTTCCTCGCGCTGGGCTTCTTCGCCGACCGCGAGCGGATCAGCTTCCACTGGCCGCTGCCCGGCTTCGTCGCGCTGCTGCCGCTGGTGCCGGCGGTGCTGGCGGGCTGGCCGCGCTTCTGGCGCATCGCCACGCTGGCGACTACCGCGCTGGGGCTGGCGGGCATGCTCGGCTACTTCGCGCTCGCCACCACGTCCGGGGAAGGCCAGCGCGGCAGCAACGACATGCTGTATCCGGCCAACTTCGCCGGCTGGACGGAGCTGGACGAAGCGGTGCGCGCGCGGCTTGCGTCGATGCCGCCGGACACCCGGCTGCTGGCCGGCGATTTCAAGATCGCCTCGGAGCTCGGCTTCGCGCGCGGCGACGCCGACATCCCTGCGCTCGACCACACCTTGAACCACAAGCACGGGCGCGCGCCGCAGCTGGCGCTTTGGGGCTTGCAGAGCGACGGCTCGCGCAGCGCGCCGACCCTGCTGGTGGTCGCGACCCATCACATCAACCTGCGCGAGCAGGTGGCCTACTTCCAGCACCTGTGCGGGCTGGTGGGCACGCTGCCGCCGCCGCAGGTGCTGAACGTGCGCCACGGCCGCCAGCGCTTCCTGCTGTTCGCGCTGCCAGCCAGCCGTGACGATGCGGCCTGCGTCGCGCCGACGGTGTCGCATGTCGATGCGCCCGAAGCGGGCGCGCGGATCGGCAGGCGGTTCGAGGTCGCCGCGTGGGCGGTCAAGGACACCGTCGGCGTGCGCAAGGTCGAGGTGCTGCTGGACGGCCGCGCGGTCGCCACCGCGCGGCGCGCGGGAGAAAACGGGTGGATCGTCGATGAGTTCCTGCAGGGGCGCTCGCGCGATCCGGACGCCCCCGGCATCCGCTTCGTCGCCGACGTGGACGCCTCCGGGCTGCCGGCGGGCCTGCACTGGCTCGGCCTGCGGATCACCGGCGGCGACGGGGCGGTCGAGGACAGCGTCGAGCAGCCCGTCGAGCTGCGTTGACCGATGGCCGCGCGCATCGCCACGCCTTCGTCGCCGATTCCCGCCTGGGCGCTGCCGCTGGCGCTGTGCGCGCTGCTGGCCGCCACCCTGTGGCTGCACCTGCCGCTGATGCTGTGGGACCACATCGACCTGGTGCCGATCGTTGATGCCTGGCGGCACGGCGAACTGGCCGCCTCGCAGTTCTGGCGCCTCCACGACGGCAGCCACTTTCATTCCGCCGCCTACGCGGTGCTGCTCGCCACGACCTGGCTGTCGGGCGGGCGGCCGTGGCTGGACTGCGTGGCCGGCTGGGCGTTCTACGCGCTGCTGGCGTGGACGCTGTGGCGCATCGTCGCCACCGGCTGGCGCGGCGCGCAGGTGGGGCGCGGCTGGTGGTGGGCGATGCTGCTGCTGATCGTCCATCCCGGCCACCTGGCGAACCTGCAATGGGGCTGGCAGGTGGCGGTGTTCATCAGCCTGCTGGGTGCGATGGCGCCGATCCGTTTCCTGACGCTCGAGCGGCCCACGCATGCGTTGAATTTCGCCGGCGTGCTGCTGGCGGTGGTCGGCGTGCTGGGCTTCTCCACCACGCTGGCGGCGTTCCCGGTGGCGCTTGCGTTGTTCGGAACGCGCGGCGAATGGCCGTGGTCGCGTCGCTTCGCGTTCGCCCTGCCTTGGCTGCTGGCCGGCGGCGGCATGGTTGCGTGGCTGCTGGCGGCGCGCGGGCCATCCGCGCCCTTGCCCGACGCCGGCGTGGTGGCGCTGTATTCGCTCAACTATCTCGGCGGCGGCGTGCTGCGCTTCGCCGAGAAGCTCGCGCCGTGGTGGACGCTGCTCGCCCTGCTGATGGCGGTGCCGGCGACGCTGCGCTGCCGGCATCGCCCGCAGGTGCGGCCATGGCTGGCGTTGATGGCGTTCGCGCTGGGCTGCGCGCTGCTCACCGCGCTGGGCCGCGCCGGCACGTTCGGCGCCGAGCACGCCTTCGTGACCCGCTACGCCAGTTTCTCGCTGCCGTTCTGGATCGGCTGGCTGGGGCTGATGGTGCTGGCGTGGCGCGACGACGGCGCGACGTGGCGGCGCCGGGTGCGTCCGCTGCTGATCGCCACGGTGGCATTCGCGGCGATCAACGGCCTGCATCTGGGCAAGAAGGCGTGGAGCGCGCACCAGCGCGCGGTCGGCTATGCCGGGCAGATCCGCGCGCAATACCCGCAGTTGGATGACGCTTTGATGGAACAGGCCTACGGCGACCGGGCCGCCGTCGCGCGGCAGCGGTTGGTCCTGCTCAAGCGCTGGGGTTTCGCGCCGTTCGACCGCGACGCCGCGGACAACGACTAAACGACTAAGGCAACGCGAATCCCGCCTGCCGCAGCAATGCGCAGGTCGCGATCAACGGCAATCCGATCAGCGCGGTCGGGTCGCGGTTGTCGATCGCATCGAACAGGGCGATGCCCAGCCCTTCCGACTTGAAGCTGCCGGCGCAGTCGAACGGCTGTTCGGCATCGACGTAGCGTTCGATCTCGGCGTCGGCCAGCGTGCGGAACCGCACTTCGGTCAAGTCGATGGCGGCCAGCGCGCGGCCGTCCGGATGAGCCAGGCAGAGCGCGGTGTGGAACCGCACCGCGCCGCCGGACATCGCGCGCAGCTGGGCGATGGCGGCCTCGCGGTGGCCCGGCTTGCCCAGCGCGCGGCCGGCGAGATCCGCTACCTGGTCGGAACCCAGCGCCCAGCCGTCGCCGTCCAGCGCGCATGCGACCGCCCGCGCCTTGGCCTCGGCCAAGCGGACGGCCAGCGCCTGCGGGGGTTCGCCCGGCAGCGCGGTTTCGTCCACCTCGGGTCGGGCGACATCGAACGGCAACCGCAGCCGCTCCAGCAGTTCGCGCCGGTAGCGCGAGGTCGAGGCCAGCACCAGCCGCGGCATGGTCAGGCCGCTCCGGTGCGGGCGCGGTCCACCCGCTGCAGCTGCCGTTCGATGCTGGCGCGGGCCGCGTCCAGCGCGTCGCGCACGCCGCGCAGCTGCGCCAGGCTCGCGGTCTGCGCGTTGTCCTGCAGCCACAGCCGCTGCCGCAGCAGGTCCTGCATCGCCGCGCGCACCGGGTTCTCCTCGCTGCCGGCGACCGCTTCGATCTCGGCGCGCGCCGCGCGCAGGCGGGCTTCCAGCGCGTCGGCGGCGTCCAGCAGCTGCGAGATCGCCTGCTGCCGCTGCAGGCTGCCGCGGCGCAGGCGGAAGGCCAGCCAGAACGCGCAGCCGGCGAGCGCGACGACGATGATGGGCAGGGCGATGTCCATCCGCGCAGTCTGCGCGAGGCGGGCGGGGGCCGCAAACCGGCGGCCGGCGTGCGGTTCGCGAGCCGGCGGCGGATTTGACAGCATCGGCAGCGACGCGTAGCATTTTGCGGCTTATGTCCGAACAGCCGACAAGCTGGGTTCCAGAAGTCTTGGACGTCTGGCGCATGGTCGCGGCGCGGCGCGAGTTCGAAGGCCGGATTCCGCTGGCGTCGATGACCCGCCTGCAAGGCAGCCTGCTCGATGCCGAAGGCGAGGCCCGCTACACGCTGGCCTTCGACACCGACGCGCTGCGGGTGCCGTATGCCGAACTGCGGATCGAGGCGGAGCTGCCGCTGGAATGCCAGCGCAGCCTGCAGCGGTTCTTGTTGCCGGTGCGGTTGGTGCAGCGGCTGGGCCTGATCCGCGACGAGGCCGACGAAGCGGCCCTGCCGCCGGACTACGAGGCCCTGCTGGTGGCCGACGACGGCATGCTCCGTCCGGCCGAGCTGGTGGAGGACGAACTGATTCTGGCGTTGCCGGTGGTGCCGGTGTCGCCCGATGCCGAAACGGTCGAGCGCGACTTCGCGCCCACCGTGGAGGAAACCGCCCAGGCCAACCCGTTCGCGGCGTTGTCGGGGTGGAAGAAGGAATAGTGCGATAATCGCCGCATCGCGCGTCACAAACGTTTTTCTTGGAGTTGTCCCATGGCCGTCCAGAAGTCCCGTGTTTCCCCGTCCCGCCGCGGCCAGCGCCGCGCCCACGACGCCCTGTCCGCCAAGCAGCTGGCCACCGATCCGACCAGCGGCGAGACCCATCTGCGCCACCACGTGACCGCCGACGGCTACTACCGCGGCAAGCAGGTCGTCGCGCCGAAGACCAAGGTCGTCGACGAAGAGTGATCGCCGGCCGCAAGGCCGCCGACCCGCACGACGCCCGGCCGCGCCATCAGGCGCGGCCGTTGGCGTTTCTGCGTCCGCGATTTGATCGGCCGGCGCATGGAGGCCGGCCCGCTCGCCGCCATTGAGCCGACGGCGCCCGCGTCCGCGACGGACGCAGCGCGGGGCCGCATCGGCTACTCTTGTCCGCTTCGCGCTTCTTTTCAGCGCGCTCCGCCCGCTCGTTCCAGGGAGTCACCGTCCGCATGAGCCAGACCGACCGCCGCCTCTACGCCCGCATCGCCGGCACCGGCAGCTACCTGCCCGAGAAGGTGCTCACCAACGACGACCTGGCGAAGATGGTGGACACCAGTGACGAATGGATCGCCGCGCGCACCGGCATCCGCGAGCGCCACGTGGCGGCGGAAGGCGAGACCACCAGCGACCTCGGCTACCGGGCCGCGCTGCGCGCGCTGGAGGCTGCCGGCGTCGCCGCGGACGAGCTGGACCTGATCGTGGTCGGCACTACCACGCCCGACCTGATCTTCCCGTCCACCGCCTGCCTGATCCAGCACAAGCTCGGCGTGGCCGGCTGCCCGGCGTTCGACGTCAACGCCGCCTGTTCCGGCTTCATCTACGCGCTGACCATCGCCGACAAGTTCATCCGTTCGGGCGCGGCCAAGACCGCGCTGGTGATCGGTGCGGAAACCCTGACCCGGATGCTGGACTGGAACGACCGCGGCACCTGCGTGCTGTTCGGCGACGGCGCCGGCGCGGTGGTGCTCAAGGCCGACGCGGACACCGGCATCCTCAGCACCCACATGCACGCCGACGGCAGCAAGAAGGAATTGCTGTGGAACCCGGTGGGCGTGTCCGCCGGCTTCAGGCCGGAAGAAAAGAACGCCGGCGTGCGGGTGATGATGACCGGCAACGAGGTGTTCAAGCACGCGGTGAAGGCGCTGGATTCGGTGGTCGACGAGGCGCTGGAATCCAACGGCCTGGACCGCAGCGCGTTGGACTGGCTGGTGCCGCACCAGGCCAACCTGCGCATCATCGAAGCCACCGCCAAGCGGCTGGCGATGCCGATGGACCGGGTGATCGTCACCGTCGACCGGCACGGCAACACCTCCTCGGGTTCGGTGCCGCTGGCGCTGGACGAGGCGGTGCGCTCGGGCCGCGTGCAGCGCGGCCAGCTGGTGCTGCTGGAAGCCTTCGGCGGCGGCTTCACCTGGGGTTCGGCGTTGCTGCGCTATTGATCGCACCCAGCGATGCCCGTGCGCCCGGCATCGCCCGCGGCGCACCGGGTTCCGTTTGACCGGATTCCTGCGTGTGCCGCGTATCCGCTGAGCAGGACGGAAGGGCGAACGACACGGCCGGCAAGGGAAGCGGCACGCATGGTGACCCAGTTGAGCTTGCAGGGCCGCAGGGCCTGGCTCAAAACCTACGAACGCGGCGATCGCCGCCTCAGGCTGCGCATGCTCGACCTGGCCGCGCGCCGGCTGGGCGTGCCCGCGCTGCGCCCGCCGCCGCATCCGGGCGGCGACGCGGCGCGTGCGGTCGAGCGCCGCCGCCTTGGCGAGCTCGCGGCGCTGCAGGTGCGGGTGCCCGAGGTGCTGGGCGAAAGCGGGCAGGTGCTGCTGCTGAGCGACATCGGCGAGACGCTGGCGTCCCGCCTGCGCGGAGCCGGGCCGGACGAGCGCCGGCGGCTGGTGCTGGCCGCCGCTAGGGCGCTGGCGGAGGTGCACGCGCGCAGCGGCTGCATCGGCCAGCCGCTGGCGCGCAACATCGCGGTGGACGAGGCTGGCCGGATCGGTTTCCTCGATTTCGAGGAGGATCCGCGCGAGGTCATGCCGCTGGAACAGGCGCAGGTCCGCGACTGGCTGGTGTTCGCCGCAGGCGTGTCGCGCTATTTCGATGCGCCGGAGCGGGAACTCGCGGACATCCTGGTCGAGGCGTTGCGCGATGCCGCGCCGCCGGTGCGCATGGGCGTGGGGCAGGCCGGCGAGCGGCTGGGCGTCGTCGCCCGCATCGCCGGCCGGTTGGGCGAACGCGCGCGGCGCATCGCCGGGGCGATCCTGGCGCTGCGTTCGGCGGCGCTCGGCGGGCTGCTGGCGCTGGCCTGCCTGGGGCTGGCCTGGGACTACGCCGGGGATCGCCAGCTTGATGCGGTTCAGCACGTGGTCGACTATCTGGATTGACCGTGCGGGACTGGCCGCTTGCCGCAGGCTGCGGCAAGCGGCTTCACCATACGCAGTGGTACAGACGCGCTAGAGCAATTGCTCGTATCATTCCCGGCCCTGTTGCGGGCCCCGGGCCTGCGCATCTCCTGCACGGTTTTCCAGCGTGAGCGAAGCTTCCCATTCCAATTCCCTCGCCCTCGTGTTCCCGGGGCAGGGCTCGCAGGCGGTCGGCATGCTGGCCGAACTGTCGGAACTGCATCCGTCGGTGAAGGCCATGTTCGAGGAAGCCTCGGACGGTGCCGGCGTCGACCTGTGGGCGCTGTCGCAGGGCGGCCCCGAGGAAATGCTCAACCGCACCGAATACACCCAGCCGGCACTGCTGGCCGCGGGCGTGGCGGTGTGGCGGCTGTGGAACGAACAGGGCGGCGCGCAACCGGCCGTGCTGGCCGGGCACAGCTTGGGCGAATACACCGCGCTGGTCGCGGCCGGCGCCTTGTCGCTGAAGGACGGCGCGCACCTGGTGCGCATCCGCGGCCAGCTGATGCAGGACGCCGCGCCCGCCGGCACCGGTGCGATGGCGGCCGTGCTCGGCGCCGAGGACGCGCTGGTCGAGGCGATCTGCTCCGAAGCTTCCGGCGCGCAGGTCGTGGTGCCGGCCAATTACAACTCGCCGGGCCAGATCGTGATCGGCGGCGATGCCGCGGCGGTGGACCGCGCGCTGGCGCTGCTGCAGGAAAAGGGCGTGCGCAAGGCGGTGAAGCTGGCGGTCAGCGTGCCCTCGCACACTCCGCTGATGCGCGAAGCCGCCAACCGGCTGGCCGAGACGATGGCCGGCCTGCACTGGCACCTGCCGGCGCTGCCGGTGGTGCAGAACGTGGACGCCCGCGCGCACGACAGCGTCGAGGCCATCCGCGACGCGCTGGTGCGCCAGCTCTACCTGCCGGTGCAGTGGACCGGCTGCGTGCAGGCGCTGGCCGCGCGTGGCGTTTCACGCATCGGCGAATGCGGCCCGGGCAAGGTGCTGGCCGGACTGGTCAAGCGCATCGACAAATCGCTCGACGCGCGCGCGTTGGGCACGCCGGCGGAGTTCGCCGGTGCGCTCGAAGATTGGAACTAGGATTTTTCGACGCGGATCAGAGCCAATGAGCGCGGATAAAGCCATTTTATAAAGGTTTATCCGTGCCCATCAGATCTGATCCGCGTCAAAGAAAGCTCTTTGGGAGAAGTGCATGACCGAAATCCTGAAAGGTGAAGTGGCGCTGGTGACGGGCGCATCGCGCGGCATCGGCGCGGCCATCGCCGACGAACTGGCCGCGCAGGGCGCGACCGTGATCGGCACCGCCACCTCGGACGCCGGCGCGCAGGCCATCGGCGAGCGCCTGGCCGCGGCCGGCGGTTACGGCCGCCGCCTCAACGTCAACGAGGCAGGCGCGATCGAGGCGCTGGTCGATGCCGTCGCCACCGAGTTCGGCGGCGTTTCGATCCTGGTCAACAACGCCGGCATCACCCGCGACAACCTCTTGATGCGGATGAAGGACGAGGACTGGCAGGCCATCCTCGACACCAACCTCACCAGCGTCTATCGCGCTTCGAAGGCTGTGCTGCGCGGGATGATGAAGGCGCGCAAGGGTCGCATCGTCAACATCGCCTCGGTGATCGGCGTCACCGGCAACGCCGGGCAGGCCAACTACGCGGCGGCCAAGGCCGGCATCATCGCCTTCAGCAAGTCGCTGGCGAAGGAGATCGGTTCGCGCGGGATCACCGTGAATGTCGTCGCGCCCGGCTTCATCGCCACCGACATGACCGCCGACCTGCCGGAAGCGGCCAAAGAGGCGATGCTGGGCCAGATCGCCCTGGGCCGCCTGGGCGAGCCGGCCGACATCGCCCGCGCCGTCGCCTTCCTCGCCGGCCCCAGCGCCAGCTACATCACCGGCGAGACCCTGCACGTCAACGGCGGCATGTACATGCCGTGATTTTTTCCGCCGGCGGGCGTGCGATCATGCCCGCCGGCTTTCCCGTACACTTACCCACCGAACGACCCGATTTCCGGGAGGAGCAACCCACATGAGCAACATCGAAGAGCGCGTCAAGAAGATCGTCGTCGAACAACTGGGCGTCAAGGAAGAAGACGTCACCAACAGCGCGTCGTTCGTGGACGACCTGGGCGCGGATTCGCTGGACACCGTGGAGCTGGTGATGGCGCTCGAGGAAGAGTTCGAGTGCGAGATCCCGGACGAGGACGCCGAAAAGATCAGCACCGTGCAGGCGGCGATCGACTACATCAAGGCCCACGTCAAGGCGTAAGCCCGGCGTCCGCCAGTGGTACCCCGGGGGCCGCGCATGCGGCCCCCTGTGTTTGCATCGAACGTAACGAGCGTGTGGAGGAGATGGCGATGGGCAAGCGACGCGTTGTAGTGACCGGCATGGGCATCGTCTCGCCGCTGGGCAACGACCTGGCGAGCAACTGGGACGGCATCGTCAACGGCCGCTCCGGCATCGGCCCGGTGGAAGGCTTCGACGCCAGCACCTATCCCACCCGGATCGCGGGCGAGGTGCGCGACTTCGACGTCAGCCGCTGGGTGAACCCGAAGGACGCCAAGAAGATGGACCACTTCATCCACTACGGCATCGCCGCCTCGCTGATGGCGAAGGACGACGCCGGGCTGGAGGTCACCGAGGCCAACGCCGAGCGCATCGGCGCGCTGATCGGCGCCGGCATCGGCGGCATCTGGGGCATCGAGGAAACCGCGATCAAGCTGCACGAGGGCGGCGTCCGCAAGATCAGCCCGTTCTACATCCCCTCGACCATCATCAACATGCTGCCGGGCCAGCTCTCGCTGCTGACCGGCCTGAAGGGGCCGACCTTCTCGGCGGTCTCCGCCTGCGCCACCGCCAACCATTCCGTCGGCATGGCGATGCGCATGATCCAGTACGGTGACGCCGACGTGATGTTCGCCGGCGGCGCCGAACGCGGCAGCTCGCCGACCTCGATGGGCGGCTTCTGCGCGATGAAGGCGATGAGCACCCGCAACGACGACCCGACCCGCGCCTCGCGGCCGTGGGACGCGGAGCGCGACGGCTTCGTGCTGGGCGACGGCGCCGGCATCCTGGTGCTGGAGGAATACGAGCACGCCAAGGCCCGCGGCGCGCGCATCTACTGTGAACTGGCCGGCTTCGGCGCGTCCTCCGACGCCTTCCACATGACCGCGCCCAGCGAGAACGGCGAAGGCCCCGCGCGCTGCATGGCGATGGCGTTCCGCGACGCCGGCATCGACGCGACCGACGTGGGCTACCTCAACGCGCACGGCACCAGCACGCCGCTGGGCGACCTGGCCGAGACGCTGGCGATCAAGCGCGCGCTGGGCGACCACGCGTACAAGACGATGGTCAGCTCCACCAAATCGATGACCGGCCACCTGCTCGGCGCGGCCGGCGGCGTGGAGGCGATCTACACGATCAAGGCGCTGGAGACCGGGATCATCCCGCCGACCATCAACCTGGAGAATCCGGGCGAAGGCTGCGACCTGGACTACGTGCCGAACACGGCGCGCGAGGCCAAGGTCGACGTGGCGGTGTCGAACGGCTTCGGCTTCGGTGGCACCAACGGGACGCTGGTGTTCAAGCGCCTTTGATTTTTTTCCTTCTCCCTTCGGGAGAAGATGCCCACTGCGGGCGCCGGAGCGCCCGCGAACAGCGAAGCTGGCCCGAAGGGCGAACGCCATGGATGGCGTGAGTCAAGGGCGGATGAGGGTACGACGAAGCGGCAATACCGCACGCGCCGAACCCTTGCCCAAACCTCTCTTCCGACGGGAGAGGGGCTTCAAGCGGGAACGACTGGCACCCATGATCCGAACCCGCGCGATTCCATCCGACGTCGACCTGCTCGATCTGCATCGGCTCGATCCGGTGCGCTATCCGGTGCTGCTGGAATCCAGCGCCACCGGCGCGCACGGCCGCCGCGACATGCTGCTGGCGCATGCGGACGAGGGTTTCGCGCTGCATCGCGACGGCGTGGTGCGCACGCTGTCCGGCGAGACTGTCGAAGGTGGCTTCCTCGACGTGCTGGACGCGCACTGGCGCGCGGCGCGCATCGATCGCGACGACGATGCCGCGTTGCCGTTCCGCGGCGGCTGGGCGCTGCTGCTGGGCTACGAACTGGCGCAGCAGGTGGAACCCGTCCTGCATCTGCCGCAGGCCGACGGCACGCTGCCCGTCGCGGTGGCGCTGCGCTGCCCGGCGGCGCTGCTGCGCGATCGCGCCAGCGGCGAATGCGTCGCGGTGGCCGAAGCCGATGCCGGCGAGTGGTTGGCGCGCATTGCCGACGATGCCGGACGCGCGTGCGCGCTGCCGCCGCTGCCTTCGTTCACGCCGCCGATCCGCATCGACGAAGACGAGCCGCAGCGCTATCTCGACGGCGTGGCGCGGATTCTCGACTACCTCGCCGCCGGCGACGTGTTCCAGGTCAACCTGTCGCGCGGCTGGCGCGCGGCGTTCGACGGCGCGCTCGATCCCGCGGCGCTGTTCCAGCGCCTGCGCGCGCACAATCCCGCGCCGTTCGCGGGCATCTTCCGCAGCGATTCCGGAAGCGTGGTCAGCGCCTCGCCGGAGCGGCTGCTGTCGGTACGGCAGGGCGTGGCCGAGACGCGCCCCATCGCCGGCACGCGCGCACGCTTCGCCGGCGACGACGATGCGGCGCGCATCCGCGAGCTGGTCGGCCATCCCAAGGAACGCGCCGAGCACGTGATGCTGATCGACCTCGAACGCAACGACCTCGGCCGTGTCTGCGCGCCGGGCAGCGTGCAGGTGGACGAGCTGATGACGGTGGAGAGCTACGCGCACGTCCACCACATCGTCAGCAACGTGCGCGGCGAACTGCGCGCAGACGTGACGCCCGGACAGGCGATCGCGGCGGTGTTCCCCGGCGGCACCATCACCGGCTGCCCGAAAGTGCGCTGCATGCAGATCGTCGCGGAACTGGAGGGCGTCGGCCGCGGCGCCTACACCGGCGCGATGGGCTGGCTGGGCCGCGACGGCGACATGGACCTGAACATCCTGATCCGCAGCGCGGAAGTGGAGGGCGACGCGTTGCGCTTCCGTACCGGCGCCGGCATCGTGATCGACTCCGATCCGCAGCGGGAGCTGGACGAGACGCGGGCGAAGGCGCGCGGGATGCTGAGAGCTTTGGGATGCGAGTGATCAAGAGGCGGAAGCCATGGGCCTTGGCGCAGTCGCTCCCCGATACTCGCTTTCTTTGTGCGCCAAGGCCCATGGCATCCGCTTGTGACTTGGTTTGCGGCTGGGAGATGAAATGATTTTTTCCGGCGAAGTCCGGTTGGATGCGTTGGTCCACACCAATCGCGGCTTGAACTACGGCGACGGTCTGTTCGAGACGATGCGCATCCATCGCGGCGCATTGCCGCTGTGGCCGCGCCACCGCGCGCGGCTGCGCGACGGCGCGAAGCGGCTCGGCATCGCATTGCCCGATCCGGTCTTCATCGAAGCCCGCATCGAGGAAACCGTCGCCGGCACCGAAGCCGGCGTCCTCAAGCTGCTGCTGACGCGCGGCGACGGCGGCCGCGGCTACGCGCCGCCCGTCGATGCGCAGCCGGTGTGGACGCTGGCGCTGCATCCGCTGCCGTCTATGCCGGCGGCGCTGCGCCTGCACTTCTGCGAAACGCGCTTGGCGATCCAGCCCGCGCTGGCCGGCATCAAGCACTGCAACCGGCTGGAGCAGGTGCTGGCACGCGCCGAGGTCGAGCGCGCCGGTTGCGACGAAGGGCTGATGCGCGACATCGAAGGACGTCCGGTCTGCGCCACCTCGGCCAACCTGCTGGTCTATCGCGAAGGCCGCTGGCTCACGCCGTCGGTGGAGCGCTGCGGCGTGGCCGGCGTGCTGCGCGGCTGGCTGCTGGAACAAGGCTTGGAGGAGGTCGCGGACTTGACAGCTAACGATGTCGAGTCCGCCGACGCCTTGGCGCTGTGCAGCGCCGTGCGCGGTATCCTGCCGATCTCGATGCTGGGCGCCCGCGCATGGGCGGCGCACCCGGCGATCACCGACCTGCAGGCGCGACTGGCGATGGCGTATCCGATGTTCTCCAACCCGGCGGTGGCGGCGTGAAGGCGCGTCGCCTGCTGCTGTTCGTGCTGCTGGCGGCCGCCATCGCGGCCGGCTGGTACTGGCAGCGCTTCCAGTCGTTCGCCGACGCGCCGCTGGCCGGCATCAAGGCGGACGCCAGCCTGGTGGTCGAGCGCGGCGACAACCTCGACAAGGTGCTGCGCAAATTGCAGGCGCAGGGCATCGCCACCGGTGATCGCCTGTCCTGGCAGCTGCTGGCGCGGCAGACCGGCGCGGCCGGCAAGCTGCAGGTGGGCGAATACGCGCTGCCTGCGGACGTCTCGCCGGGCGCGCTGCTGCGCGCGATGCGCGACGGCAAGGTGGTGCGGCGCAAGTTCACCATCGTCGAAGGCTGGAACATCCGCGACCTGCGCGCCGCGCTGCGCAAGGTGCCGCTGCTGGAGCAGAAGACCGCCGCCATGGACGATGCCGGGCTGATGCGCGCGCTGGGCCATGCCGGCCAGCACCCGGAGGGCCGCTTCCTGCCGGAAACCTATGCCTGGGTGCGCGGCGACGCCGACCTCGACGTCCTCCAGCGCGCGTATTCGGCGATGGACAAGGCGCTGGACGACGCGTGGAAATCCCGCGACCAGGACCTGCCGCTGGACAACCGCGACCAGGCGCTGGCGCTGGCCTCCATCGTCGAAAAGGAAACCGGCGTCGGCGACGAGCGCGCGCAGATCGCCGGCGTGTTCGTGCGCCGGCTGAAGACCGGGATGCGGTTGCAGACCGATCCCACCGTGATCTACGGCATGGGCTCGAACTACGCCGGCAACATCCGCCGCGCCGACCTGACCACCGACACGCCGTACAACACCTACACCCGCACCGGCCTGCCGCCTACGCCGATCGCCATGCCGGGCAAGGCGGCGCTGCGCGCGGCCACGCATCCGGCGCCGGGCGACGCGCTGTACTTCGTAGCGGTGGGCGACGGCAGCGGGCGGCACGTGTTCAGCGCCTCGCTCGACGCGCACAACAGCGCGGTGCGCGACTACGTGCAGCGCTACCGCGCGCAGCGCCAAGCCGAGCGCGAGGGAGCGACGCCGAAGTGACGCAGGTGTTGCATCGCCAGAAGCGCCTGCTGACCATCGAAGGCGGCGAGGGCGCGGGCAAGAGCACGGTGCTGTCGGCGCTGCGCGACGCGCTGCTGGCCGACGGCTGCGAGGTGGTCTGCACGCGCGAGCCGGGCGGCACGCCGCTGGCCGAGCGCATCCGCGGCCTGCTGCTCGACGCCGGCGACGAGCCGGTGCATCCGCACACCGAACTGCTGCTGATGTTCGCGGCGCGCGCGCAGCACGTGCGGCAGGTGCTGCTGCCGGCGCTGGCGCGCGGCGCGTGGGTGATCAGCGACCGCTTCACCGATTCCAGCTATGCCTACCAGGGCGCGGCGCGCGGCATGGACGAAGCCTTCATCGCCGAGCTGGAGCGGCGCGCGGTCGGCATCGAGCCGGGCCTGACCCTGCTGCTCGACCTCGGCGTCGCGCATGCGCGCGAACGCACGCGCGGCCGCGACCTGCTCGGTGGCGCTTCGCCCGACCGCATCGAATCCGAGCGCGACGACTTCTTCGAGCGCGTGCGCGACGGCTTCCTCGCCCGCGCGGCGTGGCATCCGCAGCGCATCCGCGTGCTCGACGCCAGCCCCGACGCGGCCACCGTCGCCGCCGCCGCGCTGGCCGCGCTGGCCGACTACCGCAAGGGGCTGGAATGAACCTGCCGCCGCTCTCGCCCTGGCAGCAGCGCGCTTACGCGCAGGCGGCCGACGCGCTTGCTGGCGGCCATTTCGGTCATGCCACGCTGATCGTCGGCCCCGCGCTGATCGGCAAGCGCCTGCTCGCCGAGCACCTGGCGCGGCGCGTGCTGTGCCTGTCGCCGCGCGCCGACGGCGAAGCCTGCGGCGCGTGCAAGAGCTGCACGCTTTTCGCCTCGCGCGCGCAGATGGAGACGCCGGAGCTGCGCCCGGATGGTTCGCCGGCGCATCCGTGGGGGCACAGCGCGCATCCCGACCTGCAGTTCCTCGGCTACGAGATCAACCAGAAGACCGGCAAGCCGCGCGGCGAGATCGTCATCGAACAGATCCGCACGCTGTCGGAAAAGATGGGCCTGACCGCGCAGCTCGGCGGCGCGCAGGTGGTGATCGTCGATCCCTGCGAAGCGATCAACTGGAGCGCCTTCAACGCGCTGCTGAAGACGCTGGAGGAGCCGCAGCCGGGCCGTTACCTGTGGCTGCTGGCGTCCAATCCGGCGCAGCTTCCGGCCACCATCCGCAGCCGCTGCCAGCGGCTGGAGCTGCGCCTGCCGCCGCGCGACGAGACGCTGGCCTGGCTGCGCCAGCGCGGGCACGCGGAAACGCTTGCGAGCGAAGCGCTGGACGCCGCGCGCGGGCATCCCGGCCTGGCCGACACTTGGGCGTCGGGCGACGGCCTGTCGCTGCGCCGCGACGCGGTCAAGGACGCGCAGGCGCTGCAGCGCGGGCAGGCCGAGGCCAGCGACGTGGCGCAGCGCTGGGTGGCCGATGGGCGCGCGGCGGAACGTTTGGGTCATCTGGCCGAGTACGCGCTGCGCGAGGCGGCGGGCTTGACCGATCCGGCCGCAACCCGCACGCTGGCCGCGCGCTTCGACGCGGCCAATCGCGCGCGCGACCTGCTGCGCACCACGGTGCGGGCGGATCTGGCGGTGATGGAGGCGCTGCTGGCGTGGCGCTGAAGAACAACCGCTTGAAGAACAACGATCGTTCGCGTGGCATCTGACGGGAAAAACGAATGAGCAATCCGATGGGCGGGGCAAGGCAGGGCATCCTGTCGCTGGGCATCAAGGACAAGGCGGCGCTGTACAACGCCTACATGCCGTTCATCCGCCAGGGCGGCATCTTCGTGCCCACCACGCGCCGCTACTTCATCGGCGACGAAGTGTTCCTGCTGCTGACCCTGCCGGATTCCTCCGAGCGCCTGCCGGTGGCGGGCAAGGTGGTGTGGGTGACGCCCACCGGCGCGCAGGGCAACCGCGCCGCCGGCATCGGCGTGCAGTTCGCCGAGACCGCCGAGGGCGAGGCGGTGCGCAGCAAGATTGAGACCATCCTGGCCGGCACTCTCAACGCGGACCAGCCGACGCAGACGATGTAAGCCGATCCCCGCGCGAAGCGGGGAGCCGGCTACCGGCCGCCTGGCCGGTTCTGCACCCATCCGTCATTCGCCGCGACCCGCTTTCACGGCCATGGCGCGCTGAAATCCACCCAACCTTGGGGCACCCGCACCCGTCCGGCGCGGTTTCGTCGTGCCGGGAGGCGGTTTCGTCGCAACCAGCTTGACGATCGTCGTTCGTTCGTACTGTACTATTTCAAATAGTACAGATAGGACGGTGCGCGCATGGCCCGAACCAGCCCCCTGATGATCCAGGTCGCCACCGGCGATCCGCGCCCGATCGGCCGCCAGATCGTCGATGCCGTGCGCATGAAGATCGCCACCGGCGAACTCACCCAAGGCGACCAGCTGCCGAGCGTGCGCGGCCTCGCCCAGCAGCTGATGATCAACCCGAACACCGTCGCCAAGGCCTACGCCGAGCTGACCACCGAAGGCTGGCTGGAGTCGCGGCAGGGCACCGGCCTGTTCGTCGCCGCGCCTCGCCAGCGGCTGTCCGACGCCGAGCGCGAGCGCCGGCTGGACGACGCCATCGGCCGCTTCGTCAACGACGTGATCCCGCTGGGGTTCCCGCCCGACGAGGTGCAGGACCGGGTCGCCCACGAATTCCGGCAGCTGGTTCCGCGCAAGACCGCCTGACGCGATCTCCCATTCCCCGTCGTCCCGAGCGCAGCGAAGGACCTGCTTCATCACGCCGCCCCGGCAGGCGGGTTCTTCCCCCGTGCCCGGAACGGCAGCCCAGAGAGCACAACCATGCCCACCCACGACTACGTCATCGAAACCCGCGCGCTCTCCAAGCGCTACGGCCGCAAGCTGGCGCTGGACCGCCTGGACCTCGCGATCCCGCGCGGCCGCATCCACGCCATCGTCGGCGCCAACGGCGCCGGCAAGTCCACCCTGTTCCGCATCCTGATGGGCTTCATGCCGCCGAGCGCGGGCGAAGCGCGCATCCTCGGCAAGGACAGCCAGACACTCACGCCGCAGGACCGCAGCCGGATCGGTTTCGTCAACGAGGAACACACGCTGGCCAACTGGATGCGGGTGTCGCAGGTCGCGGCGATGCAGAGGCACCAGTATCCGCGCTGGAACCAGCAGGCCTACGACAGCGTGATCGGCCATTACAACGTGTTGCCGGATCAGAAAGTCGGCCAGCTCTCGCGCGGTGAGCGCGCCGGCTTCAACCTCGCGCTGGCGCTGGCGCAGGGGCCGGAACTGCTGGTGCTGGACGAGCCGACGCTGGGCCTGGACGTGGTCGCCAAGCGCGCGTTCTTGGAGTCGCTGATGTACAGCAACGCCGCCGACGATTGCACGGTGATCTATTGCTCGCACCAGATGGAGGAGATCGAGCGCGTCGCCGACAACCTGATCATCCTCGAACGCGGGCAGCTCCGGCACATGTCGGCGCCGGAGGACTTCACCGCGCGCGTGAGCCACTGGGTGGCCGACGTGCCGTTCAAGGGCCCCGATCCGCACACCGTGCCTGGTCTGCTGGAAGTGCAGCGCCTCGACGGCCTGCACCACTACCTGGTACTGGACCAGGACGACGGCTTCGAGCGCTTCCTGCGCGAAGCCGGCGCCCGCAACGTGCAATCGATGCCGGTCAGCCTGGACCGCGCCGTCAACGCTTTCCTTGCCAAGAACCACGCCGCGCCGGCAGCCGCCTGAGCGCGCGACACGAGGACACCACCATGATCGATCTCTTCAAGGGCGAACTGCTGCGCTTCCGCCTGTGGGCCGGCATCGCCGCCATCGTCAATCTCGCCGTGCTGGGCTTCCTCAGCCGCATGGTGGACATGGCGCAACAGCCGATCTTCGTCTACCAGGTATTCGCCGCGGTGTACGCCGTGGCCGGCATCCTGCTGGGGCTGTACCAGATGGGCACGTACCGCAAGCCGAACCAGTGGCTGAGCCTGCTGCACCGCCCGCTGCATCGCCTGCGCATCGCCGGTGCCCTGAGCGGCGCCAGCGCCTTGCTGTTGCTCGCCGCGGTCGCGCTTCCCGTCGTGCTGGTCTGCATCTACCAGGACACGATGACCGCGCGCGTGGTCGACCTGCGCCACTGGCTGCTGCCGGTGGCGGCGTGGCTGATCGCGGTGTCCGGCTACCTCGCCGGCGCCTACGCGATGGTCGCCAACCGCCGTTATTCGTTCGCCGCCTTCCTGCTGCCGACCCTGTTCATGTATGCGCAGGCCTCGGGCGTGGCGATGCTGGGCGTGCAGCTCGTGGTCATCGCCTTCCTCGCGGTGCTGCTGGCGATCGCGTTCAAGCCGGATCCGGCTGCGCAGCCGCGCAATCCGGCGGCGGTGCTGGCGATTGCGCTGCCGGTGCAGGTGGGCGCGTATTTCCTGATCTGGATGCTGGGCTTCGGCATCGAACTGTTGTGGACGGTGAGCGGCACCCATCCGCTCAACATGCCCGCGCCGCCGAAGGGCGGTTACATCGAAGCCGAACGCGCCGAGGGTAAGAGCATCCTGCTGCTGGGGCTCGAAGGCAGCCGCGATCCCGAGGCTGCGCTGTGGCGCGAGCAGATCGCGCTGTCCGACGTGTACACGACCTATCCGCTGCGCAACCTGCCGGTGCAGGGCAGCCTGACCAACCTGTCGCCGATGGAATTCGCCGATGGCGACAACAATGTCTTCCTGGTGTTCAGCCACGACCGCCAGCGCTTCGTCACCCGCGGTCTGCGCGACCAGCGCCCGATCGGCGAACTGGGCGTGGGCGGGGAACAGGCGCCATTCCCGGCCCCGACCATGCCGTACGGCCCCACCTACCTGTACAACGCCCATGCGGCCTACCAGTACGACAGCGACCAGCAGCGGATGTTCGAACGCGTCCGCCTGCCGCAGGGCGAGGTGATGGCCAGTCCGCCGGCACCCGCCGGCGACAACATCCTGGTGCTCAGCGACCGCGCCGCCTATTTCTATCCCGGCCGCGAGGCGATGAACGGACTCGACCTGCTGCAGCCGCTGCTGCGCGTGGCGATGCCGGGCCACGTCGGCAACCTCAGCCGGATGGACATGATCGAGCTGCTGGATGGCTATCTGGTGTCGCTGACCTATACCTGGGGCGTGTGGTCGGGCGAAATGCAGCATCCGTTCCAGCAGGTGCTGCGGGTCGACGGCAATGGCAACGTGCGCACGGTCGCGCGTCGCGCGCTGAACGTCGATCTGCCGCCGGCCTACACCACGCGCATCTGGTGGCTGTCGCCGGTGCTGCGCACGCTGTGCCTGGGCGCGCAGGATCTGTTCGCGGCAAAGGATCCGCTGCGCGCCGCGCCGCAGCCGGTGCCGCGCGGGATGGTCTGGCTGGCGCTCGCCTGCTGCGTGGTGTCGCTGCTTGGCGCGATCCGGGTGAGCGGACGGCAGTCGCATTCGCGGCGCGCGCGCTGGGCATGGGTGCTGCTGTGCGGCGTGGTCGGCCTGCCCGCGCTGGTCAGCCTGTGGCTGATGTACCCGATGCGCGAGCGGCTGGACGACCTGCGGCTCGCGCAGCCCGCCGCCGCCTGAGCTTTTGATCGTCATTCCTGCGGAAGCGGGGATGGCGAGCGCGAAAAATGGAGATCATCGAAATGACGTTCCCGAAATTGCTGGGGGCGCTGGCCTGCAGCGTCCTGTTGTGGGCGACGCCCGCCCGCGCCGACGACGCGCAGGCCTTGCGCACCGCAGTCGCCGCCGAGCGCGCCCGCGCGCCGGCTCCGCAGTACCCGCGCGCCGCGTTCGAGGCCTCGCGCGCGCTGCAGTCGGTGCGGCTGTCGCCCGATGGCCGCCATGTCGCCTACCTGCGTCAGCTCGGCCAGCAACGCAGCCTGTGGCTGCTGCCGACCGCCGGCGGCGCGGCGCGGCAACTGCTGCCGCGCACCGAAGCGGAGGAGCTGTATTGGTCGCGCAATGGTCAATGGCTGTTCGCCAAGGCGAGCCGCACGCTGATGACGCTGGAGATTGGCGGTCGCGGCGGCATGCGCATCGCCCTCGACAATCCGCGCGGCATGCTGCGGGTCGATCCTTCGCAACCGGCGGCGGTGGTGCTGCGCGAGCGCGTGCGCACGCCTGCCGGCGAGCGCTGGCGGGTGGTGCGCCGGGACGCGCGCGGCAAGCACACGCTGCTGTGGGAAGACCAACGCTTCATCCATGACGTGGCGCTGGATGCGCGCGGCCGGCTGGTGGCGCTGATGCGTTTCGATGGCGACCACGACGCGCTGTACCGGGTCGAAGGCAACGGCCGCCTGCGCGAAGCGCTGCGCTGGACCACCATCCGCGACCAGGCCGTACTGCTGGCCGTCACCCCGCAGGGCGACCTGTTGCTGGACAGCGACGCGGGCGGCAATTTCCGCCGCGTGCTGCGGCTGGATCGCGACAACGTCCTGCACACCGTGCATATGGATCCGCGCGGCGAAGCCGATCTCGACCAGGTGGCGCTCGATCCGGCCACGCAGCAGCCGGCGGTGGCGAGCTATCGCAGCATCGTGGCCGCGACCTACGGGCTCGGCGCCGCGCAGGCGCAGGTGGCGGCGATCACCAGGCAATTCCCCGGTCGCGACGTCGGCATCAGCATCGGCAATGGCCCCGGTGCCCAATGGCTGGTGTCCGAGCGCGCCGGCACCCTGCGCGATGCGCGCTGGCACCTGTACGACCCGCGCAATGGCCGTTTCCGCCGCATCCTCGAGCAGGAGGCGAAGGTGTCGCCGCCGCCCCCGGAAACGGCGCTGGCGCGCAAGCTGCCGTTCGCCTACCGCGCCTCCGACGGCATGCTCGTGCACGGGTTCCTGCTGCTGCCGCCTGGCGCCGATCCCGCGCGAGTTCCGCTGGTCGCGCAGGTGCACGGCGGCCCGATCAATCATTTCCACGCCGGCGATTACGACGGCATCGCCCAGTTGCTCGCCAATCGCGGCTATGCGGTGTTCGAGTCCAATTTCCGCGGCTCCACCGGACACGGCCGCGACTACGCGCTGTCGCCGCACGGCGACTACGGCAACGGTCGCGTGCAGCAGGACATCGTGGAAGGCGTGCGCTGGCTGCTGGCGCAGGGCATTGGCGATCCGCAGCGCGTCGGCATCGTCGGCCATTCGTTCGGCGGCTATTCGACGTTGCTCGGCGTGACCTTCGATCCGGAGTTGTTCAAGGTCGGCGTGGCCGGTGCGCCGCCCGCGGACTTCGGCTGGTCGATGCGCTGGCTGCACGAGTTCGGCAACCAGGGCGCGCGGCCGGATCGTTCGCTGACGGCACAGTTGCGCCTGCTCGGGGTCGATGTCGGCGATGCCGCGAGCTACGCGCACCTGCGTGCGCAGTCGCCCCTGGCCAACGCCGGCAAGCTGCGCCGCCCCTTGTTGCTGCTCGCAGGCGGCGAGGACCGCACGGTGCCGATCCGCGAAGTGATCCACTACGCCGCGGTGCTGCGCCGCCTCGGCAAGGACGTCAGCCTGTACGTCGAAGCGGACGGCGGCCATTCGCCGACCGAACCGCTGCCGCGCGAGGCCTATGTCTACCTGATGGAAGCGATGCTGCATCGCTACCTCGGCGGCGCGAAGCCGGAACCGCCGAGCCCCGCGCTGCACGATTACCTGAAGCCGGCGTTGCGCATCGCGGACAAGGATGCCGACTTGCTGCCGAAGCGCTGATGCGTTCCCTCTCGGCGGCTCTGACCCCACTTTCGCTCGCAGGGAAGTGGGAATAGAGCGGGAATGCGCGCAATATCGTAGTGCTCAACATTTGCCCATGAACAACGACCATGCAGGATGTGAAGCAATTGAAGGCGCGGTGGGATGTCGCCGCCCTGGCGGAGGCCGACCGTGCGTTCGTTCGCATGGATGCGGTGGCCGCCTACCAGGGCAAGCCGCCGCCGTTTCCGTTCCTCTCTCCGTTCGGGGAGCATGAAGGGCGTGCGGATTTTCGCTGTTTCCCCTTCGGCACCCACCCCGTCAATCGACTTTTCGAGCGCGTCGATCTAAGCGGAGCGACCAATGAGCGGCGGGGACAGCTTGCGCAATGCTGCTGGGTGGATTGTCGCTTTGACCGCATCGCGATGGAAACGAATCTTGGGCAGTCGTTCCTGCGCTGTTCCTTCGTGCGCGCCAAGCTTGGGTATGCAACATTGCACGGCGATTTCGACCGGTGCGATTTCAGCCATGCGGATTTGTCCCGGTCCGGCGGTGGTGGGCTGCGGTTCGCCGACTGCAATTTCGATTCGGCGACCCTTGTCGGTGCAAATTGGCAGCGTGCCCGCTTCGAGCGTTGCATGTTCGGCAAGGCCAGAATCGGAAATGCGTCGTTCGCGCATGCGAAGTTCGTCGGCGGCAGGCCCGACGATACGCAGCTTGCGATGGCGCTTGTTCCCGGCGTGGTGTTCGAGGAAGCCGTCGCTTGACCATGTCCCCGCGATTCACTTCAATCGTTCGAGCTTGCCCCTGCGCTTGACGATGTTCTTGTAGTCCCACTGGATGTCGCGGGCCTTGCCCAGCCAACGCCGCAAGGCCTCGACATCCACCTGCGCGGCGGCGGTGTAGCGCGCCTCCGCCGCCTTGAAACTGCCTTCGCTTTGCAGGTCGGCTTCGTCGAAGGATTGCCCGCTCCAGAACAGCAGGCGGATGCAGGATTTCAGCTTGCCGTAGCCGGCCACCGGGTTGCCGTCCAGGAACCACACCGGATGCCGGTGCCAGATCTTGTTCTCGGCTTCGGGCAGGGCGCGGTCGATCTCGCGCGCCAGCAGGTCGCAGATCGCCTTGTCGTCCGGTGATTGCGCATCGTTGTAGGCCAGGGTGTCGGGATGCATGGCGGCTCCGCGGTTCCGTCGCGAGCCGCCACTGTACGCCCGGAGTCCGGGCGCGGAGTTCGCTTACGCCAGCGGCTCGCGCAGCGCCGGGCTGTCCCAGCCGGCGCGCGGCGCGAAGCGCTGTCCGTACTTCGCCCGCAGCGCGTTCAGCCGCGCCAGCAGCGCATCGGCGCCGACGGTGCGGATGTGCTGGATCGGGCCGCCGCGGAACGGGGCGAAGCCGGTGCCGAAGATCACGCCGGCGTCCAGCAGGTCGGCGTCGCTCACCACGCCGTCGTGCAGGCAGGCCACCGCTTCGTTGAGCAGCGGCAGGATCAGGCGGTCTTCCAGATCGTCGGGCGCAACGTAGCCGGCCGGCAGTTCGGGCTTCACCGCCTTGCCGTTCTCCCATTTGTAGATGCCCTGGCCGTCCTTCTTGCCGCGCTTGCCGGCCTCGACCGTCGCCAGCGCCGCCGGCACGTCGAGGCCCAGGAAGGGCGCAAGTTCGCGGCCGACGCTGGCGGCCACGTCCAGGCCCACGGTGTCCAGCAGTTCGATCGGCCCCATCGGCATGCCGAAGCGGGTCGCCGCCTTGTCGATGGCCGGGCCGGGGATGCCTTCGGCATAGGCGGTGGCGGCTTCCAGCATGTACGGGAACAGCACGCGGTTGACCAGGAAGCCGGGCGTGCCGGCCACCGGCACCGGGAACTTGCCCAGCGCCTTGCAGAACGCGGCCAGCCGGCGTTCGGTCTCGGCGGCCATGCCGTCGTGGCGGATGATTTCCACCAGCGGCATCTGCGCCACCGGGTTGAAGTAGTGCAGGCCGGCGAACTGCGCGGGACGGGCGATGTGTTCGCGCAGTTCGTCCAGCGGGATCGACGAGGTGTTGGTGGTCAGCAGCGCGTCCGCCTTCATGCGCGGTTCGACCGACTGGTACAGCTCGCGCTTGGCTTCCGGGTTTTCGATGATCGCTTCGATGACGAGGTCGGCTTCGGGCACGCCCGCGCCATTGAGGTCGGACTTCAGCCGCGCGGCCACCGCCGGGCGCTTGCTTTCGTCCTTCACCTTCTTCTCGAACAAGGTTTGCGCGCGTTGCAGCGCGCCATCGATGAAGCGCTGCTCGCGGTCCTGCAGCGTCACCTCGAAGCCCTTGTAGGCGGCGAACGCGGCGATGTCGCCGCCCATCACGCCGGCGCCGACCACGTGCACGCGGGCGATGCCGGCGTCGCCCTTGCCCAGCGCCTTCAGCCGCTCGGTCAGGAAGAAGATGCGGATCAGGTTGCGCGCGGTCGGGGTGCCGGCCAGTTTCACCACCGCGCGGCGCTCGGCGTCGAGGCGCGCGCGGATGCCCGCGCCGCCGCTGCGTTCCCAGGTCGAAATCAACGCGTAGGGCGCGGGATAGAACGCCTTCGGCGCCTTGCGCGCGACCTGCTTGGCCATCTGCGGCGCCAGCAGCTTGCGCGCGACGAAGGTGTTGGTGAGCCAGCCCAGCGCGCGCTGCTTGAATGGCCGCACGGTGCCCTTCAACGCCAGCGCGGCGGCGGCGTCGATCAGCTGCGCCGGCTCCACCACCTTGTCCACCAGCCCGATCGCGCGCGCGGCCTTCGCCGACAGCGCGCGACCGGTCAGCATCATGTCCATCGCCGCCGGCGCGCCGACGAGGCGCGGCAGGCGCGCGCTGCCGCCCCAGCCGGGGAAGATGCCGAGCTGGGTTTCCGGCAGGCCGATCCGGGTGGAGGCGTCGCTGCTGGCGACGCGGTAGCGGCAGGCCAGCGAAATCTCGGTGCCGCCGCCCATGCAGAAACCGTGGATCGCCGCGGCCGTGGGGCAGGGCAGGGTCGCCAGCGTCTGGAAGGTATCCTGGCCGCGGCGGATCGCGTCGTTGACGGTGCCGCGGCGGTCGAACTCCTGGAACTCCTTCAGGTCGGCCCCGGCGATGAAGCCGCTGCTCTTGCCGGAGGCGATCACCAGCGCCTTCGGCGGTTCGATGGCGATGCGCTCCAGCGCCTCGCCCAGCTCGATCAGGGCGTCCTGCGAGAACGCGTTGACCGGTGCGTCGGCGCGGTCGAAGTACAGCACCAGCACGCCGTCGTCGCGGCGCTCGGGCGTCCAGTGGCGAAGGCGGAGTCCGTCGAAACCGTTTGCGGCCATGGGGTTGCCATCCGAACCTGGGGAAGCGGCTATCGTAGCCCGCGAAAACTTGAATACTTGTCTAAACGCCTTCACCTCATCCGGGTGTCGCGGAACTTTCCCGGCGTATTCCTGTCACACCCGCCCGGAAGCGACCGGGCCCAACCTGCGAGGCGCGGCGCAAATGGCGGAGGATCGGGTGTCGGAAGCGCTGGATCAGGATCTGGTGACGCGGGTGCAGCGCGGCGACGGCGCCGCGTTCGACCTGCTGGTGCGCAAGTACCAGCACCGCGTCGCCGCGGTGATCTCGCGCTACGTCCACGACTGGGCGGAAGTGCAGGACGTGGCCCAGGACACCTTCATCCGCGCCTACCGCGCCATCGGCGGGTTCCGCGGCGACGCGCAGTTCTCCACCTGGCTGCACCGGATCGCGGTGAACACCGCCAAGAACCACCTGGCCTCGCACAACCGCCGCCCGCCCGGCGAGGACATCGAGATCGAGGACGCCGAGCAGTTCGAATCCGGCCTGCGCCTGCGCGACAACGACACGCCGGAGCGCGAGCTGATGCGCCAGCAGCTGGAACAAACCGTGCTGTCCGCGGTCGAAGAACTGCCGCAGGACCTGCGCGACGCGATCACCCTCCGCGAAGTGGAGGGCATGAGCTACGAAGAGATCGCAGAACGCATGGGCTGCCCGATCGGGACGGTGCGTTCGCGCATCTTCCGCGCGCGCGAGGCGATCGACGCCCGCATGCGGCCCCTGCTGGACCACGACCCCTTGCCGAAGCGCTCGTACGCATCATGACGCCGATGACTACCGATACCGACCGCCACTGCATCGACCTCACCCAGCTCAGCAGCCGCGAGCAGCTCTCGGCGCTGATGGACGGCGCATTGCCGGAGGACCAGACCCGGTTCCTGCTGCGCCGCCTGCAGCACGACGCGCCGCTGGCCGGCTGCTGGGAGCGCTGGCGCATCGCCGGCGACGCGATGCGCGGGCTGGCCCCGGCGCATCGCCTGCCCAACGATTTCGCCGAGCGCGTCGCCGCGGCGCTGCACGGCGAAAGCGTCGCCGCACCGCAGCCCGCCGCGCGTCGTCCCGCCTGGCTGCGCTGGGGCGGCGGCGCCGCGATGGCCGCCGCGCTCGCGGTGGTGGCGCTGATGGCGCGCCCGCAACTGGAACGCCCGCAATCGCCGCAGGGCGATGCCGCGCCGGCCGTGCAGCTGGCGGCGAATCCGTCGGCCTCGCCCGCTTCGCCGAAAGCGCCGCAGCCGCAACCCTCCGCGCCGCTGGCCGAAGCGCCGGCCATGCTGGCCGCCGCGGTGGCGGTCGCCGCCAAGCCGGTGCGCCGGACGCCGGCGCGCTCTGTGCGGCCCGCCGCCGCGCCGGCAGCCGCGCCCGAACTCGTCGCCGAGCAACAACGCACGCCCGCGGTGGAGCTGCACGTCGATCCGCCGGCATCCGAAATCGTCACCCGCCCGTGGCCGCGCTCGATCCTGTCGCAATACGGCGGCGGCAGCGGCCTGACCGTGGGCTTCGGCGAACACCTGCCGCGCGCCGCCGACAACCCCTTCGCGCCGCCGGTGTTCGGCGCGCCGCCGACACTGTCGTCCGAGCGCAAGCCGACGCAGGCGGACGCCGCGCCGCCCGCGCAGGGCGAAGCCTCCGCCGAGGCGCAGCGTCAGCCCTGACCTGGGCCGGCGTGCTTGGCGCGCCCACACCTTCCCGAATTTGTTCCGCCGTCCCGTCCACGCGAAGAGGATGTAGTCCCCATGCCTGCCAACCGCCTTTCCTTCCTGCGTCCCCTGCTGCTGACGACGGCGCTGGCCGTGGCCGGCGTCGGCGCCTGCAGCGGGCAGACCCCCGCCAACGCGCAGACCCCATTGGCGACGCAGCCCGCCGCGCCCGCGCCCGAACTGGTGGTGGGCCTGCCGGACTTCACCCGGCTGGTGGACCAGGTCGGCCCGGCGGTGGTCAGCGTGCAGGCCGAGATCGGCAGCAAGCCGCAGCCCGCCGCGCAGGCCCGCCGCGATCAGCAGATGCCGGACGACGACCAGGGCGAGGGCGATGACGAGATTCCCGAGTTCTTCCGCCGCTTCTTCGGCCCGGGCATGACCCCGATGCCGGGCATGCCCGGCATGCCCAACGCGCGCCCGCGCGGCACCTCGCTGGGCACCGGCTTCATCATTTCGCCCGACGGCTACGTGCTGACCAACCACCACGTGATCGACGGCGCCGACACGGTGCGCATCAAGCTGTCCGACCGCCGCGAGTTCACCGCCAAGGTGGTGGGCAGCGACGAGGCGTCCGACGTCGCCCTGCTTAAGATCGCCGCCACCGGCCTGCCGACCCTGCGCGTCGGCGATTCCAAGACGCTGAAGCCCGGCCAGTGGGTGGTGGCGATCGGCTCGCCATTCGGGCTCGACCATTCGGTCACCGCCGGCATCGTCAGCGCGGTGGGCCGCGCCAACCCGGCCGCCGACCAGCGCTACGTGCCGTTCATCCAGACCGACGTGGCGATCAACCGCGGCAATTCCGGTGGCCCGCTGCTGGACACGCGCGGCCAGGTGGTCGGCATCAATTCGCAGATCTTCAGCAATTCCGGCGGCTACATGGGCGTCAGCTTCGCCATCCCGATCGACGTGGCGATGAGCGCGGTGCAGCAGCTCAAGGCGACCGGCAAGGTGACGCGCGGGCAGCTCGGCATCGTGATGCAGCCGATGCAGCGCGACGATGCCCGTGCGCTGAACCTGCCGGACGCGCGCGGCGCGCTGGTGCAGGAAGTCGTCGCGGGCGGCCCGGCCGAGAAGGCGGGCGTGCAGCGCCTTGACGTGATCCGCAGCGTCAACGGCCAGACCATCAACGAATACAGCGACCTGCCGCCGATCATCGGCGCGATGGCGCCCGGTTCGAAGGTCACGATGGACGTGATCCGCGACGGCAAGCCGCGCACCCTGACCGCCACGCTGACCGCGCTGGACGAGGACGCCGTCGCGTCCGCCGGTGGCGCCGCGCCTCGCGACAGCGAGAAGCCCGCCGCTCCCGCGCAGGCCAACGCGCTTGGCATCGTCGGCCAGGACCTGACCGCGCAGCAGCGCAGCCGCCTCGGCCTGCAGCCGGGCGAAGGCGTGCTGATCGCCCGCATCGACGGGCAGGCCGCGCGCGAGGCCGAACTGCGGCCGGGCGACGTGATCCTGGCCGTGGGTCGCAACGACGTCGGCAGCGCCGCGGCGCTGAACGCCCAGCTCAAGGCGGCCGGCACCGGCAAGCCGGTGATGCTGCTGGTGCGGCGCGGCGGCGGCACCCGCTACGTCACGGTCAACCCGGCGGGAGGCTGATCCGCCGGGCCGGCCCCGGCGACGCCCGCGCCCCGGCAAGGCGCGGGCGGGGCTGTGCGATAATGAACGGCTCACTTCACGACAGGCTGCGCTCCCGCCGCCGTCGCCGCCCACAGCACGGTCCCCCATGCAGCACGACGCGATGCGGTTCATCCGCAACTTCTCCATCATCGCCCACGTCGACCACGGCAAGTCGACCCTCGCCGACCGCATCATCCAGCTTTGCGGCGGGCTGACCGAGCGCGAGATGGAAGCGCAGGTGCTCGACAACAACCCGATCGAGCGCGAGCGCGGCATCACCATCAAGGCGCAGTCCGTTTCCCTGCCGTACAAGGCGAAGGACGGCAACACCTATTTTCTGAACTTCATCGACACCCCCGGCCACGTCGACTTCAGCTACGAAGTCAGCCGCTCGCTGGCCGCCTGCGAGGGCGCGCTGCTGGTGGTGGACGCCGCGCAGGGCGTGGAGGCGCAGTCGGTCGCCAACTGCTACACCGCGGTGGAGCAGGGCCTGGAAGTGGTGCCGGTGCTGAACAAGATCGACCTGCCGACCGCCGACATCGACAAGGTGAAGGAGGAGATCGAGGCCGTCATCGGCATCGACGCCGCCGACGCGGTGGCGATCAGCGCCAAGACCGGGCTCAACGTCGGCGACGTGCTGGAAGCCATCGTTCACCGCATCCCGCCGCCGCAGCCGCGCGACACCGACAAGCTGCAGGCGCTGATCATCGATTCCTGGTTCGACAACTACCTCGGCGTGGTGTCGCTGGTGCGCGTGATGCAGGGCGAGCTGAAGCCCGGCGACAAGATGCTGGTGATGTCGACCGGCCGCACCCACCAGGTCGATGCGGTCGGCGTGTTCACCCCCAAGCGCAAGGCGCTGCCGGTGCTGCGCGCCGGCGAAGTGGGCTGGATCACCGCCTCGATCAAGGACGTGCACGGCGCGCCGGTGGGCGACACGCTCACCCTGGCCGGCGATCCCGCACCCAAGCCGCTGCCCGGCTTCCAGGAAATGCAGCCGCGCGTGTTCGCCGGTCTGTTCCCGGTCGACGCCGAGGACTACCCGGCGCTGCGCGAGGCGCTGGACAAGCTGCGCCTGAACGACGCCGCGCTGCGCTTCGAGCCGGAAAGCTCCGAGGCGATGGGCTTCGGCTTCCGCTGCGGCTTCCTCGGCATGCTGCACATGGAGATCGTGCAGGAGCGGCTGGAGCGCGAGTACGACCTCAACCTGATCAGCACCGCGCCAACCGTGATCTACGAAGTGCTGAAGACCGACGGCAACACGGTGCCGATGGACAACCCGGCCAAGCTGCCGCCGATCAACCAGGTGCAGGAGATCCGCGAGCCGATCATCCGCGCCAACATCCTCACGCCCGAAGCCTACATCGGCAACATCATCAAGCTGTGCGAGGAAAAGCGCGGCGTGCAGATCGGCATCACCTACATGGCCAGCCAGGTGCAGATCAGCTACGAGCTGCCGATGGCCGAGGTGGTGCTGGACTTCTTCGACAAGCTGAAGTCGGTGAGCCGCGGTTACGCCTCGCTGGACTACCACTTCCTGCGCTTCGACGCCGGCCCGTTCGTGCGCGTGGACACCCTGATCAACGGCGACCGCGTCGATGCGCTGTCGATCATCGTGCACCGCTCGCACGCGGATCGACGCGGCCGCGAACTGACCGAGAAGATGAAGGACCTGATTCCCCGGCAGATGTTCGACGTGGCGATCCAGGCCGCGATCGGCGCGCAGATCATCGCCCGCACCACGGTCAAGGCGCTGCGCAAGAACGTGCTGGCGAAGTGCTACGGCGGCGACGCCACGCGCAAGAAGAAGCTGCTGGAGAAGCAGAAGGAAGGCAAGAAGCGGATGAAGCAGGTCGGCCGGGTGGAAATCCCGCAGGAGGCCTTCCTCGCCGTGTTGCAGGTGGACAGCAAGTAATCGCTTTTCCTTCCTCCGCTGAGCGGGGGAGGCGTGCTTTTGATTTTCCTTCTCCCTTCGGGAGAAGGTGCCCGAAGGGCGGATGAGGGTACGCCGCAGCGGTGCGGCAATACTCTCGCGCCGAACCCTCACCCCAACCCCTCTCCCGGAGGGAGAGGGGGGTCAAAGGAGAACATCGCATGATGGTGTGGTTCGAAACGATCCTGGTCCTGCTGACCGCGCTGAGCGGCCTGGTCTGGCTGCTGGACAAGCTGTTCCTGGCCAAGCGCCGCGCCGCCGCCGCCGGCCCGCTGGACGAGGCCAAGGAGCCGCTGCTCGTCGACTACTCCAAGGCGTTCTTCCCGGTGCTGGCGTTGGTGCTGGGCCTGCGCAGCTTCGTCGCCGAACCGTTCCGCATCCCGTCCAGTTCGATGATGCCGACCCTGCTGATCGGCGACTTCATCCTGGTCAACAAGTTCGCCTACGGCCTGCGGCTGCCGATCAACAACCGCAAGTTCGTGGAGATCGGCGAGCCGGCGCGCGGCGACGTGGTGGTGTTCCGCCCGCCGCACCACCCGCGCGAGGACTGGATCAAGCGGGTGATCGGCGTGCCCGGCGACCGCATCGGCTACCACGACCACAAGGTCAGCGTGAACGGGCAGGTGCTGCCGTACCGGGTGGAGGGCGTCTATACCGGGGTGGGGCAGGGCATCGGCGAGACCGGCGACACCCGGCTGACCGAGGGTCTGCCGGGCCGCCCGCATTTCGTGCTGGAGCGCGAGTTCAGCGTCGCCGATGGTGACTGGACGGTGCCGGCGGGGCATTATTTCGTGATGGGCGACAACCGCGGCAACAGCGAGGACAGCCGGTTCTGGGGGTTCCTGCCGGAAGCCAACCTGCGCGGCAAGGCGTTCATGGTGTGGATGAACTTCGACACCAGCGCCGACCGCTGGGTGGACGTTTCCCGCATCGGAACGCGTATTCCTTGACAGAGATGGTCCGGCGGTTCAACCAAGAGGGGATGCACGAATGAAGCAGACGCAACGCGGCATGACCATGCTGGGATTCCTGATGATGCTGTGCCTTGGCATTTTCTTCGCCTTCTGCGCGATGAAGATCGTGCCGATGTACATCGAGTACTACTCGGTCAAGAAGATGCTGGCCACGATCTCGAAGAATCCCGAGGCAGCCAATGGCTCCAAGGAGAAGATCCGCGACTTGTTCCGCAGGGGTCTCGAGATCGACTACGTCAAGGTCATTAAGCCGGACATGCTGAAGATCGAATCCACCGACGGCGGGATGAAGATGATCGTGGACTACGAACGCCGCGAAAACCTGATGGCGAATCTGGACGTGGTCGGCAAGTTCCACGCCGAACAGGTGATGGCGCGCGGTGCCGGGGGCTACTGAGCCGACGCAGCGCGCGTTCGCCGGTCACGCCTTCGCGGAACCGGCGCTGCTGGCGCAGGCGCTGACCCACCGCAGCGCCGGCAGCCCGCACAACGAACGGCTCGAATTCCTCGGCGACGCGCTGGTCAACCAGTTCGTCGCCGAGGCGCTGTACCGGTACTGGCCGAAGGCCGACGAAGGCGCGCTGACCCGCGCCCGTGCCGAGCTGGTGCGCGAATCCGCGCTGGCCGGTATCGCCCGCACCCTCGATATCGGCCCGAAGCTGGTGCTCGGGCCGGGCGAGATGAAGACCGGCGGCCATCGCCGCGATTCGATCCTGGCCGACGCGGTGGAGGCGGTGGTGGCGGCGATCTACCTGGACGCCGGCTTCGAGCGCTGCCGCGAGGTGGTGCTGCCGTGGTTCGACGCGATGATCGCGGCGCTGCCGCCGCCGAACAAGGTCGGCAAGGACGCCAAGACCCGCCTGCAGGAATGGCTGCAGGGCCGCCAGCGGCCGCTGCCGGTGTACGCGCTGCTGTCGGAAGGCGGCGAGGACCACGCGCGGATCTTCCGCGTGTCATGCACCCTGGCCGAGCCCGCGCTCGCCACCGAGGGCGAGGGCAGCTCGCGTCGCGCCGCCGAGCAGGCCGCCGCTGGGTCGATGCTGAAAAAGCTCGACGCCATGTAAGCCCTGTGCCGCAAGCGCCTGTTGACGCGGATTGACGCGGAAAAGGCGGATCAGGTGTTGGAAATCAGATGTTCTCCGCGTCAATCCGCGTCAAATGCTTCTACGGAGCGGGATCGGTCGGCGCCGGTGGGCAAGCCCGGCCTCTACAATAGCCGGATGAACGCATCTTCCCGCAGCGGCGCGGTGGCCGTGATCGGCCGCCCCAACGTCGGCAAATCCACCTTGGTCAACGCCCTGGTCGGCGCCAAGGTCAGCATCACCTCCAACCGCCCGCAGACCACGCGGCACCGCCTGCTCGGCATCGCCACCTTCCCCCGTGGCCAGCTGCAGCTGGTGGACACGCCCGGCATCCACGGCGAGCAGGGCAAGCGCTCCGGCAAGGCGATGAACCGGATGATGAACCGCGCCGCGCGCGGCGCGCTGGAAGGCGTGGACGCGGCGCTGCTGGTGATCGAGGCCGGCCGCTGGGACAACGAGGACGGGCTGGCCTTCGAGGCCCTGCGCGACGCCGGCCTGCCGGTGGTGCTGGTGGTCAACCAGGTGGACAAGGTCAAGGACAAGACCGCGCTGCTGCCGTTCATCGCCAAGGTGACGGACGGCCGCGAGTTCGCCGCCGTGGTGCCGCTGTCCGCGCTCAAGCGCAGCGGGCTGGAGCCGTTGGTGGCGACGCTGCTGGACCTGATGCCGGAGGCCGCGCCGATGTACGGCGAGGACGAGATCACCGACAAGAGCCAGCGCTTCCTGGCCGGCGAGATGATCCGCGAGCAGCTGATGCGCCAGCTCGGCGCCGAGCTGCCCTACGCCACCACGGTGGAGGTGGAGAAGTTCGAGGAGGAGCCCTCGCCGCAGGCCGGCGTGATGTACCGCATCGACGCGGTGATCTGGGTCGAGCGCGACAGCCAGAAGGCCATCGTCATCGGCAAGGGCGGCGAGCGCCTGCGCGAGATCGGCAAGCGCGCCCGCGAGCAGATGGAGCGACTGTTCGACGCCAAGGTGTTCCTGCAGACCTGGGTGCGCGTTCGCGAAGGCTGGAGCGACGACGAAGCGGCGCTGCGCGCGCTCGGCTACCACGACTGAGGTTTTCTCCCTCCCTTGCGCAGCAGGGGAGGCCGGGGAGGGGTGCTCTTGCTCTTGCCAGAATCGGAAAAGCAGCCTCTCCCGACGTTCTCCTGCGCGCCGCACCCGGGAAGGATTTGATCCGTGCGCTTCGTCGCCGAACCCGCCTTCGTCCTGCACGCGCGTCCCTGGCGGGAAACCAGCCTGCTGGTGGAAGTGCTGAGCGCCGAATACGGCCGCGTCGGACTGGTGGCACGCGGCGTGCAGGGCCCGAAGCGGCATCTGCTGCGCGCCGCGCTGCAGCCGCTGCAATCGATCCGCTTCGACGCCGTGCAGAAAGGCGAGCTGGCCCAGCTCGCCGCCGCCGAGGCCGCGGACGCCGCGCCGTTGCTGCACGGCGACGCCGCGCTGGCCGCGTTCTACATCAACGAACTGTGCCTGCGGCTGGCCCCGCGGCTGGCCCCGCAGCCCGAGCTGCACGCCGCCTACGCGCAGGTGCGCGAACGCCTGCGCGCGGGCGGGACGCTGGCGTGGACGCTTCGCCGGTTCGAGCGCGACCTGCTGGAGGCGTTGGGCTTCGGCCTGGATTTTTCGACCGAAGGCGGCGAGCGCGACGTCGACCCCGCGGCGCGCTACCGGCTCGATCCGGAAGAAGGCCCGCGCCGCCTGCTCAGCGAGCGCGCCGGCGACCGCCGCGACGCGGCGACCGGCCGTGCGCTGCTGGCGCTGGCCGCCGACGCGCAGCCGGAAAGCGAGGACCTGTCCAGCCTGCGCCTGCCGCTGCGCGCGGTGCTGCTGCACCACCTGGGCGGGCGCGGGTTGAAGTCGTGGGAAATGCTGGGCGAGCTTGGGCGCCTGGGCGCGCCGAACGGGGGGCGGTGACGAAGTGGATGGGCGAGCGTCGTCACGGATTGCCGTCATTCCCGCGAAGGCGGGAATCCAGCTTTCGATCTCTGCACATGAATAAAGAGCTGGATTCCCGCCTTCGCGGGAATGACGAGTAAAAAGCACGCCGGCTGGAAAGCGACGAAGCGAGGAAATGCAGGCGGTGCCACGACCGCACGCACCTCGAATCAGCGATGCAACTCGCCCGCCGCTTCCGGCTGGTAGCGGATCGACAGCACGTGCAGGCGCGCGCTGCGCCCGCCCGGCATCGGCCAATCGATACTGCTGCCCGCGCGCAGGCCGAGCAGGGCGCTGCCGACCGGGGCCAGGATCGACACCTTGTCGCTGCCGCCATCGGCGTCGCGCGGGTACACCAGGGTCAGCTCGTGCTCGTGTTCGCTCTGACCGTCGACCACCTTCACCAGCGCGGTGGAGTTCATGGTGATGACGTCGTCCGGCACCTCACCGGGTTCGACCAGCTCGGCGCGCTCCAGCTCCTCGCGCAGGGCGTCGGTGTTCAGGCCGCGATACTGCGGACGCTCCAGCAGGTCCTCGATCCGCTCCACGTCCACGCGGGACAGCAGCAGGGCGGGACGTTCACGGCTGGCGGTGTTCATTTCGGCAAGGCTCCTGCAAAGCAATGCGGGCGGCGCGGCTGGCGCGTCGCCCGCGGGTGTTCTGGAAGTGGGGGAACATTAGCCCCGAATCGCCGGGGCGGCAACCGCAGCGGCGCGACCGTTCAGCCGGCCTCGGTCAGGGAAACAGGAACCCGGCCACCACCCGCCGGCCTTCCCCGGCCAGCACCGCGTAGGTGCGCGCGGCGGCGGCGTTGGTCATCGCTTCCAGGCCGATCCCGCGCCGCAGGCAGGCGGCCATGACCGCGGCCGGCGGGAACGCCTGCGTCGCGCCGGTGCCCAGCACGATCAGCTCCGGTTCCAGCGCCAGCAGGGCGTCCAGGTCGGACGCCGCCATCGCGCGGGCGTCGCGCACCGGCCAGTCCTCGACCAGCGCATCGGGGGCGACGATGAAGCTCGACGCCAGCCGGCGCTCGTTGACCAGCGCGCCTTCGCCGTCCGCGCCGCGCAGGAAGTACCGGTAGTCCGGGCGTTCGAGGCTGAGCTGCATGGGCGGTCAGGAGCGCGGCAGCACGATCTGCCGTTTCTCCTTCGCGGGCCGGTAGAGCACGGCGGTATGGCCGATGCGCTGCACCAGCACGGCGTCGGCGCGCTCGGCGAGGTCGGCGATCATGGCGTCGCGCAGCTCGCGGTCCTCGGCCGCCACCTTCACCTTGATCAGCTCGTGGTGTTCCAGCGCCAGGTCCACCTCGGCCACCAGCGCGTCGGTGATGCCCTTGCCGCCGACCTGCAGCATCGCCTTGAGGTCGTGCGCCTGCCCGCGCAGGAAGCGGATCTGGGCGTTGGTCAGGGCGATGGGCATGCGGCACGCGGCGGAATAATCAGGGGTGCGCAGGGTATCATGCGGGCGATGGAGGCCGCCTGCGGGCGGCCTCCGGCCCCCACCGCAACCCTCCCGCGCCGGGAGGGAGACGAGACGCATGGCGACCCGCAGCAAATCCAGCCAGCGCTGGCTCAAGGAACACTTTTCCGACCCCTACGTGAAGAAAGCGCAGGCGGAAGGGATGCGTTCGCGCGCCGCCTACAAGCTGGAGGAACTGGTCGAGCGCGACCGTCTGCTCAAGCCGGGCATGGTGGTGGTGGACCTCGGCGCGGCGCCGGGCGGCTGGTCGCAGTGGATCCGCCAGGAGCTGGACCGGCTGTCGCCGAACAGGCCCGGCCGGGTCATCGCCAGCGACATCCTGGAGATGCCCTCGCTGGCCGGCGTCGAGTTCCTTCATGGCGACTTCAGGGACGATGCCGTCCTATCGAAGCTGCTGGAGCTGCTGAACGGGGAACAGGTCGACCTTGTCTTGTCTGACATGGCCCCCAATAAGAGCGGTGTGGATGCGGTGGACCAGCCGCGCGCGATGCACCTGTCCGAACTGGCGATGGACTTCGCCGACGGCCAGCTGCGGACCGGCGGCACGTTCCTGATCAAGCTGTTCCAGGGAACGGGATTCGACGCCTACGTGCGGGAACTGCGGCGGCGCTATGCCAAGGTGGTGATCCGCAAGCCGGCGGCCTCCCGCCAGCGGTCGCCGGAAGTGTACGCGCTGGCGACCGGCAAACTGGCGCAGATGAAGCAAGCGTAAGGAACCCTCAGAGAACGACATGAACGATCTTGCGAAAAACCTGCTGCTCTGGGTGGTGGTCGCCGCCGTGCTGATGGTGGTGTTCCAGAGCTTTTCGCCGAAGCTGGCCGCCGGCCAGGACGTGGTCTATTCGCAGTTCGTGCAGGACGTCGAAGCCGACCGCATCCGGACGGTGGACATCGCCAGCAACGAGCGCACGATCAGCTTCGTGCGTACTAACGGCGAGAAGGGCACCACCACCGCGCCGGTGCGCGACAAGGACCTGATCAACGACCTGATCGAGCACAAGGTCGAGATCAAGCAGGCGCCGCCGGATTCCGGCATCTCGTTCTGGTCGCTGGTGCTGAACTTCCTGCCGGTGCTGCTGATCATCGGCTTCTGGCTGTTCATGATGCGGCAGATGCAGGGCGGCGGCGGAAGCAAGGGCGCGATGTCGTTCGGCCGTTCGCGCGCCAAGCTGCTGTCCGACGACCAGGTGAAGGTGACCTTCGCCGATGTCGCCGGCTGCGACGAGGCCAAGGAGGACGTGGCCGAGCTGGTCGAGTTCCTGCGTGACCCCTCGCGCTTCCAGAAGCTGGGCGGCAAGATTCCGCGCGGCGTGCTGATGGTCGGCCCGCCGGGCACCGGCAAGACCCTGCTGGCCAAGGCCATCGCGGGCGAGGCCAAGGTGCCGTTCTTCTCGATCTCCGGTTCCGATTTCGTCGAGATGTTCGTCGGCGTCGGCGCCTCGCGCGTGCGCGACATGTTCGAGCAGGCCAAGAAGCACGCGCCCTGCATCATCTTCATCGACGAGATCGACGCGGTCGGCCGCCACCGCGGCGCCGGCCTGGGCGGCGGCCACGACGAGCGCGAGCAGACCCTCAACCAGCTGCTGGTCGAGATGGACGGCTTCGAGGGCGGCGAGGGCGTGATCGTGATCGCCGCGACCAACCGTCCCGACGTGCTCGATCCGGCGCTGCTGCGCCCGGGCCGCTTCGACCGCCAGGTGGTCGTGGGCCTGCCCGACGTCAAGGGCCGCGAGCAGATCCTCAAGGTCCACATGCGCAAGCTGCCGCTGGCCGACGACGTCGAGCCGATGACCATCGCGCGCGGCACGCCGGGCTTCTCCGGCGCCGACCTCGCCAACCTCTGCAACGAGGCGGCGCTGTTCGCCGCGCGCGAGAACGCGAAGGAAGTCCGCATGGACCACTTCGACAAGGCGCGCGACAAGATCCTGATGGGCGCCGAGCGCCGCTCGATGGCGATGAGCGAGCAGGAGAAGACCCTGACCGCCTACCACGAGGCCGGCCACGCCATCGTCGGCCGGCTGGTGCCGGAGCACGATCCGGTCTACAAGGTCACGATTATTCCCAGAGGAAGAGCTTTGGGCGTGACCATGTACCTGCCGGAAGGCGACAAGTACAGCTACAACAAGATCGCCATCGAATCGCAGCTCGCCTCGCTGTACGGCGGCCGCGTGGCCGAGGAGCTGATCTTCGGCGCCGACAAGGTGACCACGGGCGCCTCCAACGACATCGAGCGCGCGACCAAGATGGCGCGCAACATGGTGACCAAGTGGGGCCTGTCCGAACTCGGCCCGATCACCTTCGGCGAGGAGGAGGACGAGGTGTTCCTGGGCCGCAGCGTGACCCAGCACAAGAACGTCTCCGACGACACCGCGCGCAGGATCGACGACGTGGTGCGCGGCATCCTCGACCGCGCCTACGCGCGCACCACCCAGATCCTGACCGAGAACATCGACAAGCTGCACACGATGGCGAAGGCGCTGCTGGAATACGAGACCATCGACGTGCCGCAGATCGATGCGATCATGGACGGCCGCGACGTGCCGCCGCCGATGGGCTGGAACAAGTCCGGCGGCAGCCGCACCGACGCCGCACCGCCGGCCGCGCCGATCGGCGGGCCGGCCGCGCAGACCTGACCGCGCTTGCCGCGAAACCACGAAAAGGCCAGAGTCCGCTCTGGCCTTTTTCGTTGGCGCTCTCCCGATGTTCGACACCTCCCCGCAGCTCGACTGCAACGGCCGCATCCTCCGGCTCGACCGCCCGCGGGTGATGGGCATCGTCAACGTCACCCCGGATTCGTTCTCCGACGGCGGCGCGCATTTCGACGCCGAAGCCGCGATCGCGCACGGCTTGAAGCTGGCGGAGGAGGGCGCGGACATCCTCGACGTCGGCGGCGAATCGACGCGGCCCGGCGCGCAGGAGATTGCCGTCGAGGAGGAGCTGCGCCGGGTGATCCCCGTCATCGAACGGTTGGCAAAGCACACCGCGCTGTCGATCAGTATCGACACCAGCAAGCCCGAGGTCATGCGCGCGGCGATCGAAGCCGGCGCCGGCATGGTTAACGACGTGTACGGCCTGCGCCGCGAAGGGGCGCTGGACGCGGCGGCGGCGCTGGGCGTGCCGGTGGTGCTGATGCACATGCTGGGCGAACCGCGCTCGATGCAGGACGCGCCGGAGTACGACGACGTGGTCGGCGAGGTGCACCGCTTCCTCGCCGAGCGCATCTTCGCCGCCGAGATGGCCGGCATCGCGAAGAAACACATCCTGATCGATCCCGGCTTCGGCTTCGGCAAGACCACCGCGCATAACCTGCAACTGCTGGCGCAGCTGCGGCGCTTCACCGAACTCGGCGTGCCGGTGCTCGCGGGGCTGTCGCGCAAGCGCAGCATCGGCGAACTGACCGGCCGCAATGACCCGCGCGAACGCGCGGCGGGCTCGGTGGCCGCGCATCTGATCGCCGCGCAGAACGGCGCGATGCTGCTGCGCGTGCACGACGTGGCGGCGACGGTGGATGCGCTGAAAGTGTGGAACGCCGTGGCGGCGGTGCCGGCGCCGCGCAAGGACGCGGGCAAGCCCACCATCGTCTGGCCCGACGACTGACTTCCTTCCCAAGCCGGGCGGGGGAGAGTGTCTGTCTTTTCCTTCTCGCCTTTTCGCGAGGAGACATGCCTGTCCTTCTTCTCCCCGTTTGCAGTGAGGAGGTGCCGAGGGCGGATGAGGGGCGCTCTCTGGCAAGCGCCAACGGCAACAGCGTCTTCACCTGCTTGGCCCACGTCCCATGGCGTTCGTCGCTTCGTGCCGGTTTCGCTGTTCGCGGGAGTTGTTGCGCGCGCAGTTGCCCTTTCTGCCATCGATGACGGGAAAGGCCGGGGCAATCGCATCGCTCCTTGGGATGCCTCAAACTGTGCGCTTTCCAGACGATGCGGGGATCCCCATGCAGGCATGGCTGCGGCGCAAGGACATCGACCAGGTCACCGTCCACGAGGAGGGCCGGCGGCTGGTGCCCACGCTGGGCTGGCCGCACCTGATCGCGCTAGGGATCGGCGCCATCGTCGGCACCGGCATCTACACCCTCATCGGCGTCGGCGCGGACAAGGCCGGGCCGGCGGTGCTGCTCTCGTTCGTGATCGCCGGGCTGGTCTGCGCCTGCGCGGCGTTGGCCTACGCCGAGCTGTCCACGATGATGCCGGCCGCCGGCAGCGCCTACACCTACAGCTACGCGGTGCTGGGCGAGACGCTGGCGTGGATCGTCGGCTGGAGCCTGATCCTGGAATACACGCTGGTGGTCAGCACGGTGGCGGTCGGCTGGTCCGGCTACTTCACCGGCTTCCTGCAATGGCTGCAGCAGCAGACCGGCTGGCAGGTGACCCTGCCCGCCGCGCTCGCCGCCGGGCCGCATGCGGGCGGAATCCTCAACCTGCCGGCGATCGGCATCACCTTCCTCGTCGCCGGCGCGTTGATCGTCGGCACCCGCGAGAGCGCCACCGTCAACGCGGTGCTGGTGGTGTTCAAGCTGATCGCGCTGGCGGTGTTCGTGGCGGTGGCGCTGCCTGCATTCGATGCGAACAACCTGCAGCCGTTCATGCCCTACGGCTTCTCCAAGACGCTGGGGCCGGACGGCGTGGAGCGCGGGGTGATGGCGGCGGCGGCGATCATCTTCTTCGCCTTCTACGGCTTCGATGCGATCTCCACCGCGGCCGAGGAAACCAAGAACCCGGGCCGCGACCTGTCGATCGGCATCGTCGGCTCGATGGTCGGCTGCACGCTGATCTACCTGGTGGTCGCGCTGGCGGCGGTCGGGGCAATGAGTTTCAGCGTGTTCGGCAAGAGCGCCGAGCCGCTGGCGCTGATCATGCGCGAGCTCGGCCACGGCACTGCGGCATTGGCCATCGGCGTGGTCGCGATCATCGCGCTGCCGACCGTGCTGCTGGCGTTCTTCTACGGCCAGAGCCGCATCTTCTTCGTGATGTCGCGCGACGGCCTGCTGCCGCGCAATCTGTCGAAGGTGGGCAAGCGCGGCACGCCGGTGGCGATCACCGTGTTCACCGCGCTGGTCACCGCCTCGCTGGCCGGCGTCGCCCGCCTCGACGAAATCGCCGCACTGGCGAACGCCGGCACCCTGATCGCCTTCGTCGCGGTGGCCGCCTGTCTGCTGGTGCTGCGCAAGCGCGACCCCGACCGTCCGCGCGTGTTCCGCACGCCGATGGCCTGGCTGGTGGGGCCGCTGGCGATCCTCGGCTGCGCCTACCTGTTCTGGAGCCTGCCGGCCCGCACCCAGCTGTGGTGCCTGCTGTGGAACGCGTTCGGCCTGCTGGTCTACGTGGTCTATGCGCGCCGCAACAGCCTGCTGGCGAAGGGCCGCGACGCCTGAGCGCGGGCGCGCCATGACGAGGAGCGCCGACCCGCGCCCATGCGCGATCGCGTTGATGGGGCCGACCGCCTCGGGCAAGAGCGCGTATGCCATCGAGCTGGCGCGGCGCTACGGCGGCGAGATCGTCAGCGTCGATTCGGCGCTGGTGTATCGCGGCCTGAACATCGGCGCGGCCAAGCCCACGCGCGAGGAACAGGCGCAGGCGCCACACCACCTGATCGACCTGCGCGCGCCGTGGCAGCCGTATTCGGCGGCGGACTTCGCGGCGGACGCGCAGCGCGCCATCGACGGCATCGTCGCGCGCGGCCGGCTGCCGATCCTGGCCGGCGGCACCGGCCTGTATTTCCGCGCGCTGCTGGAGGGCCTGTCCGACATGCCGGAGGCCGACGAGGTGATGCGCGCCGCGATCGCCTCGGAAGCGCAGGAACACGGCTGGGCGGCGCTGCACGCGGAGCTGGCGCAGATCGATCCCGACGCGGCGGCGCGCATCCACGCCACCGACGCGCAGCGCATCCAGCGCGCGCTGGAAGTGTTCCGGCTGAGTGGCCGGCCGATCAGCGACTGGCAGCGCGGCGCGCGCGGCCGGCGCCTGCCGCTGAAGGTAGTGAAGCTGGCGCTGGCGCCGCCGCAGCGCGCGGCTTTGCACCAGCGCATCGAACGCCGCTTCGACGCGATGCTCGAAGCCGGCTTCCTCGACGAAGTGCGCGCCCTGCGCGCGCTGCCCGAACTGGCCTCGCATCCGCGCCCGCTCGACCTGCCGGCGCTGCGCGCGGTGGGCTATCGGCAGGCATGGGACTACCTGGAAGCGACCGAAAGCCCCTCTCCCGCCGGGAGAGGGGTTGGGGTGAGGGTACGGGCGGGCGATGAATCTCAAGTTGTTCCGACCTCTCATCCAGCGCTGCGCGCCACCTTCTCCCGGGGAGAGAAGGAAACGCAGTTCCGCGAACGCGCCATCGCCGCCACCCGCCAGCTCGCCAAGCGCCAGTACACCTGGCTGCGCGGCGAACTCGACGCGCGCTGGTTCGATCCGCTGTCGCAGCGCGGCGCGTTGGACGCGGCGGTGGCGGGCTTCCTCGGCGCGTGACCGGCGGCGGCATGCCCCGCTGCCGCCGCTCCTGCGTTAACATCGGGCGGCGCCCTCCGCGATGGACGGGCGCGGGGCCGGGGAACGCCACGGCGGACGGCCCACGAATACAAACAACAACGCACGACAGCACGGGGAATCCATGACGAAGTCGCAGTCCTTGCAGGACCCATTCCTGAACGCCTTGCGCCGCGAGCGCGTGCCGGTCTCCATCTACCTGGTCAACGGCATCAAGCTGCAGGGCACCGTCGAATCCTTCGACCAGTTCGTGATCCTGCTGCGCAATACCGTCAGCCAGATGGTCTACAAGCACGCGATCTCCACCGTGGTGCCGGCGCGCAACGTGCGCCTGGGCGGCACGGCGCAGGACGGCGCCGAGGCCGGCGAACCGGCGGCGGCCGAGGCCGACTGACGCGGCCGGGCCGCGGGCTTGCAATCGCGGGCCGGCGCCCGCATCTGGAGTCCGATGCCAAGCCAATTGTTCGAACGCTCGCGCGGCGGCGAAAACGCCCTGCTGATCCAGCCCCACGCCGGCGGCCCGCCGGCCGAGGGCGTGCTGGAGGAATTCGGCGAACTCGCCCGTTCCGCCGGTGCCACCGTGGCCGCCGTGCTGACCGCGAAGATCGACAAGCCGAACCCGTCCACCCTGATCGGCAGCGGCAAGCTGGAGGAAGTGAAGGCCGCCTGCGAGGCGACCGGCGCCGACCTGGTGCTGGTCAACCACGCACTGTCGCCGGTGCAGGAACGCAACCTGGAGCGCGCGCTGGAGCGCCGGGTGGTGGATCGCACCGGCCTGATCCTCGACATCTTCTCCCAGCGCGCGCGCAGCTCCGAGGGCAAGCTGCAGGTCGAACTGGCCCAGCTCAAGCACATGGCGACGCGGCTGGTGCGCGGCTGGACCCACCTGGAGCGCCAGCGCGGCGGCTCCATCGGCCTGCGCGGCCCCGGCGAAACCCAGCTGGAAACCGACCGCCGCCTGTTGCAGAAGCGCATGGAAATGCTGCAGAAGCGGCTGGAGAAGGTCGAAGTGCAGCACACCCAGATGCGCCGCGCGCGGGTGCGCAGCGAGCTGCCGCGGGTCGCGCTGGTGGGCTACACGAACGCCGGAAAATCGACCCTGTTCAACGCGCTGACCGGCGCCGATGCCTACGCTGCCGACCAGCTGTTCGCCACCCTCGACCCGACCGTGCGCCGGATCGCCCTGAGCGGCAACGAGCGCTCGAAGGGCGACGTGGTGCTGGCCGACACTGTCGGCTTCGTGCGCGACCTGCCGCACGAACTGGTCGCCGCGTTCCGCTCGACGTTGAGCGAAGCGCGCGAGGCCGATCTGCTGCTGCACGTCATCGACGCCGACGACCCGCTGCGCGACGAGCGTATGGCGCAGGTGGACGCCGTGCTGCACGAAATCGGCGCCGGCGACCTCCCGCAGCTGCGGGTGTTCAACAAGATCGACCGCATCGAAGGCGCGACGCCGCGCATCGACGGCGACGAGGAGCAGCGCAGCGCGGTCTGGCTGTCGGCGCGCGACGGGCTGGGCCTGGACCTGCTGCGCGAGGCGCTGCGCGACCGCCTGGGCCTGCGCCGCATCGCCGGCGGCATCGACCTGCCCACCGACGCCGGCCGCCTGCGCGCGCGCCTGCACGCGCTGGGCGCGGTGCGCGACGAGCGCCACGAGGCCGACGGCTGGCGCCTCGACATCGACCTGTCGCTAGCCGACGCCGCGCGACTGGCGGCGCAGCCCGACGGCGCGCCGCTGCGCGCGCTGCTGCCGGCCGAGGCGCCGGAGATTCACGAAGATCGCTTCCCGGTAGAATCCGACGCATGACCACGAAGAACAGCGGCCCGCGCGGGCCACGAGCGGCCTGGATGGCCTGGAACCGGCCGGGCGGCAGTGCCGGAAAGTCCTCGGGCGGCGGCTTCGGCTCGCTGCTGGACAAGCTGCCGGACTTCGGCGGCGGTGGCGGCCCGCTGCGCTGGGTGGGCCTGGCGTTCGCGCTGTGGCTGGCCTTCAACTGCTTCGTGCTGGTCGCCGAGCAGGAACGCGGCGTGGTGCTGCGCTTCGGCCAGGTCGCGCGGGTGATGCAGCCGGGCCCGAACCTGAAGCTGCCGTGGCCGCTGGAGCGCGTGATCAAGGTCAACGCCACCCAGATCAAGAACTACGAGGACCGCGTGCCGGTGCTGACCCGCGACGAGAACATCGTCGAGGTCGCGGTGAACGTGCAGTACAAGGTCGCCGATCCCAAGCTGTACCTGTTCGGCACCCGCAACGGCGACGAAGTGCTGAAGCAGGCCGCGCTGAGCACCGTGCGCGAGCAGGTCGGCCGTTCCGATCTCGACACCGTGCTGGGCGCGCGCGAGCAGCTGGCGGTGTCGGCGCGCGAGCGCCTGCAGAAGTCGCTGGAGGCGTACCGCACCGGCCTGGTCGTGACCGAACTCAACCTGCCCGACGCGCGTCCGCCGCAGCAGGTCAAGCCGGCGTTCGACGACGTCAACAGCGCCCAGCAGGACAAGGAGCGGCTGATTTCCGAATCCCGCGCCTACGCCGCCAAGATCGTGCCCGAGGCGCGCGGCCAGGCGGCGCGCGTGCGCACCGTCGCGGAAGGCTACAAGACGGCCGAAATCGCCCGCGCCACCGGCGACGCCGAACGCTTCACCCTGCTGGTGCAGCAGTACAAGAACGCGCCCGACGTGACCCGCAAGCGGCTGTGGCTGGAAACCGTGCAGGACGTGCTGGCGCGCAACCGCAAGATCGTCGGCGGCGACGGCCGCCAGCTGATCTGGGCGCCGCTGGACGGCGCCTCGAAGCCGGCGATGCCGACCGCACCGGCCGCGCTGCCGGATCTGGTTTCGCCCACGGTGGAGGCCACGGCGCCGGAGGCGTCGGCACGCCCGGGCCGCAGCGGACGCCCGACGGGCCGCGAGGAGGTGGTGCGATGAGGTTCCCCGCATGGATGGCGGCGGTGGTCGCCGCGCTGGTGCTGCTGATGGGCTCGGTGTTCGTGGTCAACGAAGGCCACACCGCCATCGTCCTGAACCTGGGTCGCGTTTCGCGCGTGGACATCGGCCCCGGCCTGCACTTCAAGCTGCCGCTGATCGAAAGCGCGCGCATCTTCGACCGCCGCCTGCAGGTGCTGCCGGCCGAACCGGAGCGCTACCTGACCTCCGAGCGCAAGGACGTCAGCGTGGACTTCTTCGCGATCGGCCAGATCCAGGACGCCCGCGCGTTCTACCGCGCCACCGGCGGCGACGAGGGCGCGGCGGTGGATCGCTTGGCCCCGATCATCAAGGATGCGCTGCGCAACGAGATCAACTCGCGCACGCTGCAGCAGGCGGTGTCGGGCGACCGCACCGAGATCGTCAAGAGCCAGCTCGACGTGATCAACCGCGGCGCCGCCACGCTGGGCGTGCGCATCCTCGACCTGCGCATCAAGCAGCTCGACCTGCCCACCGACAGCCGCGTCATCGACGATGTCTACAACCGCATGCGCGCTCAGCGCCAGCAGGTGGCCAGCCGCCTGCGCGCCGAGGGCGAGGAGCAGGCCAACGAGATCCGCGCCGGCGCCGACCGCGACCAGCAGGTGATCATCGCCGAGGCCGAGCGCGACGCGCAGAAGCTGCGCGGCGAAGGCGACGCCGAGGCCGCGCGCATCTACGCCGAGGCGGCCAACCGCGACCCGGGCTTCTACGCCTTCCAGCGCAGCCTGGAGGCGTACCGCAAGGCGTTCTCCGGCAACGACAGCGTGATCGTGCTGGAACGCAACGATCCCTTCCTGCAATACATGCGCAGCGATCGCTGACCGATGTCGGACCTGTGGTCGGCGCTGTGCCTGGTGGCGGTGGTCGAGGGCCTGTTCCTGTTCGCCGCGCCGGGCGCATGGAAGCGCGCCGTCGAGCAGATGCTGTCCATGCCGGACGAGCACGTCCGCCGCATCGGCGGGATCGTGCTGGCGCTGGGGCTGGTGTCGCTGTGGCTGGTGCGTAACTGATGCTTTTCCCTCTCCCGCGTTGCGGGAGAGGGTGCCGAAGGCGGGTGAGGGCCGCTCTTCAGCGCCATTGCAATGGTTTCGAGCACCAGCGATGGCGTGTTGAACACCGCATCGTTCCAGAACCGCAGGATGCGGAATCCCTGTCGTTCCAGGTAGCGCGTCCGGGCGGTGTCATAAGCGACGCGTTCGAGATGCTGACTGCCATCCAGTTCCACGACCAGCCGCGCCGCAAGACAAGCGAAATCCACGAAGAACGGGCCGATCTGGTGCTGTCGCCGGAACTTCATGCCGAGCAGGCGGCGATTGCGCAGAATTTGCCAGAGTTGCAGTTCGGCGGAGGTCTGGTGGTAGCGGAGTTGGCGGGCGCGGGAGTTATTAGGGGATTGGCTGTGCATGGGCTGCTCTCTGTGATGGGGTAACAGTGTTGTGGCGCCATGGTTTGCTGGATCGGTGGAGGGGGCTTTGTCGCGTCGGGTTTCCCCTCATCCGCCTTCGGCACCTTCTCCCCGCAAGCGGGGAGAAGGAAAAGCGGGGCGAGCGGGGAGAGGAAGAAGCGGGTAGAATGCGCAAAAGCCGGGGCTCGCCTCGGCTTTTTCCGTGTCTGGAGCCGGTCCGGCCCGAATCGCCCCGATGGCGGTTCGACCGCGGCGGGCGGCGTTCCGGACGCACCCATAGCGGCCCCGATGGCCGCCAGAAACTTCAGGAGTGTGGCCATGGGCCAGTCGGTCGTGGTGTTGGGCGCCCAGTGGGGCGACGAGGGCAAGGGCAAGATCGTCGATCTGCTCACCGAGGACATCGGCGCGGTGGTGCGCTTCCAGGGCGGCCACAACGCCGGCCACACGCTGGTCATCAACGGCAAGAAGACGGTGCTGCACCTGATCCCGTCCGGCATCCTGCGCGACGACGCGCTGTGCCTGATCGGCAACGGCGTGGTGATCTCGCCTGCCGCGCTGCGCAAGGAGATCGAGGAACTGGAAGCGGCAGGCGTGGAAGTGCGCAGCCGGCTGAAGATCTCCCCGGCCGCGCCGCTGATCATGCCGTACCACATCGCGCTGGATCAGGCGCGCGAGAAGGCCGCCGGCGGCAAGGCCATCGGCACCACTGGCCGCGGCATCGGCCCGGCCTACGAGGACAAGGTGGCGCGCCGCGGCATCCGCATCGCCGACCTGCACTATCCGGAGGCGCTGGCCGAGAAGCTGCGCAGCGCGCTGGACTACCACAACTTCGTGCTGACCCAGTACCTCGGCGTCGAGGCGGTGGACTTCCAGCAGACCCTGGACGAGGCGCTGGCCTTCGGCGAGTACGTCGATCCGATGAAGTCGGACGTGGCAGGCATCTGCCACGAGCTGCGCAAGCAGGGCAAGCGCGTGCTGTTCGAGGGCGCGCAGGGCGCGCTGCTGGACATCGACCACGGCACCTATCCCTACGTGACCAGCTCCAACACCACCGTCGGCGGCGCGCTGGCCGGCACCGGCGTGGGCGCGGACGCGATCGACTACGTGCTCGGCATCGCCAAGGCGTACGCGACGCGCGTCGGCGGCGGCCCGTTCCCGACCGAACTGGACGACGAAGTGGGCCAGGGCATCCGCGACCGCGGCGCGGAATACGGCGCCTCCACCGGCCGCCCGCGCCGCTGCGGCTGGATGGACATCGTGGCGCTCAAGCGCGCGGTGGCGATCAACGGCATCAGCGGCCTGTGCATCACCAAGCTCGACGTGCTCGACGGCATGGAGAAGCTGAAGGTCTGCATCGCCTACGAATACCGCGGCAAGCGCAGCGAATACGCGCCGCTGGACGCGCAGGGCTGGGAAGAGTGCACGCCGGTGTACCTGGAGTTCCCGGGCTGGAGCGAGAACACCCACGGCATCACCGAGTGGGACAGGCTGCCGCCGGCGGCGCGCGCCTACCTCCGCGCGCTGGAGGAACTGGCCGGCTGCCCGATCAGTATTGTCAGCACCGGCCCCGACCGCGAGCACACGATGGTGCTGCGCGATCCGTTCGCCTGAGGCGAACGCAGGCGCGAACGAAGAAACCCCGCCGATGCGGGGTTTCTTTTTGGTTGTCCGCGATGAATGTTCCTATGCGGCTTTCGCCACGTCGCGAGGCGATTGCGGTATCGCCCTCTTGCCGTTGAGCAGCCTGCCGATCGGAGTGTGCCGCACCAGCAACTGGTAGCTGGCGAACGACAGCGCCAGCGTTGCGGCCGTGGAGAGCGCGAACTTCGCTGCCCAGTGCAGCGGCAGGTCCAGCAGCCGGTACTGGATCGCGAACAGCAGCGGCAGGTGCACCAGATAGGTCCAGTACGAGGCGTCGGCGAGCCAGCGCATCGCCGCGCTGCGCCTGTCCAGCCAGCGCCTGCCGGCGAGCAGGCACCACAGGGTCATCCAGAAGCCCGCGCACGCTTCCAGCAGGGCGTGCAGGAGGTGCTGCGAAGAAGGCGCGGTGCGCGCATTGGCGAAGCCGTCGGTCAGCCAGAACAGCGCCGCATAGGCCGCGACCGCGCCGCCCAGCAACAGCGGCGACAGCGGACGCAGGCGGTCGAGCAGGTCGCCGCGCTGGAACGCCTGGTAGCCCAGCGCGAAATACGCGCCGAAGAACGCCAGCGCCCACAGCGACGGAACGAAGAACTCCGGCGCCGGCCACGGCACGCCGGTGCCGGCCAGCGCCGGTGCCAGCAACACGGGCGTCGCCAATGCCAGCGAGAGCGGGGGCAGCGATGCGATCCACGCGCCGACGCGCCGCAGTTCGAGCGCGGACGCGACCCAGACCAGCACCGTGAACAGCAGCAGGTAAAACAGGAACCACAGATGCGCCCACCCCGGCATGGACGGCAGCGCGCCGTGTTCGTCAATGTAGCCCCGGATCCAGGCCAGCGCCGGCGACGGATGCACGACAGTGGCAGCGGCATGTTCGGTCAACCAACCCATGCTGGTGGTGACCAGCGGCAAGAACAGCAGCAGCGGCAGCAGTACGCGCGCGCAACGGTTGCGGAACAGACCAGCCATGCCGCGACGCGCCACCAGCAGCGCCGCGAAGTAGCCCGCGACGACGAAGAACAGCGGCATCCGGAACATGTGCAGGAACCAGGCGAGCGCATCGACGACGGCCGATCTCCCGGCATCGGCCGCCGGCCAGATGGGATGCATCAAGGGGCTGTAGGCGAGCGCGGCGTGGAACACCACGCCCGCCAGCATCGCCAGCGCGCGCAGGTTGTCCATCGAGTGAATGCGCTCGCCGGTCTGCATCGCCGCGGCCTCAGAGGAACGAGGTCTTGCGCGCATGCACCCAGCCGGCGGCGAGGATGGCGATGCCGATCACCGCCAGTTCGCCGCCGATCAGCCACAGCACCTGCGGACTCCAGACGACGACATCGCCCTGCAGGTGCTCGCGGATGCCGTCCATCCAGGTGACCCAGTAGATGAAGGGCCCGATCAGGGTCATCAGCGCGAGCATCGCGAATGCGTTCCAGCCATCCGAGTCCACCGCGATCGCCACGCACAGCGAGACGACGAAATTCACCAGCACGAACAGCGCGATCAGCAACACCCACGGCACGGCTCCGTCGGGACTCGGCGTGCCCAGGATCAGGGCCAACATGCCGCCGGTGACGAGCAGAAAGGGCACCAGGTAGATCGCCAGGTTGGCCAGCAGCTTGCCCCAGAACACATCCATCGGCGTCACTGGCAGGCTCATCACGAAGGGCTGGGTCTGCTCCTTGCGTTCGGCCATGATCAAGGATCCGATCGCGAAGGTGCCCACCACGATCAGCAGCACCAGCAGCAACAGCCCGCCGGCTGCCGACAGGAGCGGCGACCCCATGCCGACCAGCCCGAGCGCGAACAGCAGGCCGGCGACATACCCGGCAAGCTGCTTGCGGTACACCTGCCAATCCTTGACGACCAGTTTGCGGACCATCGCCGCATCGGATGCGAGCCAGTTCATGCGTCGTTGCTCCCGCGGACGGTGGTGACGAAGATGTCTTCCAGCGGCATCGGCTCGACCGATTCCACGGCCAGCCCCAGCGCCTGCAGCGCGGGCAGGGTGGCGGCGTCAAACGCGCCGGTCTTCAGCTCGATCAGCGGCGCGCTGTTGCGCACCGATGCCACGCCCGGCAACTGCCGCAGCGCGTCGGTCCATTCGCCCCGGCACAGGATGCGCCGCCAGCCGTCGAGGAAGGATTCCTTGTCGCGCGAGGCGAGCACCGCGCCGCCGTGCAGGAAGGTGATCGAATCGGCGATCTGCTCGATGTCCGCGGTGTTGTGCGACGAGAACAGCACCGAGCGTTCCTCGTCGCGCAGCACCTCGGCCAGCGCGTCCAGCACTTCGCCGCGCGCGACCGGATCGAGTCCGGTGGTCGGCTCGTCCAGCAGCAACAGGCGCGGATGGCGGGCAAAGAGCAACAGCAGCAGCGCCTTGACCCGCTGGCCGTGCGAGAAGCCGCCGGTCTTCTGCTGCTCCTTCAGGTCGAAGCGCTTCAGCAGGTCCTGCGCATACGTCTCGTCCCAGCCGGGATAGACGCCGCGGACGAAGTCCATGTGCCAGCGCAGCGTCTGCCCGCGGTACAGGCGCATGTCGTCCGAGGCGTAACCGATCTCGCGCTTCACCGCGACCTGCGCCTGCGGCAGGCGCTGGCCCAGCACCTCGACCTCGCCGCCATCGGCGCGGACCAGGCCCATCAGCAGCCGCAGCAGGGTGGACTTGCCGGCGCCGTTGACCCCGACCAAGCCCATCACCTGGCCGGCGGGCAGTTCGAGGTCGATGTCGTGCAGGGCGAACGTGTCGTAGCGCTTGCGCACGCCTTTCAGCGCGATGGCGGGAGTCATGCCGGCGTCCTTCTGTGCGTCGGTTCGGTGGTGGATGGCGATGCGTCCTGCTGGCCGGCCAGCGCCTGGTCGATGCGGTCGACAAGGTCGTGGCGGTCCAGCCCGAGCTTTCCGGCCGCGTCCAGCAGCCCCTTCAAGTGCGCCTGGAATTCGGCGGAGGCGAGGGCGCGGGTGGCGTCCAGCGCATCCGCCACGAACGAGCCCTTGCCCTGCCGGGTGACGATCACACCCGCGCGCTCCAGTTCCAGGTAGGCGCGCTTCACCGTGATGACGCTGATCTGGCTGCCGGCGGCGAGCTCGCGGATCGAGGGCAGCGGCTCGCCGGCCTGCCACTCGCCCGCCATCACCTTGGCGACGACCTGCTCCACGATCTGGGCATACATCGGCGTGCTGGAATACGGGGAGAGGAGCAAATCGGCGCGCATGTCGCCTCGTGTATGGTGTGTATAGTGAATATACACAGATATTCAGTCCGGTCAACAGGGCACGCATGCGATACGCCCATACCGGCTGGTATGCTGCTGCGATGCAGCACGCCCTCCACGGACGCAACCTCGTCCCGCACCCCGGCGAAGAACTGGCCAACGCGCTGACCCACGGGCTCGGCGCGGCGGCGGCGCTGGCCGGGGGCGCGGTGCTCATCACCCTGGTGGCGATCTACGGCGACGGCTGGCAGCTGGCCGGCGCGATCGTGTTCGGCGTCGCCCTGCTGCTGCTCTACACCGCCTCGACGCTGTACCACGCGATCTCGCATCCGGTCGTCAAGGGCCGGCTGAAGGTGTTCGACCACTGCGCGATCTACCTGCTGATAGCCGGCACCTACACGCCGTTCACCCTGGTCGGGTTGCGCGGCCCTGCCGGCTGGTGGCTGTTCGCCACGATCTGGACGCTGGCGCTGGCCGGAGTGGTGTTCAAGCTGTTCTATACCGGCCGGTTCAAGCGGATTTCGACGCTGATCTACATCGGCATGGGCTGGCTGATCGTCTTCGCGATCAAGCCCATGCTGCATGCGCTCTCGACCGCCTCGCTGCTGTGGCTGCTGGCCGGCGGCGTGGCCTACACGCTGGGCACGGTCTTCTACATGCGCCCGCAGATGCGCTGGTCGCACGCGATCTGGCACGGCTTCGTGATCGCCGGCAGCGTCTGCCACTACGCGGCGGTGATGCTGCATCTGCTTTGAAGGGAGACGTCGCCCTTCAGGAGCGTTTTTGACGCGGATCGACGCGGATAGCACCTGATTCAAAGGCGTTGATCCGCGTCTTTCCGCGTTGATCCGCGTCAAAAACGCCTTCCCGGCATGCAATCGGCATGACTTCCGGCGGTGTGCGGCGATCACGGCAGGCGGGATGATCGGGCCCCTGTGCCCATCATTTCCCCGAGGACTTCCATGCGCCGCATCCTGACAACCGCCATCGCGCTGGCCCTGACCGGCGCCGGCAGCGCCGCGTACGCGCAAGCCGCCGCGCCCGCGCCCGCCGCGGCGCAGGCGTCCGTCACCACCCAGCTGCCGCGCAGCGTGCGCCCGACCAATTACGACATCGAGATCGTGCCGCACGCCGAGAAGATGACGTTCGACGGCAAGGTGCGCATCAACGTCGATGTGCTCGAACCGACCAATGCGATCACGCTGAACGCGGTCGACATGACCTTCGCCAACGTCCAGCTGGGCCGCGCCAACGGCAAGAGCCTGGCGCCGAAGACCAGCATCGACGCCGAGGCGCAGACCGCCACCTTCACCTTCGACCAGCCGCTGCCGGTCGGCAGCTACGTGCTGTCGATGGACTACACCGGCAAGATCGGCACCCAGGCCAACGGCCTGTTCGCGCTGGACTACGCCACGCCGGAAGGCAAGAAGCGCGCGCTGTACACCCAGTTCGAGAACTCCGACGCGCGCAAGTTCGTGCCGTCGTGGGACGAGCCGAACTACAAGGCGACCTTCAACCTGGTCGCCACCGTGCCGGCCGCGCAGATGGCGGTGAGCAACATGCCGGTGGCGCAGAGCAGCGACCTGCCGGGCGGCCAGCGCCTGGTGCGCTTCGCGACCTCGCCGAAGATGTCCACCTACCTGCTGTTCTTCGGCCTGGGCGAATTCGAGCGCGCCACGATGAAAACCGAGGGCGGCACCGAGGTGGGCGTGATCACGCCCAAGGGCAAGGTCGACCAGGCCAAGCTCGGCCTCGAGGCCAGCCGCGACACGCTCAAGGAATACAACGAATACTTCGGCGTGCCGTATCCGCTGCCGAAGCTGGACAACATCGCGGCGCCGGGCCGCAGCCAGTTCTTCAGCGCGATGGAGAACTGGGGCGCGATCTTCACCTTCGAGAACACCCTGCTGCTTGACCCCAGCATCGCCACCGTCGGCGACCAGCAGCGCATCTTCGGCGTGGCCGCGCACGAGATCGCCCACCAGTGGTTCGGCGACCTGGTGACGATGCAGTGGTGGGACGATCTGTGGCTGAACGAAGGCTTCGCCTCGTGGATGGCCGATCGCACCACCGACAAGCTGCACCCGGAATGGGACCCGGACCGCGTCGGCGCGGTCTACACCAGCCGCGGCGCGATGGGCCGCGACAGCATCGCCACCACCCACCCGGTGGTGCAGCACGTAGCGACCGTGGAGCAGGCCAGCCAGGCGTTCGACGGCATCACCTACGGCAAGGGCTCGGCGGTGATCAACATGCTGGAGGACTACATCGGCGCCGACGCGTGGCGCGACGGCGTGCGCAACTACATGAAGAAGCACGCCTACTCCAACACAGCCACCGACGACCTGTGGGCGGAGATGGAGCAGGTGGCGCCGGGCAAGCAGTTCGTGCAGGTCGCGCACGACTTCACCCTGCAGCCGGGCATCCCGCTGATCAAGGTGGACGCGAAGTGCGAAGCCGGCAAGACGCAGGTGTCGCTGCAGCAGGGCGAATTCACCGTCGACCGCCCCGACAAGCAGCCGTTGCGCTGGCGCGTGCCGGTCGCGCTGCAGAGCGTCGGCGGCAAGCCGGTGAAGGTGCTGGTGGACGGTAGCGCCAGCGTCGAGCTGCCGGGCTGCGGCGCGCCGGTGCTGGTCAACGCCGGCCAGAAGGGCTACTACCGCGTGCAATACGCGCCGGCGCAGTTCAAGGCCTTGGCCGGCAACTTCGGCAAGCTCGCCACGGTCGACCAGCTCGGCGTGATGATGGACGTGGGCGCGCTGTCCGCCGTGGGCTTGCAGCCGGTGGCCGATTCGCTGGACCTCACTACGCAGGTGCCGCTGGATGCTTCGCCGGACGTGTGGCAGAACGTGGCCGGCACGCTGGGCGGCATGGTCGGCGTCTTCGGCGACGACGAGAAGGCCGCGGCGCCGGCCAAGCGCTATGCGCTCTCGCGCCTGTCGCCGGTGTTCAAGAAGCTGGGCTGGGAGAACCAGCCGAACGATTCGTCCACCACCAAGCAGCTGCGCACGGCGCTGATCGCCCAGCTCAGCAGCCTGGGCGACAAGGACGTGCTGGCCGAGGCGCGCCGCCGCTTCGAGGCCAGCGCCACCGATCCGAAGGCGCTGCCGGCCGACCTGCGCCGCACGGTGTTGGGCATCGTCGCCTACAACGCCGACGCCGCCACCTGGGACAAGCTGCACGCGATGGCGAAGGCGGAAACCTCGTCGATGATCCGCGACCAGTACTACGGCCTGCTCGCCATCACCAAGGACAAGGCGCTGGCGCAGCGGGCGCTGGACATGGCCCTGACCGACGAGCCTGGCGCGACCAACAGCGCCTCGATGATCAGCCGCGTCGGCTACGAGCATCCGGACATGGCGTTCGACTTCGCCGTGGCGCACCGCGAGCAGGTGGACAAGCTGGTCGACACCACGTCGATCTCGCGCTACTACCCGGGCCTGGGCGGCGGTTCCGACAAGCCGGAGATGGTGCAGAAGCTGAAGGACTTCGCCGACAAGCACATCGCCCCGACCTCGCGCCGCGACACCGAAACCGCGATCGCCGGCATCCAGACCCGGATCAAGCTCAACGCCGCCCGCCGGCCGCAGATCGAGGCCTGGCTGAAGCAGCACGGCAAGTAAGACGCCGCATCGAACGATGGAAAAGACGGGCCTCGCGATCGCGGGGCCCGTTCTTTTTGCGGGCGGGAATGGCTCCCGCCCGCAGCGCCGGAACGTTCACGCCGCCGTTAGCGGCGGCATGCGATCAAGCGCCATGGACCTCAAGAGCGGCTATCCGTGGTGGGCGGTGCGCAACGGGCTGATGCACGCGTTCCCGCGCGCGCAGGCCGATTTGCGCTGCGACGTCGCCATCGTCGGCGGCGGCATCACCGGCGCACTGATCGCGCGCGAATTCGCGGCGCACGGTCACGACGTCGCGGTGATCGAACAGCGCGACATCGCCTGGGGCAGCACCGCCGCCAGCACCGCGCTGCTGCAATACGAGATCGATACCCACCTGGTCGATCTGGCGAAGCGTCTGGGCGAGGCCGACGCACTGCTGGCCTATCGCAGCTGCGTGGCCGCCGTGGAGGCGCTGGAAGCGCTGTTGGCGCGGTTGGGCGACGTCGGCTTCCGCAGATCCGACAGCCTGTACTTCGCCAGCCGACGCCGCGACCGGCGCGGGCTGCTGCGGGAGTGCGAGGCGCGCGCCCGTCACGGCTTCGACGTGGAATGGCTGGAGCGCATCGACGTGCGCGAACGCTACGGCTTCGATGCCCACGCCGCCATCCTGACCCGGCCCGCGGCGGGCGTCGATCCGTACCGGTTCGCGATGCGTCTGTTGCAGCGGCTGGAGAAGGCCGGCGCGCGCGTGTTCGACCGCACCCGCGTGGAGGCCATCGAGCCGCGCTCGCGTGACGTGCTGCTGCGCACCGACGGCGGCGCACGGGTGATGGCGAAGCACGTCGTGCTGGCCGCCGGCTACGCCACCCAGCGCTGGCTGCCGGTGCGCGTCGCGCGCAACCGCAGCAGCTACGCGGCGATCAGCGATCCGCTGGATGCCGGCGCGCTGGACGCGTTCCGCGACACCATGGTCTGGGAAACCGCGCGCCCCTACCTGTACTTCCGCATCACGCCCGACAACCGGCTGCTGGTCGGCGGCGAGGACGACGCCGTGGACGTGCCCGCGCGCCGCGACCGCCGCGTGCCGAAGAAGGCGGCGAAGCTGCTGGACCGCATCCGGTCGATGTTTCCCGATGCGGCCATCGTGCCGGCGTTCTCGTGGGCAGGCACGTTCGCGGAAACCGGGGACGGCCTGCCGTTCTTCGGCCCGCACCGCGCCACCAGTCCGCGCGTGCACCACGCGATGGCCTACGGCGGCAACGGCATTACCTATTCGATGCTCGGTGCCGACCTGCTGCGGGCGCGGGTGGAGCGCCGCCGGCATCCGCTGGCCAACCTGTTCTCGTTCGAGCGGGTCGGCGCGGCCTGAGCCTGCCGGTGAAAGGAAAAGGCCCCGCGATGCGGGGCCTTTGTTCCTGCATGACCGGGCCGGACTCAGACCGCCAGCGGCTCGCTGAAGGCTTCCGGCTCGTCCTTGAAATCGCCGATCGGCACGCAGGTGCAGAACACGTTCTTGTCGCCGTGCACGTTGTCCACGCGCGCGACTGGCGGCCAGTACTTGACCTGCTTGAGCACCGGCAGCGGGAACGCGGCCAGTTCGCGCGGGTAGGCGTGCGGCCACTCGCTGGCGGACACCTGCACCGCCGTGTGCGGAGCGTGCTTGAGCGGGTTGTCGGCGCGGTCGAGCTTGCCGTCGATCACGTCCTGGATCTCGGCGCGGATCTGGATCATCGCGTCGATGAAGCGATCCAGTTCGTGCTGCGATTCGCTTTCGGTCGGTTCGACCATCAGCGTGCCGGCGACCGGGAAGCTCAGCGTCGGCGCGTGGAAGCCGAAGTCGATCAGGCGTTTCGCAACGTCCTCGGCGCTGATGCCGGACAGCTTCTCCAGCGGGCGCAGGTCGAGGATGCATTCGTGCGCCACCAAGCCGTTGCGGCCCGTATAAAGCGTCGGGTAGTGCGGGGCCAGACGCTTCGCGATGTAGTTGGCGTTGAGCATCGCCACCTGGGTCGCCTTGCGCAGGCCGTCGCGGCCCATCATCGCAATGTACATCCAGCTGATCGGCAGGATCGAGGCGCTGCCGAAGCTGGCTGCCGACACCATCGCGCCGCCGCCGGTGCCTTCCGTGCGCACGCCGCCATCGCCGAACGCCTTGGGCAGGAACGGCGCGAGGTGCGACTTCACCGCGCACGGGCCGACGCCGGGGCCGCCGCCGCCGTGCGGGATGCAGAAGGTCTTGTGCAGGTTGAGGTGCGACACGTCGCTGCCCCACTTGCCGGGCTTGGCGAGGCCGACCAGCGCGTTCATGTTGGCGCCGTCGGTATAGACCTGACCGCCGTGCTGGTGGACGATCTCGCAGATCTCCACCACGTCTTCCTCGAACACGCCGTGCGTGGACGGGTAGGTCATCATGATCGCGGCGAGGTTGGCCGAATGCTTCTCCGCCTGCGCGCGAATGTCCTCGACGTCGACGTTGCCGTTGGCGTCGCACTTCGTGACTACGACCTTCATGCCGCACATCTGCGCCGAGGCCGGGTTGGTGCCGTGCGCCGATTCGGGGATCAGGCAGATGTTGCGATGCGCTTCGCCGCGCGATGCGTGGTACGCGCGGATCGCCAGCAGGCCCGCGTATTCGCCCTGCGCGCCGGAGTTGGGCTGCAGGCTCACCGCATCGTAGCCGGTGGCTTCCACCAGCATGGCTTCGAGGCCGGCGATCAGTTCCTTGTAGCCCTGCGCTTGCTCGGCGGGCACGAACGGATGCAGGTTGCCGAACTCCGGCCAGGTCACCGGGATCATCTCGGCGGTGGCGTTGAGCTTCATCGTGCACGAGCCCAGCGGGATCATGGTGCGATCCATCGCCAGATCCTTGTCGGCCAGCGTGCGCAGGTAGCGCAGCAGTTCGTGCTCGCTGTGGTGGGTGTTGAACACCGGGTGGGTGAGGAAGGCGCTCTTGCGCTCCAGCTCGGCCGGGATCAGCGAGGGCGCGCTGGCATCCAGCGCGTCGATCGACGGCAGCGTGGCGTCGTCGCCGCCGAAGATGCGCCACAGCAATTCGATGTCGGCGCGGGTGGTGGTTTCGTCGAGCGAAATGCAGATCGAGCCGTTGCCGCGCACGCGCAGGTTGGCACCGTGCGCGCGGGCGCGTTCAAGCAGCGCGGCGGACTTGTCGCCGGCGTCGATGCACAGCGTATCGAACGCGGTCGCATGCACCGCGGCGAAGCCCAGTTCGTGCAGGCCGGCCTTGAGGATCGCGGCATAGCGGGCGACGCGGCGGGCGATCCGCTTCAGGCCATCGGGGCCGTGGTACACGGCGTACATCGCCGCCATCACCGCCAGCAGCACTTGCGCGGTGCAGATGTTGGAGGTCGCCTTCTCGCGGCGGATGTGCTGCTCGCGGGTCTGCAGGGTGAGGCGGTAGGCGGGGTTGCCGTCGGCGTCGATGGACACGCCGATCAGGCGGCCCGGCATCGAACGCTTGTAGGCGTCGCGGCAGGCCATGAACGCGGCATGCGGGCCGCCGAAGCCGAACGGCACGCCGAAGCGCTGGCTGTTGCCGATCACGATGTCCGCGCCCATCTCGCCCGGCGATTTCAGCAGGGTCAGCGCCAGCAGGTCGGTGGCGACGACGAACAGTGCGCCGTGGGCGTGGATGGCCTCGGCGTCCTTGTCCCATTCGGCGATCCAGCCGCTGGACGCCGGATACGACACCAGCACGCCGAAGTAGTCGCCCTTCGCGACGGCCGCGTGGAAGGCGTCGGCGGAGCGCACGATTTCGACGTTCAGGCCCAGCGGCTCGGCGCGCGTCTGCAGCACTTCCAGCGTCTGCGGATGGGTGTCGCCGGAGACGAGGAAGGTGTTGGACTTCGACTTCGCCGAGCGCTTCGCCAGCGTCATCGCTTCCGCCGCCGCGCTGGCTTCGTCCAGCAGCGATGCGTTGGCGATGTCCATGCCGGTGAGGTCGGCGACCATGGTCTGGAAGTTAATCAGCGCTTCCATGCGGCCCTGCGAAATTTCCGCCTGGTACGGCGTGTAGGCGGTGTACCAAGCCGGGTTCTCGAGGATGTTGCGCAGGATCACGTTCGGCGTGTGGGTGCCGTAATAGCCCTGGCCGATGAAGCTGCGCAGCACCTGGTTCTTGTCGGCGATGGCGCGGATCTTCGCCAGCGCGTCCACTTCGGTCATCGATTCCGGCAGCGCCAGCGGGGCGGCGGACTTGATCGACGCCGGGACGATGGCGTCGGTGAACGCTTCCAGCGAATCGTGGCCGACCACCTTCAGCATCGCCGCGATCTCGGCGTCGTTGGGGCCGATGTGGCGTTCGATGAAGGCGTCGTGGTGTTCGAGGGAGCGGAGGGACGGTTGGGTCATGGCGGCATCCGAAGCGCGGCAGCGCGTGAAGGGGATGCCCGCTCTGTCCTTCTGCCTGAGAGTTTGGAAGCGCGCGGTGGGGAGGGGAGTCCGCACGGCTTCTTGCCCCTTCGGCGCCGGCGCGGGCCCGAGGGCCGGCCGATCTCTCCAGAGTGTGGTCACACGGCGGTCTTGGGCCTGAGCGATTCCGGGCGGTTGCGCCTTCGGCAGCGCTGCGGGACGAGGTCCGCGCGCTTCTCCCTCCGTGCGGGCGGAATTATACCCTGCCGGTCGTCGCCGGAAGGGGCCCGGCGGGCAACGGGAAGCGCAGGATCACCTTGGTGCCGCCCAGCGTCCCGGCTTCCCAGCCGATGCTGCCGTGCAGGGCCCGGGCGCGGTGGCGCATGCCGGCGATGCCGCGCCCCGCCGCACCCGCGCCGGGAGCGGGAAGGCCGGGGCCGTCGTCGGTGAGGTCGAGCAGCAGTTCGTCCGCGATGGCGCGGATGCGCATCCGCACCTGGGTGGCGTGCCCGTGGCGTAGCGCGTTGGTTACTGCTTCGCGGACGATGCGGAACAGGTGCAGGGTCTGCTGTTCGTCGAGGTCGGGATCGGGCGTGTCGGGGGACTGCTGCCAGTCGAGCCGGCTGCCGCAGGCGTCCAGCCGCGCTTCGGTTTCCTCGCGGATCTGTCCCAAGGCTTGCAGCAGCGTGCAGGCGTCCTGGTGGCTGCGGCTGACCACGTCGCGGAAATCCTGCACCACCGCGCGCACCAGGTCGGCCTGCTCGGGGCGTTCCAGCGAGTGGATCAGGTTGAGCAGTTTCGCGCCGATGTCGTCGTGCAGGTCGTCCAGCAGGCGGCGGCGTTCGGCATCCGCGCCCTGCCGACGTTCGTCTTCCAGCCGCGCGGCGGTGTCGTTGCGCAGGCGCTCCAGTGTTTTCCGCAGTGCGCGTGCGCGTCTATGCATCGCCAACGCGAACGCGGCGAGGGCGAGGACGGCGACAAGAAGCAGCGCAAGCCACGGCATCGCCGGATGATGGTGGTTTTCCCGAAGGGACGCCAGAGAAACGAAGATCAGAAAGACGTCATACCGCGAAGGCGGACATCCAGCTTTCTTGTTCTCGACCGGCAACGCTGGATGCTTGCCCCCGCGGGAGGTTTTGCGTGGCGAACGTGTTCAACGCTTCGCGTGCGATGCCAGCGCGTCCCGGATCCCGGCCAACCGGCTCGCGGCGGCGACGGTCTGCGGATGCGCCGCGCCCAGGTGCTGCACGGCCTGCCGGTGCGCCGATTCCATGATCGCCAGCGCGTCGGCGGGGCGGTGCGCCAGCAGCAGGCATTCGGCGGCGTTGGTGGCGTAGGTGATGGTTTGCAGGTGCGCATCGCCCAGCGCCTTGCGCGCGCGCGCCAGCAGGTCCTCGAAGCGCGGGCAGGCTTCGTCCAGTTGGCCCTGCCGCATCAGGCCCAGCGCGTAGGCGTTGCGCAGCGGCAGGGTTTCCGGGCCGTCGGCGAAGCCCAGCTTCTGCATCGAGGCCAGCGCCTGCCCGGCCAGCGCGGTGGCCTCGGCGAACCGTCCCTGCTTTTGCAGGAACAGCGACAGCGTGCTTTTCGCATTGAGCGCATAGGGATGGTCCGGCCCCAGCCGTTCCTCGTAGCGCGCCAGCACGTCGCGCATCAGCGCCACCGCTTCGGGCGAATCGGGCGTGCGCGATTGCAGCGCGGCGGCCAGCATGTAGCGGCTGGTGATGGACAGCGGGTGGCCGGTGCCGAGGGCGCGGTCGGCATCGGCCATCAATGCGCGGGTGAGGCGTTCGGACTCGGCGAAATCGCCCAGCTCCCGCACGATGGCCGCCTGCGCCAGGCGCGCGGACAGGGTGGTCGAATTGCCGGGACCAAGCGCGTCGCGCAGGTGCGGCAACAGCACGTCGAAATCGGCCAGCGCACCTTTGCCGTCGCCCGACTGGTGGCGCAGCTCCGCCTGCTGGAAGGCGATGTCCAGCAGCAGCCGGTCGTTGCGCTCCAGCCATCGCGCCGCGTCCGCCTGCAGGGCGGTGGCGTCGCTGGCGGCCTCGCGCATGCGGCCCAGGCCCGCGGTGTCGGTCACCGCCTCCGCGCGCGCTTCCAGCCACAGCCGCCGCGACAGCGCGTCGCCCGGCGCGTTGGCGAGCAGCAGCGGACGCAGCCGCGCCAGCGCGTCGGCGTAGCGGCCGGCGGCGGCGAGCACCTGCGCATGCGCCACGCGCAATCGGTTGCGCGTATAGCCGTCCGTGGACGGCGCCGCGTCCAGCGCCGCCTGCGCGGCTTCGATCTGCTTCAGGCCGATGGCGACGTCGCCGCTGCGGGCGTAGGTCAGCGCCATCGTGCGCGCGGCCATCGCCCGCACCGCGGGCGGCAGCGAGCGGTTGCCGTCGAGGGCGATGCGCGCGTCGTCGAGGAACTCGCGCAGGCTGGGCGGATGCTGGCGCAGCATTTCCGGATCGGCGCCGGCGAGGATGCCGTCGATGAAGGCGTTGGCCGCGTCCAACTGCTCCGCCCGCAGTTCCGCCTGCGCGCGGGCGCGCGCTTCGCGCAGGCCGTAGCGCAGCGAGATCGCGCTGGCGGCGACCAGCGCCAGCGCGGCGAAGGCCAGTGCGGCGGCCAGCGCGCGGTGGCGGCGCACGAACAGGCCCAGCACGTAGCCGGCGGTCGGTGGGCGCGCGGCGATCGGCTGCCGCTGGCGCACCCGCTCCAGGTCGTCGGCGAGTTCCGCCGCCGAGCCGTAGCGCTGCGCGGCCTCCGGCGCCATCGCCTTCATCACCACGGTTTCGGTGTCGCCGCGCGCCTGCGGCAGGCGCCGCGACAGGCGTTCCACGTGGACCTCGCGCAGCAGCGCGATGGCTTCGATCACCGGCGAGTCGGACAGGCCGGGGTAGGGCAGCGCGCCGCTCAGCAACTGGTAGGCGATGACGCCCAGCGCGTACACGTCCAGGCGCGGGTCGTCGAACGCGCGCGCGCCCATCAGCTGTTCGCGGCTCATGTACGGCACGCTGCCCAGCACCTGGCCTTCGCGGGTGGCCGCGGCTTCGTCCGCCAGCAGCCGGGCGACGCCGAAATCCAGCACGTGCGGCTGGCCCTGCGCGTCCACCAGGATGTTGGCCGGCTTCAGGTCGCGGTGGACGATGCCGCGGCTGTGGGCGTGGTGCACGGCGCGGGCGATGGCCGCCAGCACCGCGAGTCGGGCGTCGAGGCCGGGCGCGGGACTGGCGTTCGCCCACGCCAGCAGGTCCTGCCCGTCGATGCGCTCCATCGCCAGGTAGGGCAGCGGGCCGGCGTCGCTGTCGGCCACGCCGGCCGCGTACAGCCGCGCGATGTTGGGATGCTCCAGCCGCGCCAGCAGCTCCGCCTCGCGCGCGAAGCGGCTGCGCGCCTCCGCCGGCAGCGCGGGACTGCGCAGGACTTTCAGCGCGATGTCGCGCGGCAGGGTGGCGTCGCTGGCCAGGTAGACGCGGCCGCTGGCGCCTTCGCCGAGCAGGCCGAGGATGGCGTACGGGCCGATCCGCTCCGGCAGTGCGTCGGCGTCACCCATGGCGGGCTCGGGCATGGCGGCTTCAGGCATGAGGATTCACCAGTCCCCGCCGCGCCGCTTCCAGCGTGGCTTCGGCGCGGCTGCCGACCTTGAGCTTGCGGTAGACGCCCTTGACGTATTCGTGCGCCGTGTGCGCGCTGACGCCCAGCGTGGCGGCGACTTCCACGATCTTGTAGCCCTTGGCGATCAGCACCAGGGTTTCGCTTTCGCGCGGCGAGAGCTTCAGCGCCTCGCTGCGCGTGTCCGTGGCCTCGCCGGAAAACACCCGCAGCAGCCGGCGGGCGATGCTGGCCGACAGCGGCGGCTCGCCGTTGGCGATGCCGCGCAGCGCCTGCACGGTTTTCGCGCGCGGCTGGTCCTTCAGCAGATAGCCGTTGGCGCCGGCGCGCAGGGCGGGAAACAGGTGGTGGTCGTCGGCGTAGATGGTGGTCACCACGATCTCGCAGGCGCTGGGGCGGGCGCTCAACGCGCGGATCAGGTCCAGCCCGGAACCGTCGGGCAGGCCGAGGTCGACCAGCGCAATGTCCGGCACCTCCTGCTCCACGTGCCGCAGCGCGGCGGCCAGCGTGTCCGCGTGGGTCACGCGGATGCCGGGAAAGCATTCCTCCAGCGTCTCCCGCAGCCAGCCGGCCAGCGTCGCCTGATCTTCCAGCACCAGCCCGGATTTCATTCGCTCGTCCCCCTGCGCGGCCCATGCAGACTGGGCGGCGGCGCAGCGTTCCGTCAAGCGCCGCGGGCGGCGATCCCCCCGAACAGGGGATGTGCGCGCGCCGGGCGATTGCCTACCGTGCCGCTGGGGTCGACGGCATCGGGCCGTCCGCCCGGATCACGCAAGGGGAACCGCATGAAAACCGGATTGGCGCGCCATGCACTGGCGGCGTTGCTGTTGCTGTCGTCGTTGCCGCTGCTGGCGCAGACGCCGCAGCTGGATGTGTCCGTCGCCGCCATCAAGGGGCATCGGCGGGTGGTGATCGCCGAGTTCGGCGTGGAGTTCTTCACCCAGATCGCGGCGGCCTCGCAGCGCGGCGCGGTGGGCGCGTCGATGACCACCCGGCTGCAAGGCGTGGACGGCACCGATTTCCAGGCTATCGCCGACAAGGCCTATGCCGACACGGTGGCGGCGTTGAAGCGCGCCGGCTTCGAGGTGCTCGACCCGGCGGTGCTGCAGGACAACGCCACCTACCGCGAGCTGGACGCGCAGTACGGCCATTCGTCCCCCTATCTCAACGAAGACAAGCACATGGGCGTGGATGCGCAGATCAGCGAGATCTACGCGCCGACCGGCATGCGCGCCTTCTACCAGTCCAGCCTGAAGATCGCCGAGGGGCGCGGCAGCGTGCGCAAGAACATCGATGCGCAAAATCAGGGGCGGGCGAAGAAGGAAGGCGAAGTGGCCAAAGCGCTGGACGCGGCGCTGCTGCACGTCCACTACCTCGCCGCCTACGGCCAGCCGAACAAGCGCAGCCACAACGCGCTGTTCAGCGGCAGCACCGCGCGCGCGCGGGTGAAGGTCGCGCCGATGCTGTGGGCGGACGACACCGAACTGCAATTCGTCACCGAGGCCGGCGGCCGCACCTTCGGTAACGGGCGCATGCGCCACAACGGCTGGGTGGCGCTGGACGACGCGCTGACCAGCGACGCCGACCTGTTCGCCACCGCCGACACCACCAGCGCCGCGATGAAGCGCGGCAACGGCATCGCCACCGCCATCGGCATCCTGACCGGCTCCGGCGGGGCGCAGAAAAGCGGCACCAGCGCGGTGACGCCCGCCAGCGCGGACGCCTATCGCGAGGTCTTCGGCGGGCTGATTTCGGAAGCCGCCAACGCCTTCGCCGAGAAGCTCGGCTCGGGCCTTTGAACCGCTCCATCCACACGACACGGGGGAACGCACGATGAACACCAAGACGACGCTGGCGGTTTGCTGCCTGCTGATGGCCGCAGGCGCGCCGGGCGCGGCTCGCGCGGGCAATGCGGATGCGTCCGTGGGCAAGAAGCTGGATGCCCTGGGGCTGAAGTACGAGGTGGACGCGGACGGCGACTACAAGCTGCTGTTCGAGGTGGAGAACGGGCGCTCGCAGATCGTCTGGGTGCGCTCGCCGGTGGAGACGCTGGGCAACATGCGCATCCGCGAGGTGCTGTCGATCGCGGGCAAGTCGCCGAAGCCGAGGAACGACGAGGAAGTGGCCAGCGCGGCCGTGGTGGCGACGGCTGCGCTGCTCGACGCCAGCAAGAAGAAGCTGGGCGGCTGGGTGCTGAAGGGAACCGACGACACCCAGGCGTTCTATTACGTCGCGCAGATTCCCGCCGACGCCAGCGGCGACGACCTGAAAAGCGTGGTGGTCAGCGTCGCCAAATCGACGGACGGCTTCGAGCAGCTGCTCGAGACGATCAACGGCAGCGAGAAGGACAAATACTGATTCCGCCATTCCCGGCGGGCATGGAGGCCGGCTGGATGCGCGGGGTCGCGCGGGCCGGATCCAAGCGGCGTTTCCGTAAACTGGAGGGATGCCCGCATCTCCCGCACCCTCGACCCGCCGCCTGGCCCTGCTGCTCGGCGGGTTGGCCATGTTCGGCCCGTTCTCGATCGACACCATCTTCCCGGCGTTCCCGCAGATCGGCGCGCAGCTCGGCGCGGACAAGCTGGCGATGCAGCAGACCATCAGCGTCTACCTGCTGGCCTACGCGGCGATGAGCGTGGTGCACGGGCCGCTGTCCGACGCGCTGGGGCGGCGGCGGGTGATCCTGGCCGGGCTGGCGGTGTTCACGCTGGCCTCGGCGGGCTGCGCGCTGGCGACGTCGCTGCCGCAGCTGCTGGCGTTCCGCGCGTTGCAGGGATTGAGCGCGGGCGTCGGCCTGATCGTGGGCCGCGCGGTGATCCGCGACGTGCTGCACGGCCACGACGCGCAGCGGCTGATGAGCCAGGTGTCGATGATCTTCGGCATCGCCCCGGCGGTGGCGCCGGTGCTGGGCGGCTGGCTGCTGGGCTGGCACCGCTGGCCGTCGATCTTCTGGTTCCTGGCTGCGTTCGCGCTGGCGCTGATCGCGATGGTCTGGCGCGCACTGCCGGAAACCCATCCGCCCGCGGCGCGGCTGCCGCTGCATCCGGCGACGCTGCTGCGCAGCTACTGGGGCATCGCCCGCAATCCGCGCTTCCTGCGCCTGTCGATGGCGGCAGCGCTGAACTTCGGCGCGCTGTTCCTCTACATCGCCTCGGCGCCGGCCTTCGTGCTCGACCTGCTGCACCTGGGCGAGCGCCAGTTCGGCTGGTTCTTCATCCCGATGATCAGCGGGATGATGCTGGGCGCGTTCGTGTCCGGGCGCGCGGCCGGGCGCATCGACGGCGCGAAGCTGGCGAACATCGGCTTCGCCTGCTGCGGCACGGCGATGGCGCTCAATCTCGGCTACGGCCTGCTGGTTGAGGCGCCGTCGATCCCGTGGGCGGTGCTGCCGATGAGTCTCTACGCGTTCGGCATCGCGCTGGCGTTTCCGATCATCACCCTCGCCATTCTCGACATGTATCCGCGCCAGCGCGGCGGCGCGTCGTCGCTGCAGGCGTTCGTCGGCCTGCTGGCGAACGCGCTGATCGCCGGGATGCTGTCGCCGCTGCTCAGCGGCGCGAGCCTGCACCTGGCGCTGGGCGCGGCGGCGTTCGCGCTCGGCGGCTGGCTGTTCTGGTGGTGGGAGGCGCGCGTCTCGCCGCGACCGCCGCGGATGCCGGACGAACCGGCGGCGCTGGAGCCTAGCGCGCTCTGACCGCGCGCATCCACGCGTACACCGGCAGCCCGGCCAGCAGCAGCGCGGCGCCCCACAGCAGCGCCTCGCCGCCCGCGCCGAACAGCGCGTAGCCGCTGTACGTCAGCGCGAACAGCGCGGCGAAGCGGCCTCTGCGTTCGCCGCGCAGCAGCCAGGCGGCGCTGCCGATCAAGTAGGGCAGCAGGGTGGCGGCGGTGGACAGCAGGATCGAGAAGGTGAACAGCTGCACCAGCGAGCGGCTGAAATTGGCCGCCACCAGCAGCGAAGCCAGCAAGCCGCTGGCGACGATGCCGAACGCCGGCGTGCCGCGCGCGTCCAGCCGGGCGAAGGCGCGCGGCAGCAGGCCGTCTTCCGCCGCCGCCAGCGGCACCTGCGCCGACAGCAGCACCCAGCCGTTGAGCGCGCCGAGGCAGGAGATCGCGGCCACCGCGGCGATGCCGACGCCGGCCCAGCCGCCCCACAGCATCCGCGCGGCGTCGGCCATCGGCGCGGCGGAGTCCTGCAACTGCGCGGCCGGCACGATGCCGATCACCGCGGTCACCGCCAGCACCGTGGCGACGCCCGCCAGCAGCGTGCCGATCACGGTGGCGCGCGGGATGGTGCGCGCCGGTTCGGCGATGGCGCCGGCCGGCACGGTGGCCGCCTCCAGCCCGAGCAGCGCCCACAGCACCAGCGCGACGCAGGCGTGGGTGGCCGCCGGCAGCGACTCGGCGCTGCGGTTGAACGGCTGGAACTGCGCCGGATCGACCGACCAGATCGCGATGCCGGCGAACAGCGCCAGCGGCACGAACTTGAGCACGGTCAGCGCCACCTGCGTGCGCCCGGCTTCGCGCACGCCCAGCAGGTTGATGGCGATGCACAGCCACAGCGCCGCCAGCGCACAGGCGCCGGCCCGCAGCGGCGTCGACACCAGCGCCGGCAGCAGCGCGCCCACGCTGCCGGCGAAGGCGACCGCGATCGCGGCGGTCGCGCTCCAGATCGACACCCAGTAGCTCCATGCGACCAGGAAGCCGGGCGTCTCGCCGAACGCGTTGCGGGCGAACGCGTAGGGGCCGCCGGTCTGCGGCCAGCGCATCGCCAGCCGGGCGAAGGTCAGCGCCAGCGCCAGCGCGCCGGCCAGGGTGACCGCCCAGCCCAGCAGGCTGACGCCGCCGTAGGGCGCCAGCGCCGAAGGCAGCAGGAACACGCCGCTGCCGATCATGCTGCCGACCACCAGCGCGATGGCCGACCACGTTCCCAGCGGGCGCGCGCCGCTCATGCGCCGGCGTCCGCGCGGTACGCCTCGCGCAGCAGCTCGTGGAAGTGGTACACGCCGGTTTCGCGCAGCGGGTTGAGCCGGCCCGGCACGTAGCTGCCGGAGGCCATGCCGCGCTGCACGTCCTCGCAGATGCCGATGTCCTCGTGCTGCACTTCGTCGCTGAAGCCGAGGTCGGCGGCGCGCTTCGTCGCGTCGCCGCTGGCGTCGTAATAGCTGTCGAAGGTGACGCGGCAGCGGTCCGCGCCGAGCGGCACCACCGTGTTGGTCTGCAGGCGGCCGGGCAGGATGTTGAGCATGGTGTTCGGCCACAGCCAGTAGTAGAGCGCGTCTCCGTTGCCGTACAGCGAGGGATCGCTTTCCAGCGGGCTCCATTGCAGCGAATGCCAGCGTTCCAGCTCGGTGCGGTAGCTGCGGTAGTCGAGCAGGCGGTTCAGGCCGGGATGCACGAACGGGACGTGGTAGCCCTCCAGATAATTGTCGACATAGACCTTCCAGTTGCAGGCAATGTCGTAGCTGGCGCGGTGGTGGTTGCCGTAGCGTTCCATGTGGCGGTCCGGGCCCAGGCGCGCGTCGATGCCGGCGACGAAGGCGTCGAAGTCGGGCGCATCCGCCGCATCGACGGCGGCGAACACCAGTCCCTGCCAGACTTTCACCGCCAGCTGCGGCAGGCGCACGTCGGCGACGTCGAAGCCCGCCGCGTCCTTCATCTCCGGCGCGGAGCGCAGCTGGCCTTCCAGTGTGTAGGTCCAGCCGTGGTAGCGGCAGCGCAGCGCCTTCGCGCCGAGGCCGTCGCACTGCGCGATGGGGCCGGCGCGGTGCCGGCAGACGTTGTGGAACGCGCGGATCACGGCGTCCGCCCCGCGCACCGCGATCACCGGCAATCCGGCGAGGTTGGCGATCACGTGGTCGCCCGCGTCGCGCAGCTGCGAGACGTGCGCGACCAGCTGCCAGCCGCGGTCGAAGATCGCGCGGCGGTCGGTGGCGGCCATCGCCGGCTCCGCGTAGAAGCGCGCGGGCAGGGCGGTGGCGGTGGCTTGCGGCTGCGAGGAGAGGTCGGCGTCCATGCCGGCAGTATCGCGCCGATCCCGTGGCCGGGGGCAATGAAAAAGGCCGGCGTGGGCCGGCCTTTTTCCGTGCGCCTCGCCGGCGGATCAGGCGCCCGCAGCAGGCGCCTGCCAGCTGCACTGCTGCCCGGCGTTCTGCTCCTTCAGCCAGTCCTGCAGCGGCGCGAAGTATTCCAGCACCGCGCTGGCGTCCATCTTCTCGCCGCCGGTCAGTTCCTTCATGGTCTGCTGCCAGGGCTGGCTGCTGCCCTTGGACAGCATCGCCCAGTATTTGTCGCCGGCCGCCTTGCTGCCGTAGAAGCTGCATTCGTACAGCGGGCCCTTGTGGCCTGCAGCGTCGCACAGCGCCTTGTAGAACTGGAACTGCAGGATGTGCGAGAGGAAGTAGCGGGTGTACGGCGTGTTGCCGGGCACGTGGTACTTCGCGCCCGGATCGAAGAACTCCTCGCCGCGCTTTGTTGCCGGCGCCACGCCCTGGTATTTCGCCTTCAGCGCCCACCACGCCTGGTTGTAGCTGTCCGGCTTGATCGAGCCGTCGAACACGCCCCAGCGCCAGCGGTCGATCATCAGCCCGAACGGCAGGAAGGCGACCTTCGCCAGCGCCATCCGCATCTGCGCGTCGATCAGCGCCTCGCGGCTCTGCGCGGGCTCGTCCACCAGCCCGACCGAGGCCATGTACTTCGGCGTCATCGCCAGCACGATGGTGTCGCCGATGGCTTCGTGGAAGCCGTCGTGCGCGCCGTTCTGGAAGATCGGCGGCTGCTTGTTGTAGGCCAGGTCGTAATAGAGGTGGCCGAGTTCGTGGTAGATGGTGGTGAGGTCTTCCTCGGTCGGCGCGATGCACATCTTGGTGCGCACGTCGCCGGCCATGTTCATGTCCCAGGCGCTGGCGTGGCAGACCACGTCGCGGTCCAGCGGCTTCACGAACTGCGACTTCTGCCAGTAGCTCTCCGGCAGCTTCGGCATGCCCAGCGAGACGTAGAAATCCTGCGCGCGCTCGGTCATCGCCTTGGCGGTGGCGAGCTGCGCCGCGCGCTGGGCCATGAAGCCGCGCTCGGTGGCGGAGGCGTTGGAGGCGGCGGGCTTGCCGAGTTCGCGGGCGAGGTCGGCGTCGGCCAGGCGCTTGAGCGCGCCGTTGACGTCCAGGCTGCCGGCGTCCTTGTACGGCTGCAGGATGTCCCAGAGATTGCTCCAGTCCTGCTGCCACAGGTTGCCCATCAGGTGCGCGGGCAGCAGGCCGCCCGCGACTTCGCCCCTGTCCTTGCCGTATTGCGCGTCGAGCTTGCCGCGCGCGTAGCAGTGCAGCTGTTCGTACAGCGGCTTGACCTGGCCCCACAGGCGGTCGCTTTCCGAGGCCAGCTCGGCCGGCGTCATGTCGTAGCCGGAGCGCCACAGTTCGCCGGCGTCTGCGAAGCCCAGTTCCTTGGCGCCCTCGTTGACCAGCTCGGCGAAGCGCACGTAGTCCTTGCGCATCGGCACGCTGATGGTGTGCCAGCCCTGCCATGCGTCCAGCTGCGCGTCGTAGTCGCGGCTCTTCGCCAGCACGTCGCTGAGCTGGCCGATGTCGCGGCACTGCCGGGCGCTGCCTTCGCCGGTGCAGTAGCTGCCGGCGCCGTACATGCCTTCCATGTGGGTGGCGAGCTGGGTCAGCTCCTCGAGTTTCTTCGGATCCTTCGGCGCGGGCATCGACGTCCACAGCCGCAGCAGCTTGAGCGCGCGCGCCGTTTCCGGCTTCAGCTGCTGGCCGTCGAAGCGCTTGGACTGTTCGATCCAGACATTAAGCTGGGCCAGCCAGCGCTCGTTGGCCTTGGCCGCCACCAGCTCGCTGTCACCGTTGATGTAGGTGGCGGACAGCCACTGCGCGGAATTGAGCTCGGTGCTGAGCTTGCGCACTTCCTCGTTGACGCGGGCGACGAACTGGTCGGCGGTTTCGCCCTGCTGCGCGACGGGCGCGGTGGCGGCGGGCGCCGGTTCGGCGTCGCGCTTGCAGGCGGTCAGGGCGAGCGCGCCGACGATGGCGACGGCGAGCAGGGCATGGCGTGGCTTCACGGGACGGTCCTCGGGCTGCGCGGAAGGGCAGGCGCAAGGCTACACGAACGTCTCCGGACGGTAGAGATGGCTTCCTAGGCGACGGCCAGCGCGCCGTCCGCGTCGACCAGGCCGCGTTCGCGCAGCCAGCGCCAGGCGTCGTCGGCGTCGCGCTCCACGTAGGCCTGCGCCGAGCCGAGGCGGAAGGTATAGCCCCACGCGTCCATGTCGGCCCAGACGCGCGCGCGGCCGACGCCGGGCAGGGCGTCGCCCAGCAGGCCCTGCAGGACGCACACGGCGTCTTCCTCGGGCACAGAATCTGTGGCGTCGGTATGCACCTGCGCGCGGCGCTCGGGCGGCAGCACGATCAGGTGGCCGGCTTCGTGCAGCAGCGAATGCACCGGCGTGTCGGCGCGCGCGTACACGGTGCAGCCGATGATGCCGGCCTCGCGCTCGCCCCAGTAGCTGCCGGGAATGGCGTCGCCGTCGGCCACTCGGAAGAGTGCCAAGCCGTAGCGTGCGAGCAGCGCGGCGGGGGCGTCGAAGCCGATGTCGGCGAGAGTGAGCACGCCGTCTTCGCCCGCCGCGTCCGCACGGGAACCGGCGAGGGGATGGGATTGCCTGTCCTGCATGGCGATGCCTGTCTGCGGGAATCCCGTTCGGACCAAGGCCCTTCCGCGGCGGGAAGGGCCCGCACGTCAGGCCGGCGCGGCGCCGCGTTCCGGCAGCGACACCGAGATGTCCAGCACGTCGTGCTCGCCGTCCTTGACCACGTCGACCTTGACCGCGTCGGCGTCGACGTTCACGTACTTGCGGATCACTTCCAGGATCTCGCGCCGCATCAGCGGCAGGTAGTCCGGCGCGCCGGCGGAACTGCGCTCCTGCGCGATGATGATCTGCAGGCGGTTCTTGGCGACCGAGGCGGTGTTCTTCTTGGGCTTGAGGAAATCGAAGATGGCCATGCGTCAGCCTCCGAACAGCTTGCTGAAGAAGCCCTTCTTCTCCACCGTGGTGAAGCGCAGCGGGCGGTCTTCGCCCAGCAGGCGCGCCACCGCGTCCGCGTAGGCCTGGCCGGCGACGGACTCGCCGTCCATGATCACCGGCTCGCCCTTGTTGGAGGCGTTGAGCACGTCGCCCGATTCGGGAATGACACCTATCGTCTTCAGGCCCAGCACTTCCTCGACGTCGGCGATCGACAGCATCTCGCCACCTTCCACGCGCAGCGGGTTGTAGCGGGTCAGCAGCAGGTGCGCGGACACCTCCCCATCGTTGCGCTCGGCGCGGTGGGTCTTGGAGGCCAGCAGGCCCAGCACGCGGTCGGAGTCGCGCACCGAGGACACTTCCGGGTTCACCACCACGATGGCCTTGTCGGCGAAGTACATCGCCAGGAACGCGCCCTTCTCGATGCCGGCCGGGCTGTCGCAGATGACGTAGTCGAAGCCGTCGGCGGCCAGATCCTTCATCACCTTCTCCACGCCGTCCTTGCTCAGCGCGTCCTTGTCGCGGGTCTGGCTGGCGGCCAGCACGAACAAGTTCTCGAAGCGCTTGTCCTTGATCAGCGCCTGCTTGAGCGTGGCCTCGCCGTGGATCACGTTGACGAAGTCGTACACCACGCGGCGTTCGCAGCCCATGATCAGGTCGAGGTTGCGCAGGCCGACGTCGAAGTCGATGACCGCCACTTTCTTGCCGCGGCTGGCGAGCCCGGTTGCGAGGCTGGCGCTGGTCGTGGTCTTGCCCACGCCGCCCTTGCCCGAGGTGACTACGATGATCTCTGCCACGTTGCGCGTTCTCCGTCCTTAAGTCGTTGGTTTTCTTCTTGCGTGGAGCCGAGTTTGCCCGACTGCCGGCCGCGTGCAAGCGGCGGCGGTTCAGCTTCAGTCGAGCGCCGCGAGCCTGAGCTGTCCGTTTTCCAGCCAGACTTGCACGGGCTTGCCGCGCAGTTCGGCCGGAATGTCTTCCATCACCTTGTAGTGTCCGGCCACCGCGACGAGCTCGGCGTGGAACTCGCGGCAGAAGATGCGGGCGCCTTCGTTGCCCTGCGCGCCGGCCAGGGCGCGCCCGCGCAGCGCGCCGTAGATATGGATGCTGCCGTCGGCCAACACTTCCGCGCCGGCGCCGACGGTGGCGAGCACGGTCAGGTCGCGCTGCTCGGCGTAGACCTGCTGGCCGGAACGCACCGGCGCGGTCTGGATCAGGCCGGGCGATGCGCCCTGCGGCGCGGCCGCGGGCTTCGGTGGTTCGGCGGCGCGCGCCGGTTCGGGCTGGCGGGCCGGCGCAGGCGCGGCGGCGGGCGGCGGCGCATCGTCCGCGCGCTCGTACTGGGCGCGGAACTTCGCCAGCAGCGGCAGGCCGAGCTGCTGCGACAGCGCGTCGATCTCTTTCGTGCCGTAGGCCAGCGCCACCGGCAGCACGCCGGCCTCGCGCAATCCGTTCACCAGCGCCTGCGCCTCGTCCAGCGACGGCGCCTTGCTCAGCCCGCCGAAGTCCAGCACCACCGCGGCGCGCGCGAACAGGTTGGGCGCGCGCTGCACGCGCTCGCGCATCTCCTCGGCGAGCTGGGCCGGGTCGAGCGTGCGCACGCGCAGGTTGGCGATGCCGACTTGGCCGAACTTCAGTTCGCCGGCCTGCGCGTAATCCACCTGCGCGCTCATGCGCAGGCTCCCTTGCCGCTCACTGCGACCGGCGCATCCGCGACGATGGCGCGCGGGCGCTGCAGCCAGGGTTCGTCGGGCAGGGCGTCGCCGTAGGTGTCGCGCACCCACGGATAGCTGCACAGCGTCTTCATCAGCATCGCGGCGCGCAGGTCGTGTTCGGGCATGACGTTCTGGCCGACTTCGCGGAAGCCGAAGCTGCCGTGGAACAGCAGGGCGTGATCCGCGCCGTGTTCGAGGAACACCTCGCAGGCCAGCTGCGGATAGCGCAGTTCGGCGTAGCTCTGCACGTCGGCGTACAGCGCGCGGCCCACGCCGCCGCCGCGGCGGCGGCTGGCGACCACCACGCGGTCGATGTAGAAGAAGTCCGGGTAGCGCTCGCGGAACCAGGAGAAGTTGCTGCTCTCGTGCCGGGCGTGCGAGCCGAAGCCGATCAGGAAACCGGCCATGGCGCCGTCGCGCTCGGCCACGCGGAAATATTCCGCGCTGTCGAACAGGCGGCGCAGCCTGGCCGAATCCAGGGGGAGGATCGCCGGGCCTGCCGCGTTGTTGAGGGCCAGAACGGAATCCAGCTCGTGCTCGCGCACGTCGCGGATGGCGATCGACATTCCTTGAAACTCCGATGACTGCTGCGGATGGCCTGTCTGCGCGGGCCGTGCGCGATTATCGCATGGCGGGTGCCGCCGGGACGCCCCCCATGACCTTCGATGCAGGGCGGGTTGGGGCGGGAGGCGGTATAAAACGTCATGTTCGCGCGAATTTCCCACACCCGCCTGTTGCGCTACGCCGGCCTGTTCACCTGGGCGATGGTGGGGCTGCCGCTGCTGTATTTCTGGCTGCGGCCGCAGCCGGCCGCCATCGGCGAGAATCTGGCGATGCCCTGGCAGGGCTGGGTGGCCTACTTGGCGTTCGGCGCCGGCTACGTCTGGCTGACCCGCAACCTGGGCGGCCGCCGTCGCAACGCCGCCGATTACATGCTGCTGCTGGTGCTGACCGTGGCCGCGCTGGGCGTCAGCTATTTCAGCGGCACCGGCATGGGCAGCGTCCTGCTGATGGTGGCGGCCTGCGTGTTCCCGTGGCTGCTGCCGCTGCCGCTGGGCGTGACCTGGCTGCTGGTCAGCCAGTTGGCGGTGGCGCCGGTGTTCATCCGCTGGCTGCACTTTCCGCCGATGGAAGCCCTGATGCAGTCGATGCTGTATGCGGGGTTCTCCGGCTTCGTGTTCGTGGTCAGTCTTGTTGCGTTGCAGCAGGCGCAGGCGCGGGAGGAGCAGCGCCGGCTCAACGCCGAGCTGCGCGCCACCCGCGCACTGCTGGCCGACAGCGCGCGGGTCAACGAACGCACCCGCATCTCGCGCGAGCTGCACGACCTGCTGGGCCATCACCTGACCGCGCTCAGCCTCAACTTGGAAGTGGCCGGCCACCTATCCGAAGGCCGCGCCAAGGAGCACGTGCAGCAGGCGCACACGCTGGCGCGCCTGTTGCTGACCGACGTGCGCGAAGCGGTCAGCCAGCTGCGCGAGGGCGGGGCGATCGACCTCGGCGCCGCGCTGCGCCCGCTGGCCGAAAACGTGCCCAAGCTCGCCATCGAGATGGACATCGAGCAACCGCTGACCGTCGACGATCCCGAGCGTGCCCACGTGCTGCTGCGCTGCGCGCAGGAAGCCATCACCAACGCGGTGCGCCACGCCGGCGCCGGCCGGCTGTGGCTGAGCGCGCGCCGCGAGGGCGACAATGTCGTCTTGCAAGTGCGCGACGACGGCCGCGGCAGCGAGCAGGTGACGCCGGGCAACGGCCTGCGCGGCCTCGGCGAGCGGCTGCGCCAGCACGGCGGTCGGCTCGACATCGCGACCCGGCGCGGGCAGGGATTCCAGCTCACCATCACATTGCCGGTGGCGCCGAACGCCGCCATCCGCCTCCCGGAAGGAGTTGCCGCATGAACCGTTCCGATCCGATCAGCCCCGCTTCCATCAGTGTCTTCCTGGTCGACGACCAGACCCTGGTGCGCCAGGGCATCCGCTCCCTGCTGTCGCTGGCGGAGGGCATCGAGGTGGTCGCCGAGGCCTCCGACGGTCGCCAGGCCGTCGAGAAGATTCCGCAGGTGAAGCCCGACGTGGTGCTGATGGACATGCGCATGCCGGCGATGTCCGGGCTGGAGGCGCTGCAGGCGCTGGGCCGCGCGGGCACGCTGCCGCCGACCATCATCCTGACCACCTTCGACGACGACCAACTGGTGCTGGCCGGCATCCGCGCGGGCGCCAAGGGCTACCTGCTGAAGGACGTGTCGCTGGAGCAGCTGGTCGACGCCATCCAGACCGTGGCCGGCGGCGGTTCGCTGGTGCAGCCGGCGGTGACCCAGCGGCTCCTGTCCGGGCTGGAGCACATGCGCAACGAATTCGTCAGCCTCGACCGCCCCGATCCGCTGACCGACCGCGAAACCGAGATCCTGCGGCTGATGGCCTCGGGTTTTTCCAACAAGGAAATCGCCAATTCGCTGGGCGTGGCCGAGGGCACGATCAAGAACCACGTCTCCAACATTCTGTCCAAGCTAGGGGTGCGCGATCGCACGCGGGCGGTGTTGAAGGCGTTCGAGCTCCAGCTGGTGTGAGCGCGGTGGCGGAGACTGGGGCCGCCGTCCCGTTTTTTTGCCGGCCCGCCCCTCGCCGTTGCCGGCTCCAGTTTGCTAGGATGGCGGGTCTGTGCGGCTCAAGGCCGCTGGCGGCCTTTCCGGAGATTCCTGAATGACTCGTTTGCTCGAGATCCTGATTTCCCTTGCGATCGTCGTGGCGCTGTACCTGGTCGTTGGCCTGGTGCTGCCGTCTTCCCGCCACCTGGTGGAAAAGACGGAAACCAACCGCAAGCTCACCATCGTGTTCGACACCCTCAACAGCTTCCGCCGCTTCAAGGACTGGAACACGCTGTCCCTGCGCGACCCGCGCATGCAGATGACCCTGTCCGGTCCCGAGGAAGGCGTCGGCGCCCGCCTCGACTACGACTCGAAGGAGCACGGCCTGGGCCAGGGTTCGTGGGAGATCACCGAGAGCGTGCCGCGCGAGAAGATCGCCTTCAAGATCGACAACGTCGAGCGCGGCGAGAACAAGCGCACCGAGTTCACCTTCAAGCCGACCGGCCGCAACAACCGCAACGTCGAGATCACCCAGACCTACGACGTCGACTACGGCTGGAACCTGCTGGGCCGCTACGCCGGCCTGTACGTCACCCGCCACGTCGGCGACGACATGAAGATGGGCCTGACCCGCCTGGTCAACATGCTGGCCTCGGTGCCGAACGTCGACTACGCGGTGAAGGACAGCAAGATGACCACCCCGAAGGTGGTCGAGCGTCCCGCCGAGGACCTGCTGTTCGTCAACGCCGGCGCGGTGGAGCGCGGCAACGCGCAGATCCAGTCCTCGATCGCCGCCAACAGCGAGTGGATCAAGCGCGTGATCGACGCCAACGGCCTGGAAGCGGTGGGCCCGGTGCGCATCGTCACCACCGACCTCGGCCGCGAGACCTACACCTTCGACGTGGTCCAGCCCGTGCGTAAGAAGGACGGCGGCGCGGTCGGCAAGGTCGCGACGCAGGGGCCCGTGCAGTACGTGCAGGCGCCGGCGTCGAAGGCCGCCACCGCGTCCTACACCGGCTACATGGCCGAGCTGGAGAACGTCCGCAACGCGCTGCGCGCCTGGGCGGCCACCCACGGCTACGAAGTGAAGGACCGCGCGTTCGAGGACTACAAGTCCGGCGTGACCGGCGCCTTCACCGAGAACGGCGAGTTCGACGTGTACTGGCCGGTGAAGTAAGCGCACCGCGCAAGCCATCGCGATACCCGCAGACGCCGCGTTCCGACGCGGCGTCTGCATTTGCGGCGGACGCCGTTGTTGGCACAATGCCCGGATGAACGCACACGGCACGCCCGCCTTCGTCGTCCTGCGACGCTACCTCGCCACCATCGGCAGCCTGCTCGCCGGACTCTCCGTGGCCCTGTCCGCCTACGCCATGCACGCGGCGGAGCCGGCCGCGCAGGGGCGGATGCTGCAGGCGGCGGTGTTCGCCTTCGCCCACGGCCTGGCGCTGACCGCGCTGGCGCCGCTGGCGCAACGCCCCGCCGGGCTGCTGGCGCTGGCGATGCTGCTGGCCGGCGCGTTCCTGTTCTGTGGCAGCCTGCTGGCGGCGGCGCTGCTGGGGCTGTCGCCGATGCTGGCGCCGTTCGGCGGCGCGCTGATGATCGCCGGCTGGCTGCTGCACGCCTACGACCGCCTGCGCGGCTGACGGAGACGGGACGATGCCGAAGCAGGCACGGGGATTCGATACCGACGAGGCGTTCGCGCACCTGTGCAGGCGCGACCGCAAGCTGGGCGCGTGGATGCGCCGGCTCGGGCCGATCGAGGCCGATCCGCGCTGGCGCAAGCCGTTCGATCCGGTGGATGCGCTGGCCCGTGCCATCCTCTACCAGCAGCTCAGCGGCAAGGCGGCGGCGACCATTGTCGGCCGCGTCGAAACCGCCATCGCCAGCGACCGCTTCCACTGCGACACGCTGGCGCGCATCGACGATGCCGCGCTGCGCGGCTGCGGCGTGTCCGGCAACAAGATGCTGGCGCTGCGCGACCTGGCGCGGCGCGAGGAAGCGGGCGAAATCCCGTCCCTGCGGCGGATGGCGTCAATGACCGACGACGCCATCGTCGCCGCGCTGGTGCCGGTGCGCGGCATCGGCCGCTGGACGGTGGAGATGATGCTGATGTTCCGCCTCGGCCGTGCCGACGTGCTGCCGATCGACGACCTCGGCATCCGCAAGGGCGCGCAGGCGGTGGACAAGGCGGAGGCGATGCCGACGCCGAAGGAACTGGCCGCGCGCGGCGAACGCTGGGGCCCGTACCGCAGCTACGCCAGCTTCTACCTGTGGCGGATCGCCGACGCGGCGGCCGGCGCCAAGCAGGCGGTGGCGCGTTCGCAGGACTGAAGCGGTGCGGCTAGTTCGCGATCACCGCGCCGGCGGCGAGCAGCAGCTTGCGCAGCTCGTGGCGGTGGCAGTGCGCCTCGTCCTCGCAGTAGCAGCCCACGCTGAAGTCGCTGGCGTGCGACATCGCCGCCAGGAGCTCGATCGCGTGCGCGGCGTCCGGCCGCTTCATCTCGCTGCGGTAGCGGCGCAGGAACGCCTGCCACTGCGCCGGCGTGGTCGCGGCATGGGCGATGTCCATCGCCTCCTGGCTGGGCGCCACGGTGGGCAGCCAGACGTCGTAGAAATCGCGCTTGGCGAACTCGGATTTCGGCACGCCGCGCGGCGGCCGCCGCACGGTGCCGATGCGCAGCCCTTCTCCCTTCGCGCGCGGCGTTCCCAGGCGAACCACACGGATGGCCATGGCGCAGTTCCTCCTCGGCGGCGATGGCGGAAGCATCCCACGGATTCAGCCGTCGGTTGAACTTTCGCGCGCGGATGCCGTCACACTGCCGCCCTGACGACGGACCACGGAGACGGACGGATGCGGAACGCGATGCTGGCGATGGCGGTTGCGGTGGGTTGCATGTCGATGCCGCTGCAGGCGCAACAGGCCGTAACGCCGGCGGACGGCATCCGCACCGAGGCCACCATCGTCGTCGAGGGCGAGCAGCCCGGTCCCGGCCTGTGGCTGGTGCGCAAGGGCAACCACGACCTCTACATCCTCGGCACGCTGCGCCCGCTGCCTGCGAAGATGCAGTGGCAGTCCGCGCAGGTGCAGCAGGTGCTGGCGCAGGCGCAGGAAGTGATCCGCATGCGCGGCGTGGACATCGACGCCAAGGTCGGATTCTTCAAGGGCCTGATGCTGATGCCGAAGCTGCTGGGCGTGCGCAACAATCCGGACGACAAGAAGCTGAAGGACGTGGTGTCGCCGGCCTCCTACGCGCGCTGGCTGGCGCTGAAGGAGCGTTACATCGGCAGCGACGGCGGCGTCGAGAAGCGCCGCCCGCTGTTCGCCGCGCAGGAGCTGTACGTGGCGGCGATGAAGAAGAACGGGCTGGACACGCACGACCTGGCCTGGCCGGTGGTGAGCGCGGCGATCGAAGCGCACCATCCGACGGTGACGGTGGTGAAGGAAACCATCACCGTCACCGACGTCAAGCCGCTGCTCAAGGAATGGTCGAAGACCACCATGGACGACATGGCCTGCTTCGACAACTCCATGCGGCTGGTCGAAACCGACATCGGCACCATGCGCGCGCGCGCCAATGCTTGGGCCACCGGCGACATGGCCGCCCTGCGCGCGCTGCCGCCGGCCGAGCAGTGGGAGGCGTGCGAAAGCGCGATCTCCGAAACCGGCATCGGCAAGCGGTTGGGGTACGGCAACGCGCAGCAGAAAGTGCGCGCGAAGTGGCTGGCCGCCGTCGACGCGGCGCTGGACAAGAACACGGTCAGCTTCGCCCTGCTCAACCTCAACGATCTGCTAGGGTCGAACGGCTATCTGGCCGCGCTGGAGGCGAAGGGCTACACGGTGATCGCGCCGGACGAATGAGTCGCCGGCGCGCGTGCGTCAGGCGCTGCGCGCCGCGTCCGTCGCCTGCGCGGCGAGCCGGGGCCAGCGCCTGAGCACCGCCGCGCGGATACCGGCGACGTCCAGCCCGGCTTCCGCCAGCAGGTCTTCGCGGCTGGCGTGGTGCTGGAACGCGTCGGGCAGGCCGAGGTGCAGGATCGGCAGGGCGATGCCGGCGTCGGCCAGCAGTTCGGCCACGCCGCTGCCGGCGCCGCCGGCCACCACGTTGTCTTCCAGGGTGACGAAGCCCTCGTGGGTCTTCGCCAGTTCCAGGATCAGCACGCGGTCCAGCGGCTTGACGAAGCGCATGTTGACCACGCTCAGGCCGAGTTCCTCGCCGACCTGCTGCGCCGCCGGCACCAGCGCGCCGAAGGCGAGCAGGGCGAGGCGCGTGCCCTGCCGGCGGATTTCCGCCTTGCCGACCGGCAGCGTGTCCAGCGTCGGTTGCACCGCCACGCCGGGGCCGGTGCCGCGCGGGTAACGCACGGCGGCCGGGCCTTCGTGCCGGAAGCCGGTGCTGAGCATCTGCCGGCATTCGTTCTCGTCGGCGGGTGCCATCACCAGCATGTTCGGCACGCAGCGCAGGTAGCTGAGGTCGAGGTTGCCGGCATGGGTGGCGCCGTCCGGGCCGACCACGCCGCTGCGGTCGATGGCGAACAGCACGTCCAGGTTCTGGATCGCCACGTCGTGCACCAGCTGGTCGTAGGCGCGCTGCAGGAAGGTGGAGTAGATCGCCACCACCGGCTTGTCGCCCTCGCAGGCCATGCCGGCGGCCAGCGTGACCGCGTGCTGCTCGGCGATGGCGACGTCGAAATAGCGCTGCGGATATTCCTGGCTGAAGCGCACCAGGCCGGAGCCCTCGCGCATCGCCGGGGTGATGCCGAGCAGCTTCGGGTCGGCGGCGGCCATGTCGCAGAGCCAGTCGCCGAACACGTCGGTGTAGGTAGGCTTCTTCGCGGCGCCCGGCTTGGCCACCACGCCCTTCTCGGGATCGAACGGGCTGACCGCGTGGTAGCCGATCTGGTCGCCCTCGGCCAGTTCGTAGCCCTTGCCCTTGGTGGTGATGACGTGCAGCAGCTGCGGGCCCTTCAGGCCCCTGAGCGTCTTCAGCGTCGCCAGCAGCGCGTCGGTGTCGTGGCCGTCGATGGGGCCGGTGTAGTGGAAGCCCATCTGCTCGAACAGGGTGGACGGCACGAACATGCCCTTCCAGTGTTCCTCCCAGCGCTTCACGAAGCGCGCCGGCGGGCTCTTTTTCTTGTCGCCGAGCAGCTTCTTGCCGCCCTCGCGGATCGCGTTGAGGGTGCGGTTGCCGCTCATCCGGCCGAGCATCTTGGTCAGCCCGCCCACTGCCTCGCTGATCGACATGCGGTTGTCGTTGAGGATCACCAGCAGGTCGGGGTCCTCGTCCATGCCGCCGGCGTGGCCCAGCGCTTCCCAGGCCATGCCCGCGGTCATCGCGCCGTCGCCGATCACCGCCACCACCCGGCGGCCGTTGCCGGCGCGGGCGTTGGCGATCGCCATGCCCAGCGCGGCCGAAATCGAGGTCGAGGAATGGCCGACGCCGAAGGTGTCGTACTCGGACTCCTCGCGCTTGGGGAACGGCGCCACGCCGTCCTTCTGCTTGACCGTGTGGATGCGGTCGCGGCGGCCGGTCAGGATCTTGTGCGGGTAGCACTGGTGGCCCACGTCCCAGACGATGCGGTCGTCCGGCGTGTCGTACAGGTAGTGCAGGACGGTGGTCAGCTCCACCACGCCCAGGCCCGCGCCGAAATGTCCGCCGGACTTGCCCACCGATTCGATCAGGAAGGCGCGCAGTTCGTCGGCGACCGCGCGCACGTCGGATTCCGGCAGCTGGCGCAGGTCGGCCGGGCTGTCGATCCGCGACAGCCGGGGGTAGCGGGAAGCATCGATGCTTGCACTGGACATCCGCGTATTGTCGCGCCGCGGGCGGGTGCGGGCAACGTGAAGACCGGTGGCGGGAGCGGGGCGATGTTCTATGCTCCGGGCAGGCCAAGGAGGACATGGATGCAGCCGCTGGACGACGGGGTTTACCAGGCGCTGTTGATGGATCTGTTGCTGGCGTCGGCGCTGCTGGCCCTGTTCGCCTACGTGGCCCGGCTGTCGCGCGACGTGCGCGGCGTGGCCGCCTGGGGCGCGGCGCACTTCGCCTACACCACCGGCGCCACCGTGCTGGACGCGATCGCGCCGATCGTGGCCGGGGCGGGGCATCCCGGCCTGGCCGTGGCGGTCATGCACGGCGGGGTGATGCTGGCCTGCGCCGGCATGGCCGGGCTGGCGGTGGCGGTGACCGGGTTCGTGCGGCAGCGGCCGCTGCGCTGGTGGGAACTCGGATTGGTGCCGGCGGGCGCGGCGCAGGCGCTGGCGGTCTGGATCGGCGGCGGCGGGCGCGATGCGCAGACGGTGGCGCTGACCATCGTCGAGCTGGGCGCGTTCCTGCTGATGGGCTGGCACCTGCTGGCCCTGCGCAACCGGCCCGAACGCGTGCCGGCCCGGCTGATGGTGGCGTGCTGCGCGGTGCTGTTCGTGCTGTACGGCAGCGTGGTGCCCGGCTGGTCGCGCGGTCACTTCGGCTTCGGCGAGATCTGGGTCAGCGTGGACGTCTCGATCTGGTTCATGCTCAATTTCTGCATGCTGATGCTGGCCAGCTTCCGCGCCGCCGAGGGCCTGCGCCGCAGCGCGATGACCGATCCGCTGACCGGCGCGCTGAACCGGCGCGGCGTCGAGGACGCGCTGCGTTCGCGAGCGCATCCGCTGGCCGCCGGCGCGGCGCCCGACGCCGCGATCAGCCTCGACATCGACCGCTTCAAGGCCATCAACGACCGCCACGGCCACGCCGCCGGCGACGACACCCTGCGCCGCCTGGCCGAAACGGTGCGCGGGCAGCTGCGCGCGGACGACCTGTTCGAGCGCGCCGGCGGCGACGAATTCACGGTTCTGCTGCGCCGCTCCGGGCCGGCGGCGGCGCTGGAGGTGGCCGAACGCATCCGCGCGGCGGTGAAGGCGCGGGCGATGCACGCGGCGGCGGCGCCGGGCGAGGTGACGGTCAGCGTCGGCGTGCATGCCGACGCCGGCGCGCGGGTGGAGCAACTGGTGCGCGGCGCGGACGCCGCGCTGTACCGCGCCAAGCAGCAGGGCCGCGACCGCGTGGTCGCGCTGGCGGACTTGGCAGACGACGCGACGCTGGACGGCTGATCTTTTTGAAAGCCGCGCTCCGGCGGCGGCTGGCGGACTTCGCCTCTACCCGCCCACGCTCCCCTAGAATGCGCGCATGTCCGCATCTCCTTCGTTCGGCCAACGCCTGCAGCGCCTGTTCCTGACCGGCCTGCTCACCCTGCTGCCGCTGTGGCTGACCTGGGTGGTGGTGAAGTTCGTGTTCGTGCTGCTGGGCGGCCTCAGCCAGCCGCTGATCGAGCCCGGCCTGCAGGGCATCGCCGCCGGCAATCCGCGCACCTTCGGCTGGCTGGTGGAGCCGTGGGTGAAGAACGCGATCGCGATGGTCGCCACCGTCGGCGCGATCCTGCTGGCCGGCTGGCTGGCCCGGCGCGTGGTCGGGCAGACCCTGCTGCGCTGGTTCGAGGCGCTGGTGGCGCGCATCCCGCTGGCCAGCACCATCTACGGCAGCGCACGCAAGCTGCTGGACATCCTGCAGACCAAGCCGGACGGCACCCAGCGGGTGGTGCTGATCGACTTCCCGCACAACGAGATGAAGACGCTGGGCTTCGTCACCCGCGTCATGCGCGAGATCGGCACTGGCCGCGAACTGGCGGCGGTGTACGTGCCGACCACGCCTAACCCGACCTCCGGCTACCTGGAGATCGTGCCGATGGAGAAGATCACGCCTACCGACTGGACGGTGGACCAGGCGATGAGCTTCATCATCAGCGGCGGCGCGGTGGCGCCGGACAGCATCCCGTTCGCGCCGCCGCAGCCTCCGGCGAAGGCGCCCTGAGGTGCGGCAGCTCGACGACCGCGCGGTCCGGCTGTTCGTCGCGCTGGCGGCGTTCTTCTGCGCCAACGCGGTGCTGGCGGAGTTCATCGGGGTCAAGATCTTCGCGCTGGAAGGCACGCTGGGCATCGCCCCGCTGCACTGGAACCTGCTCGGCCAGAGCGGCACGCTCGACTTCACCGCCGGCACGGTGATCTGGCCGATCGTGTTCATCATGACCGACACGGTCAACGAGTACTTCGGCAAGCGCGGCGTGCGGATGATCAGCTGGCTGGCCGCCGGGCTGGTGGCCTACGGCTTCCTGTTCGCCTGGATCGCCATCCACCTCGCGCCCGCGACGTGGTGGGTGGGCGCGGCGAAGGCGCAGGGCGTGCCCGACTACCAGGCCGCCTTCGCCGCGATCTTCGGCCAGGGCATGTGGATCACCGTGGGCTCGCTGGTCGCGTTCCTGATCGGCCAGCTGATCGACATCCACGTGTTCCACCACATCCGCCGCCGCACCGGCGAGCGCCACGCCTGGCTGCGCGCCACCGGCTCCACTGCGGTGTCGCAGCTGGTGGACAGCTTCGTGGTGCTGTACATCGCCTTCGTGATCGGCCCGCAGCACTGGCCGACCTCGCTGTTCCTGGCCGTCGGCACGCTCAACTACTGCTACAAGATGCTGGCGGCCATCGCGCTGATCCCGCTGCTGTACTTGGCCCGCGTCGGCATCCACCGCTACCTGGGCCATGACCGCGCCGCGCAGCTGCGCGAGCAGGCCGCCGGCACGGCGTGAGCGCCGGGCCCGGGTTCCCGCCGCCGCCTGATTGATTCCGGTCAAGGCGCCGCCGTCGCCGCCTCCCGATCATGGCACCACCGCGCGCTGCGCATGTGCCATGACGGAGTTTTCCCATGCTGTTCGACGTCCTCGGCCTCGTTGACGAGACCACCGCCCGTTCCATCGCCTTCGCCGTGCACGCGCTGGATCCGCAGGCCAAGATCACCGCCAACATCGGCCGCGGCCGGCTGCTGGTGGAAAGCGGCCTGAAGGAGAACGACATCAGCGACGCCCTGCGCGCCGCCGGCTACCCGGCCACCTTGGCGCCGGAGCATGCCGAAGGCACCACCTGTTGCGGCAGCTGCGGCTGACCCTTCCCTATTGCCGACGCCGGGGCCGTCGGCCGCGGCGGCCTACTTGCCCAGGAGCAGGTTGATGATCGCGTCTCCCGATGCCGATGCCGTGGACTCCGTCCTGCCTCCTCCGCGCCGCGCCAGCGGATCGCTGTCGCGGAAGGAATTGCTGGAACAGCCGGTGACCGGCGTGGAAATCCCGTTCCGCGACGGCGAGCTGATCGTCTCCTGCACCGACCTGCGCGGCATCGTCACCTACGTCAACGAATATTTCTGCGAGATCAGCGGCTACGGCGAGGCCGAGCTGATCGGGCGGCAGCACAACGTCATCCGCCACCCGGACATGCCGGCGGCGGCGTTCGCCGACCTGTGGCTGCGCATCCAGGCCGGCCCGCCGTGGATGGGGCTGGTCAAGAACCGCTGCAAGAACGGCGACCACTACTGGGTGGACGCGCACGTCACCCCGATCCTCGACCAGGCCGGCAAGGTCACCGGCTACATGTCGGTGCGGCGCAAGCCGTCGCGCGAGCGCGTGGCCGAAGCCGAGCGCGCCTACGCGCAGCTGCGCGCCGGCACGCTGAAGAACGTGGCGATCCGCAACGGGCGCGTGCAGCCGGTGCCGCTGGCCGAGCGGCTGAATCCGCTCTGGAAGCTGCCGCTGACCGCACGCCTGTACCTGTTCGCCCTGTTCGGGCCCGCGCTGGCGGCGGCGCTGTTGCTGCGCGCGGGCGATGCCGGCATCGCCGATTGGGCGCTGCTCTGCGCCGGGCTCGGCTTCGCCCTGTATTCGGCGCGCTGGCTGTCGCGCGACGTGGTCGGCCGCTGCGACGACGCCCGGCGCGCGCTGCGCGAGATCGCCGGCGACGTGTTCACCGGCGGCATCGACACTTCGCGCAGCGACGAGGTCGGCAGCATCCTGCTGGGCATCAAGTCGATGCAGATCCGGCTCGGCTTCCAGGTCGAGGACCTGCGCCGCGAGCGGGCGATGACCCGCGAGGCGATGGCCTCCGCGACGGCCAGCATCCTGGTCGCGGATTCGAACCGCAAGGTGGTGTTCGCCAATCGCGCCATGCTGGGGATGCTCGGCGGCGCGGAAGCGGCGATCGCGCAGGCGCTGCCGGGGTTCGGCGCCGGGCGCGTGGTGGGCTCCTGCCTGGAGGACCTGCATCCGGAGCCGGCGCAGTGGCGGAGCCGGCTGGGCGGCCTGACCGCCGCGTACGCCGAAACGCTGGCGCTGGGCGCGATGACGTTCGACACCACGGTCACGCCGGTGCGCAACGAGCAGGGCAAGCTGCTCGGCTACGTGGCCGAATGGCGGGACCGGACCGATGAACTATCGATCGAACGCGAAATCGGCCAGCTGGTGACCGGCGCGGTGCGCGGCGAACTCGACCGCCGCATCGGCGAGCACGGCAAGCAGGGCTTCCACCTGGCGCTGGCGCGCGACCTCAACGCCATGCTCAACGGCATCAACGCGGCCTTCGAGGGCATCCGGCTGGTGTTGCAGGGGCTGGCGCAGGGCGACCTGACCGGCCGCGTGGATGCGGGCCTGCAGGGCGCGTTCGGCGGGATTGCCGAATGCGTCAACGACACCATGGACCGGCTGGCGGACATGGTCGGCCAGATCCAGGAGGCGGTGGGCGTGATCGGCATGGCGGCGGCCGAGATTTCCAGTGGCAACGACGACCTGTCGATCCGCACCGAGCAGCAGGCCATCAGCCTCGAAAAGACCGCCTCATCGATGCACGAATTGGCTTCGACCGTGGAGAACAACGCCGCCAGCGCGCGCAACGCGCGGGTGCTGGCGGAAGGGGTGACGGCGATCGCCGGGCGCGGCGGCGAGGTGGTGGCGGGCGCGGTGGACACCATGCAGCGCATCACCCGCGCCTCGCACCGGATCGAGGAGATCGTCGGGGTGATCGACGGCATCGCCTTCCAGACCAATCTGCTCGCCCTCAACGCGGCGGTGGAGGCGGCGCGCGCTGGCGAGCAGGGCCGCGGTTTCGCGGTGGTGGCCGGCGAAGTGCGCACGCTGGCGCAGCGTTCGGCGGCGTCGGCGAAGGAGATCAAGGCGCTGATCGAGGATTCGGTGCAGACCGTCGACCAGGGCGCGCGGCAGGTGCGCGAGGCCGGCGGCACGATCCGCGAACTGGTCGCCGAGGTCGGCAAGGTGTCCGCGCTGGTCGCGGAAATCAGCGCCGCCACGGACGAGCAGGCGATGGGCGTGGGCGTGGTCAACCAGACCATCACCCAGCTCGACGGCGCGACCCAGCAGAACGCGGCGCTGGTGGAGGAAGCCAGCGCGACGGCCTGTGCGATGGCCGAGCAGGCGCGGTCGCTGAACGACCTGGTGGCGCGCTTCCGGCTGCGCGACGAGGCCTCAGCGGGCGCGCGCGAGCAGGAGGCCGATGTCGTCGTAGCCGCGTGAGGCGTCCAGCGGCTTCGGCCGGTCGCTGACCATGCGGGTGCCGCAGTTGCGGTCGGCGCACAGCGTCAGCCAGCCGGCGGCCGGCGCGGGATGCGCGCGCAGCTCGCCGGCGCTGGGCAGTCGGTAGTGGCGGCCGTCCTGCGCGCCGATCCAGGCGGCGTAGGCCAGCGCGTCGGCGGCGGACACGCAGACCACCGGCTTGCGGTCGCTGCCGGTGTTGTTCCACTTCAGCTTGCGTCCGAGGAAGCCCTTGCCGCATTCCGCCGCGGCCCGGCCGCTGGCATTGGCGAAGCGGGCGTAGTCGGCGCGGGTGACGGCGACGATTTCGATGGGCACCGGCGCGGCCTGCGCGGCGGTCGATGCGGTGGCCGTCCTGTTGTCGGCGAGCGTTCCCACCCGCGTTCGCAGGGCGCGTTCGCGCGCGGGATCGAGGTCCAGCCAGGCGATGTCGGCGAGCAGCGCGGCGGCGGCGGGGCGGGTGTCCGGCTTCGCCAGCAGGCCGGTCAGGCGCTGGTCGAGCGCTTCGGCCAGGCGCTTGCGCAGCAGCGCCACGGACGCGCCGGTGCCGCCGCGCCGTTCGTCCAGCTGCTGCGCGCGCTGGAAGGCGATGCGCGCGCCGGCGACGTCGCCCGCGCGCAGCGCGCGCTCCGAGGCGGCGCTCAGCGCGTCGAACAGCGCGGCGGTCAGGCGCAGGGTGTCGGGATGGGTCGGGTTGGTGCGCCACGCCGCGTCCAGGCTGTCCCAGGCGTTGGCGTTGCGCGGCGCCAGCAGGCGCCCGTCGCGCAGCTGCTGCTCGGCGTTGGCGACGTAGGCGGCCACGCTGCCGCCGCTGACGATCGCCTCGCCTGGAAGGGATTGCGCCTCGTCGTCGCCGGGCGTGGGGGGCGGCATCGGAGTCGTGGTGGTAGCGGCAACGGCGGGCGCGGGCGGCGGCGACGCATCGTCGCGGGTCGCGACATAGGCCAGGCCGATGCCGAGCGCGGCCAGCACGGCGGCGGCCGCGCCGAGCGGCAGCCAGCGTGGGCGCGGCGACGCCGGCGGGGCTTCCTGCATCCACGCCGTCGGCACTTCCACCGCGGCGAACGAACGGCTGCTGCGGCGCTCGAGCGCGTCCAGCGCATCCACCATTTCCTGCGCGCTGGCGAAGCGCTGCTCCGGCCGCTTCGCCATCGCCTTGTCGATGAAGCCCTGCCATTGCTTCAGCGCCGGCGGCAGGCGCGGGATCGGTTCCTGTACGTGCCGCAGCGCCATCGACAGCGCATCGCCGGCGTTGTACGGCAGGCGGCCGACCAGCATTTCCCAGGCCAGCACGCCGATGCTGTAGAGATCGGCGCGGCGGTCCACGTCCTGCCCGCGCGCCTGTTCCGGCGGCATGTAGGCGGTGCTGCCCACCGCCAGCCCGGCGGTGGTCAGGCGCGGGTTGCTGCCGCGTCGCAGGGCGATGCCGAAGTCGGCCAGCATCGGCCGGTCGGCGTCGTCGAACAGCACGTTCTCGGCCTTCACGTCGCGATGCACCACGCCGCGCACATGCGCGTAGTCCAGCGCCTGCAGCAGGCTGCGCAGGATCGACGCCACCTTCGGCTGATCGCCGGCCAGCCGGCGCTGGGCCAGGTGGCCGCGCGACAGGTAGGGCATCGAATAGAAGGGCAGGCCGTCGGACGTGCGGCCGACCTCGAAGATGCCGACGATGTTGGGATGTTCGAGCCGGGCAATGGTGCGCGCCTCGTTCTCGAAGCGCGCGCGGCTGACCTCGTCGGCCAGCACGTCGGCCAGCATCACCTTCAGCGCGACCTTGCGGCCCAGCGATTCCTGCTCGGCCAGATAGACCGTGGACATGCCGCCCTGGCCGATGACCCGCAGGATGCGATAGCCCTGGATGCTGGGATTGGTCTTGTCCGTCACTGCGCCGTCGTTCCCTTGACCCGGGCCGAGCATAGACGGAGACGCTACGGGATGGAACGCTTTAGCGTTCCGGTTTGCGGCGCACGTAGAGCTGCTTGCGCACGCGCGCCACCACCTCGCCCTGCGCGTCCACGACGGCGTTGTCGAACCAGCGCAGCACCTTGCCGCCGCCTGCGGCCTCGGCGCGCAGCCCGTCCAGCACGCCGTCGTCCAGCGCGAAGGCGGTCTGCACGACGCCGCGGCCGGGCTTCACGAACTCGATCTCGCCGGCCTTGTCCCAGACGTAGTGGTCGCGCCCGAGGTGGTGCAGCACCATCAGCATCCAGAACGGATCGGTCATCGCGAACAGGCTGCCGCCGAAGTGGGTGCCGACGTAGTTGCGGTTCCACGGTCGCATGCGCAGCTCGACCCGCGCATGCCGGTAGTCGTCCGACAGCTCGGCGAGGTGGATGCCGGCGAACAGGAACGGCGGCCACAGGTTGATCCCGTGGCGGAACAGGCCGGCCCGCACGGTCAGACCAGCAGCAGCGCCGACATCTGCCGGCGCACGCGGCCCACCAGGTCTTCGTCCTCGACCACGCGGAACGCGTCGATCAGCGACTTGCGCGCCAGTCCGTCGCCGTAGCTTCGGTCGCGGCGCAGCATCTCGATGAACTGCGCCAGCCCGGCCTCGGCGTCGCCGGCCACCAGCTGGCGTACGCCGAGCAGGTGGCGCGCGCGCAGGTCGCCCGGATCGGCGGCGATGGCGGCTTCCAGCGTTTCGGCCGGCGGCGCGTCCTTGAGCAGGGCGGCGAAGCCGAGCCGCGCGCGCGCCTTGATGGTGCGGTCGTCGGTGGCGAGGTTGGCCGGCAGCTTGTCCAGCAGCTGTTCGGCCTCGACCGCGGCGCCGGTCTGCAGCAGCGCCAGCGCCAGGTCGAGCTTCAGCTCGTCCTTGTCCGGCTCGGTTTCGATGGCCTTGCGCAGGCGCATCACGTCCTCGTGCGGATCGATCGGCGCGGCGGCTTCGGGCGCGGCCTCTTCCGCAGGCGCGGCGGCGGGCTCGATGCCCACCTGCGCCAGCATTTCGCGCAGCTGGCCTTCCGGCAGCGCGCCGGGGATCGCGCCCAGCATCTGGCCGTCCTTGAACAGCACCATCGTCGGCACCGAGCGGATCTGGAACGCGGCGGCCAGCTCCTGCTCCTTGTCCACGTCGACCTTGGCGACCGCGAACGCGCCATGGTACTCGGCGGCGAGCTTCTCCAGGATCGGCCCCAGCGTCTTGCACGGCGCGCACCAGGTGGCCCAGAAGTCCACCAGCACGGGCGTCTCCAGCGACTTGCGGATCACCTCCTCCTCGAAGCGGGCGGCGGTGGCGTCGAACACGTGGGGGTGGGCGGTGTCGGTCATGGCATCAAGGGGCGGGAACATGCCCCAGTAGATGGCGACGAAGGGCGTATTCGCAAGCCGATGTAAAAAATAGTTGACATCGCGGGTCATCAATGTAAATTGAACATTACATTTAGTCCGCTGGAGATGACACGATGGCTCTGTCCCCGCGCAACCGGCTGATCGCCTGCCTGCTGCTGGCCGGCCTCGGCCTGGCGCTGTTCTTCAGCGGCGAATACCGCGACTTGGGCTTGCCGCTGGGCTGGATCGGCACCTTCCTGTTCGTGGTCGCGGTGTGGCTCTGCGTCGATGCCTTGCATCGCATCCCGCACAGCGAGGAGGAGGCGATGATCGCGCCCGGCGAATGGCAGGCGTGGATCGGCCTGGCCTTCGCCAGCGCGATCCTGGTGTCCTGCCTGTTCGATGCCCAGATCCTGGCGGCCCATGTGCCGATCGGCCGCAATCCGGATGCCGCCGCCGCCGGGCGCGGCGTCGGCACCCTGTTCGTCGCCTGGCTGGTACTGGCCTACGTGCTCGACAAGCGTTGGGCAGGACGGGTCCTCGCCGACGAACGCGATGCGCGGATCGGCGTCGTCGCCGGCCGCTGGGGGCGCGTGGCGACCGCGGTCTGCGTGATCGGCGTCGCGGTGATGCTCAGCTTCAGCGATACCGAACGCCTGCAGCGCCTCAGCTATCCGCTGATCGGCCACATGCTCATGCTGTCGCTGCTGTGCGGCTGGTGGTTCGACGAACTGGCGACCGCGCTGATGCACTGGCGCGACCGTCGCGGAGCGCAGGCATGAAGTCCTGGGCGATGGGGAAGGACGCGCGCGATGCGCGCGCGTTCGGCGAACGCTTCGCGTGGCGGATGGTCGCGATGTTCGCGGGCATGGCGCTGTACCTCACGTTCGGCGCGATTCTCGGCGGGCGCGGAATCGCCGTCGTCGCGACGTTGATCGCGCTGCCGCTGACGTACGGCTTCCGCCTGCGCGCGGCGGCGGACGAGCGCAGGTGCGGCGAGACGATGGAGGACGAGCGCGATGCCGCGATCCGCGCGCAGGCCGACCGCGCCTTCCGCATCGCCGCCTCCTGCTGGTGCGCGCTGCTGGCGCTGGTGCTGTCCTTCGATGCCGGGCGCGGGGCGTTGTCGGCGAACGAATGTGCGCTTCCCGGCCTGCTGTTGCTGGGCGTGGTCGTCGCCAACCTCGCGGGGCATCTGACGGTGGCGGTGCTATATCGCCGCGACAGGCAGTGAGCGGAGCCGGCGCATGTCGAGGCAATCGGAAGGGCACGCGGTGCCCGGAGGCGATGCGGGAATGAGCAAGCAGGAAAAGATCGGTCTGGTGATGCTGGCGGTGGCGCTGACCGGCGCCGTGTATCTGGCGTGGGAACTGTTCCTCGCGCCGGGTGCCGCGGCTTCGGAAGGCGCGCTGGGCGGCATGCGCGACAACGTCGCCAAGCTGTTCGCGGTGTTGTTGCTGGGCGCGACGGCGATCCAGAAATACGGCAACGGGCCGCTGGAGGACGAGCGCGACCGGCAGATCAAGGCGGCAGGCATGGAGGCCGGTTATTTCGCGCTGATCCTGATGGTGCTCGTGTCGGGAACGCTGATCCGGGGAACCGGCTTCGCCGACTATCTGCGCTTGCGTCCGCACGGCTGGCTGGAGCTGTACCTGCTGCTGTGCATCGCCGTGTCCGTGGCGGTGAACGGTGCGGTCAGGACCTACCGCTACTGGTGCGACCGCCGGGCGCCGACATGACCGGCACCTCGATCGCCAACGAGATCCGCCGCCTGCGCTTCGAGCGCGGCGAGATGACCCAGCAGGTGCTGGCCGACGCCTGCGGGGTCACCCGGCAAACCATCATCGCGCTGGAGGCGGGGCGCTACGCACCGTCGCTGGAACTGGGCTTCCGCATCGCCGACGCGCTCGGCGTGCGCATCGAGGACGTCTTCCAATGGAGCAGACCGAAGTGAGCAAACGCGCGAACGGGTTCTTCCGGTTCCTGAAGTGGACGCTGGGCGTCGTGGTCGCGCTGGCGCTGTTGCTGGCCGCGTATCTGTGGTGGGTGGTCGCGCGCTTCGACACGAAGACGCTGCCGGCGCGGCACGGGCAGGTGGACGCGGAACTGTTCGCTCGCGAGGGCGGCCGGCATCCGTTGATCGTCGGCCTCGGCGGCGGCGAGGGCGGCAACGCCTGGGCGACGAAGACCTGGCGGAAGCAGCGCGAGCGCTTTCTCGACCAAGGCTACGCGATGCTGGCGGTCGGCTATTTCGGCACGCCGCATTCGCCGGAGCACCTGGACCGCATCTCGCTGGACGGCGTGCACGCGGCCATCGAACGAGCCGCCCGCGATCCGCGCGTGGACGGCCGCTGCATCGCGGTGATCGGCGGTTCGCGCGGCGCCGAGCTGGCGCTGCTGCTGGCCAGCCATTACCCGGACATCAAGGCGGTGGTCGCCATCGTGCCGGGCAGCGCGGTGTTCCCGGCGCTGACCGACGCGATGACCACGGCGGGCTTCTCCTTCCACGACAAGCCGCTGCCCTTCGTGCCGATGACCTGGAGCGCGACGCCGTACCTGTTCACCCGCGACCTGCGTGCCGCGTTCGAGACGATGATGCGCGACGAAGCGGCGATGGCGCGCGCGGCGATCCCGGTGGAGCGGATCAACGGCCCGGTGCTGTTCGTGTCCGCGGCGCAGGACGAGATGTGGCCGTCGAAGGAAATGGGCGACGCGATGATGCGGCGGTTGCAGGCGCACGGCTTCCGTCACCATGCCGAGCATCTGGTGGTGCAGGGCGGCCACGCCGAGCCGCTGGACGAGTTCCCGAAGATGGAGGCGTTCCTCAAGAGTCGTTTCGCTGATGTTTGCAGGTAACAGGATTCCATTTCGTCTGTTAATGTCCCGGCGCGGCGGGGAGCCGCGACAACATACGGGGAACGGAATATGCGAATCTGGAAATTGGCGCTGACGGCGCTGCTGTCAAGTGCGTGCTTGTTGGCGCAAGCGAGGGATGAAATCAAGCCGGTGGGCAGAAATAATCCACCTCCGACTGAGGCGCTGGGCGGGTTCGGGCGCTATGAAGTGAAACCTGCCGTGTTGGTGGGGGCATATGCTGGCCAAGCCGTAAACGAGAAGGCGCTTGCATCATTTCAGCGTAATTTCGATCAGCGCGTAGGCGCATGGGTAACTGCACAGAATGCAAAGCCAGCCAATGGAGAGCTGGTGCGGACATTGGTCATCGAGCCCAGGATGGAAAAAGTGCGCTTTATTTCGGGTGGCGTCAGGTTCTGGACGGGTCCTTTTGCGGGCAGCTCGCGGGTACTTGTGAAGATGAAATTGGTAGATCAGGCGACTGGTGCGGTGATTGCTGAGCCGGAGTTTTACCAGCATGCGAGGGGCATGGCGGGCGCTTTCACCTTCGGTGCTACCGATAACAGCATGCTCATCCGCGTCGCCACCTTGGCGCAGGAATATCTGCAGACCAACCAGACTACTGCGGTCGGTGGGTCGACTGGCTGGACAGGCGAATAACTAGGGTCTGTTGTGACATGAGCCAATGCGCATCGGCGAAGCTTCCCGCAATGGCGGTGATTTCGTTTACCACTGCCTTGCTGTTAGCCAATTTGGGCTTGCCCGAGTATTCGCATCGGGTCCATCCAGTTGCATTGCGTGGTGCTACCGGTTTGCCGAGCGCATTCTTCTTCAATCTGTTCGCTTTTGCCCTGCCCGGCTTGCTGTTGTTATGGGCCGGGCAGCATTTGCGCGAAAGATTGGGTGATATCGGCTGGGTTGCGCGCATCGGCATCGTATTGGCGCAGTTATCGGCACTGGCTTTCGCCCTGCAGGGCGCGCTGCCGCTGGATGCGCGCGAGCTGGACGGCGACGCCAGTCGGCTGCATGCGCTGGCGTGGATGATCTGGTGGATCGCGTTCGTGCCGGCGATGGCGCTGCTGGCCGTCGGTGCACGGCGCGGCGCCGGCTTCGCCGTTGTTTGCCTGCTGGCCGGTGCGCTGGTGTTGGTGCTGGCGGTGCTGGCGCCGGTCGGGGCGTGGGTGGGGCTGGCGCAGCGGCTTACGTTCGCGGCGTGGTTCGGCTGGTGGCTGTATGCGGCGTTCGCGCTCAACCGTGCTTCAGCTTCAGCGACAGGATCGTCGCCGACAGCACGAAGGTGACCGCGTTCGACACGATCATCGGCCACGAGTGCAGCACCAGCCCGTAGCCGAACCAGCACGCGATGCCGAACGTGAACGTCGCGTACATCAGCAGCGAAATCCCGCGGGTGTCGCGGCTGCGGATGGTTTTCACCGCCTGCGGGACGAACGAGAGGGTGGTGCAGGTCGCGGCGAGGGCGCCGATCCATTCCAGGTTCATCGCTTCGATCCTCGCGCCGTGTCGTGACGGGCGATGCCGGGTTCTGTCGCGAACTCGGGCTGCCGCATGCCTGCGATGTGCCACGACGGATCGGCCAGCATCAGGGCGGATGCGCCAGCGCTTCCGCTGAAGGCGATGCCGGCCAGCGGGCTGAGTGCGATGAGGGTGGTTCCACTGTTGCCGGGCGGGCGAGCGTTGAACGATGGCGCGCGGGGCATCGGCTTCTCTCCGTCAGGGGCGTCGGAGTGTGGCATGCGGCGTCCGCAATGCGATGCGAACGTGCCGCGTCATCACCCGCATTCGGCGCGTCGTGTCGCCTGTGGAAGGCATGGCAGGCGCAGTCGTCCTCCTGAAACGCACAAGCCCGGGTTGCCCCGGGCTTGTACTTGCCGGATGCGCCCGTTGGGACGCATCCGGCCGTTCGCTGGAGCGGGCGTCAGAACTGCGCGTCCAGGTGGAACTCCACGCCGTGGTCGCTCGAGTCTCCGCCCATTTGCGCACGGTAGTCCACGCGCAGGCCCCAGCCGGTGCCCCAGTTGAACTGCAGGCCGGCGCCGAGGATCCAGCGGTTGCGCGCATAGCCGTCCAGGGTGGTGCGGTAGAAAGGCATCTGCAGCAGGTCGCTGTATTGCAGGGTGGCCGTCCCGTTGCCGCTGAAGTCGTGCTGGTACTCGGCCTTCAGCTGCGGCGAGATCGAGCCCCACGCGGTCTGCCGGCGCCAGTCGAACCGCACGCCCGCGTTGCCGGTGGTGCTCTCCACGTCCATCTTCCCGTAGGTCAGCGCGTTGGGCGCGTCCGCCTGTTCGGCGTAGCCGTCCAGTTCGCCTTGGGCGACGTCCAGCCGCAGGTAAGGCGTGACCTGCAGGTTCTGGAACGCGAGGTCCGCGCCGGCCGAGACCGAGCCGAACCACTGCGAGCCGTCGCGCGAGCCGGCGGCCGTGCTGCCGTCCGCCGTCACGTGGCGGCGCAGGTCGAAGTCCAGCGTCTGGTAGCCGAGCACAGTGTCGATGAAGAAGCGCTCGCCCGGGCTGACGCTGGCGTAGCCGGCCAGGGTGTAGGCCCTGGCGTCGCTGCGGGTGCCGTTGTCGCCGACGTGGGTGCGGTCGCGGCCGTAGCCGACGCCCATGCCGAGCACGACGCGGTCGCTGATCCGGTAGTCCGCGCCGGCAGACACGCCGTCCGTTTCGAACGTCAGCTCGGAGGTGGCGCCGCGGCTGTCGAGGCTGCCGGAGCGGAGCATGCCCGCCGCCCACGTGCCGAAGGCCGTGGATACGTTGGAGGACGCTCCGGAGCCCGCCGCATTTCCATCGCCGGGCGCGTCGCCGTTGGCGTCGAACGGCTGCTGGCGCTGCATGTCGCAGCGGTTGTTGCCGGGCGCGATGTCCGTCCCCGGGACGCATGCCTGGCGCGAGGCCATCGACAGCGAGTTGCTGAACCCGGAAGCGTTGCCGTGGCCGTGCAGCCGCTGCATGCGCTGCTGGAAGTTGTTGACCTGCGTGTTGGCGAAGCGGCGCGCCGCCTCGGCCTGGGCCTTGATCAACCCGCGGACCTCGGGATCCTGCGACGGGTCCGGACGCTGCGCGACCACCAACGAGTAGGCGCGGTTGCCGGTGAAGTGCAGCGCGTCGGTCGCGGTGATGGTGAAGGCGAAGGTGCCTGCCGCCTCCGGCGAACCCGAAAGCCGCCCGTCCTGGTCCAGCGTGATGCCCGCCGGCAGCGCGCCGGTGGTCACCGCGAAGTGGTAGGGCGCGGTGCCGCCGGTCGCCGTCAGTTGCTGCGCGTAGGCGACCAGGAAGGTGCCCGCCGGCAGGGTTTCGGGCGTCAGCGTGATCGTCGGCGCCGACACTTCCAGCGTGTACGCCTGCGTGATCGAACCGGCGGTGCCGGTGGTGCTGTCGGTGGCGGTGACGCTGAAGCCGAAGCTGCCGGCCACGGTGGGCGTGCCGGACAGCGCGCCAGTGGCGGCATCCAGCGTCACGCCCGCGGGCAGCGCGCCCGCCGACACCGTGTAGGCGTACGGCGCGATGCCGCCGCCGGCGACGAACGTCTGCGCATAGGCCACGCCGGCGGTGCCGGCCGGCACCGTCGCGGGCGTCAGCGTCAGCGTCGGCGCGGCGATGGTCAGCGTGTAGCTGTTGGTCGCGGTCGCCGCGGTGCCGCCGGTGCTGTCGGTGACGGTCACGCTGACGTTGAACGTGCCCGATTGCGTCGGCGTGCCGCTGTAGGTCAGCGTGGCGGAATCGAACGCGATCCCGGTCGGCAGCGTGCCGCTGGCGACGACCGTGTACGGCGCGATGCCGCCGCTGATCGTCAGCGTCTGGCTGTAGGCGCTGCCGGCGATGCCGGACGGCAGCGTGGCCGGAGCGACCACGAGCGTCGGCACCGCCACCACGACGGCGTAGGCGCGGCTGCCGGTCTGGCCGTTGTGGTCGGTGGCGGCCACGGTGAAGTTGAACGTGCCCGACGTGGTGGTGGTGCCGGAGAGCGTGCCGTCGGCGGCGAGGGTCAGGCCGTCCGGCAGCGCGCCGGCGGTCACCGCGAAGGTGTAGGGCGCGACGCCGCCGCTGGCGCTGATCGCCTGGGTGTAGGCCAAGCCCGCCGTGGTGCCCGGCAGCGTGGCCGGATCGACGGTGATGGTCGGTGCCGGCACGTCGATCGTGTAGCTCTGCGCGATCGAGAACGGTGCGCCGGTGCCGGTCAGCACGGTGTCGGTGGCGGTGATCGTGACCGGGTAGCTGCCGGGTGCGGTCGGCGTGCCGGAGACAGTGTTGCCGCTGAAGCTCAACCCAGCCGGCAGGGCGCCGGTCAGCACGTAGCTGAAGTTGCCCGAACCGCCTGCCGCGGTGAATGCCTGCGAGTACGGCGCACCGTAGGACGCGGTCAGCGTGCCGGCGGCGGGCGTCAGCGTCAGCGTCGGCGCGGCGAGGGTCAGCGTGTAGGCATGGCTGCCGGTCTGGCCGTGGTCGTCGGTGGCGGTCACGGTGAAGTTGAACGTGCCCACCGTGTTGCTGGTGCCGGACAGCGTGCCGTTGGATGCCAACGTGATGCTGCTCGGCAGTGCGCCGGCGGTCACCGCGAAGGTGTAGGGCGCGACGCCGCCACTGGCGCTGATCGTCTCGCTGTAGGCCACGGCCGCGGTCGGATTGGGCAGCGTGGTGGGAGCGATCACGACGGTCGGCGCCGGTACGTTGATCGTGTAGTTCTGCGCGATCGAGAACGGTGCACCGGTGCCGGTGAGCGTGGTGTCGGTGGCCGTGACCGTGATCGGATAGCTGCCGGGCGCGGTCGGCGTGCCGGAGACGGTATTGCCGCTGAAGCTCAGCCCGGCCGGCAGGGCGCCGGTCAGCACGTAGCTGAAGTTGCCCGAGCCGCCTGCCGCGGTGAATGCCTGCGAGTACGGCGCACCGTAGGACGCGGTCAGCGTGCCGGCGGCGGGCGTCAGCGTCAGCGTCGGCGCGGCGAGGGTCAGCGCGTAGGCACGGCTGCCAGTCTGGCCGTGGTCGTCGGTGGCGGTCACGGTGAAGTTGAACGTGCCCACCCCGTTGCTGGTGCCGGAGAGGGTGCCATCGGTGGCGAGGGTCAGCCCGGTCGGCAGCGCGCCGGCGGTCACCGCGAAGGTGTAGGGCGCGACGCCGCCGCTGGCGCTGATGGTCTGGCTGTAGGCCACGGCCGGGGTCGGATCGGGCAGCGTGGCCGGAGCGACCACGACGGTCGGCGCCGGCACGTCGATCGTGTAGTTCTGCGCGATCGAGAACGGTGCGCCGGTGCCGGTCAGCACGGTATCGGTGGCGGTGACCGTGACCGAGTAGCTGCCGGGTGCGGTCGGGGTACCGGAGACGGTGTTGCCGCTGAAGCTCAACCCGGCCGGCAGGGCGCCGGTCAGCACGTAGCTGAAGCTGCCCGAACCACCCGCCGCGGTGAACGCCTGCAAGTACGGCGCACCGTAGGACGCGGTCAGCGTGCCGGCGGCGGGCGTCAGCGTCAGCGTCGGCGCGGCGAGGGTCAGCGTGTAGGCGCGGCTGCCGGTCTGGCCGTGGTCGTCGGTGGCAGTCACGGTGAAGTTGAACGTGCCCACCGTGTTGCTGGTGCCGGACAGCGTGCCGTCGGCGGCGAGGGTCAGCCCGGCCGGCAGCGCGCCGGCAGTCACCGCGAAGCTGTACGGTGCGACGCCGCCGCTGGCGCTGATGGTCTGGCTGTAGGCGGTGCCTGTCGACGGATTCGGCAGGGAGGTGGGGTCCACCACGATGGTCGGCGTCGCGACGTTGATCGTGTAGTTGCCGGTGACGGTGAACGGCGAACCCGTGCCGGTCGAGCCGGTGTCGGTGGCGGTGATCGAGAAGCTGTAGCTGCCGGGTGCGGTCGGCGTGCCGGACAGCGTATCGCCGCTGAGGGTGACGCCCGGCGGCAGCGAGCCGCTGGCCGCGTAGGTGTACGGACCGGTACCGCCGCTGGCCGTGAAGGCCTGCGAATACGGCGCGCCGTACGGCGGATTGAAGGTGGTGCTGGCGGGGGAGATCGCCAGGGTCGGGGCGGCGACGGTCAGCACGAAGGGCTGGCCGACCGTGTACGGGCCGTTGCCGGTGCTGGTGTCGGTGGCGGACACATTGAGGTTGAACGTGCCGGCCTGGGTCGGGGTGCCGGAGACGGTCACGGTATTCGCGGTGGTGCCGGTGATCGCCAGGCCCGCGGGCAGGTTGGTGACCTGGTAGCCGCTCCAGGGCTGTGCGCCGCCGTTGAAGGTGAACGTCTGCGAATACGGCACGGCCGTCGTGGCGGCGAAGCCGCCGGAGGCGGTGATGGTGATCGTCGCGTCGTTCACCGTGACGGTCACCGTTGCCGGTGCCGACGTGCCGCCGGTGTTGGTCGCGGTGTAGGTGAAGCTGTCCGGGCCGGCATAGCCGGCGGTCGGCGTGTAGGTGACCGTGGTGCCGCTGGCGGTCGCGGTGCCGTGCGCCGGTGCGGTGCCGATCGCGACCGAAGTCGGGGCGCCGCCGGTGATGTTCAGCGTGACCGGATTGGCGCTGCTGTCATAGGCGACCGTCGCGCTGACCGGGTTCGCCACCGGCGGCACGTCGATGACGGTGATGGCGTAGGCCTGCGTGGCGGTGTACGGCCCGGTGCCGGTGCTGCTGTCGGTCGCGGTGACGCTGAAGTTGAACGTGCCCAGCGCCGACGGCGTGCCGGTGATGGCGCCGGTGGAACCATTCAGGGAAAGCCCGCCCGGCAGCGCGCCCGCGGTGACCGCGTAGGCGTACGGCGCGGTGCCGCCCGATGCCGGCGCGATGCCGTCCGAATAGGCCGCGCCCAGCGTGCCGCCGGCCAGCGTGGCGGTCGGCAGGGAAATCGTCGGCGCGTCGATGGTGATGCTGTACGCCTGACTGCCGCTGAAGGGGCCGGGGAACGGGCTGGCGTCGGTCGCGGTCACGGTGAAGTTGAAGGTGCCGCCCGCCGTCGGGGTGCCGGAAAGCGTGCCGCCTATCGACAGGGTCAGACCCGTCGGCAACGTGCCGGCGGTCACCGCGAAGGAATAGGGCGTGACGCCGCCGCTGGCGGTGAAGGTCTGGCTGTAGGCCGTCGCCACGGTGCCGCCCGGCAGGGCTCCGCCTGCGGGGCTGACCGTCACCGGCACGTCGTCGTTGGTGATGGTGCCGATGCCCTGGTTGTCGGCGATGATGGCGTTGGTCGCGCCGCTGAGGTTCAGGAAGAACGTCTCGTTCGCTTCCGGCACGGTTTCGCCCAGCACGGCGACGGTGAGCGTCCGCGTGGTCTGGCCGGGGGTGAACGTCAGGGTGCCGCTGGCGGCGGTGTAGTCGCTGCCGGAGGTGGCGGTGCCGTCGGCGGTCGCGTAGTTGACCGTCACGGTCTGGCCGCTGGCCGCGCTGAGCGTCACCGTGAAGGTGGCGTTGACGGTGCCACTGTCGCCTTCGACCACGCTCGCATCGTCGATCGACAGAGTGGGTGTCGGATCGTCGTTGGCGATGGTGCCGACGCCCTGGCCGTCGACGACGGTGGCGCCGGTCACGTTGGTCACATTGACGAAGAACGTCTCGTTCGGCTCGTCCAGCGTGTCGCCGTTGACGGCCACGGTGAACGTGTAGGTGCTGCTGCCGGCCGGGATGGTCTGGCCGGTCAGGCTTTGCGCGACATAGTCGACGCCCGCCGTGGCGGTGCCGTTGGCGGTGGCGATGTCGAAGCTCGCGCCGCCCGGACCAGCCGGCGCGCTCAGGCTCACCGTGAAGGTGAAGTTGGTGGTGCCGGCGTCGCCTTCGCTGGCGCTGACATCGTTGATCGACAGGTTGGGCAGGTCGTCGTTGAGGATGGTGCCCGTGGCGTTGTTCGGCACGCCCACGATGTAGCCGGCGCCTGCGTTCAGGGTGATGGTGACCGTCTCGTCCGCCTCGATGGTGGCATCGGCGGTCGGGTCGATCGTGATGGTGCCGGTGGTGCTGCCGGCGGGAATGGTCAGCGGCGAGGTCGCCGCCGCATAGTCGGTGCCGGACGTGGCCGACCCGCTGACCGTGAAGTTGATCGAGGTCGCGCTGAATGCGGCCTGGTTCAGGGTGACGGTATAGACCAGGTTGGTGGCGCCGTCTTCGGCGACCGAGGCCGGCGCGACCGCGATGGATGCGGCCGGCACGTCGTCATTGAGGATGGTGCCAGTGGCGCTGCTCGGCGCGCCGACGGTGTAGCCGGTGCCGGCGGCGACGGTCAGGATGACGGTTTCGTTGGATTCGACGATGCCGTCGGCGACCGGATCGATGGTGATGATGGCGGTGGTGGCGCCGGCCGGGATGGTGACGGTCGGCACGCCGCCGGTGTAGTCGGTGCCCGACGTCGCGGTGCCGCCCGTGGTGATGTTCACCACCGTCGGCGAACTCAGGTTGAGGCTGCGGGAGACGGTGTAGACCAGGTTGGTCGCGCCGTCTTCCGACACGCTGGCCGGCGCCACAGCGATCGAGACGCTGGGCGGCGGACTGACCGTGAGGGTGAAGTTCTCGACCTCGAAATAGCTGCCCGGGCCGGTGCTGGCATCGGTGACGCGGAGGGTGACGGGGTAGTTGCCGGGTGCCGCCGACGTGGTGCCGCTGATGATGCCGGTGCCGGAGATGCTGATGCCCGCCGGGAAACTGCCGGTTTCAAGTTGGTAGGTATAGGGCGCCACGCCGCCGTTGGTGGTCAGGGTCTGCGTGAACGCCGCGCCCTGGATGGCGGTGCCGGCGTTGGCGGCAAGGCTCAGGCTGGGGTTCTGGACGGTGCCGGTATAGCCCTTGTCGACGAACTGCGCAGTGGGCGATGTCGAATCGGTCGAGCGCACGCTGAAGCTGTAAGCGCCGCGCTGGGTCGGCGTGCCGCTCAGGACGCCGCCGGAGGTCAGGGTCAATCCGGGCGGCAGGACGCCGCCCGCCAGGGAGTAGGTGTAGGGGGCCACGCCCCCGCTGGAAGTCAGCGTCTGCGAGAAGGGGGTACCAGCCGTCAGGGTCGGCAGCGAGCCGGGGGAAACGGTGATCGCTGAGGCGGCCGGGGTGATGGTGATGCTCACCCGGACGTCGCCGGCGCCGGTAAGCGAGCCATCGGAAAATTCGAAGACATCGGTCGAGCCGACGCTCCCGCTGCTGTTGCTGTAGTCCAGGAACCACTGGCCGCCGGAATGCCGGAGCGTGGCGCTACCGTAGTCCTCGAAATCGGCGGCGCCGTAACTGCCGCCGTCGATAGCGCCATCGCCGCCGAAATAGTAGGAATATTCGCAATCGGAAATATTGATCGTGACCGTTCCCCCCGCGCTGACGGTGGCGGTCTGGGCCGGGCATTCCGCGGACGTATGCTGCGCGCTTGCCAGCGCGGGCCAGAGCAACGCCAGGCTGCACAGCAGCAGATGGCAACCAGACAGGAACCGGCGACCGCCGCGGCGACGCATCAGAAGCCTCGAAAGCATATGCATGTGTTTTTCCCCGGGAATCCATCCGCGTGACGCGGAGCGGTCGCATCGACCATTGACGCTTGCTGTACTTGTCACCCCAACGCAGGCCGGGTCCGGGATCGGCCAAATGGAATGGCGTGCCGGCGCGGCTGGCTGGTATTGGAACAGGATCGCGTTGTCAGAGGAAGCTCAGGGACGAAATCGGGAAAACCATACGCCGCCGTCGGGATTGTGGGGCTGCCGATACGCGTTCAGAGTGAAAAAGGCGTCGTGCAATCGTGCAGGGCGTCCACACAATCGAGGGGAAGGATCACGATGAGCGAATTCTTCATCGGCCAGATCATGATGGCCGGTTTCAACTTCGCGCCGAAATACTGGGCGTTATGCAATGGGCAACTGCTGCCGATCGCGCAGAACCAGGCCTTGTTCTCGCTGCTGGGGACGCAGTACGGGGGCAACGGCACCACCAACTTCGCGCTGCCGGATCTGCGCAGCCGCACGCCCGTGGGCTACGCCTCCTCGGTCGATCCCGGCTGGCAGCCGCCTTCGGTGCAGATCGGACAGACCGACGGCGTCGAGAACGTCACCCTCCTGTCGACCAATCTCCCGCCGCATACCCATTCGATGAACGCATCGACGGCCGGCGGAGACAATCGCAGCGCGGGCGGGCGCGTTTTCGCCACCAGCACCAATGCCGGAGCGCCTCCGCCGAATCTGTATTCCGCCAGCACGGGTTCCCCGGTTCCCCTGAACCCCCAGACCGTCGCTCCGGCAGGCGGCAGCCAGCCGCATCCGAATCTCCAGCCCTACACCACGATCAATTTCTGCATCGCACTGCAGGGCATTTTCCCGTCGCGCAACTGAGCGCGGTCCACCTGGACAACGGACACTCGCACCGGCACGCCGCGCGGATGTCCACACATTTTCGGAGCACATCTCATGAGCCAACCCTACGTCGGTGAAATCCGCATGTTCGGCTTCGGCCGTACCCCAAACGGCTGGCAGGCCTGCGACGGCACCCTGCTGCCGATCGCCGAATACGAGGTTCTGTATACGCTGCTTGGCACCACCTATGGCGGCGACGGCCAGTCCACTTTCGGAGTGCCCGACCTGCGCGGCCGCCTGCCCATCCACCAGGGCACCGGGCCGGGACTGAGCAACTACGTCATCGGCCAGAAGTCGGGCACCGAGTCGGTCACCCTCATCAGCCAGCAGATGCCGGCGCACACGCACGCGGCGGTGGCGACGACCGGAGCAGCGACCGCTCTGACGCCAGGCATCGCCCTGCTGCCGGGCGCGGTCAGCGGCGACAATTTCTATGCGTCCGACGTCACGGGGGCGACGGCGGTACCGATGTCGGCGCAATCGACGGGCCTCGCCGGCGGCAGCCAGCCGCACGAGAACTGCATGCCCACGCTGACGGTGCAGTACTGCATCGCATGGGCGGGCATCTTCCCGTCGCAAGGCTGAGCCGCCGCACGCACGAAACGCATTCCATCGCGCCATGCCGGCGCGGCATCCTTCATCGGAGGACACACATCATGACCGAACCCTTCATCGGCGAAATCCAGTTGTTCGGCTTCAACTTCAATCCGCGCGGCTGGGCGTTCTGCAACGGCGCCACCATGCCGATCCAGCAGAACACCGCGCTGTTCTCGCTGCTCGGCACGCAGTACGGCGGCAACGGCCAGACCACGTTCCAGTTGCCCAACTTCGCCGGCCGCGCCGGCTGCGAACAGGGCCAGGGGCCGGGCCTCACGCCGCGCACCATCGGCGAGACCTTCGGCGTGAACACGGTGACGCTGACCACGCAGCAGATCCCGCAGCACAATCACGGCATCAACGCGTTCGTGCCGTCGAATTCGGGCTCGCCCGCCACGAACGGCGGCCTGTCGCAGCCCGGCATCGCCGCGAACAGGCCCTTCTCTTCCAGCGCGCCCAACACCACCTTCGCCCCCAATATGATCAGCACCAACCAAGGCGGCGGCCAGCCCCACCAGAACCAGCAGCCCTACCTCGGGGTGAATTTCTGCATCGCGTTGCAGGGCGTGTTCCCGTCCTTCCCGTGACATGACGGCGGAGCATTCCGCCCGGCCGGCGCCGTTCCCCCGGGAACGGCCCGACCGCATGCGGATTCCAGAAGCGTTGGCGATGCGGGGCTTCTCGCTGCGTTCGCTGCACGAGGGCGATCTGCCCTGGCTGCGCGACCTGTACGCCACCACCCGCGCCGAGGAAATGGCGCCGGTGCCGTGGCCTGAGGCCGCCAAGCGTGCGTTCCTCGACCAGCAGTTCGACCTGCAGCATCGCCATTACCTCGCCCACTACGGCGATGCCGATTTCCTGGCGTTGGAGCAGGAAGGGCGCGGCCCGGTCGGCCGCTATTACCTGCGGCGCGCGGCGCCAGACCACTTGCTCATCGACATCAGCCTGTTCCCGATGCTGCGCGGCGGCGGGCTGGGCAGCGCGTTGATCGGCCAGAGCCAGCGGGAGGCGGCCACGCTGGCGCGCGGCATGCGGCTGCATGTGCTGGAGGCCAATCCCGGAGCACGCCGGCTCTACGAGCGGCTGGGCTTCGTGGTGGAAGGCGGCGAAGGCGGATATCGGGCGATGCGATGGTCGCCGGCGTCGTCCTGACGCAGGGCCGCTTTTGGTAAGACACTCAGGGGAGCCGGGCGATGCCGGGCTCGTTCCGCTCAGTTGAAGACGGCCTGGTACAGGAAGCCGGCGCGCTCCTGCGCGATCGGCACCAGGAAGATCCCGACCTCGCCGACCCGCGCATGGCGCATGGGATAGATCTGCTGCGGGAACAGCACCGGCGAGGTGTTGCGGAACAGCAGCGAGAAAGGTGCGCGCGCCGCGTTCGCGGAACGCGGGGGCGGCGGCAGCGGGCGCGCTTCGACCAGCACGAACTCCACGTCCATGCCGTTCAGCGCGGCGGAGAAGGGCTCGTTCACGCAGCCGGCAAAGTGTTCCAGCGTCAGCAACTCCATCGGTATCCGGCTCCCGGCTCTGGGGCTGCGCGGCGCGGCAGCGGCGGACATCCTCGCCGCTGCGCCGATGCCGCACAAGCGCCTGCCGCATATCGACGGACCGGAGGACGGCTGCTCGCTGGCACGCGGGCCGGACGCGAGGGCGAGACAATGGCGGCCTTTGCTGCGCTGCGGTAGGCTTCCAACCCCGATTCCAGCGTTTTCCGCCGTGTCCGAGCCCGCCATCTACGATCCCCGCACCGTCGAATCCGCCGCCCAGTCGTTCTGGGCCGCCAACCGCGCCTTCGAGGTGAAGGAAGACGCCGGCAAGCCGAAGTACTACTGCCTGTCGATGCTGCCGTACCCGTCGGGCGCGCTGCACGTCGGCCACGTGCGCAACTACACCATCGGCGACGTCATCAGCCGCCACAAGCGTATGACCGGGCACAACGTGTTGCAGCCGATGGGCTGGGACGCCTTCGGTCTGCCCGCCGAGAACGCCGCGATCAAGAACAAGACCGCGCCGGCCAAGTGGACGTATTCCAACATCGAGCACATGCGCGCGCAGCTGAAGTCGCTGGGCTACGCCATCGACTGGAGCCGCGAGTTCGCCACCTGCAAGCCGGACTATTACGTGCACGAGCAGCGCATGTTCGTGCGCCTGCTGAAGAAGGGCGTCGCGTATCGCAAGAACAGCGTGGTGAACTGGGATCCGGTCGACCAGACCGTGCTGGCGAACGAGCAGGTGATCGACGGCCGCGGCTGGCGCACCGGCGCGCTGGTGGAGAAGCGCGAGATCCCGCAGTGGTTCCTGCGCATCACCGACTACGCGCAGCAATTGCTGGACGAACTGGACACCCTCGACGGCTGGCCGGATTCGGTCAAGACCATGCAGCGCAACTGGATCGGCCGCAGCCAAGGCCTGGAAATCCAGTTCGCGGTCGATGGCGAAGCCGAGCCACTGACCGTGTTCACCACGCGCCCCGACACGCTGATGGGCGTCACCTTCATCAGCATCGCCGGCGAGCATCCGCTGGCGCTGAAGGCCGCGCAGGACAATCCGGAGCTGGCCGCCTTCCTCGCCGACCTGAAGCAGGGCGGCGTGTCCGAGGCCGAACTCGAAACGCAGGAAAAGCGCGGCATGGCCACCGGCCAGTGGGCCAGGCACCCGGTCACCGGCGACGACGTGCCGATCTATGTCGCCAACTTCGTGCTGATGGGCTACGGCACCGGCGCGGTGATGGCGGTGCCGGCGCACGACCAGCGCGACTGGGAGTTCGCCAAGGCTTACGGCCTGCCGGTGAAGCCGGTGATCGTCGATGCGGCCACGCGCGACGCGCTGGAGGAAATGTCCGCGCATCTGAAGGAACACGACGACCCGATGGCGGTCGCGCTGGGCGGCCACGCGCCGGTGGACGTGTTCGAAATCGACGCCGCAGTGTCGGTGGTGCGCGAGTACCTGCGCCGCATCGAGGAAGACGGCGCGCAGACCGAGCGTGGCTGGCTGATTAACTCCGGCGAGTTCAACGGGCTGGACTTCGACGGTGCGCTGGACGCGCTCGCAGCGAAGTTCGAGGCTGCGGGCACCGGCAAGCGCAAGATCAATTTCCGCCTGCGCGACTGGGGCGTCAGTCGCCAGCGCTACTGGGGCTGTCCGATCCCGGTCATCCACTGCGCAAGCTGCGGGGTGGTGCCGGTGCCGGAAGACCAGTTGCCGGTGGTATTGCCGGAGGACGTGGCCGACGCCTTCGCCTCGGGCGACGTGCATTCGCCGATCAAGTCCGATCCCGAATGGCGCAAGACCACCTGCCCGCAGTGCGGCAAGCCGGCCGAGCGCGAAACCGACACCTTCGACACCTTCATGGAGTCGAGCTGGTACTACGCGCGCTACACTTCGCCGGGCGTGGCGGACATGGTGGACGAGCGCGCCAACTACTGGCTGCCGGTCGACCAGTACATCGGCGGCATCGAGCACGCGATCCTGCACCTGATGTATTTCCGCTTCTACCACAAGCTCCTGCGCGACGCGGGGCTGGTGCACAGTGACGAACCTGCCACGCGCCTGCTGACGCAAGGCATGGTGATTGCCGACACCTTCTACCGCGAGGACGAGCACGGTGCGAAGGAGTGGATCAACCCGGCCGACGTGGAGCTGCAGCGCGACGACAAGGGCCGCGTGACCGGCGCGACGCTGATCGCCGACGGGCAGCCGGTGAAGATCGGCGGCACCGAGAAGATGTCGAAGTCGAAGAACAACGGCGTCGATCCGCAGGTGCTGGTGGACAAGTTCGGCGCCGACACCGTGCGCCTGTTCTCGATGTTCGCCGCGCCGCCGGAACAATCTCTGGAGTGGAGCGAGGCCGGCGTCGAAGGCATGGCCCGCTTCCTGCGCCGCCTGTGGCGCGACGTGCACGCGCACGCCGCGCAGCCGGATCATCCCGTCGTCGATGCGGCGCAACTCGATGCCGCGCAGAAAACCCTGCGCCGGCAGACCCACGAAGCCATCCAGAAGGTCGGCGACGATTACGGCCGTCGCCACAGCTTCAATACGGCCATCGCCGCGCTGATGGAGCTGCTCAACCACGTCGGCAAGTTCGGCGACATGAGCGAGCAGGGCCGCGCGGTGCGCCACGAGGCGTTCGAGGCCATCGTGCTGCTGCTCAACCCGATCACCCCGCATATCGCGCATGCGCTGTGGCAGGCGCTGGGCCACCCGGAAACGCTGCTGGAAGACGTACCGTTCCCGCAGGCCGATCCCGCCGCGCTGGTGCGCGACGCGGTCAAGCTGGCGGTGCAGGTCAACGGCAAGTTGCGCGGGACGATCGAGGTCGGCGTGGACACCCCGCGCGAGGCCATCGAAGCCGCCGCGCTGGCGGAGCCGAACGTGGCCGCGTTCGTGGCCGGGCAGGCGCCGAAGAAGGTGATCGTGGTGCCGGGCAAGATCGTCAACATCGTGGTGTGATTTCGATTCGTCATTCCCGCGAACGCGGGAATCCAGTGTCTTTCACACGGATAAACATCAAAGACGCTGGATCCCCGCGTTCGCGGGGATGACGGCCGCGATGGCTTAGACTCCCCCACATGAAATCCCGCCTCGCCGTCCTCGCCCTGTCCGCCGCCCTGCTGTCCGGCTGCGGTTTCCACCTGCGCAACGCGCTCAACCTGCCGGAGAACCTCGGCCCGGTGCGCGTCCTCGCGGCCGACCGCTACAGCCCGCTGGCCGACATGCTGGCCGAGGGCCTGCAGCGCGCCGGCGCGCAGGCGGCCCCGTCCGAGGCGACCGAAGGCGTGGCGACCCTGCAGGTGGTGTCTGAGCAGTGGGCCGACACGCCGATCAGCAACGACCAGTCCGGCCGCGCGCAGGAATACGCGCTGCGCTACGCGGTGGTGTTCAGCCTGCATCGCGCCGACGGCACCGCCGCGGTGCCGCAGCAGGCGGTGGAGCTGTCGCGCGATTACCTGGCGCCGGCGGTGGACTCCATCGGCAAGGCCAGCGAGCGCGAGATGCTGGTGCGCGAGCTGCGCCGCGACATGGCGGCGGCGATCCTGCGCCGCGTCGATGCCGCTTCCAAGCCGGCGCCGTAAGGCCGGCGTGCGGCCGATCGCATGGAACTGAGCGCGGACCGCCTCGCCGGGCAATTGGCCAACGAGCCGCTGCGGCCCGCCTACCTGGTCGCCGGCAGCGAGCCCCTGCTGGTGCTGGAAGCCGCCGACGCGGTGCGCGCCGCCGCGCGCGCGCAGGGCATCGGCGAGCGCGAGGTGCACGACATGGAAGGCCGCGACGCCGACTGGGGTGGCCTGGACGCCTCGATCCACGCGCCCAGCCTGTTCGCCAGCCGGCGCCTGATCGAAATCCGCCTGCCCACCGGCAAGCCCGGCACGGAGGGCGCGAAGCTGATTTCCGGCTTCTGCGCCGCGCCGCCGCAGGACGTGGTGTTGCTGATCGTGGCCGGCGAATGGTCGAAATCGCATGCCGGCAAATGGAGCGAGGCCGTCGCCAGAACCGGCCACCTCGCGGTCGCCTGGCCGGTCAAGCCGCACGAACTCAACGGCTGGATCGGCCAGCGCCTGCGCAGCCGCGGCGTGAAGGCCACGCCCGACGCGGTGGCGCGGCTGGCGCAGCGGGTGGAAGGCAACCTGCTGGCGGCGGCGCAGGAAGTGGACAAGTTGGCCCTGCTGCTGCAAGGGCAGGCCGAGGTGCTGGACGCCGAGCGGATGGACGCGCTGGTCGCCGACTCCGCGCGCTTCGACGTGTTCCGGCTGGTCGATGCCGCGCTGAACGGGCAGCCCGCGCAGGTCTCGCGCGTCATCGCCGGCCTGAAGGCGGAAGGCGAGGCGATCCCGGCGCTGATGGGCATGGTGGTGAAGGAGCTGAACACCGTCGCCGCGCTGGCGCGCGCGCGAAACTTCGCCGCCGAGTGCAAGGCGCTGCGGATCTGGGATTCCAAGCAGGCCGTCTACAAGCGCGCGCTTGCGCGGCACACGCCGGAACGCTGGCAGCGGCTGCTGGTGGACGCCGGCGGCGTGGACCGCGTCTCCAAGGGCCGGGTGCGGCCGGGCAGGGAATCCGCCGATGCCTGGCTGCAGCTGGAGCGCCTGCTGCTGGCGGTGGCGGACAAGGGCGCGCTGCGCCTGCTGGCCTCGTGAGCGGCCCGCTGCGCATCTTCTACGGCGGCAGCTTCGACCCCGTGCACAACGGGCACGTCGCCATCGCCCGCGCCGCGCGCGATGCGCTGCACGCCGAGGTCGCGCTGCTGCCGGCCCGCGACCCGCCGCACAAGGCCGCCACCCACGCCGACGCCGAACAGCGCGCGGAGCTGCTGGAGCTGGCGATCGAAGGCGAACCGGGCCTGCGCGTGGATCGCCGCGAACTGCATCGCGCCGGCCCGTCGTATACCTACGACACGCTGGCCGAACTGCGCGCCGACCTCGGCGGCTCCGCGCCGCTGGCATGGCTGATCGGCGCGGATTCGCTGCTGCAATTGCATACCTGGCACCGCTGGCGCGAGCTGTTCGACCAGGCCCACATCATCGCCGTGCAGCGGCCGGGGGCCGAGGTCGATGCCGCCCGCCTGCGCGCGGAGGCTCCCCAGGTGCTGGCGGAAATCGGCCAGCGCTGGCTGCCGCCGGACGCGCTGGCGGACAGCCCGCACGGCGGCTTCGCCCTGCTGCCGCTGGCCGAGCTGCGCCCGGAATCCTCCACCGAGCTGCGCCGCCGCATCGCCGCGGGCGAATCGTGGCGGGACTGGGTTCCTGAACGGGTCGCGGCCCGTATCGTCCGGCTCAATCTCTACCGCGACCCGGCCGTTATACTGCCTGCATCTTCATCGAGCGTTTGCCCTTGACCACTGCCGCCCACGTCATCAAGACCAGCCTGCCCACCCCGCCGCCCTCCGTGGAGGCCCTGCTGAAGGCCGTGCACGGCGGACTGGAGGAGCTGAAAGCCAAGGACGTGGTGCAGATCGACGTGCGCGGCAAGAGCAGCGTCTGCGATTTCATGGTCGTCGCCTCCGGCACCTCCACCCGCCACGTGAAGTCGGCGGCGGACGAAGTGGTGCGCTTCGCCAAGAAGCTCGACGTCGTCCCGCTCGGCGTGGAAGGCGAGCGCGAGGCCGAATGGGTGCTGGTCGATCTCGGCGACGTGGTCGTCCACGTCATGCTGCCGCGCGTGCGCGAGTTCTACGCGCTGGAGCGGCTGTGGTCGGTGGGCGACCAGCCGCCGGCAGCGATGAGTGCCGACGAAGAGGAGTGAGCCGCAGCGCCCGCGGCTCTTTCCTCGTCGCTGATTCCCGGCAATGAAAGCCCGCCTCGTCGCCGTCGGCGAGCGCGCCCCCGGCTGGGTGGCGCAGGGCTTCGCCGAATACCAGAAGCGGCTGTCGCACTGGCTGCCGCTCGACCTCGTCGAAGTGGAACCCGGCGTGCGCGGCAAAGGCCGCGACACCGTCAGGGCGACCGCCGACGAAGGCGCGCGCGTCCTCGCCGCGCTGCCGAAGAACGCCCACGTCGTCGCATTGGACGGACGCGGCAAGATGCACAGCTCCGAACATCTCGCCCAGCGCCTCGAACACTGGCGCGGGCAGGGCCGCGATCTCGCCTTCCTGATCGGCGGCCCGGAGGGCCACGCGCCCGAGGTCATCGCCCGCGCCGACGAACACTGGTCGCTCGGCCCGCTGACCCTGCCGCACATGCTGGTGCGGCTGGTACTGGCCGAGCAGCTCTACCGCGCCGCCGCGCTGCTGGCGAACCATCCTTACCACCGCGCCTGAAGCGGACGCGAGCGGTCCGCCGCGCTGCATCACGCCGTGCGCTCGTGCTCCAGCGGCAATTCGCACAGGAACAGCACGGCATGCACCTTGCGCAGTTCCTCCGCGTGCTCGCGCATGAAATCGCGCAGCCGCTGTTCGGTGTCGAGCAGCTCCAGGCATTGCGGATGGCGCATGTCCGTGAGTTCCGGATGGTGGTGCGAGAGTCGCTCGCCGGGAAGATAGCCGGAGCTGACGTGATGCAGGATCGCCTGCACGATCTCCGCCTCGCGGGCCGCCAGCAGCAGGTGCCGGGCGAGCGCGGGCGCGCTCAGCCGATGCCAGAAGCGCGTCGGCCTGGCCTGGGCGACATGGGGGAAGTACAGCCGCAGGGCGGCGATGGTCGGAGCCTGCCGGGAGCTCATGGGCGTGTTTCCTCGGTGGTGGTCGCGGACGGGAGATCGCATGCCGGCCGCGCGCCGGTGCGTTCGGCTTCAGCGCTGCGGAACAGCGCGAGCTCGGCGAGGCGCAGGTGTTCCGGAGCGGCGAGCCGCCGCTTGTGGTGCTTGCCGTGGCCGACGCGCTGCGCGCGGTAGATGCCGGTGTGGCCCGAGAACAGGTAGGCGGTGACGCAGCCGATGGCCGCCAGCGGGCCGATCTCGGCGCCGAACAGTTCCATCGCCATCAGCGTGGTCGCGATGGGCGTGTTGGCCGCGCCGGAGAACACCGCGACGAAGCCGATGCCCGCCATCAGCGAAAACGGCATGTGCAGCAGCGGCGCCAGCGCGTTGCCCAGCGTCGCGCCGATGTAGAACAGCGGCGTCACTTCGCCGCCCTTGAAGCCGGTGCCCAGCGAGACCACGGTGAAGCCGAACTTGCCGAGGAAATCCCAAGGCGCCATCGGCTGCTGGAACGCTTGGACGATGTCGGGAATGCCCAGCCCGATATAGCGATAGCCATCCAGCGCCCAGACCGCAAAGGCGATCACCAGGCCGCCCGCGAACGGCCGCAGCGGCGCATGCGCGATCCGCCGCTTGACCAGCGCGCCAAGGCCATGCGCCGCACTGGAAAACAGCATGCCGACGAGGCCGAACACGATGCCGGCGATCACCACCGCCAGCACGCTCCACGCACCGACGGGCACGATGTCGGCAATTGCGTAGGGCGTGTGATGGATGCCCCAGGCCAGACACACCTGGTCGGCCACGATGCCGGCGACCATGCACGGAAACAGCGCGTCGTAGCGCATCCGGCCGATGGCGAGGATTTCCAGCCCGAACACGGCGCCGGCCAGCGGCGTGCCGAACACCGATGCGAAGCCCGCGGCGATGCCGCACATCAGCAGCACGCGGCGGTCTTCGCGCTGCAGGCGCAGCAGGTGGGTGAGCTGGTCGGCCAGCGCGCCGCCCATCTGCACGGCGGTGCCTTCCCGGCCCACCGACGCGCCGAACAGGTGCGACACCACCGTGCCGCCCAGCACCAGCGGCGCCATGCGCAGGGGCACGACCTTCTTCGGATCGTGGATCTCGTCGATGATCAGGTTGTTGCCGGCGTCCACCTGCTTGCCCAGCAGGTGATAGACCAGGCCGACGCCGAAACCGGCGACGGGCAGCAGCCAGATCGCCCAGCGATGGGCCTCACGCCAGGCGGTGGCGCGGTCCAGGGCGAGCAGGAAGAACGCCGACGCGCTGCCGGCCAGGACGGCGACGAGGCTGGCGATGATCAGCCACTTTCCCAACCGGGGAAGCAGTTCGATCTGTTCGGAACGATGGAAAAAGGATGGCATTGGTCGTTGCTCGAAGATTCATCGGGCTGACCAAGGCGGGGCGTGGGCGCGTGCCTACAGCCCCGACGTTGGTCAGGTGGCTGTAGGCGTCATCAGCAGCGGACGCTGCGGTTCGATTCACGGGAGGAACGCCATCTCCTGCGCGCACTCTAGCCGGCGGTACGGCGTCCGTCGAGTGGATGCCGCGCAACAAAAAACCCGCCGTCGCCGGCGGGTTCTTCGTGGATCGGGTGAAGCGGAAGGTCAGACCTGCATCGCCTTGGCGACTTCGGCCAGATAGTCTTCCTGCACCTTCTCGATGCCTTCGCCGACCACCAGGCGCTGGAAGCCGACCACGTCGGCGCCAGCGGCCTTCAGCACGGCTTCGACGGTCTTGTCGCTGTCCAGCACGTAGTTCTGGCCGTACAGGGTCACTTCGCTGACGATCTTGTTGAGCTTGCCGCTGATGATCTTCTCGAGGATGTCGGCCGGCTTGGCCTTGTCCTTCTCGCTCATCTTCGCCAGTTCGATTTCCTTTTCCTTGGCGATGAACTCGGCCGGCACGTCGGCGGCCTTGTTGTGCGGCGGGTTCATGGCGGCGACGTGCATCGCCAGGCCGCTGGCCAGTTCGGCGCTGCCGCCGGCCAGGTCGACCAGCACGCCGATCTTGCCGTTGGTGTGCACGTAGGCGCCGACGGTGTTGTTGCCGTCGATCTTGACCAGGCGGCGGATCTGGATGTTCTCGCCCAGCTTCTGGATGGCGGCGGCGCGGGCTTCCTCGACGGTTTCGCCGGAGGCCAGCTTGGCGGCCTTCAGGGCTTCGACGTCGGCGGCGCCGGACGCCAGCGCGGCCTGCGCGACGGCATCGACGAAGGACTTGAAGTTGACGTCGTTGGCGACGAAGTCGGTTTCCGAGTTCACTTCGACCAGCACGGCCTTGCCGCCGTTCTGGGCGACGCCGATGCGGCCTTCGGCGGTGACGCGGTCGGCCTTCTTGTCGGCCTTGGCGGCGCCGGACTTGCGCAGCGCTTCGGCCGCGGCGTCGATGTCGCCGTTGGTTTCGGTGAGCGCCTTCTTGCACTCCATCATGCCGGCGCCGGTGCGCTCGCGCAGTTCCTTCACGAGGGAAGCGGTGATTTCAGCCATTGGGGTTGCCTCTGAATTGAATGCGGTGAAGCCCCTCTCCCGTCGGGAGAGGGGTTGGGGTGAGGGTTCGGGGGAGTGCGGAACTCCACATTGCGCCGAACCCTCATCCGGCCCTGCGGGCCACCTTCTCCCGGCGGGAGAAGGAAAAGCGGCAGCCGCGCAGCATGGCGCGGCCGCGTGACGGGGCGATTACTCGCCCTTCTTGCCGTTGCGGCGGGCCGGCTTGGCGGCTTCCTCGCCCTCGACGGCGGCGGCGAAGTCTTCCTCGCGCACCGAAGCTGAGTTCGGCGCGGCGGCCTTGCCTTCCAGCACGGCGTCGGCGGCGGCGCGGGCGTACAGCTGCACGGCGCGGATGGCGTCGTCGTTGCCCGGGATGGCGTAGTCGACCAGGGCCGGATCGTAGTTGGTGTCGACCACCGCGATCACCGGGATGCCGAGCTTCTTGGCTTCCTTGATGGCGATGTCTTCATGGCCGATGTCGATCACGAACAGAGCGTCGGGCAGGCGGTTCATGTCCTTGATGCCGCCCAGCGAGGCCTGCAGCTTGTCGCGCTCGCGGCGCAGGCCCATGACTTCGTGCTTGACCAGCCTCTGGAAGGTGCCGTCGGTTTCCGCGGCTTCCAGTTCCTTCAGGCGGGCGACCGACTTCTTCACGGTGGCGAAGTTGGTCAGGGTGCCGCCCAGCCAGCGCTGGGTCATGTACGGCATGCCGCAACGCTCGGCTTCTTCCTTGACCGCCTCGCGCGCGCTGCGCTTGGTGCCCAGGAACAGGATGGTGCCGCGCTTCTGCGCCACGCCGCTGATGAAGTTCATCGCGTCGTTGAACAGCGGGACGGTCTTTTCCAGGTTGATGATGTGGATCTTGCCGCGGGCGCCGAAGATGTACGGGCCCATCTTGGGGTTCCAGTAGCGGGTCTGGTGGCCGAAGTGGACGCCGGCTTCCAGCATCTGGCGCATGGTGATCTGGGGCATTGCAGAAACTCCGATGTATGGAACCCGCGCCAAGGGGAATGGAGGCGCTGCGCCTGGCCGCGAGCGGCGGGCGCTGGATTCCGGGGTTGGGCCTCCCCGTCGTCACCGCTTCCGAACCCGCTTGCGCGGGCACCCCGGAGCGGGGATTGCCGACAGGTGTGGATTCGACGATGCGCTCGTCGTGGCGGCGGTAAGCCCCGGAAGTATGACCGAATCCGGGGTTCGGGGCAAATCGCCGGGGGATCGCGGGCGCGGAGGCTGTGCATCCGCGGCCTTCCAATGCGGGGAAGGGCGGGCATGGCGCGGGCGGTTGATCTGCGTCAAATGAAATGAGAATCAGTTTCGTTAACGTCTGCGGCATTCGCCCTGGACGCCGTCGCAGGGCCGCGTCTTTCCCTCTGGAGATCGTCCCGTGACCCGTCTTTCCCGCGTTTCCCCCCGACGGCGGCAGCGCCGCCGGCTGCTGGCCCTGTCGATGCTGCTGGCGCTGCACGCGCCGGCGTTCGCCGCCGATGGCGACGCCGACAAGGACAAGCCGGTCACCGAGTTGCAGAAGGTGGTCGTCACCGCCACCACCAGCGAGCGCAGCGCGGACACCGCGCCGGCCAGCGTCACCGTCGTCACCGGCGAGGAGCTGCGCGCGCGCCCGGCGCGCGACGTGCTGGACGCCCTGCGCGACGCGCCCGGCCTGAACATCCGCGCGGTCGGCGGGCTGGGCCGGCGGGTGGTCAGCATGCGCGGCATGGAGAGCCGGCACACGCTGGTGCTGGTGGATGGCGAGCGCATCGCCGCCACCGACCAGGTGTTCGGCCTGAGCGATCTGCAGTTCGGCTGGGTACCGATGGAGGCGATCGAGCGGGTCGAGATCGTGCGCGGGCCGCTGTCCTCGCTGTACGGCTCCGATGCGCTGGGCGGCGTCATCAACATCATCACCCGCGACGCCGGCAAGCAATGGAGCGGCGGCGCGCGCCTGACCGCCGGCAACACCACCCGCGACACCGGCGGCGACAACAAGCAGGCCAGCGTGCACCTGGCCGGGCCGCTGAGCGAACGCGTCTCGCTGGTGGTCGATGCCGCCTGGCAGAAGCAGCAGCCGCAGCCCGATCCGGCCAACGCGCGGATCGACCAGCGCGAGGGGCAGGAACAATCCAGTCTGCGCGCGCGCCTGCAGTGGCGACCGAGCGAGAACCAGCGGCTGGCGCTGACGATGATGAAAAGCGACGAGGACCGCTGGTACGGCACCAGCACCGGCAAGGTGCCGCTGTACTACCGGCAGTCCTACGACTTCGACCGCAGCCAGATCGGCTTGAGCTACGACGCCGGCATCGGCGGCGGCACCCTGCACCTGGCCGCGCAGGTGGCCGACATCCACCAGGTGCAGCGCAACACCAACGGCGTCGCGCCGTCGCCGGAGCAGGGCGCGCGCGAAACCACCGTCAACGGCCATTACGGCATCGCGCTGGGCGACGACCACCAGCTCACCGCCGGCTTCGAGGCGCGCGAGGAATGGCTGGAACATCCCTCGTTCGCGCGCGGCCACGAGGCGCTGCGCCAGTACGCCGGCTTCTTGCAGGACGAGTGGACGCTGACCGATCGCTTCGACCTCGTCGCCGGCGCGCGCCTCGACCACCACGAGCTGTTCGGCAACGAAGTCAGCCCGCGCCTGTACGCGGTCTGGCAGCCGGCGGAAGGCTGGACGCTGAAGGGCGGCTACTCGCGCGGCTTCAAGGCGCCGATGCTCAAGCAGATCTCGCCCGAGTACCGCTTCGACGGCCCGCACAGCTTCATCGGCAACCCGGACGTGAAGCCGGAGAAGAGCGGCAACTTCGAGCTGTCGCTGGGCTACGCCAACGCGAACTACTGGCTGCGCGCCACCGCCTACCGCAACAAGGTCGAGGGCCTGATCGACGCGGTCTGCATCAGCCTGTGCGCCAAGCCGCTGGGCCGGCTGTACCGCTACGAGAACGTTAGCGACGCGCGCATTCGCGGCGCGGAGCTGGAAGCGGGCGTGGAGCTGCCGCACAACCTGCGCCTGAGCGGCAACTACGGCTACACCGACGCGCGCGACGCGACCGCCGACCGCCGCCTGGCCGAGCGTCCGCTGCAAAGCGGCAACGCGCGCCTCGCCTGGAGCAGCGCCGATCGCGCCTGGCAGTGGGAGCTGCGCCACGACTACATCGGCAACCAGCTCACCGCCGCCGGCCAGCATCAGCGTTCCTACCGCTTGTGGAGCGCCTCGCTCAAGCGCAGCCTGTTCGGCAACGCCAGCGTGCAGATGGGCGTGGAGAACCTGGCCGATCATCGCGTCGAGGACGACGGCGCCTACAACTACCTCGAACGCGGCCGCTACGTGTACGCCATGTTCGGGATCGGGTTCTGACGATGACGCGCTGGGCACGATGGTGCGGCGCCGCGCTGCTGGCCGTCGCGGGAATGCTCACGATGCCGTCCGCCGCCGTGCGGGCGGCATCGCCGCAAGCGGGGGAGGCACGGCTGGCGCTGGTGGGCAGCGGCTTCTTTCCGCAGGGCAAGCTGGCCCTGTACCGGCAGCTGGCCGCGCGCGAGGGGGTGCGGCTGGACTACGCGAGCACGCCGCTGACGCCGGAGGCGCTGGCCGCGCTCGACGGCGCGGATCTGGTGCTGGCCGAACTGCCGCCGGTGCAGCAGTGGCGCGACGAGAAATTGCCGCGGCAGCTGGGAGGGCTGCCGCGCACGCTGATCATCGACCGCGACGGCGAGCAGGCGCAGGGATTGGACAAGGGGCAGGCCGCGCTGCTCGCGGCCTACGCGCGCAACGGCGGCGAGCGCAACCTGACCGCGCTGCTGCGCTACCTGCGCCAGTGGAAGGCCGAGGGCAGGCCGCCCGCCGATCCGCAGCCGGCGCTGGTGATGCCGCGCACCGGCATCTACCACCCGGACTATCGCGACCTCGCGTTCTCCTCGCTGGACGACTATCTGCGCTGGCTGGGGCCGAAGGTGAAGCCGGGCCAGCCGGTGATCGGCATCTCGATGTTCGCCTCGGCGATCGGCAGCGATTCCACCGCCCACATCGACGCGCTGATCCGCGAGATCGAAGCGCGCGGCGGCATCGCGCTGCCGTTCTTCCGCGACACCGACGGCGGCGTGCCGGTGGAGTCGCTGCTGATGCGCGACGGCAAGCCTTTCGTGGACGCGGTGGCGAATTTCGAGATCCTATACCGCGGCGACATCGGCAGCGACTACGCACGCCTCGGCGTGCCGGTATTGCAGGCGATCACCTACTGGGAAGGGCCGGAGCCAGTCTGGCAGGCCGACCGGCAGGGCATCTCGCCGGGCATGACCTCGTTCTACCTGGCGATCCCCGAACAGGCCGGCATGATCGACCCGCTGATCGTGGCCGCCGGCAAGTCGCGCACGCCGCCGCAGCCGATCGAAGCTCAGATCCGCGCGCTGGCGAACAAGGCGCTCAACTACGCGAAGCTGCGGCACCTGCCGGCGGCGGACAAGCGCGTCGCCATCGTGTTCTACAACTATCCGCCAGGCGAGAAGAACCTCGGCGCGTCGGGCCTGAACCTGCCGCGCAGCCTGCACGCCGCGCTGGCGGCGATGCGCGAGGCCGGCTACGGCACCGACCTGCCGACCGAGGACGGGTTGTTGGCCTCCTTGCAGCGGCTGCTGTCGCCCTCGTATCGCGGCGTCGGCGAAGTGGACGCGCTGCTGCGCGAAGGGTTGGCCGGTTGGCTGCCGCTGCGCGATTACCGGCGCTGGTTCGACGCACTGCCTGAGGCGACCCGCGCGAAGATCGTGTCCGCGTGGGGCGAGCCGGAATCCAGCCCGTGGCTGCGCCATCGCAACGGCGAAGCCGGCTTCGCCATCCCGCGCCTGCAACTGCGCAACGTCACCCTGCTGCCGCAGCCCGCGCGCGCCGCGCCCGGCAGCGACGGCGCGCACGACAGCAGCGCCAGCTACCACGACGTCACCCGCCCGATCGATCACTTCTACCTCGCCGCCTACCAGTACCTGCGCGAGCAGGCCGGGCGCGACGCCATCGTCCATTTCGGCACTCACGGCACGCAGGAATGGAGCTACGGCAAGGAGCGCGGGCTGTCGGTGTTCGACAACCCGATGCTGCTGGTCGGCGACGTGCCGGTGGTGTATCCGTACATCGTCGATGACGTGGGCGAAGCCCTGCAGGCCAAGCGGCGCGGGCGCGCGGTGATCGTCAGCCACCAGACGCCGGCGTTCGGCGCGGCGGGCCTGCACGGCGACGGGCTGCGGTTGCAGCAGCTGATCGAGGAATACCACGCGCTCGACCACGGCGCGGTGCGCGATGCGGCGGCAAGGCAGTTGCGCGAACTGGCCGGCAAGAGCGGCATCGCGAAGGATCTGAAGTGGGATGCCGCGCGCATCGAGGCCGATTTCGACGGCTTCCTCGGCGCACTGCACGAATACCTGGACGAGCTGGGCGAGCAGGCGCAGCCGCTGGGCCTGCACAGCTTCGGCGTCAGCGAGGACGCGGCGCGGCGCGGCGACACCGTGCGGCTGATGCTGGGCAAGCGCATCGACGCGGCGCTCGGCCTCGGCAAGAAGGCGCCCGCCGACTACAGCGCGCGCGCGGACGAACCGGGCCGCGTGTGGCTGCAACGGCATCTGATCGAACAGCAGCCGCTGCCGACCGATGCGTCCGCCGCGCAGCGCGAGTTGCTGCAGGCCGCGCAGCGCACCTACGCCGCGCTGGACGCATCGCCGGAAGTCGCCGGCCTGCTGGACGCGCTGGCCGGCCGCTATTCCACGCCGGGCCTCGGCGGCGACCCGCTGCGCACGCCGGAAAGCCTGCCGACCGGCCGCAACCTGTACGGCTTCGATCCGCAGCGGGTGCCTTCGCGCGCGGCGTGGGAAGCCGGCCAGACCGCGCTGCAACAGCTGGTCGACAGCTATCGCGGCAGCCACGGCGCGTATCCGGACAAGCTGGCGTTCTCGCTGTGGGGCGTGGAGACCATGCGCCACAACGGCATCCTCGAAGCGCAGGTGTTCGCCGCGCTGGGCGTGCGTCCGGTGTGGGACGACGGCGGGCGCATCGAGAAGGTCGAGCTGATCCCGGCTTCGGAACTGGGCCGTCCGCGCATCGACGTGGTGCTCTCGGCCACCGGCCTCTACCGCGACCAGTTCGGCGTGCTGATGCAGCGCATGAACGAGGCGGTGGCGCTGGCCGCGGCGGCGGACGGCGGCGACAACGCCATCGCCCGCCACACCGAAGCGGTGCGCAAGCGCCTGCTGGACAAGGGATTGGAGGTCGATGTCGCCGACCGCTACGCGCGCACCCGCATCTATTCCAGCGAACAGGGCAGCTATGGCAGCGGCCTCGGCGGCAAGGTGCTGGAAACCGGCAAGTGGGACGGCGACGGCGAACTGGCCGAGTCGTACTTGGCGCGCATGCAGTACGGCTACGGCCCCGACCCGAAGCACTGGGGCGAGATCCCCAAGGGCGTCAACGCCTACGCCGAGCAGCTGCGCGGCACGCAGGCGGCGGTGCTGTCGCGCTCGTCCAACCTGTACGGGATGCTGACCACCGACGATCCGTTCTCCTACCTCGGCGGGCTGTCGCTGGCGGTGCGCCATCTGGATGGCGCGGCGCCGTCGCTGTACATCTCCAACCTGCGCAATCCCGCTGGCAGCAAGGTCGAGGACGCCGCGCGCTTCCTCGCCAAGGAATTGCAGACCCGCCAGTTCCATCCGGGCTGGATCAAGCAGATGCAGGCCGAAGGCTACGCCGGCACGCTGGAAGTGGTCAGCTCGATGGACAATTTCTGGGGCTGGCAGGCGGTCGATCCCGGCACCGTGCGCGCCGACCAGTGGCAGGAGTTCAACGACGTCTATGTCAACGACAAGTTGAACCTCGGCACGCGCGAATGGTTCGAGCGCAGCAATCCGAACGCGCTGGCGCAGATCGTCGAACGCATGCTGGAAGCCAACCGCAAGGGCTACTGGACGCCCGACGCGGCCACGCTGCGCAATCTGGTGCGCACCTGGCGGCAGTTGCAGGCCGAGCACGACGTGCTGCCCGGCAGCGACAAGCTGCTGCCGCACGTGGCGAAGCTGGCGGCGGCGTTCGGCCTGAACGCGCCGCGCCCCGCGGCGAGCAGGTCCGCGCCCGCGCCGTCCGCAGCGGCGCCTCCCGCGCCCGCACCGGGTGCCGATGCGCCGAAACCCGCGCCGCCGAAGCCGGCCACCCAGCGCGTCAGCGGCATGCAGCTGCGGCAGGTGCTGCCGTCGCCGCCGCGCTCGCCGCTATCGCTGTGGCTGGCGCTGCTGCCCGCGCTGCTGGCCTTCGGCCTTGGCGGCTGGCGGCAGTCGCGCGCCTGATTTTTTCCTTCCTCCATTCCCTTCCGATTGAAAGGCCGTTCCCATGAAGTTGATCGAATCCCTGCTGCACCAGCTGTCCGGCTGGTTCCTCGCGCCGGTGCTGGTGCTGATCCTCGTCCTGTTCCTGTACGCCTGCTATGCGCTGGGCGCGTTCGCGGTCGAAGCGTGGCAGCGCCGCGGCGGCCGCGCGCATGCGATGGAGCGCCACTGGCAGCGCCACGGCGGCGGGCTGGAGGACATGGAACTGTGGATGCTGAAGCGGCTGGAGCCGCTGCGCATCGGCACCCGCACCGCGCCGATGCTCGGGCTGGTGGCGACCATGATTCCGATGGGCCCGGCGCTGACCGGGCTGTCCAACGGCCGCATGGAAGAAGTGGCGCACCACGTCGGCGTCGCCTTCGCGGCGGTGATCGTCTCGCTGTTGGCGGCTTCCGCGATCTACGCCGTGCTGGTGGTGCGGCGGCGCTGGCTGTTGCAGGACCTGCGCCGGATCGAGCTCGCCATCGCCGCAAGGAGCGCCTGAACCATGCGCCGCCGCTATCTGGACGAGGAAGAACAGGACGATCCGATCCTGTCGGTGGTCAACCTGATCGACGTGTTCCTGGTCATCGTCGCGATCCTGCTGATCGCGCTGATCCGCAATCCGTTCAATCCCTTCAGTCACGACAAGGTGGTGATGGTCGCCAACCCCGGCCAGGCCAACATGGAGATCGTGGTCAAGGACGGCAAGAAGCTGGAGCGCTACAAGGCCAGCGGCGAGATCGGCGAAGGCGAGGGCATGCGCGCCGGCACCGCCTACCGGCTCAAGGACGGCAGCATGATCTACGTGCCGGAGAAAGCGCCGGCAGGCTGACGCCCGCTCATGGCGAGATGATGGTCAATAAATATTGACAGTCATGGTTGTTTGACTATCATCCCGACCATGGACAAGCGCGAACGCGACGAGATTTCCTTCCCCGCGCTGCTGCGGGCGGCACGCGCCACCTACGGCAGGGCGATCCGCGCCGCGCTGGCGGAGGCGGGCTTCGACGACATTCCCGGCAACGGTCTGTTCGTGATCGGCGCGGTGGCGCGCGAGCGCCTACCGATGGCGACGCTGGTGCGCGCGCTGGGCGTGACCAAGCAGGCCGCCGGGCAACTGGTCGATACGCTGGCGCTGCGCGGCTACGTGGAGCGCGTGGCCGATCCCGACGACCGCCGCCGGCTGCTCGTCGCGCCCAGCGCGCGCGGCGCCGCGGCGGCGGACGCCATCCGCGCCGCGACCGCCGGCATCGACGCCAGGCTGGCGGCGCGCGTGCCGGCCGCGAAGATCGCGCACGCGCGATCGGTGCTGCTGGCGCTGGCGGCCATGCAGGACGACGCGGCGGAGGGCGACGCATGAACCTCGCGACGGTGGAGATGAAGGCGTTCGTGCCGGCGCGCGATTTCGCGGCCTCGCTGGCGTTCTACGCGGCGCTGGGCTTCGAGATCCCGTGGCCGTCGGACGACCTGGCCTACGTGCGCTACGGCGATGCCAGCTTTCTGCTGCAACGGTTTTACGTGCCGGAACACGCGGGCAATTTCATGATGCACCTGCTGGTCGAGGACGCCGACGCCTGGCATGCGCACGTGGGGGCGTCCGGCGTGGTCGAACGCTTCGGCGTGAGGCTGTCGGCGCCGGAAGACCGGCCGTGGCGCATCCGCGACTTCACCCTGACCGATCCGTCCGGCGTGCTCTGGCGGATCGGCCACAACCTGCCCGTCGATGGAGCCGTTCGATGACGCGTCCTGCGTTCACCCAGCTGGCGCCGGTGCTGCGCGTCGCCGACCTCGGCCGCGCGCTGGCGTACTACCGCGATGCGCTGGGCTTCGAGGTGGAATTCGTCCATGCGGCGTTCTATGCCGGCCTGCATCGCGACGGCTGCCGCCTGCACCTGAAGCGGGCCGCGCCGACGCCGCGCGACCAGCGCGCCTTCGAGGCGGAGCAGCACGTCGACGTGTGCGTCGGCACCGGCGATGCGGACGCGCTGCAGGCGCGCCTGCTGGCGAACGGCGCGGACATCGCGCTGCCGCTGCGCGAGATGCCCTACGGCCGCGAGTTCCACGTGCGCGATCCGGATGGCCACGTGCTGGGCTTCGTGCAGCCGCGCGAGGGCGCCTGAACGCGGGCAGGGCGCGCGCAAATGGCGGATAATCCGCCCATGAGCATCCATCTGAAAACCCCCGCCGACCTCGAGAAGATGCGCGTGGCCGGCCGCCTGGCCGCCGAAGTGCTGCAGGTGGTCGCCCCGTTCGTGAAGCCAGGCGTCACCACCGAGGAACTCGACCGCATCTGCCACGACCACATCGTCAACGTGCAGGGCGCGATCCCGGCCAACGTCGGCTACCGGGGCTTCCCCAAGACCGTGTGCACCTCGGTCAACAACGTGATCTGCCACGGCATCCCCAGCGACGCGAAGGTGTTGAAGGACGGCGACATCGTCAACATCGACGTCACCGTCATCAAGGACGGCTGGCACGGCGACACCAGCCGCATGTATATGGTCGGCACGCCGTCGGTGATGGCCAAGAGGCTGGTGGACGTGACCCGCGAGGCGATGTTCCGCGGCATCCGCGCGGTGCGTCCGGGCGCGACCCTGGGCGACATCGGCCATGCGATCCAGCAGTACGCCGAGGCCGAGCGCTTCAGCGTGGTGCGCGAGTACTGCGGCCACGGCATCGGCAAGGTCTACCACGACGATCCGCAGATCCTGCACTACGGCCGCCCCGGCGAGGGCATGGTCTTGCAGGAAGGCATGACCTTCACCATCGAGCCGATGATCAACGAAGGCGCGCGCCATACCCGCCTGCTGCCGGACGGCTGGACGGTGGTGACCAAGGACCGCAAGCTGTCGGCGCAGTGGGAGCACACCGTGGCGGTCACCCGCGACGGCGTGGAGATCCTGACCCGCGTGCCGGGCGACGACAACGACCTGTGAGCGCGCAGGCGGGCGACGATCCTGCCTGGTCCGCCGCGGCCAAGGCCGCACTGGCGCAGGCCGATGCGCGCCTGGCCCGCCGCTTCGACGCCGGCGCGCGCGCCGACCGCCTGATCGCGCTGCGCGCGCGCGCCGTCGACGTGCAGGTGCGCGCTGCGTGGTGGCGCTGCATTCCCGCTGACGCGCCGCTGGCCCTGTTCGCCGTGGGCGGCTATGGGCGCGGCGAACTGTTTCCGCAGTCCGACATCGACCTGCTGGTGCTGGCCGAACCCGACGCGCAGCAGACGTGGCAGGCGGCGCTGGCGCGCTTCATCGCGCTGCTGTGGGACGCCGGCCTGCAGGCCAGCCACGCGGTGCGCTCGGCGGGCGAATGCACCGAAGCCGCCGCCGACCAGAGCGTGCTGACGGCGCTGATCGAAGCGCGTCCGCTGGCGGCGGGCGAAGACGAGGTGGCCCGGCTGGCGGCGGCGCTGTCGCCGCAGAAGGTGTGGCCGCCCGAGGACTTCTACGAGGCCAAGCTGGAGGAGCAGCGCCTGCGCCACGCGCGCTTCGGCGACACTTCCGACAACCTCGAACCCAATCTGAAAGACGGCCCCGGCGGCCTGCGCGACCTGCACCTGCTGGGCTGGCTGGCGCTGCGCAGCCTCGGTGTGCACACGCTGGACAAGCTGATCGAACTGGGCCGGCTGGGCTGGGACGAGGCCGCCGCGCTGGAGCGCGAGCGCCGCGCGCTGTGCCGGCTGCGCTACGGCCTGCATCTGGTGGCGGGGCGGCGCGAGGAGCGGCTGCGCTTCGACTACCAGAAGCTGCTGGCCGCGCGGCTGGGCTATGCCGACGATGCCGACTCGCTCGGCGTCGAGAAGATGATGCAGGGCTTCTACCGCAGCGCGGCGGTAGTGCGGCGGATCGGCGACCGGCTGCTGCAACGCTTCGAGGAACACTTCGAGGGCGTCGCCGCGCCCGAGCCCATCGACGCCGAGTTCGAGCGCCGCAGCGGCTACCTGGCCGCGCGCGTGCCGGGCTGGCTGGGCAGCGATCCCGCGCACATCTTCGCGCTGTTCGCCGCGTGGGCCGCCGATCCGTCGCTGCGCGGCCTGCACTCGCAGACCGCGCGCGAGCTGGCGCAGGAGCTGCCGCAGATTCCCGCGTACACCGACGCATCGCCCGTGCTGCGCGAGGCGTTCATGCAGCTGCTGCGCGGCCCGCAGCCGGTGCAGACGCTGGAGCGCATGGCCCGCGCGGGCGTGTTGGGGCGCTGGATTCCGGCGTTCCAGCGCGTGTCCGGGCGCATGCAGTTCGACCTGTTCCACGTGTTCACCGTCGACCAGCACACGCTGGCGGTGCTGCGCAACCTGGCCGGCTTCGCCAGCGGCGAGCCCGATCCGCGCTTCTCCATCGCGCATCAGGTCTGGCCTTCGCTGCGCAAGCCCGAGCTGCTGCTGCTGGCCGGCCTGTTCCACGACATCGGCAAGGGCCGGGGCGGCGATCATTCCGAACTCGGCGCGGTGGACGCGCGCGCGTTCTGCGAGGCGATGGGATTGTCCGAGGCCGACACCGCGTTGGTCGAATGGCTGGTGCGCAGGCACCTGCTGATGTCGGTGACCGCGCAGAAGCAGGACATCACCGATCCCGAAGTGATCCACCGCTTCGCCGGCGAGGTTGCCGACCGCCAGCGCTTGGATCACCTCTACCTGCTCACCTGCGCCGACATCGCCGGCACTTCGCCCAAGCTGTGGAACAGTTGGAAAGACCGCCTGCTGGCCGACCTGCACACCGCCACGCGCCTAGCCCTGCGGCGGGGGCTGGGGCAGCCGGTGGCGGCGGACGAGCGCATCGCCGAAAACCGCGAAGCGGCGCGCGCGCTGCTGCTCGCCAGCGGCCACGACGATGCGGCCATCGACGCGCTGTTCGCGCGCATGCCGGACGAGAACTTCCTGCGCAGCCGCCCCGACCAGATCGCGTGGCAGGCAACAGCGCTGCGCGATGCGCGCCCCGGCGATCCGGTGGTCGCCGCGCGTGCGATGGCGGGCCGCGACGGCCGCGACGGACTGGACGTGCTGGTGCACATGCCGGATCAGGACGGCCTGTTCGCCGCAATCGTGATCGCGCTCGACCGCCTGGGCATGAGCGTCTTGCAGGCGCGCGTGCTGGACGGCCCGGACGGCACCATCTTCGACACCTTCCACGTCTTGCCCGCCGAACAGCGGCAGGCGCCGGAACCCGCGCTGCTGGCGGCCTCGCTGGCGCGCGCATTGGGCGGCGATCTGTCGCGCATGCTGCCGGCGCGGCGCAGCCAGCCGCAGCACCTGCGGCATTTCCGCGTCGCCCCGCAGCTGGACTTCGCCGAGATCGCCGGCGGCACCCGCATCGGCCTGATCTGCACCGACCGCCCCGGCCTGCTGGCCGACGTGGCGCGCGTGCTGCGCGAACAGCACCTGCGCGTGCACGACGCGCGCATCGCCACCTTCGGCGAGCGCGCCGAGGATCTGCTGCTGGTCAGCGACGAACACAACCACCCCCTCGCGCCCGACCGCTGCGACGCCTTGCGCGCCGCGCTGCTGGCCGCCCTCGACGGAGACAAGCGATGACCCTCACCGACACCGACGCCCTGCGCGCCACCCTGGACGATGCGTGGGAGCGCCGCGCCGACCTCACCGCCGACGAGATCGCTGCAAACGTGCGCCCCGCCGTGGATCGCGCCATCGCCGGCCTCGAAAGCGGCGAGCTGCGCGTGGCCGAGCCCGACGGCAACGGCGGCTGGCGCGTCAACCAGTGGCTGAAGAAGGCGGTGCTGCTGTACTTCCGCACGCAGGAGATGGCGCTGGTCGATGCCGCGCCCGCGCCGTTCTGGGACAAGGTGCCGGCGCGCTTCGCCGGCTTCGACGAGACCGCGTTCCGCCAGCTCGGCGCGCGCGTGGTGCCGGGCGCGGTGGTACGCGCGGGCAGCCATATCGGCAAGGACGTGGTGCTGATGCCGAGCTTCGTCAACATCGGTGCGTTCGTGGGCGAAGGCACGATGGTCGATACGTGGGCCACGGTGGGAAGCTGTGCACAGATCGGCAAGGGCTGTCACTTATCCGGTGGCGTCGGCATCGGCGGCGTTCTGGAACCGCTGCAGGCGGGCCCGACCATCATCGAGGACCACTGCTTCATCGGCGCGCGTTCGGAAGTGGTGGAAGGTTTCGTGGTCGGCCACCACAGCGTGGTCGGCATGGGCGTGTTCCTCGGCCAGAGCACGCGCGTCTACAACCGCATGACCGGCGAGGTCAGCTACGGCTCGGTGCCGCCGTACAGCGTGGTGGTGTCCGGCTCGCTGCCGGCGGCCGACGGCAGCCATTCGCTGTACTGTGCGGTGATCGTCAAGCAGGTGGATGAGAAGACGCGCAGCAAGACGAGCGTGAACGAGTTGTTGCGTGGGTTGGCGGATTGAGTTGTTGAATGCGTGCATCGTCGCGGGGCCGGCCGGCAGGCGGTTTCCGCGACACGCCGCAAGTACCCGCTTCGCGGGGCCGGCCCGCCGCAGCGCGGCGGGCGTTCGGAGCCGCGCGAAGCAATGCTTCGCGAGCATGCGGCCCCTCACCCATGTAGGCTCATCGGCGGCATCCATGCCGCCGATGGTCGCGAAAACCGCCTGCCGGCCGGCCCTCCAGACAGTTGTGCATGTCCGGTTAAGAGCTTTCAGGATCGAGGAGTTGCGCCATGAAAACGCCGTTGCTCACTACCTTGCTGGTTGCCGCGCTGGCCGCCGCATCCGCCAATTCCGCCCAGGATCTTTCGCGCTACAGCGACGACGGATTGCGCGCGGAGCTGGCGTCGATCGCCGATGCCGACACCGCGCTGCTGGTGCCGATGCGCGACGGCGTCGGCCTGTCCACCAACATCTGGCGGCCCAAGGGCGCCAGCGGCCCGCTGCCGACCATCCTGTGGAAAACGCCGTACAACGAGCACGTCCTGCGCGGCACCACCGCGCGCTTCGCCGCCGAGGCGGTGCGCAACGGCTATGCCTTCATCGTGCAGAACGAGCGCGGCCGCTATTTCAGCCAGGGCAAGTACGAAATCCTCGGCTACCCGCAGACCGACGGCTACGACACGCTGAGCTGGATCGCCCAGCAATCGTGGTCGAACGGCAAGGTCGGCACGCTCGGTTGCTCCTCGTCCGCCGAATGGCAGCTGGCGCTGGCGGCGATGAACCATCCCGCGCATGCGGCGATGGTGCCGATGGCGGCGGGCGCGGGCATCGGCAAGGTGGGGCCGTTCTGGGAGCAGGGCAACTTCTTCACCGGCGGCGTGCCGCGCACGCTGTTCGCGATCTGGATGTACGGCGTGGACAACCCGCTGCGCGCGGAATTGCCGCAGGATTTGAACGGGCCGATGCGCGCACGGATCGCGCGGTACAACGACCTCGACGCGAAGAAGCCCGAGGTCGAATGGAAGAAGCACATCTGGCATTTGCCCTATGCCAGCCTGCTGTCCTCGCTGGGCGAGCCGCCGGCCACGTTCGAGTCGATGATCGCGCGCGGTCCCGGCGATGCGGCGTGGAAGAGCGGCGGCCTGTACGACGATTCGATGGGCTGGGGTGTGCCGGCGCTGTGGTTCAACAGCTGGTACGACGTCTCCATCGGCCCGAACATGGCGCTCTACAACCACGCCAGCAGCGTCGACAGCGACCGCGAAGCCAGCGCCAACCAGTACGTGGTGGTGGGGCCGAACCCGCACTGCCAATTCGCGCGGCTGGGCAAGGACTACAAGGTCGGCGATCGCGCGATGGGCGATGCCAGCTTCCCGGTCGATCAGCAGATCTTCGCGTTCTTCGACCGCTGGCTGAAGAACCAGCCCAAGGCGTTCCCGGCGACCACGCCGCATGTGCGCTACTTCACGATGGGCGCGAACCGCTGGCAGTCCGACGCGCAGTGGCCGCCGAAGGCCGCGCAGCCGGTGCGCATGTATCTGCGCTCGAACGGCAACGCCAATTCGATGTACGGCGACGGCGTGCTGTCGTTCGACGCGCCGCGCGGCGACGAGCCGAAGGACAGCTACCGCTACGATCCCGCCAACCCGGTGCAGACCATCGGCGGCGGCGACTGCTGCAACGGCGGCGTGGTGATTCCGGGCGCGTTCGACCAGCGTCCGATCGAGTCGCGCCATGACGTGCTGGTCTATACCAGCGAGCCGCTGAAGGAAGCGATGGAAGTGACGGGCTTCGTCGATGCGGTGCTGAAGATTTCGTCCAGCGCGCGCGATACCGATTTCGCGGTCAAGCTCGTCGATGTGGATACCGACGGCACCGCCTGGATCATCGGCGACACCATGCTGCGCGCACGCTACCGCGACAGCTACGTCAAGCCGGAGTTGATGCAGCCCGGCACGGTGTACACGCTCAAGCCCACGCCGATCACCACTTCGATCCAGTTCGGCAAGGGCCATCGCATCCGCGTGGAAATCACCAGCTCCAATTTCCCCAAGTTCGCCCGCAACCTCAACACCGGCGGGCCGAACGAAACCGAAAGCGAGGCGGTGGTGGCGGACAATGCCGTGCATCATTCGCTGGATGCCGCCAGCTACATCGAACTGCCCGTGGTGAAACACTGACATGACCGCAACGCTGTACGGATTGAAGAACTGCGACACCTGCAAGAAGGCGCAGAACTGGCTCAAGCGCTTCGGCGTCGAACATGCGTTCGTCGATTACCGCGACGAACGCCAATCGCCGGAGACGCTGCTGGCGTGGAAGGACGCGGTGGGCGGCTGGGATGCGCTCATCAACAAGTCTTCGACCACGTGGCGGCAGTTGCCGCCGAACCGCAAGGCGCCGGGCAGCGACGCGGAGTGGAAGCTGCTGTTGAAGGAATACCCGCAGCTGATCCGGCGGCCGGTGGTGGTGCTGGACGACGGCAGCGTGTCGCAGGGCTTTTCCGACAACGGCTTCAAGAAGCTGTTCGGCGTCGGCTGACATGCGGGACGTCCTTGAGCTGGCCTGCGAGCTGATCGCGCGTCCGTCGGTCACCCCGGACGATGCCGGCTGCCAGCAGCTGATCGCGGAGCGCCTGCACGCCGCCGGCTTCGCCATCGAACACCTGCGCTTCGGCGAGGTGGACAACCTCTGGGCCACCCACGGCAGCGGCGGCCCGGTGCTGGCGCTGCTCGGCCATACCGACGTGGTGCCGCCCGGCCCGCGCGAGGCGTGGAGCAGCGATCCGTTCGTGCCGGAAATCCGCGGCGGCGTCCTGTACGGACGCGGCGCAGCCGACATGAAGGGCAGCGTGGCCGCGTTCGTGGTCGCGCTGGAGCGCTTCGTCGCCGCGCATCCGAATCATCTCGGTACGGTCGCATTGCTGCTCACCTCGGATGAAGAAGGTGATGCCATCGACGGCGTGCGCAAAGTCGCCGATGCCTTCCGCGAACGGGGCCAACGCATCGACTGGTGCATCACTGGCGAACCTTCCTCGAAGGACATGCTGGGCGACCTGCTGCGCGTGGGCCGGCGCGGCACGCTGTCGGCGACGCTGACCGTGCATGGCATCCAGGGTCACGTCGCCTATCCGGACAAGGCGCGCAATCCCATCCACCAGGCCATGCCGGCGCTGGCGGAGCTGGCGACCAAACGCTGGGACGAAGGCTACGAGAGCTTCCCGCCCACCAGCCTGCAGATCAGCAACATCCACGCCGGCACCGGCGCGAACAACGTCATCCCCGGCGAACTGCAGGTACTGTTCAACCTGCGCTACAACCCGCACTGGCGCGCGGAGCAATTGGAGGCCGAATGCGAGGCCATCCTGCGCGCGCACGGGCTGGAGTACACGATCCACTGGCATCGCGGCGGCGAGCCGTTCCACACGCCGGAAGGCGCGCTGCGCAGCGCCGCGCGCGACGTGCTGGCCGGATTCGCCGGCGGCGCGCTGCCCGAGGAAAGCACCGGCGGCGGCACCTCCGACGCCCGCTTCATCGCCCCGCTGGGCGCGCAATGCATCGAGATCGGCCCGGTCAACGCCAGCATCCACAAGGTGGACGAGCACGTGCGCGTGGCCGACCTGGAGCGCTTGCCGGATGTGTATCTGGCGCTGATGGAACGGTTGCTGCTGCGCTGATCCGGCGCAGCTCAGGCAGCGCGCAGCTGAAGCTTGGCGACGCGGCGCAGATCGACGCTCTGGCGAGCCACCCAAAGATCGTGGCTGTCCTGCATCGCAAGCCAGCTCTCCGGGCTGCGTCCGAGCGTCTTGGACAGGCGCAGCGCCATTTCCGGCGTGATGCGGCTGCTGCCATTGAGTACGCGGCTGAGCGTCGATGGCGCAACGTCCAACTTGGCGGCGAGTTCACGGCCGCTGATGCCATTCGGTTCCAGGTACACGCCTGAAATGAATTCGCCTGGATGGGGCGGGTTGTGCATGGGCATCAGTGGTAGTCCTCATAATCAAGCACGAATACGTTGCCATCGGCGAACTCGAAGGTCGGCCGCCAGTTGCCGTTGACCCAGATCGACCAGCGGCCCTTGAGCTCGCCCTTGAGCGGATGCAGCCGAAACCCCTGGATATCCAGATCGCCGATGGCCTGCGCGGTGTCCAAGGCAGCCAGTTGGAAGCGCAGGCGCTTTGCATGGCTTGGCCGGATGCCTGCGGCATTGCCGGAGCGATAGAACCTGGCAAGGCCCTTGTGGCGAAAGGATTTGATCACGGTCAGCCTATCGCGGATGTTGCGTGATGCGCAACAGCGGTGGGGCGAGCGAATCGCCGTATACGGACAGGTTGTCGTGAGTGAGGCGAGTTCGGGAATCAGTGCATCCCGCCATTGCAGGGTGGGGATTCCCCGAATCCGTCAGGCCAGCAGTTCCGTCACATTGACATCCAACGCGGTTGCCAGCCGCTCCAGGCCGTCGATGGAGATGTTGGTGACGCAGCGCTCCAGCTGCGAGACATAGGTGCGGTGAAAGTCCGCCAGCTCCGCCAGTTGTTCCTGGCTCAGTCCGCGCGTGGCGCGCAGGCGCTTGAGGTTGGCCGAGATGCGTTGCCGGGCGGTAGCGGTGGCAGGTCTGGATTTCGGGGCAGGCGTCATGCCCGCGAGAGTTGTGTTCTACCGTTTGACAATCTACAGAAAATAACTCTACTGTTTATAAATCTCATAAACGACAGGGAGTGGCGCCATGCGATGCAATCTCATCCTTGCGAGCTTGATCGCGTTCGCCTTGTGCGGCTGTGCCGGCATGGCGGATGGCATGTCCAAGGTGGCGGGCCTTGGGGTGGTGAAGCAGGAAACGTCCACGTTCGACAACGCTGCCGTCGTCACGGCATCTCCCACGTTCCTGTACGGGAAAGGCTGGCCGGGAAACAGAGTGAAGCTTGGTGCGCGTTGGACCAGTGCTTCGCCTGACCGGGTTGCCTTGGTCCTTGCCTACGACTCGAACGTGACCGGCTACGGCGATGCCTACATGAACCTGACGGGCATCGACATCAATATCGATGGAGAGATTTCAAGCCACGCGGCCAATGCGCCGACGGCGCTGGACAGCAGCGGCTACAACAGCATGTCCAGGACCATCTACACGTTCAGCCGCAATGCGGTCGTCATTCCCTATGCGCTGCTGGAGCGGATGGTGGCCGCCAAGGATTGCCGCGTCCGCATCCATACCGGCAAGGGTTACGAAGATGCGCAGTTCTCGGTCGAACGCATTCCGGGCGGGCAGGGAACGGCGATCCTGGCGATCCGGGAGTTCCTGGCCAAAGTGTCGGCAGTCCGATGAGCGGAGGCACGTACTTGCGCCCTTGCGATCCCGCGTGCCATAGTCGGCCCATGCGCTCCTCCTTCGCCAACGCCAACAATCGCAACCGCAATAATCGCGGCACGGATCATCGTGCGCGGCTGCGGGCCCGCGCATAGGCGAAGCAAGAGCAAGCCGGAATCACCCAAAGCCCGCATCGAAAGATGCGGGCTTTTTCGTTGCGCGCTGTTTGTACGAATCCCTCCGTAAAAGCCCGGCCATCCTTGGCCGGGGATTCAAGAAACCCCCTCACCCACCAAGGAATCCCCACCATGTGCTCCATCTTCGGCATCTTCGGGCTGCAGCCCGGCGACGACGTCCAGGCCCTGCGGCGCCAGTCGCTGGAGCGTTCGCAGCGGCAACGCCATCGCGGGCCGGACTGGAGCGGCGTGTACCTCGACGATGGGGCGATCCTGGTGCACGAGCGCCTCGCCATCGTCGATCCGGCCGGCGGTTCGCAGCCGCTGCTGTCGGACGACGGCGAACTGGCGCTGGCAGTGAATGGCGAGATCTACAACCACGTCGCGCTGAAGGGCGAGCTGGCGCGACCGTACGCGTTCCAGACCGCGTCGGATTGCGAAGTCGTCAACGCGCTGTACCGCGAGGACGAACCGGCGTCGTTCCTCAACCGCCTCAACGGCATCTTCGCGTTCGCGCTGTGGGACAGGGCGAAGGGGCGCGCGATCATCGCCCGCGACCCGATGGGCGTGGTGCCGCTGTACTGGGGGCACGATGCGGAAGGGCGGCTGCGGGTGGCGTCGGAGATGAAGTCGCTGGCGGACGACTGCGCGGACGTGGCGCAGTTCCCGCCGGGCCACTGGTACGACACGGCGACCGGCGAGCTGACGAAGTACTACGAGCGCCCGTGGCGGGACTACGCCGCGGTGGAAGGCGTCGAAGTGCCGCTCGATGAACTGCGCGAGGCGTTCGAGGCCGCCGTGCACCGCCAGCTGATGACCGACGTGCCCTACGGCGTGCTGCTGTCGGGCGGACTGGATTCCTCGCTGGTCGCCGCCGTGGCCGCGCGCTACGCGCGCCATCGCATCGAGGACGGCGACAAATCGGAAGCCTGGTGGCCGCGCCTGCACAGCTTCGCCATCGGCCTGAAGGGCTCGCCCGATCTGGCGGCGGCGAGGGTGGCGGCGGACATGCTGGGCACTGTGCACCACGGCTTCGAATACACCTTCGAGGAAGGGCTCGACGCGCTGCCCGAGGTGATCCGCCACATCGAAACCTACGACGTGACCACCATCCGCGCCTCCACGCCGATGTTCCTGCTGGCGCGGCGGATCAAGGCGATGGGCGTGAAGATGGTGCTGTCGGGCGAGGGCAGCGACGAGGTGTTCGGCGGCTATCTCTACTTCCACAAGGCGCCGGATGCGCGCGCGTTCCACGAGGAACTGGTGCGCAAGCTCGATGCGCTCTACAACTACGATTGCCTGCGCGCCAACAAGGCGATGATGGCCTGGGGCGTGGAGCCGCGCGTGCCGTTCCTGGACCGCGAGTTCCTCGACGTGGCGATGCGCATGGACGCCGCGCACAAGATGGTGAAGAAAGGCAGCGACGGTTCGCAGCGGATGGAAAAGGGCGTGCTGCGCGCGGCGTTCGAGGGCTACCTGCCGCCGGAGATCCTGTGGCGGCAGAAGGAGCAGTTCAGCGACGGCGTCGGCTACGGCTGGATCGACGGACTGAAGGCGCACGCCGAGGCGCAGGTCAGCGACCGCGTGCTGGCCGCTTCCGACAAGCGCTTTCCGGTAAACCCGCCGCAGACCAAGGAGGCGTACTGGTATCGCCATCTGTTCGAGCAGTTCTACCCGAGCCGCGCCGCCGCGGAGACGGTGCCGGGCGGCAAGTCGATCGCCTGCTCGTCGCCGGCGGCGATCGCCTGGGACGCCGCCTTCGCGTCGATGGCCGATCCGTCTGGCCGCGCGGTGGCCGGCGTGCACAACGACGCCATCGCGGCGGCCGGCTGAGTCAGGCCGCTTCCAGCCCGCGTACCTGGTTGCGGCCGCCGGCCTTGGCCAGGTACAGGTGGCGGTCGGCCTCGCCCAGCAGCTTGTGCAGGGTGTCGAACTGCGGCGAATGCCGGCTGGCGCCGATGCTGATGGTCATGCGCAGCGGGCGGCCGTCGATGTCCAGCTCCAGCGCTTCCACCGCCTGCCGCAGCGTTTCCAGATGGGCGCGGCTGGCGGCGGCGTCGAGGCCGTGGATCAGCACGCAGAACTCCTCGCCGCCGAAGCGCCCGCAGTGGTCCTCGCGGCGGGTGTGCGCGTGCAGGATGTCGGCCATCGCGCGCAGCGCGCGGTCGCCGGCTTCGTGGCCGTAGCTGTCGTTGATGTGCTTGAAGTGGTCGATGTCGATCATCGCCACGGTGAGGTCGCCGCCGCTGCCCTGGGCCACGACCTTCTCGCTCTGTTCGAGGAAGCTGCGGCGGTTGGGCAGGCCGGTGAGGAAGTCGCGGGTGGCGAGGTCCTGCAGGGTGCCGATCAGCTCCAGCTGGTCGATGTTCTGCGAGACGCGGCAGAAGAACTCCTCGCGCGAGAAGGGCTTGCGCAGGAAGTCGTTGGCGCCGTTCTTGAGGAAGCGCGGGATCAGCGAGGCGTCGCTGCTGCCGGACACGCCGATCACCGCCATGCGGTCGCGCGCGCGCAGGTGGCGCAGGCGGCGGGTCAGCTCGATGCCGTCCATGCCCGGCATCTCTTGGTCGACGATGACGAGGCGGATGCCCGGATCGGCTTCGACCATGCGCAGCGCCGACTGTCCGTCGGCCACGTGCGAGACCTGGTAGCCCTGCAGCGCCAGCAGCGAGGCGATGTAGGAGCGCGCGGACAGCGAATCGTCCACCACCAGCGCGTTGATGCGGCGGTTGCGCTCCAGCCGCTGCACCAGCCAGGCCAGGTAGTCGATGCTGTCCGGCGTGCTCTTCAGCACGTAGTCGATGATCTGCTGCTGCAGCGCACGCTCGCGCAGCGCGTCGTCGTAGACCCCGCTGACCACGATGGTGGGCAGCCGGCGCTCGACGAAGAAGTCGATGACCGCATCGCGGTCGCCGTCGGCCAGCACCAGCCCGGTCAGCGCCAGGAACCAGTCGGATTCGCGATCAAGCAGCTCGCGCGCTTCCGCCAGGGTGGTGGCGACGCTGATCGGCAGCTGCGTGCGCTGTTCGATGGCCTCGCGCAGCATCGACGTGTAGGCGCGCGAGTTCTCCAGCAGCAGGATGCGCTGGGGCAGGGCGGCGATCGGTTGTCGGGCGTGGGCCAAGTGGGAACCGGCCGGCATCAGGCGTCTTCCGGTGCTGCGGGAGGTGTTGCCGATGGACGGCAACTCGCGATTATGCAACAGGCGTCCCGCCGGAGTTTGATCTGGGTCACAGAAGCGGCGCGCGCCGCTCACCCCGGCAGGCTGCGGCAGCCCAGCGCCGCCAGCACGCCGTGCATCGCCGGCAGCCGCATCAGCCACGGCGCGGCCAGGGTGAGCAGGCCGGAGGCGATCACCAGCAGGCCGGCGGCGTTGCGCAGCGCGCCGCGCTGCAACCGCTGGCCGATGCGCGCGCCGGCCCAGGTCAGCGACACCATCACCGGCAGCGTGCCGAGGCCGAACGCGGCCATGGTCAGCGCGCCGTGCAGCGCGCTGGCGCTCAGCCACGCGGCGGCCAGCAGGGTGGTGGACAGGCCGCAGGGCATCCAGCCCCACAGCATGCCGAGGGCGATGCGTTTGCCGGCGGTGTCGGCGGGCAGCAGGCGGCGCTGCAATGGACGCAGCGCCTGCCACAGCCGGTTGCCGGGGCCGCCGGAGAAGCGCGGCAGGCGGCCCCGGCGGTCCAGCATGCGCAGCCCGGCCACGACCAGCACGATGCCCACCAGCGCGCGCATCGCGATGCCGAGCTGCGGAATGCGGGCGATGCCGAGCAGGCCGCCGCCGAGGCCGCCGACCAGCGCGCCGGCCAGCACGTAACCGCCGACGCGGCCGAGGTTGGGTTGCAGCGCCGCCCACCAGCCGCCGCGCGAATGCACGGAGAAGCCCGTCGCGATGCCGCCGCACATCGCCACGCAGTGCGCGCCGCCGAGCAGCCCGGTCAGCAGCGCCGCGCCGAGGACGAGCAGGTCAACCGGCATCGGGCTCGTCGGCCGGCGCTTCCGGCTTCACCGCCGGTCGGGTTGCCTGATGCGGGTCGTCGTCGCGCAGGATGTCCAGCGCCGGCGTATCCAGGTCCTCGAACTGGCCGTGCCGCACCGCCCACGCGAACAGCAGCGCGGCCGCGCCGATCATCACCAGGCTGATGGGAATCAGGAACAGCAGGATGTTCATCGTCTCGGAACCCGGGTGAGCCGCAGCGCGTTGGCGGTGACCGCCAACGAGGACAATGCCATGCCCAGCGCCGCCAGCCACGGCGTGACCACGCCGGCGGCGGCCAGCGGCAGGGCGAGCAGGTTGTAGCCGACCGCCCAAGCCAGGTTCTGGCGGACGATCCGGCGGGTGCGGCGGGCGATGTCGATGGCGGCCGGCACGTTGCCCAGCGAGCTGCCGGACAGCACCAGGTCGGCGGCGCGCTGGGCCAGCGCCGCGCCGTCGCCGATGGCGAGCGATACGTCGGCGCCGGCCAGCACCGGCGCGTCGTTGAGGCCGTCGCCGACCATCGCCACCACGCGGCCTTCGTGCTGCAATGCGCGCACCCGCGCCAGCTTGTCTTCCGGCGATTGCCGCGCGTGCGCATCGTCGATGCCGACCGCCTCGGCGAAGCGCGCCACCGGCGCGGCGGCGTCGCCGCTGGCGAGGTGCAGCGCCAGCCCCTGTTCGCGCAGGCGCGCGACCGCGCGGGCGGCGTCCGGGCGTTCGCGCTCGGCGAAGGCGAAGCGCGCGCGCGCGCCGGCATCATTGCCCAGCCAGACCGCGCCGTCGTCGGGCTCGAAGGTGGCGAACGGCGCGGTGCCGATCCGCCAGCGGAGGCCATCGACCGTGCCTTCCACGCCCTGTCCGGCCACCGCGCGCAGGTGGCCGGCGGCGGGTACGTCCGATACCTGCGCGAAGGCGGCGGCCAGCGGATGGCTGCTGTCGCGCTCCAGCGCGGCGGCGATGCGCAGCGCGGTCTCGGCGTCGATGCCGGCGCAGGCGTCCACGCCCTGCAGGTGCGGCTTGCCGTCGCCGAGGGTGCCGGTCTTGTCGAACACCACGTCGGTGGCGCGCGCCAGCCGGTCCAGCGCGTCCGGGCGCACCGACAGCACGCCGATCTTCGCCAACGCGCCGTGCGCGGCGGCCAGCGCGGCGGGCACCGCCAGCGACAGCGCGCAGGGGCAGCTGATGACCAGCAGCGCCAGCGTCACTTCGAACGCGCGCGCAGGCTCATGGGCGCGCCACCAGAAATAGACCACGGTTGCCGCCAGCAGCAGGCCGGCCACGAACCAGCCGGCGATGCGCTCCGCGCCGCGCGCCAGGGCAGGGCGGTGCGCCTGCGCGGTTTCCACCAGCCGCGCCAGTTCGGCGAGGCGGGTGCCGGCGCCGACTTCGGTGATGCGCATCCTTGCGGCGTGTTCGCGGCAGGCGGTGCCGGCGTACACCGCATCGCCCGCGCGCTTGGCGACCGGCGTGGATTCGCCGGTGAGCAGGGATTCCTCGAAGCGGGCGTCGTCGTCCAGCAGCACGCCGTCGGCCGGCACCGGCTCGCCGACCGCGACGCGCACGATGTCGTCCACGGCCAACGCATCGACCGGCACCGATTCGCGGCCGCCGTCGGCCAGTTCGCGGGTGGCGAAGGCGGGCCGCGCGCGCGCCAGCGCATCGACCTGCGCGCTGGCGATCCCGCGCGCGCGCTGCTCCAACTGGCGCGCGACCAGCAGCAGGAACACGAACATCACCGCCGCATCAAACCAGACGTGGACGCCGCCGCGCACGGTTTCCAGCGTGCTGGCCGCCCACGCCAGCAGCGTCGAGCCGGCGATCAGCACGTCCATGCCCAATCGCCGCCCGCGCAGTTCGTTCCACGCGCCGACGATGAACGGCCAGCCGGCCCAAAACACCACCGGCGTGGACACCATGAAGGTGATCCAGCGGAAGAAGTCGCGGGTGGGCAGCGGCATTTCGCCGCGGGTGTCGAGGTACAGCGCCTCGGCGAACATCATCGCCTGCATCGCGCCGATGCCGGCCAGGCCGATGCGCAGCAGGTCGCGGTTGCGTTCGCTGCGGCGGGCGCGTTCGCGCGCTTCGCCGGTAGCGAGGTAAGGCCGGTAGCCGAGCGAGGCCAGCCGCGCCAGCGGCTTCGACAGCGCGGTGCGCGCCGGGTCCCAGGCGATGCGGATGCGCCCGGTGATGGCGTTGGCGGTGGAGTCCAGCACGCCCGGTTCGCGCGCCAGCGCGCGGTCGATCAGCCAGGCGCAGGCGGCGCAGCGCATGCCGTCGGTGAGCACGGTGATCTCGCGCCCGCCTTCGACGTCGCGGGCGTGGCCGGCCAGCAGTTCCTCGCGGTCCCAAGCCGCCAGCGCCGGCGCGTCGGCGTCCACGCGGCCGGCCGGCGCGCTGCGCAGGCGGTAGTAGTCGTCGAGGTGCGCGTCCAGGATCCAGCGCGCGGCGGCGGCGCAGCCTTCGCAGCAGAACGCGCGCGCGGCGCCATCGACCTCGGCGCGCACCGGCGGCTGCGGCAGCGGTTCGCCGCAGTGGTGGCAGGCCCCGGCCACGGCATCCACCGCGTCAGGGTTGCGCGTCGTCGCCCACCGCCGGACGCAGCTGGGCGGCGAGCTGGCCGCGCGGCATCCGCCCGCGCAGGCGCCAGGCGTCGCCGCCGGCGGGCTCCAGCTGGAGCAGCCAGTCGTGGTCGGTGGCGGGCTTGGCGTCGGCGCGCCAGCCGGTGTCGGTGGCGGCCAGCTCCAGCGCCACGTCCTGCTCGGCGCGGGTGGGGTGGTGCAGCTTCAGCCGGAGCGTGGCCGCGCGGTCGAAGTCGCCGCTCACCGGCAGCACTTCGACGAAGCCGTGTTCGTCGTCGATGCGCGCGATCGCGCCCAGCTTGCGCTGCGCCGCCTGCGAGTCCGGGCCGAGGTCGGCCTGCTGCACCTGGCCGGTGCGCTGCACCTCGTCCGGCACCGGGTCGATGGCGTCGCCGTTGCCGGCCACCTTGAGCATGATCGCGCTGCCGACCACCACGGCGCCGACCAGCGCCACCATCAGCCAGACGATGGGTTGCCGCCAGGGCGACGATTCGCGTTCCATTCCGTATCTCCTGAAGGCGCCTGCACCGGTCCGCCGCGGCGGACCGGTGCAGGATTACATGGGGCCGAAGAACGTGCTGTCGACGCGCGCCTTGGCGCTGCCGTCGTCGGCCTCGACCACGAACACCAGCGCGTGCCGGCCCTGCACGCCGTCGGGCGCGCCGATCTCGATCGCCTGCGACACCACCGCGCCGGCCGGCACCTTCACTTCCAGCGGCGCGTCCTTCAGCGACAGCGGCGCGCCGTCGGCCGGTTCGATGCGCACGCGGTAGCTGCGGTCGGCGTCGGTCTTGTTGACCAGCTTCAGCGTGTAGCCATTGGCGATGCGGTCGCCCTGCTGCTGGTACAGCGCGTTGCGGTCGCGCAGCACGTCGGCGATCAGCGGGCTGCGGTTGAACACGCCCCAGGTCCAGCCGGCCACCAGCGCGGTGAGCAGCGCGGCGTAAACGAAGATGCGCGGGCGCAATACCTGGACCTGCTGCCCGTCCAGCGCGTGCTGGGTGGTGTAGCGGATCAGGCCGTGCGGCATGCCCATCTTGTCCATCACCTCGTCGCAGGCGTCGATGCAGGCGCCGCAGGCGATGCACTCGTACTGCAGGCCGTTGCGGATGTCGATGCCGACCGGGCAGACCTGCACGCACATCGTGCAGTCGATGCAGTCGCCGAGTTCCTCCTGCTGGAACTTCGGCAGCGGCGCGGCCTCGGCGCCGATGTCGCCCAGCATCACCGTGCCGCCCGCCTGCAGCCGCGCCTGCGCGGCGCTGGGGTGGCGGCTGGCGCGGAACACGTAGTCGTAGGCGGCGCGCACGTCGAGCAGGCCGCGCGCGCGCTCCAGCACGCTGGGCAGGCCGCGCTTGCGCGGGCCGCGCGGCTCGCCGCGCATCGGGTCGTAGGCGATGATCAGGGTGTCGCGGTCGAACATCGCGCTCTGGAAGCGCGCGTACGGGCACATGTACTTGCACACCTGCTCACGCAGGATGCCGGCGTTGCCCCAGGTGGCGAGCGCGTAGAACAGCACCCAGAAGGTTTCCCAGCCGTTCCAGTCGAACGGCACCAGGCGCGCGCCGAGGCTGGCGATGGGGGTGAAGAAGCCGACGAAGGTGAAGCCGGTCCACAGCGCGAACGCCAGCCACAGGAGGTGCTTGGCGCCCTTGCGCAGCAGCTTCTCACGGTTCCACGGACCGGCGTCCAGCTTCATCCGCTTCTGGCGGTCGCCTTCGGTCCAGCGCTCCATCCACAGGAAGCATTCCGTCCACACCGTCTGCGGGCAGGCGTAGCCGCACCACAACCGCCCGGCCATCGCGGTGGTGAAGAACAGGGTGAAGGCCAGGATCATCAGCAGCATCGCCAGCAGGCTGAAGTCCTGCGGCCAGAAGGTCAGGCCGAAGACGTGGAACTTGCGCGCCGGCAGGTCGAACAGCACCGCCTGGCGGCCGTCCCACTTCAGCCACGGGAACAGGTAGTACATGCCCAGCAGCCAGAACACCGCCAGCTTGCGCAGGCGGTCGAAGCGCCCGGACACGTCGCGCGGATAGACCTTCCGCTCGCTCACATAGACGGAATCGCCGCCGGAATCCAGCAGGTCGATGTCGATGCGTTTGTTCACTGCCGTGTTACCTGGTCTTGGGTCCGTTGAAGCGGCTGGAGGGCCGCAGCAGGATCCAGGTGAAAAGGCTGGACGACGCCGTCGCCAGCCAGAAGGTGAAGAAGCCGATGCTGTAGCCCAGCCCGCGCGTGATCGACAGGTGCGGGAAGGTCAGGTCGCGCAGTTCCAGCGGATCGATGAAGGCGAAGAACACCATCGTCGCCACCCCGGCCGCGAAGAAGCTGGGCCACAGGATGGCCCCGATCCGCTGCGCCATCGGGCGCGGCGGATGGTCGAACTCCGGGGTTGTGAAATCGGTCATTGCTGGGCAGGGGCGCCTGGCTTGGCCTGGTGGGAGAGCGACCAGACGTAGGCCGCGACCAGGCGTGAACGGGTATCGCCGAGGATTTTACCCCACGCCGGCATCACCCCGTGGCGGCCGTTGCCGATGGTCTCGCGCAGCGCCTCGCGGCTGTCGCCGTACAGCCAGTAGCCGTCGGTCAAATCCGGCGCGCCGACCTTCGGATCGCCCTTGCCGTCCTTGCCGTGGCAGGCCACGCACACGCCCTCGTACAGCGTCTTGCCGCGCGCCGCCGCGTAGTCGCTGCGGTTGCCGCCGTCCGCCTCGCCGAGCTGGTGCACGTAGGCGATCACGTAGTCCACCGCGTCCGGGCCGCCCATGCCTTCCAGCACCTTGCCCCACGGCGGCATCACGCCGTCGCGGCCGTCCTGCACGGTGTGCAGGATCTGCTCGGGCGCGCCGCCCCAGTGCCAGATGTCGTCGGTCAGGTTGGGGTAGCCGATCGCGCCCTTCGCCGACGAGCCGTGGCAGGTGGCGCAGGTGTTGGCGAAGATCGACTTGCCCAGCTTGATCGCCTGCGGGTCGCGCGCCAGCGCGTCGATGGCCTGGCCCTTGAACGGGGCGAAGGTCTTTTCCAGCTGCGCGTTCGCCACCGCCGCCTCGCGGTCGTGCTCGGCCTGCGAGCTCCACTTGCCGAAGCCGGCGTAGGTGCCGAAGCCGCCGTACCAGAACAGGTAGCCGAAGGCGAACGCGATGGCGATGTAGAAGCCGTTGATCCACCAGCGCGGCATCGGCTTGTTGTACTCGGTGATGTCGCCGTCCCAGTAGTGGCTGGTGTCTTCCGGCTTGGGATCGCCGGGGCGGCGCTTGGCCGTCCACCACAGCAGCCAGGTGACGCCGAGCAGGTTGAACAGCACCAGCGCGATGACGTACCAGTTCCATGCGGTGGTCATGCGTTCGTCCTCGCGTTGTTGGCGTCGTCGCCGTTGAGGGCCTCGCCGGCCGGCACGCCGTCGTCCACCGCCAGCCGCGCGGCGGCTTCGAAGCCGCTGCGCAGGCGCGGCTGCCACGCCCATACCCACAGGCCGACGAACAGCAGCAACAGCACCGTAGTCACGATTCCGGAAATCATCGTCAGTTCCCCCGCGGCGCGTGCTTGCCCAGCCCTTGCAGGTAGGCCACCAGCGCGTCCAGTTCGGTCTTGCCGTCGACGGCGGCGGGCGCGCCCGCGATGTCGGCGTCGGTGTAGGGATCGCCCAGGCGCTGGATCGCGCGCATGTGCGACTGCACGGTGGCGCCGTCCAGCTTGTTCTTCGCCAGCCACGGGAACGACGGCATGTTCGACTCCGGCACCACGTCGCGCGGGTTCAGCAGGTGGACGCGGTGCCAGTCGTCGGAGTAGCGGCCGCCGACGCGGGCCAGATCAGGACCGGTGCGCTTGCTGCCCCACTGGAACGGACGGTCGTAGACCGATTCGCCGGCCAGCGAGTAGTGGCCGTAGCGCTCGGTCTCGAAGCGCAGCGTGCGCACCATCTGCGAGTGGCAGTTGTAGCAGCCCTCGCGGACGTAGACGTCGCGGCCGGCCAGCTCCAGCGCCGGATAGGGCTTGACGCCCGGCAGCGGCTTGATCGCCTCGGCCTGGAACATCAGCGGGACGATCTCGGCCAGGCCGCCGATGGAGACGGCCACGGCCACCAGCACGGCCAGCAGGCCGATGTTCTTCTCGAGCTTCTCGTGTGCGATACCCATGGTTTCGTCCTCAGGCCTGCGCTTCGGCGGCGTCGGGCGCCATGACCGGGTGTTCGGCGACGCCGCGCGCCATCTGCCAGGTCTTCCACATGTGCCAGCCCATCAGGCACATGCCGGCCAGGATCAGCAGGCCGCCCAGCAGGCGTCCCAGGTAGTACGGGTAGGTGGCGACCAGCGACTCGACGAAGCTGTAGGTCAGCGTGCCGTCGGCGTTGGTGGCGCGCCACATCAGGCCCTGGGTGATGCCGGCGATCCACATCGAGACGATGTAGAACACGACTCCGATCGTGTGCATCCAGAAGTGGGTGTCGATCAGCTTGGTCGAGTACATCCCCGGCAGGCCCAGCAGGCGCGGGTAGAGCGAGTACAGCGAGCCGATCGAGATCATCGCCACCCAGCCGAGGGTGCCGGCGTGCACGTGGCCCACCGTCCAGTCGGTGTAGTGCGAGAGCGAGTTGACCGTCTTGATCGACAGCAGCGGGCCCTCGAAGGTCGCGATCATGTAGAAGCTGATCGCCACGATCAGGAACTTCAGGATCGGGTCGGTGCGCAGCTTGTGCCACACGCCGGAGAGCGTGAGGATGCCGTTCATCGCGCCGCCCCAGCTCGGGGCCAGCAGGATCACCGAGAACACCATGCCCACCGACTGCGCCCAGTCCGGCAGGGCGGTGTAGTGCAGGTGGTGCGGGCCGGCCCACATGTAGATCGAGATCAGCGCCCAGAAGTGGACGATGGACAGGCGGTAGGAGTAGATCGGGCGCTGCGCCTGCTTCGGCACGAAGTAGTACATCATCGCCAGGTAGCCGACGGTGAGCAGGAACGCCACGCCGTTGTGGCCGTACCACCACTGCGCCATCGCGTCGACCGCGCCGCTGTAGACCGAGTACGACTTCCACAGCCCGGCCGGCATCACGATGTTGTTGACGATGTGCAGCAGCGCCACCGCGATCACGTAGGCGCCGTAGAACCAGTTGGCGACGTAGATGTGCTTGACCTTGCGCTTGACGATCGTGCCGAAGAACAGCCAGCCGTAGGCCACCCAGACGACGGCGATCAGCAGATCCAGCGGCCATTCCAGCTCGGCGTATTCCTTGCTCTGGGTGATGCCCAGCGGCAGGGTGATGACCGCGCCCAGCATCGCCGCCTGCCAGCCCCAGAACACGAACTGGGCCAGCTTGTCGCTGATCAGCCGCACGTGGCAGGTGCGCTGGACCACGTACAGCGAGGTGGCGAACAGCACCGAGCCGCCGAACGCGAAGATCATGCCGTTGGTGTGCAGCGGCCGGATCCGGCTGTAGGTCAGGTAGGGAATGTCGAAATTGAGCGCCGGCCAGTAGAGCTGCGCGGCGCACAGGACGCCGACGGCCATGCCGACGATGCCCCAGAACACGGTCGCAACCGCGAACTGGTGCACCACCTTGTCGTTGTAGGTGCCGGTGATGGCTTGCATGCGGGTCTCCGGAGTAAACATGGACATGCTAGCCAAGCACCGCTTGCGGGTGCTTGACCTCGATCAAATTGACGCGGCCTATCGCGGCCGATGTAGCCGGCATGATGCGGGCAACTGGCGACGGGATCGGCGATAATTGTACGCGTGGCTTCCCGCGGTGTGCAGGGCATGAGCGAACCGATCCCGCTGAATCTGGTACGGCTGCGGCGCAGTTGCGCGGAATGCTCGTTGCAGCAGCTGTGCCTGCCCGCCGGCGTGGACGGCGCCGACATGGGCCGGCTGGACACGGTGGTGCAGCGCCGCCGGCCGCTGGCGCGCGGCGACAGCCTGTTCCGGCTGGGCGACCCGCTGCGCGCGGTCTACGTGGCCAGCGAGGGCAGCTTCAAGACGGTGGTGGTGAACGCCAGCGGCGAGGAACACGTGCTCGGTTTCCACCTGCCGGGCGAGCTGTTCGGCCTGGACGCCATCGGCAGCGGCCAGCACCGCTGCGAGGCGGTGGCGCTGACCGACGCCAGCGTGTGCGAGCTGCCGTTCTCGCAGCTCTCGTCCATCGCCTCGCAACTGCCCAGCCTGCAGCAGCAGCTGCTGCGCGTGATCGGACAGAGCGCCGACCGCGACCACGACCACGTGGACCTGCTGTCGCGGCGCCAAGCCAGCGAACGCATCGCCCTGTTCGTGCACGGGCTGAGCGCGCGCTACCGCCGCATCGGCCGGCCGGCGGACGACTTCCAGCTGCCGATGAGCCGCGACGAGATCGCCCGTTATCTGGGGCTGGTGCTGGAGACCGTCAGCCGCGGCTTCAGCCGCCTGCACGACGAAGGCGTGATCGAAGTGCGCGGTCGGCGCGTGCGCATCCTCGACGAGGAGGCGCTGGAGGTGGCCGCCAGCGGTTGCGGCGACGACCAGAACCCGCAGCCGCGCAGGCGCGATCGCGCCTGACGTTGCCCGCGCCGGCGCGTTCCGCGAAGCTGCGCCGATGACGCTCGATCCGGACACCCTGAAAGGATTGGCCACGGCGCTGGGCCTGGGCCTGCTGGTGGGCGTGGAGCGCGAGCGCCGCCGCGACGACGCCGGCCATGCGGTGGCCGGCGTGCGCACGTTCGCGCTGATCGGGCTGGCCGGGGCGATCGCGGAGCGGATCGGCGGCGTCGGCGTCGCCCTGGGCGGCGCGTTCGTGGCGCTGGCGGCGCTGGCCAGCTACCGCGCCAGCCGCGAACGCGATCCGGGGCTGACCACCGAGGTGGCGATGCTGGTGGTGTTCCTGCTCGGCGTGCTGGCGATGCGCGAACTGGCGCTGGCCGCGGGCTTGGGCGTGGCGGTGGCGCTGCTGCTGGCGTCGAAGACGCGCGCCCACCATTTCGTGCGCGGCGTGCTGACCGACCGGGAACTGCACGACGCGCTGCTGCTGGCGGCCGCGGCGACGCTGGTGCTGCCGCTGCTGCCGGACCGCGCGGTCGATCCGTGGCAGGCGATCAACCCGCGCAAGCTGTGGCTGCTGGCGGTGATCGTGATGGCGATCAGCGCGCTGGGGCACGTAGCGCGGCGCGCGTTCGGCGCGCGCACCGGGCTGCTGCTGGCGGGGCTGGCCGGCGGCTTCGCGTCCAGCACCGCCACCATCGCCAGCATGGGCGCGCGGGCGCGTCGGCATCCGGAACTCGCGGTCGCCTGCGCGGGCGCGGGGGTGATTTCCAACATCAGCACGGTGGTGCAGCTCGGCGTGGTGGTCGGGCTGCTGTCGCCGCCGCTGCTGGCGCGGCTGTGGCCGGCGCTGCTGGCGTCGGGCGCGGTGCTGGCGGTGTTCGGGCTGGCCGCCGCACGCGCGGCGCGGTCGGTGCCGGCCGATGCGGAGGCGCCGCCGGGGCGGGCGTTCGAGCCGAAGCAGGCGCTGCTGTTCGTGGCGATCCTGGCGGCGGCGATGCTGGCTTCCGCCGCCATGCAGGCGTGGCTGGGCGAAGCGGCGCTGGACGTCACGCTGGCGCTGTCCGGCCTGGCCGACGTGCATGCGGCGGCGGCTTCGGCGGCGCAGCTGGTCGCGGCGGGGCGCATCGACGCGCCGGTGGCGCTGCCGGGGATCACCTTGGCGTTCGCCGCCAACTCGGCGTTGAAGTTCGGGCTGGCCTGGGCCAGCGGCGGACGCGGCTACGCGCTGCGGCTGCTGCCCGGCATCGCCGGCATGCTGCTGGCGTTCGCGCTGGCGCTGTGGTGGCGGTAGGCGACGCGGGCGGCCTCAGCCGCCCACCGCCTTGCGCACGGCGGCCACGAAGTCCGGGTCGGGCTGGCTGCCGATCTTCTCGGTGCGGGCGAGGATGCGGCCGTTGGCGTCCACCAGGATCAGCGCGCTGCTGTGGTTGAACTCGCCGTCGGCCAGCTGCCGGTAGCGGATGCCGAGCACGCCGGCCACCGCGCGCACGTCGTCGGCGCGCGGCGAGGCCAGCGTCCAGCGCGCCGCGTCGAGCTTGCGCTGCTCCACCACCTTCTTCAGCGCGGCGGGATCGTCGCGCGCCGGGTCCATGCTGATCAGCGCGACGCCCAGCTGCTTCTGCTGCGCCGGGGTGAGCTGGCGCTCGACCGCCTTGCCGGATTCCACGATCAGCGGGCAGATGTACTGGCACGAGGTGTAGAACATCGACACCAGCCGCGGCTTGCCGCGCAGCGCGCGCCAGTCGCGGGTCTGGCCCTTGCTGTCGGTGAGCGGCAGCGGCAGCTGGTAGATCGAATCGCCGGGCAGCGCCGGCGCGGGCTGGGCGGCGCTGGCGATCGCGGCGAAGCCGAGCAGGACGATCGCGGCGAGACCGCGCAGCAGTCGTTTCATCGAATCCTGTTTCATGGTGCGCTCCTTGCGCAGCGGAAACCCATGTTGGCGGTGGCGTCGCGGCCTTCCAGCGAAGACAGCATCGCCACCCGCATCAGCACCGCGTAGTTTTCGCGGTCATTCATCGACAGCGCGCCCGCGCCGCAGAACTTGCCCTTGTCGGGATCGCCCTGGTTGCGGTTGTCGCCGTCCACCATCAGCGAGGACGCGTCCTCGGTCCATTCCCAGACCAGCCCGTGCAGGTCCTGCACGCCGTACACGTTCGGCGATTGCAGGCCCACCCGCGGCAGCGCGTCCTTGGACGAGCGCGCGTACCAGCCGAGGATGCGCTCGCGCCAGGCCGGGTCGCTGCGGGCATCGACGCGGGTTTCGTCGGCCGCCGCGGCGTATTCCCATTCGTTCCAGGTCGGCAGGCGCGCGTCCAGCGACTTGCAGTAGGCCTCGGCCGCGAACCAGCTCACCCACACCACCGGCCGATCCGGCAGCGCGTTCGGGCCGAGCGTGTCCGGCCCGGCCCAGTGCGAGAGGTAGCGCGATTCGGCGAACACTCCGGCGACGCGGTCGCGCCGCCATTCCGGATGGCGTCCGAGGAAGGCCAGGAACTCGGCGTTGGTCACCGGCTTGCGCATCAGCGCGAAGGTCTTCACGCGCACGCCGTTCCTGGCGTCCTCGTAGCCCAGCACCGACTTGAACTGGCCGCCCGGGATCCCGGCATAGCGCCCCGCCACTGCGCCGGCCGCGAGGCCGGCGAGTGGCAGGACGACGAGGCCCAGAACGAGTAGCGGGGCAGCCAGTCGCGCGCGCATGGCTCAGTGGCCGTCCGAGGCGTTGGCGGGCTTGGTGGCGCGCGCCTTGGCGGCGTCCTCGCGGCTCACCTGGCCGCCCGGGTTGCCCCAGCTGTTGAGCACGTAGGTGGCGATGTTGGCCACTTCGTCGTCGGTCAGCTGGCTCATCGGCGGCATGTTGGAGTTGTAGTCCTTGCCGTTGACCTTCACCGGGCCGACCAGGCCGTGCAGGATGATCTCCGGCACGCGCTTCGGATTGGCCTTGATGAAGTCCGAGCCGGCCAGCGGCGGGAACACGCCTTCCATGCCCTTGCCGTCCGGCTGGTGGCAGGTCGAGCAGGTGCCGGCGAACAGCACCTTGCCGGCCGCGATCTGGTCGTCCTTGGTCAGCGTGCCGGCCTCGTGCGCGGCGGCGGCGGCGGCCACCGGCGCGCGGCTGGTGCCGGCGGCCTGGTCGCCTAGGTACACGGCATCGACCTCCTTGCCGGAGTAGATCGCCTTGTTCTCCTTGCCCTCGGCCTTGAGGATCGCCAGGGCGCCCTTGTTGAAGGCGCGGAAGATGCTGTGGTCGACCAGCACGTAGCTGCCCGGCACTTCCATGTGGAACTCCATCATCGCCGCGCCGCCGGCCGGGATCAGCGTGGTCTGCACGTTCTCCTGGAAGCGGGTGCCGCCTTCGTACCAGACCTTGTCGAAGATCTCGCCGATGACGTGGAAGCTGGACACCAGGTTGGGGCCGCCGTTGCCGACGTACAGGCGCACCTTCTCGCCGGTGTTGGCGGTCAGCGCCTTGTCGCCGGTCATCGAACCTTCCATGCCGTTGAACAGCACGTAGGTCGGGTTCTCGTCGATGGCCTTCTCCATGTCGAACGGCTGGTGGCCCTTCTCGCGGTACTTGCCGGTGGTGTAGAAGTCGCCCTGCATCACGTAGTACTCGCGGTCGACCTTCGGCAGGCCTTCCGGCGGCTCGACCAGGATCAGGCCGTACATGCCGTTGGCGATGTGCATGCCGACCGGCGCGGTGGCGCAGTGGTAGACGTACAGGCCGGCGTTGAGCGCCTTGAAGCTGAAGCGGCTGACGTGGCCGGGCGCGGTGAAGCTGGAGGCCGCGCCGCCGCCCGGGCCGGTGACGCCGTGCAGGTCGATGTTGTGGGGCATCTTGCTGTCCGGCATGTTGCGCAGATGGAACTCCACCGTGTCGCCCTGGCGCACGCGGATGAAGCTGCCGGGCACGGTGCCGCCGAAGGTCCAGAACGTGTAGGTCACGCCCTCGGAGATCGGCATTTCCTTCTCGATCACGTCGAGCGTCACGATCACCTTGGCCGGCGCGGTGCGGCCGGTCGGCGGCGGCACGTTCGGCGGCGAGGTGAGGATGGCCTCGACCGGCTCGCCCTGCGGCGGGCCGAAATCGCCCTTGGCGGAACCGCCCGTCTCCTCCTGGTGGGTGGCGCCGCTGGCGGCCGGGTTCGGCTGCTCGACGCGGCAGGCGGACAGGCCCAAGGTGGCCGCGACGGCCAGGGCCAGAGTGGCATACCGGACTGCGGGTTTCATCGTGGAGTTCCCTTCTGAGGTGGTGTGTGCGTTGTCGGGGGCAAGCATCGTCCGATCGCGGGGGACCGCACGTTGATCCAGATCAAACTGCGACAGCGGATCGAACACTTCGCGCACGCGCTTGACCTGCATCAACATGCGGGTCGCGCGAAGCGCAGAACCTTGCGCCCAACTTCCCGAACGGGCGCGCCTCATGTCCAACCATACACGACTGTTTTCGCTGCTTGCCATCGCCCTCGCCGCCGCGCCGCCGCTGCATGCCGGCGACGCGCCGCCGGCCTCGTTCGAATGGGACCTGCGGTTGCGTCAAGAGCATGTGGACGACGCCGGATTCGCCCGCGACGCCAACGCGTCCACCGCGCGCCTGCGCGCCGGGCTGCGCCTGCAGCCGGCGGCGGGCTGGACGGTGCTGGTCGAAGGCGAGGGCGTGGCCGGCGCGGGCCGCTACAACAGCGGCGCCAACGGCGAAACCGCGTATCCGGGCGTCGCCGATCCGACCGGCGCGGAACTCAACCAGCTCTGGGTCGGCTGGAAGAACGCACGCGGCGGCGTGACCGTCGGCCGCCAGCGCATCGCGCTGGACAACCAGCGCTGGGTGGGCAACGTCGGCTGGCGGCAGAACGAGCAGACCTTCGACGCCATCGCGTTGCAGTGGAAGCCGGCAGCGTCGCTGACCGCGAGCTACCACTGGCTGGACAAGGTGCATCGCGCCGCCGGCGACAAGGCGCTCAATCCGCTGATGCGCGAGCGCGACCTCGACAGCCACCTGCTCAACCTCGCGTGGAAGCACGGCGCGCAGCAGCTGGTCGGCTACGCCTACCTGCACGAGGACCGCGACGTCGCCGGCGCTTCCACCGCCACCTGGGGCCTGCGCTGGATCGGCAGCGCCGTGCATGACGGCCGCGGCTTCGGCTGGACGGCGGAGGCCGCGCGGCAAACCGACTACGCGCGCAATCCCGCGAACTTCGGCCACGACTACTGGCTGCTGGAGCCGAGCTGGACCCAGGGCGCGCTGACCCTGCGCGGCGGCTGGGAACATCTGGGCGGCGACGGCGTTACCGCGGTGCAGACGCCGCTGGCGACGCTGCACGCGTTCAACGGCTGGGACGACCAGTTCGCGACCACGCCGGCGAAGGGACTCGAAGACCGCTACCTCGGCGCGGGCGGCAAGTTCGGCAGTGGCCGCTACGACGGCAAGCTCGCCTGGGCGCTGGCGTGGCACGACTATCGTTCCGACGTCGGCGGCCTGCGCTACGGGCGCGAGTGGAACGCCTCGCTGGGCTTCCCGCTGCCGGGCGGCCTGAGCGGGCTGGTGAAGCTGGCCGACTACCGCACCGACGGCTTCTCGCGCGACAACACCAAGCTCTGGCTGCAGGTGGAGTGGCGCGGCGCGCGGACATTGACGCGATGAACCGGATCGACCTGCGCCAGCTGCCCGCGCCGGAGCCGCTGACCCGCGCGCTGGCCGCCGCCGATGCGCTGGAGCCGGGCCACGTGGTGGAAGTGCTGGTGCCGCAGATGCCGGTGCCGCTGCTGGAGATGCTGGAGGAACGTGGCCTGCGCTGGCGCGTCGAAAGCTGCATCGACGGCGGCGTGTGGGTGGCGATCCTGCGCCCGGCGCAGTGACCGCGGCGCGATGGCGAAGCTGGCGACGCAGCAGGCCCCCGCGCCGGCCGTGCCGCGGCGGTTCCTGTTGTCGGCATCGGCTTGGGGCGTGATCGCCGGCGCGCTGCTGGCGTTCGACGGCGGCGCCGCGCTGGCCTCGCGCTGGGGCGGCGCCACGCTGGCGCTGGTGCACGCGATGGCGCTGGGTTTCCTCGGCAACGCGATGTTCGGCAGCCTGCTGCAGTTCCTGCCAGTGGCCGCCGGCGTGCGCGTGCGCGGCGGACGCGGCGCGGCGCTGTGGCTGCACGGGTCGTTGAACGCGGGGGCGTTGCTGCTGGTGGCGGCGTTCCGCTGGCCGGCGTTGTTGACGCCGCAATGGGGCGGGATGGTGCTGGCGATGGCGTTCGTCCTGCTGGCCGCGCTGGTGCTGCCGGGCATGCGGGCCGCCGAGGGCCAGCGCTTCCTGCGCTGGGGCATGGGCGGCGCGGTGGTCGCGGCGCTGGTCGCCGCCATGCTCGGCCTGTCGCTGGCCCTGGCGCTGTCGGGTCGATGGACGCTGCCGCTGGCGCCGCTGACCGATGCGCACGCCGGTTGGGGCGTGCTGGGCTGGGTGCTGGCATTGCTCGCGGCGGTGGCGCGGGTGGTGATGCCGATGTTCCAGGGCACCTCCACCACATCGACGCGTGCGCAGGGGGCGTGGCAGACGGCGCTGTACGTCCTGCTGCTGGCGGCGCTGGTAATGGCAGTGCGCGGCGTCGCGCTGTCGGGGCTGCGCATCGGCGCGGGCCTGCTCGGACTGGCGTTCGCGATGACGGGCCTGTGGCTGCAACTGCGCGCGCCGAAGCTGCGCGATGCGCCGCTGACGCTGTTCTGGCGTGCGGGCTTGGTCGCGCTCGCGGCGGCGGCCTGCGCGCTGCTGGCCGGCGGCGAGGCGAACGCGCTGCGGGCCGGCGTGCTGGCGCTGGGCATCGGCCTGCCGCTGCTGGTGACCGGCATGCAGCTGGAGATCGTCGCCTTCCTCGGCTGGATCGAATTGCAGCGCCGTTGCGGGCGCGGCGTGCGCCTGCCGGGCGTGCAGCTGCTGCTGCCGGAGCGCGACAAGGCCACGGTGCTGGCGCTGCACGGCGCGTCCGCGCTGGCGCTGCTGGCGGCGCTGGCGCGTCCGGCGGCGGCGCATGCCGCAGGGCTGGCGCTGGCGTTGGCGCACGCCGCGGGCTTCGCCGCGCTGTGCGGCGTGGGCTGGCGGGCGAGGCGATTCGTCGGGGAACGGGAGGCGGGGGAATGAGCAAGGCGTTGCCGCTGGTCTATTCGTGCTCGGGCTGCTCCAGCGCGGCGCAGATGGCCAACCATCTGGCGCTTCGATTGGACCGCGCCGGCGAGGCCGAGATGTCCTGCATCGCCGGCGTCGGCGGCGGCGTGGCCGGGCTGGTGCGCACCGCGCAGAGCCGGCGCCCGATCCTCGCGCTGGACGGCTGCGTGCTGCGCTGCGTATCGGCTTGCCTCGCCAACGCGGGCGTGGTCGCCGACACCCATCTGGTGCTGTCCGACTTCGGAGTGAAGAAACGCAAGCACGCCGACTTCGACGCCGGCGAGGCCGAAGCGCTGTACGCCGCGCACGCGCTGCCCGCCGCGCGTGCGTTGAACGCGGGAGGCGGCCATGACTGAGCGCGCGCCCGGCCTGGCGCCCGTGCGCCTCGCCATCGACGGCGTGGACGACGGCTTGGTACTGCTGCTGGCCGCGCGGACGCGGCTGGCGCGGCTGGCCGGGCGGATCAAGGCCGACGCCGGCGTGAGCGGGCGCGACGATGCGCGCGAGCGGCGCGTGCGCCGGCGCGCCGAAACCCTAGCGGCGGCGCTGGGCGTCGCGCCGGACACCGCCGCCGGCGTGCTGGCGCTGGCGATCGGCGACGCCTGCCGCGCGCAGGGGCTGGCATCTGATCTGGATCAAGGAGCGGCGGGGGAGGCTGGCGGCATGATCGCGGCCACCATGCAGACCCATACCGACTCCGCGCCGGCGCCGGCGCATCCGCTGCTCCGGCTGGTGCCGCCGCCGCGCCGCCTCGCCCCGCTGCTGCGCGCGCTGCCGCCGTCGGCGCAGAAGCGCCTGCTGGAACGCGCGATGGCGAAGGTGCTGGCCGGGCCGATGCAGGACGGCACGCTCGACTTCATGGCCGGCCGCCGGCTCGGCATCGAGGTCAGCGACCTCGGCCTGCGCTGGGTGGTGGAACTGCAGGGCCAGCGGCTGGCGGTGGTCGATGCGCCCGCCGAGGCCACCGTGCGCGGCACCGCCACCGACCTGCTGCTGCTGGCCGGCCGGCTGGAGGACGCCGACACGCTGTTCTTCCAGCGCCGGCTGGTGCTGACCGGCGACGTCGAGCTGGGCCTGACCGCGCGCAACATGCTCGACCGGCTGCCGTGGGAGAAGGTGCCGCTGGGTTTGCGCATCGCCCTCAACCGCGGTGCCCGCTTCGCCCGCGAGGCGCGCGCCGCGCATCGCGCGAAGACCTGAGCGGCGTTCCGTTTCCGCCTCGTCCGCGCCGTCGCCGCGCGGGCATCGCGCATTTCCAATTCCGATTCGTCAGATTCCGACCGAAGGCCGCATGAACCCATCCGCCGCGCCGTCCTGGCATCCCGCACTCGAAGCGCGCCACGCGCCGCTGGTCGAGAAGCTCGAACGCCTGATCCCGTGCATGGAAGTGCCGCTGCACCTGCCGTGGATCGACGCCATCCTCGAACTCAAGCGCCAGCGCGGCGCGACGATCATGGCGCACAGCTACCAGTCGCCGGAGATCTTCCACGGCGTGGCCGACGTCACCGGCGACTCGCTGGCGCTGGCGCAGGCCGCGGCCGACTGCGCCAGCGACCTGATCGTGCTGTGCGGCGTCCACTTCATGGCCGAGAGCGCCAAGATCCTCGCGCCCGAAAAGACCGTGCTGATTCCGGACCTGGACGCCGGCTGCTCGCTGGCGTCCTCGATCACCGCCGCCGACGTGCGCGCCTTGCGCGCGCAGCATCCGGGCGCGCCGGTGGTCAGCTACGTCAACACCAGCGCGGCGGTGAAGGCCGAGTCCGACGCCTGCTGCACCTCGGCCAACGCCGCGCAGGTGGTGGAGGCGATCGCCGCCGAGTTCGGCGCGGACAGGGTGATCTTCCTGCCGGACCGCTACCTCGGCGCGTGGGTGGCGCAGCAGACCGGCATCGAACTGGTGCTGTGGAACGGCCAGTGCGAGGTGCACGAGAAGTTCACCGCGATGGAAGCGCGGCATACCCGCGAGCGCTTCGACGCGAAGATCGTGGCGCATCCGGAATGCCCGCCGGAGGTGCTGGCCGAAGCCGATTTCGTCGGTTCCACCAGCGCGATGGGCGCGTGGCTGGAAAAGGAGAAGCCGTCGCGGGTGGCGATGATCACCGAGTGCTCGATGGCCGACAACCTGCGCAACCGCTTCCCGCAGGTGGAGTTCATCAAGCCCTGCAACCTGTGCCCGCACATGAAGCGGATCACCCTGCCGAACATCCACGCCTGCCTGCGCGAGATGAAGCACGAAGTGACGGTGCCCGATGCGACCATCGCCGGCGCACGGCGCGCGCTGGAGCGCATGCTGGCGGTCGGCCGCCGCGACCGGGTGTGAGCGCGCCCACGCCCGTCGTCATCGTCGGCGGCGGCATCGCCGGCCTGACCGCCGCGCTGGCCGCCGCGCCCGCGCCGGTGCTGCTGCTCAACCGCGCGCGCGGTGCGGAGCATGCGGCCAGCGCGCTGGCGCAGGGCGGCATTGCCGCGGCGGTCGGCGCCGACGACACCCCGCAGGCGCACGCGCGCGACACCTGCGACGCCGGCAGCCACCGCAACGACCGCGCGATGGTCGACGTGCTGACCGAGGGCGCGCCGGCCGCCATCGAATGGCTGCAATGGCAGGGCGTCGCGTTCGACCGCGACGAGGGCGGTGCGCTGCGGCTCGGCCGCGAGGGCGGCCACGACCGCCCGCGCATCGTCCACGCCGGCGGCGACGCCACCGGCGCGAAGGTCATGGAGGCGCTGGTCGCGGTCGCCCGCCGCTCGCCGCACATCGAACGGCGCGCGGGCGTGGACGTCGACGGCCTAGTGCTGCGCGACGGCCGCGTCTGCGGCGTCTGCGCGACGAACCCCGACGGCACCCGCGAAGCCCTGCACGGGCGCGCGGTGGTGCTGGCGACCGGCGGCATCGGCGGCCTGTTCGCCCAGACCAGCAACCCGCTCGACGCCGACGGCAGCGGGCTGGCGCTGGCCCTGGCGGCGGGTGCGGCGATGCGCGACCTGGAGTTCGTGCAGTTCCATCCCACCGCGCTGGCGCTGCCCGGCTTGCACAGCCTGCCGCTGGTGACAGAGGCGCTGCGCGGCGCGGGCGCGCGCTTGCTGGACGCGGAAGGCAACTCGCTGATGGACGGCCTGCATCCGCTGGCCGACCTGGCGCCGCGCGACATCGTGGCGCGGCGGGTCTGGCGGGCCTGTCGCGAAGGCGGCGCGCGGCTGGACGCGCACCGGATCGGCGCGGCGTTCCCGTCGCAGTTTCCCACCGTGTTCCGCGCCTGCATGGAGCGCGGCATCGACCCGCGCGTGCAGCCGATCCCGGTCGCGCCGGCGGCGCATTTCCACATGGGCGGGATCAAAGTGGATGCCGATGGCCGCACCTCGCTGCCGGGCCTGCACGCGGTGGGCGAGGTGGCCTGCAACGGCGTGCATGGCGCCAACCGCCTCGCCAGCAATTCGCTGCTGGAGGGCGTGGTGTTCGGTCGCCGATTGGGCCGGCTGCTGCGCGTGCTGCCGGAATCCGGCAACGAGCGTGGGCGGTTCACATTGGTGCGCCGCAAGCCGTCGCTGGATGCGGCGAGCCTTGCGGGCCTGCGCGAGCTGATGATGCGGGCGATGGGGCCGGTGCGCGAAGGCGAGGCGCTGCGCCCGGCGCTGGAGGAATGCGCGGCGCTGGCGGAGCTGGGTTGGCAGGGTGGACTGGCGCGCGCGATGGTGGAGGCCGCGCTGCGACGGACGGAAAGCCTCGGGGCGCATTTCCGGCTTGATTGAAGCGGGAAGCTCGCGGGGCAGGCATCGCCCAGGCAGGAGCAGGTTCGTGTGCCGTCGTCACCTCAACCCCGTCGTCCTGAGCGCAGCGAAGGATCTGCTTGTTCGCGCCATCAACGGCAGAAGCAGCTCCTTCGCTGCGCTCGGGACGACAATCGGAAATGCGAAGGCGGCAGCATTGGGCGTGGCGCGACGGCCGCAGGACGCGTTGCTTGCCCTGCATCCCGTCCTCGTCGCGTGCATCCGAACCTGCGGGAAAAAAAACGGCACGTCCCTGTGCCGAAAGGAACTTGCCGGCTCAGGCCGGCATCCGCATTCCCGGTTCCCCGTGCCAGTAGCCGTTGCGCTCGCCGATCCGCGCCGGAATCTCCGCGCCTTCGCGCGCCGCGTCGAAGTGACGCACCACCGCTTCCATCCCTTCGGCCTGCGGATACAGGCGCAGGATGTCCACGCCCAGCGCGCGCAGCTCGGGCAGCTCCGGGCCAAGGTCGGTGACTTCCTCGCCCTGTACCGAGATGCCGTTGATGCGCAGGAACGGCCGGCCCTCACGGGTGGCCAGTGGCATGCCGTCGGGATAGTCGATGCAGCGGAAGCCGCACTGGTCCTTCGGCACGTCCAGCGCGCGCGCGGTGAAGCAGCGCGCCGAGTACGACAGCGGCAGCCGGCCCCAGGCGATCACTTCCAACTCCGGCATCGCGCCGCCGTCGGCGACGAAGGCGTCCTTCAGTTCGCCGATCAGCGTGCGGCCCTGTTCCACGCCCGGCACCCAGCGGTGCAGGCCGTCCTCGGCCAGCATCGCCAGCGCACGGTGGTTGTAGACGTTGAGCGAGGGGCCGGCCACGAACGGGCGACCTTTTTCGCGGCATAACTGCACGGCGGATAGATCATTGGCTTCGATCCAGAAACCGCCGTGCGAAATCTGCCGATCCAGCACGCTCAATTCGGACTCGGCCTCGATCAGCGCCAGCGTGGACAGCACGATCTGCTTGCCGGATGCAGCCAGTTCCTCGGCCAGCGCCAGCCAGTCGGCGGTGCGCAGTTCGCGGCGCTTGCTGCACACGGTTTCGCCGAGATAGACGATGTCCACCGGCCAGCGGATCGCTTCGCGGTAGAACGCCAGCGTGCGTTCGCGCGGCCAGAAGTATTGCAGCGGGCCCAGGCTGAGTTTCATCGGCGTTCCTTCAGTGCCAGGCGCGGTGGTACGGACCCAGCGTGGTCTGGTGGCCTTCGGCGTGGCGCGACAGTTCCGCCTGCCATTCCGGCCTGAGCTGCCAGTGCGCCTCGTCGGCCATGACCTGGTCGATGGCCCGGCGCCAGGTGCGCGTGACCGAGCCGACGTAGGCCACGCCGCGCTGACGGCCCTCGATCTTCAGCGCGACCACGCCGATCTGCTTCAGCCGCGGCAGCAGTTCCATCGTGTTGAGGCTGGTGGGTTCCTCCAGCGCGTGGAAGACCTCGTTGCCGACCTCGAAGCGGCCCTTGCACACGGTCGGGTAGCCGGCAGGTTCCTCCGGCTTGAACTCATCGATCAGCACGTCGTTGAGGCGCACGCTGCGGCTGCCGTCGGCCTGCTCATCCCAGCGCACGAACTTCGCCGGCGAGCACACGCCGTGGCGGTTGGGCGAGGCGCCGGTGACGTAGCTGGAGAGCTGGCAGCGGCCTTCCACCATGATGCACAGGCTGCCGAAGGCGAACACTTCCAGCGCCACCGGCGATTTCTCGCACAGCCGCTCGACCTGCTGCAAAGACAGCACCCGCGGCAGCACCGCGCGGCTGATGCCGAAGCGCTCGTGCGCGTAGCGCAGCGCCGGCGCGGTGGTGGCGCTGCCCTGCACGGACAGGTGGCGCGGCAACTGCGGATGGGTGCGCGCGGCGTAGTCCAGCACCGCCATCTCGGCGGCGATGATGGCGTCGGCGCCGAGCGCGGCGGCCTTGTCCACGGCGGCGTGCCAGTCCGCGAGGCGCGCGCTGTCGGGATAGGTGTTCAGCGCCAGGTAGACCTTGGCGTTCTTCGCGTGCGCGTAGCGGATGCCGGCGCGCAGCTCGTCGTCGGAGAAGTTCAGGCCGGGGAAGGCGCGCGCATTGGTCTGGTCGCGGAAGCCGGCATAGACCGCGTTCGCGCCCGCGTCCACCGCCGCCTGCAGGGCCGGCAGGTTGCCGGCGGGACACACCAGTTGCATGCGGAAGGCTCCGGCACGGGGAAGCCGGCATGGTCTTGCGGCGGACGCGCGGGCGTCATTGATTTGGATCAATCGGCGGGACTTGCGCGCGTTGACGTGGGTCATGGCCGGCCGCGCGGGCGGATGCGATGGTGCGGCTGGCGCGGGCGCCGTGCCCGCTATTGCCCTGGAGAAACCCCATGCAGTCCAGCAAGTCCTTTCTCGTTTCCGCAGCCGCGCTGCTCGCGGCGATGGCCGCACTGCCTGCGATGGCGCAGTCGGCGCACGATGCGCATGCGGCGCATTCGCACGTCGCGCCCGCGGCCGAACCCGCGCCGGCGCCCGCGCAGCGCTGGGCCACCGACGCGCCGCTGCGCGAGGGCATGCGCGGCATCCGCCAGGCGGTGCAGGCGCTGGAGCACTACGAGCACGGCCACATGGACGCCGTGCAGGCCCGCAACACCGCACAGCACATCGACGAAGCGGTCAAGGGCATGATCGCGGCCTGCAAGCTGAAGCCCGAGGCGGACGCCGCGCTGCACGGCCTGCTGGCGAAGTTCCTGGCCGGCGCCAAGGCGGTGCGCGAGTCGGAGGAAGCGCCGTCGGCGGCGATCGCGGACATGCGCGCGGCGCTGGCGCGCTATCCGCAGCTGTTCGACGATGCGGAGTGGAACACGCCGGCTGATTGAGCGACAGATCGTGCAGAGACGATGGCCGCTTGAAGTCCCGATCCGTCATGCCCGCGGAGGCGGGCATCCAGCTCCTGAAATGCACGCAGAGCATCAAGCTGGACTCCCGCCTTCGCGGGAGTGACGAACAGAAAGCATGCAGGGAGGCATTGCGCAGCCGCTGTCTGTTTCGATGGTGCGGGCCCCGTTCTACGCCATCGCGAAGCCGCCCGCTTTTTCCTGACCGGCCGCCACGTGCCGCCAAAGCGCATCCACTCGCTTTTCCACGCCGGGATCAAGCTGGATCGGCTTGCTCCAGGTGCGCGTGGTTTCCGCCGGCCATTTGTTGGTGGCGTCCAGTCCGAGCTTGGAGCCTAGGTTCGGGGTCGGGCTGGAGAAGTCGAGGTAGTCGATCGGCGTCCTGTCGATCAGCACGCTGTCGCGCGCCGGATCGACGCGAGTGGCGATCGCCCAGATCACCTGCGACCAGTCGCGCACGTCGATGTCCTCATCGGTGACGATCACGAACTTGGTGTAGGTGAACTGGCGCAGGTACGACCAGATGCCCATCATGATCCGGCGCGCGTGGCCGGGGTACTGCTTGCGAATGGACACCACCGCGATGCGGTAGGAGCACGCTTCCGGCGGCAAGTGGAAATCGACGATCTCCGGGAACACCTTGCGCAGCAGCGGCACGAACACGTCGTTCAGCGCCATCGCCATCACCGACGGTTCGTCGAACGGCGCGCGGCCCATGTAGCTCCCTTGGTAGATCGCGTCGCGGCGCAGGTGCATGCGCCGGATGGTCATCACCGGGAAGTGGTCCTGCGCGTTGTAGTAGCCGGTGTGGTCGCCGAACGGGCCTTCCAGCGCGGTTTCCGCCGGGTCGATGAAGCCTTCCAGCAGGATCTCGCAGCCCGCCGGCGCGTCCAGCCCGGTCAGCGCGCTGGGCCAGATGCGGGTGCGTTCGCCGCGCAGCAGGCCGGCGAATTCGTATTCGGACAGCGTGTCGGGAATCGGCGCCACCGCCGCCAGCAGCGTGGCCGGATCGGCACCGATCGCCACCAGCACCGGGAAGGGCTTGCCGGGATGCGTGGCCTTCCAGTCGGCGAAGTCCAGCGCGCCGCCGCGGTGCGGCAGCCAGCGCATGATGATGCGGTTCCTTCCGATCACCTGCTGGCGGTAGATCGCCACGTTCTGGCGCGGCTTGCGGGTGCCGCGCGTCACCACCAGCCCCAGCGTGATGAGCTTGGCCGCGTCTTCCGGCCAGCAGCGCTGGATCGGCAGGCGCGACAGATCGACCTCGTCGCCTTCCAGCGTTTCGTACTGGAACGCGGCCTCGCGCACTTTCTGCGGCGCGACGTGCGCCAGCTGGGCCAGCTCCGGCCAGGTGCCGAGCGCTTCGCGCAGGCTGGACGGCCAGCGCGGTTCGCGGATCGCCGCCAGCAGTTCGCCGAGTTCGCGCAGGCTGGCGAGCGGGCGGCCGGCCAGCGCCGCCTCGATGCGGTCGCGGTGGCCGTAGAGATTGCCGAGGTAGGCGTGGTCGCTGCCGACCGGATGTTCCATCAGCAGCGCGGGCCCGCCGTTGCGCAGAGCGCGCAGGCTGAGCGACGTGGTTTCGAGTTCGGGATCGACCGGCTCGCCGACGCGCTTCAGGCGTCCTTGGCGTTCGAGTGCTTCGATAAAGGCGCGCAGGTCGTGGAAGCTCATGCAGGCTCGTGGGGTGGCGTGAATGTTCCGGAGGCGAGCGCATCGCTCAGCGAGCGCTGCCAGGGCGCGATGTCGATGCCGTGCGCGTCGCGCCAGCCGGGATCGAACAGGGTCTGCTGGTAGCGCTTGCCGCGGTCGCACAGCAGGCTGACGATGCTGCCGCGTTCGCCGCGCGCGCGCATGTCCGCGGCCAGCTGCAGGCAGGCGGCGAAGTTGGTGCCGGAGGAGCCGCCGTAGCGCGTGCCGATCAGGTCTTCCAGCAGCAGCGCGGCGGCGATGGAGGCGGCGTCCTCGACTTCGACCACCTCGTCCACCACGTCGAAGATGAAGCCCGGCTCCACCCGCGGGCGGCCGATGCCCTCGATCCGCGTGGGCCGGCTGGCGACCGCCTCGCGGCTGCGTTCGCGCCAGCCGTGCACGTAGCCGCTGCCGGTCGGTTCGGCGACGCACAGCCGGGTGGACAGGCGGCGGTAGCGCAGGTAGCGGCCGATGGTGGCGGAGGTGCCGCCGGTACCGACGCCGCAGACGATCCAGGTCGGCTCCGGCCGCGGCTCGCGGCGCAGCTGGCCGAGGATGGACTCGGCGATGTTGTTGTTGCCGCGCCAGTCGGTGGCGCGTTCGGCCAGGCCGAACTGGTCGAGATGGCAGGCGCCGTTGGCGGCGTGCTGCGCGGCGCGGGCGTGCACCTGCGACGGGTCTTCGACCAGGTCGCACTGGCCGCCTTGCGCCTGCACGTCGCGGATCTTCTGCGGCGCGGTGCAGGCCGGCATCACCGCGATGAACGGCAGGCCCAGCAGGCGCGCGAACCACGCCTCGGAAATCGCGGTGCTGCCCGAGGACGCATCCACCACCGTCTGGCCCGGGCGCAGCCGGCCGTTGCACAGCGCGTACAGGTACAGCGAGCGGGCGAGGCGGTGCTTGAGGCTGCCGGTGGGATGGCTGGCCTCGTCCTTGAAGTAGAAGGCGATGTCCGGGAAGCCGGGGAAATCCAGCCGCAGCAGGTGGGTGTCGGCGGAGCGCGTCGCCTCCTGTTCCAGCAGGGCGAGCGCGTCGCTCACCCAGGCGCGGGCGGCGGAATCGGAGCGGTTCGTGGTCGTGTTCATGCGCCCATGATCCCGCGTCCGCCGCCGATCCTCAATTTCCCGCCGCCAGCAGCGCGCGCACCCGCGCGCCGAGGTGCTCGAAATAGCGGTCGATGTAGCTGATCCCGTTCTCGTGGTCGATCAGGTACGGGTTCATCAGCGTGTGGCGCAGGATCGTCAGCCGGTCGCCGCCGTCCTCGGCCAGGGTGGCGGGATCGAGGTCGAGCGCGTCGAGGATGCGCCGCGTCTCCGTTTCGCCCAGCGCCTCGGGCCGCAGCGTGGTCACCGAGCCGAAGAACTGCTTGTCCTGCAAGGGGCGGCTGGTGTCGATGCGCAGTTCGTCGTGCAGGCGGCGGACGAAGGCGTTGGCGACGGCGGCGCTGCGGTTGCCGGCGGGGTTCAGCGCGAAGCAGACCAGGTTGCTGTCCGGCGCGAACGGCACCACCGCGCGCACCACGTCGCGCAATTCGTCGGCGAAGCGCAGCGCGCGCGCGTGGAAGGCTTCCGCCGCGCGAATGGTCTGCGCCGGCAGCAGGCCGAAGTGGGCGTGGTCCAGCGGCAGCACCTTGTGGGTCACGTACACGCCGGCCACGGTCGCACCGGACTTGGAGCCTTCCGGAATGAACTGGCCCAGGCTGCGGTAGCGGCCCATGTAGTCCTTGGGCGCCGCGCCGTGGAACACGTAGTCGGCTTCCTCCGACAGCAGCGCGACGGCGCGGTGGTCGCGGCAGATGAAGGCACCGGCGCCGTAGGGCAGGTAGCCCAGCTTGTGCGGATCGACCGTCACCGAATCGGTGTCGCCCAGCGCGGCGATGGCCGAATAGACCTCGGGCGAGGGGAAGTGGGCGAAGCCGGCGGCCACGTCTTCGCGCGCGCGCAGGCTGCCGTCCGCGTTGCGGAACAGGGTGGCGAGGTAGCCGCCCCAGGCGGCATCGACGTGCACCGCGAAGCCCAGCCCGCGCGCGGCGAAGCGTTCGCGCGCGGCGACGGCGGCGTCGATCGGATCGACCGTGCCGTATTCGGTGGTGCCCATCACCGCCACCGCCATCAGCACCGGCTGGCGCTCGCGCAGGCAGCGCTCCAGCGTCGCGTCCAGCGCGTCCACGTCGATGCGCATGCCGCGCTCCGGCAGCAGTTCCAGCTGCGACCGGCCCAGCCCCAGCAGCTTGCAGCCCTTGCTCCACGAATAGTGCGCGGTGATCGGCGCCAGCACCTTCGGCACCTTCAGCGTCGGGTGCGCGGCGAAGAAGCCGGCCAGCCCGCGCTGCTCGATGCGCTCGCCCTGCACGCGCGACTGCCAGCGGCGGCGCTCGGCCGGCGTCGCCTGCGCCAGCCACGTTTGCCATGCGTCCACCAGCGTGGTGGCCGCGTGCGGATGTAGGTTGAACGCGCTCCAGACGTTCTCCGGCAGTGCGAGATCGGGCACGCCCGCCGCCAGCAGCGCCACCGGAAACGCCTTCTGCGCCAGCCCCAACCGCAGCGCCTGGTAGTTCGCCAGCGTGCCGCCGGAAGTGAGGTGGCCGAAGGCGCAGTCCGCGCGCTGCGGATCGTTGACGTAGCCCAGCATGCCGGCCAGTTGCAGGCCGACCTTCACCTCCAGCTCCACCGTCACCGGCGCGGCGTCCTCGGAGACGTTGTTGGGGTTGTAGGGCAGGGTGAGGATTTGCGCCGCGAGGCCGGGCAGCAGCAGGTCGGAGGCCATGTGCCCGATGTAGCGCGGGCTGTGGAACGGCACCGACTTCTTCAGCGCCGCCGACAGCTGGTGCAATTCGCGGCGCATGCGCGCCTCGAACGCCTGGTAATCCGGATGCTGCGCCGCCGTGGTGGAGATTGCTGGCGGGTCCTCGGGATGGAAGTTCCGCCGCCAGTACACGTGGTCGCGCAGGAACTCGACCACGAGTTTCTCCAGCAGCGCGTCGTTCTCGCCGTAGGGGCCGAGGAAGCAGGCGTCGAGCGTGCGCGTGCGCGCGTCGGAAGCGGGTTGCATCGAGGAGAACTCCGGGGTGTTCAGCCGAACAGCCGCAGCAACCAGCCCGCGGGATGGTGCATGCGGGCGATGCCGAACATGAAGGCGAAGGTGGCCAGCGCGGCCACGTAGAAGATCGTGCGCTGGGCGCGACTGCGCTTCTCGCGCATCGCCAAGACGCCAAGCGTCACGTACAGCACCAGCAGGAGCAGCTTGGCGGTCAGCCAGCCGTTGGCGAACATCGCCCCCGGCAGCATCGAGAACAGCATGGTGGCCGAGGTCAGCAGGATGGTGTCGACGGTGTAGCTGCCGTACTTCGGCAGCCAGTGCTGCGGCCAGCGCGCGCCCAGCAGGGACGCGCCGCCGCGCAGCGCGAAGATCGCGCCGCTGCACATCACCGCGTGCACGTGCGTCCATTTGATCTGCGGGTAGAACTCCATCATCGGCGACATGCGCGCGTCCTCAGCCCGGCCGCCCGTCGGCGCGTGGATGCAGGTAGATCGACAGCGAGCGCAGCACCCAGGGCAGGAACGCCAGCAGCCAGCCGGCCGCGGCCACGACCTGCCAGAAATAGCCGTCGGGCGCGGCCTCGGCGGCGATGCGGGTCAGCGCCACCAGCTGCAGCAGCGCGAACGCGAACCAGCCCACCGCTGGCATCGCCATCGGCCGGCCGGAATGGCCCTGCGTCACCCGCGTCACCATCGCCACCAGCAGGCTGCCGAAGAAGCCGATGAACAGCGCGTGCGCCGGCCCGCGGCCGAGCACGAACTCGCCGCCGCCGGCCAGGATCGCGCTCTGCGCGGCGTACAGCGCGAACGCAACCGGCAGCCAGGCGAAGCCGAGGAACAGCACCCACAGGATGCCGGGGGCCTTGCCGTGCGGCCACCAGCGCAGCAGCACCAGCGCGCTGCCGATCGCCAGCAGCGCGTCGACCGGCCACATCCAGGCGTTCGCGTGCGCCAGCTCCAGTACCAGGTGCGCCAGCAGCAGCGCCCACAGCGCGGCCAGCACCCACAGCGGCCGCCACGCGCGGTAGCCCGGAATGATGTTCCCGGCGAAGAACGGGAACATCCGGTGCGCCACCGTCGCGTACACCGGCAGCAGCAGGCCGAACGTGCCCAGCTTGATCGACACCGTCACCGCCCACGGCCTCGCGCCGTGCAGGTAGGCGGCCATCAGCAGCAGGCCGAGCAGGCCGAACGCCATCGCGGCGAAGCACGACCACGCATGCCAGGTCGGCCCCTTGCCGACGCGGCGCTCGACCAGCAGCACCCGCAGCAGCTGCGACAGCCCGTACACCCAGCCGACCAGCGACATCACCACGCCGATGTGGACCATCGCCTGCTGCCCGGACAGCATCCCGCCGACCACCGCCAGCTGCCCGCCGAGCAGGCCCAGCCCCACCGGCACGTAGTGCCAGCGCGACAGGTCGGGCGTGCCCGTCCAGCGCGGGAAGGTGGTCATCAGGAAGCCGAACATGAAGGGCGGCAGCAGCTGGTACTGCATGACGAAGGCGTGCATCCAGCCGCCGAACGGCGTGCCGGCGGGTAAGCCGACGACGCCCCAGCGCGCGTCGATCAGCCACAGCAGCCACCACGTCATCGCCAGCAATACGTTGACCGCGCCGACGAAGAACAGCAGCCGGTGCGGCGCTTCCGCCAGCAGCGCGGGCGAGAGGCCGCCGCCGGCGTCGTTGTGGAGAGTCCTGTTCATGCCGGCAGTGTCGCGCCGGGCGGTGGCGGTCGCCTTGATGCAGGTCAGCCGCGCGGTCGCATCCTGATTTTCTGCTCGCCGGAAGGACATCCAAAAAGAAAACGGGGATGGCGCATGGCCGTCCCCATGGCTAGCGGAGTTTTATCGCTTCATGCGACATGGCGTTAGTGGGGACGGGTCAGCAGTTGCCTGCATTGCGTACCTGCGTGGTCAAGCCCAGAGGATGTAGTTGATTTTGGAGGTGCCGCATCGGGATGCCCCTAGTCCGGCGGTGGCAGTCGTAGGTGTGAGTGGATCCTGCTGTTCAAGGCGCAGGTATTTTTCTCTCATCCAGAAGCTTAGGGCGCGTCACCTTCAATCGAATGGCAGGGAGTTTGCTTGGAAGGATCAATTGGCGGTGCATTCGCGAACTCGCGCGCATATGTGGCCTTTGCCCATTCCTCGGCGCGCACGATCTCATCGTCGGGGAGTATCTCCAATTCCAGAAACCGATTCAGGCTTGTTTCGATGTCTGCACGTGATGGTGATCCGGGTGGGGTTCGGTACAGCGCAAGCTGCTCGGCGCGAAAGGTCAGGTACGGATCAGGCGGGGGTATCATTTCTTCCGTCCGGGGATTGTCCGCGACAAGCCCGGCAGGGAAATGTCTGTATATCAGCATGTTGGCAACATAGGGGTCCCCGCGTTCCAGCGCATTTTTTATTACGGCTGGACCGTGTTCTATATAGCGTGCTTGCAGATATTTTCTATATCTTGCACTCATTTCATGATTTACGGATGGGAAGTCGTCTCCCAGGATAACGAAGCAGCTTTGGGCATCCGCATCTCCCTGTTTCGCTGCTTCTAGAACGGAAACCATGAAAGCGCGCGCCACAGTCTCTTCGTTGGCGCCGCGACACAGCGCTTTAGTCTGTTGCAGTGTTGACTGCCAAAGCAGGGTCCGTTCCGGTGTCAGTCCGTTGTCGGCATGATTTTTATCCGCGACAGATCGCGCAATGAAATAATACAGGCAGTTGCCGGACTCCTTGAACGTTTTGGTCGTGGATTCCAGGTCATTGGTAATGCCGCGAGCAGCTAGCCTCCTTGCCCATTCGCTGGCGTCATGGGTTGCATTGGATACTTGAGGCATCCGAACATGCATTGCGGCCTCGGGTGGCGCAGTTTCTTCATTCGTTATCGGAATTGCAGCATTATGCGTTTCGCGCCACCAGAAAAAAGATAGAAGCACGATTGTCAGGCCGCACATGGCCAGAATAATGGATTGCTTTTCTTTCATGGGGAAGGTCTCATAAATTTCTGGCTATGTCTTAAGGTGAAAAAAGATATTGCCAGGGCGACGGCGTTGGGATCATTGCGGGCATTTTGATCCATTGTCATTTATGTACTGTCGAAGTGCATAAATTCCATACCAGTCCGCTGTTTGTTCGCTGGCGTTACTGATCACCAAATGAGCCGTTTCGTGCCCGATGACAAAAATCGAGGTTCCAAGTGCTGTTAGTTCTCCGGGAGCACTAAGGTCGCCATAGACGGAATGTATTCCCTTCCTGTCAACTCGAGACGGTTCAAATGCGGCGTTGTACAGATAGCCCCAAGCGTATCCATGGTCAGCGCTTCCGCCTACCGGCCTCCAGGTTGCTCCAGCTGGAGCTTTGTTACTCGTCTCATACCTCCGGGTACCTGGCTGGGCAACGCCATTGACAACCTGTTGAAACGCCCAGCGATCCTTTTGCTTCATCGTTCTGCCGGAGTGCATCTTGTTCTTGACATCCGCGTGGAGATATTCGCTCATCACGCATTTGAGCTTGGAAGATAACTCCAGATCAGGACCGCGAGAGTCACTCGGTGGAACGCCACCGCCTCCGGGCGGCGAGGTTGGGGGGCCGCTGGGGCCGGGAAGAGTGTTATTGCCTGGGACACCTGGGAGAGATGGGTCGTAGTAGCAGGCGCCTCCCTGGACAACCCATTTTGTTCCATTCCAGTAGCCGGTGCTTGGTTCGCACCACCAACCCTCTCCAGCATTGTCCAAGGCGCTTGTCCGCGGTGAAAAGCCGAACGTTCCAGCAAGCAAAAGAGTGCCGGTGATAGCCTTGACCTTGGTCATGCGAGTTTGTCCCCTGTGGTTTTTGAGCTGTGGATGTTTTTCTGTCTTCAGCCTGCGTCCTTCTTCCCGGAAGTTCTTGCATTCTTTCAGCATGTTTAATGCGTAGGAAATTCAAGAAAGTTTTGTTGTAGGCGTTTCTCCAATAAAGAAGGGGACGGCAAGTGCCGTCCCCTTTTGGTGCAATCGCTTTGCGTCAAGGCGTTTCAGTTCGTCGCGATCTTCGGCTTCAGCCACTTGCGGGCGATGAACAACGCCAGCATCAGCGCGCCCGCCGAGAACACCAGGTCGCCCGGCATGCGCATCCACACCAGCATGTCGATGATCGGGCGGTTCATGAACTCGGCGGAGCGGGCGAACCAGTAGCCGTGATCCAGCGCCGCGTTGAGCTGCAGGACGCCCATCGGCAGCAGGGTCAGCAGGCCCATCAGGCCGAGGCCGATGTTGAGGCTCCAGAACGCGCCGCGCAGCAGGCCCTCCGGCCATTGCACCTGCGGCTTCAGGCCGCGCAGGCAGAACAGCATCAGGCCGATGCCGAGCATGCCGTACACGCCGAACAACGCGGTGTGGCCGTGCAGCGCGGTCAGGTTCATGCCCTGCATGTAGTACAGCGCGATCGGGGTGTTGACCAGGAAACCGAACAGGCCGGCGCCGACGAGGTTCCAGAAGCTGGTGGCCAGGAAGAACATGATCGGCCACTTGTAGCGGGCCATCCACGGGGTGGCGCGGCTGTGGCTCCAGGTTTCGTAGGCTTCCAGCCCGATCAGCGCCAGCGGCACCACTTCCAGGGCCGAGAAGGTGGCGCCCAGCGCGACCGCAGCCGTGGTGGTGCCGGCGAAGTACAGGTGGTGGAACATGCCCAGCACGCCGCCGGTCAGGTAGACGATGGTGGCGAACAGCACGTTGATGGTGGCCGACTTGCCGCGCAGCAGGCCCAGCTTCACGAACAGGAAGCTCATCACCGCGACCGCGAACACCTCGAAGAAGCCTTCCACCCACAGGTGCACCACCCACCAGCGCCAGTACTCGACCACCGAGATGTGGCTGTTCTCGCCCCACATCAGGCCGGCGCCGTAGAACAGGCCGATGGCAATCGTGGAGAGGAACAGCAGGCCCACGATCGAGGACATCTCGTCCTTGCGCTTGAGCGCCGGCCACAGCGCGCGGCCCACCAGGGTCAGCCACACCAGCAGGCCGACGAACAGGAACGCCTGCCAGAAGCGGCCGATGTCGGTGTATTCCCAGCCCTGGTGGCCGAACCAGAAGTTGTACTTCAGGCCCATCTTCTGCATCACCGCGAACCACTGCCCGGCGAACGAGCCGACCACGATGATCAGCAGGCAGGCGAACAGGAAGTTGACGCCGGCGCGCTGGTACTTCGGTTCATGCCCGGAAATCGCCGGGCCGATGTACAGGCCGGTGGCCAGCCACGCGGTGGCGATCCACAGCACCGCCAGCTGCGTATGCCAGCTACGGGTCAGCGAGTAGGGCAGGATCTCCGCGATCTTGAAGCCGTAGGCTTCCTGGCCTTCCACCTGGAAGTGCGCGGTGGTCGCGCCCAGCAGGATCTGGCACAGGAACAGCGCCACCACGACCCAGAAATACTTGGCGGTAGCCTTCATCGACGGAGTGATGGTCAGGCTCTGCAGCGGGTCCTGCGCCGGCGGCGTCGGCAGTTCTTCCTTGCCGTGGTAGGCGGCGTAATGCCAGGCCAGCAGGCCGACGCCGCCGATCAGGAACAGCAGCGAGAACATCGACCAGATGAAGTTGTCCGAGGTCGGCTTGTTGCCGATCAGCGGCTCGTACGGCCAGTTGTTGGTGTAGCTGCGGTTCTCATAGCCGGGACGGTCGGTGCCGGTGGCCCACGCGGTCCAGAAGAAGAACGCGGTCATCGCGCGGCGGTTGTCGCCGTCGGACACCGTGTTCTCGCGCATCGCGTAGGCTTCGCGCAGCTCGTGCGTGGCCGGGTCGTTGGAGAACACGCTCTCGTAGTGCGCCGCGACCATGCTGATCGCCTGCGCGCGCATGTCGCTGACCACGATCTCGTTCTTCGTCGCGTCATAGGTGTTGGTGCGGACCATCGGCTTGACCGCCGCCTGGATCTTCGCCTTCTCGCCGTCGTCGAGGCTGGCGTAGGACTGGCCGGTCGAACCGCGCGCCTGCAGCTCCAGCAGCGCTTCGGTTTCGCGATGCAGCCAGTCGGCCGACCAGTCGGGCGCGACCAGCGCGCCGTGGCCCCAGATGGAGCCGAGCTGCTGGCCGCCGATGCTCTGCCAGACCTGGCGGCCGCGGTCGATGTCGGCGCGGGTGTACAGGGTCTGGCCGTTGGCGGCGACCACGCGATCGGGGATGGGCGGTGCGGTGTGGATCAGGTCCACGCCGAGCCACAGCATGACGGCGAAGCTGGCGGCGAGCAGGGCCCCCAGACCCAGCCACAGCCGTTTGGTGATGGACATTGCGACTCTCCTGATCTTGGAACGGGCGTATTGAACGAGCGGGCGCATCCTCGGCCGAACGGCCGCGGGGCTCCATGACTTGAATCAACTTGGCGCGAGGATGCGCGGGAGAGGCATCGGCCCGCCTCCGCGGCGCGGCGAGGCGTTCGCGTTGCGATGTCGCGAACGGCGCCGCGGAATGGCGCTGTGGCGGGCGGCGGGGCGAATGCCGTCGGAAATCCGGATGCGGCTCAGCGCGGAAAACGCGAACCGGATCGCGCGAATCGAATCGGCTTCCGGTTGATCCGCGTCAAACGGATGGCAGCGTGGACAAGCGGGGCGAGCCCGAAGGCTTCACTCGCGCAGGATCGGCGCGGCCATCGCCTCGAGGCGGTCCGGGGCAAGCAGTTCGACTTCGCGGCGGTCCACCGCCAGCACGCCCTCGTCCTGCATCCGCCGCAGCACGCGGCTCACGGTTTCCGGGGCCAGCCGCAGGTAGTTGGCGATGTCGGTGCGCGCCATCGTCAGCTGGAAGCGGGTGGACGAGAAGCCGCGCGCGGACAGGCGGCGCGACATCCCGACCAGGAACGCGGCGACGCGCTGGTCGGCGCTCCAGTCGCCCGCCAGCAGGGCGGCGCGGCCGATGTCGCGGCTGAGCAGGCGGAACAGCTCGCGCTGGATGCCGGGCACGCGGGTCGCCAGCACCGAGATCTTCGGGAACGAGAACCGGCACAGCATCACCGTGTCCAGCGCGATCGCGTCGCACGGGTAGCGGTGGCCGTCGATGGCGTTGAGGCCGATCACCTCGCCGGGGAAGTGGAAGCCCAGCACGTGTTCGTGGCCGTCGCGGTCGGTGACGCAGGTCTTGACCGAGCCGGCGCGGACGGCGGCAATGGCCTCGAACGGGTCGCCCTCGCGGAACAGGTAGTCGCCGGCGTGGAACGGGCCGACATGCTCGACCAGCACGTGCAGTTCCTTCAGCGCGTTCTTGTCCATGCCCTGCGACAGGCAGGCGTGGGAGAACGCGCAGGTGGTGCAGAACTGCAGTTCGTCGCCGTCGTCGGACAGGACCTGCGGGCTCAGGCGAGGAAACGGCAGGTTGCTCATGGCTGCCACCGGCGCGGGTGCGTGCCGTCCGGGAGCCGCGACGGCGGCGCGGCCCGGAGCGATCGTTTCGGGAGACAGGTCAGATCGCGCGCGAGAAGCGCGGCCGGGCGTCGGGAGCGGGCGGGGCCAAGTATTGGTCGAAGCACATGGCAATGTTACGCAATAGCAGGCGTCCGTGCGACGTGGCCTCGATGCGGCCGGGCAGGAGCCGGACCAGGCCGTCCTCGGCCAGCGGACGCAGGCGTTCCAGCTCGGCCGCGAAATACTCGTTGAAGCTGATCCCGTAGCGGCGCTCCAGCGCGGCCATCGGCACTTCGCCCTGGCACATCAGCGACTGGATCAGGTCGGCGCGCAGCTCGTCGTCCTCGCTCAGGGTCATGCCGCGGAACACCGGCAGCTTGCCGGCGTCGATGGCGGCCTCCCACGAGGGCAGGTCGCGCGGGTTCTGGCTGAAGCTGTTGCCGATGTGGCTGATCGCGGACACGCCCAGGCCGATCAGGTCGCTGTCGGCATGGGTGGTGTAGCCCATGAAGTTGCGGTGCAGGCCGCCGCGCTGCTGCGCCTGGGCGAGGTCGTCGTCGGGCAGGGCGAAATGGTCCATGCCGATGTAGACGTAACCGGCGGCGGTGAGTTTCTCCACCGCCAGCTGCAATAGCGCGAGCTTCGCCTCGCCGTCCAGCAGCAGCGCCTCGTCGATCTGCTTCTGCGGCTTGAACAGATGCGGCATGTGCGCGTAGCTGTACACCGCCAGCCGGTCCGGGCGGATCTCGGTGACGATGTCGAGCGTCCTGCCGAAGCCTTCCAGGTTCTGCCCCGGCAGTCCGTAGATCAGGTCGATGTTGACCGAGCGCAGCTCGGCCTGACGGCTGGCCTCGACCACCGCCCGGGTCTCCTCGACGCTCTGGATGCGGTTGACCGCTTCCTGCACCTTCGGGTCGAAGTCCTGCACGCCCAGGCTGACGCGGTTGAAGCCGATCTTCGCCAGCTCCGGCAGCCAGGCCGGCTCGCAGAAGCGCGGGTCGATCTCGATGGAGATGTCGCGGTCGCCGGCCTCGGCGAAATGGAACTGCCGGCGCAGCGTGTCCACCACGTCGCCCAGTTGCGCGGGCGAGAGGAAGTTCGGGGTGCCACCGCCGAAGTGCAGCTGGATCACTTCGCGGTCGCGGTCGAACAGCGGCGCGATCAGCGCGATCTCGCGCTGCAGCCGCGCCAGGTAGGCCTCGCCGCGCGCCAGATCGCGGGTGATGATGCGGTTGCAGCCGCAGTAGAAGCAGGGGCTGAAGCAGAACGGCACGTGCACGTACAGCGACAGCCGGCGCGGGATCGGCTCCTCGTTGCTGGCCTGCACGACCTCGCGCAGCGCCGCCTCGCCGAATTCCGCGTTGAACTGGGGCGCGGTCGGGTACGAGGTGTAGCGCGGGCCGGGCCGGTCGTAGCGGCGCAGCAGGCCGGCATCGAAGGCGATGAGCTGGGAGTGCATGGGCGCAGCTTAGGCAGGGGCGGGCGGTTGCGAATTGATCCTGGTCAACCGATGGCGATGGGGCTCAGGTCCGGCTCAGACCATACACCGCCGTGTCCAGGCGCGAAACGCCGTCGACGTAACCGGCGTGATCGCGCGGGATCGGGCGGCGCTCGCGCAGCTCGACGTCCCAGTCGCCGCCGTACAAGGCGCGGACTTCGTCCTCCGGCACGCTGAATGGCGGGCCGGCGCGTTCGTCCTGCGGATATTCCAGGGTGATGAGCAGGCCGCGGCAGCCGGCGGGCAGGCGCGCGTGAAGCTCGCGGACGTAGCGCCGGCGCAGCTCCGGCGGCAGCGCGATCAGCGCGGCGCGGTCGAACACGGCGGCGCAGTCGGCGAGGATCGCCTCGTCCAGCCCGAAGGCGTCGCCACAGATCAGTTCGATGTTGCCGGCGCGGTAGTGGATGCCGTAGCGGGTGGTTTCGATGTCGGGTTGCAGGCCGTGTTCGGCGAAGAACCGTTCGACGGCGAGCTGCGACAGCTCTACGCCCAGCACGCGGTGGCCCTGTTCCGCCAGCCACAGCATGTCCAGCGATTTGCCGGCCAGCGGCACGAATACTTTCGTGCCCGCCGGCACGCCCAGTGCCGGCCAGTGCTTTTGCAACAGCGGCGTAGGCGTGTCCTGGTGAAAGCCGATCCGGTTGTCCTGCCAGCGCTGGTGCCAGAAATCGGGTTGCATGCGATTGCCTCCGTGTTTTTTTGCTCCCTCCCTTTCGCCGTAGGCGAAGGGGAGGGCTGGGGAGGGGTGCTTTTCACTTTGGCCCGAAAGGCACCCCTCCCGGCCTCCCCCTTCGCTGCGCGAAAGGGGAGGAGGAAGATCACTCCACCGCTAGCGCGTCCACCTTCTGCCAGCCGCGCGGCAACAGCCCGCCGCGCGCGCCACGCGCGCCGATGTAGGGATCCAGTTCCTTGAACGACAGCGTCATCGTGCGGCTGCCGGACTTCACCAGCAGCTTGCCCGCGGCCGGTACCACCGCGATTGCCACCACGTGCTCGGTACCGCGCTTGGCCTTCGGGATCTCGATGATTTTGTTGCCCTTGCCCTTGTCGAGTTCCGGCAGCTCGGAGAGCGGGAACGCCAGCACGTGGCCGGCGCTGGTGACCGCGACGATGCGGTCGGTCGCGACGTCGGCGGCCATCGCCGGATGCAGCACGCGCCCGCCTTCCGACAGCGACAGCAGCGCCTTGCCCGCCTTGTTGCGGCTGGTCAGGTTCTCGAAGCGGGTGACGAAGCCGTAGCCGTGGCTGGAGGCGATCACGAAGCGGGTATCAAAGTCGCCGCTGGCCAGCGCCTGGAAGGTTTCGCCCGGCGCGGGCGCGAAGCGCCCGGTCAGCGGCTCGCCGTTGCCGCGCGCGCTGGGCAGCGTGTGCACGGCGGTCGAATAGCTGCGGCCCGACGAATCGAGGAAGGCCACCTGCTGGGTGCTGCGCGCACGCGCTGCCGATAGCAGGCCGTCGCCCTCGCGGTAGGACAGTGCGGAGGCGTCGATGTCGTGGCCCTTGGCGGCGCGCACCCAGCCCTTTTCGCTGAGCACCACGGTCATCGGCTCGCTCGCCACCAGTTCGGTCTCGTCCAGCGCCTGCGCGGCCTGGCGCGCGACCAGCGGGCTGCGGCGCGCGTCGCCGAACTTCTTGGCGTCGGCCAGCAGTTCGTCCTTGACCAGCTTCTTCAGCTTGGCCTTGCTGGCGAGGATCGCGGCGATGCGCTCGCGCTCGGCGGCCAGCTCATCCTGCTCGCCGCGGATCTTCATTTCCTCCAGCCGCGCGAGCTGCTTCAGCTTGGTGTCGAGGATGTAGTCGGCTTGGTCCTCGGACAGCTGGAGGCGCGCCATCAGCACGGCCTTCGGCTCGTCCTCGGTGCGGATGATGCGGATGACTTCGTCCAGGTTGAGGAAGGCGACCAGCAGGCCTTCCAGCAGGTGCAGGCGGCGCTCGACCTTTTCGAGGCGGTGGTTGAGGCGGCGGGTGACGGTGTCCTGCCGGAACGTCAGCCATTCGCCCAGCAGCATCTTCAGGTTCTTGACCTGCGGGCGGCCGTCCAGGCCGATCACGTTCATGTTGACCCGGTAGCTCTTCTCCAAGTCGGTGGTGGCGAACAGGTGGCCCATCAGCTGTTCGACGTCCACGCGGTTGCTGCGCGGCACCAGCACGATGCGGGTGGGGTTGGCGTGGTCGGATTCGTCGCGGATGTCTTCCAGCCACGGCAGCTTCTTGGCGCGCATCTGGTTGGCGATCTGCTCGATCACCTTCGACGGCGACACCTGATGCGGCAGTTCGGTGATGACGATGTTGCCGTTTTCTTTCACGAACACCGCGCGGGCGCGCACGCTGCCGGTGCCGGTCTCGTACATCGCCTGCAGGTCGGCGGCGGGCGTGATGATCTCGGCGGCGGTCGGATAGTCCGGGCCGCGCACGTGCTCGCACAGGTCGCGCACGGTCGCGTCCGGGTCGTCCAGCAGGCGCACGCAGGCGCTGACGATCTCGCCTAGGTTGTGCGGCGGCACGTCGGTCGCCATGCCCACGGCAATGCCGGTGGTGCCGTTGAGCAGCAGGTGCGGCAGGCGCGCCGGCAGCCAAGTCGGCTCCTCCAGCGTGCCGTCGAAGTTCGGCGTCCAGTCGGCCGTGCCCTGGCCCAGTTCGCCCAGCAGCACCTCGGCGATCGGCGAGAGCTTGGATTCGGTGTAGCGCATCGCCGCGAACGACTTGGGATCGTCGCTGGAGCCGAAGTTGCCCTGGCCCTCGATCAGCGGATAGCGGTACGAGAACGGCTGCGCCATCAGCACCAGCGCCTCGTAGCAGGCGGAGTCGCCGTGCGGGTGGAACTTGCCGATCACGTCGCCCACGGTGCGGGCGGATTTCTTCGGCTTGGACGCGGCGTTCAGGCCCAGCTCGCTCATCGCGTAGACGATGCGGCGCTGGACCGGTTTCAGGCCGTCGCCGATGAAGGGCAGGGCGCGGTCGAGCACCACGTACATCGAGTAGTCGAGGTAGGCGCGCTCGGCGTACTCGCGCAGCGGGATCTGTTCGAAACCGTGGAAGGTGGAGCGGATGAGGTCGTCGGTCATCCGCCCATTCTAAGGTTTAGCGCGGGTAGGCCGCTCCGGGTTCCTGCACCTTGCCCGCCGGCCGGGTCCGGATGCGCGGGCGCAGCCAGGCGGCGAAGCCGGCTTCGTCGAGGCTGCCTTCGGCCAGTTGCAGCATGGCGACGTACTTGTCTTCCTCGCCGGCCATCAGTTCGCCGTCGTTGAGGGCGATGAACACGCGATAGCAGACGTGCGCGGTGCGCTTGTTGCCATCGACGAACGGGTGGTTGCGCGCCAGTCCGAACGCCAGCGCGGCGGCCAGATCTGCCAGGTCGGGCGGCGGCTCGCCATAGGCGTGGCGCTGCTGCGGACGGGCCAGCGCGGAATCCAGCATGCCCTCGTCGCGCACGCCGCTGCCGCCACCGTGTTCGGCCAGCTGGCGCTCGTGGATGGCCAGCGCCAGCGCCTTCCCGATCCATACGATCATGGCGGCTTATTGCGCCAGCTTGCGCAGCACCAGGCGATCCTCGCGCATCACCTGCTCCGCCACGTCCATCTGCGCGGCCAGCTGCGGGTCGTAGGCGGTCAGGCGGATGCCGTCCGGGGTCTCCAGCGCGTACAGCGCGTCGCCCTTGTCCAGGTGCAGGCGGGCCAGCAGTTCCTTGGGCAGGATGACGCCGGCGGAATTGCCGATGGCGGTGATCTTGAGCTTCATGGGCATGCTTCGGGCGGAAAGTTATAACCGATGTTATCACTTCCGGTGCCGGCGCAGCGCCCATTCCACGTGCTCGCGCACCACCTTTGATGGATGGTCGCGGCGGCTCGCCAGCGCGGTCAGCACCTCCGGCGTGGTCGGCGCGTTGCCGAGGGCGATCGCGATGTTGCGCAGCCAGCGCTCGTGCCCGCTGCGGCGGATCGCGCTGCCTTCGCTGCGGCGCAGGAACTCGTCCTCCTCCCAGGCGAACAGTTCCACCAGCGTGGCCTTGTCGAGGTCGTTGCGGACGCGGAAGTCGGGCTCGTCCGCGCGCCTGGCGAACTTGTTCCACGGGCAGACCAGCTGACAGTCGTCGCAGCCGAAGATACGGTTGCCGATCAGCGGGCGCAGTTCCTCGTCGATGCTGCCGTCGTGTTCGATGGTGAGGTAGGAGATGCAGCGGCGCGCGTCCAGCCGGTACGGCGCGACGATGGCCTGCGTCGGGCAGATGTCGATGCAGCGCGTGCAGGTGCCGCAGTGCGCGCTGGCCGGTGGATCGATGGGCAGCGGGATGTCGACAAAGAGTTCACCGAGGAAGAACCAGCTGCCGCCGTCGCGGTCGATCAGGCAGGTGTGCTTGCCGATCCAGCCCAGCCCGGCGTTGCGCGCCAGCGCGCGTTCCAGCACCGGCGCGGAGTCGGTGAAGGCACGGTGGCCGAACGGGCCGATCTCCGCCTGCACGGTTTCGGCCAGCCGTTGCAGGCGGTTGCGCATCAGCTTGTGGTAGTCGCGGCCCAGCGCGTAGCGGGCGACGTAGGCGCGCTCGCCGTCGCGCAGGTTCTCCCACGCGGCGTCCGGATCCTTGCCGTAGTCCAGACCGACGGAGATCACCCGCACCGTGCCCGGCAGCAGCTCCGCCGGCCGCGCGCGCATCGCGCCGTGGCGGGCCATCCACTCCATTGAGCCGTACAGGCCCTGCCCGAGCCAGTCGAGCAGGTGGGTTTCGTCCTCGCGCAGGTCGATGCCTGAAATCCCCACGCGCTGGAAGCCGGCCTCGCGCGCCAGCGCGCGGATGCGGTCGGCGAGCGCGGCGTGGTCGGGGGTCTCCATGGCGCGGAAGTATAGGCGTCGCCTCCATGCCGGCAGTTCGGCGGCGGACGCTTCGCGGGTAGGATGGCCGCAGCGAATCAGCCTGGAATCGCCGCATGCACGCCCCGCTGCCGCTGTTCGATCCCGCCGCGCTGCGCATGCTGGAAGCGCGCGGAACCGCGCATTGCGACGGCGACGCATTCGCGCTGATGACGCGCGCCGGGCAGGCGGCGTGGCGCTGCGCGCTGAAGCACTGGCCGCAGGCGATGCGGATCGCGGTGGTGTGCGGGCCGGGCAACAACGGCGGCGATGGTTACGTGCTGGCGCGGCATGCGCGCGAGGCCGGGCGCGACGTGCGCGTGCTGCGCCTGGCCGAACCCGCGAGCGCGCTGGCGCAGCGTGCCTGTGCGGACTATCTCGCCGTCGGCGGCGCGGTCGATGACGCGCTGGGCGATTGCGACCTGATCGTCGACGCGCTGTTCGGCATCGGCCTGTCGCGCGCGCCGGATGCGGATGCCGCCGCGCTGATCGACGCCGTCAACGCGCACCGCGCGCCGGTGCTGGCGCTGGACGTGCCCAGCGGCATCGACGCGAACAGCGGAAGCGCGCCGGGCGCGGCGGTGGATGCCGACTGCACGCTGCAATTCCTTGCCCGCCATCGCGGCCTGCGCACCGGCGCGGCGCTGGACCGCTGCGGCGAACTGGAGCTGGCGACGCTGGAGCTTCCCGCAACCGTGTTCGACGGCATCGCGCCCGCCGCGCTGGCCTATCGCGCCGATGCCTTGCCCGCGTTCTTCCCGCTGCGTCCGCGCGACAGCCACAAGGGTCGCAACGGCCACGTGTTGTGCATCGGCGGCGACGCCGGCAGCGGCGGCGCGATCCTGCTGGCCGTGCAGGCGGCGCTGCGCAGCGGTGCGGGGCTGGTCAGCGTGGCGACCCGCGCGGCGCACGTGCCGGCGCTGCTGGCGCGTTGCCCGGAAGCGATGGCGCATGCGGTCGAGGGCACGGCGGAACTCGCGCCGCTGCTGGAGCGCGCGGATGTCGTCGCGATCGGGCCGGGGCTGGGTCAGGGCGAATGGGGCCGCGCGATGTTCGATGCCGCGCTGGCCTGCGGCAAACCGCGCGTGCTGGATGCCGATGCGCTCAACCTGCTGGCCGCCTCCGGCGCGTCGCTGCGCGCGGACGACATCGTGACGCCGCATCCGGGCGAGGCCGCGCGCCTGCTCGGCTGCGCCACCGCCGAGGTGCAGCGCGACCGCTTCGCCGCCGCCAATGCTTTGCATGTGCGGCTAGGCTGCGCGGTGGTGCTGAAGGGCGCGGGCAGCATCGTGCAATCCGAGGACGCCGCGCCGGCGGTGATCTGCGCCGGCAATCCCGGCATGGGCACCGGCGGCATGGGCGACCTGCTGACCGGCGTGGTCGCGTCGCTGCGCGGGCAGGGCTTCGACGCCCATGACGCGGCGGTGGTCGGTGCGCTGCTGCACGCGGCGGCCGGAGACGCCGCCGCGCGCGAGGACGGCGAGCGCGGCCTGCTGCCCTCCGATCTGCTGCCATGGCTGCGCAGGCTGGCCAATCCGGTGCGACGATAGGCGGATGTCCGATCTCCTCCTTTCCGACACCGCCGCCACCGAAGCGCTGGGCGCGCGGCTGGCGCAGACCCTGCCCGAGCGCGCCGTCGTCCATTTGCATGGCGATCTCGGCGCCGGCAAATCTACCCTGGCGCGGGCGCTGCTGCGCGCGCTGGGCGTGACCGGCACCATCCGCAGCCCCACCTACACCCTGGTCGAGCAGTACCTGCTGCCCGCCGGCGGGCTGGCCCTGCACCTGGACCTGTACCGCATCGGCAATCCGGGCGAACTGGAGTTCCTCGGGCTGGATCCGGCCGAGGCCCGGCTATGGCTGGTGGAATGGCCGGAGCGCGGACAGGGCGCGTTGCCGCCGGCAGACCTGGACATCGAACTAGCGGTGGACGGCGACGGCCGCCGCTGCGCCCTGCGCCCGCAAACGCCGGCGGGGCAGGCTTGGGCGGAGGCGCTGCAAACCGGTTGAGTTGCGGCAGGAAGCTGCGCGCTGATCGAGAAAGATCGCGCAGGTCACGGATTATTCAGGGAAAAGTGCTTGCGCACTGGGTTCGCAAGTGCTTAACTCCCGGCCATGCGCCTGAGGGGAATCCACATCGAGCAGATCCTGCTGGCAGCCATGCTGCTGGCGGCGCTTTGCTGGAATCTGGCGAATGCCTCGGAAATCAGGCAGTTGCGCATCGAAACCGGGGCCACCGGCACGCGCGCCGAGCTGCAGCTCGACAAGGCTGGCGCCTACAAGCTGATCCCGCTGTCCAACCCGGAGCGGCTGGCGGTGGACTTCCCCGACAGCCGGCTGGCGCGCGGCCTGGCGATGCCCGCCGCCGCCGGCATGGTGAAGGCGGTGCGCACCGGCCAGCCGGTGCCGGGCACGGTGCGGGTGGTGTTCGACCTGGCCGGCGCGGTGAAGGCGATCCCCACCACCATCGAAACCGCCGGCACCGGCTACACGCTGGTGCTGGAATGGCCGGGCGACCGTGCGCCGATGACGGCGGCGGTGCCGTCCGTGCCGGCGAAGCAGGAGGTCGCGAAGCCGGAATCCGCCACCGCGCTTCCGCCCGCGTCCGATCCCATCGCGCAGATCGCCAGCCAGCCGATGCCCGCGGTGACCGGCACCGACGCGTCCACGCGCTCGCCTGCACCCGCAGCGGCGCCTGCCTCCGATACGACCCAGCCCGCGCCGCTTCCGCCGCCGCCCCGGCTGCCGATGCAGTCCGGCATGCGCCCGCTGGTGGTGGCGATCGACGCCGGCCACGGCGGGCAGGATCCCGGCGCGCACGGCCTGAACGGCGCGCGCGAGAAGGACGTCACGCTCGCCATCGCCCGCGAACTGGCGCGGCAGATCAACGCCACGCCGGGATTGAAAGCCTATCTGACCCGCGACAGCGACGTGTTCATCCCGCTCAACCTGCGCGCCCGCCGCGCCAGCGCCAACAAGGCCGACATCTTCCTGTCGATCCACGCCGACGCCGCCGAGAACCGCGGCGCGCGCGGCTCGTCGGTGTACGTGCTTTCCACCCGCGGCGCCTCTTCGCAGCGCGCGCGCTGGCTGGCGGACAAGGAAAACGCGGCCGACGTGATCGGCGGCGAGCGCGTCCGCGCCGCCGACAACACCCTCACCTCGGTGCTGCTCGACCTCACCCAGAGCGGCAACATGAAGGCGTCGGAAGACGCCGCCGAGCACGTGCTGGGCGGCCTCAAGCGGGTCGGCAACAACCACAAGCCGGACGTGGAGCGCGCCAACTTCGCGGTGCTGCGCACCTCCGACAAGATGCCGGCGATGCTGGTGGAGACCGCCTTCATCTCCAATCCCGACGAAGAGAAGCGGCTGACCGACCCGGCGTTCCAGCGCACGTTGGCGAGCGCGATCCTCGACGGCGTGGACCGCTATTTCGCTCGCCAGCCGCCGCCCGGCACGCTGTACGCGGCGCGCGCGCAGGCCAACCAGTCCGCGCAGGCCACGCAGGCACCCGCCGGCATGACGGGCATCGGCGGCGCGGGCGGCAGTCCGTAACTTCGTCGTCATTCCCGCGCAAGCGGGCCGCTACTGGCAGACCAATGTCTGTCCAATCCAGGGACTTTCGCTTTTCAAAGGTGTTGAACGTCCTTGGACACACGGCCTGTGCCGTGAGAAGCGGCCCGCTTGCGCGGGAATGACGGGACTTGTTCGGCGGTGTCTTAGAATCCCGGCGTGAGCATCCGCCAACTCCCCGACACCCTCATCAACCAGATCGCCGCCGGCGAAGTCGTCGAACGCCCCGCGTCCGTCGTCAAGGAACTGGTCGAAAACGCGCTGGACGCCGGCGCCAAGCGCATCGACATCGACCTGGAAGAAGGCGGCGTGCGTCTGATCCGCATCCGCGACGATGGCAGCGGCATCGCGCCCGACGAACTGCCGCTGGCGGTCAGCCGCCACGCCACCAGCAAGATCGCCTCCATCGACGACCTCGAAGCGGTGGCGACGCTGGGCTTCCGCGGCGAAGCGCTGCCGTCGGTGGCCTCGGTCAGCCGCTTCCGCCTCGCCTCGCGCCGGCGCGACGCCGAGCACGGCGCGGAGCTGCGCATCGACGGCGGCAAGCTCGGCGAGGTCGCGCCGAACGCGCATCCGCACGGCACCACGGTGGAAGTGCGCGACCTGTTCTTCAACGTGCCGGCGCGGCGCAAGTTCCTGCGCGCCGAGCGCACCGAGCTGTCGCACATCGAGGAATGGCTGCGCACGCTGGCGCTGGCGCGGCCCGGCGTGGAGATCCGGGTCAGCCACAACGGCAAGCCGTCGCGGCGCTGGAAGGGCGAAGGAAATCTGCTCAGCGACGTGCGCCTGCACGAAGCATTGGGCGAGGAGTTCGCCCGCAACGCGCTGCGCGTGGACCACGCGGGCGCGGGCATGCGCCTGCACGGCTGGATCGCGCAGCCGGCCTACAACCGCGCCAGCGCCGACCAGCAATACCTCTACGTCAACGGCCGCAGCGTGCGCGACCGCAACGTCGCCCACGCGGTGCGTCAGGCGTACAGCGACGTGCTGTTCCACGGCCGCCATCCGGCCTACGTGCTGTTTCTCGAACTCGACCCGCGCGGCGTGGACGTGAACGTGCATCCGGCCAAGCACGAGGTGCGCTTCCGCGAGTCGCGCCTCGTCCACGATTTCGTCTACCGCACCCTGCATGCCGCGCTGGCGGAAACCCGCGCCGGCAGCGTCGCCGCGCCCACGCCGCCGATGCACGTCTCCGCCGATGCGCCGCGCTGGTCGATGCCGCCGGCGCCGCAGCAGCAGGCGATGGGCCTGCGCGTCGCCGATGCGCCCGCCGCCTACGCCGCGCTGTACGCGCCGCGCGACGGGTCTGCGCCGATGCAGCCGGCACCCGCGATGCCGATGCCGGACGATGCGCCCGGCGGCATGCCGCCGCTGGGCTTCGCGGTCGCGCAATTGCACGGCATCTACATCCTCGCCGAGAACGCCGACGGCCTGATCGTGGTGGACATGCACGCCGCGCACGAGCGCATCGGCTACGAGAAGCTGAAAGCCGCGCACGACGGCGCCGGCCTGCGCACCCAGCCGCTGCTGGTGCCGTCCAGCCTCGCTGTCTCCGAGCGCGAGGCGGAAGTGGCCGAACGCGAAACCGACACGCTGGCGCAGCTCGGCTTCGAGGTGCAGCGCAGCGGCCCGCAGTCGCTGCTGCTGCGCAGCGTGCCGGCGCTGCTGGCGCACGGCGACGTGGAGGCGCTGCTGCGCGACGTGCTGGCCGACCTGCGCGAGCACGGCAGCACCCGCCGCATCGCCGACACCCGCGACGAACTGCTGGCGACCATGGCCTGCCACGGCGCGGTGCGCGCCAACCGCCGCCTGAGCATCCCCGAGATGAACGCCCTGCTGCGCGAGATGGAGGCCACCGAGCGCTCCGGGCAATGCAACCACGGCCGTCCCACCTGGACGCGTTTTTCGCTGGCGGAGATGGACAAATGGTTCCTGCGCGGACGCTGACGCTGCTGGCCGCGGCCCTGCTGGTGGCGGCCTGCGATCGTTCCGCCGGACCCAGCGCGGCGCAGCAGGCCGCGAAGGCGAAGGCCGCCGCCGAGTTCGCCGTGTCCGAACGGGCGTGGCGCGACCAGCGGCTGGCCGAACTGACCAAGCCCGACGGCTGGACCAGCCTGATCGGCCTGCACTGGCTGGATGCGGGCACGCACCGCGTCGGCAGCGCCTCCGACAACGGCATCCGCCTGATGATGGGGCCGGCGCACCTCGGCGTGTTCAGCGTGCGCGACGGCAGGGCCCGCTTCGTGGCGGACGTGGCCGTCGCCCTCGATGGCGAGCCCAGCAAGGGCGGCGCGCTGCGCAGCGATGCCGACGAAGGCGGCCCCAGCGTCATCGCGTTCGACGCCGGCAAGGGGCTGGCGACGGTGATCGCGCGCGGCGGCCGGCTGGCGCTGCGGGTCAAGCATGCCGACGCCGGCAGCCGCCTGCATTTCACCGGCCTGGACTACTGGCCCGGCGGGTCCGGCTGGCAGGTGCAGGCGCGCTTCATCCCGCATCCGGCCGGCAGGACGCTGCCCATCGCCAACATCATCGGCACCACCGACGAGATCCCCAACCCCGGCGTCGTCGAGTTCACCCGCAACGGCACGCCGTTCCGCCTGGAAGTGCTGGACGAAGGCGAGGGCACCCTGTTCCTGATCTTCGCCGACCGCACCAGCGGCCACGGCAGCTACGGCGCCGGCCGCTTCCTCGACGCGCCGATGCCGGACGCGCAGGGCCGGCTGACGCTCGACTTCAATCGCGCCTACAACCCGCCGTGCGCGTTCACCCCGTTCGCCACCTGCCCGCTGCCGCCGCCGGAGAACCGGTTGAACCTGCGCGTGGAAGCGGGCGAGAAGACCTATCTCAAACCCGCCGCTCCGGCCAAGGACACCTGATGAAACCGCGATTGCTCGCCCTCGCGCTGTGCGCGCTGCTGATCCCCGCCGCCCATGCCGACCAGCCGGCGCAGGACGGCAAGCGGCCGCTGCTGTGGAAGGTGTCCGACGCCGACAATTCGGTCTATCTGCTCGGCTCGTTCCATCTGCTGAAAGCCGACGACTATCCGCTGCCGGCGGAAGTGGACCGCGCCTTCGACGACAGCGCCTCGCTGCTGTTCGAGGTCGATCCGGCGGCGATGACCGCGCCGGAATCGGTGGCGGCGATGCAGAAGTACATGGCCTATGAAGACGGCAAGACCCTGAGCGCGGTGCTGCCCAAGCCCACGCTCGCCAAGCTGGGCACGCTGGTGTCCGCCAGCGGCGGCTCGCTGCAGGCGCTGGAGCACAGCGAGCCGTGGGCGGTGAACCTGGGGCTGGTGCTGGGCATCACCCAGGCGATGGGCTTCCGTCCGGAACTGGGGCTGGACCGCAAGCTGATGGCGCGCGCGCAGGACGCCGGCAAACCGGCGGCCGGACTGGAGACGGTGGAAGACCAGATGAAGGCGATGGACGCCGTGCCCTACGCCGAGCAGGCGCAGGGCCTGGAGGAATTCCTCGACGACCCGCAGAAGTCGATCCGCGAGATGGGCGACATGCACGCCTGGTGGCGTGCCGGCGACGTGGCGAAGCTCGACGCGGAGATGCGCGCGGAAATGGCGCGCAAGACCCCGGAGAGCTATCGCCTGCTCGACGTGGAGCGCAACCAGGCCTGGCTGCCGCAGGTGGAGAAGCGCCTGTCCGACTCGAAGAAGGACAACACGCTGGTGGTGGTCGGCGCGCTGCACCTGCTGGGCGGCGACGGGCTGGTGGAGCAGCTCCGGGCGAAGGGCTATACCGTCGAGCGCCTATGCGACGCCTGCGGGGCGGACTGATCCGTTTCAACTGACGGGCGAGCCCATTCTGTTCGTGCCGCTGCTCCCGCCTCAGTAGGAGCAGCGTCAGGCTTCGAGCCTGGACGATGCTCCGATGCGCATCGACGCGGAAAAACCGATCCCAGGATCCGATCCGCGACTATCCGCCTCGATCCGCGTCCAATGTTCCCCGCGGAAAAGAAGCGACTCACCGCATCACGATGCAGTCCACCGGGCAGGCCGGCACGCACAGCTCGCAGCCGGTGCATAGTGCGTCCAGCACCGTGTGCATGTGCTTCGGCCCGCCGACGATGGCATCCACCGGGCAGGCCTGGATGCACTTGGTGCAGCCGATGCAGTTGGCTTCGACGATGAAGGCGAGTTGCGCCGGCTTGTGTTCGCCGCGGCTGCGATCAAAGGGGCGCGGCGCCACGCCCAGCGCCTTCGCCAGCACGCGTGCGCCGGCATCGCCGCCGGGCGGGCAGTGGTCGGGACCGGCCTCGCCGCGCGCCATCGCCTCGGCATAGGGACGGCAGCCGTCGAAGCCGCATTGCCCGCACTGGGTCTGCGGCAGCAGGCGGTCGAGGCGTTCGGCGAGATCGGTCATGGCGTTCCCCGCGCGGCGCCGGCATGCGGGCGCCGATCCGGTGACATCATCCGTCCGCGCACGCCTTCAGACCTGTTCGACCAGCGGCAGAAGTTCGCGGGTTTCGTGTTGGATGCGGGCATGCAATGCCTCGAAGACGGCGTCCGCCTCGCGCCGGAACCCGTCCGGATCGGCGGCGATGCGTGCGCGGGCGTTCCAGCGCGTCGCGAAGGTGCGGTAGGCTTCGGCCAGGCCGCCCATGTCCTGCCGGAAGCGCTTGCCGGCGGCTGCGATGTCCGGGTTCGCGGCGTTGGCCAGCGCCGGATACAGCATGCGGTCCTCGATCGACAGGTGCAGCCGGATCGTCGCACTGAGCTTCCCCAGCTCGCCGGAGATTGCGTCGGCGTTCTCTGCGACCCCCGCCTGCATGAGCGCGCGCAGCGCGTCGATGCCCGCGAACAGCGCGTCGTGATCGCGCCTGATCTTGCTGGTGTCCATGCAGCCTGCAACGGGAAAAGCGCGGGGAACCGGCGCGCGTTCAGCGCACCGGCATTCCGGGCTGTGCACCGGCGTCGGCGTCCAGCAGCGCCAGCGTGCCGCCGTCGAAACCGGCGGACAGGATCATGCCCTCGCTGGTGCCGAAGCGCATCTTGCGCGGGGCGAGGTTGGCGATGAACACCACGTTGCGGCCGACGAGTTTTTCAGGCTCGGCATAGCTGGCGCGGATGCCGGAGAAGATCTGCCGCTGGCCGAGATCGCCGGCGTCGAGCAGGAAGCGCAGCAGCTTGTCGCTGCCTTCCACGAAGCCGCATTCCAGCACCTTGCCGATGCGCAGGTCGAGCTTGGCGAAATCGTCGATGCCGATGTGGCCGCCGGTATCGGCGGCCGGCGCGGCGGCGGACTTGTCCTGTTTCTTCTCCACCGGCTTCGCTTCCGCCTGCTTCGCGGCGGCCGCGGGCGCGGCGAGCGTTTCCTTGGACGCGTCCACCATCGCCTCGATCTGCTTCGGATCGATGCGGGTGAACAGCGGCGCATAGGCGTTGATGCCGCGCGCCAGCAGCGGCGCGTCGAGCTCGCCCCAGCCCTTCACCGGTGCGGCGAGGAACGCCGCGGCCTGCGCGCTGGTGCGCGGCAGGATCGGAGCCAGCGCGGCGGCCAGCACGCGGAACAGGTTCAGGCCCTGCGTGCACACGCTCTGCAACTGCGCGTCCGCACCTTCCTGCCTGGCGATGACCCACGGCTTGTGGTCGTCGATGTACTTGTTGGCCTCGTCGGCCAGCGCCATCGTCTGGCGGATCGCGGCGGCGGCATCGTTGCGCTCATAGGCCTCGCGCACGCCGGCCAGTGCGGACACGAAGCGGTCGTACTGCGCGGGATCGGGCAGCGCATCGGCCAGCCTGCCGCCGAAGCGCTTGTCGATGAAGCCGGCGCAGCGGCTGGCGAGGTTGACGAACTTGCCGACCAGGTCGCTGTTCACCCGTGCGGTGAAGTCGGCGAGGTTGAGGTCGAGGTCGTCCACGCCGCCGGAAGACTTCGCCGCGAAGTAGTAGCGCAGCGCCTCCGGATCGAGGCCGGCGTCGAGGTAGGTGCGCGCCATGATGAAGGTACCGCGCGACTTGCTCATCTTCGCGCCATCGACGGTCAGATAGCCGTTGACGTGCAGCCGCGTCGGCGCGCGGTGGCCGCTGCCGTGCAGCACCGCCGGCCAGAACAGGCCGTGGAAGTTGACGATGTCCTTGCCGATGAAGTGGTGCAGCTCGGCCTCGCTGTCCGGCGTGAGGAAGGCGTCGAAGTCGATGCCGTTTTTCGCGCACAGGTTCTTGAAGCTGGACAGGTAGCCGATCGGCGCGTCCAGCCAGACGTAGAAATACTTGCCGGGCGCGCCCGGAATCTCGAAGCCGAAATAGGGCGCATCGCGCGAGATGTCCCACGCGCGCAGGCCGCCGTCGGCGTCCAGCCACTCCATCAGCTTGGCCTTCACGCCGGGCAGCATGGTGTCTTTCGACAGCCAGTCGCGCAGGAAGGCCTCGAAACGGCCGACCTCGAAGAAGTAGTGCTCGGAATCGCGTAGCTCCGGCGTCGCCCCGGACACCACCGACTTCGGTTCCTTCAGCTCGGTGGGCGAGTAGGTCGCGCCGCAGACTTCGCAGTTGTCGCCGTACTGGTCGGCGGCGCCGCAGTTCGGGCAGATGCCCTTGATGTAGCGGTCGGGCAGGAACATGCCCTTGGCCGGATCAAAGAACTGGGCGACGCTGCGGCGCGCGATGTGGCCGCCGGCGTCGAGGCGCGCGTAGAACCGTTCGGTCAGCTCGCGGTTGGCGGCCGAATTGGTGGAGTCGTAGTGGTCGAAGGCAACAAAGAACGCCGCGAAGTCGCGCTCGTGCCCGGCCTGGATGGCGGCGATGAAGGCTTCCGGCGTGGTGCCGGCCTTCTCGGCGGCCAGCATGATCGGCGTGCCGTGGGTGTCGTCGGCGCAGACGTAGTGCACCGTGTCGCCGCGCATGCGCCGCGCACGCACCCAGATGTCGGCCTGGACGTAGCCGACCAGGTGGCCCAGGTGCAGCGGGCCGTTGGCGTAGGGCAGGGCGTTGGTGACGAGCGCGGAGCGGGACATGGGCGGGCGGGTTGCAGGGGGATTGGCGATTATCGCACGCGCAAAACGACGAAACCCCGGCGCGGCCGGGGTTTCGGGGGATCGCTGAAGCCTGCGGTCAGTCCGCGCGCACCCAGGTCGCGGTGCGGCAGATGAAGGCCACGCAGCCCTTCACTTCCAGCTTCTTGCCGCCGTCGATCAGCTTGACCGACTTGGCGTTGAAGTTGCGGTCTTCCGACGGCTTGTAGCCGTTGCCGCCGCCCCAGGTGCCGTCCGGCTGGGCCTTCAGGTTCCACAGGGTGACGATGCCGACGTAGGGCTTGCCCTTGTACTGGCCGCTGCATTCGTCGCAGTTGGCCGGCATGCCGAGGTTCTCGGTGATCTTCGCCGCCAGCGTGCCGTTCTTGGCCTCGTAGATTTCCGAGATGGTCATCGCCTTGCCGGTCTTGTCGTCCAGCGTCTTCCACTTGCCGACCGGCGAGGCATGGTGCTGCGCGGTGGCCGCGAACGAAAGCGAGGCCAGCACCGCCGCCAGGATCATCTTGCGCATGTACGTTCCCTCCCGGGGATCAGCGGGGCGCGGCGCGCCCCTTGCGGGCTTTTATACCCCATCCGACGGCGTATGGAAGGTGCCGCCCGTCCGGCCCGGATGCCGGGAGTTCAGGCAAAAAAGAACCCCGCCTTGCGGCGGGGTCCAGGGTGTCGCGATGGCGCGGGCGGATCACTTGCCCTTGCCGAAGCTCCACTTGGCTTCGATGTAGTAGGCGCGGCCCAGTGCGTCGAAGTTGTAGCTGTTGTACGGCTCGTCGCTGGTGCTCGGATAGGAACGGGTGTCCATGTCGGGCATGCGGTTGGCGATGTTGTTGACCATCAGCGACACGGTCAGGTCGTTGGTGACATTGAAGTTCACGCTGCCGTTGACCGTGGTGTACGAACCCAGGCGACCGCCGCCGGCGAACGCGTAGCCCGTCGGGTCGAGGGTGGCGCGATAGTTCGGGGTCGGGCCTAGGTAGTTGGCGTACAGCGTGGTCGTCCAGCGGTTCTTGTTCCAGCTGGCCGAGGCGCTGGCCTTGTACTTGGCGTCGGTGCTCCAGTACGGATCGCTCAGCGCGTCGCGGACCGGGTCGGTCGGGTAGGTCTGGATCTCGTGCTTGAGGTTGCGCGTCCACGAACCGGCCAGGTTGAGCAGGCCGAAATTGCCCAGCTCCACGCTGTAGTTGGTGTCCACGGTCACCGCGTTCAGCGTTTCCTTGGCGACGTTGACCTTGTCCAGGCTGATCGATTCCACGTTGCCGCTGACGTCGCGGACGATCTGGTTGCCGGCCGCGACGCAGGTGCCGGAATCCGCCGGCAGCTTGCCGAGGCGGCAGTTGGCCTCGTCACGCAGCAGCTGGTCCACGTCCTGCAGCGCCACTTCGTTGCGGATGTCCCAGTGGTGGAAGTCGGCGCTGAGCGAGAACTTCGCAGTCGGCGCCCACACCACGCCATAGCTCCACACGGTGGCGTTGATCGGCTTCAGGTCCGGGTTGCCGGACTGCTCGCCGAAGTACTGCATCTCGGAGTACTGGCTCGGGCAGTTCGTCACCTGGCCGGCATCGAAGCCCAGCAGGGCGCAGTTGTAGTAGTCGACCGCCTTGCTGTAGAAGCCGCTGGCGCCCTGGAACTGGTCGGCCAGGGTCGGCGCCTTGAACGCGGTGCCGTACTTGCCGCGCAGCAGCAGCGATTCAAACGGGCGGTATTCCAGGCCCAGCGCGTAGGTCGGCTTGGAAATCTCGGTGCCGGCCATGCGGAAGCCGTCGTAGCGCGCCGAGGCGGACACGGTCAGCTGTTCCCACACCGGCAGGCGCAGCTCGCCGGTCAGCGCATAGCGCGAACGCTGGCCCTTGCCGCTGACGCCGGTCAGGCCCCAGATGTCGCCGTTCGTCAGGCGCGCGTCGGGCTCGTAGCTCCAGCCCTGGGTGCCCGCTTCCACGGCCACCGCCATGCCGGCGTCGCCGCCCGGCAGCGAGAACAGGGCGCCATTGGTGAACTGCGCGCGCAGCATGTTGTCGTAGGTGCGGCTGCGCGAGCGCACGTAGGTGGAGAGGCCGGCGAAGTCTTCCGGCGACATCAGCGTGTAGAACGCGGCGTAGTCCGGGGTGAACACCGGGTAGGCATCGTAGTTCGGATCCCAGCCCTGCTGCTCGCCCAGCACGCGGTCCAGGAAGTACGCGTCCACCTTGTCGGCCAGCAGCGCCTGGCTGATTTCGGTCAGCTTGTACTCGGTGCGGGTCAGGCTGAGGTCGTAGTCCCAGTTCGAGTCTTCGCTCAGGGTGCCGTTCACGCCGAAGGTGACGGAGTAGGAGCTGCTCTTGTTCTGGTCGTTGTGGTCGTTCCAGTTGCCCACTTCTTCCGGCGCGAACGCGCGCTGCAGGTTCAGCAGCTTGCCCTGGTTCGGGTCGTAGTAGGCGCCGAAGCCCACTTCGGTGCCCCACCACAGGTAGCCGGAGCCGCTGTTGTATTCCACCTTCTCGTGATTCAGCAGTACGTCGGCGTAGGCCTGGGCGAGGTCGTTGAGATCAAAGGTGGAATGCGCGTAGACCTGCGCCGATTCCTTGCTGTTCTTCAGGGTGCGGTAGCCCGGGGTCCACTGCGAACCGCAGTAGTCGCCCTTGCCGGCGCGTGTCTGCTTGCCCTCGGTGCCGCCGAAGGCGCTGCCGAGGTTGGCGCAGTTGGCCGGGTCGAGGAACACGTAGCTGTAGTCGTTCTCGACGTCGAGGATCGTCCAGTCGCGGCTGGCGATCGGCGCTTCGCCGTCATAGCCATTGAGGTTGAACTGCTGGGTCAGGTCGCGCTGCGACGCCCACACCGGGTCGGCCTTCTCGGCCTGCACGCCCAGCAGGGTGTTCCAGCGGCCGCCGGCGCCGTTGACGCTGGTGGCGAAGCTGACGCGGCCGCTCTGGCCGCCGCCCTTCTCGTAGTCGCCGATGCGGCCGCTCAGCACGCTGCCTTCGATGTTCTTCTTGAGGATGATGTTGACCACGCCGGCGATGGCGTCCGAGCCGTACAGCGAGGACTGGCCGCCCGGCAGGATCTCGATGCGGTCCACCAGATCGACCGGGATGCCGCTGATGTTGTTGAACACGTCGGAGCCGTTGTACAGCGCCGGGTAGTTGGCCATCGGGCGGCCGTCGATCAGGTACTTCACGTAGCTGGTGGACAGGCCGAACAGGCTCAGGGTGTCGGCGCCCTGGGTGAAGCCGCCGGAGCTCTGGCTGTTCTGCACGCCGCCGGTGGCGAACGAGCTCTTCTGCAGCACTTCGGCCACGTTGTTGAAGCCGCGGGCCTTGATGTCCTCGGCGGAAATGATGGTGACCGGGACGAAGGTTTCGACCTGGGTCTGCGGGATCAGCGAGCCGGTGACGACGACCTTGTCCAGCTCCTTGGCCTGCTGGGCGGCGGCATCGGCGGGCGCCTGCGACTGGGCGAAGGCGGTGGCGGGCAGCAATGCGGCGGCAAGCGCCAGCGCCAGCGGGCGACGGTGGGATACGAACATGGGGGGACTTCCTTTGGTCTTCTTCTTCGATCTTGTTGTGGACATGCGCGACGGATGCGGGGCGCATGCGTCTCCGGATACGGAGGCGACGGAACCTAACATCCGGTTAACATCCGATCCCTGAACGCACGGAGCGGTTTTGTATTGACTGCTCTTTGCAGATCGTGCGAGGCGCGCGCGTCGCTGGAGAGGCGGTCGGCTGCGTCGCGCGGATGACGGGAATCAAGGGGAAGCGGGGACGGCTTCGCTAGAATCGACGCACTCCCCACGCGTCATTCCGCCATGTCCCGCCTGCCTTCCCACGCCGTCCAGGGCGAGCTGAAACCGCTCGCCAATGTCCGCAACGTCATCGCCGTCGGCTCCGGCAAGGGCGGGGTGGGCAAGTCCACCACCGCGGTGAATCTGGCGCTCGCGCTGGCCGCGGAGGGGCTGAAGGTCGGCATCCTCGACGCCGACGTGTACGGCCCCAGCGTGCCGATGATGCTGGGCCTGTCCGGCCGGCCTGACAGCCCCGATGGCAAGAGCATCACGCCGATGCGCGCGCACGGGGTGGAAGCGATGTCGATCGGCCTGCTGGTCGACCAGGACGCGCCGATGATCTGGCGCGGGCCGATGGCGACGCAGGCGCTGAACCAGCTGCTCAACGACACCCGCTGGGGCGACCTCGACGTGCTGGTGGTGGATCTGCCGCCGGGCACCGGCGACATCCAGCTGACCATGGCGCAGAAGATCCCGGTGGCCGGCGCGGTGATCGTCACCACGCCGCAGGACATCGCCACGCTGGACGCGCGCAAGGCGCTGCGGATGTTCGAGAAGGTCGCCATCCCGGTGCTGGGCGTGGTCGAGAACATGGCGGTGCACGTCTGCGGCAATTGCGGCCACGCCGAGCGCATCTTCGGCGAGGGCGGGGCGAAGCGGATGTCCGAGCAGTACGGCGTGCCGCAGCTGGGCGCGCTGCCGCTGGAGATCGGCATCCGCGAGCAGGGCGATGCGGGCACGCCGATCGTCGTCGCCCAGCCGGAATCGCCCGCCGCGCAGGCATACCGCGACGCCGCGCGGGCGCTGCTGGCCGAACTGGACAAGCGGCCGAAGGTGCGCGCCGGGATCATGGCCTCGCTGCTGGGCGGCTGATCCAGGCGCACAAATCCGCAGGCAAGTCCGTAAAATCGCCGGTTCCGCACCGGGAACAAGCGCATGAGCATCAAGAGCGACCGCTGGATCCGCCGCATGGCCGAGCAGCACGGCATGCTGGAGCCGTACGAGCCCGGCCAGGTCAAGCAGGTGGACGGCCAGCGCATCGTCAGCTACGGCACCTCCAGCTACGGCTACGACGTGCGCTGCTCGCGCGAGTTCAAGGTATTCACCAACATCAACTCGACCATTGTCGATCCCAAGCACTTCGACCCCAAGAGCTTCGTCGACGTGGTGGCGGACGAGTGCATCATCCCGCCCAATTCCTTCGCGCTGGCGCGCACGGTCGAGTACTTCCGCATCCCGCGCGACACGCTCGTCGTCTGCCTCGGCAAGAGCACCTACGCGCGCTGCGGGATCATCGTCAACGTGACGCCGCTGGAGCCGGAGTGGGAAGGCCACGTCACCCTGGAGTTCTCCAACACCACGCCGCTGCCGGCGCGCATCTACGCGAACGAGGGTGTCGCGCAGATGCTGTTCTTCCAGGCCGATGCCGACGACGTCTGCGAGACCAGCTACAAGGACCGCGGCGGCAAGTACCAGGGCCAGACCGGGGTCACCCTGCCGCGCACGTAAGCGCGGTCAGGCCAGCGCGGCGCGCAGCGCGCCGACCCGCTCCACCAGGTCTTCCGGCGCGTAGGCGCGTGCGTTCGCCGCGCCCCAGACCGGGCGCGGCCAGGCGATGTCGTCGGTGTAGCGGGCGATGACGTGCACGTGCAGCTGCGGCACCAGGTTGCCCAGCGCGGCGACGTTGAGCTTGTGCGGCTTGAACAGCGCCTTCAGCGCGCGCGCCGTGGCGTCGATTTCCTGCGTCAGCTGCGCGCGCTGGGCGTCGTCCAGGTCGAGGATCTCCACCGCGCCGGCCACCCGCGGCACCAGCACCAGCCACGGATGGTTGGCGTCGTCCATCAGCCGCACTTCGCACAGTTTCAGGTCGATGACCGGCGCGGTGTCGTCGGCCAGCCGCGGGTCCAGGTGCCAGGCGCTCATCGCAGGTGCTCCGTGAAGAAGGCCAGTGTACGCCGCCATGCCAGCGCGGCAGCCTCGGGCTGATAGGGCGGTTCGGGATCGCGGTTGAACGCGTGGCCGGCATCGTCGTAGGCGAAGACCTGCGCCTGCGGCTGCTTCCGGCGATGCGCCTCCACCGCGTCCGGCGGAATGCTCGCGTCGAGGCCGCCGAAGTGGAACATCAGCGGCGCGCGCGCGGGTTCGTCGAGGAAGCCGACGTTGCGCGCGCCGTAATAGCTCACCGCCGGCAGGCCGAGCCGGGTGGCGGAGAGGAAGGCGACGCTGCCGCCCCAGCAGAAGCCGACCACACCCACCGCCAGCTCCTGATTCCGCAGCGTTCGCGCGGCTTCGTCCACCACGTCCAGCGCGCAGTCGAGCCCCAGCTTGTCCACCAGCTCGCGTCCGCGCCGGGTGCCGTCGGCGTCGTAGGCCAGCTCCGTGCCGGGTTCGAGCAGGTCGAAGAACGCCGGCGCCAGCGCGGTGAAACCCGCCTCGGCCAGCCGCTCGCAGACGGCGCGGATGTGCGCGGTGACGCCGAAGATTTCCTGCACCACCACCACGGCCCCGCGCGATTCGCCTTCGGGCCGCGCCAGCCACGCCTGCACCGCGCCGCAGGGAGTGAAGAGGGTTTGCCATTCGCCCATGCGATTCTCCTCGGCGCGCGCGGCGAGCTGCGCGCGGCGCCATCGGTCTGGCGGGGCGGCGGGGGCCGTCCCGCGCGGGACGTATAATCTCGCACCTTTTCGAGTGGCCGTGGCATGTCCCTGCAACAACCCAGAGTCGCTAGCCCCAGAGTGGGATTTGTCAGCCTCGGCTGCCCCAAGGCGCTGGTGGATTCCGAGCGCATCCTCACCCAGCTGCGCGTCGAAGGCTACGATCTCGTGCCGACCTACGACGATGCCGACGTGGTGGTGGTCAATACCTGCGGCTTCATCGACAGCGCGGTGGCCGAGTCGCTGGACGCCATCGGCGAGGCGATGGCGGAGAACGGCAAGGTCATCGTCACCGGCTGCCTCGGCAAGCGCGCCGACGTGATCCGCGAGGCGCATCCGGGCGTGCTCTCGATCAGTGGTCCGCAGGACTACGCCAGCGTGATGGACGCGGTGCACGCGGCGCTGCCGCCGAAGCACGATCCGTTCGTGGATCTGCTGCCGGACTACGGTCTTAAGCTGACGCCGAAGCACTACGCCTATCTGAAGATTTCCGAAGGCTGCAACCACCGTTGCAGCTTCTGCATCATCCCGTCGATGCGCGGCGACCTGGTGTCGCGCCCGGTGGACGACGTGCTGCGCGAGGCCGAGAAGCTGGTGCGCGGCGGCGTCAAGGAACTGCTGGTGGTGTCGCAGGACACCAGCGCCTACGGCGTCGACCTGAAGTACGCGCCGCGCCTGTGGGGCAGCAACGTGTACGAGACGCGGATGAAGGCGCTGTGCGAGGGTCTGTCGGAACTCGGCGTGTGGACGCGCCTGCACTACGTCTACCCGTATCCGCACGTGGACGACGTGATCCCGCTGATGGCCGACGGCAAGCTGCTGCCCTACCTCGACATCCCGTTCCAGCACGCCAGCCCGCGCGTGCTCAAGCTGATGAAGCGCCCCGGCGCGGTGGACAAGACCCTGGAGCGCGTCCAGCGCTGGCGTTCGATCTGCCCGGAGCTGACCATCCGCAGCACCTTCATCGTCGGCTTCCCCGGCGAGACCGAGCAGGAGTTCGAGGAACTGCTGGATTTCCTCGACGAAGCGCAGCTGGACCGCGTCGGCGCGTTCGCCTATTCGCCGGTGGACGGCGCGAAGGCCAACGACCTGCCCGATCCGGTGCCGGAAGAAGTGAAGCAGGAGCGCCTGGCCCGCTTCATGGAACGGCAGGCGGCGATTTCCGAAGCGCGCCTTGCGGCCAAGGTCGGCACCGTGCAGAAGGTGATCGTGGATGCCATCGACGGCGACCTCGCCATTGCCCGTTCGATGGCCGACGCGCCGGAGATTGACGGCCTGGTGCAGGTGCAGGACGGTCGCGAGGCCGGGCTGGTGCCGGGCGAGTTCGCCCACGTCCGCATCATGGGCAGCGACGAGCACGACCTGTACGGCGAAGTCGACTACACGGCCTGATCACGCCGCAGCCCCATACTGCGCCATCCCATCGTCGGAGCGCGGTCATGCGGCAAACCCCACTGTTCGGCCGGTTGGCGAAATGGGCCTCCAAGGCGTCGGGGCGGCCCATGGCGTTCATCCTGGCGCTCTCGGCCGTGGTCGTGTGGATCGTCACCGGGCCGATCTTCGGATTCAGCGACACCTGGCAACTGGTCATCAACACCGGCACCACCATCGTCACCTTCCTGATGGTGTTCCTGATCCAGAGCTCGCAGAACCGCGACACCGAAGCGATCCAGCTCAAGCTGGACGAGCTGATCCGCGCCACTCGCGGCGCGCACAACAAGCTGATGGACCTGGAGGAACTGGAAGAGTCCGAACTGGACGCCGTGCACGAAAGCTACGCCACGCTGGCCAGGAACGCGCGCGACTGCGGCGACGAAGCGGAGGAGTGCGGCACGCCGGAGGTGAAGGACGCGCTGGCGGAACTGAAGCAGGCCGAGGCGAAGCTGGAGGACGTGGCGGACGGTTCGCCGGGAAAGCGCAAGCCGGTCGCCGCGCAGCGGGGCGCCTGATGGCTGCGCCGCCTACGTCGCGGGATAGGACACGTCCACGATGGCGAAATGCGCGATCCCGCCGGGCAGCTCCACCCGCACTTCGTCGTCCACGCGCTTCTTCAGCAGCACCCGCGCCAGCGGCGCATCGATGCTGATCCAGCCCAGCTTCGCGTCGGTCTCGTCCGGGCCGACGATGCGGTAGCGCGACAGCTCGCCGCTGGCGACGTCCTCCAGCTCGACCTGCGCGCCGAAGAACACCGCCTCGCGATCGGCCGGAGCGGCATCGACCACGCGCAGCGCTTCCAGCCGCTTGCTCAGGTAGCGCACGCGGCGGTCGATCTCGCCCAGCTGCTTCTTGCGGTAGGTGTATTCGGCGTTCTCTGAGCGGTCGCCCTCGGCGGCGGCGGCCGACAGCGCCTTCACCACCTCCGGCCGGCGCACCCGCCACAGTTCGTCCAGCTCGGCCTTCAGCCGCGCGTGGCCCTGCGGGGTGATCAGCGCCGTGCTCTTCTCGGCAGGAGGTCGCCAGCGGCCCATGCGCGGATCAGCGCCTGCCGAAGATGCCGCCCAGGATGCCGCGCACGATCTGGTTGCCGATCTGCCCGCCGTACTTCTTGCCGGTCTTGCCCATCACCGATTCGCCGATGGCGCTGCCGACGCTGCGGCCGATCGAGCCCCCGACGTTGCCGGTGGTCCGCTTCGCCACGCTCTGCACCATGCCCTGGCGGCGCTTGGTGCCGAACAGGAACTCGCTCATCTTCTGGCCGAAACCGCCTTCCTCCGCCTCGCTGGCGGCGGGCGCGTCCTGGCTGGCCTGCTGCACGCGCGCGGCCAGCAGTTCCGACGCCGATTCGCGATTGATCGCGGTGTCGTATTTGCCGCCCACCGGGCTGCCTGCGCGCACCTGCTGTCGCTCGGCATCCGTAATGGCGCCCATCCGGCAGCGCGGCGGCGCGATCAAGGTCTTCTCGACCGGCATCGGTACGCCCTTGTCCAGCAGCATCGACACCAGCGCCTCGCCCACGCCCAGCTGGCCGATGGTCTTCGCCACGTCCAGCCCCGGATTGGCGACGAAGGTTTCGGCCGCCGTCTTGACCGCCTTCTGGTCGCGCGGCGTGTAGGCGCGCAGCGCGTGCTGCACGCGGTTGCCGAGCTGGCCCAGCACGTTGGCCGGCACGTCGTCCGGGAACTGCGAGCAGAAATACACGCCCACGCCTTTGGAGCGGATCAGCCGCACCACCTGCTCGATGCGCTGCTGCAACGCCGCCGGCGCGTCGTCGAACAGCAGGTGCGCCTCGTCGAACACGAAGACGAGTTTGGGCTTCTCCAGGTCGCCCACTTCCGGCAGATTCTCGAACAGCTCGGAGAGCAGCCACAGCAGGAAGCTGGAATACAGGCGCGGCTTCAGGATCAGCTGGTCGGCGGCGAGGATGTTGACCACGCCGCGGCCATCAAAGTTGGTGCGCATCAGGTCGGCCAGCTCCAGCGCCGGCTCGCCGAAGAACAGCTCCGCGCCTTCCTGTTCCAGCCGCAGCAGCGCACGCTGGATCGCGCCGATCGACTGCGTGCTGACCAGTCCGTAGGAGGTGCTGATGTCCTTGCGCTCCTCGGCGATCAGGTTCAGCAGCGCGCGCAGGTCGGCGAGGTCGAGCAGCAGCAGGCCGCGGTCGTCGGCCAGCTTGAACAGGATGTCCAGCACGCCGCTCTGGGTGTCGTTCAGTTCGAGGATGCGCGAGAGCAGGGTGGGGCCCATCTCGCTGACCGTGGTGCGCACCGGATGCCCGGCCTTGCCCCACAGATCCCAGAACACCACCGGCGCGGCTTCGTTCCTGTAATCGGCGATGCCCATCTGCTCGATGCGCGCCTGCAGTTTCTCGTTCGACGCCCCCGGCATCGCCAGGCCGGCCACATCGCCCTTCACGTCGGCCAGGAACACCGGCACGCCGAGCCGGCTGAAGCCTTCCGCCAGCGTCATCAGCGTCACCGTCTTGCCGGTACCGGTGGCGCCGGCCACCAGCCCGTGGCGGTTGCCGTATTTCGGCAGCAGGTACACGCTGCCGCTGGTTTCGGTGGTGGTGGCCTTGCCGACGAGGATCGGATCCATGGGCGCTTCGTCAAAATGAATGGTCGCCGGATTCTATGCGATGGCGCGCGCATTCATGGATGGCGCGGGTTGCCGCCGCGCGGCCGGCGCGGCTACCCTGCCAGCCCCCTTCGCCAAGCCCGCGCCTGATGTCCCTTCGTCCGTTGCCCGTCGTCGCCACGCTGTCCCTGTCGCTGCTGGCGGCGCTGTCCGCCCCCGCCGCGCAGGCGCAATCGAAGCGCGACCGCGCCGCCGCCGCCGAATCCCGGCACGACCAGGCCGCGGTGGCTGTCCTGCAACAGCGCATGGACGCCGCCGAAAAGCGCTACCGCGACGCGATGCTGGCCGAGGACGAGGAAGCGGCAGCCACCGCCACCAGCACCTCGCTGACCGAAATGAAGGCGGTGGTGGATGCCTGCGCGAAGCAGCGCGGCTGCTCGATGGACGCCATGCTGTCCACCTACGAACGCCTGCTGAAGGCCGCCCCGCAGTTCGACGACACCGTGGCCGACGACGGCGTTGACGATCCCATCGACGAGAGCAACCTCGACGACGCCGACGTTCCCGATTCCGCCAGCGCCGCCTCGCTGCTGAGCGAGGAAGGCCAGCGCTTCGTGAAGATGGTGCAGTTCAACCCGGCGGTGCAGGCCGGCATCCGCCGCTGGCTCACCGACATGCGGCCGTCGCTGATGGACAGCTACGAGAACTACCGCTACATGCAGCACCTGATGTCGCCGGCGTTCAAGCGCCACGGCCTGCCGGAAGCGCTGCTGTTCGGGATCATGGCGAAGGAATCCAACGGCAAGGTGCACGCCGGCTCGCGCGTCGGCGCGGTGGGGCCGCTGCAGTTCATGCCGGCCACCGGCCGCCGCTTCGGCCTGGGCAACGACGGCACCGGCTTCGACACCCGCTACGATCCGGCGGCCTCCGCCGACGCCGCGGCGCAGTACCTGACCGAGCGCATGGCCCAGCTCAACAACAGCATCGAACTCTCGCTGGCCGGCTACAACGGCGGCGAAGGCCGCGCCCTGCGCGTGTTCCGCGACACCGGCGGGCGCAGCTTCTGGGATATCGACGTCTACAACCAGTTCCCGGCGGAAACCAAGGACTACGTGCCGATGGTGATCGCCGCCGCCTGGCTGTTCCTGCATCCGAAGGACTACGGCATCCGCTGGCCCCGCATCAGCGCCCGCCCGGCCACCGTCACCCTGTCGCAGCCGGCCTCGCTGTACGAACTCACCATCTGCCTCGGCAACTGGGGTTCGCGCGACGGCTACCTGCGAGCCCTGCGCAACCTCAACCCGCGCTGGCAGCCCGACGAAACCCTGCCGGCCGGCACCGCCCTCAACGCCACCAGCCGCATTTCCTGGCTCTACCGCTTCAACTGCACCCGCGGCAAGCGCCTGGAACTGGCCCGGCAGTTGATCGCCAGCGACGTGCGTTCGGCGCTGGTGCGGGTGGGGGATCCGATGCCCGCCGGCAGCGCGGGGGCGGTTGCCGCCGCCACGCCCGCTGCCGCCCCCTCGCGTGCGCCGGCCAAGCCGAAAACCTACAAGGTGCAGCGCGGCGACACGCTGGGCGGCATCGCCCGCAAGCTGCAATGCGACATCGGCGACCTGGCGAAGGCGAACAAGCTGAAGAAGCCGAACTACGCCATCAAGCCGGGGCAGAGTTTGAAGCTGGATGGCTGCAAGGGCTGACTGCTTCGCAAGAATCGATGACGACTGCGGCTGGCGACGTTTGCTGTAGCGGCTGATAGCGCCGGCCGATATTCGCCCGGATTTGGTGGCAGGATTGGATGCGTTTCCAATCCGAGAGCACGCCATGTCCGCGACCACCAATGCCGGCATCGCGGAGCGCTTCCTGTTGATGTGCGCCAGCGGTCAGGTGCGGGAGGCATACGGCCTGTACGTGGCCGACGATTTCCGCCATCACAACGCCTATTTCCAGGCCGACCGTGAATCATTGCTGCTCGGAATGGAGCAGAGCGCGCAGGCGGAGCCGAACAAGTCCTTCACCATCAAGCAGACCATTGAATCCGGCGACCGAGTGGTGATGCTGTCGCATCTGCGCCGAGAACAGGCCGACGTGGATATCGCGGTGATGCATATCCTGCGCTTCGAGGGTAGCAGGATCGTGGAGATGTGGGATGTGGGGCAGGTGATTCCGAAGGAATCGCCCAATGCGGTGGGGATGTTCTGACGTGGGCATAGGAGCATCCCTCCATGCTGGACGGATGCCGGCGCCCAAGCTGCCCATTCCGTCGACATGCCGCAATATGATCGTGTGCGCCTGCCAAGGTGTTGACAGAAGAGGGGGGCTTGGATGTGTATTGCGCGGATTCCTGAGTCATGTTGCGTTATTCTTCGGGAGCAATTACTACTAGGCGTTAGGCCGCATGATCTATTTCCTGCAAGGTGAGACTACCCGTAAAATAAAAATTGGTTTTACTAATCGCCTAATTCGCTCAAGAATTATGGCGCTTCAAATTGGCTCACCTGACCGGTTGGTTTTTTTGGGGGCACACCCGGGAGATGAGCATACTGAGCGCGATCTCCACCAGAAATTCAAAGCAACGGCCTCACATGGCGAGTGGCACACGGAGTCCGTGGAATTATTGCAATACATCAATGATTCATGCATCACTGACATGGACGTTGCGCACAGTGCGGATTCCTTGGTGGCGGCTGGAGTAATATCGCAACAAGACTTGGGCAATCTTGACCACAAGGCCATAAATTCTCAGTACATCTCATACCTTTCTGACAAGCTGTGGTGATGGTTGTTAGTCGCATGCGGCCTAACAATTCATTCAAGCCGACACCGCTTCGCGGCGCGGCTTAATTCAGGCGTTAGGCGGCGACCAGCTACTCTTTCACCTTGAAGGAGAGCAATCGACCAGACAGGTTAGCCTTGTCAACCACCTTTACCTCAAGCTCCGCTTCGATTCTCTGCCCAGCGACCATGTAACCAGACAGCTTCTTGATCCTGGCCTCTGAAAGCTGTGGCTTCCTGAACTTCGCACCAAGCGACACGTTCTTTCCTTCCAACCCGACTATAAAGTGATTGCCAGACTTGCGGACATACTTGATTGAGCACGTCTCCTTGATGATTGTCTTATCGCCAGCTCGCCTCGCACGGCGATTCGCCAGCAATTCCAAATCATCCTGGCTAAGGACAAGACCATCGATGGTCATACTGTCCGCATCCACTGACGAAGCAGCAAAGCGCCAGAAAGCCGCACGGGCATCTGGTATGACCTGCGCGAACTGTGGATAAGTAACAGTCACTTTATCTATTGCTTGGTCAAGCAAAGCCAACTTTGCCGCGTCACCCTGCTCCGGTTTAATCGCAGCAAGTAGAAGCTTCTTGTCTTCCAGTTCGAGCTGCTTAGCCTTGTTCTCGTAGTGCTTAAGAATTACAGGCCTCGAAACCAGAACCAAGCCAAGCGTGAGAGCAGAAATAAGGGCAAGCTGCGGGTGTGCTGCAACAGCATTAGCGAAAGCTTGCACTAACGCAGTGAAATCGGTTTCAAGTATTGACGAGCCCTTCTTTACCTTCGTCTTAAACTGAAGTTCCTCGTCCTCGTCGGCTTTAAGCCTGCGCATGTCATAGGCGCCATGCGCAACTACCGAGTAGGCTCGTCCAAAGACATTCTTCAGCTCTACTAAAGCAGCCATCTGGCCCGAGTTCAACGAAGACTCGTAGTCGTCGCCGCTGAGCTTGATGTCCAAGACAGGCCAGCCATTGAACTTGGTAGAACTGATCTTTTCGCCCGCAACAGCTCTTGCAAGCAACGTCCATGCCTGCTCATCAGACTTGATAATCATAAGCCCCCCAGCTTCATCCAGAGCCAACCTTACCATTGATTGGGCACTCGCATCGCCGCCTAACAATTCGTTCAAGCCGAACCCGCTTCGCTCCACCATCGCCATGGCAGGTTAAACTTGCCATGGCGCCGCCTTCGCTACGCAGGTTGGCTTAACTCAGGCGTTAGGCCCCTATGGACACCCATGCCGCAGCTTGTGAGATTCTTCTTGAACTAAAGCCCCTGGCCGTCCAAAGCGAAGATGGCATCTACGGTGATCGCGCTCGAGCAGTCCGGGACTTAGATGCTGCGCTTACTACCGCTTCAAATGACCAAGTGCGATTTCTGCTAGCCCCTACAGGGAACCTCCAAGAATTAGCATTGGAGAACGGCTGGGGCTCGAAGTTCAATGACTTCGCAGTTCAGTTGGAGAAATTACTTGGCATCATCTAGCTGGGCCTTGTGCTCTCTTAGTACGGGGCCTAACAATTCATTCAAGCCGACGCCACTTCGTGGCGCGGCTTAATTCAGGCGTTACGGAAAACTGGGGTCGGAAAACTGGGGTGAGAGTCGACTTTCCGAAACCTGATCTGAAAACGGATCAGATTCACTTTAGTCTTGAGTCTTGGAGCGGCAACGGCGTCATGCGAACGGCAGTGGAGCATTGGACGCCCGAAGGGTGCAGGTCCGGATGTGCCCTCATGGCTTTCGCCAGAATGGAAGGGCTTGGTTCGGCGATAACGACGTCCCTGCCTGGTAGCCTGTAACGCTCTCTGGCCTCGCGGGAGTCGGCATGAAGGCGTTGTGGCTTCTCTTCGCTCTTTCTCCCCTTTGCGCCGGCGCGCAGGAGTCCCCGCGCGACGACAAGTTCTGGCGCGGCGTGGAAATGACGCCGGAGCGCCAAAAGATCTTCGAAAGCGGCATGCTCCACGGCGCGCTGGCGGGCGAGCTTGGGCGGCGCATGAATGCCGTGCTCGGCAACCCGGGCATGTTCTCGCCCCTCGACGAACGTCTTTGCCTGAAGCTGGTCGGGGCGCTGGATGCCTACCTCGCTGATCCGGCACATGCGCCTCGCGAAGACGCGTCGATCCGCGACCTGTACGAACTTCTGGATGGCTACCATCAGGTCTACATGAAGGTCGATGCCATGCAGGTCGAGGAGGCAAGGGCGCAAGTGGTCTCTGATATCCGCCGGGACCGGCAGCATTTCGCTGGTTGGTGCGCGTCTGGCTGAGGCAGGGAAGGCAGGCCGCTTCCGACCCAATACATCCGGCAATTCATCCGAGCCGACGTCGCTTCATGGCGCAACTCAGTTCCGTCAGACAACCACGAGGAACCAAAAATCGTGAAGCATCTGCTTGCAATAGCCTTTTTGCTCCTCGGGTGCGCGTTGATGGCCGCCTTCCTGCTTGGGGCGAGCGCGCTGGATCGAGACTTGCCGTTCGGGCTCAACGCGGGCGTTGCAGCGGCCGCCGTTTCGTTGATCGCCTGTGCGACGGGTCCGGTATTGCTTGTCGCCCCTGGCACCCCGTATCGCAGGTTTTCACGAGTCGCGCTGTGCGCCGCCATCCTCTGGCTTCCCGTTTCGGTTGCGCTGGCCGGCGGGATGCAGCTCAGCTATGCCGGGTGGCGTAGCATCGCGTGGCTGGTATTGACGGGCTTCGTGCTTCTGGCGGTTCTTGGTAGCTGGAGCATAGTCCTGGCAAGCCTTTTTCGCTCGAATCGGTAGTTCGCTGGGTCCATTCCCGGCAACGTCAATGAAAAAGGCCCGCATTGCTGCGGGCCTCTTCGTTTCCGGCATTTATTTGAGTGACTGCTTCAGCCCCGCAGCGCCAGCCGCTGCCCCAGCCGCACCGGCGTTTCCGCCGCCAGTGCCGGATCCAGCGTCGCCACGCCCTTCGGCAGCAGCACGATCACCGTGCTGCCGTAGTTGAACCGCGCCATTTCGGCGAAGCGCTCCAGCGTGATGCCCTTGCCGCGATAGTCCTTGCGGGTGACGGCATCGCCATAGGCCGGGATTTCCACGCCGCTCCACACGGTTTCCACGCCGGACACCAGCAGCGCGCCGACCATCACCTGCACCATCGGGCCGAAGTCGGTGTCGAAGTGGCAGACCAGGCGCTCGTTGCGGGCGAACAGGCGCGGCACGCTGGCCACGGCGTCGGTGCCGACCGAGAACAGCCGCCCCGGTACGTGCACGGTTTCGCGCAGGGTGCCGGTCCACGGCATGTGCACGCGGTGGTAGTCGCGCGGGGACAAGTAGACGGTGGCGAATACACCGTCCTTGAAAGGCGCGGCGTCGGCCTCGCTGCCCAGCAGTTCGGCGGCGGTGAAGCCTTGCCCCTTGGCCTGGAAGATGCGGCCGTCGATGATGTCGCCGCACTGGCTGATGCGGCCGTCGGCGGGCATCAGCAGCGCATTGGGGCTGGGATCGGGCGTGCGTGCGTCCGGTTTGAGGGTGCGGGTGAAGAAGGCATTGAAGCTGGGATAGGCGGCGGGGTCGGATTCCGCTGCTTCGGACAAGTCCACGCCGAACCGGCGGGTCACGGTGTCGATCAGCCACTGCTTGAGCGAGCGGTTGGTCGAATAGGCCAGCCGGCGCGCCAGCGAGGACAGCAGCCGGTGCGGCAGGACGTAGGTGAGGGCGGTGACGGGGCTCATCGGGCGGTCTTGGTCAGGGTTTCGAGGTCGGCGGCAATCCCCTTCACGTCGAACGGCGGCTGCGCCACGCCGGCCATGCGTGCCTGCGGATCCAGCAGTACCAGCGCGGCGCTGTGGTCGATGCTGTAGTCGGCCGGATCGCCGCTGGGGCCGGGCACCTTCATGAACACCAGCGACAGCGAGCGCGCGAACGCTTCCAACTGCGGCAGCGGCGCGGTGGCGGCCAGGGTGTCGGGATGGAAGGCGTGCGCGTACTGGGCCACGAGCTGCGGAGTGTCGCGCTTAGGATCGGCGGACACGAACAGTACGCGCGGGCGGCTGGCTTCCGGCATCGACGCCCACTGCTTCTGCGCGCCGGCCAGCTGCGCCAGGGTGGTGGGGCAGACGTCGGGGCAATGGGTGAAGCCGAGGAACACCACCGTCCAGTGGCCTTGCAGCGTCTCCGGCGTCAACGCCGCGCCGTCCGCCTGCTGCAGCGAGAACGCCGGCAGCGCGCGCGGCGTCGGCAGCAGGGTCACCGCGCGGGCGGCGGGCAGGGCGGGCGCGGCCGGCGCATGCGCGCGCTGCGAAACCCAGAAGCCCAGCCCCGCGGCCAGCGCGGCAACGAGCAGCAGGGGGACCATGCGTCTGGACATGAACGTCTGGAATAAAGGCGGGCCGCCATGATACCGGGGCGCCGCCGCTATACTTCACGGCCTTGCCCGCGTGTCGCCGCCATGTCCCAGGAACTGCAGACCATCATCGACCTGATCCGCTACGGCGCCAGCCGGTTCAACGCGGCGGGCCTGACCTTCGGCCACAGCTTCGACAACGCGCTGGACGAAGCCACCCAGCTCACCCTGCACGCGCTGCACCTGCCGCACGACCTGCCGCCCGCCTACGGCAACGCCCGCGTCACCGAGGCCGAGAAGGAAGACGTGCTGGGCCTGTTCCTGCGCCGCATCGAAGAGCGCATCCCCGCCTGCTACCTGACCGGCGAGGCGTGGTTCGCCGGCCTGAGCTTCAAGAGCGACAAGCGCGCGCTGGTGCCGCGTTCGCCGATCGCCGAGCTGATTGAAGCCGGCTTCCAGCCCTGGCTGGGCGACCGCGAGGTGCGCCGCGCGCTGGATCTGTGCACCGGATCCGGCTGCATTGCCATCGCGATGGCGCACTACAACCCGGACTGGCACGTCGATGGCGTGGACATCAGCGACGACGCGCTGGCGCTGTCGCGCGAGAACGAAAAGCGCCTGCACGTGGAAAACGTGCGCTTCGTGAAGTCCGACCTGTTTTCCGGCCTGACCGGCGAGCGCTACGACCTGATCGTCACCAACCCGCCCTACGTCACCAACGATGAAACCGATGCCCTACCGCGCGAATACGCGCACGAGCCCGAACTGGGGCTGCGCGCCGGCGACGACGGCCTCGATCTCGCCCTGAAGATCCTGCGCGACGCTCCACTGCACCTGACGGAAGACGGCCTGCTGATCTGCGAAGTGGGCGAATCCGAACGCGCGCTGGTCGAACTGCTGCCGGAACTGCCGCTGGCCTGGGTGGAGTTCAAGGTCGGGCAGATGGGCATCTTCGTGGCCGAGTGCGCCGATTTGATCGAGCACAACGCGCGCATCTCGGAGCTGGCTGCGGCGCGCGAACCGGGCGCGCCGCCGGCGGGGCTGTTCTGATTCGATGAACACTTTCGGCCACCTGCTGCGCGTCACCACCTTCGGCGAATCGCACGGGCCGGCCATCGGCTGCGTCCTTGACGGCTGCCCGCCCGGCATCGCCATCGCGCCGGAGGACTTCGTGCATGACCTCGCACGGCGCGCCACCGGCAAGACCCGCCATACCTCGGCGCGGCACGAGGCGGACGAGGTCGAAATCCTCAGCGGCGTGTATGAAGGCGTCACCACCGGCACGCCGGTCGCGCTGTTGATCCGCAACACCGACCAGCGCAGCAAGGACTACGCGAAGATCGCTGCGCAGTTCCGTCCCGGCCATGCCGACTACACCTACTGGCAGAAGTACGGCATCCGCGATCCGCGCGGCGGCGGGCGTTCCAGCGCGCGCGAGACGACGATGCGCGTGGCCGCCGCCGTCATCGCCAAGAAGTGGCTGGCGCAGCGCGGCGTCACGGTGCGCGGCTGCATGACCCAGATCGGCGACGTGCTCCCGCGTGCGCACGACTGGAGCGCCGTCGAAGGCAATCCGTTCTTCTGGCCTTGCGCGGAGCAGGTGCCGGAACTCGAAACCTACATGGATGCGCTGCGCAAGTCCGGCGATTCGGTCGGTGCGAAGGTCATGGCGGTCGCCGACGGCGTGCCGCCGGGCTGGGGCGAGCCGATCTACGGCAAGCTCGACGGCGAACTGGCAGCGGCGATGATGTCGATCAACGCGGTCAAGGGCGTGGAGATCGGCGACGGCTTCACCTCCGTCGCGCAGAAGGGCAGCCACCACCGTGATGTGATGACGCCGGATGGCTTCCTGTCCAACCACGCCGGCGGCATCCTCGGCGGCATTTCCACCGGGCAGCAGATTTCGGTGTCGGTGGCGTTCAAGCCGACGTCCAGCCTGCGGTTGCCGGTGGAAGGACTGGACGTGGACGGCAACGTGGTCGACGTGATCACCACGGGCCGCCACGATCCCTGCGTCGGCATCCGCGCGACGCCGATCTGCGAGGCGATGCTGGCGCTGGTGCTGATGGACCAGGCGCTGCGCCACCTTGCGCAGTGCGGCGATGTCGGCGAAATCGGCCCGCGCATTCCGGGCATGAAATCGATGTCCGACGCGAAACGATAGCGGCGCGCCGCCGGCTTCGCCCCCCACACGGGCAGCAGCGCGCCGCAGCGGGATACGCAGGCAACCCATTCCCCGCAGGCGCTGCGACGCGCCGCATCCAAATTTCGAGGCAGGCAACAATGAGCAATCAGTACAAGGTGGCCGTGGTCGGCGCGACCGGCGCGGTGGGCGAGACGATGCTGTCGATCCTCGCCGAGCGCAAGTTCCCCGCCAGCGCGGTGGTGGCGCTGGCCAGCGAGCGGTCGGCCGGCGGCAAGGTGGCGTTCGGCGACGAAGAACTGGTGGTGCACGACCTGGCGACGTTCGATCCGTCGTCAATTGATATTGCGCTGTTCTCCGCCGGCGGTTCGGTGTCGAAGGAGTACGGGCCGAAGTTCGCCGCCGCCGGTGCGGTGGTGATCGACAATTCCTCGACCTTCCGCTACGACGACGACGTGCCGCTGGTGGTCAGCGAGGTGAATCCGGACGCGGCGAAGCAGCGTCCGCGCGGGATCATCGCCAATCCCAACTGTTCGACCATGCAGCTGATGGTCGCGCTGGCGCCGATCCACCGCGCATATGGCATCGAGCGGATCAACGTGGCGACCTACCAGTCGGCCTCCGGCGCGGGGCGTTCCGGCATGGAGGAGCTCGGCAAGCAGACCGCCGCGCTGCTGAGCTTCCAGGACATCACGCCTGCGAAGTTCCAGGTGCAGATCGCCTTCAACCTGATCCCGCAGATCGACGACTTCCAGGACAACGGCTTCACCAAGGAAGAGATGAAGCTGGTCTGGGAGACGCGCAAGATCCTCGGCGACGAGAGCATCGGGGTGAACCCGACGGTGGTGCGGGTGCCGGTGTTCTACGGCCATTCCGAGGCGGTGCACATCGAGACCCGCGAGAAGGTCACGGTGGACGCGGCGCGCGCGCTGCTGGCCGCCGCGCCGGGCGTGAAAGTGGTGGACGAGCGCAAGCCCGGCGGCTACCCGACGCCGGTGACCCATGCGTCCGGCACCGATCCCGTCTATGTGGGTCGCATCCGCGAGGATCTGTCGCATCCGCGCGGCCTCGACCTGTGGGTGGTGGCCGACAACATCCGCAAGGGCGCGGCGCTCAACGCGGTGCAGATCGCCGAGCTGCTGGTGGCCGAAGGCTTGCCGCCGAAGGCCGCGCGCGGCTAGAGTCGCAGCGCCAAGGCGGGGGATGGAGCGCACGTGATCGGAACATTGCGGACAGCGGTGGCAGCCGCGCTGTTGCTGGCGGCGGGCAACGCGTGGGCGCTCGGCCTCGGTCAGATACAGGTCAAGAGCAAGCGCAACCAGCCTCTGCTGGCGGAAATTCCCATCGTCTCGACCACGCCGGGCGAGCTGGCCGCGCTGCAGGCGCGGCTGGCGTCGCCGGAGACGTTCCGCCGGGTCGGCCTGGCGCCGCCCAGCGGCGTCGCCGCCGACCTGCAGTTCAGCCTGGGCAGCGACGCCAAGGGCCGGCCGGTCATCCGGGTGACCACGATCCGGCCGGTCGAGCAGGCGATGCTCAACTTCCTGATCGAAGTCGATTGGGGCGCGGGCCGGCTGGTGCGCGAATACTCCGCGCTGGTGGACGCGCCGAACACGGCCGGCGCCGCGGTGCCGCCGGTGGTGCAGGCGCCGCAGACCTCGACGCCGAACCTGGTGCAGCGTCCGGCCGCGCCGCCGGTGGCGGTCGCCTCCGTGCCGGTGCCGCCGCCCGCCCAGCCGTCGCCGCCGCCCGCGCCGCGTGCCGCCGTGGAGCCGCCGCCGGTTCCGGCGCCGACTCCCGCGCCTGCGGAGCCGCCCGCGCCCATCGCGGATTTCGCGCCGCAGCCGTTGCCGCCGACGCCTGTGCCGGCACGGTCCGCGCCGATGCCCGCGCCGATGGCTGCGCCGATGCCTGCGCCGCCCGCCGAAGCGGCGCCGTCGCCGATGCAGTACGGCCCGGTCAAGCAGGGCGAAACCCTGTCGAAGATCGCCAGCGGCCTGGACCTGCGCAGCGCCTTCAGTCTCGACCAGACTATGTTGGCGCTGTTGCAGGCCAATCCCGACGCCTTCCTCGGCGACGACGTCAACCGCCTGCGCAGCGGCGCGGTGCTGCGGGTGCCGGCGCAGGACGAAGTGGCGAAGATCGGCGCCGACGAGGCCGCGCAGGTGGTGCGCCAGCAGATGCGCCAGTGGCGGCAGGCGCGGCGCGCGGTGCGCCAGCCGGAGGCCGTGGCCTCGGCGCAGCCGGCGGCGCCCGCCGACAGGCCGGAAGCGCCGGCCGCGACCGTGACGGAAGCGAAGCCGAAGCCGGCGGACAAACCCGCGCCGAAGCCCGCCGCGACCGCCGCATCGAATACTCCACCCAAGCCGGTCGCGCCGGTACGCCGCCAGGAAGCAAGGCTGCAGATCGTGCCGCCGGCCGCGCCGGGCAAGGCCACAGGAACCAAGTCCGGCACCAGCGCCGGTGGCGAGGGCAGCATGCTGCAGCAGGAATTGCGTCAGCGCGACGAGGACATCGCGGCCAAGTCGGCCGAGATCGGCGAGTTGAAGGAGCGCCTGGCCGCGCTGGAAAAACTCAAGGACGAACAGCAGAAGCTGATCACGCTGAAGGACAGCGAGCTGGCCGCCGCGCAGGCGCGGCTGGCCGAGTCCAACAAGGCGCAGCAGCAGGCGCCGGCGACGACGCCGGCTGCCAAGGCCGCGACCCAGCAGTCCGTAGCGCCCGCCGCCGATGCGGCATCGGGCGCCACCACGCCCTGGCTGTGGGGCGGCATCGGCGTGGTCGTGCTGGCGTTGCTGGCCTGGCTGCTGGCCAGCCGCCGCAAGCCGGCGGCGCCGGCGCGGCGCAGCATGTTCGACAGCGAGGCGCTGGCCGCCAGCATGGAGGCGCCCGCCGCGCGCGTGCACGAGGTGGTGGAGGACGACGAGCCGATCGAGTTCGGCGTCGAAGCGGAAGACGACGCGCCCGCGGCGGTGGATTCTGCGCAGGTCGCCGCGACGGAACCGGTCGAGGCCTCTGCCGCCGACGAACCGGCCCGCGCGCCGACTTGGCATTCGGGCTGGGTGAAGGTCGAGTCTTCGGCTCCCGCGCCGCAGGCCGCCGTGGAACCTGCTGCCGAGCCGATCGCCGAGCCGGTCGCACCGGCGGCTCCGGACATCGAACTGCCCGACCTCTCCGACGTGCCCGCGCAGGCCACCGCCGAGCAGCGCTTCAAGCTGGCGCGCGCTTTCCTCGACGTGGGCGACGAGTTTTCCGCCCAACAGCTGCTGCTGGAACTGCTGGACGACGAGGACGACGCCGTCAGCGACGAAGCCGCGCGCATGCTCAGCAAGCTGGTGGGCTGAGGCCGGCGCGGGAGCACGAGGGACGCGATGCGGCTGGCGCTGGGAGTCGAGTACGACGGCGGCGGGTTTTCCGGCTGGCAGCGGCTGAGCCAGGCCGGCGCGCTGGAGGCCGATGGCAGCCTGCAGACCGCGCTGGAGATCGCGTTGTCGAAGGTGGCCGCCGCGCCCATCGACACCGTCTGTTCGGGTCGCACCGACGCCGGCGTGCACGCGAGCTGTCAGGTGGTGCATTTTGAGACCGACGCGGTGCGCGATGCGCGCGGCTGGGTGCTGGGCGTCACCGCCAACCTGCCGCCGACGATGGCGGCGCGCTGGTGCGTGCCGGTGGCCGACGACTTCAATGCGCGCTTCTCGGCGCGCGCGCGCCGCTACCGCTACCGCATCCTCAACCGCAGCGCGCGGCCGGGGCTGGAGCGCCAGTACCTCGGCTGGGAGCGCATGCCGCTGGACGCCGAGGCGATGCACGAGGCCGCGCAAGCGCTGCGCGGCGAGCGCGATTTCTCCGCCTTCCGCAGCGCCCAGTGCCAGGCCACCCACGCGCGCCGCAACCTGCAGGACATTTCCGTCGCGCGCGTTGGCGACGAAGTGGTGGTGGAAGTGCAGGCCAACGCTTTCCTGCATCACATGGTGCGCAACATCGTCGGCTCGCTGCTGGTGGTGGGGCGCGGCGAGCGTCCGCGTGAGTGGATCGCCGAACTGTTGGAAGGCCGCGACCGCACCGTTGCCGGCCCCACCGCGCCGTCGGCGGGGCTGCTGTTCCTCGGTCCGAAATATCCTTTGCACTGGAACCTGCCGGGCGAGGTCTGCGCCGATGAGTGAAACCCAGGCCATGCGCCACTACGGCTCCTGCCTGTGCGGCGCGGTGCGTTTCGAGATCGAGGGCGGCTTCGACCGCTTCTATCTCTGCCACTGCGCGCATTGCCGCAAGGACACCGGCTCCGCCCATGCGGCCAACCTGTTCTCGGCGACGGCGACGCTGTATTGGCTGGCCGGGGAGGACAACGCGACGCTCTACCGGCTGCCGGAAACGCGGCATGCCCGCTGCTTCTGCGCCGTCTGCGGCTCGGCCTTGCCCTACGCGGCGGAAGGGATGATCGTGGTGCCCGCCGGTTCGCTCGATGGCGCGTTCGATGCCGCGCCGGACGCGCATCTCTTCGTCGCCAGCAGGGCGGCGTGGGAGCGCGATCTGGATCGCATTCCCGCGTTCGATGCGTTTCCTTCCTGATCTCGCCAACGACGCTGCCGCCATGTCCAGCCCGCCGTTTCGCACCCGCATCAAGTTCTGCGGCCTGACCCGTCCCGGCGATGTGCGCCTGGCCGGCGAACTGGGCGTGGACGCGGTCGGCGTGATCTTCGCCGCGCGCAGCAGGCGCCGCGTCGCGCCCGGACAGGCCGAAGCGCTGCGCGCGGCGTTGCCGCCGCTGGTCGATCTGGTCGCGCTGTTCATGGACAACGACGAGCGCGAGGTGCGCGCCGCCATCGCGCAGGCGCGGCCCACGCTGCTGCAATTCCACGGTGGCGAGGACGACGCCTTCTGTCGTCGCTTCGGCCTGCCGTACCTGAAGGGCGTGGGCATGGGCGGCGCGGCGCTGGACGGGCGCACGCTGCGCGCGCGCTGGCCGCATGCGGTGGGCTTCGTGCTGGACGGCCATGCGCCGGGGCAGGCCGGTGGCAGCGGGCAGCGGCTGGATGCGGCGAGCGTGCCCGCCGATCTCGACGTGCCGTGGCTGCTCGCCGGCGGACTGACGCCCGACAACGTGGGCGAAGCGATCCGCGCGGTGCGTCCGTGGGGCGTGGACGTGGCCGGCGGCATCGAACTCGCGCCCGGCGTCAAGGACGGCGCGCTGATGCGGCGCTTTGTCGAGCAAGTACGCGCGGCCGACCTGGAACCGCTCGGCGCGGCGACGCCCGCGATCGGGTAGGCTATGCCCACGCCATGAAGACCTCGAATCGCCCCTCTGCGCCCTTCGGTCGCTCGCTGCGCCGCTGGCGGCGCGTGCCTGCGGCGGCGGTGCGGTAACGCGCCACGCGTTTCGCGTCCGCACCGGCGGTCGCACGGATTCCTATTTCGACCTGCGCCGGGCAACGGCCTTGCGCGCATTCCGATTCCGGAGACTTCAGCGTGAACACCCCCAGCACCGCGGCTGCGACCGATGCGGCCATCGATTTCCACGCCTATCCCGACGCCGCCGGCCACTTCGGCCGCCACGGCGGCCGCTTCGTCGCCGAAACCCTGATCGGCCCCTTGCAGGAACTGGGCGCCGCCTACGACGCCGCGCGCGTCGATCCGGACTTCATCGCGGCGTTCGAGAAAGACCTCAAGCACTACGTCGGTCGCCCCAGCCCGATCTACCACGCCGAGCGCCTGAGCCGCGAGGTCGGCGGTGCGCAGATCCTGCTCAAGCGCGAGGATCTGAACCACACCGGCGCGCACAAGATCAACAACACCATCGGCCAGGCGCTGCTGGCCAGCCGCATGGGCAAGACGCGGATCATCGCCGAGACCGGCGCGGGCCAGCACGGCGTCGCCTCGGCCACCGTCGCCACCCGGCTGGGGCTGGAATGCGTGGTGTACATGGGCGCGACCGACATCGAGCGCCAGAAGATCAACGTCTACCGGATGAAGCTGCTGGGCGCGACCGTGGTGCCGGTCACCAGCGGCTCGGCCACGCTCAAGGACGCGCTCAACGAGGCGATGCGCGACTGGGTGACCAACGTGCGCGACACCTTCTACATCATCGGCACCGTCGCCGGTCCCGACCCGTATCCGCGCATGGTCCGCGACTTCAACGCCGTGGTCGGGCGCGAGGCGCGCGCGCAGATGCTGGCCGACTACGGCCGTCTGCCCGATGCGATCACCGCCTGCGTCGGCGGCGGCAGCAATGCCATCGGCCTGTTCCACGCCTTCCTCAACGACGCCGATGTGCGCATCGTCGGCGCGGAGGCGGCGGGCGAGGGCATCGACACGGGCCGCCATGCCTCGTCGCTGGCGGCGGGCCGGGTCGGCGTGCTGCATGGCAACCGCACCTACGTGATCTGCGACGACGACGGCCAGATCGTCGAAACCCACTCCATTTCCGCCGGCCTCGACTATCCCGGCGTCGGCCCCGAGCACGCCTTCCTGAAGGACGCCGGCCGCGCCGAGTACGTCGGCGTGACGGACGACGAGGCGCTGGCCGCCTTCCACCGCCTGACCCGCACCGAGGGCATCCTGCCGGCGCTGGAATCCAGCCACGCGGTGGCGCAGGCGATCAAGCTGGCCCGCGAGCTGCCCAAGGACGCGCTGGTGCTGTGCAACCTGTCCGGGCGCGGCGACAAGGACGTGCACACCATCGCGGCGCGGGAGGGTTTGGCTCTATAGCCTTCTCCTTGAAGGGGAAGGAGAAAACCTGGGGATTTGGCCTGCGCCCCGCTTTCGGCGACAATGCGCGGTTCAACTTCACCCTCACTATCCAGGAGTTCCGGCCATGGCCGAAGAAACCAACACGCAGCCGGCGGCCGAGCAGCAGGCCGGCGGCCAGCAGTTCCCGCCGCAGTTCTTCGAGTGCGTCAACGAGTATCTCGAGCTGACCAACAAGCAGTCGCAGAAGTACGGCGACAAGAACATCAGCCTGGCGGCCCTGTTCGCCAGCGCGCGCTTCAACGCGCACGTGTTCCTGGCCAACGTCAAGCCGATCGCCGCCGCCGAAGAGCGCACCGCGTTCCTCGACTACATGAGCACCATGTACCGCCGCATGCTCAACGAGCACCTGGACGGCATGGGCGAAGAGCGCGGCATCGACGTGGGCGATTCCGAGCTGGCCGACGAGTACAAGGCCGCCGGCGTCAAGATCGGCCGCCTCAAGGACGCGCCGGCTGCGGCCAACGAATGACGCGTCTGCAACAACGGCTGGACGCGCTGCGTTCGGCCGGCCGCAAGGCGCTGGTGCCGTTCGTCACCGCCGGCGATCCGTCGCTGGCGGCGACGGTGCCGGTCATGCACGCGCTGGCCGATGCCGGCGCGGACGTGATCGAGCTGGGCGTGCCGTTCTCCGACCCGATGGCCGACGGCCCGGTGATCCAGCGCAGCTCCGAGCGCGCGCTGGAGCGCGGTGCCGGTCTCGCCTACGTGCTGGACTGCGTGCGCGCCTTCCGCGAACGCGACGCCGCCACGCCCGTGGTGCTGATGGGCTACCTCAACCCGGTCGAGATCCGCGGCGCGGCGACCTTCGCCGCCGATGCGGCGGCGGCCGGCGTGGACGGCATGCTGCTGGTCGACCTGCCGCCGGAAGAGGCCGACGAATATCGCGCGGCGTTCGCGCACAACGGTCTGGCGCTGATCTCGCTGGCTTCGCCGACCACGCCGCAGGCGCGGTTGCAGCGCCTGTGCGAGCAGGCCGACGGCTATCTCTATTACGTCAGCTACGCCGGCGTCACCGGCGCGGCGCACCTGGACGTGGGCGATGCCGGCCGCCATCTGGCGGAGGTGCGGGCGATGGCGAAGAGCCCGGTGTTCGCCGGCTTCGGCATCCGCGACGCCGCCAGCGCGGCGGCGATGGCCGCGCACGCCGACGGCGTGGTGGTCGGCAGCGCGCTGGTGTCGGCGCTGGACGGCAGTACGGACGAGGCCGAGGCTGCCGCGCGCGCCGGGGCGTTCCTGCGCCCGCTGCGCGAGGCCCTGGACGGGGCGGCCGTCCCGGCCTGAGGAGTAGACTGGCGCCGTCCCGGCTGCGGCCGGGGCGGCGGGAGCGGGCAATCGTGCTCGACAGACGGTGATCGAAACGAATGAGCTGGCTTAAGAAACTGATGCCGGGCGCCGGCATCCGCACCGAGGCGGGCAGCGAGCGCAAGCGCAGCGTGCCCGAGGGCCTGTGGGAAAAATGCGAGCGCTGCGGCTCGGTGCTGTACCGGCCCGAGCTGGAGGAAAACCTCGAGGTCTGCCCGAAGTGCGCCTTCCACATGCCGATCCGCGCCCGCGCGCGGCTGGCGGCGCTGCTGGACGACGGCGAGGGCCGCGAGATCGGCGAGAAGCTCGGCCCGACCGACGTCCTCAAGTTCAAGGACCAGAAGAAGTATTCCGACCGCATCAAGGCCGCGCAGAAGTCCACCGGCGAGCGCGACGCGCTGGTTGCGCTGGAAGGCAAGCTGGCGGGCCAGGACCTGGTCGCGGCCTCGTTCGACTTCGCCTTCATGGGCGGCTCGATGGGCTCGGTGGTGGGCGAGCGCTTCACCCTGGCCGCCGAGCGCGCGCTGGAGCTGCGCTGCCCGTACGTCTGCTTCACCGCCAGCGGCGGCGCGCGCATGCAGGAAAGCCTGTTCTCGCTGATGCAGATGGCCAAGACCTCGGCCGCGCTGGGCCGGCTGCGCGCGGCCGGGCTGCCGTACATCGTGGTGCTGACGCATCCGACCACCGGCGGCGTGTCCGCCAGCTTCGCGATGCTGGGCGACCTCAACCTTGCCGAACCGGGTGCGCTGATCGGCTTCGCCGGCCAGCGCGTGATCGAGCAGACCGTGCGCGAGAAGCTGCCGGAAGGCTTCCAGCGCAGCGAGTTCCTGCTCCAGCACGGCACCGTCGACCAGATCGTGGACCGCCGCGAAATGCGCGAGCGCCTCGCCCACCTGCTGGCAATGCTGATGAAGCGTCCGGCTCCGGCCGACGGCGCGGAGGCAGCGTGAGCGCGCGCAGGTATTTCGGCACCGACGGCATCCGCGGCCGGGTCGGCGAAGGCCCGATCTCGGCCGACTTCGTGCTGCGCCTGGGCAACGCCTACGGCCACGCGCTGGTCGCCGCCGCGCGCGCGCAGCAGGAATGGCGCAAGCCAATGGTCGTCATCGGCAAGGACACCCGCATCTCCAACTACATGTTCGAGGCGGCGCTGGAGGCCGGGCTGGTGGCGGCCGGCGTGGACGTGCAGCTGATGGGGCCGATGCCGACCCCGGCGGTGGCGCACCTGACCCACTCGATGCGCGCCGACGGCGGCATCGTGATCTCCGCCTCGCACAACCCGCACCACGACAACGGCATCAAGTTCTTCTCCGCGCAGGGCGAGAAACTGGACGACGCTACCGAGCTGGCGATCGAGGCCGCGCTGGACGAGCCGTTCCGTACCGTGCCGTCGGAGCGCCTCGGCAAGGCGGTGCGCACGCGCGACACCATCGGCCGCTACGTCGAGGCCTGCAAGAACTCGGTGCCCAAGGGCTTCCATCTCGGCGGCATGCGGATCGTGGTCGATTGCGCCAACGGCGCGACCTACCAGCTGGCGCCGCTGGTGCTGCGCGAATTGGATGCGCGCGTGGACGCGATCGGCGTCGAGCCGAACGGCGTCAACATCAACGACGGCGTGGGCTCCACCCATCCGGAAACGCTGGCCGCGCGCGTGCGCGGGACTGGCGCCGACCTCGGCATCGCCTTCGACGGCGACGGCGACCGCGTGCTGTTCGTCGACGCCGAAGGCAACGTCCGCGACGGCGACGACCTGCTCTACGTGCTGGCCTGCGACTGGCAGGCCACCGGCCGCCTGCGCGGCCCGGTGGTCGGCACGCTGATGACCAACTACGGCTTCGAGCGCGCGCTGGGCGAGCGCGGCATCGGCTTCGTCCGCGCCAAGGTCGGCGACCGCTACGTGCACCAGCAGCTGCTGGCGAACGACGGCGTGCTCGGCGGCGAAGCCAGCGGCCACATCCTCTGTCTCGATCGCGCCAGCACCGGCGACGGCATCGTCAGCGCCTTGCAGGTGCTGGAAGTGCTGCAGCGTCGCGGCATCGGCCTGGCCGAAGCGCTGAAGGACCTGCGCAAGGTGCCGCAGAAGACCGTCAACGTGCGCTTCGAGGCGGGCCGCAAGCCGGCCGAGGCCGACAGCGTGCAGGCCGCGCTGCGAGAGGCGCAGCGCGCCGTCGAAGGCCGCGGCCGCGCCTTCCTGCGCCCGTCCGGCACCGAGCCGGTGGTGCGGGTGACGGTGGAGGCGGACGATGCCGCGCTGGTCGACGCCACCCTCGCCGCGCTGGCCGATGCGGTGCGCGCCGCCGCGAACTGATCCCGATCAACTTCTCACCCCGCCGGCAGGCGCACACTGCCGCGGTTCCACCGTGAAGACACCGCCATGAGCAGCCAGATCCCCACTCTCGACATCCGCCGCTTCACCCATCCTTCCAGCCCGGAAGACCGCCAGGCGTTCATCGACGAACTCGGCGCGGCCTACCGCGAATGGGGCTTCGCCGGCATCCGCAACCACGGCATTCCGCAGGCGCAGATCGACGAGGCCTACGCCACCTTCAAGGCGTTCTTCGCGCTGCCGGAAGAGACCAAGAAGCGGTACCACGTGCCGGGCGGCGGCGGCGCGCGCGGCTACACGCCGTTCGGGGTGGAGACGGCCAAGGGCTCCAAGCACTTCGACCTGAAGGAGTTCTGGCACATCGGCCGTGAGATCCCGCGCGATTCGAAGTACGCCGCCGACATGGCGGAGAACCAGTGGCCGACCGAGATCGACGGCTTCAAGCGCGTCGGCTACGGCCTGTACGAATCGCTGGACGCGCTGGGCTCGCAGGTGCTGTCCGCGCTGGCGCTGCACATCGGCCTGCCGGAAACCTATTTCGCCGACAAGACCGACAGCGGCAACTCGATCCTGCGCCCGATCCACTACCCGCCGATCACCACCGACGATGTCCCCAACGTCCGCGCCGGCGCGCACGAGGACATCAACCTGATCACGCTGCTGGTCGGCGCCAGCGCGGAAGGCCTGGAAGTGCTGTCGCGCAAGGGCGAGTGGGTGCCGTTCACCGCCGACGCCGACACCATCGTGGTGAACATCGGCGACATGCTGCAGCGCCTGACCAACCACGTGTATCCGTCCACCACGCACCGCGTGGTCAATCCGCCGGGCGAGAAGGCGCGCCAGCCGCGCTACTCGACGCCGTTCTTCCTGCACCCGAACCCGGATTTCCTGATCGACGTGCTGCCGTCCTGCGTCACGCCGGACAACCCCAGCCGCTATCCGGAGCCGATCACCGCGGAAGGCTACCTGCAGGAGCGCCTGCGCGAGATCAAGCTGAAGTGAACGAAGGCCGCGCAAGCGGCCTTCTTCTTTCGCCGATCGGGAAGGGAAGGGTTCAGGCGCCCATCCAGAAGAACACCGCCGCCATCCGCTCGTCGGCGAGGACTTCGCCGCAGTAGGCGGTGGCGCTGTGGATCATCGCCGCGCTGTACACCAGCAGGCGGTTGAAGCGGTTCGGCACGCGCACGTCCTCGGCGAAGGCGTCCGGCGGCACGAAGCGCGTGCCCAGCGCCTCGACCAGCGTGTTGTGCGGCTTGTTCACCGTGTTGCCGCCCAGCTGGCCGTTCGGCATGCGCTGGCGGTAGAAGCTGGTGCCGCAGTGTTCCGGCGCGTCCGGGGTCAGGTAGAGCACGCCGGCGTAGCGGCACAGCGCGCGCGAATCGGTATGCGGGCGCGCGCCGGCCTCCTTCGCGCCGACCACCTGCACGCAGTTGTGGTTCAGCGTCTTGCCCTCGGGCGTGCCCTGCACCCACAGCCGCTTCATGCCCGTGGCCTGCCGCACGCGTTCCTCCACCACCGCCAGTTCGTCCGGCTCCAGCGCCGGGATCGCGCGCCGGCCGGGCCAGCTCTCGCCGGTGTGCGGAAAGCCCAGCGCCCAGTCCTGCTTGTCCAGACAGCGCGCGCGCACGGCGTCGGCGTTGGGCAGCACGTCGTCGAACAGCCAGTAGTCGCGGCCCTCGGTGGGCTTGCGGTAGGGCAGCGTGCGCAGCATCGGGGCAGGGCGATTCATGGCGCGACTATACGGCGCGCCTGCGGGCAATTGCTAAACTGCGCTTTTCGCGCACTGGAGCGCCGCATGCGCCGCAAGATCGTCGCCGGGAACTGGAAACTGCACGGAAGCCGCGCCTTCGCCGCCGCGCTGGTGGCGGAAATCGCCGCGGCCCCGCCGGCCGGCGTCGAACTGGTCGTGCTGCCGCCGTTCCCGTACCTGGGCGAGCTGGCCGCGCGCTTCGCCGAGGCCGGGCTGGCGTTCGGCGCGCAGGACGTGAGCAGCCACGACAAGGGCGCGTACACCGGCGAGGTGGCGGCGTCGATGCTGGCCGACGTCGGCGCGCGCTACACCCTGGTCGGGCATTCCGAGCGCCGCCAGTACCACGCCGAAAGCAGCGAGCTGGTGGCGCGCAAGTTCCAGGCCGCGCAGTCCGCGGGACTGACGCCGATCCTGTGCGTGGGCGAGAGCCTGGACGAGCGCGAAGCCGGCCGCACCGAGGACGTCATCGCGGAACAGCTGCGCCCGGTGCTGGAGCTGGCGGGCGTGGCTGCGTTCGCCACGGCGGTGGTCGCCTACGAGCCGGTCTGGGCGATCGGCACCGGCCGCACCGCCAGCCCGGAGCAGGCGCAGGCGGTGCATGCCTTCATCCGTAGCCAAGTGGCCGCGCGGGATGCTAAAATCGCCGATTCGCTGCCGCTGCTGTACGGCGGCAGCGTGAAGCCCGACAACGCGGCCAGCCTGTTCGCCCAGGCCGACGTGGACGGCGGGCTGATCGGCGGCGCCTCGCTGGCGGCCGCGGATTTCCTGGCCATCGCCAACGCGGCGGCCTGAACACCCTCAGAGAGCGCGCAAGATGCTGTTGCAACTCATCCAGATCATTTACGTGCTGGTGGCGATCGCCATCATCGCCTTCGTCCTGCTCCAGCAGGGCTCCGGCGCGCAAGCGGGCTCCGGCTTCGGCGGCGGCGCCTCGGCCACCGTGTTCGGCTCGCGCGGCGCGTCCAACTTCCTGAGCAAGACCACCAAGTGGCTGGCCATCGTGTTCTTCACGGTCAGCATGGGCATGGCGATGTACGCCAGCAAGCAGGCCAACCGCCAGGGCCCGGCCAAGCCCGACCTCGGCGTGATGGCCCAGCAGGCCCCGGCCAAGCCGGCCGCGCAGGTGCCGACGGCGCAGGTGCCCACCGCTCCCGCGCAGCCCGCCGCCCAGCAGCCCGCGCCGGCGCCGCAGCCGGCTCCCGCACAGGGTCAGTGACGCCGGAGACGGCAAGTTCTAAAATCCACGCAATGCCCAGGTGGCGGAATTGGTAGACGCACTACCTTGAGGTGGTAGCGATTTAGGTCGTAGGGGTTCGAGTCCCCTCTTGGGCACCATGTACTGGTACAGGAAACCCCGCTACGGCGGGGTTTTTTGTGTCCGCCGTTCGCGCTGAAACGGCCTCGAACCTAGGCTTGATGCAGCCGTAGGCTCATCGCCATGCCTGATCTCGGATCGGAAATGCAATCTCGGGGCGGGACGGTAGCTTGGGGCAGGGTGGGGCCTGCAAGCCTTGCGTCAGGCCTCGGCAAGCGCCAGAGCTAGACTCGCGACGTAGGTATGAGGGGGATGCCCGTGTCGAAAACGGCATGGCGGTCGATTTATTTGCTGCTGCTGGCGATCCTGCTGGTTCTCGCGCCTGTGTTCCCGGCGTCAGCCGGCGATGCGCAGGTGTGGGTGAACACCGGCAGCGGCGTCTACCATTGCCCCGGAGGGCGGTACTACGGCGCGACCAAGCGCGGCAAGTACATGTCCGAATCGGGCGCCGTCGCCAGCGGCTATCGCGCCGCCTACGGCAATCCATGCTCCGGGGAGGTGGCCCGGGGCGCGCAGCAGCGCGCGATCAATTCATTGGCACCGGCCCGCGCGGGCGGGCCGGTGAAGGTCTGGATCAACACCGGCTCGCATGTCTATCACTGTCCCGGTTCCCGCTATTACGGGGCAACGAAACGCGGGCGGTTCGCTTCGGAAAACGAGGCTGTCGGAACGGGCAACCGTCCGGCGTACGGGCAGCGATGCGGCTGAGGTGCCGGCATCGCGGAGGGGCGAGGCGTTAGGCCTGCGCCGCCTCCCTTCGCGCCGCCCGCCGCCAGTCGCGCAGGCCCTTCACCGCGAGCGCCACGAAGCCCGCGTAGAGCAGGGCGGTGACGAACAGGTGCTTGTTCACGAACATGCCGATGTAGACCAGATCGACCGCGATCCACATCCACCAGGCGGCGACGTGGCGGCGGTTCTGCCAGAGCTGGCCGACCAGGCTGAGCGCGGTCAGCATGGCGTCCAGCCACGGCAGCGACGCATTGGTCCAGCGGTGCATCGCGTAGCCCAGCGCCAGCCCGCCGCCGATGCCGGCCAGCAGGTGGATGGCGGCCAGGCGCGGCGCCAGCGCGGCCACGCGGACGTGGCCGGTGCCGTCGAGGTGGCGCAGCCAGCGCAGCCAGCCGGTCACCAGCATCGCCACCCAGATGCATTGCAGCAGCACTTCGGAATACAGCCGCGCGCCGAAGTACACCCAGATGTAGACCGACACCGACAGCAGCCCCACCGGGAAGCACCAGGGGCTGCGCCGGGTGGTCAGCCACACCGCGCTGGCGCTGAGCGTGGCGGCGGCGACTTCGTGGAAGGTGATCACAGGCCCACGCGTACCGACAGCCGCGCCAGCCGCGGCGCGCCGGGGAACAGGTAGTTGTCGCCGAGCGAGCTGCCGGTGTCGCGCCAGTAGCCGCGGTCGAACAGGTTGTCGATGCCCAGCTGCACCGTGAAGTCGTGCTCGCCCGCGCGGCCGCTGTAGCGCAGGCCGGCGTCGAACACGTCGTAGGCGGGCACGCGCACCTGGCCGTCCGGCGTGGCCGGATTGGTCGAGGCGTGGCGCCAGCCGGCCTGCAGGCCGAGTTGTGGCAGGGCAGGCAGCGCGTAGTCGAGGTGCAGGCTGGCGCGCAGGCGCGGGACGTTGACCACCTGGTGGCCGTCGTAGGCCGCGATGCCGGTACCGTGCGCGCGGGCGCGGATCAGGCCCACGCTGGCGTTGACGCCCAACGCGTCGGCGATGCGGCCGTTGGCGGACAGCTCCAGCCCCTCGTGTACTTCCTCGCCCTGCTGGACGAAGGTGAAGCCGGCGCTGGACGCATCCGGCTGCGCGTACTGGTAGGGCTGGCGGATGCGGAACAGGGACGCGTCGAAATCGAGCCGGTCGTTCCAGCGGTACTTGACGCCGGTTTCGAGCTGGCGCGACAGCCGCAGGTCGAGGAATTCGCCCTCGTTGCTGGTCCACGACGGCGCTTCCTTGCCCAGCGAAATCCCTTCGCTGTAGCTGGCATAGGCGGTCAGCGCGGCATCCGGCTTCCACAGCAGCGCGGCCTGCGGCAGTGTTTTGGAGATGCGGGTCTCGCGCTCCGGCACGTCGTGCTTGTCGCGCGCGCGTTCGTGCAGGCGCGCGAACTGGCCGCCCACGATCAGCTGCCAACGCTCGCCCAGCGACAGGCGATCGACGAGGAACGCGGAACGCTGCCAGCTGTCCAGCCGCCGCACCTTCGGGCCGGTCTCCTCCGGCGACGGCGCGAACGCGGGCGGTTCGCCGTCCGCGATGTTACCGGTGCCGACGTACTCGTTGACGTTGCGGTGGCGGTCGATGCTGCGGTGGAAGGCGCTGACGCCGAGGCTGACGGCGTGGCCGACGCCGCCGGTGTCGAAGCGTCCCTCCAGCGTGGCGCGCGCGTTGTCGCCGACGCGGGTGTCGCCGGGATTGCGGTAGTCGTAGATGTCGTAGCTGCCGTCGGGCGCGAAGTAGTTCGGCGGGCTGCCGCTCCAGCAGGCGTCCACGTACCAGCAGCCATAGGCGAAGGCGACGTTGTCGTCGATCACGCTGCGGCTGCGGCCGGCGGCGAGGCGCAGCTGCCAGTCCTGGTTGAAGGCGTGGCGCAGGCGCGCGCTGATGTTGGCGGAATGGATGGACACCGGCTGCTGCCACGGCTGGTAGCCGAGCATCAGGGTAGGGTCGGAATCTTCCGGCAGCGCCGTGCCGCCCAGCAGCTGGTAGCCGGACACCGAGCGCTGCGCGCTGCTCTGGTAGTTGCCGTCCAGTTCCAGCGTCGTGTCCGGGCCGATCTTCCAGTCGGCGGCCAGCGCGTAGAAATTGCGCCGCCCGTCGGCGTGATGGACGTAGGACTGCATGTCCTCCCAGGCGACGTTGGCGCGCAGGCCGAAGGTCGGCGTCAGCCAGCCGCCGACGTCCAGCGCGGTGTAGAGCGAGCCCTGCGAATCGGTGCCGAGGGTGAGCGCACGCACGGCTTCCGGACGCTTGGAGACGAAGTTGACCACGCCGCCGGGCTCCATCACCCCGGCGGTCAGCCCGGCCAGGCCCTTCAGCACTTCCACCTGCTGCTTGTCTTCCAGCGCGATGGACTGCTCGCCGGTCATCGCCAGGTTGTTGCTCCGGTAGCCGGTGCCGGCGTCCAGCGCGAAGCCGCGGATCGCGATGTTCTGGTAGTAGCCCACCGGCGCGTAGTTGTCGCCCAGCGAGGCGTCCTCGCGCGCGAGTTCGCTGAGCGTGCGGATCTGGCGGTCCTCGATCTGCTGGCGGCCGATGACGCGGATCGACGCCGGGGTGTCGCGCAGCGGCGCGTTGCCCCAGCCGTCGATGCCGTCGGCGCGCGGCTTGTCGGCATCGGCAGTCACGAGCACCGGCGCCAGCCTGGTGATCTGCGGATCGTCGTCCACGCGTTCGTCACCCGGCGCGGCGGTGGCCAGCAGCGGCAGCAGCGCGAGCAGGAGGGGAGTGCGGGAAAGTGTCATCGTCGTCGCCTTCGGTGGGGAGGTCGAAGCGACGGCACGCCGCCGTCCGCGCGGACAGGCTGCGTCAATCAAGCTCCCTACGCCGGTGCAAACCGGATCAGGTTCCAAGGGACTCTCTCAGCCCGGCGACGCCGGGCACCCCCGCTTCAGTGGGCGCGATTAAACCACGAATCCCCGCATGGGACGTGAATCCGCGGCTCAGGCGGCGGCGCGGATCGCGTCCAGCAGCGCGCGTCCGGCAGCGGTGTCGAACCACGCTGCGTGCCCCAGCAGGAAGTCCTGCCAGCCGATGTCCGCCTGCTCCTCCGCGCCGAGCAGGCCGAGGAAATAATCCATCTCCGACAGCGCGAAATCGACGTGCACCAGCGGCAGCAATTCGGCCAGCAGCGCACGCTGCGCCGCGGCCAGCGGCAGCACTTCGGCGTAGCCCGCGATCAACGCTTGCGCCGTCTCCGGAAACACCGCCCGCATGCCCTGTTCGAGTTGCAGCCAGGCGACGGCGTTGCGCTCGATCGCGGTGGCGAGGTCGTACAGGGCGAAGGTGGGCGCGCACAGGCCGAAGTCGAGGACGGAGGCCGCCGCCGCGTCGTCGCCTTCGCTGCTCCAGAACAGGTTGGAGACGTGCCAGTCGCCGTGCGTCCACAGGCGCGGCAGGCTCGCCAGCTGCGGTTGCACGCGGCGATGGCGCGCGGCCAGCGCCGACGCTTCGCCGCGCCAGTCGCGTTTCGCGAGATAGCCGGCCAGCGCGGGATGCCGCGCGCACCGCGCCTCGATGGCGTCGAAGAAATCCGGCGCGCGCAGCACGTCGTCGCGCGCGACCAGCAGCGAAGCGCTGCGCGTGGGCGCGGCGAAACCGGCGGCGGCGCGATGCAGCCGCGCCAGCATGCGGCCGGCGCTGCGCGCATGGTCGAGCCGCAGCAGCGGCGTCCATGAGGGCACGTCCCGGTACAGGTCGATGCCGACGGCCGGCGCATGCACCTCGTACACCCAGTCGCCGCACTGGATCGCGGTGTCGCCGTCGTCGTTCGCCCGGGCCTGCGGCACCGGCAGTCCGCCATCGCAAAGATGGGCGATGAAGGCGTGTTCCTCGGCCAGCGCCTGCGGCGTTCGCACGTGGGTGTGCTGGCGTTTGACGAAGACTTCGCCCGTCGGCGTCCGCACTCGCGCCGCCGCGGAGAACGGGCGCGGGCTGTGCCAGAGGATGCGCGCGGGCCCGCGCAGCGGCGCGAAGCCTGCCAGCAGCGCCTGCACGTCCGCGGCGTCGAGCGGCGGGTTGCGCCTTGCGATCTCGTCGCCGCTCCAGCCGTGGATGCGGTGGTTGCTGGCGGTCATGGCGGCCCCACGAAGCAAAACGCCCAGCGCGGGGCTGGGCGTTGCGAAATGGTGGCTCGGGACGGAATCGAACCGCCGACACGGGGATTTTCAATCCCCTGCTCTACCAACTGAGCTACCGAGCCAAAGGTGCTGCGAGCCGCGCATGATACGGGGTGCCGGCGGCTTGGGCAAGCCGTCCGCGCGATGAACGGACGGGCAGGGGAGGCCGCCGGCTAAGGCGGCGTTGAGCCTCGATCGCGGATGATGGCGGTCATCCCGAACCTTTGGAGGTACGCCATGAAAGCGGTTTTCGCCGCGGCCCTCGCCGCGCTCTGCCTGTCCGCCTGCGCCGGCAATCCGATCAGCGACACGGATCGGCTGGCCCTGTACCAGGCCCATGCCGGCGCACCGGTGAAGCAGGTGCGCTATCTCGATCCCATCGGCTGGGACCGCGTGGACGACCAGCACGTGGTGCTGGAGATGCGGCCCAACGAAAGCTGGCTGCTCACCCTGGCCGGCCCGTGCCTCAACTGGGGCAGCGGCTCGCCGTTCCTGCAGGTGTCCACCGCGAACGGCATCACGCTGACGCCGTTCGACAAGGTGATCGTGCCGGGTTCGCAGATCAGCTGCCAGATTCGCGAGATCCGCCCGCTCGACATCAAGGCGGTGCGCGCGGGCGAGAACGCGCTGCGCGAGAAGTCGAAGGCTCAGGCTTCCGGCACGTAACCGGCGGGCGTGTCGGCGCCGCCGCCGAACAGGAACTTCAGCATCTCGCCTTCGAGGAAGGCGCGGTGCTGCGGGTTCAGCGGCGAGAGCCGGTTCTCGTTGATCAGCATGGTCTGGTGCGCAAGCCAGCGCTGCCAGGCCGGCTTGCCCACCTGCTCGAACACGCGCTTGCCGGCGTCGCCGGGCCAGGGCGGGAAGTCCAGCCCCTCGGTGTCGATGTCGTCCACCACGCAGTGCACGTTGCGCGTCATTCCGTTCGCTCCTGAAGCAGTTTCCGCACCGGCGCGGGCAGGCCGATGGCGGTCAGTTCCGCGCGGTCGACCCAGCGCAGGTCGGCATTATCGCCGATGGCGGCGCGCGGGCCGTTGACGGCGATCAGGTGCGGGTGGATGCGCAGGCGGTAGTGCGAGAAGCCGTGGTCGAGCGCGGGCAGGACGCGCGCGGCGGCGAAATCGCCGTCGAGATGGCGCTCGAACCACGCTTGCGCCTCGGTGACGTCCTCGTGCTGTGGCAGCGACCACAGCGACGCCCATACGCCGGTTGGCGGGCGGCGCCACAGCAGCACGCGGCCGCCGGCGTCCTCGGCGATCAGCATCAGCGCCTCGCGCTGCGGCAGCGCTTTGCCGGGCTTCGGCGCCGGCAGCTCGCCGATGCGGCCTTCGATCCGCGCCACGCAGACGTCCTGCAGCGGGCAGATCGCGCAGGCGGGATTGGCGCGGGTGCACAGGGTCGCGCCGAAGTCCATCTGCGCCTGCGTCCAGTCGGCCAGCCGCGTCTGCGGCAATAGCGTTTCGGCGATCGACCACAGCCGCTTCTCGACGGCCGGCAGGCCCGGCCAGCCGTCGATGCCGAACACCCGGCACAGTACGCGCTTGACGTTGCCGTCGAGGATCGGCGCGGGATCGCCCCAGGCCTGCGACAGGATCGCCCCGGCGGTGCTGCGGCCGATGCCGGGCAGGGCGACGAGCGCATCGAGGTCGCGCGGCAGGTCGCCATCGTGGTGCTCCACGCACAGCATCGCCGCCGCGTGCAGGTTGCGGGCGCGGGCGTAGTAGCCGAGGCCGGACCACAGCGCCAGCACGTCGTCCTGCGGCGCTCGCGCCAGCGCGGGCAGGTCGGGCAGGGCCTTGATGAAGCGGTCGAAGTAGCCGATGACGACGGACACCTGCGTCTGCTGCAGCATGATCTCGCTGAGCCAGACGCGGTACGGCGTGCGCGGATGCTGCCAGGGCAGGTCATGGCGGCCGTGGCGGTCGAACCAGGCGAGCAGGCGCTGGGCGATGTCGCGCTTGGCGCTTTCGCCGTCGTCCCGGGCGCAGCGAAGGGCCTGCTTTCGAGGTTTTTCCAGCAACGGCAAAGCGGGTCCCTCGCTGCGCTCGGGACGACGAGATGTGCGTGGCGTCTTGCGGATGCTCATTCTTCGCCAAGTTCCACTTCCACGCCTTCCAGCGTCGCGCCGTCCAGTTCGACGCGCGGCGTGGAGAGTTTGCCGGCCAGCGGGGGCAGCGGCGAGCCCTGACCACCCGCGTCCAGCCATGCCAGCACCTCCGGCAGGCGGAAGCGCGCGTCGAGCGCGGTAGCGTCGCGGCGCAGCGATAGCGAGGCGGGATCGGAAAACGCCAGCGTGCCCCTGTAGTCCAGCGCGAATAGCAGCGGCGAGGTCGATGCCGACAGCGGCGGCGGCAGCGCGGGCCAGGCGTCCGGCCAGCCGGCCAGCGCGCCGTCCAGATGCAGGCGCAGGCTGCGTCCCACCGACAGGCTGCCGCGCGCGCGCGCATCCGGCACCAGACCGTCGCCGTCCAGCACGACGGTGACCGGCACGAACCGCCAGGTCGCGCTGTTGAAGGCCATCGGTGCGTGCAGACCGAGCCGGAACGGCGCGACTGTCGCGCCCGAGACGTAGCGAGCGGCGATGCCGAGCTTGGCCGGCTTCATCAGCGCGGAATCCTTGCCCAGCCGCAGCGGACCCGCCAGGAACACCTGCGCGGGCACGCGCCAGCCTGCATCCGACAGGTTCAGCGCGCCGACGCCGGCCACGCCGCTGGGCTTGCCGTCCAGCAGCCGCTGCGGACTGGCGACGGCGATGGCGAGGTCGGCCGGCATCGAGATCGGCGGATCGAGGTAGCGGCCGCGCACGCGCATCCGCAACAGGCGCTGCGGGTGCAGCGCGGGCAGGTCGATGGCGATGCCGTCGATGCGCCAGTCGTCGTTGTCGATGCGGCCGTCGCGCACGCGCAGGCCGTCGGTGAGGGCCGGGATGCGGGTTTCCTTGCCCGCCGGGCGCGTCGCCAGCCAGCGCTGCAGCGCGGGAACGTCCAGCACCGGCGCATCGAGTTCGATGCGCTGCACGGTGAGGTCGTCGCCGCGCGTGCGCAGCGTGCGCCACGGCAGCGAGACGAACACGCGCTTCGCGCGCAGCAGGGCGGCGTTGTCGCCGGGGCGCTTTGCCGCCACGTCTTCCAGCACCAGTTGCGGCGTGCCGCGCAGGCGGTAGTCGATGCCGCCGGCGCCGATCTCCAGCCCGAGCGCATCGCCCGTCAGATGCAGCAGGTAGCGGCCCGCGCGCTGCGGTTGCAGCAGCCAGCCGGCCAGCAGCACGAAGCCCAGCAGCAGCGCGGCGAGGATCGCGGCCAGTCGCAACAGCCGTCGCAGGACGGGCCGTGGCGGCGCGGCGTTCGGATCGTGCTTCATGGCGTCAGGGCTGCCGTCCATGGCGCGGCATCATGCGCCAGGGGCCGTCGCGGCGATGCCGCGTCAGGCCTGTCCCAGTTCACCCGGCAGCAGCGCATCGACGAAGGCTTCGGCGTCGAACACCCGCAGGTCTTCCGGGCGTTCGCCGATGCCGGCGTAGCGGATCGGGATGCCGAACTCGCGCGCCAGCGCGAACACCACGCCGCCCTTGGCAGTGCCGTCCAGCTTGGTGACCACCAGCCCGGTGACCGGAATCTTCTCGTTGAACTTGCGCACCTGGTTGATCGCGTTCTGGCCGGTGGTGCCGTCGATCACCATCAGCACCTCGTGCGGCGCCTCGGCGTCGAGCTTGCGCAGCACCCGCGCGACCTTCGCCAGTTCGTCCATCAGCCCGCCCTGGGTGTGCAGGCGGCCGGCGGTGTCGGCGATCAGCACCTCGACGCCGCGCGACTTCGCGGCCTGCAAGGCGTCGAACGCCACCGAGGCGGCATCCGCGTTCTGGCCCTGCGCCACCACGGCCACTCCGTTGCGTTCGCCCCACGCCTGCAACTGGGCGACGGCGGCGGCGCGGAAGGTGTCGCCGGCGGCCAGCATCAGGCTGCGGCCCTCGTCCTTGTAGCGGCGCGCCAGCTTGCCGATGGTGGTGGTCTTGCCGACGCCGTTGACGCCGATGGTGAGCAGGACGAAGGGCCGCTTTGACGGGTCGATGTGCAGCGGCTGCGCGACCGGCTTCAGCAGCGCGATCAGGTCGGCGCGCAGCGCCTTCAGCAGCGCGTTGGCGTCGGCGAATTCGCGCGCCTTCATCCGCTTGCGCAGCGACTCGACCAGCTGGGTGCTGGCGGTCACGCCGACGTCGGCGGTGAGCAGGGCGGTTTCGATTTCGTCCAGCAGGTCGTCGTCGAGGCGCGGATTGCGCGAGAACAGGCCGCTGAAGGTGCGGGCGAAGGCGCTGCCGCGCAGGCGTTCGCGCCAGCCGCCGGTTTTCGCCGGAACCTCCGCCGGAGCCTCGATGGCGGGCGCGTCGGGTTCCGCTGCCTGCGGCGGGACGTCCGGTAGCTGCGCGGCTTCCGGCGCCGCTGCTTCGTCCGTGGGTATGACCGGCTCGACGGTCGGGGCAGTGGGCTGGGCCGCTTCCGGCGTGGTGTCTTGCGCGTCGGGTTTCTTGCGGCGGAACCAGCTGACCATGTGGCCGTGGGAATGTCGGAGAATGGCGCGCATGGTAGCACCCGACCTCCTTTCGTCCCGATGAACGCCGGCCGCGCGAACACGCCCGCGGGCCGTCCCGGCAGCGTCCGCATCATCGGCGGGCGCTGGCGCGGCACGCGCCTGCCGGTGCCCGACCGGCCCGGCCTGCGGCCGACCTCCGACCGCGTCCGCGAAACCCTGTTCAACTGGCTGCAGCCGGTGCTGCCGGGCGCGCGCGTGCTGGACCTGTTCGCCGGCAGCGGCGCGCTGGGCCTGGAGGCCGCATCGCGCGGCGCGGCATCGTTGCAGCTGGTGGAAGCCGATCCGCAGCTGGCGCAGGCGCTCGCGGACGCGGCGGCGCGGCTCGATGCGCAGGGCCGGGTCGCGGTGCGGCGCGGCGACGCGCTGGCCTTCCTGCGCGAAGACACTGGCCCGCGCTACGACATCGCCTTCGTCGATCCGCCGTTCGCCGCCGGGCTGTGGCCGGCGGTGCTGGAGCTGCTGCCGTCACGGCTGGCCGCCGACGCCTGGCTGTATCTGGAAAGTCCGGCCGGACACGCGCCGGCGCTGCCCGCGGACTGGGCGCTGCATCGCGAAAACGGCACCCGCGACGTGCGCTATGCGCTGTACCGGCGGGTTACACTGCCGGCCATTGCAGGCAGCGGCGACACCTTGACGACATGAGCGTGGCGGCACGCATCGCGGTCTATCCCGGCACCTTCGACCCGATCACCAACGGCCATCTGGACCTGGTGGCGCGGGCCGCGCCGCTGTTCGAGAAACTCATCGTCGGCGTGGCCGCCAGCCCCACCAAGGGGCCGGCGCTGCCGCTGGAGCTGCGGGTGTCGCTGGCGCGCGAGGCGCTGGGCCACCATCCCAACGTGGAGGTGCGCGGCTTCGATTCGCTGCTGGCGCACTTCGTCCGCGAGATCGGGGCGGGCGTGCTGCTGCGCGGCCTGCGCGCGGTGTCCGACTTCGAATACGAGTTCCAGATGGCGAGCATGAACCGCCACCTGATCCCCGAGGTCGAGACCCTGTTCCTGACCCCGGCCGAGCAGTACGGCTTCATTTCGTCGTCGCTGGTGCGCGAGATCTCGCGCCTCGGCGGCGACGTGTCCGGCTTCGTGCCGCCCGCCGTCGCGACGGCGCTCGAAGCGCAATGGCGGGGCGGACCGAAATGAATCCGCGCGCCGCAACACCGACGTTGTCTCCATCCATCGCATTGCCCGGGGAAAAGCCCATGAACACGTTGTCCCGCCTGCTCGTCATCACCTGCCTCGCGCTGCCGTTCACCGCCTGCAAGAAGGAAGAGGCCCCCAAGGTGGAGGCCGTGGCCGCCGTCCCGCTGCCGGCCAGCGGCGAGCAGAAGGACTGGGTGCCCTACCTGCAGTACAAGCTGACCCCGCACATGGGCGGCATCACCAACAGCCCGTACGTCTACTTCCTGCCCATGCCCGATTCCGAGGACTTCGCCGGCAAGTACGAGCGCCAGGTGGAGAAGCTGGAGCAGGACTTGGGCCGCGGCATCACCGAGGGCAACATGCTGGTGTTCGCCTCGCCGGCGCCGGAGAAGGAAGTCGAGATGATCGAGACCGCGTTCAAGTCGGTCGGCGCGGGCACCATGAAGGGCGTCAAGGTGGTCTTCATCGGCACGCCGATCCTGGGCGAGCGCGTGAAGGCGGCGGTCGAACCGGCCGGCGTCAACTACATCTTCGAAGAAGCGAAGTGACGTTCGCGGCGCGGCCGGGCTGACCGCCGCGCCTCGCGATCGACATCGCCGCGAAGGCGGGAGCCGGCGTCCCGGTGCGGCGATGCCGGACTCCCGCTTTTCTTTTGCGGGAAGTACCTGCGGGAAGGAGTGACGCAATGAAGCAAGCCGTGGTCCTGTTGTTCGCCCTGCTGCTGCCGCTGTCCGCGGCGGCGCAGCCGTCCGCCGATCCGGCGCATCCGCCCGGCACCGCCATCGCCTCCGCGCACGGGCTGGCGACCGACGCCGGCCTCGAGATCGTCCGCGAGGGCGGCAACGCCTTCGACGCGGCGGTGGCGGTGTCGGCGACGCTGTCGGTGGTAGAGCCGATCAGCTCGGGCCTCGGCGGCGGCGGACTGTGGCTGCTGCACGACGCGAAGAGCGGGCGCGACGTGTTCGTGGACGGGCGCGAAACCGCGCCGGCCGCGGCCACGCCGGAGCGCTTCCTCGACAAGGACGGCAAGCTGGACAGCAACCGCGCGCAGAACGGGCCTTGGTCGGCCGGCATTCCCGGTCTGCCGGCGATGCTGGTGCACGTGGCGGAGAAATACGGCCGGCTGCCGCTGAAGCAGTCGCTGGCGCCGGCGATCCGCATCGCCCGCGAGGGCTTCCCGGTGTACGGGCGGATGGCGCGCGGCTACGCGGTCAAGCGGGCGGTGATGGACCGCTATCCCGGCACGCGCGCGGTGTTCTCGCCGAACGGCAAGCCGATCGCCGAGGGCGACCTGTTCCGCCAGCCCGATCTGGCGAACACGCTGCAGCGGCTGGCCGAGCAGGGCTTCGACGGCTTCTACCGCGGCGCCACCGCGAAGAAGCTGGTGGCCGGCGTCAACGCGCAGGGCGGGCAGTGGACGCTGGCCGAGCTGGCCGGCTACGCGGTGAAGGAGCGCGACCCGATCCGCTTCCGCTACCACGACTGGACGATAGTGACGGCGCCGCCGGTGTCCTCCGGCGGCATCGCGCTGGCGCAGATGCTGCAGATCCTGGAACCCTACGACCTCAAGGCGATGCCGGAGGCGGAGCGGCTGCACCTGATCGTGGAATCGATGCGCCGCGCCTACCGCGACCGCACCTTCTACCTCGGCGATCCCGACTTCGTGCAGGTGCCGCAGAAGCTGCTGACCAGCCCCGCCTACGCCGCCGGCCTGCGCGCCTCGATCAATCCCGACAAGGCCACGCCCAGCGCGCTGCTGTCCGGCGCGCCGACGCCGCTGGAGGACGAGGAAACCACCCATTTCTCGATCATCGACGCCGACGGCAACCGCGTCGCCGCCACCCAGACCGTGAACCTGCTGTACGGCTCCGGCCTGGTCGCGCCCGGCACCGGCGTGCTGCTCAACGACGAGATGGACGACTTCGCGCTCAAGCCCGGTACGCCCAACGCGTTCGGGGTGATGGGCTTTGATGCCAACGCGCCGAAGCCGGGCAAGCGCATGCTCAGCTCGATGACGCCGACCTTCATGGAATCGCCGGACAAGGTGGCGGTGCTCGGCACGCCGGGCGGCAGCCGCATCATCACCATGGTGCTGCTGGGCATCCTCGGCTACGACGCCGGGCTGGACGCGAAGCAAGTCGCCGCGCTGCCGCGCTACCACCACCAGTGGCTGCCGGACGTGATCGACGCCGAGCCGAAGGCGATTTCCGCCGAGGCCGCGGCGGCGCTGCGCGCGATGGGCCACACGCTGGAGCTGCCGCCGGACGAGGCCGAAGGCGGGCGCGGCTCCAGCCACGTCTGGGGCAACCTGGAGACGGTGGAATGGGATCGCCGCAACGGCCGCCTGCTGGGCGGCAGCGACCCGCGCTATCCGGAAAGCAAGGCTACGGTCCTGCCGACGCCGTAACGCGACGCCGCCTACACTCGCCGCCATGAAACTCTGGTCGATCCTCGGCAATTCGCAAAAGCTCGACGGCGGCGCGATGTTCGGCAACGCGCCGCGCGCGCTGTGGGAGCGCTGGACCACGGTCGATGCGCGCAACCGCATCGACCTGGCCTGCCGCGCGCTGCTGGCTTCGCCCTTGAAAGGCAAGACCGTGCTGTTCGAAACCGGCATCGGAGCGTTCTTCCCGCCCGCGCTGCGCGAACGCTACGGCGTGGTCGAGGACAACCACGTGCTGCTGGAGTCGCTGGCGCAGGCCGGGTTCTCGCACGAGGACATCGACGTGGTGGTGCTCTCGCACCTGCACTTCGACCACGCCGGCGGCCTGCTGGCGCCGTGGGCGGAAGGGCGCGCGCCGGAGCTGCTGTTCCCCAACGCCACCTTCGTGGTCGGCAAGGCGCATTGGGAGCGCGCGCTGCATCCGCACCCGCGCGACCGCGCCAGCTTCATCCCGGAGCTGCCGGCCCTGCTGGAAGCCAGCGGCCGGCTGGAGCTGGTGGACGGCGATTTCTCGCGGGCGCTGGGCGATGCCGTGCGCTTCCACCACAGCGACGGCCACACGCCGGGGCTGCTGCTGGCGGAGATCGTCGGGCCGGAAGCGGTCGACGGCGAGGCGCACGGCGGCGTGGTGTTCTGCGCCGACCTGATCCCGGGCCGGCCGTGGGTGCACGTGCCGATCACCATGGGCTACGACCGCAACGCCGAACTGCTGATCGACGAGAAGCGCGCGTTCCTGGAAGACAAGCTGGCCCGCAATGTGCGCCTGTTCTTCACCCACGACGCCGGCTGCGCGCTGGCGCAGGTGGTGCGGGACGAGAAGGGCAGGTTCGGCACCGCGCACGAAATGTCCGAACTGCACGCGCGCGAGGCGTGACGATCTGACGGGAAACCGGCGGCTATTCCGTTCCGATTCCGGGGAACGGACCGATCGGATCAGACCGAAGCCGAGGACATGCTGGAAGCATGAAAGTCGGCGATCTCCTGCGACGCTTGCATGCCGATGGCTGGCGGCTGGTGGCCACGCGCGGAAGCCATCGCCAGTTCCGGCATCCGGCAAGGCCCGGGCGGGTCACCGTCGCAGGAAAGCCCAACGACGATTTGGCGCCGGGAACGCTCAACAGTATCCTCAAGCAAGCCGGAATGAAGAGGTGAGTGCCATGCGCTATGCGATCGTCATCGAGCAGGCCGCAGCCAATTTTTCCGCCTATGTTCCGGATCTTCCGGGATGCGTGGCGACCGGGAACACCCTGGAAGAAGTCGAGGCCAACCTGCGCGCCGCCATCGCCTTCCACCTGGAGGGGCTGCGCGAAGACGGCCTGCCGGTGCCGCCGCCGGTCAGCCAGGTGGACTATCTGGACATCGCGGCCTGAATCAATCCACCGGCGTGCCGAACAGCCGGTCCCCCGCATCGCCCAGACCGGGCCGGATGTAGGCGTTCTCGTCCAGCCGCTCGTCGATCGCCGCCACGTACACCTCGATGTCCGGATGCGCATCCTCCAGCACGCGCAGCCCTTCCGGCGCGGCGACCAGGAAGATGCACTTGATCCGCGTGCAGCCGGCGTCCTTCAGCAGCCCGATCGCCGCCGCGGCGCTGCCGCCGGTGGCCAGCATCGGGTCGATCAGCAGGGCGATGCGCTCGGGCATGCGGTCGGCGAGGCGCTGGTAATAGCCTTCCGGGCGATGCGTGGCCTCGTTGCGACGCAGCCCGATCACGCTGACCGGCGCGGCCGGCAGCAGTTCCTGCACGCCGGGCAGGAAGCCGAGGCCGGCGCGCAGGATCGGCACTAAAGTCAGGTTCTCGCCGCGCACGCGCTCCACAGCGAGCGGCCCGGCCCAGGTCTGCACGACGTGCGGCTCGGTCGGCAGGTCGCGGGTGGCTTCGAAGGCGAGCAGAGCGGCGATCTCGCCGGCGATCTGGCGGAAGTGCACCGGATCGGTGGCGATGTCGCGCAGCTTGCCGAGCTTGTGGCGGACGAGGGGATGGTCGACGGCGATGGTTTTCATGGCGGCAAGGCTAATCGATTGCGCGGGATCGGGCTCGGTCTTCCGCCTTCTGCGATGAATCCTGGGGGCAGGACCAGCGCGACGCCACGCAACGAAAAGGGCGGCCAGTGGCCGCCCTCCGGATCGCGCTGCCGATGAAGCCCGGCGTCAGGCCGCGGCGGCCTGGGCCACGCGCGGGCCTTCGAGGATGGCGCGCTTCACCATCGACACCACCAGCTTCATCTCGTCCTCGGTGACCGCGAACTGCGGGGTGAAGCGCAGCGAGTTCTCGCCGCCGTGGATCACGCCGATGCCGTGCTCGCGCATCCATTCCTCGGTGGAGCCGGTGCCGTAGCCCTTGAACTCCTTGGTCAGCTCGCAGGAGAACAGCAGGCCGGTGCCCTGCACCTTGGTGATCGGCCCGCCCAGCTCGGCCTTCAGCGCTTCCAGCAGGGCGATGGCGTCGCGCCCGCGCTGCTGGATGTTGGCGCGCAGCGCCGGGGTGAGCTGGCCCAGCACGGTGCAGGCCACGTCCAGTGCGCGCGGGTTGGCGGTCATGGTGTTGCCGTACAGGCCGCGCTTGTAGATGTCGGCGGCGCGCTCGGTCACGGCCAGCACCGACAGCGGGTACTGGCCGGCGTTGAGCGCCTTGGAATAGGTCTCCATGTCCGGCGCCTGGATGCCTTCGAAGCCGGGATAGTCGACGATCGATAGGTAGCCCGTGGCGCGCAGGCCGGCTTGGATCGAATCCACCAGCAGCAGGCTGCCGTGCGTCGCGGTCAACTCGCGGGCGAGGTTGTAGAAGGCCACCGGTACGCTGCGGCCCGGATCGCCTTCGCCCATGACCGGTTCGAGGAACATCGCCTCGATGAACCAGCCGTTGGCATCGGCGTCGGCGAACGCCTTGCGCAGCGCATCCATGTCGTACGGCGGCACGGTGACCACCGAATCCTCGCCGCGGAAGCTGGCCAGGTGCTGGATGTAGGTCTTGCGGCTGGAATCGGAATACAGCGCCGGGCGCTCGGTGCGGCCGTGGAACGCGCCCTTCACCACCAGCCGCTTGATCGCCTTGCCGGCGTGGCGCGCGCCGGCGTCGGTCAGGGTCTTGGCGTTGGCATCGACGATGCGCGAGGCCAGCGAGACCGACTCGGAGCCGGAGTTCAGGCACATGAAAGCGGTGTACGGACAGCTGCCGGCGGTCTGCCCGATCTCCTTGCGCATCGCCTGCGCGAAGCGCAGCTGCGACACGTTCGGAGTCATGATGTTGGCCATCGCCTGCGGCTTGGCCATCGCCTCGATCACCGCCTGCGGCGCGTGGCCCAGGCCGAGCATGCCGTAGCCGCCGGTGTCGTACAGCACCGCGCCCTTCAGGGTCACGATCCACGGGCCGCGCGCGGTCAGCGCGACGTAGGGGTTGGCGGCGTCGGCGGCGTAGAAGTTGACGAAGCCGGCCTGCACCTCGCGCGCCTGCGCGTCCTCGTCCAGGTCCAGCAGCTCCGGGAACTCGGCGCGGATGCGCTCGTACTCGATCGCGGCGGCGGCGACGGCTTCGCCCAGCTGCGCGTCGCGCGCGGCGAAGTCGAGGACGATGGCGTCGGTGAGGCCGGTGGTGCGGGCCTTGCCGTGGGCGCGGAGCGGGGCGAGGGTGTCGATCAGGCTCATGAGGGTCTCCCTTCGGGGCCGGGCCGCAGGATGGCGACTGGCGCAAGCCTCCAATTATCGCGGGTTCGGTGTCGTTCGGTAGGGTGGATTCGCCTTGAACGACGGGCATTTTGGGCGGATCGCCAGTATCATTCGTCGATATGCGTATTTCACCCGCCGACGAACAGCTGCTGTCCCTGCTCCGCGAGGACGCCCGCGCCGCCACCGCCGACATCGCCCGCCGGCTGGGCCTGTCGCGCACCACCGTGCAGAACCGCATCGCCCGGCTGGAACAGCAGGGCGTGATCCGCGGCTACACGGTGCGCATCGACGACGAACTGGAGCGCAACCGCATCCGTGCGCACATCCTGATCACCCTGCGGCCCAAGCAGATGACCGCGGTGGTGAAGTCGCTGCAGGCCATGCACGAGGTGCGCGTGCTGTATTCGATCAGCGGCGGCCACGACCTGATCGCGCTGGCGGTGACCGCCACGGTGGGCGAGATGGACGTGCTGACCGACCGGATCGGCGCGGTCGACGGAGTGGAGCGCACCAATACCTCGATCATTCTTTCGACGAAGTTCGAGCGCTGACCGAGCGATTAGACTACGCACCGCATTTTCCGCTTTTGCCCGTCATTCCCGCGAAGGCGGGAATCCAGCGTCCTGGTGTTTGCCGCACAGGCATGAAAGCCACTGGATTCCCGCCTTCGCGGGAATGACGGAACAGCCACCGGCTTCATTCCTTGAAAACTTCCGACTTCCATTACGACCTGCCGCAGGACCTCATTGCGCAGGCCCCGCTGCCCGAGCGTTCCGCCAGCCGCCTGCTGCACGTGCTGCCGGGCGATGCGCCCTTCGCCGACCTGCACGTGCGCGATCTGCCGTCGCTGCTGCGCGCGGGCGACCTGCTGGTGTTCAACGACACGAAGGTGATCCCGGCGCGGCTGTTCGGCGCCAAGGCCACCGGCGGGCGGGTGGAGATCCTGATCGAGCGCCTGCTGCCCGGCAACGAGGCGCGCGCGCAGCTCGGCGTGAGCAAGCCGCCGCAGCCCGGCAGCCGGATCGCGCTGGACGCGGGCGGCGAAGCGGAAGTGCTGGCGCGCTTTGGTGACGGTTTCTGGCAGCTGCGCTTCCACGTCGAAGGCGCGCTGGAAACGTGGTTGCAGCACGCCGGCCAATTGCCGCTGCCGCCCTATATCGAGCGCCGCCCGGACGCGGCCGATGCCGAGCGCTACCAGACCGTGTTCGCGCGCGAAACCGGCGCGGTGGCCGCGCCCACCGCCGGCCTGCACTTCGACGAGCCGCTGCTGGCGGCGCTGCGCGAGCGCGGCGTGCAGACCGGACACGTCACCCTGCACGTCGGCGCCGGCACTTTCCAGCCGGTGCGGGTGGACGACGTGCACAACCACCGCATGCACAGCGAATGGATCAACGTCGGCGCGGAGCTGGTGTCGCAGGTGCGGCGCACGCGCGCGGCCGGCGGCCGGGTGATCGCCGTCGGCACCACCGTGGTGCGCGCGCTGGAGAGTGCGCTGGTCGATGGCGAGCTGCGCCCGTTCGCCGGCGACACCAGCATATTCATCTTCCCCGGCTACCGCATCCGCAGCATCGACGCGTTGATGACCAATTTCCACCTGCCCGAATCGACGCTGCTGATGCTGGTGTCGGCGTTCGCCGGCAAGCAGCGGATGTTCGCCGCCTACGAACACGCGGTGCGCGAGCGCTACCGCTTCTTCAGCTACGGCGACGCGATGCTGCTGTGGCCCGGCGAGGGCGAATCAGGGTCCGGCGATCTCCGATAGCGCCCTGGCGCGCGCCCGGCTCAACCATGCGCGCCATGCGTTCGCCGCAGTGTCCGGATAGCGCGTTGCGGCGAACGCCACCCATGCGTCGCGGTAGCGCAGCCACAGGCGTTCTGTTTCGCGTACGCCTTCGGACCGGATGGTGCCGTATTCGCCGAAAGCGCTGTCGCCCTTGCCAGCGTCGAGCGCGGCCAGCGTGTGCCGATACGCGGCATTGAGCGCCTTGTCCGCAGCCGGGAAGTCGGCCGCCTTTTCGTCGGGGCGAATACCCGTCTCGAAGCGTTCCACGTCGCGGAGCAGGGCGATGTCGAGCCGTTCGTAGGCGTCGACCGCAAGCGCGCCGCGTGCGGTGCCGCTCATGTCTTCCTCGTTTCCGGAGGCGCTGTCGAAATAGGCGTCCGCTGCCTTGTGCAGCGCGGCCAAGGCCGAACGCTGCGCAGGCGTCCAGTTCGCCTGCAGCGCGGCCCAGCGTTCGCTGCGGATGACGCGGGCGAAATCCGCGTCCCGCGCCGCGCAGACGCCGCCCATCATGCCGCTGGTGATGTCGTCGCAGATGTCGAGCGGCGCCTTGTCCGTGCCCTCGGCGATGGCGTCGAGGTGCGTCAGCCGGCCCTCGACCTCCGCCGGTGCGCTTTCGTATTCGCAGGCGAAGCGCTTGGCGAGCGGGATGTTCCGAGCCACGCTTCGTCCGTTGGCATAGAGCATCATCAGCACGCCGCTGCCGTCGAAGGCATCGTCGTTGCCGGCGGCGCGCATGCGGTAGGCGCACTGGCGGGCCGCCGCGTCGTCGCGGCCGCGCCCGTGGCCGTCATCGCCGTAATACAGCGCCCGCGTGTCGCAGTCCTCCGGCGCGGTGCCGATGTCCTGCTGCGGAATCGCGACATCCGCCCATTTCCGGCACTCGGTCTCGTAGGGCCATTGGTCGGCGGCTGATATGGGCGCGGCCAGAAAGACCAGCAGCAGGCCGAAAGCAAGGCGCATCGCAACTCCATTGCACGCCGGTTGGGGCGCGCGATGTCGGCGATAATAAGCGCATGTCCCGAATGTCCTTCCAGTTGCTCGGCACCGACGGCGCCGCCCGCCGCGGCCGCATCACCTTCCCGCGCGGCGTCATCGAAACGCCCGCGTTCATGCCGGTCGGCACCTACGGCTCGGTCAAGGGCGTGCTGCCGCAGCAGGTGCGCGACCTCGGCGCGCAGATCATCCTCGGCAACACCTTCCATCTATTCCTGCGGCCCGGACTCGACGTGATCGAGGAGCACGGCGGCCTGCACGGTTTCGCCCGCTGGGATGGGCCGATCCTGACCGACTCCGGCGGCTTCCAGGTGTTCTCGCTGGCGCATCGCCGCAAGATCACCGAGGCGGGCGTGACCTTCGCGGCGCCCACCGACGGCCGCAAGGTGTTCCTCGGCCCCGAGGAATCCATGCACATCCAGAAGGTGCTGGGCAGCGACATCGTGATGATCTTCGACGAATGCCCGCCGGTGAACGGCAAGGACGGCCAGCCGGTGCATCGGCGGGTGGTGGAGAAGTCGATGGAGCTGTCGCTGCGCTGGGCGGAACGCAGCAAGCGCGCGCACGAGGGCAACGACGCGGCGCTGTTCGGCATCGTGCAGGGCGGCGTGCACCATGACCTGCGCACGCTGTCGGCGGAGGGCCTGCAGAAGATCGGCTTCGACGGCTACGCGGTCGGCGGGCTGGCGGTCGGCGAAAGCGAGGACGAGCGCAACGCCATGCTCGACCACACCTGCCCGCAGCTGCCGCAGGATCGCCCGCGCTACCTGATGGGCGTGGGCCGGCCGGAGGATCTGGTGGAGGCGGTGGCGCGCGGCATCGACATGTTCGACTGCGTGATGCCGACCCGCAACGCCCGCAACGGCCATTTCTTCACCTCCACCGGGGTGGTGCGGGTGCGCAACGCCCAGTACGAGCACGACCTGCGGCCGATCGAGGAGGGCTGCGACTGCGTGGCCTGCGCCGGCGGCTTCAGCCGCAGCTACCTGCGCCACCTCGACCGCTGCAACGAGATGCTGGGGCCGGTCCTGGGCACCTTGCACAACCTGCGCTACTACCAGCGGCTGATGGCGCAGATGCGCGATGCGATCGCCGGCGGAACTTTCGCGGCGTTCCGCGAGTCCTTCTACGCCGCGCGCCGGCTTTAGCTCCCTCACTTTCGCGTAGCGAAGGGGAGGGTTGGGGGAGGGGTGCTCTTCGCGCCAAATACCGAAAAGAGCAACCCCCTCCCGGCCTCCCCCTGCTTCGCAAGGGGGAGGAGACAAGCTGGGCATGGCATAATCCCCGGCTGGCCTCGGCCAGCTCCCTTGTTTCGCTGACACGGATTCCCCGATGAACCCGCTCGATTTCCTGATCCCCGCCGCCCATGCCCAGGCCACCGGCGCCCCCGCCGCAGGCGGCAGCATGATGTCCACCCTGCTGTTCCCGGTCATCCTGATCGCGATCATGTACTTCCTGATGATCCGCCCGCAGATGAAGCGGCAGAAGGAGCACAAGGCCATGCTGGACAAGCTGGCCAAGGGCGACGAGGTCATCACCAGCGGCGGCATCGCCGGCACCGTGGTCGGCCTGAGCGAAAGCTTCATCACCGTGGAAGTCGCCAGCGGCGTGCAACTGCGCGTGCAGAAGGGCGCCATCGCCAGCGTCCTGCCCAAGGGCACGCTGAAGTCCGCCTGATCCTTTTCCTGCCGCAAGAGGCGCGCGCCCGTGGGGGCGTGCGCGGGGTGCCGCGATGCTCGAATATTCCCGCCTGAAATACCTGATGATCCTGCTGACGCTGGCGCTCAGCGTGCTGTACGCGGTGCCTAACGCGTTCCCGCAGGATCCTGCCGTGCAGATCACCGCCAACCGCGGCGCGAGGGTGGACGACGCCCTCAAGGCGCGCGTCGAGGCCGCGCTGAAGAAGGCGTCGGTGAAGACCATCGGCACCGAGATCGACCGCGACGGCAACCTGCTGGTGCGCACCGCCAGCGACGACGACCAGACCCGCGCCGCCGACGTGGTGCGCGACGAGCTGGGCAGCAGCTACGTGGTCGCGCTGAACCAGGCGTCGACCGTGCCGGCGTGGATGCAGCGGCTGGGCGCCAAGCCGATGTTCCTCGGCCTGGACCTGCGCGGTGGCGTTTACTTCCTGATGCAGGTGGACCGGCAGGCCGCGCTGACCAAGCGCTTCGAGGCCACCGCCGAGGACATCCGCAGCCTGCTGCGCGACAACCGCATCCGCTACGTCTCGGTCGAGCCGACCGCCGGCGGCACCGTGGTCGCCAAGCTCGGCGCCGGCCAGAACGTGGCCGAGGCGCAGCGCCTGATCGTGCGCGACATGCCGACCTACCAGCTCGACGCCCAGGGCGAGACCATCAGCGTCCGCATCCCGGAGGCGGAGCTCAACAAGATCCTGACCGACGCGGTGCAGCAGAACATCGGCACTCTCAGCAACCGCATCAACGAGCTGGGCGTGGCCGAACCGATCATCCAGCGCCAGGGCGCCGACCGCGTGGCGGTGCAGCTGCCGGGCGTGCAGGACACCGCGCAGGCCAAGCGCATCCTCGGCGCCACCGCGACGCTGGAATACCGCGGCGTGGTTGAAGGCAACGCCGTCGAGGCGCGCGATACCGGCAACGTGCCGCCAGAGGCGCGCATCTACAACCGCAAGGAAATCGGCCCCGACGGCAAGCCGCTGCCGGTGCTGCTCAACAAGCGCGTGATCGCCTCCGGCGAGCAGCTGCAGAGCGCGTCCTCGTTCTTCGACTCGCAGAGCGGCACCCCGGCGGTGCGCGTGCGTCTGAACGCGATCGGCGGCCAGCGCATGTTCGACTATTCCAGCGCCCACGTCGGCAAATTGATGGCGGTGGTCTACATCGAGCGCATCCCCGAGGTGAAGATCATCGACGGCCAGGAGGTGCATACCACCCGCACCAACGAGCAGGTCATCTCGGTCGCCACCATCCAGGGCACGCTGGGCAAGGAGTTCCAGACCACCGGCCTGGAAAGCATGAAGGAAGCCTCGGACCTGGCCCTGCTGCTGCGCGCCGGCGCGCTGGCGGCGCCGATGGACTTCGTCGACGAGCGCACCATCGGCCCGAGCCTCGGCAAGGAGAACATCGACCGCGGCCTGAAGGCGGTGGGCTTCTCCTTCATCTTCGCGTTGGGCTTCTTCCTGATCTATTACCGGATGTTCGGCCTGATCACCTGCCTCGCGCTGCTGATCAACCTGCTGATGGTGTTCGCATTGATGTCGGTGATCGGTGCCACCATGAGTCTGCCGGGCCTTGCAGGCATCGCGCTGACGGTGGGCATGTCGGTGGACGCCAACGTGCTGATCAACGAGCGCATACGCGAGGAACTGCGATTGGGATTGCCGGTGCAGAAAGCGATCGCCGAGGGCTACGACCGCGCGTCCGGCACCATCCTCGACGCCAACGTCACCGCCTTCCTCGCCGGCCTCGCGATGTTTGCGTTCGGCAGCGGCCCGCTGAAGGGGTTTGGCATGACCACCATGCTCGGCATCATTACTTCCGCCTACACCGCGGTGTCGGTCTCGCGCGGCATCGCCACGCTGATCTATGGCGGCAAGCGCAAGCTGAAGTCGGTCGCGATCTAAAGGAGCACGCCAGATGAAACCGTTCAATGTGTTCCCGTACGACAGCAACATCGACTTCATGCGGATGCGCTGGGTGTCGCTGTCGGTGGCCCTGCTGCTGATGCTGGTCGCGGTCGGCGCGATGGCGACCAAGGGCTTCAACTTCGCGCTGGACTTCACCGGCGGCATCGGCGTCGAGCTGCGCTACGACAAGGCGCCGGACGTCGACACCGTGCGCGACCAGCTCGACGCGGCCGGCTTCCGCGGCGCGCAGGTGCAGAACTTCGGCAGCGGCAACGACCTGCTGGTGCGCCTGCAGGCCGACGAGCAGAAGGAAGGCGGTCCCGACCAGGCCAGCAGCATCGGCGACGCGGTGGCGAAGGCGGCCTCGCTGGACGGCAACCCGGCCACCCGCCGCAGCAGCTCGGTGATCAGCGCGCAGGTCGGCAAGGACCTGGCCCTGAACGGCCTGTATGCGGTGCTGTTCGTGATCATCGGCTTCCTGGTCTACATCTCGCTGCGCTTCGAGAAGAAGTTCGCGATCGCCGCGATCATCGGCACCATGCATGACGTCGTGGTCTGCGCCGGCTGGTTCGCGGTCAGCGGCCACGAGTTCGACCTCAACGTGCTGGCCGGCATCCTGTCGGTGATGGGCTTCTCGATCAACGACACCATCGTGGTGTTCGACCGCGTCCGCGAGAACTTCCGCGGCCTGCGCGCCGATCCGGTGGAGATCCTGAACAAGTCGGTCAACCAGACCCTGTCGCGCACCGTGATCACCTCGTTCGTGGCGTTCCTGACCGTGGTGGCGCTGTACATCTACGGCGGCGATTCGCTGAAGGGCATGGCCGAGTCGCAGATGATCGGCATCATCATCGGTACGCTGTCCTCGATCTTCATCTCCGGCGCGCTGCTGACCATGGGCCCGCTGCGGGTGACCAAGCAGGACCTGATGCCGAAGGCGAAGGACCACGCGGAGCTGGCGCGCCGGCCCTGAGTTGAGCATTTCCTTCTCCTCGCGATGCGGGGAGAGGGGCAAAAAGAAAAGGCCGCGCAGTGCGCGGCCTTTTTCTTTGTGGAACAGCGAGACCGCGATCAGTTGAACGCGGCGGCGTAGCCCGACTGCACGATGACCTTCTGCAGCTCCGCGCTGAGCTTCTGGTTGCCGGCCAGCAGCTGGCGGCCGTGGATGCCGCGTGCGTCCAGCGGACCGGTCGCCGCGCCGCGGAAGTCGCAGACGCGGCCGCCGGCCTCGCGCACCAGCAGCACGCCGGCGGCGATGTCCCAGGGCTTCACCCCGGCCTCGAAATAGCCGTCGCTGCGGCCGCAGGCCACGTAGGCCAGGTCGAGCGCGGCCGAACCGGTGCGGCGGATGTCTTCGATGCTGCGCAGCAGTTCGCGCACGCATTCCAGCTGCGCCGGCGCGCGTTCGCGCTCGCGCGGCGGGAAGCCGGTAGAGAGCATCGCGCCGTCCAGGTCCTTGCGTTCGGAGACGCGGATGCGGCGGTCGTTGAGGACCGCGCCGCTGCCACGGCTGGCGGTGAACAGCTCGTTCCGCAGTGGGTCGAAGATCACGCCGTGCTGGACCTCGCCCTGTTCGACCATGGCGATCGACACGCACCAGTGCGGGAAGCCGTGCAGGTAGTTGCTGGTGCCGTCCAGCGGGTCGATCACGAACAGCGCGCCGCCCTTGCGGCCCTGCGCGCCGCCTTCCTCGCCGAGGAAGGCCGCGTCCGGGTAGGCGCGGCGCAGTTCCTTCACCACCGCCTGCTCGGCCTGCTCGTCCACTTCGCTGGCGTAGTCCAGCCGGTCCTTCTCGATCACGTTGATCGCGTCGAGCCGGTTCATGTTGCGCAGGAGCACGCCCCCGGCCGCGCGGGCCGCCTTGACCATGACGTTGACGACGGGTTTTTGCATGGCGAAAGCGCCTCGGTGGAGTGAGGTGAAGGGGACGACGGCGGAAAAGAGCGAATCCCGGCGCAGCGGCCGGGCTGCAAAGTTTACCATTCGCACATGAATGCACCATCGAATCCGGCCATCGCCGACCGCCTGCGCATCGTCCTGGTCGGCACCCAGCATCCCGGCAACATCGGTTCCGCGGCGCGGGCGATGAAGACGATGGGGCTGTCGAAGCTGGTGCTGGTGGCGCCGGAAAAGGCGCCGGACCGCGACACCCACGCGATGGCGGCGGGCGCGGACGACCTGGTCGAGGCCGCGCCGGTGTTCGCCAGCCTGGCCGAGGCGGTGGCCGACTGCCAATGGGTGCTGGGCGCCACCGCGCGCAGCCGGCGCATCCAGCTGGAGCCGCTGCATCCACGCGACGCCGCCGCCCGCGCCGTGGTCGCGGCGGCCGGCGGGCCGGTGGCGCTGGTGTTCGGGCGCGAACGCACCGGCCTGGACAACGAGGAGCTGCAGCTCTGCCACGCGGCGGTGCACATCCCGTCCGACCCGGCGTTCAGCTCGCTCAACCTCGCCGCCGCCGTGCAGGTGCTCAGCTACGAGCTGCGCTGCGCGCTGCTGGGCGATGCGGGCGCGGCCACCGGCGAGGTGCGCACGCCGCCGCCGGGCGAGGGCGCGGCCTCGCACGCGGAGCTGGAGGGCTTGTTCGGCCAGCTCGCCGAGACGCTCGACCAGATCGATTTCCACAAGGGCCGCGCGCCCGAGTCGGCGATGCGCAAGCTGCGCCGGCTGTACCTGCGCGCCAACCTCGACAGCGCCGAGATCCGCCTGCTGCGCGGCGTGCTGGCCGATGCGCAGCGGATGGCGCGTTTGGCTGGAGAGGCTTCCGATATCGGAAAAATCGGTTAGCCTGCCGACGTAGGAAGCCAGGGGGGCTCTGCACGCATCCATGCGCCGCTTCACGCCAGTGTTGTCGTGCCTGTTGTGCCTGTTGCTGGCATGGATGCCCTCCGTCTTCGCGCAGGAAAGCCGCACGCGGGAAGTCGCGTCCGGGGACGACGCCGACATACTGGTGCTGGGCCGCGTCAGCGACGACCCGAAGGCGCACTACGACCAGCTCAAGCCGCTGCTGGACTACGTCATCCCGCGCATGGCCTCGGTCGGCATCCGCGGCGGCCGCATCCTGATGGCCAAGGACTTGCAGCAGATGAGCAGCTACCTGCGCCGCGGCCGGGTGGACTGGATCAACGAGACCGCCGGCAACGCCGCGGTGCTGGAGCATCGTGGCGTGGCGCGCTCGTTCCTGATCACCGAGCGCGAGGGCGCCACCCGCTACCACAGCCTGTTCTTCGTCCGCCGCGACAGCCCGGTGCGGACGCTGCACGACCTGGCCGGGCGCAGCGTCGCCTTCCAGAGCCCGTATTCGACCAGCGCCTACTACCTGCCGGCGGCGAAGCTGCTGGAGGACGGCGAATCGCTGGAGCTGCTGCTGTCGCCGATGGACAAGCCGGGCGCGGACCGGGTGGGCTACGTGTTCGCCCGCACCGAGCTCAACATCACCACCTGGGTGCACAAGCGGCTGGTCGACGCCGGCGTGCTCAGCAACCTGGACTGGATCAACCCGGCGCGGATGCCGCCGGCGTTCGCCCGCGACTTCCGCATCGTCGGCCGCAGCGACGACGTGCCGCGCGCGCTGATGCTGGCGCGGCGCGGCCTGGACCCGAAGGTGGAGGCGCGGCTGCGCGAGGTGCTGATGGCGGCGGCGCAGGACCCGGACGCCGGCGAGGCGCTGCGGCGGTTCATGGACACCGCGCATTTCGTGCCGATCGGCGACGACGACCGGCGCGCGCTCGACCGCCTCGCCAACGGCGTGCAGCGCGTGCGCACGGAGGTCGAGTGAAGCGCGCCGGCCTGACCCTGCAATCGCGCTTCCAGGTGGCGATCCTGCTGGTGCTCGCGATCGTCGTGCTGATGATGGTGCTGCTGTGGAACCGCCAGCAGGGCAGCCAGCGCGAGATCGTCGGCATCGTCCGCGAAAGCACCCACGCGCTGCTGGCCGAGCAGATGCGCGCCGGCGGCGAGGCGCAGGTGCGGCAGCTGGCGGACGCGCTGGCGAACCCCCTGTACTACTTCGACCTGGACGCGATCGGCATCCTCACCCGCGCGGCGCTGCGCGCGCCGGACGTGGACTACGTGCTGGTCTACGACGCCGACGGACGCATCCTGCACGACGGCTCCGGCGACATCGCCGCCTATGGCCGGCCGATGAACGACCCGTTCGCCGCCGAGATCGTCGCCGCCAAGGGGCCGCATACCCGCCAGAACGGCGAGCTGCTGGACGTGTCGTATCCGATCTCGATCGGCGAGGAACGGCTGGGCGGGGTGCGCATCGGCTATTCAATGGCGACCGTCGCCCGCTCCGAGGGGCGCGCGCTGGACGGCCTGCGCGCCGGCTTCGACGACGTCAACCGGCGCAGCCTGAACTGGCTGCTGCTGCTGTGCTGCGGCTTCGCCGCCGTGTCCCTGGTCGGCGCCGCGATCCTGCAGCGGATGCTGGTCAAGCCGATCCGGATGCTGGGCGACGCCGCCCGCGAGATCGAGGCCGGCAACTTCTCCTCGCCGGTGCCGGACAGCCGCCGCGAGGACGAGCTGGGCGACCTGATCCGCACCTTCGGCCGCATGCGCGAAAGCGTGGCGCGGCACGACCGCGACATCCGCCGGGTCGCCTACAGCGACGCGCTGACCGGGCTGGCCAACCGGCTGGCGTTCCGCGAATCGCTGGAGCAGCGCCTGCGCGAGCAGCAAGGAGCGGGCTGCCAGCTGGCGCTGCTGTTCGCCGACCTCGACGATTTCAAGCGGGTCAACGACACCCTCGGCCACGAGGCCGGCGACGAGGTGCTGCTGCAGGTCGCCGCACGCATCGAGCGCGCGGTGCAGGGCGTCGAGGGCGCGGACACGCTGGTGGCGCGCTTCGGCGGCGACGAGTTCGTGATCCTGGTGCAGTCCGGCGGGCCGGAGCCCGACGCGGGCGTGCGCGGCAAGGCGATCCGGCTGGCCGAGGCGCTGGTGCTGGCGCTGAGCGAACCGATGCTGCTGCACGGGCGGCAGGTGCTGCTGGGCGCGTCGGTGGGCGTGGCGATCTTCCCGGAGGACGCCGGCAGCGCCTCGCTGCTGATGAAGAACGGCGACATCGCGATGTACCAGGCCAAGATGGCGGGCAAGAACTGCTACCGCTTCTACAGCCGGACCATGGACCTGGCGATCGAGCGGCGCGTGCGCATGGAGCACGACCTGCGCGGCGCCTGGGATCGCGGCGAGCTCAGCCTGGTCTACCAGCCGATCTACCGCACCCGCGACCGGGTGCTGGTCGGCGCCGAGGCGCTGCTGCGCTGGAACCATCCGGAGGACGGCGCGGTGGCGCCGTCGGTGTTCATCGACGTCGCCGAGCAGAGCGGGCTGATCGAGAACATCGGCCTGCTGGCGCTGCGCAACGCCTGCGCCGAGGCGGCGAGCTGGCCGGTGCCGCCGGGCGCGGGCGAGCCGCCGTTCGTGTCGGTCAACGTCTCCGCTCGCCAGCTGGGCAGCGGCGACCTGCTGCGGCAGGTCGCGGGCGCGCTGCAGCAGAGCGGGCTGGCGCCGGAGCGGCTGCACCTGGAGTTGACCGAAACCGCGGTCATCAGCGACGAAGCCAACGCGGTCGCGCTGCTGGGCCGGCTGCGCCAGCTCGGCGTGAAGGTGTGGCTGGACGATTTCGGCACCGGCTATTCCAGCCTCAGCCACCTGCGCCGGGTGCAGGCCGACGGCCTGAAGATCGACCGCAGCTTCATCACCGACCTGCTGCGCGACCCCGACGATCTGGCGCTGACCAGCGCGATCATCGCGATGGCGCATTCGATGGGCGTCACCGTGGTGGCCGAGGGCGTGGAGCGGGTGGGGCAGTTCGACCTGCTGCGCGAGCGCGACTGCGACCTGGTGCAGGGCTACTGGCTGGGCCACCCGCAGTCCGGGCAGGAGTTCACCGCGCTGCTGGGCTGAGCGCGGGGCGCGTCAGCCGTCGCCTTCGACACGCGCAGCGGGCGGGTCGCGCTGCAGCAGCAGCTTGTCGATGCGCGGGCCGTCCAGATCCACCACTTCCACCCGCCACGGGCCGATCCGGAAATGCTCGCCCACGTGCGGGATGCGACCGAAGCGGGCGATCGCCAGGCCGGCGGCGGTGCGGTATTCGAGTTCCTCGGCGTCGGGCAGGCGCTCGCCGGTCAGCTCGCGCAGCTCGTCCACGTGCAGGCCGCCGTCGACCAGCAGCGAGCCGTCGTCGCGCTCCACCACCAGCGCCTCCTCGCCGTCGCCGTCGCCGCCGGTCTGCAGCCGGCCGATCACCGCGTCGACGATGTCGCTGACCGTGACCATGCCCTGGATGTCGCCGTATTCGTCGACCACCAGCGCCAGCGACTGCTGCTCCTCGCGCAGAATCTCCAGCAGCTTCATCGCCTGGGTGGATTCGGACACGAACAGTGCCGGGCGGATGTCGCGGAACAGCTCCGGCTGCGGCCGGCCCAGTTCGTCCAGCAGGGTCTTCACTTCCAGCACGCCGGCCACGTCGCTGTCGTCGCCGCGGTAGACCGGATAGCGCGAGAACTCGTGCTCCTGCATCGTCGCCAGGTTGTCCGCCAGCGGCGCGGAGGCGTCCAGCCAGGCGATCCGGGTGCGCGGCGTCATCAGGCTGTCGGCGGTGCGGTCGCCCAGCCGCATCACCCGGTTGAGCATGTTGCGCTCGTCGAGGTCGAACACGCCCTGCTCGTGGCCTTCGCTCACCAGCAGCTGGATTTCCTCTTCCGTGACCTGCGAGCCGCTGCTGTCGCCGGCGCGCATCAGCTTCAGCAGCGCGCTCACGGTGGCGCTGAGCATCCAGACCACCGGGCTGGCGATGCGCGACAGCCAGTGCATCGGCAGCGCCACCGCGGCGGCCAGCCGCTCCGGCGCCAGCAGCGCCAGCCGCTTGGGCAGTAGTTCGCCCAGCACGATGCTCAGGTAGGTGATCAGGCCGACCGCCAGGACCGTGCCGAGGGTGCCCGCGTATTCACCCAGCGCGGGCACGTGCGCGGCCAGCCACTGGCCGATCAGGCTGCCGAGCGCGTCGCCGCCCAGCATGCCGGTGACGATGGTGATCAGGGTCAGGCCCACCTGCACGGTGGACAGGAAGCGCTCCGGGCGTTCCGCCAGCTCCAGCGCCTTGCGCGCGCCCCGGCTGGTGGCGGCCTGCTGCTTCAGCCGCGCCTTGCGCGAGGTGACCACGGCCATCTCCGACAATGCGAAGAAGCCGTTGAGCAGGATCAGGGCGAGGACGAGGAGCAACAGTTCCAGCACGGGGTTTCACCGGAGGCTTGGGAAGGGGCGGGGGACGCGCCACGGCGGGGCGGCCGCGGCAGGTGGCGCGGCGAGCGGGAAGCGGGGCGGCGGCGGTAAGGAGCGTCCATGTGTTGCGCCGGCGGCGCGGGGGCATCATAGCAGGGGCGTCCGGCCGTCCCGTGGCGGGGTCCGGCGGCGGCCGGCATGCCGGCTTGTCATCCAGCCGTCATAATTGCGCCTTATCGTTGCAACCATTTCTACACATCGAGACCGGGCCGCCCATGTTCTCCCTGCAAACCATCTTCGGCTCCGGCACGCAGTTCTACGCGCTGCTGGACGATGCCGCCGCCGCCGCCCTCGACAGCGCCAAGGCGTTGCACGCCATGATGAAGGAGGCCGACCGCCAGCCGGCGCTGGACGCCTTCAAGCTGGCCCGCCTGCGCGAGCGCACCGCCGCCGACAAGATCAGCCAGGCGCTGGTGGACAGCTACATCACCCCGATCGAGCGCGAGGACATCGAGGCGCTGGGCTCGGCCCTGCACAAGATCCCCAAGCAGATCGAGAAGTTCGCCGACCGCTACGCGCTGGCGACCCAGCACCTGGCCCACATCGACTTCGCCCCGCGCGCGGCGATGCTGGAGCAGGCCGCCGCGGTGGTGGTGCAGATGGTGGACGAGCTGGAACGGATGAACCTCGACCGCATGACCGCGCTCAACGAGAAGCTGCGCTCGATCGAGAACGAGGCCGACCGCCTGATGCTGGAGCTGTACCGCGAGATCTACTCCGGCAAGCTCGACAGCCTGCAGATGTTCCTGCTCAAGGAGTTCTTCGAGATCCTGGAAAAGGCCATCGACCGCTGCCGAGAGGCGGGCGTAGTGGCGTACCAGATCGTGTTGAAGAACTCGTGATGCAGACCGCGATGCCTCCCGCCCGCGTCGGCTCCGGCGAGTTGGGCATCGGCTGCGCCGATGCCCCGCAGCCGTGCTCCCACAACCCCCGTCCCGCCGCGGTGCGGCGGGCCAGCCCCCTTGACTCAAGGGGGCAGTCGGGAGCTGCCCCATGCTGACGCTTGTCCTCGTGGTGGTGACCGCCGCGCTCGTCTTCGAGTTCATCAACGGCTTCCACGACACCGCCAACTCCATCGCCGCCTCGGTCGCGACCAAGGTGCTCACCCCCGGCCAGGCGGTCTGTCTGGCGGCGGCGACCAACCTGTTCGGCGCGCTCACCGGCACCGCCGTGGCCGCGACCATCGCCACCGGCATCGTCAACACCGGCGTGGTCGAGGCGTCCTCGCAGCTGGTGCTGTGCGCGCTGCTCGGCGCGATCGTGTGGAACCTGGTGACCTGGTGGTTCGGGCTGCCGTCCTCGTCCTCGCACGCGCTGATCGGCGGGCTGTGCGGCGCGGCGATGTCGGCCTCGCACAACAACTGGGATTCGCTGATCTGGATCCAGAGCGCCGCCGACTGGACCAAGAGCAAGGGCCTGGTGTGGAAGGTCATCGTGCCGATGGTGACCTCGCCGGTGGTCGGCTTCCTGCTGGGCCTGACCCTGATGGTGCTGCTGTGGGCGCTGATCGCCGGGCTGGAACGCACCGGCGGCTTCCTGCGGCGGCTGGCGCGCCCGCGCTGGATCAACGCGGCGTTCGGCAAGCTGCAGATCGCCTCGGCCGCCTACATGGGCTATGCGCACGGCCACAACGACGCGCAGAAGACCATGGGCGTGATCGCGCTGACCCTGGTGGGCGCGGAAGCCAGCGGCGCGTTGAACGACCTGCCGGCGTGGCTGTCCTTCATCCACCCCAAGGGTTCGGTGGGCGACGGCGTGGCGACGTGGATCGTGGTCACCTGCGCGCTGGTGATGGCCGCCGGCACCGCCTCGGGCGGCTGGCGGATCATCAAGACGCTGGGCCACAAGATGGTGAAGCTGCATCCGCTGGACGGCTTCGCCGTGGACACCAGCTCGGCCACGGTGCTGATGACGGCGGCGCACTTCGGCATGCCGGTCTCGACCACGCACACCGTGTCCACCGCGATCATGGGCGTGGGCTTCGCCAAGAACCCGCGCAAGCTCAAGCTGGGCACGATCGAGCGGATCGTGTGGGCGTGGATCCTCACCATCCCCGCATCCGGCGCGGTGGCCTGGGGCTTCTACAGGCTGCTGGCGCTTGCCGGTTGGGCGTAAACGCTTCTGGCTTCGAGAACGAAAAACGCCGGCTTCGCGCCGGCGTTTCCGTATGCGGATCGCGATGCCGCGACTACAGCAGGTCGCCGCCGGCCGACATCCGCCGCTCCATCTCGTCGCCGGTGCCGCCGATCTCCAGCACCAGCCGGTCGATCTCGGCCGGATGCAGGCAGTCGTAGGGGCGGTTCTCGCACAGCTGCAAGTAGGGCACGCCGTCCAGTTCGCCGATGGCGAGGTAGCCGACCCGGCTGGCCCAGTTGAAGGCCAGCGCGCGGCGCGCGTCCATGCCGGTGGTGGGGGCGATGGCGGTGCTGGCGCGCAGGTAGCAGCGGCCGTCGTCGTCCTGCAGCTCGGACAGGAAGATCGCCTGATGGCGCTTGCCCTGCGCCAGCGACAGTTCGACGCAGACCACGAAGGGCTCTTGAAGGATCAGCCGGTAGCCGGCGGAGACCAGGTGGCTGCGGATCTGCTCGAAGTTGTCCATGGCGGGCGATGATCGGGCGGATGGATGAACGGCTATGCTAACCCGGAACATGAAAGCGAAGCCCGCCACGCCCGAGCAGCGCATCCTCGCCGCGATCCGCGCGGTGCCGCGCGGGCAGGCCGCCAGCTACGGCGCCATCGCCCGCCGCGCCGGGCTGCCGGGGCGGGCGCGGCTGGTGGCGCGCATCCTCGGCCAGAACGACGACCCGGCGCTGCCCTGGCACCGCATCCTGCGCTCCGACGGGCGCATCGCCTTCCCGGCGGATTCGCCGGAGTTCCTCGAACAGAGCCAGCGCCTGCGCGCCGAGGGCGTGGACGTGCGCAACGGCCGGGTGCGCTTGCTGGAGGATGAAGCGACGCTGGACGCGGCGGTCTGGGGGCCGCGCTGACCGGCTATGATGCGCTGCAACGAAACAGGGACGCCGCACGGATGCCGTTCAATCTGCCGAAAATCACCAAGGCGCTGCTGATCGCCAACGGCATCGGCTTCCTGCTGCAATCGCTGCTGGGCAACGACCGCCTGCTGGCGCTGATGCTGTGGCCGTGGAGCGACGGCGCCTACGATCCCGCCGGCATGGCGCCCGCGTTCATGCCCTGGCAGTTGCTCAGCTACAGCTTCCTGCACGGCGGCTTCCTGCATCTCGCGTTCAACATGCTGGCGCTGGCGATGTTCGGCGCGCCGCTGGAATACACCTGGGGCGAGCGCCGCTTCCTGACCTATTACCTGGTCTGCGTGGTCGGCGCGGGGCTGTGCCAGCTGCTGGTCGGTTCCTACGCGATGGCGCAGGGCGCCGATCCCTATCCCACCATCGGTGCATCCGGCGGCGTGTTTGGCCTGCTGCTGGCCTACGGCATGCTGTTTCCGCACCAGCGGGTGATGCTGCTGTTCCCGCCGATCCCGATGAAGGCGCGCACGCTGGTGATCGTCTACGGCCTGTTCGAGCTGGGCGTGGGGATCACCGGCCTGCAGCCGGGCGTGGCGCATTTCGCCCACCTCGGCGGGATGCTGTTCGGCTGGCTGCTGATCCGCCACTGGCGTGGGCAGCCGCCGTTCGGTGGCCGCGGCCGCGGCGGGCCGAAGATGCGGATCGTGCGCTGAGGCGCATCGCGTTGTGCGGAGCTTTCTTTTTTGACGCGGATGAACACGGATAAAGCCGATCCGTCGGATCTAGTCCGCATCTTTCAGCGTTGATCCGCGTCCGGATTCTTTCCGCTCTGCGAGCCGTGGCGCGGGGCAAGCCCCGCGCACGCCGCATCAGGGGAACACGACGACGCGATCTTCCGCCTTCGGCTGCATCGGCGTGCCGATCTTGCAGGCGAAGGCCGCGCCGAACGCCGCCTGCTGCATCGCCGGCGCGTTGGCGCGCACGGGGCCCGGCGCGCGCACGTCCTGCTGCGCGCGGATCTGCGCCTCGTCGGCGGTGACCTGCTGCGCCCAGAGCTGCGCCCAGCCGGTGTAGAACGCCTTGTCCGCTTGCATGCCGCCGTCCGGATGCGCGGCGAGCAGGGCGGCGTGCGCCAGTTCCAGCCCGGCCAGGTCGGCGATGTCTTCGTCGCGGGTCAACTGCCCGTTGACCTTGGCGCCGGTCAGGCCCGGATAGGGCAGGGCGCCGTACAGCGTCGCCACCTTGCCGGAGAGCGTGCCCCAGGCGGCGGTTTCGCCCGCGCCCCACCAGTCGCGCACGTCGCCCTTGGCGTCGACGTGGCGACCGCGGTCGTCGATGGCGTGGCTGAGCTCGTGCCCGACCAGCGCGCCGAACGCGCCGTACTGGTTGTCCGGCGGCATCGCCTCGTCCAGCACCGGCGCCTGCAGCATCGCGGCGGTGACGATCAGACGGTTGTGGGCGAGGTCGTAGGCCAGCGCCGGCTGCTGCGGCAGCACGTCCCAGCGGCGGTCGGCGTTGCCGCGGCCGATCCGCTTCATCTCCTCGCGATGCCGCCAAGTGGAGGCGATCAGCATGTTGCCGCCGAAGCTGCCGCGGCCCATCGGCTGCACGCTGTAGTCGAGGTCGCGGCGCGGCGTGCCGATCTCGATGCGCAGGCGCTCCAGCTTCTTCTGCGCCTCGGCGCGGGCGGCGTCGCCGAACAGGCTGCCGCGGCCGAGGTTCTGCACCAGCGCGTCGCGCACCTGGCCGGCGATCAGTTCGGCCCGCTTGCGACTGGCGTCGGAGAGGTGCTTGGCGGCGTATTCGCGGCCCAGCATCGGCCCGGCGGCGAGGTTGATCGCATCCAGCACCTGCTGCCAGCGCGGTGCCGGTTCGGCCTGGCCGAGCAGCACCTTGCCGCGGAAATCGAACGCGGCGTTGCGCCACGACTTCGCCAGGTACGGCGCCATCGCGTCGCCCACCTGCCAGCGCAGATAGGCCTGCCATTCCTCGGGCTTCAGCGAGCCGACCAGCGCGTCGAGCTGGGCGAACATCGCCGGGTTCGCCAGCGAGACGGTGTCGTCGTTGACGCCCTGCACCTTCAGGAACGCGTCCAGCTGCAGGTTCTTGTACTGCTTGCCGAGGCCGGCGGTGGCGACCGGCGTGAAGTTGTTGCGCGGATCGCGCAGGTCGACCAGCGGACGCGCGGCGGCGGCGATGCGTTTTTCCAGATCCAGCACCAGCGCAGTCTGCGTCTCGATGTCCTTCTGCGCGACGCCGGTCAGGGCGAGGATCTTGCGGATGTAGTCGGCGTAGCGGGCGACCAGCGCCTGCGTGTCGGCATCCGTGCGGGTGTAGTAGGCCGGATCGGGCAGGCCGAGGCCGCCCTGGGTGAAGTAGCCGAGGTGGCGGTCGAGGTCGCGCAGGTCGACGTCGGCGTTGAAGCCGAACGCCACCGGGATGCCGACCTGGTGCAGCGCGGCGATCGCCGGGGCGACGTCCTTGGCCTTGCGGATCGAATCAATGCGCTTGAGCAGCGGCGCGACCGGCGCGGCGCCGTCCTGCTCGACGGCGGCTTCGTCCAGCCCGCTGGCCCAGAAATCGCCGAGCAGCTTCTGCACGTTGTTCTGCGGCGAACCCATCGCCGCGTCCAGCAGGTCGCGCTGCTGCTGCTGCGCGCGCGCGGTGAGCTGGCCCAGCGCGGAGATCGCGCCCGCCGACGGCATCGGGTTGGCGGCCAGCCAGCCCTTGTTGGCTTCGGCGTAGAAATCGGTGCAGGCCGGCGACACGGTTGCCTTCTTCGGCGCCGGCTTCTTCTTCGCGGCGAGGCTCGCGGGCGAGGCGAGGCTGGCGACGAGGGCGGCGATCAGGGCGAGGGCAAGCGGGCGCGGTGTCGGCATGCGGCGGGACTCGGTGCGAGGAAGCGCCCGAGTGTAGCAGCGCATCCGGGCGCGGTTCCGCCCCGCGGATTCAGCTTCACTTCACTCCGTGCATCATCCGCCGCAGCAACGGCGCGGCGAGGAAGGCGAGCACGGCGCAGCCGATGCCGATCCACGTCATCAGCCAGAACAGGTGCTCGTATTTCGCGGCGGCCAGGGCCATGTCCATGGTCTCGCCTTCCGGCACGTCGATGGCGGCCAGCTTGCCGAACAGCGCCGCCAGCGTTTCCGAGAACGCGGTGGCGAGGAACCAGGTGCCCATCATCAGGCTGACCACGCGCGGCACCGCGAGCTGCGTCACCGCCGACAGCCCGACCGGCGACAGGCACATCTCGCCGATTTCCAGCACCAGGTAGGCCAGCACCAGCCACCACGCGCTGGCCATCGCGCCGCTGGCGCCCACTTGCTGCGCGGCCAGCGCCAGCGGGATGAAGGACAGGCCGCCGAACAGCAGGCCGACGGCGGACTTCGCCGGCTTCGACGGATCGGCGCCGCGCTTGTCCAGCCAGCCCCACAGCGCCGAGAACAGCGGCGCCAGCGCGACCAGGAAGAACGCGCCAAGGTAGGTCAGCGAGCCGGCGGTCTGCGGCAGCGCCACGCAGTCGCGCACCAGCAGCACCAGGATCAGCGCGCTCACCGCGAGGAACAGCGCGCGCGGCGCGGTCGATGCCGGATCGCGGTCCGACATCCGCGCGGCCACGAAGAACGCCAGCGGCGCCAGCAGCAGCGACAGCGTGGACCAAGGCCACGGCGTGCCGTCGCGCACCACCATCGCCGGCACGATGTCCTTGGTCAGCAGGCGGTCGGTGAAGGTCACCCACGAACCGTAGGTCTGCTCGTACAGGGTGAAGAACACCAGCGCCATGAAGATCAGCGCCATCATTGCGATCATCTGCTGGCGCTGCACCGGCGTGCAGCGGGTGCCGGTGAACCACGCGAACCACAGCAGCACCGCGCCCAGCACCACGATCATCAGCAGCAGCGCCAGCGAGACTTCGCCGCCGAGCGCGAACGCGCCGTTGGCCGCCGCCCACATCAGCCAGGCGACCGGCACCACGCCGAGCACGGCCAACGCGTAGATCAGCCATTCGCGCGGCACGCCGGCGACGCGCTCGCGCAGCGAGGCGGGATCGGCGGGCTCGGCATGACCATGCAGGTATTTCTGCCCCCACAGGAACATCGCCAGGCCCGCCAGCATGCCGATGCCGGCCGCGCCGAAGCCGTACTTCCAGCCCCAGGTCTCGCCGACGTAGCCGCAGACCAGCGAGGCGAACAGCGAGCCGAGATTGATGCCGGCGTAGAACAGCGAGAAGCCGGAATCGCGGCGCGGGTCGTTGTCGGCGTAGAGCTTGCCGACGATGGTGGAGATGTTCGGCTTGAGGAAGCCGACGCCCATGATGATCAGCGCCAGTGACAGGTACATGACCTTCAGCGCGCCCTCGTCGCGCACCGCCGCGCCGGCCTGCAGGGTCGCCGCATGGCCTTCGAACGCCATGCCGATGTGGCCCAGCACCAGCAGCACGCCGCCGAACGTCACCGCCTTGCGCATCCCCAGCCAGCGGTCGGCCAGCAGGCCGCCGATCACCGGGATGCAATACACCAGCCCACCGTAGGCGCCGAGCAGGTCGAGCCCGGCCTTGTCGCCAAACAGGTGGTACTTGGTGAGGTAGAGCAGCAGCAGCGCCTTCATCCCGTAGAAGGAGAAGCGCTCCCACATCTCGGTGAAGAAGCAGACGTAGACGCCCTTGGGGTGGCCGAGGAAGTCGTTGCGTGCGGCCGGATCGGCCTGAGTGGTGGTCTGCATTTGTGTCCCCCGGAGACGAAGAAGTATGGGGGATGCGGGGCCGCATCGCCCCAACCAAGCGAGTATCGGGGAGTGCGCCCGCGTTCCAGCGGGCGCGTTGGGGTGATGCGGCCCCACATCCCTGCGCCATCGCACGGCGCCTCGCACTGGACTTGCACCCCCGCAGCGGCTACGTTTCGCCGATTGCATCCCTGACGAGGCGTCCGATGTCGAATCCAGGTAAGGCTGCGCCGCAGCTCACGTTCCGCGCGGTGGTACTGGCGGTGATCCTGGCGGTGATCCTGTCCGCCGCGAACGCCTACCTCGGCCTGTTCGCTGGGTTGACCATCGCCACCGCGATCCCCGCCGCCGTCGTCTCGATGGGCGTGCTGCGGCTGCTCGGCGGCGGCACCATCCTCGAAAACAACATCGTCCAGACCGGCGCGTCGGCGGGTTCTTCTATCGCGGCCGGCGTGATCTTCACGATTCCGGCGCTGATCATCCTGGGCTACTGGCAGGACTTCAAATACTCCTGGGTGCTGGCGATCGCCGGCCTCGGCGGGTTGCTCGGCGTGCTGTTCTCGGTGCCGCTGCGGCGCTCGATGATCGTGGAGGAGCCGTTGCCGTTCCCCGAGGGCAAGGCCGCCGCCGAAGTGCTGAAGGCGGGCGAGAATCCCGGCCCCGGCCTGAAGATCCTCGGCATTTCCGCGACCATCGGCGCGCTGGTGAAGCTGGCCGCCGAGAGCGGCCTGCGGATGATTCCGGACAACGCGGCGGGCGCCGGCTTCTTCGGCAAGTACCTGGGCTACATGGGCACCGGCCTGTCGCCGGCGCTGCTGGGCGTGGGCTACATCGTGGGCCTCAACATCGGGATAGTGGTCGTGTCCGGCAGCATCCTCGCCTACAACATCGCGATTCCGATCTACCACGCCTACGCGTCCTCGTTCGATCCGGTGTTCGCCACCAAGCTCGCCGGCCTGAGCGCCGCCGACGCCGCCGGCCTGATCCGCGCGGAGAAGGTGCGCTACCTCGGCGTCGGCACGATGCTGATCGGCGGCATCTGGACGCTGTTCTCGCTGCGCAACTCGCTGCTGTCTGGCGTCAAGAGCGGCATCGCGGCCGCGCGCAAGGGTTCGGGCGGCGCCGACCTGCCGGAGACCGAGCGCGACCTGCCGATGAAGTGGATGCTGATCGCGCTGCTGCTGTTCGTACTGCCGCTGCTGGGCCTGTACCAGGCCATCGTGCAGAACTGGGGCGTGAGCGTGCCGATGACGATCATCATGATCGTGGCCGGCTTCCTGTTCGTGTCGGTGTCGGCCTACCTCGCCGGCCTCGTGGGTTCGTCCAACAACCCGGTGTCCGGCATCACGATCGCGACCATCCTGTTCGCCTCGGTGGTGCTGATGCTGCTGCTGGGCAGCGACTCCAAGATCGGCGCGGTGGCCGCGATCATGATCGGCGCGGTGGTGTGCTGCGCGGCGGCGGTCGGCGGCGACAACCTGCAGGACCTCAAGGCCGGCTACATCGTCGGCGCGACGCCGTGGAAGCAGCAGCTGATGCTGGGCATCGGCGCGTTCTCCTGCGCGCTGATCATGGCGCCGGTGCTGAACCTGCTGGCGCAGGCCTATGGCATCGGCGATCCCACCCGCCCCGGTTCGCTGCAGGCGCCGCAGGCGACGCTGATGGCGTCGGTGGCGCAGGGGCTGTTCGGCGGTCACCTGCCTTGGGACATGATCGCCGTCGGCGCGGGCATCGGCGCGCTGGTGATCGCGTTCGACGGCTGGCTGAAGTCGCGCAATTCGAATTTCCGCGTGCCGGTGCTGGCGGCGGCCATCGGCATCTACTTGCCGCTGGAGCTGATGGTGCCGATCTTCCTCGGCGGCCTGCTGGCGCACATCGTCGAGAAGCGCCACGGCATCGTCGGCACCCACGACGAATCGCTGCGCGACCGCGTGCATCGCCCCGGCGTGCTGTTCTCCGCCGGCCTGATCACCGGCGAGGCGCTGATGGGCATCCTGATCGCGATCCCGATCGTGGTCAGCGAGCGCGCCGACGTGCTGGCGCTGCCGGAGCAGTTCCACTTCGGGCAGACGGTGGGTCTGATCGTGCTGGCCGTGGTCGGCTGGCTGATCTACCGCACCGGCGCCAAGGCCAACCCGAACGCCTGATGCTGTTCTCCCTCCCTTTCGCCGCAGGCGAAGGGGAGGGCCGGGGAGGGGTGCTTTCCCGGTTGCGCGCAAAAAAGCCCCCCCCTTCCAACCTCCCCCTTGCGCTGCGCGCAAAGGGGAGGGGCTTGAACCAAAGGACATCGCCATGACTCTTCGCCACGCCATCCTTCCGCTCGCCCTCGCGCTGTCCCTGCCGGCCATCGCCAATGCCGCCCAGCGCGGCTTCACCGTGCAGGACATGGCCTACATGGATCGCTATTCCTCGCCGACGCTGTCGCCGGACGGGCGCGTGCTGGTGTTCGCCAAGCGCACGGTGAACAAGGACAGCAACAAGTCCGCCACCACCCTGTGGATGCGCAACCTGGTCACGCGCGACAACGCGCCGCCGAAGCAGGTGTCGCCGGAAGGCTGGAGCGTCAACTCGCCGGCGTTTTCGGCGGACGGCAAGACCCTGTACTTCCTGAGCGCGAAGTCCGGTTCGATGCAGCTGTACGCGATGCCTGCCGGCGGCGGCGAGGCGAAGCGCCTGACCGACTTCGCCCTCGACGTGGACGGCTACAAGCTCTCGCCCGACGGCGCGCAGGTCGCGCTGGCGTTCGCGGTGTTCCCGGACTGCAAGGCGGGCTCCAATGAGAATGTGTTCGCCTGCACGAAGAAGAAGCTCGACGACGCCGACGCGGTGAAGTCCACCGGCAAGGTGTTCGACCGCATGTTCATCCGCCACTGGGACACGTGGAACGACGGCCGCCTGAACCGCGTGTTCGCGGCGAAGCTCGGCGGCGACGCCATGCTGGCCTCGGCGACGCTGCTCAGTGGCGACATCCACGGCGACATCCCGTCCAAGCCGTTCGGCGACCTCGGCGATTTCGCGTGGTCGCCCGACGGCAAGTCGGTGGCGATGAGTGTGCGCCAGGCCGACCGCGCCGAGCCGTGGAGCACCAACTTCGACATCTGGCTGGTCGACGCCGACGGCAGCGGCGCGCGCAACCTGACCGCCGCCAACAAGGCCTGGGATGCCGGCCCGGTGTTCTCCGCCGACGGCAAGACCCTGTACTACCGCGCGATGGCGCGCCCCGGCTTCGAGGCCGACCGCTTCGCGCTGATGGCGATGGACATCGCCTCCGGCACGGCCAGGGAAATCGCGCCGCGCTGGGACGCCTCCGCCGACGGCATCACGCTCTCGGCCGATGGCAAGTGGATCTACACGACCGCGCAGGAACTCGGCCAGCATCCGCTGTTCCGCGTCTCGCTCGCCAACGGCGAGGTGGAGAACGTGGTCAAGGACGGCAGCGTCTCGTCCTTCGACCTCGCCGGCGACACGCTGGCGTACTCGCGCAATTCGCTGAAGACCGGCGACGTGATCGCCACCACCAATGCCGACGGCAAGGCGCCGGCGCGCGCGATCACGCCCAGCGCCGGCGAGATGCTGCCGGACGTCGCCTGGGGCGCCTACGAGCAGTTCACCTTCATCGGCTGGAACGGCGAAACCGTGCACGGCTACGTGGTGAAGCCGTGGAACTACGTCGCCGGCAAGAAGTATCCGGTCGCCTTCCTGATCCACGGCGGCCCGCAGGGCAGCTTCGGCAACGGCTGGAGCTACCGCTGGAACCCGCAGACCTACGCGGGGCAGGGCTACGCGGTGGTGATGATCGACTTCCACGGCAGCACCGGTTACGGCCAGAAGTTCACCGACGCGATCAGCGGCCACTGGGGCGACCGCCCGCTGGAAGACCTGCAGAAGGGCTGGGCGGCGGCGCAGCAGAAGTACGCGTTCCTCGACGGCGGCAAGGCCTGCGCGCTGGGCGCGAGCTACGGCGGCTTCATGGTCAACTGGATCGCGGGCAACTGGAACGAGCCGTGGAAGTGCCTGGTCAGTCACGACGGCGTGTTCGAGAACAACGCGATGGGCTACGCCACCGAGGAGCTGTGGTTCAGCGAGTGGGAGAACGGCGGCACGCCGTACGACAACCCGGCCGGCTACCAGAAGTTCAACCCGGCCAACTTTGTTGCCAACTTCAAGGTGCCGATGCTGGTGATCCACGGCCAGCAGGACTTCCGCATCCCGGTGGAGCAGGGCATCGCGCTGTTCACCGCCAACCAGCGCAAGGGCGTGGAGTCGAAGTTCCTGTACTTCCCGGACGAGAACCACTGGGTGCTGAAGCCGCAGAACAGCGTGCAGTGGCACGAGACGGTGAACGCCTGGCTGAAGCAGCACATCGGCGACTGATCACGCCCTGTCTCATCGCCCTTGTCTCGTCATTCCCGCGAAAGCGGGAATCCAGCGTCTTTAAGCGCTTTGGACAGATCGTCGTGAAAGTCACTGGATTCCCGCTTTCGCGGGAATGACGAGCAGGAGGAGTTTCGCAAGTGTCAGATTCCGCATCCACCGCGCTGATCGACAACGACATCGTCGTCCTCGGCCTACTGGCCGCCGTGCTGGGCGGGGTGTTCTGGGCCTCGTCGCGGCCTTCGGGCGCGCTGCGCCGGTTCTTCGATTTCGTTCCGCCGCTGCTGCTGTGCTATTTCATCCCCGGCATCCTCAACAGCACGGGCGTCATCGACGGCGCCCACAGCGCGCTCTACAACCCGGTGGCCAGCCGCGTGCTGCTGCCGGCGTCGCTGGTGCTGCTGACGCTGACCGTGGACATCCCCGCGATCCTGCGGCTCGGGCCGAAGCTGCTGGCGATGTATGCGGCGACCTCCGCCAGCATCATGCTCGGCGGCGTGCTGGCGTTCGTGGCGATGCGCGCGCTGTTCCCGGAGACGATGGGCGGCGACACCTGGGGCGGCATGGCCGCGCTGGCGGGCAGCTGGATCGGCGGCGGCGCCAACATGGTGGCGATGAAGGAAATCTTCCGGGTCGACGCCACCACCTTCGGCCAGTTCGCGGTGGTCGACGCGGCGGTGGCCTACGTGTGGATGGCGATCCTGCTGCTGCTGGCGCAGCGTGCGGCCAGCATCGACGCGCGCCAGAAGGCGGACACGGCGGCGCTGGACGACCTCAAGCTGCGGCTCGCGGCCTACCGCAGCCAGCACGAGCGGCCGGCCACGCTGACCGACATGGCGATGATCTTCGGGCTGGCGTTCGGCACGGTCGGCCTGGCGCACGCGCTGGCCGGCGGATTCGCGCCGTGGCTGGCCGAACAGGCGCCGTGGGCCAAGCGCGCCGGGCTGGGCGAGCCGCTGGTATGGATCATCGCGATCTGCACCGGCACCGGGCTGGCGCTGAGCTTCACCCGCATGCGCCGGCTCGACGGCGTCGGCGCCTCCACCATCGGCACGCTGCTGCTGTACGTGCTGATCGCCTGCATCGGCATGCAGATGGACATCGGCGCGGTGTTCGACAAGCCGGCGCTGCTGCTGCTCGGCGTGGTCTGGCTCGGCTTCCACGTGGTGGTGCTGTGGCTGGTGGGGCGGCTGATCCGCGCGCCGCTGTTCTATTTCGCGGTGGGTTCGCAGAGCCACATCGGCGGGCCGGCGTCGGCGCCGGTGGTGGCCTCGGTGTTCCATCCCGCGCTGGCGCCGGTGGGCGCGCTGCTGGGCACGCTGGGCTACGCCACCGGCACGGTGCTGGCCTACCTGCTGGGGCTGGCGCTGAAGGCGCTGGCCGGCGCCTGAGTCAGAGCCAGTCGATCTTCCGGAGATAGCGGTACAGGCCGATGCAGACCAGCGCCACCGCGCCGATCAGGACCAGGTAGCTGTAGCGCCCGTGCAGCTCCGGCATGTGCTCGAAGTTCATGCCGTACCAGCTGGTGATCAGCGTCGGCGCGGCCAGCAGGCCGGCCCAGCCGGCCAGCTTCTTGACGATCTCGCCCTGCGCCACGGTGACCAGCGACAGGTTCACGCTCATCGCCGCGGCGGCCATCTCGCGCAGGGTGTCGATGCTGTCGCCGACCCGCGCGGCGTGGTCGAGCACGTCGCGGAAGTACGGCTTCACCTCGTCCGGAATCGCGAGCACCGGCGTGCGGATCAGCTGCGAGAGGATGTCCTGCATCGGCGCGACCGCCAGCCGCATCTGGGTCAGCTCCTTGCGCAGCGTGTAGATCCGCTTGATGGTGCCGCGCTTGTAGCTTTCGGCGAACACGTCCTGTTCCAGCGCGTCGAGTTCCGCCTCGTAGTCGGACACGATCGGCTGGTAGTTGTCGACGATGAAGTCCAGCACTGCGTGCAGCGCGAGGCTGGGGCCGTGGGCGAGCGTGTCGGGTTCGCGCTCCAGCCGCTGCCGCACCGGCGCGAAGCTGAGCGAGGCGCCGTGCCGCACGGTCAGCAGGAAGCGCGGGCCGACGAAGACGTGGGTTTCACCGAAGCGCACGTGGCCGTCGATCCGCTGCGCGGTGTGCGCGGCGATGAACAGGCTGTTGCCGTAGGACTCCAGCTTCGGGCGCTGGTGCGCGTGGTGGGCGTCCTCGACCGCGAGGTCGTGCAGGCCGAATTCGTCCTGCAGCTTGTCCAGCAGCGCTTCCTCCGGCTCGTACAGGCCGACCCAGACGAAGCTGCCGTCGTCGGCCGCCAGCGCCTCGCTGATGTCGTCCAGCAGGATGTCGCGGCGATGGCCGTCGCGGTCGTAGGTGGCGCAATTGACCACACAGGCGGGTTGGGCGGGGACGGCGTTCATCGCCGCATCCTGCCTTCGCGCGGCAAGGGCATCAAGCGTCCGGCGAACGCGCCCACAGGCGGGCGAGGGCGACGTGCAGCGGCAGCAGCAGCGCGATCCAGTGGCCGTTGCGCTGCGGCGACACCTGCAGCCACAGCGGCAGGCAGGCCAGCGCGGCCAGCACCGCCACCGCGATCAGCAGCGCGCGGAAGCGCGGCGAGGGCAGGCGTCCGCGCAGTAGCGCCCATGCGCCGGGCAGCAGCAGCAGGCACAGCGGATCCAGCAGCAGCAGGTTGCGGTTGGCCCACAGCGCGCGGTGCTCGGTGAACGCCCAGCCCAGCGCCAGCACCGCGCCGAACAGGCCGCACAGTAGCCAGAAGCCGCCGGCCAGCGCGGCCAGCGTGCGCGGATGGCGTCGGCCCGCGGCAAGCACCAGCGCGGCCAGCGCGAGGCCGGCCAGCAGCCACGGCCACAGTGATTGCTCGTGTTCCTCCGGCTCCGCCGCCTGCCGCTGCGGCAGCAGTTCGACTTCGGCGGCGACCAGCGGGCGGCCGTCGGCGCGGGTCACCTTGCGCAGGTCGTCGGCCAGCCGGCGCGGCAGGAAGTCCTGCTGCCAGCGGGTCAGCGCGCGGTCGCCGGCCGGGCCCAGGCCGATGTCGAAGCCCAGCCACATCCATGGCGCGGGCGAGGCCAGCCGCAGCGATTCGCCGCGCCAGGTGTCGCCGCTGGAGCGGCTGTCCAGCAGCTTGCGCAGGCGGCCGTCCAGCGCGCGGTCGAGCGCGTCGCGCACGCGGGTGGCGCAATTGTCGGTGTAGTAGTCGTAGCGGTAGCGGGCGTTCTCGGGCTTCGCGTTCTCGGCAAGGTCGACCGCCAGCCGGCGGGCCTGCGCCGGGTCCAGGGCCAGCCATTGCAGCGTCGCGCCGCGCCCGACTTCGCGGTAGTAGGCGAGGTCGTCCTGCAACGGCAGGGCGACCAGCCGGTACTGCATCTCGCCCTTGACGAAGCGGCCGAAGAAGCCGTCCTCGTCCATGTCGAAGAAGCCGAAGTTGTAGCTGATCGGCGCGGGCTGCGCGGGATCGTCCACCACGATGGCGTCGTGGCCGAAACGCTCCCAGAAGATCTCGCCCGGGCCCATCGTCACCACGCCGATGCGCGGCGCGGGCGTTTCCTGTGCCTGTGCAGGTTGCGCATGCGCGATGCCCATTGCGCACATCAGAAGCAGGAGGATCGGGAAAAGTCTGGTCATGCGCATGCCAAGGGCCGTCATTCCCGCGAAGGGGAATTGTGGCTCGTCATTCCCGCGAAGGCGGGCCGCCTCTGACAGACGGATGTCTGTCCAATCCAACTGTTGCTTTCATTGAAGCAAGAGCCGAAGAGCTGGATTCCCGCCTTCGCGGGAATGACGGCCCTGTTCGCGGAAGTGACGGCGCTAGACGTCCGCATGCACGCCCACGTGCAGCGCCAGCAGCCGGCGCGCGTCCGCGCTGGCGACGCGGAAGCGGAAGCGGCCCAGCGCCAGCTCCTCGCCGGCTTCCGGCAGGTGGCCGATGGCGGCCGTCACCAGCCCACCGATGGTGTCGTACTCGTCGTCGGCGAAGTCGGCGCCGAAGCGCTCGTTGAAGTCGGCGATGGGCGTTAGCGCGTCGACCACGAACTGGCCGTCGGCCTGCGCGGCGATCAGCGCGGATTCGTCGGCCGCGTCGTCGTGCTCGTCGTCGATGTCGCCGACGATCTGCTCCAGCACGTCCTCGATGGTGACCAGCCCCGCGACGCCGCCGTATTCGTCGATGACGATCGCCATGTGGTTGCGCGACTGGCGGAACTCGCGCAGCAGCACGTTGAGGTTCTTCGACTCGGGGATCAGCACCGCCGGCCGCAGCAGCTCGTGGATGCTGGCCGGGCCGTTGTCGGCGACCACGCCGCGCAGCAGATCCTTCGCCAGCAGGATGCCGAGGATCTCGTCCTTGTCTTCGCCGTGCACCGGGAAGCGCGAGTGGCCGGATTCCACCACCTGCTTCATCAGGTCGAGGAACTTGCCGTCCGCCGGCAGGGCGACCATCTGCGCGCGCGACACCATCACGTCGCCCACGGTCATGTCGGCGATGTTCACCGCGCCTTCCATCATCCGCAGGGTGTCGGGGCCGATCAGGCCGTCGGCCTGCACGTCGCGCAGCAGCTCGACCAGATCCTCGCGGCTGGTCGGCTCGCCGGAAAGCGCGGCGCTGATGCGGTCCAGCCAGGAGCGATGGGGTTTCTCGGCGGGGCGTTCTTCGGGGTCGGCGGAGTGCCGACTGTCGTCCTCTGACATGGGGCGTGGGGGCCTCTTGGCTTGCAACGGGGGAAGTCTAGCGAATCCGCGCGAAGGCGGCAGGAATGCAGCGTTCAGGCGTCCCGGTAGGGATCGGGCAGGCCCAGGCCGGCCAGGATTTCGCGCTCCAGCTGCTCCATCGCCTCGGCCTCGCGCGGGTCCTCGTGGTCCCAGCCCAGCAGGTGCAGGCAGCCGTGCACGGTCAGGTGCGCGTAGTGCGCGCCGGACGGCTTCCCCTGTTCTTCCGCCTCGCGCGCGACCACCGGCGCGCACAGCACCAGGTCGCCCAGCAGCGGCAGCTTTACGCCCTTCGGCAACCCTTCCGGCAGTTCGGCCGGGAAGCTGAGCACGTTGGTGGCGTAGTCCTTGCCACGGTAGTGGTGGTTGAGCGCGCGGCCTTCCTTCTCGTCGACGATGCGGATGGCGAGGTCGGCCTCGCGGATGCGGCCGTCTAGCGCCGCCGCCACCCACTTGCGGAAGCTCGCCGCCGCGGGCACGCCGGCGCGCGGCGCGGCGTAGCCGACGGCGACATCGAGGCGGATCGGACCCTTGGTCATGCGCGCATCCTACGCCTGTCCGTTGGCGGCATCGCGCGCCTCGTAGGCGTTGACGATCCGTGCCACCAGCGGGTGCCGCACCACGTCGCGCGCCTCGAAGAAGGTGAAGCTCACGCCTTCCACGCCGCGCAGCACTTCCACCGCGTCCTTCAGGCCGGATTTCTGGTGCTTGGGCAAATCGATCTGGGTCAGGTCGCCGGTGATGACGGCGGTGCTGCCGAAGCCCAGGCGCGTCAGGAACATCTTCATCTGCTCGATGCTGGTGTTCTGCGCCTCGTCGAGGATCACGAAGGCATCGTTGAGCGTGCGCCCGCGCATGTAGGCCAGCGGCGCGATCTCGATGACGTTGCGCTCCAGCAGCCGTGCGACTTTCTCGACGCCCAGCATCTCGTACAGCGCGTCGTACAGCGGGCGCAGGTAGGGATCGACCTTCTGGGTGAGGTCGCCGGGCAGGAAGCCGAGCTTCTCGCCGGCTTCCACCGCCGGACGCACGAGGATCACGCGCTGGACGCGCGACTGGTTCAGCGCATCCACCGCCATCGCCACCGCGAGAAAGGTCTTGCCGGTGCCGGCCGGGCCGACGCCGAAGTTGATGTCGTGGGTGGCGATGGCGTGCAGATACTTGCGCTGGTTGTCGCCGCGCCCGCGCAGGGTGCCGCGCTTGACCCGCACGGCCACGTCCTGCGGCGCGTAGTCGCCGGCGGCGACGGGGGCGGGCTCGTCGCCCGCGAACGCGCCCAGCCGCAGATGGATGGCGTGCTCGTCCAGCGCCTCGTCGGCGGCATCGTCGTAGAGCTGGCGCAGGAAGCGTTCGGCCTGCGCCACCGCGTGTTCGTCGTCGCCGCTGACGCGGAACACGTTGCCGCGGTTGGCGATCTCCACGCCGAGGCGCAGTTCGATCAGGCGCAGGTGGGCGTCGAACGGCCCGGCCAGGTTGGCGAGGCGTTCGGTGTCGGCGGGGTCGAGGGTGAAGTCGCGTTGGATCTGCATCGCGAAAGGGTAGCGCGCGGGCCCGTGAAACGGGGGTGTTGCGTCTTAATTAATTGTTGAATTAAATTATGGGAATGAGCACGGCCAAGCCCCCCGCAAGAAAGCCCGCCGCCGCGAAACCGCGCCGCCGCGCGCCCGGCCGGCCCGGCGCCGACGCGCCCGACCAGCGCGCCAGCGTGCTGGACGCGGCGCTGGCCTGCTACGTGCGCAAGGGCATCGCCGCGACCTCGCTGCGCGACATCGCGGCCGAGGCGGGCGTCACCCCGGCGCTGCTGCACTACTACTTCGGCGACAAGGCGCAGCTGCTGGACGCGGTGGTGCAGGAGCGCGCGATGCCGGTGTTCGCGCTGGTGCGCGACAGATTGCTGGGCGCGGGCGACGACGTGGCCGATCTCGTCGCCGCCTTCGTCCACGGCATCGCCGAGGCGGTGCGGCTGCATCCGTGGTGGCCGCAGCTGTGGGTGCGCGAGGTGCTGTGCGAAGGCGGCGCGCTGCGCGACCTGCTGACCACGCGGATCGCGCCCGACCTGGCCCGGCTGGTGGCCGCGCGCTTCGCGCGGGCGCAGGACGAAGGCCGCCTCAACGCCGACCTCGACCCGCGCCTGCTGGTGCCGACGCTGGTCGGGCTGACCCTGTTTCCCGCCGCCGGCGCGCCGATCTGGCGGCAGATGTTCGATGCCGGCGACCTCGGCATGGACGACGTGCGCCGGCATGCGCTGGCGCTGCTGGATCGCGGACTGGAGCTGAAGCCATGACGAAGACCGCATTGTCCGCGCTGGCGTTGCTGGCATTGGCCGGCTGCTCCAGACAGGAGCCGCAGGTGCTGGGCACGCTGGAGTGGGACCGCATCACGCTGCCCGCGCCGGTGGCGGAGAAGATCGTCGCCATCGACGTGAAGGAAGGCCAGCGGGTCGCGGCGGGCGCGCGGCTGCTGCAACTGGAAGCGACCCGCACGCGCTCGCAGCTGGAGGCCGCGCAGGCGCAGGCGCGGCAGAGCGGCGAGGCGCTGGCCGAACTGCGGGCCGGCCCGCGCGCCGAACAGATCGCGCAGGCCCGCGCCAGCCTGTCCGCCGCGCAGGCGCAGGCGACCGAGGCGCGCGCCTACTACGCCCGCCTGCGTCCGCTGGGCGAGCGCAAGCTGGTGGCGGTGGCCGACGTCGATCGCGCCCGCGCCGCCGCCGGCAGCGCCGACGGGCAGGTGCGCGCCGCGCAGGCGGCGCTGGACGAACTGCTGCACGGCACCCGCATGGAGCGCGTCGCCCAAGGCGAAGCCGCCGCCGCCGCCGCGCAGGCGCAGGCCGCGGTGCAGTCGGCGACGCTGGACAAGCTCGATGTCGCCGCGCCGCGCGCCGGCCGCGTGGACAGCCTGCCGTACAAGCTGGGCGACCAGGCGCCGGTCGGCGCGCCGCTGGCCATCCTGCTGGTCGGCGATGCGCCGCACGCGCGCGTCTACGTGCCGGAGCGCCTGCGCGCGGGCGTGAAGCCGGGACAGGCGGCGCGGGTGTTCGTCGATGGTCGCGACGGCAACCTTGCCGGGCATGTGCGGATGGTGCGCAGCGAGCCGGTGTTCACGCCGTACTACGCGCTGAGCGGCGACGACGCGGCGAGGCTCAGCTATCTCGCCGAGATCGTGCTGGACGTGCCGGCTGACTTGCCCGCGGGCATTCCGGTACGGGTGGAGTTCGTCCGATGATTACGGATTGCTTGCCTTTGCTCGGCTGGCCTTGCTCGTCATTCCCGCCTTCGCGGGAATGACGGCGCTGGTGTACTCGGATCATACGGAGTGAAGGATGTCTGACATCGCCATCCGCGCCCATGGCCTGAGCAAGCGCTTCGGCGCGCTGCTGGCGGTGGATCGCGTCGATCTCGCGGTGCCGCGCGCCAGCGTGTACGGCTTCCTCGGCCCCAACGGCTCAGGCAAGTCCACCACCATCCGCATGCTCTGCGGCCTGCTGACGCCGAGCGCGGGCGACATCGAGGTGCTCGGCCTGCGCATCCCCGAGCAGGCCGAGGCGCTGCGCCGGCGGATCGGCTACATGACGCAGAAGTTCTCGCTGTACGAAGACCTCAGCGTGCGCGAGAACCTGGAGTTCCTCGCCACCGTGCAGGGGCTGCCGCGCGAGGCGCGGCGCAGGCGCGTCGATGCGCTGCTGCAGACCTACGACCTGGCCGACCGCGCACGCCAGCTGGCCGGCACCATGAGCGGCGGCCAGAAACAGCGGCTGGCGCTGGCCGGCGCGGTGGTGCACGAGCCGGAACTGCTGTTCCTGGACGAACCGACCAGCGCGGTCGATCCGGAATCGCGCCGCGATTTCTGGGAAAAACTGTTCGACCTCGCCGACGCCGGCACCACCATCCTCGTCTCCACGCATTACATGGACGAGGCCGAGCGCTGCCACCGCATCGCCATCCTCGACACCGGCCGCTTGATGGCCGACGGCACCCCGGACGAGCTCACCGCGCGGTTGGCCGGACGCACGCTGGGCGTGCAGGCGCGCGAGCCGCGCCGCGCGCAGGCCGCGCTGCATGCGGTGGACGGCGTGCTCAGCGTGGCCCAGATCGGCAACGAACTGCGCGTGCTCTGCGCCGGCAACGGCGACGCCGCCGCGCGCCTGCGCGACGTGCTGCGGACGCGCGGCATCGAGGCGGAGGTGCGGGCCATCGAGCCGAACCTGGAGGACGTGTTCGTCGCCGCCACCCAGGGGCGCGCGGAGGCGCGGGCCGCATGAAGCCGCAGCAGATCCTCGCGGTGATGTGGAAGGAAGTGCGGCAGATGGCGCGCGACCGGATGACGGTGGCGATGATGATCGGCATCCCGACCATGCAGCTGCTGCTGTTCGGCTACGCGATCAACCTCGACGTGCGCAACCTGCCGGCGGCGGTGGCCGACATGGCGGACACCGGCGGCTCGCGTGCGTTCGTGCAGGACCTGTTCGCCACCGGCGTGGTGCGGCCAGTCGCCGGCGCGCGCACGCCGCAGGAATTGCAGGCCCTGCTGCATGCCGGAAAGATCAAGGTCGGCGTGCTGGTGCCGCCGGACTTCGAGCGTCGCCGCATCGACGGGCGCGAGGCGGTGCAGGTGATCGTCGACGGCAGCGACACCTCCGTGCAGGCCGCTGCGCGCCAGCTGGCGATGATGCCGCTGGACGGCGCGGGCGCCGCGCCGTCGTCACCCATCGGCGTGCTGCCGCTATACAACCCGGCGCGCATCTCCGCGGTCAACGTGGTGCCGGGGCTGATCGGCGTGATCCTGACGATGACCATGGTGATGTTCACCGCCATGTCCATCGTGCGCGAGCGCGAGCGCGGCAACCTCGAACTGCTGATCACCACGCCGGTGTCCAGCGGCGAGCTGATGGTCGGCAAGGTGCTGCCCTACATCGCCGCCGGGCTGGTGCAGGTGACCCTGGTGCTGCTGCTGGGCGCGTTGCTATTCCAGGTACCGATCCGCGGCGGCCTGCTCGACGTGTACGTCGCCTCGGCGCTGCTGGTGGTCGCCAACCTCGGCCTCGGCCTGCTGATCTCGACGCTGGCGAAGACCCAGTTCCAGGCCATGCAGATGGCGTTCTTCCTGTTCCTGCCCTCGATCCTGCTGTCCGGCTTCATGTTCCCGTTCGACGGCATGCCGGTGGCGGTGCAGTGGCTGGCCGAGGTGCTGCCGTTGACCCACTTCATGCGCCTGATCCGCGGCGTGATGCTGCGCGGCGCGCACGTCGCCGACCTCTGGCCGGACGCGCTGGCGCTGATCGTCTTCACCGTCGCGATGATGGGGCTGGCAACGCTGCGCTTCCGCAAGCGGCTGGACTGAGCGCGCGCCGGCACGGTCGCAATCGGCGCCGCGCTCTCGTACAGTCGCCGCACACACGGGCGAGGGAGACGGGGCAATGCGGAAGCTGGATTCCATGATGGCGCTGGCGCTGGGACTGCTGGCCGGCCCGGCGCTGGCGCAGACCACCGTGCTGACCGCGCACCGCATCCACACGATGGACGCCGCGCGGCCGCAGGCGCAGGCAGTGGCGTTCGACGCGTCGGGCAAGATCCTCGACGTGGGCGACGCGAAGGACCTGCTGGCGCGCCATCCCGGCGCGAAGCGGCTGGACGTGGGCAACGCCACCGTGGTGCCGGGGCTGATCGACGCGCACGGCCACGTCTCCGGGCTGGGTTGGGCGATGCTGACCGCCGACCTGGTCGATACCGCGGACAAGGCCGAGATCCTCGATCGCCTGCGCGCCAAGGAAAAGGAACTGAAGCCGGGCGAATGGCTGATCGGGCGCGGCTGGGACCAGAACGACTGGCCGGAGAAGGCGTTCCCGACCGCCGCCGACCTCGACGCCGCGTTCCCCGAGCGCCCGGTCTGGCTGTCGCGCATCGACGGCCACGCCGGCTGGGCCAACAGCGCCGCGATGCGTGCGGTGAAGCGCGACCTCAGCGGCAGCTGGCAGCCGGACGGCGGCACCATCCGCCGCGACGACAAGGGCCAGCCGACCGGCGTGTTCGTCGACAACGCGATGGCGCTGGTCGATGCCGCGCAGCCGGCCGTCAGCGACGCCACCGCCGAGAAGGCGCTGTCGCTGGGCATGCGGGCGGCGGTCGAGCACGGCCTGACCGGCGTGCACGACGCCGGCATCCCGCTGGAGGAACTGCACCGCTACCAGCGCCTGGCCGACCGCGGGCAGGTGCCGCTGCGCATCTACGCGATGGCCGACGGCAACAATGCCGCGCTGGAGTCGCTGTGCAGGAACGGCCTGTACCGGCATCCGTCCGGCCGCCTGCAGATGCGCACGGTGAAGCTGTACGCCGATGGCGCGCTGGGCAGCCGCGGCGCGGCGCTGCTGGCCGACTACAGCGACGACCACGGCAACCGCGGGTTGATGGTGATGTCGCCGGAGGAGCTGGCCGCCGCCGCCGACAAGGCGCACCGCTGCGGCGTGCAGGTGGCGACCCACGCCATCGGCGACCGCGGCAACCGCGTCGCGCTCGATACCTACGCCAAGGCACTGGGCAAGGACGTGGAAAGCGACCACCGCTGGCGCATCGAACACGCGCAGGTGCTTTCGCCCGAAGACCTGCCGCGGCTGGCGCAGATGCACGTCATCGCCTCGATGCAGCCCACCCACGCGACCAGCGACATGCCGTGGGCCGAGGACCGGCTGGGCCCGCAGCGGATCGTCGGCGCCTACGCGTGGCGCCAGCTGCGCGACGCGGGCACGCATCTCGCGCTGGGTTCGGACTTCCCGGTGGAATCGGTCGATCCGCGCCTGGGCCTGTACGCGGCGGTCAGCCGCAGCGACGGCAAGGGCCTGCCGGCGGGCGGCTGGTATCCGGACGAGAAGTTGACCGCGTTCGAGGCGCTGCGCGGCTTCACCCTGGAAGCGGCCTATGCGGGCTTCGCCGAGAACGAAGTCGGCAGCCTCGCGCCCGGCAAGCGCGCCGATTTCGTGGTGCTGGCCGAAGACCCGCTGGCGGTGCCGGAAGCGGCGCTGCGCACGCTGGACGTGCGCGCGACCTACGTGGATGGCAAGGCCGTGTATGAAGCCAAAGCCCTTTGACGCGGATCAACGCGGAAAGACGCGGATGAGTCTCGCGAACACGATCCGCGTTTATCGGCTTTGATCCGCGTCTGAATGCGTTTGCCGTGCGTTGCTCCGCAACGGCAACGCGCCGGTCAAGCTGCCGCCATCACCACCCGCCCGCGCAGCGAATTGCTCATCGCCTCGGTGATGAGCACGTCCGCGAACTGCCCGATCAGCCGCTTCGGCGCCGCGAAGTTCACCGAGCGCATGTTCTCGGTCTTGCCGGTCAGCTCGTCCGGGTTCTTGCGCGACGGGCCTTCCACCAGCACGGTCTGCACGCTGCCCACCATCGCCCGCGAGATCGTCGCCGCGTGCGCGGTGATGTGCTTCTGCAGGTGGTCCAGCCGCGCGTGCTTTTCCTCGCTGGTGGTGGTGTCCTCCAGGTCGGCGGCCGGGGTGCCGGGGCGGCGCGAATAGATGAAGGAGAAGCTCTGGTCGAAGCCCACGTCCTCGATCAGCTTCATCGTCTTCTCGAAGTCCGCGTCGGTCTCGCCGGGGAAGCCGACGATGAAGTCCGAGCTGACCGAGATGTCCGGCCGCACCGCACGCAGCTTGCGGATCTTCTGCTTGAACTCCAGCGCGGTGTAGCCGCGCTTCATCGCCGCCAGGATGCGGTCGCTGCCGGCCTGCACCGGCAGATGCAGGTAGTTGGCCAGCTTGGGCACGTCGCGATAGGCCTCGATCAGCGAGTCGGAGAACTCCAGCGGGTGCGAGGTGGTGAAGCGGATGCGGCCGATGCCGTCGATTTCGGCGATGGCGCGGATCAGCAGGCCGAGGTCCGCCGTTTCCTCGCCATCGCCCAGCGGCCCGCGGTAGGCGTTGACGTTCTGGCCCAGCAGGTTGACCTCGCGCACGCCCTGCGCGGCCAGTTCGGCCACTTCGGTCAGCACGCTCTCGAACGGGCGGCTGATCTCCTCGCCGCGGGTGTAGGGCACCACGCAGTACGAACAGTACTTGGAGCAGCCTTCCATGATCGAGACGAAGGCGGTCGGGCCCTCCGCGCGCGGTTCGGGCAGGCGGTCGAACTTCTCGATCTCGGGAAAGCTGATGTCCACCTGCGGCTTGTCCTGCTCGCGGCGGGCGCGGATCAGCTCCGGCAGGCGGTGCAGGGTTTGCGGGCCGAACACCAGGTCCACGTAGGGCGCGCGGTCGAGAATCGCCGCGCCTTCCTGCGAGGCCACGCAGCCGCCGACGCCGATGATGACCGGGCGGTCGCCCTGCTTCAGGCCCTTCCAGCGGCCCAGTTGGCTGAACACCTTTTCCTGCGCTTTTTCGCGGATCGAGCAGGTATTAATCAGGATCACGTCGGCTTCGTCGGCGTTCGTGGTCAGTTCCATGCCTTCCTCGGCGTGCAGCACGTCGGCCATGCGGGCCGAGTCGTACTCGTTCATCTGGCAGCCGTGGGTCTGGATATAGAGCTTCTTCGCCCCCGGACGGGACACGCGGGCGGCGGGCGGCGAGGGCAGGGGATGCAGGTCGGTCATGGCGGGTTCCGGGGCGCGGCGGGTAGTCCGGGCCGGTGATTGGGTCGGCGATTCTAGCGCCAGGCGCGCCGCCGTTCAGGGCTCGGCGCGCAAAATCAAGCACTTGCACTTGCCATCGCGCGGCGATGGGGTAAGACTTCCCGCCCATGAAGGGGAGGCCGGTCCTGGGGTTGCTGTTGTTCGCGCTGTCCGCGCCCGCCTTGGCGGGCGGGATCTACAAGTGCGCGAGCGGCGACGGCGTGACCAGCTACGTCAGCAAGCGCCTGCCGGGCGCGAAATGCACGCTGGTGCGCAGCTACAGCGCCAGGCCCGCGCGCGCCGCGCCCAAGCCGGCCGCGCCGGCGGCGATGCAGGCGACGGCACTGGCCGCGAAGGAGGCCGACAAGCCGGCCGCCGCGCCATCGACGATTCCGGCTGCCGCCTTCGCTCCGGCCACGCCCGCGCCCGCCGCCTCCGCGCCGCGGGTGGTGCGCGGGCAGGTCTACTCCTATGTCGACAAGGAAGGCGTGCGCACCTACGCCAGCGTGCGTCCGCGCGGCCTGCCGGCGTCGTCGATCCGCACCATCCACTACAGCTACATCGAGAAGTGCTACGCCTGCGGCGTCCTGCCCGGGCTGAACTTCCGCACTCTGCGGCTGAACACCGCCGCCTACGAGAACGAGATCCGCACCGCCGCGCGCGAGCACGGCGTGGACGAAGCCATCGTGCGCGCCATCATCCATGCCGAATCGGCGTTCAACCCGAACGCGCTCTCGCGGGTCGGCGCGCAGGGGCTGATGCAGCTGATGCCGGCCACCGCCCGCCGCTTCGGCGTCGCCAACGCCTTCGACGCGAGCCAGAACATCCGCGGCGGCGTGCAGTACCTGGCCTGGCTGCTGCGGCGCTTCAACGGCAATTTGACCCTGGCCGCGGCGGGCTACAACGCCGGCGAGGGCGCGGTGGACAAGTACGGCGGCGTGCCGCCCTACAGCGAAACCCAGCGCTACGTCCAGCGCGTGGGCGTGCTGGCGGAACGCTATCGCGGCGCTTCGAATCCGGTGGCGTCGCCGCTGCGGGGCGGATTGTCGGCCCGTTAAGCGTTCCGTTACACTTCCCTGTCTTTTGCGGCCGGCCAGCGTTCGCCAGCGCGTCGCCGACCTGCCGCAACCGTGTTTTCTTGCGTATTTTTTTCGGAGTGCGGGATGGCCAACGAAGAGGTCAACACCGGTCGGCGCCGGTTCCTCACCGCGACGACCGCGGTGGTGGGAGCGGTGGGTGCCGGTTTCGCGGCGGTGCCGTTCATCAAGTCATGGAGCCCCAGTGCGCGCGCGCGTTTCGCCGGCGCGCCGGTGACCCAGGACATCAGCGAGCTGGCGGAAGGCCAGCAGATGGTCATCAACTGGCGCGGCCAGCCGATCTTCGTCGCCAAGCGCTCGAAGTCGATGCTGGACATGCTGCCGCAGATGGATGCGCTGCTGGCCGACCCCAAGTCGGACAACATCGACCAGCAGCCGGCCTACGCCAAGAACGAGTGGCGTTCGATCAAGCCCGAGGTGTTGGTGCTGGTCGGCGTCTGCACCCACCTGGGCTGCGCGCCCGAGCTGCACGCCGAGGTCAAGCCCGAGCCGTTCGATCCCGACTGGAAGGGCGGCTACTTCTGCCCCTGCCACAAGTCGCGCTACGACCTCGCCGGGCGCGTCCTCAAGGCGCAGCCCGCGCCCGCCAACCTGCCGGTGCCGCCCTACCATTTCGAGGACGACAACACCCTGGTCATCGGCGTCGACCCGAAGGGAGCCGCGTAAGCCATGGCGAACAAGATCACGCAAGCCGCCTGCGACGCCGCCAACGGCGTCATGGAGTGGGTCAACGAGCGCGCGCACGGCCTGATGCCGTTCTACCGCAAGCACATGTCGGAGTACTACGCTCCGAAGAACTTCAACATCTGGTACATCTTCGGCATCCTGGCCAGCGTGGTGCTGGTCAACCAGATCGTCACCGGCATCTTCCTGACGATGCAGTTCAAGCCGAGCGCGGCGGAAGCCTTCAGCTCGGTCGAATACATCATGCGCGACGTGGAGTGGGGCTGGCTGATCCGCTACATGCACAGCACCGGCGCGTCGCTGTTCTTCATCGTCATCTACCTGCACATGTTCCGCGGGCTGATGTACGGCAGCTACCGCAAGCCGCGCGAGCTGGTCTGGCTGCTCGGCATGGTGATTTACCTGGTGCTGATGGCCGAAGCCTTCATGGGCTACGTGCTGCCGTGGGGCCAGATGTCGTACTGGGGCGCCAAGGTGATCATCTCGCTGTTTGGCGCGATCCCGGTGATCGGCGGCGGCCTGACCGAATGGATCATGGGCGACTTCAACCCGGGCGACGCGACGCTGAACCGCTTCTTCGCCCTGCACGTCATCGCGCTGCCGCTGGTGCTGCTGCTGCTGGTGACCCTGCACATCTTCGCCCTGCACGAAGTCGGGTCCAACAACCCCGACGGCGTGGAGATCAAGAAGGGCCCGAAGGGCAACCGCTGGTCGCCCACCGCGCCGGCCGACGGCGTGCCGTTCCACCCGTACTACACGGTGAAGGACACCTTCTTCGTCGCCTGCTTCCTGATCATCGCGGCGTTCGTGATCTTCTTCGCGCCGACCTTCGGCGGGCTGTTCCTCGAGCACGACAACTTCACCGAGGCCAACCCGCTGGTGACGCCGTCGCACATCAAGCCGGTGTGGTACTTCACCCCGTACTACGCGATGCTGCGCGTGGTGCCCTCGTTCTTCGGCATCAAGCTGTGGGGCGTGCTGGTGATGTTCGGCGCGATCGTCTGCCTGTTCCTGGTGCCGTGGCTGGACAAGTCGCCGGTCAAGTCCTACCGCTACCGCGGCTGGCTGAGCTGGGCGATGCTGCTGATGTTCGTGGTCTGCTTCTGCTGGCTGGCCAAGATCGGCGGCGGCCCGGGCACCGACCCGGTCGAGGCGATCATCGGCCGCGTGCTGACCTTCCTCTATTTCGCTTTCTTCATCACCATGCCGGTCTGGTCGAAGCTCGACAAGACCAAGCCGGTGCCGGAACGGGTGACGATGCATGACTAAGAACTTCCTGACCCGCGCGGCGACGTTCGCCGCCGGCCTCCTGCTCAGCACCGTGGCCCTGGCGAACGAGGGCGGCAACCTGCAGCAGTCGGGCGTCGACCTCAACGACAAGGCTTCGCTGCAGCGCGGCGCGGCCCTGTTCATGAACTACTGCGGCGGCTGCCATTCGCTGAAGTACATGCGTTACGCGCGCATCGGCGAGGACCTGGGCCTCAGCGAAGACGACGTGATGGCCAACCTCAACTTCAGCGGCGGCAAGATCGGCGACCACGTGATCTCGGCGATGACGCCGGCGATGGGCGTGGCCGCGTTCGGCAAGGCGCCGCCGGACCTGAGCCTGATCGCCCGCGTGCGCGGCAGCGACTGGATCTACACCTACCTCAAGTCCTTCTATGTGGACGAGGGCCGCCCGGTCGGCTGGAACAATACCCTGTTCGCCAATGCCTCGATGCCGAACCCGCTGTGGGAGCTGCAAGGCGTGCAGCAGCCGGTCTACGGCAAGAAGACCGACGCCGGCGAGCTGCCGGTGGAAGGCTTCACCGTGAGCCAGCCGGGCAGCCAGAGTCCGGAACAGTTCGACCGCACCGTGCGCGACATCACCGCCTTCCTCGAATACGTCGGCGAGCCGGCGGCGCTCAAGCGCCAGAACGTCGGCGTGTGGGCGGTCCTGTTCCTCGTCTTCTTCGCCTTCGTCGCCTGGCTGCTGAAGCAGGAATACTGGCGGGACGTTCACTGATCGGCGGCGGATGGCAAGGACGCCCGCCACGGGGAACGAAGCTTGACTGCCGCCCGCATCCTGCGGGCGGCGCGGGTGCGTCCGGCGGAGTCCGGCGGGCGCGGGAGTGATCCTGATGATGGCTGTGAGTCCGCGCATGCGTAACGCCTTGACCCTGTTTTCCGCCGTCGACGACGTGCTCTGCCACCGGGTTCGCCTGGTGCTGGCCGCGAAAGGCGTCACCTACGACCTCATCCCCGTCGATCCGCAGCATCCGCCCGAGGATCTGATCGACCTGAACCCGTACCACTCGGTGCCCACCCTGGTCGAGCGCGACCTGGTGCTGTACGCGGCGAGCGTGGTCAGCGAATACCTCGACGAGCGCTATCCGCATCCGCCGCTGATGCCGGTGGAACCGCTGGCCCGCGCCCGCCTGCGCCTGGCGATGCTGCGCATCGAGCACGACTGGGTGCCGCAGGTGCAAGCCATCCAGCTGGGCAACAAGCAGCAGGCCGAAGCCGGCCGCAAGCGCCTGAAGGAACTGCTGGCGCAGTCGGTGCCGCTGTTCAAGGCCTACAAGTTCTTCCTCAACGGCGAAATGAGCCTGGCCGACTGCGCCATGGCGCCGATCATCTGGCGCCTGGACGCGCTGGGCGTGCCGCTGCCGAAGGACGGCAAGGTGATCGAGGAATACGGCAACCGCATCTTCCGCAATCCCGGCTTCGTGCGCAGCCTGACCGACCAGGAAAAGAACCTGCGCGAGCTGACGCTCTGATGGGCGAGCGCAATGGGTGAGCCCATCCTGCCGCCGATGACCAGCCAGCGCCCGTACATCCTGCGCGCGCTGTACGAGTGGATCGCCGACAACGGCATGACTCCGCACGTGCTGGTGGATGCGCGCGTGTCCGGCGTGCGGGTGCCCGCGCACACCGTCAAGGACGGGCAGGTGGTGCTCAACATCGCCGAACGCGCGGTGGCCCGATTGGAAATGGACAACGACGCGCTGCGCTTCTCCGCGCGGTTCGGCGGCGTCAGCCAGGCCGTGGTGGTGCCGATGGCGGCGGTGATCGCGATCTATGCGCGCGAGACCGGCCAGGGCATGGCGCTGCCGGCGGACTTGCCGTCCGAGGCCGCGGATGCTGGCGCCGATGCCGCGCCTTCGGCCGCGCCGGAAACTCCGGCCGATACCGACCCGCCGCCGCGCTCCGATCCGCCCAAGCGCGGCAGCCATCTGCGCATCATCAAGTGACGCAACGCGCCGCGCTTCAGCGCGGCCGACGTTGCGTCATCCCCGCGCAGGCGGGGATCCCGCATTTCGGAATGCCCGACCCCGCATTCCAGCGCGGCTCGTGACGCATCAATTCCGTTATTGATCCGGCCCTCAAATAGACGCGTCCGCCGCCGCTTTGTGTAGAGCCGAGTTTGCTCGGCTCAAAGCCAGAGCAGCGCAGCAAGCTCTACCGGAAACCATTTGAGGGCCGGATCAATAGGCGGCGAATCCGGTGTTCCGGCTGCTTGCCGGCCTACTGCGGAAAGCTTCGCACCACCGCCTGCGCGGCGCGGCTCGGGCCGCTGAAGCCCACCAGCTTGCCGCCCAGCAACTGGACCCGGCCGATGTGGCGGTCCTGCCCGTCCTCGGAATACTCGAAGCGGAAGCTGCGCTCCAGCCCCAGCCAGCCGTTGTCCATGCGGCGCAGGCGCAGGCCGGTGGCGTGCACGGACTGGTCCAGCCACTGCACGCCGGCGGCCTCGCAGGCGTCGCGGCCGATCTCCGCGGCGCGCTCGGCCGCTGCGCGGGCGGCGGTGAAAAAGAAGAAGCCGGCGGCGCCGACGATCATCAGGATGAGCAGGGTGGGCATGCCGACATCGTGCCGCAAGGCGCGGCGACGGTAAATCCGTGCCGATGCCGGCTGCCCCGCGGCATCCGTGTGGCGGCCACCGCGTTCCGGCCTGTGCGGTTCCCGGGAGGGATGGCGTGGAAGTGCGCTTGCCCGGCGCCGACGGCACAGACCCCCCGTTTCCGCTTCGTCGCACCCGACTCGCCTTGCCAAGAAGACAAGACCGATCCGTTCCCGCTGCCGGGCAGCGTCGTGTCAATCACTGTCGAACGGAAGTTTCCGTGGACGACCAGCGCGCGGGTTGACGCATGTCATTTGCGACGGAGAAGGCGAGGGCGAATATGTCTGAAATAGAAATGATTCTTATTTTCGTCATGCCCGAAGTAGCACTGCGCCACGGCCGACGCGACCGATGGCTCGGCGCATTCCGCGCCCTTCAGCGAACCGTGCATACCGCCTTCGCGCCTTTCTCTTCCTGATTGGAGATTTTTCGAACATGCTCGCCCTCCGCATCCGCCGGCACCTGCTGACCATCGGTATCGCCTCTGTCCTTGCCGGGAATCCCGTCGCTGCGCAAACAAGGCCCGGAACCGCCGAGCCGGTCGATCTGGATCGGATCACCGTGCTCGGTCGCAGCATCGCCACCCCGGTGGCACCCAGCGTTACCGACGAGCGCCAGCGCCTCGAGCGCGTTCCCGGCGGCACCAACCTGATCGATCTGCACGATGCCGGCCGCCAGGCCACGCTGCGCGATGCCTTGGACTATCAGCCCGGCATCGTGCTGCAGGAGTTCTTCGGCGGCATCGACCAGCCCCGGCTGAACGTCCGCGGCTCCGGAATCCAGAGCAATCCGGTCAACCGCGGCCTGTTGCTGCTGCAGGATGGCGTCCCGCTCAACGAAGCCGATGGCTCCTTCGTCATCGGCCTGCTGGAGCAGCGCAACGCGGCGTTCGTCAGCGCCCGCCGCGGCGCCAATGCGCTCAGTCCCGGCGCCACCACGCTGGGCGGCGAGATCGATTTCTTCAGCCTCAACGGCGCCGACGAGCGGGGACGCCTGCGCCTGGAAAGCGGCAGCGACGGCCGCCGCGGCGGGCAGTTGGCCTGGGGTGGCGCCGGCGAGCGCGCCGACTGGTGGATCGGCGCCAGCCACGACCGCTACGACGGCTACCGCCACCACGCCGACGGCGAACGCAGCGCGGTCCATTTTAATACCGGCTGGCGCGCTGGCGAGACCTTCAGCAATCGCACCTGGCTATCGTGGACCGACCTGTTCTTCCACATTCCCAACGTGGTGCCCAAGAGCCGCGTCCAGGACGATCCGCGCGGGGTGATGGGTGATGCCGGGACGCCGCAGGACGCTTTGCTCAACGTCTACCGGCGCGACCCGCTTCGCGATGCCCGCCAACTGCGGGTAGCAAACGCGTCCGAATGGGGCGCCGCGGATTCCAGGCATCGGCTGGGCCTGTGGTGGCAGGGCACTGATGACCTGTTCAAGAACCCGACCGTGCACAACGTCAGCGATTCCGATACCTGGGGTGCGCAGTACCAGTGGAACGGCGCGCGTGGGCGCCTGGACTACCGGCTGGGGGCATCCTGGACCGACGGCGACACCGCGCGCGACTTCTATGCCAACAATCCGGCTAATGGCAGCCGCCTGCAGCGCTTCGGCCATTACGGACTCGAGGCGTCCAGCCTGGATCTGGTCGCCGGGTTGGGGTGGCGGGTCGGCGGCGACGTGCGGCTGCTGGCCGAGAGCAAATGGAGCCGGGTCGAGCGCAATGCCCATGACCTGTCCCGCGGCATCCGTCTGGATCAGCGTTACAGCCATGCCAGCCCCAGGCTGGGCGCGATCTGGCAACCGCGCGAGGACCTTCGCCTGTTCGCCAATCTCAGTCGCAGCAATGAAGTGCCGACCTGGTGGGAAATCGTGTCCGCGGATGCGCCGCCGAACAATCCCGCTGCCGCCCAGGCAGCGCTGCTGCGGCTGCGGGTGCAGACCGCGGACACCGTCGAAATCGGCGGCGGCGGTCGGTTGGGCGGGGTCAACTGGTCGCTGGTCGCCTACCACAGTCGGGTGGACGACGAGCTGATGTCGATGGTGGACGAATCCGGCAGCCGGGTCGGCACCTACAACTACGCCGCCGGAACCACCCATCGGGGCGTGGAGGCTGGGCTGGATGGCCGCCTGCCGATGGCGGTTGCGGGCGCGCTGGAATACCGGCTGGCGTGGACGTACAGCGACTTCACCTTCGACGGCGGACAGTTCGCCGGTAACCGCATCGCCGGCGTGCCGCGCAACCTGGTCAGCGCCGAGCTGCTGTGGCGGCATGGCGGATGGCGCCTGGGGCCGAACCTGCGCTGGTTGCCGGGCGACACCCCGACCGACCATGCCAACACCCGCGCCATTTACCAGGATGGCTACGCCCTGCTCGGCTTCCGCCTGGAATACACCGCCAGCGATGGCCGTTGGTCGGCGTTCGTGCATGCCGACAACCTGACCGATCGCCGCTATGCCAGCAGCTACGTGATCCGGGATCAGGGCACGCTGGCGCAGCCTGGCTTCCTGCAGGGCGTGGGTCGCAACGCGACGGTCGGCCTGACCTGGCGGTTCTGATCCGGCGCGCGGAGAGCAAGGAGCCTGTTCTGCACGGATCGATGGCGGGGAACGCCGAAGTTTCCCCGGCCCTTCCAGTGCCGAGCCATGCCCACAAGGCGTCCGGTCGGGCTCGATGCTCCAGCGGACGCGAACCGAAGCAACAACACCCCGATCCATCCAACCCGACGGAGAACGCCCATGAAATTTCCTCTTCTGCTGTCTTCCTTGCTGCTGGGCATCGCGATCGCGCCGGGCGCGATCGCCGCCGATGTCCCGCCGCCGCCACGCCTCGCCGATCTGGCCGCCGCGCCTGCCGCCACCGGCCTGGCCGAGGCGCGCAAGGTGGTGCAGGTGGGCCAGTACGACACCGCCAAGGTCATGCAATTGCAGCTCAAGGCCGGCACCCGGCTTCCTGCACATGCCGCGCCGGACAGGGTGCTGGTGGTCGTGCTGGGAGGCAGCGGCGAATTCGAGATTTCCGGCGAAACCGTTCCCCTGCACGAGCGCCAGGTGCTGCACCTGCAGCCGGGCGAATCGCACGGAGTGACGGCGAAGACCGACCTCGATCTGCTGCTGGTGCGCCTCGGCGCGCATTGAGCGCCGGGAAGGGCGGCACGCGACGTCCGCGTGCCGCCTTCAAGCGGGCGGCGGGCCGAGTTTCAACGAGAAGTCGATGGCGTGGACGTGCTTGGTCAGCGCGCCGATCGAGATGCAGTCCACGCCGTCCCCGGCGATTCCGCGCAGCGTGTCCATGTCCACGCCGCCCGACACTTCCAGCGGGATGCGGCGGTGGTAGGGCGCACCCTTGGCGATGCGCACCGCCTCGCGCCGGGTCGCTGCGTCGAAGTCGTCGATCAGCACGCGCGTACAGCCGGTGTCCAGCGCGTCGCGCAACTGTTCCAGCGTTTCCACCTCGACGATCAGCGGCAGTTCCGGATGCAGCGCGCGCGCGCGCGCGATGGCCGCCGCCACGGAGCCGAACGCGCGGATGTGGTTCTCCTTCAGCATCACCGCATCAAACAGCGCCATCCGGTGGTTCATGCCGCCGCCCACGCGCACCGCGTATTTCTGCGCCACCCGCAGGCCGGGCAGGGTCTTGCGGGTGTCGAGTATCTTCGCGCCGGTGCCGCGCACCGCATCGACGTACTGCGCGGTGACGGTGGCGGTGCCGCTCAGGGTCTGTAGGAAATTGAGCGAGGCGCGCTCGGCGCTGACCAGCGCGCGGTTGCGGCCTTGCAGGGTGGCGATGACCGTGCCCCTGGCGATGCGATCGCCCTCGTCGCAGCGCCAGTCGATGCGCACCTCGGGATCGAGCGCGCGATGGCAGGCGTCGAACCAGGGCCGGCCGGCCACCACGCAGTCTTCCTTGCACAGGAGGTAGGCGCTGTCGGGCGCGTCGTCTAGAAGCGAAGCGGTTGCGTCTCCGGGGCCGATGTCCTCGGCCAGCGCGACGGCCACGTCGGCGGCGACCGCGTCCTCCGGCGGCGGGGCGAAGCGCGCGCTCATGCCGCCGGGAAGTCGCCGACCTGCGACGTCGCCATGGCTTCCTCGGCCAGCAGCACCGGGATGCCGTCGTCGATCCGGTAGACGGTCTTGCGGTCGCGGGTCAGCAGCGCCTCGCGCAGCGCGTCCGCCTGCGGCGTGCCGTCTTCGCGCTTCACGGAGCCGGCGGCGATCGCGCGGTTGAAGGCGTCGAGCCCGGCCGGGTCCAGCAGCGAGAGCGGCTGGCGGGTGGCGGGGCAGACCAGGATGTCGAGCAGCTTGCGATCCATCGGAGAGGCAACGGGAAACGGGGGCCGTTAGAATACGTCTTTAGCGACCGGGGATTGTCATGTCCGCTGCCAACAACGCCGCACCGCTGGTCGGCATCGTGATGGGTTCGCGCTCCGACTGGGAGACGATGCAGCACGCGGCTGCAAAGCTCGAAGCGCTGGGCGTGCCGCACGAAGTCCGCGTGGTCTCCGCGCACCGCACGCCCGACGTGCTGTTCTCGTATGCCGACACTGCCGCCGCGCGCGGCCTGCGCGCGATCATCGCCGGCGCCGGCGGCGCGGCGCACCTGCCGGGCATGCTGGCCTCCAAGACCGCGGTGCCGGTGCTGGGCGTGCCGGTGCAGAGCAAGGCGCTGAACGGCATGGATTCGTTGCTGTCGATCGTGCAGATGCCGGCCGGCATCCCGGTCGCCACTTTCGCCATCGGCAACGCCGGCGCGGCCAACGCGGCGCTGTTCGCGGCGGCGATGCTGGCCAATGACCACCCCGCCGTCGGCGATGCGCTGGCCGCGTTCCGCGCGAAGCAGACCGAGGACGTCGTGAACAACGACGATCCGCGCAAGTGACCACGGTGTCCCCGATGACCACAGTGGGCATTCTTGGCGGCGGGCAGCTGGCCCGCATGATGGCGCTGGCCGGCGCGCCGCTGGGCCTGCGCTTCCTGGTGCTGGACACGGTGGCCGATGCCTGCGCTGGCCAGTTCGCGCCGATGGTGGTGGGCGACTATACCGACCAGGCCGCGCTGGCCGAATTCGCCTCGCGCATCGACGTGGCGACCTTCGATTTCGAGAACGTGCCGGCGGAATCCGCGCAGTGGTTGACCGCGCGTGTGCCGGTGTTCCCGAATCCGCGCGCGCTGGCGACGGCGCAGGACCGGCTGGCCGAGAAGACCCTGTTCCGCGAGCTGGGCATTCCGGTGCCGCCGTTCGCCGCCATCGACACGCGCGAGCAGTTGCAGGCGGCGGTGGCGGAGCTGGGCACGCCCTGCATCCTCAAGACCCGCCGGCTGGGCTACGACGGCAAGGGCCAGTTCCGCATCAAGTCGCCGGGCGACGTCGATGCCGCCTGGGACGCGTTGGGCGCGCAGGCGGCGAAGGTCGGGCTGATCCTGGAAGGCTTCGTCGCCTTCCAGCGCGAGCTGTCGGTGGTCGCCGTGCGCGGCCGCGGCGGCGAGTTCCGCGCCTGGCCGCTGACCGAGAACTGGCACGTCGACGGCGTGCTCTCGGCCAGCCTCGCCCCCGCGCCGGTGGAGGATGCGCTGCGCGACACCGCGCTGGCGCACGCGCGCAAGCTGGCCGAGGCGCTGGATTATGTCGGCGTGTTCGCGCTGGAGCTATTCTGCCGCGACGGCGAGTTACTGGCCAACGAGATGGCGCCGCGCGTGCACAACTCCGGCCACTGGACCATCGAAGGCAGCGAGACCAGCCAGTTCCAGAACCACCTGCGCGCGGTGCTCGGGATGCCGCTGGGCGACACCCGCATGGTCGGGCACGCCTGCATGCTCAACTGGATCGGCGCGATGCCGGATGCCGACGCGGTGCTGCGCGAGGCGGGCGGCCACTGGCACGACTACGGCAAGTCGCCGCGCGCGGGCCGCAAGGTCGGGCACGCGACGCTACGCGCGAATTTACGGCAGGAACTGGCCGAGGCCCTGCGGCGCGTCGGTGCTGCGCTGGATCGCGGGTCGCAGGTCGCGCCGGTGGTCGAACGCCTCGCCTGACCGCAAGGGCGGCGTGCTTCGGGATCGCGGCGATCCGTGGCAGGATGCGGGCAACCGCCGCGCCTGCGAATGCCGATGATCCTGCAACCGAACCAGATGCTGCCCTACGCGATGCCGGTCCTGGTGGGCTGGGTGCTGTACCGGCGCGTGCGCCGCAATTTCGGACCGCAGGCGTGGAAGCCGAAGCGGACCTGGTTCCGCCTGGTGCTGATCGCGTTCGTGGCGTTGATGCTGGCGGTGGCCGCCGTGTTCGTGCCGCATGCGCTGCTGCCGATGGCGGGCGGCGCGGCGGTGGGCGGCGTGCTGGGCTGGATCGGGCTGCGCCACACCCATGCCGAATGGCGCGACGGCGTGCGCACCTACATCCCGAATCCATGGGTCGGCGGCCTGCTGACGCTGGCGTTGGTCGTGCGCATGATCTGGCGTTTCACCCACGGCGGCGGCATGCAGGGCGTCCAGCAGCAGCCCAGCGTGCTGACGATGGCGATCGCCGCCGCGCTGGTGGCCTACACGCTGTACTACAGCATCGGCCTGATCCGGCGGATGCGGGGATTGGGCGAGCATCCGCCGCAGGCCTGATGCCCGCCGCGCAAACGGAAACGGCCGGGTCGCCCCGGCCGTTTCGCGTCGCGCCGATGTCTCGGCTTACTTCATCTGCGAAGCCGCGAAGTCCCAGTTCACCAGGTTCCAGAACGCCTCCACGTACTTCGGGCGGGCGTTGCGGTAGTCGATGTAGTAGGCGTGCTCCCACACGTCGCAGGTCAGCAGCGGGGTGTCCTCGCCGGTCAGCGGCGTGGCCGCGTTCGGCGTGCTGACCAGCGCCAGCGCGCCGTCCGGGCGCTGCACCAGCCACGCCCAGCCGGAACCGAAGGTGCCAATGGCGGTCTTGGTGAACTCTTCCTTGAACTTGGTGAAGCTGCCGAACGCGGCGTTGATCGCGTCGCCCAGCTTGCCGTCCGGCTCGCCGCCACCGCCCGGCTTCAGGCAGTTCCAGTAGAAGGTGTGGTTCCACACCTGCGCGGCGTTGTTGAACATGCCGCCCTGCGACTTGCGGATGATCTCCTCCAGCGGCATGTCGGCGAACTCGGTGCCGGCGATCATGTTGTTGAGGTTGGTCACATAGGCCTGGTGATGCTTGCCGTAGTGGAAGTCGATGGTCTCGGCCGAGATGTGCGGTTCCAGTGCGGTGCGGTCGTAGGGCAGGGCTGGCAGTTCGATGGCCACGGCGGGCTCCTGAGGGATGGCGAGGGGATGCGGCCGGGGCCGCGCGAAGACATACAATGCGCGATTGTATCCCCCAAGCCCGTTGCTGCATCGTGAAACGCGCGGGCCACACCGTTTCAGGAGTTCTGCCAATGTCGTCCGTGGAAGAGCGCATCCGCGCCGAGATCGAAGGCCATCCCATCGTGCTGTTCATGAAGGGCACCGCGCAGTTCCCGATGTGCGGCTTCTCCAGCCGCGCCGTGCAGGCGCTGAAGGCGGCGGGCGCCACCGACCTGCACACCGTCAACGTGCTGGAGGAACCCGAGATCCGCGCCAACCTGCCGCGCTTTTCCGACTGGCCGACCTTCCCGCAGCTGTTCGTCAACGGCGAGCTGATCGGCGGCTGCGACATCACCGTCGAACTGGCCGAATCCGGCGAACTGGCGCGCCTGGTCGCCGACGCGCGGAAGGCGTGAGCGTGCAGGGGGCGCTTCAGGATCGCGTCGTCCTGATCGTCGGCGCGGCCGGCGGGCTGGGCTCGGCGACGGCGGTCGCCTGCGCGCAGGCGGGTGCGACCGTCATCCTGCTCGGACGCAAGGTCGCGCCGCTCAACCGGATCTACGACGCGGCGAAGACGGTGGGCCCGGAACCGATGCTGTATCCGCTGGATCTGGAAGGCGCCGCCCCGGACGACTACGACCAGCTGGCGCAGGCCATCGACGCCGAGTTCGGCCGGCTCGACGGCCTGCTGCACTGCGCCGCCGAGTTCAAGGGCCTGACCCCGTTGCGGCACACCGACCCGGCCGACTTCGCCCGCGCCGTCCACGTCGACCTGACCGCGCGCTGGTGGCTGACCCAGGCCTGCCTGCCGCTGCTGGCGAAGTCCAATGCCGGCGCGGCGGTGTTCGTGCTGGACGATCCCGCCCGCAGCAGCGCCGCATTCTGGGGCGGCTACGGGCTGGCGCAGTCGGCGCAGGCGACACTGATTCCAATGCTGCAGGCGGAGCTGGGCGAGCAGGGCCCGCGCGTCAGCGGCCTGCGTCCGGGCCCGATGCGCACCGGCCTGCGCGGCAAGGCCTACCAGCTCAATGCCGATATCGAGGCCAGGCCGGCGGCCGACTACGCGACGGCCTGCGTGGAACTGCTCTCGCCGGCGGGCGCGGCGTGGCGCGGGAAGATTCGCGAGGCGGCGTCACCCTAGGGTAAGAAGAAGGGCGGCCGAGCCTCGTTGGTCGCCTTTCAGCCATCTTCCCGAAAACCCGCGCGTGCGAGAATGCCGGCATGACCATCACCGCCGCCGCTCTGCTGCTGTTCTTCATCCTCGACCCGCTGGGCAACATCCCGGTGCTGCTCAGCCTGTTCAAGGGGCTGCCGGCGGCGCGCCAGCGCAAGGTGCTGATGCGCGAACTGCTGATCGCGCTGGTGGTGCTGATGCTGTTCCTGTGGGGCGGCCAGTACGCGCTGGAACTGATGCACCTGCGGCAGGAATCGGTGTCCATCGCCGGCGGCATCGTGCTGTTCCTGATCGGCCTGCGGATGATCTTCCCGACCTCGGAAGGTGTCATGGGCGACGTGCCGGGCGGCGAGCCCTTCGTCGTCCCGCTGGCCATCCCGATGATCGCCGGTCCGTCCGGCATGGCCGCGGTGATGCTGCTGGGCAGCCAGGAGCCGGACCGGATGGGCGACTGGATGCTGGCCCTGACCCTGGCCTGGGGCGCCACCGCGCTCATCCTGTTCTCGGCCACCTGGCTGAAGAAGCTGCTAGGCACCCGCGTGCTGACCGCGGTCGAGCGCCTGATGGGCATGGTGATCGTGGCCCTGTCGGTGCAGATGTTCCTGGACGGCATCAAGTCCTATCTGGGCAGCGCGGGCTGACGGATCGGGTGGCCCGGCTGCGCGTCGCTTGCCCGCCATCCCCCTGTCATCTGCCGGTCATCGATCCCGGCTACCGTGTTAAACTTTGGTAATCCCGTCCGCCAGGGTATGGCGGCGGGAACCCCACGAAAACAGCCGGCAACCGTCGTGGAACGGGCATGTCGGCTTCCGCCGTCCATTGCCTGTCGTTATTTCTCCATCCTCAGAGGTCATACCATGAAGCATTCGAACCGCGCCCGGCTGTCCAAGCTGTCGCTGGGCCTGATGGTCGCGCTCGCTGCGGCGCCCGTCTTCGCGCAGAGCACGTCGTCCGGCGTCGGCGGCCAGGTCGTTTCGGCCGGCGGCCAGCCCGTCGCGGGCGCCGAAGTCACCATCACCCACGTCGAGTCGGGCACGATCAGCCGCGCCACCACCGACGCCAGCGGCCGCTACAACGCCCGCGGCCTGCGCGTGGGCGGTCCGTACACCATCGTCGTCAACAAGCCGGGCGAAGGTACGAAGACCCAGGATGGCGTGTATCTGGAACTGAACCAGGTCAGCACCGTCAATGCGACCCTGGGCGAATCCGTCACCAACATCGAAACCGTCCAGGTGGTCGGCGACGCGAGCGCCTACCTGTTCGATTCGAACAACAAGGGCGTGGGCACTTCCGTCAGCGGCCGCCAGCTCGAAACCGCGGTGAGCGGCAATCGCTCGCTGGACGACATCGCGCGCCTCGATCCGCGCGTGACCGTGACCGATCAGAACGACGGCTCGATCTCCGTGGCCGGCCAGAACAACCGCTACAACACGATCAGCGTCGACGGCCTGTCGGTGAACGATCCGTTTGGCCTGAACGCCAACGGCCTGGGCTTCACCGGTTCGCCGATCTCGCCGGACACCATCGCCGCCTACGACATCAAGATCTCTGAGTTCGACGTCGTCACCGACGCCGTCGGCGCCAGCATCAACGCGGTGACCAAGTCCGGCACCAACGACTTCCACGGTTCGGTGTACTACACGCTGACCGACGCCGGCAGCATGGTCGGCCGGCTTGGCGGCTCGGCCTACAAGGGCTTCGACAAGAACGAAACCAAGGGCGCGACGTTCGGCGGCCCGATCATCAAGGACCGCCTGTTCTTCTTCGGTTCGTACGAGGAGCAGGAAATCAGCGGCCTCGCCGGCGTCGGTACCGATGCCGTCAGCAGCGGCAAGCTGACCTTGCAGCAGGTGAACGATGCCGCCAGCGCGTTCGACGCCATCGGCATCAAGGCGGGCACCTACGGCAGCGCGGGCGACGTGTCCCTAAAGAACAAGCGTTCGCTGGCGAAGTTCGACTGGAACATCAACGACAGCCACCGCGCCAGCTTCACCTTCCAGCGCACCGAAGAGACCAAGCCCACTCCGTACAGCTCGTACGTGAAGGACATCAGCGCCATCCTGCCCAGCAACTGGTACACGGTGTCGTCCAAGACCGACAATTATTCCGTGCAGCTGTTCAGCGACTGGAGCGAGAACTTCAGCACCGAGTTCAAGGTCGGCTACCAGAAGTACAACGTCAACAACGGCGCCGCGATCGATCAGCCGGAGGTGTATGCCTGCTTCACCGCGAACGTGTCGGAGTGCGCGGATTTCGCCAGCAATGCCAAGGCGCCCTGGGTGATTGCGGGTGAAGACCGCTACCGCCACGAGAACTCCATCGAAAGCACCCGCATCAGCGGCACCCTGTCCGGCACGTACTATGCCGGCGACCACACCATCAAGGGCGGCGTCGATTTCCTGAGCAACGAAGTGGCGAACGTGTTCGGTTCGCTGCTGCATGGCTCCTACGGGTTCTACGACAAGAACGGCAATGGCAGCCCGATCGACGAAATCCTGGCCAAGGATTACGGCTTCTTCACCAAGAACTACCTGCCGGAGGGTGTCGCCCTGGCCGACAGCGCCGGCACCTGGAAGTACACCCAGATCAGCCCGTTCCTGCAGGATACCTGGCAGGCCACCGACAATCTGTCGCTGACCTTCGGTGTCCGCATGAACATCCCGAAGGCCGACCATGCGCCGCCGGTTGCGCTGGAGAGCGCCACCAACACGGCGCCGGGCGCCACGCCGGGCACCCCGGTTTGGGAGAGCCGTTTCGGCTATACCAGCGGCACGACCCTGGGTTCGAAGAACAAGGTGATCGAACCGCGCGTCGCCTTCAACTACACCTTCGACAGCGAGCGCCAGATGCAGCTGCGCGGCGGCGTGGGTCTGTTCCAGACCGTTCCGCCCTATGTCTGGCTGACCAACGCGTACACCAACAATGGCGTGGTGTCGGCGAAGGGATACAAGAGCTCCGATCCCGATGCCGATCCGTTCAGCGCCGATCCGAACAACCAGCCGGGCCCGACCAGCGTGGCGGCCGGCGTTTGTGCGACGAACGCCACCTGCCAGATCGACGTGCTGGATCCGGACTTCAAGATGCCGGGCGCTTGGAAGTTCGCATTGGGCTTCGACACCGAATTGCCTTGGGGCCTGACCGGCAGCATCGAGTACCAGCGCATCAAGGCCAAGAACGCCATCGATTACATGCTGCCGAATATCGGTACCCCGAAGGGCAAGCTGCCCGATGGCCGCGATTCGTACTGGAAGACCTATCCCAATGCCAGCACCACGCAGATCGGCAGCGGTACCAACAATGGCGCGTACGAGGAAATCTATTACCGCTCCAGTCTGTTGACCAATACCAACAAGGGCGGTTCGGATTCGGTGACCTTCTCGCTGTCCAAGGCGCTGTCGAACGGCTTCCGCGGCAACTTCAGCATCACCCAGACCCATAGCACCGAAGTCAACCCGGGTACCGCGTCGCAGGCTTACTCGAACTACAACTACGTGACGCGCGTGAACCCGAACGACTCGCTGGAAGCGACGTCCCGCTTCGATGTTCCGCTGTCGGTAAAGGCGTCGATGAGCTGGGATCACGCGTTCTTCGGCGACTACAAGACCACCATTTCGATGTACTACAACGGCCATAGCGGCCAGCCCTACAGCTGGACGTTCGGCACCGACGTGAACGGCGACAGCATCAACAACGTCGATCTTGCGTACATCCCGCTGGTCAACGACCCGATCGTCACCTACAAGGCCGGCACCACCGCTGCACAGATCCAGGCCTTCCAGAACCTGATCGACAGCGATCCGTACCTGAGCTCGCGCCGCGGCCAGATCGCCGAGCGCAACGCTTCGCACCAGCCGTGGATCAACCAGCTCGACGTCGGTTTCCAGCAGGAGCTGCCGGGCTTCTTCAAGGGCAACAAGGTTGTCGTCCGTCTGGACATCTACAACTTCCTGAACATGCTCAACAAGGACTGGGGGCAGCAGGACGGTCTCGGCTACTTCGGCACCCGTCGTCTGGCCTACGTCACCGACGTTGCCAACGGCAAGTACGTGTACGACATCGGGACGGAAGCCAAGCCCTCTTGGCAGAACTTCGACGTGTACGACACCTATACCAACCCGGCCCGCGTGATCTCCCGCTGGCAGGCGCTGTTGACCGTTCGCTACCAGTTCTGACCGGTAGTACGTCGATGTCCGAAACGCCCGGGGCACCCCGGGCGTTTTTTTGTGCGCGATGCCCGTGCCGCTGCGATAAAGTGACCGAATGAATACGACCCCGAACATGCCGCAGGGTGCGGCCGTACAAATCCCCGTTTCCACGCTCCCCACCGTCAGTACCCACATCTATCCCCGTGGCGCGCTGGACGTGCTCTCGCGCGAGGAAGTTGCCCGCCTGCGCGACGCTTCCGCCGGTGGTCTGCATGACCTGCTGCGCCGCTGCGCGCTGGCGGTGCTGACCTCGGGCAGCGCCTCCGATGATCCGCGCGCCGCGCAGGAGCTGTATCCCGATTTCGACATCCAGGTGCGCCAGCAGGACCGCGGCGTGCGCATCGAGTTGAGTAACGCGCCGGCCATGGCCTTCGTCGACGGCCAGATCATCGCCGGCGTCGCCGAGTTGCTGTTCGCGGTGGTCCGCGACCTAGCGTTCACCGCCATCGACCTCAATGGGGACGAGGAACTGAACACCTCTTCGGGCATCACCGACGCGGTGTTCCGCCTGCTGCGCAATGCGCGCGTGCTGCACCCGGCCGACCCCAACCTGGTGGTGTGCTGGGGCGGCCATTCGATCGGCCAGGAGGAATACAAGTACACCAAACAGGTCGGCTACGAGCTGGGCCTGCGCGGGCTGGACATCTGCACCGGCTGCGGCCCGGGCGCGATGAAGGGGCCGATGAAGGGCGCGACGATCGCGCACGCCAAGCAGCGCCGCCGCCGCACCCGCTACATCGGCATCACCGAGCCGGGGATCATTGCGGCCGAATCGCCCAACCCCATCGTCAACCACCTGGTGATCATGCCGGACATCGAGAAGCGCCTCGAAGCCTTCGTCCGCATGGCCCACGGCATCATCGTGTTCCCGGGCGGCGTCGGCACCGCCGAGGAAATCCTGTACCTGCTCGGCATCCTGCTGCGCGAAGAAAACGCTGGCCGCCGCTTCCCGCTGATCCTGACCGGTCCCACCGGCGCCGCGCCGTATTTCGAACAGATCGACCGGTTCATCCGCCTGACCCTGGGCGATGAGGCGGCCTCGCTCTACGAAATCATCGTGGCCGATCCCGCGCAGGTCGCCAAGCGCATGAGCACGGGCATCCGCAAGGTCAAGGAACAGCGCATCGAGCAGCAGGATTCGTTCTTCTTCAACTGGGCGATGCACGTGCCGCTGGAGTTCCAGCAGCCGTTCTCGCCGACGCACGAGCTGATGGCGGGGCTGGACCTGCACCACGGGCGCAAGCCGCACGAACTGGCGGCGGATCTGCGCCGCGCGTTTTCGGGCATCGTCGCCGGCAATGTCAAGGAGGACGGCATGCGCCGCATCGAGGCATATGGGCCGTTCGAAATCCACGGCGACACCGACATCATGCAGGCGCTGGATTCGCTGCTGCGCGCATTCGTCGAGCAGCGGCGCATGAAGATCGCCGGCGACTACAAGCCCTGCTACAGGGTGGTGAGCTGACGCGACGGAGCAGGGCGAGCCGCTCTGGCTCGCCCTATGTCGTTGGTAGCCGCATCCGCGCCACGAAGCGGCCATCCTCGATGCCCGCGTCGATCCGTCCCAGGTTGCCGGTCATCGCCAGCACCCGTTCGCGCGCCGAGGCAAGGCCAACGGCATGGCCCCGCGAGTTGCCGGTCGATGCGGGCAGATCATTGGCGACGATCACGTCGATTCCGTCGTTGGCAGCATGGACGGACACTTCCAGTCGCCCACCTCCAGGCAGCCGTTCGATGCCATGGCGGATGGCGTTTTCGGCCAGCGGCTGGATCGAAAGCGATGGCACCCGCACATTCGGCAACGCGTCCGGCACATCCCATGAAAGCTGCAGACGCGGTCCGAAGCGCAGCGCCTCGATTTCCAGGTAGCGCCGGGTCAATGCCAGTTCTTCGGCCAAGGAAATCAATTCCGGCCCGCGCAACGCACTTCGGAACAGATCGGCCAGATCCAGCAAGACGCGCTCGGCCTCGTCCGGCCGAGCGTGCACCAGCGCTGCGCTAGTATTGAGTGTGTTGAACAGGAAGTGCGGCCGGATGCGCGCTTGCAGCGCTTCAAGCTCCAGTTGCTTGGCACGTACCGCAAGCCTTCGCGCGTCCCAATAGTTCTGGAAGGCCAGCAGGCCGATCAGGCCCACCACCATGGCCATGGCCAGCATGCGCAGCACGAACACCGTTCGCGAACCCTCTGCGTTGCCGGTCATGAGCAGGATGCTCCAAGCCGCGGCAGCGACCAGCAGGCTCATCGCTAGGAACAGTCCCAGGCAGGCCCAGGCCAAATGCAGCGGCGGCAGTTTGGCCAGCGGCCTACGCAGTAGGAACAGTACGCACAAAGTACCCAGCGCCACCCACTGGATGCCCAGGGAGGCCAGGCCGAAGTGCACCATACGATCGCCGTTCCGGGGTGGCGCCAGTGCCAAGATGGTGGCAAGCGCCTCCCCCGCGAGTACCACGCCCATGAGGGCGGCGGGGCGCCAGAGGGTGACAAGGGGTTCTTCTGGGGTCTTTGCGCGATCAGACATGGAGGGGGCGCTGTAGGGCGGGGCGGCGTCCAGGAGCGACAAGCCTAGCTGCCACTCCCAAGGAAGTCGAAGATGCCGCGTCTCTCGAGCCTGGTCGCCGCCCGTTCCCAGCCGGCGGCCGCCTGTCGGTCAGTGCTGGCCCCTATGTCTGGGCGGCGCTAAGGTGGCCATGCAGAAAGGGGAGGACACTACTTTGCAACACCAATATGCCTGTCGATGGCCTGCTGGAGCTCGTGGTTTCACCCTCGTGGAATTGATGGTGACCGTAGCTGTGCTTGGCATTCTTGCGGTGATTGCTGTTCCCTCCATGACTAGCATGATCAATAACAGCCGGCTTCGAGGGCAGTCCGAAGAGGTTACGGCAGCGTTGCAACTGGCACGCTCTGAAGCAGTGCGGCGCAACCAGCGCATGACTGCCTGTGCCGCTGCATCCGGAACTACCTGCGCGGCATCGGCAAGCCGGTTCGTGGTGTATTGGCAGGATCCAGCCAATGCCGCCAACATCGAGTTGGTGCGTGAGATCGCGATGCCGGGCACTGTACAGGTCAGTGGCCCCGCCGGTGGCGCCCAATTCAGGTCGACGGGTTTGGCCGACAGCGTACAGCAGTTCCAGGTCACGGTGTCCGGCGAGGCCCGGTATGTCTGTGTCCAGATCAGTGGAGTGGTATCGGTGAAGAAGGTGGCTTGCTAATGAAATCCCGCATGAAATCGACATCTTCTCCGCGCAATGTTCGCGGCATGAGCCTGATCGAGGTATTGGTGGCCGTATTGGTATTGGCCGTTGGGATGCTGGGCGTGGCGGCCATGCAGGCGCTGGCGCTGCGCGGCGGGCAGGGCTCGCTGGAAAGCAGTCAAGCGGTGATGGCCGCTAATTCCATTATCGAGGCGATGCGCGCCAACCGCGCCAACGCGGCGTCCTATGTTTATAACGGCATTGCCGCCTGCGGCACGGTGCCTGGGGCGGGCTCATCGTTGGCAGGTAATGACCTCAATAACTGGGTGACGCGGCTCAAGGCCACCATTGGTACCGGCGTTGGAGACACCACCACCTGCGGCAGCATCAGCGCAGTGGGTGGTGTTTATACCGTCACGGTGCAATGGGATGACAGGCGCGCCGGTGGTGGGGCAACGCGGACGGTTGTCACGGAGGCCCGCATATGAGCCGCTCAAGGCAGGTGGGCTTCGGCCTGATCGAGTTGATGGTTGCGATGATGCTGGGCTTGCTGGTGCTCGGCGCCGCGGTGGCGGTGTTCCAGTCCAATCTTCGGACCTTCAATGCCAATGACGGGCAGAACCGCGTCCAGGAAAATGCGCGCGTGGCTTATGAGTTGCTGTCCAAGGATGTGCGCTCCACCGGCAGTTCGGCCTGCTCCGCAGAGGCTTCTGTGCTGGGTACGGACAGCATGAGCAATGCATTCAAGGCCCCCCTGTCCGGCAGCGCGACCCAGCTCACCACTGTGTCGGCCGATGACATTTCCTACCGCGTCAAGACGGCGTCGAAATCCTTCGTGCAACTGGTGGAAAGCGCCCCTGACGCAACCGATATCTTCAAGGTGGGCGACAAGGTGATGGTTTGCAATGCGGCCATGACCGGCTTTGCCGAAATCGCCTCCATTTCCGGGCAGACCGTCACTTTCACGGCGGAGCTGGAGTTCGATCCCTCGCTGACCGATTATGGTGATGCTGCCAGCATCTCGATTGCGCGTTACCGTAATAACCAGTGGCTGGTGAAAGCCAATGGTGGTGCTACCGGCAATTCGCTGTATGTCAACCGCAATGGTGGCGGAGATCAAGAAGTGGCCAACGGTGTCCAGAGCATGGGTCTGACGTACCACCAATTTGCCAACGGAAACCCCAATACCTACGTCGCCGCGCCAGGCAATTTCCAGTATGTCGATGCCGTACGCATGTACATGCCCCTGCGCGCGGTGATGCCCTCCAAGGCGCCGGGCGAGAGCGACGTCGTGAACCGCAATGTGGCCTCTGCCGTGAGCATCAGGAATCGCACCCTATGAGCCGCCGCTTCCAATCCCATTCGGCCATGCGCCGGCAGCAGGGCATTTCGCTTCTGGTGGTCTTGCTGTTGCTTGTCGTCATGTCGGTGCTCGGCGTGGCGGTTTTGCGCAGCTCTGCCTTACAGGAGCGTATGAGCGCCAATTTACGCGATCGCAGCTTGGCTACCCAGGCGGTGGAGTCGGCGTTGGATACCGCACGGGCGAATCTGGATGCAGCCACCAAATGGCGTACCACCGTGCCCACGGCAGCAGATTGCACCAGCAATGGCGTTTGTCCGTCCTACACCGACGAAGGCAGCGCTGGCTGGGTGAATGGGCCCACTTTGCGTGGAGTCGCCACGCAGTACTGGATCGAATATCTGGGTGAAAATTCGACGGCTATGGAAACCAACGGCGTAATTCCAGGCTCCGAAACAACCAATCGTGGCCCGATGTTTCGTATCACCGCGCGCAGCAACTCAATCGGGCGTGCGCTGGTGGTTCTGCAGACCGATGTCATCTACCGCAATCCGAAGCTGTGAGCCGCGCCATGAATACTCGAATCCATCGTGCTCGTAATAATCCCATGGCAGCTCGGCCTTGGTGGGTGGCGCCCGCAGCATGTCTGGCCACGCTATTGGCATTGCCCGTCAGTGCCGGGATCACGATTCCAGATGAGCCCTTGACTACCGGGAACAAGGTGGCGCCCAATATTCTGTTCATTCTGGATGATTCCGGATCGATGGAATGGCGCAACATGAACAACCAGGATATCACGCAGATTACTGGATCCGGTAGTTTCAGCGATGGGCCAGATGCAAATGGCATCACGACTGGTACGAGCAAGGACAGTGAAAGTAGCGGAAATTCTGCGATGTATGAGCAGAATTACGTCACCAATACTCTCTACTACAACCCCTCCGTGACCTATCAGCCTTGGATGGGGGCCGATGGTAATCGCCTTAGCGGAGGGTCTAATTATTCATCGGCTTATAGCAGTGCTAATTATGTGAGCGGTGACGGAAATGGAAGTTCCGGAGGGAGTAGAAACCTTTCGGGCAATATCCAGACATTCTATGCCCCAAAGGATGCTACTAGCACGGATAATGCTTACCTTTCTAAGGTGGATAACTATTATCGTTATCAGATTATGACTGGTGGTAGTGGTGATATCCTGCGAGGCGTTTATGGGAAAGTTGTTGCGACTACCACGGCCGCAGCTGGATTTCCATTGACCAATCGAAGCCAAAGCAAAGGCAATTGGTTGCGTTACTCCGTTTCGGTTCCGGACGGGGTGTCGGTTTTGACGATTGCTATTTCTGGGGGAAGTGGTGACGCAGATCTTTATGTTCGCAAGGGAGGGGATCCAACGGACGCGGTCTACGATTGCCGCCCATATCTCAGTGGCAACAATGAAACATGCACAATCAATTCCCCGGGTGCGGGTTCATACTATATTGGTGTCAATGCGTACAGTGCGTTCTCCGGTTTGACGATTACAGCAACTCTTACTACTACCAACAGCTGTGATGGCGACAGTAATGGCTCTTGGGGTTGGATCAATTGCGAGTCGGCATTGCCGACCACGAGTCGCAATCTTGCTGAAGAAAAATCCAATTTCGCTACTTGGTACTCCTATCATCGTACCCGCATCAAGGCGGCTAAAGCAGGCGCTGCCGAGGCATTCAGGCCGCTTGGCAACAAAGTGCGCGTAGGGTATCGAAGCTTGCATGAGAACGGGAGTTCGAATTTCAATATTCCCGTGGGCGATGGGAATGACGGACGGTTTGTCGATAATGTGTCCCCCGCTACTACCAGTCGAACAACCTGGTACCGGCGGCTGTTTGCGGCAAGCGCCAATAGTGGCACCCCTCTTCGTAGCGTTTTGGAGCAGGCTGGCGAGTATTTCAAGGGAACTTCCAGTTCGGGACCTTATGGTCCGGAGAGCGGGGCGGATCAGTATTCTTGCCGTCAGAATTTCACCATCCTGACAACGGATGGGTATTGGAATGAAACTGGATCTTCAGCGGGAAATGCTGATAATACATCGGGAAGTTTGATAACAGGCCCTAAGGAGGCTAGTTATCAATATGCTCCCGTGGCGCCGTATAAGGATGGTTTTTCGAATACATTGGCTGACGTTGCGATGTATTATTGGAAAACAGATCTCCGTACCTTGACGAACAATGTGCCTACTACTGACGCGAACCCCGCGTTCTGGCAGCACATGGTGACCTTTGGAATATCTATCGGCCTCAAGACAACCAAGGGATGGACCAGCATCGATGACGTGCCGGCCAATCCGGCGTGGCCAGAACCTGGTAGTGACAAGGCTGCAAATATCGACGATCTGTTGCATGCGGCAGTCAATGGGCGTGGTCAGTTCGTGGCTGCATCCAGCCCGTCGGCATTTACCAGTGGCTTGGCCAGGGCTTTGGCCGCCATTGCGCAGCGCACCAGCTCATTTTCCAATGTGGCTACCAATGCAGCTTCTATCAAGACCGGCGGCAAAGTGTTCAATGCTAGTTATGTTTCCGGACTCTGGACTGGGGCAGTGAAAGCGTGGACTTTGAATAGCAATAATGAACCATCTACTCAGGCTTGGTCTGCGTCAATTCCAGCGCCATCCAGTCGGAATGTCTTTACTTTTGATGGCACATCCGGGGCAAATTTCCCTACCAGTAGCCAACAGCTGACTTTGGTGCGCACTGGTGGTCCAGTGGATTACCCCGTCACCGGAGCAGAGAATGCGGCTTATATCAAGGGCGATACCAGTAAGGAGGAGCGCCACGGCGGCTTGCTTCGCAATCGCGCCAGTACCGTGCTTGGTGACATTGTCAATTCTTCGCCTGCCTATGTGAGCGATACCAACACTCTGTATGTTGGAGCCAACGATGGCATGCTGCATGCTTTTGATGCAGATACCGGCGTTGAGCAGTTCGCTTATATACCTGGCTTGGTCAACTTTGGCGATCTCAGTCAGCTCAGTCGTGGTGATTACACTCACAAGTGGTTTGTGGATGGCCCAGTAGCCGTTACTACTCGTAAGCTGACTCCTAACAAAAATTATCTTGTAGGAGGAATGGGGCGCGGAGGCAAGGGTCTGTACGGTCTAGACGTGACCAATCCCGCTTCGTTCGGCACAGGCAATGTGACTTGGGAGCTTGGCGGCAACGACGCAGATATGGGGCTGGTGACCGGGCGGCCGATCTTGGCTCGCGTGGGGGGCGGTACCGTGGCCGCCATTGTGGGTAATGGCGTCAACAGCACCGACAACAAAGCGGTGCTGTATGTCATCAATGCAGCCACCGGGGCCATCATCAGGAAATTGGATACTGGCGCCGGCGATGCCGCAAATCCCAATGGTTTGTCGGCACCCACCGGCATCCTGGGTAAAGATGGCCAGACACTGGCCTATGCCTATGCCGGGGACCGTTTGGGCAATGTGTGGAAGTTCGACATGAGTGCTGCTTCGCCTTCCAGTTGGACGGTGAGCAAGATGTTCACCGCCAAGTCCAGTGGCGGCGCCGGTGCTGTCCAGCCGATCACCGGTGGCGTGACAGTGGCCACCGATCCCAGGACCTACAAGCGCTGGGTGTTCTTCGGTACCGGCAGCTACATGACCACCACGGAAGCCGATGACAAGACGCCGAACATGCAGGGCATGTACGGCATCGTGGATACGGGCTCCACGGTGACTTACGCGAAATTGAAGAAGCGCACCATCGGTAATACAGGGGCGACCCAGGATGGTTATCCGGTGCGCACCTTCGAGGCCAAGGCGGACCTGGATTTGGCGACCTATGACGGCTGGTACCTGGATTTGCCGGGCAAGGGCGAGCGGATCGTGCAGGATGCGCAGCTGGTATCGAACATTCTGGTCACTGCCAGCATGATTCCGGAAGGCGATGCCTGCGAAGCCTCCGGCTCTGGCTATATCAATGCCCTTGATGCCTTTACGGGTACCAGCGCTGGTAAATCGTTCTTCGATCTGGACAAGGACGGGGATACCACTGATCAGAAAATCGGTGGCGTGCCGGTGGGTTCCGTGAACTTCGGGGTTGGTATGCCGACCTTGCCGATTTTCCTGGATGGAAAACTGATCGTGGGCGGCACCAATGCGGGAGAGAAGCCTGGTTCGGGCGGTATCGTTGGCAAGGAATGGGGCCGGGTTTCCTGGCGTGAAATCAGGAAGGATTGAATTCAATGCACGATTCCAAAGGATTTCCCATGCGTAATTCAGGCGCCTCAGGCTTCACCCTCATCGAACTGATGGTGGTGGTGGCGATCATCGGCATCTTGGCGTCGATCGCGTTGCCGTCGTACAACGAGCATGTGCGCAAGACCCGCCGAACCGCCGGCGCAGCCTGTGCGCTGGCGTTGGCGCAGCAGGCCGAACGGTACTACACCACCAACATGAGGTATACCGGTTTCGTGGCCAATACCACGATCTGCGAGCCGAAGGCGTTGGAGTTCTACGACGTGACGGCGCCAGCAGCCGATCTCAAAGACAAGGAGTACATCATTTCCGCTGCGCCGCAAGGAAAGCAGTCAGGTGATTCCTGCGGCACCCTGACAGTCAATCAGGCCGGCACCAAGACGCCTGCCACTGCCGGTTGCTGGTAAAACTGCTTGGTGCTTCAAACGAAAACCCGCCGGTAGGCGGGTTTTTTCGTCTCTCCTGATGCCTCTAGGTAGGCTCAGCAGCACCCACCAGGGGTATCCGCATACGAATTCCCGGCCGCCGCCGGCACGCCAGTGGTTTCCCCGCGCAGGCTGGCGGCATGGTGGTTGGCGACCACGCGTGCGACGCAGGCGGTGACCGCCTTGCCCATCGGAATATGCAGAAACTCGTTGGGACCATGCGCGTTGGAATGCGGCCCCAGCACGCCGGTAATCATGAACTGCGCGCCGGGGAACTTCTCGCCCAGCATGCCCATGAACGGGATGGTGCCGCCTTCGCCCATGTACATGGCCGGCTTGCCGAAAAACTCCTGGCTGGACTGGTCGATGGCCGCTTCCAGCCACGGCGCCAAGGTCGGCGCATTCCAGCCGGTGCTGGCCTTTTCCAGGTTCAGGCTGACGTCGGCGCCGTAGGGCGGATCCTTGAGCAGCGTTTCCTGCAGCAGCTCGCCGCCGCGCTTGCCGTCCAGCGTTGGCGGCAGGCGCAGGCTGAGCTTGAGCGAAGTGAATGGGCGCAGCACGTTGCCGGCCGAGGCCAGCGGCGGAATGCCGTCGACGCCGGTGATGGACAGCGCCGGGCGCCAGGTGCGGTTGAGCACCAGTTCGGTCAGATCCGCGTTCATCGGCGACATGCCGGGCAGGAACGGGAACTTGTCGAACACTTCCTCGCCTAGCACCTCGGCCACCTTGGCGGCCTGAGCCATGCGCTCGGCGGGGATGTCGACGTGCATGCCGTCAATCAGCACGCGGCCGGTGTCTTCGTCCTCGACGCGGGAAAGCAGGTCGCGGATGACCCGGAAGCTGGAAGGCACGATGCCCGAGGCGTCGCCCGAATGCACGCCCTCCGACAGCACCTTCACGGTGAGGTTGCCGCCGGCCAGGCCGCGCAGCGACGTGGTGCACCACAGCTGCTCGTAGTTGCCGCAGCCGGAGTCGAGGCAGACCACCAGCGAGGGCTTGCCGATGCGCTCCGCCAGATGGTCCACGTAGGCGGGCAGGTCGTAGCTGCCGGATTCCTCGCAGGCTTCGATCAGCACCACACAGCGCGCGTGCGCGACGCCCTGCGCCTGCAGCGCCATGATCGCGGTCAGCGAGCCGAAGATCGCGTAGCCATCGTCGGCGCCGCCGCGGCCGTACAGGCGGTCGCCTTCCAGCACGGGCTCCCAGGGACCCTTGCCCTCGTCCCAACCGGTCATTTCCGGCTGCTTGTCGAGGTGGCCGTAGAGCAGCACGCAGTCGTCGTCGCGACCGCCGTTGGCGGCGGGAATGTCGATGAAGATCAGCGGCGTGCGGCCTTCCAGACGCACCACCTCGAGCTGCATGCCGGGAATCGCCTGCGCCTTCGCCCAGGATTCCATCAGCGCGACCGCGCGATCCATGTGGCCGTTCTTCACCCAGTCGGCGTCGAACATCGGTGACTTGTTGGGGATGCGGATGTAGTCGATCAGCTGGGGGACGATTTCCTTGTCCCATTTTGCACCGACGAATTCGCGGATCTGGTTGGCGTCGAAATTGGCGGCGTGCATGGCGTCCCTGTGGTGTCGTGGCTCTCGGTTTCCATTGTAACGCCGGGTCGCGCGAACCCCGGGAATGCCGCGTGACTACAGGGATCAGATTTTTCCTACCCAACGGTGGGGGATAAATCCGATGGGCCCCGGAGGTGGCACCCGATAGGCTGTGTCCATCCCGGTGGGCAATCTGCATGCACCGGATCGCAATCCGCGGTTCGGCCACAGATACCCTCCAAGGAGCCATGCCATGAAATCGCTGAGCACCCTGTTTTCCTCGCTGATCCTGTTCTTCGCGCTGGCCGGTGCGGCCGTTGCCGGCGAGACCGTCAACATCAACACCGCCGACGCCGCGACCATCGACCGCGTGCTGGTCAACATCGGCCCGGCCAAGGCGCAGGCGATCGTCGATTACCGCAAGGCCAATGGCGCGTTCCGCAGCGCCGAGCAGCTGGCACTGGTCAAGGGCATCGGCCTGAAAACGGTGGAAAAGAACCGCGAACGGATCGTCTTCGGCGCCGCCGCACGGCCGAAGTCCGCCGCCAACGCCGCCAAGCCGGCTCCCAGGCCCGCGCCGCAGCAGGTCGTGCGCCGGTGAATGCCGAACGGGCCAATGGCGAGCCGGGCTGCGGCGGCTACACTGCGGCGATGACAGGTGCATCGCCGCGGTCGTCCTTCCTGTTGCGGGCGGAAGATTACCGCCGCATGCGCTGGAAGAACGGGGCAGGGTGGACGTCGGAGATCCTCCGCGTCCCCGATGCCGACGACTGGTGCTGGCGGCTTTCGATCGCCGAGGTGGAAACCGATGCGCCGTTCTCCGCCTTCCCCGGCGTCGAACGGGAGCTTGTGCTGCTGGGCGGCAACGGCATGCGACTGCGCTTCGACGACGGGGCGACGCACGAATTGCTGCCCCCGCACGATGCCCTGCGTTTCTCCGGCGAGCGTCCGCTGGTGGGCGAACTGATCGACGGCCCCAGCCGGGACTTCAACGTAATGTGGAAGCGCGGCGAAGTGGAGGCGCAGATCTGGCGCAGGCCGCTGGTGGGCGCGATGGTGCTGTTCGTCGATCCCGGCGAAACCTGGGTGGTGCACATGCTGGCCGGTCGGGCGCATTTTTTCGGCGAGTGCGGGCTTGGCGGCATCGAGCGTGGCGATACCGCCATCCTCCAGGACGATGCCGGACGCGCCCGCTTCGCGCTCAGCGGCGCGGGGGAAGCGTTGCTGATCCGGATCACCAAGGTGGGAGAGAGTTGACCAAAGCCCGGACGGCTTTGTTCAACCCTCACCCCCTGGGGTTTTCAGTCAAGGCGGTGTCGAAGGAACCGGCTCCGCTGCGGCACAAGGATGTGCCGCACCTTTTTTTGCGCCGCCGCCCGTGATGGGCATCGTTCGGGCAATGGCTTGCGTGATGTAGAGGTTTATCCGTATCGGCCGGTTTTGCGTTGCGGTTCGGAGGTGTCCTGCACGGGTGATGCGCGTCATTCGGCCGCGCTTCGCATGCTTGTGCTTTCTACCCGAGACGTTTCAACGCGCCGATCAGTACACGTCGCGGCGATAGCGCCCGCTCCGCAGCAATGCGGCGACGCCTGCTTCGCCCAGCAGTTCCGCCAACACGCCGTCCACGCCAGGCGCCATGCCTTGCAGGCTGCCGCAGACGTAGATCGCGGTGTCTTCGTCCAGCCAGGTGCGCAGCGCCGCGGCCTGCGAGCGTAGGGCATCCTGCACGTAGCGCTGCGCGTCGCCGTCGCGCGAGAACACCCGGTCGAGGCGAGTCAGCTTGCCCTCGCGCAGCCACGCATCGAGTTCGTCGCCGTGGAAGCGGTCGTGCGCGGCATTGCGCTCGCCGAACAGCAGCCAGTTGCGGTGCGCGCCGATGGCTATGCGCGCTTTCAGGTGCGCGCGCAGGCCCGCGAGGCCGGTGCCGTTGCCGATCAGGATCAGCGGTCGCGACGGATCAGGCGCGTGGAAGTTGGGATTGGCGCGGATGCGCAGGTCGATGCTGCTGCCAATGCCGGCGTGCGAACACAGCCAGCCGCTGCCGAGGCCGGGTTGGCCGTCTTCGCGCCGCATCAGCCGCACCAGCAGTTCCAGCCGGCCGTCGGCAGGAATGGAGGCGATGGAATATTCGCGATGCGGTAGCGGTTGCAACCGGCTTGCCAGCGTCTTCGCATCGAGGCCGCGCGCGGCACTGGCATCCGGCAGATGCGCGCGCGCCAGCGCTTCCGCCAGCGGCATGCGCTGGTTCTGGAACTCGACGGGCGTGCTGCCGGACAGGCCATTGGCGTCGAGGACAGCCGTGATCGACTGCGCAGCGTTGCGCGGGCCGATTTCTGCGATGTCGCCCGCCTGCCACTGCGGGATTTCGCTTTCTGGCGGGAGCAGTTCCAGATGGAAGGCCGGGCCGCCCGCGCTGCCGGGGTTGAGCAGCTGGCGTTGGGCCAGCGTCCATGGCTGGTATTCCGGGCGGCTCCAGTCGGGCAGATCGGTGCGGCCGGCGAGTACGCCCAGTTGATGCTGCCAGTGGCGCAGCGCGCCGGGATCGGCGTTGTCCACTTCGACCAGGTCGAACAGCGGCTGCGAACCGTTGTTACGCAGCCAAGTGTCCAGCCGATGGCCGAAGGAACAGAACTGCGCGTAGCCGCGATCGCCCAGTGCCAGCACCGCATGGTGCGTGCCGTGCAGGCCGATGGCGGCGGCCATCGCGGTGCCAGCGAATTCCAGCGCGGCGTCCGGCGGGTCGCCTTCGCCAGTGGTGCTGGCGACGAACAGGCAGCGCCGGCGTTGCAGGCTTGCGGCATCGAGTTCGGCGATGCCGCGCAGTTCGGCGGCGGCGCCGGTCTGGCGCAGCGTATCCGCGGTGCGCTGCGCGAGTTCCAGCGCCAGACCGGTCTGGGTGGCGTGGATCACCAGCCAGCCGGAGGCGTCGGTGCTGTCTGTTGTTTGAGCCTGTGTTCGTCCGCGCCAGAGCGTCCAGCCGCACAGAAGCAGCCACAGCGCAGATGCCGTGGCGGCCAGCCAGCGCGGCTTTGCCATCGGCGTCGGCGTGGGCCACGGCGATGCCTGCAGATGCAGCAGCCACGCGGCCAACGCGGCCAGCGCCAACAGCACCAGCGCATTGCCGGCGAACGACAGGCCGTGACGAGGGCGCCAGAGCTTCATGTCGCTCATGCGGCCAGACGCGCGCGGAAGGCGTCGGTCATGCGTTCGTGCATGCCGTCGTCATCGCGCCAGAGGAAGCGCGCGGCCAGCCCGAGCCGCAGCGCCAAGGCGTGGCCGGCATCGACGCCGAGTACGCCTAGGGCGGTGGCCCAGGCGTCGGCGTGCATGGCGTCAGCCGCGACGACGCTGACCGCGGCGAGTGCGTGCGCCACCGGTTCGCCGCTGCGCGGGTCGATGGTGTGGGTGTAGCGGCGACCATCGCGCGTGTAGTGGTGCCAGCGGTCGCCGGAGGTGGCGACCGCAAGCCCGTTGAGTTCGAGCACCCGTGCATCCAGCCGGTGATCGTCTTCCTCTGGACCGGCTTCGACCAGCACCCGCCACGGTTCGCCGTCGGGCTTGCGGCCGTGGCCGGCCAGTTCGCCGCCGACTTCCACCAGCGCGTCGGCGATGCCGGCATCGCGCAGGCATGCCGCCACCTGGTCCGCCGCATAGCCTTTCGCGATGGCGGACAGGTCGAGCTGCAAGCCGCCGGGTTGCAGGATGCGGCGATTCTCCGCGTCGAAGTCGATGCGTCGCCAGCCGGATTGCGCGCGCGCGGCAGCCAGCGCTTCGGCGTCGGGCACAGTGTCGCAGGCGTGTGCGCCGAAGCCCCACAGGCCGACCAGCGCGCCGACCGCGGGATCGAACGCGCTATCGCTGGCGTCGGCGATCTCCAGTGAGCAGGCCAATACCTGCGCGAATTCGGGCGGGACGGACAGCCACTGGCCGGCGTCGGCGCGGTTGTAGCGGCTGATGTCGGAATCGTTGTCCCAGGTGCTCATCTGCCGCACCACCAGCGCCAGCTGCGCTTCGATGCCGGCGTGCAGCGCGCGCAGGTCGGCGTCGCGCGCGGCGGCCAGCCGCACGCTCCAGGTGGTGCCCATGGTTTCGCCGCCGAGGGTGTGCAACGCGAGTGCGGCGGAAGGGGATGCAGTCATCGGATCGTGGATTGAAGCCCCTCTCCCATCGGGAGAGGGGTTGGGGTGAGGGTTCGGGCGAGTACGGGGCTTCCCGCTTGTACCGAACTACTCAACCGTCCTGCAGGCACATGCGTCCGGCACATCCCTGTGCCTCACCCTTCGGGCGGCGGATGCCGTGCAAACCGGCAATCCGCCGATTCGTCTCCCGAAGGGAGAAGCGCGCGGATTACTGCGGCAGCACTTCCAGCGTCGCCACGTAGCTCAGGCGGCGCTGCTTGGCCTGCGGCACGCTGGTCTTGGCGTCGGTGGTTGAAGCTTCCAGCCAGTACATGCCGGCGTCCGGCCAGGTCACCTTGAAGCTGCCGTCGGCGGCGGTGGTTACCTTGATCTCGTCCTGTGCGTTGCGGTAGCGGGTTCCGCCGCGGATGATCTCGACCTCCACGCCGGCGGCCGGCTGGCCGTCCACCAGCAGCTTGAAGGTGGCTTCCTCGCCGGCGAACAGGTCGTTCGGATGGGTGACCGGCGCCAGTTCCAGCCCCTTGCCAGCGGCGGCCACGTTGCTCGGCGCGCCGTGGGTGACGAAGGTTTCCACGCGGCCGATGCCTTCGGTCACCTGCACGTTCAGCGCGTTCTTCGGGATCTTGGTGGCGAGGTCTTCCGGCGTGGCGTTGCGCAGGAAGCCGCCGCGTCCGCCGCCGGGGCCGCCCATGGCGCCGGCCGCCGGGGCCTTGCCGTCCTTTGCCGCCTTGGCCGCGGCCAGGCTTTCCGGGGTGTCCCAGCGCGCGGACACGCCGCCGCTGAGGTTGGCGATGCGGTAGGTGCCTTCCTGTTCGAGCTGCACGTCGAACACGCTGCGGTACTTGCCGGTGGCCGGGTTCTGCGGCTTCGACACGCTGCCGTCCGGCGCGGTGACGACGATGTTGTCCAGCCGCATCGCCACGTGGTCCGGGTAGTACAGCTGGTTCGACACGGCCGCATCGACCGTGACCCACGCGTCCTGGCCGGCGACCACGGTGGACGAGGGCACCAGCCATTGCTTGTGCGCGACGGCGGACAGCGGCAGCAGGCAGAGTGCGGCGGCGAGGGCGAGGGTGGTGCGCTTCATGGGGATTCCTTTGCGAAGTGTCTGCGGGCTTTTGCTTGAGCCTCCCCCTTCAAGGGGAGGTTGGAGGGGATGGGGTTGTGTTGCGGTATTGCCGGGAACACCAGCCCCACCCAAACCCTCCCTTGAAGGGGAGGGCTTCAGAGCGTCAGGGCTTGGCGGACAGCGAGACCTTGCCCAGCTCGGTCTTGCCCTGCGCGTTGCCGGTGGACGGCTTGCCCTTCCATTCGAAGGGAATCTTCAGCAGTTCGCGGCCGCCGACTTCGCGCGCGGCTTCCACCACCAGGGTGTACTGGCCGGGCGGCAGCTTCGCCAGCGCGGGGTGTTTTTCGTCGAAGGCCAGCGCGTGCTTGCCGGCCGGGCGGGTGGGGCCGGTGACGCCGTCCACCGGCACCTTCAGCGTGCGGCCGCTCTTGCGCCACCACTGGCGCAGGTCCGGCAGCCACTTGGTGCCGTGGCCTTCCTTGGTGTCCTTGCTCTGGTACCAGACCGCGAGGTCGGCGGCGGCCTTGCCGTCCGCGCCTTCGACCCAGACCGCCACGTACGGGCGATGGTATTCGGCCGCGTTGATGCGCGGGAGTTCGACGTTGAGCGACAGTTCGCCGGCTTGCGCCGCCGGGGCGACGAGCAGGCTGCCGAGGACGAGTGAGACGGTGACGCGCATGGTGGATTCGCCTTGTCGGATCGAGGGGGATTTCAGTGGATGAACAGCAGCGCCAGCAGCATCGGGATCAGCAGGCCCAGCGCCACCAGCGGCCAGGTGGCGCGGCGCTGGCGCGCGTGCAGCCAGAGCAGGAACAGGCCGGTGGCGGTGAACACGATGCAGGCCACCGCGAACAGGTCGATGAACCAGCTCCAGGCCGCGCCGGCGTTGCGGCCCTTGTGCAGGTCGTTGAGGAAGGCCAGCGTGCCGCGGTCGGTGCGCTCGTATTCCAGCGCGCCGCCATCCTTCTGGATGCTGAGCCAGGCGTCGCGGCCGGGACCGGGCGTCGACAGGTAGATTTCGTCCTCCGACCATTCCGCCTCGCGTGCATCGGCCACGATGCCGTGCTTCTCGCGCAGCCAGGCGACGATCGGGGCGGGCAGTTCGGCATTCCCTTCGGTGCGCGCGGGCAGCCTTTTCAACAACGTCGCCGGCAGGACGTCGTTGACATGCACGACGACAGGCGTGGCTTCGATCTTCGCCGCATGGTTGAGGGTGATGCCGGTGACCGCGAACAGCAGCATGCCGACCAGGCACACCGCCGCGCTGATCCAGTGCCACTGGTGCAGGGTGCGCAGCCAGTAGCCGCGGCGCTGCCGCGCGGCGAGATCGGGGAGCGGATTGGCCGCGGTCACGCCGTCAGGTCTCCGCCCAGCGTCGCAGCAGGTTGTGGTAGATGCCGGTCAGCTGCAGCACGGCCTCGGCGTCCGCACCGCTGGCGCGCAGGCGTTCGATCGATGCGTCCATTTCGAACAGCATGCGGCGGCTGGCGTCGTCGCGCACCATGCTCTGCACCCAGAAGAACGAGGCGATGCGCGCGCCGCGCGTCACCGGCGCGACCCGGTGCAGGCTGCTGGACGGATAGACGATGGCGTCGCCGGCCGGCAGCTTCACTTCGTGCTCGCCGTAGGTATCGCTGACGATCAGCTCGCCGCCGTCGTATTCGTCCGGCTCGGCCAGGAACAGCGTGCAGGACACGTCGGAGCGTAGATGCTGCTCGCCGCCCGCGCGCATCACCGCGCCGTCCACGTGGAAGCCGTATTCGCCGCCGCCGGCGTAACGGTTGAAGCGCGGGGTCAGCGTCTTCAGCGGCAGCGCCGCGGCGAAGTAGAGCGGGTTGCGGCCCAGCGCCGCCAGCACGATGCGCGCAAGTTCCGCGCGCACCGGCGAAGCGTCCGGCAGCTGCTGGTTGCGCTTGACCTGCGCGCCCAGCGTGCCGACGGTTTCGCGTCCGTCGGTCCAGTCCGCGGCGTCCAGCCTGGCGCGCATTTGCGCAAGTTCGTCGCGGGTCAGGACGTTCGGGATGTGCAGCAGCATGGCGGCTCCGGAGGGAAGCGCGGCGGAGGCTGGCTCCGCCGCGCGGTCTTGCATCAGAAGCGGAAGTCCGCGCTCAGCAGGAAGGTGCGCGGGGTACCGGGGGTATAACGGTAGCCGCTCTTGTTGATCGACGCGACGTAGGCCTTGTCGAACAGGTTGTAGCCGTTGAGGCGCAGGGTGAGGTTGTCGTTGACGGCGTAGGAAATCACGGCGTCGTACACGGTCCAGGGCTTGGTGAGCTTCGGCGTGCCGACGGCGCCGTCGGTGCCGCGGTGCAGGCCGCCCATGTAGCGCACGCCGCCGCCCACGGTCAGGCCGAACGGGAACTTGTAGGTCGTCCAGCTGGTGAAGGAATCGGACGGCGTGTAGGTCAGGTTCGGGGTGCCGTCGGCGGCCACCAGCGAACCCTTGTCCACTTCCGCGCTCTGGTGCAGGTAGCCAAGCGAGATGTTCCAGTTGTCGGTGATGTTGCCGACCGCGCTGGCTTCCACGCCCTTGACCTGCTTCCTGCCGGTCTGCGTCACCGGGTTTTCCTGGGTGTTGATCTCGTTGCTCACCGTGGTCTGGAACAGCGCCAGGTTCAGGGTCAGCGACTCATTGGCCGCCCACTTGGTGCCGACTTCGAGGGTGCGGGCGACCTGCGGATCGGCATCGACGCCGTTGGCGCTGGTGGAGCCGGTAGCCAGCTGGAAGTTGGCGCCACCCGGCGGCTGCTGCGCCAGCGCGGCGTTGGCGTACAGGCTGAGCGCTTCCACCGGCTTGTAGACCGCACCGATCTTCCAGCTCAGCAAGGTGTCGGAATCCTTCAGGTTGCTGGTGGTGATGATGGTGCCGACCGGCGAGGTGCCGCAGTACACGATTCCGCGGCCGCTGCCGCCGGTGGTGCCGGGCGTGTTGCAGATGGCGTTGGCGAAATATTTGGTCGTGTAATGGTCGGCGCGCAGGCCGGCGGTGAGCAGGAAGTGCTCGCCGAACTTCATGGTGTCGAACACGTACAGCGCGCTGGTGTCGGTCTGGCCGTGCGCATGGGTGCCGTTATGGCTCCACGCGAAGGTGCCGGCATCGTTCCAGTCAGGGTCGTACAGGTTGGCGGCCGGGCGGCTGCCGGTGCTGGTGATGCCGGGGGCGGTCTGCTCCTCGCGGGTCAGCTCGACGCCGGCGCTGAGGAAGTGGTCCACCGCGCCGGTGCCGAAGTCCGCGCGCAGGTTGAACTGGTTGGTCAGGATCTTGTTCTGGTTGTCGCGGAAGGTGGGGTTGCTGCGCGACAGCGTGTAGGTGGACAGGTCGTTCTTGTCGGTCCACTTGATGTTGCCGGCCAGCGGGTTGGCATTGGTGCCGCCGGTGCTCATGAACGCGGTCAGCAGGTAGTCCTGGTCGGTCTTGCCCCAGCGCAGGGTGTTGCTGATCTTCAGGGTGTCGCTGAAGTCGTGCTCGAAGCGCAGCGTGGCCATCTGCGCGGTCACGTTCTCGTGGTCGTCGTGGGTGCCGTAGAAGTTGCTCGGATCGACGGGGTGGCCGGCCAGGTTTTCCAGGCCCGGCTGCGGCGTCCAGTACGGCAGGCCGATGGTCGGGACGAAGCCGTCCGGCACGTTGTCCTGCTTCACGTACAGCAGGTCCAGCCAGAGCCGGGTGTTGCCGTCCAGGCCAAAGCCCAGCGAGGGGGCGATGCCCCAACGGCTGTTGTTGACGTGGTCGCGGCCGGGCACGTCGCTGTCCTGCCACATCGCGTTCACGCGCAGCGCGGAGGAGCTGCTCAGCTTCGTGTTCCAGTCGGCGGTGGCGCGTTTCTGGCCGTCCACGCCGGCGGAGACGCTGCCGGAGACCGCTTCGCGCAGCTGCGCCTGTTTGGTCACCATGTTGATCGCGCCGGTGGGCGAGGAACGGCCGGTGTCGGTGCTGGCCGGGCCCTTCACCACTTCCACCTGCTCCAGGTTGAACAGGTCGCGCGAGACGCTGCCGAGGTCGCGCGCGCCGTCCACGAAGATGCTCGACGAGGTGTCGAAGCCGCGCATGTACAGAGTGTCGCCAGTGCTGGTGTTGCCGTTCTCGCCGGCGTAGAAGGTGCCGACGCCCGGGCTGTTGCGCAGCGCTTCGGTCAGGGTGGTGGCGCCTTGTTCCTGCAGCAGTTCCTTGCCGATCACCTCGATGGTCTGCGGCGTGTCCTGCAGCGTCTGGGTGAACTTCGGCGAGACCACGAAGCTGCGAAGGCCGCGCACTTCCACCTTGTCCAGCGTGGTCGCGTCCGGCTTCCTGGTCTTGTCCGCGTCGGCGTTGTCGTCGGCGGCGTGGGCCATCATCGGCAGGGCCAGCGCCAGGCTGGCGCTCAGGGCGGTGGTGGCGAGATGGGCGTGCGCGCTGCGCGCCGGGTGCTTGCGGGATTTGATGTGGGTCATTGGAATGCGGGCCAAGGTGGGTTGACCGGTCTGTAGCCGGGTCTTTCCCGAGTGGAAGGAAGGGGTGGGGCCTGGCGCGGACGGCGTCGCCGCCTGCAGGCTGGGTGCGGGAATAATAGTGAGAACGATTCCCGTTTACAACGGAAACTTCACGTCGTGCGGGCTTTCGCCCTCGGCTGGCTCGTGGAGAGCGGGGCTCGCGGCAGGCGAACGCCATCGTTCGAGGCGTCGATGTCGCGCCCGCAGCGCGGGCAGTTCCGGCGAAGACGGAACGCGTCAGCGGTCGTCGCGCACCAGCACCTGGCCGTCTTCCACTTTCACCGGGAACTTCGCCACCGGCTCGTAGGCGGGTGCGCACAGCGCGCGGCCGTCGCGCACGTCGAAGCGGGCGCCGTGCAGTACGCATTCCACCTGGCCGCTGGCCTGATCGAAGTGGCCTGCCGAGAGTTCGAAGTCCTCGTGGCTGCACTGGTCTTCCAGCGCGTACAGGTCGCCGTCCATGTTGAACACCGCGATCGGCGTGCCGGTGACCTCGTCGAACGCCACCTTCATCTCGCCCGGCAGCAGTTCGGCGGTGGCGCAGACGAAGGTCCAGACCTCGCTCATGCCGCGGCCTCCGCGCGCAGGGGCTTCTCCAGCACTTCGAAGCGCAGGTCGTCGCGCTTCGGCTGGCCGAAGCGCGCGTCGCCGTAGGGGAAGGGCTTGAACTCGCCGGTGCGGCGATAGCCGCGGCGCTCGTAGAAGGCGATCAGCTCGTCGCGCACGTCGATGACGGTCATGCGCATCGCCGGCAGCTGCCATTCGTCGCCGGCGATGCGCTCGCATTCGGCCAGCAGGTGCTTGCCGATGCCGCCGCCCTGCAGGTCGGGGCGCACGGCGAACATGCCGAAATAGCCGGCGCCGCCGTCCTCGGCGACGTGCGCGCAGGCCAGCAGCTCGCCGCCGCGTTCGGCCAGCACCACGTGGCTATACGGGCGCTGCAGATCGGCGAGCAGCACCTCGGGGTCGATGCGGTTGCCGTCCAGCAGGTCGGCTTCGGTGGTCCAGCCGGCGCGGCTGGCGTCGCCGCGGTAGGCGGAGGTAACGAGGGCCACCAGCGCGGGAACGTCGTCCGGGGTGGCGTTGCGGAGAATGAGTGCGTTCATCCGCCCATGCTAACGCGTGGGCGGGCGTTGCTTAATTGAGGGATGCCGCGTCGGGGAATTCGTCGTCGGGCAGCGCCAGGAACGCCCAGAACGGCACGTCGCGTTCCTGCCAGTCGACCGTGGCCTCGTCGAGTATGTCCAGCAGGGTGTCGAAGCTGGCTTCCTCGGCGTCGCGCAGCTCGGCCGCGTGCGGCAGCAACAGGGCATAGCCGCGCGCGGGCAGCCAGGACAGGTCGCGCAGCTGGTCGCTCAGGGCGTCCCAGTTGCGGCCCTGTCCCTCGGGCGTGGACAGTGCGTCGGCCAGGCGCTCCAGCAGCGCGTCCTTGCCGGCGCAGCCGTGCAGGTCGATGCGGCGCACCAGCAGGCCGGCGTCGCGCGCGGCGTTTTCCAGCGTGGCGATGTCGTCCCCGCCGACGAAGAACACGCCGGCCTGCTGCGGATCGTGCAGGATCAGGTCGGAACCGGCGTCGCTCATGGCGTGTTCCCCGGCGCCTCGAAGGCGCGGAAGCTGCGGTAGTGGTCGTCGCTGTAGTACCAGTCGCGCGGCGGGTTGCCGCCGGTGACGATGCGCCGCGCGCCGCGGTGCGACAGGCCCGGCGTATCCACGGTGTATTCGCGGTACCAGCCGCGCGGCTGGCGCGGCAGCAGGCCTTCGCGGTTGCCGAACACGCTGCCGTCCTGCCGGTGCGGGAACGGGCCGCCGCGCTGGATAAGTTCGACGGTGGCGCGCGCTTCCGGCGGCAGGAAGGCCGGCCACGCCGGCGTGTCGGCTGGCGGCGCGGGCGTCGTGGTGGGTGCGGGCGCGGGCGAAGACGCTGGCGCGGGAATCGGCAGCGGCACCTCCGTGCCTGGGCCGACGGCGGGAGCGGCTGGGCCGGCGGATCGCTGCCAGTACTGCCAGCCCAGCGCCAGCACGATGGCCAATAGCAGCCAGGGAAACCATCGGGAACCGGATTTCCGGCGCATGGAACCGCCTCAAGCCAAAGGGTTGGCGCAGAATGGCCCGGACCTTCCGGACAGGCAAGCCACATGGCCCGCGACCCCCGCATCGATGCCTATATCGAACGCGCCGCGCCGTTCGCGCAGCCGATCCTGGCCCAGGTGCGCGAACTGGTGCACGACGCCTGCCCGGACGTCGAGGAAACGATCAAATGGGGCATGCCGACCTTCGTGCACGCCGGCGGCATCCTGTGCGGGATGGCGGCGTTCAAGCAGCACGCCTCGTTCGGCTTCTGGAAGCACGCGCTGGTGGTGGGCGAGGGCGAGCCGCGCGACGGTATGGGCAGCTACGGCAAGATGACTTCGGTGAAGGATCTTCCGCCGAAGAAGACCCTGCTGGCGCATATCCGCAAGGCGATGAAGCTCAACGAGGACGGGGTGAAGCCGCCGGCGCGCAAGGCCGCGCCCAAGCCGCCGCCGGAAACGCCGGAGGATCTGGCCGCCGCCCTGAAGAAGAACAAGGCGGCGCAGGCGACGTTCGACGCGTTCCCGCCGAGTTGCAAGCGCGAGTACATCGAGTGGATCGTCGAAGCCAAGCGCGAGGAGACGCGCGCGAAGCGGCTGGCGCAGGCGGTGGAATGGATGGCCGAGGGCAAGCGGCGGAACTGGAAGTACGAGAACTGTTGAGGCGGTCTGCCGCGGACAGGCTTCGTTCGTGTGTTCGGCAACCCACTGTCGTCCTGAGCGCAGCGAAGGACCTGCTTGTAGCTGTGAAAGCGGATCCTTCGCTGCGCTTGGGATGAAGGGCGTTTGTAGAGCGGGCAGTCGCAGCGCTTACCGATCAGCGCTCAACGCGTCGAGCAGGCTGTGGATGGTGTTGGCGGAGTAGGCAATGGATCGTGGGGTGTCCGCCTTGGGCGCGGGCGCATCGGCCGCGCGCAGGGTTCCGGTCAGGCCGCTCTGGACGCCGTAGATCGGCGCATCGACGACAAGCGCTTGCGCGGCAGGCTGCGCGCCGAACAGTTGCCGATGCAGCAGCATCGCCTCCAGCAGCGTCAGATCCTTACCGGGATGCATGCCATCGGCATCGAACCAAGCCAGCGCCGGCTGCGCGCCGCCAAGCCGTTGCAGCGTCTGCGAGACCTCGACGTAGGCGATGCCCGCTTCGTCCGCGGCCGCGCCTTCCCGTTCGACGATGGCCTTCGACACTGACGGCATCGACTGGTAGGTGCCCAGCAGCACGACGCTGGCGACGCCTTTCTCCTTCGCCATGCGCGCGATGGCCTTGAGTGAGGCGCTGGAATCCGCGCAGGACTCGGGGCCGAACCCGCAGAGCAGATCGCCGCCGCGCTCCTGCAGCACCAGTGCGGCGTAGCGGCGTCCGCCCAGCGCCCGAGCGATGGCACCATCTTTCAGCCGCTCGGTCAGCGTCGCGCCGCCGCGCACGATCATGTCGCTTTCGATGGCGTGGCCATTCGCGTTCGCCATCGCGGCAAACACCGCGGGCAGATTGCCGACGTAGGTCAGGCTGTTGCCGACGAACAGCACCCGCTCGCGTTTTTCGTCGGTGGGCGCATTGGTGCCGCAGCCGGCGAGGCAAAGCAGGACCGCGAGCAGCGATGCGAGTGCCCGCACCTCAGTACGCCGTATCGGTACGCAGCACCGGATAGCGGTTGTAGCCCGCGTCCCAGGCCGGGTGGCGGCGATAGAAGAAGTCCAGCCGCGCGCGCGGGCTCTTGGCGAAGTCGGGGTCGTCCTTCAGCTTCTTCTCGAACTCGGCCTTCAGCGCCGGGTCGCGCGCCAGCATCAGCCGCGCCTGCTCCTCGGCCACGTAGCCTTCCATGTATTCCTTGCGCTCGAAGCTGTTGTTGAACGCGCCCCAGGCCGCCATCGAATCGGGCGCCTGCGGCTCCAGGATCGTCATCAGCAGCCGGGCCTTCGGCTGTGCGATGGGCACGAACAGTGCGCCCGCGCCGAGGCTGGCGGAGGCGGGCTTCCACGCGCCGGCGAGGGCGACGCGCTGGTGGTTTTCCGTCGGCGTCGGCGAGAACTTCACGCTGTCGGCGTCGAACGCTTGCACCGCGGCCTGCGGCAGTGCGGCGTCCAGCACGCGGTAGTCGATGCCATGGATGCGCAGCTGTGCGCCGACTTGTTCGGCGTATTCGGACGGGACGAGATAGCCGGCCTTCGGTGCGGCCACCGTGAGGCCGGGTGCCACGGTGTCGTGCAGCGGCAGCATCCACAATTGCGGGGTGCGCTCGTCGTAATGGGTCATGGTGCCGCCGGAGATGTCGGACGGCGTGCGGGTGTAGGCGTAGCCCAGGAACTCGATGAAGCGCTTGGCGTCGGTGACGGTGTAGTCCAGCGGCACCGGCTGGCCGGCCAGCGCGGCGGAGCGGGCGTCGGCGTCCAGTTCCATCTGTCGCCACTGCGCGCCGTGCTCCGCCACCAGCTCCAGCGTATCCAGCACGGCGTTGTAGGTGGCGCGCACGCGCTCGGGGTAAGGCTTCCACGAGTGGGTTTCGATCAGGATGCCGATGCGGTTGCGCAGCTGGAAGTAGCCGTGCGAGAAGCGCGGCGTGTTGACGCCTTCGACGAAGCCGGAGGCCGGGTCGTCGTCTTCGACGAAGCTGGGGTAGAAGCCGACCGGCAGCGAACCCTGCTGCTTCAGCTTCTCGATGATGCCGTCCTTCAGTCCGCGCCCGGCCTCGCGCAGCGCCTCGTCGCCGGAATTGACCGGCTCGCCGGTGATCGAGATGTCGTGGCGGAACTTGGCGCCGTCGGTGACGTGCAGGTCCAGCGTCGCCAGCGGGTCCCACTGGTTGACCAGCGCCAGCATCGCGCGCATTTCCGGGCTGTCCGCCTTCACGTAGTCGCGGTTGAGGTTGTAGCGCTGGGCGGTGACGCGGAAGCCCATTTCCTCCGGGCCGCGCTGGTTGGGGCGGTTCCAGGCGCGGAAGTTCTCGTGGCCGTCCACGTTGAACACCGGCACGAACAGCAGCACGGCCTTGTCCAGCGCGCCCTTGCCGGTCTTGCCCTGCAGCATGTCGCGGATCAGGCCGAAGCCGGCGTCCTTGCCGTCGATCTCGCCGGCGTGGATGCCGCCCTGTGCCAGCACCACCGGCAGGCCGCGCTCGCGCGCGTCCTCGGCCGTCAGCGCGCCGCTGGTCGACACCGCCATCGCTTTCATCGGCCGGCCTTGCGGGGTGATGCCGAAGTCGAAGCAGCGCACCGCCTTCGGCCACGCTTGCTGGTAGGCGTCGCACAGCGCGATCACTTCTTCGTAGCGGCCGGTCTGCTTGTAGCCGCTGCGTTCGGCGAACGTGGACAGGTTGGGCTTGGCGGCCATCGCGACGGAAGCAGTGGCGGTCAACAGGGCGAGGGCGAGCAGGCTGCGGCGCATGGGCGGCTCCGGGCGGATTGCCGGATGGTAGCCGAGGCAAGGCGGCTTTGACGCGGATAAACGCGGATCAAAGCCGATTACATCGAAGCGGCTTCATCTGCATTGATCCGCTCTGATCCGCGTCAAAGACCCGCTTTTGCCCACAGCGCCACGTTCCGTATGCATGCGAAGATGCGGCATCCCACCGCATCGAGACCGCCATGACCGCAGTGCTGTACTACGCCCCCGGTTCCGCCAGCTTCCTCGTGCACTGGCTGCTGCTCGAACTCGACCTGCCGCACGAACTGCGTCTGGTCGATTTCGACAGCAAGGCCCAGAAGTCGGCCGACTATCTGGCGCTGAACCCGAACGGCGTGGTGCCGACGCTGGTGATCGACGGCAAGCCTCAGTACGAGGCGGCCGCATTGGCGATGTTGCTGGCGGATCGCCATCCCGAAGCGGGCTTCGCGCCGGCGATCGACGATCCGCGCCGCGCCGACTACCTGCAATGGATGTTCAACCTCGCCAACATGGTGCAGCCGCTGTTCCGCCAATGGTGGTATCCGGGCGAGCCGGCGGGCGAGGCGAACGCGGACGCGCTGCGCGCGCACTGCGCGCCGCGGATCGAGGCGCAGTGGCGGCGCATCGACGACCACCTGGCCGCGCATGGTCCGTGGTTGCTGGGCGAGCACCCGAGCGTCGCCGATTTCTACCTGACCATGCTGATGCGCTGGTCCCGCAACATGCCGAAGCCGGCCACCGAGTGGCCGCACCTGGCTGCGCTGGCGCAGCGGCTGAAGGCGCGCCCTTCGTTCAAGACGCTGTACGAGCGCGAGGGCCTGACCGAGTGGGCGTGAGGCCCGCATCGGCTAGGCTTCGGCAATCCCGAGCGACGAGCCACGCATGAGCCAGACGACGGCCGCCACGACCGCACGCCTGCCCCGGCAGATTCCCTACATCATCGGCAACGAAGCCTGCGAGCGCTTCAGCTTCTACGGGATGCGCAACATCCTGGTGCAGTTCCTGGTCGGCAGCGTGATCCTGGCCTACGTGCCGGAGGCGGAGCGGCAGGGCGTCGCCAAGGACGTGTTCCACAGCTTCGTGATCGGCGTGTACTTCTTCCCGCTGCTGGGCGGCTGGCTGGCCGACCGCTTCTTCGGCAAGTACAACACCGTGTTGTGGTTCTCGCTGATCTACTGCGCCGGCCATGCGTGCCTCGCGCTGTTCGAGGATCACCGCACCGGCTTCTACACCGGCCTGTTCCTGATCGCGCTGGGCAGCGGCGGGATCAAGCCGCTGGTGGTGAGCTTCTGCGGCGACCAGTTCACCGCCGCCAACAAGCACCTGGCGAAGCTCGTCTTCGACGGCTTCTACTGGACGATCAACTTCGGCAGCTTTTTCGCCTCGCTGCTGATGCCGCTGTTCCTGCGCAACTTCGGGCCGGCGGTGGCGTTCGGCATTCCCGGCGTGCTGATGTTCCTGGCCACCTTCATCTTCTGGCTGGGGCGCGGCAAATACGTGCGGGTGCCGCCGAGCCGCGGCGAGGATCCGGATTCCTTCTTCAACGTGGCGCGCACCGCGCTGCTGGCGCATGCGCCGGGGCAGGGCCGGGCCGGCCTGCTGGTGGCCTGTGCGGGCGCGCTGCTGGCGGCGGCGATGCTGGCCTGCTGGGCGCTGCACGCGGGCTTCGGCATCGACCTGCCGTTCTGGCCGGCGGATTTCCACTTCGTCATCACCGCCTGCCTGGCGCTGGGCGCGCTGATCGCGTTCGGCGGCATCGGCGTGTCGATGCAGCTGGAGCGCGCGCGTGGCCGGCATCCCGACGCGGCGGTGGAAGGCGTGCGCGCGGTGCTGCGCATCCTGATCGTGTTCGCGCTGACCACGCCGTTCTGGTCGCTGTTCGACCAGAAGGCCAGCACCTGGGTGATCCAGGGCAAGGCGATGAGCATCCCGCACGAGGCCTGGTGGTGGCCGAGCTGGCTGGTCAAGGAAGCGGGGCAGATGCAGGCGCTGAATCCGCTGCTGATCATGCTGCTGATCCCGTTCAACAACTTCGTGCTGTATCCGGCGCTGCGCAGGCTTGGCTACCAGCCCACGCCGCTGCGGCGGATGGGCTGGGGGATCGTATTCGCCGGCATCGCCTGGATCGTCGCCGGGCTGATCCAACTGGAGATCGACAGCGGCGTGCAGACCTCGCTGGCGTTGCAGACCTGGCCCTACCTGCTGCTGACCTTCGGCGAGGTGCTGGTCTCGGCGACCGCGCTGGAGTTCGCCTACAGCCAGGCCACCGCGTCGATGAAGGGCGTGATCATGGCGTTCTGGTACCTCACCAGCACCTTCGGCAGCCTGTGGGTGCTGCTGACCAACGTGGCGGTGCGCAACGAGGCGGTGACCGCGCACATCGCCGGCACCGGCTGGAGCGAGAATGCGTTCCTGATGTTCTTCTTCGCGCTGTTCGCGTTCGCCGCCGCGCTTGCATTCGCGGCCTACGCCCGCACCTATCCGATGCAGGACAACTACCGGGCCGCCTGATCCATGCTCACCTACGCCATCATCGCCGTCACCGTGCTGGTGAGCTGGCGCGCCTTCAACGATCAGCGCCTGCTGGGCCGGCTGATCCTGTGGCCGCCCGCCGTGCAGCGCAACCGCCAGTACGACCGCCTGCTGACCTACGGGTTCGTCCACGCCGACTGGACCCACCTGCTGTTCAACATGATCACGCTGTGGTCGTTCGGCAGCGTGGTGGAGCGGGTGTTCTCGCAATGGATCACGCCGCTCGGCTTCGTGCTGTTCTACCTGTCGGCGATCGTCGTTTCGATCCTGCCGACCTGGATCAAGCACCAGCGCGATCCCAACTATCGCAGTCTCGGCGCGTCCGGCGGCGTGTCGGCGGTGCTGTTCGCCGCGATCCTGTTCGATCCGTGGACAAAGCTCATCATCTTCCCGATCCCGCTGCCGATCCCGGCCTTCCTGTTTGCCATCCTCTACGTCGGCTACAGCATCTGGATGGACCGGCGCGGCGGTGGCAACGTCAACCACAGCGCCCACCTGTGGGGCGCGGCCTACGGCGTGCTGTTCACCGTGCTGCTGGAACCGGGCGTTGCCGGCCACTTCACGCGCAGCCTGCTGGGATAGCGGCGTCACCACGGAGCCAGCCATGAGCGAGATCCTCCACGAAGTTCCCGAACAGCGGTTCGTCACCCAGGCCGAAGGCCACGCCGCGCACCTCGACTACGTCGAGGACGACGGCCGCCTGACCATCACCCACACCATCGTGCCGCGCGAGATCGGCGGCCGCGGCATCGCCGGCGAACTGGTGCGTGCCGCGCTGGACTACGCGCGCGACGCCGGTCTCAAGGTGGTGCCGCAGTGTTCCTACGCCGATGCGTGGATGCGCCGGCATCCGGAGTTCGAGGCGCTGCGCGCCTGATCCGGCCGGGGGCGCGTACAATCCCCGCCCCTATGCGCCTGAACCGACACATCGCCGACACCGGCTTCTGCTCCCGCCGCGAGGCCGACCGCCTGATCGCGGAGGGCCGGGTCACGGTCAACGGGCTGCGCGCCCGCGTCGGCGCCGAACTGGGCGAGGGCGACGAGGTGCGCGTCGACGGCAACGCGCTGGCCGCGCGCACCGCCGCCAAGGGCAAGCGCCGGCACGTCTACATCGCGCTGAACAAGCCGGTGGGCATCACCTGCACCACCGAGTCGGACGTGAAGGGCAACATCGTCGATTTCGTGGGCCACGAGCAGCGCATTTTCCCGGTCGGCCGGCTGGACAAGGATTCGGAAGGACTGATCCTGCTGACCAGCAACGGCGACATCGTCAACCGGATCCTGCGCGCCGAGAACAAGCTGGAAAAGGAATACTTGGTGGCGGTGAACCACCCGGTCACCCCGGAGTTCCTGCGCGGCATGAGCCGCGGGGTGCCGGTGCACGGGCAGACGACCCTGCCGTGCAAGACCGGCAAGCTGGGCAGCCAGGGCTTCCGGATCGTGCTGACCCAGGGCCTGAACCGGCAGATCCGGCTGATGGCGGCGCATTTCGGCTACCGGGTGAAACAGCTGCTGCGGGTGCGGATCGGCAACGTGAAGCTGGGCCGTCTGAAGCCCGGCCAGTGGCGCAACCTGACCGACGCGGAACTGCGCGGATTGCTGCCGGAACACGCCGATTGGTAACCAAAACCGGCCGTTTGAAAAAAAACTGCGCCGGGATCGACATTTGCCGTCAAAAACAGGTTAAGGTTCGCCCACTGTTTCAAGCGGGATCACGGTACATCGTGACCCGATGCGGTAGATCCTTCGTGATCCGCTCATCGTGTGCGTTACCCCTTGCTCGACAGTCGCGGCCGGCTCCGCCAGTCGCGTTTCCATGACCAACTGTTTCCAATGGAGTAACAACATGTCTGATCGTCAGACCGGCACCGTCAAGTGGTTCAACGACGCCAAGGGCTTCGGCTTCATCACCCCGGAAAGCGGCCCGGACGTTTTCGTCCACTTCCGCTCGATCCAGGGCACCGGCTTCAAGTCCCTGCAGGAAGGCCAGAAGGTTTCCTTCAAGGTCGTGCAGGGCCAGAAGGGCCTGCAGGCCGACGAAGTGCAGGCGATGTAATTCGCCTCGCGCATTCGCGCACGCAAAGCCCGGCTTCGGCCGGGCTTTGTCGTTTCCGGGACATGCGAATCCGTTCATGGGTTCGATACCGCATGCGTGCCAGACTATGCGGCAGGTTCGAATCCTTTTTTTTTTCCCACGTTCCGCCATGAGCGATTACTTCCCCACGGTTGCGCGCGTCGTCCCCCTCGTTCTTTCCCTGGCCCTGCTGGCCGGCTGCGGTCGCGGCGATGCGCCGCAGGCGCCCGTCGCCGCGACTCCCGGCACTGCGGCCGAAACCGCCGCGCCGGCATCGCCCGCCGCGCCGGTGGAACTGAAGGACGTGATCGAAACCACGCCCGGCTACATCGTCGGCATCAGCTATCCGCAGATGGCCGCGGATTACCCGCCGCTGGCGCAGGCGCTGCACGACTACGCCGAGGCCGCGCGCGCCGACCTGATGAAGGCGGTCGCCGGGCTGAATGGCGAAAAGCCGCGCGCGCCCTACGACCTCAGCCTGCAGTTCACCCGGGTGGTGGAAACGCCGCGCGTGGTGGCGGTGGCCGCCGACGGCAGCAGCTATCTCGGCGGCGCGCACGGCATGCCGCTGGTGGAGCGCTTCGTCTGGCTGCCGCAGATGCAGCAGATGCTGGCGGCGGAGCAGCTGATCCCCGATGCCGGCAACTGGAAGCCGGTGTCCGCCTACGTGCGCGAGCAGTTGATGACCGCGTTGTCCGGGCAGCTGGACGACGAGGCGCTGGAAGGCGACGTGCGCTCGGAGCAGTTGCGCTTCCGCAGCAAGATGATCGACGAAGGCACCGCGCCGGAGCCGAAGAACTTCGCCCGCTTCGAGCCGGTGATGAACGCCGACGGCAGCGTCCGCGCGCTGCGCATCGTGTTCCCGCCATACCAGGTGGCGCCCTACGTGGAAGGCACGCGCACGGTCGACGTGCCGGCGCAGGTGCTGCTGCCGCTGGTGGCGCCGGAGTACAAGGCGCTGTTCCGCGCGGAGTGATTTCGCGGCAAAGGCCAAGGGCATTTTTGACGCGGATCGACGCGGATGAACATCTGATCCCAACGGTTCAATCCGCGTTTTCCGCGTTGATCCGCGTCCAAATGCTTAGATTGGCATTGTTGTGATTGTCGCGATCTCATCCCGTGCGACGCTCCCCGCGTAGCGTGCGCGGGTGAACGCGCAGATCCATTTCGACTTCGTCCATTCCGTTCATCCCGCCCGACGGGGCGGGGCGGATAATGCCGGCATGGCCGCGCACCCCGCGCTCGACGCATTCCATCCCGCCGTCGCCGGCTGGTTCGCGCGCGCCTTCCCGGCGCCCACGGATGCGCAGCTCGCGGCCTGGCCGGCGATCGCCAGTGGCTGCGACACCCTGGTCGCCGCGCCGACCGGCTCGGGCAAGACCCTGACCGCCTTCCTCACCGCCATCGACGCGCTGGTGCGCGAAGGGCTTTCGCACGGGCTGCCGGAGCAGACGCTGGTCGTCTACGTGTCGCCGCTGAAGGCGCTGTCCAACGACATCCACATCAACCTGGACGCGCCGCTGGACGGCATCCGCGCCGAACTGGCGGCACTGGGCTTGCCGGACGTGGACATCCGCACCGCCGTGCGCACCGGCGACACGCCGCAGTCCGAGCGCGCGCTGCATCGCAAGAAACCGCCGCACATCCTCGCCACCACGCCGGAGTCGCTGTACGTGCTGCTCGGCTCCGAATCCGGGCGGGCGATGCTGGCCGGCGTGCGCACGGTGATCGTGGACGAAATCCACGCGCTGGTGCAGAACAAGCGCGGCAGCCACCTGGCGCTGTCGATGGAGCGGCTGGACGCGTTGACCGGGCGGCGGGCGACGCGGGTCGGGCTGTCGGCCACGCAGAAGCCGATCGAGGAGGTGGCGAAGTTCCTGACCGGCGTGGGCGAGCGCGACTGCGCCATCGTCGACATCGGCCACGCGCGCGCGCGCGACCTCGCGCTGGAGCTGCCGCCGGTGCCGCTGGAAGCGGTGATGTCGAACGCGCAGTGGGAACTGGTGTACGCGCGCATCGCCGAGCTGGTCGAACGGCACGCGACCACGCTGGTCTTCGTCAACACGCGGCGCATGGCCGAGCGCGCCGCGCGCCACCTCGGCGAGTTGCTGGGCAAGGAGCACGTGGCCGCGCACCACGGCTCGCTGGCGAAGGAACTGCGGCTGGACGCCGAGCAGCGGCTCAAGCGCGGCGAGCTGAAGGTGCTGGTGGCGACTGCCTCGCTGGAACTGGGCATCGACATCGGCGACGTCGACCTGGTCTGCCAGATCGGATCGCCGCGCAGCATCGCCGCGTTCCTGCAGCGGGTCGGGCGTTCCGGCCACCACGTCGGCGGCGTGCCCAAGGGGCGGCTGTTTGCGACCAGCCGCGACGAACTGATGGAAGGCGCTGCGCTGCTGGACGCCGTGCGCCGCGGCGAGCTGGACGCGCTGATCATGCCGCCGGCGCCGCGCGACGTGCTGGCGCAGCAGCTCGTGGCCGAGGTGGCCGCGCGCGAATGGGACGAGGACGAGTTGTTCGCGCTGGTGCGGCGCGCGTGGCCGTATGCGTCGCTGCCGCGCGAAGAGTTCGATGCGCTCCTGAAGATGCTGGCGGAGGGCTTCTCGACCCGCTACGGCCAGCGCGCCAGCTATCTGCACCGCGACGCCGTGCACCGCAAGCTGCGCGGCCGCAAGGGCGCGCGCCTGACCGCCACGCAGTCCGGCGGCACCATTCCCGACGTCGGCGACTACGCGGTGGTGCTGGAGCCGCAGGCGATCAACATCGGCACGGTGAACGAGGATTTCGCCGTCGAGAGCCTCGCTGGCGACGTGTTCCAGCTCGGCAACGCCAGCTACCGCATCCTGCGCGTGGAAAGCGGGCGGGTGCGGGTGGAGGACGCGCAGGGCGCGCCGCCCAGCATCCCGTTCTGGCTGGGCGAGGCGCCGGGGCGCAGCATCGAGCTGTCGGCCAGCGTGTCGCGCTTCCGCGAACTCCTGCAGGCGAAACTGGAAGGCGAGGGCGAGGCGGCCGCATTGAATTGGCTGCGCGACGAGCTCGGGCTGGGCGACTCCGCCGCCGCGCAGATCGTGGCCTACGCGGCCGCGCAGCTCGTCGGCTTCGGCATGCTGCCGACACAGCGGCACATCGCGCTGGAACGCTTCTTCGACGAATCCGGCGGCACCCAGCTGGTGATCCATTCGCCGTACGGCAGCCGCATCAACAAGGCGTGGGGACTGGCGCTGCGCAAGCGCTTCTGCCGCAAGTTCAACTTCGAGCTGCAGGCGGCGGCGACCGAGGACGCCATCGTGCTGTCGCTCTCGACCAGCCACAGCTTCCCGCTGATCGAGGTGATCGGCTACTTGCACTCGTCCAGTGCGCAGGACGTGCTGGTGCAGGCGCTGCTGGACGCGCCTCTGTTTCCCGCGCGCTTCCGCTGGAACGCGACCACCGCGCTGGCGTTGCCGCGCTTCACCGGCGGCAAGAAGGTGCCGCCGCAGCTGCAGCGGATGAAGTCGGAAGACCTGATGGCGACGGTGTTCCCCGACCAGGTGGCCTGCCTGGAGAACATCGTCGGCGAGCGCGAGGTGCCGGATCACCCGCTGGTCGCGCAGACCCTGCAGGACTGCCTGTTTGATGCGATGGACGTGGACGGCTGGCTGGCGCTGCTGCGCGGGCTGGAGTCGGGCGAGGTGCAGGTGACCGCGCGCGACCTCACCGGCCCGTCGCCGTTCACCGCCGAGGTGCTGACCGCGCGGCCCTACGCCTTCCTCGACGACGCACCGCTGGAGGAGCGCCGCACGCAGGCGGTGGCCGCGCGCGGGCTGGGCAATGCCGGCCGGGTCGAGGACCTGGGGCGGCTCGACCCGAACGCGATCGACGCCGTGGCCGAAGACGCCTGGCCGCTGGCCGGCACGCCGGACGAGATGCACGACGCATTGATGGCGGTGGGCGCGGTCACGGCGGGCGAGGCGGAGGCGTCGGGCTGGGCGCATCTGTTGCGGGCGCTGGCCGGGGATCGGCGTGCGGCGCATCTGATTCCATCTCCCACCGGAAAAGGACGACCCGAAGGGCCGGGTGAGGGTTCGGCAACTGGCCGAATCCTCTCCCCAACTTCTCTCCCGGAGAGAGAGGGGTTATGGGTAGCTGCGGAACGCCTGCCGCAGCTGCGCGCGTTGCACCCCGCGGCGGCGATCGAACCCGAAATCGAAGTGCCGGAAAGCTACGCCATCGACTGGACGCGCGAGGACGCCCTGCGCGAACTGGTGCGCAGCCGCCTGTCGGCCTCGGGCGTCACCATCGTCGCGGCGTTGGCCGAGGTGCTGATGACGGATCGCGGCGACGTCGAACTCGCCCTGCTGGCGCTGGAGCAGGAGGGCTACGCCATGCGCGGCCGGTTCCGTCCCGGTGCCGCCTTTGATGAATGGTGCGAACGCCTGTTGCTGGCGCGCATCCACCGCAACACGGTGGCGCGGCTGCGGCGCGAGATCGAGCCGGTGGACGTGCGCGACTACGTGCGCTTTCTGTGCGACTGGCAGCGCCTGTCGCCCGCCACGCGCGTGCAGGGGCCGGAAGCGCTGGCCGGCGTGCTGGCGCAGCTGGAAGGCTTCGAGGCCGCCGCCGGCGCGTGGGAAAGCGAACTGCTGCCGGCGCGGATCAAGGACTATTCCATCGCCTGGCTGGACGATCTGTGCGGTGCCGGCCGCATCGCCTGGACGCGCCTGCGCACCGGCGGCGAGGGCGGGACGACGCTGGTGCGCGCCGCGCCCATCGTGCTGCTGCCGCGCCGCGAGCTGGGCCTGTGGACGCGGCTGGCCGCGCGCCAGCAGCCGGGCGAGGACGCGCCGCTGTCCTCGCGCGCGCGCAAGGTCGAGGACTGTCTGCGTGACCGCGGCGCGCTGTTCTTCGACGAGCTGGTGGACGCCGCGCGGCTGCTGGAAACCGAGCTGGAGGACGCGCTGGCCGAACTGGTCGCGCGCGGGCGCGCCAGCTGCGACAGCTTCTCCGGCCTGCGCGCGCTGTTGCTGCCGGCGGCGAAGCGCCCGGCCAGCTACGCGCGCAACGGGCGCCGCGCGTCGCTGACCGGGATCGCGGATGCGGGCCGCTGGAGCCTGGTGCGGCGGCCGGAGGCCGATGCGGCGCCGGACCCGGCCTCGGTCGAACACGTCGCCCGCGTCCTGCTGCGCCGCTACGGCGTGGTCTGCTGGCGGCTGCTGGAGCGCGAAGCCGCATGGCTGCCGCCGTGGCGCGAACTGCTGCGCGAATACCAGCGGCTGGAGGCGCGCGGCGAAATCCGCGGCGGGCGCTTCCTGTCCGGCGTGGTCGGCCAGCAGTTCGCCCTGCCGGAAGCGGTGGCCGCGCTCCGTGCGATCCGCAGGCGGCCGCCGGACGGCGCGATGATTGCGGTGTCGGCCGCCGATCCGCTCAACCTCGTCGGCGGCCTGCTGGCCGGCGACAGGGTGCCGCGCCAGCCCGGCGCGCGGCTGTTGCTGCGCGACGGCGTGCCGGTGGCGTCGCTGGTCGGTGGCGAGTTCCGCGCCTTGCCCGGACTGGCGGCCGAGGACGAGCATGCGGCGAAGGTGGCGCTGCTGCGCGAGCCGGGGGCGCAGGGCGGCAGGGCGCCGCTGCCGGCGGGATCGCGGCCGATGGCGGATCCATTGGGGTTGCATGCGGGGCGAGGCTGAAGCGGGCGCTTCTGTCATCCGGCGCTACGGGATAGACGCGGCACATCCATGTGCCGTTCCGGCCCTCCGGCGTAGCCTCGGAGCGTTCGCCGCCACGCGCACCAGTGGTGCGCAAACGTGGCAGCTCACCCCTTCGCTACGCTGCGGGCAGCCTGCGGCTGTCCAGATTCGCTCCCGGCGAATACGTCGAACCCTGCTGCGGGTTCGAACCTGCAAAGGGCGAACAACAAAAAACCCCGTGTCATCGACACGGGGTTTTTGTTGTTTGGCGCTCCCTACGGGATTCGAACCCGTGTTTTAGCCTTGAGAGGGCCACGTCCTAGGCCTCTAGACGAAGGGAGCATTGGTAAGGTGCAGCCGGTTGGACGACCGGCCCGGCTTTTCCGGATGGGCTGCCGAGCTTGGTAGTATAAAAGGCTGCGTCTGCCGCTGGCAACGCTCCATTTCCGCCGCCAACCGCAGCGCATGACCGATACCGACCATTCCCCCGCTTCCCTCATCCCCCAGTTGCGCGTGATCCCGCGCGACGTCCACGGCGTGTCCCGCAAGCAGATGAGCCCCAACGCGCTGCGGGTGCTGTACCGCCTGCGCGAGGGCGGCTTCGGCGCCTATCTGGTCGGCGGCGCGGTCCGCGACCTGCTGATCGGCGGCCAGCCCAAGGATTTCGACGTCGCCACCGACGCCACCCCGGAACAGGTCAAGGCGCTGTTCCGCAACTGCCGCCTGATCGGCCGCCGGTTCCGGCTGGCGCACGTGGTGTACGGCCGCGAGATCATCGAGGTCGCCACCTTCCGCGCCAACGGCGGCGACGACGACGGCGACCGCCAGACCGACGACGGCGGCCGCCTGCTGCGCGACAACATCTACGGCAGCATCGAGGACGACGCGGTGCGCCGCGACTTCACCGCCAACGCGCTGTACTACGCGATCGAGGATTTCTCGGTGCGCGACTACGTCGGCGGCTATGCCGACGTGCAGGCGCGGCTGCTGCGGCTGATCGGCGAGCCGGAAGCGCGCTATCGCGAAGACCCGGTGCGCATGCTGCGCGCCGCGCGGCTGGCGGCGAAGCTGGGCTTCACCATCGAACCAGGCACCGCCGAGCCCATCGCCCGGCTGGCGCCGCTGCTGGCCGATGCGGCGCCGGCGCGGCTGTTCGAGGAAACCCTTAAGCTGTTCCTGTCCGGCCACGCGGTCGCCAGCTTCGAGCATCTGGAAGCGCACGGCCTGCTGCCGGCGCTACTGCCGGAAACCGCCAAGGCGCTGGCCTCGAACAGCTCCGGCGCGCTGCGGCGGATGCTGGTGCAGGGCCTGCGCAACACCGATGCGCGGGTCGCCAACGACGAGCCGGTGTCGCCGGCCTTCTTGTATGCCGTGCTGCTGTGGCCGGCCTACTGCCGCGCGCTGGCGCAGCTGCAGGCGCAGGGCGTGCATGCGGCGGAAGCGCAGCGCCGCGCCGCCGACCGGGTGACCATGCATCAGGTTGCGCGCACCGCGCTGCCGCGCCGCTTCTCGCTGCCGATGCAGGAGATCTGGCTGCTGCAGCCGCGCTTCTCGCTGCGCCAACGCAAGCGCGTGTTCCGCCTGCTGGCGCACCCGCGCTTCCGCGCCGCCGTCGATTTCCTCGAACTGCGGCTGGCCGCGTCCGATTCGCATGCGGAGGACGTGGCGTTCTGGCGCGAGGCGCAGCTGGAGCCTTCCGCCGTGCTGGCCGCCAACGAAGCGCGGGAAGCGGAAGCGGCGGACGAGGAGGAGGGCGGCGATGCCGCCGCGCCGCGCAAGCGCCGCCGTCGTCGTCGGGCGAAACCGGGAGCTGCGCCATGACGCTATTGACCAAAGCCTGCATCGGCCTGGGCGCCAACATCGGCCATCCGCAGGAGGCCGTGCGCGACGCCATCGAGGCGCTGCGCGAACTGCCGCACAGCCGCCTGCTGGCCGCGTCGCGCCTGTACCGCACGCCGGCCTGGGGCCGCGTCGACCAGCCGGATTACGTCAACGCCGCCGCGCTGCTGGAAACCGGCCTGGCCCCGCACGCCCTGCTCGACCACCTGCTGGAGATCGAGCGCAAGGCCGGCCGCAGCCGCGGCGGTGAAACCGCCTCGATGCGCTGGGGCCCGCGCGTGCTCGACCTCGACCTGCTGCTGTACGGCGACCGCACGCTCAACCAGCCCGGCCTGCGCGTGCCGCATCCGCACCTGCACGAGCGCGCGTTCGCGCTGGTGCCGCTGGCCGAGATCGCCGCCGATGCGCCGTTCCCCGGCCACGGCAGCGTGGGCGAGGCGCTGCGCCGCATCGACGTCGAAGGCGTGGAAGCGATCGGCGACGCCTGATCCGGAGCGACGGGCCTTCGCGCGTTCTGCGCCATAATGCCGCGCTTGCCAACCCGGAACCTGCGATGAGCGTACATGCCGAACAGAAGTCCTGGAGCGTGCCGCAGCTCGCGCAGGCGCGCGACGCGGGCCGGCGGCTGACGATGCTGACCTGCTACGACGCCAGCTTCGCGCGGGTGCTGGACGACGCCGGCATCGACCTGATCCTGATCGGCGATTCGCTGGGCATGGTGGTGCAGGGGCACGATTCGACGCTGCCGGTGCGGGTGGACGACATCGCCTATCACACCGCGGCGGTGGCGCGCGGCGCGAAGCATGCGCTGAAGATTGCCGACTTCCCGTTCGGCAGCGACGCCACGCCCGAACAGGCGCACGCGGCGGCGGTGCGCTTCATCCAGGCCGGCGCGGCGATGGTCAAGCTGGAAGGCGCGGGCCACAAGCTGGAGACGATCCGCTTCCTGGTCGAGCGCGAGATTCCGGTCTGCGCGCACCTCGGCCTGACCCCGCAGTCGGTGCTGAAGATGGGCGGCTTCAAGGTGCAGGGTCGCGAACAGTCCGCCGCCGAACGCCTGCGCGCCGATGCCTTGGCGGTGGCCGAAGCGGGCGCGGCTTTGCTGGTGCTGGAAGGCGTGCCGGCCCCGCTGGCGGCGGAGATCACCGCCGCCAGCCCGATCCCGACCATCGGGATCGGTGCCGGCCCCGGTTGCGACGGCCAGGTGCTGGTGCTGCACGACCTGCTGGGCATCGACACCGGCCACCGCAAGCCGAAGTTCGTCAAGGACTTCCTCGCCGAGGGCGGCTCCATCGCCGGTGCGGTGCGCGCCTATGCCGAGGCGGTGCGCGCCGGCACCTTCCCGACTTCCGAGCACAGCTACGCATGATCGAGACCCTCACCGCCCTCGACGCCCTGCGCGCCCGCGTCAACGGCTGGAAGCGCGAGGGCCTGCGCGTCGGCTTCGTGCCGACCATGGGCAACCTGCACGCCGGCCACTATTCGCTGGTGACGCTGGTGCGCGAGCGCGCCGACCGCGTGGTGTCCAGCGTGTTCGTCAATCCCACCCAGTTCGGCCCGAGCGAGGACTTCACCCGCTACCCGCGCACGCCGGACGCCGACACCACCGGGCTGGAAGCCGCCGGCTGCGACGCGCTGTGGCTGCCGGAGGTGGAGGCGATGTATCCGTTCGGCGTGGAGCTGGCGGCGAAGGTGCAGGTGCCGGGCGTCAGCTCGGTGCTGGAGGGCGCGTGCCGCCCCGGCCACTTCGACGGCGTGTGCACCGTGGTGACGCGCCTGTTCAACCAGGTGCAGCCGGACGTGGCCGCGTTCGGCCGCAAGGATTTCCAGCAGCTGGCGGTGATCCGGCAGATGGTGGCCGACCTGCACGTGCCCATCGAGATCCTGGCGGGCGAGATCGTCCGCGAGGACGACGGGCTGGCGATGAGCTCGCGCAACCAGTACCTGTCGCCGGAGGAGCGCGCCGTCGCGCCGACCATCCACCGCGTGCTGCGTTCGATGCGCGATGCCGCGCAGGCCGGCGCGGCGCGCGCGCAGGTCGAAGCCGACGCCGACGCCGCCCTGCGCGCGGCCGGGTTCGTGCCCGACTACGCGGTGGTCCGCCGCCCCGATTTCAGCGAGCCGGCGGACGGCGAGGGCGGCGCGCGGGTGGCGCTGATCGCCGCGCGCCTGGGCCGCACCCGGCTGATCGACAACATCGAGTTCCAATTGGCCGGATAAATTGCCCGGATAAAACGGAATTCCCGGTTTGTTGCGGTGCGCAAAACGCGCCCTATACTGCGGACTTCCGGGCTGTCCCGGCCTTGCGTTCCACCGGAGTCGAAGCCATGCAACTGACCCTGCTCAAGGGCAAGATCCATCGCGCCACCGTCACCCACGCCGAGCTGCATTACGAAGGTTCGTGCGCCATCGACGGTCGCCTGCTGGACATCGCCGGCATCCGCGAATACGAGCGGATCGACATCTACGACGTCACCAGCGGCGAGCGCTATTCCACCTACGCGATCCGCGGCGAGGAAGGCAGCGGCGTGATCTCGGTGAACGGCGCCGCCGCGCACAAGTCGCGGGTGGGCGACCTGGTCATCATCTGCGCCTACGTGCAGTGCGACGCCGCCGAGGCGGAAGCGCACAAGCCGGTCTGCGTCTACGTCGACCGCGAGAACCGGTTGACCCACACCAACCACTCGATGCCGAAGCAGGCGGCCTGACGTGGGCGGGCTGCTGGAGGGTCTGGATGCGCAAGCGCAACGACTGTCCGGCACGCCGCTGCCGGCGCTGATCGCGGACGATCCCGCGCGGGCGCGCGACTTCGCCCTGCGCAGCGGCCCGCTGTACGCCAACTTCGCGCGCCAGCGCTACGACCGCGCGGCGCTCGACGCCCTGTTCGCCATCGCCGAACGCGCCGACCTCGCCGGCGCGATGCGACGCCTGCTGGACGGCGCCATCGTCAATCCCACCGAAGGCCGCGCCGCGCTGCACAGCGCCCTGCGCGGCGATACCTCCGACGCAGACGTCGCCCGCGACGCGCGCGCGCAGGCGCTGGACGCGCAGGCGCGGATGCGCGGGCTGATCGAAACGCTGGAAGCCGGCGACGTCACCGACATCGTCAGCGTCGGCATCGGCGGCTCCGACCTCGGCCCGCGCCTAGTCGCGGACGCGCTGGCGCTGCCGGGCGCACGCTTCAAGGTGCACTTCATCTCCAACGTCGATGGCAACGCTGCGCGCCGCGTGCTGGTCGGACTGGACCCGAAGCGCACCGCCGCCATCGTCATCTCCAAGACCTTCGGCACCCAGGAAACCCTGCTCAACGGCGGCATCGTCCGCGACTGGCTGGGCGACGACAGCCGCCTGTACGCGGTCAGCACCAACGCGCGGCGCGTGGCCGACTTCGGCATCGAGCCTGCGCGCACCTTGCCGATGTGGGACTGGGTGGGCGGGCGCTATTCGCTGTGGTCGGCGGTGGGCTTCCCGATCGCGCTGGCGATCGGCATGGACCGCTTCCTGCAATTGCTGGACGGCGCCAGCCGGATGGACGCGCACGCCGCCGAAGCGCCGCTGCGCGACAACCTCGCCGTATGGCACGCACTGACCGCGGTGTGGAACCGCAACGCGCTGCACGCCGCCACGCAGGCGGTGCTGCCCTACGACGAACGCCTGCGCCTGCTGCCGAACTACCTGCAACAGCTGGTGATGGAAAGCCTCGGCAAGTCGGCGACGCTGGCGGGCGGCAAGGTCGGCCTCGACACCGTGCCGGTGTGGTGGGGCGGCGCCGGCACCGACACCCAGCACAGCTTCTTCCAGGCGCTGCACCAGGGCACCCAGACGGTGCCGGCCGATTTCATCGGCGTGCGCCAGGCCGACCACGCGCACGAGCGCAACCACGCCGCGCTGCTGGCCAACCTGCTGGCGCAGACCGAGGCACTGGCGAACGGCCAGGACAGCGACGATCCGCACCGCCGCTATCCCGGCAACCGCCCGAGCACGCTGCTGCTGCTGGACGCGCTGACGCCGGAATCGCTGGGCATGCTGATCGCGCTGTACGAGCACAGCGTCTACCTGCAATCGGTGCTGTGGGGCATCAACGCCTTCGACCAGTTCGGCGTGGAGCTGGGCAAGCAGGTCGCCAATTCTCTGCTGCCGGCGCTGTCCGGCGAGAGCGAGGCCGACGATCCGGTGACGCGGGCGCTGCTGGCGGAGCTGCGGTAAGCGGGGAAGGCGATTTAAACGCGGATAAGGCGCTGGTTCAGGAGATTGATCCGCGTTTTCCGCGTTGATCCGCGTCCAATTTTTTTGCCGCTTACCGCGGCGCAGCTGGCCTTGCTGCCAGTATCTCGTCGACGGCGCGTTCCAGCGCATACAGGGCCGTCCGATCGGTGAGCGCCGCTTGCAGCGCCTGCACCGCGATGCCGAGGCGCGCCGCGCCGACGAAGCCGCAACCGGCCGACAGCTTGTGCAGCTCTGCCCGCAGCGCGGAAATGTCGGCGTGGGTCGCGGTGTGGACGATCCGGTCGCGCTGTTGCGGAAGCTCGGCCAGGAACAGCTTGCGCAGCGCCTGCACGTGCGCGTGCTGGCCGCCCAGCGCGGCCAGGGCGGCGGCATCGTCCCACGGGCGGGCTGCGGCATCGGGCAGGTGCCGGCGCAGCGCCGCGTGGAAGGCGTGCATCCCCAGCGGCTTGCGCAGCACCTCGGCGAAGCCGGCCGCCAGCAGCCGTGCGTGCATCTCGGCGTCGAGGTCGGCGGTATGCGCCAGCGCGGCGGTGCCGATGCCGCGTTCGCGCAGCGCGCGCAGCAGATCTTCGCCGCGTCCGTCGGGCAGGTTGGCGTCGAACAGGAACAGATCGAACGCCTGGTCGAGGCAGACGCGCTCCGCGTCGGCGAGGCTGGTCGCCGTCACCGGCAGCGCCGGCAGGGCGGCCGCGGCGGCGGCGAGGAACGCGGCGCTGGTCGGGTCGTCCTCGACCAGCAGCAGACGGGGGATGTCGGCGGGGGAATGGTTCATCGCGCTGCCTCCCGGCCTTTGTATGCTGCGTCCATGGTGCGCCCGATCCTAACCGCTTGTCTGTGCCTGGTGGCGGCGCTCGCCGCGTTGCCGGCGCAGGCGCGGACGGCGCAGCTGCGGGCCGCGAAGGTCGCCACCCCGGTGGCGACGCTGGAACGCGTGCGTGCGCGGCTGGACTGGGCGGACGGCGCGGACGCGGGCGAACTGCAGCTGTGGGCCGGCAGGGTCGAGGCGCCCGACCTCGGTTACCGCTTCCGCGACCTGCACTGGCGCTGCCCGCTGCGGCGCACGGCGAATGCAGGCTGGCGCTGCGAGGGCGAGCTGCGGGCCGGCAACGCCGCGCCGCTGCGGCTGGCGGTGGCTTTCGATGCCGCGACCACGCGGGCGTCGCTGGCGAAGGGCGCCGCGCGCATCGCGCTGGACCGCAACGCCGCCTCGCCCGACCTGACCGCGTTCGACCTGCGCGGCGTGCCGCTGGCCTGGGCGCAGGCGCTGCTGGCGCAGGCGTGGCCGCAGGGGCATCTCAAGGCCGGCACCGCGGACGGGCGCTTGCAGGTGGCGTCGACGCGCCGCGGGCTGCGGGTCGAGGGCGCGCTGCGGCTGCGCGGCGCGGGGTTCGAAAGCGCCGACGCCAGCATCGTCGGCGAAGACCTGGGCGGCGAGTTGCGACTGGACTACCGCAGCGCGGCGGCATCGACGCAGGCGACGGTCGAGGGCGAGCTGCGCGGCGGCGAGTTCCTGGCCGGCAACAGCTACGTCGCGCTGCCGCCGACGCCGGTGGGCCTGCGCATCGAGGCGAACCGGCAGGGCGGCGCGGGCTGGGCGCTGCCGCGCATCGAATGGCGCGACAGCGGCGTGCTGGCGGCCGACGCCAGCGCCCGCCTCGCGCCGGACGGCACGCTGGCCGCGCTGGACGTGCGGGCGCGCAGCGACGACATGGCGCCGCTGCGCCCGCGCTACCTGTCCGGCTGGCTGGGGCTGGTCGGGCTGGGCGAGGTGGAGCTGCGCGGCGCGATGGAGATCGAGGCGCATCTCGACGCCACCGGCCTGACCGGCGCCAGCGCGCTGCTGCACGGCGTGGACCTGCGCGATCCGGCCGGCCGCTTCGGCTTCGACGGACTGCGCGGCGACCTGCGCTATTCCGCCGGGGCGGAGCCGGTCGCCAGCGCGTTGGAATGGAAGGCCGGCCGGCTGCACGGCCTCGCATTCGGCGCGGCGCGATTGCCGTTCGCCAGCGCCGGCGGCGAACTGCGCGTGCGCGAGGCGGTGCAGGTGCCGCTGATGGGCGGCACGCTGGGGCTGCGCGACGTGGTGATCCGCCCGCCGCAGGGCGACGCCGGCGCCGACATCCGCTTCGGCCTGCGGCTGTCCGACATCGACTTCGGCAAGGTGTCCGAAGCGCTGGGCCTGCCGCCGTTCCAAGGCCGGCTGGGCGGCGACATCCCGCTGGCGCGCTACGCCGACGACCGCATCGAATTCGACGGCGGGCTGACGCTGGGCATCTTCGACGGCCGGGTCGCGTTCTCCTCGCTGGCGCTGGAGCGCCCGTTCGGCACCGCGCCCAGCCTGAGCGCGGACATCGCGATGGACGACCTCGACCTGCTGCGGCTCACCGAAGTGCTGGGCTTCGGCAGCATCACCGGGCGGCTGGACGGCCGCATCGACGGCCTGCGGCTGGTGGACTGGACGCCGGTGGCGTTCGACGCGAGCTTCGTCACCGATCCCGCCCCCGGCGTGCGCCAGCGGATCAGCCAGCGCGCGGTGCAGAACATCAGCAGCGTCGGCGACGCCTCCTTCATCACCAGCCTGCAAGGGCGGCTGATCGGCCTGTTCAGCGACTTCGGCTACCGCCGCATCGGCATCGGCTGCCGGCTGGAGAACGAGGTCTGCGCGATGTCCGGCCTCCATTCAGCGGGCAACGCCTTTACTATCGTCGAAGGCAAGGGCATTCCGCGCCTGGGCGTGGTCGGCTACAACCGGGCGGTGAACTGGCCGACGCTGGTGGAGCGGCTGGTCGCGGTCGGCAAGGGCGACGTGGCACCGGTGGTGGAGTGACCGCCTGACGTGAATTGCGAACGAAGGAGCAGGGAATGAAGCATTGGATGGGGATGCCGGTCGCGGCGGCGCTGCTGTTGAGCGCGTGCGTGACGATCAACGTGTACTTCCCGGCGGCCGAGGCCAAGGAAGCGGCCAAGGAGTTCGTCGAGAAGGTCATCAACGAGGCCGACAAGGTCGAAGTCAAGCAGCCGCCGGCCGGCGGTGGCGGCATGGCGATGCTGGAGCGGCGCATCGAGTCGGACCTGTCCGGCTTCGACCCGTGGGTGCTGGTCGGCATCGGCAGCGCGCGCGCGCAGTCCGCGCCCGACATCAGCATCAAGACGCCGGCCATCCAGGCGATCCAGTCGCGCATGGAGTCTCGCTTCAACGGCAGTCTGCGCGCGGGCTTCGACAGCGGCGCGCTGGGCTTCACCGACGACGGCCTGATCACCGTGCGCGATGCGTCGAAGGTGGAGCTGAAGGACCGCGTGGCGCTGAACTCGGCGGTGGCCGACGACAATCGCGACCGCAAGGCGGTCTACCGCGAGGTGGCGGTGGCGAACGGCCATCCGGAATGGGAAGAACAGATCCGCGGCGTGTTCGCCAAGCAGTGGATCGCCAGCGCGCGCTCGGGCTGGTGGTACCAGTCGGGCGGGAGCTGGAAGCAGAAGTAGGATCGCAATGACGCCCGGTGAAAGCCGGGCGTTTTTGTTTCTTCATGCGTTTTGTGGAAGCTCATTCCGGAATCGGCCTGTCATCCCCGCGAAGGCGGGGATCCAGCTCTTGGGATGCGTCGACTTGAAAAGCTGTACTCCCGCCTTCGCGGGAGTGACGAGTCGAGGTATGTCTACTCCCGCCTTCGTGGGGCGACAGACGGTATGCGTTGTGCCCTGATCAGTCCAGGAACTGCAGCTTCGCCAGCTCCGCGTACAGCCCGCCCTGCGCCAGCAGTTCGGCGTGGGTGCCCTCGGCGACGATGCGGCCGTGGTCCATCACCACGATGCGGTCGGCCTTCAGCACGGTCGCGAGGCGGTGCGCCACCACCAGCGTGGTGCGGCCGGCCATCAGGTTTTCCAGCGCCTGCTGCACCGCGCGCTCGCTGTGCGCGTCCAGCGCCGAGGTGGCCTCGTCCAGCAGCAGCACCGGCGCGTCCTTGAGCAGCGCGCGGGCGATGGCGATGCGCTGCTGCTGGCCGCCGGACAGGCGGGTGCCGCGTTCGCCCAGTTCGCTGGCGAAGCCGTCGGGCAGGGCGTCGAGGAACTCGTCGGCGCGGGCGGACCGCGCGGCCTTGCGCACGTCCTCGTCGCTGGCGTCGAGCCGGCCGTAGCGGATGTTGTCGGCGGCGCTGGCGGCGAAGATCGCCGGTGACTGCGGCACCAGCGCCAGCGCCTCGCGCAGCGCGCCGGGATCAAGCTCGCGGATGTCGATGCCGTCCAGCGCGATGCGCCCGTACTGCGGGTCGTGGAAGCGCAGCAGCATCGAGAACACGGTGCTCTTGCCCGCGCCCGACGGCCCCACCAGCGCGACCGTCTCGCCCGGCCGCACGTGCAGGCTGAAGCCTTCCAGCGCCGGCGCATCGGGGCGCTGCGGGTAGTGGAAGGTGACGTCGTCGAACACGATCTCGCCGCGCACCGGCACCGGCAGCGCCTTCGGCTGCGCCGGCGCGGCGATGGCCGGGGTTTCCTCCAGCAGCTCGCGGATGCGGCCCATGCCGCCGGCGGCGCGCTGCAATTCATTCCACACCTCGGCCAGGGCGCCCACCGAGCCGCCGCCGATCAGCGCGTACATCACGAACTGGCCCAGCGCGCCGGCGCTCATGCGGCCTGCGATCACGTCGTGCGCGCCCGACCACAGCACTACGATCACCGCGCCGAAGATCAGGGTGATGGCGACCGCGGTCACCAGCGCCTGCGCGCCGATGCGCTTGCGCGCGGTGGACACGGCGGTCGCCATCGCCTGCGCGTAGCGGCCGCGCTCGAAGGGTTCGCGCGAGTGCGCCTGCACCGTGCGCACCGCGCCCAGCGCCTCGGTGGCGAGGGTGTTGGCGTCGGCGATGCGGTCCTGGCTGGCGCGCGACACCTTCTGGATGCGGCGCGCGCCGATCACGATCGGCGCCACCGCCAGCGGGATGCCCAGCAGCGCCCACGCCGCCAGTTTGGGGCTGGTGACGAACAGCATCGCCATCGCGCCGATCACGGTGACGCTGCTGCGCAGGGCCACCGACATGCTGGACGCGATCACGCTGCGCAGCAGCTCGGCATCGGCGGTCAGGCGCGACACCAGCTCGCCGCTGCGGCTGCGGTCGTAGAAGCCGGCGTCGAGGTCGAGCAGGTGTGCGTACAGCCGGCTGCGCAGGTCGGCGACCACGCGCTCGCCGAGCAGGGTGACGAAGAAGTAGCGGGCGGCGGTGGCCAGCGCCAGCGCCACGATCACCGCCAGCACGAAGGCGAAGGTGCGGTCGATGTTGGCGCCGCTGCTGAAGCCGTGGTCGATCATCTGCCGGAACGCCACCGGCAGGCTGAGGGTGGCGGTGGACGAACCCGCAAGCGCGACCAGCCAGGCGACGAACAAGCCTAGATGGCGCTGGATGAAGGGCCACAGCGCGCGCAGGGAGCCGATGGGCGCCTTGGCCGGCGCCGGGGCGGGGGAGTTCATATGGGCATTTTAGCGTCGTGTCGGCGGCGCTGGAGCGTGCTTGCCTGTCTCTCGCAAACGCGTTTGACGCGGATCAACGCGGATCGGCACGGATGAAGCCGATCACAGGATTCCGATCCGCGTTTTCCGCGTTGCTCCGCGTCGAAAATGCTTGCGTAAAGCACGCAGACCGCACGTTAGGGTTCGGGCTGCTCCAGCGGGCGCAGTTCGGCCGGCAGCGTCGCGTCCGGATAGCGGCGGCGGAACTCGGCCAGACTGGCGCGCGCCTCGTCGGTCTTGCCCTTCTGCATCAGCTCGCCGATCCGGCGCAGCCAGGCTTCGCGGACCTCCGGCGAATCGGCGGTGGCCGGCGGTACGTCCTCGACCGGCGCATCGGTCTGCAGGTCGAGCGTGCGCTCCACCGGTTCGGTGCTGCGCGCCTTGGCGGCCATGGCGGGAGCCGCCAGCGCGCGCGCGGTGGGCGGTCCGGTCTCGATGGGCATGGCGCGCGGCGCATCGGCGGTGGCGATCGGCGGCGGTGGGGCCGGCGGCGCGGGCGGTGGCGGTGCCGCCGCGACGGCTGCGGGCATGGGCGCACTGGCGGGTGCGGGCTGAGCGTCTTCGAGGACGACGGGCGGCGCTTCCCGCACTTCCCGCGCGATCGCGGGCGGCGGCGCGACTGGCGGAGCGGGCACGACCGCCGGTTCCGGTTCCAGCTTCGGTTGCGCGGCGACGGTGGAATCCGCCTGCGGCGCGGGCGCGCCGTAGGTGGCGACCGGTGGCGCCTGCTCCGCCTGCGCGCTGGGCGCGGCTGCGCGTTGTGGCGCGTCGAGCTGCGTGCGCCAAGCCAGCCCCAGCGCCAGGCAGAGCGACGCGGCCAAGCCCAGCGGCACCGTCCAGCGGCGCTTGCGCGGAACCTTCGCCGGCGTCTGCGCGGCAGCGTGGGCCGCCGCCAGGATGCGCGCGTCCAGCGCCGCGTCGGGTTCGTTGCGACCGTGCGGGCGCGGCAGCGCGGAGGCCAGCGTGCGCTCGTTGGCGTCCAGCGGTTCGCGCGGGAAGCGGGTCACGACGGCAGCCTCGCGCGCAGCTTGTCCATCGCGTAGCGCAGGCGCGATTTCACGGTTTCCCGGCCCACGCCCGTCACCTCGCCGATCTCCTCCAGCGTCAGTTCCTGTTCCAGCCGCAACAGCAGCACCTCGCGTTGTTCCTCGGGCAGTCCGTCCAGCGCCAGCTGCAGCTGGCGGCGGCGCTCGAATTCCGACAATACGCGCTCGGGCGTGTCGGCATCGGCAAGCCGGGCCAGCCGTTCGTCGGCATCGGCGGGCGCGGCCGGGCGATGCTTCAGCGCGCGCCAATGGTCGCCGAGGCGGTGGTGGGCGATGGTATAGAGCCATGTCGCGAAACCGGCGTCCGGCTGCCAGCCGGCGCGGGCGGCGATCACCTTCTGCCACACGTCCTGGAAGAATTCGTCGGCCAGCGCGTTGTCGCGCAGCTGGCGCAGCAGGTAGCGGTACAGCTTCAGGCGGTGGCGCGCGTACAGCCGCTCGAACGCGCCCGCATCGCCGGCCACCCAGGCCAGCATCAGGGCTTCGTCGCTGCTGTCCGGCATGTCCATTGACGCCAGCGTAAGGGCTGGCGCGGCCGGCGGAAAGAGGGACGAGGACATGCAAGGGACGGCGGACATGCCGATGCGAACGCCCGGCGGCGGCGGCCGGGGTTGCCGGCATGGCGGGCTTTTGCCGTTGCAGGCAATATGTCCCGGAGATGAACGCTCCCTTGGCCTCCATGCACCCAGCTTCCATCGAGGCGGCCCATCACCGGCGGCGCGAGGGAGTGCTTGCGGGCATCGCGGAGCGGCTGGCGCGCACGTTGCCGCCCGGCGCCTGCGTGCGGGTGGACTGGCGGCAGGCGGCGCTGGGGGAGGGGTGCGACGTCGCCGGCGGCGAACCGCGCGACGCCGATGCGCTGCAATTGGCGTGGGACGGGCCGGAAAGCACTGCGCTGCGCATCGCGGCCAGCCATCCGCAGCCGTGGCCGGCAGGCATCGCCGACTACTGGCCGGCCAGCGCGCGCCAGCTGCTGGAACAGGCCGTGCAGCAGGAGCTGGCGGCGGCGCGGATCGACTCCCTGCAGCGTTCCGAGCTGCTGCGGCAGGCGCTCTACGAGATCGCCGACCTGGCCGGCAGCAACCTGGCGCTGCCGGTGATGCTGCGGCGGGTGCATTCGATCGTCGGCGAGCTGATGTACGCCGAGAACTTCTACATCGTGGTGTACGACGACATCCGGCGCACGATGCGGTTCCTCTATTTCGTCGACCAGATCGATCCGTGGGTCAACGACCCGGACCGGGAAATCCCGGTGACGCGGGAAGACAACACCCTGACCATGCACCTGCTGCGCAGCGGCGAGACCATGCGCGGCCCGTCGCTGGAGCTGCGCACCCGGCTCGGCATCCCGCGCAGCGAAGACAGCGGGCCGGACAGCGCCGACTGGCTGGGCGTGCCGATGAGCCGCGACGGCCGCGTGGCCGGCGCGCTGGTGGTGCAGAACTACCGGCAGGCCGACGTCTACACCGAGGACGACCGCATCCTGCTGGCCTACGTGGCCCAGCACGTGTTGACCGCGCTGGAGCGCCGGGAAGCGCGCAAGCGGCTGGAAGAGCGGGTGGCGGAACGCACCACCGAGCTGCGGCGCGCCAACGACGAGTTGCAGAGCGAGATCTTCGAGCGCAAGCGCATGCAGGAGATCCAGCGCGCGCTGTTCCGCATCGCCGAGCTGTCGATGACCAGCGAAAGCCTGGAGCGCTTCTACGCCGAGGTCCACGACATCGTCAGCGAGCTGCTGTACGCGCGCAATTTCTACATCGCCATGCTGTCCGAGGACGGCGGCATGCTGGAGTTCCCGTATTCGGTGGACGAGCGCGATCCGAACCGCAAGGCGCGACGGCTGGCGGCGGGCCTGACCGAGTACGTGCTGCAGACCGGCAAGCCGCTGCTGGCCGACCGCGAACGGATCGCCGCGCTGGAGGCCGAGGGCAAGGTGCGCAGCCACGGCGCGCAGGCGAAATGCTGGCTCGGCGTGCCGCTGCTGCGGGGCGACCGGGCGATCGGCGTGATCGCCATGCAGAGCTATTCCGACGATGTCCTGTTCGGCGTCAGCGACCAGGAACTGCTGACCTTCGTCGCGCTCCACGTCGGCAGCAGCCTGGCGCGCAAGCAGGCGCAGGACAGGCTGGTGCTGGCGCACGCCAACCTGGAGCAGCGGGTCGGCGAGCGCACCCGCGAACTGGCCGAGGCCAACGCCGAGCTGGTCGAGCAGATCGGCGAGCGCATGCGCGCCGAGCGCAAGCTGATCCACCAGGCCATGCATGACGCGCTGACCGGGCTGCCCAACCGGCTGCAGCTGCTGGAGCGGCTGGGACGGGCGATCGCGGCGGCGGGGGACGAGCCGCAGGCCTGCTTCGCGGTGCTGTTCATGGACCTGGACCGCTTCAAGCTGGTCAACGACAGCGTGGGCCACGCGGTCGGCGACGAGCTGCTGGTCGAGGCCGGCCGGCGCATCGTCGGCAGCGTGCGCGGCGACGACGTGGTGGCGCGGCTCGGCGGCGACGAATTCGCGATCCTCGCCGAAGGGCTGGACGGGCCGGAGATGGCCGAGGAGCTGGGCCGGCGCGTGCTGTCCGCGCTGTCGGCGCCGGTCTGGGTGGCCGGGCGCGAACTGTTCCCCAGCGCCAGTATCGGCATCGCCCTCTGGCATCCGCGCTACCGCAGCGGCGAGGAAATGCTGCGCGACGCCGACGCCGCGATGTACCGCGCCAAGGGCGACGGCCGCGACCGCTGCGCGATGTTCGACGAACAGATGCACCGCGAGGCCACCCGCAGCCTGGACATGGAATCGGACATGCGCCGCGCGATCCAGGCCGAGCACTTCATGCCCTACTACCAGCCGATCGTGCGCATCGACACCGGCGAAGCGGTGGGCCACGAGGCGCTGCTGCGCTGGCGGCACGAGCAGCGCGGCCTGCTGGCGCCGGGCGAGTTCCTGGACGTGGGCGAGGACAGCGGGCTGATCGAGCAGATCGACTGGCAGCTGTACGCGCGGGTGGTCGAGGACATCGCCCGCCACCACGCGCTGCCGGGCTACGTGGCGATCAACGTGTCGCCGCGGCATTTCCGCGCGCCGGATTTCGCCGCGCGCCTGCTGGCGCTGGTGGAGGGGGCGGGCGTGGCGCCGCAGCGGCTGCGGGTGGAGATCACCGAGGTCGCGCTGCTGGACGACGCGCCGCGTACGCTGGAAAGCCTGGCCCTGCTGCGCCGGCACGGGGTGCTGGCGCAGCTGGACGATTTCGGGACCGGTTTCTCCGCACTGTCCTACCTGCACCGCTTCCCGATCGCCAGCCTGAAGATCGACCGCAGCTTCGTGGCCGGACTGGAAAGCGAGGCCGCCAACGAAAGCGTGGCGGTGATCCGCGCGATCGTGGCGCTGGCCAGCAGCCTGGGCATCGAGCTGATCGCCGAGGGCGTGGAAACCCGCCACCAGCGCGATCGGCTGATCGAGCTGGGCTGCACGCACGCGCAGGGTTTCCTGTTCAGCCCGCCGGTGCCGCTGCCGGGCGGCTGACGTCGTCGTGACGCGTATGCGCGAGTCTGCGTCTGCAAGAGCTTTTTTGACGCGGATGAACGCGGATGAACGCGGATAAAGGAGATTTGATCCGCGTCTTTCCGCGTTGATCCGCGTCCAGGCTCTTTCGATGTTCCTTGGAGCGGGGTTATTCCTCGCGCTTTTCCACCCGCACCGCCAGCGCGCCATCTTGCAGGCGCGCGCGCAGCGCGTCGCCGGGCGCGGCGTCGGCCACACCGCGCACGATCCGGCCGTCCGGGTGCTGCAGGATGCTGTAGCCGCGCGCCACCGTCGCCAGCGGGCTGATGGCGTGCAGCGACCGCGCCAATCCGCGCAGGTGCAGGGCTTCGCGCTGGAGGCGCTGCGCGATCAGCGCCTGCGGCCGGCTTTGCAGCGCCAGCAGGCGCTCGCGCAGGCGTTGCAGTTTCTGGTGCGGATGCTGGGCGCGCAGGATCGCGTCGGCGTGCCGCAGCGCGCCGCGCTCGCGCTCCAGCCGGCGCTGAACGGCGTTGTCCAGCCGCAGCTTCGCCTGCGTCGCACGCCGGGCCAGCGCGTCCAGCCGCGCCTGCGGGCGCTGCGCGTGCAGGCGCAGGAAGGCGCGGTCCAGCCGCTGCATGCGCTGGCGCAGCGCATTGGCCTGGAGCGCCAGCGCCTGCCGATGCAGGCCGGCGAGCCGCGCCGACAATCCGGCGGCGTCCGGCACCAGCAGCTCCGCCGCCGCGGACGGCGTGGGCGCGCGCAGGTCGGCGGCGAAGTCGGCCAGCGAGAAATCGGTTTCGTGGCCGATCGCGGACACCACCGGCGTCATGCAGTCGGCGATCGCCCGCACCAGCGCTTCGTCGTTGAACGCCCACAGGTCTTCCAGCGAACCGCCGCCGCGCGCCAGCAGGATCGCGTCGTAGCGGCCGCAGGCGTCGGCGCGCAGCAGCGCGGAACGGATCTGCGCCGCCGCGCCATCGCCCTGCACCGGCACCGGCAGCAGGTCCACTTCGACCAGCGGGAAGCGCCGGCGCAGCACGCTGATGACGTCGCGAATCACCGCGCCGGTCGGCGAGGTCAGCACCGCCAGCCGGCGCACGAAGGCGGGCAGGGGACGCTTGCGCGCCGGCTCGAACAGCCCTTCCGCCTGCAGGCGCGCCTTCAGCTCCTCGAACGCGCGACGCAGCGCGCCTTCGCCGGCTTCCTCCAGCGAATCGCAGACCAGCTGGTAGTCGCCGCGCGCCTCGTACAGCGTGAGCCGGCCGCGCGCGAGCACCTTCAGTCCCTCGCGCGGGGCGAACTTCAGCCACTGGCTCTTGGGCTTGAACAGCGCGCAGCGCACCTGCGCGCGTGCGTCCTTCAGGGTGAAGTAGAGGTGGCCGGAGGCCGGCCGGGTCACGTTGCCCAGCTCGCCCTCGACCAGTACCAGCGGGAACGCGCTTTCCAGCAGGTCGCGCGCCAGCGTGTTGAGCTGGCCGGGGGTGAGGATGCGGTCGTCGCGGGTCATGCCGTCATCGTAACGCGTCGCCCGTTCCGGCTTGCCGCTGCCCGGAGAGGGTTCGCCGCTTAAGGCTCCACGTCCGGCTTCGATGCGCGGGCGCGCGCCCGCTCCGCGGTCCGGCCCGCCACGGCACGGCACGTGGCGGCGTTCGCACGCTTGCGTCGCATGCGACGCAAGCAAAGCGTGCTCACCCATGGCGCGCTCGGACCCTCTCCGGGCAGCGGCAAGCCGAAACGGTGGTGACATCGTTGCGGCCCGCTAAAATGCCCCGCATGAACGCACCCGCCACGCACCGCTTCGGCCCCGAATCCCGCCATATCACCCGCCAGGTCGAAATCGGCGGCGTGAAGGTCGGCGGCGGCGCGCCCGTGGTGGTGCAGTCGATGACCAATACCGACACCGCCGACGTCGCTTCCACCACCAGGCAGGTCGCGGACCTGTGGCGCGCCGGCTCCGAGCTGGTGCGGGTGACGGTGAACACCGCGGAAGCGGCGGCGGCGATTCCGCGCATCGTCGAGAAGCTCGACATGATGGGCGTGCGCGTGCCGATCATCGGCGACTTCCACTACAACGGCCACACGCTGCTGGCGAACGAGCCGGCCTGCGCGCAGGCGCTGGCGAAGTACCGCATCAACCCCGGCAACGTCGGCTTCGGCAAGAAGAAGGACACCCAGTTCGCGCAGCTGATCGAGTTCGCGATCCGCTACGGCAAGCCGGTGCGGATCGGCGCCAACTGGGGCTCGCTGGACCAGGCGCTGGCGGCGCGACTGATGGACGAGAACGCGCAGCGCGCCGAACCCTGGGATGCCGGCCGCGTGATGCGCGAGGCGCTGATCCTGTCCGCGCTGGAATCCGCGCAGCGCGCGGTGGAGCTGGGCCTGCCGGCCGAGCGCATCATCCTCAGCGCCAAGGTCAGCGGCGTGCAGGAGCTGGTCGCCGTCTACCGCGACCTGTCCGCGCGCAGCGATTTCGCCCTGCACCTGGGCCTGACCGAAGCCGGCATCGGCAGCAAGGGCATCGTCGCCTCCAGCGCCGCGCTGGGCGTGCTGCTGCAGGAAGGCATCGGCGACACCATCCGCATTTCGCTGACGCCGGAACCGGGCGCCTCGCGCACGCAGGAGGTGATCGTCGCGCAGGAGCTGTTGCAGACGATGGGCATGCGCGCGTTCACGCCAATGGTCACCGCCTGCCCGGGCTGCGGCCGCACCACCTCCGAGTTCTTCCAGGAGCTGGCGAAGGTGGTGCAGGAGCACGTGCGCGGCAAGATGCCGGAATGGAAGATCAGCCATCCCGGCGCGGAGAACATGACGCTCGCGGTGATGGGCTGCGTGGTCAACGGGCCGGGCGAATCGCGCCACGCCAACATCGGCATCTCGCTGCCGGGCACCGGCGAGGCGCCGTCCGCGCCGGTGTTCGTGGACGGCGAGAAGACGGTGACGCTGCGCGGCGACAACATCGCCCACGAGTTCGTCGCCCTGATCGACGAGTACGTCGACCGCAAGTACGCGGGCCGCGCGCATCCATAGCCCGGGCGACATCGTCCGCGAGGACGCGCGTTTCGGCCTGGCGTTCCTGCGTCGGCGGTGGCGGCGCCTGCTGCTGGCCTTCGTCGGCGTGCTGCTGCCGCTGTGGGCGTTCGGCGAACTGGCCGACGACGTGCACGAGGCCGAGGCGATTCTGTTCGACGCGCCGGTCCTGCTGTTCGCGCGCGCCATGTCCGACGCCGGCTTCGACCGGGTGTTCCTGCTGTGCTCGAAGCTGGGCTACGCATGGGGCGTGGTGCCGTTCGACATCGCCTTCGTGCTGCTGCTGGCGGCGCTGCGCCGGCTGCGCGAAGGCCTGTTCGCCGGCATCACGCTGGGCGGCTCGGCTCTGCTCAACCTCGGCACCAAGCAGCTGTTCGCGCGTGCGCGGCCGTCGCTGTGGGAGTCCATCGCACCGGAAAGCACCTACAGCTTTCCCAGCGGGCACGCGATGGGATCGATGACGCTGGCGATGGTGCTGGTCCTGCTGGCCTGGCGGACGCGCTGGCGCTGGTGGGTGGCGCTTCCGATGGCCGGGTTCGTGGCGCTGGTGGGGCTGTCGCGGGTCTATCTCGGCGTGCATTACCCGTCCGACATCCTGGCCGGCTGGGCGGCGGCCTGCGCGTGGACGACGCTGGCCTGGCTGCTGGTGTTTCCGCACGGCAAGCGGCCGTGGAGCGCGGACCGAGCGGACGCGGCTGTGCGCTGGTAGCCGGTTCAGCCTTCGACGCAGACCCGGTTGCGGCCTTCGCTCTTGGCGCGGTACAGCGCGGCGTCGGCGGCGGCCATCAGGGCGGGGCGGCTGTCGCGCTCCGGCGAGAGCGTGGCGATGCCGATGCTGATGGTGATGCGCTGCGGCTCGCCGCCGGGCGCGAAACTGGCCGCCGCGACCGCCTCGCGCAGGCGCTCGGCCAGGCGCAGCGCCGGCTCCAGCTCGCATTCCGGCAGCAGCAGCGCGAACTCCTCGCCGCCGATGCGCGCGGCCAGGTCGTCGTTGCGCGCATGGCCGCGCACCAGCGCGCCGATCTGGCGCAGCACCTCGTCGCCACTGATGTGGCCGTATCGGTCGTTGACCGGCTTGAACAGGTCGACGTCGATGATGCACAGCGCCAGCGGGCGGCCGTGGCGCAGCGCGCGGCCGATCTCCTTGTCCGCCATCTCGCAGAAGTGGCGGCGGTTGTGCAGCTCGGTCAGCGGGTCGTGCACCGCGAGCTGGTAGATCTCCTCGTGGTAGCGCGCTTCCACGCTGTCCTGGGCGATGAACTTGAGGATGGTTTCGCCGACGGTGATGCGGTCGCCGTCGTTGAGCGGCGCGTCCGCCTCGGCGGGCAGCCGCGCTTCGTTGAGGCGGGTGGCGTTGGTCGCGCCGAGGTCGCGGATGCGGTACTGCCCGGCGGCGTCGCGCCAGATTCGGCAGTGCTGGCGGGACACGCTCTTGTGCTGGATCGACAGGTCGGCTTCGTGCGAGCGCCCGACCAGCAGCGCATTGTCGCGGATGTCGGTGCGCCGGCCCAGCCCTTCGCCGTGGATCACCACCACGCAGGCAGACCGCGGCGCGGGATGCAGCGGGCCCTCGCTGAGCAGCGTGCGCTGGGTGGTGTCCTGCTGCGCGGGATCGGTGGCCATGGCGGGGTCGAAGTCGCGATCCGGGGAGTGTAACCCCGGCGCGGAGACGGAATGGCGCGGCGGCTAGAATGGCCCGAGGGGGGAACAACGATGGCGCAGGACAGGCAGGACGACCCGGACCGCACCGAACTGCTGGCGACGCGCGCGCCATCGGCCGCGCCGTCGGCGGGCGAGATGCTGGCGCCCGGCGCGCAGCTCGGGCGCTACCGTATCGAGGAACTGCTGGGGCGCGGCGGCATGGGCGACGTCTATCGCGCCGAGCAGCTCGAACCGGTGCGGCGCACGGTGGCGCTCAAGCTGCTGCGCGCGCAGAAGCTGGACGCGCGGCGGGTGGCGTATTTCGAGGTCGAGCGGCAGTTGCTTGCGCAGATGCGGCATCCGGCCATCGCGCAGATCTTCGACGCCGGCGCCACGCCCGACGGACATCCGTACTTCGCGATGGAGTTCATCGCCGGCAGCCCGATCACCGACTATTGCGACGCGCACGCGTTGCCGCTGCGCGAGCGCATCGCCCTGTTCGTGCGCGTCTGCGAAGGCGTGCAGCACGCGCACCAGAAGGGCGTGATCCACCGCGACCTCAAGCCCGGCAACCTGCTGGTGGACGAGGTGGACGGCCGCGCGCTGCCGAAGATCATCGACTTCGGCATCGCCACCGCCACTTCGCTGACCGAAGGCCGCGAAGCCGCCGGCACCCCCGACTACATGAGCCCGGAGCAGGCCGGCGGCGACCAGACGCTGGTCGACACCCGCAGCGACGTGTTCGCGCTGGGCGTGGTGCTCGGCGAACTGCTCACCGGCCAGCGGCCGAACGCGCGCGGCGAAACCGCGACCGACGGCGCGCATACGCTGCGGCTGCCGTCGCAACAGCTGTCCACGCTGTCGCCGGCCGACGCGGGCAAGGTGGCGCACGCGCGCAGCGAGCCGCTGCCGCGCATGCGCCGCGTGCTGCGCAACGAACTGGACTGGGTGGTGGCGAAGGCGATGCGCTTCGAGCGCGGCGAACGCTATCCGTCCGTTGCCGCGCTGGCCGAGGATCTGCAGCGCTTCCTCGACGGCCAACCGGTGCAGGCCGCGCCGCGCACCCGCCGCTACGTCTGGCGCAAGTTCGCGCAGCGCCACCGCACCGGCATCGTCGCTGCATCGCTGGTCGCACTGGCGCTAGTGGGCGGGCTGGCGCTGTCGGTCTACGGCTTGTTGCAGGCGCGCGCGCAGCGCGCCATCGCCGAGCAGCGCAACGCGCAGCTGGAGAAGGTGGCGGCGTTCCAGCAGTCGATGCTGGAGGGGATCGACATCGAGTCGATGGGCGCCGGCATCGCCGGCGACCTGCGCGCACAGGTCGCCCGGCAGGCGCCGGACGAAGCGCCCGCGTTCGATCTGGCCTTGGCCCATGCCAGCACGCCCGACCTCGCGCGGTCGGTAATCGACCGCAGCATCCTCGCCAACGCCGAGCGCGCCATCGGCCGCGACTTCGGCGACGATCCCGCGCTGGCCGCCGACCTGCGCGAATCGGTGGCGCGCGTGCGCGTCGCTTTAGGCTTGCCGGATGCAGCGGCGGCCGGCTTCGCGCAGGTGGCCGGCTATCGCGCCCGCGCGTTCGGCGAAGCCGCCCCGGAGACGCTGAAGGCGCGGCAGGAACAGGCGCGCGCGCTGCTGGAAGCCCCCCGCGCCAAGGACGCGCTGGCGGTGGCGGACGCCGCCTTGCGCAACGCCGAGCGGCTGTCGGCGAACGATCCGCTGCGGATCAAGCTGCGCCTCGACCAGGCCGGCGCGATCACCGGGCTGGGCGACCGGCCACGCGCGCGCCGCATGCTGGAGACGTTGCGCGCCGATGCCATCCGCCTGCGCGGCGAACGCGACCCGGCGACGATGGAGGTCACCAACAACCTTGCCATCCTGCTGGGCCGGATGGGCGAGCCCGATGCGGGCCGCAAGTTGATGGAAGCGCTGCTGCCGATGCGCGCGCAGGTGCTGGGCAAGGACGACCCCGACACGCTGGAGGCGCGGCACAACCTGGCGATCATGCGCATCCTGACCGGCGACAAGGACGGCGCGGTGGCGATGCAGCGCGAGCAGGTGGCGATCCAGACCCGCAGGCTGGGGGCCGAGCATCCGACCACGCTGGGCGAGCGCGGCAATCTGGCGAACATGCTGACCGACAGCGGCAAGCCGGAAGAAGCGCTGCCGATCGGCAGCGCCGTGGTCGAAGCCGCCACGCGCGTGCTGGGTGCGGAGCATCCGCAGACGCTGCGCGCCAAGCTCAACCTGTCCACCGTGTACGCGCGGCTGCATCAGTTCGACAAGACGCTGGCGATGCAGCAGGACGTGGCGGAGGCGCGCACGCGGCTGCTTGGCCCGCGCCACCCCGACACGCTCTACATCCTCGTCAACCGCGCAGGCACCCTGAAGCAGGCCGGACGCCCGAAGGAAGCGCTGGCGCTGGCGACGCAGCTGCTGCCGCAGGTGCGCGAGGTGCTGGGCGAAAAGCATCCGCAAACGCAGGCGGCGCTGGACATCCGCGGGCAAAGCGCGGATGCGCTGGGCGATACGGCGTTGGCGATTGCCTCCTATCGCGAACTGCTGCCGCTGCGCGAGGAAGCGCAGGGCATGGATGACAACCAGACCATCATGACTGCCTGGCGGCTGCAACGCCTGCTGCGCAAACAGGGCGATGTTCCCGCTGCCGATGCGCTGCGCGAGCGCTATGTCGCGCCGTTGCTGCAGGCCAAGCTTGATGCGCTGGATGGGGGCGAACGGACGGTGCGCGACATGATCCTCGAAGCGGAACGCAAGGGCGGGCCACTGGAGCAGCCCTGAGGCTCAGCCGCCGCCGGGCAGGTACTGCGCCGGCAGCTTCAGCGTCGGATTCTCCGCTTCCCACATCAGCGAGACGATCCACCAGCGCTTGCCGTCGTGCATCAGCTGGATGCTGTTGATGCCGCGCATCGCCTCGGCTTCGCCTTCCAGCTTGCCCTCGTAGGTGCTGAACACGTGCGCGATGTGGCCGAACCGCTCGGTGCGGCGCGCCAGTTCGCGCTCGTGGAAGCCCTTTTCGACCAGCAGCGCGCCGGACATCGCCACGTAGTCGTTGACCCGCAGCAGGCGCATGCCGGCGCTGCCGTCGGGACGCTGGCCGACCGGCATCATTCTGCCTTCTGGAATGAACAGCGAGCGCAGGCGATTCCAGTCGCGCGTCTGGCCGACCGGGCCTGAGATCACGTCGTACAGCGCAGCCACGATGGCGTCGACGCTCGCCACGTCCTTGTCCGCGGCGGCGGGCACGCTGAAGTTCACCGGCTGCGCGGGCGGCGGCGCATGCGTGGTCTGGGCGTTCTGGGCGGCCGCGGGCATGGCCAGCGCGGCGAGCAGGAGCAGCAGGGCAGGGCGCATTGCGGTCGTCCTTCGAGGAAGATGCGCAAGAAATAACACCGGCCGGCGGCGCCCGCCCGTGCCGGAATGCACGGGCCCGGAGACGGGCTTCAGCTGCCGGGTTCGACCGCCTCGCTCGGCGCCTTGCTGCGCTGCTCGCGCGCCAGCTTGGCCTCGCGATGGGCGATGTAGAAAGTCGAGCCGAGGATGATGCCGGCGCCCAGCAGGGTGGCGCCGTCCACCGCTTCGCCGAACAGCAGCCAGCCGGCCAGCGTCACCACGGGCAGCTGCATGAAGCTGATCGGCGTCAGCGCGGACACGTCGCCCAGTTTCAGCGCGCGCGTCCACAGCAGCTGCCCCACCGTGCCCATCAGCCCGGTCGCGGCCAGCCACAGCCATTCGATGCCGGCCGGCCAGCGCCACACGAACAGCGAGGGCAGCAGCGACATCGGCACCCACAGCGCGTAGGTCCAGAACACGATGGTGTCGGCCTTGTCGGTCTGCGAGAGCTGCTTGATCTGGATGGCGACCAGCGCGCTCAGCACCGCCGCCGCCACCGCCACCAGCGAGCCCAGGCTGAACGCGTGCGACCACGGCCGCACGATCACCAGCACGCCGACGAAGCCCAGCGCCACCGCCGTCCAGCGGCGCGCGCGCACGCGCTCGCCGAGCATCAGGATGGCGGCGATGGTGACGAAGATCGGCGAGGAATAGGCCAGCGAGATCGCCTGCGCCAGCGGCAGGTGGGCGATCGCCCAGAACCCGCAGAACATGCTGGCGATGCCGATGGCGGTGCGGATCACGTAGCGTGGCAGCTGGTCGGTGCGCACGCTGGCGGCGAATGCGGCGGCAGGCCGCGGCTGGCGCAGCGCGGGCAGGGCCAGCATCGGCAGCAGCGACAGGAAGCCGAAGGCGTTGCGGAAGAACGCCACTTCCCAGGTCGGGATGTCCTTCGAGGCCAGCCGGATGAAGATCGCCATCAGGCCGAAGCCCAGCGTGCTGCCCAGCATCAGCAGGGCGGCGCGCGCATGGGCGTTGCGTGGAGGCGTCATGCGTTTCCTTCTCCCTCCGGGAGAAGGTGCCCGAAGGGCGGATGAGGGTACGACGAAGCCGGCATTGCCGCGCGTGCCCGAGCCCTCATCTTCAATCCCCTTTTCATCGGGAGAGTGGAGTTTGCCGGAAGCGGGCTCACCACTTCGCCCCCACGATCCGCGGCTCCGGCTCGATCGCCACTCCGAAGCGTTCCTGCACCGACGCGGCGATGCGTCGCGCGAGATCGAGCAACTGCACTCCGGTCGCATGGCCGTGGTTGACCAGCACCAGCGCATGCGCCGCCGACACGCCGGCGTCGCCGTCGCGATGGCCCTTCCAGCCGCAGGCGTCGATCAGCCAGGCGGCGGAGAGCTTGCGGCTGTCGGCATCGCCGCCGCGGAACACCGGCAGCGTGGGATGTTCGGCCAGCAGCGCCTCGGCCTGCGCCGCCGGCACGATGGGATTCTTGAAGAAGCTGCCGGCGTTGCCGGTCACCGCCGGGTCGGGCAGCTTGCGGCGGCGGATGCGGATCACCGCCTCGGCCACCTGCGACGCGCGCGGCGCGCCGTCCACGCCCATCGCGCGCAGTTCGTCCTCGATGCCGGCGTAGCCCAGCCGCGGCTGGAACGCGCGCGGCAGCGCGAACTCGACGGCGGTGACGACGTAGCGGTCCGGCTCGCGCTTGAACAGCGAGTCGCGGTAGGCGAAGGCGCAGGCGTCGGCGGTGAGCCGCACGAAATCGCCGCTCGCGCGGTCGAAGGCTTCCACCGCATGCACGTGCTCGCGCACTTCCACGCCATAGGCGCCGATGTTCTGGATCGGTGCGGCGCCGACCGTGCCGGGGATCAGCGCGAGGTTCTCCAGCCCGCTCAGGCCGCGGCCCAGCGTCCACAGCACGAAATCGTGCCAGACCACGCCGGCGTCGGCGCGGACGATGGTGAGCGCGCCGTCGTCTTCGAGCAGGTCGATCCGGCGCGTGTCCAGCGCCAGCACCGCGCCCGGCGCATCGCCCGCGAACAGCAGGTTGCTGCCGCCGCCCAGGACCAGCGTGGAGGCGTCGCGCAGCATCGCGTAGCCGAACAGCTCCGGCAGCGCGGCGGCGTCGGTGGCTTCCACCAGCATCGGCGCCATGGCGCGCACGCCGAAGGTATTGCGTGCGTCCAGCCGCGCGTGTTCGGCGATGCGGTAACCGGTGCCGGTGGCGGCGTTCATTCGGGGGGCAGGGTGCCTCGGCTGGGGGCTTCCTTGCGCCGGCGCAGCGCGTCCACGCATTCGCCGATCAGCGCGGGGCCGCGATAGACCAGCCCGGTGTAGGTCTGCACCAGCACCGCGCCGGCCGCCTGCTTGGTGGCTGCGTCGGCGCCGTGCAGGATGCCGCCCACGCCGATCAGCGGGATCGAATCCGGCAGCCGCGTGCGCAGCATGCGCAGCACGGTGGTGGACTGGCTCATCAGCGGTGCGCCGGACAGGCCGCCGGCCTCGGTGGCAAGGCGCGAGCCCTCCACGCCCTCGCGGGACAGGGTGGTGTTGGTGGCGATCACGCCGTCCACGCCCAGGTCGCCCAGCACGCGGGCGGCAGCGTCGATGTCGTTCTCGGACAGGTCGGGCGCGATCTTCACCAGCATCGGCACGCGCCGCCCGTGCTTGCCGGCGAGCTTTTCCTGCTCGTCGCGCAGTGCGCCGACCAGCTTGCGCAGCGCCTGCTCCTCCTGCAATTCGCGCAGGCCGGCGGTGTTCGGCGAGGAGATGTTGACGGTGACGTAGTCGGCCAGCGCGTGCACGCGGCGCAGGCAGAGCAGGTAGTCGGCGACGGCGTCCTCGTTCGGCGTGTCCTTGTTCTTGCCGATGTTGATGCCGACCAGACCGTTCCTGCGCTGCGCGCGCTCCACGTTGCGCACCAGCGCGTCCACGCCGCCGCTGTTGAAGCCCATCCGGTTGATGACCGCCTGCTGCTGCGGCAGGCGGAACATGCGCGGCCTCGGGTTGCCGGGCTGCGGCAGCGGCGTGACCGTGCCGACCTCGACGAAGCCGAAGCCCAGCGCCAGCAGCGCGTCGATGTGCGCGCCGCTCTTGTCCAGCCCGGCGGCCAGGCCGACCGGGTTGGGGAAGGTCAGCCCGAACGCCTTGGTCGGCAACGGCTTCGGCGGCGTCGCCAGCAGAGGCGACAGGCCGCAGCGGTACGCCGCCTCCAGCGACGCCAGCCCGAGCGTGTGTGCGCGCTCGGCGTCGAAGGCAAACAGCAGCGGGCGGCTCAGCGCGTACAAGCTCAGTGCCCGAACACCGTGGCGAACCAGATCAGCCCGCCGAAGAACAGGAAGATCGCCGCCAGTGTCAGCACCGTCAGCCCGATCACCAGGTAACCGAGCACCAGCCCGGCCACGGCCATGCCGTCGCCTTCCAGCGTGCCCTGCGAGCGGCGGATCTCGCCGCGCGCCATGTGGCCGCATACCACCGCGACCAGGCTGCCGAGGAACGGCAGCAGGGTCCAGCCGAGGATGCCGAACACCAGGCTGATGACGGCGAGCGAACTGGTCTGGCGGATGGGAGCGTTCATCGTCGTTCCTTACAGGTCGAACTTGATGCCCTGGGCCAGCGGCAGCGCGTCGGAGTAGTTGATGGTATTGGTCTGGCGGCGCATGTAGGCGCGCCACGCGTCGCTGCCGGATTCGCGGCCGCCGCCGGTCTCCTTCTCGCCGCCGAACGCGCCGCCGATCTCCGCGCCGCTGGTGCCGATGTTGACGTTGGCGATGCCGCAGTCGCTGCCGGCGGCGGACAGGAAGGCTTCCGCGCGCTTGAGGTTGGTGGTGAAGATCGACGAGGACAGGCCCTGCGGCACCGCGTTCTGCATGTCGATGGCCTCGTCCAGCTCCTTGTACTTCATCACGTACAGGATCGGCGCGAAGGTCTCGTGCTGGACGATCTCGGCATCGTTGGTCAGGCCCGTCACGATCGCCGGCAGCACGAAGTTGCCCGGACGGTCGATGGCTTCGCCGCCGGTCTCCACCTTGCCGCCGGCCTTCTTCGCCGCGGCGATGGCGTCGAGGTAGGCGTCCACGCCGTCCTTGCTGTTCAGCGGGCCCATCAGGTTCTTCGGATCGGTGGGATCGCCGATCTTGCCTTCGACCTGCTTGTAGGCGGTGACCAGCTTGCCCAGCACGTCCTCGTAGATGGATTCGTGCACGATCAGGCGGCGCGTGGTGGTGCAGCGCTGGCCGGCGGTGCCCACGGCGCCGAACACGATGGCCGGGATCGCCAGCTTCAGGTCGGCGGTTTCGTCGACGATGATCGCGTTGTTGCCGCCCAGTTCCAGCAGGCTGCGGCCCATGCGGCGCGCCACGCGCTCGCCGACCATGCGGCCGACCTTGGTGCTGCCGGTGAAGCTGACCAGCGCGACGCGCTTGTCGTCCACGAACTGCTGCGCCAGGTCGCTGCCGGCATCGTTGAACAGGAAGAAGATGTCCGGGAAGCCGCCCTTGCGCAGCGCTTCGTTGCAGACCTTCATCGACGCAATGGCCGACAGCGGGGTCTTGGGCGAGGGCTTCCAGATGCTGATGTCGCCGCAGATCGCCGCGATGAAGCTGTTCCAGGCCCACACCGCGACCGGGAAGTTGAACGCGCTGATGATCCCGACCAGGCCGATCGGATGCCACTGCTCGTACATGCGGTGGCCGGGGCGCTCGCTGTGCATGGTCAGGCCGTAGAGCTGGCGCGACAGGCCGACGGCGAAGTCGCCGATGTCGATCATCTCCTGCACCTCGCCGTCGCCTTCCGGCTTCGACTTGCCCATTTCGAGGGCGACCAGCGAACCCAGCGCGTCCTTGTGCTCGCGCAGCGCGTCGGCGCACAGGCGGATCGCCTCGCCGCGGCGCGGCGCCGGCACGGTGCGCCAGACCTTGAAGGCGGCCTGCGCGCGCTCGACGATCAGGTCGTAGTCGGCCTGCGAGGACGCGTGCACGCGGTCCAACACCTCGCCGGTGGTCGGGTTGACCGGCTCCAGCACGCCGGCGTCGCTGGTCTTCGACCATTCGCCGTTGCCGAGGTAGGTACCGGATTCGACGGCGGCAAGACCGAGCGCGGTGAGGACGGGGTGGGACATGGCGGACTCCGGAAAGGAAAGCGGGGACTGGCGAAGCGGGCTGGGAACGAGTGAAAGGACGAGCGGCGGCGGGAAATCCCCACGCGCGCGTCCTCTCCACGGATGCCTGCCTTGGCGACCCCGGCCCGATTCGAACGGGCGACCTTCCCCTTAGGAGGGGGACGCTCTATCCAGCTGAGCTACGGGGCCATGACCGACCATTATCGCAGCAGGGGGCGGGTTCGGCCAATCCGGACGGGCTGGCGGCGCCGCCGGCGCCTGCGCTGATCAGCCCTGCAACTGCTTCCATGCCGCGTACAACTCCGGTTCCGTGCCGGTCGGCTCGTGGCGGATGTTCATCGACTGTTCCGCGAAAGGCTTCGCCAGATCGGCGTAGATGGCGGCAGTGGACAAGCCGTACGGTTCGGCATCGTCGTTGGACCAGGCATAGCGGACCTGGGCGATGCCGGCCATCCGCATCGCGGCCATGCACATGGGGCAGGGCTGGCCGCTGGCGTACACGGCGCAGCCGGCTAGGTTCGGTGTGCCGAGGGCACGGCTGGCCGCGCGCAGGGCATTGAGTTCGGCGTGCGAGGTCGGGTCGCGGGTGGCGAGGATCTCGTTGACGCCGCGGGCGATCACGGTGCCGTCCTTCACCACCACCGCGCCGAACGGCCGGCCGCCGTTGCGCAGGTTGTCGCGGGCGAGGTCGATCGCTTCGTGGAGGAAGCGCTGGTTGGCGTTCATGGCGTCGTCTCCGGTGCGTCCGTGACCGGATGTTCGCACGCGGAGACGATGAAGCCGGCGTGCAGAGTGGGATCAATCGCGCAGCCGCTTCCGCAGCGCATCGGCATCGTCCGCCAGCGGCTCGGCGGTGCTGGGCCGGGTCAGCATCGCTGCGAGCGCGGGCGGAGGCGGGACGGATTCGCCCAGCAGCGGTTCCACCACTTCCGGGAACTTGGCCGGATGGGCGGTGGCGACGGCGGCCCAGTCGCCTTGCTCGCCGCGCGTGCGAAGGCGGTCCAGCACTTCTGCGGCGCAGGCGGTATGCGGGCAGACCACGTGGCCGCGCGCGTCGCGGGTGCGGACGATGACGGCGCGGATCTGCTCGTCGCTCACCGCTTCGGCGCGCAGCGTCGCGCGTAGCTCGCCGACGTCCGGGTACAGGAAGCGCAGGCGCTCGAAGTTGCTGGGCGCGCCCACGTCCATCGCATTCGCCAGCGTGGCGATGCTGGGCTGTGGCGCGTAGTCGCCGCCGGCGAAGAAGTCCGGCAGCACGGTGTTGGCGTTGCTCGCCAGCACCAGTTCGCCGATGGGCAGGCCCATCCGTTTTGCCAGCAGGCAGGCCAGCGCGTTGCCGAGGTTGCCGGTGGGGACGACGAAGTTCAGCGGCCGCCCCGTTGCGCGCCAGTGCGTCAGCGCGGCGTAGGCGTAGTAGGCGGCCTGCGGCAGCAGCCGGCCCAGGCTGATGCTGTTGGCGGAACCCAGCGGGACTTCGGCGCGATAGCCGGCGTCGGCCAGCAGGGTCTTGGCGAGGCGCTGGCAGTCGTCGAAGCTGCCGTCCACGCGGAAGGCGCGGATGTTGTCGCCGAAACAGCCGAGCTGGTGCGCCTGGCGCGGTGAGACGCGGCCATCGGGATAGAGGATGGCGACGCGGAAGCCGGGCAGGCCGTGGAAGGCGGCGGCCACCGCCGCGCCGGTGTCGCCGGAGGTGGCGACGACTATGGTCAATGGTTTGTCGCCGCGCGGCAGCGCGGCAAGACAGCCGGCGAGGAAGGCCGCGCCATAGTCCTTGAACGCGGCGGTGGGGCCGTGGAACAGCTCCAGCAGGTAGTCGCCCTGCTTGCCGAAATCGGTCAGCGGCGGTTCGATGGCGAATGCGTTGCGGCAGATGGCGGGCAGGGCGTCTGCCAGCGCGCCGTCGGCGAAAAATGGGGCGAGGAAGCGCGTGGCGATGTCGGCCAGCGTGTCCGCGCCGTCGAACTGTGCGTGCGTGAACGACGGCCACGTTTCGGGCATGTACAACCCGCCGTCCGGCGCGAGGCCGGCGGCAATCGCATCGGAAATCGAAACGGCGGGTGCCTGCCCGCGCGTACTGATCGCGTTCATGCCAGCACCTCGGCGGCGGGGCCGCTGACGGGCGTGAGATGCAGGTCGCTGACGAAGCCGGCGTTGGCGAACGCCGCTGCCATCGACGCACCCGCGCGCCGTGCGGTGGTTTCGTCCTCGCACCAGGCGAAGACGCTGGGGCCGGCGCCGGAAATGCTGGCGCCCATCGCGCCGCTGTCCAATGCCGCCTGTTTCACGTCGGCGAAGCCTGCGATCAGCGACGCGCGGCGTGGCTCCACCAGCACATCGGACAGGCCGGCACGCACCAGCGACGCATCGCCGCGTTCGCAGCCCAGCAGAACCTGTGCCAAGTTCGCGCTTTGCGCGACGAACTCCTTCAGTGCATACGCGCCGGCCAATGCCTCGCGGGCGCGGCGGGTTTCCAGTACCGCATGCGGATGCACCACGGCTGCATGCCATTCGGCGGGCACGTCGATCTTCGTCAAGCGGTCGGCCGTTGCCAGCACCAGCCCGCCCAGCAGCATCGGGCCGACGTTGTCGCCGTGTCGGCCACCGCTGGCGACGGCTTCGCCGGCCAAGGCATGCGGATATAGATCGTGCGGCGACAGCGGCGCATCGAGCAGCGCATTCGCCGCCACCAGCGCGGCCACGCAGGACGCCGCCGAGCCTCCCAGCCCGGAGCCGAGCGGGATGCCCTTGTCCAGTTCCAGCTCGAAGCCGAACGGCAGCGCCAGCGCTTCGCGCAGCGCGATCAGCGCGCCGCCGGCGGTATTGCGTTCTGCCTCCAGCGGGAGGTCGGTGACGGTGCCGCGGATCGCGTTGATCCGCACCGTCGGTTCGTCGATGCGGCGCACGGTGGCGATGTCGCCGATGCCGGCGATGCTGTGGCCGAGCACGTCGAAACCCACGCCGACGTTGCCCACCGATCCCGGCGCGAAGGCGCGCGCTTCGCATCGCGCGGCGCTCACAGCTTCGCTCCCAGCGCGGCGGCCAATCGAAGCAGGTCGGAGAACACGCCGGCGGCGGTGACTTCCGGCCCCGCTCCGGGGCCTTGCACGACCAGCGGGTTGTCGCAGTAGCGGCGGGTGGTGAACGACACGCAGTTGTCCGTCAGTCGCAGGTGGGCAAAGGCATGGTCGGCGGGAAGTTCGCGCAGCGCAACGGACGCCTTGCCATCACGTTCCAACCGCGCGACATATCGAAGCGCGCAGCCCTTGGCACGTGCGGCTTCCAGTCGTGCCAGCATCGGCGCATCCAGCAATTCCAGCCCGGCCATGAAGGCGTCGCGATCGGCGCCGCGCAGGGTTTCGGGGACGAGGCTTTCCACGGCGACATCGCTAAGCGACAGCGGCATGCCGGATTCGCGGGCGAGGATCACCAGCTTGCGCGCCACGTCGGTGCCGGAGAGATCGTCGCGCGGGTCGGGTTCGGTATAGCCCAGTGCGTGCGCCTCACGCACCAATTCGGAAAAGGGTTTCTCGCCGTCGAACTTGTTGAACAGCCAGGCCAGCGTGCCGGAGAAGATGCCTTCGATGGCGAGCAGTTCGTCGCCGGTGTCCAGCAGGTCGCGCAGGGTGGAGATCACCGGCAGGCCCGCGCCCACCGTGGCCTCGTAGCGGAAGCGCGCGCCGCTTTTCGCGCGTGCCGCGCGGATGGCCTCGAAGCGTTCCAGCGGCCCCGCGCCGGCCTGCTTGTTCGGGGTGATGACGTGGATGCCGGCGGCCAGCCAGTCCGGGTAGAGCTGCGCCACGTTGTCGCTGGCGCTGCAATCGATGACGACGGCGTGGGGAAGATGCGTGTCCAGCAGGTGCGTCGCCAGCGTGTCGAGGCTGGCCTCGGACGGCGCGCCCTGCATGCGCGCGCGCCAGTCGGCGTCGCCACCGTGTTCGCACAGCCACAGCTGGTTGCGGGTCGCCAGCGCGCGCAGGCGCAGGTCGATGTTGTGCTGCGCACGCAGGCGCGGCAGCGCGACCTGCAACTGGTCGAGCAGAGCGCTACCGACCTTGCCGGGGCCGATCACCGCCAGCGCGATCGTCTGCGGCGACAGCCAGAACGCGGCATGCACGGCGCGCAGCGCGCGCGCGGCGTCGGCGGAATCGATCGCCACCGAGATGTTGCGCTCCGACGCGCCCTGCGCGATCGCACGAATGTTGACGCGGGCGCGGGCCAGCGCGTCGAACATCCGCGCGGCCACGCCTGGCGTGCCGGCCATGCCGTCGCCCACTGCGGCCAGTACGCTGATGCCGGCCTGCATCGTCACGCCCTGCACCTGCGCGCCGGCCAGTTCGCGGGCGAAGGCGTCGCGCAGCGCGTCGCGGGCGGCGGCGGCTTCGCGTTCGTGGACGACGCAGCAGATCGAGTGTTCCGACGAGCCCTGCGAGATCATCACCACCGAGATGTGCGCGGCGTGCAGCGCGGCGAACACGCGCTCGGCGGTGCCGGGCACGCCGATCAGGCCCGCGCCTTCCAGGCAGACCAAGGCGAGATGGCCGCCTAGCGTCAGCCCCTTCACCGGGCCATCGGCGTCGCGGTCGCCGTCGGCATCGATGCGGGTGCCGGGGAACTCGGGGCGGAAGGTGTTGCGCATCAGGATCGGCAGGCCGCGCGCGATGGCGGGCGTCATCGTCTGCGGGTGGATCACCTTCGCGCCGAAGTAGGCCAGTTCGCAGGCTTCGCGGTAGCTCATTGCGGCCAGCGGCACCGCTTCCGGCACCAGCCGCGGGTCGGCCGAGAGCACGCCGTCGACATCGCTCCAGATGTGCAGCTCATCGGCCTCGAACAGGCTGGCGAAGATCGCCGCGGAGTAGTCGCTGCCATTGCGGCCCAGCGTGGTCGGCAGGCTGCGCTCGTCGCGGGCGACGAAGCCGGTGACGTTGGCGCGCGACTGCGGATGGCGCGCGCGCCAGTCGGCGAGGTTGCGCGCGCTTTGCTCCCAATCGACCACCGCGCCGAGATCGGTGTGGCGCACGACCAGCACTTCGCGCGCGTCGAGCAGGGCATAGTCGCCGCCGCGTTCGACCAGGTGCGCATGCAGCAGCGAGGTCGACAGCACTTCGCCCATGCCGTGGATGCGTTCCAGCGCGGTGCGCCCCGGCTGCCGCAACAGCGAGGTGGCTTGCAGCAGGTCGGCCAGTTCATTGCAGAGCGCATCGATCTTCGCCAGCAGCGCGTCGGGCTGCTCCAGCAGTGCGCGCGCCGTTTCCCGATGGCGCTGGCGCAGGGTTTCCAGCGCGTCCTTCCATTCGCCGCCGGAGGTCGCGGCATCGCTCAGCGCGACCAGCGCATTGGTGGTGCCGTGCATGGCCGAGGACACCGCGATCTGGTTCGACGCGTCGTCGGCCAGCAACAGGCCGGCGACGTGGCGGATGCGCCCGGCATCGGCCAGCGAACTGCCGCCGAACTTGTGCGCGCGGTGAAGAAGCTTGGGTGGTGTGGACTGCGACGAATCCATGGAGCCTCCGGTGGAAGCCCCGCGTCGCGTGGAGTCGGGATTCGCGCCCCGCCTCTTCGCTGCGGGGGCCGTTGTCTGGGATGGGTTATCCAGGCATGACCGACCGCACCGGCGGGGTACCGGTGGTAATGGTCGTGGTGGTGGTCATGCGGCGGGACATGGGCCGACTCTGCTGCACTGCGGCGAAGCTTGTCAAGCGGCGGTTGCGGGTGGAACGAATGGCGACGGGGGCGGCGTTCCCGATCAGCCGTTTTCCAAACCATCGATGTGCAAGGGCTCCAGCGGTTGCGAAAAATTGCGAACCGGAACCAGCGACGTCCCCTGCAGTTCGTACTCGCCGGCCACGATCACGTCGCGCCAGTCCAGAGCCAGCAGCGCCACCAGGCGATGCAGTTCCGGCAGATTGCCGCGGCTGGCGAATGCCGCGCAGCGCAGCAGGCGCGGAGTGGCGGGGCTGCCGTCTTCGATACGGGCTTCCGCGAGCATGCGCAGGGCTTCGGCCTGCTGCTCCGGTGCGAAGCATCGAGCGACGTGGCGCTGGACGTCGTCAGGCAGGCGCATCGGCATTGCCCCGGGAGGGCGCGTGCAGCCGGCTGCGGTTTATCACCTGCCACGGCGGATTCTGTGTCAGCGCGAATCGGGTGAGGATCGCCAGGTGCCGGGCAAGCCGGGCGTGTCGATGCCCGCAGGGGAAATGGATGCAGAAGCCGCCGTCCTGCACATGCTCGATGGCATAGCGCCGCCCTTCCAGTTCGACGTGGCCGCCCCGGCCCTGATGGACGACGGACACGGCTTCGCGCGGCGACTCGCTCATGGCGCGCAGCCTGCGCCGGCCACGGCATAGTCGGCCCACACGCCCTCGGCCGAGGCGGTGGCGCGACGGCGCAGCAGGCAGCCATCCAGGAACAGCAGGGCTTCGCTGCCGGTGTCGTTGCCGAGGTTGAGGTCGATCACCAGTTCCATTGCGCGGGGAGCGGTATGCAGGCTGCCCGGCAGCGTCAGCAGGGCGAGCGCGATCTGTGCCGGTGGTTCCTGATCCCCGTCGATGTCGATCGGCGGCGTCGGCGAAGGCGGCGCGGACGGCAATGGTCGCCATGCGGCGAGAGTGGCACTGTCGTACAGCGTCAGGCACGGCCGCGGGCCGCAGCGGTTCGATGCGGCTTGCGCGTTGCCGACGCGCCGTGGTGCGCGCGTTGTCGGAACCGGCGCATCGGTTGCATCCCGGCGCAGGTCGAAACGCCAGGCAACATGCGGGCCGACGCCGAATGCGGCGGGTGCGGCCACCTGCGTGGCACCGTATTCGGCGATGGCTTCGCGGCGCACGGCATCGCCCAGGTTGTAGCGCGCCAGGTCGATCGTGTAGCCGCCTCCGTGTTCAGGCGTGATGCGGACGCGGTAGCGGAGGCGCGGCGCCTCCACCGATGGCGGCCGTTCGCGCCGGTCGAGCTGGTGCAGGGCCGAAGCGAGCGCCTGTGCCAGCGCGGCAGAATCGTCGGCGGGCGGCATCGCGCACGCCGTGGCCGCAACCACCATCGCACACAGCATCGCGGCCAGTCTGCGTATCGATGCCGTGCTCATGCTTGCGGCTTCGCTTTCGGCGATGGAACCGCCAACGACGACGCCTTCGTTCTCGCAGGCCGACGGCCCGCGCACATGGGTGCGCGCGGGCAGGGTGGGGCGAGCGGCAGGCGTCCGGGCAAAGCTTCCATGTCTGCGAACTGGTCTGGTTCTTGTCGAATGCTGTACCGAACAACGGGATTCGGGTAGAAAGCTGCTCATCCCCGACAGTCGGCATGCCGGTAGTGCCGCTTCTCGCTCCATCGCACAGGTCCAGCATGCTTCCCGACATCGAAACCGAACGTCAGGCGCTTGCGCTATTCCGCCGCTTGCTGGACGCCGGAGCGGCAGATGATGCGGCGATCGAAGCGGAACTCGCGCGCTGCGGCGCCGAAGTCGCAGCGCGCGTGCGCGCCATGCTCGACAGCCACCGCAGCGCGACGGCGCGCATCGAACGCAGCTGGCAGGACGCTCCGGCGCGCAGCGCACCGCCGGTCCGGCTGGGGCCGTATGCGCTGACCCGCGAACTCGGGCGCGGCGGAATGGGCGTGGTGATGCTGGGCGAGCGCGACATCGCCGGGATCGCGCAGCGCGTCGCGATCAAACTGATCCAGGCCGGCCAGCCCGATCCCGAGCGACGCCTGCGTTTCGCGTTGGAACGGGAAGTGGTGGCGCGCCTGCGCCACCCGCACATCGCGCAGCTGCTGGACGGCGGCGAAGGCCCGGACGGCGAGCTGTGGTACGCGATGGAGCTGGTCGAAGGCGCGGCCCTGCCGGCACATTGCGAGCAGCGCCGGCTTGGCCTGCGCGAGCGCGTCGATCTGTTGGCCGACCTGTGCGAGGCGGTCGGCCACGCGCACCGGCATTCGATCCTGCACCGCGACATCAAGCCGTCGAACGTGCTGGTGACCGCCGACGGGCAGCTCAAGCTGATCGACTTCGGCATCGCCAAGACGCTGGGCGACGACCACGGCGAGCTCACCGTCGGTTCGATGCCGATGACGCCGCGCTATGCCGCGCCGGAACTGCTGCAGGGCGAGCGCCCGACCACCGCCAGCGATCTATGGCAGCTGGGCGCGCTCGGCTTCGAATTGCTGGTCGGCCAGCCGCTGCGCGATGCGGGGAAGAGCGCCGCCACATCGCCGAGCCAGCGCGCACGCGGCGTGGATGCGGCCGTTGCCGGAACCTGCGGCGGGCTTGCGCCGGCGCAACTGGCGCAGGCGTTGCGCGGCGACCTCGACGCGATCGTCGGCAAGGCGTTGCGGCCGGAACCGCAGGCGCGCTACGCCAGCGCCGACGAAATGGCCGCCGACCTGCGCGCCTGGCTGGCCGGACAGCCGGTGGCGGCGCGGCGCGGCGAGCGCGGCTATGCGCTGCGACGGATGCTGCGCGCGCACCGCTGGGCGGCCGGATTCGCAGTGCTGGCGCTTGTGGCGATCATCGGTGGCAGCGTGGCGTCGCTGCTGATGGCGCAGCGTGCCCGCGAGGAAACGCGCGTCGCCGAAACCACCAGCGCGCTGCTGTCCAACATGCTGCTGTCCACCCACAATGCGCCCAATCTGCCTTCGATGCGGTTGCGCGATTTCTTCGCCCACGTGGTCGATACCGCGCTGGCCGACAAGGAGCTGCCCGCGCCGCAGCGCTACGACTTGCTGTACGACCTGATCCCGCGCGCGAAGGAAGCCGGCGCCGCCGAGGCGTCCGAGCGCGCCGCGCGCGCCTTGCTGGCGGTGGCGCCCGCGGCGGCCGGCGCTCGCTCGCTGCACGTCGCGGTGGCACACGACTACGTGGCCGCCGCGGCCATGCACGCGCGTGGCTACCTCGCCATCGCCGAGGCGGAGCGGCACCTGCAGCAGGCGCAGGCGCTGTACGACGCGCTGAATCTGCACGACAACCCCGAATACCTCGCCAACCATCTGCGCGTGCGCATCCGCCTGCACGACCTTCGCGGCGACTATCCGGCGATGCTGCGCGAGGCGCGCGCGGCGGTGGAGGTGGCCCGGCAGCATCGCCCCGCGCTGCGCCTGAACTTCCATCCGCTGCTGGTGGGGGCGCTGGCCGCCAACGAACGATGGCAGGACGCCGCCGCCGAAGCCGACTGGGTGGTGGCGCAGACCGAGGCGCAGGCCGCCGCCACTCCGGACATCGCCAACATGCTCGACTGGCTGCGCAGCCAGGCCTGCCATATGCGCGCCCATGTCGATGCTGATGCCGCGCTGGCGTTGTGCGGCGAACTGATCGGGCGGCTGCGGCGCGAGGACCGGTTGAACACCCGCATCGGCAGCGAGGCCTTGCTCGGACAAGGCCTCGCCGAGGCGGCGCAGGGCCGGCACCAGGAAGCGCTGGCGTCCCTGCAGGCCGCCGGACAGAGCCTGGATGCGGTCGAGGGCGTCCAGTCGCAGGGTCGCGAGCGGTTCGACCTCGATCGCGAGCGTGCCCGCCAGCTGCACGCGCTTGGTCGCCATGCGGAGGCGCTTGCGTTGCGGCAGTCGTTGCTGGAGGCGCAATCGCGCCGGCTCGGGGCGGATCATCCGGAAACCCGTCAACTGCGCGCCGAACTGCTGGAATCGCAGCGTGCCGCCGGAGCGGCGCGATGAACGCCACCCCGCTCGCGCCTGCCGATGCGGCGCTGTACGCCGAGATCTACCAGCAACTGCGGCAGCGCGCGCGAGCGCTGCGCCGCGGCCAGCGCAGCGACACCCTCGACACCACCGCGCTGGTGCACGAGTCGTTCATCAAGCTGGTGGAGGCGAAGGCGCGCGTGCACGATCGCGCGCACCTGTTCCGCCTCGCCGCGCTGGCGATGCGGCAGATCCTGATCGACCACCTGCGCGAACGCCAGGCCGGCAAGCGCGGCGGCGGCCTGCAGCGGGTGGAGCTGACCGACCTGGTGCTGCCCGAGGACGATCCCGCGCAGGGCCTGGTTCTGGTGGCGCAGGCGCTCGACCAGCTGCGCGCCGTCGACGCGCGCATGGCGGACGTGTTCTCGCTGCGCGTGTTCGGCGGCCTCGGTTTCGAGGAGATCGGCGCCTTGCTCGGCACCTCGCGCCCGACCGCGCAACGCGATTTCGAGGCCGCGCGCGCGTGGCTGCTCAGCACGATGGACGATCCGGGCAAGCGTTGACTGTTACCGCAACAGGAGGCATTGCATGGCATCGGACGGACCGGTTCTGGCGCGGGTGATCCGCGAGATCCCGGGCAGTCGCATCAATGACGGGGAGGGTTCTCGCCTGCCGCGCATCGGCGACATCGTGGAACTCGACCAGGCCTTCACCGGCGACGACGGCGAGCCGATGGTAATGGCGTATTGCCACGACGCGGACGGGCGGCTGCTCTGGTCCGCGGACTTGTACGAGGCGGAGCTTGCGCTGGTGGGGGACGACGACGATCGCCCTGCATGAGGGATGCAGCGACCGGTCCGGAGGTTCGCGTCGCGCGTTGCGCCGATGGCCCGCGCCGCCTGGGCAAGGTGAGCGGGACGTGCGCCCGATTCCGTTGATCGAATGATCCACTTCCGCCGATGGCCTCCCGGGCGTTGGAGCTCGCATGAAACTTCTCTGCTCGTCCAGCAGCCTTCCGCATCGCTCCGGCGTGCTTTGACGCGGCGGCTGGCATCTCATGTTCGATCAGGCAGAATTGCTGGCGCTGCCGGCGCAGAGATTGAACGATTGGCGTCGCCATGGCAGCTATCGCGGCCTTGGCTATCACGTCCACTCGCCGGAGGCCTTCTCGGTTCCGGAGTCGGAGCAGATGTTGCGCATAGCCCGGGCCCCCAGGGAGGCGAACGACAACGGGCTGAAATTCTGGATCCATGCGGAGTCGCTCGACGATTGGGGGCATCGCCAGGAGTACTTCCATCCTTATCTCTCGTCGTCCCGATTCCGTCGCATGGACGAGGGCGAGTTCAACCGCCTGGTCGCGGAGCGAACGCGGGAACTGGTTGTCCCCCTCCCGCTTCCGCTCCATCCGCCCACGGGCTATCTCGGCGGGCTGGCGATGCGCGCGATGGAGGACGATCTGATCGTTTCCCTTTTCGCCGAGTACGAAGACGAGTTCATCCACGCCCTTTGGGAAACGACCGCATGATCCGTGGGGCCATCCGGCAAGGCGCCATTGCGGCGTCGCCGCGAGTCGTCGATGAACATCGCGCACGCCTTGTTGCCGAACCCGGAAACGCTGGCCGCACGTTTGATGCGGTTGGGCTTGGCCGACGCCCCGATCGGCATCGCCGCCTTGCCGACGATCCATGTTCCGCCATGCGCCGTCAGAGGAAATCGAGGATTCCAGTCCAGCGCTCGCCATCGAAATAGGCGGCGCCGCCGCTGCCCGCGGTGAGCAGGATGCCGTCCCCCGCCGACAGCACGCCCGTCTTTGCGCCGATGGTCTCCGGCAGGACGGCCCGGGCGACACGGTCGCCGTCGATGACGCACATGCCGTGGTCGGATGAACACCAGACCTGGCCTCGATAGGCGACCATGCTCCGATGGGGCCGGGTCTTTCCGCCTTCGTCGATCTGCTTCCAGGCATCGCCGCTGCCGCGATAGATGGCGCCGTTCCGGCAGCCGATGTAGACATCGTCGTCGGCGGCGCAGCAGATGTTCTCGATGGGGGCGCCGTCGGGAAAGCGCAGCTCGGTCCAGCGCGCGCCGTCGAAATGCCAGAGGTCGCCGCCGCCGCCGGCGCAGTGGATGTTGTCGGCCGAAGTGCCCGCCGCGCAGGTGAAGCCCCGGTTGCCGCGCTTCTTCCAGGATTTGGATATCGGCAAGTCCGCGCACAGCGACTCCCAGCGACCCCGATCCGTGCGGCGGCACAGGCCGCGATTGTCCTGCACGGCGTAGACCATGCCGTCGATCGTCAGTACCTGGCGCACCGAGCTGCGCAGCGGGCCAAACCTGTGCTCGTCGATGCGCGTCTCGAATTCCGATACTCCGCTGCCCAGCGCATAGACCTGGCCGTCCAGGCTGACGCCGATCAGTTGCGCCGCCGGCGTGGCGGCGACGGCGCACTGCATGGACTCGATATTGCGCAGGGTACGGAACGCCCACTTCTCGTCGTCGGGCTTGTCCGGAAAACAAACCGCAACACGGATCGCTTCGCGCAGATCGGCTTCCGGATCCGGTTGCACAGCGGGTTCGCCTTCCGGATCGTCGCAGTCTTCGTCGAATTGATGGATGTGCGACGCCATCAGGTAGAAATGTCCGGCGTTGCGCACGGCGCAGTCGACGAACTTGAAGTGGCGCAGTTTCTGCTTGCTTTCGGGCGTCATGGTGTCGAAGTGTCGAAGGTGCGCGTGTCCCGTTGCCGCCGCCATGCCGTTGCACCGGGGCGGAATTCCGCCGTTGCGCCCAGCGCCTGCAGTTGCGCCTGCACGCGGCGCAGATGGGCGGGGTAGCCCTCGGCCACGACGATGTCGCCTTGCGCCGCCAGCGCCAGCGCTTCTTGCGGCGACAGGTCGAGCGCCTGCCTGAGGAAATGCGCGACCTTCATCCTCATTCCGCTGCATCGAAGCGTTCGAGGAACGCCTTGCAGCTCGCGGGCGGATTCAGGATCGTGGCCGAACGGTCTTCCATCGCTTCGGCTTCGTCGGCGTCGGACGAGGTGATGAATAGCAACGCACCATCGCGGCGTTGTCCGAAGAAATTCTCGTCGTCCAGCAGCTTCAGTGCCCCGATCATGGCTTGGTGGACATTGGCCTTGAAAGCAGCGAATGCCGCCGCATCGCCGGACACCACCGCGCAGGCCGCGCCGAGCCGGTTGCAGATCGGGTTGAACGGGGCGGATGCGTAATCTTCGTAAGCCCATTCAGCGCTGGCCCAGCGGTAGTAGGCCAGCTCTTGCGGGTCGGCTTCGCCAAGTTCGGTCAGCTTCGCTTGGTATTGCTCCAGGGAATTGGCCGCAGGCACGACGGTGTAGCAATCCTCGTCGGTGTACAGGGCGAAGGCGTAGAACGTCTCGTCACCGTGCCGGGCGAAAAGGTCGGAGAACGATTGCCGGGCGGCCGTGACGATGTCCTGGGTCAATGCGGTCCAATCCATGGTGCGCTCCGGTGGTGTCAGTTAGAACCAGGATTGGCTCGGGCTTTGACGGCCCGCTGCAATGCGTCGGCAGTGGGCGCGGCGTGCAGCCACAACTCCCACCATGCGTCGCCGTCGCCAGTGCCGTGGTGCGCGTAAAGCGCGAGCCAGCCGTCCGCCACACGCCATGCGGGCGGATGATGCGGAGGGTAACGCTGCGGCTGGATGAATTCGGCCTGTATGGCGTCGGTGTGGCCGAAGTAGGCCGTAATCGCTGCGCCCAGCGCGTCGTGCATGAGGCGGGCTTGTGTGGCGTAGTGGTCTTCGAGGAAGACATAGGACTGCATCAACTCATCGCTCAGGTAGGCGCGGAAGATCCGGCGGCGCGCATGGGTGCGGATCTGCTGCGGATCGTCTGCGTCGCCGTCCTCGTCTGCCTCGTCTTCTTCTTCGTCTGCCTCGTCTTCTTCTTCGTCTGCCTCGTCTTCTTCTTTGTTTTCTTCGGCATCGCGTTGCAGGATCTGTCCGGCGGCGTAATCGCGCAGGCGCAGGCGAGCCTGGGCCAGCAGCGCCTCGGCCAGCGCCGGGGCTTCATGGGGTGCGCGGAGGCATTCCAGATGTTGCTCCGCCGGTGCGTTGAAGAAGCGACGCGGCGCGCCATGATCCTGTGCCGCCGCACCATGCCATAGCGTGCGGCCCTGCGCGTCTTGCAGGGTGACGCCCTCCGCACCGTAGCGCGCGCGCCAGCGCACGCCGTGCATGGGATGCAGCCAGGCGATGCCGGCATCCTCGGTCAGGAAAGGGATGCAGGCGCTGCCTGGCGGCGGGTCGGGAATCGAGCTTTCCCAATCGGTCCACGGTTCCAGCAGGTCGGCGGGTGCCGGGGCAAAGTGGCCATCGCTGTGCAACAGGCCCCAGACGGCGGGGGCTTGTCCGCTACGGGCGATGGCGTAACCGATGCCGTCGCCGCAGGCGCGAAAGGCGGTGCCGAAGCTGAGGGCCGGGGCGGACAGGGCGCTGCCGTCGGCGCGCACGTAGCGGCTGCCTTCGTAGTGGGCGGCGGCGATGCCGCAGGCCATGTCTTCGGAGATGTGCTGCTCCGGCGCGATGGCCACACCGCCGCGCGCATCGAGATAGCCGTGGCGGATATCCCACAGCGAGCCCTGCGGGCAGAAATGGGCCAGGCCATCGTCGTTGAACGCCGCGATGTGGCGATGGCAGGGCGGCAATACCCATGCGCCCTGGCGATCGATCAGGCCCCAGCGTTCGCCGTCCTCGGTGGCGGGCGCGGTGTCGCCGGGGCCGAATGGCCGCAGGTGCCGGAAGTGCGGCGCGATGCGCCAATGACCTTCGCCATCCACGAAGCCGAAGCGGCCGGTCTGCGCAAGGCACTCCGCGCGGGCGTAGCCCTGGCGGTCGAGGCAGTACAGCTGCGCGAAGGTCGCATCACCCACGCGGCGGCCTTGTGCGTCGATCCAGTGCCATTGCCCGTCCCCGGCGCGGACCGCGGCCCGCCCGCCGGCAAAGGGGCGCATGGCCGCATGGCGGGGCTCGATCAAGATGCGTCCATGCGGATCGCAGCAGCCCCATCGCTCATGTTCCCGAAAGCGCAGCAAGCCCTCGGTGGGATTGAAGGCGTTGTCCCAGTGCGGCGGCATGCGCCAATGGCAGCCGCCGTCGTCCACTACCAGCAAGCCCCAGCGCCCATCGGCGGCCTGCGCGGCGCTGAGCCAGCGGCGATTGCCATCGCCTGCTTCGCGCAGGAAGCCGCGCAGCGCCAGCAGGCCTTCGGGTGGATGCAGAGCGCGACCCGCGTGTAGCACGATCATCAGGTGACCGCTGCCAAGAGGCAACTGGATGGCTTGGGGCGCATCGCCGCGCACGGGCCAGGTTTCGAGCGGGCGCGTGGTATCGAGCATCGTGTCAGCCGACCAACATGCTGCCCAATGCGGCAGCCAACAGAGCGGAGACACCTACTACAAGCCAGACAGGCAGAGGCGCTTTGTTGGGCGCGGCGGCAATGCGTTCCCTGGCCGGGCCGGATAGTTCCCGCATGATGTCGACGGCGCGGTTCCAGTCTTCCTCATGGAGCACATACACGCGGCCCGCGCTGCCGATCGGGCCGGCGATGCTGGAAAGCGACGTGGTCTCGGCATCGGAGCAGAAGGTGTCGATGCCTTCACCCTCAAGGGCGATGCGGAGGGAGTGGATGAAGGCGAGACTGCTGGATGAGCAGAGGAGTTTCATGCGAGTCCAATGGATGAATCGAGCCGTTCCAGCGTCGCGATGGCATCGGGTTTCTTCAGGAAGCGCGCGTACCGCAAGGCATCGTGGCCGCCGGCCACCAGGCCATCCATGCGCGCGCCGCTGTCCTTGATCCGCACCAGCAACGCGGCGTCGTCCTGTTCCACCGCGTGGCGCAGGGCCAGCCGCAAGGCGTAGGGATGCGTGGCCAGGATGCGGGCGTCCAGCAGGCCGCGCCAGTCGACGAGGGCGCGCAGGAAATAGGCGACCAGGGCGTCGGCCAGTGCCCGCGGCAGGCCGTGGTCGTCGCAGCGCGCGTCCAGGTATTCCAGCAGTTCCACGCCTGCGCCGAGATGGCCGTATTCGCCGACCGGATGCAACGGATCGTTGTGCAGCGCCAGGTGCGAGAACGCGGCGTGCAGGTCGGGCGCGAAGGTGACGGCGACATCTTCGGTCAGGGCAGGTGCCCAGGTGGGCGGCAGGCCCTGCTTCCAGGCCAGCACGCCGCCTGCGTCCACCGCGTCCGGGGAGGTCGCGACGTAAATGCGGTCCAGGTATTCGAAGCCGCCGATGGGCAGATAGTGCAGTTTGTCGTTGCAGTCGCGGCCGGCCGCTTCGGCGGCCTCCCAGAGCTGGTCTTCCTCGTGTTCGATCCAGCCCTGCAAGTCGTTGTAGGCGTCGCTGCCGTGGTAGAACAGCTCGCTCCAGCCGATTTCCTCGATGCGCGGGCCGTCGCTGGTCGCGACCTCCAGGCTCAGGTCGTAGTTCAGCCGTCCGCCCGCGGTCTGCCGCCAGAGCGCCAGCAGGGCCGGCGGCAACGGCCCCGCGCAGTGCGCCTGCACGGCGGCGATGGCGTCCTCGTCCATCGGCGGCTGCGCGTCGAAGATCACCCGCCCGGCAAACAGTTCAATGCCGTGTACGCGCAGTTCGTCCACCTGCGCCGGCGAAAACCCGTGATCCGCGTTCATCCGATGGTCTCCACCACGCGGCCTTCGTGGTCGCGGATGCGGGTAGGTTCGACGTGCCAGCACAATTGGGCGAAACCGGGCGTCGCATAACGTCCGGCCCGCGCGCGCAAGGTGGCGGCCAGGCCTCGTACGGTCGAATTGGTCAGGCGTAGGATCAAGGCGTCGCCCGCGCTGTCGATCGCGTCCGACTGCGCCGGCTGGAACGTCACCATGCGGCCATTGCCGCCCAGCGCGAAGTCGCGCTCGAACGGCAGCCGCAGCGGCAGCAGTTCCGCAAGGTCGCCGGCCTGGCGCGCGCCCAGCACGATCTCGGTCAGCGGCGCGCGCAGCAGGCGCTTCCGGTGCTGCCAGTCCAGCACGTCGGTGTGCAGGATGCCGCTGGAGGAACCGTCGCGCTCGCACCCGGCCTGCACTTGCCGGTGCAGGTCATCGCGCTGCAGCAGGCAGGCGCGCGACAGGTCGGTGATCCACATCGGTATGGCCGGTTGCAGCACGTCGAGCAGCTTGCGGGTGTTCCAGCGCCGTGCGGCAGCTTGTTCGGCGGCGGTCAGGCCCACCACCTGCAGGAAATCGATGCTGCCGTGCGGAGTGTCGATGCGGCCCAGTTGCGGATCCAGCACGAAGCCCATCGACACCAGCGCGGTGCCGGTCTCCAGCGCGATCGGGCCGTTGGCGCTCATCCAGTCGCCGTCGCGGAACACGTTGCCGCTATGGTTGACGTAGCGTGCCAGGTTCTGCAGGAAGTTCAGCACCCAGCCCGGCGGGTCGCTGGCGTCGGCCTCGCAGGCCAGGCGCATGCTCAGCTCGAAACCCCAGCCGCTGTGCGCGGCATCGTGCGAGTTCTGGTACAGATCGGACAGGCCGTAGGTGACGAAATGCCAGTGCGGCCGTGGTTCCAGCGCCTTGTATGCGCTGATGCCGTCGAGCGGGTCGGGCCCGCCCATCCAACTTTTGATGAGGGTGCCGAAATGACGCGACTCCTGCCCGGGATATAGGCGTTCGCAGGCGGCACTGATGGCGTCCCAACCGGGCGAGCCGTCGCTTTCCCCGTTGTCGTCATCGCCATCGCCTGCATCGGGTTCGATGCGCGGATCGAGATACGAGCGGTAGAACGCGGCTTCGTCCAGCAGCCAGTCGCGCAGGGCGGCGAAGCGGATGGCTTCGTCCGCGTCCACCGCGACGCGCTCGCGCAGCAGTTCCTGCACCTCCTCCACCGGCACATGCGGCACCCAGCCGGCATCGGCGCAGGCGCGGGCGCGGGCGTCTGCAACCGCGCTGATTTCGTCGGCGGCATCGACATGGAAGAACCCCATTTCATCCGGCGTCTCCGGCACCTGGCGCAGATACAGCCAGCCTGCGGGGTCTGCGGAGGGTACGTGTTGCAGCAGCGTGCGCAGGGAATGCAAAGGGGGAAGGTGCATGCGGTGGCGTTCCGGATTCTGGATGGACAGGGTGATGCGAGGGGGGCGTCATGCCATGCGGGCCAAGCCCTGCAACACGCCGATGTAGCGCGCTGGCTGCAGTTCGTGGAAGTCGATGGCGAGTGCGTATTTCGCCGGACAGTGCGGGCAATCCACCGTGCAGAAGCTGGCATGTCTTCCGTTCGGAAAGCGCGCATCGGGAAAGCGTCCCGTCCCATCCTGGTGCATTCGACAACCGAACGCTCCGGCGATTGCGGCCCGGGTCTTCTCTGGCAATCCTTCCCACCAGACCGCACCAGCGGACAGGCAGGTCAAGGCGTTCTGCGCGATCGCGCTGCCGCACGTGCGGCAATCGAAGCGGATGCATGCGTGTTCTTCATCCGTTCCGTCATGGAACGGCGGCCTGGTGTTCGAATAGGTGAGGACGGGCGGCTGCACGGCTACGGCGCGTCCGGTTCGAGCATCCGGTCGGCCAGCAGCAGCCTGGAATGCTGGACGAGCTGGGGAGAGGGGCGGGCGGGGTCGTGCGGCTTGGTCAGCGCGCGAATGTTCCGGAATACCTGCACCGGGGTCATGATCAGGCCCCACGGGAAGCCCCACCAGCCCAGCGCCAGGCTTCCGATCGCCGACAGGGACTGTTTCCTGATCCCGCATCGCCGGCATGCGACCTGGCTGGCGCTGGACCAGCGGGTCATGAAGATGGCCGACCACACCTCATACGAGGTGCGCACGTCGATGGGGCCGGGGCCCGTGCACTTCGGGCATTTCCCCGCATGGATCTGCGCGGCCAGCCGTTGCGCGTCCTCCGCAGCCACGTTTTTCGCGGCAAGCGCCACGCGGCCGTTGGCGGCGCATTTGTCGCTGCAAAAGCGCATGCCCGCATATTCCCGTCCGCCGAACAGGATGGTTGTTCCGCATGATTCGCACGATTTCATGGATGCCTCGGCTTGAGCGAATTGTCAGGCATTAGGGCCCGAGCCAGTGCCGCCCATCGTTGCCCTGATCCAGTCCAGGTAATAGGACACCCGAACCTGATGGCTTTGCTGCCCGTAGAACCCCGGGGGCGATGTGCTGAGTCTGCCGCGGGCCAAGCCTAGTAGTTCCCAGTGCCCATTGCTGTGGAGAAGGACAGGCCCGCCGCTGTCTCCGTTGCCAAGCATGCCCTCCAGCGGCAGGGCAGTGCTTTCGTTGTCGAAGGTGTAAACGAGGGCTCGCTCCTCGACAGCGGAGATGACGTTCTCCGCCCTGCGTAGCCGAGTACGGTTGGCTCCATCAATCTGTCCTGTTTTGCCGTTGCCAGTGGCGCCCTTGCCGAAGAGCACCACTGTTTTTCCAAGCTCCGCATGCCCCTCATACAGGGCGATAGGCGTGACGTTGGTAACGGGCTTGGCGAGCTTGATGAGGGCGATATCGTCCAGACCGGCGAGAAAGCGGATAGCGCCTTCGGGGTCATGTGCCGCCAATCCGTCAGGAAGTCGCTTGTAGCCAGGGTGCACCAGAACCTCCTCGACTTCGAGGCAGTCACCGTTGAGCATGACTTCCGCAATGGGGTGCCACTGGGTTGCATGAGCGGCAGTAAGCACCCATTGCGGTGCAATCAATACCCCATGGCCCTCATGTGGGAGGTCTACAAGAGCGGGCAGCGCGGCAGCCGGCGCGAGATATGCAGAATCGGGCACGTCGTGCCGGACGACGATTGCGCTTGCCATGGCGGAGGCCAGCAGCAGCGGAATGATCACAAGATGTTTCATGTGTCTCCTGAGAAGGCGTGACGCCTGAATTAGGCCGCACCGCGAAGCCGCGTCGGCTTGAATGAATTGTTAGTCGTCACTTCTGCAGGCGCAGGTCATGCTGACCGCATTGGCATCCGCGCGCCGCATGGCCTCGTCACCGCGCGGCGGGTTGGTCATGGAGCCGCAGCAGTTCCATCGCCGCCTCGCGGGTGGCAGTGATTGCGGCCTCGTTTCCCGTGTTGGTCAGGACTGCAACCGCAATGTCCCGCTCCGGCAGCATGATCACGCGGGAAAAGAACGCCTTCGTGGCGCCCGTGAACCAGTGCGCTTCCATTCCGTCGAATTCGCGCAGGAACCACCCCATTGCGTATTCATCGGGGCCGTCGTGCAGGGGCGGGATCGAACCGGCATGCAGGTGCCGTATGGACGATGCCTTGAGCAGCCCGTCACGATCCGCAAGCCCTGCAAGGTGGAGCTTGAGGAACGTTGCGTAATCGGCAAGTGACAGCGAGTAATCGCCCGCCGGCTCGAAGATGACGCTCAGTGCCCAGCCGTCCCCGGGGGGCTGTGGCTCGACGACATTCTGGTGGGATGCCATGCCGAAGAATGCGGGCTTCGCCGTGTGCCCCCACGGTTGCGGGCTGTCGTCGCGTGCAGGCAAGCCGTGCGTCAGGTGGATTCCCAGGGGCCGTGCCAGCCTGCTCTCGACCAGCGAGTCCCACGCCTCTCCGGTGGCGGCTTCGGCCATCGCGGCGGCAACGGGATAGCCCGCGTTCGAGTACTCCAGCTTGGCTCCCGGCGTGACGTACGGCCGTTGTTGCAGGAGCCAGACGCTGAACGCGCGGCGTTGGTCGCGCGCGGAGCCGGAACCCGCATGCGCCGTTGCCCCTTTTATTTCGGCGATCGAATCGTACTTCGGCGTGCCGCCCTGGTGCCGCAGCAGCTGTTCGATGGTGACGTTCCGATAGTACGGATGGATGGTCTTTGCGAGTTCCGGGAAGACGTCGACGGGCCGCGTAGTCCACGAAAGCGTTCCTTCTTCGACCAGTCGGGCGATCACGGTGGCGGTGATCGCCTTCCCCATGGAGCCAAGATGGAAGCGGTCGGTGGGTTCGACCTTTTCCGGTTTTCCTTGCCGCCGCAGGCCGGTCGCGGCCAAGTCGAGCGTCGTGTCCGAACGCACGACGACGGCGGCGAGCGCCGGCAGTTCATGCTGCTCGCGGAGCCGGATCAGCAGTGCTTCCGCTTGGTGCGCCTGGCTTCCGGGCGCTTCGGCAGCCGGGTGAACGGACGCGTTCTCGGCATAGCGCACATCTGCGTTTCCGACTTTTTCCGGGCGGAGGCCATGAGCGGAAAAGTCGGACGCCGACCGCGAGATCAAGGCGTCCCGCCTGGCTTGAAGAGAGTCCCCGTTCTCGTGAGCCTGGGCCATGATGGCAGCGCCCAGGAACACGGTACATGCGATATTGCTGATCGCTTTGAAAGTGGACATTCTCACGCTTCCACCGGCGGCAGTCCGCGCCGGGCACGGCCTTCGTTGTACAGGACGTGCCGGTAGTCGTTGGGGCAGGCGAAGCCTTCGGTCGTATCCCAGATGTCCTCCCATTCGTCCGCAACCGCGAGTCCGGCGGCGACAAGCACGGCGCGCACTTCGGCGAAGTCGTCTTCGTCGCGGGACGCGGCGATGTAGTTGCCGACGTTGCCGGCCACCAGCGCGTACTGGCCTTCGCTGTCGAGCCGCACGACCGGCGCGGTCGCCAGCGGGATGCCGTCGGGCCCGCGCCACAGGCCGACGAAGCCTTCGACATCCTGGCCGAACCACGCGATCAGCGCGTTGGTCGCCTGCATCGCTTCGAAGTTGCCCCTGGTGTCCGGATCGGCGCGATCTGCGTCGGTCAGGTAGGCGGTGCTGGAAGGCTCTTCCCACCGTGGGTCCTCGACCAGCGTCAGTTGCAACGGGGCGATCACGTCCTGCAGGCAGGCGAAGTGTTCGCGCAGCAAATCGAGTTCGGCATTTTGCACGATGGTTGGATTCCTGGCTGGTCTGTGTGAGGAACGGGATTTCGCATGCGCCGCGCTCATCCGGCGAGCGATGAGCGGATCGGGTGGCTAAGACCGTTACTCTCTCCGACCTCATGCCGCGCATGTGCATCCGCCATGACCAATTCGCCCGTACGTCCATCTGCTCGCCGCCTCTGGATCGCCGTCGCCATCGCGAGCCTGATCCTGCTGGCCAGCCATGCACTGGAATGGTCGCTGCTGGACTGGCTGACGCCGTTCCTGCTGGGGCCGTGGTTCGTGCTGGTTTGGGTGCTGATGCTGGGCGTTTTCGCAGCGGCGCTGGTTCACGCCTGGCGGCGGTCATGGCTGGCGTGGCTGCCGGCGCTGGCCTGCGTCGCGGCGATGGCATTCGCCTGGTCGGCGCCGTTCGCGCGCTGGTGGCTGTGGGCCGATTTCCACGGCCGGCTGGCAGCGCGCGAAGCGGTGATCGCGCGCGTGCGGGCCGGGGCGCTGGTGCCGAACGTCGCCCACGCCCGCGACCTGATCGCCCTGCGTGACGGGCCGCAGGTGTCGGCCGGCGGCAACGAGGTGGTGGTCGAACGCCATTCCGGCAAGACCTATCTGCTGTTCTATACCGAACGCGGCCTGCTCGACCGTTATGCCGGTTACCTGTGGGTCGAAGGCGATGCCGACCCGCAGGCGTTCGAAGCCGGCGTGCGCAGCGCCGCGCGCATCGAAGGCATGAGCGATTCTGACGGCGAAGGCCGTTGGTACTACATCAGCAATCGATAATGAAGCGCCGATGCCCGACATCCGAACCCACCAGCCCCTGCGCCGTCGCCAGCCTCGTTGGCGCAGGCTGGGATCGTTCGCCGCGCTGTGCCTGCTGTTGCCCTGGCGCATGCTGATGGCCGGCGACTGGCAACCCCTGGTGCAACTGGCATGCCCCGACGGGCCATTGCTGATCGACGCGCGGCCGTACAACCACAACACGGCCGGCGGCATGTCGCTGGAACTGCGCTACCGCTATCGCGGGCAGGCGCTGGAGGCGATCCGCTACGAACGCTTCTACGCCAACCTGGATCGCTACCGCCTGCGCGACCCGGCGCGCAGCTACAACTTCGGCCTCGACCTTGACACCCAAGGCCTGCTTGGCTCCAGCGCCAACGAACATGGCGACACCCTCTACCTGCCGCCGTCGCGCGCCGATGGCGCCGAAGCGCGCCGGCTGGCCGATTGCATCGCCGACCACCGCGCCCTGCTGCACGCGCGCCTGCACGACACCGTCATCGCCAGCCGCAGCCTGCTGGGCCTGATGCGCAATACCACGACGCCGGGCCTGGACGGCATCGCCCGCCTGATCCACGCCGAATCGCCGTTCCTCGGCATCTACCAGCACACCCACCTGCTGGTGGTGCTGCGCGACGGCCGGGTGATGGCGCATACCAGTTCCACTGCGAACAATCCCGCCGATGCGGTGCAGATCGGCCGCGTCGAACAGGTCGGCAGGGGCCGCCCGACGCTGCGCCTGCAGGCCCGCTACCGATTGCGCGGAGAACTGGAAGAGGCCCGCTACCTGCTCCGGTGGCCGCACCATCGCAGCGGCCGTGCCTTGCAGGACGACTACCGCATCGAACTGGAACCCGCGCCATGAGCAGCGACGACGAAGACCCCATCAAATGCGAAGTGCGGGCCATCACCCTGCGCTACTTGGAGCGCGCCACGCCGGCGCAATGGCATATTTCCGCCGCGCGCTCCAACTATGACGGCAACCGCCATGCGCTGCGCCACCTTTTTCCGCCGGCGATCTTGCGATGTCATTGAATGCCGCCATCGCGCAGTGCCTCTTCTCAGGCATCGGCGTCGTGTTGCTTGGCGCATTCGCCGCACCCGCGCAGGCGCTGTGCGTGGACGGCCGCGTGCCGACGCGGGCGCAGGAAGTCGCCGCCTCGTCCGGCGTGCTGCTGGCGCGCGTGCTGCACGCAACGCCGCTGCACGAGGATGCGGGCGACCCGGACGGCATCAGCGCCGTCCGCTACCGGGTCGAGCGCATGCGCACGCTGCGCGGAACGCCGCCCGAAGCGTTCGACCTGTACAGCGACAACACCAGCGCGCGCTTTCCGATGGAAGCCAGTGGCCGCTATCTGCTGTATCTCCGGCGCGACCGCGCCGGGCGTTACTACGTCGATGCCTGCGGGCATTCGCGTCGGCTTCCGGCGAAGGAAACGCCATCGGCCGAGAAATCCTGAGCCCGCCATCGTTGCCAGAGCCAAGGAACCTGCAATGCTCATCGACGGAATATTCTTCCCGTGCCTGTCGCCGGATCGCGGCCGTGCGGATGCCGCGTGCGGGCTGCGGGTGCACGCGGCGGAGCCGATGGACGCTGCACCTGACGACCGGGCGGCAGTGTTCGCGATCCTGGAATCCTGAAGACGCCGACGGAGACAACGCATGGGAATGTTCGACCGATACCTGGATTGTCCGCTCTTCGGCAGGCTCGCCGCGCAGGGGCAGGGCAGCACCTGGGAGGGGACGATCGACCTGTCGCACCTGGGCGCGGGCTTCGACCTGCGCGTGCACGGACGGCGCGAGGGACCGATGCCGGAACAGGTCGCCGCGTTCGAACGCCTGGTGGCCAATGGTGGCCACATCCGCGAGCAGGCCACACCGGCGCTGGTCGCCTACCTGCTGGAGTGCGACGTAGTGCCGGAGGAGGTCGCGCTGTGCGCTGCCAATCTTTGGTCGCATTTGCAGCCGTGCTGGATCGAGGTGCATGGCGGCGCCGAGACAGGCGCCTGCACGATCAACTACGAGATTCCGTGGGGCAGCGCCTGCGTGGGCATCGACGTGATCGACGGTCGGCTCGACGATGTCCATTCGGAAGGCTGAGCGATGACCCTTTCCGTCGCGGAAATCGACATCGTCGAAGTGCAAGCCGGCGACGGCGATGGCCTGCTATGGCTCAGCCTGGGCTTCGTGTCCGCGCACGATCCACTCGACGTGCTGCACATCGCCTGCGGCCAGCGGCCGACGGGCGATGTCGGCTGCGACGCGCTCTACCTGGAGCGCACCGACCAGGACTTGGCGTGCGGCGGGGGGGTGTGCGGATTGCGGATCGGCGCGTCGGATCTGGGCCTTGCGCTGTCGCCCGCGGGCGCGCAGGCGTTGGCACTACCCGGGCGCATCCGCTTCACCTTCCGTGCGCAGCCGGGCCTGCATGGGCAGGCGGCGGCGCAGCTCGCGCGCATGGCCGCGGCCGGGCAGGCGTGCATCGTGGTCGACGAGGGCAGGGAAGATGCCGACGGAAACTGATGTGCTGGCTGCCGCCGGTTTCGAACCGCTGGTGCACACGCTGACCCTGCGCGCGCTGGACGCCGCGCGCGCGGCCTGGCCCGCACAGCCGCGCATCGCCGGCTTCGCCTACAACTGCAGTTCCGCCTGCGGTTTCCTGCACGTCAGCCTGACGTTTTTGCCGGAGCGTGCGGCGATGGAACCGTCGGACTGGGAGCACGAGGTGGTCGACGCCGAACTGCCGGCACTGGTCGACCTGTGGCGCCAGTGCTACGAACCGCTGCGCGTCCGCTACGAAGCCGCACGCGTCGCGCAGCCTGCGCTCGCCGACGTCTTCCTCGACCGATTGCGCCGCGTGCTGGCGGAGCTGGATCGCGAAGGCGCGTTCGCCACGTATCCCGGCATCCGCCTGCTGGTGACCGAGGTCGATGCCGATACCGAGGCGGAGCAGGCGGCGCTGGCGCGCGTGCGTGCGCAGGTCGCGGCCGAGGATGGCGCATGAGCGCGCCCATGCCGCCGTTCACCGGCTTCGACCTGTCCGGCTTCTGGCAGGACAGCGACTACGCGCGCAAGGAATACATCGAAGCGCCGCCCGGCGCCGACATGATTGCCCGCGTGGAAGCCAAGCTCGGCTACCGGCTGCCGGCCAGCTACGTCGCGTTGATGCGCAGCCAGAACGGCGGCATTCCGAGGCGGAACTGCTTTCCCGCCGCCGACATCGGCTGGGCCGAGGACCACGTGAAGATCAGATCCTTCAAGGGCATCGGCGAGTGCAAACTGTGGAGCCTGTGCGGCGGCCTCGGCAGCCGCCACAAGATCGACAACTGGGAATATCCGGACATCGGCACCTACTTCGGCGACTGCCCGACCGCCGGCCACCAGATGTTCGCGCTCGACTATCGCGACTGCGGCCGCGATGGCGAGCCGGCGGTGGTCTACGTGAACCAGGAACGCGATTATCGCATCACGCGCCTGGCCGACGACTTCGAGACCTTCGTGTGCGGCCTGCTGCCGGAGTCGGTCTTTTATGCGGAAGATCCGGAGATCGTCAGGCAGGACGCCCTCGCGGACGTGCGCGGGGCACCGTTCGGTTCGCGCCTGCGGAAGCTTTGCGAGCAATGGCCCGATCCGCGCATGCCCGCTGCCATCCGCCGCGTGGCCGAAGCCATCGTGGAGGACAAAGGGTTTTTCGCGTTGGACGCGGACGCGAACTCGCAGCTGATGTACGCCGTACAGTTGTTGCTGCTCAGCCACGTTCGCCCGGTTCGGTCGGCGGAAGGCTTCATGCAGTCCTACCCCGGCGTCATCGCGATGGTGGGTGGCGGGGACTTCGGCACCGGTCGCTGGGCGTCGGCGTTCGTGGAAGAGTGGTTCCGCGCCTGCGCTACCGCGGGGCAACTGGTGCAGCAAGACGATGGCTGGCGTTTCAGCGGGGAACATCGGGCTGCGGTGTTGCGGACCCTGTTCGGCGACCAGGCGGTGGACGCATGACCGGAATGGAAGTGCGCGACCCAGTGGAACAGGCCCTGGCATGCGGGTACGACGGCATGTGCGCCGTCATCGCCCGCTTCGCAACCGCTGGCGAGTTGGATCGTTTCGGCCGCTGCTACAACGCTAACGACGGATTCGAGCCGCTGCGCTGCGTGATATGCCATCCCGAATGCGACGCGGGCACGGCGCTCTTCATCTATTGGCAGTTCCACGAATTGCTGGACGATCCGACGATCCGGGCCGCCATGGAATTCGAGCCCGTCCGCTGGAATGCGCATGCGCTGCTGGCGCAGATCGAACGACGCTATCCCGGCGGCTTCCGCCACCACGGCATCGCCCGCGATCCGATGGCGGACTGCGCGAAGACATTCGGTCCTGCCTATGTCGAAGGCATCCGTGCAAGGCATGCCGGCTCGCCGCTGATGGAACACATGGCCCTCCTTTCCGGCGCGAACGGAGATTGCGCATGAGCCCGCTCCTGCGTCCCGCTCCGCTCTTGGCGCTGCTCCTGGCAGTGGGTCTGTCGGGCAACGCCCGTACAGCCGATCCGGCGTCGCTCCACGTCGCCGCCTGCGGCCTGGAGTTCGACCTGCCCGCCGGCTACAGGATCACCCGCCCCAAACGCGAGGAAGACCCGCGCGATGGCAGGCAATGCGCCTTCGACATCATACCCGCCCGGTACGTGCCGCCCCTGCGCGGCGAATGCAAGGACGAGGAAGACGGCGGGCAGCCGCCCTTCGACGTGTGCGATTGGATGATCGACGACGGCCCGGAATATCCCGCCGTGCAGGTGGCGCGCACGCGGATCGGCGGCCGGCCGTTGCTGGATCGGTTCCAACCGGATACGTACCGGCTGCAACAGGACAGCCGCTGGATGGTGGTGAACGCGCAGGCCGGCGATCAACCTGCCGAGGCCTCCACCTATTGCGGCAAGCCTGCCTGGAAAGGCGAAACCATCGTGCGCATGTATTGGTATCGCTCGCGTACAAGCGCGTTCAACGGCATCTATGCGGGTTCGGGCGGCGCCGACATGACGCTGGTGCAATTTGCGCCCGATCTGTTCGTGCAATTGCGGAACCCGCCCATTGACGATGCGGGTGCATTCTCGACGTTCTGCGCCAGCCTGCGTCTTGGCGCGCGCACGCAGGATCTGCCATGACTGCAAGGCACGCGATGACGCAATGAATGTCACCGACCACATCCATGCGTCGACCGCACGTCTGCACCGGCTCGCGCTACGCGACGAAGACGTCGAAGTGGCCTGGGCAGGCGCCAGCACCGAACAGGCCCTGGCCGCGCTCGAACACGCCTCCGGTGGTGCTGTCCTATCGCGGTTCGCGAGGCGGGCATGTCGACCGCATCGCGCTGGGCTTCATCGATTTCCAGGGGGAATACCTCACGCCGTGTTTCGACAGTGGATACGCGACGTTGTGACGTGCGTTTCCGATGAAGCATGCAACTGGTTGTCGCCACCTGCCGAGAGGCGAAGCAAGGAGGCCGGCGCATGACCGGTTTCGCGGATCTATACGCTCAACTCCCGCAATTCCGAGCCGACTACGCGCCGCCGTGGGGCCTGCCGACACCTGCGGACTTCCAGCGCATCCACACCACGAGCAGGCTGTGCTATCCCGCTGCATTCATCGAGTTCCAGACCGCATGGGCACGGCGGCTGCCCGTGTTCGCGCAGGAGTTCCGATGGGCCAATCCCGGCCTGGAACCCTATGCCAGCCTGGACAGCCTGATCGAGGACGCGCAGGCGCTGGGGCTGGCCGGCTTCGCGCCGTTCGCCGACGACAACGGCGACCTGATCGGTTTCCTGACCGATCATCCGCAACGCGCCATGGACGCTCCGGTCGCGCGCTACGAGCTTGCGTACGGCACGTTCGATGTCGAGGCCGGGAGCTTCATCGACTGGTTGCGCGGACACTATCTGGAGCATGCACGGATGATCGGAAGAGGCGAGGGGTGATGGATGCATTGGCGGGCTACGAAGCGCTGGCGCAACGGGTCGGCATCGCGCTGCCCGCTGCGTTGCGGCGCCTGCTCGCCGCCGGACGCACCGAGTACGGCCCGGACTGGGCCGCGCACTCGCACGAGCGCTGTCTGCACGATCCGCCCGCCCTGATCGCTTGCGGCGATTTCGAATGGATCGGCGCCGATGCCAGCGCGTGCGATATCGAGGAATGGCTGCGCCCGGATTGCCAGCACGGCCTGCGTTTGCTGCCGTTCGCCGAGGACGGCGGCGGCGATGTCTGGTGCCTGTTGGCGCGACCTGATGCCGAGCCGCAGGTGTTGCGCTTGCCGCATGCTGGCGGGCCTTGCACGGAAGCGCATGCCAGCTTCGCCGACTTCGCCTGCGCCATGCTGTTGCGCGCGCTGGGCGGCGAGTACGTCCCTTCGGATGGTTCGAGCCCTGGAGACATCGTGCGCATCGTGCGTCTGGATGTCGAACACACCGCCGCCGCGCTGGATTGCGCCGCTGGCGCAAGGCTGCGGACATTGGTCGCGAGCGAGCCAGTCCTGGGCACGGACGGCGTGCCGCGCTGGCTTTCGCCGCAGGCTTTGCACGACGAACGACGGCGCCTGCCGCAGGCCGCGCCGCCAGTCCAATCCATCCTCCCGAGTTGGCAATGCGAAGCGTTGGTTGCGCGACGGCCGGCAAGATTCGGTGCGGCAGGTCCGCCCACTGCCGCCGACCTCAACTTGCTGCGCACCCGATTGCTCGATGCGGGCATCGATGCCGGGCGCGCGGACGACTCCCTGCGCGCGCTGGCCGCCGGCGATGCGCGCGTGCTGATGCAGGAACTGCTGCTGCGCGGCCTGTGGGCCGACGTGGTGGACGAAACCCAGCCGGAGCCGCAGTGGATCGCGCGCTGGCGGCAAGTGGGGCCGAGCGGTTTTCCGTTCATCGACCTGCCGGCGCTGGAGCGCCTGCTGGCGGCCGGCGTCGATCCGCACGACCTGACTGCCGTGGTGCGTTCGGCGCAGGTGCTGATGGCCGCCAATATCGCGCAACTGCTCGACACGCCGACCCTGGGCCTGGGCTGGGACCTGCCCGAATCGGTGACGCCGCAACTGCATTGCGCCATGGAAGGCGGCGAAGCGCATGAGCGCATGCCCGTGCTGTATCCATGTTTCGCCGCGCGCGATCCCGCGCGTCGCCATGGCGCCCCGTGTTCGCTGGTGCCGCGGCGCTGGGCCGCGTTGCCGCCGGCCACTCGCGATGCGCTGAACGAATCCCTGCGCCGGGGCAGCAGGGCGCAGGCCGCCGCGATATGGAATCGCGCGGTCGGCGGCGAACTGCGCGATGCGCTGGAGGCGGTCGAGGAATTGCGCCGATGGCCGGAGCGCGACGCATGAGCCTGCACGCCGTCCTGCTTTCGGCAGGTGTCCTGGCGGGCCAGCTTGCCGCTGCCAACGCCTTCGCCGACGCGGCTGCCGACCGAGCCTGCGCGCGACTGGTCGAAGCTGTGCAGGTCCGCCAACTGGCCGGCCCGGACAAACGCGGCGCATACCGATGCCAGCTTCAGGACCAGATCCCCACCCTGTTCGTGTTCGCATTGCGCTGGCATGGCGATGGCCTGCCGGCGGTGGGCAGCAACCTGGTCGGCTACTACCTGGTGGATGCCGTCGGCGGCGACATCCACGAATGGAACATGGGCGAGGGGCAGCGCGGCGAATTGCTGGCCGCGCCGCCAGTCGGCAAGTGCCGGCGCAAAAGTGCGGCATCGCCCGAACGTCCATCCTCCCGCCGGCAAGGACACTGCAAGCCATGAATGCCGCCGAATACGGCATCCATTGCGCGGCCAGCGATGAAAGGACGCTGATCGCCAACGTCAACCGGTTCCTGGCTGCCCGGGGCTATCGCAAGCTGTACAAGCGCGAGCCCACCGGTCTGCGCGATCCGGACAATCCGGGCGCGCAGCCGCGCTACAGCCATTACTACTGCCAATTCCTGAAGCAGCATCCAGGCTGGTATTTCGACCTGTACCCCAATGTGGATCTGGACGGGCGCGCACGTTTCCACGCGCATCCGCAAGCGGGCTGGACCTTGTTCGCCAACAAGGTGTCGCCGCAATGGAACACCGTCGAGGATGACGCTCGGCTGGATGGCTTTTTTGCGCCTTGCTTGACGCGTCGGGTTTCCCGATCAGCGTGTTGCATGCCTATACCGAAGGCGAGAGCCGGCGTTGATGGCCTTCGACATCGAACAGGACGGGCTGCACCTGGCCGATAGCCCGCACCTGCATCGCGCGCTGCGCCTGCCGATGCGCAGCGTCGAGGGGTGCGTCGCGTCGCCTTCTGCTTTACCCTTGCTCCGGGCTGCCCGACTCCCCGTTGCGCGCCGCCACCACCGCCGTCGCGGTCATGTCGCCGGTGACGTTGCCGACCGTCGCCAACACGTCGGGGATCGCGTCCACCGCCATCAGCACCGGCAGCGGCGCGATCGGCAGGCCCATCGCCGAGGTGACCGGCAGGTTGGTGGCGAGGAAGATCGCCTGCCCGGGCAGGCCCACCGAGCCCATGCTGACTAGCACCGACAGCGCCACGCCCGTCGCCAGCTGCGCGGCGGTCAGGTCCACGCCCAGCGCCCAGGCGACGAAGCAGGCGGTGGCGATGTACTGGATCGGCGAGGTGATGCGGAACAGCGACACCGCCATCGGCAGCACCAGCCCGGACACGCGGGCGGGGATGCCGAGCCGGTTCTGCGCGCTGTCCAGCATCGCCGGCAGCGTCGCCAGCGAGGACTGCGTGCTGGCGGCCACCGCCTGCACCGGCACCAGCCCGGCCATGAAGTGGCGGAACCGGCGCTTGCCGACGGTGACGGCCACGGCGACCAGCAGCACCACCGCCAGCACGTACAGCGCGCACTCCAGCAGGATGTAGATGCCCAGCGCCTGCAGCATGCCGAGGCCGGCGCGCGCGGTCAGCGCCAGCACCAGCGCGAAGATGCCGACCGGCGCGGCCCACAGCACCCAGTGCACGATCACGATCATCGCGTCGCTGACCGCCTTGAGCAGGCCGACCACCTGCGCGCGCGGTTCCGGCGCGAGGCGGGTCAGGGCGAAGCCGAAGAACAGCGCGAAGGTCACCAGCGGCAGCATCGCCGAGGCAGCGGCGGCGGCGAACGCATTGCTGGGGACGATGGCGATCAGCGCGTCGGCCCATCCGCCAGAGGGTGCGGCGATGTCCTGCGCATGGCCGCGCAGCGCGGCGGCGACGGCGGGATCGGGCTGCAGCATCGACAGCGCCAGCGGCGCCAGCACGGCGGTCATCGCGGCGGCGGCGGCGAGCAGGATCACGAAGCTGACGATCGCCTGCTGGGCGACGCGCCCGGAATGCGCGGCGTCGCTGGCCTGGTTGATGCCGACCACCACCAGCGCGAATACCAAGGGCACCACGGTCATCTGCAAAGCGTTGAGCCAGAGCTTGCCGAACGGCTCGACGATGGCGGCGATGCGCAGGCCGAGATCGGGCGCCTGCCACGCCAGCAGGATGCCGAGGACGATGCCGGCGATGAGGCCGGTGAGGACGCGCGCGGTCTGGCTCACGGGCTGCCCTCCGAGCCGGTGATCTCCGGCAGCTTCCAGTCACGTTTCAGCGCGGCGTACTGGGCGTTCGGCAGCAGCACGAACACCGGCTTGCGGTGCGCGTCCAGCCACGCCAGCAGCGCGTCCATGCTGTCCGGCGCCATTGCGGTGCAGCCGGCCGTGGTTTCGCCGGGGGCTTTCCACAGGTGGGCGAAGATGCAGCTGCCGCCCTGACGCGCCGCGCCGTCGGCGTTGTGTTCGATCACGAAGCCCTCGCGGTAGCGCTGGTCGCCGTCGGCATGAAGGTCGCGGCGCATCGGCTCGCTGGACTGATCGAGGTAGGGCGCCTTCACCGTGCTGCGGTCGATGATCTTGTTGTAATAGTTCGATGCCGGCACGTCGATGCACCAGTCGTTGGTGGTCATCGCCTGGTAGCGCAGGCCGGTCTTCGCGTGATCCGCGTAACCGAATGCGGTGCCGATGGCGAACACGCCGGCCGGCGCCTTGCCGTCGCCCTCGCGCTTGACCGGGCCGTCGCCGCGCTGCGGGTTGAGGCCGAGGCCCCAGCCGCTGCCGTTGCGGCCCAGCGTCACCGGCACCGCGTCGCCGACCTGCTTCCAGCCGTCGCTCTCGCGCTCGAAGCGGCGCAGTTCGCCGCCGGTGGCGTCCCAGTCGGCGGAGGTGACCAGCACCAGCTGCTGCGCCTTCGCCCAATGCTCGGCGTCGGCGGAAGGCAGGGCAGTGCGATGGGCGCAGGCGGCGAGCGGCAGCGCGAGCAGCAGGGCGGCGATCCGGCGGAGAGGCATGGGGCGGGTTCCGGGAACAAGGTGGCAAGGATGCATCAAGTCGCGGTGACTTACTCCTCCCCTTTGCGCGTAGCGCAAGGGGGAGGTTGGGAGGGAGTGCTTTTTGCAGTCAGCCGCGAAAAGCACCCCTCCCCAACCCTCCCCTTCGCCTGCGGCGAAAGGGAGGGGACTTCACGGCTCCAGCAGCGGCTGGATGCGCTCCAGCGTCTGTTGCAGGCGCGCGCGGCGGCCGCCGTCGGCGTCGAACAGGCGGATGAACAGGCGATCCAGCAGATGCTGCAGCGCCGAGTGGTAGAGGAGGGGTTCGATGTGCGTGCGCTCGTCGTGCGCGGACACCAGCAGCGCCAGGTCGGCCAGCGCGCGCAGCGCGTTCGCGCTGTGGCGGGTGATGGTCACCACCGTGCCGCGCTGGCTGCGCATGTGCCGCGCCAACTGGCACAGCGCCGGTTGCAGGCCGTGTTCGGAGAACGCCAGCAGCACGTCGTCGGGCTTGGCCGCGGACAGGCTGGCGGTCATGTGTGCGGCGTCGAAGTTGTGCACGGTGAGGATGCCGAGCTGGGCCAGCCGCAGCGCGAGCGCGCGCGCGTGCAGGTCGTCCTCGCCCAGGCCGATGATGAACACCGTGCCGGCGCGGCCGATCGCCTCCGCCACCGCGGTCAGCGTGCCCGGCGGGTTGATCAGGCGGGTGGCTTCCTCGGCCTCCGACTTGCGCAGCCACAGGCCATAGCCCTGCGCGGTGGCGGCGGGCACGTCCTCCGGCGACGGCAGCGTGCCGCCGTTGCTGTCGGCGCGGATCACCGCCTCGTTGATCGCCAGCTTCAGGTCGGGGTAGCCCTTGAAGCCCAGCTTCTGGCAGAACTTGACCACGCTGGACTGGCTGATGCCCAGCGCGTTGGCGAGCTGCTGCGAGGAGTAGTCGCGCAGCAGCTGCGCGTTCTCGACGATGAAGTCAGCGATGCGGCGCTCGATCGCCGACATCCGGTCGCGTTCGGAGCGCAGCTTGACCAGCGCCGTCATCGCGCGCCTCAGGCGGCCAGGTCGTTCGCGGGCGCGAGGCCCTCGATGCTGCGGATGCCAAGCCCGGGTGCGTCGGTCACGCTGATCTCCGATTCGTTGAAGTTCACGCCGCTGGCGACCGGGTCGAAGCGGCACAGCGACGGCCCGTCCAGGTCCACCTTGCTGATCACGTCCGACTTCGCCACCGCCAAGTGCACGGCGGCGGCCACCCCGATACTGGATTCCAGCATGCAGCCGATCATGCAGTCGATCCCGTACAGGCTGCAAATGTCGGCGATCTTCACCGCGTTGGAGATGCCGCCGGTCTTCATCAGTTTGATATTGACGATGTCGGCGGCGCGCATGCGGATCAGCTCCACCACCTCGCGCGGGCCGAACACGCTCTCGTCGGCCATCACCGGCGTGTGCACGCGCTCGGTGACGTAGCGCAGGCCGGCGAGGTCGTGCGCCTTCACCGGCTGCTCCACCAGTTCCAGCTTCACCCCCGCGTCCTCCAGCGTTTGCAGCGCATACACCGCCTGCTTCGCCGTCCAGCCCTGGTTGGCGTCCAGGCGCAGCAGCGCGCGGCCTTCGACCGCCGCGTGGATCGCCTTGGTGCGCTCGATGTCGAGGCCGATGTCCTTGCCCACCTTGATCTTCAGCGACTCGAAGCCGCGCTCCACCGCCGCCAGCGAGTCGGCCACCATCTTGTCGATGTAGTCCACGCTGATGGTGATGTCGGTGGTGATGGCCGGGTCGCCGCCTCCCAGCAGCTTGTACAGCGGTGCGCCGTAGAGCTGGCCCCACAGGTCGTACAGGGCGATCTCCACCGCCGCCTTGGCGCTGGTATTCTTCTCCATCGCGCCCTGCACCAGGTGGGTGAGGTGGTTGAGGTTGGCGATCTCCTGGCCCATCAGCCGCGGCGCGATGTACTGGCGCACCGCCTCGACGATGGAGCCGTGGGTGTCGCCGGTGATGACCGCGGTGGCGGGTGCGCTGCCGTAGCCGACGCGGCCGCTGTCGGTGTGCACCATCACCACCACGTCCTCGACCTGTTCCACGCTGCGCAGCGCGGTCTTGAACGGCGTCTTCAGCGGCACGCGCAGCATGCCGAAGCGGATGTCGGTGATCTTCATTATTGGGCTACCCGCACGATGTTGGTGATGCGATCCACGTAGTCGTGGTCCTTGCCGAAGCGCAGCGGCAGCAGCGGCGTGACCGAGACGCCGTTGAGGTGCATCGAGCGCATCGCGCCGTCCTTGTCGAGATAGCTGCCGCCGTTGGTGTCGTGGATCACGTAGGGCATGCCGCCGATGTCGCCGATGTACATCATCACGTGGCCGGGGATGTAGATCAGGTCGCCGACCTGCATCGCCTTGACCGCCGCCATGCGCTTGTCGCGCGCGTCGCCCGGCTCGAAGCCGGTGCGCGCGAACACCGGACTGACCGCCTGGTCGCCGGTGTTGCGCGGCATCTGCACGCCCATGCTGCGGTAGACGTCGGAGACGAAGCCGCTGCAGTCGCGGCCGTTGTACGAATGGCCCCAGCCGTAGCGTTCGCCGAGGAACTTGAACGCCTGGCGCAGGATGTTGGCGCGGGTCAGCGGCAAATAGTCCGCCGCGCTGTCGGCGTTCTTCTGCAACAGCGCGGGCGCGAAGGCGAGCGACCCGTCGGCGTTGCGCACCGGCAGGTCGAGTATCCACGAACTGTAGGGATGCTGGCCGTTGACCGGCTTGTCCAGCGCGGCGTCCGCCAGCGGCACGCGCGTGCCCATGTCCAGCTGCAGTTCGGACAGGCGCGGTTCCTCGCGGGCGAACACGGTGCGCGGCTTGGCGCCGGTGATCACGCGGTACGGCGCGCGCTGCGCGTAGGCCAGCACGGCGTCGCGGCCGCCTTCGGCGATGGCCTTCGCCTCCACCCATGCGGCGTAGCGCGCGCTGACCACGAACAGCCACTGGCCGTCGGCGCTGGCGTGCGCGATGGCGACCACATCGCCCGGGAACAGCGCGCTTTCCTGGAAGCGGTCGATGTCGCCGTCGTCGTCGCTGCTGAAGACGCGCAGCGACGACGGCATCGCGCGCAGCGCCGTTCGCTCCACCGTCATGCCGAAGCGGGTGGCTTGGCTTTCGGGAATCGCGGCCAGCGCGCGGTTGGCGACGATGGCGTCGAGCGTCGCCTTCGGCACCGGCTTGCCGGCTTCGTCCCACAGCGGTTTTGCGGGCGGCGAAGCAAGGTCTTCGATCCAGTCGGCAACCTGTTTGCGGAGTAGCGTCGCCGGCAGCGTGGCGAGGTCGTGCATCGACGCGTCTTCGCGCAGCAGGCGTGCGTTGCGGGCGTCGATGGCGTCGCGCGTCATCAGCGGCGCGTCCGGCGTCGAGATGCGGGCGATCCAGAAATCCGCCGACAGCTGGGCGTCCTCGATGCCGATGACGCCGCTTGCCGGGACTGCCAACGTGGCCGACGGCGGGGTGCGCGCCATGCCGGGCAGGGCGGCCAGGGCCAGCGCCAGGACCAGCACGCGCGCGGCCGGAAATGCGGGACGCGGGAATCGCGAGGATGTCATTCCGTCTCCTTCGGAAGGTCGCCCGCCGGCAGGCCGGCAGCGGCGTCTATTGTGCACTGCGGAATATGTGATTCGAGATTGTTATACGCCAAGAATAAATTATTGACCACACCTTTCCCGCGTGTTACACAGCCAGCACAGCCAGTGCCGATGTCGGACGAAGGGGCGGGATTCCCGCGCGGCGGCACCACAACCACAACATCGATCAGCGACCGGGGAGAGGTTATGAGCAGCACCCGCAACATGCGCAAGTCCGTACTCAGTATCGCCATGGGCGTCTGCCTGTCGTCGCTGGCGGTATCGCCCGCGTTCGCGCAGAGCGCAACGGGCGGCGTGGCGGGGCGTGCCAGTGCCGGCGACACGATCACCGTGACCAGCACGACCACCGGTCTGAGCCGCACGGCCACGGTCAACAAAGACGGCACCTACCGCATCGGCCAGCTGCCGCCGGGCAGCTACAACCTGACGGCGGGCAGCGGCGCGCCGGTGCCGTTCAACGTCGATCTTGGTACGACGACGACGGTCAACGTGAAGGGCGATAGTGGCACGACCAATCTGGAAACCGTGCAGGTGATCGGCAGCGGCGTGGTCAACCACGTCGATGTGCACTCCACCGAAACCTCCACGGTCATCGATCGCCAGGAACTGGCGCGCCTGCCGGTGGACCAGAGCATCGGATCGGTGGCGTTGCTTGCGCCGGGGGTCATCACAGGCAATTCGGTTTTCGGCGGCATTTCCTTTGGTGGTTCCTCCGTCGCGGAGAACCAGATCTACGTCAACGGACTGAACGTCACCGACTTCTATCGCCGCCAGGGCAATTCCAGCGCGCCCTTCGGCTTCTTCGACCAGTTCCAGGTGAAGACTGGCGGTTATTCGGTGGAGTTCGGGCGCAGCACCGGCGGCGTGGTCAACGCCTCGGTGCGCTCGGGTGGCAACGAGTTCCACGGCGGCATGGAGCTCACTTTCGAGCCTGCGGCCTTCAGCGCCAAGACCGATGACCACGTGTTCATGCATCCCAACGATCCGACGACCTATGTCCTTGGCAGTCACGACAGATCCAGTTTCACCAAAGCCAATATCTGGGCTTCCGGTCCGATCGTGAAGGACAGGTTGTTCTTTTTCGCGATGTACGAGCAGCGCGACTACAGTGCCGGCAACACCAACAATACTGGCGCGACCTGGACGGAAACCACGTCCAACAACGGGTTCTGGGGTACGCGGCTGGACTGGAACATCACCGATGACCATCAGTTGTCGCTGATGGCGTTTTCCGACAAGGGCGACTCGACCGCATCGGGTTACGGCTATACCTGGGACACGGCCGCGATCGGCGATTTCACGGGCGACAGCTACAGCGACTCCGGTGGCAGGAATTACACGCTGACCTATACCGGGCATTTCGGCGACAACTTCACCGCCAAGGCCATGTATGGCGAGAATGACCGCAACGGTTTCAACCGCTCGCAGCTGGACGAGTATTGCAACTCGGTAACGCTGGATAGCAAGTACGCGGGTGCGGGTGCATTGAAGGATTCGGTGCTTGGCTGCATCAGGCCCAGTTCGATTCTCCGGCAGCGGGACACGCGCAAGATCGGGCGGCTGGATTTCGAGTGGGCGCTGGGTGACCACTTGCTGCGCTTCGGCCTGGATCAGGAAAAACTGACGACTGACCAGAGTTCGTTCTATCCGGGGCCGGGCGGGGTTGCCTTGCAGGCGATGACGCGTGAAGCGGGTTCGGAAATCTGGGACACCTCCGGCGTGTACCTGACCGAGGACACCGATGTGATCCAGGCGCGTCGCAAGATCACCGGCGGCAACTTCGAGACCGTCAATAACGCCTATTACGTCGAAGACAACTGGAACGTCACCGACAGTTTCCTGCTGAACCTGGGCGTGCGCATTGACCGCTTCCAGAACAAGACCGTCGACGGCAACGCCTTCATCGATCTCAAGAACCTAGTTGCACCGCGCATGGGCTTCAGTTGGGACATGAAGGGCGACGGTACCACCAAGCTTTTCGGCAATCTCGGGCGTTACTACCTTCCGGTGGCAAGCATCATCAGCACTTCGTTCGCGGGCGGCATGATTGATGAGTACAGCTATTACCGGCTGAACGGCTGGGAGCAGAAAAGCAACCCGGTGACCGGCGCTGCCTACATGTCGCCGATTATCGGTGCGCAGATCGGCCCAACCGATACCCGGATGAATACCGGTGCGAGCGATCTGCGAAGCATGTTCCCTAAGGATCTGAAGGCCGTTTACCAGGATGAGGCCATCTTCGGCTACGAACGCGCCTTCAGCGAGAGCTGGTCGTGGGGCGTGAACGCGACCTATCGCCGGATGGAGCGCACCATCGAAGATACCCGCATCACCCATTCCGACTGCGCCAGCGGATTCGATTGGCCGATCATCAACCCCGGCGAGAAGAACACGCTTTGGTGCGAAGACACCGGGAACGGCCAGGGCGGCTGGGTCATGCTGGACTCCGCCAATGACGGCTACACCAAGACCAATGGCGACGTCATCGGCTACAAGCGCCCCAAGCGCGAATACAAGGCGGTGGAGTTCCAGCTGGATCGCGCCTGGGACGGCAAGTGGTCGTTCAACGCCAGCTATCTGTGGTCGAAGTCCACCGGCAACTTCGAGGGCCCTGTGAACTCGGATACCGGCTACAACGACACCGGCATGGTGCAGTACTACGACCACCCGGCAGTGAACGAGCGCTTCGGTGTCCTGTTCAACGACCACCGCCACCAGATCAAGTTGCGCGGCAGTTACAAGCTCAACGACATGTGGTCGTTCGGCTCTACCCTGACAGTGCTGTCCGGCGGGCCGATCACCGCCTATGGCACCTACTGGCCGGGGGACAACAGGGCTGCAGGCAGTTCCAGTGAGTCCAACGGCGGCGGCTCTGGATGGATCTGCGTGGAGAAATGCGCCCCCGTGAAGGACGGTCCACCTTGGAGCTATACCGATCGAGTGTTCGAGTATTCGCCTCTAGGGGCCTTCGGCCGGATGCCGTGGACCATCAACTGGGGTGCGAACGTGACCTGGACCCTGCCAGTGCCGGACGTGGATTTGAAGGTACGCCTCTCGGTCTACAACCTGCTGGACAGGCAGACCACGGTGCGGGTGCGCACCCGTTACGAGGTCACGCCGGGCGTTTATCGAGATACCTTCGGCGAAGCTTCGAACTGGACGTCGCCGCGTTCGGCGCAACTGGTCATGACCTACAACTTCTGATCTCTCCATCGGAAGACGATGTGACTTGCGGTTCCCCTGGAGGCGGCCCGTTGCCGGGCCGCCGTTTTTTTGAGATCGGATGCAGGTGTCGGGTTTGATCGGCAATACCGGAACATTCGCGGGCGTCGACCTGGCTGCGCTCGCCGCGCGCGAGGGCACGCCGCTGTATGCGTACTCCGCGCCGGCGATCCGCGAACGCGTCCGCGCGCTGCGCGCGGCGCTGGTCGGGATGGACGCGGGTATCCGCTACGCGGTCAAGGCCAACGGCAACGGCGCGGTCCTGCGCCTGCTGGCGGAGGAGGGCGCGGGGGCGGACATCGTGTCTGGCGGGGAAATGCAGCGTGCGCTGCGCGCCGGCATCGCCGCCGCCGACATCGTGTTTTCCGGGGTCGGCAAGACCGATGCCGAGATCGACGCGGCGCTGGCGGCGGGCATCGGTCGCTTCAACGTCGAATCGCGCGCGGAGCTCGACGCGATCCAGCGCATCGCCGCCGCGCGCGGCTGCACGGCGGTCGCCTCGGTGCGGATCAATCCCGACGTGGACGCGTTGACCCACGCCAAGATTTCCACCGGCAAGGCAGAGAACAAGTTCGGCGTGTCGATCGCGGAGGCGCGCGGCTGGTTCGACGCGAAGGCATCGTTCCCGAATGTGCGGCTGGACGGGCTGCACATGCACATCGGTTCGCAGCTGCTCAGCCTCGATCCGGTGCGCGAGGCGCTGGCGCGGATGGCCGCGTTCTGGAAGGAACTCGCGGTGGCCGGTCACGACATCGCAAGCATCGACGTGGGCGGCGGACTGGGGGTGCGCTATCGCGACGGCGAGCAGGCGCCAGACGCCTTCGACTACGCTGCCCTGATCCGCGAAGCGCTGCACGGCTTCGCGGGCCGCATCCTGGTCGAACCCGGCCGCTGGTTGGTGGCCGAGGGCGGCATCCTGCTCTCGCGCGTGCTGCTGGTGAAACAAGGCGAGGCGCGCCGCTTCCTAGTGCTGGATGCGGCGATGAACGATCTGCTGCGGCCCAGTCTGTACGAGGCGTGGCACGACATCGTGCGGATCGGCGACAACACCGGACGCGAGCGATTGGCCTACGACGTGGTCGGTCCGGTCTGCGAGACCGGAGACACCTTCGCGCAGAACCGCGAACTGCCGCGCTGCGAAGCGGGCGATCTGGTGGCGATCCTCGGCGCGGGCGCGTATGGCGCATCGATGGCCTCGACCTACAACTCGCGCCCGTTGGCGGCGGAAGTGCTGCTCGACGACGGCCGCTACGCGCTGATCCGCAGGCGCCAGGACTTCGATGCGATGATCGCGGACGAACGACTCGCCGACGAATGGAGGAGCGCATGAGGCACGCGATCGCATTGGTGCTGGCGTTGTTGACGACGAATGCGGCCCTTGCCGCGCAGCCGGCGGGGCCGACGCCGCAGGCCGTGGACGCGACCGTGCGCGAGGCCATCGCGCGCTATCGCCTGCCGGGCATCGCGGTCGGCGTAATCGAGGATGGCAAGGTGACGTTCGCGCGCGGCTACGGCGAAACCGTGCACGGCAGCGGCGATCCGGTGACCGACAGAACCCTGTTCAAGATCGCCTCCAACAGCAAGGCGATGACCGCCTCGCTGCTGGCGAGGCTGGTGCAGCAAGGCAAGTTGCAGTGGGACGATCCGGTGGTGAAGCACCTGCCGGCGTTCGCGATGCACGATCCGTGGGTCACCGCGCACATGACGGTCAGCGACCTGCTGGTGCACAACAGCGGACTACCGGAGGGCGGCGGCGACCTGATGCTGTGGCCGGAGCCCAACCTGTTCACCCGCGACGACATCGTGCGCGGGCTGCGCCACATCAAGCCCGCCTACGGCTTCCGCGCCGGCTACGCCTACGACAACCTGCTGTACGTGGTGGCCGGGCAGGTGGCCGCCGCGGCGGGCGGCGCTTCGTACGAGGAACTGGTGCGGCGCGAAGTGTTCGAACCGCTGGGCTTGTCCGGCTGCCGCGTCGGCGAGTTCGCGCTGAAGGATGCCGGCAGCGTGGCGCAGCCGCACGGGCGCGACGGCGACCGCATCGTGACCACGCGCGGCGACGCCGCCATCGTGCCGGCCATCGCGTCCGCGCCGGCCGGAGGCATCCGCTGCACGCTGGACGACATGCTCGCCTGGGCGCGCAACTGGCTGGCGCCGAGCGACGCGCAGAAGACGTGGCTGGGCGATGCGCAGCGCGCCGAGCTGTGGAAGGCGCGCACGCCGATGCCGATTTCCCGGCTCAAGCGGCAGTGGGACGGCACGCACTACTACGCCTATGCCTACGGCTTCCGCCTCGCCGACGTGGACGGCGAATGGACGGTGTCGCACACCGGCACGCTGGGCGGCATGTATTCGATGATGATGCTGTTGCCGGACCGCCGCTCCGGCTTCGTGTTCATGATCAACGGCGATGGCGGCAGCGCGCGCACGGTGCTGGGCGAGGCGCTGCTCAAGCTGTTCACCTCGCCGGAAACATCGAAGGGCGTGGCCGGCTATGCCGACGACCTGGAGCGGCCGGCAACGCCCGCATCGTCCGCAACGCCGGCGCCGGCGTTGCCCGACATCGCCAAGCGCACGCCGGTGCGGCCGTCGGAACTGCGCGACTGGCTGGGCGTCTGGCACGACCCGTGGTTCGGCGAGGTGCGGCTCTGCGCGATCGGCGGCGCGGTGGAATGGCGTTCCGCCAAGTCGCCGAAGATGCACGGCCGGATCGGCCGCCTCGACGGCCGCTACCTGCTGGTCTGGGACGATGAGGCGGTGGATGAGAACGCCTGGCTGACGTTCGCCGGGCAGGGCGCCGCGCGCGCGCTGCGGATGGCGAAGTTCGATCCGGACGGCGACTTCAGTTCCGACTACGAAGACCTGGCTTTTTCGCGGGAGCGCGACTGTGACTAGAACGCTGGTGATCGCCGCGCTGCTGGCCTGCCTGGGCATCGCGCGCGCGGGCGATGCGCCGGTGTTGTGGCCCGCACGCAGCATGGCCGAGGCGGGCATGGTGGACGTGCGTACGCTGGTGCCGGATCTGTCGCAGGAAATCCATTACGCCGGCAGCGACAACTTCGTCGGCGCGCGGGTCGACGGCTACGAGGCGCCGCGCTGCTGGCTCAAGCGCGAGGCCGCCGAAGCGCTGGCCCGCGTCGAAGCCGACCTGCGCCGGCGCCACCAGCGCCTGCGCGTGTTCGACTGCTACCGCCCGGCGCGTGCGGTGGCCCATTTCATGCGCTGGGCGCAGGATGCCGCCGACTTGAAGACCAAAGCCGGGCACTACCCCGACCTCGACAAGCCGCAGCTGCTGGGCGGCTACATCGCGCCGGTGTCCGGCCACAGCCGCGGCGCCACGCTCGATCTCACCCTGCTGCAATGCGACGACCGCGACGCCGATTGCGCGCCGTTGGACATGGGGACGGCGTTCGATTTCTTCGGCACGAAGGCGAACACCGAGTCGCCGGACGCCACCGCGGCGCAGCGCGGCAACCGCCATCTCCTGCGCGACGCGATGGCCGCGCAGGGCTTCGCCAACTACCCGATGGAATGGTGGCACTACACCTTCCAGCCGGAACCGACCCCCGGCCTGCTCTACGACGTGCCGGTGACCGCCCCCGAGGAACCGATGCCGCAAGCCGAACTCGACCGCCTGATGCAGCGCTACGACGGCGACGTGCCCGGCGCCTCGCTGCTGGTGCTGCGCGACGGCGAGGCGGTGGTGCGGCGCGGCTACGGCCGCTCCGACCTGGAGCGCAACGTCGAGACCGGCCCGGCCACCGCCTACCGGCTGGCCTCGGTCAGCAAGCAGTTCACCGCCGCCGCCGTGCTGCTGCTGGCGCAGGACGGCAAGCTCGCCATCGACGATCCAGTGCGCAAGTGGCTGCCGTCGCTGCCGCGCGAGGACGACGCCATCACCCTGCGCCACCTGCTCACCCACACCTCGGGCCTGATCGACTACGAAGACCTGATGGCCGAGCCGTACGACGGGCAGATCCGCGACGCCGGCGTGCTGACCCTGCTGGAGCGGGAGCATCGCCTGTACTTCGCGCCGGGCAGCGCCTACCGCTACAGCAACGGCGCCTACGCGCTGCTGTCGCTGATCGTCGAGCGCGCCTCCGGCATGGCCTATCCGGAGTTCCTGCGCGAACGCATCTTCCGCCCGTTGAACATGCACGACACCCTGGCCTATGTCGAAGGCGGCCCGGCCGTGCCGCACCGCGCCTGGGGCTACAGCGAGATCGACGGGCGCTGGCAGCGCACCGACCAGAGTTCGACCAGCGCGGTGCTGGGCGACGGCGGCATCTATTCCACCATCGACGACCTCGCGCGCTGGGACGCCGCCCTGTACGACGACCGCCTGCTGTCGGACGCCTCGCGCGCGCTGGCCTTCGGCCCGCAAGTCGAGGTAACCGGCGAAGGCTACGAGGCGCATTACGGCTTCGGCTGGCGCATCACCGGCGAGACGCTGTGGCATTCCGGCGAGACTCTCGGCTTCCGCAACGTCATCGTGCGCTGGCCGAAGCGGCATCTGACCGTGGTGCTGCTGAGCAACCGCAACGACCCGGAGCCGTACAGGACCGCGCTGGAGATCGGGGCGCTGTTCCAGCGCGGGGGTTCCCCGCCATAGCTGCGTGCAAGTGGGCAAGTCCCACTTGCACGCGGGTTTCTCAGGTCGGCGTGGCCAGCCGCTTTTCGAGGTCGGCGCGCATCGCCGCGATCTCGCTGCCGACCTGCTTGCGCTTTTCCTTGCCTTCGCGATGAATCTCGCGCACTTCCTCGACCGTGCGGATCAGGGTGTCGTTGACCGTGCGCAGGGTGTCGAGGTCGAGGATCGAGCGCTGGTTGGCCTTGGCCGCGCCCACCGCGGTGCCGTGCACCAGTTCGGCGTTCCGGCGCATCAGTTCGTTGCTGGCGTCGTCGATGGCGTTGCTCAGTTCCACCGCGTTGCGCTGGTCTTCCAGCGACAGCTGGATGGCGAACTGGTTGCGCCACATCGGCAGGGTGATGTCGCGCACCGCGGCGAACTTCTCGATCAGCTGGATCGCGTTGGCCTGGATCAGCCGGATCATCGGCAGGGTCTGGTCGGCGGCGTGCTGCAGCACCTGCAGGTCGGAGACGCGCTTGTCGATCAGGCGCAGGGCGGTGTCCAGTTCGGTGCGGCGGGTGCGCGAAGCCGGGTCTTCCTGTCCCGCTAGCGCGGCCAGCTCCTGTTCCAGTTCGGCCATGCGCACGCGGCCCGCCGCCACGTGGATGCCGATGTCGCGGCGTTCGTCCAGCACCAGCGCGTGCATCTGGTCGTATTCGCGCACGCGCTGCTGCTGGGTGGCCTGCGCCTTGCCCACGTCGCCCATCAACTGGTCGATCTGCTTGTTGGTGGAGCTGTAGCGCTGCACCAGTTCGCCCTTGGTGGCCTTCAGCTTGTCGATCAGCGGGCCGATCACCGGCAGCTTGGAACGTGCGCCGAAAGAATCCAGGTTCAGGCTGCGGGCGATGCGCACCACTTCGCTCAGCTTGTCGCCGCTGGCGTCCAGGTCGGTGTTGCGCACCTTGTCCAGCAGCTGCGTGCTGAACGCGGCGGTCTTGCCGGTGGCGCTCCTGGCATAACCCTGCAGGTTGCCGGGGCTGATGTCCTGCAGCGCCTTGGCCGCTTCCAGCACCGGGCCGATGTCGACGCTCTCCAGTCCGAGTTCCTTCAGCGACTGTTCGTTCAGGGCGGCCGGCAGCAACTGCGGCGTCTGGTCGGTGGAATCGGTCATGGCGTGCTCCTGTCGGGGGCCGGCGCGCTTGCCGGCGGCGTGATCGGGGGATTGTCGTGGAGAAGGCCGTGCAGTGCATCCAGCGCGGCGCTGGTCGAGGCCAGCGCATCCTGCCGAGCCCGGTCTTCGCGCAGCATGCGGTTTTGTTCGAGCAGAAGCTGTACCCGCGGCAGCAGGGCTTCGATGCGTTCGACCAGCCGGCCGAGATTGCCGAGGGCCAGTTCAAGGTGGCTGGCGGTGATGCGATAGGCGCCGGCGGTTGCCAGCAGGTGTTGCAGGCGTTGGCTGGCGGCGGTGCCGGCGTCGCCTTCACCTTGCAAGGGCACCAGCGCATCCGCTTCCGCCGCCAGTGCGGCGATGGCGTGCAGCAGGTCGCGGTGCAGCGGTTGCAGTGCGTCGCGATGGGCCTTCATTTCATCCAGCCGCCGGTGGGTGGCGAGCGCATGCACGCCGAGCGCGTCCAGCAGTTGGCGGGCTTCGGCCTGCAGGCTGATATCGCGGCCCAGCAGGCGGCCGAACCAGCCCACGCTGCGGCGCAGGTGTTTCGGATCGGCGGCCAGCATCGCCTTCTGCAGCGCCTGCACGCTGTCCAGCAGGGCGGGCAGGGGGGAATCGGCCAGCGCCTCGATGGCGCGGCGGTGCAGCGCCGGCTGCAGCGCGGCGTCGCCGGCATGGGCAATGGCGCTGGCGTCGATCCCGGTCATGCGGCGGGTTCTGCGCCTCCCTGCGGCGATGCGGGTTTCCCGGCGGCTTCGAGGTCGTCGCGGAAGCGCAGGCTGGCCAGTTCGCGGTCGAAGGCGATTTCGCGCGCGGTGCGCGTGCGCGGCGTGCGTGTGTCGCCCTGTTTGCGTGGCGGTGCCGGCGCGGGCGCTGGCGCAGCAGGCGCATTGCCCAGACGGTCGAACAGGTCGATCAGGCTCTGGTTGAGGATGTCCTGGCGGGCGAGATTGGCGCGCAGGATTTCCAGCATCGGTGCCTGCCGGTCGGCAATGCCGTCGAAAGCGGCGGACAGCAGCGCGCCGGCCGGGGCCGCATCGTCCGCGTGCGCGGCTTCGGCCGGGCGCAGCGACCGCAGCGCGTCCAGCAGTGCGTCCCAAGGGGCGTCGGCATCGCGCCCGCTGGCGACTTCGCCGCGCAGCGCGTCCAGATGGGTGGCGATGTCGGCCAGTTGCGCCACCATCCGGCCGCCCACGTCCGCATCGTCGCCGCCCATCGCCTTGTTGCGCAGGAAGTCGGCCTTGATCCGCTTCCAGCGTTCATGCTCGGTCTCGCCCATGACGCCGCGCAGTTCGGCCAGCTTGAGCAGGTTTTCCTCCGCGCCGGAGGTGAGCAGCTGCGACTCGCCGAGGTAGTGGTCGGAGATCAGCTGTTGCAGCTCCGCCGGATTCATCACCGGGGAAATTTTTTCCGCCAGCTTGTTCATGTTGCGATAGCTGCCCTGCAGCTTGAACGGCGGCTCGGTACGGTATTTGTCGGCCTGCGCGGCGCTGGCGATATACTGCTGGTTGACGCGGTAGACCACCTCGCGCACCGCCATCAGGCGTTGCAGCACTGCGACGATTTCGTTGATTTCCGCGCCGCTGTAGCCGTGCTTGAGTGCGTTGGTGCTGACTTCCTTGCCGGCGGCCTTGTCGGCCAGCAGGTAGAGGTCGGCCATCTCGCGCGTTGCCAGCGGGGCCAGCACCGGGTTAGAGGTCAGGCTGTTCTCGATGTAGCTGAGCTTGAAGGCGTCTTCCATGCCGCCCAGCACGTCGCCGAGGTTGTAGATGTCGGCGCGGTTGGCCAGCATGTCGGGAATCTTGAAGACCTCGCCGGATTCCGTGTACGGGTTGCCGGCCATGACCACGCAGAACTTCCTGCCGCGCATGTCGTAGGTCTTGGTGCGGCCTTTCCACACGCCTTCGATGCGGCGGGTGCCGTCGCACAGCGAGATGAACTTCTGCAGGAACTCCGGGTGGGTGTGCTGGATGTCATCGACGTACAGCATCACGTTGCTGCCCATTTCCAGCGCGAGGTTGAGTTTCTCCAGTTCCTGCCGCGAGGTCGCATCCGGTGCCTGCGCCGGGTCGATGGAGCGCACCTCGTGGCCCAGCGCGGGGCCGTTGATCTTCATGAAGACCAGCCCGAGGCGGTGCGCCACGTATTCCATCAGCGTGGTCTTGCCGTAGCCGGGCGGCGAGATCAGCATCAGCAGACCCATCAGGTCGCTGCGCTTGGCTTCGCCCACGGTGCCCATCTGCTTGGCGAGGTTGTCGCCGATCACGCCCAGATAGATGTCGTTGATCAGGCGGTTGCGCACGAAGCTGGTCAGCGGGCGCGGCTTGAATTCCTCCAGCCGCATCGCCGCGCGCGCCTGTTGCACCCCCTGCGCGCGCTGGGTCTGGAAACGTTGGTAGGCGGGGATGAATTCGCGCAGGTGGCGATGGAAGCGGGCGAAGGCATCGTCGATCGTCAGCGTCAGGCTGCCGCCCTGGAGGCGCGGATGTTCGCCCAGCAGGCCGGTGACGGTGGCGGCCAGCGGTGTGCGCCGAATCTGCGCGTGCAGGCGCGCGCCGTGCAGGTACAGCGAGGTGGCTTCGTTCGCGTAGCGCGCGTGTTCGGCCAGCTCCGGGCGGCCGGCGAGCGTCGCCATGGCCTGCGCCACCAGCCGCCATTCCGCACCGGGCTGCTGCCGCAGGTGTTCCTGCGCGGCGCGGAAGACCTTGCCGGCGTCGTCGCGGGCCAGTGCGTCGCGCAGGGCGTGGGCCAGTGCGTCGGCACCGGCGCTGGCCTGCGGTTTCATTTCCGCGTCCGGCATGCAGTCCAGCAGGTAGGCGGCGGCATCGCGCGGGGCGGCCTGCGATTCGGGGAAGGCGTCGCCGCTGGCTTGCGCGAAGGCCGCCAGCGCGTCGGCCAACTGGGCCTGCACGGTGGCGATGGCCCCGCCGGTGGGATGCAGGGCGTCGATGGCGCGGGCGGCGCGGATCCGGGTGGCCCATGCCTCCGCGTGTTCCGGCGCAGACCAGAACGCCAGCGCCAGCGCGCGCGCGTCCGGCGTGTGCACCAGCGGGCCGGCGTCGCGCTGCAGGGCGAGCAGGCTGCGCAGGAGCAGCGCGGCGTCGAAGTCGTGGATGCCTTTTTCGTAGCCGTCGCGGTAGCGCGGCGCGGCGAAGTCGCGCACCGCTTTCGCCAGCGCGTCCGGGTCGAGCGCGAGCTGCTGCAGGGCGGGCAGGGTGAGGCCGTCGCGGTGTTGCATCGCCGCGTCCAGCATCAGCCCGGCGAGATATTCGCCGCGATACAGGTCGGGCGATTCCGATTCCAGCGTCACCTGCCAGAACGGCTTGAGCGCGTCCAGCGCGGGATCGTCCACGTGCTCCATGTAGTCGGTGCCGGTCAGGTGCAGGGCGAGGTGGTCGCCGCGCGGCAGCAGGGTCAGATCCAGCGGCTGGGTATTGACGCTGAAGCGGTGGCGCGGGCCCAGCTTGATGACGTTGCCGCCGTCCTCGAACAGCTCGCTGCGGTCGCGCAGGGCGCGCACGGCCTGGTCGCGCGCGGCCTTGATGCGCGCTTCGATGTCGTCGGCCTTGACCGCGTCCTTCAGCCCGCGCAGCCGTTCGACCAGTTCGCGCAGCTTCTGGATCAGCGCGTCGCCGGCGAAGAAGGCGTTGAGTTCGTCGGCGGAATCGAAGCGCTGGGTGCGCCGGCCCAATCCTTCCAGGATGCGGTTGGCGGCGTCCAGCAGCGCCTGTGCCTTGCGCTGGCGGTTGTCCAGCAGCGCCTGCTTGTGCGCCTCGAAGGCTTCCAGCAGTTCCTCGCGCTTGGCGAGGATGTCGCCGAGGAACTGCTCGTGTTCGCCGAACTGGCTCTCCAGTTCTTCCAGTTGCACCATCAGGCGGGCCAACTGTTCGTCGGCCTTTTCCGGCGTGTCGGCGATGCCCAGCGCGCTGGTGACGGATTGCCCGAACAGCGCGAACTGCGCGCCGAACTGCGCCACCGCCTCGGCGGAACCGAGCGTCTTGCGGCGCTGGTCGGCGCGCGCCTTGGTCTGGTTCAAGCGCGCGTACAGGCCGGACAGCGCGTCCACCACGCGGGTGCGTTGGGTGGCGTCGTCCACCTTCAGCGAGGCCATCAGCGCGGACAGCATGTCGAGGTCGTGCGACTGCGCCTGCATGTCCTTCAGCGCGAGCGCGAGCTGGCTTGCGGTGGCGGCTTTTTGCGCCTGCTCGTCCAGCGCGGCGAGGCGCTGTTCGAACGGGGCCAGCGCCTTCGGGCTGGCGAGGAACTCGCCGGTGGCCGCGCCGATGCGCTCGTGCACCTGCGCCAGCGCGGCCGACATGGCGTCGATGGCGGCGGTGTCGATGTAGCGGTAGTCGCGGATGGTCAGCAGCTGCCCGCGCTGCGCGGCGATGGCGTTGAGCGCATCGACGAAATCCTGCGCCTGGCTCCACGCCTCGGGCTGCAGGCGGCCCAGCAGGCCGCGGTGTTCGAGCTGCGCCTTCGCCATCGCCGCTTCGGACTGGCGGCGGATGTCCAGCACCTTCTGGAATTCGTCCAGCACCGATTCGCCGGTCTCGGCGATCCCGTGGAGCAGGGTGGTCAAGCCACCGGTATGCGCATCGTCGATCCACGGATGCACGTCGAACAGCCGGCGCGTGGCCTGTGCCAGCAGCTGGTAGCGCGGGGCGGAGACCTCCTCGCGACCGATGTCGCGGGCCAGGTCGAACAGGTCGGACACCGTGCGCACCAGCTCTGCGTTGCCGATCCGGCCCATGAAGCTGGTGCTCGGCGGGCGCGCCGCCGCGTATTCGTCGAAGGCGAACGGCGTGTTCCACACCTGCATCTGGTGGACGCGGGTGGGGTCGTCGTTCTCGGCGTGGAACAGCACCATGCGGCCGTCCTTCAGCCGCGCGTAGCCGTGCGCGAGGATCGGTGGCTGCAGGCGGCGCTGCACCATGTTGTAGACCAGCAGCGCGGACTGGCCGGTGTCGCGCTCGTAGAACACGTACAGCACGTCCTCGCCGTTGGGCGAGCGGATGGTGCGCTTGTACTGCATGCCGGCGACGGTGGCGTCGAACGCCTTGTGCTCGCCATTCTGCAGGTAGTAGCCGCCGGGGAAGATGATGCCGTGGTCTTCCGGCAGCTGGATGCAGGCCTGCACAATGGCGTCCAGCCGCGTCGCCTTGCCGGTCTGGGTGTTGAACACCAGCCCGCGCCACGTGGTTTCGCGGTAGGGCAGCACCTTCAGCAGGATCAGTGAGCCGACCTTCGCGTATTCGATGCGCGCATCGTCCAGCGACTGGGTGCGGTCTTCCACCGGCTCGCTGTACACGCCACTGCCGGTTTCGGTGTTGTTCTCGACCTTGATGGTGAGGTCGCCGCCGGTGGTTTCGACGAACAGGGTGTCGAGGATGTTGAGGTGCGGGAAGCGCCCGCTGACCTCCATGTCCTTGGTGGCGCGCGTCCATTCGAAGTCGAACGGCGGCGGCAGCACGATGTCGCGCTCGCCGCGGGTGTCGATGTAGCCGACCTCGCCGCTGCTGGCGATGTTCCAGCGGAACACGCGCACGTCGGTGGACTTCTGCCCGACCTGGAAGGCGGCCAGCAGCTTGCTGTCCTTGACCAGCAGCTGCAGCAGGCGGGCGTCCTTGTAGTAGCTGTACAGCTCGTTGAAGTCGCGCTGGAAGTCGGCGTCGCCGAGGAAGCTGCCGGCCATGTCCACCGGGGTGACGTCGTAGCCTTCCGCGGTGTCCACCAGCCTGTACAGGCTGAACACGTCTGTTACCGAGGTGGTGGACTTCAGCCCGAGGAACACGTTGTAGCCGAACAGCAGCACGCCGCCGACCTGCACGATGTCGCGGCCCACCGCGTTGTGCTCGCTGCGGATGCGCAGGCGGCCGGCGATTTCCATCTTGGAGTCGCCGAACTCCTGCAGGCGCTGGCCGTTCAGCGCTTCGGCGATGCCCTGCAGGCGTTGGCCCTGGTCGAGCAGGCGCTTGCGCAGGACTTCGTAGGCGCCGCCTTCGGCGACGGCCTGGTCGATGCGGGTGTCCTGCGGGCTGGTGTCGGTCATCGGATTCGTCGTTCTAGCGGTTTCCTTCTCCCCGCTTGCGGGGACAAGGTGCCCGAAGGGCGGATGAGGGGCGAGGGTGGGACGTGCAGGAGAAGAGGGTGAGGCGCACGCTGCCCCTCACCCGCCTTCGGCACCCTCTCCCCATCTGCGATGGGGAGAGGGAAGAGCGGGTCACGCCGGATCGGTCTCCTTTGCCGGCGCGGGCAACCCGGCCAGCTTGCCGACCACCTGCTGCAGCAGCGGGCTGTGCGAGGCGATGCCTTCCAGTGCCTTGCCGATGGAAACGCCCTTGGTCAGCGCGTCGAACACGCCGCCGTCGCCGCCGATCAGTTCGATGTTCGCGCCCTTCAGCGCTTCCGAAAGCACGTCGGCGTTCTCGCGCGAAATCTCCTTGCCGGCCTCGATCGCGGCCAGCGCATGGCGCAGCTGGGTTTCCAGCGACATGCGGTATTCCTCGTGCGCGCGCGCTTCGGCGCTCATCTTGCCCATGGCATCGAACTTCGAGGTCAGGCCTTCCGCTTCGGCGGACATCTTCGCGCCGATGGATTCGGCTTCCGCCTTGCCCATCGCCATCGTCGATTCGGCCTCGGCCTTGCCCATCGCCATGGTGGAATCGGCCTTGGCCTGGCCCATCTTGGCCTGGCCGCTGGCCTCGGCTTCCAGCCGCTCCGCCAGCGCGCGGGCGTTGGCGCTGCCCTGCTTGTAGGTGGCTTCCGCCTTGGCTTCCAGCACGCGGGCTTCGGCCAGGCCGGTCTTTTCGATGGCGCTGGCGGTCGCTTCCTTCACGTGCGCATCGGCCAGGCCCGGCGCGGCCTTCTCGGCGCGAATGCCTTCGGCCAGCGACTTCTTCGCCTCGGCCTGCTTGCCGGCGGCCACCAGTTCGGCCTCGGCCATCAGCGCGATTTCGCTGGAGCGGTGGCGGGCGGCCTGCTCGGCGGCTTCGGCAGACTTCACGTCCTTGACCAGTTGCTCCTGCGCGGCGGCCTCGGCGGCAAGGATCGCCACCTGCTTGGCGCGGTCGGCCTCGGACACCTCGCGGGTTTCCTTGATTTTCTCTTCGGCCACGGCCACGGTCTGTTCAATAGTGGTGCGTTCGCGCACCACGTTGGCGACGTCCATGCGGCCTTGCTCGACCACCTTGTCGCGTTCGACCTGCTGCAACTGCACCTCGCGGTCGGTGGTGACTTTCTCCAGCTGGCCGGCGCGCTCCACGCGTTCGGCCTCGATGGTCACCGCGCGACGGCGGTTCTGCTCGGCCACTTGCACTTCGCGCAACTGGTTTTGTTCGCGGATCTTGATTTGCTCCTCGGCCTCGATGCGGGCGCGCTCGGCCAGCAGCCGCTGTTCCTCGATCACTTTGCGCGCTTCGGCTTCTTCGCGTGCTTGCACGGCGGCGACTTCCCGCTTCTGCTTGGCCTCGGCCTCGGCCTGCTGGCGCTCCATCTCCAGCATGTGCTCGCGGGTTTCGGTGTTCTTGCGGGTGATCGCCAGCCGCTCGTCCTGCTCCAGTTCGTTGGTCTTGATGTTCTGGCGCGCGGTCAGCTCGGTGATCTTGCGGATGCCTTCCGCATCCATGATGTTGTTGGGATCGAGGTCGGACTTGCGGGTCTGTTCCAGGTAGTCGATCGCCACGTCCTCCAGCACGTAGCCGTTGAGATCCTTGCCGATCACCTCGACGATGGCATCGCGGAACTGCTGGCGCTGCTCGAACAGGTCGTTGAACTCGAAGCGCTTGCCCACGGTCTTGAGCGCCTCGGAGAACTTGGAGTTGAACAACTGCTCCACCGAGTTCTGGTCGGAGGCGCGCGCCGCGCCCACCGCCTTGGCCACGCGCAGCACGTCGGCCGGGGTTTCGTTGACGCGCAGGTAGAAGGCCACGGAGATGTCGGCGCGGATGTTGTCGCGGCAAATCAGCCCTTCCTTGCCGCGCCGATCCACCTGCAGCGTGATCAGGCTGATCTGCATTTCCTCGGCCTTGTACAGCACCGGCACGATCAGCGCGCCGGTGAAATGCACCTTGGGCTGCGCGCTCATGTCGTTGACGATCAGCGCGGTGCCCTGGTCGACCTTGCGGTAGAACGCCTTGAACAGGCCGAAGATGCCGAGCGCGAACGCCAGCAGCACGCCGAGCCCGATGAGAAAGGGGAGGATGAGGGACAGGGACATGGCGGCTCCTTGTGCGCGCGTCGGTGGATCGGGGGATCAGCGGTGGTGGAACTCGGATTCGGAAATCACGGCGTAGGTATTGGCGGTTTCGTCGTGGGACAGCAGCACCACCCGTTCGCCGCGCTCGAAGCGGACGCCGTCGGTGGCGCGGACTTGCAGGATCAGGCCGGCACCGCCGTCGTCGAAGGCGGCGCGGCCGTCGCGCGCATCGACGTGCGGCGAAATCACCGTGCCGGCGCTGCCGAGGATCGAGCGCGGCAGCGGCGGGCGCAGGCGGTGGATCAGGCGGCTGACCGGGCGCAGCAGCAGCGAGGTGGCGAGCGCGCCGGGGATCAGCGCGCCGGCCAGCGTGGCGATGCCGGCGAGCAGGCGCAGGCCGTCCGGCAGGTGGCGCAGCACCAGCAGGTGGACGAAATAGGTGCACAGCCAGCCGAAGAAGGCCAGCACCGTCAGCACCAGCATGACCGGCACGCCGCTCAGCCCCAGCCGCGCCAGCATGCCGGCGGGGGCCGCGCTGTCGCCGGTGTCAGCGTGGTGGACGTGCGCATGCGCGTGGACGTCGCCGAGCAGCAGGCCATCGACGGCGTCGGTGTCCACCAGCCCGGTGGCGGCCAGCAGCCAGTACGCGACGCAGAACGCCAGCACGATGCTGTAAAGCAGGGTGGGGAAGGTCAGCGTGGTTTGCAGGAAGTCGTTCATTTCTGCTTCCGGGCGGCGGGGCGGGGGGCGTGCGGATCGAGGGCGCGCAGCAGGGCATCCACGGCATCGTCGTCCGGTGCGGCAGCTGCGGTGGGGTGCGTGGATGCGCTGGCGCGGGTGCCGCCGGCGCGCTTGCGCGCGGCCTGGGCGGGTTCCGGCTGTGCCGGTTCGTTCCCGCGTTTTGCCACGGCTTCCTGCGCGCGCTGGATGCTGACGGACGCACGCAGCGTGCCGAGCTGGTGCTTCAGCCGGCGCAGCCGGTGTTCGAGTTGTTCCGCCAGGTGCGCCAGCCGCTCTTCGGCCTGTGCGTCCTCGGCCGCCTGTACTTCCAGTTCGGCCAAGCGGTGGCGGATGTCCAGCAGCAGCGCCGCCCGTTCGCGCGCGGCGGTCTTGCGGCGTCGCGCCAGCAGCGCGGCGATCTCCGCCTCGCGCTCGCGGGCCTGTTCGCGCACGTTGCGTACGGCGTCCTCGGAGCCGATCCGCTTCGCCTTCAGCGCCGCCGCGTCGGCACGGGCCGTGCGCAGGGCATCGTCGGTGGCGCGGATGTCCTGATCCAGCGCGCGCTCCGCGCGGTCGCCCAGCAGGGCGTCGCCGAGTTCGCCCACGCCGCTCTGGATGCGCCGGAACAGATGCATGAGGCTGTCAGGCATCACGCGCCTCCTCCGGTTTCAGGAAGCCGGCATAGGCTTCGGCGGCGGTGAGCACGTTGTCGGCCAGCGTTTCGATCTCGAACATCAGGCTGGACAGGCTGGAATGCGCGTCCAACGCGCCGAACATGGTGTAGCCGGGTTCGCCGGCCACGTCCTGCAGCGAAATCCCGGACAGCGGCAGCAGCTTGCGGGTGCGCAGCACGTGGGCGTTGAAGGCGTCGGCGTCGGCCACCAGCGAGGCGGGCCACAGATAGGCCTCCACCACGATCAGCTCGCCGCCGACGGCGAGGAACACGGACAGGTCGCCGTATTCGCGCATCACCAGATGCAGGCTGGGCTCGGCGCCTTCGATCAGCTCCAGTTGCAGCAGCCCCAGCGCGACCGCGCTGGACTGCAGCAGCGCGTGGCGGATGCCTTCCAGCGTCCACGCATGCATGGCCTGCGGCGCTGCGCCGGTGTCGGGTTCGCGCAGCCGCTGCTCGATCTGTTGCAGTTCCCGCGCGTATTCGGGACGGATCCAGACGTCCTTCTTGACCAGGCCCTGTTCGCGCATGCGCGTCCGGAAGTTGCGGACGTGCAAGGTGGAGGGGCGGGGGGTGGAAGGTGATTTCATGTAATCGACATTACGAATTACATGAAATGGTTGTCAAGAGGTGTATGAGCGCCGGTGGTGGGTCTTGAACGGATCGGCGCATTCGCAACATCGACCCCACTTCCGCATGGCCATACTCATGGCGAAACGTTGTCCCCGCTGACCTGCAGGCGTCCGCCCGGCTGAACGACGAAGCGGCCCACCGCCACGTCGCCGGATTGCTCTAGCAATCGCAGGCTGATCGACGCCTCGCGCATCGCCGGCGTGCCGAAACCGGTCTGCAGCGCGATGTTGACCGTCGCGCCGCGCGAGAGCTTGGCCAAGCGGCTGCCGAAGTAGCGCACCGCCACCCAGTATTCGCCGGGCTTGGGATCGCGCAGCACGAACTCCTCCGGGCCGTAGCCGGCGGTGAAATCGCGCGAGATGGCGCCGCCCTGGTAGCTCTCGCGATGGCCGTAATAGACCTCCTCGCCGTTCGGGTCGGTCACGTGCAGGTCGATGTCGGTGTCGTCGAGATCCCAGCGCAGCGTCACCCGCAGGCCCACCGGCAGCGCTTGACCGAGCGGATCGCCGGCATCGGCCGCGGTGCTCGCCGGGCAGCGCGTGCGCAGGTCGTTGCGCTCGGCCAGCGCGATCACCCCGATGTCGGCGAAGCGCGGTGACCAAGGCGTTTCCACGACGTGCTGCAGCAGGTCCAGCGCTTCCTTGCAGGTGCCCGGTGCGTGAAGAGCGAGCGCGAGGTCGCGGAAGGACTGCGGTTCGTCCGGCGCCAGCTCGCGGATCTTCCGCAGCAACGCCACCGCCTGCATGCCGGCTTCCTGCAGCCGGTAGGCGACCAGGCGCAGGCTGGCGGGATCGTTCGGCATCAGCTCCAGCAGGTTGCTGAGCACGCGCCAGCCCATCGCCGCGTCGCCCAGTTCGAACAGGCGCTGGGCCACGTCGAAGTGGAAGGCGGGGCTCTGCCCATACCGCGTGCGCAGGTCGAGGTAGCGGCCGTAGAGAACGTCCGCCGCCTGCGCGGTGCGCAGCTCGGCGACGTAAGGCGAATCCATGGTCACCGCCTGCAGCTGCATGCCGATGGTGACCGGTGCCGCATCGTCGCTGGCCGGAGGCGCCGCGGGAGCGGGCGGTGGCGGCGCGGAAGCGGCGGCGGCCGCGTCTGCGACCATCGGCGCCGGCGCGCCGGCCGGCATGGCGCGCATTTCCTGTTCCTGCTGCCGGCGCGAGCGCAGGCGTTCGGCCTCCTCGCGCTTACGCTGCTCTGCCCAGCGCGGGCGCGGATCGTCCTTGGGAAAGGCCTTGTTCCACCAGTCCAGCCGCGCCTGCCAGCCGCGCCGGATGGCGTCGCGGTTCTCCGCCCAGGCGGCGGCCCGGCGGGTTTCGGCCTCGCCGCGCTGGCGCAGGACGCGGTCGCGCAGCGTGGCGTCGGCCTGCGGCGGGAGGATGCCGAAGCGGACGTAGTCGTCGTCGCTTTCCAGCACCAGCAGGCTGGTTTCGCGGTTGGCGACGCCGAAGCGTTCGCCCAGCGCCGCCAGCGCGGCGCGGTTGCGTCCGGGCTGCGCTTCGAGATCTTCGGCCTGCCAGGTGGCGCACCAGAACGCGGCCAGCGGCGAGCGGCGCTCCGTTGCCGCGCTGTGGTTGCGCACGCGCGCGCCACCGGGAGCCGCATGCGCGATCCGCAGGCCGGGCGCGGCGACGGGATGCGTGGCGACGTGGCAGGCGCGCAGCGCGCCGCCGTTCACGGCGTGCTGCTCCAGATGCCAGTCGCCGTCCAGCGGGCCCGGCCGGGCTTGCAGGAGAGGCATCGTGCGCAGCACCTGCAGCGCGCGCTCGGGCGACAGCATCGCCAGGTCCAGCACCTGTCCGCCGGAGCGGGTGAGCAGGCGCGCCATCGCCGGATCGGCGAAGTGTCGTGCGATCACGAAGACCGGGACGCGGGCCGCCGGTTCGACCGCGCCCGGCAAGGTCGCCACGCCGTCGCTGAAGACCAGGATCTGTTCGGCCCGCGGGTCGGCGCGCCAGTCCGGCAGCGCGGTGGCGCCGTCGGGCTGCTCCTTCGCCAACTCGGCGATGAAGCGGTCCAGCTCGGCCGGCGTGGCGATGCGGACCTGCCGGCGTTGCACGGTTTCGCGCAGCACGCTGAGGGTGACGTCGACCGGGCGGCCGCGCAGGTGGCGCGAGAGCAGTTGCAGCTCGGCGGTGCGATCCATGCCCAGCATGCTGTAGGAGGCGTCCCAGACCACCTCGATGCGCGTCGGCGGGGCGACCGTCGCGAGGGAGAACGCGGGATTCCGCACCGGCACCTCCAGCCAGTGCATCTGCAGGCCGTCATTGAAGTCGGCGCGGAAGGCCGCATCGTCCAGCGGCGCTGCCAGACAGACCTCGGCCGCGTCCGCGCCATTGGCCCGCCACGCCGCGACATAGCCGCTGGCCGCCTTGCGCCATGCCGGTGCGGCGGTGCCCGACGGCACCGGGCGGGTGGTGGAGGTGGCCCGGGCCTGCGCCTTGCCGCCCGCCGGCAGGCCGGCGTCCAGGCGATGCCGCCAGCCGCAGGTTTCGCGCGCCGCCAGGCTCGCCACGTCGATGCGCAGCCGGCGCTCGCCGTGGGCCGGCACCGGGAACACGCGGATGCCGTAGCGGTTGCCGGCGTCCTTCTCCGCCAGCGCGGGATCCACCCGCTGGCGCACGGTGTCCTCGAAGGCCGCGCGCGCCTTGACCCGCTCGACCGGCACGGCGTCGCGCAGCACGCCTTCGACGTCCAACGCATAGCCGTGCAGGCGTTCGTTGCTAGCCAGCGGCAGCTGCACGGTCGCCTCCAGCGGACGGTCGTGCGGATTGCGCACCACCAGCTCGATGCGGCGTAGCGCGAACGGGCCGTCCAGTGTCCATTCCAGCTGCGTGGCGGCGAGCTGGACGTCGCCATCGGCGCGGATCTGCGGGGTTGCGGCGTGGGCCGTGCCCGCCAGCAGGGCGAAGGCGAGGGCGAAGCGGCCAAGCGTCATGGCGGAGGTCATTCCGGTGTGATCCTTCGAGGTGGGCCGGCGAACGGGACAGGCATGCCGAGGGTGCCGGATAGCGCGAACGCGCCGGCACGGCGATCGGGGTTGATGCGTTCGTCGGCTCGCGCCGCCATCCGCCGGGCAGCGGACGGACGGCGCCGGAAGCGCGCTCAGCGCATCCGGAACACCGACACCACTTCCGCCAGGTCGTCCGCCTGCTCCTGCAGCGAATGCGCGGCGGCGGAGGCCTGCTCCACCATCGCCGCGTTCTGCTGGGTCACGCCGTCCATGTGGGTGATGGTCTGGTTGACCTGCTCGATGCCGCTGCTCTGTTCCTGCGAGGCGGCCGAGATTTCCGCCATCAGGTCGCTGACCCGGCGCACGGCATCGACGATCTCCTGCATCGTGCCGCCGGCTTGCGCGACCAGCGCCGCGCCCTGATCCACGCGTTCCACCGAGCCACCGATCAGGCCCTTGATCTCCTTCGCCGCCTCCGCCGAGCGCTGCGCCAGCGCGCGCACTTCGCCCGCCACCACCGCGAAACCGCGGCCCTGTTCGCCGGCGCGCGCCGCTTCCACCGCCGCGTTCAAGGCGAGGATGTTGGTCTGGAAGGCGATGCCGTCGATCACGCCGATGATGTTCTCGATCTGCTTCGACGCGGCGGTGATGCCGTTCATCTGCTCGACCACCTGCTCGACCACCGCGCCGCCGCGCGAGGCCACGTCGGCCGCGCCGGTGGCGAGCTGGCGCGCCTGGTAGGAGGACTCGGCGTTGTTCTTCACCGTGGAGGTCAGTTCCTCCATCGACGCCGCGGTTTCCTCCAGACTGGCCGCCTGCTGCTCGGAGCGCGCCGAGAGGTCGCTGTTGCCGGCGGCGATCTCGCGCGCGGCGGTGCGGATGGCATCCACCGCCGCCTGCACGCGGCGCATGGTGTCGGTCAGCCGTTCGACGGTGGCGTTGGTGTCGTCGCGCATTTGCCCGAACACGCCGCGGTAGTCGGCGGTGATGCGCTGGGTCAGGTCGCCCTGCGCCAGCGCGCCGAGCACGCGCTGCACGTCGGACATGGTGCCGGCGTTGGCGTCCAGCATGCCGTCCACGCCTTCGGCAAGGCGGCGGAAGAAGCCGCTCTTGCCGGCGATCTCGATGCGCTTGGACAGGTCGCCCGCAGCGGCCGCCTCGATGACCTCGCCGACCTCGGCTTCCACCGCCACTTCCTGGCTGCGATCGCGCCATTCCACCACCACGCCCAGCCGTTCGCCTTCCGGCGACACCACCGGCGCCGCGGTCTGCGCGAACACCGCGCTGCCGAGCGCCAGTTCGGACTGGCCGATGGCCTCGATCTTCGCCGGATCGGCGCTGCCTTCCGGTTGCAGCTGCGCCAGCGGCTGGCCTTCGAGCGTGTCGAGATCGGCGCGCGGCAGATGCCGCGCGAGCGCGTGCCTGTACTGCGCCAGCAGCCGGCGCATCGCCGGGTTGGCGTAGGCCACCAGTCCGTCGGCGCCGGCGATCAGCATCGCGGTGCCGGCGTTGTCGAGGGCGATGCGCACGCGCAGGTTTTCGGCGGCGATCTTGCGTTCGGCGTCCAGCCGCGCCTTCAGGTCGGCCTGCATCTTGCGCAGCGCGCGCGAGACCTGGCCGACCTCGTCGTCGCCGCCGGCCGCGATCGGATAGTCCAGCTGCCCGGCCGCCACCGCGTCGACGCCGCGCACGATGCCCTGCAGCGGCGTGCCGACCAGCCGGCGCAGCAGCAGCACGACCACCGCGACCAGCAGCAGCACGCTGACGATGCCGACCAGGATCACCCGGTTGCGGATCTCGACCACGCCCGCCATCACCGCATCGACCGGCGCGGACACCATCAGCGCGAACGCGTCCGGCGCGCGGCCGGCGGTGACCGGCACGTAGACGCGGAACACCTCGCCGTCCACGGTGGGATCGAACACACGCTGGCGCACGATCTCGCCCTTGGCGAGCTTCGCCAGCATCGGCGCGAGGTCGCTGGAGAACGGCTTGCCGAGGGTCTGCGCTTCCGGTGCGGCCAGCACCATGCCGGTGGGCGAGAGCAGGCGCACCACGCCGCGCTGGTAGGGGCGGATCTTCGCGAGGTTGGCCTGGATCGCGGACAGCGCGATGTCCGCGCCGGCCACGCCGCGGAACTGGCCGTCCACCTTCAGCGGCACCATCAGGCTGGTCATCAGCACCTTGGTATCGCCGACGTCGTCCAGGTAGGGCTCGAACATCAGCTCGTCGCCGCGCTCGCGCACCGCCGTGTAGTAGCCGGGCGCGTCCTTGCCGACCACGGTGATGCTGTTCTCGGCGCCGGTGTTGATCTGCAGCGAGGTGGCGCCCGACGGGTCGCGGGTCCAGTAGATGGAGATGCGGCCGGCGTCGTTGCTGGTGCGCTCGTCCGGCGTTTCCTTGGCGAAGAGGTCTTCCAGCACGGCGGCGTCCGGCTCGCCCTCGGGCCAGCTGCGGGCGAACTTGGCGTCCTGGCCGTCGAAACCGTCGGGCTCGAATTCCAGCCAGTAACCCAGCGCGGCTGGATCATTGCCGGCGTAGCGGTGCACCAGCTCGGAGGCCTCGCCGCGGCCGGCATTGCCGCGCGCCATCATGGTCAGCGTCGCGTCGGCCAGGCCGCGCACGCGGGACAGGGTCTCGGTGGCGTCGCCGCGCACCTTGGCGGCTTCGGCCTGCGCCAGCTGCTCCAGCTCCTTCATCGCGGACGCTTCCTGCACCTGCGCCGCTTTGTCCTGGATCATCCAGGCCGCGCCGGCGAAGCATAGGGCGGAGACAAGGCCGAGGACCAGCGCGGTGCGCGCCACGACCGATTTCGTTGCCGCCCCGATCATCCGCATGGTGTTCCCCCTCGACCCGAACCGGACATCCACGCCACGCGGGGCCGCGCCCCCGTGATGCGGTCATATCCGACTATATCGCCGCCCGCGCCGGAACCTTGAGCATGTACGGCCCCAATGGCCCGTTTCGGACGCGAACCGGAGCCGGCTGGGCGGCCTGTCCGTGCGATGAATGCCGGGCGGCCGTCACTTCCGCCTAACGCATCATCGACACGGCCTCAACGCGGCAACCTGCAATCTGGGCGCGTGGCGATGAGCGATGCCGTTACGGCGCAGGATCGTCGCCACATTCCTCCCCCCAATGGAGCAACCCGCATGAACAAAGACATCATCGCCGGCAACTGGAAGCAGCTGAAGGGCAAGGCACAGGCGAAGTGGGGCGACCTCACCGACGACGTGTTCGACGTCGCCGAGGGCGACAGCAAGTACCTCGCCGGCAAGCTGCAGGAGCAGTACGGCTGGCAGCGGGAGCGCGCCGAGAAGGAAGTCGACGAGTTCGGCCGGACGCTGAACTGACGTTTCCACCACGTGGACGCACGACGGGCCGGCCTTGCGCCGGCCCGTTTGCGTTTGGGCCATGCGGCTGCATCGGGCAACAAAAAGGCCAGCCGTTGCGGGCTGGCCTTGGGGTTTTGGTGGGCCAGGGGCTACCAAAAATGTCCATGAAACGATGGAAATGCGCGAACTCGTGCGATCAGGTTCTTGTCGCGTACCGCCAAAAGTACCGCTAAAGCGAGCCGAGGCAATCAATCGGATGGTTCAGTCTCCGCCGCACACTGCGTCCCAGTGTCTCAGGTCTTGCGACGGACGACTGTCAGCATCGTGCTCTCTTATCCGATGGAGTGCTGAGATGCGCTGGTGGCTGATTTCACTTCGGGCCTCGGGATGGTCGCTCTTTGCCATCGTGGTTGGCATCTTCCTTTCAGGGCTCCTCAGCCGGCTAGCGGGGGCATCCCCCTATTTCGTGCAGTTCGCATCCGCCGCGCGCTGGGTGGGGGTCGCTGGCATTTCGGCTGCGGCTCTGCTCTGGCTGCTCTCTTGGCGAAGCATGCGGATATGGGAACGAGGCGAACGCTGCTGCGACCACTGCGACGGCCCGCTTGGCTGGTGGCTTCACTCCGGCCGCATCTACTTCGGCGAGCAGCTACCTAACTTCCGCCGTTGCTATAACTGCGGCCGCGCCACCCCAGAGTTGTGAATGCGAGGACGACAATGGAACAGGTAGCAAGTGAAGGCCCCGGATATTGCATCTCGATCAGCGATGAGGCCATAACGATGACGCACTACTTCGGCAAGACTCCGGAGGAGTTGGCTGAGTATGGTCATGACCGCGGTGCATTCGTCGATCTCGTCAATGCCCCCGAGCTAATCGACGAGATTCCTGAGATCAAGCGAAGCGCCGGACTCCGGAGTATGGTCGAAGCGGTGACAGGGCACGACTCAAAGCTGTGCTCCATCGGGTGCGATGTGATGCTGTTCGAAAGGTCTCTGAATGACGATCACGATTCATCGAAGCCCTATGTGGGCGGCTATGTCTATTACGTGATTCGGAACCCCGAAAAATCCATCCATACCGATGCTTACGTGGACTTGGCGGGTTGGATTTTGGGTGCCATCCCAGCACCTCCACACCCGCTCCGCGTCTCCTTCGACTTCATCATCGAACCGCTCAAGCACTTCTATGGTCAGCAGGGGCACCATGGACTCATGGCAAAGGCCATCGGCTATGGCGAGACGGCAGAACTTGCCTGGCAGTCTTTCGAATGGGCATCGAACCAGATTGCGGATTCGATCATGCGGCACCGCGAGCTCCCTTCGGAGAGCCTCAAGTCAGCCGGCGATGAATAGCGACTTCTGCGCGTACCGCGATGTAAAGCCCTCGCGCGCGTGCGCGATGCGTGCAGACTCGCCGCCTCAGCGCTTGTCCGTGCCGGGTATGTGGTAGAGCAGGAACTTCCGCAAGCGGCCCTTGAGTAGCCGCTTCCACTAAGTGAACGGAGCGCGCAGAGCGCGCCGGTCAGGCGTCGGGCGCGGGATTGACGTACTTGGCGATCCACTCCTCGCGCGTGAGCGGCGGGAGGAGTTGTGGGCGGTGCTCGTGCACCTCAGCCATGACCGTTCCATTGACCTGCAACGGCAGCAGCTTGGGGTAGATGCTCGCCCAGAATGTCTTCTCGTTGTCGGGCGATGCCTTCGCCCACGCGGCGAGACGCTCCCCACCACCGAGCTCCTGCGCCGCGAACTCGATGGCTTCCTTGACGCTGGCGGTCATCTTGTTGGGCGTCCCCTTCTCGCGTCCACCTGTTTTCGGCTGTCCCTTCGGTCGGCCTGCCATTTCCTTTGCCTTCTAGTTCAGAAATTAGTGTGTTGCATCGGATTGGAGGCCGCAGGCGCGTGAGAGGGCATCCGTTCGGACAGCTTGGATGATCTCCTCGGCTCGTTCACGCGCGGCCGCCTCCGTGGCCTGCGCTTCGTCCTGGTCGGCCTCTGCGCGGCGTTCGGCGATCTCGACCTCGAACTTCACGATCTCATCGAAGGGAATGGGCTGACCGAGCATGGTCAGCCGGTTGACGTGGGTGTCAGAGTCGTAGGGGCCACCGAACCGGCCGCGAGCATCATCGAAGGCGTCCTGCAAGGTCAGCAGGTGCATGAACCAGTGCCCGGCGAGCAGGTCGATGGTCTGCGCGATGGTCAACACGAGGCACACCACAGCGCCTAGCACGCCGACGCGCCAGAGGTGCGAGCTCGGGATCAGGGCCAGCATGACGAAGGCCGCCAGCAGAATCAGGATGCGGAACATCCATGCCCCGCCACGCGCCTGATCTCGTTGCAATACCGCATACAAGTGCGGGGCGCTCCGGATCGACGGCCTCAGCGATAGGTGGCGTAGCCGCAGTACCTTGAAAATCTCCATGAAAGTCTCCTTGATCGTTGCGATAAGATCGCGGCCGTGCCGAACCTCTATCACTCCGACGTGCATTTGCCGCGATGGAAGCGGCTGTTGTTGTGGTTGTTCGAGAGCCCGGTCGGGCAAGCGTTGTGGATGGTTCCAATCGCGCTTGTGGCGTTCGCCCCGGTGTACTGGTTCGGCTTGTGGTGGCCGCTTCTCATTGCCGTTGCAGGCATCTCGTTTGCGTTGGGGTGGAACGCCGCGCGCCGGAAGATGCTGCGCGGTGAACCAGTCGATGGGCTCTAGCGCGACGACTCAGCCGACAACGGCCCAGTCAGTGTGGGGATCAGCGGCGGCGAGGCAACCTTCGCCCTGACCGGGCCACGGATCGCGCGCTGCGCTTGGACGCCCTTGAGACCCGAGGTGACGGCGTTGAAGGTGTCGCCGACGAATCCGCCGCCAAGCTTGGTGAGCATCATCCGCGCCATGCGCTCTGTCGTTCCGGAGCTGCGGGCGAAATCGCCCTTGGCGATCATCGGTTCGAGCGCATCCGCGAGCTGGCGCACCTCGGCCCACTGCTGCGGGCTGTACAGCGCGCGCAGAACGCTCCCGTTCGCGTAGCCGGTCTGTCGGACGTTGCGGACGATCTGCCCCAGTTGCAGCGGCTTCCCATCAGTTCCACGGGTCAGCCGTGCGAAGTGCGCGGCGCGCAGCCCGCCCATGACCTCGGGGTCATTGTTCGCCGCCAGGCGCAGGCGTTCTACGAAACGCGCGCCCCCGGCCTTGCTGACCTGCGATGCCCCCAAGGCGATGTTGAGCAGTTCCTCCGGCGTGCGGGTGCCGTCCAGCAGTCCTTGGATGAACCTGTCCGCATCCTTGCCGCCCTCGAACCTGCGCCCGTACTCGGCGCGCAGCGAGCGCGCATCCTTGAGCGCCGAGAGCGAGGCGGGGTCTCCGGTGACCAGCGCGCGCTCCACCGCGTCATCGAGCCAGCCGTCGAACTCGCGCTTCACGGCGAGCATCGCGGCGCGGTCGGCCGGGTTGGCCGCGGAGCCGATGCTGTTGTTCAGGATGCGGCGCTGCGTCTCGATGGCGCGCAACGTGACGCCCTTGACGTTGCCGCCGAGCGTTGCGGTGGTTGCGTGCTGGATCAGGTCGAGCGTGCGTGCCGTGGCCGGCGTGGTGTTCGGGTGGATGTCGAACTCGCGCACCGACTGCCGCAGGCGCGCCGGGAGCGCGGCGATGGCTTGGGCGTCCACTGCCGTCCGTGCGCCCTTGCCGGCGCTCTCGTAGGCGCTGGTGATGCGCCTGCCCAGTTCATCCGCCTGTCGCCCCAGCGCCGCCCCTGCGCCTTGCACGAGCTCCGCGGGCGTCCTGGTCGGGTTGCCGCCGAAGCGCTCGCCCATGCCCACCAGCGCATCGTCCAGCTTGGCGGCGTTGTTTCGCTGCATCGCGTCGAAGGCGGCATGGCCGCCGGGCGTCTGCCGCAGCATCTCCTCGCGGGAGAGCTGGGCGAATTGGCGCGTGGGGTCGGTCATGCGCTGGCCGAGCGAGTAGTCGAACCCGAACATGCCCTCGCCAGTGATCGCCTGCGGATTCGCGCCGGCCCGCAGTTGCTCGATCTTCGGGGCGACCTTAGCCACCAGTTCCGGCGTCGGCTCGATGCCCTGCTTGGCGAGTAGCGCCGCGGCTTCCTCCGCGTTGCGGCCCAGCAGGTTGCGCACGGCGGCATTGCCGCGGTTCGCTGCGACGGCCAGCCCCGTGCCCAAGGCTTCGCCACCGACACCGCCCGCGCCGGCCAAGGCGACGCGCACGGGGTCAACGTGACCGCCGTCCGTCGCCGCCTGCAACCCGGCCTCGGTGGTCGCGGCGGTTGCACCCTGCAACGCAGCGCGCCCGAGTACGCCCAGGTTCCGTGCCTGTCCAGCGCGCGCCGCCCAGCTCGCCGGCATCCAAGCCGCGGCCACGTTGCCGGCGACGTTGGCCGCGTCGGCGTTGTCGAACCCGGCATCGTTCATCCGGTAGGTCGCGCCATCGGGCAGGCGAATCATCGGATCGCCGTTCGCGTCCTGCACGACGCGCGCACCGCCGTTGATCTGCGACGAGAGGCCGTGCTTCTTGTTGATCTGCTCCACCAGGTACTCGGCCGCACCTTGCCGCGAGCCGAACATGTCCTTCGCCGCGCCCCAAAGCATGTCGCCGATGCCGACGCCGGTGTGCTCGCGGAAGTCCGAGTCCATGCGAAACAGGGACTCCCTCGGCGTGGCGGATTCGGTCGAACGACTCGCGCCGCGCGCATCCGAGAAGTCGGGGCGGTTGACCTGCTCCGACGTGCGTACACCGCCGCGCACGTTGCTGAAATCCGGTTGTGCGTTGCGGGCGTCCGCGTAGGCTTGCGCCAGCCGACGCGCATCCTCGACGTTGCCGGCTGCGTCGGCAGCGCGCAGTGCAGCTTCGATCGCTTTCAGGTCGGCCATCACTTCACCCCGTACTTCGTCAGGAGGTCGTCCACTCCGCTATTCGCGGCGGCGTTGGGGCGCGAGGTCACGTTGCGAAAGTCGGGCATGCCAGTCGCGCGGGTGGGGTCGTAACCGTACTGCTCGGCGATGCCCTGGTACTCGCGCGCCACACCCGTGATCCGATCCTGCGCGGCGTCCGCGAGCTTTTTGGCTTCCGCCATGAACTCCTTGCGCTGGGTCGGATTCAGACGGGTGCCCTTCAATGCCTGGTTGTAGAGGTTGCGTATGCGATCCGGGATGCCCGCGGCGTTCTGGGCGTTGGCGAACTCCTGCTCGCGCACCACCGAGCCGGGGTCGAGCATCTTCATGTAGGCGAAAGTGGCGGAGAGGTCGCCGGCCGCCGTGGCGTCGCGCATCGCGCCCTCGATGTTCCGATACATGTTGAGGATGCTGCGATCCTGCTGCACCCGATCCTGCACCTCCTTGCGCATGCCCATCTCGCCCTTCGCCATGTCGGACGGCATCGGGTTGTTCTTGCGATCCGCCGGGCCGCCGGGCACGGGTTCCTGCGTCCCGTCACCCTTCCAGCGGTAACCCGAGGGGGCGTCGCCGAAGTCCCGTTGATCCGGGAGGCCGGGGACGGGGATTGCGCCTGCGATCTCGGGGAACTGGCCGTCCTTCATGTAGGCGTTCGCCATGCCGTTCGTGATCGGCACACCGGAAGCGACCAGCTCCGCGAGGTCGCGCCTGCGCTGCGCTTCCTGCGCTTTCGGGCTCACCTGCGCCTGCTCCGACTGACCGACACCCCAGCCTATGCCCACGCCGCCCTGCGCGCGCTGTAGGACGCTCGGAACGTATTCGCGGGTCTCCTTGGGGGCCATCGCCAGGGCGCGCTCAGAATCGCCGCCAGACGCTTGCAGGGCCTTTTCCCAGTTGCCCGGCCCCCAGTTGTACGCGGCAAGTCCGCCAGTGGTGCCGTACTTGCCCACCATCGCTTGCAGGTAGTCGGTGCCGACGCGCTCCAGCTCCTCCGGCGAATCATCCTTGGCCGCGGCAACGCCGTAGCCGGGATCGCGCAACGTGCCGGGCATGGTCTGCATGGTGCCGCGCGCGCCTTTCGGGCTGACCGCGTTCGGATTGCCTCGCGACTCCCGCCACTTCACCGCGTCGCGCAGCATGTCGAAGCCCGCATCCGCGGCCGGGCTGTTCTGGCTATGGCGCACCGGCTGGTTCTGTGTCGGCGACTTCGGCACGTAGAACAACTTGCCGTTGACCTGGCGAACGTCGTAACCGCTTTCGGGCTTCGGCAGCTCGATCCCGTTCGCCAGCATTTCGGCTTGATCGCCGCGGCGAATGATCTCCATGCGCTTCGCGGTCTTCTCGGCTTCCTTCGTCGCCTCCCGCCGCGCCTTCGCCTCCTCGGCAGCAGCTTCGCCGCGGTAGTAGCGTTCGCGCGACTCGATGTCCTTCTTGTCGGCACGCTCGGCCATCTTCTTGCCGGCGTAGGCTTCCATCATCATCGCGGCCACGCCCAGCGCGCCACTGTTGTCGATGTAGCGCGGTTTCATCATCGAGGCGGCTAAGTCCTGATCCTGCCCGGCACGCTGTTGCATCACGAAGGCTTCCGCGAGCTGCCGGTACTGATCCTGCGCATCCTGGTTGCCGAGCGTCGGCGCTGCGCCGAGTTGGTTCGCCTTGTACTGGCCGAACCCGAACGACGGGGTCATGCCGGGCTGTTGCGCGAGGCCGCCATTCCACTGCTGCGCGAATGCCTGCGCCAACGGATCGAGGTTGAGTTGCGAAGGTTGCGAGTTGAAGGTCATCGGGTCTGCCATGTCATTGCTCCTTGTGGGCGAGGGTGCGAGGCAAGGTGGTGGTCGGGTTCACTGCGAGTTCCCCATTCCGAGCAGCGCGCGAATCTCCGCGCAGTGCCTCGCCGCAACCTCCGGCGAGGCGCGCTTGAACTCGGGCTTCTGGTGTTCGATTTCGGCGACCGGCGGCTCGGGCAGCGCCATCCCCTGCATGACCTTTTCGCGGGTCAGGTCGTAGGCGGCGCGCAACATGCGCTCGGCTTTCTCCGCGCTGACCTGGCGGTAGAGGAAGGCATCGAGGTCTGCCCACACAGCGCGCGTGAATGGGGACGGGTTGCCGGTGCGGAGTTCGGATTCGACCGCTGCGAAGCTCGGGATGCCGAAGCACATGCCCCGGAACCTCGGTGCCGACGGCGGAAACTCCGCACCCTCCGCGATGCAGGCTTTCACCCCGTCGCCGATCTGTTGGGCGGTCAGTCCCGCCAACACACCCGACCACGTACTGCCCGCCATGGACAGGGCCCCGCCCTCGGCGTGCGGGGTGACGCCGTTGACGCTGACCCAGGCATGCCCGTAGAGCGCCACCATTCGCTCCCAGAGGCGACGCAGCCACATGGCTACGGGTGCCTGCGGGGCGGGGGTCGCGTGCGCCTTGTGGGCGCTGTACGTCGCCTCTGCGGCGGGGCGGTTGATCGTCGCAGCGGCGACCTCAGCGAGCGAGCGCATGGCGCACCTCCTGCAAGTCGTGCTCACGATTCAGGCGAGCGGCCCGGTCGGTCAGCGATTCGCGGACGGGGTTGGGCTTGGACGCGGATTTGCCGGCGTAGGCGTTCCTAATCCAATTCCGCCACGTCGCCAGCCAATCGGCCTTGCAGCCGTCCTTGCCGGCCTTGGCGTGCCAGTAGTCGCGGAACTTCGCAGACTCGGCGTCGATGTCCAGGTCGTGGCGTTCGCTCTGCGCCCAAGCCTTCCAGTCATCGGGCAGAGTCCAGCCAGTGGGCAGGCGCGAGCCGCGCGAGCGCACCTGCTCTTTGCTCTTAACGGTTATTGACGGTTGCTTCTTAACGGCTTGGCTAGCATGGGTGCTAGCCGTCTGCGCGCATCCATGCAAGCCGTCTCGCGCATGGGTGCTAGCCCTCGCATCGGTGCGACCCCTCGCATGGGTGCTAGCCGTAGGGCTTGCATCGGCGCTAGCCGTCTCGGTCAGCTTCGCGATGTTGAGGCGGTACTGCCGAGAGGTGCCCGGAGCGCCGCCGAACGCGTTGCCGACGACGGTCAGCCAGCCGTCGTCGATCAGCTTGTGAAGCACCCGGCGCGTCTGCGACACGCTCTTGCGGATGCGCTTGGCGACGGTGGCAACCGACGGGTGCAGGCTCCCTCCATCGTCATTGCACCAATCGGCCAGGGCGAGCAGGGCCAGCACTTCCGACGAATCGGTGATGTGGAAGGCGCGCCACACCAGTTCCATGACCCGGATGCTCATACCGTGCCTTCGGAAAACTGCGAGGCCAAGCTCAACTGTTCAGCAGCAGCGCTCAACAAGTCCGCGGCCTTCATCGCATGGAAGGCTTCCTCTGCGGTCGAGGTGTCGGCTTCCCGTGCATAGCGAGCCAAGTGCTCGCATGCGGTGCTCACGGCATCGCGGGCCAATTGCAGCGGGCACGCGGGTTCGGTATCTTGCGTCTGCATCCCGCCGCCAGCGAATGCACACTCGGAAGCCGGCCCGCCAGCCGGCTTTCGTTCGTTCAGGGGGCCGTCCATTACGCGGCAGCCTTGCCGGCGGTGCTGGCGTCCAAGAACGCATCGAGGTCGCTCTGGCGGTAGCGGACGCAGCGCTTGCCAACTTTGGTTGCGCGGGGGCCTTCGCCCTTCCAGCGCCAATTGCGCAAGGTCTGGACGGCAATGCCCAGGTACTCCGATGCCTCGGTTTCGGCCAGCAGGGCAAAGGGGTTCAGCGTGGCCGCGCTATCCGGCGCAGCAGCGGTGTGGGTTTGCAAGGACACTGCCAGTTCTCCGAACAACCCGCGAGATGTAGCGGGATTATTCGGAAGGGTGCTTTCGGGATCGCCGAAACCCTAGGAATCAAATGCGGCTATTTGTTTCCGCGTTTGGAGTGCGCCTGGATCGCCTTGCGCACGGCGTCGCTTGTCCAAGCCTCACCGGCCTTCGGCGGCGGGAACTTGGCCTTGTCCAGCAAGACGGCGGTTGCCTCCAGGTGCTTCTTGTTGCCCCAGTGCTTGAACCAAGCGGCAAGGTAGGCAATCCATGCGTCCCGTTGCTCGTTCGTCTGCGCGCTCCGGCCTTTGTTCCGCACGAGGTACAGTGCGCGCTTGGCGTCGGTGCCACGCGTGATCTTGTCCAGCGCCTCGGCCAAATAGGCGGCCAGTTCAGCGTTGACCATGACGACGCCGGGCGATGGGGCTGGATGTCGGAGCATCGGCACAGCGAGCGCCAGCAGCATACGTGCATCTGACACGCTTCCCGCCTTCGCGCGGGCTATCGCTTCGGTCAGCGAATAATCGAATGGCTGTGGCTGCGTGGGCGGCTTCGGCTCGTTCGCCTTGTACAACGCTTCGGCCAGTTCGGTTATTTGAGCATCGGAAACTACCATCGCGCACCCTCGCGCCCCTGAGAGAGTCCGCGCCAGGCCGGCAGGGTGGCCGGCTTTTCGCCCCGTCGGGCTAGGCGCGGGTGTTCGGTTCACAAGCTGGTGCGGCCCTCGAACCAGACACGCATCACTGCTGCCTTCGCTTTTTCAATACTGCATTCGCCGCCTTTGCGCCTTGTCCTTGCCGCAATCAGCCGCGCCAACTCGTTGACTTGCTCTTTGATCTCTTCGGGTATCGGAGGGCATACGTCTTCCCTCCTTGGGAACGGGATGATGGTGGCGCTCATGCCTCACCCCGCACAGCCATTAGAGCGGCACGGTAACGATAAGCCGTTGCCCGATTCATACCGAACCTATCCATCAGCTCTTGTGCGGTTGGATTGGCTTTGGGGAAGGAAGTCAGAATGGAAAAACATACAAAGGCATTCCGCGCATTACTCGGAACCCCAACCAACGCATCTGAATAACTCTTGCTTCGGTGCGGGCAGCCAGGGTCAAGAACCTCCAGTGCTCCCACAATTTCCGAGGGGTCGCGGGTCATGGCGCACCTCCAACCACTTGGCAATACGCTTCATCCAGCAAATATCGCACCCCTCTCAGGGCGTCTTGAATGGAGTCGGCGTCTCCGGCTGGTTCGCTCCCGATACCGTGCTCCACCACGGCAATGATTCCCATCGCCGACGAAATTTTCACGGCCGCCGCTTCCAGTTCTCGCGTACGCTCCTCGCGCAGGTTGGCGTTCATGACGCGACACCGGATATGTAGAGACGGAGATCGCAGAGCGCTTGATCCAGCATATGCGCTGCACCTTCGGCAGCCTCGGCGGTGTGCACGTCATCGTCCACCCGAGCCGAGCGCGCGATCATTCGCACCACCGACGAAGCGCGCCCGATGGCAATGCACGCGGCTTCGGCATCATCGGCGTCCTTCCGCAACTGCTCCACGACATACTCGGTTACCGCCGATCTGCGAGCAGCCTCCAGCTTCTCTGGCAGCAGTGCCGCGGCGTAGTTGGCTGCGGCCTCCCTGCCGGCCTCTTCGGCTTCATCCAGGCATTGCATGTGGAAGTCGTAAGGGACGGACTTCGGCTTGATTACCTTGTGCCGGATTCTTGCGCTTGAGCGGATTGCTAGACTTTCGTTCGCCATGATCGTTCCTCCATAGAACGGTTGTGGAAGGCGGGCCGGGTGCCGTAATCACCCGGTTCCGCCGCTTACTGGCATTGCCAGATTCTTCGCGCGCTGGTCGCATCGGCTGCGACTCAACCCGCCTTGCGCTTGATCGGCACAACATTGGCGTCCGTGCGAAGCGCATCCATGTAGTCAGCCCACGCCTGCATCATCTTCCGGCGCTCATCCAGGTATTGGGCTTGGTTGTACACGCCGCGGACGCCCGGCATCTTGTGGGTCAATGCGGCCTCCACGGCATCCGGGTTCCACCCTTGCTCGTTGAGCAGCGTGGAGGCCATGTGTCGGAACCCGTGGATGGTGCTCTCGTCCTTTTCCACGCCGGCACGTCGTGCCGCAACCAGAATGGCGTTGCCGCTCATGTGGGAGCGTGGATCGCGTGCACCGGGAAAGACGTACTCCTTCCTGCCGGTCAGTGGATGCAAGTCGCGCAGGATCGCGACCGCCTGCTTGGAGAGCGCTGCGATATGCGTGCGTTGGGTCTTGGTGACGAAGTAGCGCCATTGGCCGGCGTCCAAGTCCAGTTCCTCCCAGCGCATGCGGACGATCTCGCCGGGCCGGGCGAATAGCAGCGGGGCTAGTAGCAGGGCGCTCCGGGTCACGAGGCGGCTGGTGCTGCTGTCGATCTTGCGCAGCAGGACAGCGGCCTCCGTGGGCGTGGTCGCCGCGGCAAAGGGCATGGGTCGCCAAGGCGTGAGCGCACCCTTCAACGCTGCCGCAGGATCGCGTACGGCGCGGCCCGTGCGGATGGCGTACCGGAACACTTGGCCGCAGGTTTGCAGCGCGCGGTGCGCCGTCTCAACGGCCCCTCGCTGCTCGATCCGTTCGAGGTGTTGCAGCAGTTCGGGGGCTTCGATTTCAGCGATGGGGCGTGCGCCCATCCACGGGAACAGGTCGCGCTCAAGCCGGCGGATGACCTTGTCAGCGTGGCCGGCGGCCCACTTCGCCTTCTGCTTGCCGAACCACTCGCGTGCCACGGCCTCGAAGCTGTTGGCCGCCGCGGTGGCGCGATTCGCGTCCTCTGCGCGCCGTTGCTCGACGGGGTCGATGTTGTCGTTCAGCAGCTTGCGGATTTTCTCGCGCGCCTCGCGTGCGTCGGCCAGCTTCACGGTGGGGAACATGCCGAGCCCGATGGTGTTCTGCTTCCCGCTGACCGGACGACGGTAGTCCATGCGCCACAGCTTCGCCCCGTCCGGATTGACCAGCAGAAACAGGCCACCTCCGTCGCGCAGCTTGTAGGGCGTCGCCTGCGGCCTGGCGTTCTGAACTTGGGACGCGGTCAGCGGGGGAACGCGCTTGGGCATTGCCGGCTCCGTTTTGGCGGTACAGCGGCCTGCGGGAGTCAGTCCGGGCGCTGCGTACCGTCAACCGTACCGCCATATTTGCGGGACGACAATCCACCTTGCGGGACGTTACGGGGAGTCGTGCAACAAAAAACCCCTGATTTCTCAGGGGTTTAAGGTAGTTCCGGGATGTCCCGGTAAGTGTTCTTGGTGGAGCCAGGGAGGATCGAACTCCCGACCTCGTCATTGCGAACGACGCGCTCTCCCAGCTGAGCTATGGCCCCAAGAGGGAAGCGCGATTATACGGATGCCTCCGCGCGCTGCCAACTGGTTCGTTGCATCGGCTCAAAGCAGCGGCGACAGGCGCGGTTCCAGCAGGGTGCGGCGCCAGCCGGCCAGCGGGCCGGTCCAGCCGCCGCCGTCCTGCAGGGCTTCCAGCAGCTTGCGCGAGGCCAGTACGCCTTCCGGCAGCTGCTGCTCGGCGGCGACAGCGGCCACCACGTCCTGCAGGGCGCGCAGCTGCTTCTTGTCGCGGTCGTCGCCGCGCGCCAGCGGGGCGTCGGCTTCGTCGGGCAGGGGCGTGGTCAGGGCCTGCCAGAGCGCGTCGCGCAGGCCGCGCGGGGCTTTTGGTGCGGCGTCCAGCAGCTTCTGGAAGGCGGTGCGGTCGGCGGGGTTGGCGCGGGCCAGCGTGGCCGCCAGTTCGTTGTCGAGGATCCAGCTGCGCGGGCGGTCGCTGCTGCGCGCCTGCGTTTCGCGCCAGCGCAGCAGCCGCAGCAGCCGGCGCTGGCCGGCGGCGTCGAGGAACTGGGCGCTGCGCATCGCCAGATGCGGCCAGCGGTCGCCCTCGTCGCTGGCGGCGTTGGCGAGCTGGCGGGCGCTGTCTTCGGCCAGCCACGCTTCGCGGCCGGCGGCGGCCAGTCGCGATTGCAGCTCGCGATGCAGGGCGTGCAGGTGGCGCACGTCGTCGGCGGCGTAGTCGAGCTGGGCAGGCGAGAGTGGGCGGCGCAGCCAGTCGGAGCGGGTTTCGCCCTTCGCCAGTTCGACGCCGGTGACGGCCTGCACCAGCTTCTGGTAGCCGAGGCCCGCGCCCAGTCCGCACAGCGCGGCGGCGGCCTGGGTATCGAACAGCGGCGCCGGCAGCGCCTTGCAGGCGTGGCTGAAGGCCACCAGGTCCTCGCTGGGGCTGTGCATCAGCTTGAGCACGGAGGCGTCAGCCAGCAGCGGGGCCAGCGCCTCGCACATGCCGGGCTTCAGCGGGTCGACCAGCAGGATGTCATCGTCGGTTTCACCTAGGGCGATCTGCACCAGCGCAAGCTGCGGCCAGTAGGTGCGTTCGCGGATGAATTCGGTGTCCAGGCCGATGGCGGCGGGAGGGTTGGCGAGGCGCGCGCGCAGCGCGTCGGGGGTATCGATCCAGTGCGTCATCCGCACATTATGCGGTTGCCGGGCACCGGCCCATGTCCTAAGTTGCTCTCACGTCATCGGTCGGCGCTCGCCGGCATTCAGGGAGCAGGGTTTGCGCGCAGGCGGTTTCCTCATCGTGGCGCTGGTGCTGCTGGCAGGCTGCAAGCCGCAGCCGGCGGCGCCCGTGCTGGAGCGGGTGCCGGTGCCGAAGCAGGAACGGCTGCCCGCGCAGGAAGGGCAGGTGAGCATCAGCGGCGACGACGCGCTGGCCGGGGTGCTGAGCTGGACCCTGCCCGAGGTGCATGTCGACAGTCCGGCGAAGGCGCGCGCCGCCGCGCGCCGGGCGCTGGCGAAGGGCGACCTGTTCGAAACCGCGGACTCGGCCATCCCGCTGCTGCTGGCCTTGCAGAAGGCGCAGCCGGACAACGAACAGGACGCGCACCTGCTGGAGAAGGCGCAGGCCGCGCTGCTGTCGCAGGCGTGGACGGCGCTGGCGGAGGACGAGGACTTGGCCTCGCTGGGCTACGCCCAGCGCCACGGCACGGTGCTGCGCACGTTGTGGCCGGTGCAGCCGGAGGTGCGGGAATACCTGGATGCGGTGGACCGGGTCGGGCAGGCGTTCGAGCTGGGCATGGCCGGCGAGCGGGCCTTGCGCGCCGGCAACCTGGACGCGCCGGGCGGCGCGCTGGAGCTGTTCCGCAAGGCGCAGGCGCTGTGGCCGGCGCAGGCGCGCGCGCAGCGGGGTATCGTCGCGGTGGAGGCGGCGTTGATCGTCGGCGCGCAGGCGAAGGCGGCGGCCGGCGATTTCAACGGCGCCTATCTGGAGCTGGCGCGCGCGGAGCGGGTCCGCCACGACCCGCAGACCATTCCTGAGGCGCGCGAACGCATCGAGGTGCTGCGCGCCGACCGCATCCGCCGGCTGGGCGACGAAGGGCTGATGGCGCTGGGCGATCCGGGCGGATTGCAGGTCGCGCGCGAGCGGCTGGCCGAAATGCTGAGCATCGCGCTGCCCGGCGACGCGGCCAGCGTGGCGCTGCGCCAGCGCATCGACCTGGTCGGCCATTACGGCCTGTTCCGCCCCGGCCAGGTGTTCACCGACGAGATGCCCGACGCCAGCCGCGGCCCGGAGCTGAGCGTGCTGCCGCGCGGCGGCTTCCTGATGGGCGCGGCGGCGGACGAGCCGGACGCCAGCGCGGACGAGCAGCCGCGGCACCGGGTGGACTTCGAGCGCGGCTTCGCGATGACCCGGCGCGAGATCACGATCGGCCAGTTCCGCCGCTTCGTCGAGGCCGCCGGCTACGTGCCGCGCGCCACCCAGCGCGGGCATTCGATGGCCTACGACGCGCGCAGCGGCAATTTCCTGCGCGGCAGCGGCATCGACTGGCGCTCCGGCTACGACGGCCGCCCGGCCGCCGACGGCATGCCGGTGATCCACGTCACCGCGCGCGACGCCGAGGCCTACGCGGCCTGGCTGTCGGAACAAACCGGCGTGCACTACCGGCTGCCCAGCGAGGCGGAGTTCGAATACGCCCTGCGCGCGGGCGGGCAGGGCCGCTATCCCTGGGGCAACGGCGCGCCGCCGGCGGAGTCGGAAAACCTGGCCGGCGGCCGCGACGTGTCGCCGCAAGGGCGTCGCTGGAGCAACGCCTTCCCCGGCTACGGCGACGGCCGCTGGGGGCCGGCACCGGCCGGCAGCTTCGCGCCCAACGCGTTCGGCCTGTACGACATGGCCGGCAACGTCAGCGAATGGGTGGCGGACTGCTGGCACAAGGGCTACCGGCGCGCGCCGGCGAATGGCGCGGCCTGGGTGAATCCGGGCTGCCGCACCCGCATGTACCGTGGCGGCTCTTGGGCCAGCGCGCCGGCGCAGGCGCGTTCGGCGTGGCGGATGTCGGGCGGCGTCGACGTCACCAACGCGCGGGTGGGGTTCCGGCTGGTGCGGCAGCTCTAGGGCGTTTCCCCTGCGCATTGCCGCGCGGTCTCAGGCTCCCGGCGATCCGATCCGGACGGCGTGCACGCGCAACCCCGCGGCACGCTCTATATTTCCCCCGGAAACGGGCGATCCGCTCAGGACGAGGAAGACACGATGAACCAGAATCCGTTGGGAAACCGCAGGGGCGGCCTGCGCATCTGGGTGCTGCTCGCGTTCGCCGCCTACGCGGCCTACTACTGGTTCTCCAACCGCAGCATCGACCCGCTGACCGGGCAGGCGGTGGTGATCGACCGGAGCATTTCGCCGGAGCAGGAAAAGGCGCTCGGCCTGCAGGCCTACCAGGAAGTGCTGCAGCAGGAGCGCCCGCTGCCCGCTGACGCGCAGGCATCGCAGCAGGTGGCGGCCATCGCGCAGCGGCTGATCGCCAAGATCCCGCCGGTGTCCGACGCGCTGGCCGCCGAGCACGGCCTGCAGGCCAGCCACATCGAGAAGTCCTTCGACTGGAAGGTGACGGTGCTGCAGTCCGAACAGGTCAACGCGTTCTGCCTGCCCGGCGGCAAGATGGCGGTCTATACCGGCCTGCTGCCGGTGGCGCAGAACGCCGACGCGATGGCGGTGGTGATGGGCCACGAGATCGCCCACGCCCTGTTGCGCCACGGCGCGCAGCGCATGACCCGCGGCAAGCTGGAGCAGCTCGGGCAGATGGCCGGCGCGGCCAGCGGCATGGATTCGGGCACGCTGCAGACGGTGATGCAGGCCTACGGCTACGGCAGCGCGCTGCCGTACGCGCGCAGCCAGGAAACCCAGGCCGACGAACTGGGCCTGATGCTGGCCGCCGCCGCCTGCTTCGACCCGCGGCAGGCGGTGCCGCTGTGGGAGCGCATGGACAAGAACTCGGGCGGCGGCGCGCCGCCGGAATTCGCCTCCACCCACCCCAGCGCCGGCACCCGCATCCAGCAGCTGGAGGCGCTGATGCCGAAAGCGCTCGACTATCGCGCGAAGTTCTGCGAAAGCGCCGCCACCGCGGGCGCGGGCATGCGCTGATCCGGTTTTCGGAAGGCGTGGCGGCCTACAGCCACCACGCCAGCGCGAACAGCCCCAGCATCGCGAACGCCAGCGCCAGCTTGAGCGCGGTGCCCAGCAGGATGCCGAGCCAGGTGCCGGCGCCGACCTTGGCGGCGTGGCCCAGCGTGTCCGCCTGCAGATTGCGCCGATGCAGAAGTTCGCCGGCCACCGCACCGGCGAACGGGCCGAGCAGCAGGCCGGGCAGGCCGAGGAAGATCCCGAACAGCGTGCCGATGGCGGCGCCGAGCATCGCCAACCGGCTGGCGCCGACGCGTTTGGCGCCGTGCGCGGTGGCCCAGAAATCCACCGCCACAGATACCAGGGTCAGCACCGCCAGCACGGCCAGCGTCGGCGCGCCGACGTACCGGAAATCGCCGGCCCACGCCGCCAGCAGCATGCCGGCGAACATCAGCGGCAGGCCGGGCAGGGCCGGCAGCACGGTGCCGGCCAAGCCCACCAGCACCAGCAGGGCGGCGATCAGGTAGTACAGCGCGGTCGGGTCCATGTCGCCTCGCATGCGGGGTGTCGAACCATTCTGCCAGCCAGACGCGCGAACGGCCCGCCGGGGCGGGCCATTCGTGGTGCAACGGCGATGTGCTTATTGCAGGTAGGCCTGTCCGTTCTCGATGCGGACCCGCGAACCCTCGTGGAAGCCGGAGACGTTCATCTGCGTCACCGTGGTGGTGCGGCCGTCGTCCATGCGCACGTGCACGGTGTAACCGTCGCTGCGGTTCTTCTGGATCGCGTTGCCCGCGGCGGCGCCGGCGGCCGCGCCGGCCACCGCGGACAGATTCTGGTTGCCCTTGCTGCCGCCGGTGTGCGAGGAGATCTCGTGGCCGGCCACCGCGCCGATGATGCCGCCGATGACCGCGCCCTTGGTGCCGGACGCGCCGCCCACGGTGATGCTGGTGACGGTGCCGCAGTTGCTGCAGGTGTTGCCGTAGCGGTTGCCGTAACCGCCGCCGTAGTCGTTGCCGTAGCTGGACGGCGCGGTGCTGGCGCAGCCGGTGCCGGCGCCCAGCGCCAGGGCGAGCGCGGCGGTGCCGAAGAGGGTGGGGACGCGAACGGCCATGTTCTTTCTCCTTCGATGGGGATGATCGCGGCGGGGCCGTGACACCCCGATCCTGTGCTCCGCTGCATGAACAGCGGCCGACATTCGCCCGATCCGGCGGCCAGCGCTCAGAGGGAGTTCACCGAGGTGGATGCGGCGTGAAGCCGGGGCCGCGTTCGCCGCCGGCCGGAAAAGCGAAGGCCGCCCGGAGGCGGCCTTCGTTCGGCGCCGGTCGGAGGCTCAGCCGCGGAAATCGCGGTGGCAGGCCTTGCAGGAATCGCCGAGCGATTTCATCGTCGCCGCCAGGCTCTCGCAGCTCAGCGGCGGCGCCGCGATCGCCTTGTCGGCGGCGGCCCGCATCGCCGCGGCGGCGGTGCGGAAGCGCTCGTCGTCGCGCAGGTCGGGGAAGGCCGGTTCCAGGTCGTTGCCCATCGTCCGCAGCGCCTGCAGGTGCGGCAGCACGTCGGTGGCGTTGCAGCGGTTCTGCTCCATCGCCGCCTTGAGCTGGCCCATGTGCCAGCCCTGCACTTCCATCAACGCGCCGGGGAAATGATCCTTGCGGGCTTCCAGCGCGCGCAGCAGCATCACCGTGGCGACCGCGCCGACCACCAGGCCGAGGATCAGCAGGAACAGGTAGCGCCCGGCGTTGGACGGACGTGCGGAAGCGGGCTTGGCGGGATCGGGATTGGACATGGCGTCTCCATGGCGATGGGCTGGGAGGGAAAGCGCGTCGATGGTGGCATACCCGCCGCGTTCCCGTAACCACTCGGCGCATCGGCCTCCGGTCCGGCAGGCCATACGCGTGGTGGCCGCCCCTTACCAGCCCATGTGGTGCCCGCCGTTGATGTCGAGGTTGGAGCCGGTGATCCAGCCGGCCTGCTCGTCGGCAAGGAAGCCCACGCCGTAGGCGATCTCCTCCGGCGTGCCGAGGCGGCCGGTGGGGATGTCGGCGACGATCTTGGCGCGCACTTCCTCCGGCACCGCCATCACCATGTCGGTGGCGATGTAGCCGGGCGAGATGGTGTTGACGGTGACGCCGTTGCGGGCGTTCTCGCGCGCCAGCGAAATGGTGAAGCCATGCATGCCGGCCTTCGCCGCCGCATAGTTGGCCTGCCCGTACTGGCCCTTGAGACCATTGATCGAGCTGATCTGGATGACCCGGCCCCACTTGCGCTCGCGCATGCCCTCGATCACCGGGCGGGTGACGTTGAAGCAGGAGTTGAGGTTGGTGTTGATCACGTCGCCCCACTGGTCGGCCTTCATCTTGTGGAAGGTGCCGTCGCGGGTGATGCCGGCGTTGTTGACCAGGATGTCGATCGGGCCGAGGGTCGCCTCGACCTCGTGCACCATCGCCTCGGCCTCCTGCGGCGAGGTGACGTCGCCCTTGACGATGGCGACGTCGTAGCCGTCCGCCTTCATCTTCTCCTGCCAGGCGCGCGCCTTCTCCTCGTTGCGGTAGTTGGTGGCGACCTTGTGGCCCATGCCGGCCAGGCGCTTGACGATGGCGGTGCCGATGCCGCCGGTGCCGCCGGTGACCAGTGCAACCCTGGAAGTCATGTACTGCTCCTTGAGAAATGCGCGGTGGGGAAGACGCTTCGCTTCGATTCTAGGCACGGCTGTTTGCATTTGCGTTGTGCGCTGCGGCGGAGACCGGCGGCGCCCGCGTCGGCACGCGTTCCAGGCGGAAGGCGGCGACGGCTTCGCGCAGGAACTCCGCTGTCGTCCGCGTCCGTTCTTCCGCCAGCGGCACCTGCCCGAGGCAGGCCCACAGCAGGCGCAAGGTGGCTAGCGGATCGTCGAGGGACACCGGCAGCGCCGCCTCCGATTTCGACAGCTTCCGGCCGTCCGCGCCCAGCAGCAGCGGCAGGTGCGCGTAGCGCGGCGTCGGCAGGCCCAGCGCGCGCTGCAGCAGGCGCTGGCGCGGGGTGGAATCCAGCAGGTCGGCGCCGCGCACCACGTCGGTGATGCCCTGCTCGGCGTCGTCCACCACCACCGCGAGTTGGTAGGCCCACAGGCCGTCGCTGCGGCGCAGGACGAAATCGCCGACCTCCGTGTCCACGCGCTGGACGATGCGGCCGTGCACGGCGTCGTCGAAGGCAATCTCGCAGCCGTCCGGCACGCGCAGGCGGATGGCGGGATCGGGCCGCGGCTGCGCGGCCACGCAGCCGCGGTGGATGCCGCCGACCGCCGCCAGCTCGCTGCGGCTGCAATGGCATTCGAAGGCGAGGCCGTCGGCCAGCAGGCGCTCCAGCGCCATTTGATAGAGCGCGCCGCGTCGGCTCTGGTAGTCGACGCCGGCATCCGGATGCAGGTCGAACGCGGCCAGCGTCGCCAACTGCGCCTGCGCCGCGCCGGCGACCTCGCGCGGCGGGTCCACGTCTTCGATCCGCACCAGCCACTGCCCGCCGGTCTGCCGCGCCAGCAGCCAGCTGCCCAGCGCGGCCAGCATCGAACCGGCGTGCAGCGGGCCGGTGGGTGAGGGGGCGAAGCGGCCGCGGTAGGCGGGCATGGCGTTCAGGGATCCGGATTGAATTGGCGTCACCCCGGCCACACTACCGGAACAGGCCGCGCATCCGGCGCGGCGACGCAACGGCGGAATTGTCCATGTTCAAGCGCGTGTCCCTGTTCCTTGCGACCAACCTGGCGGTGCTGGCGCTGGTCAGCATCGTGATGTCCATCCTCGGGGTGAACCCGCAGCAGTTCAACGGGCTGCTGGTGATGGCGGCGCTGTTCGGCTTCGGCGGCTCGATCGTCTCGCTGCTGATGTCGAAGTGGATCGCCAAGCGCACCACCGGCGCCCACGTCATCGAGCAGCCGCGCAACGAGGCCGAGCAGTGGCTGCTGGCGACCGTGCGCCGGCAGGCCGAGGCGGCCGGCATCGGCATGCCCGAGGTCGCCATCTACGACGCGCCGGAAATCAACGCCTTCGCCACCGGCGCCAACCGCAACAACGCGCTGGTGGCGGTGTCCACCGGCCTGCTGCGGGCGATGAACCGCGACGAGGCCGAGGCCGTGCTGGGCCACGAGGTCAGCCACGTCGCCAACGGCGACATGGTGACGATGGCGCTGCTGCAGGGTGTGCTCAACACCTTCGTGATCGTGCTGGCGCGCGTGGTCGGCCGCGTGGTGGACGGCGCGATCAGCGGCAACCGCGACAGCGACGGGCCGGGCTTCGGCTACTACATCATCGTGTTCGTGCTGGAGATGGTGTTCGGGCTGTTCGCCTCGATGATCGCGATGTGGTTCTCGCGCCACCGCGAGTTCCGCGCCGACGCCGGCGGCGCGGCGCTGGCCGGCCGCCAGAAGATGGTGGCGGCGCTGGAGCGACTGGCGCAGATGCACGGCGCCAGCACCCTGCCTAAGCAGGTGGCGGCGTTCGGCATCAGCGGCGGGGTGGGGCACGGCCTGCAGCGGCTGCTGATGAGCCATCCGCCGCTGGAGGAGCGCATCGCCGCGCTGCGGCAGGGCGGCTGAGGCGCAGGCAGGACGGCCTGCAAGAAGAGCATTGGACGCGGGCCGACGCGGATGGAGCCGATTCCAACGCCTTGATCCGCGTCGAAAAAGCTTCGCGCGTATCGCGTGCCTCAGGTGTCGAAGTCGTAGTTCATGTCCGGGCCGGCCACCGCCAGGAAGTTGCCTTCCGCGTAGTCGAGTCCCTGCATGAACAGGATGCTCATGCTGGCCGCGTCCTGTACGAACTCGGCGATGGTCAGGATGCCGAGGTCGCGCGCCTTCTGCGAAAGCTCGCGCACGCGGTTCTGGTTGGCCGCGTTCTTCGCCAGGTCTTCCATGAAGCTGCGGTCGATCTTGACGTAGCCGGGCGTGAAGTGGGACAGCAGCTGGAACGAATCCAGCCCCGCGCCGAACTGCTCCAGCACCAGCTTGCAGCCGTGCTTGCCGATGGCGGCGGCGAAGTCCTGCGCCGCGCGCAGGTTGATGAACACCTTGGATTCCGGCACCTGCACCAGCAGCGAGCCGCCGTCCACGTCGTGCGCGGCCAGCTGTTCGCCGATGAAGGCGGGCAGGCTGCCGTCCAGCAGCGAGGCTTGGGTGACCTTGACCAGCAGCGTCACCGGCTTGCCGGCGCGCTTGCGCTCGCCCAGCTTTTCGATGGCGTGGCCGATCACCCAGCGGTCGATCCGGCCCAGCAGGCCGTGTTCCTCGGCGATGTGCAGGAAGCTCATCGGGGTCACGGTTTCGCCGGTGCCGGTGTCCAGCCGCAGGTAGGTCTCGTACATCGCCCGCGGTTCGCCCAGCAGGTGGATGATCGGCTGGTAGTGGAGCAGGAAGCGGTCGTTGTCCAGCGCGTCGTGCAGGCGCTCCACCCACGCCTGGATGCGTTCCTCCTCGGCGCGGTCGGTGGCACTGGGGTCGAACACCTCGGCGTGGTTGCCGCCCACGCCCAGCGAGGACTGCACGCACTGGCTGGCCTTCGCCAGCACCTGGGTGACGCTGGCGATCTTCTCGCCGATCTGCACACCACCAATACTGGCGGTGATCGTGCTGGAGCTGCCGCCGACCTCGAACACCCGCGCGGCGAACGCGGCGAGGATGCGCTCGGCCAGGCTGGCGGTCTGGGTGTGGTCGCCGCGCGCCAGCACCGCGAAGCTGTGTTCGCTGAAGCGCGCGGCGTGCGCGCTGCCGTCGGCGAGCTGGTCGCCGACCACCTGGCGGATGCACTCGGCGATGGCGGCCAGCAGGTCGTCGGCGCAGTCCAGCCCGATCTCGTGGAGGATGCGCTGGTAGTTGTCCGGCTCCAGCAGCAGCAGGCCGTACTGGGCCTGGCGCTGGGCGGCCTCGGCCACCGCGTCCTCCAGCACGCGCAGGAAGGTGGGGCGGTTGAGCAGGCCGGTGCTCTGGTCGCGCTGGCGCAGCTCCTCGACCTCGCGCGCCAGCTCCGGGTCCACCTCGGCGGCCTGGTGGCGGAAGATCACCTGCTGGCAGTGCTCGCCTTGGTACTGCGCGGCGGTGAACTCCATCACCGCCGGGAACTCGTTGCCGTCGATGTCGTGCGCGGTCAGCTCGTAGCGCGGCGGCGCTTCCTCGCCCTTGGACAGACTCTTGAGCAGCGCCTTGAACGCGGTGACGTCGCCGGGCGCGACCAGGTCCAGCAGCGACATGCCCTCGATGTCCTCGAACGACTCGAAGCCGAACATCTCTAGGTAGGCCTGGTTGGCGCGGATGTGCATGCCCTCGTGGATGTAGGCGATGGGCTCGCGCGAGGAGTCGATCAGCATGTCGCAGCGGCGCTGGGTCTCGCGCATCTGCGCTTCCAGCCGGCGCTGCGAGCGGCGCGACTCCAGCGCCTGCCATTCGGCGTGCACGGTCTTGAGGAACTGCTGCGGGCGGTCGCGCAGCGCCACCGCCTGCGCGCCCAGCGCCTGCACGTTTTCGAGGATGTCGTCGGTGACGCCGTCCAGCGTGGCCAGCAGCGACACGTCGCGGCCGCAGCCCATCACCGCCTTCGCCACCTGCTCGAACGGCAGCAGCGCGGAGGCGTAGTCGGCCAGCACCATGTCCACCGGCTGCCGGGCCAGCATGTCCACCAGTTCGTCCAGCGATTCCGGGCGCAGCGGGCGCACCGCGGTGCCGGCGTTGCGCAGCCGGCTGACCAGGGCTTCGGCTTCGTTGACGAGGTCGGCGACCAGCATCAGTCGCAGTGCGATGTCTTTGCCTGTGGCCATGCGCGGAAACGGTCTTGCAGCGGTGTTGCGGACAGGCTACACCATCATCCCGCCGCGACTGTAGACGCCTGCGCCAGCGGCGTCTTGCCGGGCTGGCCGGCGATTTCGCGCACCAGCTTCGGCACCAGGTAGCCCGGCAGGCGCGCCGCCAGCGCGGCGTGCAGGGCCAGCGCCTCGGCGTCGTCCACCTCGAAATGCGCCGCGCCGGCGACGCGGTCGAGCTGGTGCAGGTAGTAGGGCAGCACGCCGGCTTCGTGACCGCGTTCGCACAAATCGGCCAGCGCCTCGACCGAGTCGTTGACGCCGCGCAGCAGCACCGCCTGGTTGAGCAGGGTGACCCCCGCCGCGCGCAGCGCCGCCATCGCCGCATCGACGGACGCATCGAACTCGTTGGCATGGTTGGCGTGGACGACCACCGCCACTGGCCACGGCAGGCCGCGTAGCCAGTCCAGCAGGCCGGCGTCGACACGCTCGGGCAGCACGATCGGCAGGCGGGTGTGGATGCGCAGGCGGCGGACGTGCGGGACGGCGCGCAGGGCGTCGGTCAGCTCGGTCAGCTTGTGGTCGGCCAGCGACAGCGGATCGCCGCCGGACAGGATCACCTCGTGGATCGAGGCGTCGCCCGCGATCAGCGCCACCGCCTCGCGCCAGCCCGCGGCTGCGGCGATGTCCTCGGCGTAGGGATAGTGGCGGCGGAAGCAGTAGCGGCAGTTCACCGCGCAGCTGCCGGTGGCGATCAGCAGGGCGCGGCCGTTGTACTTGTGGATGACGCCGCCGCCGCGCCGGGCCGCCGCGTCGCCCACCGCATCCAGGCCGAAGCCGGGGACGAGGCGCTCTTCGTCTAGCACCGGCAGCACCTGCCGCAGCAGCGGATCGTCCGGGTCGCCGTGGCGCATGCGGGCGACGAAGCCGCGCGGCACCCGCAGCGGGAACTGCGCCGCGGCGGCGTCGGACAGGCCGTCGGCCAGCGATTCCAGCCCGAGTAGGGCCAGCAGCTCGCGCGGGTCGCGCACGGCGTCGCGCCAGAGCGCCTGCCAGCGGCGCGGCTCGGAGTGCTGCAAGGGGGTGGGGGCTGCGGGTATCATGTCGGGCTGCAAACACACCGTTCCGGCCGCGCCGGAACCCTCGGAAACCCACAGTTTAGCCGCCCTGCCGGGTGGCCCCAAGGAGTATCCATGGCCACCCTCGGCATGAACGACGTCAAATCCGGCCAGAAAATCCTGGTCAACAACGAGCCCGCGGTCATCTTCGAAACCGACTACGTGAAGCCGGGCAAGGGGCAGGCCTTCACCCGCGTGCGCTACCGCCAGATCCGCACCGGCCGCGTGCAGGAAATCACCATGAAGTCCACCGACTCGGTGGAAGCCGCCGACGTGGTCGATACCGACATGCAGTACCTCTACAACGATGGCGAGTACTGGCACTTCATGAACCAGGAAACCTTCGAGCAGGTGCAGGCCGACAAGGCCGGCGTCGGCGACGCCGCCAAGTGGATCAAGGGCGAGGAAGACTGCGTGGTCACCCTGTTCAACGGCAACCCGATCCAGGTGACGCCGCCGAACTTCGTCGAACTGAAGATCGTCGAGACCGATCCGGGCGTGAAGGGCGACACCGCCGGCACCGGCGGCAAGCCCGCCACGCTGGAAACCGGCGCGGTGGTGCGCGTGCCGCTGTTCGTCGGCCAGGACGAAGTCATCAAGGTCGATACCCGCAGCGGCGAGTACGTTTCGCGCGTGAAGTGACGCATCGGCCCGTCCGCGCAAAGCGCGGGCGGCGTTGCCGATGCGTCATCCCCGCGCAGGCGGGGATCCAGTTTTTGCAAAGGAATGAAATGACCGATTCCGCCCCCCAGCCCTGCGACCTTCTCATCGAAGCCGGCTGGGTGGTGCCGGTCGTCCCGCACGGCGTGGTCCTCGAGGACCACGCCGTTGCCGTTTCCGGCGACCGCATCGTCGCGGTGCTGCCCGTCAGCGAGGCGCGCGCGCGCTTCGCCGCCAAGGAAACCGTCTCGCGCCCCGACGCCGCGCTGATCCCCGGCCTCGTCAACGCCCACACCCACAACCCGATGACGCTGCTGCGCGGCGTCGCCGACGACCTGCCGCTGATGACCTGGCTGCGCGAGCACATCTGGCCGGTGGAAGCGGCGGTGATCGGGCCGGAGTTCGTGGCCGACGGCATGACGCTGTCGATCGCCGAGATGCTGCGCGGCGGCACCACCTGCGCCAACGAGAACTACTTCTTCCCCGACGTGCAGGCCGCCGTCTACAAGAAGCATGGCTTCCGCGCGCGGGTCGGCGCGGTGATCATCGATTTCCCCAGCGCATGGGCGAAAAGCGACGACGAATACTTCGACCGCGCCTGCGAACTGCACGACGCTTGGCGCTGCGATCCGCTGATCGGCACCGCGTTCGCCCCGCATGCGCCGTACACGGTCAACGACGCCAACTTCGAGCGCGTGCGGATGCTGTCCGACCAGCTCGACGTGCCGGTGCATCTGCACACCCACGAGACTGCGCAGGAAGTGGCGGACTCGGTCAAGCTGCACGGCCAGCGCCCGCTGGCGCGGCTGGATCGCCTCGGGCTGGTCAACGACCGCCTGATCGCGGTGCACATGACCCAGCTCACCGAGGCCGAGATCCACCTCTGCGCCGAGCGCGGCGTCAGCGTGGTTCACTGCCCGGAATCCAACCTCAAGCTGGCCTCCGGCTTCTGCCCGGCCTGCGCGCTGCTGAAGGCCGGCGTGAACCTCGCCATCGGCACCGACGGCTGCGCCAGCAACAACGACCTCGACATGTTCGGCGAGACGCGCACCGCCGCGCTGCTGGGCAAGGCGGTTGCCAACGATGCTGCCGGCTTCTCCGCACACGAGGCGCTGCGCGCGGCCACGCTGGGCGGGGCGAAGGCGCTGGGCTTCGACGACCGCATCGGCAGCATTGAAATCGGCAAGCAGGCTGACCTGGTCTGCGTCGATCTGTCGGCGCTCGAAACCCAGCCGCTGCACCACGTCGCCTCGCAGCTCGTCTACGCGGCCGGCCGCCAGCAGGTCAGCGACGTGTGGATCGCCGGCGTGCGCAAGCTGCGCGAGCGCTCGCTGGTGGACATGGACATCGACGCCATCGTCGCCAATGCGCGGCAGTGGCGCGAACGGATTGCGAAGGTGCGGGCATGAACGCGGAAGCAGGCAACTATTCCCAGGCCGAACTCGACAAGTTCGACGACCTCGCCCAACGCTGGTGGGATCCGGACGGCCCGCAGAAGGCGCTGCACGCGTTGAATCCCGCGCGTCTGGGCTACGTGGCCGAGCGCACGACGCTGCGCGACGCCAGGGTACTGGACGTGGGCTGCGGCGGCGGCCTGCTGAGCGAGGCGCTGGCGAAATCGGGCGCGCAGGTGACCGCCATCGACCTCGCGCCGAACTTGCTGAAGGTGGCGCGCCTGCACGGCCTCGAACTCGCCCAGCAACAGCCCGGCATCAAGGTCGAATACCGGCAGATGCCGGTGGAGGCATTGGCCGACGAAGCGCCGACCTCGTTCGATGCCGTAACCTGCATGGAGATGCTGGAGCACGTCCCCGATCCGGCCTCCATCGTCCGCGCTTGCGCGACGCTGCTGAAGCCCGGCGGCCGCCTGTTCCTCTCGACGCTGAACCGCACTCCGGCGGCGTTCGCGCTGGCGATCGTCGGCGCGGAATACGTCGCCCGCCTGCTGCCCAAGGGTACCCACCAGTACCGCGACTTCATCAAGCCGTCGGAACTGGCGCGCCTGCTGCGCGACGCCGGGCTGGAGCTGGAGGACGTCAGCGGGCTGATGTACGAACCGTGGCGCAACCGCGCGCGGATCGTGCGTCGCACCGACGTGAACTACCTGGCCTGCGCGCGCAAGCCGGAATGAGCGCGCCGACGTTTCCGAAGCTGGTGCTGTTCGACCTCGACGGCACCCTGCTCGACAGCGCGCCGGACATGGCCGCCACCGTCAACCGCATGCGCGCCGCGCGCGGACAGGGCGCGATGCCGCTGGCCGAGCTGCGCCCGCACGTTTCGAAAGGCTCGCGGGCGATGAGCGCGGCGGCGTTCCCCGAACTCGGCGGCGAAGTCCCGCCGGAGCTGATCCGCGAGTTCCTCGACACCTACGAACAGGAACTGGGCAGGCACAGCGTCCTGTTCGACGGCGTGGCCGAACTGCTGGACGCCATCGAAGCCGCCGGCAGCCGCTGGGGCATCGTCACCAACAAGCCGGAATACCTGGCGAAGCAGATCGTGCCCACGCTCGGCTGGGAAGCGCGCTGCGCCGTCCTGATCGGCGGCGACACCCTGTCGCAGCGCAAGCCGCATCCGCTGCCGTTGCTGCACGCGGCGGAGCAACTGGGCGTCGCCATCGCCGACTGCGCCTACGTGGGCGACGACCAGCGCGACATCGACGCCGCCCGCGCCGCCGGCATGCGTTCGGTGGTGGCGCTGTGGGGCTATCGTCCGGACGGCGACGACCCGGCCGGATGGGGCGGCGATGCGATGGCGGAGACGGCGCGCGCGCTGCTCGATGGAATCGCGATGCCCTGAGAGGCGCAAGCTTCGCTCCGATCCCGTACGCATCGCACCGCCTTCCGTTGCATGGCAGCATCGAACACGCATCGCTCCGGCGCGGCGCTGCCGAATGGATGCCCGACAGCCCGCGTCCGCCCTCCGCCTACAATTTCCCCATGACCGACAGCGCTTCCCTCGACAGTTTTCTCGCCAAATGGCAGGCGCAGTGGCCGGAATGGACCGTGGCCGAGGTGTTCCTGCCCGTGGCGCAGCGCCAGCGCGCGCGCGCCTGGCTGGCCCTGCGCGGCGAGCTGGGCGAGGCCGCCTGGGGCGGCGAAGACCCGACGCCGGGCGCGGCCAAGCTGGGCTGGTGGGAGGAGGAACTGGCCGGCTGGTCGCGCGGCGCGCGCCGGCACCCGCTGGGGCTGGACTTGCAGAAGCAGCCTGCCGACTGGCGGATGCTGGCCGACGCCATCCCGGCGCTGCGCGCCAGCCGCCATCCCGAGAGCGATCGCGCGGCAGCGCTGCGTGGGCTAGAACCGTTCGCCGCTGCGGTGTCGGCGGTCTCGGCGGAATTGTTCGATGCGGCGCCCGCGTCCGCGCTGGCGATGGCCGACGCGCTGCTGGCCGAGTGGGTGCTGCGCCTGCCGGAGCGCGGGATACCGGCCGCCGGGACCGACGTATCCAGCCTGCTGGCGCTGCCCCCGCTGCGCGACGGCGCGCGCCCGGAGCGCCTCCATGCGGCGCTGGTGCACGGCCGCCTGCGCCGCCTGTCCCGTGGCCGTTCGGGGCCGATGCCGCCGCCGGCGGTCCTGTTCGCCGCCTGGCGCGCCGCCCGCGGTTGAGGCTCGCGGGCCAAGGCGCCGCGCCGGCCGGAAATGAACCGGCCCGGCAGTGCACCGGACTGTTGCGCGGGCGAGCGCGCCGGTGCCGGTACAATGTCGCAATGCACAAGAGTTTCTCCCCGGCCGCGCTGCCCGATGTCGCCTTCGACGCGGTCGCGCTGGCGCGCCCGCTGGACTGGGTGGGCATGGACGGCATGGCGCTGCCGATCCGCCTCGCCGGCGATGCCGGCCAGCCGCTGCTGACGCCCGCCAGCGTCGACGTGGCGGTGGACCTGGGCGACGCCGCCGCGCGCGGCATCCACATGTCGCGCCTGTACCTGCAACTGCAGCAGGGCCTAGCCAACGAGACGCTGGGCGCGCCGTCGCTGCGCCGGCTGCTGGACGCCTGCATCGCCTCGCAGAACGGGCTGGCGACGCGCGCGCGGCTGCGCCTGCGCTACGAACACCTGCTGCTGCGCAAGGCGCTGCTCAGCGACAACGCCGGTTGGAAGCGCTATCCGGTCGAAGTGGAGGCCGAACTGGCCGACGGCCACCTGCGGCTGACGCTGGCGTTCTCGGTCGAATACTCCAGCACCTGTCCGGCCTCAGCCGCGCTGTCGCGGCAGGCCAACGCACAGCGCTTCGCCGGCGACTTCGCAGACGCCGCGAGCGTGCCGACCGCGAGCGTGCGCGAGTGGCTGGAAAGCGATCGCGGCATGGCCGCCACCCCGCACGCGCAGCGCAGCCGCGCCGAGATACGCGTGGAGCTGCGCCCGGCGTTCGACGAGCTGCCGCTGGCCTCGCTGGTAGACGCGCTGGAAGCAGCGCTGGGCACGCCCGTGCAGACGGCGGTCAAGCGCGAGGACGAGCAGGCGTTCGCCCTCGCCAACGCCGCCAACCTGATGTTCTGCGAGGACGCCGCGCGCCGGGTGGCGTCGGTGCTCACCGCAGACGCGCGCGTCGCCGCGTGGAGCGCTCGGGTGGCCCACTTCGAGAGCCTGCACCCGCACGACGCTGTGGCCAGCGTCAGCGGACGCAACCCCTGACGCAGCTCAGCGATCGAACGTCAGCCGCTGTCCCTGCGGCGCGCCGACCAGCTTCTCGCCGTCCCAGGCCAGCACGCCGTTGACCCAGGTGGAGGCGATCCTCGAGCGGAAGGTCATGCCCTCGAACGGCGACCAGCCGCATTTGCTCAGCACGTCGGAGCGTTGCACGGTGAACGGCGTGTCCTCAACCAGCACCAGGTCGGCGGCGTAGCCTTCGCGCAGGAAGCCGCGCCGCTCGACGTCGAACAGCTGCGCCGGCGCATGGGCGAACTTCTGCACCACCTGCGCGGTGGTCAGCAGGCCGTCATGCACCTTCTCCAGCGCCAGGTTCAGCGCGTACTGCACCAGCGGCAGACCGCTGGGCGCGTCGATGTACGGCTTGTTCTTCTCTTCCAGCGTGTGCGGCGCGTGGTCGGTGGCGAGCACGTCCAGCACGTCGTCGGCCAGCGCGCGGATGATGGCGTCGCGGTCGCTCGCGTCCTTGATCGCCGGATTGCACTTGATGAAGTTGCCGAGGCGCGCGTAGTCGGGGCGGGCGAAGTGCAGGAAGTGCACGCAGGTCTCGGCGGTGATCTGCTTGCGGCTGCCGTCGGCGCGGATCAGCGGGCCCTTTTCGAACAGCGCCAGTTCGTCGGCGGTGCTGATGTGCAGCACGTGCAGGCGGGTGCCGTGGCGGCGCGCCAGCTCCAGCGCGAGGCGGGTGGACTTGATGCAGGCCTCGCGCGAGCGGATGTCCGGGTGGCATTCCACCGGGATGTCGTCGCCGTACTTCGCCCGGTACTCGGCGAGGGTGGCGTCGATCATCGGGGTGTCTTCGCAGTGCGTGATGATCGGCACCGGCGTGTCGCGGAAGATCGCGTCCAGCGTGGCCGGGTCGTCCACCAGCATGTTGCCGGTGGAGGCGCCCATGAACACCTTGATGCCGGGCGCGGCCTTGGGGTCGAGCGCGCGGATCGCTTCCAGGTTGTCGTTGCTGGCGCCGTGGTAGAAGCCGTAGTTGCCCCAGGCGCGGCCGGCGGCGCGGCGGTACTTGTCTTCCAGCGCGGCGCTGTCCAGCGTCGGCGGCCGGGTGTTCGGCATGTCCATGAAGCTGGTCAGGCCGCCGGCCACCGCCGCCGCGGATTCGGTGGCGATGTCGGCCTTGTATTCCATGCCCGGTTCGCGGAAATGCACCTGGTCGTCGATCATGCCGGGCAGCAGGCGGCGGCCGTTGGCGTCGATGACGGTTTCGCCGGGCTTCGCGGCAAGGCCGTCGCCGATCAATTCGATGCGGCCGTCGGCGAAGCGCAGGTCGCCGTCGAATTCGCGGCCTTCGTTGACCAGCCGGGCGTTGACGATCAGGGTGGAAGTCATGGGGAGTCCTGTGCGGGCGGCACGGGGTCGTGCCCGCCGGGGTGGAGGGGATGGCAGCGGCCGATGCGGCGGACCGCCAGCCAGCTGCCCTTGAGCGCGCCGAAGCGGCCGATGGCTTCCATCGCGTATTCCGAGCACGTCGGGACGAACCGGCAGCGCGTCCCCAGCAGGGGGCTGATCCAGCGCTTGTAGCCGCGCAGCAGCGCGATGAGGAGTCTGTCGATCACGGACCGATCACGGGGCAGGGAGGCGGCGAGCCGGGCAAGTCCTGCGCGGTTGCCGCCTTGCGCGTAGCAGGGTATAACAGCGCGCCTTCCCGCCTCAAGGGAAAACGAAGGAATACCTGGACGTGGCAGCGAAGAAACCCGCCAAGAAGGCCGCCAAGCCGGCCAAGAAGGTCGCCCCGGCGAAGAAGCCGGCTCCCGCCAAGAAGGCCGCCAAGCCCGCGGCCAAGAAGCCGGTCGCGGCGAAAAAGGCCGTTCCGGCGAAGAAGGCCGCCGTCGTGAAGAAGGCAGCGGTGGCGAAGAAGGTCGTCGCCAAGAAGGCGGCCAAGCCGGCGGCGAAGAAGCCCGCGCCCAAGCCGGCCACCAAGCCGGCGGCGAAGAAATCCGCGCCGGTCGCCAAGCCGGCCGCGAAACCCGTGGCCAAGCCGGCCGCGGCGAAGAAGCCAGCGCCCGCGAAGCAGCCAGCGCCCGCGAAGCAGCCGGCCAAGCAGCCGGCGGTCGTGGCGAAGGCCAAGGACACGACGAAGAAGACCGTCCCCGCGCCGGAGCCGCAGAAGGCGGCCAAGGTCGCGCCGGCGGCCCCCAAGAAAGACGCACAGAAGCCCGTGGCCCCGCCGGCAGCGAAGCCGGCGCCGGTCGCGGTCAAGAAAGAAGGGAAGGTGATGGTAGCGGTGAAGAAGAAGTCCGAAGGCCAGTCCGCGCCGAAGGGCAAGCACAAGGTCGTGCCGTATCAGGTGGACGAAGCCACCGGTCGCCCGATCCTGCCGGCCGGCTACAAGCCGTCGGCGGACGAGGAATACATGAATCCGCTGCAGCTGGAGTATTTCCGCCAGCGGCTGCTGCAATGGCGCGCGGATCTGGTCGAAGAGTCCAAGCAGACCATCGAGAACCTGAAGGAAGAAGTGCGCGACATCGGCGACGAGGCCGAGCGCGCCACCCGCGAGACCGAGAACTCGCTGGAACTGCGCACCCGCGACCGCTACCGCAAGCTGATCGGCAAGATCGACAGCACGCTGAAGCGCGTGGACAGCGGCGAGTACGGCTTCTGCGTCGACACCGGCGAGGAGATCGGCCTGGACCGCATGGAGGCCCGCCTGACCGCGGAGCGCACCATCGACGCGCAGGAGCGCTGGGAACATTCGCAGAAGCTGATGGGCGACTGAAACCCCCGCGGCTTCGCGTCGAAACGGAAAGCCCCGCTCCGGCGGGGCTTTTTCGTGGACGCGGATCGGTGCACGCGCAGGGCCGAAACGAACAGCGCCCCCGAAGGGGCGCTGTCGAAACCCATGACGCGGCGGGGTTTACTTGCTGTCCAGCCCGCGCTGCTCCAGCAGCGGCTCGATCTTTGCCTCGTAACCGGCGAAGTTGGGGAACAGCTTGCCGGGCTCGATCTCGCCGCCCGGCGCCAGCACCTTGGCGCGCAGGTGGTCGCCGTTCGTCAGGCTCAGGCCGCCGTGCTCGCGGATGTACTTCGAGGTGTTCGCCGCCAGCACTTCCGACCAGATGTAGGCGTAGTAGCCGGCCGCGTAGCCGCCCATGATGTGGCTGAAGTAGGGCGTGCGGTAGCGCGGCGGCACCGGCGCGTAGTCGAAGCCGTCGGCCTTCAGCGCGTCGGCCTCGAACGCCATCACGCCGGAGGCGGCGGGGATCCTGTCCATCGGCAGCTGGTGCAGGCGCTGGTCGAGCATCGCCGCTTCCAGGTATTCGGTGGTGGCGAAGCCCTGGTTGAACTTCGACGCCGCGATCACCTTGTCCAGCAGCGCCTGCGGCATCGCCTCGCCGGTCTGGTAGTGCTTGGCGTAGTGCGCCAGCACTTCCGGCCAGTCGGCCCACATCTCGTTGACCTGCGACGGGTATTCGACGAAGTCGCGCGGTACGTTCATCGAGAAGTACGGGTAGCGCACGTCCTGGAAGAAGCCGTGCAGCGCGTGGCCGAACTCGTGGAACGCGGTGGTGACCTCGTCCCAGGTCAGCAGCGTGGGCTTGCCGGCGGACGGCTTGGGAATGTTGAGGTGGTTGGCGACGACCGGCTTCTCGCCGGTCAGCGCGGCCTGCGCCACGTAGGTGTTCATCCACGCGCCGCCGCGCTTGGAGGCGCGCGCGTACGGGTCCCAGATGAAGATGGCGAGGCGCTTGCCGTCCTTGTCGAACACGTCGTAAGTCCACGTGTCCGGGTGGTACTTCGGCAGGTCGGTGCGCTCCTTGAAGCTGATCCCGTACAGCTTGTTGGCGGCGTAGAACACGCCGTTCTCCAGCACGTTCTTCATCTCGAAGTACGGCTTGAGCTGGCTCTCGTCGAAGCTGTACTTCGCCGCGCGCACCTTCTCGCTGTAGTACGACCAGTCCCACGGCTGCAACTGGAACGACGGCTGGCCCTTGGCCTGCTGGTCGGCGTCGATCATCGCCTGCAGGTCGGCGCCCTCGCGGCGGGCGTTGGCCACCGCCTTGGGCGCCAGCTGGCGCAGCATGGCGTTGACGTTGTCCTGGTTGGCGGCGGTCTCGTCGGCCAGCACGTAGTTGGCGTAGGTGTCGTAGCCCAGCAGCGCGGCGCGTTCGGCGCGCAGCTTGAGCACCTGCGAGATGATGGCGGTGTTGTCGAACTTGTTGCCGCGGCTGCCGCGGGCCACCGACGCCTCGTGGATGCGCTCGCGCAGGGCGCGGTCCTCCAGCTGCGTTTCGGCCGGCTGGCCGGTGGTGTTGAGCAGGGCGATCACGTACTTGCCATCCAGCTTGCGCGCCTTGGCGGCTTCGGCCGCGGCGGCGATCTGCTCGTCGCTGAAGCCCTTGAGCGCGGCGGCGTTGTCCACCACCACGGCGGAGTCGTTCACTTCGGCCAGCACGTTCTGGTCGAACTGGGTGCCGAGCTTGGACAGCTCGGTGTTGATCGCGCGCACGCGCGCCTTCTGCGCGTCGGTCAGCGCGGCGCCGGCGCGGACGAAGTCCTGGTAGCGCTTCTCCAGCAGGCGGCGGTCCACCGGGTCCAGGCCCAGGGTGTCGCGGGCGTCGTACAGCGCCTTGATCCGCGCGAACAGCTTCGGATTCAGCGCGATGGCGTCGCTGTGGGCGGAGAACTTCGGCGCGTAGTCGGTTTCGAGCTTCTCGCGGGCGTCGTTCTTGTCGGTGCCGACCAGGTTGAAGAACACGCTGGTGGCGCGGCTCAGCACCTGGCCGCTCTTTTCCATCGCCACGATGGTGTTCTGGAAGGTCGGCTGCGCCGGATCGTTGGCGATCGCGTCGATTTCCTTCAGCTGCTGGGCCATGCCGGCGTCGAAGGCGGGACCGAAGTCGCTGTCCTTGATCCTGTCGAACTGAGGGTAGTTCAGGTCCAGCGTGCTGGGCGCGGCGAACGGGCCGCTGTAGGCGGTAGTCATCGAAGCCTCCTGCTTCTTCTGCGCGGCGTGGGCGGCGTTGCCGCCCAGGCTGGCGGCGATGGCGAGCGCAAGCGCGCAGGCGATGGGTCGGTTCATGCGGGTCTCGGTGGTCCGGAAGGCAGCGGCAAGGGTAGCGCATGGGCGGCGGAGGGGGATGTGCAGGAGGCCATGGCCGGCCCGCTGGTCGATCCGCGCTTGTTTTCGCGTTGTTTGCGGATAGGCTGGAATGCGTTCCCGAGGAGCAGCGGCTTCCCATGTCCGACACCGCATACGAATTCGAGGCCGCCGGCCTGGACGGTACGCCGCAGCCGCTGTCGCAGTGGCGCGGCAAGGCGCTGCTGATCGTCAACGTCGCCAGCAAGTGCGGCTTCACCCCGCAGTACGCCGGGCTGGAGCAGCTCTGGCGCGATTACGGCGACCGCGGGCTGGTGGTGCTGGGCTTCCCCTGCGACCAGTTCGGCCACCAGGAGCCGGGCGACGCGGACGAGATCCGCAATTTCTGCTCGCTGACCTACGACGTGACCTTCCCGATGTTCGCCAAGGTCGAAGTGAACGGGGCCGGCGCGCATCCGCTGTGGAAATGGCTCAAGTCCGAGAAGGGCGGGCTGCTGGGCATCGACGCGATCAAGTGGAATTTCACCAAGTTCCTGGTCGGCCGCGACGGCCGGGTGATCAGGCGCTATGCGCCCACCGACAAGCCGGAATCGCTGGCGCGCGACATCGAGAAGGCCCTGGCATGACCGCCGAGGTGCTGTCGGGCGACGGCTACCGGCTGGAGTTCGACTTCCGGCCGCCGTTGCTGACGGTGCACCTGCGGGGCGAGGCCGAAACCACCCTGGAAACCACCCGCGAATACTGGCTGCGCATTTCGGAGCGGGCGAACGCGTACGGTGCGGAGCAGCTGCTGGTGCTGGACGCGCTGCCCGGCGAGGTGATGAGCGACGAGGACCTGGTCCGCTTCTTCGACAGCGTGGGCGGCCTCGGGCTGGAACACGTCACGGTGGCGTACGTCGAAGGCCGCCCGGACCAGGTGTCGCGGATCGAATACGTCGAGCTGCTGGCGCTGGAGCGCGGCTACCGGATCCGCATGTTCGCCAACGAGAGCGACGCGCGGCTGTGGCTGCGCTACGGCGGCGGCTAGGTATGGGCGGCTAGGCTGCCCGACCGTCACTTCTCCACGAACGCGCGTTCGAACACGTATTCGCCGGCGGTGCCGATACGCGGCGAGGCGGTGAAGCCGCGCGCGTCGAGGATGGCGCGGAAATCGGCCAGCATCTGCGGGCTGCCGCAGATCATCGCGCGATCGAAGGCCGGGTCCAGCGCCTCGATGCCCAGCGCGCCGGCGATGCGGCCCTGGTCGAGGTGGTCGGTGATGCGGCCACGGTGGTCGCGGCCGTTGTGCTCGAACGCCTCGCGCGAAACCGTCGGGTAGTACAGCAGGCGGTCGCGGATCATCTCGCCCATCAGCTCGTGGTTGGGCAGCTCGCGCTCGATGTAGTCGCGATAGGCCAGGTCCTCCGCGCCGCGCACGCCGTGGCAGAGGATCACGCGCTCGAAGCGCTCCCAGGTTTCCGGGTCCTTGATCACCGACAGCCACGGCGCCAGCCCGGTACCGGTGGACAGCAGATACAGGTTGCGGCCGGCGTGCAGGTCCGAGATCAGCAGGGTGCCGGTGGGCTTGCGGCCGATCAGGATGGTGTCGCCGGGCCGGATGTGCTGCAGGCGCGAGGTCAGCGGGCCCTCGGCCACCTTGATGCTGAAGAACTCCAGTTGCTCCTCCCAGTTCGCGCTGGCGATGGAATAGGCGCGCATCAGCGGCTTGCGGCTGCCGTCGGGTTGCTCGACCTCCAGCCCGATCATCACGAACTGGCCGTTGTCGAAACGGAAGCCGTCGTCGCGGGTGGTGGTGAAGCTGAAGTAGGCGTCCGTCCAGTGGCGGACGTCGAGCACCGTTTCGGTGCCGAAGGGCGAGGCCATGCGTGTGGGGGCTGTTCCGTGTAGCCGCCTATTTTACGCGGCGGCGCAGCATGGCGTTTGATCCGGAGCAAAACCGGGGCGTTGATGCGGCTTGCGGCATCATGCGCGGATGGACGCCACCGGCACGCTCTGGACCATCGGCCACTCCACCCGGCCCTGGGCGGAGTTCGTGGCGATGCTGGACGGGGCCGGCATCCAGGTGCTGGCTGACGTGCGCCGCTTCGCCGGTTCGCGCCGCAACCCGCAGTTCTCGCGTGACGCGATGCCGCAGGCGCTGGCCGAGGCCGGCATCCGCTACTGGCCCCTGCCGGCGCTGGGCGGACGCCGCAAGCCGCTGCCGGACTCGCCCAACACGGCCTGGCGGGTCGAGGCGTTCCGCGCCTATGCCGACTACGTGGCCGATCCCGAGTACGTCGCCGCGCGCGAGGCGCTGATGGCGACCGCACGGATCGAGCGCACCTGCGTGATGTGCGCCGAGGCGGTGTGGTGGCGCTGCCATCGCCGGCTGATCGCCGACGATTTCACCGCGCGCGGCTGGACGGTGCTGCATCTGATGGCGGCGGGCAAGGCCGAGCCGCACGTCCTCAACCCGGACGCGGTGATGGTGGACGGTGTGCTGCGCTATCCGGGGCCGCAGGGCACGCTGCTGTAAGGCAGGCCTGCGGCGGCGGGTGGTCACTTCGCGGCGGCGGGCGGCACCAGCCGCAGCAGCTTGCCGTCGCGCTCGTCGGTCAGCACGTAGACCTTGCCGTCCTTGCCGACGCGCACGTCGCGGATGCGGCTGCCCAGGTCGGTGAGCAGGCGTTCCTCGGACACGATGCGATCAAAGTCCAGCGTCAGCCGGATCAGGCTCTGGCCGGCCAGTGCGCCCAGCAGCAGGCTGTCGTTCCAGGCGCTGTCCGGGTGGCCCACAAGGAAGGCCATGCCGGACAGCGCCGGCGACTTCGGCCAGACGTGGTACGGGCGCTCCATGCCCGGCGCCTCGCGGCCGTGGGTTTCCGGGTAGGGGCGGTTGGTCAGGTAGTCCATGCCGTCGCTGATGACCGGCCAGCCGTAGTTTTTCCCGGCTTCGGGCCGGTTGATCTCGTCGCCGCCGCGCGGGCCGTGCTCGCTCTGCCACAGCCGGCCGGTGCGCGGATCGACCGCCAGCCCCTGCATGTTGCGGTGGCCGTAGCTCCAGACCGCGCGGCGAACGCCCGCGCCGTCGGCGAACGGATTGTCGGCGGGCAGGGTGCCGTCGAGATTCAACCGCACCAGCTTGCCCTGCAGCACCTCCAGGTCCTGCGCCAGTTCCTTCTGGTTGCGCTCGCCCTGGCTGATGAAAACGTGGCCTTTGCCGTCGAAGGCGATGCGCGAGCCGAAGTGGTTCGGCCCCTTCAGCTTGGGCGTTTGCCGATAGACCACGCGCAGGTCGGACAGCCCCGCGTCGCCCAGCGTGGCGGTGGCCGCCGCGGTGCCGGCGGTGCCGTCCTCGCCCGGCTCGGCGTAGCTCAGCCAGATGCGCTTGTTGCCGGCGAAACCGGGATCGAGCGCCACGTCCAGCAGCCCGCCCTGGCCTTCGGCGAACACCGCCGGCACGCCGGCAAGCGGTGTGGAAACCTGGCCATCGGCGGAAATCCGCCGCAGCCGGCCGGGGCGTTCGGTGACCAGGAAACCGCCGTCCGGCAACAGCGCCACCGCCCACGGATGGTCGAGCCCGGTGGCGACGGTTTCGATGCGCAGCTCGCCGGCCTTCGAGGCTTCCGTCTGCGGCGCGGCCGTTCCCGCGGCGGGCGCGGGGCGGGCGCAGGCGTTCAGGGCCAGCGGGAGTGCGAGGCAGAGGGCGAGGCGGAAGGCGGTGCAACGCATGGTGGTGGTTCCTGCTTTTCTCGTCATTTTGGCGAACTGCTTTGGCTCGTCATTCCCGCGAAGGCGGGAATCCAATTCTTCGGCTCTTGCTCGAAAAGCAAAAGCTGGATACACGGACATTCGTCCGCGAAAGATGCCCGCCTTCGCGGGAATGACGGTAGGAGGGCTCAACGGTAGCCGGCCGCCTGCAACTCGAACAGCTCCGCGTAGCGTCCGCCCTGCGCCATCAATTGCTCGTGAGTGCCGCTGGCTTCCACCTTGCCGTCGGCCAGCACCAGGATGCGGTCGGCCATGCGCACGCTGCTGAAGCGGTGCGAGATCAGCACGGCGGTCTTGCCCTCGGACAGTTCCTTGAAGCGCTCGAACACCTCGAACTCGCTGCGCGCGTCCAGCGCGGCGGTAGGCTCGTCCAGGATCATCACCTGCGCGTCGCGCATGTAGGCGCGGGCGATGGCGATCTTCTGCCACTGGCCGCCGGACAGATCCACACCGTCCTTGAAGCGCTTGCCGATCACCTGGTCGAACCCCTTCGGCAACGAGGCCACCACCTCGTCCGCCATGCCCTTGCGCGCGGCGCGCTCGATCCGCGCGCGGTCGTCCATTGCGTCGATCTGGCCGACGCCGATGTTCTCCGCCGCGGTCAGGTGGTAGCGCACGAAGTCCTGGAAGATCACCCCGATGCTGGCGCGCAGGTCGTCGAGGTCGTAATCGCGCAGGTCGCGCCCGTCCAGCAGGATGCGGCCCTCATCCGGGTCGTACAGCCGTGCCAGCAGCTTCACCAGCGTGGTCTTGCCTGCCCCGTTTTCGCCGACCAGCGCCAGCACTTCGCCCGCGTGCAGTTCGAACGACAGCCCGCGCAGCGCCCAGCGCTCGCTGCCTTCGTAGCGGAAGCCGACGTTCTCGAACACGAAGCCGCGGCGGATCGGCACGGGCACCGGCAGGGCATCGGGTTTGCTGGCGATCTCCGGCTCGATCTCGAAGAACGAATACAGGTCGTCCAGATACAGTGCCTGCCCGGCCACCTGCGAGAAGCCGCTCAGCAGGCTTTCCAGCAGCTGGCGCAGGCGGCGGAAGCTGCCGGCGAGGAAGGTCAGGTCGCCGATGGAGAAATCGCCGCGCACCGTGCGCCAGGCGATGTAGGCGTAGGCGACGTAATAGCCCAGCGTGCCGAGCGCGGCCAGCAGCGTGCCCCAGAACGCGCGCTTGCCAGCCAGCCTGCGGTTGGCCTCGAAGAACTTCCGCGACAGCGTACGGAAGCGCTCGATGAAGAAGCGGTTGAGGTTGAAGATCTTGACCTCTTTCGCGGTCTCCACGCTGGCGCCCATCTGCCGCAGGTATTCCAGCTGGCGGCGCTCCGGCGTCCACTGGAAGTTGAGCGAGTAGTTCAGCGCGTTGAAATGCGCCTCGCCGACGAAGGCCGGCACCAGCGCGATCGCGAGCAGCGCCATCAGCCACGGCGCATAGGCCAGCAGGCCGACCGCGAAACTGACGACCGTGATCGCGTCCTGCGCCTGCCCGAACAGCTGGCTGAGCAGGTTCATCCGCCCCACAGTCTGCCGGCGTGCGCGCTCCAGCTTGTCCTGCAGGTCGGCGTCCTCGAAGTCTTCGAGGTCGAGCAGCGCCGCGTGTTCCATCAGCCGAATGCTGGTGGCGTTGGTGAACAGCTCCGACAGCACCGCATCGACGTAGCCGGTCAGCCGGCCGAGCAGGTCGGAGCCGATCGCCAGCGCGAACTCGGCGCCGAGCAGCAAGAGCAGGTGGTCGAGCTGGCCGGCATGCCATGCGGCGGGCAGCTCGTGCGCCACGCCCAGGCCGATCAGGCGGATCGCCTCGTCGATGATGAGCTTGCCGACGTACAGCGTGGCGATGGGCAGGAAGGCGCGTACCAGCCGCAGGCCGATGGTGGCCGTGGTCAGCGCCTTGCTGGTGTTCCATATCTCGCGCAGGAAGGGCGGGATGTTGCGCATGGCGTCGAAGCGCTGGCGCAGGTCGAGCCGGGGTTGCGGAAGGGGTGGTGGCATCGTGCGTTCGGTCGATGGGGGCGGCTGGCCTTAAAATACCCCCAGCCTCTCCCGCCAGAACACCGAATCCGTGACCGCCATCAAGCAGGAAGACCTGATCCAGTCCGTCGCCGACGCGTTGCAGTACATCAGCTACTACCACCCGGTCGATTACATCAAGAGCCTCGCCGCCGCCTACGAGCGCGAGGAATCGCCCGCCGCCAAGGACGCGATGGCGCAGATCCTGATCAATTCGCGGATGTGCGCGGAAGGGCATCGCCCGATCTGTCAGGACACCGGCATCGTCACCGTCTTCCTCGACGTCGGCATGGACGTGCGCTGGGAAGGCTTCACCGGTTCGCTGGAAGATGCGGTGAACGAAGGCGTGCGCCGCGCCTACAACGACCCGGACAACAAGCTGCGCGCCAGCGTGCTGGCCGATCCCGCCGGCAAGCGCATCAATACCAAGGACAACACGCCCTGCGTCATCAACGTCAAGATCGTCCCCGGCGATAGGCTCGAAGTGATCGTGGCGGCCAAGGGCGGCGGCTCGGAAGCGAAGTCCAAGTTCGCCATGCTCAACCCGTCCGATTCCATCGTCGATTGGGTGCTCAAGACCGTGCCGACCATGGGCGCGGGCTGGTGCCCGCCGGGGATGCTCGGCATCGGCATCGGCGGCACCGCCGAGAAGGCGATGCTGCTGGCGAAGGAGTCGCTGATGGAGGAAATCGACATCCAGGAGCTGATCGCGCGCGGCCCGCAAAACCGCGTGGAAGAACTGCGCCTCGAACTGTTCGAGAAGGTCAATGCGCTCGGCATCGGCGCACAGGGTCTGGGCGGCCTGACCACCGTGCTGGACGTGAAGATCAAGGACTTCCCGACCCACGCCGCCAACCTGCCGGTGGCGATGATTCCGAACTGCGCGGCGACCCGCCACGCGCATTTCACCCTCGACGGCAGCGGCCCGGTGGCGCTGGAGCCGCCGTCGCTGGATGACTGGCCCAAGCTCACCTACAGCCCGCAGAACGCGCGCCGGGTGAATCTGGACACGATCACGCGGGAAGAAGTCCTCACCTTCAAGCCCGGCGAAGTGCTGCTGCTCAACGGCAGGATGCTGACCGGCCGCGACGCCGCCCACAAGCGCATCGTGGACATGCTCAACAAGGGCGAGCCGCTGCCGGTCGATCTGGCCGGCCGCTTCATCTACTACGTCGGTCCGGTCGATCCGGTGCGCGACGAAGTCGTTGGCCCGGCCGGCCCGACCACCGCCACCCGCATGGACAAGTTCACCGAGCAGGTGCTGGCGCAGACCGGCCTGCTGGGCATGATCGGCAAGGCCGAGCGCGGCCCGGCGGCGCTGGAGGCGATCAGGAAGCACCAGTCGGTGTATCTGATGGCGGTCGGCGGTTCGGCCTACCTAGTGTCGAAGGCAATCCGCGCGGCGAAGGTCGTCGGCTTCGCCGACCTCGGCATGGAGGCGATCTACGAATTCGAGGTCAAGGACATGCCGGTGACGGTGGCGGTGGACAGCACCGGCACCTCGGTGCACCAGACCGGCCCGCGCGAATGGCAGGCGAAGATCGGCAAGATCCCGCTGGCGGTGCTGGCTTGAGCAGCGCCGTCGTCGTCGACGGGCCCGGCTTCAAGGTTCGCTACACGAACGAACAGGGCTACCTGCGCGCGCACGTGTTCGGCGGCCGAGACTCGCAGGCGGTGTCGATCGCGATGTGGCGGATGCTGGGCGACGAGTGCCGCGCGCGCGGCGCCGACCGCCTGCTGGTGCTGGAGGAATTGCTGGAAACCGTGGACACCGGCGAAATCGGGCCGATCATCGACGCGATGGAGCAAGCGGGGTTGGGCCTGGTGCGAACTGCCTTCGTCGAATTGCTGGACGACATCGAGGGCAGCGAATACGGCGAGATCCTGTGCCGCGAGCGCGGCATCGTCATCCGCACGTTCTCCGGCGAGACACAGGCCCGCCGCTGGCTGCTCTACGGGGATTGAAGCAGGGAATCGAGGCGGGGCGGCGAGGAGTCAGCGCGGCTTGCGCGCGGCCTTGTCCTTGTCCTGCGGCGCCGCGGTGGCGCTGCCGAGGCCGTTGCCGAGGTTCTGCTGGAAGTCCTTCCACAGCGCCATGTTGCGCTCGGTGAGCTGGTTCAGCATCGCCCAGGGCGTCTGCCCCAGCAGGCCGCCCATCTGCGAGCGGAATTGCTGCTGCTGTTCCAGGAACAGCTGCATCGAGCGTTCCAGGTAGTTGCCCATGAAGCCCTGCAGCGAATCGCCGTAGAAGCGGATCAGCTGGCTCAGCAGCTGGGTGGACAGCATCGGCTGCCCGTCCTGCTCGTGCTCGGTGATGATCTGCAGCAGCACCTGCCGGGTCAGGTCCTCGCCGGTCTTGGCGTCGCGCACCTCGAAGGATTCTCCGTCGACGATCAGCTGGCGCACGTCCTCGATGGTGATATAGCTGGAGATTTCGGTGTCGTAGAGGCGGCGGTTCGGATACTTCTTGATGACGCGGATCGCGGACATTGAGCAGGGACTCTAAGCGGCGCTGCCGGCAGCATGGCGCAGCGCAGCACGGGTTGCAACTCCCGCGCTGCGCGCGGGAGTTGCCGAAATCCGCTGCGCAAATTCCGGATTTCATCTGGTCTTCCACGCCCCATCCGCGCCTGCGGCGCGCATCGCCTCCTGACTCAGGGGGCTTGGTTTTCGCAATGGCTGCGTGCCGGCCCGATTAAACTTGCGCGATGGAAACGGCATTGAAAGAACGGTTCGGCGGCATCGACCGCCTGTACGGCAGCGGCGCATTGGCGCGGCTGTCGGCCTGCCACGTCACCGTGGTCGGGATCGGCGGCGTCGGCTCGTGGGCGGTGGAGGCGCTGGCGCGCAGCGGCGTCGGCAAGTTGACCCTGATCGACGCCGACGACCTGTGCGTTTCCAACACCAATCGCCAGCTGCCGGCGCTCGAAGGCCAGTACGGCCGCGCCAAGATCGAGGCGATGGCGGAGCGCTGCCGGGCGATCAACCCGCATGTTGTCCTCGACCTGAAGCCGCAATTCCTGACGCCGTCCAACCTGGACGAACTGCTGGGGACGCCGGTGGACCTGGTGCTGGACGCCTGCGACAGTTTCCGCAGCAAGGTCGAGATGATCGCCTACTGCCGCCGCCGCAAGCAGCCGATCATCGCGGTCGGCTCGGCGGGCGGGCGCAGCGATGTTACCCAGATCCGCGTGCGCGACCTCTCGCGCACCGAGCACGACGCGATGCTCTCGCTGATCCGCAAGAAGCTGCGCGGCGAGTTCAATTTTCCGAAGAACCACGACCGCTACTTCGGCGTGCCGGCGGTGTATTCGCTGGAGAACGTGCGCTACCCGCAGGCCGACGGCAGCGTCTGCGGCGTGCGTCCGCAGCTGGGCAAGGACGAGGCGTTGAAGCTGGACTGCGGCGCGGGACTGGGCGCGGCGACGCACGTGACCGGCGCGTTCGCATTTGCGGCGGTGGGGAAGGCGATGGAGATGCTGTTGAAGGCGAAAGCCCCTCCCGCTTCGGGGTGAGCAGGGATTCCGGGCCGCGTAGCTGCGGGCCTGCGAGCACCAGCCGGTTGGCCGGGGTGCGGGTTCGGCGCAGCCGGGAGATTGCATGCGCCCGAACCCTCATCTGTCCCTTCGGGGCACCATCTCCCGAGGGGAGAAGGAAGATCAGGAGAGGCCGAACAGGCGCTCCGCATTCGCCGTGGTCGCCGCCGCCAGTGCTTCGCGCGAAACGCCGCGCAGCTCCGCCACCACGTCCAGCACCTCGACCAGATGCGCCGGCTCGTTGCGCTCGCCGCGATGCGCCGCGCCGGGCTGGTCGGGCGAATCGGTTTCCAGCAGCAGCTGCGCCAGCGGCATCGCCGCCACGGTCTGGCGCAGGCGGTTCGCGCGCTCGTACGTCACCGGCCCGCCGATCCCGAGCAGGAAACCGAGCTTGTGCAATTGCGCGGCCTGCTCGGCGCTGCCGGAAAAGCTGTGGACCACACCGCGCAGGCCGCCGACCTTGCGGATCGAGGCGATGACCGCATCCACAGCGCGCCGCGCGTGCACGATCACCGGCAGGTCGAACTCGCGCGCAAGCCGCAGCTGGCCGTCGAAATACGTCTGCTGCGCCTCGGCGTCCAGGCCTTCGACGAAGAAATCCAGCCCGCATTCGCCCACCGCGACCGGGCGCTCGCGCTCGATCCAGTCGCGCAGTTCGCGCAGGTGCTCCGGTCGATGCGCGGCCAGGTACATCGGGTGCAGGCCGTAGGCGGCGAACAGGCCGGGGAACTGTGTGCAGACGGCTTTCAGCTTCGGCCAGCCGGTGGCATCGACGGCCGGCACGATCTGCGCGCCGACGCCCGCCGCCAGCGCGCGCGCATGGACGGCGTCGCGGGCGGCGTCGAATTCCGGCGCGTCGAAATGGCTGTGGCTGTCGACCATGCGCACGTCAGCGCCGGACTTCGCCTTCGATGGGCGGCTTGGCGGCATCGGGCTTCTTCTTCCAGCGCGCCAGCAGCAGCGTGCCCAGGCCGAGCAGGATTTCGTCCGCGAAGGGGATGAAGTCGGGGATCAGCAGGTCGAGGAAGAACAGCACGGCGGACAGCAGGAACAGGCGCGGGAAGCTGAGCCTGCCGAGCCAGCGGAGCAGCGGTGCGATCAGGGGATTGGCCATGCCGGAAAACTAGCATGCACGCGGCATGAACATCGCGTTCGCCAAACTGAACGAACCTGTTCGCAGGCCGGGCGTGCTTGGTGGCCATTCGTCTTTGTCGTGCTGGAATCGGTGCCGAACAGGGGATCTCCAACCACTCACGCGGGAGCAGAACGATGAAGAACAACACGCTTGCCATTGCGCTTGCCGCGCTGCTGGTCGGTGGCGTCGCCACCGCCGGCTACATGAACAGCCGCAGCCACGACACGGCAGCCACGCCGCAGGCGCTTGCCCCGGCCACCACCGGCGCCGGCGCCGGCGCGGGCAGCGAGCCGCTGCCCGCCGACACCGCCATCCCGGCCTCGGGCAAGGTGGAATACGCCGACGTTCTCGACGTGAAGGCGATCACCGAGCGCGAGCCGCAGTACGCCACCGTGATCGGCACCGAGCCGGTGCGCGAATCCAGTACGACCTCCTCGCCGCACGAAGTCTGCGAGGACGTGGTGGTGCAGGAGCGCCTGCCCGAGCGCGACGGCAACGTCGGCGGCACCGTGGCCGGCGCGGTCATTGGCGGTTTGGTCGGCAACCAGATCGGCAAGGGCAACGGACGCAAGCTCGCTACCGTGGGCGGTGCGGTCGCCGGCGGCATGATCGGCAACAAGGTCGACAAGAACCACGTCGGCGGCAAGGTGGTCGAGCGCACCGAGCGCCAGTGCCACACAGTCAGCAACACCTCCACCAGCTCGCGCACCGTGGCCTGGAACGTGACCTACCGCAACCCGGACGGCACCACCGGCAGCATGCGCACCGAGAAGAAGCCGGGCAGCCGCATCGCGCTGGGCGACGGCAGCAAGACCGTCGGCTACGACGTGACCTATCAGCTGGACGGCGAGCAGCACACCGTGCGCATGAACCAGAAGCCGGGCACGCGCCTGCCGGTCATCGATGGCCAGGTGGTGACCCAGACCGCGTCGGTCGGGGGCAATGCGGTGCGCTGAGCGCCGCCGATTCCCGACACGATCCGAAGCAGCGGGGCCGGAGCGATCCGGCCCCGTTCGCGTTTGCGGGGGCGGCATCCGGCCGGGCCGGCGAAACGCACGGCTTTCGCGCAAAGGCCGGCGTTCCGCATGCGGATTCTTGGCGAATCGCACGTACCGATTGCGCGGCATGCACGATTACAATGGCGGTTCGTCCATTTCGACCGTGAAAACATGGCCCTGCACCCGTACGATCTCTACGACGTCCGCTCCCTGCTGAGCGAGGAAGAACGCGCGGTGCAGGACACCGTGGCGCGCTTCACCGACGAGCGCGTCATCCCGATCATCGGCGATGCCTTCGACGCGGGCCGCTTCCCGAAGGAACTGGTGCCGGAGATCGCGGAACTGGGCCTGCTCGGTTCGTCGCTGCCGGAGAAGTACGGCTGTGCCGGCCTCAACGGCGTCAGCTACGGCCTGATCTGCCAGGAGCTGGAGCGCGGCGATTCCGGCATCCGCAGCTTCGTGTCGGTGCAGAGCTCGCTGTGCATGTACCCGATCTACGCCTACGGCAGCGAGGAGCAGCGCATGCGCTGGCTGCCGGACATGGCGGCGGGCAAGGTGATCGGCTGTTTTGGCCTGACCGAGCCGCACGGCGGTTCCGACCCGGCCAACATGAAGACCCGCGCGGTGCGCGACGGCGGCGACTGGGTGATCAACGGCTCCAAGATGTGGATCACCAACGGCAATCTGGCCGACATCGCCATCGTCTGGGCGCAGACCGACGAGGGCATCCAGGGCTTCGTGCTGGAGAAGGGCATGCCCGGCTTCACCGCGCAGGAGATCAAGCACAAGATGTCGCTGCGCGCCTCGGTGACCAGCGCGCTGTTCTTCGACAACGTGCGCGTGCCGGATTCCAGCCGCCTGCCGAACGTGAAGGGCCTGAAGGGCCCGCTGGGCTGCCTGACGCAGGCGCGCTACGGCATCACCTGGGGGCCGATCGGTGCGGCCATCGCCTGCCTCGACGAGGCGCTGAACTATTCCAAGGAACGCATCCTGTTCGACCGCCCGGTGGCGGCGACCCAGAGCGCGCAGATCAAGCTGGCCGAGATGGCCCGCCGCATCACTCTGGCGCAGCTGCTGGTGCTGCAGCTCGGTCGCCTGAAGGATGCCGGCACCATGCAGCCGCAGCAGGTCTCGCTGGCGAAGTGGAACAACTGCCGCATGGCGATCGACATAGCGCGCGAATGCCGCGACCTGCTCGGCGGCGCCGGCATCACCACCGAGCACGCCGCGATTCGCCACGCGCTGAACCTGGAATCGGTCATCACCTACGAAGGCACGGAAACCGTGCACCAGCTGGTGATCGGGCGCGAGCTGACCGGCATCAACGCGTTTTGAGTGTTTCCTTCTCCCTCCGGGAGAAGGTGCCCGAAAGGGCGGATGAGGGTACGGGATTTTCGAGACGCCACGCCTCACCGAACCCTCTCCCCAACCCCTCTCCCGACGGGAGAGGGGCTCCAGGATCAAGCCAGATGAGCATTGCCGATCTCCGCATCGAAACCGACCGCCTGATCCTGCGCCCGCCGCGCCTCGAGGATTTCGACGGCTTCGCGGAAATGCAGGGCGACGCGGATGCCGCGCGCTTCATCGGCGGGCATGTCGGCCGCGCGGAAGCGTGGCGGCGGTTCCTGTGGCAGCCGGGCGCGTGGCTGGTGCAGGGCTTTGGCATGTTCGCCGTGGTCGAGAAGGCCAGCGGCGAGTGGCTGGGACAGATCGGGCCGTGGAAGCCGGAAGGCTGGCCGGGCAACGAGATCGGCTACGCCTTCCATCCGCGAGCCTGGGGTAAGGGCTATGCGACCGAAGCCGGCACCGCCGCCGTCGACTGGGCCTTCGCCCATCTCGGCTGGGACGACATCATCCACTGCATCGACCCGGGCAACGTCGCCTCGCAGAACGTGGCGAAGCGGCTCGGTTCGGCGTTGAAAGGCCCGGGCAAGCTGCCGCCGCCGTTCCAGGACGTGCCGATCGAGGTCTGGGGCCAGACCCGCTCGCAGTGGCTCGCACGCCGAGAAGGGAGCGCCGCATGATCACGGTTTACGGCTTCTCGCCCTCGGGCAATTGCCACAAGGTGCGGCTGCTACTGGAACAGCTCGGCCGCTCCTATCACTGGATCGAAACCGACAGCGCGCACGGTGCGACGCGGACGCCGGAGTACCTGGCGAAGAACCCGAATGGCAAGGTGCCGATGATCGAGCGCGACGACGGCGGCGTCCTGGTCGAGTCGAACGCGATCCTGTGCTGGCTGGCGGAGAGCACCCCCTTCCTGCCGGCCGATTCGTGGCTAAAGGCGCAGGCGCTGAGCTGGATGTTCTTCGAGCAGTACAGCCACGAGCCGTACATCGCGGTGGCGCGCTTCGTCTGCGGCTGGACGCCGTCGGATTCGCCGCGCCGCGCCGGCCTGCCGGTTTTGAGGCAGTGCGGGCACGCGGCGTTGGCGGTGATGGAAACGCATTTGTCGTCGCAACCCTGGTTCACCGGCGACGATTACGGCATCGCCGACATCGCGTTGTACGCCTACACCTGCGTCGCGCCGCACGGCGGCATCGCGCTGGAACCGTATCCGGCCGTGCGCGGCTGGCTGGCGCGCGTCGAGGCCACGCCCGGCTTCGTGCCGCTGCCCGAGCCGGACGCGGCGGCGCAGGCATTGATCGACCAGTCCACCTGACCCTTCGTTCCCATCGGCCTTCCCGCGCGGCGGGGAGGGGAGATCCGCATGTTCGCCACCGTTCCCAACCCCATCCCGGCCCGCATGAAGGGCCTGAACCGCGCCGAGATCTGCGACGTCAATTTCCAGGAGTTCGTGCGCGGCTGGAACGGCCAGGCGCAGCCGAAGCCCGCCCCGGATGAAGCCATCCTCGATGGCAGCGCGCTGGACGCGCGCGGTTTCCGCGAACTGTTCGAATCGCAGCTCATCAGTCGCCACCTCGACCTGATGGCGCGCGTGCTGCGCGTGCAGAACAAGGTCTTCTACACCATCGGCAGCAGCGGCCACGAAGGCAACGCGATGGTCGCGCGGGCGACGCGGCATACCGATCCTGCCTTCCTGCATTACCGCAGCGGCGGCTTCATGGCCGAGCGCTTCCGCAAGCTGCCGGGCATGGATCCGATCATGGATTCCGCGCTGTCGTTCGCGGCGAGCGCGGAAGACCCGGCCTCCGGCGGCCGCCACAAGGTCTGGGGCAGCAAGCCGCTGTGGGTGTTGCCGCAGACTTCGACGATTGCTTCCCACCTGCCGAAGGCGCTGGGCACGGCGGTCGCCATCGAGGCCTCGCGCCGGATCGGGCATCAGTTGCCGATCCCGGACGATTCCATCGCGATCTGCTCGTTCGGCGACGCGTCCGCCAACCACGCCACCGCGCAGACCGCGTTCAACGCGGCGTCGTGGACGGCCTACCAGAAGCTGCCCGCGCCGGTGCTGTACGTGTGCGAGGACAACGGCATCGGCATCTCGGTGAAGACGCCGGGCGGCTGGATCGCCGAGAGCTTCCGCAACCGGCCCGACCTCGACTACTTCTTCGCCGACGGCCTCGACCTCGCCGCCGGTTACGGCGACGTGCTGCGCGCGGTGGAGCACTGCCGCCGCACCCGCCGGCCGACCTTCCTGCACCTGCGCACCCAGCGCATCATGGGTCACGCCGGCACCGACTTCGAGATCGAATGGCGCAGCATCGACGAGCTGTGCGCGGTGGAAGCAGGCGATCCGCTGCTGCGCAGCGCCGCGATCGCGCTGGAATCCGGGCTGATGTCGAAGGACGAGATCCTCGCCCTGTACGAAGACACACGCAGGAAGTGCTTCGCCGCCGCCGAGGACGCCGACCGTCGCCCGCGCATCGAGACGCTGGAACACGTGATGGCGCCGCTGGCGCCCTACACGCCGGACAAGGTCGCGGCCGAAGCCGCGCGTGCGCCGTCGCTGGAGGCCCGCGTCAAGGCGTTCGGCAGCGAGGACAAGCTGCCGGAATCGCTGCCGCCGCGCCATCTCGCCATCCAGATCAACAACGCGCTGCACGACCTGTTCGCCAAGTATCCGGAGACGCTGCTGTTCGGCGAGGACGTGGCGCAGAAGGGCGGCGTCTACACGGTCACCAAGGGCCTGCACAAGGCGTTCGGCAACCGCCGCGTGTTCAACACGCTGCTGGACGAGACCATGATCCTGGGCATGGCGCAGGGCTTCGCCAACGTCGGCATGCTGCCGATCCCGGAGATCCAGTACCTGGCCTACCTGCACAACGCCATCGACCAGATCCGCGGCGAGGCGGCGTCGCTGCAGTTCTTCAGCAACGGCCAGTACGCCAACCCGATGGTGGTGCGCATCGCCGGCCTCGGCTACCAGCGCGGCTTCGGCGGCCACTTCCACAACGACAACTCGGTGACCGCGCTGCGCGACATCCCGGGCATCGTGGTCGGTTGCCCCTCGCGCGGCGACGACGCGGCGACGATGCTGCGCACGCTGGCGGCGCTGGCGAAGGTGGACGGGCGGGTGACGGTGTTCCTCGAACCCATCGCGCTGTACATGACCAAGGACCTGTTTGATGCCGGCGACGGCGGCTGGCTGACCGAATATCCCGCTCCGGATCGGGCCATGACGCTGGGCGAGGAGCGCATCTACAGCCCGGACGCCACCGACTGCGTGATCTTCAGTTTCGGCAACGGCATGCCGATGAGCCTGCGCGCGGCGCGCGCCATCGAGGCGAAGCATGGCTGGAAGGTGCGCGTTGTCGACCTGCGCTGGCTGGTGCCGCTGAACCACGCGGCCATCGCGAAGCATGCGGGCGAGTGCGACCGCATTCTCGTGGTCGACGAAGGCCGCTTCAGCGCCGGCATCGGCGAAGGCGTGATCACTGCGATCACCGAGGCCGGTTTCGGCGGCAAGCCGATCCACCGCGTGGTCGGCGCGGATACCTACACGCCGCTGGCCGGCGCGGCGTTCCTGGTGATTCCCAAGGACGAGGACATCATGGCAGCGGCCGATCGGTTGGGCTGAAGAACGCCCTGCCTTGCTCCCTCCCTTGCGAAGCAGGGGAGGGCTGGGGAGGGGTTGCTTTTCGGGCTTTTTCGCACGGCAAAAACACCCCTCCCAACCTCCCGCCTGCGCTGCGCGCAAGGGGGAGACACACATGCCTACGGCGCGATCTTGCGCTTCAACGCCCGCGCCACCGGCAGCGGGAGGTTGGGCAGCGAGCGCAGCAGCCACGGCAGCACGCGGCGCTTGGCCCCGCCCAGCGATTCCGGCACCACCGCTTCGATCAGGTGCGGGCCGGGCTGCACCAGCGCGTACTCCAGCGCCTTGCAGAAATCCTCGGCGGTGTCGGCGCGCGCGGCGTGCACGCCCATGCCCTGCGCCAGCCGGGCAAAGTCCAGCACCGGGCCGTGCAGGTCGAGCTGCGAGCGGGCCTTGCTGCCCACCGAGGCGTCGGCGCCGACGCGCTCCAGTTCCACGTTGAGCACCGAGTACGAGGCGTTGTTGAAGACGATGGCGGTGACGTCGAGTCCTTCGCGCGCCATCGTCCACAGCGCCTGGATCGTGTACATCGCGCTGCCGTCGCCGACCAGCGCCAGCACCGGGCGATCCGGACAGGCGATGGCCGCGCCGACCGCGTTCGGCAGCCCCTGACCGATCGCGCCGCCGGTCAGGGTGAGCAGGTCGTGGCGCGGGCAGCCGGCGGTCATGTTGCCCAGCAGCAGGCCCGAGGTGATCGCTTCGTCGACGACGATGGCGCGCTCCGGCAGCAGGTGGCCGACCGCCTTGCAGACCTTGGCGGCGGTGAGCCGGCCGCGCGGACGCGACGGGCGCGTGGCCGGTTGCAGTGCGGGCGTAGCCTGCGTCGCGCCCAGCGCGGCGGCGAGCTTTTCGAGGCTGGCGGCGGCGTCCTGCGCAGGCGTCGCCAACGTGTGCATGGCGCAGCCGTCCGGCACCAGGTCGCTGGCCTTGCCGGGATAGGCGAAGAACGACACCGGCGGCTTCGCATCGACCAGGATCAGATGTTCGATGCCGGTCAGTTGCAATGTCGCCAGCTCGGCCAGATAGGCGATGCGCTCCACCGCAGGCAGGCCGGCGCCGCGTTCCAGGCGCGTGGGGAACACCTCGCAGTGCAGCTTCACGCCGTGCTGCGCGGCGATGCGCGCGGCGGCCAGCAGCGCCGGTTCGCGCAGCGCCTGCCCGCCGAGCAGCAGCGCGGTCTTGCCGTCGCCGCGGATCGCGCTGGCAATCGCGGCGACGGTGGCGTCGTCGGCCGGCAGCGGCGCGGGCGGCGGCGGAGGCGGGCAGGGCGTGCCGCCTTCGCCCCAGGACACGTCGGCGGGCAGGATCAGCGTCGCCACCTGACCCGGCAGGCCGCGCGCGGCTTGGATCGCGTCCACCGCGTCGCCGCACAGCGCGGCGGTGCTTTTTGATGTGCGCACGAAGCCGGGCGAGACGTTGCGCGCCACGGTTTCGATGTCGGACTGCAATTGCGCGTCGAACGGCACGTGGTGGGTTGCGTGGTCGCCGACGATGTTGACCACCGGCACCTTGCCCTTGCGCGCGTTGTGCAGGTTGGCGAGGCCGTTGCCGAGGCCGCAGCCGAGGTGCAGCAGCGTGGCGGCGGGCTTGCCGGCCATGCGCGCGTAGCCGTCGGCGGCGCCGGTGGCCACGCCCTCGAACAGCGCCAGCACGGCGCGCATGCGCGGCTCGGAATCGAGCGCGGCGACGAAGTGCATCTCGCTGGTGCCGGGGTTGGAGAAGCAGACCTCGATGCCGGCGTCGGCCAGGGTCTTCATCAGGGCTTGCGCGCCGTTCATGCGGTGTCCTTCAGTGTCCGGAAGCGATCGCGCGGGCCGCCGCGCGCGCGGTGAGGATGCAGCCGGGCAGGAAGGTGCCCTCCAGCGAGCGCTTGCCGCTGGCGCCGCCGCCGCCGAAGCCGGCCGCCTCGCCCACGCAGTACAGGCCGGGGATCGGCGCATCGGCCGCGTCCAGCACGCGGCTGTGCAGGTCGGTGCGCAGGCCGCCCAGGCTCTTGCGGGTGATCAGCTGCATGTGGATGGCGATGAACGGGCCCGCGCCGGGCTTTTGCAACGGTGCCGGCTTGCAGGTGCGCAGGCGATCCGGACCCCACTCGCGTGCGTGCAGGATGCGGCGCACCTGTATGTCGGCCTCTGGGTTCGCGCCGGGCGCGAAGTTCGCGTCGAAGGCGTCGGCGGTGGCCTGCAGCGTTGCCGGATCGATGTCGTGCGAGCGGGTCAGGGCGTTCATTTTTTCCGCCAGCCCGGCCAGCGTGTCGTCGACCAGGAAGTGCGGGCTCTCGCGCTGCATCTGCCGCACCAGCCGGTGGTTGCCCAGCAGCGTTTCCTTGAGGAAGCGCAGGAACTGCTTGTCGCGGATGCGCGGGTTGTGCTCCGCGCCGGAGATCGCGAACTCCTTGGCGGCGATGCGCCAGTTGAGCAGATGCCAGGTCCACGGCTTCTCCTGCTCGGCCACGCGCCGGCACAGCCAATGCGTGTCGAAGCCGGTCACCAGCGGCTCCGGGCCGATGCGCCGGCCGGCGTGGTCCAGCCACAGCGCCGACTTGCACGGGATCGCCGACAGGCCGTGGCCGTCGAAATGCGGGAACGGATGCGGGAAACCGGCGGCGTAGTTCCACATCTCGCCGGCGCGGACGAGCTGCGCGCCCAACCCTTCGGCGGCGTGGTGCATGCGGCCGTCGGCGTAGGGATGCGCGCCGTTGAGCATCGTGGCGGGCAGCGGGCGATCCGGCGGCCAGTTGCGGCGCGTCTCGGCGTGGCCGCCGTTGATGCCGCCGGTCGCCAGCACCACCGCGGGCGCGTCGATGCGCAGTTCCTCGCCGGTGGCTTCGTCCACCGCCAGCGCGCCGGTCATGCGGCCGTCGCGCGTTTCCAGCGCGGTCGCGCGGTGGCGATGCAGGAGGACGAGCTTTCCGTTCGCGCCGGCCTCATGCAGCGCGGCGATCATCCGCCGCGCCAGCTCGCGCGACGTGCCCCAGACGATGTGGTAGCGCGGCACCGAATTGCCGTCGCCGTCGCGCCCGCGTTCGACCCAGTTCACCGCCGGCATGAAGGTGATCCCGTGCGCCAGCAGCCAGTCGTGCACGTCGGTGCGCGAGCGCTCGACGTAGTAGCGCGCCCACGCCACGGCGTGCGCGTCCTGCGGGTCGAGTTCGCCGAAGCGCATCCAGTCGGCGAACGCGCGCTCGGGCGAATCGGTGATCTTTCTGCGCGCCTGCAACGGCGTGCCGACCAGCGCCATGCCACCGAACGCCCACAGCGCCAACCCGCCGAAGCGCTCCGGCGTGTCGCGGTCCACCAGCGCCACGCGCTTGCCGGCGCGCAGGGCTTCCAGCGCCGCCACGATCCCGGCGAGGCCGCCGCCGATGACCAGTACGTCCGTCCGCAATGCCGCCATGCCCGTCCTCCCGTGCGGCCATCATGGCGCAGCGGTCGGAAGCGGGACAGGGGCCGGCGCGGCCAATTCGGATCAGGCGGAGGCGGCGCGGGCCTGCAGCATCGCCTCGAACTCCGCCAGCGGCAGCGGGCGCGCGATCAGGTAGCCCTGGAACGCGTCGCAGCCGTGCTTGCGGAGGAAGTCTTGCTGCTCGGCGGTTTCCACGCCCTCGGCGATGACTTCCAGGTTCAGGCCGCGGCCCATGCCGATGATGGTCTGGGCGACGGTGGCGTCGTTGCCGTCCTCGGGCAGGCGGCTGACGAAGGAGCGGTCGATCTTGAGCTGGTCCAGCGGCAGCCGCGACAGGTAGGACAGCGAGGAATAGCCGGTGCCGAAATCGTCCAGCGAGATGCGGATGCCGAGGCCGCGCAGTTCGTCCAGCTTGGCGGTGATCTCGCCGATGTCGCCGAGGATCGCGGTTTCGGTGATTTCCAGCTTGAGCCGGGCCGGGTCGGCGCCGCTGCGCTCCAGCGCGCGGCGCACGTCGCCGATGAAGCCGGGCTGCGCGAACTGCTTGGCGCTGACGTTGATCGCCAGCGCCAGCTCGCGGGTCAGCGGCTGCTCCGCCCAGCGCGCCAGCCGGTGGCAGGCGCGCTGCAGCACCCAGTCGCCCAGCGGCAGGATCAGGCCGTTCTCCTCGGCGAAGGCGATGAACGCGTCCGGCGGCACCCGCTCGCCGTTGGGGCGGGTCCAGCGCAGCAGCGCCTCGGCGCCCACCGCGCGGTCCTGGCGGTCGATCTGCAACTGCAGGTGCAGGTCCAGTTCGCCGGTGTCGCCGGTGATGGCGTTGAGCAGGTCGCCGGTCAGCGCTTCCTGCTGCTCCAGCGCGGCCAGCATGGCGGGCTCGAAGCGGCGGACCTGGTCGCGGCCGGCGGCCTTGGCCGCGTACATCGCCAGCTCGGCTTCCTTGAGCACGGATTCGGAGGCGCCCTGGCCCGGGTGCAGCTCGGTCCAGCCGATGCTGACGGTGACGTTGATCGGCGCGGCATTGCCCAGCCAGAACGGCTCGTGCAGCGCCTGCCGCACGCGCTCGGCGAAATGCGGCGCGTATTCCGCGCAGGGCACCGGTTCCTCGTTCTGGCAGGTCAGCAGCAGGGCGAAGGTGCCGCCGCTGAAGCGGCTGAGGATGTCGTGCTCGCCCAGCAGCGAGCGCAGCCGCTGGGCGAGGAAGGCCAGCAGGCGGTCGCCGGTGGCGTGGCTGCGCAGCTCGTTGATGCGCTTGAAGTGGTCGAGGTCGATCAGCAGCAGCGCGCCCGAGGTCAGCGCGTCGTCGCCCAGCAGGTGCTGCAGCCGGTCGTTGAGGAAGTTGCGGTTCGGCAGGTCGGTCAGCGGGTCGAACAGCGCCATGTGCTCGGCGCGGGCGTGGGCCTCGCGCTCGCCGGTCAGGTCGGCCATCGCGCAGACGTAGTGGCGGATGCTGCCGCCCTCGTCCTGCACCGCCGACACTTCCAGCCGCACCACCCGCAGCTGGCCCTGCTTGGTGGTGATCCACTGTTCGCCCAGCCAGAAGCCTTCGTTGCGGATCTGGGTCCACATGCGCTGGTAGAAGCTGCGCTCGTGGCGCTGCGATTCCAGCATCGACGGACGCTCCCCGATCACCTCGGCGGCGCCGTAGCCGGTCAGTGTGGTGAACGCGGCGTTGACGCGCTGGATCACCCCTTCGTTGTCCAGCACCACCAGCGCGTCCTGAGTCTGGAAGGCCGCCGCCGCGAGCCGCAGCTCGCTTTCCGACTGCTTGCGTTCGCTGATGTCCTGCGCGTAGGCGATGACGTACTGCGCGTTGCCCTCGGCGTCGTGGGTGCCCGAGCAGTCCAGCAGCACCGGGAAGCGGCGGCCGTCGCGGGTCACCTGCTCGGTTTCGATCATGTAGTGGGCGAGGTGGCTGGTGTCGCGGCGCGAGCGGGTGCGCTCGTCGGCGATGTCCGGCGGATAGAGGATGTTGGCGGGCTGCCCGGCCAGTTCCTCCGGCGTGTAGCCGCGTTCGCGCGCGAACGTGGGGTTGGCCATCACGATGGTCTGGGTGGGCACGTCGAAGATCGCCACGCCGAACGCCGCGTGCTGGAAGGCGTGCGCCCACAGCCGCAGCTGCGCCTCGGTCTGTAGGCGGTCGGTGATGTCGCGGGCGGTGCCCAGCAGGCCGTAGACCTCGCCGTCGGGATGGCACAGCGGGACGTTGATGACTTCCAACTGGTGCGTCCCGCCCTCGATCGCGACGGGCAGCAGGTAGGTCTGCTGCTCGCCCCGCTGCACCGCCTGTTCGTCCATGCGGCGGATCAGGGCGACCTGGTCGGGTGCGAACAGTTCCTCGTCGGTGCGGCCGATGATGTCCCGGTGCTGCAGATGCAGAATGCCGAACACGCGCTCGTTGCATTCGCGATAGACGCCGGCGCGGTCCTTCACCCACATGGCGTCCGGGCTGGCGTCGAACAGCGCGCGCAGCTTGTCCTGCTGGGCCTGGATCTCGCGCGTGCGCGAGCGCACGTTGCGGCCCAGCGTCCAGATCCACAGCGCCATCAGCGCGACCACGCCCAGCGCCACCGCCACGCCGATGCCGGTGAGGCGCATCCAGTCGGACAGGATGGACGGGTGCTCCAGCCAGCGCTTGCGCAGCGCGGCGCGCTCCTCCGGCTTGATCAGGGCCATGCCGCGCTCGATCGCCTTGAACGTGGCGTCGTCGCCCTTGCGCACCGCCCAGTGCGACTGCTCGGTGAACAGCACGAAGGCCTGGTGGAAGCGGTCCAGCGCGGAGTTGCGGTACAGGTTGTAGTCCGCCGGGTACTGGTCCATGCAGAAGATCAGCAGGTCGCCGCGTAGCGCGGACCGCATGATCCCGTCGTAGTTGTCGAAGATCTGCAGGTTGGTGATGCCTTCCTCGTTCAGCCGCTCGGCGCAGGCGTCGCCGCGCTGCACGCCGACCGGGAAGCCGCGCAGGGTGCCGACGTCGACGATGCCGTTGAGGCGGCGGCTCACGTAGATGCCGACAGGCAGGTCCACGTAGGGCTTGGAGAACTCGAACTGCGCCGCGCGCGACGGCGTGCGGTAGAGCATGTCGATCACGTCCGCGCGGCCGCCGCGCATGTTCTGCATGGCGGCGCCCCAGTCGGTCAGCACCAGGTCGACCTGGATGCCGGTGCGCTGCTCGAACAGCCGCCAGATGTCGGCTTCGTAGCCCTGCGGCTTGCCGTCGCCGTCGAGGAAGAAGAACGGGGGATAGTTGTAGTTGCTGACCACCCGGATGCGCGTGGGCGCGTCGGTGGCGGGGGCTGGCGCGGACAGGACGGTCGAAGGCAGTGCGAACAGAAGCGCCAGCACCGGCAGCATGCGCCGCCAGGTGCCGCACGAGCGAACACGCGCACCATCCCTCATGCGTCCCTCCCTGCGCATGTCCAAGAAAACGCGACTCTTCAGGCGATAACGGCCAGCCCGCGGCGTTGTTTATACCGCATGCCGGCGACGGCTGCGGTAGAGCCCCGTGCGGTCAGCGCGCCAGGCCGTTCGCCAGCGGCCGCTCGCGCAGGGCGGCGGCGTCCGCGAGCCGCACCGGCGCGCCGCGTTCCACCGGCAGCACGGCCAGCGCCAGCGGCGCGGCGCTGGCGACGATGCTGCCGACGGCGCGCGTGTCCTCGAATACCTCGGCGCCGGCCGCGGGCGCAGCGTCGGTCTCGTACAGCGCCAGCCCGCGCTTGGCCTGGCCGAGGAAGTGGGTGCGGGCGACGATTTCCTGCCCCGGATAGCAACCTTTTTTCACGCTGAAGGCGCGCAGGCGTTCCAGCGAGAGCTGCTGCGGCGTCCACTGGCCGGCCTGCGAGGCGGGCAGGCGCGGCAGGCCGTGGGCGAGATCGGCGGCGTCCCAGCGGGCAAGGGCGGCGGCATCGTCGTCCGCCGGCGCCGCATCGATCCGCAGCCGGCGCGGGCCGCCGTCGCCGGACATGTCCAGTTCGACGGCATCGCCGATCCGCGCCCATGCCGGGCCTCGCGCCTGCGCGGGCGCATCGAAGCCGCCGCTGGCGTGCAGATCGCCGCATACCTCGATCTTCAGCTTGCTGCGGAACACGTAGCGGCGCAGCGCGTCGGCCAGCTCCGCGGGGTCCGCGTCCGGCAGCAGCAGCCACAGCATTTCCGCGTCGATCCGCAGCAGCGCGAACAGCGCGAGCACGCGCCCCTTCGGCGTCAGCCAGCCGTTCCACTGCCACTGGCCGTCGCCCAGCGCGGCCACGTCGTTCATGAATTGCGCCTGCGCAAATGCCGCCGCATCGCGCCCGATGATGGCCAGCACCTCATGGCTTGGCAGGCGGAACTCGCGGGCTGGCGCGGCTTGTGGCTTGTCGTGCATCGGGGTGCGGACGTAAACTGATCGGGTTGTGAATGCGTCGATGATAGGTCATACCCGTCCCGCCCCCGAGTCCGCGCCGTCGCCGGCCGAACCCGGGGAGCCCGCGTCGTTGCCGGTTCCAGCCGTGCCGCCCGCAGCCGAAGAACACGGCGGTCGTGGCGGTCTGGACCCCACCCGCTACGGGGACTGGGAAAAGAACGGCCGCTGCATCGACTTCTGATCCATAGCCACGCGGCGCGAGCCGCCCAGCCCGGAGAACGCACCGCTCATGGCTGCTTCCGATCCGCGCGGACGCGAACGTCCGCTGTCGCCGCACCTGCAGGTCTATCGCTGGCAGGTGCAGATGGCCACCTCGATCCTGCACCGCGCCACCGGCATGATCCTTTCCGTCGGCGCGCTGGCGCTGGTCTGCGGCCTGATGGCCCTGGCCGGCGGCGCCGAACGCTGGGCCGCCTTCGCCGCCTGCCTCGGCTCGCCGCTGGGCAAGCTGGCGATGCTGGGCTTCAGCTGGGCGCTGGCCTACCACCTGATCAACGGCGTCCGCCACCTGCTGCAGGACGGCGGGCTGGGGTTCTCGATCCCGGATTTCGTGCGCAACAGCTGGATTTCCATCATCGGCAGCGTGGTGCTGACCGCGCTGGGCTGGGGCATCGTGCTGTCGCACTGGGGGCAGGCATGAACGACTACCGCACTCCGCTCAAGCGTTCGCTGGGCCTCGGTTCGGCGAAGGACGGCACCCACCATTTCGCCTGGCAGCGGATCACCGCCATCTCCACCGGGCTGTCCGCGCTGTGGCTGCTCGGCATGGTGCTGACCATGCGCAGCGCCGACTACGCCTACGTGCACGCGCTGGTCGCCGATCCGGTCAACGCCTGCGTGCTGGTCGCCTTCCTGCTCGGCATGTTCTGGCACGCCAAGCTCGGCCTGCAGGTGATCGTCGAGGATTACGTGCACACCCCGCTGGCGGCCACCGTGGCCCAGCTGGCCATCATTTTCGTCTGCGCTCTGGCGGCCATCGCCAGCGTGCTCGCGGTGCTGCGCATCGCGCTCGGGAGCTGATTCGCGATGTCCGCCTACAAGATCCAGGAACACAAGTTCGACATGATCGTGGTCGGGGCCGGCGGCGCCGGCCTGCGCGCCACCTTCGGCCTGGCCCAGAAGGGCCTGCAGACCGCCTGCATCACCAAGGTCTTCCCGACCCGCAGCCACACCGTGGCGGCGCAGGGCGGCATCTCCGCCGCGCTGGGCAACATGGGGCCGGACGACTGGCGCTTCCACTTCTACGACACCATCAAGGGCTCGGACTGGCTGGGCGACCAGGACGCCATCGAGTACATGTGCCGCGAGGCCATTCCGGCGATCATCGAGCTGGAGCACCAGGGCGTGCCGTTCAGCCGCACCGAGGAGGGCAAGATCTACCAGCGCCCCTTCGGCGGCATGACCACCGACTACGGCAAGGGCACCGCGCAGCGCACCTGCGCCGCCGCCGACCGCACCGGCCACGCGATCCTGCACACCCTGTACCAGCAGGCGCTGGCGCACGACGCGCGCTTCTTCATCGAATACTTCGCGCTCGACCTGATCATGGACGAGGAAGGCGTGTGCCGCGGCGTGCTTGCGCTGGACATGTCCGAAGGCACGCTGCACCTGTTTCGCGCCCAGGGCGTGGTGCTGGCCACCGGCGGCTACGGCCGCGCGTACTTCTCCGCGACCTCCGCCCACACCTGCACCGGCGACGGCGGCGGCATGGCGCTGCGCGCCGGGCTGGGCCTGCAGGACATGGAGTTCGTGCAGTTCCACCCGACCGGCATTTACGGCGCCGGTTGCCTGATCACCGAGGGCGTGCGCGGCGAAGGCGGCATCCTGCGCAACAGCAACGGCGAGCGCTTCATGGAGCGCTATGCGCCGAACGCGAAGGATCTGGCCTCGCGCGACGTGGTGTCGCGTTCGATGACCATCGAGATCCGCGAAGGCCGCGGCGTGGGCGAGCACAAGGACCACATCTTCCTCGACCTCACCCATCTCGACCCGAAGGACATCCACGAGAAGCTGCCGGGCATTTCCGAGAGTGCGCGCATCTTCGCCGGCGTCGACGTGGAGAAGCAGCCGATCCCGGTGATCCCGACCGTGCACTACAACATGGGCGGCATCCCGACCAACTACCACGGCGAAGTGGTGCAGCTGGCGGGCGGCAATCCCGACGCGGTGGTGCCGGGCCTGTACGCCATCGGCGAGGCCGCCTGCGTGTCGGTGCACGGTGCGAACCGCCTGGGCTCCAACTCGCTGCTCGACTTGGTGGTGTTCGGCCGCGCGGTCGCCAACCGCTGCGCCGAGACGATCACGCCGGGCGCGCCGCACAAGCCGCTCGCGGGCGACGCCTGCGACAAGGCGCTGGCCAACCTCGACAAGCTGCGCAACGCCCACGGCGGCACCCCGACCGCGGTGATCCGCAACAACATGCAGCGCGCAATGCAGAAGGACGCGGCGGTGTTCCGCACCGGCGAGTCGCTGGCCGAGGGCGTCAAGGCGATCAGCGAGATCCACGCCAGCTTCGCCGACGTGAAGGTCTCCGACCGTTCGCTGGTCTGGAACTCGGACCTGGTCGAGACGCTGGAGCTGCAGAACCTGCTGGGCCAGGCGCTGGTCACCATCGTCTCCGCCGAGAACCGCAAGGAATCGCGCGGCGCGCACGCCCGCGAGGACTTCCCCGAGCGCGACGACGAGCACTGGCAGAAGCACACCATCTGCTGGGCCGACGAGGCGGGCAACACCCGCATCGACTACCGTCCGGTGCACATGTACACCCTCGACGACGACGTCGAGGTCGTGCCGCCGAAGAAGCGCGTCTACTGAGCCGGGAGACCTGAGCAATGGCCGAATTCACCCTCCCGAAGAACTCCAAGATCCAGAAGGGCAAGCACTTCCCGGCGCATGGCGCCAAGCAGCCGCGCACCTTCAAGGTCTACCGCTGGAGCCCGGACGACGGTCTGAACCCGCGCACCGACACCTACGAGGTGGACATGGCCGCGTGCGGGCCAATGGTCCTGGACGCGCTGATCAAGATCAAGAACGAGATCGATCCGACGCTGACCTTCCGCCGCTCCTGCCGCGAAGGCATCTGCGGCTCGTGCGCGATGAACATTGACGGCACCAACACGCTGGCCTGCATCTGCGCGATCGACAGCGTGAAGGGCGGCGAGGTCAACATCTACCCGCTGCCGCACATGCCGGTGGTGAAGGACCTGGTGCCGGACCTGACCCACTTCTACGCTCAGCACGCCAGCATCCGCCCGTGGCTGCGCACGCAGACGCCGGCCCCGCCGGATCGCGAGCGCCTGCAGTCGAAGGACGACCGCGCCAAGCTCGACGGCCTGTACGAGTGCATCCTGTGCGCCTGCTGCTCGACCAGCTGCCCCAGCTACTGGTGGAACGGCGAACGCTACCTCGGCCCGGCGATCCTGCTGCAGGCCTACCGCTGGATCGTGGACAGCCGCGACGAGGACACCGGTGCGCGCCTGGACGACCTCGAGGACCCGTTCAAGCTGTACCGCTGCCACACCATCATGAACTGCGCGCGGACCTGCCCGAAGGGCCTGAACCCGGCCAAGGCCATCGCCGAGATCAAGAAGCTGATGCTGGCGCGCAAGATGTGAGGTTCCTTCCTTCTCCCCCCGGGAGAAGGTGCCCCGCAGGGGCGGATGAGGGTGCGGGCGCAGGCGCGCGTATCCCGACTCCACGGGAGTTTTGCCCCATCCCTTCGTCCCATCCCTCTCCCGCCGGGAGAGGGGCTTGAGTCCCCGGCACATGCAGATCGACGACGAAACCGAACTGCGGAAGCTGCGCTGGCGCTGCCGGCGCGGCATGCGCGAGCTCGACCAGCTGCTGGAGCGCTGGCTCGACCGCCAGTGGCGGCAAAGTCCGACCGCCGAGCGCGCCGTTTTCCTGCGGCTGCTGGACAGCGAAGACGACAGACTCTGGCGCTGGTTCCTCGGCCACGAGACTCCGGACGATGTCGAAATCGCGGCGCTCATCGAACGTATCCGCGCCTTGCCGGTTTGACTGGCGGCCCTCGCGCCGGCTGACCGCCGCGCTGTGTGCGCTGGCGTTGCTGGCTCCGCTGTCCCTGTTCGCCTCCGACCTGCCGCTAGCGCTGGCGTGGCCGTGCGCGCTGCTGGCCGCCGGCTGCGGCGGCGTGGAGGCGCGACGCCATGCCGCGCAGCCGCCACGTACCTTGTGCATCCCGGCCGGCGCGGGCGAAGCGCGTTGCGACGGCGCGCGCATGGACGCGCTGTGCGTCCGCTGGCGTGGCCCGCTGGTCTTCCTGCATTGGCGCGGTTCCGATGGCCGCCTCCACCGCCTCGCGTTCTGGCCGGACACGCTGGACGCGGCGGGGCGACGTGAACTGCGGCTGGCGATGCAGCGCCGCGAGGCTGCCGTCGGCGCGGCATCGGTGGCAGGATAGGCGGTCACTCGAAAGGGCTTTCGATGTTCAAACCCGTCCCCGTCGCCATCGGCCTGCGCTACCTGCGCGCGAAACGCCGCAACGGCTTCATCTCCTTCATCTCGCTGGCTTCGATCCTCGGCATCGCGCTGGGCGTCACCGCGCTGATCACCACGCTGGCGGTGATGAGCGGCTTCCAGAAGGAAATCCGCGACCGCATGCTGGGAATGGCCGCGCACGCCACCGTCAGCGGCTACGGCGAGCCGCTGCAGGACTGGCGGCATGCCGTGCAGGTGGCGACGGGCGATGCGCGCGTGATCGGCGCCGCGCCCTACATCGAGAAGGAGGCGCTAATCTCCGGCGCCAACAACCAGCCGGCGATGCTGCGCGCGGTGATCCCGGCGGAGGAGGGCAAGGTCTCGGTGCTGCCGGAGAAGATGGTGCAGGGCAAGCTGGCCGAGCTGACGCCCGGCAGCTTCAACATCGTGCTGGGCCGGGAATTGGCGATGTGGCTGGGCGTGGGCGTGGGCGACGACGTCATCGTCACCCTCGCCGAGTTCCGCAGCACGCCGGTCGGCGGCGTGCAGACCATGAAGCGCTTCAAGGTCAGCGGCGTCTTCGAGGCCGGCTACAACGAATTCGACAAGGGCCTGGCGGTGGTCAACCTCGAGGATCTGCAGCGGGTGCTGCGGATGGGCGAGGGCGTCACCGGCGTGCGCCTGAAGCTGCGCGACATGGACCGCGCCTTCGAGGTCGCCCGCGACCTCGCGATGAAGCTGAAAGGCCCCTATCGGGTCAGCGACTGGACGCAGGACAACGCCAACCTGTTCCGCGCGCTGAAGATGGAGAAGACGGTGATGGCGATCCTGCTGTCGCTGATCGTGGCGATGGGCGCGTTCAACCTGGTGTCCTCGCAGGTGATGCTGGTCACCGATAAGCAGGCCGACATCGCCATCCTGCGTACGCTGGGCCTGACGCCCGGGCAGGTGATGCGCACCTTCATGGTGCAGGGCGGCCTGATCGGCATCATCGGCACGGTGGCCGGGGTGATCGGCGGCGTCGCGCTGACGTTCAACCTCAACAATCTCCTGCAGGCCATCGAAAAGGTGTTCGGCATACAACTGCTGCCCGAGGACGTGTACTACATCACCGGCCTGCCCACCGACATGCAGGCCGGCGACGTGGTCGCCATCGTCTGCGCCGCGCTGGTCATGGCGTTCCTCGCCACCCTATACCCGGCCTGGCGCGCGGCGCGCACGGCCCCGGCGGAGGCGCTGCGCTATGAGTGAGGTGATCCGCGCCGACAAGCTCGGCAAGACCTATGCCGAAGGCACGCTGCACACGCCGGTCTTCGACGGGCTGGACTTCACCGCGCATGCGGGCGAGACGGTCGCCATCCTCGGCGCGTCCGGCGCCGGCAAGAGCACCCTGCTGCACCTGCTGGGCGGGCTGGACATACCCAGCGCCGGCGAGGTGTACGTGGCCGGGCAGAAGATGAGCGCGCTGTCCGACGCCGCGCGCGGTCGCCTGCGCAACGCGTCGCTGGGCTTCGTCTACCAGTTCCACCACCTGCTGCCGGAGTTCACCGCGCTTGAGAACGCGATGATGCCGGTGCTGCTGGCCGGCCGCTCCACCGATGAGGCGCGCCAGCGCGCTCAGGCGCTGCTGGAATCGGTGGGCTTGGGGCATCGCCTCCAGCACAAGCCGGGCGAGCTGTCGGGCGGCGAACGCCAGCGCGCGGCGGTGGCGCGCGCGCTGGTCAACAATCCCGCCTGCGTGCTCGGCGACGAGCCCACCGGCAACCTCGACGAGAAGACCGCCGCCACGGTGTTCGCGCAGATGCTGGAGCTCAACCGCGCGCAGGGCACCAGCCTGGTGCTGGTGACCCACGACCGCCGACTGGCGCGCAGGCTGGATCGCGTGCTGGAGCTGCGCGAGGGCAAGCTGCACGCGCTGGCCGCAGCGGAGGTCTGAGGAATGCCGTTGTTCAAGCTGCTCGGCGTGCTGGTGATCGCCTATGCCGCGTATGCGGCTTGGCGCGGCGAGGTGTTCGCCAAGTCCGGGCCGTGGGGGAAAACCATCGCGCGCGAGGATTCGCCGCGCTATTTCTGGGCAGTGATCGCGATCTACGGCCTGCTCGGGCTGGCGCTGCTGACGGTGTTCTGAGCGTGAACTGCGGAGCAGGCTCCGTTCCAGCAAGATGCGTCCCCGAATCTTCCGTAGCGAGAGTTCGGCTGTTCCCGCGTTTCCCGCGCGGCACCGCGAATCGCACCCGCGACCGGGGCCAATCAGGGTAAAACCCTGACCCCGCAACGCTGCCTGCGCCGACGCCCAACGCGCGGCTGATGTTCGACGCTGCCGGCATGGCGGCCTCTCTCCCGTTTCCTCGCATGCGTCCGGCAGTGGTGGCATCCCGCCGCAGCGTCCTGCCGCCGTTTCCCTTTTTCGGCCCCGCATGCGCCGCGGCGCTGCTGGCCGGCGTCACCGCCTGCCTGCTGCTGCCCGCATTGCCGCCGCGCTGGCTGCTGGTGCTGCTGCTCGCAGGATCTCTGCCGCTCTTCGGCATCGCCGTGCTGCGTCCCGCGGGGATGCTGCTGGCCGGACTGGCCTTCGCCGGCCTGCACGCCGGTCATGCGTTGGACACGCAGCTGCCGCAGGCGTTGCAGGGGCAAGCGCTGGCTGTGCGGGGCCGGATCGTCGAACTGCCGGTGCACGAGGCGCGCCGCACCCGTTTCCGCTTCGAGGTCGATGACGACGCGACGCAGCCAACGGCGCTGCGTAGCAAGACCTTGCAACTGGCCTGGTACGAGGACGATCCGCAGCCGCGCCTGCGCCTGCGGGCCGGCGGCCGCTGGGCGTTCCCGGTGCGCCTGCGTGCGCCGCGCGGGCTGCGCAATCCGGGTGGCGGCGACGCGGAGAAATACGCGCTGGCCTCGCGCATCGCCGCCACTGGCTTCGTGCTGGAGCCCGCACTGGCGAAGCGGCTGGCCGCGCCGGCCGGCATCGACGCCTGGCGCGAAGCGACGAGCGCGCGGATCGCCGCAGCCGTGCAGGCGCCATCCTCGCGCTACGTGCGTGCGCTGGCCCTGGGCGACACCCGTGCGCTGGACGATGCCGATTGGGCGCGGCTGCGCGCGGCCGGGCTTACCCATCTGGTCGCGATTTCCGGCTTCCACGTCGGGCTGGTGGCCGGCTTCTGCGCCGCGCTCGCGGCGGCGCTGTGGTGGCTGTGGCCGCCGCTGTGCCGTTGGCTGCCGCGCCCGTTCGCCGCCGGTGCGGGTGCGGTGCTCGGCGCGTTCGGCTACGCGCTGCTGACCGGCATGGCGGTGCCGACCCTGCGCACCGCGGTGATGATCGCCGCGCTGGTGGCGGCGCGCTGGCTGCGCCGACGGATGTGCCTGGCCGACACGCTGGCGCTGGGCTGCATCGTGCTGCTCCTGCTCGACCCGCTGGCGGTGCTGGGCGCGGGCTTCTGGTTGAGCTTCGCCGGCGTGGCCTGGCTGCTGTGGTGTCTGCCGGAAGGCGGTGGAAACGGAGCGAAAGCCGCGCTGCGCGGGTTCCTCGCCGCCCAAGCCGTCGCCAACCTCGGCCTGCTGCCGCTGACCGTGCTGCTGTTCGGGCAGGCCTCGTTCGCCGGGCCCATCGCCAATCTGGCGGCGGTGCCGTGGTGGAGCCTGGTGGTGGTGCCATTGGGCCTGCTCGGCGTGCTGGCCGAGACCCTGCACGCTGGTTTAGGGCAGCCGTTCTGGCAGGCGGCGGCCTGGTGCTTCGACCTGCTCTGGCCGATGCTGGCGCGCATCGCCGACAGTCCGCTGGCGATGGCCTGGCTGCCGGAGCCGCGCTGGTACGCGCTGCCGCTGGCGCTGCTGTCGGCGCTGTGGCTGCTGCTGCCGCGCGGCCTGCCGGGGCGCTGGCTGGCGCTGCTGCTGTGGCTGCCGCTGCTGCATCCGCCGCGCGAACTGCCGGCGCAGGGCGAAGCGGAACTGATCGTGATCGACGTGGGGCAGGGCCTCTCGGTGCTGGTGCGCACCGCGCATCACAGCCTGCTTTACGACATGGGACCGGCGCTGCCGGACGGCTTCGACGCCGGCGAACGCGCGGTGGTGCCGGCGCTGCATGCGCTGGGCGTCGCGCGGCTGGACATGGCGGTGATCAGCCACGGCGACAACGACCACGCCGGCGGCCGGCAGGCGGTGGCGGCGGCGTTCCCGCTGCCGCGCGTGCTGGCGCCGCGCGGCAGCCCGGCGGCCGGCAACGCGTTCTGCCGGGCTGGGCAGCACTGGGATTGGGACGGCGTGCGTTTCCGCGTCCTGCATCCGGCGGACGGGTTCCCCTACCTGGGCAACGAGGCCGCCTGCGTGCTGCGCATCGAAACCGCCCGCGGCAGCGCGCTGCTGACAGGCGATGTCGGCCATTACGTGGAACGCAAGCTGCTGCGCGAGGACGCCGCGCGCCTGCGCAGCGACGTGGTGGTCGTGCCGCACCACGGCAGCGACGGTTCTTCCGATCCGGCCTTCGTCGCCGCGACCGGGGCGAAGCTGGCGCTGGTGTCGTCCGGCGCCGACAACCGCTTCCGGCATCCGCGCCCGCCGGTGGTGCGGCGCTGGTGCGAGGCGGGCGCGGAGGTGCTGGACACGTCGCGTTCCGGCGCGATCCGGGTCTGGATCGAGCGCGACGGCCTGCGCTTGCGCGAGCAGCGCACCTTCCATGCGCGGCTGTGGGATGCCGTGCGCAGGCGCGGCCAGACGGCTGGGCTATGCTACGCGCCGGAGTTTTGGCGGCCATGAGGGCCGGAGGATCGACCCGTGCTGGAACTGATCAAGGCCGGTGGCTGGCCGATGATCCCGCTGCTGCTGCTGACTGTGGCCGCGCTCGCCATTGTGGTGGAGCGCTTCTGGAGCCTGCGCCGCGAGCGCGTGCTGCCGCCCGGCCTGGGCGAGGAAGTGCGCGCCTGGGTGGCGCGCGGCAAGCCGCTGGAACCCGCGCACATCGAATCGCTGCGCGCCACCTCGCCGCTGGGCGCGCTGCTGGCGGCCGAACTCGACGTGCGCCATCGCGGCCGCGAAGTCATCCGCGAGCGCGTCGAGGACGTGGGCCGCCACCTCGTCCACCGCATGGAGCGCTTCCTCAACGCGCTGGGCACGATTGCCGCGGCCGGCCCGCTGCTGGGCCTGTTCGGCACCGTGGTCGGCATGATCCAGATGTTCCTCGGCATCCTCGACCACGGCATCGGCGACGCCAGCCAGCTGGCCGGCGGCATCGGCAAGGCGCTGGTCTGCACCGCCACCGGCATGATCGTGGCGATCCCGGCTCTGGCTTTCCACCGCTACTTCCGCGGCCGCATCGCCAGCTACATCGTGGACATGGAACACGAAGCGATGCGCCTGCAGGACGTGCTGGACGAAGCCGCCGCCGGCCGCGGCCGGCAGGACTGAGGGCGGCCACGCATGCGGATCGCCGACCGCCGCGACGACGACATCCCCGAGATCAACCTGGTGCCGCTGATCGACGTGGTGCTGTGCCTGCTGATCTTCTTCGTCGTCACCACCACCTTCGACGCGCGCTCGGTGCTGAAGCTCGAACTGCCGCGCGCCGACGGCCAGCCCGCCGAGACGAAGGCGCAGCCGCTGGGCATCCTGATCAACGCGGACGGGCGCTATTTCGTGGGCGACCGCGAGGTGCTGCGCACCGACGTGGAATCGCTGAAGCAGGCGCTGCGCGAGGTGGCCGGCGACGACCGCCAGCGCACGGTGCTGATCCGTGCCGATGCGCGCACGCCCTGGCAGGCGGTGGTGACGGCCTACGACGCGCTGGCCCAGCTCGGCTTCCGCAAGGTCGCCAACGCCACCGCGCCGCAGCCGGCCGGGCAGGACAAGGGCGCATGAGCGACGGCGCTGCTTCGCCCTGGGCGCTCTATCGCCGCCTGCTGGGCCTGACCGGCCCGTATCGCGGCGTGCTGCTGCTGGCGCTGCTGGGACTGCTGCTGGAAGGCGCGGCGGCCGGCGCGTTCGGCGTGCTGACCAAACCCATGGTCGACGAGACCTTCGTCGCCCGCAACCAGAACTACGGCCTGCTGCTGCCGCTGGCCATCGTCGGCATCTTCGTGGTGCGCGGCATCGCCGGCTACATCACCGACCTGTACATGGCCAAGGCCGCGCGCGGCGTCGCCCGCGACATGCGCGTAAACGCGATGGACAAGTACCTGCGCCTGCCGGGCCTGCGCTTCGACGCCGAGCCGGTGCCGTCGATGCTGGTGCGGCTGGGTTCGGACAGCGACCAGGTGGCGCAGGCGGTGGTGGACTCCGCCAAGATCATGCTGCAGCAGTCGCTGCAGGTGATCGCGATGCTGGCGGTGATGCTGTACGCCAGCTGGCGGGTGACGCTGGCGGTGCTGCTGCTGGGGCCGGCCATCGCCTGGGTGATGGACAAGGTCGGCCGGCGCTATCGGCGCTTCGGCCACCGCGTGCAGGAAACCTCCGCGCAGATGATGCTGGCCGCCGACCAGGCGCTGTCCAACCAGCAGGAAGTGAAGGTGTACGGCGCGCGCGCGGCGGAGCTGGAGCGCTACACCGCGCTGGCCAACCACAACCTGAAGCTGAGCCTGAAGGTCGAGGCCACCCGCAGCATTGCGTCTGCGGTGGTGCAGCTGACCGGCGCCATCGGGCTGGCCCTGCTGCTGTTCTTCGCCGGCCGCGAGGCGCTGGAAGGGCGGCTGACCGCGGGCGGCTTCGTGCAGCTGATGATCTCGATGCTGGCGATCATCCCGGCGCTGCGCCAGCTCACCAACGTGCAGGGCGCACTCCAGCGCGGCATCGCCTCGGCCGAACGCCTGTTCCACGTGCTGGACGCCGACGACGAGGTCGATGCCGGCACCCGCCCGCTGGCGCGCGCGCGCGGGTTGATCGAGTTCCGCGACGTGCGCCTGTCCTATCCGGACCAGCCGCGCCCGGCGCTGGCGGGCATCAGCTTCACCGCGCGGCCCGGCACGGTGACGGCGATCGTCGGCCGCTCCGGCAGCGGCAAGTCCACGCTGGTGAAGCTGATCCCGCGCTTCTACGAGCCGGACGGCGGCCAGATCCTGCTCGACGGTCATTCGCTGGACGACTATCCGCTGGCCGACCTGCGCCGGCAGCTGGCGATGGTGGGCCAGCAGGTGATGCTGTTCGACGGCACGGTCGCCGCGAACGTGGCCTACGGCGAGCTGCGCGATGCCCATCCCGACGGCGTTGCGCGCGCGCTGCGAGATGCGAACGCGATGGAGTTCGTGGCGCAGCTGCCCGAAGGCGCGCAGGCGCAGATCGGGGTCAAGGGCGGCAAGCTGTCCGGCGGCCAGCGCCAGCGCCTCGCCATCGCCCGCGCGATGCTCAAGGACGCGCCGATCCTGATCCTCGACGAAGCCACCGCCGCGCTCGACAACGCCTCGGAGCGGCTGGTGCAGGACGCGCTGGCGCAGCTGATCCCCGACCGCACCACGCTGGTCATCGCGCATCGCCTGTCCACCGTCGAGCACGCCGACCAGATCCTGGTGCTGGACGATGGCCGGCTGGTGGAGCAGGGCACGCACGCGGAGCTGCTGGCGCGCGGCGGCGTGTACGCGCAGCTGCACGCCGCGCAGTTCCGGGAGCAGGGCGCTTGAGCGGTTCGCGGTTGCCGCAGACGCCCGCATGGTGGTTCGACGGCAGCGCGCCACCGCTGTGGGCGCGCGCGGTTTCGACGCTGTACGCCGCGGCCGTGGCGCTGCGCCGCTGGGCTTACCGGCGCGGACTGCTGCGCCGCCACCATCCCGGCGTGCCGGTGATCGTGGTGGGCAACCTGGTGGCCGGCGGCAGCGGCAAGACGCCGCTGACGGTCGCCGTGGTCGAACGGCTGCGTGCGGCCGGCTGGACGCCCGGCGTCGCCAGCCGCGGCTACGGGCGCGCGGACGCTTCAACGCCGCGCTGGGTGGAACCGGACATGGACGCCGCGTCCGCGGGCGACGAACCCCTGCTGATCGCGCGCGCCACCGGCGCGAAAGTGCGGGTCGACCGCGACCGCGTCGCGGCGGCGCGCGCGCTGGGCGCGGCCGGCTGCGACGTCGTGGTCTGCGACGACGGCCTGCAGCATTACCGGCTGGCGCGCGACGTCGAAATCGAAGTGCAGGACGTGCGCCGCCGCTACGGCAACGGCCTGCTGCTGCCCGCCGGGCCGCTGCGCGAGCCGCTGGAGCGCGCGGCGGATTGCGCCCTGCGCGTGGTCAACCTGGGCGTGGCCGACGCCGCGACCAGCGATGCCGCACAGATGACGGGCGAATGGCCGATGCGGCTCGGCATCGGCGACGTGCGGCCGCTGCTGGGCGGGCGCGGCCTGCCGCTGGCGGCGTTCGCCGGTCAGCGCGTGCATGCGGTGGCGGGAATCGGCGAGCCGGAGCGCTTCTTCGCGATGCTGCGCGGAGCCGGCATCGCGTTGGTGCCGCATGCCTTTCCCGACCACCATCTCTACACGCCGGCCGATTTCGAGTTCGGCAGCAGGCTGCCGATCCTGATGACCGAGAAGGACGCGGTGAAGTGCGCTGCCTTCGCCGATGCGCAGACGTTCATGGTGCCGGTGGAGGCGGTGTTGCCGGACGCGTTCTGGAACGCGCTGCTGGAGCGCTTGCCCGCGTGCGGAACCTGAAATCGCCGATGCCTCTGTCTCGGAGTGTGGCGTCGGCTGAAGAGCCTCGATCTGGCTGGGGATGTCCTTCGCCCCTCAGGCAACGCTGATCAAGAACCGTCATTCCCGCGAAAGCGGGAATCCATGGACTTAAACCCCTGAAAAGCAATGTCCTTGAATTGGACAGACATTCGTCTGTCAGAAGCGGCCCGCTTTCGCGGGCATCTTTCGCAGCCGAATGGCTGTGTATGACGAGCAAGAACGACTTGTTCGGTGCTGCCCCAGGCTTCGCATCCGGCCGCGCATGCTCCAGCCGGATCGGCGACAAGCGATAATGCGTCCATGACCCCTTCCGACTTCATCGTCGCCATCCCCGCGCGCTACGCCGCCTCGCGCCTGCCGGGCAAGCCGCTGCGCCAGATCGGCGGCGAGCCCATGGTGCTGCACGTCGCCCGCCGCGCGCTCGCCGCCGGCGCGCGCGAGGTGTGGGTGGCGACCGACGACGCCCGCATCGCCGACGCCCTGCAAGGCAGCGGCGTGCAGGTCGCGATGACCGCGGCCGATCATCAGTCCGGCACCGACCGCCTGGCCGAATGCGCGCGCATCGCCGACTGGGCGGATGACGTCATCGTGGTGAACCTGCAGGGCGACGAACCGTTCGCGCCGGCCGACGGCATCGCCTGCGTGGCGCGCACGGTGGCCGACAGCGGTGCCGGCATCGCCACGCTGGCCACGCCGATCGACGACATCGAGACGCTGCTCGACCCGAACGCGGTCAAGGTGGTGCGCGCCGGCAACGGCGACGCGCTGTATTTCAGCCGCGCGCCGGTGCCGTGGCCGCGCGACGCCTTCGCACGCGACCGCAGCGTCATGCCGGAAGGACAGTGGCTGCGGCACATCGGCATCTACGGCTACCGCGTCTCCGCGCTGCGCGCGTTCGCGGCGCTGCCGCCGGGCCGGCTGGAGCGGGTGGAATCGCTGGAGCAGCTGCGCGCGCTGGAGGCGGGCTGGCGGATCGCGGTGGCGCTGGCCCCGTCGCCGTTCCCGCCCGGCGTGGACACGCCGGACGACCTCGCGCGCGCGGAACGCATTTTCATGCAGCAACAGTCAGGGAACGACCATGGCTAGACCGACCGGCATCCTGATGGTGTGCCTGGGCAACATCTGCCGCTCGCCCACCGCCGAAGGCGTGCTGCGCGCGCGGCTGGAGCAGGCCGGGCTGGGCGAACGCGCGCGCGTGGATTCGGCCGCCACCGGCAGCTCGCACATCGGCCATGCGCCGGACGAACGCGCCATCGCCTGCGCCGCCAAGCACGGCATCGACCTTACCGCGCTGCGCGCGCGCCGGCTGGTGGCGGAGGACTTCGACGAGTTCGACACCATCCTGTGCGCCGACCGCACCATCCTGCACGATGCGCGCATGCGCAAGCCGCGCACCTCGCACGCGCAGGTGGAGCTGCTGCTGGAATGGAGCGGCGTCGGCAAGAAGGACGTGCCCGACCCGTACTACGGCAGCACGCGCGATTTCGAGCAGGCCTTCAAGCTGGTCGACGCCGCGGCGCAGGGCATCGTCGAGCGGGTGCGACAGGGCCGGTTCTGACCGGATGGCCAGACGCAGCGCGCCCACCCCGGAGTTCGACGGCCGCGCCTTCGCCGCCGCGCTGCCGCTGGCGCCCGGCGTCTACCGGATGCTGGACGCCGACGGCGGCCTGCTCTACGTCGGCAAGGCGCGCGCGCTGCGCAACCGCGTCGGCAGCTATTTCAACGCCACCCCGAAGCCGGCCCGCATCGTGGCGATGCTGGCGCAGGTGGCGCGCATCGAAACCACCGTCACCCGCAGCGAAGCCGACGCGCTGCTGCTGGAAAACCAGCTGATCAAGTCGCTGCAGCCGCGCTACAACGTGATGCTGCGCGACGACAAGAGCTATCCCTTCGTGCTGCTGACGAAGGAGCAATGGCCGCGGCTGGCGTTCCACCGTGGCCCGCGCGCGATCCCCGGTCGCTACTTCGGGCCGTATCCCAGCGCCGCCTCGGTGCGCGAAACGCTCAACCTGATGCACAAGCTGTTCCGCCTGCGCAGCTGCGAGGACAGTGTGTTCCGCAACCGCAGCCGGCCCTGCCTGCAATACCAGATCGGCCGCTGCAGCGCGCCCTGCGTGGGGCTGGTGGACGAGCGCGACTACGCCGATGCCGTGCGCCGCGCCAGCCTGTTCCTGGAAGGGCGCAGCGAGGAACTGGGCAACGAGCTGACGGCGACGATGCAGGCCGCCAGCGATGCGCTGGAGTTCGAGCAGGCCGCGCGCCTGCGCGATCTGATCGCCACCATCCGCAAGCTGCAGGCGCGGCAGTACGTGGACGGCCGCAACGCCGACCTCGACGTGCTGGCGGTGGCGATGCAGGGCGCCGCCGCTTGCGTGCTGCTGTTGGCGTTCCGCGACGGCCGCAACCTCGGCACCCGCGCGTTCTTCCCGAAGACCAACGGCGAGGACAGTGCGACGGAGGTGCTGGCCGCGTTCGTCTCGCAGTACTACGCCGAACAGCCGCCGCCGGCCGAGATCGTGCTGGACGGCGACATTCCCGAGCGCGAACTGATCGAACTCGCGCTGTCCGAACACGCCGGCCGCAGGGTCGAACTGCGCACCAGCGTGCGCGGCGAACGCGCCGCCCATCTCGACCTGGTGCGGCGCAACGCGCAGCTCACGCTGGCCACCGAACTCGCCAGCAGCAGCGCGCAACTGGCGCGCGCGGAGGCATTGCAGGAACTGCTGGGCCTGCCGGAATTGCCGGCGCGGATCGAATGTTTCGACATCAGCCACACGATGGGCGAGGCGACGGTGGCCTCGTGCGTGGTGTTCGACGCGCAGGGGCCGGTGCGCAAGCAGTACCGGCGCTACAACGTCATTGTTGGAGGCAGCGCCGGCATCGAACCCGGCGACGACTACGCGGCGATGCGCCAGGCGTTGCAGCGTCGCTTCCGTCCCGTCGCCGAGGGCGAGCCGGACGCGGTGCTGCCCGACGTGCTGCTGATCGACGGCGGCGCGGGGCAGGTGGCGCAGGCGCGCGACGTGCTCACCGACGCCGGCATCACCGGCGTCGCGCTGGTCGGTGTGGCGAAGGGGCCGGAGCGCAGGCCCGGCGCGGAAACCCTGCTGCTGCCGGACGGCCGCGAGGTGCAGCCGGGCGCAGCGTCGCCCGCGCTGCAGCTGGTGCAGCAGGTGCGCGACGAAGCCCACCGCTTCGCCATTACCGGCCACCGCGGCAAGCGCCAGAAGGCGCGCAGCACCAGTCGGCTGGAAGACATCGTCGGCATCGGGCCGCGCCGCCGCGCCGCGCTGCTCAAGCATTTCGGCGGATTGCAGGGGCTGCGCGCGGCGGCGGTGGACGAGATCGCCAAGGTCGAGGGCGTCAACCGCGCGCTGGCCCAGCGCCTGTGGGACAGCCTGCACGGATTGGCGCAGGACGCCGCCGCCGGCGAGCCCGGCAAGTAGAATGCGCACATGACCCTGACCGTTCCCACCTGGCTGACGCTGGCGCGGATCGCCCTGATCCCGGTGCTGGTGGCGGTGTACTACCTCGACCACCGCTGGTCGAACCTGGCCGCCACCGTGGTGTTCGTGGCGGCCTCGGTGACCGACTGGCTGGACGGCTGGATCGCCCGGCGCTACCGCCAGTTCTCGAAGTTCGGCGCCTTCCTCGACCCGGTGGCGGACAAGCTGATGGTGTCCACCGCGCTGGTCATCACCGTGCAGCATCACCACACCGTGTGGATGGCGCTGTGGGCCAGCGTCATCATCGGTCGCGAGATCGCGGTGTCGGCGCTGCGCGAGTGGATGGCGGAGCTGGGCCAGCGCGCCAAGGTGGCGGTGGCGATGGTGGGCAAGATCAAGACCACGGTGCAGATGGTCGCGCTGGGCTTCCTGCTGTACCGCGAGCCGCTGCTCGGCATTCCGGTGTTCGTGATCGGCGAATGGCTGCTGGCCGCCGCCGCGATGCTGACCCTGTGGTCGGGCTTCGAGTACGTGCGCGCGGCCTGGCCGGCGCTGCGCGCGGACGATGAAAAAAGTTTGTGAGCCCCTGTTGACGGGCTGAAAAAAGCCCGTAGAATGGCGGGCTCAACGCGGGAATAGCTCAGTTGGTAGAGCACGACCTTGCCAAGGTCGGGGTCGCGAGTTCGAGTCTCGTTTCCCGCTCCAAGTTCTGAACAGAGTGTTCACGAAGCCCCGTCCGCGGGGCTTCGTTTTTTCCGGACCACGTTCCGGTGCGTTTTTCGATTCGTCGCATGTCGCGTGAGTCCGCGCGATGTGGAAGAATCCGGAACGCGAAACAGTCATCCGGCCGGGTGGCAGAGTGGTTATGCAGCGGACTGCAAATCCGCGTACGCCGGTTCAATTCCGACCTCGGCCTCCAATCGAAAAGCCCCGCTCGCGCGGGGCTTTTTTTCTTGCGCAATGCAGGATCCTGCGAGCGGCCGTGGCGGGCAGGCGCGTCGGGGACAACCGGCGGCATGGATGTCGCCGATTAGCCTACATGGACGTACTTGCGGCGTGTCCCCGTCGCGGCCGCCTCCGCGAAGCTACGCGCCATGATGCCTTCGCGTTAAGCTTCCCATGCAAGCCTGGGTGGCGAAACCGGTAGACGCATCGGACTTAAAATCCGCCGGCCGCAAGGCCATGAGGGTTCGAGTCCCTCCCCAGGCACCACACCAGGAGAGGCCGTGTCCCGCTATTCCGCCTACGTCGCCAGCCTCGTCCTGACGGTCCTCGCGCTGGCGCTGGCGACGCGGTATCCGCACTGGTGGTGGGGCGTCGCGGTCTTCGGCGGGTTGGCGCTGCTCGGCACGATCGACTTGCTGCAGCGCAGGAGCACGCTGCGCCGCAACTATCCGCTGCTGGCGCATTTCCGCTACGGGCTGGAAACCATCGGCCCGGAAATGCGGCAGTACTTCATCCAGTCCGACACCGCCGAGGTGCCGTTCTCGCGCGAGCAGCGCGCGCTGATCTACCAGCGCGCCAAGCACGTGGACGACGTGCGCCCGTTTGGCACGCAGCAGGACGTGTACGGCATCGACTACGAGTGGATCAACCACTCGCTGGCGCCGGCGGAGATCGCCGGCCACGACTTCCGCATCGCGATCGGCGCCGACACCGCGCAGCCGTATTCGGCCAGCGTGTTCAACATCTCGGCGATGAGCTTCGGCGCGCTGTCGGCGGCGGCGATCCGCGCGCTCAACGCGGGCGCGAAGCGCGGCGGCTTCTACCACGACACCGGCGAGGGCTCGATCTCGCCCTACCACCGCGAGGCCGGCGGCGACCTGGTGTGGGAGCTGGGCTCCGGCTATTTCGGCTGCCGCAACGACGACGGCAGCTTCAGCGAGGAGCGCTTCACCGTGCAGGCGCGCGACCCGCAGGTGAAGATGGTCGAGGTGAAGCTGTCGCAAGGCGCCAAGCCCGGCCACGGCGGCGTGCTGCCGGCAGCCAAGCTCAGCGCCGAGATCGCGGTCACGCGCGGCGTGCCGATGGGCGTGGACTGCGTGTCGCCGTCGCGGCATTCGGCGTTCTCCACGCCGCTGGGCCTGCTGCAGTTCGTGGCGCGGCTGCGCGTGCTGTCGGGCGGCAAGCCGACCGGCTTCAAGCTCGCCATCGGCCATCCCTGGGAATGGTTCGGCATCGCCAAGGCGATGCAGGAAAGCGGCGTCCTGCCCGACTTCATCGTGGTCGACGGTGCGGAGGGCGGCACCGGCGCGGCGCCGGCGGAGTTCGTCGACCACGTCGGCGTGCCGATGCACGAAGGCCTGATGCTGGTGCACAACACGCTGGTCGGATTGGGCTTGCGCGACCGCATCCGGATCGGCGCGGCCGGCAAGATCGTCAGCGCCTTCGACATCGCCCGCACGCTGGCGACTGGCGCGGACTGGTGCAACGCCGGGCGCGGCTTCATGTTCGCGCTGGGCTGCATCCAGTCGCTGAGCTGCCACACCAACCGCTGCCCGACCGGCATCGCTACCCAGGACCCGGCGCGCTGGCAGCATCTGGACGTGGCCGACAAGGCCGTGCGCGTGGCGGCGTTCCACGACAACACCCTGCGCGCGCTGCGCGACCTACTGTGCGCGGCGGGCCTGGAGCATCCGGACCAGCTGGGGCCGGAGCACATCCTGCGCCGCGTTTCGCCCACCGAAGTGCGCTCGCTGGCCGCGCTGTACCGCTACCTGGAGCCGGGCGAGCTGCTGACGGGACGCTTGCCGGAGCACGCGGTGTTCCGCGAGTTCTGGCACCAAGCCCGCAGCGATGCCTTCATGCCGCCTGCGCATGTCGCGCGGCTCCGGAGCGGCAAGTCCACCTGATAGGCTGTGCGGCATCGTTTCCGCAGCATCGCAACCTTGAACGCAGCGCTCTCCCATCTCGACCGGCTCGAAGCCGAAAGCATCCACATCCTGCGCGAAGTCGCGGCCGAGTTCCGCAACCCGGTGCTGCTGTATTCCGTCGGCAAGGACAGCTCGGTGCTGCTGCATCTGCTGCTGAAGGCGTTCCATCCCGCGCGCCCGCCGATCCCGCTGCTGCACGTCGATACCGGCTGGAAGTTCCGCGAGATGATCGCCTTCCGCGACCGGCGTGCCGCCGAAACCGGCGTCGAACTGCGCGTGCACACCAATCCCGACGGCGTGGCGCAGGGCATCGGCCCGATCAGCCACGGTGCCACCGTGCACACCGACGTGATGAAGACGCAGGGCCTGAAACAGGCGCTGGACAAGTTCGCCTTCGACGCCGCGATCGGCGGCGCGCGCCGCGACGAGGAGAAGTCGCGCGCGAAGGAGCGCATCTTCAGCTTCCGCAACGCCCAGCACCGCTGGGATCCGAAGAACCAGCGCCCCGAACTGTGGAACCTCTACAACGCCCGCATCCACAAGGGCGAATCGGTGCGCGCGTTCCCGCTGTCGAACTGGACCGAGCTGGACATCTGGCTCTACATCTACCGCGAGAAGATTCCGGTGCCGTCGCTGTACTTCGCCGCCGAGCGACCGATGGTGGAACGCGATGGCGCGCTGATCATGGTTGACGACGAGCGCCTGCCGCTGTGCGACGGCGAAGTGCCAGCGATGAAGCGCGTGCGCTTCCGCACGCTGGGCTGCTATCCGCTGACCGGCGCGATCGAATCCGAGGCCGACACGCTGGAGAAGATCATTGCCGAGATGCTGGTGGCGACCACCTCCGAACGGCAGGGCCGGGTCATCGACCACGACCCGTCCGCCTCGATGGAAAAGAAGAAGCAGGAGGGCTACTTCTGATGCGCACGGACGACGCGAACGCGCAGGTCGCCGCCTACCTGCAGCAGCACGAGACCAAGGGGCTCCTGCGCTTCATCACCTGCGGCAGCGTGGACGACGGCAAGAGCACGCTGATCGGCCGCCTGCTGCACGACACCCGGTTGCTGCTGGACGACCAGGTCAGCGCGCTGGAAGCCGACAGCCGCCGCCACGGCACCCAGAACGGCGAGATCGACTTCGCCCTGCTGGTCGATGGCCTTGCCGCCGAGCGCGAGCAGGGCATCACGATCGATGTTGCCTACCGTTTCTTCGGCACCGAACGGCGCAAGTTCATCGTCGCCGACTGCCCCGGCCACGAGCAGTACACCCGCAACATGGCGACCGGCGCCTCGACCGCCGACGTGGCGGTGGTGCTGGTCGATGCGCGCAAGGGCTTGCTGACGCAGACTCGCCGGCACAGCTACATCGTGCAGTTGCTCGGCATCCGCCGCGTGCTGCTGGCGGTGAACAAGATGGACCTGGTCGGCTTCGACCAGGGCGTGTTCGATGCGATCGTCGGCGAGTACCGAGAACTGGCGGCGCAGCTCGGCATCGAGCAGGTGGACTGCATCCCGCTGTCGGCGCTGCGCGGCGACAACATGATCGAGCGCTCGGCGAACACGCCGTGGTACGGCGGGCCGTCGCTGCTGGAGTATCTGGAGACCGTGCCGGTCGAGCGCGCCGACGGCACCGCCGCGTTCCGCATGCCGGTGCAATGGGTGTGCCGACCGAACCAGGATTTCCGCGGTTTCGCCGGCACCGTGGCGGCGGGGCGGATCGCGTCGGGCGACGAGGTCGTGGTGCTGCCGTCCGGGCGGCGTTCGCGGGTGGCGCGCATCGTCGCCGCCGACGGCGATCTGCCGGTGGCGGCGGAAGGGCAGGCGGTGACGCTGACCCTCGCCGACGAGATCGACGCCAGCCGCGGCGACGTGATCGCCAGTGCATCCAATCCGCCCGAAGTGTCCGACCAGTTCGCCGCGCACCTGCTGTGGATGGGCGACGAGCGCCTGCTGCCGGGCCGGCCGTACCTGCTGAAGATCGGCAGCCGCACCGTCGGCGCGTCGGTCACCGAGATCAAGCACAAGGTCGACGTCAACACGCAGGAGCAGCTGGCAGCCAAGCACCTCGAGCTGAACGAGGTCGGCTTTTGCAACCTGCACCTCGACCAGCCGGTGCCGTTCGCCGCCTATGCCGAGAACCGCACGCTCGGCGGCTTCATCCTGATCGATCGCCAGAGCAATGCCACCGTCGCCGCCGGCACGCTGGACTTCGCCCTGCGCCGCGCCGGCAACATCCACTGGCAGCACCTCGACGTGGACAAGGCGGCGCGCGCCCGCATCAAGCACCAGCAGCCACGCTGCCTGTGGTTCACCGGCCTGTCCGGCGCAGGCAAGTCCACCATCGCCAACCTGGTGGACAGGAAGCTGATGGCGATGGGCCGGCACGCCTACGTGCTGGACGGCGACAACGTCCGCCACGGCCTCAACAAGGACCTCGGCTTCACCGACGAGGATCGCGTCGAGAACATCCGTCGCGTCGCCGAAGTGGCGAAGCTGATGACCGACGCCGGGCTGATCGTGCTGGTGAGCTTCATCAGCCCGTTCCGCGCCGAGCGCGAGATGGCGCGCTCGCTGTTCGAGCCCGGCGAGTTCCTGGAAGTGTTCGTCGACACTGCGCTGGCGGAAGCGGAGCGCCGCGACGTCAAGGGCCTGTACGCCAAGGCCCGCCGCGGCGAACTGCGCAACTTCACCGGCATCGACTCGCCCTACGAGGCGCCGTCCGCGCCGGAGCTGCTCCTGCGCACCGCCGATGCCGACCCGGTGGCGCTGGCCGACGCGGTGATCGCGGCGCTGGGTCTGGACGTGCACGACTTCGGGTTGTGATGCGTCTGCAATCGGGAAATGAAAAAGCCGGCCAATGGCCGGCTTTTTCGTTCGATCTGGTGGGCGGTGCAGGGTTCGAACCTGCGACCCTTGCCGTGTGAAGGCAATGCTCTACCGCTGAGCTAACCGCCCGATGAAGCCGCGCATTGTACATGAACGCGCCGGATAGGCAACCGTCCGCGGACGGCCGCCGCAATCGGGACGGGCATCACCTTGAGGCCGCGTTCACGAAACGGGATGTATTCAGGTTGCGCGTGCCGGCCCGCGCCGCATAATGCCTGTTCCCCCGAGGATGGAAGCTATTCGCATGCGCAACTGGACGCGTTTCCTTTGGATCGCCTTGCTGGCGATGCTGCTTGCGGGCTGTGCCGGCAGCGGCGGAACGCGCCGCAGCTCGGGCGACGCGCTGGTCGGCGCCGACCTGCCGCCGCCCGACACCACCTCCGCATCCGGCGCCTACGAAGGCGCCAGCGATTACCGCATCGGTGCGCAGGACCTGCTGCAGATCAGCGTGTTCGGCGTGCAGGACCTGGACAAGGAAGTGCGGGTCAATTCCAACGGCCAGATCTCGCTGCCGCTGATCGGCGGGGTGATGGCCGGCGGCAAGACCATCCCGGAACTGGAAACCGAGCTGGGCAAGAAATACGCCGACGGCTTCCTGCAGAACCCGCAGGTCAGCGTGTTCGTGAAGGAATACACCAGCCAGCGCATCACCCTGGAAGGCGCGGTGAAAAAGCCGGGCATCTATCCGATCACCGGCAAGACCAGCCTGCTGCAGGCCATCGCGCTGGCTGAGGGCGTGGACGACAAGATCGCCGACCTCGGCGGCATCGTGCTGATGCGGCAGGTGGGCGGCAAGCGCAAGGCGGCGGTGTACGACCTGCGCCTGGTGCGCAAGGGCATGGTCGAGGACCCGCAGGTCTATGGCGACGACATCGTCGTGGTCGAGCAGTCGGGCAGCAAGTCGGCGCTCCGCCGTTTCATCGAAACCGTGCCGGCCATCGGCGTGTTTCGCTGGTTCTGACGCATCAAGGACGATTCACGCATGACCGAAGATCATCTGCCCGTTGGCCCCGCGGACGAGAACCGCCACCTGCCTGCCCGCACAGACGGCGCTGCCGCGCACGGTCTCGGCCTGCATCGCGGCGGCACCGCGCTGGCGCTGGACATGCAGGAGGAGCGCCGCGACGACGACGAGATCGACCTGCTCGCCTACTGGCGCATCCTGGTCAAGCGCCGACGCCTGATCGCCAGCGTGCTGGCCGGGGTGGTGGCGCTCGCGCTGCTGGTCACCCTGACGGCGACGCCGATCTATCGCGCCACCACCGTGCTGCAATTGGAGAAAGACGGCATCCAGGTCGTGCAGGTGGACGGCATCCAGCCGGGCGACGACCGCGGCGGCTGGGATCCGGCGTTCCTGCAGACCCAGTACGAATTGCTCAAGAGCCGCTCGCTGGCCGAGCGGGTGGCGAACGAGCTGAACCTGGACCAGGCCGCGCTGGACCGGCTCAACGATCCGGGCTGGCTGGGCCGCATGCTGGCGCTGCTGAAGCCGCAGTCGAAGCAGGATGCGAAAGCGACGGACGCCGCCGCGAATGTCAACGCGGTGGAAGAACTGCGCAGCGCCGCCACGATGATCGGCAACAGCCTGAGCATCGAACCGGTGCGCAACTCGCGGCTGGTGAAGCTCAATTTCGACAGTCCTTCGGCGCAGTTTTCGGCCAAGGCGGCCAACGCCATCGCCGAGGGCTACATCGCATCCGGTCTGGAGCGCCGCTTCGGCGCGTCCTCGTACGCCAAGACCTACCTGGAAGACCAACTCAAGCTGACCAAGGCCAAGCTGGAGGACTCCGAACGCAAGCTGGTCCAGTTCGCGCAGCAGGAGAACCTGGTCAATACCGGCGAGAACGGCCAGTCGCTGGCGGTGCAGAACCTGACCCAGCTCAACGCCGCGCTGGCGGCGGCGCAGGACCAGCGCATCCGCGCTCAGGCGCGCTGGCGACAGGCCTCGTCGGGCGCGATGCCGGCCGACATGATCGGCAACTCCAACATCCGCGTGCTACAGCAGCAGAAGGGCCAGTTGCTGTCGCAGTACCAGCTCAAGCTGCAGACCTTCAAGCCGGACTATCCGGAGATGCAGCAGCTCAAGAGCCAGATCGACGAGCTGGACCGCCAGGTCGCCAAGGAAACTTCGGGCGTGCGTGCCTCGGTCAAGGCGGAGTTCGACGCCGCCAGCGCGCAGGAACACATGCTGATGGGGCAGATCGCGACGCTGCGCACGCAGGCGCTGGACGTCGACGGCCGCAGCATCCAGTACAACATCCTCAAGCGCGAAGTCGACACCAACCGCCAGCTCTACGACGGCCTGCTGCAGCGCTACAAGGAAGTCGGCGTGGCCGGCGACGTGCGCAGCAACAACATCTCCATCATCGACCGCGCCCAAGTGCCGCGCTGGCGGTTCAAGCCGAACCTGCTGCTGAACCTCGCCATCGGCCTGCTGCTGGGCGCGATGCTGGGCGTGCTGGCGGCGTTCCTGCTGGAGTTCCTGGACGACACCATCAAGACCCCGGACGACGTCGAGCACAAGCTCAAGCTGCCGGTGCTCGGGATCATCCCGAAGCTAGGATCGAAGGAGAACCTGGCCGAGGTCGCCGCCGACCTGCAGTCCTCGTTCTCGGAGGCCTACCGTTCGGTGCGCACCGCGCTGCAGTTCGCCACCGACCACGGCGTGCCCAAGACGCTGCTGGTCACCAGCAGCGGCCCGGGCGAGGGCAAGTCGACCACCGCGCTGGCGCTGGCGCGCAACCTGACCCAACTGGGCAAGCGCGTATTGCTGGTCGACGCCGATCTGCGCAAGCCGTCGCTGCACAAGACCCTGGGGCTGCGCGCCGAGGCCGGCCTCAGCCATCTGCTGGCCGGCGGCTGCTCGTTCAGTGCGGCCGTGCAGCAGGCCGACGACGAGCGCCTGCACGTGATCCTGGCCGGTCCGCTGCCGCCCAATCCGGCGGAACTGCTGTCGGGCTCCAAGCTGGTGTCGCTGCTCACCATCGGCACCGAGCGCTACGACCACGTCATCGTCGACGGCCCGCCGGTGCTGGGGCTGGCCGACGCGCCGATCCTGTCGAACGCAATCGATGGCACTCTGCTCGTGGTCAACAGCGCCAAGACCAAGATCGGCGCCGCGCAGGCGGCGTTGAAGCGCCTGCTCACCGCGCGCGCGCGCATCGTGGGCTGCCTGCTGACCAAGTACGACGCCCGCGCCGCCGGCTATGGCTACGGTTATGGCTACGGCGGCGCGTATTCGTACTACACCTATGGCGATAAGCCGCGCTTGACCAAGAGCTGAGCCATGGACGGCGCGATGGGGAGCGCGCTGGAGTGGGCCCTGGCGCTGCTGCAAGCGCCGGGCGAGCGGCACGTGCTGCGGCAGAAGCCGCTGCCGCAGGGCATGGAACTGCTCCTGAGCATTGCCGCCGGTGCGATGCCCGAAGTATTGGCGGAAGCATCGCGCCGGCTCGGGGAGCCGGAAAGCAGGCTGCGCGAAGCCGCCCGGTTCTATGCGCGCGAAGTGCTGTTCCACTCGCAGGCCGACGCCTACCGGGTGCTCGGCGTCGAGTCCGGTGCCAGCGGTGAGCAGATCAAGACCCACCATCGCCTGCTGCAGCTGTGGCTACATCCGGATCGATCGCATAGCGAAGACGACGCGGTATTCGCTACGCGGGTGAATGCCGCCTGGAACCGCCTGCGCACACCCGATCGCCGCCAGGTCTATGACGAGGCGCTAAGGCAGCAGCGTCCGCCGGAAATTTTCGACAGCAATGGCGCCCTGCGCAGCGTGCGCGCGTGGATTCCGGAAGACGAAACGGCCGCCGTTACGCCGTCGCGCTGGCGTCGCCGTCTGCCGGTGCTGTTGCTGCTGGGTCTCTGCGGCGTGCTGGCGCTGCTGGCGCTGCGCGACATGGAGCATTCATCAGTGCAGTGGGAAGACGCGTCGCGACCCATTGCCGCGACGGATGCGGCAGGCCCGGAGCCGGATGTCCTGTCGCTGCCGGCGAAAGCCCCTGTGCCCACAGCGAATGCCGCGCGGCCTGCGACCCTCGGTTCCGCACCGGTGCCTGCACCTTCAAGCATGGCTGCCCTTGGCGTGGTCGAGTCGCCGGCGTTGCCCGCGGATCTGGCTGAATCGCGATTGCCCGCCGGTATGCCTTCGAGCGTGACGGCTTCGCGTCCAGTCGAGGTAGCCAGGCCTGCGCCAACAACGGCGGCACACGGAACCTTGATTGGAACCGATGCACTTTGCGGCACTGGTACCTGCTCCAGTGAGCCGCGCGCGGAGGAACCGTCTCCGCAGCCCGTATCGCCCAGCTTCGCCCGCATCCAGTCGGCCCGCCAGGCCGGCGACCAGCTGCTGCGCTATATGCGCACCCCCAACATGGCCGCGCCGCCGATCTGGAGCAGCCCCGCCGTCGAAGCCAGCGCGGATCTCCTGCGCCGGCAACTGCACGGTGCGGGGCGGGTGCGACTGGAAGACGCGCAATGGCGGGTCGGCGGCGAGGATGCGGTGCTGACCTCGGGGCTTATCATGCGCGGCGACAACGCCGGCACCGGCCGGCTCATTGCCAGCCTGCAGTGGCGTGACGGCTACTGGCTGGTCACCGGGTTGAGCATGGAACGCACGCAATGACCTCACGCTTTCGCAGTTCGCTGATCGCCATCCTGGCCGTATCGCTCCTGTTCGCCGGCTGGCGCGTGATCGGCCAGATGCAGGCGGAGCGTTACGCGCAAACCGAACCGGAGCGCGCCCTGCGCTGGCGTCCGAACGACCCGCGCGCGCTGCTGGCACTGGCTGAGCGACAGCTGGCGCAAGGCGATGCCCCGGCTGCGCAGGTCACCGCCCGCCGTTTGCTGGCGCACGAACCCTTGCAGGGCGAGGCGTTCCGCATCCTGGCCGTCGCCAGCGACAAGCAGGGCGATCGCGCGCAGGCGTTCCGCCTCTACCGGATCGCCGCGCGCCGCGCGCCGCGCGATGTTCCCACCCGCGCCTGGCTGGCCCAGCGCTATCTGGAGCAGGGCGACTACGCGCAGGCGCTGGAGCAGATCGACAACCTGCTGCGGATGTCGCCGCAGAAAATCCGCGCCGTGACCCCGGTCCTGGTACAGCTGGCGCAGGATCCGGCGTTCGCCGAGGCGCTGGCGGGGACGCTGCGGAGCGAGCCGCCGTGGCGGAACCGCGTGCTGGCCGCACTGCGGGATCCCAGGTCCGGCAACCCGCTGGCGGCCGGGCAGGTGATGCAGGCGCTGCAGGCCAACGACGGTCTGAGCAAAGACGAATACATGCGCTGGCTGGACAGTCTGATGGCGCAGGGACGCTGGGGCGAAGCCTATGCCCGTTGGGCGGGCAGGGCGGCCAAGCCGGACGGGCGGCTGCCGTTGCTCTACAACGGCGATTTCGCGCAGATGCCTTCCGATACGGGGTTCGACTGGCGCCGGCGGCGCGTGCCGGGAGTGCTGCTGCAATTCGAACCGGCGGCCGGCAGCGGTGGGCAGATCGCCTATCTGCAGTTCATCGGGCGGCGGATTCCGAGCGCGGGGCTCGAGCAGGCGCTGATGCTGTCCCCCGGACGCTACCGCTTGTCGATGCGCGTTCGCGCGCAGGCGCTGCGCAGCGAAATGGGGCTGCAATGGCAGGTGATCTGCGTCGGCCCGGCCCGCGTTGCGGGACGCAGCGATCCGATCGAAGGTAGCTTTGGCTGGCACGAAACCACGATGGACTTCGTCATTCCGCCAACGGGCTGTCCGGGACAGTGGCTGAGGCTGGTCAACCCCGTGCCCTCTGGCGCCGGGCAGCAGGTGGCAGGACAGCTATGGTTGACGGCGTTCACGCTGACACCACAAACATGAATGCAAGTCTCGAAAAATCAGTGAGATAGCGCTTGCGATAGAAGGAAAGCACTGTTAACCTCAACGCTCGCGTACCCCACGCAAAAGCACACAAGGACGATTGCCATGACCAAGTTCGCTGCTGTTCTTCTTGCCGCATCCGTGGCATTCGCTGCGCCCGCTTTCGCGCAGGAACAGAACGTCACCCTGCAGATCGACTCCGGTTCGGTCATGGCCAGCACCGGCGGCGACTACGCCTCCGCCAGCAACGGCCAGGCGCTGGCCTCTGGCCAGAAGATCATGGTCAACGAAGGCTCCTCCGCTACGCTCGTCTACGGCAACGGCTGCAAGATGCAGCTGAGCCAGCCGGGCGTCTACACCGTTCCGAGCCAGTGCAACGCGGTGGCTTCTAATGGCAGTGGCGGCTCCAACGGCACCAACGCTGCCATTATCGTCGGCGCCGCCGCGGTGGCCGGCGCACTGATCGACAACGAAGACAACCATCAGCCGGGTCCGATCAGCGGTGGTGTCCGCACCAACTGATCTTCCTCCACACGCGCCTAGCGTGTTCGGCAGGTTTTCCAGCAGGGCAGGTCGTCGACCTGCCCTGTTTCGTTTCTGCCGTCAGCCAACCGTCTGAACGACGAGACAGACAATGCCTGAAATCGCCAGTCGCCTGCTGCTACCTGCCCTGAGTTTCTTGTTGGTCGCCTGCTGGCTCGGTGGTGGCGTGACGGTCGATGACACTTCCATCGACGAATGGCTGCAGCTGCTGGCACTCCCGGTATTGCTGCTGGCGGCGATGGCGCTTGCCGGTGAGCGCATGCCGCGCTTGTTGCACTGGGGCGCCAGCCTCGTTTTCTTGGTAGCGCTGGTGCCAGCGCTGCAACTGGTGCCATTGCCTACGGGTACATGGGCCGTGCCGACTGCGCGCCAAGCGCTGGCGACCGATCTCGCACAGGCCGGCGTCACCCTAGCGCCGCATTGGAGCCTGGTGCCTTCCGCCACCGAGCAGGCGCTTTGGTCAATCTTGCCGGCCTTGGCTGCCTTCCTTGCGGCAGCCTCTTTGCCGAAACAGCAGCGGCGCCGGTTGATGCAACTGGTGGTCCTGCTGGTGGGGTGCAACCTCTTGTTCGCCTTTTTCCAGACCGGCCTGCCGCCCGACAGCGAGCTGCGGCTTTACTCCGACTTCAATACCGGCTTCGGCGGCCTGTTCGCCAACACCAACCATCAGGCAACCGCCTGCATTATCGGCATGGCGCTTGCCGTTGGGCTGGCATCGGAAGCCCGCCTGCGGGCCCAGCGCGGCGAACTCCATCCGCACCGCACTTGGTGGTATCTCAGCTTGGCGGCAGTTTTCCTGCTGGTGGTGCCGCTGTCCACGTCCCGCGCCGGCATGGCCATCGCGTTGCCGATCCTGGCGTTGGCGCTGTTGATGACCGGTACCCTGCGACTCGGCATGATCGGACGCAGCAAGCGCACCACGGTGCTGGCGTTGGGGCTGGCGCTGCTGGCGGTTGTCGGCGTGCGTGCGGCGATGGGATGGATGGCCGTCGATCAGGCGGAAGAACTGCGTCACGTCATGGCGGTGACCACGGTGGCGGATGGCAAGGCAGAAGCTCCGCTGGGCGGCGGCGTGGGCAGCTTCGTGCAGATCTTCGCGCAGGCCGCGCCCGCGCAACTGCGGATGGCCAGCTACGTCAACCACGCCCACAACGAATACGCGCAATGGTGGCTGGAGGCCGGCTGGTTGGGCATGGTGGTATTGGCGCTGGCCTTGGCGCTGTTGGCGGCCGCCGGCTGGCGCATCGTGCGCAGCGAAGGGCGTAGCGCCGTCCTGGCCGCTGCCTGCCTTGCGTCGATCTGCGCGGTGCTGGCGCATTCCTGGGCCGACTATCCGCTGCGTACGATCACCCTGATGGCGACCACCGGCTCATTGGGAGGCCTGATGCTGGCGAGCCTGGCCGATGCGCGCGAGCGCAAGGCGCGTAGTCGCCGCATCTGATTGACCCTCCACGAGGCGCCGTGGCTTGCCACGGCGGCCGATGCGCAGTAAGTTGCGATCCACCGTTCAACGGATGAACGCAGCGCGCCGATGCCCCAGACCACCGACGAACTCAGCGTGGCCATCCTGCGGCGCCTGGCGGACTCTCCGCAGGCCAGCCAGCGCGAGCTGGCGCGCGATACCGGCGTCTCGCTGGGCAAGATCAACTACGCGCTGCGCGCCCTGATCGACAAGGGCTGGGTGAAGGCCGGCAACTTCAGCCGCAATCCCAACAAACTCGGCTACGCCTATCTGCTGACGCCCAGCGGGATTGACGCGAAGGTGACCCTGACCCGCAACTTCCTGGCCCGCAAGATGCGCGAGTACGACCGCCTGCGCACGGAGATCGAATTCCTGCGGCAAGAGCTAGATGCGAATCCAGGTCCGGTATCTGCAGCACCGCAGTCTTCTGGACCAACCACGAGAGCAACGGAATGACGCAACTACAGGACGTCCGCATCGCCATCGTCGGATTAGGCTATGTCGGCCTGCCACTGGCGGTGGAATTCGGCAAGATCTATCCCACCATCGGTTTCGACATCAATACCGCCCGTATCGCAGAGTTGCGGGAAGGCAGGGACAGTACGCTGGAAGTGGAGTCGGACTTGCTGGCGCAGGCCACCCGTCTGTCGTTCGCCGACGCACTGGATGACGTCGCCGGCTGCAACGTCTATATCGTCACCGTTCCCACCCCCATCGATGCCGCCAAGCGCCCGGATCTGACCCCGCTGGTCAAGGCCAGCGAGGCCATCGGCAGCGTGCTCAAGCCCGGCGACACCGTCATCTACGAATCCACCGTGTATCCCGGCTGCACCGAGGAAATCTGCGTCCCCATTCTGGAGCGCGTCTCCCGCCTGTGCTACGAAGCGAATCAGGCCGCCGATGCCCCCGTAAGAGCGCACCGAAGGGGCGCGACCCACAATGCCGTGCATGCGGATGCCGGGGAGGTCAACACCTTCGCCATTGGCTACTCCCCCGAACGCATCAACCCCGGCGACAAGGCCCACCGCGTCACCACCATCAAGAAAGTCACCTCCGGCTCTACGCCGCAGACCGCGGACTTCGTGGATGCCCTCTACGCCAGCATCATCGCCGCCGGCACCCACAAGGCTCCAACGATCAAAGTGGCCGAAGCCGCCAAGGTCATCGAAAACACCCAGCGCGACCTCAATATCGCGCTGGTCAACGATCTTGCGATCCTGTTCAACAAGTTGGGCATCGACACCCTGGACGTGCTGGAAGCCGCCGGCACCAAGTGGAACTTCCTGCCGTTCCGCCCCGGTCTGGTAGGCGGCCATTGCATCAGCGTCGATCCGTACTACCTGACCCACAAGGCCCAGGAAGTGGGCCATCACCCGCAGGTCATCCTGGCCGGGCGCCGCACCAACGACGGCATGGGCGCCTACGTCGCCGACCAGGTCATCAAGCTGATGGTGCGCAAGGGCATCAATCCGGTGAACGCCCGCATCCTGATCCTGGGCTTGGCCTTCAAGGAAAATTGCCCAGATCTGCGCAATACCCGCGTGGTGGATATCGTCCAGGCGCTGCAGGGCTACAACGCCCGGGTCGATGTGTATGACCCATGGGTGGATGCGGAGGAGGCGCGGCACGAGTACGGCCTGCAGCCGGTGTCCGAGCTCGAAAAGAGCGCCTACGATGCCATCGTGCTGGCCGTGGGGCACCGGCAGTTCGCCGAACTCGGCGACGTGGGTATCCGCGCACTCGGCAAGTCCAACGCCGTGATGTACGACGTCAAGTGCATCCTGCCGAAGGATGCCGTGGACGCTAGGCTCTGACATGGCGGCGATAGGCAAATTTTCTTGCATCCTGGAACGAACTGGGGCGCATCGTGGGAAACGTTGAGATCTGCGAAATGGTCGTCGTCAAACGCGGCGCCCCGACGGCCATTCGGGTCGAGGCCGAGAAGATGTCGCGGGCACGTGAGATTGGCCGAAGCTGCGGTTTGTTCCTCGTTCCCGAGGTGCACGAGTACGACGAAAGGGGCGTGCTCGTGATGGAGCGCATCCGTGGCATTAAGGGGATCCGCAGGGCAAGGCTGCCCCGGCTGCGGATGCTGGCGCTATTTGAGCTTGCTGGGCGGTCGCTTGCGCAGGTGCACAAGCACCTAGTCCTCCCCGAGGAGCTCAGGAGTCCATTGCCACCTGCCTTGGATCAGTCGGGAAGTCAGGCCTTCCTCCATGGCGACTTCAGCGCAGAAAACGTGTGCGTGACGCCGGACGGCACACTGGTGCTCATAGACTGGCAAATGTCGCCCCGCTACGGCAGCATCGAGACTTGGGGAACGCGTTACTTCGACGTCTGCTGGTTCATTGGCAATCTGTTCCGAAAGCCCGCCTATGACTACTTGTTGGGCGTGCCTACCGCGCTAGCTGCGCGCACGTTCCTTGATGGCTACCAGAAGGAAGGCTGCACCATCGAGCCGGCACCGTTCGGTGCCTACCATCGTGCCTTCTTCGAGTCCAGGATTAGAACACAGGAAAGCGGCCTTTGGTTCGCGAAGAAGGCATTGTTGCGCCATGGTTTTAAGCAGTGGGAGAGGTTCATTGACGAATTTTAGAGGTATGGAGGCAGGGATGGATTACCGCGAGTCGCACAAGGCACCGACGAAGGGCGTGGAGTACCACGCGAAATTCACGGCCAATCCCTACCGGTCCTTCATGTGGGGGAAGGAGAAGGAAGTTCTGGATGAGGTTGTCCGTCGCTTCCACGAGCCACCCATTGAGCACCTCGACTTCGCCTGCGGCACTGGTCGAGTTGTTGAGTACTTACAGAAGTTCGCTTCGGCGTCTGTTGGTGTAGACGTTTCGGAAAGCATGCTGGGGGTGGCACGCGCCCGGTTGTCTGGCGTCACGCTGCTCAATACCGACATCACCAATGACGAGGGCGCGCTCGGCGATCGTCAATTCGACCTGATCACGGCCTTTAGGTTCTTCCCGAACGCGCAAGACAAGCTGCGGGACGAGGCCATGCGATCGATCGTCGCCAGGCTTCGGCGCAGTGGGACGATCGTCTTCAACAACCACAAACAATATTCGAGCCTGATCTATCGCTTCGGCCGGGCGTCTGGCAGGTGCGATCTCCACGAGATGCGTGCGGAGGAGGTTGATCGGTTGCTGGAACGTTTCGGACTGGTATGCGTCGCCTGCTACCACATCGGAGTGGTGCCCGCTACGGAGCGCTACCGCGTCGCGCCGATGTGGGTGATTCGACCTGTAGAACGCTGGTGTTCCCGCCAAGAGTTCCTCCGGCCGTTGGCATCCAACATCATTTACGTATGCAAGCGCACATGAACCGAGCAGCCCGAAACTTCGCCCTGATCGGAGCCGCCGGCTACATTGCCCCGCGGCACATGCAGGCTATCAAGGCGACGGGAAACGTGCTGATCGCCGCGTTCGATCCCAGCGATTCGGTTGGAGTCATCGATAGCTACTTCCCAGACGCTCATTTCTTCACGGAGTTCGAGCGTTTCGACCGCCATCTTGACAAGCGGCGCCGAAGCGGGCGCGGCGCTGCCGCGGAATACGTGTCGATCTGTTCGCCGAACTACCTGCACGATTCGCACGTCAGGTTCGCGTTGCGCAGCGGCGCCGACGCCATTTGTGAGAAGCCGCTCGTCCTGAACCCGTGGAACATCGACGCGTTGCTGGACATCGAGCGGGATTCCGGGCGCAAAGTCCACACGATTCTCCAGCTGCGCCTGCACCCCGCTATCCTCGCGTTGCGGGACAAAGTGGCGCACGGAACGGCGGCCCGTAAGTACGACGTGGATCTGACCTACGTCACCTCGCGCGGCCTGTGGTACCTGCAGAGTTGGAAGGGCGATGTGAAGAAGTCTGGTGGCATCGCCACCAATATCGGTGTCCACTTCTTCGACATGCTGCATTTCATCTTCGGCAGGCTCATAGAGAACAGGGTCCACCTCAACAGCGACACCAAGGCCGCTGGCTACCTCGAGTATGAGCGGGCGCGAGTACGCTGGTTTCTGTCCGTGGACATCGAGGACGTGCCAAGGCTCCCACGCCAGAACGGGCAGCGTACGTATCGCTCGATCTCCGTGGACGGCGAAGAAGTCGAGTTTTCCGACGGATTCACGGATCTGCATACCACCAGCTATCGCGAGTTTCTGGCCGGTCGCGGGTTTGGACTCGAGGAGAATCGCGTCGCGATCGAGACCGTTGCGGCCATCCGCAATGCGGCGCGAGCGCCGCTGGTCGGCGACTTCCATCCGTTCCTCCGCAGGTGAACCCGATGGACTACTACCAGCATCCAAGCGCAATCGTGGACGAAGGTGCCAGCATCGGTACTGGTAGCCGCATCTGGCACTTCGCGCACGTTTGCGCTGGTGCTCGCATCGGGGCGGGAGTGTCGCTCGGTCAGAACGTTTTCGTGGGAAACAAGGTTGTGATCGGTGATCGTTGCAAGATCCAGAACAACGTATCGGTCTACGACAACGTGATGCTGGAGGACGGCGTGTTTTGCGGCCCGAGCATGGTCTTCACCAACGTGTACAACCCGCGATCCCTGATCGAGCGCAAGGACCAGTACAGAGACACCCTGGTGAGACGCGGGGCCACCTTGGGCGCCAACTGCACCATCGTCTGCGGCATCACCATCGGCGAGTTCGCGTTCATCGGAGCTGGCGCCGTCGTAAACAAGGATGTGGCTGCATACGCGCTCGTGGTCGGCGTCCCTGCGCGCCAGGTGGGGTGGATGAGCGAATTCGGTGAGCAGCTCGACCTTCCGCTGGAAGGACGGGGTGAAGTTCGGTGCCCCCATACGGGCGACTTGTATAGGCTCGAGGGGCGGAGGGTGTCCAAGGTGGCGGGGCAGGCCGCCCCGGGCACGATGCGCGCATGAAGATACAGTTCATCGACCTAGCGGCGCAGCAGCGTCGAATCCGCGTGGAATTGGATGCGGCGATCGCCCGCGTCCTTGAGCACGGACAGTACATTCTCGGGCCCGAAGTGGGGGAGCTGGAGGAAAGGCTAGCCGAGTACTCAGGGGCATCGAGTTGCATCACCGTTGCTAACGGGACGGATGCCCTCCAGATCGCCTACATGGCCATCGGCGTTGGCCCGGGGGACGAAGTAGTCATGCCGGCCTTCACCTACATAGCCACGGCCGAAGCAGCGATGCTCCTCGGGGCAAAGCCAGTGTTCGTGGACATCGACGCCGCCACCTACAATCTCGACCCGGACATGCTCGAGGCGGCGATCACCCCGCGCACCAAGGCGATCGTTCCCGTTTCGATGTTCGGCCTGTGCGCAGATTTCGATCGGATCAATACTATCGCCTCTCGCCACGGGCTGGTCGTCATTGAAGACGCCGCGCAAAGCTTGGGCGCACTCTACCATGGACGTAGAAGCACCAACCTCTGCACCATCGCCTGCACGAGCTTCTTCCCAAGTAAACCCTTGGGCTGTTATGGCGACGGCGGTGCGGTGTTCACCAACGACCCGACCCTCGCCAAGGTCATGCGCCAGATCGCACGGCACGGGCAGGAACGCAGATATCACCATCTGCGCTTGGGGGTGAACAGCCGGCTGGATACGCTTCAGGCTGCCATCCTCCTCGCCAAGCTCTCCATTCTGGACGAGGAACTTGCGTTAAGGGACGATGTGGCGGCGCGGTACGCCGAATTGCTGCCCCAATCGATCGAGCTCCCCTCGGTGCCGCCGGGATACCGGAGCGCGTGGGCGCAGTACACGATTCGGGCGCCGGATCGCCAAACACTACAGAAGCGGCTTCAGGATGCCGGTATTCCTACGGCGATTCACTATCCAACAATCGTACCGCACCAGCCTGCGGTCGATTGCACCGAGGTATCCGTCCCGGCCTCCGAGGCGGCGGCGCGCACCGTGCTCAGCCTGCCCATGGGGCCTTACCTTGGCCAGGAAGACCAAGAAAGGATTGCCGCCGTACTGCGGGATTGCGAGACCGATGCAGCCTAATACGCCAGGTAGGCGAACCTGGAACCTTCCGGCATTCATGCGGGGCGGGTTCGCGGAGTCGGTCGCCAAAGTCGCCGGAGGCACCGTCGCGGCCCAGTTGATCGGTGTTGCAGTGATGCCGGTGGTGGCACGGCTGTTCTCTCCGGACGCCTTTGGCGTGCTGGCTTCCTATTCGGCCTTGCTCATGCTTTCCCTGACGATTTGCGGGCTCCGCTACGAACTCGCGGTGCCGTTGATCAAGGAGAAGCGCGAATCGGCGTTACTTTTCGTGGCATCCATCGCCGCCGTTTGCCTGTTCAGCGCCGTCGCGGTAGTGATTGTGGTCGCGCATGGGCTGGGGCTGCTGCACGCCTCACTGTTGTCGCAGCTCGGGTCGGCGCTGTGGCTGGTGCCCGTGGGGATCCTCGTTGCGGGCACGAGCCAGTCCGTCCGGTACTGGGCGATCAAGGAGCAAGCCTATGGCATGATCGCGACCACGACCATGACTCAGGGAGCGGGACGCGCGGCGGTGCAAATCGTGGCGGGCGTGGTGAGTCCCAATCCGCTGGGGCTCGTGGTTTCCGAGATCGTGGGCCAAGGCGCGGGCGTACTGCGCATCGGGCGCTTGGCTTGGCGCGATACGTTGGCCACGCTGCACAGGCCGCGACTGCGGGAAGTCGCACAAGCGGCGGGGCGCAACCACAAGTATCCCTTGCTGCTCGGCCCAGCGGCGCTTGTGACAACGGGTGGGCTCCAGGCGCCCGCGCTTTTGTTGACCTTGACGTATGGCCCGAGCGTTGCCGGGTTTTATTTCATGACCCAGAAGCTGCTGGGGCTTCCCGTGCAACTGATCGGCAAATCGTTGTCGCAGGTCTTTCTCGGCGAGGGAGCCCGGCTGGCTCACTCGGATCCACGCGGGCTAGGCGCGCTCTTCGACCGGATCGCGAAGAAGCTGTTCCTCGTAGGCCTGCTGCCGGCCGCCGCGATCGCATTGCTCGGCCGTTGGGCGGTGGTGCACCTGCTGGGCCCGCAATGGGACATTGCCGGTGTGTTCATGCAATGGCTGGCGCCGACGTTCCTGATGAAGCTCGCAGTTGGCGACCTGATCGATCTGGCACTGGTGGGGAGGCCGGATCTTTCGTTGTCGTGGGCGTCCGCGCGCTTGGGCTTGGTTGCAGCCGCTATAATCGGCGCCCACCTAGCTTCCTTGGATGCAGTTCAGTGCATCGCCGCGCTCGGTGTTGTCACGACCGCCGGCTACATCGCCAAGTGGCTGATGTGGCGGCATGCGCTGCGCGGCCTCGTCGTCAAGTTCGAATGATCTGGCGGGGGCACGACCCATTGAGCAAATTGCGATGAGGGCTGCATGGCATTGATCATCGTCAAGCTCGCAATCTTCCTGGCCGTGGTCGGTATGTTCCTGCTCGTGTGGCGCATCGAGAGCGGGTGGAAGATCATCCTTACGCCATTCCTTTTCGTAGGGTACTTCGAGTTCTTTCGGATCATTCCGCCGTTCTTTGCGGCCGATCTCTACGCGGGGATCGATAGCCCGATTCCCTTCATTGTCGCGTCTTTAGCGTTCGGCGCGCTGCTGGTCGGGTTCTTGCTGGTCTACTACATGCGGCGCAGTCGCCGGTCTAGCACGTCGGCGTTCGCGGCGACGACTCTGCCACAGCTACCTTTTACTCGCGAGACGGACAGGCGCGTCCTCTTCTTGGCGGCGTTCCTTTCCCTTGTAGGACTTATCTTCTACGGAGGTCTGCCGCCGACGGTGAAGGCCGTCTTCGGCATGCTATCGGGGACGGGGGACTTGGCATCACTCGTCTCAGAGCAGCGGTTTCTCTTGACGAAGGGCGCCTATTTCGGCGGGGAGTACCGGGGGCAGGGCTTACATGCAGCAGTCCAATTAGTGGGTTGGATGCTCGTGCTTTCCTACTGTGTCATCCGCTGGGAACAGTTCCGTACCCGCAAGTCGCTGACGATTCTAGCTGGTGCCGTTGTTCTGGCCTGGATGTTAGTTGCAGGCGATGGCACGCGCGGCAAGTTCCTCAACCTGTTGATTGTTGCCGTGGCCGCCTACTCTCTTCGCCGGCCGCTGAGGCCCAAGGCGGTGATGATTGTAGTGGCATCAACCTTCGCGCTGGTGGCCGCGCTCAGCCTCTATTCGAACAAAAGTGCCGCCTTCTACACCGGGGGTAAGTCGGGCGTCATCGCCAATGCGGTGGCAAAGATCGGCGAGCGCATATTCTTGGGCAACGGCATCAGCGACGTCTACGTCATCGATCTGGTACACCAAGGCTACTTCGACCTCCGTCTTGGCGCGAACCACTTCCGCGACTTCCTCGCCGCGCTCCCTGGAGTCAAGGCGCCGCCGCCGCTCTCTTACGAGGTGTACCTTGCATTCAATCCGCAAGGAAAGGGAACCACATTCTTGAGCGGAACTTACATTTCCTCGGCTTACGTCGACTTCGGGATCGTCGGCATCCCGTTCCTTTTCTTGGCGGCTGGCGCGACGATCGGCTATTTCCAGCGCCGACTGTTCCGCGCGGCCCCGAGGCCATGGGACATATGCGTCAGGATGGTGGCGGCGATCCTAGCCGCCAACATTGTCGCGATCGGCTTCATCGGGTTCCTGGCGCAATTGGCTACGCTGCTCCTCATTGTATTACTGATGCGGGTTGCCGGTTCTTTGTTCTCGATCAACCGGCATGCAAGCATTGCATGACTCGCGACCTCACCATGCCATGACCGACAGTCCGATCATCTACGTCACCCCGATAGACATATCGCTTCCAAACGGCCCGGGGGTTAACGAGCGGGAATTCGTCACGGCGCTTTCGCACATGTACGGGAAGCGGGCAAGGTTCGTCTTGCCGGTTCCACGAGACCGTTCTGTCCTAGAAGGCTTGGGCAGCGTGCGGACGTTTCGGGTCTCTGGTTCGCGAGCGATGCATGCCTTCTCGGAGTTGTCCTTCCTTCTCGCGCTGCTCGACGAGTGCCGTCGGGCCAAGCCGTACATCGTGGTGGCCCGCAGCGGGGCGCTCCCCTTCGCATTGGTGGCGTTCGGCAGGCTCGCCCGCTACCCGCTTGCGCTGAAGACCTACGGCGAGGCAACGCTGAAATATTTGTGTGATCAGCCTGGATGGAAGGGCTGGGTGGCACGCCGCATCAGGGGCCTCAACATGCGTCTCGCCGACCGGCTGCTCGAGTCCGCTTTTGCTGTGGATTGCTGTACTCCGCAACTCGTGCATAGGAACATTACTCACCATCCGACGGTGGATCGAACGAAGTTTTTCCATGTCGACAATGCGACCAACGTTGAACGGTTCAGACCGATTCCGATCGGCGAGGCGCGGCGTAAGCTTGGGTTGGAAGGCTTCAGTCACCTAATCGGCTACGCCGGCGGCGTGCCGTGGGAGCGCGGCGCGGTAGAGATGATCCATGCAACCGCCATTCTCCGGCCAAAGTTTCCGGGACTCGGGTGCATTGTGATCGGCGGCGGCGGCCAGCCGCTCGATGAGCTGCGAGCACTCGCGTCGTGCCTGGGGGTCGGGGACTGTTGCCTGGTCATGGGGCAGATGCCGTACGAGCAGATTCCACTTTGGGTGGCCACCTTCGATGTCGGGATCGCTCTCGACCTGGACGAGCGCATGAACTACGTCGGTAGTTCGAACCAGAAGATCCGGCAGTATCTCGCTTGTGGCAAGCCGGTCGTCGCGACGGCGGGGGCGAACGTGTTCTTGGAAGTTGAGAGGTTGGGGCGGACCATCCGGCGCGGGGACTTCGAGGGTATTGCGGGGGTCATCGAGGAATTCCTGAATCGCGATCCGGTTGCCACGGAGGCCGAGGCGGCGCGTGCCCGCGCATACGCCGTCTCGGAACTTTCCATTGAAAGCGCTGTGCGCAAACGCGTCGCGATGTGGAGCAGCCTCCTAGGGAAGGCCGTATGACGACGCGGCATGCGCGCCGCAGATGCCTGTTCCTTGCGGGATTCGCCGGTTCGGTGGTCTCGTTCCGGGGACACCTCATTGCGGCGCTGGTTTCCGCCGGCTACGAAGTGCACGTGGCTGCTCCTGGTTTAGGAGAATGCAAGCCAAGGCGCGAGCTGTCGGCGCTCGGCGCAGTGCCGCATGATGTTGCCCTGCATCGCAACAAACTGAGTCCGGCCACCGACCTCCGGTATATGGCGCAGGTGTTCAGGCTCGCAAGGGAACTTCGCCCGGAATTCGTGCTGGCCTACACGGTCAAGCCGATCGTCTTCGGGTTGCCCGCCGCGAGGGTGGCGGGCGTCGGGAAGACCTTCGCTCTGGTCACGGGGCTGGGCTATGCGTTCACCGGCGGCGGGGCAACGCTGGTGGGCAAGATGGTGAGGTTGCTCTACCGCTCCGCATTGGACAAGGTGACCACGGTGTTCTTTCAGAACCCGGACGACCTGGCCCTGTTCCGCGACGGCAAGCTCATGAGTGGTTCTGTCCCCGCGCTGGTCGTCAATGGCTCGGGTGTGGATACGTCGTCCTACGCGCCGGTGGCGTTGCAGACTGGCGCCCCCACGTTCCTGATGCTCGGGCGACTGCTTGGGGACAAGGGCGTGCGTGAGTATGTGCGCGCCGCGGCCGTCGTGCGACGGGACTATCCCGAAGCGGAGTTCCTTTTCGGCGGCTGGCTCGATGGCGGACCGGATGGGATTGGTCAAGCCGAGTTCGATGGATGGGTGCAGTCGGGTACGATCCGCTATCTCGGCCCGCTCGATGATGTGCGGCCGGCGATCGCCGCGGCGCACGTATATGTACTGCCGTCCTATCGAGAAGGTACACCGCGCACGGTGTTGGAGGCGATGGCCATGGGGCGGGCAGTGATCACAACGGATGCGCCGGGGTGCAGGGAAACTGTCATAAATGGCGAAAATGGTTTTCTAGTTCCGGTGAAATCCGTGGATGCCCTTGTCGAGGCCATGATGAAGTTCATCAAAGACCCCGCGCTTGCACCCCGGACGGGTAAGCGGTCGCGCGAGATAGCCGAGGAGAAGTACGACGTGCACAAGGTCAACGCCGTGATGCTGCGTGAGATAGGCATTATGGTTGGTGGGGAGGAACACCCTCATGCATGACGAGTTGGCGTCAGCGCTGATTCGGCAGGTGCGTGATATCTACGGCGGCGCTTTCGTTCCCCTCCATCGCCCCGTCTTCGAGGGTAACGAGCGTCAATATCTGATCGATTGCATCGATTCCAACTTCGTTTCCTCGGTCGGCGCCAAGGTCAAGGAATTCGAAGAGCGTGTCGCCGCCTTTACTGGCGCGAAATACGCCGTGGCCACGGTCAACGGCACGGCCGCCCTGCATGTGGCGCTGCAATTGGCCGGCGTCCAGCGGGGCGATGAGGTGCTCAGCCAGGCGCTGACGTTCATCGCCACCTGCAACGCGCTGACCTACACGGGTGCGGAGCCGGTTTTCATCGACGTTGATCGCGATACGCTGGGTCTCAGCCCGGAGGCGTTGCGCCGCTGGCTGACGGCCAACGTCGAGGTGCGCGGCGGCCAAGCGTACAATCGCTCCTCGGGCAAGCGCATCGCCGCTTGCGTACCCATGCATACCTTCGGCTTTCCCCTGCGCATTGCCGAGGTGGTGGCGGTGTGCGAGGAGTTCGGCATTCCGGTGGTGGAAGATGCCGCCGAGTCGCTGGGCAGCTACGTAGGAACGCGGCACACGGGCACGTTCGGCAAGCTGGCCACGCTGAGCTTCAACGGCAACAAGGTCATTACCACCGGCGGCGGCGGCATGATCGTCACCAATGACGAGGCCTTGGCCAAGCGTGCAAAACACCTCACCACCACCGCCAAGGTGCCGCATCCGTACGAGTTCGTGCACGACGAGGTGGGCTACAACTACCGAATGCCCAATCTCAACGCGGCCCTGGGCTGCGCGCAGATGGGGCGCCTGCAGGAGATGCTGGTCATCAAGGCCGATGTGGCGGCTCGCTATGCCAGGTTCTTCGAGGGCAGCGGCGTCCGCTTCGTGCAGCCGGTTGCCGGCGCCACGGCGAACTGGTGGCTTAACGCCATCGTGCTGGAGGACGAAGCGGCACGCGATGCCTTGCTGGTGTTCACCAACACCCAAGGCGTGATGACGCGCCCGATCTGGCGGCTGATGTCCCGTCTGGACATGTTCAAGCATTGCCAGCATGACGGGCTGGAGAATTCCTGCTGGCTGGAGGCAAGGGTGGTGAACCTGCCTTCAAGCGTTCCGGACGGCGCCATGGAGAAGGTTTGGCGATGAATGTGCTGCAGCTGATCGGACGCGATCGCCCACTATTCGATGCGGATATCCAGCTTCATGAGGCTGAGCTTGCCGCGCTGGTACAGTCCAGCCGCTTCCTCGTGATCGGCGGCGCAGGCTCCATCGGGCAGGCCGTCACCCGCGAGATCTTCAAGCGCAAGCCGCGGGCGCTGCATGTAGTGGATATCAGCGAGAACAACATGGTCGAGCTGGTGCGGGATATCCGCAGCACGCTGGGCTATATCGACGGCGACTTCCGCACGTTCGCCATAGACTGCGGCAGCCGCGAGTTCGCCGCGCTGTTGGTGGCGGAAGCCGGCTACGACTACGTGCTGAACCTGTCCGCGCTCAAGCATGTGCGCAGCGAGAAGGACCCGTTCACCCTGATGCGGTTGATCGAGGTGAACGTGCTCAACACCATCGGCACCATCGCGCAGTCGCAGGCGGGTGGAGCACACAAGTACTTCTGCGTGTCCACCGACAAGGCGGCGAACCCGGTCAACATGATGGGCGCCAGCAAGCGGATCATGGAAATGTTCCTGATGCGCGCCAGCGGGTTCCTGCCTATTTCCACCGCGCGCTTCGCCAACGTGGCGTTCTCCGATGGCTCGCTGCTGCATGGGTTCAACCAGCGCTTCGCCAAGCGCCAGCCGATCTCCGCGCCCAACGACGTGCGCCGCTACTTCGTCACGCCGCAGGAGTCCGGTGAGCTGTGCCTGAGCTCCTGCCTGCTGGGGGAGAACCGCGACATCTTCTTCCCCAAGCTCAGCGAGCAGCTGGATCTGACCCGTTTCTCGGATATCGCGGTGCGTTACCTGCATGAGTTGGGGTTCGAGCCTTACGAATGCGCCAGCGAAGACGAGGCCCGCGACCGTGCCAGCGAACTGATCGCGCGCAAGCAGTGGCCGGTGTATTTCTTCGCCAGCGACACCACCGGGGAGAAGGACTTCGAGGAGTTCCATACCGGAAACGAAACGCTGGACATGCGGCGCTTCGAGAACATCGGAGTGATCAAGAACGCCCCGGTCTACGACGACAGCAAGCTTGAATATTTCCTCGCCACCATCGAACGCCTGCGCGGCCAACCCACCTGGGACAAACCCGAACTGGTGGCCTTGTTCAACCACATGATCCCGGAGTTCCAGCACAAGGACACCGGCAAGTACCTCGATAGCAGGATGTAATATCTGTTTCCCATTGTTGACATTTCAATTGGATTGTAAACAATGAGCCGCATATGCCATCCAAATCCCCAGACCTGTTGATGCCGGCCCAGCGCCTTCTCCAGGCCTTGGGCGGGCGGTTGCACGCGCGACGCAAGGCGTTGGGTATCAGTGCCACGGCTGCCGCGGAGTCGGCGGGCATGTCCCGCGTGACATGGCACCGCATCGAAAAAGGGGAGGGCTCCGTGGCCGCTTCCGCCTATGCGAACGCATTCCATGTCCTGGGCATGGACGATACGATTGGTATCGAGGGTCGCAAAGGCGGTGCCGGTCCAGTTGCGCCAGCGGGCTGGTTGCCTGCAAGGGTACCCGTGGCCGAGTATCCGGAACTCAGGAAGCTGGCGTGGCAGATCTCCGATCGAGAACGGCTTTCCCCGCGGGAAGCCCTGTCCATCTATGAACGCAACGCCAGGCACTTGGACGAAGCCCGGCTCACCGACCGGGAACGTGACCTGATCGAGGCGCTCCGCACTGCACTTGCCGGCGATGTTTGAGCGCCCCCACCACCGCCGGATCGGTCGGCTTCTGCAGACGCTGGATGGCGGGGTATTACGGACCTTGGGCTGCCTGTTCGGGGGCGGCACGGCCATGGCACTCAGATTCGGTGAGTACCGGGAATCGGTCGATGTGGATTTTCTGGTCTCGGATCAAGCGGGCTACCGCGAGTTGCGAAGCCTGCTTCGGGGCCGGCATGACTTGGGCCCGATATCGCGTGCCGGGGTGACCGCTCCCGGGTGCAGGAGCGAGATCCGCGTGGATCAGTACGGTATCCGAACGTACGTCCTGGTCGACGAGGTGGCGATCAAGTTCGAAATCGTCAACGAGGCCCGCATCGTGCTGGAGGCTCCACGAATGAATGATGATGTACTTGGGGTGGCCACACTCACGAAGGTGGACATGGTGGCAAGCAAGCTGCTTGCCAATTCCGACCGCGGCCTCGACGACGGTACGTTCAACCGGGACGTGCTCGACCTCGCGATGATGGCCCCGCCACGTGCGGTCTTGGTGGCGGGGCATGCAAAGGCCTGCGCTGCGTATGGCGAGTCCGTGACGTTGGACTTCAAGCGCGCCATGACCCGGTTGCGTGACCGGAATGGCTGGTTCGCACGCTGCATGGAAGCGATGCAGATGCAGCTTCCCGTTGCACTCGTCTGGCAGCGCTTGCGGAACCTGGAAAGAAAATTGGTGGTGTTTTCCCACCCGGAGGAATGAAGGATGCAGCGACTGCTCGACATCGCGCTGTCAGGTTTGGGTTTGCTGGTGCTTTCGCCCTTGCTGGTTTCCATCGCCATTGCCTTGCGCTTCACCGGCGAGGGAGAGGTGTTCTTCATCCAGCAGCGCGTGGGGCGGGGCGGACAGTCGTTCGGATTGTACAAGTTCGCCACCATGCTGAAGAACAGCCCGAATCTTGGCACCGGCACGGTCACTGTGAAGAACGATCCGCGCGTGTTGCCGCTGGGCCGCCTCCTGCGCAAGACCAAGATCAACGAGCTGCCGCAGCTGCTCAACATCTTCAGGGGCGACATGAGCATCATCGGCCCGCGCCCGCAAACCCAACGATGTTTCGATGCGTTCCCGGCGCGCTCGCAAGCGGAAATCATCAAGGTGCGGCCGGGCTTGTCCGGCATCGGCTCCATCGTCTTCCGCGATGAGGAGGAGCTGATGCACGCCAGCAAGGAGCCCGAGCGCTTCTACGACGAGGTCATCATGCCCTACAAGGGCGCGCTGGAAGAGTGGTACGTGGCGAATCAGGGGCTGTGGACGTATCTGGCGGCGATCTTCGTCACCGCCTGGGTGGTGCTGTTCCCGGAGTCGAGGCTGGCGTGGCGGGTGTTTCCTCGGCTGCCTGCAGCGCCCGCGGAACTGGCCGGAGCGGTTTAAGGAGGAAACGATGCAGCTCGTCTTCGATCATCGAATGTTCCAGCACATCAACGAGTCAGCCGTCAAAGAGCGTGGACGAGCATCACACGTAATGGCTTTGATGGAGGCGTTGCTGAAACGGCGTTGGGTCTCGGTACCGTTGGGTATTGTGGAGCATGTGATCGGGTTTCTGCTCGCCCTGCCGGTTCCGATCTACAGTTCCATTGTGTACGCGCTGGTGACGGGAATGCGCGGTTTGCCCCACTTCTTGGGCATGTATGTCCGGGGGCTGTACTACCGGGAAAAACTGGGGCTGATGGAGGCTAACGTTTTCATCGATCAGGGCGTGTTCTTTGCTTTTCCCAAGGAAGTGGAACTCAAGGAGTTCAGCTACATCGACAAGAATGTGATCATCATGAGCCGATCTGCAAAGGTTGGGCGGCGTGTCCACATCGCGCCTCGTGTGTTTGTCAGCGGCGGTGGGGAATTCGAAATCGAAGACTATGCCTGCATCGCAACCAATTCGAACATCATCACCTCTACGGAGGTGTTGAAAGATGGTACGCGTTGCTCTGGCCCGATGGTTAGCGCAGACCAACGAAATGTATTTCGAGGAAAGGTGTTGATACGGAAGGATGCGTTCATTGGTGCAAATGCAACTCTGTTGCCGGGCGTAACCGTCGAGCACGGGAGTGTCATTGGGGCCGGCGTCATTGTGGCCAAGGACACGGCGCCGTGGGGAATTTATGTAGGGGCGAAGACGTTGCAGTTGGGCGAGCGCCAGCCGGTCAAGTGGCCGGATAACTAGAAAGGAACAAAATGAAGGTTCTGGTCACCGGCACTGCCGGGTTCATTGGCTCGCATGTGGCGCAGGTGCTGCTGGCGCGTGGGGATGAGGTCATTGGGTTCGATAACCTCAACGACTACTACGACGTCAGCCTCAAGCAGGCGCGGCTGGCGCGGCTGCTGAACCGGCCGGGCTATGTCCACGTCACCGCCGACCTGGCCGACCGGGCCGCGATGGAGCAGGCATTTGCCACGCACCGGCCGCAACGGGTGGTGAACTTGGCCGCGCAGGCGGGGGTACGTTATGCGGCCGAGAACCCGCACGTGTACGTCAGCAGCAATGTCACGGGCTTCCTGCACATGCTGGAGGGTTGTCGGAATCACGACATCGAACATCTAGTGTATGCCTCCACCAGTTCGGTCTATGGCGCGAATCGGGCGATGCCGTTTTCCGAACACGCCGCCACCGAGCATCCGCTGACCCTGTACGCGGCCACCAAGAAAGCCAACGAGATGATGGCGCACAGCTATGCCCATCTGTACGGCATTCCGTGCACGGGGCTGCGCTTTTTCACTGTGTACGGGCCGTGGGGGCGGCCGGACATGGCGCTGTTCCTGTTCACCAAGGCGATTCTGGAAGGCAAGCCGATCCGCGTGTTCAACCATGGTCACCACAAGCGCAGCTTCACCTATGTCGATGACATCGTGGAAGGCGTGGTGCGGACGCTGGATCGCGTGCCGGGCAAGGATCCGGACTGGTCCGGCGAGAGGCCCGATCCGGCGACCAGTGGCGTGGCGCCATATCGCCTGTACAACATCGGCAATGAGCAGCCTGTGGAACTGCTGCGCTACATCGAAGTGCTGGAGGATTGCCTGGGCAGGAAGGCGCAGATGGAGATGCTGCCCCTGCAGCCAGGCGACGTGCCAGATACGGAGGCCGACGTGTCCGACCTTATCGCCAATGTCGGCTATCGCCCGGTCGTCCCGGTGGAGGAAGGCGTGGCGAACTTCGTGCGCTGGTATCGGGACTATTACCGTGTCTGAGTGCGAAGCTCTTGCAGGGGCCGCCACCATGGATGAAGCCCCGGTCCGGGCCCGCGTTCATTCTTGTCAGAGGCAGAGCTGCCATCCTCCGGGTGCAGAACCGTAGAATCCGACCGACTAGGCATTGAGGCGACAGGATGTTGCACAAGTTCCTCGGTTTCGACCCGACACTGACCTTGCTGACCTTCGTGGTCACTGCGGGCGTGCTGTGGCTGGTCCAACCCATGGCGTATCGGTTCGGGCTGCTGGATTGTCCCGCCGGGCGCAAGGACCACGCGGAGCCGACGCCGGTGACCGGCGGGCTGGCGATCTTCGTGGGTTGCGCGGTCGTCTTCCTGTGGGGGCGATCGAGCAGCCATGCGCTGCATTCCTTCCTCGCCGCCGCGTCCTTGCTGGTGGCGACGGGGATCTACGACGATCTGTACGACCTGCGCTGGTACTGGCGCATCCTGATCCAGACGGCAGCCTCGCTGCTGATGATCTATTGGGGCGGCGTGCGGGTGGAGCAGATCGGGCCGGTGTTCGGGCTGGGCGAGTTCTCGCTGGGGTGGCTGTCGGTGCCGTTCACCGTGTTCGCCACTATCGGCGTCATCAATGCGATGAACATGATCGACGGTGTCGACGGGCTGTGTGGCCTGCTAGGGCTGGCGGCGCTGGTGATGCTCTCGGCGGCCGCGATCTATGCGGGCAATGAGGTGTTGGCCGGGCGCCTGTCGGTGTTGTGCGGCGCGCTGGCGGGGTTCCTGATCTGGAACATGCGTCTGCCCTGGCGGCCGCGTGCGAAGGTGTTCCTGGGTAATGCGGGCAGCGCCCTGCTGGGATTGGTGATCGCCTGGGTGAGCTTCCGCCTGACCCAGAACAAGGGACACCCCGTGAACCCGGTGCTGGCGCTGTGGTTGCTGCCGGTGCCGGTGATGGATTGCCTGGTGCTGATCGTGCGGCGGCTGCAGGAGGGACGCTCGCCGTTCTCGGCGGGACGCGATCACATCCACCACATCATGCAGGATGCCGGCTTCGGGCCGACCCGCGTCGCGCTGTGGTTGACCGGGTTCAGCCTGCTCTGCGGGCTGCTGGTGGGGCAGGCGATGCGCATGGACATCCCCAATCCGTTGTTGCTCGCCGTGTTCGTCGCGCTATGCGGGGGCTGGTATCTGCTGACCAGCAAGCGCGAACGCGCGGTGGCGTTCTTCCGCCGGCTGCGCCATGCGCCTCCTCCGGTGGTGGACAAGGACGCGGTGCGGGAAATCGATTGAATTCCGCGCGAGTGCGCCCGGTGCCGCTCAGCTGCGTTTGCCGGATAGCCAATCCGCCGCGCCCCGGCCGGCCAGCAGACCGCTGGCGAAGCAGGCAGTGAGCAGATAGCCGCCGGTCGGGGCTTCCCAGTCCAGCATTTCGCCGGCGCAGAAGACGCCGGGCAGGTCGTGCAGCATCAGTGCGTCGTCCAGTGCTTCCAGCCTGACGCCGCCGGCGCTGGAGATGGTTTCCGCCAGCGGGCGCGGGCGCAGCAGGCGCAGCGGCAGGCGTTTGATCGTCGTGGCGATGGCGGCCATGTCCTGTAACGCGGTCTTGTCCATCGTCTCGAATACCAGCGCGGTCTTCGCGCCGTCCAATCCGGCGTGGCGGCGCAGGTGTTCGCCCAGGCTGCGGCTGCCGCGCGGTTTTTGCAGGTCGGCGTGCAGGCGCTGCTGGTCACGGCCCGGCGCCAGGTCGAGGTGCAGATGCGCTTCGCCGTCGCGGGCGATGGCATCGCGCAGGTCGGCGGCGATGGCGTAGATCAGGCTGCCCTCGATGCCGGTTTCGGTCAGCACGCATTCGCCTTGCCGCGCATGCTCGCGGCCGTGCGCATCGCGCCAGTGCGCGACCACCGGTTTCAGCGGCGCGCCGGCATGCTTGCCGGCGAGATGCGGGCTCCAGCCGATGTCGAAGCCGCAGTTGGCCGGGGCCAGCGGTGCAATGTCAACGCCGCGTTGCGCCAGCGCTTCCGTCCAGGCGCCATCGGATCCGAGCTGCGGCCAGCTGCCGCCGCCCAGTGCCAGCACCACCGCGTCGGCCGCGAAGATGGTCTCGCCTTCGGGCGTGGAAAAGCGCAGCGCACCCGCATCATCCCAGCCCAGCCAGCGGTGCTGGACGTGGAAGTGCACGCCGGCGTCCTTCAGCCGCCGCACCCAGCCGCGCAGCAGCGGTGCGGCCTTGCGGTCCAGCGGGAACACCCGGCCGGAACTGCCCACGTAGGTGTCGACGCCGAAGCCGCGCGCCCACGCGCGCAGGGCGTCGGCATCGAACGCGTCCAGCCAGCGTCCGACCTCGCCTGCACGCTCGCGGTAGCGCGCATCGAACGCGGGTCGCGCTTCGGAATGGGTGAGATTGAGCCCTCCCTTGCCGGCGATCAGGAACTTGCGGCCCACCGAGCCCTTCGCCTCGAACAGGTGCACCTCGATCCCGGCCGCGCGCGCGGTTTCGGTGGCCATCAGGCCGGCGGGGCCGCCGCCGATCACGGCGAGGCGAGAGGGATGCGTCGTGCTCATCCCGCACATGATTCCACGGGCGCCGCCGTCGGGCGACTAGAATGCGCGGTTCGTGGATGCGTCTCGCCGGATTTTCCCATGATCCTCAACATTGCCGCCTATCTGTTCGTGCCCATCGAGGATGCCAATGCGCTTGCCCAGCGCCTGCGCGAACGCGCCGAGGCGGACGGCCTGCGCGGCACCATGCTGGTGACGCCGGAAGGATTGAACCTGTTCCTGGCCGCCGGCGAAGCGCCGCTGCGCGCTTTCCTGACATGGCTGCGCGAAGACCCGCGCTTCGCGGCGCTGCATGCGAAGGAAAGTTGGAGCGAGGCGATGCCGTTCGCGCGGCTGAAGGTCAAGCGCAAGGCGGAGATCATCACCTTCCGCCGCGAACAGGCCTCGCCGCTGAAGGCGGGCGAGCGCGCGCCGATGGTGGCGCCGAAGACGCTGGCGCGCTGGATCGAGCAGGGCCATGACGATGCCGGCAGGCGGCTGGTGCTGCTGGATACGCGCAACCGGCAGGAGATCGCCTACGGCACCTTCGCGGGTGCGCTGACTCTGCCCATCGACCGGTTCACCGACCTGCCCGCCGCGCTGGCGCCGTATCGCGAGTCGCTGCGCGACGCCACCGTGGTCAGCTTCTGCACCGGCGGCATCCGCTGCGAGAAGGCGGCGCTGTGGCTGCGCGAGGACGGCATGGACAACGTGCTGCAACTGGACGACGGCATCCTCGGCTATTTCGAGGCGGTCGGCGGCATGGGTTACGACGGCGGCTGCTTCGTGTTCGACGAACGGGTAGCGCTGGATTCGCGATTGCAGCCGATGGCCGATGGCGATGCGGCCGGGCAGATCGGCGCATGAGCTGGATCGGAATCCTGCTTCTGGTCGTGGCGATCTATGCCGCGATCAAGGTGGTGGGCGCCTTGCTCAAGATTGCGCTGTGGGTCGCCATCCTCGGGTTCGCGTGGTGGTACTTCGGACCGATGATCGGCGTTCCGTTTCCATTCTGAGGCCGGCTCAGCTGCCAAGCGCGGATCCCGCCGCCTGCCCGCTGGCCCACGCCCACTGGAAGTTATAGCCGCCCAGCCAGCCGGTGACATCCACCACTTCGCCGATGAAATACAGGCCGGGGACGCGCTTGGACATCATCGTGCTGGATGACAGTCCATCGGTGTCCACGCCGCCCAGCGTGACCTCCGCTGTGCGGTAGCCCTCGGTGCCGCTGGCGATCAGCGGCCAATTGCCCAGCAGCTCGGCGATGGCGCGCAGTTCCGGCGCGTTGTACTGGCGCAGTGGTTTGTTGGCGAGCCAGTGCTCGCACAGGCGCTGGGCGAAGCGCTTGGGCAACACTTCGCCCAGCAGGGTTTTCAGTTCCGCGTCGCGGCGGTGTTGCTGCCAGTCGTGCAGCAGTGCGTCGAGGTCGGTGCCGGGCAGCAGGTTCAAGCGCAGGTCGTCGCCCGGCTGCCAGTACGAGCTGATCTGCAGGATCGCCGGGCCGCTGATGCCGCGATGGGTGACGAGCAGGAAGTTCTTGAACGCGACGCCGTTGCAGCGCGCTTCCACCGGCAGCGAGACGCCGGCCAGGTCGTGCAGGCGCTCGGCGTGCTTGCCGGTGAGCGTCAGCGGCACCAGGCCGGCGCGGGTGGGCAGCACGTCGTGACCGAACTGCTTCGCAAGCTGGTAGCCGAAGCCGCTTGCGCCCATGCTCGGGATCGACAGTCCGCCGCTGGCGACGACCAGCGACGACGCGGCGAACGCACCCTGCGAAGTGCGCAGGCGGAAGCCGCCGTCATCGGCCTGCCGCACGTCCTCGACGCTGCAATGCGTGCGGATTTCGACGCCGGCCGCTTCGCATTCGGCCAGCAGCATCGCCACGATCTGCTTGCTGGACTCGTCGCAGAACAGTTGCCCGAGTTCCTTCTCGTGGTAGGCGATGCCGTGCCGCTCCACCAACTCGATGAAATGCCACGGCGTGTAGCGCGCCAGCGCCGATTTGCAGAAGTGCGGGTTGGCGGAAAGGTAGTTGGCCGGCGTGGTGCCGGTATTGGTGAAATTGCAGCGCCCGCCGCCGGACATCAGGATCTTCTTGCCGACCTTGTTGGCATGGTCGACGACCAGCACGCGCAGGCCGCGTTGTCCGGCGACGATGGCGCACATCAGCCCGGCCGCGCCGGCGCCGATCACGATGGCGTCGAACCGTTCGCTCACGTCCACTCGCGCGAGGGCAGGGTGTGGCGGCGCTGCGGGCGGCCGACCAGATCGAGGAAGTTGTTGAACACCGCATCGGCCTGCGCCTGCATGCCGGCGATGTGGCGCCGGGTGTCGGCGCGGATGCGTGCGTCGTCCTGCGTGCCGGACAGCTGTTCCAGTTCGCGCCGGTAGGCGGGATTCGCCAGCCAGCGTTCGATCAAGGGCTGATCCATTTCCAGATGGAACTGGAAGCCGTAGGCGTTGTCGCCCCAGCGGAACGCCTGCTGCTCGCAGGTGTCGCTGCGGGCAAGATGGGTAGCGGTGGCCGGCACCTCGAAATGGCAGCCGTGCCACTGGAACACCGGCGCGCTGTCGCCGAGCGGCGACAGCACGGTATCGCTGTGGCCGGCATCGGTGGCGTGCAGGGGATACCAGCCGATCTCCGGCGTGTGGTGGCGCTTCACCGGCGCGCCCAGCGCATGCGCGAGCAGTTGCGCGCCGAGGCAGATGCCCAGCACCGGGCGGCCCAGCTCCAGCATGCGTTCGATGGCGGCCAGTTCGGTGCGCAGGTGCGGGCGCTGCGCCTGGTCTTCCACGTTCATCGGCCCGCCCAGCACCACCAGCCCCTTGTAGCGCTCCACGTCGGGCTGCGCGTCCGGGTTGCGCTCGAAGTTGACGAAGCGGATGCGGTGGCCGCGCTGGCGGATCAGCGGGTCCAGCGTGCCGAGCGGTTCGGCGGCCACGTGCTGGAAGACGAGGAGGCGGGACATCGGGAAACTATGCCAAAGACCGGCGGATGGCGGCCAATCGCTGGCAACCATATCGGCATGCCAGTGCTTTTCCTTCTCCCCGCATAGTGCGGAGAAGGTGCCCGCAGGACGGATGAGGGGCGGGCGGTTCGCGCGAAAAGCGCCCCTCACCCGCCTGCGGCACCCTCTCCCCATCTGCGATGGGGAGAGGGAACGGCATATGGCTTAGCGCGGGCCGCGCGGCTTGAACCCGCCGGGCTTGGGCGCGCCCTTGAATCCGCCCGGCTTGCGCGGGCCGCCTCCCGGGCGATCGCCGCGCGGCGGGCCGAAGCTGCGCTTGCGCTTCGGCGCGTCCTGGTCCTCGGCCGTCGCCAGCCGCATGTGCAGCGGTCGGCTGGCCACGCGCACGCCCTGCATGTGCTGCAGCAGTTCCGGCGGCATGCCTTCGGGAAGATCGACCAGGGTGTAGTCGTCGCGGATGTCGATGCGGCCGATGAAACGGCTTTCCAGGTCGGCCTCGTTGGCGATCGCGCCGACGATGTTGCCCGGCTGCACGCCGTGCTGGTAGCCGACCTCGATGCGGTAGGTCTTCATGCCGACTTCCGGCGCGCCGTGCTCGCGCGGCATGCGTTCGCGCGGTTCGCGCTGCGGGCGCTCCGTGCGTTCGCGCTGCGGCTTGTCCTCGCGCGGCTGGAAGGTGCGCTCCGGCACGACGGGCTTGGGCAGCAGCAGCGGCGTCTTGCCCTGCACCAGTCGAGCCAGCGCGGCGGCGATCTCCACCGCCGGCACGTTCTTCTCCTGCTCGTAGCGTTCCACCAAGTCGCGGAACACCGACAGGTCGTCGCCGGCCAGCACGCCGTCGATCTTTTCGAGGAACTTGGCGACGCGGCGCTCGTTCACCGCGTCCACGCTCGGCAGGTTCATCTGCTCGATCTTCTGCCGGGTGGCGCGCTCGATCGCGCCCAGCATGCCGCGCTCGCGCGGGGCCACGAACAGGATCGCCTCGCCGCTGCGCCCGGCGCGGCCGGTGCGGCCGATGCGGTGGACGTAGCTTTCGGTGTCGTAGGGAATGTCGTAGTTCAGCACGTGGCTGATCCGCTCCACGTCCAGCCCGCGCGCGGCCACATCGGTGGCGACCAGCACGTCGATCTGGCCGTCCTTGAGCTTCTGGATCGTGCGCTCGCGGGTCTTCTGCTCGACGTCGCCGTTGATCGCCGCCGCCGCGAAGCCGCGCGCGGCCAGCTTCTCCGCCAGTTCCTCGGTGCCCATCTTGGTGCGGGCGAAGATGATCATCGCCTCGAACGGCTCGGCCTCCATGATCCGGGTCAGCGCGTCCAGCTTGTTGATCCCGCTGACCATCCAGAAGCGCTGGCGGATGCTGGCGGCTGTGGTGGTCTGCGCCTTGATCGCGATCTCGACCGGATCCTTCAGGTAGGTCTGGGCGATGCGCTTGATCTGCGCCGGCATCGTCGCCGAGAACAGCGCGACCTGGCGCGTCTCCGGGGTCTTCTTCAACACCGCCTCGACGTCGTCGATGAAGCCCATCCGCAGCATTTCGTCGGCTTCGTCCAGCACCAGCATGCGCAGCTCGGACAGGTCGAGCGTGCCGCGCTCCAGGTGGTCGATGACGCGGCCGGGCGTGCCGACCACGACGTGCACGCCGCGCTTGAGCGCGTGCAGCTGCGGGCCGTAGCCCTGGCCGCCGTAGATCGGCAGGATCTGGAAGCCGGGGATGTGGTGGGCGTACTTCTGGAACGCCTCGGCGACCTGGATCGCCAGCTCGCGGGTCGGCGCCAGCACCAGCACCTGCGGCTTGCCGGGTGCCGCGTCCAGCCGCGCCAGCGCGGGCAGGGCGAAGGCGGCGGTCTTGCCGGTGCCGGTCTGGGCCTGGCCCAGCACGTCGCGCCCGGCCAGCAGCGGCGGAATGGTGGCGGCCTGGATCGGCGAGGGCGACTCGTAGCCGACCTCGCGCAGCGCGGCCAGCAGGGTCTCGGGCAGGCCGAGGTCGGAGAACAGGGGAGGTGTGGTATCGGCGCTCATGGTGCCTTTGGGCGGAATCGCCGAAGGAGACAGGACCGCATAGTGTACGCGCCGGCCGTGGAGCAGGCGTTCAAGTCCAGTGCCGATGGTGGGGGCCGATACAGGAATCCGCGATTCGCCCGGGTATTTGCCGCATCGCGATGCGAACGATTCTCGGCAACCCCGCGAATGCGGGAAATGGCGCGCGTTTCGCATGATTTCGACGCCGCAAGGTCTGGCCGCCGTCATGCCGCGGCGGTTAGAATGCGCGGCTACTAGCGAGCGGCCATCGCGGCCGGCAAGCCCACCAACGAGAAGAGGCAAGCGTGCTGGCCGAATACCTGCCCACCCTGCTGTTTTTGATCGTCGCCACCGGGATCGGCATCGCCCTGATCATCGTCGGCAACGTCCTCGGCCCCAAGCGGCCGTCCGGCGAAAAGCTCTCGCCCTACGAATGCGGCTTCGGCGCGTTCGAGAACGCGCGCATGCCGTTCGACGTGCGCTACTACTTGGTCGCGATCCTGTTCATCGTGTTCGACCTGGAAATCGCCTTCGTCTTCCCGTGGGCCGTGGTGTTCCGCGAGCTCGGGGTGTTCGGCCTGATCGAGATGGGCGTGTTCCTCACGCTGCTGGTGATCGGCTTCGTGTACGTGTGGAAGCGCGGCGCGCTGGAGTGGGAATGAGCAATATCGTCCAATCAGTATTGGAAGCCGCCAGCAATCCGCTGCCGGAAGGGCGGCTGGACGACATCCTGCGTCCGGATGGCGACAATCCGCTGCTGCAGAACGGCTTCGTCACCACCAGCCTCGATGCGCTGTGGAACTGGGCGCGCACCGGCTCGATGTGGCCGATGACCTTCGGCCTGGCCTGCTGCGCGGTGGAGATGATGCACGCCGGCGCGGCGCGCCTCGACCTCGACCGCTACGGCGTGGTGTTCCGCCCGTCGCCGCGCCAGTCCGACGTGATGATCGTGGCCGGCACGCTGGTCAACAAGATGGCCCCGGCGCTGCGCAAGGTCTACGACCAGATGCCCGACCCGAAGTGGGTGATCTCGATGGGCAGCTGCGCCAACGGCGGCGGCTACTACCACTATTCGTATTCGGTGGTGCGCGGCTGCGACCGCGTGGTACCGGTGGACGTCTACGTGCCGGGCTGCCCGCCGACCGCCGAGGCGCTTGTGTACGGCATCCTGCAGTTGCAGAAGAAGATCCGCCGGATGGAGCAGAACCCGTTCTCGCGGACGCCCAAGCCGGAGGGCGCGCGCGCATGAGCACGACGCTGGCCAACGAACTGACCGCCCGCTTCGGCGAAGCCGCCGTGCAGGTGGCGCAGCCGCGCGGCGAAGTCACGCTGGAAGTGCCGGCCGCCGACTGGCTGGCCGCCTGCACCGCGCTGCGCGACGAATTCGGCTTCGACACTTTCGTCGACCTGTGCGGGGTGGACTACCTCGGCTTCGGCGACGACGAGTGGGACACCGACGGCGTGTCCGCCGAAGGCTTCAGCCGCGGCGTGGAAGGGCAGGGCCCGGGCCGCTTCGCCTGGGGCCAGCAGCCCAGCCACCAAGTGAGCGAGCCGGTGTCGATCGACGCCGACGCGCGCCCCAGCCGCCGCTTCGGCGCGGTGCTGCACCTGCTGTCGCTCGCCCGCAACCTGCGCCTGCGCGTGCGCTGCTTCGCGCCGGACGAGGGCCTTCCGGTGGTGCCGTCCGTCACCGGCCTGTGGCCGGGCGCCAACTGGTTCGAGCGCGAGGCGTTCGACCTGTTCGGCATTATCTTCGACGGCCACCCCGACCTGCGCCGCATCCTCACCGACTACGGCTTCGTCGGCCATCCGTTCCGCAAGGACTTCCCGCTGATCGGCAACGTCGAAGTGCGCTACGACGAGGAGAAGAAGCGCGTGGTGTACGAGCCCGTCACCAGCGTCGAGCCGCGCGTGGGCGTGGCCCGCGTGATCCGCGACGACGCCGGTCTGGCCACCGCGCAGGCCGAACGCAGCAGCCGCATCCTGGAGCGGGAGGCACGCCGATGAACGCCCATGCCACGCCCAGCAGCGAAGCGTTCGCCAGCAACCCGGCGGAAGCGACGCAGGAAATCCGCAACTACACGCTGAACTTCGGCCCGCAGCATCCGGCCGCGCACGGCGTGCTGCGCCTGATCCTGGAAATGGACGGCGAAGTGGTGCGCCGCTGCGATCCGCACATCGGCCTGCTGCATCGCGGCACCGAGAAGCTGGCGGAATCCAAGCCGTTCAACCAGTCGATCGGCTACATGGATCGCCTGGACTACGTTTCGATGATGTGCAACGAGCACGCCTACGTGCGCGCCATCGAAACGCTGATGGGGATCGAAGCACCGGAACGCGCGCAGTGGATCCGCACGATGTTCGACGAGATCACCCGCATCCTGAACCACCTGATGTGGGTCGGCTCCAACGGCCTCGACCTCGGCGCGATGGCCATCTTCCTGTACGCCTTCCGCGAGCGCGAAGAGCTGATGGACTGCTACGAAGCGGTCAGCGGCGCGCGCATGCACGCGGCCTACTACCGTCCCGGCGGCGTCTATCGCGATCTGCCCGAGCAGATGCCGAAGTACAAGGAATCGCCGTGGCGCAAGGGCGGCAAGCTCAAGCGCTTCAATGAATGGCGCGAAGGCTCGCTGCTGGACTACCTGGAGCACTTCACCCAGGACTTCCCGGCGCGGATGGACGAGTACGAAACGCTGCTCACCGACAACCGCATCTGGAAGCAGCGCACCGTCGGCATCGGCGTCGTCACGCCGGAACAAGCCAAGGGCTGGGGCATGAGCGGCCCGATGCTGCGCGGCTCCGGCATCGCCTGGGATCTGCGCAAGAAGCAGCCCTACGCCAAGTACGCGGAGGTCGATTTCGACATCCCGGTCGGCGTCAACGGCGACTGTTACGACCGCTATCTGGTGCGCATGGCGGAAATGCGCGAGTCCAACCGCATCATCGCCCAGTGCGTGAAATGGCTGAAGGCCAACCCGGGCCCGGTGATGCTGGACAACTACAAGGTGTCCCCGCCGTCGCGCGCGGACATGAAGCAGAGCATGGAAGCGCTGATCCACCACTTCAAGCTGTTCTCCGAAGGCTACTGCGTGCCCGCCGGGGAAACCTACGCGGCGGTGGAAGCGCCCAAGGGCGAGTTCGGCTGCTACCTGGTGAGCGACGGGGCCAACAAGCCGTTCCGCGTGCACCTGCGCGCGCCGGGCTTTGCCCATCTGTCGTCGATGGACGAGATCACGAAGGGGCACATGCTGTCCGACGTGGTGGCGATGATCGGCACCTACGACATCGTGTTTGGTGAGGTTGACCGATGAAAGCGACCGGCAATTTCGAAGCCTGCCGCAACGTGGATCCGCTGGTGGCGTTGAGCGATGCGACGCGCGCGCACATTGATCACTGGCTGACCAAGTTCCCGCCGGAGCGCAAGCGTTCCGCCGTGCTGCAAGGGCTGTTCGCGGCGCAGGAACAGAACGGCGGCTGGCTGACCGACGAACTGATCGCGGCGGTGGCGAAGTACCTCGACCTGCCGCCGGTGTGGGCCTACGAGGTCGCCAGCTTCTACTCGATGTTCGAGACCAAGAAGGTGGGCCGCAACAACGTGGCGTTCTGCACCAACATCAGCTGCTGGCTCAACGGCGCGGAAGACCTGGTCGCGCATGCGGAGAAGAAGCTGGGCTGCAAGCTGGGCGAGACCAGCGCCGACGGCCGCATCTACCTCAAGCGCGAGGAAGAGTGCGTGGCCGCCTGCTGCGGCGCGCCGGTGGTCGTCATCAACGGGCATTACCACGAGAAGCTCGACGCCGCGCAGGTGGACGAGCTGCTGGACGGGCTGAAGTAATGGGCGGACATTCCCACTATTCCGAAGGCTACGGCCCCGTCGGCCCCGCGCCGAAGGAGCACCAAGCCGTCTACACCACGCTGCATTTCGACAAGCCGTGGTCGTACGAGAACTACCTCAAGACCGGCGGCTACCAGGCGCTGCGCAAGGTGCTGACCGAGAAGATTCCGCCGGCCGACATCATCGAGATGGTCAAGGCCTCGGGTTTGCGCGGTCGCGGCGGCGCGGGCTTCCCGACCGGCTTGAAGTGGAGCTTCATGCCCAAGCACGACGGCGAAAAATACATCCTGTGCAACTCGGACGAATCCGAGCCGGGTACCTGCAAAGACCGCGACATTCTTCGCTACAACCCGCATGCGGTGCTGGAAGGGCTGGCGATCGCCTGCTACGCCACCAACACCAAGGCGGCCTACAACTACATGCGCGGCGAGTTCCACCACGAGCCGTTCGAGCACATCGAGGAAGCGCTGGCCGAAGCCTACAAGCACGGCTGGCTGGGCAAGGACATCCTCGGCAGCGGCATCGACATCGACATCTACAACGCGCTGGGCGCGGGGGCCTACATCTGCGGCGAGGAAACCGCGCTGATGGAGTCGCTGGAAGGCAAGAAGGGCCAGCCGCGCTACAAGCCGCCGTTCCCGGCCAACTTCGGCCTGTACGGCAAGCCGACCACCATCAACAACACCGAGACCTATGCCTCGGTGCCGGCGATCGTGCGCAACGGGCCGGAATGGTTCATGGCGCTGGGCAAGCCGAACAACGGCGGCTGCAAGATTTTTTCGGTCAGCGGCCATGTTGCCAAGCCGGGCAACCATGAAATCCGCCTCGGCACGCCGTTCTCCGAACTGCTGGAGCTGTGCGGCGGCATCCGCCCCGGCCACCGCATCAAGGCGGTGATTCCGGGCGGTTCGTCGATGCCGGTGCTGCCGGGCGAGACGATGATGCAGCTCACGATGGACTACGACGCCATCCAGAAGGCTGGTTCCGGCCTCGGTTCCGGCGCGGTCGTCGTCATGGACGAAACCACCTGCATGGTGCGCGCCTGCCAGCGCATCGCGCGCTTCTACAAGGCCGAAAGCTGCGGCCAGTGCACGCCCTGCCGCGAAGGCACCGGCTGGATGTACCGCATGCTGACCCGCATCGCCAATTTCGAGGCGACGCTGGACGATTTGCAGATGCTGCGCGCCGCCGCCGGCCAGATCGAAGGCCACACCATCTGCGCCTTCGGCGAAGCCGCCGCATGGCCGGTGCAGGGCTTCCTGCGCCACTTCTGGCACGAATTCGAATACGCCATCGTGAACAAGCGCTTCTACGTCGACGACGAGCGCGCCGGCACGCTGGTCAAGACTGAGAAGGTGGCCGCATGAGCGCGCAGCCGGTCAACCCGAACCTGCCGCCCGACCACGTCACCGTTTTCATCGACGGCGTCGAGATGGCGGTGCCGAAAGGCTCGATGATCATCCAGGCCGCCGACAAGGCCGGCATCCCGATCCCACGCTTCTGCTACCACGAGAAGCTGCCGATCGCCGCCAACTGCCGCATGTGCCTGGTGGATACCGAGGTCGGCGGCCGCGCCGCGCCGAAGCCGTCGCCGGCCTGCGCCACGCCGGTGATGGACGGCCTCAAGGTGTTCACCCGCAACGACAAGGCGCTGAAGGCCCAGCGCAACGTGATGGAGTTCCTGCTCATCAACCACCCGCTGGACTGCCCGGTCTGCGACCAGGGCGGCGAGTGCGAGTTGCAGGATCTGTCGCTGGGCTATGGCCGTTCGGTCAACCGCTTCGTCGAGCGCAAGCGCGTGGTGGCCGACGAGGACATGGGGCCGCTGGTCGCCACCGAGATGACCCGCTGCATCCAGTGCACGCGCTGCATCCGCTTCACCGCGGAGATCGCCGGCACCTACGAGCTGGGCGGCATGTACCGCGGCGAGAACCTGCAGATCGGCACCTTCGACGGCAAGCCGCTGACCACCGAACTGTCCGGCAACGTCATCGACGTCTGCCCGGTGGGCGCGCTGACCAACAAGGTGTTCCAGTTCAAGGCGCGCCCGTGGGAGCTGACCGCGCGGCCGTCGATCGGCTACCACGACGCGCTGGGCAGCAACCTGTTCCACCACGTCCGCCGCGGCGACATCCTGCGCAGCGTGCCGCGCGACAACGAGGCGGTGAACGAGTGCTGGCTGTCCGACCGCGACCGCTACGCGCATGAAGGCCTGTCCGCCGACGACCGCGCCGTCGCGCCGCTGATCCGCGACGGCGAAGGTTTCCGCGAGGCGTCCTGGGAAGAAGCGCTGGCGAAGGCCGCGCAGATCCTGCGCGACAACGCCGGCGACGCGCTCGGCGTGCTGGCGCACCCGGCCACCTCGAACGAGGAGGGTGCGCTGCTGGCGCGCCTGGCCGAAGGCCTGGGCAGCGGCAACATCGACCACCGCATCGGCCAGCTCGACCTGGCCGACGGCGCGCACGCGCAGGCGTTCGCGATGCCGGTTGCCGACATCGAGCAGGCGGACGCCATCGTCATCGTCGGCTCCAACCTGCGCCACGAAGTGCCGCTGCTGCACCAGCGCGTGCGCAAGGCGGCCAAGCGCGGCGCCAAGGTGCACGTGGTCAATCCGGTCGATTTCGACTTCACCTTCGCCATCGCGTCCAGGCACGTCGTCGCGCCGTCGCAGTTGGCTGATGCCATCGCCAAGGTCGATCTGGGCGATGCCGCCAACGTCGCGGTGATCGTCGGCGGCGTGGCCGAGAACGGCCCGCATGCCGCTGCCGTCCGCAAGGCCGCCGCCGACTTCGCCGCCGCGAAGAACGCGAAGCTGTGCCGCATCCCGCAGGGTGCGAACGCGCTGGGCCTGTCGCGCCAAGGCGTGTTGCCGGCCGCGCGCGACGCGCAGGCGATGCTGCGCGAGCCGCGCAAGGCCTACGTGATCTACGGCATCGAGCCGGGCCTCGATTTCGCCGACCAGCGCACCGCGCTGACGGCGCTGGGCGCGGCGCAGGTAGTGGCGTTCAGCCAGTTCGCCTGCCAGTCCACCCGCCGCGTGGCCGACGTGATCCTGCCGATCGGCGCGCTGCCGGAAGTCGAGGCCACGCTGACCAACCTCGACGGCATTGCCCAGGCGACCGCCGCCGCCGGCAAGCTGCCGGGCCAGGCGCATTCCGGCTGGCGCGTGCTGCGCGCGCTGGGCGGCGACCTCGCGCTGCCCGGTTTCGAGTTCACCGATCTGGACGGCCTGCGCGCCGGCCTCGCGCCGAAGACGGTGCAGGTGGCGAAGGGCGGGGCGGTTGCGCCGGTGTCGGGCAATGGCCTCGAAGTCGCCGCCTCGCAGGCGATCTATCGCGTCGATGCGGTGATCCGCCGCTGCGGCGCGCTGCAATCGCATCCGCTCAACGCCGGCCCGCATGCGTCGCTGAATCCCGCCGACGCTGCTGCCGCCGGAATCGGCGAAGGCGCGATGGCGAAGCTCACTACCGCCAACGGCACCGCCACCTTGCAGGTGCTGCTCGACGCGCGCGTTGCCCAAGGCAGCGTCTGGATCGAATCCGGCTACGGCGCGACCGCGCCGCTTGTGGCTGCAAGTTCGCTGGAGGTCGCCCGCGCATGAGCATCGCCATCAACGCCCTGCTGGACAATCCCCTGATGCAATACGCCATCGACCCGCTGCGCGAGGCCCTGCTGTCGCTCGGCACGCTGGGCATGCTGGTCTGGATCGTCTTGAAGATCCTCGCCATCGCCGTGCCGGTCATCGTCGCCGTCGCGTTCTACGTGGTCTGGGAGCGCAAGCTGATCGGCTGGATGCACGTCCGCCACGGGCCGATGTACGTCGGCTGGGGCATCCTTCAGGCCTTCGCCGACGTGTTCAAGCTGCTGTTCAAGGAAGTGGTGCAGCCCAGCGTGGCGCAGCCCGTGCTGTACCGCCTCGCGCCGCTGCTGGTGCTGGTGCCGGCGTTCGCCGCGTGGGCGGTGGTGCCGTTCGACGCGCAGGTGGTGCTGTCCAACGCCAACGCCGGCCTGCTATACCTGCTGGCGATGACCTCGCTGGGCATCTACGGCGTGATCATCGCCGGCTGGGCCTCGAACTCGAAATACGCCTTCCTCGGCGCGATGCGCGCCTCGGCGCAGATGATCAGCTACGAGATCGCGATGGGCTTCTCGCTGGTCGGCGTGCTGATCGCCGCCGGCAGCCTGAACCTGACCGACATCGTGATGGCGCAGTCCGGCAAGGGCTTCCTCGGCTGGTTCTGGATCCCGCTGGCGCCGCTGTTCGTGGTGTATTTCGTGTCCGGCGTGGCCGAGACCAACCGCGCGCCGTTCGACGTGGTGGAGGGCGAATCGGAAATCGTCGCCGGCCACATGGTCGAATACTCCGGCTCGCAGTTCGCGCTGTTCTTCCTGGCCGAATACGCCAACATGATCCTGGTCAGCTTCCTGACCGCGATCTTCTTCCTCGGCGGCTGGCTCAGCCCGTTCGGCGGCTGGGGCATCCCGCTGCTGTCGGTGGACGGCTGGTGGTGGCTGCTGGTCAAGGTGTTTTTCTTCGCCACCTGCTTCCTGTGGTTCCGCGCCACCTTCCCGCGCTACCGCTACGACCAGATCATGCGGCTGGGCTGGAAGGTGTTCATCCCGATCACCATCGCCTGGATCTTCGTGACCGCGCTGCTGGTGTACTTCGGCGTGATCGGCGGTGGCGCAACCGGAGCGGCGGCATGAGCAAGCTGGTGTCCTACTTCAAGAGCCTGCTGCTGCTGGAACTCGCCAGCGGCATGTGGCTGACCCTGAAATACCTGTTCCGTCCCAAGTACACGCTGATGTACCCGATGGAGAAGACCCCGCAGTCGCCGCGCTTCCGCGGCGTGCACGCACTGCGCCGCTATGCCAACGGCGAGGAACGCTGCATCGCCTGCAAGCTGTGCGAGGCGGTGTGCCCGGCGCTGGCGATCACCATCGAGGCCGCGCCGCGCGCGGACGACGGCAGCCGCCGCACCACCCGCTACGAAATCGACCTGTTCAAGTGCATCTTCTGCGGCTTCTGCGAGGAGTCCTGCCCCACCGACTCCATCGTCGAGACGCACGTGCACGAATACCACTTCGACAAGCGCGGCCAGAACGTGCTGACCAAGCCGCAGCTGCTTGCGATCGGCGACCGGCTGGAGCCGGAAATCGCCGAGCGCCGCGCCGCCGACGCCCCGTACCGTTGAGGCAAGACCGAGCATGGACTTCGATTTCCAAACCCTTGCCTTCCTCGGCTTCGCGGCGGTCGCCGCGATCGCCGCGCTGGCCGCGATCACCGCGCGCAACCCCGTGTACGCGGTGCTGTGGCTGGTGCTGACCTTCTTCTCGGTGGCCTGCACCTGGATCGTGGGCGGCGTCGAGTTCCTCGGCATCGCGCTGGTGCTGGTCTACGTCGGCGCGGTGATGGTGCTGTTCCTGTTCGTGGTGATGATGCTGGACATGGAAAAGGCGCCGGCGCGCGAGGGCTACGTGCGCTACCTGCCGGTCGGGCTGATAGTGGCGGCGGTGATGCTGGTGCAGATGCTGGTGCTGATCGGCGTGCGCAGCGCGCTGCAGGCGCCGCTGGCCGACAACGCCGCGGTCGCGGCCGACGTGCCCAACACCACCTGGTTGGCGCATGCGCTGTTCACCGATTTCATGCTGCCGTTCGAAGTGGCGGCGGTGATCCTGACCGTGGCGGTGGTGGCGGCGGTGATGCTGACCCTGCGCCGCCGTCCGGGCGCGCGCCACCAGAACCCGTCCGAGCAGGTGCGTGCGCGCGCATCCGAGCGCGTGCGGATGGTGAAGATGCAGGCGGAAGTCCCGGCCGCGCCGGCGCAGCCGGAGGAGGGCGCGCAATGAACAACCTCGTGTCCGCCCTGACCCTGGGCCACTACCTCGCGCTGGGCGCGGTGCTGTTCTGCATCAGCGTCGCCGGCCTGTTCCTGAACCGCAAGAACGTGATCATGCTGCTGGTGTCGCTGGAGCTGATGCTGCTCTCGGTGAACATCAATTTCGTCGCCTTCTCGCGCTCGCTGGGCGACGCCGCCGGGCAGGTGTTCGTGTTCTTCATCCTGACCGTGGCCGCCGCCGAGGCCGCCATTGGCCTTGCGATCCTTGTCACCTTGTTCCGCAACCGCCGCACCATTGACGTGGCGGACATCGACAGTTTGAAGGGCTGACCTGATGGATTCGGCAATCCTCATCTCCAAGACCCAGCTCGTGCTGGTGGTGCTGCTGCCACTGATCGGCAGCATCCTTGCGGGCCTGTTCGGCCGCAAGATCGGCCGCGCCGGCGCGCACACCGTCACCATCCTCGGCGTCGCCACCAGCTGCGCGCTGTCGGCGCACGTGCTGTGGCAGCTGCTGCAAGGGGCCGCGCCGTTCAACGAGAACCTCTACACCTGGCTGCAGGTGGGCGACGTGTCGGTCAACGTCGGCTTCCTGGTGGACAAGCTGACCGCGATGATGATGGTGGTCGTCACCTTCGTCTCGCTGCTGGTGCACGTCTACACCATCGGCTACATGGCCGAGGACGACGGCTACCAGCGCTTCTTCAGCTACATCTCGCTGTTCACCTTCAGCATGCTGATGCTGGTGATGAGCAACAACTTCATGCAGCTGTTCTTCGGCTGGGAAGCGGTGGGCCTCGTCTCCTACCTGCTGATCGGCTTCTGGTACAAGAAGCCGACCGCCGTGTTCGCCAACCTCAAGGCGTTCATGGTCAACCGCGTCGGCGATTTCGGCTTCCTGCTGGGCATTTCCGGCGTGCTGCTGTGGATCGGCTCGCTCGACTACGGCACGGCCTTCGCCAATGCTGACGCCATCCGCGGCGCGACCGTGGAAATCCTGCCGGGCCATGCGTGGTCGATCGCCACGGTGATCTGCATCTGCCTGTTCATCGGTGCGATGGGCAAATCGGCGCAGGTGCCGCTGCACGTCTGGCTGCCGGATTCGATGGAAGGCCCGACCCCCATCTCGGCGCTGATCCACGCGGCGACGATGGTGACCGCCGGCATCTTCATGGTGGCGCGCATGTCGCCGCTGTTCGAGCTGTCGGAGACCGCGCTCAACTTCATCCTGTTCATCGGCGCGACCACCGCGTTCTGGACGGGCCTGATCGGCATGGTGCAGAACGACATCAAGCGCGTGGTCGCCTATTCCACGCTGTCGCAGCTCGGCTACATGACCGTGGCGCTGGGCGTGTCGGCGTACTCGGCGGCGGTGTACCACCTGATGACCCACGCCTTCTTCAAGGCGCTGCTGTTCCTCGGCGCGGGCTCGGTCATCATCGGCATGCACCACGAGCAGGACATGCGCAAGATGGGCGGCCTGCGCAAGTACATGCCGATCACGCATCTCACGATGTGGGTCGGCACGCTGGCGCTGGTCGGCACGCCGTTCTTCAGCGGCTTCTACTCGAAGGACACCATCATCGAGGCCGCCGCGCACCACGCTCACGAAACCGGCGGCTGGATCGCGCAGTACGCCAACTGGGCGGTGCTGCTGGGCGCGTTCGTCACCAGCTTCTACAGCTTCCGCCTGCTGTACCTGACCTTCTTCGGCAAGGAACGCTTCAAGGACGCGCACGGCCACGGCCATGACGCGCACCACGACGCGCATCATCACGATGCGCACCACGACGACCACGGCCATCACGGCCATCACGGCCATCACGGCCATCACGGCCATCACGGCCATCACGGCCATCACGGCCATCACGGCCATCACGGCGCGCACGAGCCGCACGAATCGCCGTGGGTGGTCACGCTGCCGCTGGTGCTGCTGGCGATCCCGTCGGTGCTGGTCGGCTTCTTCACCGTCGGCCCGATGCTGTTCGGCACCGATACGCTCGGCCATGCCAAGCAGCTGCCGTTCTTCGAGGGCGCGATCCACGTGCTGCAGCAGAACGACGTGATCGCCGCGCTGGCCGAGGAGTTCCACGGCCCGATCGCCTTCGCGCTGCACGGCTTCATGGCCCCGGCGTTCTGGCTGGCGCTGGCCGGCTTCGCGCTGGCGACGCTGCTGTACCTGATCAAGCCGGAACTGCGCACGGGCATCGTCCGCGCACTGGCCGCGCCGATCCGCCTGCTGGATCGCAAGTACTACATGGACGATCTGTGGATCAACGGGTTTGCCGGCGGCAGCCTCAAGCTGGGCAAGCTCTCCAGCGTGATCGACAGCCGGCTGATCGACGGCGCGGTGAACGGCAGCGTCAAGCTGGTCGGCGCGGTGGCGGCGATGGCGCGCAAGGTGCAGACCGGCTACCTGTACCACTACGCCTTCGCAATGATTCTTGGATTGGTCGCGCTGCTGGCGATGGCCAAGTACTACTGGCAGTAAGCCGGCAACCGACGACTGGATGGAAATCGCAAGCGTGACCCACTGGCCCCTGCTTAGTCTCCTGATCTGGCTGCCGATCCTCGGCGGCGTGTTCTCCCTGCTGGCCGGCAACAAGCGGCCCGAGCTGGCGCGCTGGGTCGCGCTCGGCTTCGCGCTGCTGACGCTGGCGCTGAGCCTGCCGCTGTTCGCCGGCTTCGACATGGGCACCGCGTCGATGCAGTTCGTCGAACAGCGCGCGTGGATCCCTGCCTACGACATCCAGTACCACCTCGGCGTGGACGGCCTGTCGGTGCCGCTGATCGGCCTGACCGCGCTGGTCGGCGTGCTGGTGCTGGTGAGCGCGTGGGGCTCGGTGGAAAAGCGCGTGGCGCAGTACTTCGCCTGCCTGATGTTCCTCGAAGGGCTGATGATCGGCGTGTTCTGCGCGCTGGATTCGATGCTGTTCTACGTGTTCTTCGAGGCCATGCTGATCCCGATGTTCGTGGTGATCGGCGTGTGGGGCGGCCCGCGCCGCATCTACGCTTCGCTGAAGTTCTTCCTGTACACCTTCCTCGGCTCGGTGTTCATGCTGATCGGGCTGATCTATCTGTACCTGAAGGGCGGGAGTTGGCAGATCGCCGACATGGCCGCGCTGCCGCTGACGATGCAAGAGCAGACTTGGCTGTTCTTCGCCTTCTTCGCCGCGTTCGCGATCAAGGTGCCGATGTTCCCGGTGCATACGTGGCTGCCCGACGCGCACGTCGAAGCGCCCACCGGCGGCTCGGTGGTGCTGGCCGCGATCATGCTGAAGATCGGCGGCTACGGCTTCCTGCGCTTCACCCTGCCGATCGTGCCGGACGCCGGCCACGAGTTCGCGTGGCTGATGATCGCGTTCAGCCTGATCGCCATCGTCTATGTGGGGCTGGTGGCGCTGGTGCAGGCCGACATGAAGAAGCTGATCGCCTATTCGTCGGTCGCGCACATGGGCTTCGTGATCCTCGGCACCTTCATCGCGTTCTCGCTGGTGCGCGATGGCGGCAACGTCGATGGCGCGCGCCTCGGCCTGCAGGGCGCGATGGTGCAGATGATCTCGCACGGCTTCATCTCCGGCGCGATGTTCGCCAGCGTCGGCGTGCTGTACGACCGCATGCATACCCGCATGATCAAGGACTACGGCGGCGTGGCGAAGGTGATGCCGTGGTTCGCGCTATTCTGGGTGCTGTTCGCGATGGCCAACTGCGGCCTGCCGGGCACCAGCGGCTTCGTCGGCGAGTTCGTGGTGATCCTCGCCAGCTTCCAGCACAGTCCGCTGGTCGCGCTGGGCGCGGCGCTGACCCTGATCATCGGCGCGGGCTATTCGCTGTGGCTGACCAAGCGGATCATCTGGGGCGACGTGGGCAATGCGCACGTGGCCGAGCTGAAAGACATCAACGCGCGCGAATGGATCGTGCTGGGCGTGTTTGCCGCCTTCACGTTGGCGCTGGGCGTATATCCCAAGCCGCTGACCGATCTGATGGAGCCCTCCATCGCGCAACTGGCGGGCCAGCTCGCCGCGACCAAGCTTTGAGGACATGACGACGATGCAAGCCACTCTCGCCATGCCGGCTGCCACCGAACTGCTGCCGCTGATCCCCGAACTGGCGCTGGTGGGCGCCGCGTTCGCGCTGCTGATGCTCGATCTGTTCCTGAAGGACGGCCAGCGCGCCGTCACCCACGTGCTGGCCGTCTTCAGCTTGCTGCTGGTGGCTGGCCTGATCGCTGCCGGCGTCGGCGTCGGCGTGGGCGAAAACACGACCGTTCTCAACGGCATGTTCGTGCGCGACACCATGGCCGACGTGCTGAAGATCGGTGCCTGCCTGGTCTCCGCGCTGGCGCTGCTGTTCGTCTGGCCCTACCTGCGCGAGCGCGGGCTGTACAAGGGCGAGGTGTCGGTGCTGGTGCTGTTCGCGGTGCTCGGCATGATGCTGCTGATCTCGGCCGGCAGCCTGATCATGGTCTACCTCGGCCTGGAACTGCTGGCGTTGAGTTCCTACGCGCTGGTCGCCATCGACCGCGACAGCAAGCTGGCCTCGGAAGCGGCCATGAAGTACTTCGTGCTGGGCGCGCTGGCTTCGGGCCTGCTGCTGTACGGCATGTCGCTGGTGTACGGCGCTACCGGCAGCCTCGACCTCGCCGCCATCCGCGACGCCGCCCCCGGCGTGGCGCAGCCCATGCTGCTGCTGACCGGCGTGGTGTTCATGATCGCCGGCATTTCCTTCAAGTTCGGCGCCGCGCCGTTCCATATGTGGCTGCCCGACGTGTACCACGGCGCGCCCACGCCGATCACGCTGTTCATCGGCTCCGCGCCCAAGCTGGCGGCGTTCGCGATGGTGGTGCGCCTGCTTGGCTTTGGCGCGTCGCCCTTGGCGGCGGAATGGCAGCCGATGCTGGCGGTGCTGGCCGCGCTGTCGCTGGTGGTCGGCAACGTGATCGCGCTGATGCAGACCAACCTCAAGCGCATGCTGGCGTATTCGACGATCTCGCACGTCGGCTTCCTGTTCCTCGGCCTGGCCGGCGGCGGCGCGGAAGGCTATGCGGCGGCGATGTTCTACGCGATCAGCTACGCGCTGATGGCGACCGCGGCGTTCGGCGCGATCGTGTTGCTGGCGCGGCGCGGCTTCGAGGCCGACAACATCGAGGACTTCAAGGGCCTGAACGCGCGCGATCCGTGGAGCGCCGGCATGGTGCTGTGCGTGATGGCCTCGCTGGCCGGAATCCCGCCGTTCCTCGGCTTCTGGGCCAAGCTGGCGGTGCTGCGCGCGGCGATCAATGGCGGCATGCTGTGGCTGGCGATCGTCGGCGTGGTGTTCGCGGTGATCGGCGCGTTCTACTACCTGCGCGTCATCAAGGTCATGTATTTCGACGAACCCGTCGGCGAGCCGGTGCTGCCGCGCGACGACCGCGTGCTGCGCTTGGTGTTCGGCGTGAATGCGCTGGGCCTGCTGGTGCTGGGCGTGTTTTGGAATCCGCTGATGGCCTGGTGCCAGAGCGCGTTCGCCTGAACGCCGTCTGTAAAAAACCGTACGAAATGGCTTGCGCAAAATCGCGCTTGCCCGCATAATCTCGCTTCTGCTGCGGGGTGGAGCAGTCTGGCAGCTCGTCGGGCTCATAACCCGAAGGTCGCAGGTTCAAATCCTGCCCCCGCTACCAAGTTTCAGTGTTGCGTTTCGACACTAGGCTCGGGCTCGCGAAAGCATCTCCAGGGCTTTCGCAATCCAGCGTCATCGGAAAAGGGCCCAGAGGGCCCTTTTTTCGTTTCCGGGTTCTGGTTCCGACATTTCAGGTTTCAGCAGGCAAGACGTGACAGACAAGGCCGACGACATCGCCGCGCTGCTTTCGCCCACCGTCGCTTCGATGGGGCTGGAGCTGCTCGGCATCGAATACCTGCCCGCACCGGGCGGCGCGACCGTGCGCCTGTATATCGACGTGCCGCAGGGCGAAGCGGACGCGCGCAACGTCGGCATCGAGGATTGCGAAGCGGTCAGCCGCGAAGTCTCCGCGCAGCTCGACGTCGAAGATCCGATCACCGGCAATTACACGCTGGAAGTGTCCTCGCCGGGGCTGGATCGCCCGCTGTTCGGCGCGGCGCAGTTCGCGCGCTTCGTCGGCGAAAGCGCCAAGGTCACATTGAAGCTGCCGCAGGACGGCCGCCGTCGCTTGCAGGGCAAGATCCTGCGCGTGGACGGCGACAGCATCGTGTTCGACGTGGACGGCGCGGAATTCGCGACTTCGGCGTCGAACATCGACAAGGCCAAGCTCGTCCCCGACTGGGTGGCGTTGGGTCTTGCGCCGGCGCAGGACAAATCGGGGCGCGACGCGCGACCCGGCAAGCAGAAGCAGCCCGCAGGCAAAAAGCCCGCGGCGAAAAAGAATCCAACCAACAAGACGGCGACCGATGGGTCGCTCGATGCGGAGTAAGCGGGCATGAGCAAGGAACTGTTGCTGGTCGTCGATGCGGTCGCGGCCGAGAAGGGCGTGCCGGAGTCGGTGATTCTGGAAGCCATCGAAGCGGCGCTGGCCTCGGCGGCCAAGAAGCGCTACGTCGACCAGGACGTACTGGTGCGCGTGCAGATCGACCCAAAGGACGGCAGCTACGAGACGTTCCGCCGCTGGGAAGTGGTGGCCGACGACGTGGTGATGGAATCGCCCGACCGCCAGGTGCGCCTGATGGACGCCGTGGACGAAAGCGAAGAAGCGGAAGTCGGCGACTACATCGAAGAGCAGATCGAGAACCCCGATTTCGGCCGCATCGCCGCGCAGGCCGCCAAGCAGGTGATCGTGCAGCGCGTGCGCGAGGCCGAGCGCCAGCAGGTGGTCGATGCGTGGAAGGATCGCGTCGGCGAGCTCGTCACCGGCGTGGTCAAGCGTGCCGAGCGCGGCAACATCTACGTGGACCTAGGCGGCAACGCCGAGGCGATCATTGCCAAGGACAAGGGCATCCCGCGCGACGTGCTGCGCACTGGCGACCGCGTGCGCGGCTACCTGTTCGACGTGCGCAGCGAGCCGCGCGGCCCGCAGCTGTTCATCAGCCGCGCCGCGCCCGAATTCATGATGGAGTTGTTCAAGCTGGAAGTGCCGGAAGTCGGCCAGGGCCTGGTGTCGATCATGGGCTGCGCGCGCGATCCGGGCGACCGCGCCAAGATCGCGGTGCTGGCGCACGACAACCGCACCGATCCGATCGGTGCCTGCATCGGCATGCGCGGTTCGCGCGTGCAGGCGGTGACCAACGAGCTCAACGGCGAGCGCGTGGACATCATCCTGTGGAGCGACAACCCGGCGCAGTTCGTCATCAACGCGATGGCGCCGGCGGAAGTGCAGTCGATCATCGTCGATGAGGACAAGCATTCGATGGATCTGGCCGTGGCCGAGGAAAACCTCGCCAAGGCGATCGGCCGCGGCGGCCAGAACGTGCGCCTCGCCAGCCGCCTGACCGGCTGGCAGCTCAACGTGATGACCGCCGACCAGGTGCAAGCCAAATCGGAGGCCGAGCAGGCCACGGCGCGCCAGCTGTTCATGGACAAGCTGGAAGTGGACGAGGAAATCGCCGGCATCCTGGTCAGCGAAGGTTTCAGCACGGTCGAGGAAGTCGCCTACGTGCCGGTGGCCGAGTTGCTGGCGGTCGAGGGCTTCGACGAGGACATCGTCGAGGAACTGCGTTCGCGCGCCCGCGACGCGCTGCTCAACGAGGCGCTGGCGGCGGAGGAGAACCTGGAGGAAAACCAGCCGGCGGAAGACCTGCTCTCGCTCGAGGGCATGGACGAAACCACTGCCTACGCGCTGGCTGAGCGCGGCGTGCGCACCCGCGAGGAGCTGGCCGAGTCCGCCACCGACGAGATCGCCGACATCGAAGGCGTCGGCGAGGAACGCGCGGCAGCGCTGATCATGGAAGCGCGCAAGCACTGGTTCGAATGATCCATGGCACAGCGCGGGCTTCGGCCTGCGCTGCCTGATTGGCCGGCGGGCCGGGACCCGCCCTACAATCCACAGATTCGGTCGCCCGTGCGGCGGCCAATGACACCGGAAACCGAATGTCGCAGCAAACCACCATCCGCAAGCTGGCCGAACTGGTGAACACGCCGGTCGAGAAACTGCTTGAGCAACTTGCCGAAGCCGGCATGAAGTTCAGCGGTCCCGACCAGGTCATCACCAGCGCCGAGAAACTCAAGCTGCACGGCTTCCTGCGCCGCGCGCACGGCAAGGCCGACAAGCCCGCCGACGAGGCCATCGCGCCGGGCAAGATCACCCTCAGCCGCAGCCGCAAGCAGGAAATCACGGTGGGCGGCAGCGGCAAGACCGGCCGCACCGGCGGCAGCACCATCGAAGTGGTGACCCGCAAGAAGATCACCCTCAAGCCGGGCGCGGGCCAGGGCCCGTCGGCGGCGGACATGGACGCCGAGCGCGCCGACGCGCTGCGCAAGCTGGAAGAGTCGCGCGCGCGCAACCTCGCCGAGCAGCAGGCGCTGGCCGAGAAGGATCGCCAGCGCGCCGAGGAGCTGGCGGATATCCGTCGCCGCGAGCAGGAAGACGCCGAGCGCGCCGCCGCCGAGGCCGCCGCCAACGCCGAAGTCGCGCTGGAAGAAGCCGGCAAGACCAAGACGCACGGCCACGGCCATGCGCATCCCAAGCCGAGCGCCCCCGCGCGCGAAGCCGACAAGGGCGGCGCGCACAAGGGCAAGACCGCGCACCGCGGCTCGCACGTGATGCAGACCGGCGTCGAGGACGACGACAGCACCGCGCGCTTCGCCGGCCAGCTGCACCTGTCCGCGTCCGATCGCGCCCGCCGCAGCAGCGCGCCGCGCGGCGGCCGGGGCAAGCCGGCCCGTCGCTCGATGGACCAGTCGCGCACCGGCACCGGCTTTAACAAGCCGGTCGCGCCGATGGTGCGTGAAATCGCCATCGGCGACGCGATCACCGTCGGCGACCTCGCCCAGAAGCTGGCCCTGAAGGGCGGCGAAGTGGTGAAGGCGCTGTTCAAGATGGGCGTGATGGCGACCATCACCCAGACCATCGACCACGACACCGCCGTGCTCGTCACCGAGGAACTCGGCCACAAGGCGGTGCATGCCGACGCGGGCGACGCCGAATCCGAACTGCTGGCGCATGCCGAGGAAGTGCAGGGCGAGAAGACCCAGCGTCCGCCGGTGGTCACCATCATGGGCCACGTCGATCACGGCAAGACCTCGCTGCTGGACTACATCCGCCGCACCAAGGTCGCCACCGGCGAAGCCGGCGGCATCACCCAGCACATCGGCGCGTACCACGTGACCACGCCGAAGGGCACGATCAGCTTCCTCGACACCCCCGGCCACGCCGCGTTCACCCACATGCGCCAGCGCGGCGCGCGGTTGACCGACATCGTGGTGCTGGTGGTCGCGGCCGACGACGGCGTGATGCCGCAGACCGCGGAAGCGATCCAGCACGCCAAGGCGGCCAAGGTGCCGCTGATCGTGGCGATCAACAAGATCGACAAGTCCGACGCCGATCCGTCGCGGGTCAAGAACGATCTGCTGGCGCACGAGGTGGTGGCCGAGGAATTCGGCGGCGACGTGCAGATGGTCGAGCTGTCGGCCAAGACCGGCCAGGGCGTGGACAACCTGCTCGACGCGATTTCGCTGCAGGCCGAGATGCTCGACCTGCAGGCCGTGCGCGAAGGCCGCGCGACCGGCGTGGTCATCGAATCCGCGCTGGACAAGGGCCGCGGCCCGGTCGCCACCGTGCTGGTGCAGCAGGGCAACCTGTCCAAGGGCGACTACCTCGTCTGCGGCATCCAGTACGGCCGCGTGCGCGCGCTGTTCGACGAGACCGGCAACCAGGTGCAGTCGGCCGGCCCGTCGATCCCGGTGCAGATCCTCGGCCTGTCCGGCGTGCCGGAGGCGGGCGACGATTTCGTCGTCGTCGCCGACGAGCGCCTGGCCAAGGACGTGGCCCAGCAGCGCGACACCAAGCGCCGCGAGATGCGGCTGGTGGCTTCGGCGGGCAACCGCATGGAAGACATCATGGCGCAGATGGGCGAGGGCGCGTCCCAGCTGGCCCTCAACCTGGTGGTCAAGGCCGACGTGCACGGCACCATGCAGGCGCTGCGCGAGGCGCTGACCGGGCTGTCCAACGACCAGATCCGCATCAACGTGATCGGCTCCGGCGTGGGCGGCATCACCGAGTCCGACGCGCAGCTGGCGATGACGTCGAAGGCCACCGTGATCGGCTTCAACGTGCGCGCCGACGCGTCCGCGCGCAAGGTGATCGAAGGCAACGGCATCGACCTGCGCTACTTCTCGATCATCTACGACGTGATCGACCAGGTGAAGCAGGTCGCGTCCAACGTGCTGGGCAAGGAGATCCGCGAGGAGATCATCGGCATCGCCGAGGTCCGCGACGTGTTCCGCAGCTCGAAGTTCGGCGCGGTCGCCGGCTGCATGGTGGTCGAGGGCGTGGTCAAGAAGTCCAAGCCGATCCGCGTGCTGCGCGACAGCGTGGTCATCTTCGAGGGCGAACTGGAATCGCTGCGCCGCTTCAAGGAGAACGTGGACGAAGTCCGCGTCAACACCGAGTGCGGCATCGGCGTGAAGGCGTACAACGACGTCAAGCCGGGCGACCAGATCGAGTGCTTCGAACGCATCGAGGTGCAGCGCACGCTGTAAGGCGTGCGTCCCGCCATGGCGCAGAAGTCCTTTCACCGCACCGACCGCGTGTCCGCCCAGCTCCGCCGCGAGCTGGGCACGCTGGTGCATGCCGCCGTGCGAGAGCACGGCCTCGCCTCGGCCAGCGTGTCCGACGTCGAGATCACCCGCGACATGGCGCATGCCAAGGTGTTCGTGACCGTGCTGCAGGCCGAACGGGCGGCGGAGACGGTCAAGGCACTCAAGGCGCTGGCGCCGGAAATCCGCTACCAGCTGGCGCGCGCGGTGAAGCTGCGCCACGTGCCGGAGCTGCATTTCCACTACGACGAGTCGGTGGACCGCGGCGAGCGCATCGACAACCTCCTGCGCGACCTGCGCGCCAGTGACGAAACCGAATAACCCGACGCGCCGCCCGCGCACCGTGTTCCGCCGGCTGGACGGCATCCTGCTGCTGGACAAGCCGCAGGGGCTGTCGTCCAACCAGGCGCTGCAGCGCGTGCGCCATCTGTTCCGCGCCGAGAAGGGCGGCCACACCGGCAGCCTCGATCCGCTGGCGACCGGCCTGCTGCCGGTCTGCTTCGGCGAAGCTACCAAGATCGCCGGCGGCTTGCTGGGCGCGCGCAAGGCCTACGAGACCGTGGCCCGGCTCGGCATCGTCACCGACACCGACGATGCCGAGGGCCAGCCGCTGCGCGAGCAGCCGGTGCCGCCGCTCACCATCGACGCCATCGACGCCGCGCTGAAGACGCTCACCGGCCGCATCCGCCAGCGCCCGCCGATCTATTCGGCGCTCAAGCGCGGCGGCGAGCCGCTGTATGCGAAGGCGCGGCGCGGCGAGGCCATCGAGGTCGAGGCGCGCGAAGTCGACGTTCACGCCTTCGACCTGCTCAACGCCGCCGACCTGCTGGACGGCGGCGAACCGCTGCTGCGCCTGCACGTGGAATGCGGCTCCGGCACCTACGTGCGCAGCCTGGTGCGCGACCTCGGCGAACTGCTGGGCTGCGGCGCGCACGTGGCGCAGCTGCGCCGGCTGTGGGTGGACCCGTTTCGCGAGCCGCGGATGTGGACGCTGGCCGCGCTGGAAGACCTGCTGGAACACGCCGGCGAGCGGGTGCTGGACGCCTGCCTGCTGCCGGTGGAGGCAGGCATGGCCTCGTGGCCGGAGGTCCGGGTGAACGCCGCGCAGGCGCAGCGGCTGGGCCGCGGGCAGGGCCTGCGCGGGCCGTACCAGCCGCGCGGGCGGCAGGTGGCGATCCTGGACGAACACGGCCGCGGGCTGGGCCTGGGCGAGGTCGACGCCGAGGGCGGGCTGCGCCCGGCGCGGCTGTTCCGCTGGGCGGCGACGGGCGCCGGCGGCGAAGACGGCGCCGCTTGACCGCGCGCATTGCCCGTGGCTGGCGGCGCGGGCTATAATCCCGCTGCTCACACGGGCGCATTTTCCTTTTCATCCACTCCATCACGGCGAGCCGTGCGGTGCGGGCGAGGCTTCCGGCCTCCCGTTCCTGCCGGTCACGCGACTACGAGGCAACCATGTCCATCGATACCCAGAAAGTCATCAACGAACACAAGCGCGGCGACAGCGATACCGGCTCCCCGGAAGTGCAGGTCGCCCTGCTGACCGCCCGCATCGAGCAGCTGACCGAGCACTTCAAGACCCACAAGCAGGATCACCACAGCCGTCGTGGCCTGCTGATGATGGTCAACCGCCGCCGCAGCCTGCTCGACTACCTGCACCGCAAGGATGCGGAGCGTTACAAGGCGCTGATCGGCAAACTCGGCCTGCGTCGCTGATCCAAGCCCGCTGCGGCGCAGAAATGCGCCGCAGTTTGTTTTTGCGGCACCCGTAATACGCAATACCGGATACGCAACACCCGACCATCGCGGCATCGCCGCATTCCCGCATCGCACGGCGCGATGCAGCGCAGCAAGCGGGGCTTGCCTGCGTCGATGAACCAAGTCAATCCAAGGATTCCCAACAGTGGCGAAGATCAGCAAGACCTTCCAGTACGGCAACCAGACCGTCACCCTCGAAACCGGCGAGATTGCGCGCCAGGCTGGCGGCGCGGTGATGGTGTCGTGCGACGGCACCGTGGTGCTGTGCACCGCCGTGGCGGCCAAGACCCAGCGCGAAGGGCAGGACTTCTTCCCGCTGACCGTGGACTATCAGGAAAAGTTCTACGCCGGCGGCCGCATCCCCGGCGGTTTCTTCAAGCGCGAAGGCCGCGCCACCGAGAAGGAAACCCTGACCAGCCGCCTGATCGATCGTCCGCTGCGTCCGCTGTTCCCGGAAGAGTTCAAGAACGAAGTGCAGGTCATCGCCACGGTGATGTCGCTGAACCCGGAAGTGGACGGCGACATCCTCGCGCTGATCGGCTGCTCCGCCGCCGTCGCGTTGACCGGCGCACCGTTCCAGGGCCCGATCGGCGCGGCCAAGGTCGGCTACAGCAACGGCAACTACATCCTCAACCCGACCGTCAGCCAGCTGAAGGACTCGCAGTTGGAGCTGGTGGTCGCCGGCACCAAGGACGCCGTGCTGATGGTCGAATCCGAAGCCGCCGAGCTGTCGGAAGACGTGATGCTGGGCGCGGTGATGTTCGGCCACCAGCAGATGCAGGTCGCCATCGACACCATCAACGCGCTGGTCGCCGAAGCCGGCAAGCCGAAGTGGGACTGGCAGGCGCCGGCCAAGAACGACGCCCTGATCGGCGCGTTGAAGGCCGCCATCGGCGACAAGCTGGCCGCCGCTTTCCAGGTGCGCGACAAGCTGGAGCGCAAGGACGCCATCTCCGCGCTGAAGAAGGCGGTGCTGGCCGAAATCGCCCCGCAGATCGAAGCCAACGGCTGGAACGCCGCCGAAGCCTCGAAGGAATTCGGCGAACTGGAATACCAGACCATGCGCGGCTCGGTGCTGTCCACCAAGGTGCGCATCGACGGCCGCGCGCTGGACACCGTGCGCCCGATCACCTCCAAGGTGGGCGTGCTGCCGCGCGTGCACGGCTCCTCGCTGTTCACCCGCGGCGAGACGCAGGCGATCGTGGCGGTCACCCTCGGCACCGCGCGCGATGGCCAGGTCATCGACGCCGTGGCCGGCGAATACAAGGAACACTTCCTGTTCCACTACAACTTCCCCCCGTACTCGGTGGGTGAAGCTGGCCGCATGATGGGCCCGAAGCGCCGCGAGATCGGCCACGGCCGCCTCGCCAAGCGCGGCGTGCTGGCGGTGATGCCGACCATGGAAGCCTTCCCGTACACCATTCGCGTGGTGTCCGAGATCACCGAATCGAACGGCTCGTCCTCGATGGCTTCGGTCTGCGGCAGCTCGCTGGCGCTGATGGATGCCGGCGTGCCGGTGAAGGCGCCGGTCGCGGGCATCGCGATGGGTCTGGTGAAGGAAGACGACAACTTCGTCGTGCTGTCCGACATCCTGGGCGACGAGGATCACCTCGGCGACATGGACTTCAAGGTGGCCGGCACCAGCAACGGCATCTCGGCGCTGCAGATGGACATCAAGATCCAGGGCATCACCGAGGAAATCATGAAGGTGGCGCTGGCGCAGGCCAAGGCCGGCCGCCTGCACATCCTCGGCGAGATGGCCAATGCGCTGACCGCGCCGCGCGGCGAGCTGTCCGAGTTCGCGCCGCGCCTGCTGACCATCAAGATCCATCCGGACAAGATCCGCGAAGTGATCGGCAAGGGCGGCTCGGTGATCCAGGCGATCACCAAGGAAACCGGCACCCAGATCGACATCCAGGACGACGGCACGATCACCATCGCGTCGGTCAACGCTGCCGCCGGCCAAGCCGCCAAGTCGCGCATCGAGCAGATCACCTCGGACGTCGAGCCGGGCCGCATCTACGAAGGCAAGGTCGCCAAGATCATGGACTTCGGCGCGTTCGTGACCATCGCTCCGGGCAAGGACGGCCTGGTGCACGTCTCGCAGATCTCCAGCGAGCGCGTGGAGAAGGTCTCCGACAAGCTCAAGGAAGGCGATCTGGTCAAGGTCAAGGTGCTGGAAGTCGACAAGCAGGGCCGCATCCGCCTGTCGATCAAGGCCGTCACCGAGGGCGAGGGCGCCGGCGAGTAATTCGCTACTCCCTTGCTGCAACGAAAAAGCGGGCCTCGTGCCCGCTTTTTCGTTGGCGATCGCAAATGCAGGAGCGCCTTCGGGTGCGATCGGCAGCTTCGTGATCGACGCTTGCGGCACGCAGCTTTCGATCTTCCCTCTCCGGTCACGGAAGTGGATGCCCATTGATCCGGCCCTCACATAGTCGCGTCCGCCGCCGCTTTGTGTAGAGCCGAGCTTGCTCGGCTCAAAGCCAGAGCAGCGCAGCAAGCTGCGCTCTACCGGAAACCATTCGAGGGCCGGATCAATGAGGAGGAAGAGAGCCGCTGTTCGCGGCGGCACTGCCCTCATCCGCCTTCGGCACCTTCTCCCGCAAGCGGGAGAAGGAATGCTTCAGCTGGCCGGGACGGCCTTTGCCGCCCACACGCTGTCGTCGTGGCCGTGCCGCATGCGTCGGTGGGTGTGGCGGGCCAGCAGCAGGAACACCGGCACCGCCGCCAGCGCGGTGGCATCGACCGGCCAGCCGCCGGCGTGGTTCCACGCGCCGCCAAGCCCGTACGCGCCCGCCAGGCTGGACAGCGGAATCAGCAGGGTGAACGCGGCGCCGATCCGCAGCAACTCCACCGCGCCGCGCGAGGCGCCGCGCAGGAACGCCCAGCCGACCGCCGCCGCGAACACCGCGTAGTAGATGCCGGTGTGCCACGCCTTGGGATCGCCGACCAGCGCCGGCAGCCATTTGGTCGCGGCCACGCTGGCGGAGATGCCGGCCACGCAGCCCAGCGACACGCCCACGGTCAGGCAGGCCAGCGCCCATGCCGAACGCTTCTGCACCGGCGTTTCCGCGCCTCGGCGCTTGCGCCGGCGCGACTCCACCCACAGCAGGTTGCCGCTGTAGAACAGCGCCGCGCCGGCCAGCCCCATCAGCAGGTACAGCCAGCGCACCGGGTTGCCGCCGAAGCTGCCGAAATGGAGCATGAAGAAGGCGTTGACCGCCTCGTCCCACGGCTCCATGTGGCCCGGCAGGTCGTGCGGATCGACCTGCCCGGTGTAGGGATCGAGATGGGTGCTGGCATAGGTGCGCGCGCGGGTGCCGTGGCGCAGGTCGAGGCCGGTGACGATGGCTTCGATGCGGTCGCCCTCGCGCTGGAAGCCGAAGCCCTGCACCTCGAAACCCGGCAGCTGCACTTCCACCCGGCGCAGCAGTTCGGCGACCGGCAGCGGCACCGCGCCGGGCGGGGTGACGGCGTGTTCCTCCTCGCCCCACTGGATGCCGTTGGGATAGACCACCGCGTCCTGCGCGTCGTAGAACTGGTCGTGGAAGGCGAACACCACGCTGGTCAGCGCGATCACGATGTGGAAGGGCAGGCTGAACAGGCCCAGCGCGTTGTGCACGTCCAGCCACAGGCGCTTGATGTTTCGGCCGATGCGCAGCGCGAACACGTCTTTGGCAATCGTCGGCAGCAGCACGATCAACCCGGATACCAGCGCCACCGCGTAGGCCAGCGCCACCGCGCCCATGATCGGGCGCGCCACCGCATCGGGGAACGGCAGCCCGACCAGCTGGTGCAGCGTGTCCACCAGCTGCGCCACCGTGGCCTTGCGGGTCGGTTCCACCTGCAGGCTGCCGTCGGCGGCGAAGCTGGCACCGTATTCCTTGAACTCGCGGCGGCCCTTGCCGCGTTCCTGCCAATAGACGCGCGCCGGCTGGTCGGCGGTCGGCCGCACCGAGACGAACCAGCGCGCGGCGGCCTTCGGCTGCTGCGCCAGCACCGCATCCACCAGCGCGTCGGCGCGTTCCAGCGGCGGCGGGGCGGACAGCGCGGACGGCGGCGTCGCCCAGCGCTCCAGCGGCTTTTCGAACATGGTGATCGCGCCGGCGTAGAACGCGACGAACAGCATCAGCCCGCTGACGATGCCGATCCAGATGTGCACGTCCTTGTAGACCTTGACGATGTCGCTGCGGATGTTCATGCGGGGTTCCTCAACTCATCGACAGGCGCACGGCCCACAGCAGGCCGAACGCCGATGCGTTGGCCGCGCCCAGCCACAGCCAGGCGCGCAGCGGCGTGCGGAACAGGTAGACGAAGGACAGCACGCCGGCCCACAGCGGCGCGATCAGCCACATGTTGAATTGCACCTTGCCGCCGCCGCCGTCGATGCCGTCCGGGCCCAGCCAGGCGAACAGCCCCGACAGCGCCAGCGCCAGGCCGAAGCCCAGCACCGTGCCGGCCAGCGTCTTGCCGAACCAGTGGCGGCTTTGCAGGCGCAAGCGTTCCGTACTCATGCCGTCCTCCCGGTGCGCACGCGGGCGCGCCACGCGCCGAGGAAGGGCAGCAGCGACCAGACCAGCATCGCCAGCACGCTCCAGCCCGCCACCGCCTCCACCGGCGCCAGCACCTGAAGGAACAGCAGCAGCGAGAGCAGCAGACAGGCGATGCCCGGCCACCACGGCCTGCGCGCCGGCCACGGCCCGGCCGCGCGCAGCTGCTGCTGCGGCGAGGCCAGGTAGAGCAGCAGCGTGCCGAGCAGGCAGAGCAGGGCGGCGCCGAGAGCGAGGCAGGCGGTCATGCGCGCGCTCCTTCGGGGCGGCGGGCGCGGACAGCGGGCGGAGCGGGACGATGTGGATCGGACATGGCCTCGGTTCTGGTCAGTAGCGCCAGCGCACGCTGGCGGTGACGCTGCGCGGCTCGCCCCGGAAGTTGCCCCAGCCGGTCGGGCCGATGGTCTGCCAGTAGGTCTTGTCGAGCAGGTTGTCCACGTTCAGCGACACGTTGAAGTGCTGGTTGATGCGATAGCCGATGCGCGCGTTCCACACTGCGTAGGCCGGCTGCGCCGCGCCGTCGCTGGAGCGGGTTTCGGTCTGCCAGTTGGTGCCGAGGCCGAACGACCACGCCTCCGCCATCGGCGGACGCCAGCTCGCCCAGAGCTTGACCATCTGTTTGGGCGCATACGTGTTGAACGGCTGGCCCTGCAGGTCGGCGTCCCTGGAATAGGTCTGTTTGTTCCAGGTATAGCCGGCGCTGACGTCCACGCCTTCGGCGAGACGGCCGGCGACGGTGGCCTCGAAGCCCTGGCTCTTCACCTCGCCCTGCGCGAGGTAGCAGGTGTCGCCGTTGCAGGCGCCCGGCAGCTGCGAGGCGTCCAGCTGGGCGCGATCCTTCTGGCGGATGTCGAACAGTGCGAACGAGGCGTTCAGCGCGCCGTCGCGCCATTCGCCCTTGAGGCCGCCTTCCAGCGCCACGCCGCGCATCGGCGGCAATTGGTCTTGGGTGGAGCGTTCGCTCTGCGGCTGGAAGATGTCGGCGTAGCTGGCGTACAGCGACCAGTTGCCGCTGACATCGAACACCAGTCCGCCGTAGCCGCCGAGGTGGCTGTCGCCGTAGTCGGAGCTGACGTAGCGCACCGGTGCGAGCTCCAGGCCGTCGTCCTGCCAGCGGCTGTAGCGCGCGCCGAGCAGGGCGGTCAGGCGATCGCTTGGGTGCAGGCGCAGCATCGCGTAGGCGCCGCGCTGGGTGGTGGTGTAGCGGCCGCTCCACCCGGTGTCGGGCAGCGGCTGGGTCGGGCGCGGCGCGGCGTAGGGATCGAAGGCGTGCACGTCGCCGATGGCCCAGCTGTCGGCGAAGTCGTGGCCGTCGGCATCGGTGCGGCTGCGGTTCCAGCCGACGCCGGCGATCAGCTCATGGCGGCCGCCCCAGGCGGAGAAGCTGCCGAGCACGGCGGCGTCGACGCTGCGGTTGCCGTAGTCGCGGCCTTGCAGGGTCGGCGTGATCGACCAGCCGGCGCCGGTCTGCGGATCGATCGCGCCCCAGCCGTTGGCGACCAGGAAGCGGCCGTCCTCCTGCGCGTACTGCGCCGAGACGCGCAGGCGCCAGTCCTCGTTCAAGCCCTGGTCGAGTTCGGCGAACAACTGCCTGTTCTCGGTGACGATGTCCTGCCACGCCGGTTCCAGCGAGGCGCGGCGCGGCAGGTCGAGCGCGCGGCCGTCGCTGTAGCGCGGCAGGCCGCTCCAGACCGGCGTGGTCTTGAGCTTCTCGAAGCTGGCGCCGAGGCTGAGGGTGCCGTTGGCGGAGACGTCGGTTTCGAGGATGCCGTAGCCCAGCGTGTAGCGGTAATCGCCGCCGTGCTGGAACAGATCCTTGTCCTCGTGTTCGACCACCGCGCGGCCGCGCACGCGGCCGTCGGCGGTCAGCGGACCGCCGACGTCGCCCTGCACCAGCGTGCGATCCCAGGAGCCGAGGCTGAAGCCCGCGCTGGCGGCGAACTCGCGAGTCGGCCGCTTGCGCACCAGGTTGATCGCGCCGCCGGGTTCGCCCGCGCCGTTGAGCAGGCCGGCGGCGCCGCGCAGCACTTCGATGCGGTCGTACATCGCCAGCCGCGGCTTGGCGCGGCCCAGCGTGGCCGGCAGGCCGTCGAGCTGGTAGTTGGTGATCTCGAAGCCGCGCGAGATGTACTGGGTATCGACGCTGTCGTACTGGCGCATGGCCACGCCGGGCACGAACAGGATCGCCTCGTCGAGGCTGTCCACGGCCAAGTCTTCCAGCAGCGGGCGGGTCAGCACGCTGACCGACTGCGGCGTTTCGCGCTGGCTGACCGGCAGCTTCAGGCCGACGTTGGTGACCGGCGCGGCATAGCCCTGGATGCGCACGCCCTGCACGACCACGGCGTCGAGTTCCTTGGCTTTCGGCCTGGCGCCGTCGGGGCTGTCCTGCTGCTGTGCGTGGGCGGCGGCGGAGAGTGACAGGGCGATGGCCAGTGCCAGCGTCGCCCGCGTCGTGGAAATGCGCATTTCAGTCGTCCTTGTGGCTGGAAATGGCGCTGGCGGCGGCTGGCGCGGTGTCGGGGAAGGTCGAAGGGGAAAGCAGGGCGGCGATGCCATCGGCGAGGCCGCCGCGCCAGTGGTACCAGTCGTGGCCGCCGGAGAATTCGCGATGGGCCACGGCGTAGCCTTTCGCGCGCAGCACGTCGCGCAGGTGGCGGTTGGTTTCGAGGATGCCGCTCTGGCCGTGGCCGGTCTCGAAGCGGCCGGCTTCCAGCCAGAAGCGGATCGGCTGGCGCGGCGCGTCGGCATAGCGGCGGGTCAGCCATTCCGGTTCTTCCGGCGGCTGCCCGCGCGCGGCGTCGGGCGCCCACCAGAACGAGCCGGACTGGCTGAGCACGTTGCCGAAGCGCTGCGGATGCTGGAGCGCCGCGCAGGCCGAGGCCAGCCCGCCGTAGCTGGCGCCGGCCAGCACGGTGCGCGCGGCGGGCGGCAGCGCGCCGGCGCGCGCTTCGACGAACGGCAGCAACTCGTCGGCGAGAAAATCGCCGAACGCCGGATTGCAGGGCAGTTCGCGCGCCCGCGCCTCGGCGTCGGGATTGGCGACGAACACCGCCAGCACCGGCGGGATCGCGCCTTCCGCCAGCAGGTTGTCGAGGATCAGCGGGGTGGGGATCGCGTCCTGGTAGTCGCGGCCGTCGAACACCACCAGCAGCGCGTTGCGCGGATCGCCGGCGCGGTAGCCGGGCGAGCGGTACAGGTCGATGCCGCGGGTGTTGCCGAGGCGCGCGCTTGCCAGGCGCAGGCGCGCGATGCGGCCGGCGGGATGGCCGGCCGGCTGCACGGCGCGCTGCGCGGGCGCGCCCGGCAGTTCGAGGATGGATTCGCGGGCAAAGTCGTCCGGCGCGTCGGCCGGCCAGGAGCGCGGGTTGAGCGGGTCGCGCCGGAGCGTCGCCAGCACCGCGCGGCGCGCGGCGCGCCCGCCTTCGGGCAACTGCGGCACGTCCGGGGCGAGCTGGTAGGACATGCGGGTGTCGGCGGGGATCGCGTAGCTGCCGTACCAGACGTCGCTGCCGTCCAGCCGCTGCAATTCCTCCATGTCGCCGGTGGGCGCGGCGAACAGGCGCACATTGTTGCGCGCGCCGCGCCAGAGGAAGGTGGCCAGCGTCGTACCGTCCACCTCCTCGATCAGAGGAGCGCCTTCCTTGGCGACTTGCTCCCAGAACGCCTGCGTATCGCCGCCGGCCTGCAGGTGCGCGCGCAGCGTCCGCAGACGCGGGCTGCGCAATGACGCTTCGACGGTGCGTTGCTGCGACGCCGGCAGCACACGTTCGATCCGCAGCCGGTAGCGCGTCGGGCCGTGGTCGGCGCGGGCGCGCAATGCGTAGGTGCCGTCGCTGTCGGCCACGAACAGGAAATCGCCGGGGCGACCTGCTTCAAGCAGCCGGCGCGACGGCCGGCCCTGCGGATCGTCCAGCCACAGGCTGGGTGCATCGGCCTGCGCTTCGAGCATGCCGGCCACGTAGTCGCCGCGATGCAGGGCGAGACGATGCGCCTGCGTTGCGCCGGTGGTCAGCGTTCCGTTTGCGTCCAGCACCGGCGCGGCAGTGTTGGCGATGTCGTCCAGCAGCGCCAGCAGCGACGCGCCCAGCGTCTGTCCGTGGGCGAAGCCGGGCAGGGAGTGCGCGCCCACGGTCAAGCCGCTGGCGCGCAGGCGTTCGGCAAAGCGCTCGGGCGCATCCGCGGGCACGTTGGCGCGCGCGCGGCGCATGCGGTCGAGCTGGGCCGGATCGCGCTGCGGCGACGCGGGCGTTGCCGTCTTCGCAGGCGCTTGCGGCGACGCATCGGTCGCACCCGTCCACAGCAGCAGATGCGGACGCGGCACGGGCCAGCCCGGCAAGGTGTCGGCTTCGCGCAGCAGGTGGCCGTCGCCCCACCACAGTGAGGGATCGGCCGCCGCATAGGCGTCGAACATCGCCGGCCGCGTCAGCAGCGCGTGCAGCGCCAGCACGCCGCCGTAGGAATGGCCCCACAGCGTGCGCCGCGCGGGATCGAGCTTCGCCAGTGCGGTGACCTTCGGCGCGATCTTCCGTTCGATCAGGTCGAGGAAGGCGTCCGCGCCGCCGTTGCGGCGTCCGCCCAGCGGGTCGAGCTGCGCGTCCTCGCCGCCGGGCCGGCGCGGGGTGTAGTCGAACGCACGCGCGTCGGCGTCGATCCGCAGGTCGTTGTCGTAGGACAGGAACACCAGCACCGGCGGCGATGGCGCTTTCGACCAGCGCGCGAACTGTTCGGCGCGCAGCTCCATCAGCGCGGCGTTGCCGTCCAGCAGCCAGACCGAGGCGAAGCCGCCGGACGACGGCGTGGCAACGGGAAGCGCCACCCGGATGCGGTAGTGACGCTGGCCGTCCGCCGAGTCCAGCCGGAACTGCTCGAAGCGGTAGCCCGGCGCGCCGGTATCGGCCACGGTGGCGCCGATCCGGCGCGACAGGTCCGGCTGCGCCGCGGCCGGCAGGGCCAGCCACAGCGCCAACAGGAGCAGCGCGAGCCGCTTCACCAGCTGAACCGCGCGGTGGCGGTGAGAGTGCGGCCGGTGCCGTAGAAGCACGAGGACTCGCCGCTGCACGTGGACACGAAGGTCTTGTCGGCCAGGTTGCTGACGTTGAGCGACAGCTGCGTGGACACCGCGCCGTGGCGGCCGAGGTCGTAGCGGAGCGCCGCGTCCCACAGCGAGTACGACGGGATCCGGTACAGGTTGGCGGTGTCGCCGTAGCTTTCGCCGTTGTAGCGCACCCCGGCGGCGAGGCTCAGGCCCGACAGCGCGCCGGCCTGGAAGGTGTAGTCGGCCCACAGCGCGGCGGTCCAGTCCGGCACCATCGCCAGTTGCTTGCCTTGCACGGCGGCGTTGGCGCGGGTCAGTTCGGAATCCATCCGCGAGGCCGCGCCGATCACGCTGAAGCCGTCCAGCGGCGTCACCCGCGCTTCCAGCTCCACGCCGCGCACCCGGCCTTCGCCCGCCTGCACCTGGCAGCGGCCGTTGCCGGCGGCGCCGCAGTCCATGTGGGTGGCGTCGGGATCGTCGATCAGCATGTTCTGCTGACGCAGATCGAAGGCCGACAGGGTGAGCAGGCCGTCGAAGCCGGCCGGCTGGTACTTCACGCCGCCTTCCCACTGCTTGCCGGTGATCGGGTCGAACGGAGTGCGGTCGTGGCTCTGATTGGTGTTGCTGCCGGCGGGCTGGAACGATTCGGCATAGCTCAGGTACGGCGACAGCCCGTTGCCGGCCGCGTACAGCACGCCGGCGTTGCCGGTGAAGGCGCTGTTCTTCACCTTCGTGGGCACCACCGGGCCGTAGACGCCGGTCAGCGCGTTGTAGCTGCGGGTGAAGGTGTCGTCGTCGGTGCGGTCGTAGCGGCCGCCGAGGGTGAAGCGCCAGTTGTCCAGCGCGATCTGGTCCTGCAGGTAGGCGCCGGTCTGCTCGTTGACGCCGCCGCTGTAGCCGATGCTGTTGGTGACCGGCACGTAGTCGCTGTAGACCGGATTGAAGATGTCGATCGGCAGCGGATCGCGCATCGCGCCGCGCGCGCCCTGCCAGTCGGCTTTCTGCCAGTCCACGCCCAGCAGCACGGTGTGCCTGGCCGCGCCGATGGCGAACTTGCCGGTCAGGCGGGTGTCGACGGTCTTGCCGTCGGAATCGCCTTCGCCCCAGGTGGCGCGGCGCTTCTGGGTGCGGCCGTCGGGATTGAGCTTGCCGTTGGTCACCACCGTGCGGAACAGCGAATTCACGTGGGTGTAGCGCGCGCTCTGGGCCATCGTCCAGTGCTCGTTGAAGCCGTGCTCGAACAGCCAGCCGGCGGTCCAGACGGTGCGGTTGAAGGTGTTCCAGCCCGGCTCGCCGATGAAGGTGCTGTTCTTCATCCGCCCGTACGCGGTGGGCCGCAGCGTGCCGTCCATCGGCAGGAACTGGTAGGTGGAGCCGCCGTCGTCTCGCTGGTACAGGCCGAGCAGGGTCAGGCGGGTGCGCTCGGCGAGCTGCAGGGTGTAGCTGGGGGCAAGGAACCAGTGCTGCTGTTCGGTGTGGTCGATCTGGGTCTGGCCGTCGCGGTACAGGCCGACCAGCCGGAGCAGGTGGCGGCGGTCGTCGCTGCCGGTGCCGAGGTCGAAGGCGGTGCTGTACTGGCCGTTGCCGTCGATGCCCACGCGCACCACCTGCGCCTGGCCCGGCTCCGGCGTCTTGCTGACCTGGTTGACCATGCCGCCCGGCGCCACCTGCCCGTACATCACCGCCGACGGGCCCTTAAGCACTTCGACGCGCTCCAGGTTCCAGCTGTCCACCATCGTGCGGTTCCACTGGCTGCCCTGCGGCGCGCGCATGCCGTCCACGGTGACGTTGTTGCTCCAGCTGCCGGCGTCGTAGCCGCGGATGCGGAAGTCGTCCACGCGGTTGTCGATGCCGCTGCTCTCCAGCGCCACGCCGGCCACGTAGCGCATCGCCTCGTTGAGGTTCTGCACGCCGCGCGCGTCCAGCTCGTCGCGGGCGATCACCGAGACCGACTGCGGCGTCTCGGCCACCGCGGCGTCGGTCTTGGTCGCGCCGGAGGTGTGGCTGGTGGTGCGGTAGGCGTTGACCTGCACCTTGTCCAGATCGACCGGGGTCCGGTCGCTGGCCTGCGGGGCGGCGCTCTGGGCGGCGGCCAGCGCCGGCGCGAGCAGCGCGGCGATCACGGCGAGGGCAAGCGGGGAGCGCCTGCGGACGGGCAGGAAGCGGGAGGTGGCGGACATGGGAGCCTCTGCGGGGGTGTGGGGAAAGCGGGGCGCCAGCGGATGCGGCGGCGCAACATCGCGGTATTAAATGAAACTCATTCGCATTTGTAAAGAAAAGATAACGGCCGCCGAAAGGACGGCAGCCGCGTAGGGAGCCTTTCCGTGAAACCGCTTGCGGCGGGCGCATGGCTGCCCCCGGCTTCCGTCTGCTTTCATCCACCCCACAAAACGAAAGCGGGCCGAAGCCCGCTTTCCGTCGATCCGGACTATGGCGCTTCCGGTCGCACTATTCCGCGGGCTGCTCGTAGCGCCCCGGCCGCGGATTGAGCGTGCCGCACTGCTTGCAGGTGCGCAGATGATCGTCGCGGTAGAACTTCTCGAACACGCGGAAGAAATCCCGCTCGATATCGACGAGGTGGAAGAAGTCCGCGTACAGCTTGTGGTTGCAGTTCACGCAGAACCACATCAGCGCGTCGTCCTCGTGCGGCAGGCGCTTGCGCTCGATCACCAGCCCCACCGAGTGCTCCATCCGCTGCGGCGAATGCGGTACGCGCGGCGGCAGGTAGAACACCTCGCCGGCGCGGATCGGGATGTCGCGCGCGGTGCCGCGCTCGCCGTCGAAGTCCTCCTGCACGCGCAGCACCATCTCGCCTTCCAGCTGGAAGAACCACTCGGGGCCTTCTTCGAAGTGGTAGTCGGTACGCGCGTTCGGCCCGCCGACGATCATCACGATGAAGTCCTCCTGCACGATGCACTTGTTGCCCACCGGCGGCTTCAGCAGGTGGCGGTGTTCCTCGATCCAGGCGTGCAGGTTGAAAGCGGCGGGCAGCATGTCAGGGGGCCTCGCTGGAAATGGATTCGCGGCGCAGTTCCTCGATGGTCGGCGCGGCGGCGCGGACCGGCAGGCCCATCTCTTTGGCCGCCTCGGCGACGTGGGCGAGTTCTTCGGCCAGCGTGTGCCCGACCATCGCCTTGCGCTCCTCGTCGGTCACCGCATCTTCCACCACCGGATACAGGTACAGGCCCTTGGTGTCGCCCTTGTACTGGGTGCCGTACCACTGCGGTTGCAGTTGCCGCATCAGCAGCCGGTCCCAGCTCGCGCCGACCAGCCAGCGGTAGTGCGAATCGTCCGGCGCCTGCGCCATCGCGAGGGTGGCGAGCGCGTTCGCGAGACGGTAATCGGCCAGCGAATCGCCGTGCTGGAAGACCATCGCGGCGTGGTAGTGGTCGGCGGCGGAACGCACAGCGCCGGCCTCCAGCAGCGCCTGGACGCGCGCCTTGCGCGCCTGGTCGCGCGGGCCGACGGCGTTCCAGTCGATGTCGGCGGCGTCGCGGTCGGCCTGGTCCTGCCGGAACAGCTGCGCCAGTTCGGGATTGTCGGCGGGCTTGACGGGCTCGGCGGCGGAGGCGGTCGCCGCCAGCAGCAGGGCGAGCAGGATGGAGTTCATGGGCGGCTCCCGAAAGCGGCGACGCACTTCAGCTCGATGGCGATCGGCGTGGGCAGCGCGGTGATGCCCACGGTGGTGCGGCAGGGCGCGCTGGCGGCGTCGGGGAAGTGCTCGGCCCAGACCGCGTTGTACGCCTTGAAGTCGCGCGCCATGTCGGTGAGATAGACGGTGACGTCGACCAGGTCGTCCCAGCGCGCGCCGCTGGCGTCCAGCACCGCGCGCACGTTGGCCAGCACGGCGCGGGCCTGCGCTTCGATGTCGTATTTGCGCAGGCGGCCGTCGGCGAAGTACTCGTTGCCGGGAATGGAATTGTCGGCCGGATCGCGCGGGCCGATGCCGGACAGGAACAGCAGGTCGCCGACGCGGCGCGCGTGCGGGTAGTGGCCCACGGCTTTCGGTGCGTTGCCGGCGTGGATGCCGTCGTTCATGCGTCGATCCCGTGGCGCTCGCGCACGCCGGCGATCGCGCCCGCGTACACGGACGGCAACGCGTCGGGCGTGTCCACGTCCATGCCCAGCTCGCGCACCTTGCCGTCGGCCAGGCTGTAGACCCAGCCATGCACGGCCAGCAGCTGGCCGCGCGCCCAGGCGTCCTGCACCACGGTGGTCAGGCAGACGTTTTCCGCCTGCTCGATGGCGTTGAGTTCGCACAGGGTGTCGTGGCGCTGTTCGGTGGGAAGCTGCCCGAGCAGCGCGGCGTGCTTCTGCGCCACGTCGCCGACGTGGCGGATCCAGTTGTCCACCAGTCCCAGCCGGGTGCCGTGCAGCGCCGCGCCGACGCCGCCGCAGCCGTAGTGGCCGACCACCAGGACGTGCCGCACCTTCAGCACGTCGACCGCGAACTGGATGGTGGACATGCAGTTGAGGTCGGTATGCACCATCACGTTGGCGATGTTGCGATGGACGAACACCTCGCCCGGCACCAGGTCGATGACCTGGTTCGCCGGCACGCGCGAATCGGAGCAGCCGATCCACAGGTACTTCGGCGCCTGCTGCTTCGACAATCGTTCGAAGAAGGTCGGATCCTCGCGCGTCACGCGCTCGGCCCATTCCTGGTTGTTGCGCAGCAGGGTTTCGAGTTCTTTCTTCATGGGGTTTCCGGTGCGGGAGGGCTGTCTGCGGGAACGTCGAGGCTGCGTTCCGCGAGGATGGCGTCGTCGTGGCCGAGCAAGCGCAGGCGATATTGGCCGGGAGCGAGGTAGAGCGGCGTGCCGGCTTCGCCATCGGCGAGCATCACGAACTGGTCGGCGGGAATCGCGTCCTCGCCTTCGCTGGCGTAGCGGGCTTCGGCGAGGCAGGGCAGGTGCTGGATGCAGGGCGTCAGGTCCATGGCGACGGGCTTGCGCCGGCCGCCGAGGGTGAGCCAGTCGGGGCGGATGGCGGCGGCGTCCACGGCGGGCAGGAGCACGCTGGCGTCGTACTGCGCACGCGCCGCCTCACTCCAGACGCGTTTGTCATCGCGGGCCAACAGCACGCTGGGCACGGTGATCCCGAATGCGTGGGCCAGCCGCTTGGCCGCCTGCCCATCCTCCCAACGCATTCCCGTCTGGGTGATGCTCAAAACCGGCAATCCGGTCAGGCGGATGAATTCCCGTGCCATCGGATCGGCTGCATCCGGTTGGGTGCCGGCACTCTTTGCGATGTGTCCGTAGCCCGCATGCACCAGCAGCTTGGCATCGGGATGTTGCTTCACCAGATCGGCAAGGGTTTGCGCCATGCCCGTTTCGCGTTGTTGCTGCGACTCTTCCCCGTCTTCGTCGTCCGGCTCGTAGGGCACCAGTACGTAGCCCAGCCGCTTGGCTTCGCGGACGAGTTCGGCGAACACGGGCTCGCGCGTGTAGTAGCCGGTATTCAACGTGGGGTAACCCGCCGCAAGCGGGTTGTCCATAAGCGCGAAGGTTTCGGCAGCGAAATGGGTGAAGCCTTGTTTGCGCAGCTTCGCCAGCAGTTCCAGCGTCAGCAGCCGGGTCTGCGGTACATGGTGGGCTTCGTTGACCATGATGACGCGATAACTGTCGGCCTGGGAGGCGATCCAGTCCGCTGCGGGCACGGCCTCGTACCCGGTGCCGTCCGGCAGGTCGGTGGGGGCCTGTTCGTTGTTGCGGATGGGGTAGACGCGGATGGCGTCGTTGGGGCGTCCCAGGAAGCTGTAATCGGTGGCCAGCATCTGCGCCACGGTGCTTTGCAGATCTTCGTCGGCCTGAGCTTCCACGCCTGTCATGAAACGGAACTGGCTGAAGACGGTTTTCTGCGCACGGAGCTGCTTGAAGAACGCGTCGGTGGACGATACGCCCTCATCCTGGGCACAGGCAGGAGCGGCGAGCAGCGCCAGCGCGAGCAAGCAGGCGAACTGTTTTTCGAGCATCACAGGCTGATCCCCACGTTCTTGGGTTCAGTGAAGAAGCGCATCGCCTCCAGCCCACCTTCGCGGCCCAGGCCTGAAGCGCCGGTGCCGCCGAACGGCGTGCGCAGGTCGCGCATCAGCCAGATGTTGATCCAGACGATGCCCACGCGCAGCTGCGCGGCGAAGCGATGGGCGCGGGCGAGGTCGCGCGTCCACACGCTGGCGGACAGGCCGTAGTCGGAGGCGTTGGCGAGCGTCAGCGCTTCGTCGTCGTCATCGAACGCTTGCAGGGTGGCGACCGGGCCGAAGATTTCCTCGCGGTTGGTGGCGCAGTCGGGACCGAGGCGTTCGATCACGGTGGGCGCGATGAACCAGCCGAGGCGATCCAGTGCCTCGCCGCCGCACAGCACGCGGCCGCCTTCGGCGCGTGCGCGTTCGATGGCGGCCATCACCTTGTCGAAATGCGCCTGCGAGACCATCGGGCCGAGTTGCACGCCGCTTTCCAGCGGAGCGCCGAGGCGCAATGCGCGGGCCCGCTCCACGAAGGCGTCGCGGAACTCGTCGTAAATCGCGCGTTCGACCAGCACGCGCGAACCGCACAGGCAAATCTGTCCGCTGTTCTGGAATGCGCTGCGCACCAGCGTGTCGAGGTTCGCGCGCCAGTCGCTGTCGGCGAACACCAGCGTCGCGTTCTTGCCGCCCAACTCCAGCGACACCTTCTTCAACAGCGGCCCGGCGATTCCGGCGATGCGCCGGCCCACGGCGGTGCTGCCGGTGAACGAGAGTGCCTTGACCTGCGGATGCGCGACCAGCGGCTCGCCGACGTTCGGGCCAAGCCCGTGGACGATGTTGAGCACACCCGGAGGCAGGCCGATTTCCAACGCCAGCTCGCCCAGCATCGTCGCGGTGGCGGGCGTGATCTCGGACGGCTTCGCCACCACCGCGTTGCCGGCGGCCAGCGCGGGCGCGATCTTCCAGGTGAACAGGTACAGCGGCAGGTTCCACGGGCTGATGCAGCCGGCCACGCCCAGCGGCAGGCGCAGCGTGTAGTTCAGGCCGGCTTCGCCGTGGTGCGACTCGCTGGCGAACTGGGTGGCCGCGTGGGCGAAGAAGCGCAGGTTGGAGACGGCGCGCGGGATTTCGATGTCGCGGGCCAGCGCCAGCGGCTTGCCGGCGTCGATGGCTTCGGCGCGGGCGAAGGCGTCGAGCCGCGCTTCCAGCGCGTCCGCCAGCCGTTCCAGATGACGCGCGCGTTCGCTGTTGCGCAGCGCGCCCCAGCCCGGCGCGGCGGCGCTGGCGGCGGCGACGGCCGCTTCGACGGTGGCCGCGTCGCCGTCGGCGACCTGTGCATACGGTTGCGCATTGGCGGGATCGAACACCGGCAGCCAGCGCGCGCTGGTCGTTTCGCCGCAGGCCGCGCCGATCACGTGTCCGAATCGTTGCATCCGGTTAGCTTACCAGCGTCAGCCGAACTGGCAGCGCGGGCAGAGGAACAGCGGGCGCGACTGGCTGGTGATGCGCGCGATCGGCGTGCCGCAGCGCTCGCACGGCTGGCCCTCGCGCTTGAACACGCGGAAGCGGAAGCGTTCGCCCTCGTGCGCCTGGTAGTCGGCGCGCATGCCGGGCGTGGGTTCGATGCCGCGCGTGGCGTAGCTGTGGCGCGGGATCGCCAGCAGTGCTTTTGCGAGATGCGCGGTCTGCGCCGCGTCCAGATCGCGCGGGCGCTGCGAGGGAGGCAGGCCGGCGTCGAACAGCACTTCCGCGCGCAGGTAATTGCCCATGCCGGCGAGGAAGCCCTGGTCCAGCAGCAGGCCGCCCAGCGCGCGGCCGCTGAATGATGGCGATTGCAGGCGTGCGGCCACGGCGGCTTCGTCCAGCGCCATGTCCAGCACGTCCGGTCCCAGTCCTTGCAGGAACGGATGCGCTTCGATCTCGTCGCTGCGCCACAGTTCGATGTCGGAGGCCGAATACAGCAGGATCGCCGCGCGTCCGGTTTCCAGCGCGACGCGCAGGCTGCGCGCGGTGTCCGGGCGCTGGCCCGGTTCCGCGACCTTCCAAACGCCATAGAGCTGGTTGTGCGTGTACAGCGTCCAGCCGTTGTCGAACGCCGTCAGCAGCGCCTTGCCGCGGGGCGCGATGGAGAGGATGCGGCTGCCCGGCAGCTCGCGCTCGAACCGCTTCAGCGCGGGGAACGCGAACTGTGCGCGCACCACCGTCTGCCCGGCCACCGCGGCGGCCAAACGATCGGCGGCGCGACGGATTTCCGGGCCTTCCGGCATCGTCAGATCGACTGCATGCGGCCGCCGTCCACCGCGATGGACTGGCCGTTCACGTAGGCCGCCGTCGGCGTGCACAGGAAGGCGATCACGCCGCCCGGTTCTTCCGCCTCGGCGAAGCGGCCCACCGGCACCGTCGCCAGCATCGCCTGCGCCACTTCGTCCTGCGTCTTGCCGGAGGCGGCGCTGCGGTCGGCCAGGATCTGCTCCAGCCGGCGCGTGCGGGTATAGCCGGGCAGCACGTTGTTGACGGTGATGCCGTCGGGGCCGAGTTCGCGCGACAGCGTCTTGGCCCAGCTCGCCACCGCGCCGCGGATGGTGTTGGAGACGCCGAGGTTGGGGATCGGTTCGTACACCGAGGTCGAGATCACGTTGACGATGCGGCCCCAGTGCGCCGCGCGCATGCCCGGCAGCAGCGCCTGCACCAGCGTCTGGTTGGCGACCAGGTGGCGGTGGAAGGCGTCGAGGTAGGCGTCGATGGACGCCGCATGCGCCGGCCCGCCCGGCGGCCCGCCGGTGTTGTTGACCAGGATGTGCACGGGCTGCCGCGCGGCCAGCGCATCGACGGCGGCGCGCAGCGCGGCGGCGTTGGCCGTGTCGGCGGCGAGGTGGTCGTGGGCTTGGCCGCGTTCGCGCGGCAGCGTCGCGGCGATGTCGCGCAGCACGTCCTCGCGGCGCGAGAGCAGGGTGACGGTGGCGCCGAGCCGGGCCAGCTCGAATGCGGCGGCGCGGCCGATGCCTTCGGAGGCGCCGCAGACCAGCGCGTGTTTTCCGGCGAGATCGAGGTTCATGCGGGCGATTGTAAAGCCGTCGCCCGAACGCGCCGCTAGGCCGGCAGGCCGCCGGCATCCGCCAGCCACAGCGACGCGGCCGCCAGCGCGCCGCCGATGCCGGTCGCGGCCAGCACGTCGCTGGGATAGTGCAGCCCCAGCACCACGCGCGAAACGGCGACGCTGGCGGCGAACGGCACCAGCAACCACGCCAGCGCGGGATAGTGCGCCACCGCCACCACGCTGAAGGCGACCGCGTGCAGGGTGTGACCGGAGGGGAAGCTGAACTCGTCCAGCGGCGCCACCCAGGCGCGGATGCGCAGATCGTTGGCGAACGGGCGCGGGCGGCGCGTCCAGCGCTTCAGCGCCTTGTAGAGAATCAGCGCGGCCAGGCCGGTGATGGCGAGGTGCAGCGAGGCGCGCAGACCGTCGATGCCGTCCGTCGCCACCAGCAGCGCCATCAGCGCGTACCAGAACAACCCGTCGCCCAGCCGGCTGACCGTGGCGAAGTAGCGGAACGCGCCGCGGCGGGCGCACAGCGCGTTGGCGCGCAGGCACCAGCCGTGTTCGGCCGCGAGCAGTCGATCAGGTGAAGGCGGTTGCGGCATGGCGGTCGTCCCGTGCGGCCAGCGATTGCAGGAGATGGTCGAACGCCTCGGCCACCCGCGCAGGCCGCAGCGCGGCCACCGCGTCGCGGCAGGCGGGGCGCATCCGCGCGCGCAGGGCGTCGTCGGCGCCTATGCGCAGCGTGGCGGCGATGAAGCCGGCATCGTCGCCATCCGAAATCGCCGCGCCGTGCACGCCGTCGCGCAGCGTTTCGCGGGCGGCGCCGTAGTCGAATGCGACCGTCGGCACGCCGCTGGCGAGCGCCTCCAGCGTCACGTTGCCGAAGGTTTCGCTGCGGCTGGGGAACAGGAACAGGTCGCCGCTGGCGAAATGCCGGGCCAGGTCTTCGCCGCGCCGTATGCCGCAGAACACGAAGTCCGGATTCTCCCGTTGCAGCGCCTCGCGCGCGGGGCCGTCGCCGACCCAGACGAAGCGCGCCTCCGGGCGGATGCGCTGCAACTCGCGGAACGCGCGCACCGCCAGCGGCAGGTTCTTCTCCGGGGCGATGCGGCCGACGTGGATCACCGCCAGCCCGCGCGCATCGAGGCCCCAGCGCGCGCGCAGCGCATCGTTGCGAACGTCGGGATGGAACAGCTGCGTGTCCACCGCGCGCGGCAGCCGGACCACGTTGCGGAAGCGCTGGCTTTCCAGGAACGCCTGCAGCTCGCGGGTCGGCACCAGCGTGGCCTGCGCGCCGTTGTGGAAGTGCCGCATCCAGCGCAGCGCGGTGCCCTGCAGCCACGGCGCGCCGTAGCTGCGCACATAGTCGTCGAAGCGGGTGTGGAAGCCGGTCGCCGCAGGAATGCCGAGCCGGCGCGCGGCGCGCAGCGCCGACCAGCCGAGCGGGCCTTCGGTCGCCACGTAGATCGCGTCCGGGCGCTGTCGCCGCCAGTGGCGTTGCAGCAGGCGCGCGGCCGGCAGGCCGAACTTCAGACCGGGATAGCGGGGCAGGGCGGCGCCGCGCACCAGCAGCGCGTCGGGCGGAGCAACGTCGTCGTCGCGCTGGCGCGGGCGCACCACGTCGACCGCGTGGCCGCGTTCGCGCAGGCCCTGTTCCAGTCCCTGCACGGTCAGCGCCACGCCGTTGACTTCGGGCGGGTAGGTTTCGGTGACGATGCCGTAGCGCATGGGGTTCCGCGGCGTGGCTGTTGCCGGGAAGCCTGGTCTCGGGCGGTGACCGCGCAGTGTCGGCGGCGTGACGCGCGCATGACGGAAGGCCGGTGCGCGGGGCGGCTTCTATACTGCGAGGCCCGAAGCTCGCGATCCTGCCCATGTCCCATGAATCCGGCGACCTGACCGAGGTCGATGTCGCCATCGTCGGCGGCGGCGCGGCGGGCATGCTGGTGGCGACGCGGCTGCTGGCGGAGCCGGACTCGCGCCTGCGTGTCGCCATCGTCGAACCCGCCGACGAACTGGCGCGCGGTGCGGCCTACGCGACCGCGCAGCCGGAGCACCTGCTCAACGTCGTCGCCGGCGGGATGAGCGCGTTCGCGGAAGACCCGGCGCATTTCGTGCGCTTCCTGTCCGGATCCGGCGATGCCGCCGTGCCCGCGACGGCCTTCGCCGCCCGCCGCGACTACGGCCGCTACCTGCGCGAAACGCTGCGCGCGCAGCCGCGCTATCCGTCGCTGCAATGGCTGCGCGAGCGCGTGGTCGATATCGAGCGGCGCGGGCAGGGCAACGCGCTGACCTTTTCTTCCGGCCGTACGCTGGCGGCGCGCGCCGTGGTGCTGGCGGTCGGCAACGCGCCGCGCCGCATTCCGGCGTCGCGGCTGCGCGGCGGCGTGCGTCTGGCGGAAGCGTGGGATTACGAGGCGATCAGCGCCATTCCCGCCGACGCGGACGTCTGCATCGTCGGATCCGGCCTCAGCATGGTGGACGCCGTACTCGGCCTCACCCACCGCGGCCACCGGGGCCGCATCCACGTGCTGTCGCGCCACGGCCTGATGCCGCTGGCGCATGCCGCGCCGGGGGCGGGCGAGGGGACGCTGGGCAACCTGCTGTCGCTCGGCCTGCGCGACCGGTTGCGCCTGATCCGTGCGTGGACGCGGGCGGCGACGGCGGCCGGCGAACCCTGGCAATGGGTGTTCGACCGTCTGCGCCCGCACGGGCAGGCGCTGTGGCGCTCGCTGACCCATGCCGACCAGCAGCGCTTCCTGCGCCACGTGGTGCGCTATTGGGACATCCATCGCCACCGCATCGCGCCGCAGGTCGCGGCGACGCTGGACGGGCTGCGGGCCGGCGGCCGGCTGGACGCGGTGGCGGGCCGGTTGCTGTCGGTCGAAGCGCGGGCGGACGGCGGCGCCGAGGTGTTCTACCGGCCGCGCCACGAGGACGAAGTGCGGACGCTTCGCGCCGACTGGATCGTCAACGCCACTGGCGTCGAAACCCTCATCGACCTGCAGCCCGATACGCTGCTGGGGGCGCTCCGTGCGCGCGGCCGGGTGCTGCCGGGGCCGCACGGCATCGGCATCGCCAGCGAGGAGCAGGGGCGCGTGCTCGACGCGCGCGGCGGCGCCGATCCGGGGTTGTTCGTGCTGGGCGCGATGCGGATCGGCACGCTCTGGGAAAGCATCGCCATCCCCGAGCTGCGCGGACAGGCGCGGGCGATCGCCGAGCATCTGCGCGCGGCCCTCGACGACCGGCCGGCGGCTTCGATGGCGTGAACCGCCGCATCCGCGTGGATGCGGGCCAGCCGGCTCAGGCGGCTTCGGTGGTCAACTGCACGGCTTCGCGCACGAACCATTCGCCGCCCAGCGGGCAGAAGCGCGAGCAGGTGTCCAGCGGCGCCTGGTAGACGTGCAGCGAGATCGCGATCCCGTCCGTGCTGGCGTTGCGGATGGTGTGGTACTCGTGCGGCGGGATCAGGCTGCCGGCGCTGCCCGAACCGGCGTGGACGCCGCCGGCGGCGCGGAAGCGGAAGCGTTCGCCGGCGCGCTCCAGCAGCTCGTACTGGGTGATGTCCAGCTCGCCCTGCCAGACGCCTTCCACGCACCACAGGCCGGAATGGTCGTGCAGCGGCGTGCCTTGGCCCGGCCCCCAGGTCATGGCGACCACGCTGTAGCCGTGCGCGGGGCTGCGGTACAGCTCGCGCCGCGCATAGTGGTCGGCCACCGGCGCCTGCACGCAGTCGGGCAGCGCCACCTCCGGGTCGCGGATCAGCCGCGCCAGGGCGAGGCGCAGCGCGGCGGCGACGGCCTGCGGGCGGCCCAGGCCGACGGCGGCGTCGATCGCGGCGACGAGCCTGTCCCGGCCGGGGAAATCGGCGGGCACGGATTCGGGGCGGCTGTACGCGGTCTCCATCCGGCCCGAGTCTACTGCGCGGGCCGTACGTTCGCGTCATGCCGCCATGCGCAACCGGCATAACCGCCGCGGCCGGGCAGAGAGGATGATGGCCTACCGGTTCCTTCCCCCCGCCGCCATGGCCGAATTCATCCCGCCCGGCACCCGCTGGTTCGATCTGCCCTCGCCGTTTCCGATGAAGCGTGGCGGCGCGCTGCAAGGCGCGCGGCTGGCCTACGAGACCTGGGGCCGGCTGGACGCCGCCGCCTCCAACGCCGTCCTGATCCTCACCGGGATGTCGCCGGACGCGCACGCCGCCTCCGGCGAGGCCGATCCCGCGCCCGGCTGGTGGGAATGGATGATCGGCCCCGGCAAGCCGATCGACACCCGCCGCTGGTTCGTCGTCTGCGTGAACGCGCTGGGCAGCTGCAAGGGCAGCACCGGGCCGGCCTCGGTCGATCCCGCCACCGGCGAGCCCTATCGCCTCGCGTTTCCCGAACTGTCGATCGAGGACGGCGCGGACGCCGCCGCCGCGCTGGTGCGCGGGCTCGGCATCCAGCGGCTGGTCTGCGTGGTCGGCAACTCGATGGGCGGGATGAGCGCGCTGTCGCTGCTGGCCCGCCACCCCGGCATCGCCCGCGGCCACGTCAACATCTGCGGCGCGGCGCGCGCGCTGCCGTTCTCCATCGCCATCCGCTCGCTGCAACGCGAGGCGATCCGCCTCGACCCGCGCTGGAACGGCGGCGACTACGACGATGCCGAGCACTACCCGGAAAACGGCATGCGCATGGCGCGCAAGCTGGGCGTCATCACCTACCGCTCCGCGCTGGAGTGGGACGGCCGCTTCGGCCGCGTGCGGCTGGACTCCGAACGGCGCGACGACGACGAGCCGTTCGGGCTGGAGTTCGAGGTGGAGAGCTACCTGGAAGCGCACGCCCGCCGCTTCGTCCACCGCTACGACCCCAACTGCTACCTCTATCTCAGCCGCTCGATGGACTGGTTCGACCTGGGCGAGGCGCACGGCGGCGACACCGCGCGCGGACTGGCCGCGATCGCGGGACTGGAGCGCGCGCTGGTGATCGGGGTGAGGACCGATATCCTGTTCCCGATCCAGCAGCAGGAGGAGATCGCCGCCGGCCTGCGCGACGCCGGCTGCGAGACCCGTTTCCTGCCGATGCCTTCGCCGCAGGGGCACGACGCCTTCCTGGTGGACGAGGAACGCTTCGGTCCGGCCGTCGCCGCCTTCCTGCGCGCGCTGCCGTGCACGGCGGTGAACGACAAGGTGGCCTGAGCCCGCCGCTCGGCTATACTGCGCGCCCGCGCCGGAATGGCGGAATCGGTAGACGCAGCGGACTCAAAATCCGCCGCCCTTAAAAGCGTGTGGGTTCGAGTCCCACTTCCGGCACCAGTTCATGCAAAAGGCCAGACTTCCACGTCTGGCCTTTTTGCTTTGGGTGCCGGCGAGGGCGGTTGGCCTCACTCCGCGCCGATCACCAGTTCCACCGGCTTGCCGGCCGGCAGCGTCACGCGCACCGGCTTCGATTCGATATCGCCGTCCTGCCTGTTGGCCTCGCCGCTGGCGGACAGCCGCGCCACCAGCTCGACCTCCCGCGCTTGCGAGAGCTTCAGCGTCGGCATCGGGCTGTCGGCGTCGCCGAGTTCGGCGGTGAAGGGCAGCTCCGAGGCGGCGTGTTTCTGCGCGGCCACCGGCATCGGTGGGCCGCCGGCCTGGCGGGCGATCACGAACACGGTGGCGTCCGGGCGCAGGCGCACGCGGGCGGCCAGCGCGGGGTCCAGCGTCACTTTCACCGACAGCAGGGCCGTCTGCGCGGCGGGCTGCGTGGCTTGTGGCAGTGGCGGCAAGCCGGCCTGCGCGCGCGCGGCGTCGATCTCCTTGCGCAGGCTGGCGGCGGTGGCGGCGTCGATCTGCGCCAGCAGCGGCTCCCAGGTGGCGGCGGCTTCGGCGTTCCGGCCCGACTGGCGCTGGGCCACGCCCAGGAACCAGCGCGCGCGCTGGTGGCCGGGGTTGGCCTTCAGGGCGGCGTCCAGCCAGGCCAGCGCCTGCGCGTCGAAGACGTGGTTGGTGTCGGCCAGCGCGCGGGACTGCGCGGCTTCGACGAGGATGTCGGCGTTGGCCGGGGCCAGCGCGGCGGCCTTGGCGAAGGCGTCGCGGGCGTTGGCCGCGTCGTCCATGCGCTGGTAGGCCTGTCCGAGCAGCATCCAGCCTTCGGCCTGCTGCGGGTCGCGCGCCAGCGCGGCCTTGAGCTGGACGACGGCTTCCTCCAGCGTGCGCGGCGCCTGCCGGACGGCGGGATCCAGCGCCTGCGGCGTGCCGAGCAGCTGGTAGAGCAGGGCGGCGGAGAGCAGCGTGACGGCGCCGATGCCCAGCGCCACGCCGCGCGCGTCGCGCCACAGCGGGCGCAGCAGCGCGGCCAGCACGATCAGGCAGAGCAGCGCGGCGAAGGCGAGGAAGGCGGCCATCACCACTCCTGCCCGTCGTCGCCGTTCGCCGGGGCGCTCGGGGATTTGCGCCTGCGCACGATGGCGGCGACCACGCCCGCGCCGGCCAGCAGCACCACCGCCGGGCCGATCCACAGCAACAGGGTGCCGCCTTCGAGCTTGGGCTTGTACAGCACGAATTCGCCGTAGCGCTGCACCAGGTAGTCCTTGATCTGCGCGTCGCTCTTGCCCTGCCGCATCAGGTCGAGCACTTCGCGGCGCAGTTGCAGCGCGATCAGCGCGTTGGAATCGGCCAGCGACTGGTTCTGGCACATCACGCAGCGCAGTTGCAGGGTGAGTGCGTGGAAGCGGGCTTCCTCGGCGGCGCTGTGGAATTGCAGCGGGGCGGCGTCGGCCTGCTGGTTGGCTTGGGCGAAGGCGGGCAGTGCGGCGAGCCACAGCAGCGCGGCGAGCAGCAGGCGGGTCATCGTTCGGCCTCGATCTTCGCCACCAGCGGCAGCAGTTCCTTCGCGATGATCTCGTCGGTCAGCGGCCCGACGTGCTTCCAGCGCACGATGCCCTTGCCGTCGACCAGGAAGGTTTCCGGCGCGCCGTACACGCCCCAGTCCAGCGCGGTGCGGCCTTCGACGTCGGACAGCACCACCATGAACGGGTTGCCGAACTGCTCCAGCCAGCGCAGGGCGTCGGCGGGTTCGTCCTTCCAGTTGTAGCCGACCACGCGCACGCGCTTGGTTTCGGCGAACTTCGTCAGCACCGGATGTTCGACCCGGCATTCCACGCACCAGCTGCCCCAGACGTTGAGCAGGAACGGCTGGCCGCGCAGGTCGGACAGCTTCACGGTGTAGCCGGGGTCGTGCAGCACCGGCAGCGCGAATTCCGGCGCGGGCTTGCCGATCAGCGGCGAGGGCAGGGCGTCGCGGTTGGGCTTGCGGCTCATCCACACGCCCGCGGCCAGCAGCACGGCGAGCAGGGCGAAGGCGGCCAGCGGCAGCCAGCGGGAGGGTTTCATGCAATCTCCTTGCGCGCGCCGCGGAAACGCTTGTCGAAGGCGGTGACGCCCGCGCCCAGCGCCATCAGCAGCGCGCCGGCCCAGATCCAGCGTACGAACGGCTTGACGTGCACGCGCATCGCCCAGGTGTCGTTGCCCAGCGCTTCGCCGATGGCGACGTAGGCGTCGGCGAACACGCCGCGGGCGATGCCGGATTCGGTCATCACCTGGCCGCCGGCGCGGTAGCGGCGCTTTTCGGGATGCAGGGTGGTGGTGTCGCCGCCGCGCAGCACCTGCACGGTGGCGCGGTCGGAGACGTAGTTCGGGCCGCCGGTTTCGACGATGCCGTCGAAGCGGAAGGCGTAGTCGCCCAGCGTCACCGTGTCGCCGGCCTTCACCGCCAGCTCGCGTTGCAGGCTCAGCCCTTCGACCAGCAGCGCGCCGACCAGGAACACCGCGATGCCGAGATGGGCCAGCGACATGCCCCACATCTCGCGGGTCAGGCGTCCGCTGGCGCTCAGCCTCGACCAGACGAAGCGCAGCGTGCCCGCGCCGACCCAGACCGCGCCGAGGATGCCCGCGGCCGTTTTCCATTGGCCCTGCGGGGCGAGGAAGAACGCCACGACGCCGGCCACCAAGGCCAATGCCGCCCACGGCAGCAGCAGGCGCAGCGGCGTGGACATCTGCTCGCGCTGCCAGCGGGTCAGCGGGCCCAGCGGCACCAGCGCCACCAGCGGCGCCATCAGCAGGGTGAACATGACCGCGAAGTAGGGCGGGCCGACCGAGATCTTGCCGAGTTCCAGTGCGTCGGCCAGCAGCGGATACAACGTGCCCAGCAGCACCATCGCGCAGGCGGTCGCCAGCAGCAGGTTGTTGACCAGCAGCAGGGTCTCGCGCGAACCGGCGGCGAAGGGCTTGGCGTCGCTGTCGGTGTCCGGCGCGCGCAGCGCGTACAGCAGCAGCGAGCCGCCGATGACGATGGCGAGGAAGATCAGCACGAACAGCCCGCGCCCCGGATCGGCGGCGAAGGCGTGCACCGAGGTCAGCACGCCGGAACGCACCAGGAAGGTGCCGAGCAGCGACAGCGAGAACGCGGCGATCGCCAGCAGCAGCGTCCAGCCGCCGAAGCTGCCGCGCTTCTCGGTGACCGCCTGCGAATGCAGCAGCGCCGCGCCGGCCAGCCACGGCATGAAGCTGGCGTTCTCCACCGGGTCCCAGAACCACCAACCGCCCCAGCCCAGTTCGTAGTACGCCCACCAACTGCCCAGCGCGATGCCGAGGGTGAGGAAGGCCCAGGCCACGTTCGTCCACGGCCGCGTCCAGCGCAGCCATTGCGCGTCGATGCGGCGTTCCAGCAGCGCGGCGATGGCGAAGGCGAACGGCACCGCGAAGCCGACGTAGCCGGCGTACAGCATCGGCGGATGCACGATCAGGCCGGGGTCCTGCAGCAGCGGGTTGAGGTCGCGGCCCTCGGTCGCGGCGGGCAGGATGCGGGTGAACGGATTGCTGGTGAAGATCAGGAAAGCGAGGAAGCCGACCGCCACGATCCCCATCACGCCGAGCACGCGCGCCACCACCGGCATCGGCAGCGCCTTGGAGAAGCGCGCCACCGCCGCCGTCCACAGCGCCAACACCAGCGCCCACAGCAGCAGCGAGCCTTCGTGCGCGCCCCAGACGGCGGTGTAGCGGTACATCGTCGGCAGCAGAGAGTTGGAGTTCTCGGCGACGTACTGCACCGAGAAGTCGCCGACCACGAAGGCGTGGGTGAGCACGGCGAAGGCCAGCCCGACCAGCAGCAGCTGCATGTAGGCGGCAGGCCGCGCCACCGCCATCAGTGCGGTCAGGCCGCGCTGTGCGCCGAGCAACGGCAACAGCGCCTGCAGGGCGGCGACCAGCATCGCCAGGATCAATGCGACCTGGCCGAGTTCGGGAAGCATTACGGCGCGCCTTCCGCAGGCGTCGGCTGCGCGTCCTGCACGTTGTGCTTCCTGTGCGCCGCGCCCATCTTGTCGGCCACTTCCTTGGGCATGTAGGTCTCGTCGTGCTTGGCCAGCACGTCCTCGGCCACGAACACGTCGCCCTTCATCCGCCCGGTGGCGACCACCGACTGCTTCTCGCGGAACAGGTCGGGGAGGATGCCGGTATAGACCACCGGCAGGCGCGCGTCGCCGTCGTCGACGTCGAAATGCGCTTCCATCGAGCCCGGTGCGCGCTTGAACGAACCGGCTGCGACCATGCCGCCGAGGCGGAAGCGGGCCTCGCCGTTGCGCACGTTGTCGCCGGCGGAACCGCCCAGCACTTCGTGCGGCGTGTAGAGGTAGGCGACGTTGCGCTGCAGGGCCATCGCGACCAGCGCGGTCGCTAGACCGGCGGCGGCCAGCAGGGCGAGGATCAGCAGCAGGCGGCGTTTGCGGGTGGGGTGCATGGCGTCCTGGTCAGTCCCGCGACAGCGGGAGTTCCGGATTCTGGGAGGGCGCGGCCTGCCGACGCGCGTTGCGCAGCTTCGCCGCGCGCAGGGCGGCGCGGATCTGCAGCTTCGGGACCAGCCAGTCCCACAGCAGCATCAGGGCGAACACCGCGTAGGCGGCGATGACGTAGTCGCGGTAGCTCATGGCGACGCCTCGGCCACGCCGCCTGCCTTGGCGGGCGAACCGGCGACGCGTGCCACCCAGTCCTTGCCGGCTTCGCGGCGCAGGTTGTCGGCGCGGGCGCGCGCCAGCAGCGAGCCGACGAACCACAGCTTGGTGCCCACGATCATCCACACCAGCGGCCACAGCATGCTCGGGTCCATGTGCGACTTGCCGAACAGGCTGATGGTCTGGCCCTGGTGCAGCGAGTTCCACCACACCACCGACCAGCGGATCACCGGCAGCAGGGCGACGCCGACGATGGCCAGCAGGCCGGCCGCGCGGGCGGCGTTGCGGCGGTCGTCGATGGCGGCGTACAGGCCCATCACGCCGAGGTAGAGGAACAGCAGGATCAGCTCGGTGGTCAGGCGCGGGTCCCAGTCCCACCAGGTGCCCCACATCGGCTTGCCCCAGATCGAACCGGTGGCCAGCGTGACGAAGGTGAAGGCGGCGCCGGTGGGCGCGCAGGCCATCGCCAGGATTTCGCAGAGCTTGATCCGCCAGATCAGCGCGATGGCGGAATAGAACGCCATCAGCCCGAACACCGCCATGCTCATCCAGGCGGCCGGGACGTGGATGTAGAGGATGCGGAAGCTGTCGCCCTGCTGGTAGTCGGCGGGCACCGCGAACAGCGCGCCGTACGTGCCCACCAGCATCGCCAGCAGGCCCAGCAGCCACGCCCAGGGCGTCCAGCGGGCGGCGAAACGGTCGAAGTACGGGGGCGAGCCGAGTTGGTGGAACCAGCGGATCAGCGGGGACATCGTGGCCTTTGCGGGAGCGGCAGGAAGGCGGCCGCGGGCGATCCCGGCAAGGATACCAGCCCGCACGGACGGCATCGACGCGACCGCGTCGCGGGGGCGCCCCCGCGACACGGCGCGGTATCGCTTACTGAACCTGGATGCTGCCCTGCATCAGGGCCAGGTGGCCCGGGAAGCTGCAGAAGAACTTGTACGGGCCGCCGTCCTTGATCTTGGCGACGTCGAAGGTCACCGACGCGGACTCGCCGCCGCCGATGATCTTGGTGTGGGCGATCGCGCGGGCGTCGCCTTCCTTGACGTGCTCGGCCGGGTTGGAGGCGCCGTCGGCGGCGATGCCGGCCATGTCGGCTTCCTTCGCGATCACCACGTTGTGGCCCATCACGTTGGCGGCCATGGTGCCGACGTGCTTCAGGTTGATGGTGAACTGGGTGCAGGAGGCCGGCACGGCGATCGAATCGGCGTTGTACTGCATCGCGTCGTTGGACTCGATGGTGGTGGCGCAGTTCTCGACCGTGGCGGGCTTGGTGCTGGCGGCGGCCGGCGCGGCTTCCGCGGGGGCGGCTTCGGCCGGGGCCTCGGCGGGCGCTTCCGCGGCCGGGGCGGCGTCGGCGGGCGCGGCGGTATCGGCCGGGGCCGACTTGTCACCGCAGGCGGACAGGGCCAGCGCCAGCGCGCTGACCAGCAGGATGTGACGGGACTTCATTTGCGGATGCTCCATGAAGGAAACGTGGGGCTGGCCGCGATGGCCAGGCGCGCCATTGTCTGCCGCGTCTGGTTAAAAAGACATTGATCCAACTCAAGAATGCGCGATGCGCAGCGCGGCGGCGGCGGTGATCGGTGCAAGCGCCAGCGACAGCGCCAGCCCCGCGCCCAGCAGCAGCAGCGCGCCGACCGCATCCAATCCCTGTGCGTCGGCGGCCACCGCGCCGGCGCCGAACACCAGCACCGGCACGTACAGCGGCAGCGCCAGCAGGGCGACCAGGATGCCGGCGCGGCGCATGCCCACAGTCAGCGCGGCCACCACCGCGCCGAGCAGGCTGAGGATCGGCGTGCCCAGCAGCAGCGAGGCCATCAGCACCGGCAGTTGCGCACGCGGCAGGTGCAGCAGTTCGCCCAGCAGCGGCACCGCGAGGATCAGCGGCAGCGCGGTGGTCAGCCAGTGCATCAGCGTGCGCACCAGCACCAGCCACCACAGCGGCACCGGGGCCAGCATCCATTGCTCCAGCGAGCCGTCCTCGGCGTCGCCGCGGAACAGGTTGTCCAGTGCCAGCAGGCCGGCCAGCAGCACCGCCAGCCACAGCACCGCTGAGGCGACAGGGGCCAGCGATTTCGCTTCGCCGCCCAGTCCGAGCGCGAACAGCACCACGGTGAGCAATGCGAACAGCGCCGGTTGCAGCGCATCGCCGCGCCGCGTCCACAGCAATTGCAGGTCGCGGGAGATCAGCGCGCGGGCGGCCTGCAGCATCATGCGGCAGCCCTCGCCAGTTCCAGCAGGCGGGTCCGCACCGGCGGCGCCGCGTACGCGCCGTGGGTGGTGATCAGCGCCGCGCCGCCCTCGTGCAGATGCGCCTGCACCATGCGGTTGACCAGATTGATGCCGTCCAGGTCGAGGTTGGCGTAGGGCTCGTCCAGCAGCCACAGCGGCGCGGGCGATAGCCATTGGCGGGCCAGCCCGAGGCGTTTCTTCTGTCCGGCCGAGAGCGTGCGCAGCGGCGCATCCTCGTAGCCGCCCAGCCCGACGATGGCCATGGCTTCTTCCGGCGCCTGCGCGCCGCGGCGGCCGTGCAGGCCGCAGAGATAGCGCAGGTTCTGCAAGGCCGACAGGTCGGCCTTCAGCCCCGGCAGGTGGCCGAGATAGGCGATGTGGCGCGCGCGCGATTCGTGCCGCGCGGGCAGGCCGTCGATCTCCACTGCGCCGGCGTCGGCGCGCAGCAGCCCGGCCAGCACCCGCAGCAGGGTGGTCTTGCCCGCGCCGTTGCCGCCCTGCACCAGCAGCGCCTCGCCGGCATCGACGACGAAGTCCAGCGGCCCGAACACCGGCGTCTCGTCGCGCGAGAAGGCGAGACCGCGCGCGGCGAGCAGGGGGCGAGGGGACGCGTGGGCTTCGGACATGGGCCGTCGATTCTACCGGCATGGCCTGCCGTCACGTGCCGCGCCTCCGGGATTCCGTAAACTTCATGCATCCATCCGCAAAGACATGGCGATGCACCCCGAAACCAAACTGCCGAAGGTCGGCACCACCATCTTCACCGTGATGTCGCAGCTGGCCGCCGAGCACGGTGCGGTCAATCTCGGGCAGGGGTTTCCGGACTTCCCGGTGCCGGCGCGGCTGGTGGATGCGTTGTCGCGGGCGATGCAAGCCGGCCACAACCAGTACGCGCCGATGACCGGCATCCCGTCGCTGCGCCAGGCCATCGCCGACAAGACCGGGCGCTGCTACGGCTGGAAGCCCGACGTCGATGCCGAGATCACCGTCACCAGCGGCGCCACCGAGGCGATCTTCAACGCCATCCACGCGGTGGTGCGCGCGGGCGAGGAGGTGATCGTCCTCGATCCCTGCTACGACTGCTACGAGCCCGCCATCGAACTGGCTGGCGCGACCGCGGTGCACGTGCCGCTCGATCCCGCCACCTTCGCCCCCGACTGGGATGCGGTGCGCGCGGCGATCACGCCGAGGACCCGCCTGCTGATGGTCAACAGCCCGCACAACCCGTCCGGTGCGATGTTCACCGCCGCCGACATGCAGGCGCTGATCGGCCTGCTGCGCGGCACCGACATCCTGCTGCTCAGCGACGAGGTGTACGAGCACATCGTGTTCGACGGCGCGCGCCATGAATCGGCGCTGCTGTACCCGGAGCTGCGCGAACGCGCCTTCGTGATCTCCAGCTTCGGCAAGACCTACCACTGCACCGGCTGGAAGGTGGGCTACTGCATCGCGCCGCCGGCGCTGTCGGCCGAGTTCCGCAAGGTGCACCAGTACAACGTGTTCTGCACCTTCAACCCGGCGCAGCATGCCTTCGCCGAAATGATCGCGCAGGAGCCGGAACACTACGAAACGCTGGGCGCGTTCTATCAGGAAAAACGCGACAGCTTCCGCGCGCAGCTGCTGAAGACGAAGCTGAAGCCGCTGCCGGTGCCGGGCGGCTATTTCCAGCTGGTGGACTATTCGGCAGTCAGCGATCTGGACGACCTGGCCTTCGCCCGCTGGCTGACCGAGGAGCACGGCGTCACCGGCATCCCGCTGTCGCCGTTCTACGCGAAGCCGCCGGCGGGGCAGCGCCTGCTGCGGCTGTGTTTCGCCAAGAGCGACGAAACGGTGAACCGAGCCATCGAACGCCTGTCCAAGCTGTAACGCCACGACGCCGGAGGCCGCCATGCAGGCCGAAAAAACGATCGCCCTGTTGTTCGCACTGCTGCTGACCGGCGCGGCGGCACTGCTGGGATGGCGGGCGCTGCACGCCCGTCCGATGACGCCGGCAACCGGAGGAACGCCCGTGAACGCGCAACATCTGCAGAACATCTACTTCGGCATGGGCTGTTTCTGGGGCGCGGAAAAGCGCCTGCGCGCGGTGCCGGGCGTGGCCGGGGTCGAGGTGGGCTACGCCGGCGGCGATGCGCCGAAGGTGGGCTACCGCGACGTGCTGGAGCAGGAAGACCAGCTCCGCGCCGGCCGCAGCCACGCGCGCAACCACGCGGAAGTGGTGCGGGTGCGCTACGACCCGAAGCGGCTCGACCTGATGACGCTGCTGGCGGCGTTCTGGGAGAACCACGATCCCACCCAGGCGGACGGGCAGGGCAACGACATCGGCAGCAACTACCGCAGCGCGATCTATTACACGACCGACGCGCAGAAGACGCTGGCCGAGCAGAGCCGCGACATCTACCAGCAGAACCTGACCCAGGCCGGCTTCGGCAGGATCACTACCGAAATCTTGCCGGTGCGCAATTACAACCGCGCCGAGGAATCGCATCAGGACTACCTGCTGAAGAATCCGAACGGCTACTGCGGGCTGGGCGGCCTGGGCATCAAGTACGGCCTCGGGGCCGGCGGCGCCGCCTATCCCGCGCTGGACGGCGCGACGCTGGCGCGCAACGCGCAGCTGGTGGTGTACGAGGCCGAGGATTGCCCGTACTGCGAGCGCTTCGAGGCCGACGTGCTGAAGACGTGGAAGGCCGACGTGCCGTTCGCGCGCACCCGTTCGCAGCAGGCGCCCACCGGCTGGTCGCTGGCGAAGCCGCTGCTGGCGACGCCGACGATCGTCCTGTTCAAGGACGGCAGCGAAGTCTCGCGCTTCACCGGCTATGCGGGCGACGCGAAGAAGTTCTGGCAATGGCTGGGCTTCCACCAGCTGACGCCGGAGCAGCAGCGGATCGCCTTCGACAGCGGGACCGAGCTGCCCGGCACCGGCGCGCATCTGAACGAGGCGCGCCCCGGCACGTACTTCGACCCGATCAGCGGCGCGGCACTGTTCCGCAGCGACGCCAAGTTCGACAGCGCCTGCGGCTGGCCCAGCTTCTTCGAGCCGATGGACGGCGCGTTGGAATTCCTGCAGGACGACAGCCACGGCATGCACCGCATCGAGGTGCGCAGCCGCAGCTCCGGCATCCACCTGGGCCACGTGTTCGACGACGGCCCGCCGCCCACCGGCAAGCGCTACTGCATCAACGGCAACGTGCTGAAGTTCGTGACGGACCCGCCAGCGAAGACATGACGATTCCGAGGATTCCCTTCCCATGCACGACCTCCGCGTCTCCATCGTCCAGGGCGACACCCGCTGGCACGATCCCGCCGCCAACCGCGACTACTACGCCCGCCTGATCGCGCCGCTGCACGGCCTCACCGACCTAGTGGTGCTGCCGGAAACCTTCACCAGCGGGTTCTCCAACGAGGCCATCGGCAGCGCCGAAGGCATGGACGGCCCGACCGTGGCGTGGCTGCGCGAGCAGGCGTCGACGCTCGGCGCCGCGGTCGCCGGCAGCGTACAGCTGCGCACCGGCGACGGGCCGCTTCAAAACAATGTTTACAACCGCATGCTGTTCGCCAAGCCGGATGGCGCGCTGTCGCACTACGACAAACGCCACCTGTTCTCCTTCGCCAAGGAACACGAGCGCTACGCACCGGGCGACGGGCGCGTGGTGGTGGAATGGAAGGGCTGGCGCATCCTCCTGCAGGTCTGCTACGACCTGCGCTTCCCGGTGTTCTCGCGCAACCGCTTCGACGCCGCGCGGGCGGGGCAGGCCGACTACGACCTGGCGCTGTACGTCGCCAACTGGCCGTCGGCGCGCGCCTATCCGTGGAAGACGCTGCTACGCGCCCGCGCCATCGAGAACCTCTGCTACGTGGTCGGCGTCAACCGCGTCGGCAGCGACGGCAACGGCCTGCACTACAGCGGCGACAGCGCGGTGATCGACTTCCTCGGCCACCCGGCCAGCGAGTGCATGGACGAGGAAGTGGTGGTCACCACCACGTTGCAGGCGGCGGAGCTGCTGGCGCACCGGCAGCGCTTCCCGGCGCTGCGGGACGCCGACGGCTTCGCGCTGGAGGCTTGACCGGCATCATGGCGAACGCGGATGGCGTGGAGTGCAATGCGGCGATGCCTGGACACGGCGAATACAAGATGCCCGGCGGCAAGCTGGTCGTGGCCGACGTGGAGATCGCCGGCGACCGGCTGGCGCGGGTCGCGGTGAGCGGCGATTTCTTCCTGGAACCGGACAGCGCGCTCGACGCCATCAACGCCGCGCTGACCGGCCTGCCGCGGCATAGCGACGCGGAGGCGCTGGCGGCCGCGGTACAGGCCGGCCTGCCGCCGGACACGCTGATGTACGGCATCGCGCCCGAAGCGGTAGCCGTGGCGGTGCGCCGCGCGATCGACGGCGGAGCGGAGGCATGAGCGAGGCCCGCTGGCGCGAGTTCGACTGGCGGCTGATTCACGCCGGCCCGCAGCCGCCGGCGCTGCACATGGCGCTGGACGAGGTCATCACCGACGAAGTGGCGGCCGGCCGCCGCCCGCCGACGCTGCGGGTCTGGGAATGGGCCTCGCCGGCGGTGGTCATCGGCCGCTTCCAGTCGCTGCGCAACGAGGTCGATCCCGAGGGCGCCGCGCGCCACGGCATCGAGGTGGTGCGCCGGGTCACCGGCGGCGGCGCGATGTTCGTCGAGCCGGGCAACACCATCACCTATTCGCTGTCCGCGCCGGAGTCGCTGGTGGCGGGGATGTCGTTCGAGCAGTCCTACGCCTTCATGGACGCCTGGGTGCTGGCGGCGCTGCGCACGCTGGGCATCGAAGCCTGGTACCAGCCGCTGAACGACATCGCCTCGCACGCCGGCAAGATCGCCGGCGCCGCGCAGATGCGCCGCGGCAAGGCGGTGCTGCACCACGTCACCATGGCCTACGACATCGACGCGGCGAAGATGCTGGAGGTGCTGCGGATCGGCCGCGAGAAGCTGTCCGACAAGGCCATCCAGAGCGCCAACAAGCGGGTCGATCCGCTGCGCAGCCAGACCGGGCTGCCGCGCGCCGAGGTCATCGCGCGGATGATCGACACCTTCCGAAGCGCCCACGGGCTTGCCGACGATGCCGCCAGCGCGGACGAACTGGCGCGCGCCGAGGCACTCGCGCGAACGAAATTCGCCACGCCGGCATGGACGGCTATCGTGCCCTGACCCTCAGCGCTGACGGCGGCGTTACGCGCGCCGCCCTAGCATCGCGTTTCCGACCGATATTCGATTTCCCCACGAACCAGGAGTCCAGCCATGTCCAGCGTCACCCTGAAAGGCAACCCCGTCCGCGTCGGCGGCAACCTGCCGGCCGTTGGCGACCTCGCGCCCGCGTTCCGGCTGGTCGGCGTCGACCTGTCCGACCGCGGCCTGTCCGACTTCGCCGGCAAGCGCAAGGTGCTGAACATCTTCCCGAGCGTCGACACCGGCGTCTGCGCCGCGTCCGTGCGCCATTTCAACAAGGACGCCACGGGCCTGGAGAACACCGCGGTGCTGTGCATCTCCGCCGACCTGCCGTTCGCGCAGGCGCGCTTCTGCGGCGCCGAGGGCATCGAGAACGTGACCATGCTCTCGACCATGCGCGGCCGCGAATTTCTGCGCGATTACGGCGTCGCCCTGGAGGACGGCCCGCTGGCCGGCGTCGCCGCGCGCGCGGTGGTGGTGCTGGACGCGCAGGACAAGGTGCTGCACGTGCAGCTGGTGCCGGAAATCACCGAGGAGCCGGACTACGCGGCGGCGCTGGCCGCGCTGGGATAAGCCGCTGCATCGCGGCGGGCGGATGCCCGCCGCTTCGCCGTCGCCGACCTGATCGCCATCAAGGCGACAGTGGACGCAGCGGCTAGAATGGTCGCGAGATGCGCAACCGCCTGTTCCAGTTCCGGATGACCCTGCTCGCGCTGGCGGCGATCCTGCTGCTGGCGCTGCTGCCCACGCTCGGGCGGCTGGCGCAGGCCGGGCAGGGCGCGGCGGCCGGGGCGTGGACGCAGCTTTGCACGATGTCGGGCATGAAGCTGGTCAAGCTGCCGACGTTCTCGATCGACCAGCCCGCCGCGCCCGCGCCGGACCACGGTGGCGCGGACTGCGACTATTGCCCGCTGCTGTCGATGCTGACCCTGGCGGTGGCGGCGCTGGTGCTGGCGCTGCTGGGCTTCGCGCCAGTGACGCCGGCGCTGCGGCGCATCCGGCCGCCGCGGATACGGCTGCATCCTTCCGGCCTGGGTTCGCGCGGGCCGCCCGTGTTCTCCGAAATCGCGCTCTGACCGTTCGCGGCCGACCGGCCGCGCGTCCGCCGTTTCCGGAGTTCTCCTATGCCGCTCCTTTCCGACGCGATGCCGCGCGCATCGCGCATGGCGTGCGCCATCGCCGCCGCGTTGCTGTCCCTGTCCTGCGCGCCGGCCGCTGCCGGCGACGCCGATTCCATCCTCACCCTCGACAAGCTGCAGGTGCGCGGCCTGCAGCCCACCTCGCTGCCGCTGCACATCCCGACCACCAGCGAAGGCATTACCGGCGAGCAGGTGCGCGAGCGCATCAACGCCACCGACGCGCAGGACGCGCTGAAGTATTTCCCCAGCCTGCTGGTGCGCAAGCGCTACATTGGCGACTATGACCACGCGGTGCTGGCGACGCGCGCCTCGGGTACCGGCAACAGCGCCCGCTCGCTGGTGTATGCGGACGGCATCCTGCTGTCCAACCTGCTGGGCAACGGTGCGACCTTCACACCGCGCTGGGGGCTGGTGTCGCCGGCCGAGATCGAGCGCGTGGACGTGCTGTACGGGCCGTTCTCCGCCGCGTACTCCGGCAATTCGGTCGGCGCGGTGGTCGATTACGTAACGCGCATGCCACAGCGTTTCGAGGCGCATGCCGCGGTTTCGTACACGCATGGCGGCTTCCGCCTGTATCGCGATGAGGCCGACGACACCGCGACCGGTGTGCAGGCGTCGCTCGGCAACCGCTGGGGCGCGCTGTCGGCGTGGCTGTCGCTGAACCGGCTGGATAGCTCGGCGCATCCGATCGCGTTCGCCAACGTGGCGACGTCGGCGGCCGGCAGCGGCGCGGGCACGCCGGTGACCGGCGCGGTGGCGGAGAAGAACAGCAAGGGCCAGGACTGGTATCTGCTCGGCGCAACCGGCCAGACCGATACCTTGCAGGACCTCGCCAAGCTCAAGCTGGCCTGGGATATCGATGCCGACACGCGTCTGAGCCTGCTGCTGGGCCAGTGGCGCAACGACGCGGCGCGCGGCGTGCAGAGTTACCTGCAGGATGCGGACGGCAACGCGATCTACAGCGGCCCGGTGTTGATCGACGGCAGGCGCTACGCGATCGCGCCCACCGCGATGGCGCCGCAGCGCGCCGACCAGCGCCATGCGATGCAGGGCCTGTCGCTGCGTCACGCCGGTGCGGGCGCGTGGGACTACGCGCTCGCCTACAGCCGCTACGACTACGCGCGCGACCTGCTGCGCTCGCCGGGGATGGCCCTGCCGGAGGCGGACGCTGGCGGCGCTGGTCGCATCGCCGATGGAAACGGCACCGGCTGGACGACCGTCAGCGCCTCGGCGAGCTGGCGGGCAACGGAGGACGACACCCTGGAGTTCGGTGTGCAAGACGAGCGCTTCCGCCTGCGCAGCGAAGTTTCCGACGCCGACGACTGGCGCGTCGGCGCGCCGCAGCGGCGCTCGTCGCTGTTCGCCGGGCGCACGGCATTGCGCGGCGCCTATCTCCAGCACGGTCGCCGCTGGTCGTCGCGCTGGAGCAGCGTGCTTGGCCTGCGCGGCGAACGCTGGTCTGCGCGCGACGGCACGCTGGGCGATGCCGTCCGCACCTTCGCTTTCCCGCGGCGTGCGGAAGCCGCGCTGTCGCCGAAGGCCGCGATCGAATACGCGGGCGGCGAGGACTGGTCGCTGAAGGCGTCGATCGGCCGCGCGGTGCGCTATCCGACCGTCAGCGAGCTGTACCAAGGCTCGATCGCCGCCGATGCAGTGGTCAACAACGATCCCGCCCTGAAGCCGGAGCGCAGCGTTACCTCGGAGCTGTCGTGGGTGCGCGGCCTCGACGGCGGCACGCTGCGGGCGACGCTGTTCCACGAGCGCACCCGCGATGCGCTGTACAGCCAGACCAATGCCAGCGTCGCGCCTGCGGTGACGAACATCCAGAACGTCGGCGCGATCCGCACCACCGGCGCGGAGCTGGCGCTCAGCCTGGCGGGCGTGCTGCGCGAGGATCTCGACCTGGACGCCAGTCTCACCTTCGCCGATTCGGTGATCCGCGAGAACGCCAACTTCCCTGCCAGCGTCGGCAAGCGCCAGCCGCGCGTGCCGCGCTGGCGCGCCAACGTGCTGGCGACCTGGCATGCGGGCGAGCGATGGGACGTCACCGCCGGCCTGCGCTACAGCGGCGAGCAGTTCAACCAGCTCGACAACAGCGACATCCACAGCCACGCCTACATGGGCACCAGCCCGTTCCTGGTCGCCGACGCGCGGCTGCGCTACCGCCACGATGCGCACTGGAGCGCGGCGCTGGGCGTGGACAACCTCGGCGGGCGGACGTACTGGAACTTCCACCCATACAACCAGCGCACCTGGATGCTGGAGGTGCGCTTCGACCGGTGACGCGGATTACTTCGCGGCGAAGGCCGCGAAGCCGCGCAGGAAGCCCGCGAGCTGCTCGCGCGCCTTGTCGTCGGCCAGATCGCCGTCGCCGTTGAACGCCTGCCCGGCGCGCGAAACCATCAGCTTCTGGCCGCTCCACAGGCGAACGCCCAGCGTCTTCAGCACCGGCAGCCAGTGCGCCTGCGACAGGATGGTGCCGAAGCCGCCGGGCGAGGCGCCGATCAGCGCGAACGGGCGATCGCCGAACACCCGCGGGATGTCCGCGGGTGGGCGCGAGCACCAGTCGATGGCGTTCTTGAACACGCCGGGCACGCCGTTGTTGTACTCGGGCGTGGCCAGCAGCACGCCGTCGCTGGCGGCGATCCGGTCCTTCAGGGCGGCGACCGCGGCGGGGATGCCCTCGTTCGCCTCGACGTCGCCGTCGTACAGCGGGATGCCGTGCAGGGTGGCGATGTCGAGGTCGATGCCGTCGCCCGCCGTCCGCTGCGCGGCGCGCAGCAGGGCGGTATTGAACGAGCCGGCGCGCAGGCTGCCGGAAATGCCGAGGATGCGGGTCATGCGCGGGCTCCGCTGGATCAAACGAGGGCGCTGATGATGCGCACGTCGCCGGTGAGGGCCTTGTGGATGGGGCAGGCGTTGGCGATCTGCAGCAGGCGCTCGCGCTGCGCGTCGTCCAGTTCGCCCAGCAGTTCGATCCGGCGCGCGATGTCGGTGCCGGACGCCGGCTTGCCGTCGGGATTGAAGGCCAGCTCGACTTGCACCCCCGCCAGCGGCCACTGCTTGCGCCGCGCGTACATCGTCAGCGTCACCGCGGTGCAGGTGCCGAGTGCCGACAGTAGCAGGTGCTCCGGCGACGGGCCGGCATCGCTGCCGCCGGCGTCCGGCGGCTCGTCGCCCAGCCAGCGATGGCCGCGCTCGTCCTCCAGCTCGACGGTGTAAGGCGTGGCGCCGATGCGCGCGCGGACGGTGGACACGGCCATGCGGGTTCTCCTGCTTCCTTGGTGCGTCAGTGCATCTGGCCGAACTTGCCGCCGTTGAAATCGGCGATGGCCTGGATGATCTCCTGCTGGCTGGTCATCACGAACGGCCCGTAGCCGACCACCGGCTCGTCGATCGGCTCGCCGGCGAGCAGCAGCAGCTTGGCGTCGCCGTTGGCCTCGATGACCACGCCGCTGCCTTCGGTGGACAGCGTCGCCATCTGCGCGGCGCGCAGCACGCTGGCGCCGTTGAGCTGCACGGTGCCGTCCAGCACGACGATCAGCGTCGTCCAGCCTTCCGGCTGCGGCAGTTCGACACTCTTGCCGGCGGCCAAGCGCACGTCCCAGACGTTCATCGGGCTGAAGGTGCGCGCCGGGCCGGCATGGCCGGCGTAGTCGCCTGCGATCGCCCGCAGCGTGCCGGCCCCGTCGGGCAAGGCCACCGCCGGGATCTGCGCGTCGAGGATGCCCTGGTAGCCGGCCGGGGCCAGCTTGTCCCTGGCCGGCAGGTTCACCCACAGCTGCACCATCTCGAACGGCCCGCCCTTGGCGGCATAGGCCGGCGAATGGAATTCCTCGTGCAGGATGCCGCCGGCGGCGGTCATCCACTGCACGTCGCCCTTTCCGATGACGCCGCCGTTGCCGGTGGAGTCGCGGTGCTCGACCTCGCCCTCGTAGACGATGGTGACGGTCTCGAAGCCGCGGTGCGGATGCTGGCCGACGCCGCGCCGTTCGGTGGTCGGCTCGAAGCGGGTCGGGGCGGCGTAGTCCAGCAGCAGGAACGGGCTGCGCTGGGCCACGCCCGGGCCGCTGTAGCCGAACATGCCGTGCACCGGGAAGCCGTTGCCGACCCAATGCCGGCCGGGGGCGCTGGTGACGTCGAGGACGCGCTTCAGGGATGCGGTGTTCATGGTGCTGCTCCAATGCGGGGCCGGCGCGATGCCGGGTTGCCTTGGACGGCATGATTGATTGTTTGTTTAATGAAATCAATCTTCATGTAAATTACTGATCGTTCCATTTTTGATGGATTCGACCAGAAAGACCGGCCCGCGCTACTTGGTGAAGCTGATCTCCAGCGCGGCGTGGAACGGCGCTTTCGGCGGCACGAACAGGGTCTTGTCGCGCACGTAGCGCTGCAGGCAGATCGCCAGCGGCGAGCCGCCCTGCCGCCAGGTCTGCTGGACGCGGCCCTGCGCATCCAGCCGCATCACCACCACGAACGGCGTGACGTCGCCGCGCAGGTCGAAGCGGTTGCATTCCGCCACGCCGGCGTCCAGCAGCGCGGCCTGCGCCGCCAGCATCGTCTCGCGCACCGCGCCGGCGACGCTGGCCTCGTCGGCGTCGGACAGGCGCTTGGCGTCCGCGTAGTCCACGGGCGCGGCGGCGGGCGGCGTCTGCGGGTCGACGAGCAGGAGCAGGGCGAGCAGGAGGGGCGTCATGGGTGCGTTGCCTGTGGTCGATGCGACGCGCCATCGTAAGGCTTCCGCATTCTCCCGACGCGAAGGACACGCATGCGTCTGCGCGCTGCGTGCAGACAGGCTTGCTTGCAGCGTTTCCTGCCATTGGCCTGCGGCGGCTATCCCGCGTTTACAGGCCCGCGTCCCTTAGCGCTTCGCCTCCGGTGGTGGAACAGAAAAAGCCCGCGTCATAGAGGCGCGGGCTTCCTTCATGGTCTGAGCGCGTTCGCTTTCAGGGCTTCGATCCCGGCCATGCGGATCGAAGCCGATGCTGCTTGCGCAACAGACGGGTGGGGCTCAGCGACTGCCGCTGCGCGGGCCGCGATTGCCGCCGCCGGGCCTGCCGCCGGCCGGACGCGGACCGCGCGGGCCGTTGTTGCCGCCGGGACGATTGCCGCCGGGCTTCGGGCCGCGCGGGCGCTGCTGCTGCGCGCCGTAGGGGTTGAAGCCACCGCCGTGGGCGTGGTCGGACGGGAAGTGCGGGGCGTTGCCCGGGTGGCCGTAGGGCTTGGGCGCGCGCTGCGGACGGGCCTCGCCCGCTCCGCCGCCGAAACCGGAGGCGGAGCCGCCGCCCTGCGTGCGCGGCTTGCCGCCGCCAGGGCGACCGCCGGCCGGCCGGTCGCCGTACGGCTTGGCCCCGAACGGCTTGTCGCCGAACTTCTTCGGGCCGCGCTGGCCGGGATTGCGGTGGCCGGACGGGCCGGTGTCCACGCCGTCCGGCACGTACCAGGTGCGCATCGCCGCCGGGTTGTCGCCGCGCTGCTCGCCGGGCTTCATGCGCTGGCCGGGCTGGCGTGGGCCCTTGATCTTCATGCGCTTGTCGGCCTGCTTGGCGGCCATTTCGCCGGTGACGGTCAGGCCGCCGGACGGCTTGCGGTTGCCGCCGCGGCGGCCGCGGTCCTCGCGGAACTGATCGAAGCGGCGCAGCTCGCGGCCTTCGTCGGCGGTGGTGTGGCCGCCTACGTAGCCGTGGCTGCGGGCGTTGCCGGCGACCACGGTCTTGCCGGCCTTGCGCTGGCCCAGCACCGGCATCAAGGTGAGCGCGGATGGCGCGCCGTCCTCCAGGCCCACCGATTTGCGCAACGCATCGACTTCGGCCTGCGGCATTTCCTGCGACTGCCCGCGCAGCAGCGGCTGCGGCAGGCGGGCCTGGCCGTAGCGGATGCGCTTCAGGCGGCTGACCTGGCAGCCCTGCGATTCCCACAGCCGGCGCACTTCGCGGTTGCGGCCTTCCTTCAGCAGCACGCGGAACCAGTCGTGCGAGTCGGTGCCGCCGATGCGCTCGATCTCGTCGAACTTGGCCGGGCCGTCCTCCAGCGCCACGCCGCGGGCGAGGCGGTCGATGATCTTGTCGGACACGTCCTCTTCGCCTTCCGGCGCGCGCACGCGACAGACGTATTCGCGTTCGACCTCGTGCGAGGGATGCATCATCGCGTTGGCCAGCTCGCCGTCGGTGGTGAGCAGCAGCAGACCGGTGGTGTTGATGTCGAGGCGGCCGATCGCGATCCAGCGCGCGCCCTTCAGCGAGGGCAGGGCGTCGAAGATGGTCGGGCGGCCCTCGGGGTCTTCGCGGGTGGTGACTTCGCCTTCCGGCTTGTTGTACATCAGCACGCGCGGCGGATCGGTCAGCGCGCTGGCGACGAAGGTGCGGCCGTCGATCTCGATCTTGTCGCCGCCGGTGATGCTCATGCCGGTCTGCGCGGTTTCGCCGTTGACCTTGATCAGGCCGTCGGCGATGCGCTGCTCCAGCGCGCGGCGCGAGCCTAGGCCGGCCTGCGCCAGCACCTTGTGCAGGCGCTCGCTGATGCGCGGCGCTTCGGCGACGGGGGCGGCTTCGCGCTTCAGGCTCAGCGGGCGGCGGGTGTTTTCGTTATTGCTCATCTTTCTGCTCCGACGATGCGCGGCTGTCAGCCGAGGAATTCGCGTCGTCTCCAAGGGGGGCTGTGTTGGTGTCGTGGGTGGGAGCGAGGGCGCCGTCCGGTTCGGCGGCGTCATCGGGTGTTTCATGTGCTTCGGTGTCGGCGTCCGCGTCGGGCTGCTCCGCAGTGTCGGCGGCGGGGATGGCGTCGGTGTCCGATTCCGCGTTGCCGGATGCCGACGCTGCTTCGTCGGACACCGGCGCCGCGTCCGCCATGCCGGCCGGGATCGCCGGCGCGAACGGCAGCTGCGGTTCCAGTTCGCCGATGTCCTTCAGCTCCGACAGCGGCGGCAGTTCGTCGAGCCGCTTCAGGCCGAAGTAGTCGAGGAAGGTCTTGGTGGTGGCCAGCAGTTCGGGCTTGCCGGGCACGTCGCGGTGGCCGACCACGCGGATCCACTCGCGCTCTTCCAGCGCCTTGATGATGCTGCTGTTCACGGTGACGCCGCGGATCTGTTCGATCTCGCCGCGGGTGATCGGCTGGCGGTAGGCGATCAGCGCCAGCGTTTCGAGGGTGGCACGGGTGTACTTGGTCTGGCGCTCGCTCCACAGCCGCGCCACCCACGGGTGAACGTCGGCCTGCACCTGGAAGCGCCAGCCGCTGGCGACTTCCACCAGTTCCACGCCGCGCGGCGCGCAGGCCGCCTGCAGCTCGGCCAGCGCGGCTTCCACGCTGCCGTCGGGAACCGGTTCGTCTAGCGGGAACAGGCCCTTGAGCTGGACCAGGGTGAGCGGCTGGCTGGACGCCAGCAGCGCCGCTTCGACGACGCGGGTGACGAGGGATTGGTCGATCTCGGTCATTTGCGATTGCCGTGTTCTTTTGGCTCGTCATTCCCGCGAAGGCGGGAATGACGATCAAGAGCGTGGGAATGGCGGGCAAGCGCGATCATTCCGTCGCCCCGCCATCGTCATCGAACTCGCTGGAGAGTTCATCCACCGCGGGTGCGCCTTCGCCCCCGGCCAGCGACTTCACGTAGATCGGCGCCAGCGGCGCCTCCTGCACGATGTCCACCAGCTGCTCCTTGGCCAGCGTCAGCAGGCCGAGGAAGGTGACCACCACGCCGAGGCGGCCTTCCTCCACCGTGAACAGCGATTCGAAGCGGTGGAACGCGCCGCCGGTCAGGCGCTCCAGCAGCTCGCCCATGCGCTGGCGGACGCTGAGCGCGTCGCGCTTGATCGCGTGCTGGGTGTACAGCTCGGCGCGCTTGAGCACGTCGTGCAGGGCCAGCAGCATCTCGCGCATGTCCACCGGCGGCGGCAGGCGCACGGCGGCGCGGTCGGGGACGTGGGCGGTCGCCACCACCGTGTCGCGGTCCTGCCGGGGCAGGGTGTCCAGGTCCTCGGCGGCCTTCTTGTAGCGCTCGTATTCCTGCAACCTGCGCACCAGGTCGGCGCGCGGGTCGTCCTCGATGCCTTCTTCGCTGGGCGGGCGCGGCAGCAGCATGCGCGACTTGATCTCGGCCAGGATCGCGGCCATCACCAGGTATTCGGCGGCCAGCTCGAAACGCATCTCGTGCATGGCCTGGATGTAGTCCACGTACTGCCGGGTGATCTCGGCGACGGGGATGTCGAGGATGTCCAGGTTCTGCCGGCGGATCAGGTACAGCAGTAGGTCGAGCGGGCCTTCGAAGGCGTCGAGGATGACTTCCAGCGCGTCCGGCGGGATGTAGAGGTCCTTCGGGATCTCCACCACCGGCTGGCCGAGCACCACCGCCAGCGGCATTTCGTGCTGCTGGGGAGCCGGCTGCTTCGGAGCGGCCTGCTGTTCGGGTCCTGGGCTCGGGTTTTGAGCGGGGGCATCGGCTGCCGGGCCGTTGCTGGGTTCGGATGTCATCGGTCGGCGGCCCCCTCCGGGCCACACCTGTCTTCGCTGGATGGCCGCGCGCGGCCGGGCATGTGGTGCGTGTGGTGCGTCCGCCATGCCGTCAGCGCCGGCCGGAACGGCCGCGTCGATGCGGGTGGCGAAGAAAGGCCGGATCGGCGGGCGCGGTGCGGCGTGGGGAGCCGGAGGTCGCGCGGGGCCGCGGGATCGGGCGGAAAGCGAGATCCAAGGGTACGCACTCGTCCGGCGGCTGTCCACTGGCCGCCCTACAATGGCGTCAACGGTTCATGGAGGCGGCGGGCATGTGGTACGCGATCGAGGGCTATGACGGGCAGGACGTGCTGGCGCAGCGGCAGGCGGCGCGGCCGGAGCATCTGGCGCGGCTGCACGCGCTGCGCGACGAGGGCCGGCTGCTGCTGGCCGGGCCGTGCCCGGCGATTGACGCGCAGGACCCCGGTCCGGCGGGGTTCTCAGGCAGCCTCGTGGTGGCCGAATTCGCCTCGCTGCAGGACGCCCGCGCCTGGGCCGACGCCGACCCGTATTGCGCCGCCGGCGTCTATGCCCGCGTCGACGTGCGCCCGTTCAAGCCGGTGCTGCCGTGAGCGAGGGCTGGAGCGAGGCCGACATCCCGCGCCTGAACCCGGCGCGGGTCGAGCGCATCCGCGCCCTGCTGACGCAGGCGCTGTCGCCGGTGTCGCTGGACGTGTCCGATGACAGCCACAGGCACGCCGGCCATGCGGGCGCGCGCGGCGGGCAGGGGCATTTCGGCGTGGACATCGTCAGCGCCGCCTTCGCCGGCAAGCTGCCGCTGGCCCGGCACCGGCTGGTCTACGCCGCGCTGGGCGGGATGATGCAGACCGACATCCACGCGCTGGCGATCCGCGCGCGGACGCCCGACGAGGCCGCCTAGCCCCGCTATACTCATTCGTCGGCATCCGCTTGCCGCAAAGTTTCCCTTAGATAAAACAATAATTTAGGGGATAAAGTTAATCCAATTTTCAAGCGGCGCCATTGCGCGCCGCCGGGGTTCGCCGACGCGCATGCGCCTGTCCACGATCAAGCTGTCCGGCTTCAAGTCCTTCGTCGATCCGACCACGCTGCACCTGCCGACCAACATGACCGGCATCGTCGGCCCGAACGGCTGCGGCAAGTCCAACATCATCGACGCGATCCGCTGGGTGATGGGCGAGAGCGCGGCCAGCCGCCTGCGCGGCGATTCGCTGACCGACGTGATCTTCTCCGGCAGCTCGGCGCGCAAGCCCGTATCGCAGGCCAGCGTCGAGCTGGTGTTCGACAACAGCGACCACACCATCACCGGCGAATACGCGGCGTTCAACGAAATCTCGGTCAAGCGCATGGTCAGCCGCGACGGCCAGAGCGCCTACTACCTCAACGGCGGCAAATGCCGCCGCCGCGACATCACCGATCTGTTCCTCGGCACCGGCCTCGGCCCGCGCAGCTATTCGATCATCGAGCAGGGCATGATCTCGCAGGTCATCGAGGCCAAGCCCGAGGAGCTGCGCGTCTATCTGGAAGAAGCCGCCGGCATCTCCAAATACAAAGAGCGCCGCAAGGAAACCGAGACCCGCATCCGCCACACCCGCGAGAACCTCGACCGCCTCGGCGACCTGCGCGAGGAAGTGGACAAGCAGCTCCAGCACCTCGCCCGGCAGGCGCGACAGGCCGAGCAGTACACGGCCATCCAAGCGGAGCGCAAGGTCAAGGACGCCGAATGGAAAGCGCTGGAGTTCCGCGCGCTGGACGGCCGCCTGCAAGGGCTGCGCGAAAAACTGGCGCGCGAGGAAACCCGGCTGGAGCAGCTGATCGCCGAGCAGCGCCACGCCGAAAGCGAGCTGGAAACCGGCCGCGACCGCCGCGAAGCCGCCAGCGACGCGCTCAACACCGCGCAGGCCGCCGTCTATCAGGTCGGCAGCACGCTGGCGCGGGTCGAACAGCAGATCGCCCACCAGCGCGAGCTGTCGGTGCGTCTGCAACGCGCGCGCGACGAAGCGCAGGCGGCGCTGGCCGAACTCGGCAGCCATATCAGCGGCGACGAGCAGAAGCTCGACGTGCTGCGCGAGGCGCTGGCCGACGCCGAACCGAAGCTCGAACTCTTGCAGGAAGAAGACCTGCTGCGCCAGGACGCGCTGCGCGAAGCCGAAACCCGGCTGGCCGACTGGCAGCAGCGCTGGGACACGCACAGCCGCGAACAGGCGGAAGCGGCGCGCGCCGGCGATGTCGAGCGCACCCGCATAGAACATCTGGACCGGCAGATCCTCGATGCCGACCGCCGCCGCCAGCAGCTCCGCGACGAACGTGCGGGCCTCGACCTCGACACGCTGGCCGACGCCTTCGAGCAGTTGCAGCTCCAGCACGAAACGCAGAAGGAATCGCTGGAGTCGCTGACCGGCGAAGTGGAAACCCGCAAGCAGGCCAGCGGCGACGTGCAGGAGCGCCAGCGCGCCGCGCAGTCCGAACTGGCCGAACTGCGCAAGCAGGCGCAGGCCGCGCGCGGCCGGCTGTCCTCGCTGGAAACCCTGCAAGCCGCCGCGCTGGGGCAGGAGAAGGGCGCGGCCAAGCAATGGCTGGAAGCGCAGGGCCTGAATGACGCCGCCCGCGTGGGCGAGCGGTTGCAGGTCGAAGCCGGCTGGGAAAATGCGGTGGAAGCCGCGCTGGGGCAGTTGATCGAGGCGGTCATCGTCGATGCGCCGGAACAACTGGTCGATGCGCTGGGCGAACTCGGCGAAGGCCGGCTGGCGCTGGTCGCAGGCGCAGCCGACGACACCACCTATGCGGCCACCTCGCTGGCCTCGAAGGTGCAGGGCCCGCGCGCGATCCGCCGCCTGCTGGCGCGCCTGCACGCCGCCGACACGCTGGCCGATGCGCGCGCCCTGCAAGCGACGCTGGGCGAAGGCGATTTCGTCATCACCCGCGGCGGCGAACGCCTCGGCGACGGCTGGGTGCGCATCGCCCGTTCCGGCGCGGCCAAGCAGGGCGCGCTGCTGCGCGAGAAGGAAATCCAGGCGCTGCGCGGCGAGATCGAACAGCACCAGCAGCGCGAGCGCGAGCTGGAAGCCTCGCTGACCCAGCTGCGCGACGCCCACCTGGTCGCCGAGCAGCAGCGCGAGGACGCGCAGCGCCAGCTCTACATGGCGCATCGCAACGTCTCCGAACTGGCCGGCCAGTTGCAGAGCCAGCAGGGCCGGCTGGAGAACGCGCGCAACCGCATCGCCCGCATCGACGCCGAGCTGGAGCAACTGGGCGAGGCGCTGGAAGCGAACAAGGAGCAGGCCGCCGAGGCGCGCATCCGCATCGAGGACGCGCTGGGCCGGATGGGCAATCTGGAGTCCGCGCGGCAGACGCTGGAGAACGAGCGCCGCTACCTCACCGACAAGCGCGAGGCCGCCCGCATCGCCGCCCGCGAGGCGCGCGACGCCGCCCACGCATTGGCGCTGACGCTGGAATCGCAGCGCGTGCAGGCGGTGGCCTTGGCGCAGGCGCTGGAACGCATGGGCGGCCAGCGCGGCCAGCTGGATTCGCGGCTGGGCGATCTGGCCTCGCAGATGGCCGAGGGCGACGCGCCGGTGCAGGCGCTGGAAGCCGAGCGCCAGGCCGCGCTGGAAGAGCGCGTGCGCGTGGATCGGGAGCTGGCGCAGGCGCGCTCGGTACTGGAAGGCATCGATGCCGAGTTGCGCCAGTACGAACAAGTGCGCCAGCAGCGCGACGCGCAGTCGCTGGAACAGCGCGAGGCCATCGGCCAGCGCCGTCTCGACCAGCAGGCGTTGGCGCTGAAGGCCGAACAGTTCTCCGCCGGCGTGGCCGAAGCCGGCTTCGCGATGGACGACGTGCTCAATGCGCTGCCGGAAAACGCCGACGCCGGCGCCTGGGAACGCACGGTCGGCGAGCTGGACGCCAAGCTGCGTCGCCTCGAACCGGTCAACCTCGCCGCCATCGCCGAACACGCCGAGGCCGCGCAGCGCAAGGACTACCTGGACGCGCAGGACACCGACCTCAAGTCCGCGCTGGAAACGCTGGAAGAAGCGATCCGCAAGATCGACCGCGAAACCCGCGGCCGCTTCAAGGACACCTTCGACCGCGTCAACGCCGGCGTGCAGGAGCTGTACCCGCGCCTGTTCGGCGGCGGCCACGCCTATCTGGAACTGACCGGCGAGGACCTGCTCGACACCGGCGTCGCGATCATGGCGCGCCCGCCCGGCAAGCGCGTGTCCAACATCTCGCTGCTGTCCGGCGGCGAGAAGGCGATGACCGCGGTGGCGCTGGTGTTCGCGATCTTCCGCCTCAATCCCGCGCCGTTCTGCCTGCTGGACGAGGTGGACGCGCCGCTGGACGAGGCCAACGTCGGCCGCTTCACCGCGATGGTCAGCGAGATGAGCGAAGCGGTACAGTTCCTGTTCGTCACCCACAACAAGGCGACAATGGAAGCCGCGCAGCAGCTCTCGGGCGTGACCATGCGCGAGCCGGGCGTGTCGCGCCTGGTGTCCGTCGACCTCGCCGAGGCCGCGCGCCTGGCCGGCGCCGCATAACCCGCATCAGGAGACTGATTGAATGTCGGACATGACCCTGCTCCGGATCGGCATCGCGGTGGCGATGTCGCTGCTGCTCGGCGCGATCATCTTCTTCGGCCGCAGCCGCAAGGACGGGCAGGGCCGCCGCCTGCCGCGCGAAACCGCGCGCGACGCGGGCGGCCGCACCGAACCGTCGCTGGGCGAACAGCTGGCCGACAGCTGGGGCGAAGGCGCAGCCGAGCAGGAGGAGCTGCCGCTGGGCGGCGGCGCGACGCAGAGCGAACTCGGCAAGCGCCCCGGCGACCAGTTCGACCGCATCATCTCGCTGTACGTCGCGGCCAAGGCCGGCAGCAAGCTGCACGGTCCCGACATCGTGGTCGCCGCCGAGAAGGCCGGCCTGACCTTCGGCTACATGGACGTGTTCCATCGCCTTGTCGACGGCCGCCCCGATGTAGGCCCGATCTTCAGCGTCGCCAACATCATCAAGCCGGGCAGCTTCGACATGGCGCGCATCGCCGACGTCGAGACCCCGGCTATCGCCTTCTTCCTGACCCTGCCCGCGCCGGTGCCGGCGCTGGACGCTTGGGAGACGATGGAACCCGCCGCGCAGCGCATGGCCGACCTGCTGGACGGCGTGGTGCTGGACGAGGAACGCAGCGCGCTCGGCCGCCAGCGCATTCAGCACATCCGCGACGAGTTGCGCGCCTACGACCGCCAGAACGCCGCGCCGCCGCTGGGCAAGACCACGCGCTGGTGAGCACTAGCAAAGCGAAGCTCGCTGCGGGCCGCATTGTGGGATTTCGAACGGCTTCCCGGTTGCTGCTTGCGGCAGGATTGGGCTCTGGCATCGGCTTGACGGCGGTAGGCGCCATGGCCGGTGAGGGGTTGCCGCAGATCAGCGGAGATGCTGCCGCGCCGGAATGCCGCGATGCCGCCCTGCTGGCGCAGGCGATGTTCAACTCTCCGTCCGGCCGGGTCTACGCGCCGCTGCAGCTGCCCGAAGGCATGGCGAGCGAGCTGGTGTTGGGCGCGTCCGAGCTGGATATTTCCGGCGGCGATGTGCTGGTGAACGCTGGCGGTTTCGAGAAAGTCCCGCAAGAGGACTTGCGCAGCGTGTACTGGGAACAAGATCCTGCCGCCGACGCGCGGATCGTCGTGCGCGAATTGAACCGTGGCTGGCGGGGCGACCAGTATTTCCTGTATCTGCCGGACCGGACGGTCGCGCAACCGGACTTCCTGCGGGCGCTGGCGGCCGACGATGGCCGCGCTTACACCACGCCCGTGGATGGCGAATGGCGGCCGCCGCTGCTGTTCCGGCTGCGCGCGACGGGCGGGAAGTGGTTCATCCGCATGGGGCAGCCCTTCGTTCCTCTGGACGAGTGGCGCGTGTTCGGGCTGGCTGCCGGTCGCTATGTGCAACGCTGCGCCATCGCCTTCCAGCCGGACGCAGCGCAGATGGATGCGCTGCTGCCCGGCAAGCTGCGTTACTTGCTCCGCCTGCTGGACGAGACGATCGGCCCCGGCAATGACGAAGGCACCCTGCAGCAGACTGCCTGGCTCAGGAATGGCGTGCAGCATGTCGTTGCCAATGCCCTGCTGCGCCCTTGGGCGGTATCCGAGGAGGATGCCTACAACACGCGCGCCGAGGTCGATGCGAACCTGTCCGCATGGGCGGTCAACGCGCGGCGTCGGGCGCTGCGCCTGCGTATCCTGCAAGGCTATCCGGGCGCGGAACATGCGCTGGCGGAGCATTACCGGCGCGATCTTGCGATGCCGGAGGCCAGGGCGGATGCGGAAGCCGGACGGGTGCTGGATATCCTGCTGCGCGCCCATTTCGTGTTTCCGAAGAATCCGGGTTCCCCATGATCGCCGCGCACGACATCGCCACCCGCATCGCCGATCTCCGCCGCCGCATCGAGGACGCCAACCGGCGCTACCACGAACTGGACGATCCGGACATCACCGACGCGCAATACGACGCGCTGGTGCGGGAGCTCGAAGCGCTGGAGCGCGAGCATCCGGAACTGGCCGATGCCGCATCGCCGACCCGCAAGGTCGGTGCGGCGCCGTCCGGCCGCTTCGCGCCGGTCGAGCACGCGGTGTCGATGCTGTCGCTGGGCAACGCCTTCAGCGACGAGGAGGTTGGCGATTTCGTGCGCCGCATCCGCGAGCGGCTGGATCGCGACGACCTGGTGTTTTCCGCCGAGCCCAAGCTCGACGGCCTCGCCATCAGCCTGCGCTACGAGGACGGCGCGTTCGTGCAAGGCGCGACCCGTGGCGATGGCGCGACCGGCGAGGACGTGACCGCCAACCTGCGCACGATCGCGGTCATCCCGCACAGGCTCGAAGGCGCGGGCTGGCCGAAGGTGCTGGAGGTGCGCGGCGAGGTCTACATGGCGCGCGCCGATTTCGAGCGCTGGAACGAGCACGCGCGCCTGCACGGCGGCAAGGTGCTGGCGAATCCGCGCAACGGCGCCGCCGGCTCGCTGCGCCAGCTCGATTCCGCGGTCACCGCGCAGCGGCCGCTGAGCTTCTTCGCCTACGGCATCGGCCTGGTCGAGGGCGGCGCGCTGCCCGACACCCATTCGGCCACCTTGGCGCGCCTGCGCGACTGGGGCTTCCCGGTCAGCGACCTGGCGACGGTGGTGCACGGCGTCGACGGCCTACTGGCGTACTACCGCCGCATCGGCGAGGCGCGCGACGGCCTGCCGTTCGACATCGACGGCGTGGTTTACAAGCTGGACGACGTCGCCGGCCAGCGCGAGATGGGCTTCGTCTCGCGCGCGCCGCGCTGGGCCATCGCGCACAAGTTCCCGGCGCAGGAACAGCCGACGGTGGTGGAATCCATCGAGGTGAACGTCGGTCGCACCGGCGCGGTGACGCCGTGGGCGCTGATGCGGCCGGTGCAGGTGGGCGGCGTCACCGTCACCCGCGCGACGCTGCACAACGCCGACCACGTCGCCCGGCTGGACGTGCGCAACGGCGACACGGTGATCGTGCGCCGCGCCGGCGACGTGATCCCGGAAGTGGTGCAGGTGATGCCGGAACATCGCCCGCCCGGCACGCAGCCGTGGGCGATGCCGATGCGCTGCCCGGTCTGCGGCGCGGAGGTGGTGCGCGAGGAGGGCGCGGCGGTGTGGCGCTGCTCGGGCGAGCTGAGCTGCCCGGCGCAGCTGGTGCAGGCGGTGTTCCATTTCGCCTCGCGCCGCGCGATGGACATCGACGGCCTCGGCGAGCGCTACATCGAATCGCTGGCCGATTTCGGTTACCTACGCGACGTGTCCGACCTGTACCGGCTGACGCTGGACGACCTGCTGGAAATGAAGCGGCGCGCCGACGAACGCGACGGCACCGTTCCTGAAACGGTGAAGGCCGGCAAGATCGCGACCAAGTGGGCCGACAACCTGATCGAGGCCATCGACCGCAGCCGCGACACCACGCTGGCGCGCTTCCTCTATGCGCTCGGCATCCAGCACGTCGGCGAGAGCACGGCCAAGGCGCTGGCGCAGTGGTTCGGCGACCTCGACCTGATCCGCCGCCTGCCGTGGCCGCTGTTCAAGCGCGTGCCCGACATCGGCGGCGAGGTGGCGCGCGCGCTCGGCCACTTCCTCGACCAGCCCGGCAACCAGCAGGTGATCGACCGCCTGCTGGAGCGCGGCGTGCGCATCGGCGATGCCCACGCGCCGAATCCGAAGCTGGGCGAGGCGCTGGATCTGGCGACGCTGCTGGTTGATCTGGAGATCCCGAAGATCACGCCGGTACGCGCCGCCCAGCTCGGCTCCGCCTTCGCCGACGCGCAGATGCTGCTGGACGCGCCCGCGCATAACCTGGTCACCGCCGGCCTGCCGGCCGACACCGCCAGCGCGCTGGTCGCTTGGCTGGAGGTTGAGGCCAACGCCGGCCTGCTGCTGCGCGGCGCGCAGGCGCAGGCGGAGCTGCGCGCGCGCCTGCCCGAGCGTGGCGCGCAGACGGCGGGGCCGCTGGAAGGCAAGACCGTGGTGCTGACCGGCACGCTGGCGTCGATGGGACGCGACGAGGCCAAGGAGAAGCTGGAAGCGCTGGGCGCGAAGGCGGCGGGCAGCGTGTCGAAGAAGACCAGCTTCGTGGTGGCCGGCGAGGCCGCTGGTTCCAAGCTGGCGAAGGCCGAGGAGCTCGGCATCGAGGTCTGGGACGAGGCGAAGCTGCTGGCATTTCTGGCGCAGCACGCATGAATGCCCTTGATTCCGCTTTTGCCCGTCATTCCCGCGAAGGCGGGCAGCGCTTCGCAGCCCTTGTGGCTGCGTATCCAGCTTTTGCTTTTCAGGTAATACATCAAGAACTGGATTGGACAGACGTTCGTCTGTCGGAAGCGGCCCGTTTTCGCGGGAATGACGGGCTAGAGCATTGCCAGAGCGGGTGGGACAGGCCATGACGGATTGGCAACCGACCGCCACATTTGACGCGCTCCACCTGCGCGCCCGCTTCAATCGCCTTGTCCGCGAGTTCTTCCACGCCCGCGACGTGCTGGAAGTGGAAACCCCGGCGATGTCGCTGGCCGGCAACACCGAGCCGAACATCGCCTCGTTTTCGCTGGCGTTCTCCGGCCGCACCGACGGCGCGCCGCGCACGCGCTGGCTGCGCACCTCGCCGGAGTTCGCGCTCAAGCGCCTGCTGGCGGCGGGCGTCGGCGACTGCTACGAACTCGGGCGGGTGTTCCGCGACGGCGAGGCCGGCGGCCGCCACAATCCCGAGTTCACGATGCTGGAGTGGTACCGCGTGGGCTGGGATCACCTGCGCCTGCTCGACGAAACCGTGGAGCTGGTGCGCGCCGCGCTTGCGTTGGTGGGGCGCGATGCGGCGCCGGTCGTGACCAGCTTCCGCAATCTGTACTGGCAGCAACTCCAACTAGACCCGCTCACTGCCGGCATCGACACCTTGCGCAACGCGCTGGGCGACGTGGAAATCGACCCCGACGGCCTCACCCGCGACGACTGGCTCGACCTGCTGATGACGCATCGCCTGCAACCGGCGTTCGCGCACGACCGCCTGTTGGCCGTGCACGACTGGCCGGCCTCGCAGGCGGCGCTGGCGCGCATCCGCGACGACGATCCGCCGGTGGCCGAACGCTTCGAGCTGTACCTGGGGCCGCTGGAACTCGCCAACGGCTACCACGAGCTGTGCGACGCGGCGGAGCAGCGTGCGCGCTTCGAGCGCGACGCCGTGGTGCGCGCGCAGCGCGGCCTGCCGGCGATCCCGATGGATGCCGCGCTGCTTGCGGCGCTGGAGCACGGCATGCCGCCTTGCGCCGGCGTCGCGGTCGGCGTGGATCGCCTGTTGATGGCGCTGACGGGCACGGACAAGATCGCCGACGTGCTGGCGTTCGACTTCGCCCGCGCCTGATCGCGCAAAACTGAATGCGCGGTATCCGGCGGCGGGCGAGGGTGGGGATTTTCGCCTGCGGTTAATGCGCCGCGCCTAAAGTCGGAACCGAGGATCGCGCCCATGCCGGGCCGAGGAAGGAGGAGCAAGACCATGCGTACCCTGATTGCCGCCGCCGCCGTGCTTGCCGCTTCCGCCGCGGCCCCCGCGTTCGCGCAGAACTACGCCGGCAACGGCTACGGCGGCGACATCGTCCGCTGCGAATCCAACGACGGCCGCACCCGCGAATGCCCCACCGGCGGCGGACGCGTGATGTTGCAGAAGCAGATTTCGCGCGCGCCCTGCGTCGAGGGCCGCACCTGGGGTTCCGGCCGCAACGGCGTCTGGGTATCGCAGGGCTGCCGCGCCGATTTCCGGGTGGCGGGCAACGGCTGGGGCGGCGGTAACGGCGACATCGTGAGCTGCAATTCCAACGACGGGCGCCTCAACCGCTGCCCGATCAACGGCCGCGGCGGCCGCGTGCAGCTGGTCCGCCAGGTGTCGCGCGCCGCCTGCGTCGAAGGCCGCACCTGGGGTTCCGATCGCGGCAGCATCTGGGTGTCGCAGGGCTGCCGCGCAGAATTCGCGGTCGGCCGCGGCAACGGCGGCGGCTGGAACAACTCCGGCTACGGCGGCAAGGTGTTCCGCTGCGAATCCATCGACGGCCGCACCCGCGAATGCGCCGCCAACACCCGCGCAGGCGTGCAGCTGGTGCGCCAGCTGTCGGACGCGGCCTGCGTGCAGGGCCGCAGCTGGGGCTATGGCCGCAATGGCATCTGGGTGTCGCAGGGCTGCCGCGCGGAGTTCCGCGCCTACTGACGCCGCACCCGTCATGCGGTGAAGATGCCGGCGCCGAAGGGCGCCGGCGTCGTTTGCGGTGACGGATCGCGGCGATGACGGATAATGCCCGCATGAAAGACAACGCCATCGACTACGACCGCTATGACCACGTCCGCCCGATCCGCTGGACCGGCGACGCGCTGGAACTGCTGGACCAGCGCGTGCTGCCGTTCACCGTGGTGCACGAGGCCTGCCGCAGCAGCGACGAAGTGGCCGAGGCCATCCGCGCGCTGACCGTGCGCGGCGCGCCGGCCATCGGCATCGCCGCCGCCTGGGGCGTGGTGCTGGCCGGGCACGGCCTGGAAACCGGCGATCCCGCCGAGGCCGCGCGCCAGCTGGAGCCGGCGATGCAGCGCCTGAACGCGGCGCGTCCCACCGCGGTGAATCTGGCCTGGGCGCTGGCCCGCATGCGCGGCGCGCTGGCGAACGCCGGCGCGGACTGGCGCGAGGCGCTGGAGCGCGAGGCGCGCGCCATCGAAAGCGAAGACCTCGCCGCCAACCGGGCAATGGGCCGCGCGGGCGCGGCGCTGATCGACGCCGGCAGCGGCGTGCTGACCCACTGCAATACCGGCTCGCTGGCGACGGCGGGCTTCGGCACCGCGCTGGGCGTGATCCGCGCCGGCATGGCCGATAACCGCATCGAGCGCGTGTTCGCCACCGAGACGCGGCCGTGGAACCAGGGCGCGCGCCTGACCGTGTGGGAGCTGGGGCAGGACGGCATCGACGCGACCCTGATCGCCGACGCCGCCGCCTCGCACCTGATGAAGACCGGGCAGGTGCAATGGGTGATCGTCGGCGCCGACCGCATCTGCGCGAATGGCGACACCGCCAACAAGATCGGCACCTACCAGCTCGCCATCGCGGCGAAGCATCACGGCGTGAAGTTCATGGTGGTGGCGCCGTCCTCGACCGTGGACATGGGCACCGCCTCGGGCGATGCGATCGAGATCGAGGAGCGCGACGCCGCCGAGCTGCTGGCGTTCCGCGGCAAGCGCGTGGTGGCCGAGGGCGTGCGCGCCTGGAACCCGGTCTTCGACGTCACGCCGCACGAGCTGATCGACGCCATCGTCACCGAGCGGGGCGTGGTGCTGCGGCCCGATGCGGACGCCATGCGGGCGCTGTTCGGGGGTTGATTGCCGCGAGCCTTGCGCGCGCCTGACAAGGGCGCGGCATGCCGGCTTGCGAAGGCATTTCCGACGCGGATCGACGCGGATCAGCACCGATAAAGCAAACCTGAAACCTGTCCGCGTCTTTCCGCGCTGATCCGCGTCGGAGAAAACGCCTGCGGATCGCCTAAATCGTTGTTTCTGCGCGGGTATCGGGGGTGCGTTCGATGCCCTCGGATGCTATAATTCCGTGTTGTCGAACTCCCCGTGGAACAGGCCGGCGGAACCCGCTTCCGCTGGCTGCCCGTGGGCCGGAAACCACGCTACACAACGGACGCACGATGGCCGATCTCGCCAAGGAAATCATCCCCGTCAAACTGGAAGACGAGATGCGTCGCAGCTACCTCGATTACGCCATGAGCGTGATCGTGGGGCGCGCGCTCCCGGACGTGCGGGATGGCCTGAAGCCGGTGCATCGACGCGTGCTGTTCGCCATGAACGAACTCGGCGCGCACAGCAACAAGCCGTACTACAAGTCGGCGCGCATCGTCGGCGACGTGATCGGCAAATACCATCCGCACGGAGACCAGTCGGTCTACGACACGCTGGTGCGCCTGGCGCAGCCGTTCTCGCTGCGTTACCTGCTGGTGGACGGGCAGGGCAACTTCGGTTCGGTGGACGGCGACAGCGCCGCGGCGATGCGCTACACCGAAGCGCGCATGTCCCGCCTCAGCCACGAGCTGATGGCCGACATCGACAAGGACACCGTCGACTTCCAGCCCAACTACGACGAGAAGGAACAGGAACCCACGGTCATGCCGACCCGGTTCCCGAACCTCTTGGTCAACGGTTCGGCCGGCATCGCGGTCGGCATGGCGACCAACATCCCGCCGCACAACCTCGGCGAAGTGGTGGATGCGCTGCTGGCGCTGATCGACGATCCGCAGATCGACATCGACGGCCTGATGGAATACATCCCCGGCCCGGATTTCCCCACCGCCGGCATCATCAACGGCGTCGGCGGCATCCACGTCGCCTACCGCACCGGCAAGGGTCGCGTGCGCATGCGCGCCAAGGCCGAGGTGGAAGTGGCCGACAACGGCCGCGAGTCGATCATCGTCACCGAGATTCCCTATCAGGTGAACAAGGCGCGGCTGATCGAGAAGATCGCCGAGCTGGTGAAGGAGAAGAAGCTCGAAGGCATCAGCGAGCTGCGCGACGAGTCCGACAAGGACGGCATGCGCATCTACATCGAGGTCAAGCGCGGCGAATCCGCCGAGGTGGTGCTGAACAACCTCTATTCGCAGACGCAGATGGAGTCGGTGTTCGGCATCAACATGGTGGCGCTGGTCGATGGCCGCCCGCAGTTGCTGAACCTCAAGCAGATCCTCGAAGCCTTCGTGCGTCATCGCCGCGAAGTCGTCACCCGCCGCACCATCTTCGAGCTGCGCAAGGCGCGCAGCCGCGCCCACATCCTCGAAGGCCTGACCGTCGCGCTGGCCAACATCGACGAGATGATCGAGCTGATCAAGACCTCGGAGAACCCGGGCGTGGCGAAGGAGCGCATGCTCGCCCGCGCGTGGCAGCCGGGGCTGGTGGGCTCCCTGCTGGCCGCCGCCGGTGCGGAAGCCTCGCGTCCGGAAGATTTGCCCGCCGGCGTGGGCCTGCTCGAACACGGTTATCAACTGACCGAAACGCAGGCCCAGCAGATCCTCGAAATGCGCCTGCACCGCCTGACCGGGTTGGAGCAGGAGAAGCTGACCGACGAATACCGCCAGTTGCTGGAGGAAATCGCCGGCCTGATCCGTATCCTCGAAAACCCGGACGTGCTGCTGGACGTGATCCGCGACGAGCTGCGCGAGATCAAGGCCGAGTTCAACGACCCGCGCCGCAGCGAGATCCGCGCCTCGGAGGAAGACCTCGACATCCTCGACCTGATCGCGCCGGAAGACGTGGTGGTCACGCTCTCGCACGCCGGCTACGCCAAGCGCCAGCCGGCCACCGCCTACCGCGCGCAGAAGCGCGGCGGCAAGGGCCGCAACGCGGCGGCGACCAAGGACGAGGACTTCATCGACCAGCTGTGGCTGGTCAACACCCACGACACCCTGCTCACCTTCACCAGCCACGGCCGCGTGTTCTGGCTGCCGGTGTACCAGCTGCCGGAGGCCGGCCCGAACGCGCGCGGTCGCCCGATCATCAACTGGATTTCGCTGGAAGCGGGCGAGAAGGTGCAGGCGGTGCAGCCCGTCCGCGAATACGAAGACGGCAAGTACGTGTTCTTCGCCACCCGCAACGGCACGGTGAAGAAGACCCCGCTGACCGAATACGCCTATCGCCTCGCACGCGGCAAGATCGCCATCAACCTGGCCGAGGGCGATGCGCTGGTGAACGCGGAACTGTCCGACGGCACCCGCGACATCATGCTGTTCGCCAGCAACGGCAAGGCGGTGCGCTTCGCCGGCGACAGCGTGCGCCCGATGGGCCGCACCGCCACCGGCGTGCGCGGCATGAAGCTGGCCGACGGCGAGGAAGTGCGCAGCCTGATCGTGGTCAATGGCGAGGGCGACATTCTCACCGCCAGCGAGCGCGGCTTCGGCAAGCGCACGCCGGTCGAGGAATTCCCGAAGAAGGGCCGCGGCACGCAGGGCGTGATCGCGCTCAAGACCAACGAACGCAACGGCGCGCTGGTCGGCGCGATCCAGCTGACCGAACGCCACGACGTGCTGCTGATCTCCGACGGCGGCACCCTGGTGCGCACCCGCGCGGCGGAAATCGCGCAGGTCGGCCGCAACACCCAGGGCGTGACCCTGATGCGGCTGGCGGCGGACGAGAAGCTGCAGGCCATCGAGCGCCTGGACGCTTCGCTGGACGAAGCCGCCGACGACGCGGGCGACACCGCCGCCGCCGAGTGACAGCGGCGGCGCGAGGCGGCTGCTGCCGGCACGCCGCTTCGGGTAGCCTGTCGGCCGGTCTTGCCTGACCGACGGAGCGGGAATGGGCGCATTGGGATGGATGGCGTTCGCGGTCGCGCTGGCCTTGCTGGCCGGCGTCGGCGCGTGGCTGCTGGTCCTCGCGCTCCGGTCTTCCGTCGAATCGGAACCCGAAGACGGCCAAGCATCCGGATCGCCGCATGACGCGGAAGAGGGCCGAGAAGAAGAATCCGCCGCCATCGAAATCCCCGACGGCCGCACGCTGCTGCGCAGCCTGTACGCACTGGCGTTCGAGGACGCCGGGCCGGCGCCGGTGCTGGCCTTCGCGCAGGCCGACGCGCACGAGGCCATCGCCGTGGCCTGCGCCAATCTGCTGGCGCGTACCGAGTTCCAGGCCCGGCACATGCCGCGTCGCCCGCAGCTGCTGCCGAAGCTGATGCGCGCGATCAACGATCCCGACGCGTCGCTGGAGAAGATCGCGAAGGTCATCGGCGAGGACCCGGCGCTGTCGGCCAACCTGCTGCGCGTCGCCAACAGCCCGTTCTACCGGGTGCGGGAAAAGCCGGTCGAAAGCTTGGTGCGCGCCGCCGCCATGCTCGGGCTGGACGGTCTGCGCCCGGTGGTCGCCGCGGCGCTGGTGCAGCCGGTGATGCAGACCGGCGACAGCGCGTTCGGCCGCCTGCCGGTGCTGATCTGGGACCACACGCAGTTGGCCGCCGACTTCGCCTCCGGGCTGGTGCGCGGCGGGCGCGGGCAGGAGGATGCATTCGCCGCGCAGATGCTGGGGCTACTGAACGGGCTGGGCGCGATCATCGTGGCGCAGGTGCTGCGCGACAACTACGCGCTGCATCCGCAGCTGCGGCCCGATCCGCAGCTCGTCGCGCGCGTGCTGGACGAACAGGCAGCGCCGATGGCGCACCGCATCGCCATCGAATGGGAACTGTCGGATCGGATCGGCATCGCGCTGGACGCGCAGCGGCTGGACGTGGCGCCGGATGATCCGCTGGGCCGCGCGCTGTGCGCCGGGCGCGTCGCCGCGTCGCTGGCGATGCTGCGCAAGCACGGCAAGCTCGGCGACGACGAGGCGCGCGCCATGCTGTCGAACTGGGCGCTGGCGCAGGGCATCGACGACGCCGGCCTGCTGCGGCTCTGGGACCGATTGCCGGCCTGAACGCGACGGTGCGCCGTCAGTCCTGAAAGCGGCGCGTTTCGCGTCCTATACTCGAACCGACCTCACCTGGATGGAACCGAGATGATGCGTCCCCGGACTTCACCGCTGCGCGCGCTGTTCGCCCTGTTGCTGTCCGCGACGCTGGCGCTGGGCCTGCCGGCCTGCAAGCGCGATCCGGGCGGGCAATTGCCGGCCGCCGGCGGCGAGGCGATCAAGGCGCAGCGCGAGGCGGTCAAGGGCTTCGCGCTGGTGCGCGCCTTCCCCGATCAGCGCCCGGACGGGCTGGCGGTGGCGGTGGAGTTCTCGCGCCCGCTGGTCGGCACGCAGGACTTCGACAAGCTGCTGGTGATCGACGCCAAGGGCGACGGCCAGAGCGGCTGGGCGCTGTCGGACGACGGCAAGACCCTGCGCTTTCCCTACGTGGAGGCGAACCAGACCTACACGCTGAAGATTTCCGGCGCCCTGAACGCCGCCGACGGCAGCAAGCTGGGCAAGGACCTCGAACTGAAGGTGTTCACCGGCGAACTCGACCCGGCGGTGGGCTTCGCCTCGCAGGGCAGCGTGATCCCGGCGAAGGAGTCGCGCGGCCTGCCGGTGGTGTCGGTGAACGTGGACGAGGTGGACGTCGAGTTCCTGCGCGTGCGCGACGCCGCGCTGCCGAAGTTCTTCGCCGAATACCAGCGCGGCGGCCGCCGCAGCAACTGGGAGCTCGATCCGTCCTGGTACGACCCGGACGACGAGGACAGCCGCTCGCCGATCAACAAGCTGGCCGAGCCCGTGTACGTCAACCGCTTCGTGCTCGGCGGCGAGCGCAACGAGCGCGTGCTGACCTACCTGCCGGTGCAGGACATCGCCGAGCTGCAGAAGCCCGGCCTGTACTTCGCGGTGATGAAGAAGACCGGCAGCTTTCGCGGCGAATACGACGTCGCCTTCTTCAGCGTCAGCGACATCGGCCTGCACGTGCGCGCCTACAAGGACAAGCTCTTCGTCCACACCGCCTCGCTGGCCAGCGGCGAGGGCATCGCCAACGTCGAGCTGCGCGTGCTGGACGCGCGCGGCGAGCCGGTGTTCAAGGGCAGCACCGACGGCAACGGCAACGCGCTGCTCAACTACACGCTGGACGCGGCGCACGTGCTCACCGCGGTGCGCGGCAAGGACATGTCGATGCTGCCGTTCAACCAGCCGGCGCTGGACCTGTCCGAGTTCGCCGTGTCCGGGCGCGAGCAGGCGTGGTTCGACGTGTTCGCCTGGTCGGGCCGCGACCTCTATCGCCCCGGCGAGACCGTGCGCGTCTCCGCGCTGCTGCGCGATTTCGACGGCAAGCCGGTGGAAGCCAAGGGCGGCAAATCGCAGTCCCTGTTCGTGCGGCTGAAGCAGCCGGACGGCAAGACCTTCGTCGAATCGAAGATCGAACCCGGCGCGCAGGGCTATTTCCGCTTCGAGAAAACCATCCCGGTCGAGGCGCCCACCGGCCGCTGGCAGGTGGAGTTCCGCACCGATCCGGCCAGCAAGGACGCGGTGCAGGGCATGAGCCTGCGCATCGAGGAATTCCTGCCCGAGCGGATGAAGCTGGACCTGGACAGCGCGGCGCCGATCCTGCGCCCCGGCCAACCGTTCGCGCTGCATGCCAAGGGCGCCTACCTGTACGGCGCGCCGGCATCGGGCAACCGCTTCACCGCCAAGCTGGCGGTGAAGGTGGACCAGCATCCGCTGGAGAACCTGAAGGGCTGGTTCTTCGGCGACCCCACCGTGGCGCTGCCGAAGGAGGCCGCCGACGTGGTCGACGCCGAGCTCGACGCCAAGGGCGAACTGCGGCAGGACATCGCGCTGCCCGCCGAGGTGAAGAACGACACGCCGGTGCAGGCGATCGTCGCCGGCAGCCTGTACGAAACCGGCGGCCGCAGCGTCAACCGCAGCGTCGCGCGCACGCTGTGGCCGGCCGACGCGCTGGTGGGCGTGCGCCCGATGTTCGACGACGCGGATGGCGCCGACGCCAACGCGAACGCCGGCTTCGAACTGATGCGCTACGGCAGCGACGGCCAGCCGAAGCCGGCGGCCGGGCTGAAGGTGTCGCTGGTGCGCGAACACCGCGACTACCACTGGACGCACGACGACGGCAGCGGCTGGAGCTACGACTTCACCCGCCGCTACCAGACCGTGGAGACGCGCAGCGTCGATGCTGGCGCCACCGCCGTGCGTTTCAGCTTCCCGTTGGAATGGGGCGACTACCGGCTGGAAGTGTTCGACCCGACGACCAAGCTGACCATGCGCTATCCCTTCCGCGCCGGCTGGGGCTGGGGCGACGAGAACCGCGGGCTGGATGCGCGCCCCGACAAGGTCAAGCTGGCGCTGGACAAGACCGCCTATCGCGCCGGCGACAAGCTGAAGGTGACGCTGACCCCGCCGCATCCCGGCAAGGGCGTGGTGATGGTGGAAAGCGACCGCATGCTGTTCGTGCAGTCGGTGGACGTGAAGGCGGGCACGGTGGTGGAGATCCCGGTCACCCAGGACTGGGAGCGCCACGACGTTTACGTGACCGCGCTGGTGTTCCGCGGCGGCAGCGCGGCCAGCAAGATCACCCCGGCGCGCGCGATGGGCGAGGCCTTCGTGCCGATGGACCGCCGCGACCGCCGCGTCGCCGTCGGCCTGTCGGTGAAGCCGCAGGTGCGCCCGGAGCAGCCGCTGCAGGTGACGGTGAGCGCGCCGCAGCTGGCCGGCAAGACGGCGTACGCCACGGTGTCGGCGGTGGACGTCGGCATCCTCAACATCACGCGCTTCCCGGTGCCAGACGCCAACGCGCAGTTCTTCGCGCAGCGGCGGCTGGGCGTGGACGCCTACGACATCTACGGCCGCGTCATCGAGAGCTTCGACGGCGGCACTGCGAAGCTGCGCTTCGGCGGCGACATGGCGCTGGCCGCGCTGCCGCAGGCGCGCCGGCCGACCGCGCGGGTGCAGACGGTGGATCTGTTCTCCGGGCCGGTGAAGCTGGACGCCAAGGGCATCGCGCGCGTCGCGCTGTCGGTGCCGGACTTCAACGGCACGCTGCGGGTGTCGGCGCTCGTCTATTCGGACACGCAGTACGGCAACAAGGACGCCGAGACGGTGGTGCGCGCGCCGATCGTCGCCGAGGCCAGCATGCCGCGCGCGATGGCGCCGGGCGACCGCGGCATGGTGACGCTGGACATCACCAACTTCACCGGCAAGCCGGGCGAGTTCAAGGTGAAGCTGGACGGCATCGGCCCCGCCTCGATCGGCGACGCCGGCCGCGCGCTGAAGCTGGGCAGCGAGGCCAAGTCCACCCTGAGCTTCCCGCTGACCGCGCAGGAAGGCTACGGCGTGGCGCAGGTGCGCGTGCGCGTGGAGGGCAACGGCTTCAAGGTGGATCGCAAGTACGACCTGCCGGTGCGCGCGGCGTGGCCGTCGGTGCTGCGCTCGCGCACGCAGGTGCTGGGCGCGGGCGAGGCGGCGTCGATGGACGCCGGCATCGCCGACGGGCTGATGCCGGGCTCGGTGCGTGCGCGCATGCTGGTCAGCGCGCTGCCGCCGATCCCGTTCGGCGCGGCGCTGAAGGGCGCGCTGGACTATCCGTACGGTTGCGCCGAACAAACCACCAGCAAGGGCTACGCCGCGCTGGAGTTGGACGCGGACACCGCGCAGCGCTTCGGCGTGGCCGGGCTGGACGCGGCCAAGCGGCGCGCGCGCATGGAAGGCGCGTTCGGGCGGCTGGCCTCGATGCAGGTCGGCAGCGGGCATTTCTCGATGTGGGGCGACGACGGCTACGTCGACCCGCTGCTGACGCCGTACATCGCCGAGTTCCTGCTGGACGCGCGCCAGGCCGGCTTCGTGGTGCCCGACGCGGTGCTGCAGAAGGCGTTGCAGCGGCTCAGCGAGGATTTGCTGTCCGGCGGCAACGAGTTCTACGGCCGCGACCATCGCCAGTACCTCAAGTTCGCCTACCAGGCGTATGCCGGCTACGTGCTGGCGCGGGTCAACCGCGCGCCGCTCGGCACCCTGCGCGCGCTGTACGACAACGACCGCAAGCAGGCGCTGAAGGGCCTGCCGCTGGTGCAGCTGGGGCTGGCGCTGTCGATGCAGGGCGACAAGGCGCGCGGCGGCAAGGCCGTCGCCGAGGGCTTCGCCTTCAAGGGCGACCGCCAGGGCTGGCTGGGCGACTACGGCACGCCGCTGCGCGACATGGCGCTGATGATCGCGATGACCCACGAGCGCGGCTACGCCAAGCCCGACTACGACGCGCGCGTCATCGACCTCGGCCGCGAGCTGGACGCGCGCCGCCGCGCCTCGGCGTGGTTCTGGCTGAGCACGCAGGAGCAGATCGCGCTGGCGCGGCTGGGCAAGGCGCTGCTGGCCGACCAGAAGAAGGAGGTGGCCGGCAAGCTGACGGTCGGCGGCGCAGAGGAGGCCATCGCCGCCGCCAAGAGCTTCGCCCGCGACGTCGATTACGCCACCCTCGCCAAGGGCCTGCGCTTCCTGCCGGGCGGCGAGCCACCGTTCTACGCCAGCCTGGACGTGGCCGGCGTGCCGCGCGCCGCGCCCGCGCCGGACGCCAGCGTCATCAAGGTCGAGCGCGCGCTGTACGGCACCGACGGCAAGCCGTGGACGCCGCGCGCGCTGAAGGAAGGCGAGGCCCTGATCGTGCGCGTCTCCGTCACCGCCGACCGCGACATGCCGGACGCGCTGCTCACCGACCTGCTGCCGGCCGGGCTAGAGATCGAGAACTTCAACCTCGGCGACGCCAAGCAGTGGGCCGGCGTGGTGGTCGACGGCATCGACATCGGCGAGCGCGGCGACAGCGCCAACGTCCGCCACGAGGAGTTCCGCGACGACCGCTACGTGGCCGCGCTCAAGCTGGAGTCCGGCAGCACCGCCAAGGTGTTCTACCTGGTGCGCGCGGTGACGCCCGGCAGCTACACCGTGCCGCCGCCGCTGGTGGAAGACATGTACCGCCCCGACCTGCGCGGCGTGGGCAAGGCGGTGCCGGAGCGGATCACGGTGGTGCAGCCGTGAGTCATCAGCCCCTCTCCCGTCGGGAGAGGGGTTGGGGTGAGGGTTCGGTCAGGCGATGATTTCCACGATGCTCCGCGCCCTCATCCGGCGCTGCGCGCCACCCCCGACCCAAAGCGTTTCGGGGGCAGGCTCTTCTCCCGGAGGGAGAAGGGACAAGCAGCGCCGGCGCCGGTTGTTGCCGCTCCTGCGCTGGAGCACCGCCGCCACCCTGCTCGCGCTGCTGATCCTCGACGTTGCCTTCCCGCTGCCGTTGCCCAGCCGCCGCGACTCCGCCACCGTCGTGACCGCCCGCGACGGCAGCCCGCTGCGCGCCTTCGCCGACGCGCGCGGCGTGTGGCGCTATCCGGCCACGCCGGAACAGGTATCGCCGCTGTACGTGCAGGCGCTGCTGGGCTACGAGGACCGTTGGTTCTGGCGGCATCCCGGCATCAACCCGGTGGCGCTGTTGCGTGCGGGCGGGCAGATGCTGGGCAGCCGGCGCATCGTCTCCGGCGGTTCGACGCTGACCATGCAGGTGGCGCGCATCGTCGATCCCGGCCTGCACGGCGCGCGCACGCGCAGCGTCGCCGGCAAGCTGCGGCAATTGCTGCGCGCGCTGCAGCTGGAAGCGCATCTGTCCAAGCGCGACATCCTCACCCTGTACCTGGAACGCGCGCCGTTCGGCGGCACCATCGAAGGCGTGGAGGCCGCCAGCTGGGCCTATCTCGGCAAGCCGGCATCGAAGCTGTCGCATGCCGAGGCCGCGCTGCTGGCGGTACTGCCGCAGGCGCCCAGCCGGCTGCGCCCGGACCGCTTCCCCGAGGCGGCGCAGGCCGCGCGCGACAAGCTGCTGGCGCGCATGGCCGAACGCGGCGTGTGGACACGCGCGCAGGTGGACGACGCGCGCATCGAGAACGTGGTCTCGCGTCGCCTGCGCTCACCGATGGACGCCGCCTTGCTGGCGCAGCGCCTGCACGCCGCGCAGCCGGCGTCGCGGCGGATCGTGTCCACCCTCGACCCGGCCCTGCAGCGCGCGCTGGAGGAACGCGTCGCCGCGTATTTCTCCGACCTGCCGCCGCGTACCTCGGCGGCGCTGCTGGTGATCGACAACGCCACGCTGGAAGCGCGCGCCTACGTCGGCTCGGTGGCGTTCGCCGACAAGGCGCGGCTGGGCCACGTGGACATGGTGCAGGCGTGGCGTTCGCCCGGCTCCACGCTCAAGCCGTTCCTGTACGGGATGGCGCTGGACGACGGGCTGATCCATTCGGAAAGCCTGCTGGTGGACGCGCCACAGTCGTTCGGCGGCTACCGGCCCTCCAATTTCGACACCGCCTTCAACGGCCCGATCGGCGCGGCCGAGGCGCTGCGGCTGTCGCTCAACGTGCCGGCGGTGGACCTGCTGGACCGGGTCGGCCCGGCGCGCTTCGCCGCGCGGCTGGAACATGCGGGCGTTGCGCTGAAGCTGCCGCGCGGGGCCGCGCCCAACCTGTCGATGATCCTCGGCGGCGCGGGCGCGCGGCTGGAGGACCTGGTCGGCGCGTTCGCCGCGCTGCACCGCGGCGGCATCGCCGGGCACGTGCGCTACACGCCGGATGCGCCGAAGGTGGAACGCCGCCTGCTGTCGCCCGGCGCGGCGTGGATCGTGCGCGAAGTGCTGGCCGCCAATCCGCGCCCGGGCGAGCGCGAGGGCATGTTCGACACCGGCCGCCGCCCGCGCGTGGCCTGGAAGACCGGCACCAGCTACGGCTTCCGCGACGCCTGGGCGATCGGCGGGACGCCGCGCTACAGCGTCGGCGTGTGGGTGGGCCGGCCCGACGGCACGCCGCTGCCCGGCCAGTACGGCGCGGTGACGGCGCTGCCGCTGCTGTTCGAGGTGATCGACAGCCTGCCGCGTTCGCCCGGCGATCCGCTGCGCATTCCGATGCCGGCCAGCGTGGCGGAAACCGACATCTGCTGGCCGCTCGGCACCGCCACTGAGGCTCAGCCGCCGGAGCTGTGCAGGAAGCGCATGCCCGCGTGGACGCTGGACGGCGCGGTGCCGCCGACCTTCGCCGAGCGGCAAGCGCGCCTGTGGAGTGCCGGCGTCGAACAGTTCGACGTGGATGCGGCCACTGGAAAGCGCCTGTCCGCGGACTGCAAACTGCCGCACGCCGCGCAGCCGCGCCGGATCGCCCGTTGGCCCGCGCTGGCGATGCCGTGGCTGCCGGCGGCGTGGCGCGCGCAGGCAAGCCTGCCGCCGCTGTCGCCGGACTGCGCCGACGACGGGCGCGGCGGCACGGAGGCGCTGCACATCGAAGGCGTCAACGACGGCGCCACGCTGGCGCGCGCGCCGGGACAGGCGAGCAGGGTGCGGCTGTCGCTGCGCGCGCTGGGCGCAACGTCACGCGTGCAATGGCTGCTGGACGGTCGCTGGATCGGCGAAACCGAAGGCGCGCGCCCGCTGCTGCGCGAATTCGCCGAGCCGGGTCGACACGAACTGACAGCGCTGGCCGACAGCGGCGCGTGGGACAGCCTGCGCTTCGCGATCCTTGAATGACGCACGGGTTTTCATGACGCGGATTGACGCTGATGTCGCGGATCCAGCGGATTCGATTTCCGGTGTTGCTTGAATCCGGCTGTTTCCGCGTCAATCCGCGTCCAGACGCCTTTCAGCCCGGCAGGTTCGCCAGCACATGCTCCGCCGACGACACCCGGAACTCGCCCGGCGCTTCCACCCACAGGCCGCGCACCACGCCGTCCTCGGCGTACAGCGCGAAGCGCTTGCTGCGCACGCCCATGCCGTAGCCGCTGGCGTCCAGCTCCAGCCCCAGCGCGCGGGTGAAGTCGCCGTTGCCGTCGGCCAGCATCCGCATCCCGGCCGGCACGTTCTGGCTCTTGCCCCAGGCTTGCATCACGAAGGCGTCGTTGACGGCCATGCAGGCCACGTCGATGCCCTTCGCGCGGAAGTCGTCGAAATGCTCGACAAAGCCCGGCAGATGGCGTTCCGAACAGGTGGGCGTGAACGCGCCCGGCACCGCGAACAGCACCAGCTTGCGGCCCTCGAACAAGGCGTGGGTGTCGATCCGGTGCACGCCATCGTCGATGTGCTGCAGGACCGCTTCGGGAACGCGTTGGCCGACTTGAATCGACATGACCGGACCTCATTTCGATGAGACCGACAGTCTAAGGCCTGGACCGCAGCCGCGCCGCCCGATGGGATAATCTCGTGCGCGGCCCGCGGCATGGAACAACGATGGAATTCAAGGATTACTACGGCATCCTCGGCGTGGAGCCCAGTGCGGGCGAGGCCGAGATCAAGACCGCCTACCGCCGGCTGGCGCGCAAGTACCACCCGGACGTCAGCAAGGAAAAGGGCGCCGAGGAGAAGTTCAAAGCGGTCAACGAGGCCTACGAGGCGCTGCGCGACCCGCAGAAGCGCCAGGCCTACGACCAGCTGCGCGCGGGCGGCTACCGGCCCGGCGACGAGATCCGGCCGCCGCCGGGCGGCTTCGGCCGCGGACAGGGCGGGCAGCCGGATTTCGATTTCGACGAGATCTTCGCCGGCGGCGGCGCGGGCGGCGGCTTCTCCGACTTCTTCGAGAACCTGTTCGGCGCGCGCGGACGCGCCAACGCCGGTGGCGGCGCGCGCGCGGGCCAGCCGGCCGGCGACACGCGGGCCAAGCTGGCGGTGCCGCTGGCCGCGGTCTACAACGGCAGCAGCATCCGCATCGGCGTGGCGGGCCGCACGTTGGAGGTGCGGGTGCCGAAGGGCGTGCGCCCCGGCCAGGTGATCCGGCTGGCGAAGCAGGGCAACGGCGGGCGCGACCTGCTGCTGGAAGTGGAGTACGCGGCCGATCCGCAGTTCGAGGTCGACGGTCGTAACGTCATCCACGTGCTGCCGGTAGCGCCGTGGGAAGCGGCGCTGGGCGCCACCCTCAGCGTACCGACGCTGGGCGGCCCGGTGGATCTGAAGATCCCGGCCGATTCCGAATCCGGCCGCAAGCTGCGGCTGCGCGGACGCGGCCTGCCCGGCACCGGCAGCGCGCCGGCCGGCGATCAGATCGTGGAACTGGAAATCCTTGCCCCGAAGGCGCACAACGACGCCCAGCGCAAGGCTTACGCGAAGATGCGCGACGCGTTCGGCGACGACTGGCGACGCGGGTAAGCAGGCGTTCGCGCGGCCTTGCCGCGCGTCGCGCACGACAGGTGGTTGCCGGGAGCGGGAGTTGCGCGGCATCGCCGCGTGCCCGCGACATGGCACTTGCAGAGCAAGTGACCGGAACCGGGAAAGTCGCACGGCACGCCGCGCGCATCGGCAAACGCCGGCCGATCATGCAGGCCGGCTTGCGAAGACTCGCGTTACGCGGCGCTCGGGCCGCTGCCCAGGTACTGGTTGACGATGTCCGCCAGTTCCGACTCGCTGAACGGCTTGGTGATGTAGGCGCGGGCGCCCTGGCGCATGCCCCAGACGCGGTCGGTGTCCTGGTCCTTGGTGGTGACCAGGATGACCGGGATGTGCTTGGTGGTGGCTTCGCGGGTGATCGAGCGCGTGGCCTGGAAGCCGTTGAGGTTCGGCATCACCACGTCCATCAGGATCAGGTCCGGCAGCTCGCGCTTGGCGGCTTCCACGCCGGCGGCGCCGTCCTCGGCGGTGAGCGCGTCGTGCCCCAGTTTCTCGACGATGCGGCGGATGCTCATCAGCTGCGAGGGCGAATCGTCAACGATCAGGATGCGTGCCATGGAGATCCCCGTGTGTATGCGCCGATTGTAGCCGCCGGCCTGCCGCCTGCAAGACGCTCAGGCCGCCGGCGCCACGCGCACCACGGTGCGCCCCAGCGAGCCGCCGGCCAGCATCGCGTCGAACACGCCCGGCAGCTCGTCCAGCGTGGCCTCGCGGGTGCAGATGGCGTCCAGATCGGCGGGTTTCCAGTCCGATGCCAGCCGCTTCCACACCTCGTCGCGGATGTCGCGGGCGGTGCCGGCGGAGGCCACGCCCAGCAGCGAGACGCCGCGGATGATGAAGGGCATCACCGTGGCGTGCAGTTCGTGCGAGGCCGCCAGCCCGCAGCTGGCGACGTTGCCGTAGGGCGCGGTCTGCGCCAGCAGCGCGGCGAGCATCGGCCCGCCGACGTTGTCCAGGCCGCCGCCGAAGCGGGCGGTATCCATCGGCCGGGTGGTGGACAGCGCGTCGCGGTCCAGCACTTCGCTGGCGCCCAGCGACTTCAGGTAATCGGCGTGCTCAGGTTTGCCGCTGATCGCGTGAACCTGGTAGCCGGCCTTGCTGTAGATGGCGACGGCCAGCGAGCCGACGCCGCCGGTGGCGCCGGTGACGGCCAGCGGGCCGAGGTCGGGCGTCTGCCGGTTGTCGGTCATGCGCAGCAGGCCCAGCGCGGCGGTGAAGCCGGCGGTGCCGAGGATCATCGCTTCGCGCAGGGACAGGCCGGCGGGCAGGGCGACCGTCCACTTCGATTCCAGCCGCGCGTATTCGGCATAGCCGCCGTCGCGGGTTTCCGACAGGCCGCTGCCCGTCACCAGCACCGCGTCGCCTTCCTTGAAGGCGGGATCGGTGGAGGCGACGACGTGGCCGGCAATATCTATTCCGCCGACCAGCGGGAAGCGGCGCAGGATCTTGCCCTTGCCGGTGCCGGCCAGCGCGTCCTTGTAGTTGACCGAGGAGTAAGCGGTCTTGACGACAACCTCGCCGGGATTGAGGTCGTCGAGCGAAATCGTTTCGATGCCGGAGCGGTAGCCGCCGCTCCCATCGGACAAGTTGTCGTTGTGGATGCGGAAGGCGCGGAAGCTTGCCGGAACGCTCATACGTCCTCCGAGGTCAGCTTGAGCTGGCTGCGGCGTTTCTCGTCCAGCCACTTGTCCGCCTGCGCGGGCCGATAGTCGCGCATCCAGGCGAACAGTGCGTCGATGTCGCCGCCGTGCCACATGTCCTGGCGCTGTTCCGGGTGCAGGAAGCGCTCGCGCACCATCGTGTCCAGCATCGCCATCAGCGGTTGCCAGAAGCCGTTGGCGTCGAGGAAGGCGCAGGGTTTCTTGCCGAGGCCGAGCTGGCGCCAGGTCAGCATCTCGAACATCTCGTCCAGCGTGCCGAAGCCGCCGGGCAGGGCGATGAAGCCGTCGGACAGCTCGAACATCCGCGCCTTGCGGGTGTGCATGGAATCGACGATTTCCAGCCGCGTGACGCCCTTGTGCGCGACTTCCCAGTCGACCAGCTGCTGCGGGATCACGCCGATCACTTCGCCGCCGTGTTCCAGCACGGCATCGGCGACGATGCCCATCAGGCCGACGTTGCCGCCGCCGTAGACCAGCGCGATGCCGTCGTCTGCGAGGCGTGCGCCGAGGGCGCGGGCGAGGGCTGCATAGGTGGGATCGTTGCCGGCGTTGGAGCCGCAGTAGACGCAGAGAGTTTTCATCTGCGGATTATCGCGCGCAGAAACGAAAACGGCGCACCAAGGTGCGCCGTGTTTTTCGCGTGGCAGTTCGACAAGGTCGGGATGTGGCGCGGGCATTCCGCGACTCTCGGCGGCATGGATGCCGCCGAGAAGCCTACATGGACGTACTTGCGGCGTGTCGCGGAATGCCCGCGCCGCGGCCCGGCCGCCCGCGGGATCAATTCGCCTTGTGGATCGACCGCTTGTGCACCGCCATCGCCGCATCGTGCACGGCTTCGGACAGCGACGGATGCGCGTGGCAGATGCGCGCCAGGTCGTCGGCGCTGCCCTTGAACTCCATCGCCAGCACGCCTTCGTGCACCAGCTCGGAGACGTTGGCGCCGACCAGGTGCATGCCGAGGATGGTGTCGGTTTCGGCGTGCGCCAGCACCTTCACGAAGCCCGCCGGCTCGGCCATCGCCACCGCGCGGCCCACGGCGGCGAACGGGAAGCTGCCGGCCTTGTACGGGATGCCCTCGGCCTTCAGCTGCTCCTCGGTCTTGCCGACCCAGGCGATTTCCGGCTCGGTGTAGATCACCCACGGGATTGTGTCGAAGTTGACGTGGCCCGGCAGGCCGGCGATCAGTTCGGCCACCGCGATGCCTTCCTCGAAGCCCTTGTGCGCCAGCATCGGGCCGCGCACGCAGTCGCCGACCGCCCACACGCCGTCCACGCCGGTGTGGCAGTGCTCGTCCACCACGACCTGGCCGCGCTCGTTGAGCTGCACGCCGGTGCCGTCGGCCAGCAGGCCCTTGGTGGCGGCGCGGCGGCCCACGGCCACCAACAGCTTGTCCACCACGATCTCCTGCGCCGCGCCCTTGTCGTCGGTGTAGGCAACGTGCACACCGTCCTTTTTCACCTCGGTGCCGCTGACCTTGCAGCCCAGCTTGATGTCCAGGCCCTGCTTCTTGAACTCGCGCGCGGCGACCTTCGCCACTTCGGCGTCGGCGGCGGCGAGGAAGTTCGGCAGGCCTTCGAGGATGGTGACTTCGGCGCCCAGGCGCTTCCACACGCTGCCCAGCTCCAGGCCGATCACGCCCGCGCCGATCACGCCTAGGCGCTTCGGCACGTCCTGCAGGTCCAGCGCGCCGACGTTGTCGATGATGTGCTCACCGAACTTGGCGAATGGCAGCTCGATGGAATCCGAGCCGGCGGCGATGATGACGTTGGCGGCCTTCAGCTCGACCTCGGAGCCGTCGTGCTGCTTCACCTTCACCACGTTGCCCGGCTGCAGCTGGCCGAAGCCGTAGAACGGCGTGACCTTGTTGGCCTTGAACAGCGCCGCGATGCCACCGGTGAACTGCTTCACGATGCCGTCCTTGCGGGCGACCATCTTCTTCACGTCGATGGCGGGCTTGTCGAAGCTGATGCCGTGCTGGTCGAACAGATGGCCCATGTTCCAGAACTGGCGGCTGGAATCCAGCAGCGCCTTGGACGGGATGCAGCCCACGCGCAGGCAGGTGCCGCCCAGCGCCGGCTTGCCGTCCTTGCCCAGCGCAGCGTCGATGCAGGCGGTCTTCAGGCCGAGCTGCGCGGCGCGGATCGCGGCGTGGTAGCCGGCGGGGCCGGCGCCGATGACGACGACGTCGAAGTGCTGTTGTTCGCTCATTGCGGAGTTCCTGCTTTTTCCTTCTCCCGTGGGGAGAAGGTGCCCGAAGGGCGGATGAGGGTTCGGCGAAGCGCGGATGTTGAACGTATCAATCCATCAGGGGTTCGAGAGGGCATCGCTTCGCCGTACCCTCACCCCGACCCCTCTCCCGGCGGAGAGGGGCTTCAAGCGATCACATGCCCAGCAGCATGCGATGCGGGTTCTCGAGCTGGTTCTTGATGTCGACCAGGAACAGCACCGCATCCTTGCCGTCGATGATGCGGTGGTCGTAGCTCAGCGCGATGTACATCATCGGCGCGGCGATTACCTGGCTGTTCTCGACGATGGCGCGCTCCTTGATGGCGTGCATGCCGAGGATCGCGCTCTGTGGCGGGTTCACGATCGGGGTGGACATCAGCGAACCGAAGGTGCCGCCGTTGGTGATGGTGAAGGTGCCGCCCTGCAGGTCGTCCAGGCCCAGTTTGCCGTCGCGCGCCTTCTTGGCGTAGTCGGCGATGCCCTGTTCGATCTCGGCGAAGCCCATGCGCTCGACGTTGCGCAGCACCGGCGTGACCAGGCCCTTGTCGGTGGAGACGGCGATGCTGATGTCGGCGTAGCCGTGGTAGATGACGTCGTTGCCGTCGACCGAGGCGTTGATGATCGGATGCTTCTGCAGCGCGTTGGCGGCGGCCTTGGCGAAGAAGCTCATGAAGCCGAGCTTGATGCCGTGCGCCTTCACGAAGTCGTCCTGCAGCTCCTTGCGCATCTCCATGACCTTGGCGAGGTTGACCTCGTTGAACGAGGTCAGCATGGCGATGGAGTTCTTGGACTGCATCAGGCGCTCGGCGATGCGGGCGCGCATGCGGGTCATCGGCACGCGCTCCTCGGGGCGCGCGCCGCCGGCCACGCCGGCGGTCTTGCCGCTGGCGTAGTTGACGATGTCTTCCTTGGTGACCATGCCGCGGCGGCCGGTGCCGGCCACCTCGGCCGGATTCACGCCGCTGGTGGCGGCGGCGAAGCGCGCGCCCGGGGGCAGGTCGCCGCCGGCGGCCGGAGCCGGCGCCGCCTTGGCGGGCGCGGCGGGCGCAGCCGCCGGGGCGGCGGCCTTCGGCGCTTCGGCGGCGGGCGCGGCGGCCGGAGCCGCGGCGGCAGCGTTGCCTGCAACCGATGCGCCTTCCTCGATCACCGCGATCACCTGCTGGCTGGTGACGGTGTCGCCTTCCTTGAACTTGATCTCCTTCAGCACGCCGTCGACCGGCGAGGGCACTTCCAGCACCACCTTGTCGGTTTCGAGATCGAGCAGGTTTTCGTCGCGCTTCACCGCGTCGCCGGCTTTCTTGTGCCAGGTGGCGATGGTGGCGTCGGAAACGGATTCGGGGAGAACCGGGACTTTGACTTCGATGGCCATGAGGGCGTCCTGTCGGAATGTCTGGAATGTGGGTTAGTCGGCGTCGATGTCGCCGGCGACGGGATTGGTCAGCGCGTCGGCCAGCAGCTTGTTCAGCTCGGCCACGTGCTCGGCCATGTGGCCGGCGGCGGGCGAGGGCGAGCGCAGGCGGCCGGCGTAGCTCAGCGACTGCTTCGGCTGCAGGCAGGCGCGCAGGTGGTGCTGGATCTGGTACCACGCGCCCTGGTTCTGCGGCTCTTCCTGGCACCAGATGACTTCGGCGGCGGAGCCGAAGCGCTTGAGCTCGGCGGCCAGCTCAGGACGCGGGAACGGATACAGCTGCTCCACGCGCACCAGCGCCACGTCCTTGATCTCCTTCTTCTGCGCCTCTTCCAGCAGGTCGTAGTAGACCTTGCCGGCGCAGACCACCACGCGCCGCACCTTCTTCGCGCTGGCGGTGGTGTCGGGGATCAGGCGCTGGAACTCGCCGTTCGCCAGTTCGTCCAGCGTCGAGACGGCCAGCTTGTGGCGCAGCAGCGACTTCGGCGTCATCACCACCAGCGGCTTGCGCGTGCTCTGGCGCATCTGCCGGCGGATCATGTGGAAGTCCTGCGCCGGGGTGGTGGGCGCGCAGACCACCATGTTGTCCAGCGCGCACAGCTGCAGGAAGCGCTCCAGGCGCGCGGAGCTGTGCTCGGGGCCCTGGCCTTCGTAGCCGTGCGGCAGGTACAGCGCCAGCCCGCACAGGCGGTCCCACTTGGCTTCGCCGGCGGCAATGAACTGGTCGATCACCACCTGCGCGCCGTTGGCGAAGTCGCCGAACTGGCCTTCCCAGATGTCCAGCGTCATCGGATCGGCGGTGGAGTAGCCGTATTCGAACGCCATCACTGCTTCCTCGCTGAGCAGCGAGTCGATGATGGTGACGTCTTCCGGATTCTTCACCAGCTCGCGCAGCGGCAGGTAGTAGTTGTCGGTGTTCTGGTCGTGCAGGATCGCGTGGCGGTGGAAGAACGTGCCGCGGCCGCAGTCCTGGCCGACCAAGCGCAGGCGGTAGCCTTCTTCCAGCAGGGTGGCGTAGGCGAGATTCTCGGCGAAGCCCCAGTCGCCCGCCTGCTCGCCGGCGGCCATCTTGCGGCGATCGTCGTAGATCTTGGCGACGCGCGGATGCAGCTTGACCGTGTCGGGGATGGCGTTGATCTGCGTCGCCAGCGCGTCCAGCGCCTTGCGCGGTACCTTGGTGTCGACCGGATCGGACAGCTTGCCGGCGAGGAAGGGCGACCAGTCCACGGCCAGCGCGTCGGGCTCGGCCTTGACCACTTCGGTGGTCACTTCGCCCGCGTCCAGCTTGTTGCGGTAGCCGTCGACCAGCGCCTGCGCGTCGGCGGCGGCGACGCTGCCCTCGGCGGCCAGCTTCTCCGCGTACAGCTCGCGGGTGGTCTTCATCGCGCGGATCTTCTTGTACATCACCGGCTGCGTGGCCGCCGGCTCGTCCGCCTCGTTGTGGCCGTGGCGGCGGTAGCAGACCAGGTCGATGACCACGTCCTTGCCGAACGCCTGGCGGAAGTCGAAGGCCAGCTCGGCCACGAACGCCACCGCTTCCGGATCGTCGCCGTTCACGTGCAGCACCGGCGCGCCGACCATCTTGGCGACGTCGGTGCAGTACAGCGTCGAACGCGCGTCCTCGGCGGCGCTGGTAGTGAAGCCGACCTGGTTGTTGACGACGACGTGCACAGTGCCGCCGACGCGGAACCCGCGCGCCTGCGACATCTGGAACAGCTCCATCACCACGCCTTGGCCGGCGAAGGCGGCGTCGCCGTGGATCAGGACCGGCATGACCTGCCGGCGTTCGGTGTCGCCGCGGCGATGCTGGCGCGAGCGGACGCTGCCGGCGACCACCGGATCGACGATCTCCAGGTGCGAGGGGTTGAACGCCAGCGCCAGGTGGACCGGGCCGCCGGGGGTGGCGATGTCGGCGGAGAAGCCCATGTGGTACTTCACGTCGCCGGTGTGGGCGTGGTCGCCGTCGCGGGTGTGCTCGAACTTGCCTTCGAACTCGTCGAACAGCTTGCGCGGCGGCTTGCCCAGGGTGTTGACCAGCACGTTGAGGCGGCCGCGGTGGGCCATGCCCAGCACCACGTCCTTGACGCCGGCTTCGCCCGCGCGGCGGATGGTGACGTCGAGCAGCGGGATCAGCGCGTCGCCGCCTTCCAGCGAGAAGCGCTTCTGGCCGACGTACTTGGTGTGCAGGTAGCGCTCCAGGCCCTCGGCGGCGGTCAGGCGTTCGAGGATGCGCTGTTTGTCGTCCTTGCTGCGGCCGTAATTGCCGGCGGCGGCTTCCAGGCGCTCATACAGCCAGCGGCGCTGCTCGGCGTCGGTGATGTGCATGAACTCGGCGCCGATGCTGCCGGCATAGGTGGCGCGCAGGCGGGCGTAGAGGTCGCGCAGCTTCATGCGCGGCTGGCCGCCGACGCCGCCGGTACTGAACTCGGTGTCGAGGTCGTTGCCGGAGAGCTTGTGGAAGGCGAGGTCGAGGTCCGGCGGGTTCAGCGGCGGGGTCAGGCCCAGCGGATCGGTGTGCGCGCCGAGGTGGCCGCGCGAGCGGTAGGCGGTGATCAGGCGGCCGACGTGGCGTTCGCGCTCGTCGCCGGCGCCGCTGGCAGCGGTTGCGACCACGCCGCGCGCGGCCTGCCGGCCGGCCTCGGCGATCTGGTCGATGACCGCCGAATGCGGGATGTCGCCGGCTTCGCGGCCTTTCAGCCCGTCGAAATACTGCTTCCACTTGGGCTCGACGCTGTCCGGCGCGACGAGGTACTGCTCGTAGAGGTCTTCGATGTACGCGCCGTTGGCGCCGAGCTGCGAGGTTTGGGCGAACTGCTTGAGGAGACTGTCCACGGCGTGGCAAGCAACCTATCGGTGGGAGTGAAAGGGGCTGCCCGCTCCGGCGCTGGCTTCAGGTCGGGGCGGGACGAAAACTGAATGGGCGCAAGCAAAGAATTGAAATTATAGCCGCAGGGCCCGCCGGGGTGCATGCGACCAAGGTCAAGCAGGCGCCGTTTTCAGATGCCCAGCGCCCGGTATTCAGTCACCGGACGGGAACGCTCCCAGATTTCCTCGAAGCGCTGCTGTAGCTGCTGCGCCCGCGCGCGCGCCTCGAAACCGGCGCTGCCTTCGACCGCGTCGCCCTGCGCGCGGAAGTAATAACCGCCGACATCGTTGGCGACCAGCGCGGCGCGATCCTCGCGATAGGCCGGGTCGTCCACCTCGCGGAACTGGAACACGCTGGGCAGACGCTGGGCGAGGTCGAGCAGGCGCAGGCGCGCGGCCTGCGGCGCGGCGGCGTCGTGCAGCAGGACCAGCACCTGCACGTCGCGGCCGGAGGTGGCGAAGCCGCGCAGGGCCTCCAGCACCGCCGGGTGATCGAACAGCCAGGCTTCCAGCTCCAGGCTGCGGATCCACAGCCGGCGGCGCGCGCCGGCCACGATGCGGGCGGTGGCGTCGATGGCGCCGGGATGGTCGAGGATGCGGACCGGGCCCGCGCTGGCGTTGTCCGTGCTCATGCCTCGTCCTCCCGTGCCAGGTGGTAGTGGCCGGCGGCCAGCAGGGCATTCACGGCGTCGCGGCCGGCCGGTTCCAGCGCAGCGTACAGCGCGCCGTCGACGGCGTCGGCGGCGGCCAGGCGGCGGGCGTCTTCGACCGTCATTGGATAAGTGGTGCCGCCGGCGTACAGATGGGCGGCCCCTTCCGCACGGTTGAGGCGCCGCCAAGCCATGCGCGACCACGGATGGCGCAGCAGCGCCGCGCCCTCGGCCAACGCGCGCTCCATTGCTTCGCGCGACGGCGGGTTGTCGTCGGGCGCCGGCAGCACCGCGCTGCGGTAGGTGGTGATGAAACCGCCGAACCAGTCGCCGAAGCGGTCGGGATCGTCCATCCGCAGCTGGCGCAGGGCGGCTTCCACGCGCTGCATGGCCGCGTCGTCGATTTCGCCGGTGTCGCTCGGAAGGGTTTGGTCGGGATCGGCGTAGCGCAGTTCGTCCGGCGCATCGGCCGCCAGCGTGTCGGCGTAGTCGCCCAGCAGTTCGGCGGCGGCGGGGGCGCGCATGCCGACCGAGAAGGTCAGGCACGCGTTCTCCGCCACGCCGTGGTGCGGCACGCCGGGCGGCAGGTAGAGCATGTCGCCGGGATTCAGCACCCAGTCGTGGGTCGGGTGGAATTCGCGCAGCAGCTTGAGTTCGACGTCGTCGCGGAAGCCCAGCGGCGGGTTGGGTGAAGCGTCGATCTGCCAGCGGCGCTGCCCCTGCGCCTGCAGCAGGAACACGTCGTACTGGTCGACGTGCGCGCCCACCGAACCGCCGGTGGCGGCGAAGCTGATCATCACGTCGTCGATCCGCCAGCGCGGCAGGAAATCGAAGCGGGCGAGCAGTGCGCGGATGTCGGCGTCCCACTTGTCCACGTCCTGCACCAGCAGCGTCCAGTCGTGGTCGGGCAGGCCGGGGAAATCGTCCTCCGCGAACGGCCCGTGGCGCACGCGCCAGGCGTCGCTGGGCTTGTCGTGTTCGATCAGCCGCGCCAGCACGCCGTCCTCGCAGGCCAGGCCGGCGAGGTCTTCCGGTTCGACCGGCGAGACGAAGCCGGGGAAGGCGTTGCGGATCAGCAGCGGCTTTTTCTGCCAGTAGTCGCGCAGGAACGCGTCCGGCGGCATGCCGAGGGGATGCGGCCCGTTGGCGGCGTCTATTTCGATCGGATGGGCTGACATGGGCGTTCGGGTCTGGAATGGGGATCAGCCGGCGAAGCGCAGGCGAGGCATGCATCATGCGCCCGCGAAGCTGGCGCCGAGGGCGAAGCAGGCGGACATGCCGGCCAGCGCGCAGGCGCTCACCACCAGCCAGCCGACCAGCGCGTTGGTGGAGCGCGTCCAGTGGGCCAGGGCGAGGAACAGCGGTATGCAGGTCGCGACGTAGCGGCCCATGCTGACCAGCGTTCCGGTCGCCCAGGGCAGGGCGATGCCGAAGAAAGCGAACAGCGCCAGCCCGCGCCGCTTGCTGCGCCAGAGCCAGGCGGTGCCGGCGAGCCCGAACAGCAGCGCGCTGTTGTTGATCCAGCGGACGTTCCAGTCTTCGGCCAGCAGCAGCGGATCGGCCAGCCAGCGCCGGAGATGCTTGGTCAGGCTGCCGCCATCGCGGCCCCAGGCCGATTGGATGTCGGAAAACGCGAACGCGTTGCCGGTGCGTGCATGCAGCAACGCCATGAACGCCAGCAATCCGGCGGTGCCCAGAATCGCCAGCAGCCAGAAGCGCGGGCGCGGCAGGCGGCGGCCGTCGCGCCCCTCCCACCACAGCAGGGCGGACAGCAAGATGCCGGTGGGGCGCGTCGCCGAGGCGAGTAGGTTGCAGAACGTCGCGCGTCCCCAACGGCGTTGCGCCATGGCAAGCAGGCTGCTTGCGGTCAGCGCCAGGAACAGCGATTCCGTCCACGGCAGCGAGAAGAAGTAGGCGGTGGGGAACAGGGCGATGCACAGCACCAGCCGGTTCGCGGTGGGCGTGTCGTACAGCAGCTGCGCCCAGCGATGGGCCTGGAACAGCCCGAAGAACAGCAGCAGGTTGGCCAGCAGGACGCCGCTGATCGCCAGATCCGGCCCGAGCGATGCCGCGGCCTTCCATGCCAGCGGGTGGAGCGGGAAAAAGGCCCAGTTGGCCTGCCTGCCGGCATCGAACGGCCGCGCCTCGTAGCCGTCGCGGACGATGCCGGCGTACCAGCCGGCATCGTTGGCCAGGATGCGGTCGTGCAGCGCGGACAGGGCATCCGGCGCGAACAGGCGAATGGTGGCATCCGGAGCACCCGGCGTGCCCGGCCATGTCTGCTGGGCCAGGGCGAGGGCGATTGCCGCCGCCAGCACGATCACGGCCCGCGACAGCAGGAAGGCGAATACCGCCGCCTTCAGCGCCGCGCGCCAGTCGCCGGACATGGTCGAGGGCGGCGTGGACAACGCGGCCGCTTGTCCGCTCACTTCGGCGTTCTCGCGTCTGCCGAGAAGCCATTTGCCGCCAGCCGTCGATGTTTTCTGGCGATGTGCCGAGCGTGTCTGGCGGTGGCACGGGCTTCGATCATGGCGCCGCTGTTTCCCGTTCGGATTGCAGGCGCGCTTCCAGGCCGTCCCGGCCCGTTTGGGCGTATCGACTGCACGCATCGGCATCGACCAGCGGCGCGCGTCCGGCGATGCGCTCGAACAGGCTGCTGCCGTTCGGGTGCGGCGTCAGCAGCACGTCGCAGGGCAGGGCGGCGATTGCTTCCAGGCTGTTGCGGAAGGCGGCGACGTAGCCGGAGTGATCCGCATAGCGGTATTGCTTGTCGGAAATCGCGCTCACGCTGTCGGCGTAGGCGAACCCCAGACAATGCGTTCCTTCGCAGCTTCGCCAGGTCCACGAGGTGCCGCCGGGCGCATGGCCGGGCGTGGCGTGCGCGGTCAGCGCCAGCGTGCCGAGCTTGACGGTTTCGCCGTCGGCAATGGCGCGGACGTGCGCGACCGGCGGGAAATCCGGCAGCTGCAGGAACTGCGGATCGCCGCGATCACCATGGCCGCGTTCGAGCGTGGCGATCGCCGGTTCGCGCGCCAGCATGCTCGCGCCGGTGACGCGCTGCAGGTGCGCGATGCCCCCCGCATGATCGCCATGCTCGTGCGAATTGAGGATGTATTTCACATCCCGCAACTTGAAACCCAGCGCCTCGATGTTTCGGGCGATCAGTGGGCCGGCCTTGCCGGCCGCGCCGTCGAGCAGGACGTGACCCTGCGCGGACGTCACCAGCAACGAGGTGATGCCGCAGGTGCCGACGTAATAGACGTTGCCGAAGGCGTGCGCGGGCGGCGCCGGATCGTTCCATCCGCTCCTGCCTTCGCAGGCCTGGGCGAGCGTGGGCGACGCCGTTCGCGGTTGCCGGGAGTTGGTGGGGCCGGCCAGCAGCGCGGCGGCGATGACGGCAAGAACGAGCCGCACGGCTCAGACGTCCTTCGCCAGCCTGTCCGCGAGCCCGATGTAGCCGCCGGGCGTCAGCTCGCGCAGCCGCTGCTTCGCATCCTCCGGCAGCTCCAGTGATTCGACGAAGGCGCGCATCGACTCGGCGGTGATGCCGTGGCCGCGCGTCAGCGCCTTGAGCTGTTCGTAGGGATTCGGCAGGCCGTGGCGGCGCATCACCGTCTGCACGGCTTCGGCCAGCACTTCCCAACTGGCGTCGAGGTCGGCGGCCAGCCGTTCCGGGTTCACGCTCAGCTTGTTCAGGCCGCGCTGCAGGGCGTCGAAGCCGATCAGCATGTGACCGAAGGCGGTGCCGAGCGCGCGCAGCACGGTGGAGTCGGTGAGGTCGCGCTGCCAGCGGCTGATCGGCAGCTTGATCGAGAAATGCTCGAACAGCGCGCTGGCGATGCCGAAGTTGCCTTCCGCGTTCTCGAAGTCGATCGGGTTGACCTTGTGCGGCATGGTGCTGCTGCCCACTTCGCCGGCCTTCACCGCCTGCTTGAAATAGCCCTGCGAGATGTAGCCCCAGATGTCGCGGCAGAGATCAATCGCGATGGTGTCGATGCGCTTGCAGGCGTCGCACAGCTCGGCCACGCCGTCATGCGGTTCGATCTGGGTGGTGTAGGGCTGCCAGTCCAGTCCCAGCGATTCGACGAAATGCTTGGAGAACGCCGGCCAGTCGATATCGGGATAGGCGGCGACGTGGGCGTTGTAGTTGCCGACCGCGCCGTTGATCTTGCCCGGCATCGGCAACCCGGCCAGCACTTCGCCCTGCCGTTGCAGGCGTGCCACCACGTTCGCCAGTTCCTTGCCGACGGTGGTGGGCGAGGCGGTCTGGCCGTGGGTGCGCGAGAGCATCGGCAGCGCCGCGTGTTCGTGCGCCATCGCACGCAGTTTTTCGATCAGCGCGTCGAGCTTCGGCAGCAGCACCTCCTGCCGCGCCTGGCTGAGCATCAGCGCGTAGGACAGGTTGTTGATGTCCTCGCTGGTGCAGGCGAAGTGGACGAATTCCAGCGCCGGGCCGAGTTCGGTATCGTCCTTCAGGCGCTCCTTGATGAGGTATTCGACCGCCTTGACGTCGTGGTTGGTGGTGGCCTCGATGGTCTTGACCCGCTCCGCGTCTTCGACCGAAAAACCGTCGGCCAGCGCGCGCAGGCGCGCGGCGGCGGCATCGGAGAACGGCGCCAGCTCGGGAATGCCCGGCGCGTTCGCCAGCGCCAGCAGCCATTCCACCTCCACCTTCACGCGGGCGCGGATCAGGCCGTATTCCGAGAAGATCGGGCGCAGCGGATCGACCTTGCCGGCGTAGCGGCCGTCGAGCGGGGACAGGGCGGTGAGGGCGTCGGACATGGGCATGGGGCGCTGCGGAGAATCCGCAATTCTAAACCGCGCCGGGGCTATGCTTGCTTTCTGCTCGTCATTCCCGCGAAGGCGGGAATCCAGCTTTTGGCTTGCAAGGTATTCAAGAGCTGGATTCCCGCCTTCGCGGGAATGACGGCCCCAACCCAATGGAGTTGTGACATGGCAAAACGCACCGCTTTCCGCATCGAACACGACAGCATGGGCGAGTTGCAGGTGCCCGCCGATGCGCTGTGGGGCGCGCAGACCCAGCGCGCGAAGGACAACTTCCACATCTCCGGGCGGCCGATGCCGGAGGCGTTCGTGCGCTCGCTGGCGCTGGTCAAGGCCGCCGCCGCCGTGGTCAACGGCCACCTCGGCCTGCTGGATCGCGCCCGCGCCGACGCCGTCATGGAGGCCGCCACCGCGGTGGCCGGCGGCGCGCACGCCGGCCAGTTCCCGATCGACCGCTATCAGACCGGCTCCGGCACCTCCAGCAACATGAACGCCAACGAGGTGATCGCCCACGTCGCGGCGGCGGCCTCGAAGCTGGCGATCCATCCCAATGACCACGTCAACCTCGGCCAGAGCAGCAACGACACCATTCCCACCAGCATCCGGGTGATGGCGGCGCTGGAGGCCAGGCAGACGCTGCTGCCGGCGCTGGCGCACCTGCGCAAGACGATCGACAAGCGCGCCAAGGCCATCGGCAAGACGGTCAAGACCGGCCGCACGCATCTGATGGACGCGATGCCGCTGACCTTCGCGCAGGAGTTCGGCGCGTGGTCGGCGCAGCTCGAATCCGCGCAGGCGCGCATCGAGGACAGCCTGAAGCGCGTGCGCCGGCTGCCGATCGGCGGCACCGCGATCGGCACCGGCATCAACGCGCATCCGAAGTTCGGCAAGGGCGTGGCGAAGGCGCTATCGGCGGCGACCGGCGCGAAGTTCGAGCAGGCCGCCAATACTTTCGAAGGACTGGCCGCGCAGGACGACCTGGTGGAGCTGTCCGGCCAGTTCAGTGCGCTGGCGGTGGCGCTGATGAAGATCGGCAACGACCTGCGCTGGATGAATTCCGGGCCGCTGGCGGGCCTCGGCGAGATCGAACTGCCGGCCTTGCAGCCGGGTTCCTCGATCATGCCCGGCAAGGTCAATCCGGTGATCCCCGAGGCGCTGTGCATGGTCTGCGCGCAGGTCATCGGCCTGCACCAGGCGGTGGTGGTGGCGGGGCAGAGCGGCAACTTCCAGCTCAACGTGATGCTGCCGCTCATCGCCTGCAACCTGGACGAGGCCAACGGCCTGCTGGCGAACGCGATGCGCGAGCTGGCCGACAAGGCCATCGCCGGGCTGCGCATCCGCAAGGACGTGGTGGCCGATGCGCTGGACCGCAACCCGATCCTGGTCACCGCACTCAATCCGGTGATCGGCTACGAGAAGGCGGCGAAGATCGCCAAGCGCGCCTATGCCGAGAACCGGCCGGTGATGGAGGTGGCGATGGAGGACAGTGGCCTGCCGGAGAAACGCCTGCGCGCGCTGCTCGATCCGGCCGATCTGACGACGGGCGGCATCAAGGGCTGAGCGCGCCGGGCCTTCGGCAAGCTGCGGAATCCGTCATTCCCGCGACGGCGGGAATGACGGGCGAAAACAAGGCAGCGCCGAGCGGCGAGCGCTCGGCGTTTGCGCTCAGTTCCCGCCCAGGTTGAACGTGATCGGCACCACCACCTCGGCGGCGGTCGGCTGGCCGCCGCGCGTGGCCGGCTGGAAGCGCCAGCGGCGCACGGCTTCCAGCGCGGCGCGGTCGAGGTAGCGGTTGCCGCTGCCTTCCGCCAGTTCCAGCCTGTCCACGCTGCCGTCGGCCGCCACCGTCACCCGCACCCGGACCGTGCCGCCGGCGCCCATGCGCAGGGCTTCCTGCGGATAGCGCGGCGCGGGCGAGTTGAGCGGCTGCGGAACGGCGCGGTCGCTGCCGGTGGGCGCGGGCTGCGCCGCCGGAGGCGGCGGCGCGACGGGGCGCACGGGCGCTTCCAGAAGCCGCGGCTGGTCGCCGGCCGGTGCGGCGGCCACGTCGCTGGCGCTGTCCTTGCCGACCACGCGCAGGCCGCTGGCGTTGCCGGCCAGGTCCGGCGGCAGCGGCGCGGGCAGGGCATCGACCTGACCGGGCGCGGCCGGCGTGCCGTCGGCCTTGTAGAAGTCGTAATCGTGGCGGGACTTGAGCCAGACCAGCAGGAACAGCAGCAGGCCGGCGGCAAAGGCCAGCGCGGCCAGCTTCAGCACGGTGGGCGACAGCAGCGGCGGACGCTGCGGGCGTTGCGGTTCGGATGCGGACATGCCCGCATTCTTGCACAGCCCGCGCGATGCCCTGCCAGCGGGCGCCCGCTCGGCGATAATGGGCGTTCACCCGTCTCACTGATGGTCCCATGCTCGATCCCGTCCTGCTGCGCAACCAACCCGCCGACCTCGCCGAGCGCCTGCGCGCCAGCCGTGGTTTCGAACTCGATGTCGCCCGGCTGGAAGCGCTGGAATCCGCGCGCAAGCAAATCCAGGTGCGCACCCAGGAACTGCAGAACCTGCGCAACACCCGCAGCAAGCAGATCGGCATGCTGAAGGCGAAGGGCGAGGACGTGTCCGCGGTGATGGCGGAAGTGGCGGGCTTCGGCGAGGAACTGAAGGCGTCGGAAGTCGAGCTGGAGCGCATCCGCGCCGAGATCGACGCGATCGCCCTCGGCATTCCCAACCTGCCCGACACTTCGGTGCCGCTGGGCGGTGACGAATCCGGCAACGTCGAGCAGCACCGCTGGGGCAGCCCGCGCACGTTCGACTTCGAGGTCAAGGATCACGTCGAACTCGGCGCGCGCAACGGCTGGCTGGACGGCGAAACCGCGGCCAAGCTGTCGGGCTCGCGCTTCACCGTGCTGCGCGGCCAGCTGGCCCGCCTGCACCGCGCGCTGGCGCAGTTCATGCTCGACCTGCATACCGGCGAACACGGCTACGAGGAAACCAACGTGCCGGTGATCGTCAACGCCGAGTCGATGCGCGGCACCGGCCAGCTGCCGAAGTTCGAGGAAGACCTGTTCTCCACCCAGTTGGGCGAGCACAAGCGTTACCTGATCCCGACCAGCGAAGTGCCGCTGACCAACATCGTCCGCGACGAGATCCTCGACGCCGAGCGCCTGCCGCTGCGCATGACCGCACATTCGATGTGCTTCCGCTCCGAGGCCGGCAGCGGCGGCCGCGACGTGCGCGGCATGATCCGCCAGCACCAGTTCGAGAAGGTGGAGCTGGTCAGCGTCGCCAAACCCGAGGAGTCCGACGCCGAACACCAGCGCATGACCCGCTGCGCCGAGGTCGTGCTGGAGAAGCTCGGCCTGCCGTACCGCCGCATGCTGCTGTGCAGCGGCGACATGGGTTTCGGCGCGACCAAGACCTACGACCTCGAAGTCTGGCTGCCCTCGCAGGACACCTACCGCGAGATTTCCTCCTGCTCCAACTGCGGCGACTTCCAGGCCCGCCGCATGCAGGCGCGCTGGCGCAACCCGGCCACCGGCAAGCCCGAGCCGGTGCATACGCTCAACGGTTCCGGCGTGGCGGTGGGCCGCGCGCTGATCGCGGTGATGGAGAACTACCAGAACGCCGACGGCAGCATCGACGTGCCGGACGCGCTGCGTCCGTACATGGGCGGGGCCGCCCGCATCGGTTGATGCCGGGTTACATCGTCGCGCAAAAAAACGGGCCCGCGATGTGGGCCCGTCGCGTTCCGGCAGGGGAGGGAAGGAACGCGAAAGGAACCGTCAGGCCGCCAGCGGCAGCGCGTGGTCGATGCGCGCCTGCGCGGCTTCCAGCGCCTGGCTGCGCAGCTCCGGAGAAATGTTCAGGCCCTCCGCGCTGACGAATTCCACGTCGTCGATGCCGAGGAAACCGAACACCTGGCGCAGATAGGGTTCGACGAAGTTGCGGCCGCTCTCGGCCGGATGCTGGCCGCCGTAGGTCGCCGCGACGATCACCTTTCGGCCACCCGCCAGACCCTGCGGGCCCTCGGCGGTGTAGCGGAAGGTCTTGCCGGCCACCGCGACGCGGTCGATCCACGCCTTGAGCTGGCTGGGGATGCCGAAGTTGTACATGGGGGCGCCCAGCACCACCACGTCGGCGGCCAGGAAGTCGTCCATGGCGCGCGCGGAGCGGGCGGCCTCGGTGGGGTCGGACTTGGCCAGGCTGGCGCCGTCGAGGTGCGGAAGCGCATGCTCGCCGGCAAGGTCGCGATGCTGTACCTGGGCGTTCGGCGCATCGCGCAGCAGGCGGGCGACGATGGCGGCGGTCAGGGCGCGGCTGGCCGAGTTCTGGCCGAGCACGCTGGAATCGAGATGCAGGATGTTCATGGCGGTGTTCCCGTGCGGATGCGGCCAGCGCCGCGTTGGGAACATCATGGGTCGTTGCATTTCAGCAATAAACAAGCTTGAATATCACGGTTCGTTCCATATTCGGAATTATCGCGATGCAGGATCTCAACGACCTCTACTACTTCGCCGCAGTGGTGGACCACGGCGGATTCGCCGCCGCCGAGCGCGCGCTGGGCATTCCCAAGTCGCGCCTGAGCCGGCGCATCAGCGCACTGGAAACCGAACTGGGCGTGCGCCTGTTGCAGCGATCGACGCGCCGCTTCGCGGTCACCGACGTCGGCACCAGCGTGCATCGCCACGCGCAGTCGATGCTGGCCGAGGCGCAGGCCGCGCGTGAGGCGGTGGATCGCCTGAGCGCCGAACCGCGCGGCAGCGTGCGGGTCAGCGTGCCGGTGTCGATGGCGCAGCACCAGTTCCCGAAGCTGCTGCCGGAGTTCATGGCGCTGTACCCGAAGGTGCGCGTGCAGATGATCGTCAGCAACCGCCGCGTCGACGTGATCAACGAAGGCGTCGACGTCGCCATCCGCGTGCGCAGCAAGCTGGACGAGGACGGCAGCCTGGTGATGCGCAGCTTCGGCCAGATCCAGGAACTGCTGGTCGCCAGCCCCGCCTACTTGGACCGCGCCGGCCGCCCGCGGACGCCGGAGGAACTGGCCGACCACGTGACCCTGAGCGTCAACGAGGACGACGCCCGCCAGCGCTGGGAACTGCACGGCCCGGACGGCGAGGTGCGCCGGATCGAACTGCAGCCGCGCGTGACCGGCTTCGACTTCCCGATGATGCAGGCGATGGCGGAAGGCGGCATCGGCATCACCCTGCTGCCGGAAACCATCTGCGCCGACGCCGTGCGCCGCGGCGACCTGGAAGTGGTGCTGCCGCAGTGGCGGCTGCCGCAGGGCATCGCCCACGCCGTGTTCGCCTCGCGTCGCGGCATGCTGCCGGCGGTGCGCGTGTTCATCGACTTCCTGGCGCAGAAGCTGCCGCCGATGCTGGAAGCCGCGCGGCTGGAGTGCAGCGATCCAGAATGCCTGAAGCGCAAGGCGCAGGCGGGGAAGAAGAAGGGGTAGTGGCGGAAGCGGTGAGATGGATTCGGCCCATCCTTGGGCCTCACCCCGCGCTGCGCGCGGGGCAGCCTTCGGCTGTCCAAATCGGCAGTCCTGCCGATTTGTCGAACTCACGCTCCCGACACTGTGGATTGCGATGCGATCTGGCGGAAGCGGTGAGATTCGAACTCACGGTGGTATCGCTACCACGGCGGTTTTCAAGACCGCTGCCTTAAACCACTCGGCCACGCTTCCGTGGCGGCCATTGTCGCATGCGATCCGGCTTCGCACAGCGAGATCGGTGGTACGCGCGATCTCCAAGCCGTCAGTCGCAGGCCAGCAACTCGTGGACGGGCACATCGAGCGCCACGGCGATCTTCTCGATGTTGTCCAGCGAGATGTTCCGGCGCAGCCGTTCGACATGCGCGATGAACGTCCTGTCCAACCCCGCTTCAAGCGCCAGCGCATCCTGCGACAAGCCGCGTTCGGCGCGGATGCGCTTCATGTTGAGCGCCAGCAAGACGCGCGCGCTCTGCGGCTGGGGAGGTGTTCTGGACACGCCAGAACTGTCGGGGCGTGTGGTATATGTGTCACCGGTGTTTAAGACACTTTCCGTACCTTTCGTCCAAGCGGCGAGGGCTGTCCAATTTTTGGGGGATGCAATGGTGGCTCTGGTCTATCTTGGTCTTGCCGTGTTCATCGTCGGGGGCATCGGGACGCTGATCGCTGCGTTCAAGGTTGGCTTCGTTTGGGGGCTGGCGTGCTTCATTCCGCCCGTGTCGCTGCTCTTCCTGGTCTTGCATTGGGACGTTGCCAAAAATCCGTTTTTACTTCAGTTGGCCGGTTTTGCCCTCGTGCTTTTCGGCAGCAGCTTCCAGTAGCGGCGGAAGAAGGAACAGGGGATTCTCGACGCGGCTTTATGCGCGTGTTTGGCGTCGTTCAAGGGGGTTTTCGTGAAAGTGAAGGATCTGATGTTGTTGGTCGTGCTGGGCGCTGGTGCTCTTTATGCCTATGACAAGATCAAGCCGGCCTTGTCGCTGCAAGCCCAGGAGTCGGAGCGATCGGCAAGGCGTTCCGTTCCGCCGGCTGCGCCAACGTCTGCAACGGTGGAAGATCGCTCATGGATCAAGCCGAGAAGCGAGCAGCCGACCGTGGCAAGCGCATCTTCGTACCAATGCGACGGCAGGACGCATTGTTCCCAAATGCGCTCGTGCGATGAGGCGAAATACTTCATCCAGCATTGCCCCAACACGGAAATGGACGGCGATGGCGACGGCATCCCTTGCGAGCGGCAGTGGTGCAATTAAGGGGCATCGCCCATTCGTGAGGCGGCAAGGGTGCTCGATGGACAGCGGCTAGAATCCGGTTTTCTGCTGTGAAGCCCGTCATGCCTTACACCCCCATCGTCGCTACCCTCGGCTACGTGCTCTCGCCCGACCGCGAACGCGTGCTGATGATCCATCGCAACGCGCGCCCCGGCGACCATCATCTCGGCAAGTACAACGGCCTCGGCGGCAAGCTCGAACCGGACGAGGACGTGCTGGCCGGCATGCGCCGCGAACTCCGCGAGGAAGCCGGCATCGAATGCGCGTCGCTGCGGCTGCGCGGGACGATCAGCTGGCCCGGCTTCGGCAAGCACGGCGAGGACTGGCTGGGCTTCGTGTTCGTGGTCGATGCGTTCACCGGCACGCCGCCGGAGCGCAATCCGGAAGGCGCGCTGGAGTGGGTGGAGCGCGATCGCATCCTCGACCTGCCGCTGTGGGAGGGTGATCGCCATTTCCTGCCGCTGGTGTTCGACGACGATCCGCGCCCGTTCCACGGGGTGATGCCGTACCGCGACGGGCGGATGCTGTCGTGGAGCTATTCGCGCGCCTGATGCGTGCGCCGCGCGGTCAGCGCTGCGGCCAGCGCAGCGCCTTCACCAGCAGTTGGAACGCGGGCGAGGACTGCCGGCGGCTGGGGTAGTACAGGTGATAGCCGGGGAAGGGCGGGCACCAGTCGCCGAGCACGCGGCGCAGGCGCTTGCTGCGGAGTTCCGGTTTGACGATGTCGTCCGGCAGGCAGGCCAGGCCGAAGCCGTCCAGCGCGGCCTGCACGATGTGGCGCGGGGTGTTGAAGGTCAGCCGGCCTTCCACGCGCACGTTGATGGCGCGGCCGTCGCGCTCGAACTCCCAGGCATACAGGCCGCCGTGGCGCATGAAGCGCAGGTTGATGCAGTCGTGCGCGGTCAGGTCCTGCGGCGTCTTCGGCACGCCGCGTTCGGCGAGATAGGACGGCGCGCCGACCACCGCCATCCGCAGCGGCGGGCCGATCGGCACCGCGATCATGTCCCGCGCCACCTGCTCGCCGAGGCGGACGCCGGCGTCGAAGCCCTCGGCGACGATGTCGGTGAGGTTCTGGTCGGCGACCAGTTCGACGCGGATGTCGGGATGGGTGCGCAGCAGTTTGGCGAGCTTCGGCCACAGGATCGCGTCGATCGCCGGTTCGAGGCTGTTGATGCGGATCGTGCCGGCGGGTTTGTCGCGCAGTTCGCTGAGGCCGGACACCGCCGCTTCGATCTCGTCGAAGCCCGGACCGATGCCGTCGAGCAACCGCTTGCCGGCGTCGGTGGGCGTGACGCTGCGGGTGGTGCGGTTGAGCAGGCGGATGCCGAGCCGGGCTTCCAGGCCGCGCAGCGTATGGCTGAGCGCGGACGGCGAGACGCCCAGCTTCGCCGCGGCGCGGGTGAAGCTGCCCTCCCGCGCCACGGTCAGGAAGGCGAGCAGGTCGCTATGGTGGTCGCGGGCCATCGCGTCGATTCCGATTGTTGAGCCGGAATCATAAGCGCATGCCGATTGCGCCATCTAATCCGCGCAATGCCGCGGGTGCAGACTGCCGGCCTGTCGCGGTCGGTTTCCGGTCGCGGCCCATCAAGGCAAGCGAGAGCAAGACATGCAGATCATCCGCAACGGCTCGGTGGCCTCCGCCAAGGGGCCGTCCGACTGGTTCACCGGCGACGTCCGCATCGACATGATGTTCAAGCATGGTGGGGGCTCGCCGGTCACAGGCGCGATCGTCACCTTCGAGCCGGGTGCGCGCACCACCTGGCACACGCATCCGTTCGGGCAGACCCTGATCGTCACCGCCGGCAAGGGCTGGACGCAGTGCGAGGGCGGGCCGGTGGTGGAGATCGGTGCCGGCGACATCGTGTGCTGCCCGTGCCGGCATCGCCACTGGCACGGCGCCACGCCGGACACCGCGATGACCCACATCGCGATCACCGAGGCATTGGACGGGCAGGTGGTCGAGTGGATGGAACACGTCGCCGACGCCGACTACCTGAAAGGCCCCGCCGCGGCCTGATCCTTGCCGCCATTCCGCGGGCGTATCCTGCCCGCATCCGAACGGAGACGAACCAATGACCACACGCGCCTACGGCGTCAACGCCGCCAACGAATCCTTCCAGTCGATGGACATCGCGCGCCGCGCGCCCGGCCCGCGCGACGTGCAGATCGAGATCGCGTACTGCGGCATCTGCCATTCCGACCTGCACACCGCGCGCTCGGAATGGGCCGGCACGCTGTATCCCTGCGTGCCGGGGCACGAGATCGTCGGCCGCGTCAGCGCGGTCGGCAGCGAGGTGACGGGCTTCAAGACCGGCGACACCGTCGGCGTCGGCTGCATGGTCGGCAGCTGCCAGCACTGCGCGGCCTGCGAGGAAGGGCTGGAACAGTACTGCGAGCGCGGCCTGATCGGCACCTACAACGGGCCGACGCCGGACGCGCCGGGCCACACGCTGGGCGGCTATTCGCAGCGGATCGTGGTGGACGAGCAGTTCGTGCTGCACGTGCGCCATCCGCAGGAGCAGCTGGCGGCGGTCGCGCCGCTGCTGTGCGCCGGCATCACCACCTATTCGCCGCTGCGGCACTGGAACGTCGGGCCGGGCAAGAAGGTGGGCATCGTCGGCATCGGCGGGCTGGGCCACATGGGCGTCAAGATCGCGCATGCGATGGGCGCGCACGTGGTCGCCTTCACCACCAGCGAATCCAAGCGGCAGGCGGCGCACGACCTCGGCGCCGACGAAGTGGTGGTGTCGCGCGACCGCGCGCAGATGAAGGCGCAGGCGAACAGTTTCGACTTCATCCTCGACACGGTGGCGGCCAGCCACGATCTGGACGCGTTCTCCTCGCTGCTCAAGCGCGACGGCACGCTGTGCCTGGTCGGCGTGCCGGAGCACGCGCATCCCTCGCCGAACGTCGGCAACCTGATCTTCAAGCGCCGCGCGATCGCCGGTTCGCTGATCGGCGGAATCAAAGAGACGCAGGAGATGCTGGACTTCTGCGCGCAGCACGGCATCGTCGCCGACATCGAGATGATCCGCGCGGACGGGATCGACGTGGCCTACGAGCGCATGCTCAAGAGCGACGTGAAATACCGTTTCGTGATCGACATCGCGACGATGTGAGCCGTCGCGGTGGTTGTCCACAATCGCTGTGGATGGAAATCGTATAACGGTGTGGATAACCGCCGGAGCGCGAGGCGGGGCAAGGCTGTCAACGGGGGTGGCGAGAAATTCGCCACCCTTTTTTCGTGTCTTCACGCGGACGAGCGGCGGCTTGTCCACAGTGGCTGTGGATGGAAATCGTATAAGGATGTGGATAACCGCGGCAGCGCGTTGCGCGGCGCGGCTGTCAAGAGCGTTGGCGATTAATTCGCCACATGCCGGGCGACGCGGAACGGAGAATCAGGCGTCGAGCTGGCGCGCGGGATCGGACAGTTCCAGTTCGCGCAGCACCACGCTGGCCTGGGTGCGGTTGCGTACGCCGAGGCGTTCGAAGATCGCGGTCAGGTGCGCCTTCACCGTGCGTTCCTGCACGTCCAGGCGGTCGGCGATCTGCTTGTTGAGCAGGCCCTCGGCGACCAGCGACAGCACGCGGAACTGCTGCGGCGACAGGCTGGCGAGGCGAGCGGCCAGGTCGGCGTCGCCCGGCGAGCTCTGCGCGCGCGCGACGCTGGCGCGCAGCGCGGCGGGCAGCCAGGTTTCGCAGGCCAGCACGCTGCGGATGGCGTCGCGCAGTTCGTCCAGGCCGGCGCTTTTTGGCAGGTAGCCGGCGGCGCCGTGGTCCAGCGCGCGGCGCACCACGCGCGGGTCGTCGTTGGCGGACACCACCACCACTGCCACGCCCGGATGCTGCGCGCGCACCGCCGCGAGTCCCGCGAGGCCGTGGTTGCCGGGCATGTGCAGGTCGAGCAGCACCAGATCCACCTGCGGCTGCGCTTCGAGCAGGGCCAACACGCTTTCCAGCGTGCCGGCTTCGAACAGTTCCACGTCGCCGAGCGCGTCGCGCGCCGCCTGCCGCAGCGCGGCGCGGAACAGCGGGTGGTCGTCGGCGATCAGGAGGGAGGGCATGGGGGTTACGTCATTTCCAGTGCTGTTGCTTGTCATTCCCGCTTTCGCGGGAATGACGGTAGGAAGGATCACTGCGCCGTCCAGCCGCCGTCCACCGGCATCGCCGCGCCGGTGATGTTGTGCGCCTCGCGTCGGCACAGGAACACCGCCAGCGTGCCGATCTCGTCGGGCAGGGTCATGCGCAGGCTGGGCTGCTTCTCGGCCAGCAGCGCGCGCACGCCGTCGTCGCGGCTGCCGCCGTTCATGCGCGCCTCGATCTGCGGTTCGATCAGCGGCGTCTCCACCCAGCCCGGGCAGATGCAGTTGACGGTGACACCGCCGGATGCGCGCGAACCCTGCGCGGCGTATTCCAGCGCGGCGACCTTGCTCAGCCCGACGATGCCGAACTTGCTGGCGACGTAGGGCGCCTTGTCCTTCGATGCCACCAGTCCGTGCACCGAGGCCACGTTGACCACCCGCCCGTAGCCGCGCGCCGCCATCGCCGGCATCGCCGCGCGCATGGTGTGGAAGGCGGACGACAGGTTGATGGCGATGATGTCGTTCCACTTCTGCACCGGCATCTCGCGCAGCGGCACCGCGTGCTGGATGCCGGCGTTGTTGACCAGGATGTCCACGCCGCCGTTCGACCACTCGGCGAGGTCGGCCATCATCGTTTCGATGGCGGCGGGATCGCGTAGGTCGGCGCCGAAGTGCTTGGTTGAAGCCGGCCGCGTGCCACCGCTACCGGCGGCATCGACTTCGTCGATGGCGGCGGCGATCTGTTCGGGCGTGCCGAGGCCGTTGATCGCCACCTTCGCGCCGGCGGCGGCCAGCGCCCGGGCGATGGCCAAACCAATCCCGGACGTGCTGCCGGTCACCAGCGCGGTGCGGCCTTGCAGGAATGTATCGCTCATGCTGGAACCTGGAACCGTGGGGAACCCATACGCTAGCAGGAACGCGCCGCGGCCTGCTGGTACGAAAGTACGATGCGACGGGGTCGGGGCGCGGGGTAAGGTCGGCCCATGAACACACTCCGTCATTGCGCCCTGATCGCCGCCGCCGCGCTGCTGGCCGGCTGCGCTTCCGCTCCCGCTTCCAAGGACAACGCCGCCATGTTCAGCCCATCGCGCGCCACCGAGCATCGCGACCACGACGACCTGCTGACCGGCGGGCTGGGGCTGGACGGCCTGCGCGCGATGCTGCCGCCGGCGTTCGCCGACGCGGAGCATCCGACGCCGGCCGAGCTGCGCCGTCGCGCGCTGTGGAGCAACTGGCGCGGCATCGCCGACCTGGCGCCAGGCGGCGGCTACGGCACGCTGTACGGCAGCGTGGCGAACGTGCCGGGCCGCGAGTTCAGTGCGCTGGCCCACATTCCCGGCGCGAAGCAGCCGCATCGCGTACTGGTGCAACTGCCGGACGCGTTCGACGCGAACAAGCGCTGCGTGGTGGTGACCGCGTCGTCCGGCTCGCGCGGCATCTATGGTGCGATCGCGGTGGCCGGCGCGTGGGGCCTGCCGCGTGGCTGCGCGGTGGCCTATACCGACAAGGGCAACGGCACGGATTATTTCGACCTCGACGCCGGGCAGGGCGTCGCCGAGGACGGCACGGTGGCGCCGGCCGACGCGGCGCTCGCATTCAAGCCGGAGCCCGCGACCGGTTCCGGCGTCGCCTACAGGCACGCGCATTCGCAGGACAATCCGGAGGCCGACTGGGGCCGCCACGTGAAGCAGGCGGCGCAGTTCGCGCTGGCGACGCTCGACGCGCAGCTGCCGCAGCAGGCGCCGTTCACCTTCGCCAACACGCGCATCATCGCCGTCGGCATCTCCAACGCCGGCGGCGCGGTGCTGCGCGCGGCGGAAGACGGCGAGCCGTGGCTGGACGCGGTGGTGGCCGGCGAGCCGAACGTGCTGGCGCAAGGCTACGGCGCGCGCAGCCTCTACGACTACACCACCGAGGCCGCGCTGCTGATGCCCTGCGCGCTGCCGCAGCTCGGCATCCCGGCGATGCCGGGACTGGAGGCGAAGTGCGCGGCGCTGGCGGCGCGCGGCCTGCTGTCCGGCGACACGTTCGATGCGCGGCAGAAGGACGCGCTGGCGAAGCTGCACGCCACCGGCTGGACCGACGCCGGCCTGCGCGCGGGCGCGATCAGCGTCGGCTTCGACCTGTGGCGCGCGATTGCGGTCGGCTACGCCTCGGCCTACGGCCGCTATCCGCACGACGCGCATCCCTGCGGCTACCGCTACGCCGCGCTCGACGCGGACTTCAGCCCGCGCGCCGCCACCGCCGCCGAGCGTGCGGCATGGATCGCCGACGGCAGCGGCATTCCGCCCGGCGCCGGCGTGGGCATCGTCGATCCGCAGCCGCTGGCCGATCTCGGCCTGACCGGCCTGCAATGCCTGCGCGCGCTGTGGACGGGCGCGGGCGCGGACGCGCAGCGGGTGCGCAAGGGCGTCGAGGAAACCCGCGCCGCGCCGCCGCGTGCCGGCCTGCCGGTGGTGGTGATCCACGGCACCGACGACGGCCTGGTGCCGCCGGCCTTCTCCAGCGCGCCGTACGTGGCGATGGCGAAGGCGGCCGGCCGCGACGTGCGCTACTGGCAGGTGCGCAATGCTCAGCACTTCGACGGCTTCCTGGCTCTGCCGCACATGGCCGCCGCCTATCTGCCGCTGCTGCCGTACGTGTATGAGGCGCTGAACCGCGTCGATGCACACCTGGACGGCAAGGCCGCGCTGCCGGAGGACGCGACCATCGCCACCGTGCCGCGCATGGGTGCGCCGCTGGGGCCGGGGAACCTCGCGCTGCCGCGCTGACGGTGCAGTTGCCGGCTTCACGCCGGCTTTGGCAAGCTGGCGGCATGAAACAGCGCCACTTCTCGATGCTGCGCGAGTTCCACCTCGCGGACTGGTTCACCCTCGGCAACGCGTTCTGCGGCACCGGCGCGATCTTCGCGGCGATGCGCTTCCTGCAGGACGGCGTGGTGCGCGACCTGCTGGTCGGCATGGCGCTGATCCCGCTGGCCTTCGTGTTCGACGCGCTGGACGGGCGCATCGCGCGCTGGCGCAAGGTGGCCTCGACGCTGGGACGCGAGCTGGATTCGCTGGCCGACGTGATCAGCTTCGGCGTTGCCCCGGCCGCGCTGGGCTACGCCTGCGGCCTACAGGGCGGCTGGGACTGGCTGATCCTGAGCGGCTTCGTCGGCTGCGGCGTCAGCCGGCTGGCGCGCTACAACGTCACCGCCGAAACGCTGTCGGACGGCGGCGACAAGGTGAAGTATTTCGAGGGTACGCCGATCCCGACCAGCGTGGTCATCGTCGGCCTGCTGGCCTTCGCGGCCTGGCGCGGCGACATCGGCGCGTCGCTGTGGCTGGGCGTGGTCAAGCTGGGGCCGTGGCAGCTGCACCCGCTGGCGCTGGTCTATGCGCTGTCCGGCGCGCTGATGATCAGCAAGACCTTGCGCATTCCCAAGCCCTGAGCGCCGCGCGCGATGGCGGTGTCGCATCGGCATTGCTAGCATCGGCGGACAGGACGGAGGGAACATGGCGGACGCATCCAACGATTTCGCGGCGCTGGCGCGCCAGTACATGGATATCTGGGGGGATGCGCTGCGCGGCGCGTCGCCGCAGTCCGTGCCCGACATGGGCATGCCGGGCATGCGCGAGACGCTGGACGCGTGGATGCGGCAGGTCGGCGGGCAGGCCGGGTTCTCCGCGCCGCTGGAGCACTTCAACCGCCAGAGCAGCGACTGGTACGCGCAGATGCAGCAGGTGGCCGCGCGCTTCGCCGGGCGCGACCACAGCGCGCGCGACGTGGCATCGGCCTGGCGCGACGCGTTCGGCGGCGATCATCCGTTCTCCGGCCTGCTCGACGGCATGCGCGGTCCGGGGCTGGAAAGCGTCTCGCAATGGATGGAGGCCGCCGCGCCGTCGTTGCAGGGCCTGCGCGCCGAGGCCGCCGCCGCGCTGCGGATGCCGGCGTTCGGCTTCACCCGCGAACACCAGGAGCGGCTGCAGGCGCTGGCGCAGGCGCAGCTGCGCTGGCAGGAGGCGCAGCGGGCGTATGCAGCGCTGATGGCGGAAGTGTCGCGCGATGCGATCTCCCGCTTCGAATCGAAGCTGGTGGAACGCGAGGAGCCGGGACGGCAGATCGGCAGCGTGCGCGCCCTGTTCGACCTGTGGGTGGACGCCGCGGAGGAGGCTTGGGCCGAGGCGGCGCTGTCGTCCGAATACCGCCATGCCTTCGGCGAACTGGTCAACGCGCAGATGCGCCAGCGCGCCGCCGCGCAGGCGATCGGCGAGCAGGCCGCCGGCATGTACGGCTGGCCGGCGCGCGGCGAGCTGGACAGCGCGCATCGCAAGATCGCCGAACTGGAGCGCCAGCTGCGGCGGATGCAGCGCCGGGATGACGAGGTTGCGCAGGCGGTGTCTGCCGCCACGCCGCGTCCGGCGACGGCATCCGCGCAACCGGCCGCGAGGAAAGCGGCGGCGAAGAAGCCGGTAGTCGCGAAAGCCGCGCCCAGGCCGGCCAAGGCCGCGCCTGCGCGCAAGCCGGCCGCACCCGCGAAGAAGGCCGCCGCCGCGAAGTCGGCTGTCAAAAAGACCGTGAAGAAGACCGCCGGCAAGGCCGGCTCCGCCGCGAGGAAGCGTCGATGATTGGTCCGCTGAACATCACCTTCGAATCGCTGGCCGAAGACACCGACCGGCTGCGGCGCAAGCTCGTCGCCGGCATGGACACCCTGCGCGGCATGGACGACGTGGAGTTCGGCGTCACCCCGCGCGAGGAAGTCTGGCGCGACGGCAAGGTCGTGCTCTACCGCTTCCGCGGCGAGGCCGCGCCCACCGCGCGCGTGCCGATCCTGATCTCCTACGCGCTGGTCAACCGGCCGTACATGGTGGACCTGCAGGCCGACCGCTCGCTGGTCAAGGGCCTGCTGGCGCGCGGCGAGGACGTGTACGTCATCGACTGGGGCTATCCGGATCGCTCCGACCGCTACCTGACGATGGAGGACTACGTCGAACGCTTCATCGGCGGCGCGCTGGATCACCTGCGCGCGGCGCACGGGCTGGACGCGATCAACCTGCTCGGCATCTGCCAGGGCGGCGCGTTCTCGCTGTGCTACGCCTCGCTGCATCCGGAGAAGGTCAAGAACCTGATCGCGATGGTCACGCCGGTGGACTTCCACACGGCCGACAACATGCTGTCGAACTGGAACCGCGAGATCGACGTGGACCTGCTGGTCGACACGCTCGGCAACGTGCCGGCCGACATGATGAACTTCACCTACCTGATGCTGAAGCCGTGGCGGCTGTTCGCGCAGAAGTACGTGGGCATGGCCGACATCCTCGACGACCACAAGGCGATGGAGGATTTCCTGCGCATGGAGAAATGGATCTTCGATTCGCCCGACCAGGCCGGCGAGGCGTTCCGCGAGTTCAGCAAGCAGTTCTTCCAGGAGAACCGCTTCGTCACCGGCGGCGCGAAGGTGGGCGGGCGCGAGGTGCACCTGGGCATGCTGGACATGCCGATCCTCAACATCTACGCCGAGCAGGACCACTTGGTGCCGCCGGACGCCTCGCGCGCGCTGCGCGAATTGTGCGGCAGCGACGACTACACCGAGCTGTCGTTCAAGGGCGGCCACATCGGCATCTATGTGTCCGGCCGCGCGCAGAAGGAAGTGCCGCAGACCATCCACGAATGGCTGGCGAAGCGCGCGCGCTGAGGCCGATGCCCATCGCGCTGTTGCGCGCGCTGCAGGTGCTGGGCGCGCTGTGGGCGCTGCCGGTCAGCGTGCTGGGGCTGGCGCTGGGCGCGGCCGGAATGGCGGCGGGCGCACAGGCGCGTTTCAGCGGGCGCGACCTCGCCCTGGTGTTCCGGCACTTTCCGTGGGGGCCGGGCGGGGCGCTGACCCTGGGCAACGTGATCCTGCATACCGGCGAGAGCATGAACCGCCGCTGCAACACCTATGCGCATGATGCCGGCCATGTCGTGGAACCGCAGATCGTGCTGGCCGACCACGAGCGTGCGCACGTCTACCAGTACATGGCGCTGGGCGTGCTGTTCCTGCCGCTGTACGCGCTGGGCGGCGGCGTCTCCGCGCGTAACCCGTTCGAACGCGCGGCGGACCGCTACGCGCATACTGGCCGCGGCTGGTGGCCGTGGTCGCGCGCATGAATGCGTGGCGCCGACGAACGGCAGTGCTGAATGCGGATCGCTTAGCCCTTTCCTAACGCATTGGGGACTAGGCTTTCCGCACCGGAGAAAAACTTCGCGGCGCGCAAGACGCCACGGAAAATCGCTCCGGCCCCGACCCGGTCCCCTCCAGGCGCAACGCCCGCGAGACCGGGTTTTTCTTGTTTTCCTTCTCCCTGTGGGGGTGAGGGCGTGCGGCTCATGCGCCATTGGCGCGTGCACGCATGAACGCGCTGCGCGCAGGGCCGGGGCGCGTAGCGAGGTGCCCGCAGGGCGGATGAGGGCACGCGGTCGAACCTGTGCCGCCGATGTTCGATCAAGCGCGCTGCTCGACTTCGCCGACCATCCGGCCCTGCCGGTCCACCACCACCCGCGCGCGCCGGCCGTGGTGGTAGAAGCTGGCGCGGTACAGGCCTTCGTCCTCGCCGGTGCCGCGCTCGCACAGCTGGCTGATCTTGCGCTGTTCCAGCAGCCGCAGGAACGCGGCTTCCTCCAGCCCGAGCGCCCGCGCCACCGGCGCGGCGTCGATTTCGATGTCGAGCCTCGGGTTGAGGTCGACGGGAATGGACTTGCCCATGCCCGCAGTCTCGCGGCGTGTGCGGCCAGCGGCCATGATCCGGATCAATCGCCGCTCACCGAGCGCGGACAAACGAAAGGGGCCAGCGGCCCCTTCCGGATGCAACCTGCGGCGCGGTCGCTCAGTTGGCGTTCTGCAGGTCGTGCAGCTGGCTCGGCACGCTGGCGAAGTAGGCCGCGAGGTCGGCGATCTGCTGGTCGCTCAGGCTCTTGGCCTGCGCCGCCATCACGTCGGCGGTGGCGCCGGCGCGGGTGCCGGCACGGTAGGCCTGCAGCGAATGCGCGATGTAGTCGGCGTACTGGCCGCCCAGCTTCGGGTACATGCCGTCGATCGGCGCGTTGCCATCGGCGCCGTGGCAGGACGCGCACGCGGCGACGCCGTTGCCGCCCTTGGCGGCGAACTCGCGGCCGGCATCGGCGTTGCCCGTGGGCAGGCCGGCGGAGGAGGAGGCGTGGCCGGCGTCGGCGGCGTGCTCGCCGCCCTCGGACTTGCCGCCGCAGGCGGACAGGGCCAGCGCGCAGGCCAGGGCGAGCAGGGTCATGGAAGTCTTGGTCATGGCGCGGCTCACTTGATGCTGGACAGGTAGGCGGCGATGTCGGCGATGTCCTGCTCGGAGAAGCTCTCCGCCTGGGCCTGCATCGTCGGGTGCTTGCGCTTGCCGGTCCGGTACTCGGCCAGGGCGTTGCGCAGGTAGGTTTCCGACTGCCCGCCGATCTTCGGCACGTGGTAGCTGGGGTAGGCGTTCTTGTAGCCGGTCAGGCCGTGGCAGCCGCGGCAGGTGTAGGTCAGGCCCTTGCCGCGGGTGGCGTCGCCGGCGGTGGGCGCTGCGGGGGCCGCAGCCGTGGTGGTGGCCGCAGGGGCCGCGGCGGGCGCGGGCGAATCCTGGGCGGTGACGGCAGAGGCCACGAGCAGCATGGCCAAGCTTGCGGCAATCGACAGCGGTCGCATCATCGGGCTGTTCCGGGTAGTGGTTCGGATGGATGCCGTAATTCGGGCATCGCTCCGTTCGAGTATAGCGGCGAAAGCCCCCGGGTTCATATTCCCGGCTCGCCCGCGGCCTGCAACCGCCGGCGCGGATGGGGTATCGGAATGCATGACCTTCGGCAAGCATGACCTTCGGCGCATGTCGCGCCGGGTTGGATAGGTGACATACTTGACTACAACACCAATCACCAGCGATTCCCTACCCATGCGCTCAACGACTCCGGTCTCCGTCTCCCGCCCCCGCCGCGTGCTTCCGCTCGCCCGGCTCAGCCTCCTGGCCCTCGCCCTGGGGCTGGCCGCCTGCAAGGGCGGCGGCGCCGGCGGCAAGGGCCCGGACGGCAAGGACCAGGCCGCCAAGGGGCCGGAAGCCATCCCGGTGGAAGTGGCCAAGGCCTCGACCCGCTCGATCGCCGCCAGCTACGCCGGCACCGCGCCGCTGGAGGCGCGCGCGGAGGCGCAGGTAGTCGCCAAGACCTCCGGCATCGCGCTGCAGGTGTACGCCGACGTCGGCCAGCAGGTGCATGCCGGCCAGCCGCTGGTGCGGATGGACCGTGACCGCGCGACCCTGCAGGTCGCCCAGGCCGACGCCGACGTGCGCAAGCTGGAAGCCAACTACCAGCGTTCGGCGCAGCTGCTGGAGCAGAAGATGGTCAGCGTCAACGACGTCGACCAGCTCCGCTACAACCTGGAGAACGCCCGCGCGCAGCTGCGCCTGGCCAAGCTGGAGCTGTCCTACGGCACGGTGACTGCGCCGATCTCCGGCGTGGTGGCCTCGCGCAACATCAAGCAGGGCAACCTGGTGCAGATCAACACGCCGATCTTCACCGTGGTCGACACCTCGCGCCTGGAAGCCACGCTCAACGCGCCCGAGCGCGAGATCGAGACGCTGAAGGCCGGGCAGGCCGTGCAGCTCACCGTGGACGCGCTGCCGGGCAAGGTCTTCGACGGCCGCATCGACCGCGTCTCGCCGGTGGTGGATTCCGGCAGCGGCACCTTCCGGGTGATCTGCGCGTTCGACGGCGGTGGCCTGCTGCAGCCGGGCATGTTCGCGCGCATCCGCATCAACTACGACCAGCGCGCCGACGCGCTGGTGATCCCGCGCACCGCGCTGCTGGAAGACGGCGGCACGCCGGCGGTGTTCACGGTGAAGGACGGCAAGGCCGTGCGCTCGGAGCTGAAGCTGGGCTACGTCGACGGCGAATGGGTGGAAGTGCGCGGCGGCCTGCGCGCCGGCGATCCGGTGGTGGTGGCCGGCAAGTCCGCCCTGCGCGAAGGCAGCGCGGTGCAGCTGATCGGCGACAAGGCCGCGCCCGCCGCCGCCGCGTCCGCCCCGAAGGCGGCCGCCAAATGAGTTCGCCCTCGAACCACCAGCCGGACCACGCGCAGGACCCGCACCTCGCGCCATCGGGCGGCTTCAACCTGGTCGAGTTCGCCACCCGCCGCCGCGTCACCATCGCGATGATGACGCTGACCCTGGTGCTGTTCGGCCTGATCGCGCTGGGCAGCCTCAAGGTCAACCTGCTGCCCGACCTCAGCTATCCCACGCTGACCGTGCGTACCGACTACGAGGGCGCGGCGCCGGCGGAGATCGAGACCCTGATCTCGCAGCCCGCCGAGGAAGCCCTCGGCGTGGTGAAGGGCCTGCGCAAGCTGAAGTCGGTCTCGCGCACCGGCCAGTCCGACGTGGTGCTGGAGTTCGCCTGGGGTACCGACATGGACCAGGCCAGCCTGGACGTGCGCGACAAGATGGAGTCGCTGCAGTTTCCGCTGGACGCCAAGCCGCCGGTGCTGCTGCGCTTCAATCCGTCCACCCAGCCGATCATGCGCCTGGCGCTGTCGCCGAAGCGGCAGGCGGGCAGCAGCACCGAGGACATCCGCCAGCTGATGGAGCTGCGCCGGTTCGCCGACGACGACCTCAAGCGCAAGCTCGAACCCGTCGACGGCGTGGCCGCGGTGAAGGTCGGCGGCGGCCTGGAAGACGAAGTGCAGGTCGACATCGACCAGCGCAAGCTGGCGCAGTTCGGCCTGTCGCTGGAAAGCGTCATCAACCGGCTGGCGCAGGAGAACGTCAACGTCTCCGGCGGACGGCTGGAGGAAGGTTCGCAGCGCTACCTCGTGCGCACCGTCAACCAGTTCGCCACCGTCGACGAGATGGCGAACATGCTGCTGACCACGCGCACCGCCGCCGCCGGCAACGCCGGCAACGACCAGGCGATGCGGCTCGCCGCCGCCAGCGGCGACGCCAGCGTGATGGCCGCGCTGGCGCAGGGCGGCAACACCCAGAGCGGCACCTCGCCATTGCGGCTGAAGGACGTCGCCACCGTGCGCCAGGGCTACAAGGAGCGCGAGGCGATCATCCGCCTCGGTGGCCGCGAGGCGGTGGAGCTGGCGATCTACAAGGAAGGCGACGCCAACACCGTGTCCACGGCCGATGCGCTGGAAGCCCGGCTCAAGACGATCCGCGAGAAGCTGCCGGCCGACATCGAACTGACCACCATTGAGGATCAGTCGAAGTTCATCCGCAACGCCATCCACGACGTGAAGATGGACGGCGTGATCGGCGGCATCCTGTCGATCCTGATCATCTTCCTGTTCCTGCGCGATGGCTGGAGCACCTTCGTCATCTCGCTGTCGCTGCCGGTGTCGATCATCGCCACCTTCTTCTTCATGGGGCAGCTGGGGCTGAGCCTCAACGTGATGTCGCTGGGCGGCCTCGCGCTCGCCACCGGCCTGGTGGTGGACGACTCCATCGTGGTGCTGGAATCCATCGCGAAAGCGCGCGAACGCGGCCTCGGCATCCTCGACGCGGCGATCGCCGGCACCCGCGAAGTCAGCATGGCCGTCGTTGCGTCCACGCTCACCACCATCGCGGTGTTCCTGCCGCTGGTGTTCGTGCAGGGCATCGCCGGCCAGCTGTTCCGCGACCAGGCGCTGACCGTGGCGATCGCCATCGGCGTGTCGCTGGTGGTGGCGATGACGCTGATCCCGATGCTGAGCGCGCTGAAGGGCCGCCCGCCGTTGGGCTTCCCGGAGGAGGCCGCGCATCCGCACTGGCAGCCGAAGAAGACCTGGCAGAAGCCGGCCGCCTACACCGGCCGCGGCGTCGGCGCGATGTTCCGCTACGGCTTCTTCAGCGCCGCGTGGCTCATCGTGTGCGCCTGGCGCGGACTGGCGGCGGTGGTCGGCCCGGTGATGCGCAAGGCCAGCGACCTGGCGATGGCGCCCTACGGCCGCGCCGAACGCGCCTACATGCGCGTGCTGCCGAAGGCGCTGCAGCGGCCGATGCCGGTGCTGCTGGTCGCCGCGCTGGCGTTCGCGCTGACGATGGCGGCTGTGCCGATGCTGGGCACCGACCTGATCCCGCAGTTCGCGCAGGACCGCTTCGACATGACCGCCAAGCTGCCGCCCGGCACGCCGCTGGCGCAGACCGACGCGCTGATCCGCGACGTGCAGGGCGTGCACGCGAAGGACGCCGGCGTGCGCGTGCTGTACGGCGTGTCCGGCACAGGTACGCGGCTGGACGCCAACCCCACCGAGAGCGGCGAGAACATCGGCAAGCTGTCGGTGGTGATGGAGAGCAACGACGCCGAAGCCTCGCTGACCGAATCGCTGCGCAAGACCATGAAGCAGTTCCCCGGCGTGCAGGTGGATTTCAGCCGGCCGGAGCTGTTCAGCCTGTCGCCGCCGCTGGAAATCGAGGTGGAAGGCGCGGACCTGGAAACCATCCGCAAGGCCGGCAACAAGCTGGCGGGGATGCTGCGCGCCAACGCGCACTACGCCGACGTGAAGTCGACGGTGGAGCAGGGCTTCCCGGAAATCCAGATCCGTTTCGACCAGGACCGCGCCGCCGCGCTCGGCCTGACCACCCGGCAGATCGCCGACATCGTGGTGAACAAGGTCAAGGGCAACGTGGCGACGCGCTACAGCTTCCGCGACCGCAAGATCGACGTGCTGGTGCGCGCGCAGGAGTCCGACCGCAGCTCGGTCGAGAACCTGCGCCGGCTGATCGTCAACCCGGGCAGCGGCACGCCGGTGGAACTGGCCTCGGTCGCCGACGTGGTGTCCACCACCGGCCCGAGCGAGATCCACCGCGCCGACCAGCGCCGCGTCGCGATTGTTTCCGCGAACCTGCGCGACATCGACCTCGGCGGCGCGATCCGCGAAGTGGACGACATGGTGGCCAAGGATCCGCTCGGCACCGACATCGACATGCGCATCGGCGGGCAGGGCCAGGAGCTGGGCGAGTCGATCCGTTCGCTGCTGTTCGCGTTCGGGCTGGCGATCTTCCTGGTCTACCTGGTGATGGCCTCGCAGTTCGAGTCGCTGCTGCACCCGTTCGTCATCCTGTTCACCATCCCGCTGGCGCTGGTGGGCGCGGTGGCCGCGCTGCTGCTGACCGGTTCGCCGGCCTCGGTGGTGGTATTCATCGGCCTGATCCTGCTGGTCGGCCTGGTGGTGAAGAACGCGATCATCCTAATCGACAAGGTCAACCAGCTGCGCGAGGAAGGCGTGGCCAAGCGCACCGCGCTGGTGGAAGGCGCTCGCTCGCGACTGCGCCCGATCATGATGACCACGCTGTGCGCGGTGTTCGGCTTCCTGCCGCTGGCGCTGGCCTTCGGCGAGGGCGCGGAGGTGCGCAGCCCGATGGCGATCACGGTGATCGGCGGCCTGCTGGTGTCGACGCTGCTGACCTTGGTGGTGATCCCGGTCGTCTACGATCTGCTGGACCGCAAGCCGGACGAGTTCTACGCCGAGCGCGGCCGGCGCGCGCGCAGCGTGGCGGAGCAGGCGGCCGCGGTGATCGCGCACGAACACGACCCGCTGGACGGCGGCGCGAAGGCCTGACCGGATGAACATCACCGAACTCTCCATCCGCCGCCCCATCACCACGATCATGCTGTTCGTGTCGATGGTGGCGATCGGCCTGATCGCCTCGTTCCGGCTGCCGCTGGAAGCCGAGCCGGAAGCGACCATCCCGTTCTTCTTCGTGTCGCTGCCGTACGCCGGCTCGACGCCGGAGGAAGTGGAGCGCAACCTGGTGCGGCCGGTCGAGGAAGCGCTGGCGACGATGCCCGGCATCGAGTCGATGAACTCGCGCGCGAACGCCGACGGCGGTTCGATCCAGGTGCGCTTCAGCGACTGGAACCGCGACATCGCCATCGCCGCCTCGGAGGCGCGTGAGCGCATCGACGCGATCCGCGACCAGCTGCCGGACGACTTCCGCCGCTACTTCGTGCAGCGCTGGAGCACCTCCGACCGCGAGGCGCTGAGCCTGCGCCTGACCAGCCAGATCGACCTGACCGCCCGCGCCGACCTGATCGAGCGCAGCATCAAGCAGCGGCTGGAGCGCCTGCCGGGCGTGGCGCGCGTGGAAGTGGAGGGCGTGGCCAACCAGGAAGTGCTGGTGGCGCTGGACAAGGACCGCCTGACCGCGCACGGCGTGGCGTTGAACGAGCTGGTGCAGAAGCTGCAGGCGGCGAACTTCGCGGTCTCCGCCGGCGAGATCAACGAGGCCGGCCGGCGCCTGCGCGTGCAGCCGCTGGGCGAGCTGCAGCAGCTGCAGCAGCTGCGCGACCTGCGCATCGACAAGAAGGGCACGCGGCTGTCCGACATCGCCGACGTCGACCTGCAGCCGCAGCGCATGAACTACGTGCGGCGGATGGACGGCAAGCCCAGCGTGGGCGTGGACATCTACAAGGAGCGCGCGGCCAACCTGGTCGACCTGTCGCGCCGGGTGCGCGAGGAGATCAAGGAGCTGGAGCAGGACCCGGCGATGCGCGGGGTGAAGATCGAGGTCACCGACGACCAGGGCCAGGCCGTCACCAGCTCGCTGCTGGCGCTGGCGGAGGCCGGCGGCATCGGCCTGCTGCTGTCGGTGATCGTGCTGTACGCGTTCCTGCGCCACTGGCCGTCCACGCTGATGGTGACCACGGCGATCCCGATTTGCTTCACCATGACCCTGGGCTTCATGTACTTCGCCGGCATCACCCTCAACATCATCTCGATGATGGGCCTGCTGCTGGCGGTGGGCATGCTGGTGGACAACGCCGTGGTGGTGGTGGAGAGCATCTACCAGGAGCGCGAGAAGTATCCGGGCAAGCCGTGGCTAGCCTCGATCCTCGGCACCCGCCACGTGGCGATCGCGCTGTCCGCCGGCACGCTCTGCCACTGCGTGGTGTTCCTGCCGATGATGTTCGGCGAGAAGAACATCATCACCATCTACCTGTCGCAGCTGGCGGTCACCATCTCGGTGTCGCTGCTGGCCTCGTGGCTGGTGGCGATCAGCCTGATCCCGATGCTGTCTGCGCGGATGAAGACGCCGCCCGCGCTGAAGTCGCCGTTCATCTCGCGCCTGCAGGACCGCTACGCGCGCGCGCTGCGCTGGACGTTGCAGCACCGCGGCTGGAGCGTGGCCGGCATCCTCGCCATCTCGCTGGTCAGCGTGTATCCGATGACCCACACCAGCGGCGGCGGCGACGATGGCGATCCGACCGAGATCAACATCTTCTACCAGTGGAAGGGATCCTATTCCAAGGAGGAGATGGGCAGAGAAGTCGAGCGCGTGGAGCAGTTCGTCAACGCGCACCGCAAGGACTTCAAGATCGACCGCGTGTACAGCCGCTACAGCGAGCAGGGCTGGGCGCAGACCCGCCTGTTCCTGACCATCGACGACGCCGAGCAGAACAAGAAGATCGCCGAGGAAGTGCGCAAGGGCCTGCCGAAGTCGGCGCGCGCGAACCTCGGCATCGGCTGGCCTGGCGGCGGCAGCGGCGACGCGCAGGGCATCAGCTTCAGCCTGATCGGCGACTCCACCCAGACCCTGCAGGAGCTGGCCGGTGACATCGTGCCGATCCTGTCGCGCAACCCGATGCTGCGCGACGTGCGCGTGGACACCGGCGACGCCAACACCGAGCTGAAGGTGCAGGTGAACCGCGAGCGCGCGGCGGCCTACGGCTTCAGTGCGCAGGACGTTGCGCAGTTCGTGGGCATGGCGCTGCGCGGCTCGTCGCTGCGCGACTTCCACCGCGAGGACGTCGAGATCCCGGTCAACGTGCGCTTCGCCGGCTCCGACACCTACAGCGTGGAGGACCTGTCCACGTTCATGGTGCGCGCACCGAACGGCACCGACGTGCCGCTGCTGGCGATGGTGGACGTCAATACCTCGCCGGCGTCCACCCAGATCCAGCGGCAGAGCCGGCAGACCATGCTGCAGGTGCAGGCCGGGCTGGCCAAGGACGTGTCGATGCAGGACGCGCGCAAGGCCATCGAGGACACGTTGAAGGGCGTGCAGTTCCCGCCGGGCTACAGCTACACCTTCGAGGGCGGCGGCTTCAACATCAACTTCGACGGCATGGACCAGATGAAGCGCGCGATCCTGATCGCGCTGGTGCTGATGCTGGTGATCATGGCGGCGGTGTTCGAGTCGCTGCTGTTCCCGCTGGCGATCATGTCCTGCGTGCTGTTCTCGATCTTCGGCGTGTACTGGCTGTTCTGGATCACCGGCACCGAGATGAACATCATGGCGGTGATCGGCATCCTGGTGCTGATGGGCGTGGTGGTGAACAACGGCATCGTGATGATCGAGCACATCAACAACCTGCGCCGCCGCGGCCTGCCGCGCATCGACGCGCTGGTGGAAGGCAGCCGCGAACGCCTGCGGCCGATCATGATGACGATGGGCACGGCGATCCTGGCGATGATCCCGATCGCGCTGTCGACCAAGACCGCCGACGGCATGCCGCCGTACTACCCGATGGCGCGTGCGATCGCCGGCGGGCTGGCGTTCTCCACCGTGGTCAGCCTGCTGTTCCTGCCGACCATCTACGCGCTGCTGGACGACCTGCGCGCGGGCACCTCGCGGCTGATCGCCAGGGCGAAACTGACGCGAGCGCAGCGTCGCGAGGCGAGGGCCGCAGCATGATGCAGGACGCCGCTTTCCGCCTGCGTCGCGACGGACGCGTCGCCGGCGCGCTGTACCTTGTGGTGGTGCTGGCCGGCATGGTCTGCCTGGCGTACGTGCCGTCGCGGACGGGTGTGACCTTGGTCGATGCGTCGGCGCACGCGGATCTGTTCCGCGCCGGCATCGCCGCGTTCCTGGTGATGCAGATCGCCTTCCTGCTGGTGCCGCTGGCGCTGTATCGGGTGCTGGCCGACGTGGACCGCCGCGCGGCCGTGCTGATGGTGGCGCTGGCGGCGGTCAGCGTGCCGATCGGACTGGCCGCGGTCACCCATCGCCTGGAGGCGCTGACGCTGTTGCAGGGCGCGGATGCCGGCGAAGCGGCGCAGGCCGCGTTCGCGGCGAGCATCCAGCGCTACGGCCACGGACTGCGCATCGCCAGCCTGTTCTGGGGATTGTGGCTGCTGCCGTTCGGCTGGCTGGTGCTGCGCTCGGCGCGGCTGCCTCGCGTGCTGGGCCTGCTGCTGATGCTGGGCGGGATCGGCTACATGGTGAAGGTGTTCGGCGGTCTCGCGCCGGGCTTTGCGGATTCCGCGTTGGCCCAGTACGCCACGTTGCCCGCCGCCCTCGGCGAGATCGGCAGCTGCCTGTGGCTGCTGGCGTTCGGCGCGCGACAAGGGCGCATGGCTGCGCCGGTTTCCCGATCGTGAACCAGAGGAATTCCATGCAGGCCCAACCCGTGCGCGCCCTGGCCGATCCGCCGCTTCCCCAGCGCCTGAAGCTGTCGGCGCTGTGGGCCAGCCTGACGTTCTGCTACCTGTACGGCGACTATTTCGGCCTGTACAAGCCGGGCAAGCTCCAGCACATCCTCGACGGCGCCGGCCCGATGGGACCTGCCACGCAGGGATCGCTGCTGTTCGTGGCGCTGCTGCTGGTCGTGCCGGGGCTGATGGCGTTCCTGTCGCTGGCGCTGCCGGCGCGCACGACGCGTTGGTCGAACATCGGGCTGGCGCTGTTCTACGCGGTGTTCGTGGCGCTCACCATGCCGGGCGCCTGGTGGTTCTACCTGGCCTACAGCAGCATCGAGATCGTGCTGTGCGGCGCGATCGTCTGGCTGGCGTGGCGCTGGCCGCAGGCGACGACAGCCGCCATCCGCTGAAGCGGCGGGAGCCGGCGCCGCCGATCCGGCATTGGCGCACTGAAGTGCGCCGCGAAGTCGCCACGCGTTCCGGCATCGCGCGCTACCCTGTGCGCAGGCTCGATGGCGAAGGCGGTCCTGGATGAGTACCTACGCGCTGGATGCGGTGTTCCGCCCCCGTTCGCTCGCCCTGGTGGGCGCCAGCCCGCGCGAACGCTCGGTGGGCCGCACCATTCTGCGCAACCTGCGCGATGCCGGGTTCGCCGGGCCGCTGGGCGTGGTCAATCCGCGCCATCCGCAGATCGAAGGCGTGCCGGCGGTGGCGCGGCTCGCCGACCTGTCGTTCGTGCCCGAACTGGTGGTGGTGTCCTCGCCGGTGGCGACCGTGCCGGCGGTGATCGCCGACGCAGCCGCCGTCGGCGCGCGCGCGGCCATCATCGTCACCGCCGGACTGGGGCGTGGTCCCGGCTCGCTGCTGGAGCAGGTCGAAACCATCGCGCGCGCGCACGGGCTGCGCATCGTCGGTCCCAACTGCCTTGGCGTGATGTCGCCGCATGCGCGCCTCAACGCCAGCTTCGCCGCGGGCGCGCCGCTGGCCGGCGACCTGGCGCTGGTGTCGCAGTCCGGTGCGATCGCTTCCGGCCTGGTCGAATGGGGCAGGGCGCGCGGCGTCGGCTTCTCGGCGGTGGTGTCGCTGGGCGACGCGGCGGACGTGGACGGCGGCGACCTGCTCGACTGGTTCGCGCAGGACCCGAAGACCCGCGCGATCCTGCTGTACGTCGAATCGATCCGCGACGCGCGCAAGTTCATGTCCGCCGCGCGCGCCGCCGCCCGCGCCAAGCCCGTGGTCGTCGTGAAGTCCGGCCGGCATGCGCAGGGCGCGAAGGCGGCGGCCACGCATACCGGCGCGCTGGCCGGTTCCGATGCGGTCTACGACGCGGCGTTCCGGCGCGCCGGGCTGCTGAGGGTAATGGCGCTGGACGAACTGTTCGCCGCCGCCGAAACCCTGGGCCACCTGCACAGCGCACCAGGGCGGCGGCTGGGCATCCTCACCAACGGCGGCGGCCTCGGCGTGCTGGCGGTGGATCGGCTGGTGGACATGGGCGGCAGCCTGGCCGCGCTGGACGAGGCGACGCTGCAACGGCTGGACGCGCTGCTGCCGCCGGACTGGTCGCGCGGCAATCCGGTGGACGTGATCGGCGATGCCGACGCGGCGCGCTATTCGGCCGCGCTGGACGCGATGCTGGACGATCCCGGCATCGACGCGATCCTGGCGATGCACGTGCCCACCGCGTTGTCCTCCTCGATGGAGACCGCGGAGGCGGTGGCGGCGCTGCTGGAGCGCCGGCCGCGCACGCTGGCGGGCAAGCCGGTGCTGGGCGTGTGGGTGGGCGCGGGCGAGGCCGCCACCGGGCGGCTGGACGGCGCCGGCGTGCCCACCTACGCCACCGAGGCCGATGCGGTGCGCGGCTTCACCTATCTGGTGCGCCACCGCGAAGCGCAGCGTGCGCTGATGGAAACGCCGCCCAGCCTGCCGGAGGATTTCGAGGTGGACGCCGCCGCCGCGCGAGCGGTGGTGGACAAGGCGCTGGACGAAGGCCGGCAATGGCTGGACCCGTTGGAGGTCGCCACGCTGCTCGACGCCTACGGCATCCCGGCCACGCCGGTCGCGCTGGCCGCCGATCCGGCGCAGGCCGAAGCCGCCGCGCAGCCGTTCCTCGCGCAGGGCACGCCGGTGGCGCTGAAGATCCTGTCGCCGGACATCCAGCACAAGTCCGACGTGGACGGCGTGCGCCTGAACCTCGCCAGCGGGCACGCGGTGCGCGAAGCGGCGGCCTCGATCCTGGCGCGCGCGCGCGAACTGCGGCCGGAGGCCGACATCCACGGCGTCACCGTGCACCCGATGGTGATCAAGCCGAAGGCGCGCGAGCTGATCGCCGGCCTGGCCGACGACCCCACCTTCGGGCCGGTGGTGGTGTTCGGGCGCGGCGGCACCGCGGTGGAAGTGATCGACGACAAGGCGCTGGCGCTGCCGCCGCTGGACCTGCGGCTGGCCCACGAGCTGATCGCGCGCACCCGCGTCTCGCGCATCCTCAAGGCCTACCGCGACGTGCCCGCCGCCGACGAGCGCGCGGTGGCGCTGGTGCTGGTGAAGCTGGCCCAGCTCGCGGCCGACATCCCGCAGGTGCGCGAGCTGGACATCAACCCGCTGCTGGCCGACCGCGACGGCGTGGTCGCGGTGGACGCGCGCATCGCGATCGCCGCGCATGCGGACGATGCGCAGAGAGGCCCCTGGCATTCGCGGATGGTGATCCGCCCGTATCCCGGCGAATGGGAGCGGATGGTGGACCTCGCGCACGACGAGCGCATGTTCGTGCGCCCGGTGCGGCCGGAGGACGAGGCCCTGTTCCGCGCGTTCTTCGAGCGGATCAGCGACGAGGACCTGCGCCTGCGCTTCTTCTCCACCGTGCGGCATTTCAGCCACGAGTTCATCGCCCGGCTGACCCAGCTCGACTACGCGCGCGCCATCGCGCTGGTCGCGATCGGCACCGACACCGGCCAGCTGCTGGGCGTGGTGCACCTGCTCGCGGACGCCAACTTCGAGAAGGGCGAGTACAGCATCCTGGTGCGCTCCGACCTGAAGGGCTACGGCATCGGCTGGCAGCTGATGCGGATGATGGTCGAGTACGCCCGCAGCGTTGGCCTGAAGACCGTGGAGGGGCAGGTGCTGCGCGAGAACGCGACGATGCTGCGGATGTGCCGGCAGCTCGGCTTCGCGGTCACGGTGGACGCGGACGATCCGATGCTGATGGACGTGGCGCTGGACGTGTCCAGCGCGCACATCTGACCCCGGCTCAGTGCATCAGCCGGCCGAGGATGCTCGCGCCGGAGATCCACACGCCGATCATGCTGCCGAGGTTGGTGAGCAGGAACACCAGCACCACCCGGCAGACGCGGTTGCGGTACCAGCCGCCCAGCGTCTGCGCGTCGTCGCGCAGGGCGAGAAAGTCCGGATAGGCCGGCTTGCGCAGGTGCACCTCCACCAGCGCGCTGAACATGCCTGGCGGCAGGCCGGGGCGGAACGGCTTGAGCGGCGCGGCGATCGCGGCGGCGAGGATGCTCAGCACGTGCCCGCGCGCCAGCAGCGCACCCAGCGCCGCCAGCCCGCCGGTCCAGGCGAACCATTGCAGCAGCAGGTCGCGGCCCAGTTCGCGGCCGCCGTGGAAATAACCCCAGGCGATGCCGCCGCAGATCAGCAGCATCAACGTCAGCGTGATCCACGGAATGTTGCGCTTCGATTCGACGTGCGCGAGTTCGGCGGTCAGCGTTTCCGGCGCGCGGGTTTCCTCGGCGAGGTACTTCGCCATGCCCTTGAGGTGGCCGGCGCCGACCACGGCGAGGACGCGCTTCGCGCCGTCGCCGCGCTCGCGCAGCTTCGCCGCCATGTACCGGTCGCGCTCGTCGATCAGGCTGGCGTACAGCGACGGCGTCTCGCGCGCGAATTCGCCGAAGCTGGATTCCAGCATGTCGCCTTCCTTCAGCCGCTCGATGTCGTCCTCGGAGACGTCTTCGCTGGCGAACAGGCCGCCGGCAACGCTGCCGATCAGCTTGGCCCGGTCCCACCAGCTCAGGCCCTGCAGGATGCGGCGGAAGGTGATGCCGACGTCGCGGTCGATCAGCTGCATCGACAGCCCGCGTGCCGTCGCCTCGGTGGCGGCGGCCTTCAGCTCGGCGCCGGGTTCGATGCCGAGCTGCTCGGCCAGCCGGCGCTGGTAGGCGGCTAGCGCCAGGTTGGCGGCGAACGGCGCGACCTTGCGCTCGCGGATCACCTTGACCAGGTCGAGCTGCGCCAGCGCGTCCGGGTTGGTCAGCGCCTTGTGGCGCTGCTCGTCCAGCTCCACCGCCACCGCGTCGAAGAGGCCGCTGTCGATGGCGGCGTTGACCGCCTCGATGCTGGCCTTCGACACGTGCGCGGTGCCGAGCAGGATGTAGTGGACGCCGTCGCGTTCGACTTCGACGACGGGCTGGCCGGCGTAGCCGCCGCCATTCAACGGCGCATCCGCCGGCAGAGTGGGATCAGTCACGGTAGCGCTTCGTCAGGTCGCCGTAGGCGTCGATGCGGCGGTCGCGCAGGAACGGCCAGATGCGGCGCACATGTTCGCTGCGCTGCATGTCCACCTCGGCCAGCAGCAGCGTCGGATCAAGGCCGGCTTCGGCGACGAACTCGCCCTGCGGCCCGAGCACGTGGCTGTTGCCCCAGAACTGGATGCCGGAGGCGCCGAGCGGCGAGGCCTCGTGGCCGACGCGGTTGCACGACAGCACCGGCAGCCCGTTGGCGACCGCGTGGCCGCGATGCGAGAGCACCCAGGCGTCGCGCTGGCGGGTCTTCTCGTCCTGCGCATCGTCCGGGTCCCAGCCGATCGCGGTGGGATACAGCAGCAGCTCCGCGCCGGCCAGCGCCATCAGCCGCGCGGCCTCGGGATACCACTGGTCCCAGCACACCAGCACGCCGAGCCGGCCGACGCTGGTGTCGATGGGGGTGAAGCCGAGGTCGCCGGGGGTGAAGTAGAACTTTTCGTAGAAGCCCGGATCGTCCGGGATGTGCATCTTGCGGTACCTGCCGGCGATGCTGCCGTCGGTTTCGTAGACCACTGCGGTGTTGTGGTACAGGCCGGTGGCGCGCTTCTCGAACAGCGAGCTGACCAGCACCACGCCGTGCCGTTTCGCCAGCGCGCCGAGGCGTTCGGTGGACGGGCCGGGGATGGGCTCGGCCAGATCGAATTCGCAGACCGATTCGTGCTGGCAGAAGTACGGGCCGTTGTGCAGTTCCTGCAGCAGGACGAGTTTCGCGCCAGACTTCGCAGCGTCGGCCACGCGGGTTTCGATGACGGCGAGATTGGCTTCGGCGTCGCCTTGGTTGCGCTCCTGCACCAGCGCAACGGGTAGGGTCTTGTTCTTCATGCCGTGATTGTATGTCGGGTGTGGTGACGGACCGGAAAGCATTTGGACGCGGATCAGAGCGGATGAACGCGGATAAGGCGTTCTTGATTGATCCGCTCTTGAACCTGCATCGATCCGCGTCAAAAAAGGCTTTTCAGACCAGCCCTTGTGGCAACTGCATGGTGATACAGTGCAGGCTGCCGTTCTGCCAGATCAGCGGACGGCAGGGCACCTGCACGATCTCGCGGTCCGGGAACGCCTGCGCCAGCACCGCGGCGGCGGCATCGTCGGCCGCGTCGCCGTAGGCCGGCATCAGCACCGCGCCGTTGACGATCAGGAAGTTGGCGTAGCTGGCGGCCAGGCGGCGACCTTCGTCCACGATGGGCAGGGCCCACGGCAGCGGGAACAGGCGGTAGGGCTTGCCGTCCTTCGTGCGCAGCGCGGCGATCTCGTCGGCCATCGCCTTGAGGTCGGCATGGTGCGAATCCGCCTCGTCGTCGCAGGCCTGGAACACGATGGCGTCCTCCGGCGCGAAGCGGGCGAGGGTGTCGATGTGGGCGTCGGTGTCGTCGCCTTCCAGCGCGCCGTGGTCCAGCCACAGCACGCGGTCCTGGCGCAGCCAGTCCGACAGCTTCGCGGCCAGTTCCTCGCGGCTGGCGTCGGGATGGCGCTCGTGCAGGCAGTGCCAAGTGGTCAGCAGGGTGCCGTCGCCGTCGGTTTCGATGCCGCCGCCTTCCAGCGCGAAGTCGATGCGCTCGCGCGCGGCGTCGCCGAACACGCCCTGCGCGGCCAGCGTTTCCACCAGCAGGTCGTCGCGGCCGGCTTCGAACTTGCCGCCCCAGGCAGTGAAGCGGAAATCGAGCAGGCGGAAGCCGTCGCCGTCGCGCAATGAAATCGGACCGCTGTCGCGCAGCCAGGTATCGTCGTAGGCGACGACGGCGAAGCGCATGCGCGTCATGTCCACCCGGTTGGCGCGCAGCAGCGCATCGGCGTGGGTCTGCAGGCCGGCGTCTGCGACGCAGATCACGACGCGCTGGAAGCGGGCGATGGCCTGCACCAGCGCGATGTAGGTGGTCTCGACGTCGGCCAGCCGCTCGGCCCAGTCGGTGCCGGCATGCGGCCACGCGATCAGGATCGCCGCCTGGGGTTCCCACTCGGCGGGGAAGCGCACGGAAGAATCGGTCATTCGGTTCTGCTGCGGAGTCCCGCGCCGGCGGGCGCGGGGCGTTGCGGGGAAGGCGTCAGCGCGCGGCGGGCTTGGGGCCGATCTCGTCCGGATCGGCCTTGTTCACCACCACGTCGATGACCTTGCTGCGCTCGAAATACACGGTGAACGCCGGATACGCCCAGCGGTTGATCGTCGGCCACGCGTGCTTCTGCCCGCCGCGCGGGTCCAAGCGTTCGCTCGGCGCGCCGTAGCGGGCCTCGACCTGCGCCATGGTCATGCCGCGGACGGGGAGATTGGCGGGCTTTTCCTGCACGCGCTCGATCAGCAGGGTGTCGCCCTGGGCGTCGCCGGCGATGGCGAGGCCGGATGCGGCGGCGAGGACGGCGGTCAGGCCGATCCGGAACGCGGTATTGCGGGACAGGCGGTTCATGAGGCGCTCCCGTGCGGAAAAGGTGTCCGCGGATTCTATGCCGGAATCGTGAACGCGCCGCGATGCCGGCCCCGGTACGCAAAAGGCCGCCTTGCGGCGGCCTTCGGCGGGTACGCAATCCGTGCGGCGGCGCTGGCGCGCAGGCCGGATCAGCGCTGACGCGCCTTGGCGCGCGCCATTGGTTCTCAGCGCTGGCGCGCCTTGAAACGCGGGTTCGACTTGCAGATCACGAAGACCTTGCCACGACGGCGAACCACCTTGCAGTCGCGGTGACGGGCCTTCGCCGACTTCAGGGAGGACAGGACCTTCATGATGAAACCTCGGCAAAAACGGAAAGGAATGGATGGGTTGAAATGCGTAGCCGCGCATTCTAGCGGGTATTTGGCTGCGGGATCAACGGGTTGGGGCGGAAAGTTCGCGGGCGGGCGGACCGGTCTCCCGATCGGCGATACTGGCGGCATGATCGACGCCTCCGCTCCCGTGCTCACCATCGACGGCCCTTCCGGTTCCGGCAAGGGCACCATCAGCCGCCTCGTCGCCGCCCACCTGGGCTGGCATTACCTCGATTCCGGCGCGTTGTACCGGGCGGTCGGGATCGCCGCGAGCTGGTCGGACATCGACCTGTCCGACGCCTCGGCGCTGGTGCGCTGCACCTTCGATACCGAGATCGGCTTCCGCGACGACGCGGCCGGCGAGCCGCGAGTGATCGTGAACGGCGTCGACGCCACCGATGAACTGCGTACCGAAACCGCCGGTGCGGCGGCCTCGGCCATCGCCGCCATCCCGGAGGTGCGGGCCGCGCTGAAGGACCGCCAGCGCGCGTTCCGGCAGCTGCCGGGGCTGGTGGCCGACGGCCGCGACATGGGCACGGTGATCTTCCCCGACGCCGCCCATAAGGTGTTCCTGACCGCCAGCGCCGAGGAGCGTGCGGAAAGACGCTATAAGCAGTTGAAAGAAAAAGGGGTTTCGGTCACAATCGACGGTCTGCTGCGCGAGATCCTCGCCCGCGACGCCCGCGATGCCAGTCGTGCGGTGGCGCCGCTGCGGCCGGCCGACGACGCCGTCCGCATCGACACCACCGGCCTGCCCATCGACGCGGTGGTCGCGCGGGTGCTGGACGTCGTGTCCCGCCCCACGCCGTAAGCCGGCGCGGTTTTCACGTCGCAGAACCGTTCCGTGGGCACGCCCGTGCCCGCGGTTTTCCTTCATCCATCCACACATGGCCGAGCGCGTCCTGCGCGACCGCCAACCAACCCAAGGTGGGCCGCCCCGTTCCTGTGGGCCGCCTGTGTATCCACCTGAGATTTTTCATGAACGCAGCAACCGAATCCTTCGCCGAACTGTTTGAAGCCAGCCAGGCCAATTGGGCCAAGATCAAGCCCGGCGCCATCGTCAAGGGCATCGTGGTCGACGTCCGCAACGACGTCGTGGTCATCAATGCCGGCCTGAAGTCCGAGGGCATCGTCCCGATCGAGCAGTTCCGCAACGACGCCGGCGAAATCGACGTCGGCATCGGCGACGAGGTCAAGGTCGCCCTCGACTCGCTGGAAAACGGCTTTGGCGAAACCGTGCTGTCGCGCGAGAAGGCCAAGCGCGCGATGGTGTGGGACGAACTCGAGGAAGCCCTCGAGAAGAACGAGACCATCGTCGGCCGCATCAGCGGCAAGGTGAAGGGCGGTTTCACCGTCGACATCAAGGACGTCCGCGCGTTCCTGCCGGGTTCGCTGGTCGACGTGCGCCCGGTGCGCGACCCGGTCTACCTGGAAGGCAAGGAGCTGGAGTTCAAGCTCATCAAGCTCGACCGCAAGCGCAACAACGTGGTCGTCTCCCGCCGCGCGGTGGTCGAGACGGAGCATTCGGAAGAGCGCGAGCAGCTGCTGGAGAAGCTGGTCGAGGGCGCCGTGCTGAAGGGCGTGGTCAAGAACCTGACCGACTACGGCGCGTTCGTCGACCTCGGCGGCATCGATGGTCTGCTGCACATCACCGACATGGCGTGGAAGCGCGTGCGTCATCCGTCCGAAGTCGTTGAAGTCGGCCAGGAACTGGACGTCCGCGTGCTCAAGTACGACCGCGAGCGCAACCGCGTCTCGCTGGGCCTGAAGCAGCTGGGCGAGGATCCGTGGGACAACATCGCCCGCCGCTACCCGGCCAACTGCCGCGTCTTCGGCAAGGTCTCCAACGTCACCGATTACGGCGCGTTCGTCGAGATCGAGCCGGGCGTCGAAGGCCTGGTGCACGTCTCCGAAATGGACTGGACCAACAAGAACGTCAACCCGGCCAAGGTGGTGCAGGTCGGCGACGAGCTTGAAGTCATGGTGCTGGACGTGGACGAAGAGCGCCGCCGCATCTCGCTGGGCATCAAGCAGGTCACCAGCAATCCGTGGGAAACCTTCGCCGCCATCCACAAGAAGGGTGACAAGGTGTCCGGCCAGATCAAGTCGATCACCGATTTCGGCATCTTCATCGGCCTGGACGGCGGCATCGACGGCCTGATCCACCTGTCCGACATCAGCTGGAACTCCACCGGCGAGGAAATCGCCCGCAACTACAAGAAGGGCGACACGCTGGAAGCCGTGGTGCTGGCGGTCGATCCGGAGCGCGAGCGCATTTCGCTGGGCGTCAAGCAGATGGAACAGGATCCGCTGGGCCAGTTCATGGCCGCGCATCCGAAGGGCGGCAAGGTCTCCGGCACCGTCAAGGAAGTGGACGCCAAGGGCGCGACCATCGACCTGGGCGAGGGCGTGGAAGGCTACGTCATGGCCCGCGACATCAGCCACGACCGCGTGGACGACGCCAGCCAGGTGCTGAAGGTCGGCCAGGAGATCGAGGCCAAGTTCGTCGGCATGGACCGCAAGGGCCGCAGCCTCCAGCTGTCGATCAAGGACAAGGACGCAGCCGAAACCGCCGAAGCGCTGGCCGAGTACAACAAGGCCAATGCCGACGCCGCCAGCGGCACCACCAAGCTGGGCGCGCTGCTGCGCGAGCAGCTGAACAGCAAGGCCGACTGATCCAGTCGGTGTCCGACGCGCGGCGGCCCGGCTTCGGCCGGGTCGCCGCCGTCGCGTTGGAACCCCGCAACGACAGACATGACCAAGTCCGAACTCATCGAACTGCTGGCGCGCCGCCAGCCGCACCTGAAAGCCGACGACGTCGACATGGCGGTGAAGACGCTGTTGCAGATGATGGGCGGGGCTCTGGCGTCGGGCGAGCGGATCGAGATCCGCGGCTTCGGCAGCTTCTCGCTGCACTATCGTCCGCCGCGCACCGGACGCAACCCCAAGACCGGCGATGCCGTGGCCCTGCCGGGCAAGCATGTGCCGCATTTCAAGCCGGGCAAGGAATTGCGCGAGCGGGTCACCGGCGTGGTGCCGCTGCCTGCGCAGGAATAAGCCTGCCGAAGCGAACGGACGCATCGGAGTCCGTTAAGCTTGGCGCTTCGCAACCGTTTCCCCTGAGTCCGTGGTTCGACTGATCCGACTTCTGGCCGCCTTCGCCTGCCTGCTGCTGGGCGGGATCGTGGGCGCGCTCAATACCCGGCCCGTCGTGCTGGATCTCGGTTTCGCCGCGCTGCGCACCAGCCTCGGGCTGGCCGTGCTGGTGGCGCTGCTGTTGGGCGTGCTGGTCGGCGGCTTGCTGATCGCCGTGAGCGTCGTGGCGCCGCTGCGCCGCCGCCTGCGCCGCGCCGAAGCGGCGATGCGCCCCTCCGGGGCCGTGACAAAGGACTGACTGTGGACTTCCTCAACCAGTGGGTGTGGTTCGTGATCTTCGTGCCGCTGGCGGCGCTGCTGGGCTGGGTGATCGGCCGGCGCGGCGGCGAGCAGCACAGCGGCAACCAGGTCAGCAAGCTGTCGACCACCTATTTCCGCGGCCTGAACTACCTGCTGAACGAGCAGCCGGACAAGGCCATCGAGCTGTTCCTGCACATCGCCGAACTGGACAAGGACACCTTCGAGACGCAGGTGGCGCTGGGCCATCTGTTCCGCCGCCGCGGCGAAGTCGATCGCGCGATCCGGCTGCACCAGGCGCTGGCGCAGCGGCCTGACCTGAGCGATACCCAGAAGATCCAGGCGCTGTCCGCGCTGGGTGAGGACTACATGCGCGCCGGCCTGCTGGACCGCGCCGAAACCGTGTTCAACGACCTCGCCCAGCTCGACCAGCGCGCGCCGCAGGCGCTGCGGCACCTGATCGGCATCTACCAGTCCGAGCGCGACTGGGAGAAGGCGATCAGCAATGCCGTCCGCTACGAGGAGGCATCGGGCGAGCCGATGGGCAAGCTGATCGCGCAGTTTGAATGCGAACTGGCGGACCGCCATCGCGCCAACGACGACATCGAAGGCGCGCGCGCGGCGATTGTGCGCGCCTATGCCGCCGATCCCGTCTCGGTGCGGGCCGGCATCGCCGAAGGGCGCATCGAGGCCGAGGCCGGCAATCCGCAGGGCGCGATCCGCGCGCTGGAGCGCGCCGCGCGGCACGATCCCGACTACCTACCGGTGATCCTGCCGGGCCTGCTGGAAAACTACGCGAAGGTCGGCGAACGCACCGGCGCGCGCGCCTTCCTCAGCGAGATGTGCGAGCACTACCGCGGCATCTCGCCGGTGCTGGCGCTGACCCGCATGATCGAAAACGAGGACGGCGTCAGCGCGGCCCGGCAGTTCCTGGCGCAGCAGCTCAAGGACCGGCCTTCGGTGCGCGGCGAGTCGGCCTTGATCGACCTCAGCCTGGCCGACCGGGCCGATGCCGAAGCCACCCTGCACGACCTCAAGCACATCACCGACCAGCTGCTGGTGCGCAATCCCAGCTACCGCTGCACCCGCTGCGGCTTCGGCGCGCGCAGCCACCACTGGCAGTGCCCGAGCTGCAAGGAGTGGGGCACGGTGAAGCCGCTGCTCAACTATGCGGTGGTCTGAACCGGCGACGCTTTTCGCACTGGCGGCGGCAGGGTTTGCGGTTTCCGCCGTCGCCACCGTCTGGGCGCGCGCGCATGCGCGACGGCGCGGCATGGTCGATGCGCCCGGCGAGCGCCGCAGCCACGCCGTGCCCACGCCGCGCGGCGGCGGCATCGGCATCGCACTGGCTGCGCTGTGCGTCTGCGCTTGGCTGGGATGGCGCGACGGCGGCCAATGGTGGTGGATCGGCGCCGGCCTGCTGCTGGTGGCGGGAGCGGGGTGGTGGGACGACCATCGCCCATTGCCTGCATGGCCGCGCCTGCTTGCGCATATCGCGGCGGGCGCCTGTCTGGCGGCGGGTTTGCGCATGCAGGGGGCTGCGATGCCGGCGGTTGTCGCGGCGTTCCTGCTGGTTCCCGTGCTGGTGAACGTGTGGAACTTCATCGACGGCATCGACGGCATGGCCGCGGTCCAGGCGCTGCTGGGCGCGCTGGGACTGGCCTGCCTCCTGACCGGGCCGGGTCGGGTGCTGGCGGTCGTGTTGGCCGCCGCCTGTGCCGGCTTCCTGCCGTTCAACCTGCCGAAGGCGCGGATTTTCCTGGGCGACATCGGCAGCGGCGCACTGGGGTATCTGTTGGCGACGCTCATCGCTGTCGGCCTGTCTTCGCGCTCGCCGGTAACCTGGCCGCTGCTGCTCCTGCCCGTCGCGACCTGCCTCGTCGACAGCGGCCTGACCTTGGTCTGGCGCGCGCTGCGCGGCGAGGCCTGGTGGCGGCCGCACGTGCAGCACCTCTACCAGCGGCTGTCCCGTCGGTTCGGTCACCCGGCAGTCACGATGCTGTATGCAGGATGGACGACCGTGGCGATCGGGATCATGCTACTCCTCGCGCGGGCCCCCGCCGTGCCGGTCTGGATTGCTACAACGGTGTTTGCAAGTCTGTCGATGGGCGCATGGTTGCGCCTGCATGGTGCACATGAAGGCAGAAACGAAGGAATCGGCCGATGAGCGCGTGGAAGGACCGTCTCAAGCATCGCCTGCCGCGCATGGCGGTGATCGTGCACGATCTCGCGATGGTCTGGGTCTGTTGGCAGGGACTGCATTACCTGCGCTATGCGCTGCAGCCGACGCCGCAACCGCTGGCGCCATTCTCCAGTACGGTCCTGATAGTGCTGGTCGCGCAGGGATTGGTGTCCTGGCGCGTGGGGCTGTACCGGGGCCTGTGGCGTTTCGCCAGCGTCCCCGACCTGTTCAACATCTTCAAGGCGAGCCTGCTCGGCCTGCTGGCGGTCGTCGTCGGGCTGTTCTTCTACAGTCGCCTGGATCTGGTGTCGCGCGCGGCGCTGCTGCTGTACCCCTTCGTGCTGACCGTGCTGCTGGGGGCGCCGCGCCTGATTTTTCGTGCCTGGAAAGATCATAGCCAGCAACAGGCGCGCGATGGAGCAGAGCGCGTCCTGATTCTTGGTGCAGGTCAGGCTGGCGAGGCGTTGGTGCGCGATCTGCGCCGGTTAGGCAGTTATGATCCGATTGGTTTTCTGGACGATGCTATTTCCCTCCGTGGTACACGCCTGCAAGGCTTGCCGGTTCTAGGCAAGATTCCAGACGTAGCCCGGGTGGCTCGCGAAACCGGCGCGCAGTTGCTGGTAATCGCGATGCCGTCGGTCGATGCCGTGGTGATGCGCCGGGTCATTGGTTTATGCGAGGAAAGCACGGTGCCGTTCCGCACCGTGCCACGGCTTGCCGACATTCTCGAAGGGCGTTCGCTGCCCGGGCAATTGAAGGAAGTGGCGATCGAGGATCTTCTCGGCCGGCAGCCTCGCGCGCCGGACTGGAAGGCGATCCGAGGCTGGCTGGGCGGCCGTTCGGTGTTGGTGACCGGTGCGGGCGGATCGATCGGATCCGAACTGTGTCGGCAATGCGCGCGTCATGGTGCGTCTCGCATTGCCCTGGTCGAAATCGACGAATTGGCGCTGCTTACCATTGAGGCCGAACTGCGCCGGGATTTCCCCGGCATCCTCTGTGTTCCGGTGCTGGGTGACTGCGGCGATCCGGCGGTGATCACACATGCGCTGAAGCTGGTGGAGCCGGAAGCCGTATTCCATGCCGCCGCCTACAAGCAGGTGCCTCTGCTGCAAGGACAGCTGCGTGAAGCCGTGCGCAACAATGCGCTGGCGACGTACACGGTGGCCAAGGCCAGCCGTGAGGCGGATGTCGGTACCTTCGTGCTGGTCTCCACCGACAAGGCAGTGGACCCGGTAAATGTACTGGGGGCCACCAAGCGGTTCGCGGAAATGGCTTGCCAGGCGTTGGCCGTCGCGCGTACCACCCGCATGGTGACGGTGCGCTTCGGCAACGTGCTGGATTCCGCCGGCAGCGTGGTGCCGCTGTTCCGCGAACAGATCCGCCGCGGCGGGCCGGTCACGGTGACCCATCCCGACGTCACCCGCTACTTCATGACCATCCCGGAAGCCTGTCTGCTGATCCTACAGGCGGGGTCGATCGGCGTGCAGCAGGCGGTCTACACGCTGGACATGGGCGAGCCAGTGGCGATCCGGGTGCTGGCCGAGCAGATGATCCGCCTGGCCGGAAAACAGCCCGGCAAGGATGTGGTCATCGACTACATCGGGCTGCGCCCCGGCGAGCGCCTGCACGAGACACTGTTCCACATGGACGAGCGTTACAGCAGCACCATCTATCCCAGTATCCTGCAGGCCATGCCCCGCGCCGTCGCGGCCGAGCGTGTGGATGCGTCGGTCGAAGCAATGCGTGCGAGCGTCCAGGCATATGACTTGGAAACTCTGGAGGCCGCGTTGCGCGAGGCTGTTCCGGAGTTCGCGCCCGCGGAGGAACGGGCGCGGCCCGCCACCGTCGTGGTCTTCCCGGGACGGCGCGCACGGCAGCATTGATCGCTTCGGCAAGGAAAGACATGCCAGACACAAACAGCGCGCGGCGCATCCGCAAGGCCGTGTTCCCGGTCGCGGGCTTGGGAACCCGTTTTCTTCCCGCGACCAAGACGGTGCCCAAGGAAATGCTGCCGATCGTGGATCGGCCGCTGATCCAGTACGCCGTCGACGAGGCCATCGCCGCCGGTTGCGACACCCTGATCTTCGTTACCAACCGCTACAAGCATGCGGTGGCGGATTATTTCGACAAGGCCTACGAGCTGGAGCAGAAGCTGGAGAAATCCGGCAAGCAGGAGCAGCTCTCGCTGGTCCGCAACGTGCTGCCGGAAGGCGTGCGCGCGGTGTTCGTCACCCAAGCCGAGGCGTTGGGATTGGGCCATGCGGTGCTGTGTGCCAAGCCTGTGGTGGGCGATGAGCCGTTCGCGGTGCTGCTGCCGGACGACCTGATCTGGAGCCGCGGCGACGGCGCGCTCAAGCAGATGGCCGACCATGCGCAGGCCACCGGCGGCAGCGCGGTGGCGGTGCAGGACGTGCCGCGCGAGCAGACCGGCAGCTACGGCATCGTCGCCACCGAAGCGTTCGAGGGGCGCGCGGGCCGCATCCGCCAGATCGTCGAGAAGCCGGCGCCCGACGCGGCGCCGAGCAATCTTGCCGTGGTCGGGCGCTACGTCCTCACGCCCGCCATCTTCGACCTGCTCGAACGCACGCAGAAGGGCGCGGGCGGCGAGATCCAGCTGACCGACGCGATCGCGGCGCTGCTCGACGCCGAACGCGTGGACGCCTTCCGCTTCCACGGCACCCGCTTCGACTGCGGCACCCATATCGGCCTGATCGAAGCGACGATCCGCTACGCGCTGGACAACGAGAAACTCAGCGACGCGGCGCGCGACCTCATGCAGAACGCGCTGGGCGAGATGGGCGTTTTCGAAACCTGATCCACGGAATCCGCAACGCCATGCGAGAACGGCACCTTCCGGCGCCGTTTCGCTCGCAATTGACGCTCAGAGCGCTTCGAACACGCCCGCCGCGCCCATGCCGGTGCCGATGCACATCGTCACCATGCCGTACTTCTGCTGGCGGCGACGCAGGCCGTGCACGATCGTCGCGGTACGGACCGCGCCGGTCGCGCCCAGCGGGTGGCCCAGCGCGATCGCGCCGCCCAGCGGATTGACCTTGGACGGGTCGAGGCCGCAGTCGCCGATCACCGCCAGCGCCTGCGCGGCGAAGGCTTCGTTGAGCTCGATCCAGTCCAGCTGATCCTTCGTCAAACCCGCCTGCTTCAGCGCCTTCGGGATCGCGGCGATCGGGCCGATGCCCATCACGTCCGGGCGCACGCCGGCCACGCTGAAGCTGACGAAGCGCGCCAGCGGGGTAAGGCCGTAGTCCTTGATCGCCTGTTCGGAGGCGAGCAACACCGCGCCGGCGCCGTCGCTCATCTGCGAGGAGTTTCCGGCGGTGACGGTGCCGCCGAACTGGCCGTTGCGGAACACCGGGCGCAGCTTGGCTAGGCCTTCCAGCGACGTGTCGACGCGCGGACCTTCGTCGTTTTCCACCAGCAGCTTCTTCAGGCAGATGGTGTTGCCGGCGAGGTCGGGCTGGTGCGAGACCACTTCGTACGGACTGATCTCGTCGCGGAACTCGCCGGCGGCCTGCGCGGCCAGCGCCTTCTGGTGCGAGGCGAGGGCGAAGGCGTCCTGCGCCTCGCGCGACACCTTCCATTCCTCGGCGACTTTCTCGGCGGTGATGCCCATGCCATAGGCGATCGCGACGTGGTCGGGGAACACGCTGGGCGACAGCGCGACCTTGTTGCCCATCATCGGCACCATCGACATCGACTCGGTGCCGCCGGCCAGCATGAGGTCGGCGTTGCCGAGGCGGATCTGGTCGGCGGCCAGTGCCACCGCCTGCAGGCCCGACGAGCAGAAGCGGTTGACGGTCTGCGCGGCGATGGTGTCGGGCAGCCCGGCCAGCAGCACGCCGATGCGCGCCACGTTCATGCCTTGCTCGCCTTCGGGCATGGCGCAGCCGATGATGGCGTCGTCGATGCGGTTCACGTCGATGCCCGGCGCCTGCGCGACCACGGCCTTCAGCACGTGCGCCAGCATGTCGTCGGGACGGGTGTTGCGGAACACGCCCTTGGGCGCCTTGCCCACCGGGGTGCGGGTGGCGGCGACGATGTAGGCGTCCTGGATTTGCTTGCTCATGTCAGTTCTCGATTCATGGAGCGATAAGGGCCTGATTCGTCATCCACGCGAAAGCGGGGATCCAGCGACTTTGGCTTCCGGAGAGCAAGACGCTGGATTCCCGCCTTCGCGGGAATGACGGCAAGGAAGTCAATTCCGAAGCGGCTTGCCGGTCTTCAGCATGTGCGCGATGCGGGCCTGGGTCTTCTCCTGCTGCGCCAGTTCCACGAAGTGCTTGCGCTCCAGCTTGAGCAGCCAGTCTTCATCGACCAGCGCGCCGCGATCCACGTTGCCGCCGCAGAGCACGGTGGCGATGCGTTCGGCGATCTCGAAGTCGTAGTCGCTGACGAAGCGGCCTTCCAGCATGTTGACCAGCAGCATCTTGAAGGTGGCGATGCCGACGTCGCCGGCCACGGCGATCCGTCGTGCCGGCAGCGGCGGGCGATAGCCGGCCTCGGCCAGCCCGCGCGCCTCGGCCTTGGCGATGTGCAGCAATTCGAAGGCGTTGAAGGCGATCCTGTCGGTGCCGCGCAGCAGGCCCAGTTCCTTGGCGTTGAGCGCCGAGTTGGATACCTTGGCCATCGCCACGGTCTCGAAGGTCTTCTTCAGCTCGGCGAACACGTCGCCGCCCGGACCGGCGGCAGCGGAGGCGCGCACCGCCAGTTCCTTCAGGCCGCCGCCCGCGGGCAGCAGGCCGACGCCGGCTTCGACCAGCCCGATGTAGCTCTCCAGGTGCGCCACGGTCTTCGCGCTGTGCATCTGGAATTCGCAGCCGCCGCCCAGCGCCAGCCCGCGCACCGCCGCGACCACCGGCACCAGCGAATACTTGATGCGCTGGCTAGTGGCCTGGAAGTTGGCGACCATCGCCTCGAACAATTCGAGCTTCCCGGCCTGCAGCGCGCCCAGCGCGCCGGCGAGGTCGGCACCTGCGGAGAACGGTTCCCTGTGCTGCCAGATCACCAGGCCGGCGAAATCGCGCTCGGCGCGGCCAACGGCTTCCTGCAGGCCGTCCAGAACCGCGTCGGAGACGGTGTTCATCTTGGTCTTGAAGCCGACCACGGCGATGCCGTCGCCGTCGTGCCACATGCGCAGGCCGTCGTTCTCGAACACGGTTTCGCCCTGCGGGAAGCGTTCGCCCAACACCGGATCGGGGAAGCGCTGGCGCTTGTAGACGGGCAGGGACGAGCGCGGCAGCAGCGCGTTCTTCGCCGGGCTGTAGCTGCCCTCCGCGGCATGCACGCCGTCGCGTTCCGGCACCCACGCCGGCAACGCCGCTCCGGCCATGCTCTTGCCGGCGGCGATGTCCTCGGCGATCCATTGCGCCACCTGCTTCCAGCCGGCGGCCTGCCAGCTTTCGAACGGGCCCTGCGTCCAGCCGTAGCCCCAGCGGATCGCCAGGTCCACGTCGCGGGCGGTATCGGCGATGTCGGCCAGATGGAAGGCGCTGTAGTGGAACAGGTCGCGGAAGCAGGCCCACAGGAACTGCGCCTGCGGGTGCTGGCTCTCGCGCAGCTTGGCGAACTTCTCCGCCGGGCTCTTCAGCTTGAGGATTTCGACCACTTCCGGCGCGGCGGCGCGGTCGGCCACACGATAGTCCTGCTTTTCCAGATCGAGGACGACGATGTCCTTGCCGACCTTGCGGAAGATGCCCGCGCCGGTCTTCTGTCCCAGTGCGCCCTTGGCGATCAGCGCCTGCAGCCAGTCCGGCGACTGGAAGTAGGCGTGCCACGGATCGTCCGGCAGGGTGTCGGCCATGGTCTTGATGACGTGCGCCATCGTGTCCAGGCCGACCACGTCGGAGGTGCGGTAGGTGGCCGACTTCGGTCGGCCCAGCAGCGGCCCGGTCAGCGCATCGACCTCGTCGAAGCCCAGTCCGAACTGGCGGGTGTGGTGGATCACCGAGAGGATCGAGAACACGCCGATGCGGTTGCCGATGAAGTTCGGCGTGTCCTTGGCGTGCACCACGCCCTTGCCGAGGGCGGTGGTCAGGAAGGTTTCCAATCCTTCCAGCACAGCGGCGTCGGTGGTCCTGGCCGGGATCAGCTCGGCCAGGTGCATGTAGCGCGGCGGGTTGAAGAAGTGCACGCCGCAGAAGCGATGGCGCAGTTCCTCGGGCAGCACTTCCGCCAGCGTGTTGATGCCAAGGCCCGACGTGTTGGACGCCAGCACCGCGTGGGCGGGCACGAACGGAGCGATCTTCTTGTAGAGGTCCTGCTTCCAGTCCATCCGCTCGGCGATGGCCTCGATGATCAGGTCGCAGTCCTGGAGCTGGTCGAGCCCCGTCTCGTAGTTGGCGGGCGTGATCGCCTCGGCCAGCGCCTTGCCGGCCAGCGGCGCGGGCGAGAGCTTGCCGAGGTTGGCGATGGCCTTGAGCACGATGCCGTCGGCCGGGCCATCCTTCGCGGGCAGGTCGAACAGCACGGTGTCGACGCCGGCGTTGGTCAGGTGCGCGGCGATCTGCGCGCCCATTACGCCGGCGCCGAGCACGGCGGCGCGACGTACAAGCAGTTTCTGAGACATGGTTCGTATCTCCTTGAAAAATCAGTTGGCGTCGGCCTTGAAGCCGGCGGCGGCGAAACGGATCAGCGCCTTGGCGGCGCGCTGGCGGTGGGTGGCTTCGGTGACCCCGGACGGCCGCTTGATCAGGCCGAAGTCGGCCATCGCGTAGGTCAGCGCTCCGGACAGGAAATCCAGCCGCCAGTAGAGTTCTTCCTTGCCCAGCCCCGGCACGCAGCCGTCGATGGCCTTGGCGAATTCGCGCAGCACATGGCCGTACTGGTCGGACAGGAACTTGCGCAGGCTGTCGTTGCTTTCGGCGTAGGCGCGGGCGATGACGCGGATGAAGGCGCCGCCGCCGTGGCGATCCTGGGCCATCGCCAGGGCGGGTTCGACGAACGCCGCCAAGACCGGCTCCAGTTGCCCTGGCGCCGCGTCCGCGGCCTTGCGCAGGGCGTCCAGCCGCTGGCCGCTCATCACGTCCATGCGCCGGCGGAATACCTCGTTGACCAGGTTTTCCTTGCTGCCGAAGTGGTAGTTGACCGCCGCGATGTTGACGTCGGCGCGGCTGGTGACCTGGCGCAGCGAGGTCGAGGCGAAACCCTGCTGGGCGAACAGGTCCTCCGCCGCGTGCAGGATCCGATCCTTGGTCGAGAAATGCTGCTGGGCCATGCGGTCGCTGCCGGAATCAAACGCTTGTTTGAGCCTACTCCGTACGCATGCGTACGTCAATTGCCGGCGGCGCCGGCGAAGCCCGGTTTGCAAGTGCGGACCGATAGGGAAATCGGTTAGAATCGTCCGCAGCCATATCGGCCAAACCCGCGTCAGTACGCGGGTTTTTCTGTTATCCTCGGGCGATCCGGCAAGGACGCCCGCCACTTCCGGAGAGTATTCCCATGGCGCTGGAGCGCACCATTTCGATCATCAAGCCCGATGCCGTCGCCAAGAACGTCATCGGCGAGATCTATTCCCGCTTCGAGAAGGCCGGCCTGAAGGTCGTCGCCGCGAAGATGAAGCACCTGTCCAAGGCCGAGGCCGAGGGCTTCTACGCGGTGCACCGCGAGCGCCCGTTCTTCAACGCGCTGGTCGAGTTCATGATCTCCGGCCCGGTGATGGTGCAGGTGCTGGAAGGCGAGGGCGCGGTGCTGAAGAACCGCGAGCTGATGGGCGCCACCAATCCGAAGGAAGCCGCCGCCGGCACCATCCGCGCCGACTTCGCCGACAGCATCGACGCTAACGCGGTGCACGGTTCGGATTCGCTGGAGAACGCGGCGATCGAGATCGCCTACTTCTTTCCGGCCACCGACGTCTACGCGCGCTGAGTTCGAGTTGAAGCGATGAACGACACGCGCCACCCGGCCATCGACATCGCCCTGCTGGGCGAGGACGGGACCGCGCCAGCCTCCGCGCCGACCAGCGTCGGCGCGGACGGCAGCACCGTGGCGGCGGCTGCGGCCGATGCCAGGACCAACATCTTCGACTTCGACCGCGCTCGCCTGGAGCGCTTCTTCGAGGAAGAACTGGGCGAAAAGAAATTTCGCGCCCACCAGGTGATGAAGTGGATCCATCACCGCTATGCCACCGAATTCGCGGACATGACTGACCTCGGCAAGGCGCTGCGCGCCAAGCTGGAGGAGCGCGCGGTGGTGCGCGCGCCGCAGGTCGTGTTCGACAAGGCTTCCGCCGACGGTACCCACAAGTGGCTGCTCGGCATGGACGCGAAGAACGCCATCGAGACGGTCTACATTCCCGACAAGGGGCGCGGCACGCTGTGCGTGTCCTCGCAGGTGGGCTGCGCGCTCAACTGCGGGTTCTGCTCCACCGCCACGCAGGGCTTCAACCGCAATCTGTCCACCGCCGAGATCATCGGCCAAGTGTGGGTGGCCGCGCGCCACCTCGGCAACGTGCCGCACCAGCAGCGCCGCCTCACCAACGTGGTGATGATGGGCATGGGCGAGCCGCTGGCGAACTTCGACAACGTCGTGCGCGCGATGAGCATCATGCGCGACGACCTCGGCTACGGCCTCGCCAACAAGCGGGTGACGCTGTCGACCGCCGGCATGGTGCCGATGATCGACCGGCTGGCCGTGGAAAGCGACGTGTCGCTGGCGGTGTCGCTGCACGCGCCGTTCGACGAGCTACGCACCAAGCTGATGCCGATCAACAAGAAATATCCGCTGGCCGAATTGCTGGACGCCTGCGTGCGCTATGCGCTGCGCAAGAAGGGCGAGTCCGTCACTTTCGAATACACTCTGATGCAGGGCGTGAACGACCAGCCCGAGCATGCGCGCGCGCTGATCGGCCTGCTGCGCGATTTCGACCGTCGCGTGCAGATGAAGGGCGCGGCCAAGATCAACCTGATCCCGTTCAACCCGTTCCCGGGCGCCGGCTTCCAGCGCCCGGACGATGTCGCCATCCGCACCTTCCAGAAGCTCTTGAACAACGCCGGCATGATCGCGCCGGTGCGGCGCACCCGCGGCGACGACATCGACGCCGCCTGCGGTCAGCTCAAGGGGCAGGTGATGGATCGCACCCGGCGTTCCGCCGAGCACCGCAAGCGGCTGCGCGCCGCGGGAGTCGTCGATGTGGCGTGAGCTGCGGGTATCGGTGGTCGTGGCCTGCGCGGTGCTGGTGGCCGGCTGCGGGGTGATGAATCGCCTGACCTTCATCCGTCCGAGCACCGGTAAAGGCGAATTCACCAAGGTGGCGCCGACCTACGACGTCAGCGGCGGCAAGAAAAAGGGGCAGGACCCCGGCGATGCGGCGATGCTGCTGGCCTCGGCCACCATGCTCTACCAGCGCGGCGATCTCGCCGGGGCCGAAGGGCTTGCCCGCAAGGCGCTGAAGGCGCAGCCGGGCTCGGGCGACGCCAACACCCTGCTGGGCCTGGTCGCCAGCGCGCGCAGCGACGAAGCCGCGGCCGGGAAGTTCTACCAGGCGGCGTCCGCCGCCGCGCCGGGCAACGGCATCTACGCCAACAACTACGGCGGCTGGCTGTGCGCGAACGGGCGCGCAGGGGAGTCGCTGGACTGGTTCGACCGTGCGCTGGCCGATCCCGCCTATCCCACGCCGGCGGCGGCGCTGGCCAACGCCGGCGAATGCGCGGTCAAGGCCGGGCAGCCAACACGCGCCGAAACCAGCTGGCGCGGCGCGCTCGCGCTGGACGCGAACAACCTGGCCGCGCTGGCGGGCATGGCGGCGCTGGAATTCGGCAACGGCCGCTACCTGGAAGCGCGCGCCTTCGTCGAGCGCTGGCTGGCGCTTGCGCCCGACGACGCGGCGGGATTGAGCCTCGCCGCACAAACCGAACAGAAAATAGGCGACAACGTGGCCGCATCGCGTTATCGTTCCCGTTTGCAGGCGATTTCCTCCGGTTCCACCGCGGCACCGCGCACGCAATGACTCCGACTTCCCATCCAGACTCGACCCACGAGGCGCTCGCCGGCTGCGGCGCGCGTCTGCGCTCCGCGCGCGAAGCGGCCGGCCTGAGCATCGACGACGTGGCGTCCCGCCTGCACATGCCGGCGCGGGTGGTGCAATCGCTGGAAGCGGAGGACTGGTCGCGGCTGGGCGCGCCGGTGTTCGTGCGCGGACAGGTGCGCAGTTATTCGCGCCTGCTCGGCCTGACCACCGCGCCGATCATGGACGCGCTGACCGTGGGGCAGGTGGAGCCGGCTAGGCTGGTCAGTCGCACCCACATCCCGAAGGCGCAGTGGTGGGCGGAGCAGATCGGGCGCCGCCTGGTCTACATCGTCCTGACCCTGTCGCTGGTGATCCCGGTCTGGGTGGCGACCCGCCAGCACCTTGCCGGCACCGCCGAGGGTGTGGCCGCGCTGGACGCGCCGGTCGATCCGGCCTCCGCCACGGCCGCAGCCGAAGACGGCAAGACCCCGCGCACGGTGGTCGCTTCGATGGCACCCGTTCCGGCGGTGCAGCCGCCCGCCGCGCCGGCGGCCGAGATCGTGCTGCGCACCAAGGGCCAGACTTGGCTGGAAGTGACCGCGACCGACGGCAGCATGCTCGACAAGACTCTCCTGTCCGCCGGCGTCGAGCGCCGCTATGCCGCGGCGCAGGTGCGGCGCATGACCATCGGCAACGCCTCGGCGGTGGAGCTGGAAGACCGCGGCCGCACGATCGACCCGGTGGCGCGCGCGCGCGCGAACGTCGCCCGCTTTGAGGTATCCTCCGACGGCTCGCTTGTCGCGGCGGACTGAACAACCACGTCGCGCGGGCTTCCCCCCGATAACCCAGAAGATCAACGCCCCGTCTCGGATGGCGGGCGAGAGGCAGCATGGCGATTGACGAACTGCTCAACGAGCACGAACAGAGCGAACAGGTACGCAACTGGCTGCGCAACAATGCGCTTGGACTGATCGGCGGCGTCGGGCTCGGCCTGGCGGTGATCGCCGGCTGGCAGTGGTGGCAGGGCCAGCGTCTGCAGAGCGGCATGCAGGCGAACGCGAGCTACGCGCAGGCCAGCGAGGCGTTCGAAGCCGGCAAGATCCCGCAGGACAAGGGTCAGGCGGTGATCGCCGGCCTCGACAAGGGCAATCCCACCCTGGGCACGCTGGCGGCGCTGCAGCTGGCCAAGGCGCAGGTCGATGCCGGCAAGCGCGACGATGCCATCGCCACCCTGCGCAAGCAGGACAATGCGAACGCGGCGGATCTGCGCCCGGTCGTGCGGGAACGCCTCGCGCGCCTGCTGATCGACGCCGGCAAGGCCAAGGACGCGCTGCCGTTGCTCGACGACGAGCGCGACGCGGCGATGCTGGACGCGCGCGGCGACGCGCAGTTCGCGTTGGGCGACAAGGCCAAAGCGCAGGAGGCCTATCGCAAGGCGCTGGCGCTGGTCGACGTGGGCAATCCGCAGCATCGCCTGATCACGATGAAACTGATCGAAGCGGGCGGCACGCCGCCGCATGCCGGGAGCAACGGTTGATGGACAAGCGACGTTTCCTGCGGGTGTTCGCCGCCGCCGCCGTGGCGGTGACCATGCTGTCCGGCTGCAGTTCGATCAAGAACATGTTCGGCGGCCGCAACAAGGACAAGTCCGGCGAGCCGGCCAAGCTGGTCGATTTCGCGCCGACCGTCACCGTCAAGCGGCTGTGGACGGCGTCGGTGGGCAAGGGCGAGAAGCATCTCGGCATCGGCCAGCATCCGGTCGTCGAGGACGGCCGCGTCTATGCGGCGGCGGTCGACGGCGGCGTGTCCGCGTTCGACTTGAACAACGGCGGCCAGCTCTGGCACTACGCCTCCGAGCTGCAGCTGAGCGGCGGTCCTGGCGCCGGTTCCGGGCTGGTGGTGGTGGGCGGCCTGGAGGGCGAGGTGATCGCGCTGGACGCGGCCGACGGCCACGAGAAGTGGACCGCCAAGGTCAACAACGAAGTCCTGGCCGCGCCGGTGATCGGCGGCGGCACGGTGTTCGTGCATTCCAACGATGGCCGGGTCACCGCGTTCGACGCCGAAACCGGCGCGCGCCGCTGGTTCTACAGCGTCGACGTGCCGGCGCTGACCGTGCGCGGCACCGGCGGCATGACCCTCGGCCCGGGCATCCTGTTCGTCAGCGGCGACAACGGCACCCTGACCGCGCTGAACGTCAACGACGGCAACGTGCTGTGGACCACGCCTGTGGCCGAAGCCGACGGCCGCAGCGAGCTGGAGCGCATGGCCGACGTCGACGGCGAGCCGGTGCTGCAGGGCACCACCTTGTTCGCCAGCAGCTACAAGAACCACACCGTCGCCATCGACGGCCCCAGCGGCCAGGTGATGTGGGACAGCGAGCACGGCGGCGCGCGCGGCGTGGGCGTCAGCAATTCGGCGGTGGTCGTGACCGACAAGGCCGGCAACGTCATTGGCCTGGATCGCAACAGCGGCGGCAGCCTGTGGCAGCAGGCCGGTCTGCTCAACCGCAACGTGTCCGCGCCGGCGGTGCAGGGCGACTACGCGGTGGTCGGCGATTTCGACGGCGTGGTCCACTGGCTGCGCCTGAACGATGGCGCCTTCGCCGCCCGCAGCAAGCTGGGCGAGGCGATCACCGGCACGCCGGTGGTGTCCGGCGACATCGCGGTGGTGCAGACCAGCGACGGCAAGCTGGCGGCGTTCGCGCTGCAGTGACGCGCCCGGCCAGCCTCTCCGGCTGGCACCTTCGCGCGGCCCCGGCTACCCTGCCGGGGCCGCTGTTGTTTCGTAGTGCATGAAAAACGGATGCCGCGCGCGTCCGCAGCCAAAGGTCCGATTCCGATGCTTCCCCTCGTAGCCCTGGTCGGGCGCCCCAATGTCGGCAAGTCCACGCTGTTCAATGCGTTGACGCGCACCCGCGACGCGCTGGTCCACGACGAGCCGGGCGTGACCCGCGACCGCAACTACGGCGTCTGCCGGCTGGTCGAAGGCCGCCCGTTCGTGCTGGTCGATACCGGCGGCATCGCCGGCGAGGACGAGGGGCTGGCTGGCGCGACCGCGCGGCAGTCGCGCGCTGCCGCCGAGGAAGCCGACCTGATCCTGTTCATCGTCGACGGCCGCGAAGGCGCCTCCGCGCTGGACGACGACATCCTGCGCTGGCTGCGCAAGCTGTCCAAGCCGACGCTGCTGATCGTCAACAAGTCCGACGGCATCGACGTGCGCGCGGCGCTGGCGGAGTTCGCCCGCTACGGCTTCAGCGAAGCGCTGGCGATCTCGTCCGCGCATCGCACCGGCATCGACGAACTGCTGGCGAAGGCCGTCAAGCTGCTGCCCGAAGAAGGCGCGGCGGAAACCCTGGACGACGATCCCGAGCGCATCCGCATCGCCTTCGTCGGCCGCCCGAACGTGGGCAAGTCCACGCTGGTGAACCGCATCCTCGGCGAGGAGCGGATGATCGCGTCGGAAGTGCCGGGCACCACCCGCGATTCGATCGCCGTCGATCTGGAGCGCGACGGCCGCAGGTACCGCCTGATCGACACCGCCGGCCTGCGCCGCCGTTCCAAGGTGGAGGAGGCGGTCGAGAAGTTCTCGGTGGTGAAGACCCTGCAGGCGCTGGAACAGTGCCAGGTCGCGGTGCTGATGCTGGACGCCAGCGAAGGCGTGACCGACCAGGACGCCACCGTGCTGGGCGCGGCGCTGGACGCGGGCCGCGCGCTGGTCGTCGCGATCAACAAATGGGACGGCCGCACCGACTACGAGCGCCAGCAGGCCGAGGCGCTGGCCGAGCGCAAGCTGAGCTTCGTCAGTTGGGCCGAGCGCGTGCGCATCTCCGCGCTGCACGGCTCGGGCCTGCGCGAACTGTTCAAGGCGATCCACCGCGCGCACGGCTCGGCTACCCGCGAGTTCAGCACCGCGGACGTGACCCGCGCCATGGAAGCGGCGTACGAGGCCAATCCGCCGCCAGTGGTGCGTGGCCACGTCGCCAAGCTGCGCTTCGCCCATCCGGGCGGCGAGAGCCCGCCCACCTTCGTCGTCCACGGCAGCCGTCTGAAGACGCTGAGCGCCACCTACCAGCGCTATCTGGAGAACTTCTTCCGCAAGCGCTTCAAGCTGGTCGGCACGCCGATCCGCTTCGTGTTCAGGGAAGGTGCCAATCCATACGAAGGCAAGAAGAACGAACTGAGCGAGCGCCAGGTGGCGAAGAAGCGCCGGCTGATGCGGCACGTGAAGCGCGGCGGCTGATGCCGCCCGCCCGGGCCGAGCCGCGATGTCCGGTCTGCACGCGGAATCGCGCTTGTCCGGGGTAATGTGATCACGCGGCGCGGGGCGCCGGAGGAATTGCCTGATGTCGATCTACGCATGGATGCGCCGCTTGCTGCTCGCCTGCCTGTTGCTGGCCGCCGGCAACGCGTTCGCCGCCGACCAGTGTCCCGCGCTGTCGCAGCGCCAGTCCGATCCGCAGGTCGCCACCCGCATCGCCGCGATCGCCTGCGACGAGCATCTGCGCTGGAACCGGCCGTTCATCGATACCGAAGGCCGGCTGGCCAGCCTCACCGCCTACGAGGCGGAAGGCAGTGGGCTCAAGGACGGCGGCTCGCCCTGGCGGCGGGTGGCGTTCTACTGGCAGGCCAGCGGGCTGCTGTCGCCGATGGGCTTCAAGCCCGGCGCCAGCGACTGCGGCTACGCCGCACTGAATCTCTCGTATTCCGGCTTGGGCTGCCGTGGCTTCGTGGTCGACAACCCGTGGTCGGCCGCGTTCGTGAGCTGGGTGATGCAGCGCGCCGGCGTGCCCGGCTTCCGCAGCTCGGCCAGCCATTTCGATTACGTGCGCGCGGCGCGCAAGGACGCCGCCGGCAGCCCGTACCGCTTGGTCGAACCGATGTCGGCGAAGCTGGAAACAGGCGACATGCTCTGCTACGTGCGCACCACCCGCGTGTACGGCTACGACGGGCTGGCGAAGACCATCGACGGCACCAGCGGCGGCCTGCCGATGCACTGCGACATGATCGTCGCGGTCGACGACGGCAAGGCCTACGCCATCGGCGGCAACGTGCAGCAGGCGGTGACCATGCGCGTCCTCAACCTCAACGCGCAGGGCCAGCTGTGGGGCATGCCGCAGCGCACCGAGGGCGACGTGGAGTGCTCGCCGCAGACCCAGGCCGCCTGCAACTTCAACCGCCAGGACTGGGCGGCGGTGCTCAAGCTGAAGCCGCAGGACGAACTCGCGAAGATCGGCCCGGTGGAACCGCCGAGCTTCCTGCCCAGCGCGCCGGCGGCGCCGACCTGCTGCGTGAACTGCGTGCTCGGTTCCGGCATCCCGCGCTGTCCCGCGGCCGGGCAGGCCGTGCCGCAGGCGCAGCCGGACGCGCCATTGCAGGGTTCGGAATAGGCCGGGCCTGCGCGCTGGGCGATAATGCGCGTCCGCCCGCCACGCACCTTGCCGCATGACCGCCCGAATCCTTGACGGAAAACGCATCGCCGACGAACTGCTGTCCGACCTGAAGGCGCAGGTCGATGCGCGGCTGGCCGCCGGCAAATCGCGGCCGGGGCTGGCGGTGGTGCTGGTCGGCAGCGACCCGGCCAGCCAGAGCTACGTGCGCAACAAGCGCCGCGCCGCCGACAAGGTCGGCATCCACGCCTTCGATCACGATCTGCCCGCCTGCACCACCGAAGCCGAACTGCTGGCCCTGATCGATCGACTCAACGCCGACCCGCAGGTGCACGGCATCCTGATCCAGCTGCCGCTGCCCGGCATCCGCGACGCCAGCGCGCTGATCGAGCGCATCCATCCCGACAAGGACGTGGACGGCTTCCATCCGCAGAACGTCGGCCACCTGGCGCTGCGCCAGTTCGGACTGCGCCCGTGCACGCCGCGCGGCATCACCACCCTGCTGGCCTGGACGGACAAGCCCGTGCGCGGGCAGAGCGCCACCATCGTCGGCGTCTCCAACCACGTCGGCCGGCCGATGGGGCAGGAGCTGCTGATCGCCGGCTGCACCGTCACCAGCTGCCACAAGTTCACTCCGCAGGACGTGCTGAAACGCCACGTGGGCGAGGCCGACATCCTGGTGGTGGCGGTCGGCAGGCCGGGCCTGATCCCGGGCGAATGGGTCAAGCCGGGCGCGGTGGTGATCGACGTCGGCATCAACCGCCTGGACGACGGGCGCCTGGTCGGCGACGTGGGCTATGAAGAAGCGGCCAAGCGGGCGAGCTGGATCACGCCGGTGCCGGGTGGCGTCGGCCCGATGACGGTGGCAACGCTGATGCAGAACACGCTGGAAGCAGCGGAACTGGCGGATCGCGCAACGAACTGAAGGCGCTCTACCAAAGCGCGCTGAAAATCGGGGGATCGGCTGCGGGGCGGCCTCGCAACCAAGCGAGTATCGGGGAGCGACTTGCGAGGCCGCCCCGCAGCTGATCCCGGCGAGGAACCCGCATCGGCCCACCGAACCCTCATCCGCCCCTTCGGGGCACCTTCTCCCGAAGGGAGAAGGAAAAGCAGTACAATGGCGCGCTTCCCCACTTCCACATGGGTCTGCCGATGCTCCGCATCCTGGCTGAAGCACTGACGTACGATGACGTTTCCCTCGTCCCCGCGCATTCCACCGTCCTGCCGAAGGACGTCTCGCTGGAAACGCGCCTCACCCGTGACCTGCGCATCCGCCTGCCGATCGCCTCGGCGGCGATGGATACTGTCAGCGAAGCACGCCTCGCGGTGGCGATGGCGCAGCTCGGCGGCATCTCGATCATCCACAAGAACATGACCGCGCAGGCGCAGGCCGCGCAGGTGGCGTGGGTGAAGAACTTCGAGGCCGGCGTGATCCGCGAACCGTTCACCGTCGGCCCGGACACCACCATCGGCGAAGTCCTGCGCTTGACCCGCGCGCGCAACATCTCCGGCGTGCCGGTGGTGGACGAGTCTGGCCATCTGGTCGGCATCGTCACCGGCCGCGACATGCGCTTCGAGAAGAAGCTGGACGATCCGGTCCGGCACGTGATGACCAAGAAGGAAAAGCTGGTCACCGTGAAGGAAGGCGCCAGCGACGACGAAGTGCTGGGCCTGCTGCATAAGCACCGCATCGAGAAGGTGCTGGTGGTCAACGACGAATTCGCCCTGCGCGGCCTCATCACCGTCAAGGACATCCAGAAGAAATCCGACAACCCGAATGCGGCCTACGACGCGCACGAGCGCCTGCTGGTCGGCGCCGCGGTCGGCGTGGCCGGCGATACCGAGCAGCGCGTGGAAGCGCTGGTGGCCGCCGGCGTGGACGTGATCGTGGTCGATACCGCGCACGGCCATTCGCAGGGCGTGATCGAACGGGTGGCGTGGGTCAAGAAGCGCTTCCCGCAGGTGCAGGTGGTCGGCGGCAATATCGTCACCGGCGACGCCGCGCTGGCGCTGATGGACGCGGGCGCGGACGCGGTGAAAGTGGGCGTCGGCCCCGGTTCGATCTGCACCACGCGCATCGTCGCCGGCGTCGGCGTGCCGCAGATCACCGCCATCGACATGGTGGCGTCGGCCTTGCAGGATCGCATCCCGCTGATCGCCGACGGCGGCATCCGCTACTCCGGCGACATCGGCAAGGCGCTGGTGGCGGGCGCGTCCAGCGTGATGATCGGCGGCCTGTTCGCGGGCACCGAGGAAAGCCCCGGCGAGATCGAACTGTTCCAGGGCCGCAGCTACAAGAGCTATCGCGGCATGGGCAGCCTCGGCGCGATGGAAAAGGGCAGCAAGGATCGTTACTTCCAGGATGCGGCCGACGCCGACAAGCTGGTGCCGGAAGGCATTGAGGGCCGCGTCCCCGTGCGCGGCCCGCTGTCCGGCGTCGTCCACCAGTTGGTGGGCGGCCTGCGCGCGACGATGGGCTACGTGGGCTGCGCCAGCATCGAGGAGATGCGCACGCAGCCGTCCTTTGTGCAGGTGACCGGCGCAGGCCAGCGCGAGAGCCACGTCCACGACGTGCAGATCACCAAGGAACCGCCGAACTACCGAGCCGGTTGATCCATCCACGCAAAGGGAGCCGCAAGACTCCCTTTGTTGTATCCAACATCGAAAACCAGTCAGCGCATGACCAACATCCACTCCGACAAGATCCTCATCCTCGACTTCGGCGCGCAGTACACCCAGCTGATCGCCCGCCGCATCCGCGAGATCGGCGTGTATTGCGAAATTTGGGCCTGGGACCACGATCCCGCCGAGATCGCCGCGTTCGGCGCGAAGGGCATCATCTTGTCGGGCGGCCCGGAATCGACGACGGAAGCCGGGTGCCCCGCCGCACCGCAGCAGGTGTTCGACGCCGGCGTGCCGCTGCTCGGCATCTGCTACGGCATGCAGACGCTGGCGAAGCAGCTGGGCGGGGATACCGAGGCGGGCAACCAGCGCGAGTTCGGCCACGCCGCGCTGGAGATCGTGGGCAACGACGCGCTGCTGTCGCAGGTGGCGACCACTGACGAACTGCGCAACGTGTGGATGAGCCACGGCGACCACGTGTCGCAGGCGCCGGCCGGCTTCACCGTCACCGCCCGTACTGATCGCCTCGGCATCGCCGCCTTCGCGAACGACGCCAGGAAGATCTACGGCGTGCAGTTCCACCCGGAAGTGACCCATACCGCCGCCGGCGAGGCGCTGCTGCACCGGTTCGCGGTGGACATCTGCGGCTGCAAGACGCTGTGGACGGCGGCCAACATCATCGACGACCAGATCGCCCGCGTGCGCGAGCAGGTCGGTTCCGACGAGGTGATCCTCGGCCTGTCCGGCGGCGTCGATTCCTCGGTGGTGGCCGCGCTGCTGCACAGGGCCATCGGCGAGCAGCTCAGCTGCGTGTTCGTCGACACCGGCCTGCTGCGCTGGCAGGAAGGCGATCAGGTGATGGCGATGTTCGCCGAGCACATGGGCGTCAAGGTCGTGCGAGTGAACGCCGCCGACCGCTATTTCGAGAAATTGGAAGGCGTCAGCGACCCGGAAGCCAAGCGCAAGATCATCGGCAACCTGTTCGTGGAAATCTTCGACGAGGAATCGTCGAAGCTGAAGAACGCCAAGTGGCTGGCGCAGGGCACCATCTACCCGGACGTGATCGAATCCGCCGGCAGCAAGACCGGCAAGGCGCACGTCATCAAGAGCCACCACAACGTCGGCGGCCTGCCCGAGCACATGAAGCTGGGCCTGGTCGAACCGCTGCGCGAGCTGTTCAAGGACGAGGTGCGCCGTCTCGGCGTCGAACTCGGCCTGCCGCGCGAGATGGTTTACCGCCATCCGTTCCCCGGCCCGGGCCTGGGCGTGCGCATCCTCGGCGAAGTGAAGCCGGAGTACGCCGAACTGCTGGCGAAGGCCGACGCCATCTTCATCGACGAGCTGCGCAAGGCCGGCCTGTACGACAAGACCTCGCAAGCGTTCGCGGTGTTCCTGCCGGTGAAGTCGGTGGGCGTGGTCGGCGACGCGCGCGCCTACGAATGGGTGATCGCGCTGCGCGCGGTGGAAACCATCGATTTCATGACCGCGCACTGGGCGCACCTGCCGTACGACTTCCTCGGCACGGTCAGCAACCGCATCATCAACGAACTGCGCGGCGTCTCGCGCGTGGTCTACGACATCTCCGGCAAGCCGCCGGCCACGATCGAGTGGGAGTGACGGAGCGTCTTTCGGGGGCTATCGCCAGGTATCGGTAGGTGTGGCTTAACTTGTTGATTTCAAAAGTATAAGTTGCCTTTTCTATCGGTGGCTATCGCCGGCCAGCAGAACGGGTCGGCGACAGAACTGACGGTAAGCCCCCGGAGGTCGGATCCAGACCTTCCTGTTTACTATTGAGACCGAACCGGTCTTTGACGGTAAAAAACTCTTCAGGAAAGCTTATTTCATGCGGCTTTCCGAGCATCAACGGGTCTCCAGGTCCCTGACGGTAAAAGCCGTCACGAACAGGAGGAACACCCTCAATGCTCACCGACACTGCACTGCGCAATCTCAAGCCTAAGTCCAAGATTTATAAGGTTTTTGACCGCGATGGCATGTACGTGGCGGTATCGCCCGTCGGTACCATCACCTTCCGCTGCGACTACCGTCTCAACGGGCGCCGCGAGACGCTCACCCTCGGACGGTAATGGGCCGGCCGGCATGTCGCTGGCCATGGCGCGAGAGCGGCTGCTCGACGCCAAGCGCTCGGTCGATCAGGGCCTTTCCCCGGCGCTGGAGAAGCAGCGGGCCAAGCGGCGGCTGACGGCCGCCAGGACCTTCGGCGAGATGACGGAACGCTGGCTGGCCGACGCCCGCATGGCCGACAGCACCCGGGCGATGCGCAAGCACATCATCGACCGCGACATCTTGCCGGTCTTCCAGAATCGGAAGCTGAAGGAAGTCACCCCCGACGACCTGCGGGCGTTGTGCAACAAGGTGAAGGCGCGCGGCGCACCGGCCACCGCCATCCACGTCCGAGACATCGTGAAGCAGGTTTATGCCTTCGCCATCCTGCATGGCGAACGGCTCGCCAACCCGGCCGACGACGTGAAGGCGGCTTCGATCGCGACCTTCGTTCCCAAGGACCGGGCGCTGTCGCCGGCGGAGATCCGGCTGGCCTTCCACCAACTGGAGACCATCGCGTCCTATCCGACCATCCGGTTGGCCTTGCGCCTGATCCTGCTGACGATGGTGCGTAAAAGCGAACTGGTCGAGGCAACGTGGAACGAGGTGGATTTCGAAAACGCCACCTGGACGATCCCCAAGGTGCGGATGAAGGGACGCAAGCCGCACGTGGTCTATCTGTCGCGGCAGGCGATGGACATCTTCGTGGCCCTACACACCTGCGCGGCTGGCTCGCGATTCGTGCTGCCGTCGCGCTATGACCCCGATCGCTGCATGTCGCATGCAACGCTCAACCGGGTGACCCAGCTCATTGGCTCTCGCGCGAAGAAAGCCGGGTTGCCGCTGGAGCCCTTCACGGTGCACGACCTGCGGCGCACCGCGTCCACGCTGCTCAACGAGGTGGGCTTCAACGGAGACTGGATCGAGAAGTGCCTGGCGCACGAAGAAGGCAGCCGGACTTCGCGGTCGGTCTACAACAAGGCCGAGTACGCCGGGCCGCGGCGGCACATGCTCCAGGAGTGGGCTGACATGGTGGAAGCGTGGGTCGATGGGCGCACGCATGTGCCGAAGCTGGTGCCGGAGGACGTGTCCGTGCCTATCCTGAGCCCTGCGGTCTAATACGGATGCATGCCCGTTGCTCCAAGGTGTCGTTCCCTGGCGTGAGACGTTCGGCGCCTTCGGCCACAATCGTCAGGAATATGGGGCAAGGTGTGTCTGGCAGAGGGCTGCAATCGACCCAAAGTGGGCCGTCAGATGCTTCAAAGCAGAGGCAGATGTCGGCGTTCAGCGGCACATGAAGTTTAGCTGGTGCTGCCTAGAGGACTGCAAGTCGACTCCTAAGGTTTAAGCAATCACACGAAAACAGGTTGGTACCGTCTGTATGGCAGAATTCAGTCCTATTCGGAGTCGGCCAATTGCGAGAGAGTTATGCATTCTTCGCGCCTGATAAATCCCGTCTCTTCCGCCTCCGCCGGTAGCATATATAGAACATCAAGCGGCAGCTCCTTACCCGCAAGTCTTAATTCCGCCTTCAGTCGGAGCAGAGGCTCGCCGGATGGGCCGACGATCAAAATGTCAAAATCGCTACCCACACCGAACAACGAAGAGCCAAACATGAAGGATTCGAACCCCCGCAGTGACTCGCAGGACTTAAGCAGGTATCTTGCGACCTCACTTGCAGTCATCAACGGTTCTGCAACAGCACTCTTAACTCGTCCCATTTCATTACCTCACATCCAAGACTTTTCCCTGCTTCTAAAGCATTTTTCGTGGGATTCCCGTTGGGATTGATATTCCAGGCAATATCGATGGGGCCGAACCGGTCCCAGAAGGTGCGAATGGCATCGGCTGTCGGCTCGTACTCCATAATCATTCCTACCCGGAAAGTGCGTCCACTGGAAAGCGTCATTGTAAAAACGCGATCAAACTGTCTATCTAGGTTCGTAACGGATCTGATCTGCCTAATGAGGCGGTACGAGAAAAAGTAGTCCTTGTGCGAAGAAGTCTTTACATTGCCGCTGTGAATGGCGGAGCCGAGTGTTCCGGCGCTTCCCCAGCCGATTAGATTGCTTTCTAAATATCTGATCGCACTGCCTTCCCATACACACTCCTTCCGATATCCGCATAAGAAATCCACATCAGGAAAATCTGCGTGGTATTTCATCGCTAGTTCGGCGTTAATCGTGTAGGCCGCTGAAATAATCGCAACTACTTGAGGTCGGTCAGGCATCGTGATCCTGATGGCGTCATCGCGGAGATGCTGCGCAGACGCCGCTCCGTGATTCTCCCAAATGTTTTTAAGCGCGTAGTTCACTTGCCAGTTCATGCGAATATGTCATCCATTTCTTCGGGAAAGCGGATGGCACTGCCGGCGATACCACAAACGTGACGTTCTGAGAGACCACGAACATGTTCTTGGTATCGAGCGAATGTCTGTTGCTCAGCGTCTGTCATATGGTGCTGGTTTGCCTTGATGATGGCCAGGATGCGGAAATGATTGGGCAAAATGACACCTCGCATCCTTTGTACCCATGTCTTCGCCGTTTCAGATTCCGGATCGTACTCGAAGCTCAATCCATCAGAGGGCGCGCATTCCTTCCATACGGCTTTGTTTTCGACCATGGCGGCGAACACCGCGTTTCTAACTTGTTCGCGTTTATCATAGGCGCGAATTCCTTGTTTGTGTGCCAACGTAGCAAGGTGGCCACTCTTCCAGCCCAGCAACGTGCCCCGGCTGTATCCGTCTGGATCTTTGTCGATGATCGTATGGCAAGTCGGGCACAACAAAATAAGGTTTTCAAAGGAGTCAACCTCGAACTCTCCTGCGGGTCTTTCTTCGTGGCGCGGTCCCGTTTCTCCATGCGGAATCATATGAGCCATTTCGGCTATGTGTTTGTCACCGCCCATTTCAGCGGGGAAAATAGGCTGGAGGCACTCGGGGCGTTGGCAGTGACCCGCAGCCTCCGAAAACAGGCGCAATTTCGTTTCTGTAGGTATATGTTTACGTTCTGCCATGTTTGGGAGCCTAAAACCCGACGCGATTAGAAGTGGTATGAAAGGTGCGTGTCAGATAGGTCGCCAACAAATTCTGACGTCGAGGGCTGACGAAGAAGACACGCATCACCATTTTAGTAGGAGTCGACCATGGATCGAGTGGCCACTTCTGACCGATCCTAATCATAGGATGAAGGTGCTCAATCCGTACGTGGTCCACTTGTCGCGCCGGTTCCTGGTTTCGTGACGCTACACATCTGCGCGGCGGGCTCAAAGTTCTGGTCCCCGTCGCGCCACGACGCGAACCGCCCCATGTGGCATTTCGAATTTGACGTTCAATCGCTTGACCAAACTCATCGGCACGCTCGCGGAAGCGGCCCGCCTGTTCCCGGGAACCATTTACCGTGCTGCACCGCTTCCACGCCGGTCAACGAGGCCGGCTTCAATGAAGAAGTGCCTGGCGCATGAGGAAGGGAGCAGGTCTTCGCGCTCGGTCTACAGCAAGGCCGAGTACGCCTGGCCGCGGCGGCACATGCTCCAGGAGTGGGCTGACATGGTGGAAGCGTGGGTCGATGGGCGCACGCATGTGCCGAAGCTGGTGCCAGAGGACGTGTCGGTCCCGGTGCTCAGCCCGGCTTTGTGAGGGATGAGCGCATGATGACCTTGACTGGGATCGCTTCTGGTAGGTCGCCAGAGGTTTGTATTTATCCTCAAAAGATCACTCTGGATGATTTTTTCCTTCCTCCGCCAAACTTATCATCCTTGGTGATAGTTTATAAATATGATATTTTGAGAACTATGGATGCTCAAAATTCACGAAAATTGAACCGTTTGCTGGCCGAACTGGGCGATACGCGCCTGGTGTCCAGCCGCTGGTTGCGCACGCATGACTACTCCAACAGCCTAGTTGCGCGCTATGTGGGCAGCGGCTGGCTGGTGTCGCCGGCGCGCGGCGTGTACATGCGCTCCGGCGGGCGGATGCAGGTCTCTGGCGGACCTTTCTCGTGTACCTGACGTGCAGCCCCAAGCCGGCGTGGGAAATGCTGGCGCCGCGCGTACCTGCGGATTTCGAGGCCACCTTCGAGGCAGCGGCGCGCGGCCAACGAGCAGGCCGAGCTTTACAACGTGGATCGCGTTTCACGCTCCGAAGGACTCGACCAGCTTCCGGCCGACTATTCCAAGCTGCCGCCGACCTTGCCCCCCGACGTGCCCGAGCTGGGGCCGCCGCTGCCGGGTGACCTTGGGCCGGCCATCGTGAACTCGCAGCAGCCGGCCGTGGCCGCCTACGCTGCCCCCGGTCACGACCCGGCCGAGGCGGAACGCTTGGCGCGGTTGAAGGAGGCCGAGGAAGCGGCTGCATCGTCGGTGTTCTTCCGCACCGGCACCCAGCAGGCCGCGCCGATGGCGCAGTCGCAGGTGGCCGCCGCGCCAGGCTTCGCTGCCAATGCGGCCTTCGACCCGATGGCGGCCGGGCCGGCCTCGACGGCGGCCCAGCCCGCCGACCCGACGGCCGTGCAGAACAGGCAAGACCAGAAAGAGGCGTTCCAGCAAGCCGGAACCACGGAAACCCGTAATTCCGGCAACCTGCAAATGCCCGCATCGCCATATCAGGTGATGGCCGGAACGGTGGTCGCCGGGGCGCTGGTCACGGGCATCAAGTCGGACTTGCCTGGCGACGTGATCGCCACAGTGACGGAGCCGGTCTATGACACGGCCACCGGGCGCTTCCTGCTGATCCCGCAAGGTTCGCGCATCCTCGGCCGCTACAACAGCCAGGTCAGCTACGGGCAGAGCCGGGTTCAAGTCGTCTGGAACCGGATCATCCTGCCCGACACGTCTTCGCTCACGCTCGACAACCTGGCTGGCACTGACCCGGCCGGCTACGCCGGCCTGGAGGATGGCGTCGATTGGCATTGGGATCGCATCTTCGCCGGTGCGGTGCTGACGTCGGCGCCGAGCTGGCCGCGCCAGAGAACCGCCAGGACGGCGATCGCGTCATCATCGCCGGGCGCGACAGCTTGCAGGACAGCGTAAACCAGGTCGGGCAGGAGATGACCCGGTGCAACCTCAACATCCAGCCAACCTTGACCGAGCGGCCGGGCCTGCCGGTTCGCATCATCGTCAATCGGGATCTGGTGCTGCGGCCGTACCAGCCGCTGTTCTTCAATCGGGGGATTTCGCGATGAGCACGACCAAGAAGCTGCGGCTCGGGCCGCTGCCCAAGACCGAGAGCATCAAGCTGACCTTCGCCTGCCCGGCCAGCCTGAAAGCCGACCTTGACCGCTACGCCGCGCTGCACGCGCAGGCGTATGGCGAGACTGTCGATGCCGTGACGCTGATCCCGCACATGCTGGAGGCGTTCATCGTTGGAGATCGAGGCTTCAAGCGGGGGAGGGGAGAGGACAACCGACCGTATCCCCGTACCGCCATTTCAGAAGGATGAACAGGCCAACAATGTTACACTGATCCCTATATGTCATTTAATTGAGGCGGGGATGGCGTTTTCACGGAAACATGGAATGCCATCATCGTTCCTTAGAGCATGGTGGCTGCAGATGGAGCTTCGGAACGGGGATTCCGTGCTATTTGCCAAATTGCTTTATGGGAAGAATGCTTGATGGCTGTCGTAGCACATCGCGCTCGTAAGCCATTAGCGATCCGTGCGCCGCAGGATGTTGACGCGCAGCTTCTGAAGCTCCTCGACGCGAAGGGTGCCGATCCTGATTTTTGGTCTTTGAAGGACCGAGATCGAACGGACAGTGCGCATAGCATCTTTCAGTATCCCGCAATGATGGTTCCTCTTGTTCAACGCCGACTGCTCGGTGCGGTACTAGAGGCCCGGCCGGACATCCAATCGATCTACGATCCCTTTATGGGATCGGGCACGTCGCTAGTGAGTGGGATGCACTACGGCCTCAATGTCTACGGCAACGATATCAACCCGCTAGCGGTGCTCATCAGTCGTGTTCGGACTGCCCGATCGGTGGAGGTTGCGGTGGGCGCAATCGCCGAGCAGGTGGCCAGTAAGGCTGCAACTGATCGACGATCAACCATCGAGACAGCTATGGTGAATCGCGAGAAGTGGTTTCAGGCGGATGTCTCGCTGGAACTATCCCGCTTGCGGCGCGCAATTCGCAGTTGTGACGACCTTTGGGTGCGTCGTTTCCTGTGGGTTACTCTCGCTGAGACCGTTAGACTGACGAGTAACGATCGAACCTCGACCTATAAACTGCATGCTCGGCCAGCCTCCGAGATCGAAAAGCGGACTTTGTCGCCGATCGTCGTTTTTCGTAACTTAGCTCGAGAGAATGCAGCGAGTTTCGCGGCCTTCAGGCGTAAGCTGGATGAAGCCAAGCGGCTAAAGTCTGCTAAGTATGTTGCTCAGAGCGACGCGCGTGTCGGGGACACCCGAAATGCTCAGGATTATTGGGTTGATGCCGCGCCGTTCGACCTTCTGATGACTTCTCCGCCTTACGGAGATAATCTGACCACAGTCACCTATGGTCAGCACTCGTATTTGCCGCTTCACTGGATAGATTTCAAAGATATCGATCCGGCAGCAGACATAGCGACTCTCCGAACGACCCAAGAAATCGATCGGCGCAGTCTCGGTGGTGCGACGAGCGACGAAGCGTGGGATGAGGCGGAGTTGCTCGAAGCGTCCCCTCGATTGAAAATTTTCGCTGATGGACTATCTGCTAAGCCCAGCGATGCTCGTGTCAGGCTGATTCGCTTCTACAGAGATTTCGGGGCGAGCCTCGAAAGCATCATTAATGTCATAAAGCCAAATGGCTACATGATCTGGACTGTTGGTAATCGCAATATTGCCGGACAACAGGTGCCGACAGACTTAGTGCTCGGCGAACTTGTCGAAGGTCTGAAATGTAAGGTGGTCACGACCTTGACCAGGCGGATTCATCACAAGCGGATGCCTGATCGAAACGCTAGCTCGGCAACTATGCGCGAAGAGAAAATTCTTCTCGTCCGAAAGATTGAGGCCTAACCTGCATGGTCAATCCACATTTCGATATTAGTGCGGCCGTCGTCCGGCAACTGGGAGACGAACTAGTTTCCGACGAAGTCACGGCGATCGTCGAACTTGTGAAGAATGCCTATGATGCGGATGCCACCTATGCCCATGTCGTTGTCAATACGGTCGATGCTCCGCAGGGCGTTGAGAGCAAGTTTCCAAAGGCCAGTGGCTACGTAACCATCGACGACGATGGCATGGGAATGAACCGCGCCGACATCGAACGTGGTTGGTTGATGATCTCGCTCTCCGGCAAGCGAGTAATGAAGGCCGCCGGACACACCACACCGAAAGGGCGGACCCCGCTTGGCGACAAGGGTTTGGGACGGCTCAGCACCCAGAAGCTTGGACAGAATCTAGAGCTCTACACACGCAAGGATGGACAAGACGAAACTCTGCATGTCGCCTTTGCCTGGGACGCATTCACGGACGACAAAAGCCTCAGTGAGGTTCCAGTCTCGATTGAATTAGCGGAGGCGTCCGCTCGAAGCAAAGGGACCATGCTCGTTATTTCCGGCTTGCGGAATGCGGAGGTTTGGCGTGGTCATTCGGTCGAGAAGTTGATCGCGGATCTATCTCAGATAATCTCACCCTTTGCCGAAGCCCGTCCCTTCTTGGTGACGCTCCGTATTGATGGGCGGCCGATTGATCTGGGGCAGGTCTCGGCAAAGGTGCGTGGCGCTGCTGTCGGAAAATTTGCTATCAATTTTGTTGACGGCGTCATGGAACTGACTGGGAAGTTTCGGCTCGTTAAGCTCCGCGGCAATCAAGATATAGACTCTTACGAGCAACTACTGGCGCGAGACAATGGTCGCGCGTTCTTCGATTATCTCAAGACGCGCAAAGCATCGGTTGGTTTCAAACTCAGTGACGATCCGAACTACTTCTTGGAGTTCGATTATCACTTACCGCTCTCGGCATTAGGCGGCGTCGAAAAAATACCATCGGAAGAAACGGACTCGCTGCCGGTGGTTGCTAACCCAGGGCCGTTCCACGCTGAGATTGACGAGTTTCTGCTGCGAGGCGATGAGGTCGGGGCCAAGCTCGGTGGTCTTGCGAATACGAACGAGGTTAGAGCGATTGTGCAGCTTCATGCGGGCATTAAGGTGTTTCGTGACGGATTCGCGATCAAGCCCTATGGCCTGAACGGGGAAGATTGGTTGCGTTTGAGTGCTCAGCAGACCAGCGCATCTTCTTACTATGGTCTTCGTCCACAGAACGTCATTGGCTTCGTGTCGATCAGTGAAGCAGCGAACGGTCATCTCAAGGAGAAGACGGACCGGGAAGGCTTCGTCACCAACCCGTATTCACAGAATTTCCGCCGCCTGATGACCCATGCAGTCGAACTGATTGGCGGCTTTTACGAGTGGACTCGGCGAAATTTCAATAGCTACAAGGCGACGCTTTCCGAGCAAACCAAGCCATTCCAAGGTGGACGCAAGGCGATTGCAGATGCCGAGAGTGTGGCACGCCGATTAGCTAGTTACAGTAAAGCGGCTAGATTGCTTGACGCCAACACGACAGCCGCGCGGCAAAAGATCACCGCGGTGACGAACCGCATTGAGCAGACGCCTTTGTTGACTAGCGCTGCCGAACGGGAGTTGGCAAGCCTGCTCACCGAGGCGCAGCAAGCGCTCGAAGCATCGCAAGCGCTGTTCTCTGATTTAACTGGATACGCATCGGAGGCCAAGGACCTGGTCGACATTGTGGCTGTGCTGTCTCCACGATTGGACGTCTTAGCAGATCAGCTTCAGGACTTCTCTGAACTGGCAGGCTTGGGACTGCTCGCCGAGGCTCTGTCGCATGAGGTTCAGAACCAAACGGACCGCCTGATGCAAAAAGCGTCAGCTGCCGTTACGCGTGCCAAAAAAACCGTGCCACCAAACATAGATCTTCTAGTCCTGGGGCAGGAGGTTACCGCGGCGGCTTCAGCGCTTCGTCGGCAGATCGGCCATCTGGCACCGTCGCTCCGCTATCAGCGCGATAAGATCGAAGTCTTCCCGGTCTCAACGCTCATTGAGGACATCCGTGTGCACTTTGCAAATAGATGGGCCGACAAGGGGATTCAGTCAGAAATCGCTTTAGGTAGCGCAGATTTCTCAGTGAAAACCAATCGCGGAAGACTGACCCAAGTCATCGATAACATCATACTCAACGCAGAGTATTGGCTGAAGGAAACGCAAGCGCGTGAGGCTAATTTCGAGCCGAAGTTAACCATTGCCTATGCTTCACCCCGGTTGCGAATTTGGGACAATGCCGGTGGTGTCGATCAAGCGGTTGAGGATGCGCTTTTCGAGCCCTTTATTACCCTGAAGCCGAAGGGCGAAGGACGGGGGCTGGGTCTTTTCATCAGTGCGCAAATTTTGGATTCGATGGGCTGCGCAATTTCGCTCTTAAGTGAGCGTAATAAGTACGGCCGAAGGTATATTTTTGAGCTAGATCTTTCAGGGATAGTCAATGGCTAATACATCCAACCTTCCTGAGGCGAAAGTCGCGCCTACTCTAGCTGCTAGTCAATCCGCGGAACTTCCGGTGGAAGTAATCCCGCCGGCAACAGTTGCCGAGGCTGAGATGATACCTGCCGAGAGCGATGAGCCGCCAGTTGATGAAACCCGCGCTAGACTTTCCCAACTCTTCGCCCATTTGAAAATCAATAGAATCATATTCGTTGATGACAAGGCTGAGTTACACACTGACGCCGGTGCCGTCATAAAGGTGTTAGCGGTGAAAGACGAGGCGAAAGAGTCGTTAGCTGACTTCTTTCCTGGGATCACACTGACTCTTGAGAACGATGCTCTACAGGAGCAGGTCGCTGCCCGGCTAGGCGAGTTGGACGCAGATCGGATGGCAGCGCTTCGTGACGTACTTTCCGCTCAAAGCGATGATGCTGCCGAGCGTGAGGTGCTTGGGCGGCTGCAAGACCTGCTGCCTGAAGGGACGACCTCTCACTTGCTGACGCCCCATGCCTGGCATGAGCGGCGAGCAGCGCTGATCGATGAATGTACCGAAGAACGCCGTACCCTGTTTCTCTTTGATCAGGAATTGGAGGTCGATGACGCCGCTTTGGGTTTCGCCAAGGGCTCCGACATCATTCGCGATATGGCTGAGAAGGAGAAGACCGGCTTTGGCACGAGGTGGTTCTGTGGAATGTTGACTCACACTGTCGCGAAAGGAGATGAAGTTACGTCATGGCTTCAGTTGGAGAAGTCGGAAAAGCTAGATCTTCGATTCTTCATGCCTATCGCTAAAGCAACCTTGGATGATGCGCCGGCTTTTTACGGCGCTGTCTACCGTACGCTCATCAATACGTATTGCCAGACGATGAAAAGCTTGGCCCAAGATGCTTTTGAAGAAGCGTTGAAGGATGCCTTGGAGCGTTTTTCAAGCTTGGATCCTATCGATTTCGAGCACATGGTAGTGAATTCTTCCGGGGTCGAAGGTGTCTCGGAGTTGGAGACGCTTATAAGGTTGTACGGCATCATTCAGAAGGATCAAGTCAAGTCACAGATCCTTCAGCAGGCTAGGGTAGGTGAGTTTGCTGTTGCTGCGCGGTCGGCGAAAGATATTGCCGATATTGGACGATCGCTATCTGTTGCCTCCCAGGAGCGCCTTCATAACCTTAGGCGAGAAGAACTGTACGAGAGCGATCAGCTCGTTAACAGCTATAACGATCCACTTCGGAACGGTGACCTCTTCGAGATCGGGGAAGGTAACAATCTGAAGCTTTGGGTACTCGTCGCCCAGCCATGCGATCTTATGGTACGCAGCAATGGCAAGCGTGTCCGCGAAGATAATTTCAAAGTCGCCGTCCTAGCGCCATTACGCACCAGGCCTTTAGGGGGTGAGGCTGGGTCGAAGGATGGATTAAGTTTCTCGCTCGAACACTACGACCACGGTGGCGCTCAGTCGGCTATTGTTTTATTTGCTGATGCCACTCCTGCCAATTTACAGGTCTTAGACCTTGCGGTTTTCAACAAAGACGGGCGCTGCCAGTTGTCGTCAGAGCCTGACCCTACCTTGAGCCTGCCGAGTCGATCATGGCAGAGGCGAGACGCTGAACTGCGTGATCATTTTGCGAAGGTGACGAAGCAAATCGAAGCTGCTCGCGGGGATCACAAAGACGCTGTTGCGGATCTTCTTGCTGATGCGATCATTCCACGGGGGGCGCCGAGGAAGGCATTCGCGAAGTACGGTACATACGAAGCGGGGGGATTTTCATATCCCATCCGTCGATGCGGTCGTATACGTGATCCATTAGCAAACTCGCTGCTCGTAGCCTACAGCCGGTTCTTAGCGAGGGATGCTTATGAGCATGATTTCTCGAGAGCCGATTAAAAGGAAAAGGTCGGCCGGCGGAATTTATTCCCCAGACACTTACTTGTAGCACCGAACACGGCGCTGAAAGACCACCGACGATAATTGACCACTGTAGGGTGTTCCATGTGTTTCTGGAAGGCGCCGCAGCAAGTGTTTGCAGGCAATCTCCGTCGTGCTAAGGTGCAACTAGATTGACAATAAGCCAGAAAGTGTCGTCGCCCCGCAAATCGCTCCATCTCCCGCACCAGCAAAAGATGGGCGTTTCTGACGGTAAAGCTGACGGTAATGCCTATGTTGATCACAGCCAATCCCTTTAACCACGCGGGCTTACTGGCCCCGTTGATGATCGAGTGGGAATGAGCGACGCCGACGAACGCTGGATGCGCCATGCGCTCGTGCTCGCCGAGCGCGCGCAGCACGAGGACGACGAAATCCCGGTCGGCGCCCTGGTGGTCGATGCCGAAGGCAACCTCGTCGGCGAGGGTTGGAACCGCAACATCGCCGAATGCGACCCGAGCGCGCATGCCGAGATCGTGGCGATGCGGCGCGCGGGCGCGGCCCTCGGCAACCATCGCCTGGTCGGCTGCACGCTGTACGTCACGCTGGAGCCGTGCGCGATGTGCGCGATGGCGATCGTGCATGCGCGCGTCGCGCGGGTGGTGTTCGGTGCGTTCGATCCCAAGACCGGCGCGGCCGGCAGCGTGTTCGACCTACTGGCCGATCCGCGCCACAACCATCGCGTCGAAGTGACCGGCGGCGTGCTGGCCGATGTCGCGGGGCCGATGCTGACCGCGTGGTTCCGCGCCAAGCGCGGCAAATGACCTGCGCCGTCAGTGGGGGTCCTGCGGACGCCGCTTCGCCATGCTCTGATCCAGCTCCATATCGAAGCTCTTCACCGCCAGGCTGACCTCGCGCCACATCGCGAAGCTGGCGGCCAGCAGGAACAGCACGCCGACCACGGCCATCGCGGTCGGCAGCGCGCCGAGGCGCGAGTCCAGCAGCGCGTCCGCGGCCAGCGCCAGGCTGGTGCCGACGAAGCTGGCCAGCGCGCCGTACAGCAGGCGGCAGGCGCGCAGCACGAGGTGCGCGCGGCGGCGGTGGCGCAGGATCTGGTCGTCGCGCTCGCTGCGGTCCGGCGCATCGTGTTCCCAGGCGACGATCAAGGTGCGCAGCCGGTCCACCACGCGCGCCAGTCGAGTGTTGGCCGACATCAGCAGCGAAGCGGTGGCGGTCAGGAAGAACGCGGGGGCCAGCATCGCGGTCAGGATGGCGTGGTGGCCGAGGGCGAGGGCGGTGTTCTGGAGCATGCGGCGTCCCGATGGCGAGCCGGTATGATGCCCATACTCCACCATGCGCGCGAGCCCGATGCCCGACGATTCGCCCAACCAGCGCCTGATCTGGATCGACCTGGAAATGACCGGGCTCGATACCGACCGCGACGGCATCCTGGAAATCGCCACCGTGGTCACCGACAGCCAGCTCAACGTGCTCGCCGAAGGGCCTGAGCTGGCGATCGCCCACTCGCTTGAAACGCTGGAGGCGATGGACGACTGGAACCGCAACCAGCATGGCAAGTCCGGGCTGTGGCGGCGCGTGCTGGAGGAGGGCGTGCCGCTGGCCGAGGCCGAGGCGCGCACGCTGGCGTTCCTGCAGGAGTGGGTGCCGGTGAACGCCTCGCCGATGTGCGGCAATTCGATCTGCCAGGACCGCCGCTTCCTGCATCGGCTGATGCCGGCGCTGGAGCGTCATTTCCACTACCGCAACCTGGACGTCAGCACGCTCAAGGAGCTGGCCCGCCGCTGGGCGCCGCAGGTCCTGGACGGCGTGCAGAAGCATTCCGCGCACACCGCGTTGAGCGACGTTCACGATTCCATCGCCGAATTGCGCCACTATCGCCGCCACATGGGCGCGCTGGCCGGACCGGCAGTGGACTGAGGCACGACAGGGACAGGGGGCGGGGCCGGATGCAGGGGGCGTCTGCGCGACACGGCTGGCTTGCGGCGATGCTCGGCGTATTGGCCGTGCTGTGCCTGTGGCCGTGCGCCGCGCTTGCCATCGGCGCGCCGCAGCCGGCGGCGACCGAAAAGCCGATCACCGCGTTCTACCGCGAAACGTGGACCACCCGGCAGGGCCTGCCGCACAACCAGGTCAACGCCATCGCCCAGACCCCGGACGGCTATCTCTGGCTCGGCACCTGGGAAGGCTTGGTGCGCTACAACGGGCTGGAGTTCCAGCTGTTCGACCGCAGCAACACGCCGGCGATGAAGGACAACGGTGTGCGCTCGGTGCGCGCGTCCGACGGCGGCGCGGTCGTCGTCGGCACGTCCCGCGGCGGCGTGACGGTGAAGCAGGGCGACGACTGGAGGACGTGGCGGGTCGCCGACGGCCTGGCCCAGGACGAAATCATGGACGCCTTGCTGGACCGGCAGGGACGGCTGTGGGCGGCCACCGAAAGCCTGGGCATCACCTGCCTCGACCACGGCAAGACCATCCAGTTCAACGTCGGCAACGGAAGGTTGCCCAGCAACGTGGCGTTCGCCCTGCTGGAAGCCCGCGACGGCAGCATCTGGGCGGCCACCGCCGGCGGCCTCGTCCACATCGTCGGCGGGCAGGCGCGTCTCGTGCCGCGAAGCGCCGGCCTGCCGGACGCGCCGGTGTTCCGGGTGGTGGAAACCGCGAAGGGCGAGCTGCTGGTCGGCACCGAGCGCGGCGCCTATCGGCGCATCGGCAAATCGGAGCGCTTCGAACTGGTGTCGCCGCTGCTGCCGAACGACGGCGTTCCCAGCCTCGCCGAAGACGCGGCCGGCCACCTGTGGGTGGGCACGGTCAACAACGGGTTGTTCCGGTTGGCGGGATCGGCGGTGGAGCATTTCACCAGCGGCCGCGAGCTGCCCAACAACCGCGTCGCCTCCCTGCTGGTGGATCGCGAGGGCAGCATCTGGGCCGGGACCAATGCCGGCCTGATGCGCCTGAGCGATGCGCCGTTCACCACCTGGAACAGCGACCAGGGCATGACCGACGACTACGTGCGTGCGCTGGCCGAAGCGCCGGACGGCGGCATGTGGATCGGCACCGGGCGCGGACTGAACCTGTGGCGCGACAACGCGATCGTGGCCCGCTACACCAAGGCGGACGGGATGCCGGGCGATTCCGTGCTCAGCCTGCTGCAGGCCCGCGACGGCAGCCTGCTGATCGGCAGCTACACCGACGGCGTGCTGCGCATGCGCGACGGCCGCATCGTCGCCCGTTACGACAGCGCGCGCGGCATGCCGGGCAGCAACCAGGTGCGCGCGCTGGCCGAGGACGCGAACGGCAACGTCTGGATCGGCACCACCCGCGGGCTGGTGCGGATGCGCGACGGGCAGTTCCAGCTGTTCGGGATGGCGCAGGGCCTGCAGCGGGACTTCATCATTTCCCTGCACTTGGCGCGCGACGGCACGCTGTGGGTCGGCACTTCGAACGGCGCGGTGCGGATCGTCGGCGAGACGGTGCATCCGCTCGACATGCGGGCGATGAACGGCGCGCAGGACGTGTTCGGGTTCCTCGAGGACGCCGACGGCACCATGTGGATGGCCACCGACCGCGGCCTGCTGCGCTACCGCGACGGCCGGCTGCAGGGGCTCGGGCTGGCGAGCGGGCTGCCGTTCGACACCCTGTTCGCGGTCGTCGACGACCGCCTCGGCAACCTGTGGCTGACCTCCAACCGCGGCGTCCTGCGGCTTCCGCGCAAGGAAGCCGAGGCGGTGCTGGCCGGTCGCCGCGCGCCGTTGCGCTTCGACCACTTCGGCGAAGCGGACGGGCTGGTGAGCTCGCAGTGCAATGGCGGCTCCGGGCCGGTCGCGCTGCGCGATGCGCGCGGCAACATCTGGGTCGCGACCGCGCGCGGGGCGGCGACAATCGCGCCCGGCACGCTCGGCAAGTACCGGCACGAGCTGCCGCATGCGGTGCTGGAGCAGGTGCTGGCGGACGACCGGCCGGTGTCGCTGGCCGGCGTGCTGCGGTTGCCGGCCGGAACCCGCAAGCTGGAGTTCCGCTACGCGGCGCCGAGCTTTCTGGCGTCGCGCTTCCTGCGCTATCGGCATCGCCTGGAAGGCCTGGAAACCGGCTGGGTGGAGCAGGGCAACCGGCGGGTCGTGCAGTACACCAACCTCGGCCCCGGCGCTTACCGCTTCGACGTCAACGTGTCCGCGCCCGGGCTGGGGCGCGGCTGGAGCCCGGGCATCACCTCGGTCCAGGTGGAGATCGCGCCGCAGCCCTGGCAGCGGCGCGGCTTCATCGTCGCCGCGGCGCTGCTGGCGGCCCTGCTGGTCTACGGGCTGTTCCTCTGGCGCGTCAGCCACCTGCGCCAGCGCGCGGAGCGGCTGGAAGGCATGGTCGAGCAGCGCACCCGCGACTTGCGCGAGCACGCCGAGCGGCTGCGCGAATCCGACCAGGAAAAGACGCTGTTGCTGGATCGGCTGCGCAAGCAGTCGGAAGCCTTCGAGCGGATGGCGCTGGAGGATGCGCTGACCGGCGTCGGCAACCGCCGCAGCCTGGACGTGGAACTGGAGGCGGCGTTCGGCCGGGCCGTGCGCAGCCGGCGGTCACTGTGCTTCGCGTTGTTCGACGTGGACGAGTTCAAGCAGATCAACGACCGCTATTCCCACGCCGCCGGCGACCGCGCGCTGGTGGCGGTGGCGCATGCACTGCGCGACGCGCTGGACGGCGCGGGCATGCTGGCGCGCTGGGGCGGCGAGGAGTTCGCCGTGCTGTTCGAGCGGGTGTCGCTGGAGCGCGCCCGCGACATCTGCGAGGCGATGCGCCAGCGCGTGCAGGCCATCGACTGCAGCGAATACGCGCCGGGCTGGACGCTGTCGGTCAGCGGCGGCGTGGCGGAGCGTGGCGACGCGTCGCGCTACGAAGCCCTGGTGGCCCGCGCCGACCTGCTCCTGTACGAGGCCAAGCGCAGCGGACGCAACCGCATCGTCGGCTAGGCGCCGGCTCAGCGCGGCTTCGCGTCGCCTTGGCCGCCCGGCGCGTGCACCTGCCCGCGGAAGACGTGCAGGTCGCTGCGCGGGTAGGGAATGTCGATGCCGTTCTCGCGGAAGCGGTCGCGGATCGCCTCGATGATGCGGCTGCGCGCCTCGCCGTAATCCGCGTTGCGGGCGAAGGCGAACAGGTCGAGGTCGATGCTGCTGGCGCCCAGGTTCGCCACCTGCACCAGCGGCGCGGGATCGTCGAGAACCAGCGGTTCGTCGCGGGCGATGCCGAGCAGGGTGGCGCGCGCGCGCTGCAGGTCGTCGCCGTAGCCCACGCCCACGCGCACCTCGATCCGCCGGTGCGGCCACGAGGAATAGTTGACGATCGGCGCGGTGGTGATGGAGCTGTTGGGCAGGATGATGAGCCGGTTGTCGGAGGCGCGCAGGCGGGTCTGGAACACGCGGATCTCCAGCGCCGTGCCTTCCTGCCCAGCCAGCACCACGTGGTCGCCGGCGCGGAACGGGCGCAGCACAATGAGCATTACTCCGGACGCGATGTTGGACAGCGAATCCTTGATCGCCAGGCCCACCGCGAGGCCGGCGGCGCCGAGCACGGCGAACATCGAGGTGGTGGGAATCCCGATCGCGGTCAGCGCGGTCATGATGACCAGCACCAGCATCACCGCGTAGGCGATGTTGCGCAGAAAACCGCCCAGCGTGGCGTCGACGCCGGCGCGGCCCATCACCCGGTCGAGGCCGGCGGAGAGCCGCCGTGCCAGCCAGCGGCCGATTACGAAGATCAGCACCGCCGCCAGCAATTTCAGCCCCCAGTCCTGCAGCAGGTGCAGCCATTCGCCGCTGCGCAGGTCGCTGGCGATGCGGGCGGCTTCGGCGCGGGCTTCGGCGGACGGCATGGCGGTGGCGGGCTGCAGCATGGGAACTCCTGAAAAGCCGCACGCCCCGAACGGGGCGTGCAGTGGGGCCGAACCGCGATGGTAGCGATCCGGATGTAAAGCCGCCGCATGCGCGGCCGCGGTCAGCCCTTGGACTTCGCCAGCGCCAGCCAGGTATCGACCACGGTGTCCGGGTTCAGCGACACCGACTCGATGCCCTGTTCCATCAGCCACTGCGCGAGGTCCGGATGATCGCTCGGCCCCTGGCCGCAGATGCCGACGTACTTGCCCTTGGCGCGCGCCGACTGGATCGCCATCGACAGCATCTTCTTGACCGCAGGGTTCCGCTCGTCGAACAGGCCGGCGACGATGGCGCTGTCGCGGTCCAGCCCCAGCGTGAGCTGGGTCATGTCGTTGGAGCCGATCGAGAAGCCGTCGAAGATGTCGAGGAACTCGTCGGCCAGCAGCGCGTTCGACGGCACTTCGCACATCATGATGATCTTCAGCCCGTTCTCGCCTTGGACGAGGCCGTTCCCGCGCAACACCTCGATGACCTTGCGGCCTTCGTCCAGCGTGCGCACGAACGGGATCATCACCCAGACGTTGTCCAGGCCCATCTCCTCGCGTACCTTCTTGACCGCCTGGCATTCCAGCGCGAAGGCGTCCTTGAAGCTCGGGTCGATGTAGCGCGAGGCGCCGCGAAACCCGATCATCGGGTTTTCCTCGTGCGGTTCGTAGCGGCTGCCGCCGACCAGGTTGGCGTACTCGTTCGACTTGAAGTCGGACAGGCGCACGATCACCGGCTTCGGGAACACAGACGCGGCGATGGTGGCGATGCCTTCCTTCAGGCGTTCGACGTAGAACTCCACCGGCGAGGCGTAGCCTTTGATCCGCGCGTCGATCTTCGCCTTGGTGGCCGCATCCTGCGAGGCGTACTCCAGCAGCGCCTTCGGGTGCACGCCGATGTGGCTGGCGATGATCATTTCCAGGCGGGCCAGGCCGATGCCCGCGTTCGGCAGCATGCCGAAGTCGAAGGCGCGGTCCGGGTTCGCCACGTTCATCATGATCTTCAGCGGCGCCGGCGGCATGTTGCCGAGGTCGGTGGTGGTGCGTTCGAAGGGCAGGCTGCCGGCGTAGATGTAGCCGGTATCGCCCTCGGCGCAGCTGATCGTGACCGGGTCGCCGTCCTTGATCGTGTCCAGCGCATTGCCGGTGCCGACCACGGCGGGCACGCCCAGTTCGCGGGCGATGATCGCCGCATGGCAGGTGCGGCCGCCGCGATTGGTGACGATGGCGGCGGAGCGCTTCATCACCGGCTCCCAGTCGGGATCGGTCATGTCGGCGACCAGCACGTCGCCGGGTTTCACGCGTTCCATGTCGGCCAGCGAGCGCACCACGCGCGCGGTGCCGCTGCCGATCTTGCTGCCGATGGCGCGGCCCTCGGACAGCACTTCGCCGCGCTGCTGCAGCGCGTAGCGCTCGATCTGGGTGGCGTGCGCGCGCGACTTCACCGTTTCGGGGCGCGCCTGCAGGATGTAGAGCTTGCCGGTGTTGCCGTCCTTGCCCCATTCCACGTCCATCGGGCGGCCGTAGTGCCGTTCGATCACCAGCGCCTGCTTCGCCAGTTCCTGCACGTCGGCGTCGGTGATCGAGAACTTGCCGCGCAGCTCGGCCGGGGTTTCCTCGGTGCGCACGCGCTCGCCGGGCACGCTGGAATACACCATCCGCAGCTGCTTGCTGCCCAGCGAGCGGCGCAGGATCGCCGGCTTGCCGGCGCTCAGCGTGGGCTTGTAGACGTAGAACTCGTCCGGGTTCACCGCGCCCTGCACGACCATTTCGCCGAGGCCGTAGCTGGCGGTGACGAAGACCACGTCGCGGAAGCCGGATTCGGTGTCGAGGGTGAACAGCACGCCGGAGGCGCCGACGTCGGAGCGCACCATCAGCTGGATGCCGGCGGACAGGAACACGTCCTCGTGGGCGAAGCCGTGGTGTACGCGATAGGCGATCGCGCGGTCGTTGTAGAGACTGGCGAAGACTTCCTTGACCTTGCGCACCACGTCGTCCGCGCCGGTGACGTTGAGGAAGGTTTCCTGCTGGCCGGCGAAGGACGCGTCGGGCAGGTCTTCGGCGGTGGCGGAAGAACGCACGGCCACGGCGATGTCGGCCGCGCCGCTGTCCGCGCACAGCTTCGCGTAGGCGCTGCGGATGTCGGCGTCCAGCTCCGGCTGCAGCGGCGCGTCGATCACCCAGCCGCGGATTTCCGCGCCGGCGCGGGTGAGCGCGGGCACGTCCTCGACGTCGACGGTCGCCAGCTTGTCGTAGATGCGCTGGTGCAGGTCGTTGTGGGCGATGAACGCCTTGAACGCGTCGGCGGTGGTGGCGAAGCCGCCGGGCACCGACACGCCCAGGCCGGACAGTTCGCCGATCATCTCGCCGAGCGAGGAATTCTTGCCGCCCACCTGGGCGAGATCGGACAGGCGCAGGTCGTTCAGCCAGAGGACGTTGCTGGTCAAGGCAGGCTCCGTGGGGGCAGGGCAGCGGGAAGTCCGCTATTTTACAACTCTCGCCCCGCGCGCTGAAAACGATTGCAGATGGATGCCGTCCGCCCCGTGTTCTACGTCTCCGATGGCACCGGCATCACCGCCGAAACCATCGGCCACAGCCTGCTGACCCAGTTCAGCGGTCTGCGCTTCTCGACCGACCGCCTGCCGTTCGTGGATTCGGCCGACAAGGCGCGCGACGCTGCCCGCCGCATCCGCAGCGCCGGCGAGGCCGCGGGCCAGCGCCCGGTGGTGGTGAATTCCTGCGTCGATCCCGAACTGAACCGTCTGCTGGCGGAAAGCGGCGCGCTGATGCTGGACATCTTCGCGCCGTTCATCGCGCCGCTGGAGGAGGAGTTGGGGCAGGTGCGCAACGCGCACATCGGCCGCGCCCACGGCATCGTCGATTTCGACATCTACCACCGGCGCATCAACGCGATGAACTACGCGCTGGCGCACGACGACGGGGTCAAGCCCGACTATTCGGAGGCCGACCTGATCCTGGTCGCGGTCTCGCGCGCCGGCAAGACGCCGACCTGCGTGTACCTGGCCCTGCATCACGGCGTGCGCGCCGCCAACTATCCGCTGACGCCGGAAGACCTGGAAAGCGAGCGCTTGCCGGCGATCCTGCGCCAGTACCGCAGCAAGCTGTTCGGCCTGACCATCGACCCGGTGCGCCTGCACCAGATCCGCCAGGAGCGCCGCCCCGATTCGCGCTACGCGCAGCTCGACACCTGCCGCCGCGAGGTGGCGCAGGCGGAGGCGATGCTGCGCAGGGAAGGGGTGGAAATGCTGAGCACCACCCACGCGTCGATCGAGGAGATCGCCAGCCGGGTGATGGAGCATCTCGGCATCAACCGCGAGATGTACTGAACGCGGGAACCTTTCCAGATTGGGCCCGCGGCGCGACGCCGTCAATCCTGCCGCATGCGCGATGCCGCGTGTAGGATCGGGCCATGAGCCTTGCACTTGCACATCGCCAACGCCTTCCCTCGCTCAGCCGCTTCGGTTGGCTGATGGGACTGTACGCGGAGAACCACGCGCGTCTGCAACGGCTGTTCGAAGCGGACGATCTCGGCTGCGGCGATTACGTGTCATCGATCGGCGACGGACTGGACGTGCGCATCGAGGTGATCGAGCAGCACGCCTACACCGCGGAACTGCGCATGAGCTACGGGCTGGTCGATCCGCAGACCGGCATGGCCGATCCGTCCGCCAGCCTGCGCCTGTACCGCGACGCGCGGCAGGTCGAGGCCACGCATTGCTACGCGGGACGACGCTGGCAGGACGTGATCGGCATGTATCCGCCGCCGCAGCGCATCCTCGACCATCGCCTGCGCATGAACACCTTCCTCGGCAAGTGGCTGCAGTACCTGGCCGAGCGCGGGCACGGCGTGGCGACGCTGCGCGCGGCGGATGAAGACGTGCTGAAAATTGGTTGAAAAAACGCTTGACGGTTTTCGATTTCACCCCCAGAATGCGCGTCTTTCCAGCCCGTGGGGCCATAGCTCAGCTGGGAGAGCGCCTGCATGGCATGCAGGAGGTCGGCGGTTCGATCCCGCCTGGCTCCACCATTTTTCAACGCGTTTCCGGTTCTGTCCCCATCGTCTAGAGGCCTAGGACATTACCCTTTCACGGTAGCGACCGGGGTTCGAATCCCCGTGGGGACGCCACCTTCGGAATCGGTAACGACGTCGCAACACAGCGCAAGCGGTCGCCCCAGTGGCGGCCGTTTTCGTTTGTGCGTTTCCTTACCGGCGGATGACTGCGCGAATGCGCGCGCCATGCGGCGCGCGGTTCACGCGTCCTTGTTGTGCCGGCGCAGCAGGCGCTGCTTCTCGCGGTTCCAGTCGCGCTCCTTGCTGGCCTCGCGCTTGTCGTGGCTCTGCTTGCCCTTCGCCAGCGCCAGCTCGGCCTTGACCTTGTTGCCCTTCCAGTACAGCGCGGTCGGGACCAGCGTGTAGCCGTCGCGCTGGATGCGGCCCATCAGCACGTCGATCTCGTGCCGGTGCAGCAGCAGCTTGCGGGTGCGGCGGTCGTTGGCGACGACGTGCGTCGAGGCCTGGATCAGCGGGGTGATCTGCGCGCCGATCAGGAACAGCTCGCCCTGCAGCACCACCGCATAGGCGTCGCCGATGTTGGCGCGGCCGGCGCGGATCGCCTTCAGCTCCCAGCCTTGCAGGGCCAGGCCGGCCTCGAACTTCTGCTCGAAGCTGTATTCGTAGCGCGCGCGCTTGTTGAGGGCGATGGTGCCGCCGCCGTTTGGCTTATCCTTGCCGTTCTTCTTGCTCATCCCGTCATTCTCGCCGATCCGGACGCATCGCGGTGCGTCCGCGTCGCACGGACCTATCGATGCCCGTCATTCTGCGCAGCGCCCTCGTCGAACATTCCGCCGGCCGGATGTTCGCACTGGTCAACGACGTCGCCGCCTATCCGCGCCGCTTCGACTGGTGCCGGCAGGCGCAGGTGCTGGAGGAAAGCGAGGGCCGCCTGCTGGCGCGGCTGGACTTGGGCGTGGGCGGCTTCCACACCTGGTTCACCACCGAGAACCTGCTCGCGCCGCCGCACCACATCGACATGGAACTGCGCGACGGCCCGTTCCGCCACCTGCACGGGCGCTGGGCGTTCCACGCGCTGGACGAGAGCGCGTGCAAGGTGTCGCTGCGGCTGGATTTCGAGCCGCAGAACCGCCTGCTGGGCCCGGCCTTGCAACTGGGCATGCAGGGTCTGGCCGACCGCATGGTGGACGACTTCGTGCGCGAGGCGGACAAGGGGAACGGCTGATGCGCGTGCAGCTGGTGCGCGCGTGGCCGAACCGCTGCGAGTCGATCGATGTCGAGGTGGACGAGCGCGCCTGTGTCGGCGATGCGCTCGACGCGGCCGGCTGGCGGCTGGAGGCGGAGTTCGTCGCGCTGGCGGTGTTCGGTATCGCCGCGTCGGCGGAAACGATGCTGCATCCGGGCGACCGCATCGAACTGCTGCGGCCGCTGCAATGCGATCCAATGCAGGCGCGCAGGCTGCGCGCGGAGAAGACGGGCAAGCGCCGCCGCTGAGGCGGCGCGAGGCGCGGCTCAGCGGCCGCGCTTCTTGTCCTTGTCCTTGGCCAGGTTCGGGCCGAAGTAGCGGATCGAGTTCTTCGCCAGGTCGGAATCCTGCTCGGGGAAATATTCGCCTTCCCAGCGGGCCAGCTGGCCGTTCTCGAACCACAGCGTCATCGTCTTGACCACCGGCGCGCCGGTGCGGCCGATGCGCTGGCTGGCGACGTAGTCCCAGCGGTCGTGGTGGAAGGGATCGCGGATCGACGGCGTGCCCAGCAGCACCATCACCTGCTGCCGATCCATGCCCGCCTGCAACTGGTCCACGGCGGTCTTTTCGAGCATGTTGCCCTGGAAGATCGGTTGCCGGTACAGCAGGCCGCAGCCGCTCACCAGCAAAGTCGCGAGGAGGATGGGAAGCAGCTTGCGCATCGGCGAGGCGGGGCAGTGGCGGAAGTGCCGATGATACACTCCCGGCACGCTGCATCGACCGGCCCGCGCCACCCGCGCGCATCGCCCGTCGGCGCCGTTCACGCGCTGTTGCGCGGCCCTGGATTCGCTCAAGGAGGAATGTCGATGTCGCCGGATCTACGCAAGGTCGGCCTGAAGGTCACCCACCCGCGGCTGCGCATCCTCGAACTGCTGGAGCACGCCAAGCCGCGGCACATGACCGCGGAAGACATCTACAAGCAGTTGCTGGCCGAGGGCGAGGAAATCGGCCTGGCCACGATCTACCGCGTGCTGACGCAGTTCGAGTCGGCCGGGCTGGTGCTCAAGCACAACTTCGAGGGCGGCACCGCCGTCTACGAGCTGGACCGCGGCGAGCACCACGACCACATGGTCGACGTGGAATCCGGCAAAGTGGTCGAGTTCCACAGCGACGAGATCGAGGATCTGCAGCAGAAGATCGCCGCCGAGCACGGCTACATCATCGAGGACCACGCGCTGGTGTTGTACGTGCGCAAGAAGCGCTGAGCCGTCATCGCTTCCGGCGCCAGCGTCGGTTGTTCAACGAGAGGGCGATGTCGGCGCCGGTCGCCGGCGCTCCAGCCACCACGACAGCACGGCCAGCAGCAGCCATGCCGCAAGCCACGGCCATGGTGATCCGCGCTGCAACTGCGCGGTTCCGCTTGTTGCGCTCATGGGTGCAGCCTGGGCTGCCAAGGCGCGGGTGGCATCGAAGCGGCGCTGCGCTTGCCAGGCGAGGCCGGCATCCGCCGGAAGAACGGCGAATGCAACGCGATCCTTGTCCGGTTGCAGCAGATGCCATCCGTCCTGCTTCGGCCAGAACGCAGCGCAGCGGCGGGTGCCGCTGGCGGAATCCACGGCGAGCGGGATGACGGCGCCATCCGGCGCACGGATGGACGCCTGCTCCGGAAGCCCGCACAGCACGGCCCGTTGGCCTGCCCAGACGGGCCAGGGCAGTGCTGGAGCCGACGGCGAATCCGGGGTCCTGGCGATGACGGCAAGCATGCCGCTCCACAGCTGGCCGTGGGCGTCGCCGTGGCCGGCAAGCGGCAGGCGGAAAGTGTCGGCGAGCGTGGTCAGGGCGATGCGGCCGCGTCCCACTGGACGCCACCAGGCGAGCGGCTGGCGCTTCGCATCCAATAGCAGCGGCAGCGCATCGGCGGATCCGACGCGCAGCATGCAGCGGGTGAGAGCAGGCAAGGGAGTGTCGCGTCCTGTGAAGGCAGGCGCCAACTGCACGGGTTCCGCGCGGGCGTCGCCTTCCAGCGCGTAGCCCCAGTCGCGCAGGCGGGCGCGGACTCCGCCGGACAGTGGACCGTCGACCCGCAGCAGCAGTCCCAATCCATTGCGCACGGCCGCAGCGAGAGCGCGAGTCTCGCCATCGTTCAAGGCTTGCAGGCTGCGCGTGTCCAGCAGCACCGCATCGAAGCGGAGCAGGGTATCGGCATCCAGCGCCAACGGCGCGTCGCCCTGCACCAGCCCGGCGCCGACGCTGACGCGCGTGTGCAGTTGCATGCCCGCGTCCACGGCCCAGCGGCGCAGGTATTTCAGCTCCGGGTCGGGTGCACCGGCCAGGATCAGTACGCGCGGCGGCGGTGGGGCGACGACCTGCTGCGGCAACGGAAGGGTTTCGCGCACGCGTCCGTCCGCATCCCGCAGGCGCAACTGGAACGTCGCCGGTCCTGCGGCGCGTGCTTCGCCCTGCAGGACGAAATGCCCATCGCCCGCAATCGTGGCATGTGCGGTGCGTTGCCCGGCCGGGTCCAGCAGTTCGACGTCGGCATGTGGAGATCCCGCGATGCGTCCTCGCACGCTGAAGGCATTGCCGGCCGCCACCGATGCCGGTGCCTCCAGCGCGACGATGCCGCTGGCGGGCGGCTTGCCGTCGAAGTCCAGCGGATACCCCGCCGCGGCGTCCTGGTCGCGGGCTTCGAGGCCCGTACCGAGGATGCGCAGGCGCGCGATGCCGGGATGCCGGCGCAGTGCGGTGGCCAGGTCGGGCGACGCCTCCGCGTCGTGCGCGGCGGGCGCTTCGGGCAGGGCGATGCGCAGCCCGTCGGCGGCATTGGACGCGACGCGTGCACCGGCGGTGAGCACGGTCATGGTGCCGGCGACGATGGGGCGCTGCGGCGGGAACAGCCCGAGGTAGAGCAGCGTCGCCAATGCCGGTTGGGCGAGCAGCAACAGGCACAGGCGCAGGGTGGGCGAGGGCAGCGAGCGGTCGCGGCGCGCATGCCGATGCAGCAGCCGCGCGCAGGCCAGCACGGCGGCCACCGCCAGAACCATTCCCGTCAGCAGCGATGGCGAAAAGGCGTTCATCGCCGCCCCCCGTCGTCCAGCGCATCGAGATAGCGGCGCCCCAATGCGTCGTCGGGCAGGCGCCTTGGCACCATGGCGGGCGGCTGCGCCAGCAACGGCCAGAGCAGGGCGCGCAGCTCGCTGCGGCAGTTGCCGCAGCCGGGCTCGCGCTGTACGGCGTCGACGGCGATCTGCAGGGCCAGCGGATCTGCGGCGCGTCCAGGGTGTTCGCGCAGCCAAGCCTGCAGGGCCGAGAAATCGATGGCGGCGCCGGCGGCAGGCCGCTCGCCCAGCGTGCGCCATAGCGCGGCGATGCCGGCGTCCTCCACGCTCGCCGGACGCAGCGCATCCGGACGGGACGCCAACCCCTCGCGCTTGCCGCCAAGCCGGCGGCTCTCGTCGATCGGCGGCAGCTCCGTGCCCACGCGCGCAAGGTAGATGCGGCTGGCGTGCTGCACCTGCTTGATGAAGCCCAGCGCCTTGTAGGCGTAAGGCAGCGCGCGATCCGGATGGCCTTGACGCAGCTGCAGTTCGGATTGCCACATCTGGTCCAGCGCCTGCTTCAGCGTGGTCCGGGTTTCCGGGTCGAGCAGGGTGGCGGCTTCGGCGTGGTCATGGGTATGGCCGTAGGCTTCCAGCACGTCGGTGTCCTGGCCCATGGCCGGGGGCGCGGACGCCTCCGCATGCCCATGGTCTGCGTGTCCGGATGCGGCGTCGTCATCGCCGGTGGCGTCGGATACCGGCAGCTTCGGTTCGCCTTCCGCCTCCTCGCCGAGGAACTGGCCGTAGCGCAAGCGCAGGATGCGCTGGTCGACGCCGATGGCGTCGGAGTCGTGCAGGAAGCGCTCGGCATCCAGCGCGCGGCGATTCTTCTGCAGCGCTTCGGCATCGATGATGATCTGCCTCTGGCTGCGGAAATAGGCTGGCAGCACGCGCTTGACGACGCCTTCGATGCCAGTGCTTTCGCTGCCCGGCTGCGCCTGCAGGCGCAGGATCAGGCTGGGACTGCGCACGGATTGCGGCTGCGGGCTGCGATTGTCGGCGGCGGTCAGCTGCACGATCAGGTCGTCGCCCTGCGTCAGCCCCAACAGGGCGAGATCGATGCGGTGCGAAAAGCGGCGCAGCGTGGCGGAGCCTTGTCCGTGAAGGTCGAGGCTTTCCTCGTGGAAGGTGATGTTCTCGCCGCTGCCCTGGGCGAGGGTGATGCGCAGCGTGGCCTCGCCGGCGACGCCATAGTCGTCGGCTGCCTCGAAGGCGAGTTCCCAGGTGTGCTGTTCCGGCGAAGCCAGCGTCAGGCTTTGCGTGGGGGCCAGCACGCGGAGCTGCGGTGGACGGTCGGCGAGCGCATCGAGCCGATGGGGTTTGCCGGCGTTCTGCGCTTGGCCGTCGATCTCGATGCGGTACAGCGCGGAGGCGTCCAATTGCAGTTCGGCCTTCCAGTTCTCGCCGTCGCGCTGGAGCGACAGTCTGCGTCCGTCGAAGAACGCCAGTTCCACCTTCGCGGGGCGTCCCGAGAATCGCAGCGACCAGTGCAGCCGGGAGCCTTGCGGCGCCTTGACCGACAGCATGGCTTCGCTGCGCCGGGGCAGGCGGGTATAGACGGGCGGATGGATGTCGAGGCGCGCGGCCAGCAGCCGGATCGGCGCGCTGGTTTGGTTGCCGATCGATGCGACATCGGGGGCAGTTGTCCGCAGCGACGACGCGGGCCACAGGCAGGCGGCGGCCAGCACAAACAGCGCAAGCGACAGGGACACGGCGAGTGTTCGCCACGGCCAAGCGGTGCGGAGGTCGGCGGGCTTCGCAGCCAATCGCTGCTGCAGGCGTTCGCTCTGAAGCTGCTGGAGCGGCGTGGCTGCGGCGACCAGCAGGTCGGCGCTGTCCTCCATGTCGGAACGCGCGTTGAGGGCGTGCACCAGCCAGCGCGCATCGAGCCGCCGCCACTGCAGGAAAGCGGTGCCGGCGAGGAAAGCCATGCCCGCAAGGAAAGCCATGCCGGCCAGGCCGCGACCGCCGATGCGGTCCGTGACGACGACCATGGCCGCCAGCCACGGCAACACGAAGGTGGCAAGCACGGCGAGGCGGCGCAGTCGCGCTGCCCGCCATGCGCGATGCGGCAGGGCGTCGTTGTTCATGCCGGAACCGCGCGCCGTACACGCGTGGCGAGCCAGCGCTCGATCGCGAACAGGAGGGCGGCCAGCAGCGCCAGCCAGGGTTGCAGCTCGCGCGGAGGCTGGGGATGGGAACGGGCGCCCGCGATCGGCGCATAGGCGCGCGCGTCGGCGTAGGTGGGGGCTTGCCGCGCAGGTTGCAGCAATTCCTGCAGGCGTCGGGGGAAGCGCGATTCCAGCAGCAGCGGCATTTCGCTCGGCTGCACCGGCTGGAGGAAACGCAGCAGTCGGCCACGGCCAAGCGCGCCGCCTTCCGCCAGCGGCGTGCCGGTTTCCTCCGATGGGAGCGGGACGGTTTCAAATGAGCTTGGCAGGAGGGCGTCGCTTGAGGCCAGCACGGTGCCGCCGCGCTCGATCCAATCCAGCAGCGTTGCCGGCAGTGAGCCGCTCGCCAAGCGAATGATGGTGGCGTCGGTCGCCGGCAGCGGTTCGCCTTCCGCCAGCGACCGGGCTTCGGATCGCCATGCGCGCGCAGCCGCCTGGAAATAGCCCAGCGAGGGTGCATGCGCGGGATCCGCCTGCAGGTACAGGCGCGGCGCGCGTGCCTCCGGTGCAGCAGGCGGAGGCGGCGTTTTCGCGACGATGCGCCAGTCCACGTTCCGCGACAGCCGTGGCAGCTGCGCGTCCGCGCCTTCGAACCGCGCCGTGGCCAGCACGATCAGCGACACGTCCTGCGCGAGCGACGCATCGATCTCCCGCAAGAGGCTGGCGATGGGCTGCGGTGCGGTCGGCCGGGATGCAGTCAGTTCGGGCAGGCCCGCCGCCAGCCAGTGCCTGCGCGCGTCGGCAGGCAACGGTTGGGCGGCAATGGCGGCAGCATCCACGCCGGGCATGATCGCGACGAATGGACGGCGGTCGGGCGCGCCGTACAGCACCGGACGCGCCAGCCAAAGCGCCAGCAGGGCGAGCAGCAGCAGGCGCACCAGCAGCAGCGGCCATTCCTCGAAGCGCAGCCGCCGGCGCGGTCGCGGATTCGCGCGCAACCAGTGCAAGGCGGCGAAATCGGTGGTGCGCGATTCGCCGCGTCGCGCCAGGTGCAACAGCAGCGGCAACAGCAGCGCGCCCAGCGCCGCCAACGCCATCGGCAGCAACAGGCCCACGCTCACGTTCGCTCCCCAGGGGAAAACAGCGCCCGCAGCGGCTGGTCGAGCGGTTCGTCCAGAACATGGCGGGCGTGCGCGATGCCAGCCGCGTCCAGGCGTGCATCCAGTGCGCGTTGCGCGTCGGCGAAGCGTTGCAGGTAATCGGCGCGCATCGCCCGGCCGTCGCCGGGCAGGGTGTCGCCGGTTTCGGGATCGCGGAACAGATGGCTGCCGTCGAACGGGAAATCGCGTTCCTCCACCGTCAGCACTTGGACGAACAATACTTCGCGCCCGGCGGCCGCCAGCCGCTCGGCCAGCGCGACCACGCCCTCGTCGAACCCGTCGCTGAGCAGGACCACCAGGTCGTGCGCCGCGATGCGTTCCCATGCCGGATCCAGGCGCGCGCCCTCGGGAAAGCGGCCGTATGCGTCCAGCGCCTGCAATGTCAGCCAGAGCCGGTCGCGGCCGCGCGCGCCGTGGGTGGCCGGCAGCAGCTGCACGCCGTCCTCGCGCAGTCCGACCAGGCCGAAGCGGTCGCCCTGCCGCAGCGCCAGTTCGGCGATGCAGGCGGCAATGCCCTTGGCCGCGTCCAGTCGCGTCCGATCCGGCGCGGCGCGGTCGGCCTGGTTCATCGAGGCGGAAGCATCGAGCAGCAGCCAGACGGTCAGCGGGCTTTCGCGTTCGGCCTCGCGCACGAAGAAGCGGTCGGAGCGCGCGTACAGCTTCCAGTCGATCTGCCGCGGCTCGTCGCCCGGCTCGTACGCGCGGTACTGCGAGAACTCCAGGCCGGCGCCGCGGCTGCGGCTGCGATGCGCGCCGATGCCGTTGCCGCCCATCGCGCGGCGCGCCTCCAGCCGCAGGCCTCGCAGGCGGCTGCGGACGTCCGGCGGGATCAGCGCATGCGCCATGCGGCGGCTCAACCGGCGGGATGGGGCACGGCGTGCAGCAGCGCGGCGATCACGTCGTCCGCGCGCTGCTGTTCGGCTTCGGCGACGAACGACAGTAGCAGACGATGGCGTATCACCGGCGCCGCCAGCGCGGCCACGTCCTCGCGGGTGGCGGCCAGCCGGCCGTGCAGCAGCGCGCGCGCCTTGGCTGCCAGCACCAGCGATTGGCCGGCGCGCGGCCCGGCGCCCCAGCGCACGTAGCGGCGCACCGCGTCCGGCGCGCCGGCGTCGTTCGGACGGCTGGCGCGCACCAGCCGGGTGATCCAGGTGAGCAGGTCGGGGCCCACGTGGACGTCGCGCACCAAAGTTTGCAGGGCCAGGATGTCGTCGCCCGTCATCACTTCCGGCACGGTGCCGGCGTGGCTGCCGGTGGTCTGGAGCAGGATGGCGCGCTCCTCGGCCTCGTCGGGATAGTCCACCTTCACGTGCAGCAGAAAGCGGTCGAGCTGCGCTTCCGGCAGCGGATAGGTGCCGGCCTGTTCCAGCGGGTTCTGCGTGGCCAGCACGAAGAACGGCGCGGGCAGGGCATGGGTGACGCCGGCGTAGCTGACGGTGCGTTCGCCCATCGCTTCCAGCAGCGCCGCCTGGGTCTTGGGCGGCGTGCGGTTGAGTTCGTCGGCCAGCAGCAGGTTGGTGAACACCGGCCCCTGCTGGAAGCGGAAGGCGCGCCGGCCGGTGCCGTGGTCTTCCTCCAGCAGTTCGGTGCCGAGGATGTCGCTGGGCATCAGGTCGGGCGTGAATTGCACGCGCCGGAACCGCAGCGCCAGCGCCTGGCCCAGCGAGCGCACCAGCAGGGTCTTGCCCAGGCCCGGCACGCCTTCCAGCAGGCAGTGGCCGGCGGCGAGCAGGCCGATCAGCAGCTGTTCGACCACCTCCTCCTGGCCGACGATGGCCTGCCCGATGGCCGCGCGCAACTGCGCCAGCTTGTCGATCTGCTGCTGGAGTGTGGCTTCGTTCGTGTTGGCGTTCATGGCGGTGTCGAGGTCAGGAGAGCAGGGCGTACATCACGATGTTGACGGCGAAGCGGGTGTTGTCCTCGGCGAGGAAGCGCTTGTTGCGCCAGTCGTAGTCCCATTCGCAGCCGTAGTCCTTGTTGCTGTAGAGCAGGCCGAGGCGGCCGCCGAACTCGATGCCCTGCAGGTAGTCGTGCACCAGGTCGTCGCCCCAGCCGTTGAGTTCGAACGCCGTCGCCGGCGGGCCGTCCGGGAACTTGAAGAAGCTCGAATACAGCGGGTGCGACTTCGGCAGTTTCCTGAGCGCCGCCTTGCCGAAGATCGACGCCATCTGCGCCTCGAAGGACTTGGCGAACAGCCCGTCGATGTCGTGGTTGCAGTCGTCCACGAACACGAAGCCGCCGTTGCGCAGGTAGCGCTCGAAGTTGCGCCGCTCGTCCGGGTTGAACTCCACCAGCTTGTGCCCGGCCAGGTAGCAGAACGGCGCCTGCAACATCTTCGGATCCGACAGCGCGACCACGTGTTCCTTCGGGTCCACCCGCAGGCTGGTGTAGTCGATCAGCGAGGTAATGAGATTGGACGGCATCCGCGCGTCCACGTCCCAGTCGCCGGAGTCGTACTTCAGGCGGGTGAACCAGAAGTCGTAGCCGGAAGCGCGCGCCGGCGGCAGGAGCATGGCCGCCGACGCGCCCAGCAGCAGGCGCAGGGAGTCGCGGCGGTTCACCCGCCGCCGCCCTCAGACCGCATCCGACAGCGAGGTGAAGGTGAAGTCGCGCAGTCGCATCGGCGGGATCATCATCACGTAGCTGGATTCGTCGCCGGCCACGCGCACCGGCTTGCCCAGCTCGTCGATGTTGTTGAGCATGATCACCGGCGACTCGTTGAAGCGGAAGTTCTTCACCGGGTGCTTGATCTCGCCGTTCTCGATGTAGAACGTGCCGTCGCGGGTCAGGCCGGTGAGCAGCACGGTCTGCGGATCGACCATGCGGATGTACCAGGTGCGGGTCACCAGGATGCCCTTCTGCGTGCCGCGCACCAGCTCCGCGGTGGACTTGTCGCCGCCGGCCATCAGCAGGTTGCCCGGCGAACCGACGGCGCGCTTGCCCTGCTTCTGCGCCCAGTAGCGCGAATAGTCGAGGTTGGCGATCTTGCCGTTCTCGATGATGGCCATGCGCTCGCGCGGCAGGCCGTCGCCGTCCCAGGGCATCACCGGTGCTTCCGGATTCCAGGGGTCGGCGTGGATGTTCACGCGCGGGTCGTAGACCAGTTCGCCGAGCTTGTTGCCGCCGCCCTTCTTCGACAGGAAGCTGCGGCCCTCGTCGGCGCTGCGCGCGTCGAAGAAGTTCATCATGAAGCTGATCAGCCCGGCGGCGGCGGCCGGCTCCAGGATCACGGTGTACTTGCCGGGTTCGAGCGCCTTGGCGTCGACGGAGGCGGCGGCCTTGCGGATGGCGGTGCGGATGTCCTGGCCGGTGTCGAAGTCGGCCGCATCCTTCAGGTTGCGGCCCACCCAGCCCGAGCCGCGGCCGTCGGCGGTGCGCACGGTGCAGGTGTAGTCGAAGCCGGTGCCGCGCTGGTAGCCGAAGTTGCCGTTGCTGTTGGCGAAGGCGGTGAAGTTCTGGCCGTCCTCGAGGAAGCCCGCGGCGACCAGGCCGTCCTGCTTGCACGGGCCGATCGACTCGGCGGCCACCTTGGCGCGGAACTCCGGGGTGATGGCGGCGGTGGATTCGCTGAAGGTGGGGCTGGGCTTGTAGGTCTGCTTCTGCACCGCGGGCATGAACTCCGGGTTCTCCGGCGCCAGCCGCGCCAGGTCCTCGGCGCGCCGCACGACCCGCTCAAGCGAGGCGTCGTCGAACGCGTTGACCGTCGCCACGCCCACACGCTTGCCGAAGGCCACCTGCACGGCGAGCTGGGTGTCCTCCACGACGCCGGCGGTGGACACGTTGTTGAGCGCGAAGCGGACGTTGCCGTTGATGCCGCCGGACAGCGTGGCGGTGCATTCGTCCGCCTTCGACAGCGCGATGACCTTGTCCAGGATGGCCCTGGCTTCCTGTTCCGTGTAGATGCTCATTGCTCGGAAGCTCCTTGACGGCGGTCAGCCCAGGCTGCGCGCGGTGTTGATGACGTTGATGCCGTTGAAGCGGGCGGTGGACGAGCCGTGCGACACCGTCGAGACCTGCCCCGGCTGGCCCTTGCCGTCGAAGAACGACCCGCCCATGCGGTAGTCGCGCTCGTCGGCCACGGCCACGCACGCGTTCCAGAACTCCGGCGTGCGGATCTGGTAGGCCACGTCCTCCAGCATGCGGGTGATCTTGCCGTTCTTGATCTCGTAGAACAGCTGGCCGCCGAACTGCGCGTTGTAGCGCTGCTGGTCGATGGAGAACGAGCCGTCGCCGATGATGTAGATGCCGTTCTCCACGTCCTTGATGAGCTCGGCGGGCGTCAGCGGCGTCTTGCCCGCTTCCAGCGACACGTTGGCCATGCGCTGGAACTGCACGCTGCTCCACGAATCGGCGTAGCAGCAGCCGTCGGATGCCGTCTTGCCGAGGATGTGGGCCTGGTCGCGGATCGCCTGGTAGTCCACCAGCTTGCCGTCGCGGATCAGGTCCCACTTCTTGCACTTCACGCCTTCGTCATCAAAGCCCACCGCGCCCAGGCTGCCGAACTGGGTCTTGTCGGCGACGATGTTCACCTTGTCGCTGCCGTACTGGAAATGCGCCTCGCGCTTGTCCAGCGTGGCGAAGCTGGTGCCGGCGTAGTTGGCCTCGAAGCCCAGCACGCGGTCCAGTTCCAGCGGGTGGCCCACTGACTCGTGGATGGTCAGCCAGGTGTGCGAGGGGTCCAGCACCAGGTCGTACTTGCCCGGCTTGACCGACGGCGCCTTCAGCTTCTCGCGCGCCTGCTTGGCGGCGGCGATGGCGTCTTCCTTCATGTCGTAGGACAGGCCGTAGTTGACCACGCCGTTCGGCGAGACGAACTTGCCGCTGGCCGCGCCGTCCAGGTATTCGTAGCCCAGCCCCATCGGCGCGGACAGGCCCTCGCGGGTGCGGAACTTGCCGCTGGCCTTGTCGATGGCGGTGACCGTCATCGGTGCCCAGATGCGGTGCACGTCCTGGTCGATGTAGGAGCCGTCGGTGCTGGCGAAGTATTTCTGCTCGTTGACCAGGAACAGCATGGAATTGACGAAGTCGGCGCCGGCCGCCATCGCCGCGGCGTTGACGCCCAGCAGCAGGTCGACCTTGTCCTTGACCGGGACTTCCATGGCGTTCTTGCGGATCGGCGTTTTCCAGGTCACTTCGCCCAGCGCCGGCGTCGCGGCCAGTCGCACCGGCTCGGTCTGGATCTTCGCGTTCGCGCGGGCGACGGCGGCGGCCTGCTGCGCGGCCTTGACCACGCCGGCCCGGGTCAGGTCGTTGGTGGCGGCGAAGCCCCAGGCGCCGCCCGCGATCACGCGGATGCCGACGCCGGTGGATTCCGTGTTCACCACGTTCTGCACCTTGTCCTCGCGGGTGATCACGAACTGGCGCAGGTAGCGCCCGATGCGCACGTCGCAATAACTGGCGCCCGCGGCCCGCGCGGCGTTCAGGGCGTCGTCGGCCAGCCGCTTCTTCAGCGCCGGGTCGATCCCTTCCAGCAGTTGGCCGGCGGCGATGGCCTTGCCGAAGATCGACGGCAACAACAGGCCGCCAGCGGAAAGCCCGGACAGGGCGAGGAATTCACGTCTTTGCAAGGCGGCTCTCCGGCAGGCAAGGGGCGGGATGCGCAACGGTGACGGATAGCGGCGAAGAAACGAAGCGCTGCCCGGCTGCCGCGATTCTTGCGGCACCGGAACGGGGGATGCAACTGACTTTCGGCATAGTCTGCGCAGACCATCGACCGATGCGGGGCGCGGCGGGATGCGTCGCTACGGGCGGCGCCTCGCGCTCAGAACCAGAAGCGCAGTCCCGCCACCCAGCCGCGGTCGCGCGCGGCTTCGCCCGCGTTGCGGGCATGCTCGGCGGTGCGTCCGTACCTGTTCGACCATTCGTAGCCGACATAAGGCGCGAATTCGCGGCGGACCTCGTAGCGCAGGCGTAACCCCGCCGAGGTTTCCGACAGGCCCGCGCCGATCCCGCGCGCGTCGTCGTCGCGGGCGTTGAGGACGGCTTCGATGCGCGGCTGCAGGATCAACCGGTTGGTCAGCAGCAGCTCGTACTCGACTTCCGCCTGCAGCATGCTGCGCCCGCCGCTGCCTAGGTAGGCGGTGGCCTGCACTTCGAACTTGTAGGGCGCGAGCCCCTGGACGCCCAATGCAAGCCAATCGCGCGCCGGGCCATCGCCATCGTCGTGGCGCACGCCGGCCAGCACGTCCCACCAGGCGTCGAGCGGCTTGCCCCACAGCGCTTCGAGGCTGGATTCGATTTTTCCGTGCGCGCGTTCGCCTTCGCTGCGCAGCCACAGGCGGCCTCGGTCGTGGCCGATCCATGCCTTGCCTTCCCAGGCCAGCGCATCGTCCTGCGTCCGTTCGAAACGGTCGGCCTGCATCATCCATACCAGCGGATCGCCGTGGTCGTGTGCGGCGTGCAGGACGGGGAACGCGGCGGCGCGGTCGGCGTCGGTGAGGGCAGGGGGGCCATAGGCGTACGGCGCCGTCGCTTGCGCACGATGCGCCGCGTGCGGATCGGCTTCCTGCGCTGCGATAGGCGGCGCTTCCGGCACGTGATGGTGCGAGTGGTCCTGCGCGGCGGCCGCGCCCGCCCACAGCAGCATCGGAGCAAGAACGAGCGCGCGCATCATTCCTCCACCCGCACTTCGCGCATCATCCCGCCTTCCATGTGCAGCAGCATGTGGCAGTGGAAGGCCCAGCGGCCCAGCGCGTCGGCGGTGATGCGGACGCTGCGCTTCGTCCCAGGCGGAACGGCGACCGTGTGCTTGCGCACCAGGAACCGTCCGTGCTCGTCCTCCACGTCGCTCCACAGGCCATGCAGATGGATGGGATGCTCCATCATGGTGTCGTTGACCAGCGTGATCCGCACGCGCTCGCCGTACTTCAGCCGGATCGGCGCGGCGTCGGCGAAGCGGATGCCGTCGAAGCCCCAGGTGAAGCGTTCCATGTTGCCGGTCAGGTGCAGTTCGATGGTGCGCGATGGTTCGCGGTCGTCGTCCGGCGCGTGCAGGCTGCGCAGGTCGGCGTAGCGCAGGACGCGGCGGCTGTTGTCGCGCAGGCCGATGCCGGGGTCGTCCAGCTTCGGCGCGGGCGACATCGTCTGCATGTCCACGTCGGGGTTGCGGGTTTCGCTGGCCGGGTGCGCCTGCATGCCGCCGGCGTCGTGCCCGCCGTGGCCCATGTCCATCTCCGGAATGCCCATCGCCGCGCCGCAGGTCATTTCGCCCGCCGCCGGCGCAGGGTGGCCGTGGCCCATGTCGTCCATCGTCAGAAGCGGGCGCCGGTCCAGCGCCGGGATCGCCGCCTGCATGCCGATGCGCGGCGCCAGCGTGATGCGGGTGTAGCCGCTGCGGTCCATCGCCTGCGCGAACACGGTATAGGCCGCGTCGTCGCGCGGCTGCACGATCACGTCAAAGGTTTCCGCCGGCGCGATGCGGAACTCCTCGACGTCCACGGGTTGGATGGGCTGGCCATCGGCGGCCACCACCATGAGTTTCAGGCCGGGGATGCGCACGTCGAAGAAGGTCATCGCCGCGCCGTTGATAAAACGCAGGCGCACGCGCTCGCCGGGCGCGAACAGCGCCGTCCAGTTCTGCGCGGCGGTGTGGCCGTTGGCGAGGAAGGTGTAGGTGTGGCCGTTGACGTCGGCGAGGTCGGTCGGGCTCATCCGCATCGCGCCCCAGGCCTTGCGGTCGTCCAGCGTGGCGCGCAGGCCGCGCTCGCGCGCGTCGCGCAGGAAGTCGCCGACGGTGCGCTTGTGCAGATTGTCGTAGTCGCTGCGCTTCTTCATCCGCGCGAACAGGCGGGCGGGGTCGAGGTCGGTCCAGTCGGACAGCAGCACCACGTAGTCGCGCTCGCACGCCAGCGGGTCGGGCTCGCGCGGGTCGATGATGATCGGGCCGAGCAGGCCGGCCTGTTCCTGCAGGCTGGAATGGCTGTGGTACCAGTAGGTGCCGCTCTGCTTCACTTTGAAGCGGTACAGGTAGTCGCCGCCGGGGGCGATGCCGTCGAAGCTCATGCCCGGCACGCCGTCCATGCTGGCCGGCAGCAGCAGGCCGTGCCAGTGGATGGAGCTGGTTTCGTCCAGCGTGTTGCGGACACGGATGCCGACGGTGTCGCCTTCGCGCCAGCGCAGGATCGGGCCGGGCAGGCTGCCGTTGACGGTGAACGCGGGGACGGTCCTGCCGGTGATGTTCACCGGCGTGCGGCCGATGGTCAGGTCGAAGGCGTCGCCGCGCAGCACCGTCGGCTGGTCCGGCGCGGCCAGCGCCCACAGCGGGCGCTGCCACAGGCCCAGCCCGAGCGTCGCGCCGCCCATCGCCATGCCGCGCAGCAGGCGGCGGCGGTCGCTGTCGTGCGGTGCGCCCATGTCAGCCTTCGGCGGAGATCAGGGTGGCCGGATAGTCTTCGTCCGCCAGCGCGGCGATGGCCGCCTCCGCGTCGAAACCGCCGCTGGTGCGGACTTCGCCCTTCGCCAGATCGACCTGCACGGCGGCCTCGGGATCGAGCGCGCGCAGCGCGCGGGTGACGGCGTTGACGCAGTGCTGGCAGCTCATGTTTTCGACCTTCAGCAGCACGGTGTGGATTCCTGATGGATGGGATGCGGCCAGTGTCCAACTTTCTATCGTGGGAAGGTCAAGGCCGGAGAAAAGCATCTTTGACGCGGATCAGAGCGGATGAACGCTGATTGGATTCATCCGTGCTCATTCGCTCCGATCGGCGTCCAGACAGCATTTTCGTGACCGTTTGACCTTCCTATCTTGGGAAGGATGAGAATGACCCCCAGATCGTCCGACATGGAGGCACCCATGCAATCCGACACCACGCTGCGGCTGGACATCACAGGCATGACCTGCGCCTCCTGCGCGGGCCGGGTGGAGAAGGCGCTGCGCAAGGTCGAGGGCGTGCGCGAGGCCAGCGTCAACCTCGCCACCGAAACCGCGTCGGTGACGGCGCCGGGTGTGTCGCTGGACGCGCTGGTGCAGGCGGTGGAGCGCGCGGGCTACGGCGCGCGCCCGCACGCCGAAGTGGTCGAACAGGCGAAGACGGACGGCATGCCGCGCGAAACCCTGCACCTGCTGCTGGCTGTCCTGCTGTCGCTGCCGCTGGCCGCGCCAATGCTGCTGATGCCGTTCGGCGTGCACTGGGCGCTTCCGGGCTGGGCGCAATGGCTGCTGGCGACGCCGGTGCAGTTCTGGCTGGGCGCGCGCTTCTACCGCGCCGGCTTCGCCGCGCTGCGCGCGCGCAGCGGCAACATGGACCAGCTGGTCGCGCTGGGCACCAGCGCCGCCTACGGGCTGAGCGTGTACCACCTGCTCGCGCCTGCGGGGCACCACGCCGCGCCGCTGTATTTCGAATCCTCGGCGGTCGTCGTCACCCTGATTCTGCTCGGCAAGTGGCTGGAAGCGCGCGCCCGGCGCCAGGCCAGCGACGCCATCCGCGCCTTGCAGGCGTTGCGGCCGGCGACCGCGCGGATGCTGCGCGATGGCGTCGAAACCAGCGTGCCGATCGCTGAGGTCGCCGTCGGCGACGACGTGATCGTGCTGCCCGGCGAGCGCATCCCCGTCGACGGGCAGGTGCTGGAGGGCCGCAGCCACAGCGACGAATCCCTGCTCAGCGGCGAATCGCTGCCGGTGCCGAAAGCGCCCGGCGACCGCGTCACCGGCGGCGCGGTGAACGGCGAAGGCCGCCTGCGCATCCGCACCGTCGCGGTCGGCGCGGAATCCGCGCTGGCGCGCATCGTCCGGCTGGTGGGGGACGCGCAGGCGAAGAAGGCGCCGATCCAGCGCATCGTCGATCGGGTCAGCGCGGTGTTCGTGCCGACGGTCATCGTGATCGCGCTCCTCACGCTGTTGGGCTGGGGCATCGCCCGCGGCGACTGGACGCAGGCGTTGCTCAACGCGGTGGCGGTGCTGGTCATCGCCTGTCCCTGCGCGCTCGGCCTGGCGACGCCGGCGGCGGTGATGGCCGGCACAGGCGTGGCCGCGCGCGCCGGCATCCTAGTCAAGGACGTGGAGGCGCTGGAAACCACCCGCCAGCTGCGCACCGTCGCCTTCGACAAGACCGGCACGCTGACCGTCGGCAAACCGACGCTGATGCGGCTGCACGCGCTCGACGGCGACGACGCGGCGCTGCTGGCGCTGGCCGCCGGCTTGCAGCAGGGCAGCGAGCACCCGCTGGCCAAGGCGGTGCTGGACGCAGCGCGCGAGCGCGGCATCGCTGCGGCCGAAGTCGCCGACATCGCCGCGGTCGCCGGGCGCGGCGTGCAGGGCAGGCGAGGGCATGCGCAACTGGCGCTGGGCCATGCGCGCTGGATGGGCGAACTCGGCATCGACCTGTCTTCCGCACAGGCGCTGGCGGAGGAAGCGTCGAGCGCCGGGCAGACGCAGTCCTGGCTGGCGGAAAGCGTGGGCGAGGGCTGGCGCCTGCTGGGCCTGCTGGCGTTCGGCGATGCGCCGCGGCCGCAGTCCGCGCAGGCCGTCGCCGCGCTGCGTGCGCTGGGCATCCGCCCGCTGATGCTTTCCGGCGACAACCGCGCCGCCGCTCGCGCCGTGGCCGGGCAGGTGGGGCTTGCGCAAGACGAAGTACGCGCCGAGCTGCTGCCGGACGACAAGGTGCGGGCGATCCGCGAACTGGCGGAGCAGGGGCCGGTCGGCATGGTCGGCGACGGCCTCAACGATGCGCCCGCACTGGCCGCGGCTACCGTCGGCTTCGCCATGGGCAGCGGCACCGACGTGGCGATGCACGCCGCCGGCGTCACCCTGATGCGCCCCGATCCGCGGCTGGTCGCCGACGCCATCGACATCTCGCGCCGCACCGTGCGCAAGATCCACCAGAACCTGTTTTGGGCGTTCGTCTACAACGTCGTCGGCATCCCGCTGGCGGCGCTTGGCATGCTCGACCCGATGCTGGCCGGGGCGGCGATGGCGCTGTCCAGCGTCAGCGTGGTCACCAACGCCTTGCTGCTGCGGCGCTGGACGCCGCAGGCGCGCGACTGATTCCGAGGAGAACGCCATGGCATCCAGATCCATCCGTCCCGAACTGGCCGACGCGCTGGAGCAGGGCATGCACAACATCGGCCAGGCGGCCGAGCTGAGCGGCGTATCGGCCAAGATGATCCGCCACTACGAGAGCATCGGCCTGATCGCGCCGCCCGCCCGCACCTTCGCCAACTATCGCCTCTACGGCGACGCCGACCTGCACCGCCTGCGCTTCATCCGCCGCGCCCGCACGCTGGGGTTCTCGATGGAGCGCATCCGCACGCTGCTGGCGCTGTGGGACGACCCGCACCGTGCCAGCGCCGAGGTCAAGCAACTGGCGCGCACGCACGCCGCCGAGCTGGGCGAGAAGATCCGCGAGCTGCAGGCGATGCAGCGCACGCTGGAAACGCTGGCGCGCAAATGCCATGGCGACGGGCGGCCGACGTGCCCGATCCTCGACGATCTGGCTGCCGATCCCGGTAGCCGCTGAGGGTTACGCAAGGCATTTCCCGACGCGCAACCGGCCATATCGCCGGCTGGCTGGCGGTGTGGCGAACGGCAGACTGCGGCGGTCGTCCCACGGAGAGCGTCCATGCGCTGCTTGCTGCTCGCGATCGGCATTTTGCTGGTGGTCATCGCGCCGTCGACCCGAGCGGAAAACCTGTATCGCTGCATCGGAAGAAACGGCGCGGTGAGCTACCAGTCGCAGGCGTGTTCGGAAACGCAACGTCTTGATCGCATCGTGGAATACCGTGCTGATCCGATCCCATCGCGCGATTCAAGGCAGCCGCGCTTGGAAGCTAGGCGGCAGCTGAGAAGGTTGGCGACGCGAAATCCGCGCCAGCGCGTGGCCCATGGCAGCGTCGCCGTCACGGCCAACTCCCGCTGCCGCGCCAGCAAGGCGAAACGCGAGGCCGATTTGCGGCGGATTGGCTTGTCGCGGACCTACGAACAATTGAGCCGCCTGGATGCGTCGGTCAGGGAGGCTTGCCGGGGATTCTGAAAGTCCGGCCGGCTGCTGTTGGCTTGGTAAAAGCCGCGGGCATCAAGTGCTGTGCCTTCGGGTCGATAACGGAAAGGTGCATACCATCGAATGCCATCGAAGACGGTATAGGCAGCGTAGCCATCGGAGAACATCGCCCATGACGGTCAGAAGTCCGATCCGGTTTGACATAATAGGCATTATGCGAAATATAAAATCAACGAAACTTGGCACCATGCACGCCTCCGCGCCATCCGATTGCCTATGAGCTGCCAGCACGCCTGCCCAAGCCATCTTCACTCGCATAGACTGCATCCGCTCAACTTCTTCTTCCTGACTGGCCAGTAATGTCCTCGATCCGATGCATCCCGGCAGCGCGCCTGCAAGTCGGCATGTATCTGTACAAGATCGGCGGCTCCTGGCTGCAGCATCCGTTCCTGCGCAACAGCTTCCTGCTGACGGACGAGGGTGACGTCCGCCGCATTCTCGACGCCGGCATCGAAAGCGTCTGGATCGACGAGTCCAAGGGTGCGCCGCTGCCGGACAGGAATCCTGCCGGCGAATCCGACGACACGTCGTTCAGCGGCGCAGCCGTCGAGCTGCCCGATGCTGCCGTGGACGCCGATCCCCTCCCCGGTCGCCGCGCCGTGCCGGTCGTTGCCGGAACGGTGGCGCTCGCTGCCGAACTCGAGCGGGCGCGCAACATCTGCCTGATCGGCAAGCAGCAGATCCAGGAGATGTTCGGCGAGCTGCGGCTGGGCAATACGGTGTGCCAGCAGACCGTGGTGCCGCTGGTCGAGGAGATCGCGGCGTCGGTGTGGCGCAATCCGGTGGCGCTGCTCAGCGTGGCGCGGCTGAAGAACCACGACGACTACAGCTACCTGCATTCGGTCGCGGTGTCGGCGCTGATGCTGGCGCTGGCGCGGCAACTGGGGCTGGACGAGGAGCAGACCCGGCTGGCCGGGATCGGCGGACTGATGCATGACCTCGGCAAGGCGTTCATGCCGCTGGAGGTGCTCAACAAGCCGGGCAAGCTGACCGACGAGGAATTCGCGATCATGAAGACGCACTCGGCGGCCGGCGCGCAGGCGCTGCGCGAAGGCGGCGCCGAGCCGGGCGTGGTGGACATCGCCCTGTCCCACCACGAACGGATGGACGGCCGCGGCTATCCGCACGCGCTGAAGGAGCCGGAGATCTCGCTGCTGGCGCGCATGGGCGCGGTCTGCGACGTCTACGACGCGGTGACGTCGATCCGGCCGTACAAGCGCCCTTGGGATCCCGCCGTGGCGATGCGCGAGATGGCGCGCTGGGACGGGCATTTCGACAAGCGGGTCTTCAACGCCTTCGTCAAATCGGTGGGCATCTATCCGCTGGGCGCGTTGGTGCGGTTGGCATCCGGGCACTTGGCCTTGGTAGTGGAGCCGGGCGCGGACTCGCTGCTCAAGCCGAAGGTGCGCGTGTTCTATTCGCTGCGTTCGCGGGAAAAGATCCTGGTGCGGACGTTGGATCTCGCCGATCCGGGCTGCACGGACAGCATCGTCGGGCCGGAGAATCCGGAACAATGGGGGTTCACCAACCTCGAGGCGCTCTGGCTTTGAACATCGCGACGGCCGAAGACCGGACGATCGGCGGCGTCCCGCCGGCGGACATCTACCGGCTCGGCGCCAGCGGGCCGAGCCTGAACTCGGTAATCGCCGCGGTGGACGGCGCGCACCGAAAGCTGGCCCTGCTCCATATCGACGTCGACGGCATCGGCACGATCAACGCGACGCTGGGCGAGAACATCGTCGAGCAGGCGCTGCGGGTGGTGGCGCGCCGGCTGGTGCAGGCGGTGCCTGACGATGCCTGGCTGTGGCGGCTGGGCAGCGAGGAATTCGTCGCCGCGGTCGCCTACCGCGAGGGCGAGCCGGACGGCGAGGCGCTGGCCGAGCGGCTGCGCGAGGCGTTCGACGCGCCGGTGCAGGTGCCGCCGTTCGTGCTCGACGTGACCCTGTCGATCGGCATCGCCGTCCATCCCGAGCATGCGCACGATGCCGCCAGCCTGCTGGTCGCCGCCGAGCAGGCGATGCGTCGTGCCAAGCGCAGCGGGCCCGGCGGCCAAGCCGTGCACGTGCCGGACGCGCCGCTGGACGCGGTAGCCGACGCTGGCCGCGAGCACCAGGGCCACCGGTTCGTGGACGCCATCGCGCAGAGCGAATTCCGCCTCTACTACCAGCCGGTGGTGAGCGCGCAGGACGGCAGCATCGTCGCCTGCAGCTCGCTGCTGCGCTGGCACAACACCCAGGAAGGCGTGCTGCGCGCCAACCGCATCCTGCCGGCGGTGGAGCGCGCCGGACTGGCCGGCGCGGTGGGCCTGTGGACGATCGAAACGGCGATCCGGCAGGTGCATCGCTGGCGCGACATGGGCATCGACTACCTCAATGCGTCGGTGCCGCTGGAAGGCGCGCTGCTGACCCGCAAGGAATGCCCGGACCTGGTCGGCGAGCTGTTGCACCGGCACGACGTGTCCGGCAGTGCGATCGAGTTCGAGGTGTCGGAAGCGGTGCTGTCGCTGGATGCGCCGCACGTGGCCGAGAGCCTCGCCGGCCTGCGCGCGCTGGGTTCGGTGCTGACCCTGGCCGACTTCGGCATGCGCGGTCTGAGCCTGTCGGCGCTGGCGCAGCATCCGCTGGACCGGCTGAAGATCGACCGCAGCTTCCTGCGCAACATCACCAGCCAGCCGCGCAGCGCGGCGCTGGTGCGCGGGATCATCGCGATGGGCCACAAGCTGGGCATGACCCTGGTGGCCAAGGGCGTGGAAACCGACGCCGAGTTGGGCTTCCTGCGTCGCCATCACTGCGATTTCTTCCAGGGCTATCTGTTCAGCCCGCCCCTGCCCGGCACCGACATTGACGAACTGCTGCGCCGCCGCTTCCTGCTGCCGCACGTGTTCCAGGACAGCGCGGCGATGCAGCCGAGCCGCACGCTGCTCCTGCTGGACGACGAGGAGAACGTGCTGCGCTCGCTGGTGCGCCTGCTGCGCCGCGACGGCTACCGCCTGCTGACCGCCGGCAGCGTGAGCGAGGCATTCGACCTGCTGGCCCGCAACGACGTGCAGGTGGTGCTGTCCGACCAGCGCATGCCCGACATGAGCGGCACCGAGTTCCTGGCCCGCGTGCGCGACCTCTACCCGGACACCGTGCGGCTGGCGCTGTCCGGCTACACCGACCTGGAAACGATCAGCCAGGCGATCAACCAGGATGCGGCCTACCGCTTCCTGATCAAGCCCTGGGACGATGCCGACCTGCGCGAGCACGTGCGCGCGGCCTTCCGGCTGGTCGAGCAGCGGCGCAGCCACAGCGACCGCCCCTAGCCGGCGCGGTCGGCGCCCTCTTCCTGCCCGTCGCGCGGCTGCCGGATCGGCAGCACCACGCGGAAGGTGCTGCCCTGCCCCACCCGGCTGGACACGTCGATGCGGCCGTGGTGCTTGGCCACGATGCCGTAGGAAATTGCCAGCCCGAGGCCGGTGCCGCGGCCGATCGGCTTGGTGGTGAAGAACGGATCGAACAGGTGCGACATCGCTTCCGGCGGGATGCCGCAGCCGCTGTCGGTGATGCTGATCCATGCCTCGTTGTCGTCGCAGCCGCTGGCCAGCACGATGGTGCCACGCTGCTCGATGGCCTGGCCGGCGTTGAGCAGCAGGTTGAGGAAGACCTGGTTGATCTCCGAGGCCAGGCACTCCACCGGCGGCAGCGCGGTGTAGTGCTTTTCCAGCCGGACCTTGTACTTGAGGTCGTTCCAGACGATGTTGAGGGTGGAGTCCAGTCCCTGCAGCAGGTCGGCCGGCTGCATCTGCCGGTCGCGGCCCACCCGCGAGAAGCCCTTGAGGTCCTGCACGATCTTGGTGACCCGCTCGATGCCCTCGCGCGACTCGTTCAGCAGGCTGGGCAGGTCGCCGACGATGTAATCGATGTCCAGCCGCTGGCGCGCCTGCAGCAGCTCGTCGCGGCGCGCGGCCGGGTCGTCCGAGAACAGCGCCTCGTGGTACTTCTCCACCAGCGCGATCAGCGCGGTGCCGTAGTCCTGCAGCGTGCCGAGGTTGGAGCCGACGTAGCCGATCGGGTTGTTGATCTCGTGGGCGACGCCCGCCGCCAGCTGGCCGATGGAGGCCATCTTCTCCGACTGCAGCAGCTGTTCCTGGGTGCTGGCCAGGCGGTCGACGGTGCGCTGCAGCTCCTCGTACTGCCGTTTGCGCTCGCCGCGCTCGCTGATGTCGAGCACCACCATGATGCAGTGCGGGCTGTCCGGCGCGTGGCCGCAGTGGATCTCCAGCGCCAGCGGCGGCATGTGCTCCGGCCGGACCACGCCCTGCCAGTGCCCCTGCCGGACCGCGGTGGCCCAGTCCGCGTCGGATACCATGCCCACCAGGGTTTCCGGGCCGCTGCCCGGGGCGAGCTTCTCCGCCAGCGCGCGCGCGGCCGGATTGGCGTCGTGCACGAGGCGGTCGCCGTCGAGGAACAGGACGGGGAAGTTGATCGCGCTGGCGGCCCAGACCGCGTCGCCGCTCCAGAGCGAGGGCGGCGCGATGTCGTCGGTCATCCGCTACCCAGCCATCGCGACTGCGCCCGTGCGTTGGCGTAGCCGGAGCCGTCGTAGACGCCGCTGGCCTCGGTGCGGCCGATGTGGCGCAGCGTCCACGCCACCTCGCGGCGGCGGCGGGCCAGCAGCACCGCGTTGGCGCGGTTGAGTTCGTGCAGTTCGCCGACGCGGGCCATGTCGGCGCTGCCGGCGACGCGTTCGGCGGCGGACAGCGCTTCGAGCTTGGCCTGGGTGGAGCGCAGCAGCGCGTCCACGTCGTGTTCCAGCAGGGCGCGGCGCTCGGCCTGCAGGGCCGATTCCAGCGCGTCCAGCGGATGCTCGGCCAGCAGGCTCATTGCAGCAGTTCGCGTTCCAGTGCCAGCAGGCGGTTGGCGATGTCCTGCGGGTTGATCTGGTAGCTGCCGGAGTCGATGGCGTTGCGGATTTCCTTGATCCGCGCCATGTCCAGCTTGGACGGCGTGGCCAGGTCGCGGGCCATGGCCTTCAGGCCGACGGCTTCGCCGGTCAGGCGCAGGCTGTCCACGGGGGGCGTTGCGGTCGCGGCTTCGCGCGGGCTGCCGGCGCGGGCCTGGGATTCGCTGACGACGGACGCCTCCACGGGCTTCGCCGGCAGGCCGCCTTCGATTTTCGTGGTCATGGCTGGGGGACTCCGGTCAGGGGGATTTCGTACGTTCTATCGGCCGGCCAACGCCGGACTTTAGGGGAAAACCGGGAAAAACTTCAATTGACCACCTCGACCGTGCCGTCGGCGGCCAGCCGGCCGCGGATGATCCGGTGCGAGCTGTCGTTCTCGACGTTCAGGATGCCGCCGGCGCGGGCCTGTCCCAGCGCCCTGCCCCCCATCCGGACCTCGGTGCCGCCGATGCCGGAGCGCAGCACGACCGGGTCGCCCCGCTTCACCATAACGGCCGATTCCGGGGATTCCTCAGCGGCCGGCCGCGCGGGAGCGGCCGCGACCGCCGCCCGGCGCACCGGCACGTATAGCCGCCAGCCCGGCGTGTCCGGGCAGCGCACCTCGGCCACCGCCGGGCCGCTGGCGGTCGCGGCCAGCGGCTGGCCACACGGCGCGAGGCGCAGCCCCGGCGCGACCATGGCCTGGGCGTTGGCATCGGCCTGCAGCGCGGCCAGGGCGGCGTCGCGGATCGGCTGCAGCGGCTGCGTCGCCTGCTGCGCCCGTGCGCCGGTGCAGGCGGCGAGCATCGCGAGGAAAATCAGGCTATTGCGCGGAAAACCCATCGTGCTTCTTCAATTCGCCGGAACGGTGGCGTCCGCCCGCTTGCAGCAAGAAGCGTGCCGGGCTCAAGCTCGCGCGATCCGGGCCGACAATGGCGTCATGCACCGCAACCAACTGCTCGACCGCATCGACCAACGCATCCGCCTGGCCGGCCACAACCGGCTGGCCCTGCTGCTGTTCCGGCTGGGAGGGCGTCAGATTTTTGGCGTGAACGTGTTCAAGGTGCAGGAGGTCCTGCCGCGCCCGACCCTGTTCACCATGCCGCAGCTGCCGGGGGGCTTCCTCGGCGCGGCCGACATCCGCGGTCGCAGCGTGCCGGTGCTGGATTTGGCCAGCGCCATCGGCCAGCCCAGCGACGGTCAGGCCAACTACCTAGTGGTGACCGAGTTCAACCGCACCGTGCAGGGCTTCCTGGTATCGGCGGTGGACCGCATCGTCAACATCGCGGTCGAGGACGTGCAGCCGCCGCCGGAGCTGGGCAGCGACCCGCACTACCTGACCGGCGTGACCCGCTACCACGACGAGCTGATCCAGCTGGTGGACGTGGAAAGCGTGCTGGCCGAGGCCCTGCCGCCGCCGGCCACGGCCGTCGAGATCGTTCCGGTCGCCGTCGCCGGCAGCCGCGAGGTGCTGGTGGTGGACGACTCGCGGGTGGCCCGCAACCAGATCCGCAACGTACTCGACCAGCTCGGCCTGACCTGCACCCAGCTCTCCGACGGGCGGCAGGCGCTGGACCACCTCAAGCAGCTGGTGGCCAGCGGGCAGGACCCGGTAGCGCGCTACGCGATGGTGATCTCCGACATCGAGATGCCCTCGATGGACGGCTACACGCTCACGTCGGAAATCCGTCGCGACCCGGCCCTGAGCGGGCTCTACGTGCTGCTGCACACCTCGCTGTCGGGCGTGTTCAACCATGCGATGGTGGAGCGCGTGGGGGCGGACGACTTCGTGCCGAAGTACTCCCAGCAGGAGCTGGCCGACCGCATCCGGGGCAGGCTTTCCAAACTGGCTTAAGAAAGTCATATATCAACTTGATTTTGATGGAAATCAAGTTCCTTAGGTCGAGCTGATCCCGCCATCTCTCCGGCGCGGAATTTCCCGCCCCGGCCCGCCGCTTGGCGGCTGCCTTGCGGGCGCCATCAGGGCGGCCCGACGGCAATTGGCACGTCGATTGCATCGCGACATGCGAACACACCCCCGATGGAGGGGCGCATGAGCGATTTCCTTGGCATCCACGGCACTGCGCTGGTCCTGCGCGAGCAGCGCCTGCAGGTGCTCGCCTCCAATCTGGCCAATGCCGACACGCCCGGCTTCCAGGCGCAGGACCTGGATTTCGCCAGCGCGCTGCAGGCGGCGCTGTCTCCCGCCGCCGGCGAAGGGACCGATGCGCTGGAGGCCGCCGCGTCGCAAGCCCGCTACGCCCGCCCCGGCGTGCAGCCGAGCATGGACGGCAACACCGTCGATACCCAGCGCGAACAGGCCACCTACGCCCAGGCGGCGCTGGAATACCGCGCTTCGATGGCCTTCGTCGAATCCAAGGTGAGGACCATGCTCACCGCGATTACCGGTCAGTGATGCCGGTCAGTGAGGATGTCTGAATGAGCAATCTCCCGATCTTCGACGTGGCCGGTTCGGCGATGCAGGCGCAGTCGGTGCGCCTGAGCACCGTCGCCAGCAACCTCGCCAACGCCAACACCGTCGCCGGCACCGCCGAGGGCGCTTACCGCGCCAAGCAACCGGTGTTCTCCGCCGAGCCCGTGCAGGGCGACCCGGCGCTGGCCGGCGTGCAGGTGCTGGAGGTGCGCGAAAGCGACGCCGCGCCGGTCCGCCGCTACGACCCGGGCAATCCGCTGGCCGACCCGCAGGGCTACGTCTACGCGCCCGACGTCGATCCGGTGGCGCAGATGGTGGACATGATCTCCGCCTCGCGTAGCTACCAGGCCAACGTCGAGGTCTTCAACAGCGCCAAGGAACTGGCCGTCGCCACCCTGAGCATGGGCCGCTGAGCATGAGCACCGTCAATTCCGCCACCAATACCGATAGCGCGTACGCGCAGTACGCGTTCCCCACCACCAACGCCAGCCAGTCGGACGGCATGGGCCAGGCCGATTTCCTGCGCCTGATGACCGAGCAGATGAAGAACCAGGACCCGCTCAACCCGCTGAAGGGCAACGAGTTCCTGGGCCAGCTGGCGCAGTTCTCCACCGTGCAGGGCATCGAGAACATGCAGCAGGCCATGTCCGCCATGGCCAGCGTGATGGAGAACGACCAGTCGCTGCGCGCCGCCAACCTGGTCGGCCGCGACGCGCTGGTGGAAGTGGACAAGGTGCAGCTGCAGGCCGGCGCCGGCGTCAGCGGCGAGATCGCCGCCACCCGGGCCGGGCCGATCCACGTCGAAGTGGTCGACGCCGCCGGCCAGGTGGTGCGCCGCGTGGACATGCAGGCCGCCGGCAGCGGGCCGGTGCAGTTCAGCTGGGACGGCAAGGACGCGAACGGCGATCCGACCAAGGCCGGCACCTACACCTTCCGCGCCACCAGCGGCAGCGGCGAGGACAGCGAGGCGCTCGCGGTGCGCCTCGCCGCGCACATCGACAGCGTTTCGATCGAACCGACCGGGCTGGTGCTGAACCTCGCCGGCCTCGGCGGCATGCCGCTTTCCTCCGTCCGCCGCATCGGCAGCTGACCGCCGCCGCACCCCCTTTTCCCAGGAGCGCACCATGAGCTTTCGCATCTCCGTCAGCGGCATGAACGCCGCCAGCCAGGACCTCAACATCACCTCCAACAACATCGCCAACGTCAACACGACCGGCTTCAAGCAGTCGCGCGCGGAGTTCGGCGACCTGTTCGCGGTGTCGGCCTACGGCCTCTCCAACGTCGCCACCGGCGCGGGCGTTCGTTTGCAGGCGGTGGCCCAGCAGTTCGGCCAGGGCAACATCGACTTCACCGGCCGCTCGCTGGACCTGGCGATCTCCGGGCAGGGCTTCTTCACCCTCTCCAACAACGGCGCGACGGTCTATTCGCGCGCCGGCAACTTCGGCGCGGACCGCGACGGCTACGTGACCAACCCGGCCGGCCACCGCCTGCAGGTGTTCCTGCCGAACACCGCCGGCGGCTTCGACACCGGCCGCATGAGCGACCTGCAGCTGCCCACCGGCGACGCGCCGCCGGCCGCCACCAGCAACGTCACGGTGGAGACCAACCTGCCGGCCGACGCCGCGCAGCCGGCCATCGCCTTCGATCCGCTGGACCCGAACAGCTACAACGAAACCACCTCGGTGACGGTGTACGACTCGCTGGGTGCCTCGCACAGCCAGTCGATGTACTTCGTGAAGACCGCCAACCCGAACGAGTGGGAGATGCACACCTTCGTCGACGGCAATGCGGTCGGCGGCCCGCAGCTGTTGCAATACTCGGATTCCGGCGCGCTGACCTCGCCCTCGCCCGGCCAGGTCACCCTGCCCGCCACGCCCACCACCAATGGGTCGGCGCCGCTCAGCATCACCATGGACCTGGGCCGCTCCACCCAGTACGGCGAGGACTTCAGCGTGCTGGGCGTGACCCAGAACGGCCACTCCACCGGCCGCCTGACCGGCATCGAGACCTCGCCCGAGGGCGTGATCTCCGCGCGCTACACCAACGGCGTGGTGCAGCCGCTGGGCCAGGTGGCAATGACCAACTTCGTCAACCCGCAGGGCCTGCAGTCGATCGGCGACAACGTCTGGGCGGAAACCTACAACTCGGGCGAACCGCGCCGCGGCCAGGCCGGCACCGCCGACTTCGGCGCGGTCCAGGGCGGCGGGCTGGAAGCCTCCAACGTCGACCTGACCGAGCAGCTGGTCAACATGATCACCGCGCAGCGCAACTACCAGGCCAACGCGCAGATGATCCAGACCCAGGACCAGATCACCCAGACGGTGATCAACATCCGCTGATGAGCCGCCCCGCCCCCGCCCGCGCGGGGGCGACCGGAGCACGCCATGACCGACCGAGCCCTCTACATCGCGATGACCGGCGCCAGCGCCATGCTGCGCGGCCAGGCCACCGTGGCCAACAACCTGGCGAACGCCGACAGCGTCGGCTTCCAGGCCACGCTGGACGCGACCGTCGCCGCGCCGGTGGCGGGGCCCGGCCTGCCCTCGCGCGTCGCCACCGAGGCGCGCACGCTGGGTCTGGACGCGCGGATGGGCGCGATCCACCAGACCGGCAACCCGCTGGACGTCGCGATGCACCAGGAGCGCTGGCTGGCGGTACAGGACGCCGCGGGCGGCACCGCCTACACCCGCGCCGGCGACCTCACCATCAACGCCAATGGCCTGCTGACCACCTCGCGCGGGCAACTGGTGCTGGGCGCGGACGGCGCGCCGCTGTCGATCCCGCCCAACCAGAGTCTGGACATAGGCGCCGACGGCACGATCTCCATCGTCCCGCAGGGCCAGCCGCCCTCCACGCTCACCGAGGCCGGCCGGCTGCAGGTGATCGCGGCGAAGACCACCGACCTGGAGCGCGGCGACGACGGCCTGATGCGCCCGCGCGCCGGCTTCGTCCCGCAGCCCGCCACCGGCGCCTCGCTGACCTCCGGCACGCTGGAGGACAGCAACGTGAAGGCGGCGGACGCGCTGGTGTCGATGATCGAACTGTCGCGCAAGTTCGAGATGCAGGTACAGCTCTTGCAACGTGCCGACGAGAACGCGCGTGCGAGCAGTTCGCTGGTGTCGTCGCGCTGATGTTTCCCGATCCGTCCGGATCGCCCCGTTGAACCGTTGAATCGAAAGGAACGCCGCCATGACCCAGTCCCTGTGGATCGCCAAGACCGGCCTCGACGCCCAGCAGACCAAGATGGCGGTGATTTCCAACAATCTCGCCAACACCAACACCACCGGCTTCAAGCGCGACCGCGCCAGCTTCGAGGACCTGCTGTATCAGACCATCCGCCAGCCCGGCGGCGCGACCTCCGAGCAGACCCAGCTGCCCACCGGCCTGCAGGTTGGCACCGGCGTGCGGGTGGCGGCCACCGCCAAGCAGTTCGCGCAGGGCAACCTCAACCAGACCGGCAACGCGCTGGACGTGGCGGTCAACGGCCGCGGCTTCTTCGAGGTGCTGATGCCGGACGGCAGCTCCGCCTACACCCGCGACGGCAGCTTCCAGATCAATGCGCAGGGCGAAGTGGTCACCAACGAGGGCTACCCGGTGCAGCCGGGCCTGCAGGTGCCGGAGGGCGCGCAGAGCGTGACCATCGGCGCCGACGGCACGGTCAGCGTGCAGATCGCCGGGCAGACGGCGCCGGTGCAGATCGGCGCGCTGACCCTGGCCGACTTCGTCAACCCGGCCGGCCTGCAGTCGCTGGGCGAAAACCTTTACGCCGAAACCGGCGCCAGCGGCCCGGCCCAGACCGGCGGCCCGGGCACCGGCGGCATGGGCCGGCTGATCCAGGGCTCGCTGGAAGCCTCCAACGTCAACGTGGTGGAGGAGCTGGTGTCGATGATCGAGACGCAGCGCGCCTACGAAACCAACGCCAAGGCGATCTCCACCACCGACCAGATGCTGGGCTTCCTCAACAACAACGTGTGAGCATCGCGATGAACCGCGTCGTTTCCTTTGCCCGCGCCGCCGCGCTCGCCGCCGCTGTCCTCGGCCTGGCGTCGTGCGCCAGCGTCAACCGCCTGCAGGGCGACGTGCGCCCGTTCGACGCGCCCATCGCGGCGTACGCGGCGGAGCCCGCGCCGCTGCCGACGCGGAACGGCCCCAGCCCCGGCGACGGCGGCGGCTCCATCTACGCCTCCCGTTCCGGCAAGGGCATGCGCCTGTTCCAGGACAACAAGGCCGGCGACGTGGGCGACCTGCTCACCATCGTGCTGGTCGAAAGCACCACCGCCACCACTCAGGCCAATACCGCGGTCACCAAGAAGAGCGGGCTGGACTTCGCCGCGCCCAGCATCGGCGGCGCGGTCGTGCCAGGCCTGTCGGCGTCGGTGGACGGCGCGCGCGATTTCGCCGGCACCGGCAACAGCGCGCAGAGCAACAAGCTGGCCGGCCAGCTGACCGTGCGGGTGATCCAGGACCTCGGCAACGGCAACCTGCTGGTGCGCGGCGACAAGCAACTGCGCCTGAACCAGGGCGACGAGCTGGTGCAGGTTCAAGGGATCGTGCGGCGGGCCGATATCGGAACCGACAACCGGATCACCTCCGACCGCGTGGCCGACGCGCGCATCGTCTACGGCGGCCGCGGCACCATCGCCCGTTCCAACGCGATGGGCTGGCTGGGCCGCTTCTTCAATTCCGCGTTGTTCCCGTACTGAGGCCGGCGACGATGAAACGTATTGCAACCGCGCTTGCCGCCCTGCTCTGCACGCTGGCCCTCTCCCCGGCGCAGGCCGAGCGCGTCAAGGATCTGGCGCAGGTGGCCGGCGTGCGCGGCAACCCGCTGATCGGCTACGGCCTGGTGGTCGGCCTGGACGGCAGCGGCGACCGCACCAGCCAGACCCCGTTCACCGTGCAGAGCCTGAAGACCATGCTCGACCAGCTGGGCGTGGCGATCCCGCCCGGCGTGAACCCGCAACTCAAGAACGTGGCGGCGGTCGCCGTGCACGCCGAGCTGCCGCCGTTCGCCAAGCCCGGCCAGCCGATCGACGTCACCGTGTCCTCGATCGGCAACGCCGGCTCGCTGCGCGGCGGCAGCCTGCTGATGACCCAGCTCAAGGGCGCCGACGGCGAGGTCTACGCCATCGCCCAGGGCAACCTGGTGGTCAGCGGCTTCGGCGCTTCCGGGCGCGACGGCTCGCGGATCTCGGTCAACGCGCCGAACGGCGGGCGGATTCCCTCCGGCGCCATCGTCGAGCGCTCCGTTCCCGCCGCCGCCAACGCCGGCAACGTCACCCTCAACCTGCACGAAGCCGACTTCACCACCGCCGCGCGGATCGTCTCGGCGGTGGACCGCGCCTTCGGCCCCGGCCGCGCCCGCGCGCTGGACGGCGTGACCATCGAGATCACCCCGCCGCCGGGCGACCGCATCGGCTTCCTCGCCGCGCTGGAGGCGCTGGACGTGGATCCGGGCACCGCCGCGGCCAAGGTCATCGTCAACGCCCGCTCCGGCACCGTGGTGATGGGCGGCCAGGTCAGTGTGCTGCCGGCGGCGGTGGCGCACGGCTCGCTCACCGTCACCATCAGCGAATCCACCCAGGTCAGCCAGCCGGGCGCATTCGGCCGCGGCGACACGGTGGTCGCGCCGCAGTCCAGCGTCAGCGCCAACGCCGAGGGCAGCCACATGGTGCTGTTCCGCGGCGGCACTTCGCTGGAGGAGATCGTGCGCGCGGTGAACGCGGTGGGTGCGGCGCCGGGCGACATCGTCGCCATCCTCGAAGCGCTCAAGCAGGCCGGCGCGCTGCGCGCTGAACTGGAAGTGATCTGATGCCGACGGCACGCCGTTTGCATCCCCGCTAGACATGCGCCTGCCCGCCGCCACCGCCCTGCCCCTGCAACGCACCGAAGCGACGCCGCGCGCGCGGGTGGAGGAAGCGGCGCGCGGGCTGGAAAGCCAGTTCGCGCAGATGCTGATCAAGAGCATGCGCAGCGCCTCGCCGGGCGATCCGTTCGGCGGCGACAGCACCTATCGCGACATGTACGACCAGGCGCTGGCGAAGGAACTCACCAAGGGCCGCGGGCTGGGCCTGCAGCCGATGATCGTCCGCCAGCTGGACGGCCGCGCGAATGCCTCGGCGCAAGCGCCCGCCGGCCCGCTGCCGCTGCGCGCGTCCGGCGGTTCGATGGCGCTGCCGGCGGCGGACACGCCCTCCGGCCTGCCGCTGCCGGCCGGCCTGCGCGGCGATTCCCTGACCCTCGCCCCGGCCAACAGCGGCAGGTCGATGCAGGCGATGGCGATGCCGCGTCCGCCGATGCTGGCGACCCAGACCTGCGATGAGAACGGGCCGCTGGATTGCAGCAGCCCGGAAGCCTTCGCCCGCTCGGTCTGGCCGCACGCGCAGAAGGCGGCGGCGGAGCTGGGCGTGCCGGCCAAGGCGCTGGTGGCGCAGGCCGCGCTGGAAACCGGCTGGGGCCGGCGCCTGGCCGGGCGCGACGGCACCGCCACCTCGCACAACCTGTTCGGCATCAAGGCCGGCGGCAGCTGGCGCGGCGGCAAGGTCGAATCGGCCACCCACGAATACGTCGACGGCCAGCGGGTAAGCGCGCGCGCCGCCTTCCGCAGCTACGGCAGTCCGGCCGACAGCTTCGCCGACTACACCAGGCTGCTGCAGAACCCGCGCTACGCGCAGGCGCGCGGCACCGGCGGCGACGTCCATCATTTCGCCAAGGCGCTGCAACGCGCCGGCTACGCGACCGACCCGGCCTACGCGGCCAAGATCGTGGCCATCGCCGACGGCGCCACCCTGCGCCGCGCGCTGGCCGGGCTGGAGGGATAAACGATGACGACCAACGTGCTCGGCACCGGCACCTCCGCCCTGATCGCCTTCCAGCGCGCGCTGGCGACCGTCGGCCACAACGTCGCCAACGCGGCCACGCCCGGCTACAGCCGCCAGCGCGTCGAGTTCGAGGCACGCCCCGGCCAGACCTCCCTGCTCAACATCGGCCAGGGCGTCGATGTCGACAACCTGCGCCGCCTGGCCGACGGCCTGGTCTACGCGCGCCAGCTCGACAGCTCCAGCGAGATGGGCCGGCTGACCCAGATGTCCGGCCTGGCGTCGCGGGTGGACGGGCTGATCACCGGCGCCGATACCGGCCTGGGCAGCGCCTGGTCCGGCTTCTTCAACGCCGCCCAGGGCCTGGTGGCGAATCCGACCTCGAGCGCCGCCCGCGACCAGCTGCTGACCACCGGCAAGCAGCTGACCACCCGCTGGAACATGCTGGACAACCAGCTGAGCCAGATCGGCAGCGACGTCGAATCCAGCCTCAAGGACCGCGTCGACTCCGCCAATCGGCTGGCCGGGGAAATCGCCAACCTCAACCGCGACATCGTCTCCGCCGGCGCCAACGTCTCGCCCGACCTGCTCGACCAGCGCGACCTGCGCGTCGGCCAGCTGGCCGCGCTGGTCGGCGCGGAAACGGTGATGCAGGACAACGGCGCGATGAACGTCTTCACCACCGGCGGCCAGCCGATGGTGCTGGGCAACAAGGCGATGCAGCTCGCCACCGTCGCCGACCCGTACCAGGCCAACCGCTCGCAGCTGGCCGTGAAGACGGAAGCCGGCACGGTGCCGCTGCCGGCCGGCGCGCTGTCCGGCGAGATCGGCGGGCTGCTGGAATTCCGCAGCAGCGTGCTCGACCCGGCGCGCGCCGAACTCGGCCGCCTCGCCACCGCCTTCGCCGAAACGTTCAACGCCGTGCAGCGCGGCGGCGTCGACTACGCCGGCAACCCGGGCAGCGACTTCTTCACCCTGCCGCCGCCGCAGCTCAACGCGCACGCCGGCAACAACCCCGCCAGCACCGCCAGCTTCTCCGCCAGCATCGGCGATGTCGGCGCGCTGACCGGCAACAACGTGGTGCTGCGCTTCGACGGCACCAACTGGGGCGCCACCCGCGCCGACACCGGCCAGCCGGTGACGATGACCGGCACCGGCGTCGCCGGCGATCCGTTCGTGGTCGACGGCGTGGAGCTGGTGCTGTCCGGCACCGCGTCCGCCGGCGACCGCTTCCTGCTGCAGCCCACCGCCGCCGCCAGCGGCGGCATCACCCTGGCGCTGGACGATGGCGACAGGATCGCTGCCGCCTCGCCGATGACGGTCGGGCTGGATACCGGCAACACCGGCAACATCACCGGCGGCAACGCGCAGATCACCGATCCGGCGCTGTTCGCCGGCTTCACCGGCGCCAACATAGCCTTCCTCGACGCCACCACCTACAGCGTCGACGGCGGCCCGCCGATGACCTACACGCCGGGCGCCACCATCAGCGGCAGCGGCTGGTCGCTGACGATCAACGGCACGCCCGCCGCCGGCGACGAAATCAACCTGGGCCGCACCGGGCCGCGTTCGTCCGACAACGGCAACGCGCGCCTGCTGGCCGTGGTGGACGCCAAGGACGTGCTGAACGGCGGCACCACCGACGTGACCGCGGCGATGTCGCAGCTCGCCGGCCGCGTGGGCGGCGACGCCCGCCACGCCAAGCTCAATCTGGAAGCGCAGCAGGCGATCGACGACCAGGTCACCGCCGAGCGCGAATCCATCTCCGGCGTCAACCTGGACGAGGAAGCGGCCGACATGATGCGCTTCCAGCAGGCCTACCAGGCCGCCGCCCAGGTGATCGCCACCGCCGACACCATGTTCCAGACCCTGCTCTCCGCCGTCCGCCGCTGAGGCCGCCTCCATGTCGATGCGCATTTCCACCGCCCAGATGCACTTCAACTCGCTGAACGCGATGCGCACCCGGCAGAGCGAGATCAGCAAGCTGCAGCAGCAGATCAGCACCGGCGTGAAGCTCACCCGCGGCGAGGACGACCCGGTCGGCATGTCCAGCGCCTTGCGGCTGGAGCACACCCTCGCCAGCCTCGACCAGTTCGAAAGCAACAGCACCGTGCTGAGCAACCGCCTGCGCAGCCAGGAGTCGGCCTTGTCCGACGCCGGCGACGTGCTGCAGCGCGCCCGCGACCTGACCATCCAGGCCAGCAACGGCATCCTCAGCGACAGCGACCTGCATTCCATCGCGGTGGAAATGCGCGGCCTGCGTTCCAGCCTGCTGCAGATCGCCAACCGCGACGACGGCACCGGCCGCAGCCTGTTCGCGGGCAACCGCGACGGCGTGGCGCCGTTCACCGACAGCAACGGCAACGTGATCTACCTCGGCGACGACGGCCAGAACGACGTGGACGTGGCGCCTTCGGTGGCGGTCGCCGATACCGATCCGGGCAGCGCGGTATTCCTGCGCGTCGCCACCGGCGACGGCATCAGCCGCGCCTTCGCGGGCGCCGGCAACACCGGCAGCGGCGTGCTGGGCTCCGCGCAGGTCACCAACCAGGCGCTGTGGAACGGTAGCACCCTGCAACTGAGCTTCCCCACGCCGGACAGCTACGAAGTGCTGGACGGCAGCGGCAATCCGCTGAGCCCGCCGGTGGCCGGCGCGTGGACGCCGGGCCAGGCGATCACCGCGCAGGGCGTGCAGTTCAACGTCACCGGCGCGCCGGCCGCAGGCGACAGCTTCACGCTGGAAAAGGCGCCGAACCAGGACATCTTCGCCACCCTGCAGAACCTGATCGACGCGCTGGACTCGCCCGGCAGCACCGACGCCGATGTCGCCCGCCGCACCAACGCGCTGCGCGCCGGCCAGAAGGACCTGGTGTCCGCGCAGGATCACCTGCTGGACATCCGCTCCGCCACCGGCATCCGCCGCAACGACCTCGATGGTGCCGACGCCTCGCGCAGCGCCGACGGCATCACCCTGTCGGAAGCGCTGTCCAACCTGCGCGATACCGACCCGGTGGAAGCCATCAGCCAACTGCAACTCAGCCAGGCCGCGCTGGATGCGGCACAGCAGCTGATGGCGCGCATACAGAGGAGTTCGTTGTTCGATCTGCTTTGAGCATCACTGATTTCTGCCTGCACCGAGGGACGCTCCGATGATCCGGACCTCAAGAGGGACTTCGGTATTCCCGGCAAGAGTCTCATCGGTGTCTAACGTGCTTGCCCTTTGCAGATCATCAGGGCGGTGGCGTCCAATGCAATGCTCATAAAGCGCTATCCAACCTTGATGCCGCGCACCGTCAACGCATCGACCATGCGCTGCGTGTCTTCCGGGTGCCGTTGCAGATAAGCACTCAGGAACGTGTCCACCACCTTGGGCACCATGTATTTCTGGAGTGCGGCGGCTGCGGTCGAGGTGGGCCTCGCTGCGGCGAGTGCCTTGACCACCTTCAGCCACGGCTCGACGTGCTTATCCCAGTCGTTCATGTCCGCGGCCCTGACGGACAGGGAGCCGGGGCGATGCCACCACAGGTAAGACGATTCGTGGCCCGGCGAAACCGGCGCCAAAGCGCTGGGTGCGACGTTCACGTAGTCAAGGGTGAATACGAAGTCCTCCCCCGTCATTACATCCTCGTTGAATCGCGCAAGTAGCGCACGCTTGCGAAGCCATGCTTTCCCCCACACGTGTACGCCCGAATGCCTGAGATCCTGCCACGGCGAGATATGTCCGAGCCGAGGAAGGATGCTGCGATTGCACCAATTGTCGTTTTGCGGATGCTGCCAGTCGTTCGTGACGAAGCCGACCGGAACGATGGGCACCACGTCAGGCGCGGCGTTACGCAGCAGCGCCTCCAGCATGGTGCGCCCAGCCCGGTCGTCGTCGTCCATGAAGACGACGTACTCGCCCTGCGCCGCATCCAGCCCGAGGTTGCGGGCGTGGGCGGCCCCGGCCTTCTCGGTGACGATCACTTTCAGCGGGAAGCCGGGATGGCGGGCAAGCCAAGATTCGATCAGCTCCGGGGTTTGGGTGCGTGGCCCGTTGACCACCACGATCACCTCGTACTTGCTCCACGGCAGCGACTGCTCCGCAAGCGAATCGAGACCGTCGAGAATCCAGTCGTCCCCCTTGTAGCTGGGGACGATCACGGAGAGCGGCAGACCGCTGCCTGGGCCTTGCTCGATATATGCACGCAGCAAAGCGGCATTGGCAGCGAACCGTTCGCCCTTGCGCTCTTTCGCCGCCAAGTCGATCAGCTCCAGGGCTTTGAAAGGCTGGCCCGCAACGGTGACAAACAGTGCGAAACACAAGACAGCCGAATCGTCGAACTTGGCCGGAACAATATTTCCATCAGGGAAAAACGCCGCCGCGAGCATGGCGACCGCCATTTTGGCAAGCGGAGGTGAGCAATCCGCGAGAACGGGAATCACGCTCGCCAGCTCTCCCCGTTCGCAGCCGTCCAACAGCACTGCGATCACGTCGGCCAGCACGGCTTGCGCTGGCTCATTCGCTTCGATGTCTTGCGCTTGCGCCAGTACAGCCAACGCGCGCGGTGTGGCGGCGATGCCTTCTTGTGTCAGCCATGTTCTGGCTTGTTCCAGTTCGGCAAGTTCGGGAGGCAATGGCTGCATGATTGAAGATGGCTCCTTGGCTAGGCGTTCGCCAGCCATCGATAGACAAGTTGGCTCTGCACGTAGGCATCGACGTCGAATGGCTCGTCGTGGGCGCCCGCCACGGCGCGTGCAGTCAACGCCTGGATGTCGACACCCGCTACGAACAGATTCACGATGTCGTTGAACAGCAAATTTCGCTTCTTGCGGTCGGAGATCGCGACGGACAGGCTCTGGTCGATCCCGACGATATAGGGAAACAGTATGCTGGCCTTGATCCGGCCGGTGCGGATCGCCGCGCCGATGACATTGTCGATCGGTTGCTGATAGCCACCATGCGCCGCCTCGGCGAGGATCGCGCCGATTTTCGCCTGCGCGCCCTTGCGGACCACATACGCCATCATCCCGAAGTCATATAGGCCTCTCGCATCGTTCAGGCCGAACTGTGAAAAAGCCGGTGTATGGATGTCGCCGAGCTGTCTCTTGGCCCGGATCAGTCGTTGCACACGGCTTACCTGCAGGAAGTTCACGCTCATGTTGAGAAAAACCATGTCCCACGTATCGTTGGCCATCAGCCGCTGCGCGATCTGGAAATAGCGCTGAAACTGCGCCGGGAACCAGACGTCATCCTCGAACACCAGCAGATGCCGTTCGGGATCCGCTGTCTCGATGACCCGCTGATGCGACAGGAAGCACCCCAATTCGTTCGGCGAGATCGCGCTGGGTCGACTGTCGCCTTCCATTGCGGGGAATCGTTTCACTACGCCGCCAAGTCCGAATCGCTCAAGTGCGCTCTCCAACGCGATCTTTCGATCGACCGATCGATCCAGGTTGATGAAGAAGCCCCGGAAGTCGTTCAAGTCCTGCTTCTTCAAGTTCGCCACATACGCACGCAGCAACGCGGCATTGGCGGCGAACCTTTCGGTCTTGCGCTCTTTTACCGTCGAGTCGATCAGATCCAGCGCCTCGGACGGCTGGCCCGCAAGGGCGGCAAACAGTGAGAAGCACAAGACAGCCGAATCGTCGAACCCGGCCGGGACGATTTTTCCGTCCGGGAAAAATGCCGCCGTGAGCAGGGCCAGCGCCATCTTCGCGAGCGTGGACGGGCAATCCGCGAACACGGAGATCACGCCTGCCAGCTCTCCCCGTTCGCACCCGTCCAGCAGCATTGCGACCACGTCGGCCAGAACGGCCTGCGCTGGCTCATTTGCTTCGATGTCTTGCGCCTTCGCCAGTACCGCCAGCACGCGCGGCGTGGCGATGATCCCTTCCTGCTTCAGCCAGGTTCTGGCTTGCTCCAGTTCGGCGAGTTCGGTGGCGGTCAGGCGAGCTGCTTTTGGCGGGGCCGGGGGAGAGGCTTCCTGCGATCGATCACGCACGCAGGGCAGCGGCGGCTTGTTCAGCACTTGCTGGGCGTTGTGCTTCTGCAATGCGGAAGTGAATTTTCCTGCTTGCGGCGGGTTATCAGGATCGCTGTTGTGATGCGAGTGCGGGTTGCTGGTGGTGTAACGGTAGGCGCTCTCGGGAATGTAGTGATAGCGCCGGGTCTGATCGAGGATGGGATAGGCAATCGCCCAGTCACAGGCCGACATGAACCAAGCGTCGTTCTCATCCTTGAAATAGTCCTCGCCGACATTGCCCAGCAACTCGGCGCGAAAGGTGAAGAAGTGGCTGCTCTTCCAGCCTTGCTCGCGCGGCGAGCGGTGCGGGTCGAGCGGGCCGCAGTGGCCGACCTTGTTCTGGTCGGTCACGTAGTTGGTCCAGACAACATCCATGCCGCGGGCGTACTGCTCTGCGATGCGCGCGAGGATGTCGGGGGCGATCAGTTGGTCATCGCCATCGAGAATTGCAATGAAGGTGAAGTCCGGCGCGAGGGCGCGCAGATGCACATGGGCATTGCGCGCCTTGCCCCAGGGGCTGTCATTGCGGATGAAGCTGTGCCGCCCCGGGAACAGCTCTTCCAGCAATCCGGAGGCGATGTTGCCGGTGGCATCGTCCGAAGCATCGTCGATGAACAGTACATGCAGGTTGTCGTGGGTCTGACTGGCGAGGCTGCGCAGGCTGTCGCCTACATAGCGTTCACAGTTTCTGGCCGTCATGTAGATCAGGGCGCGGGGTGTCGTTGCGGGTTTTGCTGACTCGTACTCGCCGGCGTCTTGCCGGATGCGCCGGATCGCGAAGCTCTGCGATTCAAGCGGCTCGGCCGTTAGATAAACGAGTTCCCAGTTCTCCCTGACGCAGAACTCATGCACCGCCTCGATCACGCCATAGCGGTAGCCGTTGGCCCAGTTGCCCATGCAGTAGTCGTGGCCGGCGATCAAGCCGCCATCCTTGATCTTGGAGGCAAAGCGGCGCAGTTCGCGAGCGGTCGTCTCGTAAGAATGGTCGGTGTCGATGTAGATCCAGTCGAAGCTGGCGTCGGCGAAGTCGTCTGCGGCATCCACCGACATCTTGCGGTGCACTTGTACGCGCCCATCGGCGATTTCGGTGCCGAAGCGCTGCTTGACGCTTTCGAACAGCCCGCTGTGGTAGCGCTCGGATCCCCACAGATCGACCAGATGCAGGCGCGTTGGTTGAGTCAGTTCAAGGATCCCGGCGCTGAAGTCGCCATGATCCACGCCGAGTTCGGCCACGATGCCGCCGTGCGGCAGCTTGGTCAGCAATTGGCCACGGTCGAGCAGCAACGTGCAGTTGCGCATGTGCTTTTCGGCCAAGTGAACCTTGGGCTGCTTGTTGACCGCCGCCTCACGCCGCTGGGCTTCATGCTGCCGAACCTGGAGCACTATGGCGTTGCGCTCCGCTTCAGTCATGTGTTCTCTTTGGGAGAGCGGCAGGCCCCTGCCCTGCCCTTTCTCGATATGCGCACGCAGCAACGCGGCATTGGAGGCGAACCGTTCGCCCTTGCGCTCTTTCACCGTCGAATCAATCAGATCCAGCGCCTCGAAAGGCTTGCCTGCGACAGCAACGAACAGCGAAAAACACAGGATCGCCGAATCGTCGAACTCGGCGGGAACGATTTTCCCATCCGGGAAGAACGCCGCCGTGAGCAGGGCCAGCGCCATTTTCGCAAGCGAGGGCGGGCAATCCGCGAACACGGAGATCACGCCGGCCAACTCTCCCTGTTCGCACCCGTCCAACAGCACCGCGACGACGTCGGCCAGCACGGCTTGCGCGGACTCGTTCGATTCAATGTCGGGCACTTTCGCCAGCACAGCCAGCACACGCGGCGTGGCAACGAGTCCTTCCTGCATCAGCCAGGCTCTGGCTTGCTCCAATTCACCCGGTTCGGAGGGAGGAACATGTTGCATGGAAAGATGGCTCCTTGGTTGGTTGTGCCTTTTCGTGCCGCCTTAGACAGGCCTGCGAACAGGCTGGTGTGCGGCCGTTTGAGAGCATAAGACGCGCCGCCAATGCCAGCCAATGATGCCCCCGAAACACTATGCAACTGCCGTGCCGAATGGAACGCTTTGCCATCCACGCAGCACGCGAGCGAAGCTCTCGGGCTACCGACTTGCTTCATCTCCCCCGCCCCATCATTCTGCCCTCTAGCCGTTTCCCAGGATCGCCGCACACCCATGAATACGCGCTACAACGCTGCCGATCACGAGCGCGCCCGCGAATTGGCCGCCACCATCCGCGAAGCGGTCGAGTACCTGGCGCGCGGTGCGGACCTGCCCGACCTGCGCCGTCTGACCGGCGAGGCGCTGGATGCAGTGAATACGTGCCTTCCCGAGCAGCCCACATTGCATGGCGCAGCCGACAGCTTGCGCGGGCTGTTGGGCGGGCCGCTGCCCGGCGGCTCGGCGCTGGCCGCACTGCAACGCTACGAGCAGGCCCTGGCGGTCGCGCTCGCAACGACAGCCGTCACCGTTCCATCCGAGCCCGATCCCACACTTCCTGTCTCCAAACTGCTGCACTTGGTGGTGGATGACAAGTTCATCGACATGGCCATTCGCGATTTCGAACAGGCGGATCCTGGGCGTCATGAATGGGTGGTGCTGAACGGGCGTCAGCCCTTCAAATACATCAAGGACGCAAGAGTATGTTGCGTCGATATGGATGGCTTCGCACAGATCGCGACCCATGCTGCCGGTGTGGTCTGTCACACCATGGAGCGGCGCCACCTTGCCGCGCTGGCGGTAGTGCCCAACCACAGCTGTGTTACCTGGATTGGCTGGGGTTACGACTACTATGGCCTGATCCGCGACGCTTTTCCCGATGGATTGTTGATGCCGCTCACCACGAGGCTCGCCGAGCAATTGGCGACGCGCGGGTTGGTCTCCGCAACGCAGGACTTCGCGCATCCTTACCCGCGCGCAACCACGGAGGAGCAAACTGCGCTCGCTCGTGTCGATATCTTCAGCCCGGTTCTGCCCTCCGAATTCGACATCGTGCGGCGCTGTGTTCCCGGCTTTCGTGCCCGCTACTTGCGCTGGAACTATGGCAATGCCGAGAACGACCTCAGCTTGCCCGGCGCGACGCTGGATCAGCACGCGCCCAACATCCTCGTGGGCAACAGTGCGACGGCGACCAATAACCACCTCGAATTGTTCGAGTATTTGCACGATCACGTGGATCTTGCCGGTCGGCAACTCATCGTGCCGCTGAGCTATGGGGACGGCGCATATCGTGCAGCCATCCTGCAAGATGGTCGGGACAAGTTCGGCGACCGGTTCGTGCCCTTGGTGGACTTCATGCCGCGCGAGCGCTATATCGCGCTGCTCAGATCTTGCGGTCACGTGATGATGAATCATGTGCGCCAGCAGGGATTTGGCAACCTCATCATCAGTGGGTTGCTGGGTGCGAAACTGCATGTCAACCCACGCAGCCCGCTGCATCCATGGCTGTATGAGCAGGGTGTTCCGGTCGAGGCGATTGGCGGCGGTGACTTGACGCCGCTATCGGCCACGGCGCGTCGCGTACAGGCCGATGTGTTCATGGGCATGATCGGGCGCGAGGTGCAGCTTGCGCGCACGAAGGCGCTGATTGGGGCGGCGACGGGAGCGCGACACAGAGCATAGGTGCTATGCGAGCCGAGGTCAGGCCGTCACAGACTTGAATCGCGCAGGTTTCAGCGACGCGTGATGGCTCGCGCGGGACTGCCGACTACGGTCGTGTGCGGTTCGACGTCGTGGATTACTACCGCACCCATGCCAACAATCGCGCCTTCGCCGATGGTCAATGGTCGGCCACCGGGCACTCCAGGACGGAGCATTGCCCCGGTGCCGATGTAAGCATGGTTCCCGATATGCACGTTGCCGTTGCAACTCACGCGCGGCGCGAATGTCACGTAGTCGCCGATAACGCAATCGTGCGCAACGTACGAATAGATGTTTGCGTGGAAGTGACAGCCGATGCTTGCATTCGAGGTAATCGTTGTGTGCGCGCACAGGATCGCGCCGTGGCCGATCCGGTTGTCGTCATAGATCGTCGCATTGTGTGCGCTCAACGACAGGGCGTGTGCGCCACGCTGCGTGCAGCGCTTCTCTATCGCTTCCCGTGCATGCGAGTCCGCGATTGCGACAGCGAAGCAACGTTCGGAAGCCTGCGTCGCGAAGAAATCGTCTTCGGAAAGCAGCGGGAAGCCGTTGACCTTGGCGTCGTGAGGCTGGGTCTCGACGAATACGATCCGCCAACCCGAACCGAGCTGCGATCGCGCCAGAGGCATAACTTCTCGACCAAAGCCACCCGCACCATACAGCCCGAACAAGCGGTCACTCATGCGCTGCCCCTCATTTTACAACGTGCTCGACGGCGTACTCTGGACGATGGAGGCGATGTGTTCGATGTCCACATCCGTCAGCGACGGAAAGATCGGCAGGCACAGCACCTGACCGGCCGCAGTATGGGAAACAGGCAGATTCGCCGCGCTGGCTGATGGCAGGCCGCGGTACATCGGAAAATCGGAAATCAGCGGGTAGAAGTAGCGCCGCGCGAACACGTTGCGTACCTTCAGTGCCCGATAAACATCGTCGCGCGAGGCCCCAAAGCCCGGTTCGATCAAAATCGGAAAATACGAGTGGTTTCGTTGCGCGTTGGCCGGTATATCCAGCATGCGCAGTCCGGGCACGCCCGCAAACAGCCGGCGGTAGGCTGATTCGACCTCGCTGCGGCGTGTAATCGCATGATCCACATGCTTGAGCTGCAGCAGCCCGAGTGCCGCGTTGACCTCGCTCATCTTGCCGTTGATGCCGGTCGCGACCACAGTCGTCTCGTTGACGAAGCCGAAGTTCTTCAGGTGGTCGATGCGTTGCTTGGTGCGTGCATCCGGCGAAATGATCGCGCCACCCTCAAGGGTATTGAACACCTTGGTCGCGTGGAAGCTCAACACCGATAGATCACCGTGGTTGAGAACGCTGCGCATCACGTCGCCTTCCTGGCGCTGGACGCCAAAGGCATGCGCGGCGTCGTAAATCACCTTCAGATCATAGTCGTCGGCAATGCGACGAATCGCATCGACATCGCATGGTGTGCCGTAGCAGTGAACCGGCATGATCGCCGTCGTCTGCGGTGTGATCGCGGCCTCGATGCGGAGCGGGTCCAGGTTCAGTGTCACCGGGTCGATATCCACGAATACCGGCTTTATGCCGTTCCACATCAACGAATGTGCGGTGGCGACAAACGAATAAGGAGTCGTGATTACCTCGCCAGTGACGCGCAGTGCTTGCAATGCGGTAACCAGCGCCAATGTTGCGTTCGTGAACAGCGAGATATACGGCACTCCAAGGTATTCGCACAGTGCCGCTTCCAACTTCTGGTGGAACGGGCCATTGTTCGTCAATACCCGTGTTTCCCAGATCTCCTGCAAATAAGGAAGAAAATCTTCCAGCGGCGGGAGTTCGGGCCGAGTGACGAAGATGGGAGACTCGCTCATAAGACGATCATTCCGTTATGCGGCTGCTTCAGACACGGGCAATCACTCCCGTTTCGGTCGAACTCATCAGTTTGGCCGCCACCAGCGCCACTTCGTAGGGGCTGAGCAGCGTGCGCGCGTCCTCGCCGGCGAAATTGCTGCGGCGCATTGCGGTGTCGGTGCGACCGGGCACGATGCAGTTCACCTGGATGCCGTCGTCCATCCACTCGTCGGCCAGCGCCTGGGTCATGTTGACGATGCCGGCCTTGCAGGCGGAATACGCGGAGTATTCGGCGCGTCCGCGGGTGAACGACGACGAAGAGAAGTTCAGCAGCATGCCCTTCGACGCCTTCAGCGCCGCGTGGCTGCACTGCGCCACGTTGAGCGCGCCCAGCAGGTTGACCGACACCTGCTGCGCCACGTCGAGCGGGGACTGGGTGGAAAGCGGCCCCTTGACCAGCACGCCGGCGGCGTTGACCACGTGGTCGATCCCGCCCCACTCCCGCTGCGCCTTCGCGATGGCGGCCGCCACCTGCGCGTGGTCGGCGATGTCGCAGCCGTTGCCGCGAGACAGGCTGCGCACGGTGCCGCCGGCCTCTTCCACGATCTGCGCGATAGCCTTGCCGATGCCCATGCTGCCGCCGAACACCAGTACGCGCCGGCCCTGCATGTCAACGCCGCCCAGGTTGGGCGCGAGCCGCTGCTGGCGGATGCGGAACAGTTCATCGGCCAGGATCAGATCCACAGCGTCGGTGATCTTGATGTTCTCGGTGCTGCCCTGGACGATGCGGACCGGGCTCAGCGGATTGCAGGCCAGGTAGATGCCGCAGTCGTCGGTGAACTCGCCCAGCCGTTCCGCGCCGAGTTCCTCGTAACAGCCCAGCAGCGCCTGGAAGCGGAAGCCCTGCGGCGTCTGCCCGCGGAACAGGTGGTCGCGCTTGGGGATGCTCTGGATCAGCCCGTCGCGCTCGACGATGATCGTGTCGGCGGTCTTGATCGCCACGTCCACGGCATCGACGTGGCTCAGCGCTTCATCGACGTCGTGCAGGATCTGGTGGTCCAGGAACGGACGCGCGGCGTCGTGCAGGACGACATTGTCCGGCGCCGAGGCCTTCAGGTGGCGCAGCGCCGCCCAGGCGGATTCCTGCCGCGATGCGCCGCCGACGATCACTTCCGCCGCGGTGTTCCTGAGTAGCTCGCGCACGAACGCCAGCGAATCGGCCGGTACCGTCACCACGATCCGCGCGCCGGGCGCGAAGCCGGCGATGCAGGCGTAGCTGTGCTCCAGCACGGTCTTGCCGGCCACGCGGATGAACTGCTTGGGCACGTGCGCGCCCAGTCGGCTGCCGCTGCCGCCGGCCAGCAGCACGTAGGCTGTGGTCTTGCCGGTCATGCCGCGGCCTCCGCCTGCTCCGGCCCGCTGGCAGCGGGAGACTGCGGGAAATCCGTGCCCAGTCGGCGCAGGCCTTCCACCAGGTCGGGCTTCATCCCGCAGGGTTCGCCCTGCACCCGCTCAAGCAGCGTCAGTGCGCGCAGAAGCTTTTCCGGTTTGCCTCTCTGGATGGCCATGAGGCAGTTCTGGCGCCCGACGAGTTGGTATACCAGCCCGCCCACGTCCATCGTGGACGGCGATTCGAGGTGCGACAGATATCCCGGATCCGGGGTGCGCCAGCCTGCGCCGAAGTTCTCGGTCAGGTTGCGATCCACATCGTCCGGGACGTAGACCTTGATGCCAAGGAAATCCACCTGCTCGAGGCCGAACGGGGTGAACGCGAACTTCTGCAAATAGCCGAATTGGCTCTGCACGCCGGTGACCAGCTTGTCGCCTTCGGGGTGGTACAGGAAGACGTCGATGGTGATGCCGGTGGGAAGGTGCAGCACCACCAGCGCATACGTCTGCGCACCGACCATGGTGCGGGTGTTCAGGGCGAACTGGTCGCTCTCGGCAAGCGCCATGACGATGTCGAACTGGCTTTCCCAGTTCATGACGCCGACGTCGATGTCCTTGTCGTGTGCCAGCAGCCGGCCTTCGCGCGCGTAGCCCAGCAAGGTGCCGGAGACGAGGAAAGCCTTGTGACCGCTGCGGTCGAGCAGGCGTTGCAACGCCACCAGCGCCTGGCCCGCGCTTTCCGGATTGAAGCTGGATGCCTGTTCCTTGAGCCTGTCGTTCTTTTCGTACCAGATCCTGATTTCGTCCGCGTGCCTGGGTTGCGTCGCGGCGGCGTGCAGCAGGCGGTCGATCCATTCGATGCTGCGCGGCAGGTCGCCCAGATGGCAGTACGCCTCGGAGATCAGGATCATCTTGAGCAATTGATGGTCGGGATCGGAGATGAACTCCGCGGCGGCGATGGCCTGCGCGTTCGCGCCGCCGAGCCGGAAATAATTCGCGGCCTTCAGCGCCAGCATGGTGCGGGTGTACATCAATCCTCGGTCCGGGAGCCGCTTGCAGATGCGCAGCAGGCTGCGCGCGAGCGGCAGCATGTCGACCTTGGTGTTCAGCATGGAGTCCCGCTCCATGAGCATGCCTGCCAGCTCCAGCCAATCGTCGACGGAGGTGGCCTGCGCCAGCAGGTGCGACGTCATGCATTCCAGCAGTTCGTAATGCCCTTGGTCCACCGCCAGCTCGAAGGCATCGCGCCAGTCATGCAGTTTCCCCTTGCACTGGCGCAGCGCGGCCAGATCCGGCTTCCTCCCGGAAATGGCGTTCTGCGCCACCCAACGAGCCGGCAGCCGCTTGGGCAGCGCCAGGAATCCCTCGGTAGGCGCCTTTCTGCCCAGCGTGCGGTACACCTCCATCCACATGGCTCGCTGGCCCGGCGCCGGCAGGTTCTCGATGCCCAGCGTGGCCAGGTAGATCACGGTGGGCGCCAGGTTCATCGCGCGTGCGGCCATCAAGGCTTCGTCGCTGAGCAGATCCTGGCTGGCGTGCTCCGCCAGTACGGTTTCCAGTTCCTCGTAGCGTTGCTCGCGGAGCAGGCGATCAATCCGGGGCAGGCGTTCCCAGTCGATGGTCTTGACCCGCATGTGGTTCCCCTTGTCCGAAGTGGATGCATCCGGGCGCGCAGCCTGCCCGCCGCGGCCAGTATGGCTTCGCGATTATCAAGCAAGACGCGTGCCGTTCGGGATGCGCCACCGCGCCCGGCCGGGCGCCGGACATCCGGGCGGCGGCCGCGCCCGTTCGGGAAACTTTAGGGCATTCACAGGAATTTTTTTATTTCTGCGGCAAGGGTCGCAAAACCGCAACTTGGCCTCCAAGCCGGCTCAAGGCGGTTGGTGCAACGCCGTTACCGAGTCCAGCAGAGGACGGGGCCACCAGAACGGCATCTTCTGCGGTAACCCCGGCAAAAAATCCTCCCCGCCGGACACTACTTCAGGAGCAAGCACCATGGCTAATAGCGTCAATACCAATCTGATGTCGCTGAACACCCAGCGCAACCTGTACGCCAGCAACCTCGGCCTGTCCACCTCGATCCAGCGCCTGTCCTCGGGCCTGCGCGTCAACAGCGCCAAGGACGACGCCGCCGGCCTCGCCATCGCCGAGCGCATGAACGCGCAGATCCGCGGTTCCAACGTCGCCATCCGCAATGCCAACGACGGCATCTCGCTGGCGCAGACCGCCGAAGGCGCGCTGGGCAAGATCGGCGACTCGCTGCAGCGTATGCGCGAGCTGGCCGTCCAGTCCGCCAACGCCACCAACAGCTCGGACGACCGCGAGAACCTGCAGGCCGAGTTCAAGCAGCTGCAGGACGAAATCGGCCGCGTGGTCAACGGCACCACCTTCAACAGCACCAAGCTGTTCACCGGTTCCTCCGCGTTCGACTTCCAGGTCGGCGCCGGCACCACCTCGAACGACACCGTCAGCATCGCCCGCAGCAAGCTGTCCGGCGGCACCGCCGGCACCAGCGGCAGCCTGAGCAGCGCGACCGGCACCGACGCCGTGATCGCGACGATCACCGGTTCCGCCTCCGCCATCACCGGCAGCACCGCAGTCGCCGCCAAGGCCGCGATCAAGGACATCGACGTGGCGCTGGACAAGCTGAACGCCGAGCGCGCCACCTACGGTGCGGCCCAGAACCGCTTCGAGTCGGTGATCAGCACGCTGCAGATCTCGGTCGAGAACATCTCCGCCGCCCGCAGCCGCATCATGGACACGGACTTCGCCGCGGAAACGGCCAACCTGACCCGCACGCAGATCCTGACCCAGGCAGGTACCGCGATGCTGGCCCAGGCCAACCAGGCGCCGCAGAACGTGCTCAGCCTGTTGCGTTGATCCTCTGGTTTTCCCCGTCGGGGCGGCCGGTTCGCCGGCCTCCCCGAACGGCTTCAAATTGATGAGCCGTCATGTCCAACATCACGCCCATCAGTGCTTCGCCCAGCGGCGCACTTCCCGCCTCGACGCATGGCGCCGAGGCTTCGCCGCGTCCGGTTTCCGGCGGTCCTTCCGCGCCATCCGGCACCTCCCCCGCCCGGGATGCGCAGGCAGAACCGCCACCGCCGCCCCAGAAAAGCACCACGCCCAGCGAATTGCAGAAGCAGATCGAGGCGACGCTGGCCGAGTCCCGCGTGCAGACCAACCTGAAGTTCCGCGTGGACGAGGACCTGCGCCGCGTGGTGGTGTCGGTGGTCGATTCCGACACCGGCGAAACCATCCTCCAGATTCCCGACGAGGCCGCGCTGGCGGTGGCGCGCAGGCTGGCGGATACCGGCACCGGCCTGCTTGACCAGAAAGCCTGAACGGCGCATGGTCCCAAGGCCGCGGCGCGCTCAAGATCGGACGGCGCGCGCCGTTACAGGCATAGCACGAACATTGCATGCGGTTCAGGAATTGACGGGGCGTCGGTAGCTCCGAGGAGGCAAGATGGCCACGCTTACCAGTGCCGGTATCGGCTCCGGGCTCAATGTCGAGAGCATCGTCTCCGGATTGGTCGCGGCTGACCGCAAGCCTGCGGACGATCGCCTGAATGCGCTGGAATCCACCACCAAGGCGCAGATTTCCGCGTTCGGTTCCATCACCTCGGCGATGTCGAGCCTGAGCACCGCCCTGGACAAGTTCAAGGCCGATGGCGGCCTGCCGGGCCGCAAGGCCACGGTCGGCACCGATGCCGGTTTCACCGCCAGCGCCACTTCCAAGGCCACGGTCGGCAACTATTCGGTCACCGTGGAAGCGCTCGCCACCGCCCACAAGCTGCAATCGGCGGCAGTCGCCAGCGCCACCCAGGTGGGCGACGGCACGCTGACCTTCCAGGTCGGCGGCGGCACCGCGTTCAACGTCGTCATCGAGTCCGGCAAGGGCACCCTGGCCAACATCCGCGACGCCATCAACAAGCAGGCCGCCGGCAAGGGCGTGACCGCCACCATCGTGCACGGCGACGACGGCGATGTGCTGACTCTGACCTCCGACAAGACCGGCAGCGCCGGCGCGCTCAGCATCAGCGCCAGCGGCGGCAACGGCGGGCTGTCGGTGCTGGCGACCAGCGGCGGCACCCTGACCCAGCTGTCGGCCGCGCAGGACGCGGTGGTCACCGTGGACGGCATTACCCGCACCTCTTCGTCCAACCACCTCACCGACCTGATCGACGGTGTCACCCTGGACCTCACCAAAGCCAAGCCGGGCACGGGCTTCAGCCTGGACGTAGGTGCGGATCCCGCGTCGCTGAAGGACACGCTGCAGGGCTTCATCACCGCCTACAACGCCGCCATGAACGCGATGCGCAAGCAGAGCGCCGCCGGCGGCGAAAACGCGACGGCCGGCGCGCTGAGCGGCGATGCCACCCCGCGCGCGATCATGGCCTCGATGCGCAACGCGATCAGCAACAGCTATGCCGATTTCGCCAAGCTCGGCCTGAAGACCGCGGTGGACGGGACGCTGAGCCTGGACGGCAGCAAGTTCGACAGCGCCATCGCCACCAACCCCAGCGCGGTCAAGAACCTGCTGGGAGACGACGCCGAGTTCGGCAAGAACATGCGCGGCCTGCTCCAGAACTACATCGGCGACGACGGCATGCTGTCCAACCGCAGCAAGAGCCTGGCCGACCGGCAGAAGTCGATCACCCAGCAGCGCACCGACCTCGACGCCCGCATGGAGCGGCTGGAAAAAGCCTATCGCGCCCGCTTCACCGCCCTCGACACGATGATGGCGCAACTGCAGGGTACTTCCAGCTACATCTCACAGCACCTCGGCACCTCTTCCTAAAGTCCCCCAATCCCACCGACAACCGCCATGAACGCACGCGCTTCTGCCCAGCACTACCGCCAGACCGCCGTCAGCAGCGCGGTGCTGGATGCCAGTCCCCACCGCCTGGTGGCGCTGATGCTGGCCGGCGTGCGCGAGCGCCTGAAGCTGGCGCAGGCCTGCATGGACGTCGGCGACGTGGCGCGCAAGGGCCAGGCGATCAGTGAAGCCAGCATGATCATCGGCCAACTGGACGGCTCGCTCGACCACAAGGCGGGCGGCGACATCGCGGCCGGGCTGGCCTCGCTGTACGACTACTCGCAGCGTCGGCTGTTCGAGGGCAACCTGCACAACGACGCGGGGAAGCTGAAGGAAGTCGACCGCCTGTTCGCCGACATCGAGGAAGCGTGGCTGGCGATCGATCCGGAGCGGAGCAAGTGACCGACTACACCGCCGACGCCCCGCCGCCGCTGCCCGTCGAGGCGCTGCGCAAAGCCTTGGGTCAGACCGACCTGGACGCGGCGCTGGCGCTGCTCGAAGCGCACGACCGCGCGGTCCGCCAGGCGCTGCCGGCGCACGAAGCCTCCCTGCTCGATCCCCGCCAGGTTCAGGCTTGGTGCGGCCTGACCGAACGCCAGCAGGAGCTGCTGGGCGAACTCGGGGTGCTGCGCGACCAGGTCGCCGACCAGTTGCAGCAGCTCCAGCGCCACCAGCGGGGCGCCAGCGCCTATCTGCAGGCGATGGGATGAACCGCGACGCCGCCGACGCAGAGCTGTTCGGCGAATCCCTGTCTTGCGAGGAAACGCAGCGCGCGGCTTTCGTCGCGCAGCCGGTGGATGAAGTGCTGGCGGAAGCGGCCTGCGTGCGCGCCGAAGCCTGCCTGCGCGCGATCGCCACCATCGAGGACACCGGCGGCGAGGAGGACGACGCGCCGCTGTCGCCCGCGCTGCGCCGGATCGAGGCCCGGCTGGAATTGATGATGACCCTGCTCGGCGCCAAGCTCCGGCAGGATCGCACCGACCCGCTGACGCAGCTCCGCTGGTCGGCGCTGGGCACACGCATGCCCGTGGCCGCGCCGCAGGCCGAAGGCAGCACCGGCCTGTTCCGCATCCAGGCGACCTCGTGGCTGCCGGAACCGCTGGAGTTGCCCGCCACCGTCATTGCCAGCGAGCCGGGACCGGGCGGCAGGGCCGAGCTGTGGCTGCGTTTCGGCCCGCTGACCGAGGCCGCCACGTCGGCGCTGGAGCGCCACCTGTTCCGCCAGCACCGGCGGGCGATCGCCAACCGCCGCGCCCGCGCCGAGGGCGCCTGAGCCCGTCGGGAAAGCGCATTCAGAATCTGCCGTCCGCCCCGCGGTTGGCGTCGAGCGCTGTTCCGGCAGGTGACGGTTTTCCGACTCCGTCGCCCCGAAACCCTGCCATTGCATCGAATTCACCCTTACACTGCCCTTGAGGCGCAGTTGCGCGGGGGTGGTTCCACCACGCCGGATGACCAGCGAGGGCAGTATCCGCAGGGGGCAGAAATGAAGGCGAGCTTGCAGGCCAAGATGGGGCAGTCGATGACGCTGACCCCGCAGCTGCTGCAATCCATTCGCCTGCTGCAGGTCACCTCGCTGCAGCTCGAACAGGAACTGCAGCAAGTCCTGGAGCGCAATCCCCTGCTGGAGCAGGAGGCGGAGGAAGACGAGTCCGCCCCGCCCGGCGACGCCGAAACCGCCGCGCAGGAAGCGGCCGCCTGGGACGAACTGCCGGAGCCCATGTTCCTGTCCGGCGGTGGCCACGCCGGCGATGCCGACGACGACGCCACCGCCCGCATCGCCGCCGGCGAATCCAGCGACCCGCGCCAACGCCTGTTGCAGCAGCTGCAATTGCGCTGCGACGCCCGCGAGCTGGCGATGGCCGCGTACTGGCTGGATCGCTGCGACGACCGCGGCTATCTGGAGGAGGAACCGCAGGCGCTGGCCCGGCAGGGCGCGGCGCAGCTGGCGGACGCCCTCCCCGACGCCACCTGCGAAACCCTGCTGGACGCGCGCCAGCGCCTGCTGCTGGACGGCGAATGGCCGGGCATGGCCGCCGCCGATCCCGGCGAATGCCTGCTGGCCCAGCTGCGCGCCCTGCCCGCCAGCGACACGCGCGCCCTGGCGCTGCGGATCGTCGGCGAGCACCTGGACCTGCTGGCCAGCCACGACCATGCCGCGCTGGCGGCCCGGCTGAAATCTTCACCGGACGCCGTGGCCGCCGCGGTGGCGCTGATCCTGTCGCTGCAGCCGCATCCGGTGGAACAGCCGCCGGAGCCGGAAACCGCCGCCATCGTGCCCGACGTCATTACCTGGCGCGCCGCTGGCGGCTGGCAGGTGCGGCTGAGCGCCCGCAGCGCGCCCCGGCTGCGCCTGTGCGCCTACGCCGAGCAGGCGTCCGGCCACGAGGGCATGCGCGGCTTGCTGGAGGAAGCGCGCTGGCTGCTGCGCAGCCTCGGCATCCGCAACGAGACGCTGCTCAAGACCGCGCGGGTGCTGGTGACGCGCCAGCAGGCCTTCCTGGAGCGCGGCGAGGAGGCCATCGCCCCGCTCACCCTCAAGGAAGTGGCCGAGGAGATCGGCGTCCACGAATCCACCGTGTCGCGCATCACCACCGGCAAGTTCATCCAGACCCCGCGCGGCACGCTGGAGCTCAAGCGCCTGTTCGCGGTGCGGCTGGAGGGCGCGGAGGTGTCCGGGGCGGCGATCAAGGCGATGGTGCGGCGGCTGATCGAAGACGAGCCGGCGCACGCGCCGCTGGGCGACGAGGTGATCGCCGCCATGCTGGCGCGGCAGGGGATCCGCGTGGCGCGGCGCACGGTGGCGAAGTATCGTGAGCAACTGTCCATCGCGCCCGCCCGGCTGCGCCGGCGCGAGCGCAACCCGCGCACGCGGGGGGGCAAGCCGGACGCGCAGGTGCGGATGGGCTGAGCGCGTGGCACAGGGACGGACGAAACAGGGGCGGACGTGATGTACAAGACGATCAAGGTGCTGCTCGTGGACGACCACGAGGGCTTCATCAATGCAGTGCTGCGCCACATGCGCAAGCATCCGTGGATCGAGATCGCCGGCACCGCCGCCAACGGCATCGAGGCGGTGGCCCGGTCCGAGTCGCTGCGCCCGGACGTGGTGCTGATGGACCTGGCGATGCCGGAAATGGGCGGCCTGCAGGCCACGCGCCTGATAAAAGCGCAGGATGCGCCGCCATTTGTCGCCATCGTCAGCCATTTCGACGACAACGAGCATCGCGAGCACGCCCAGCGGGCCGGCAGCGACGCCTTCGTCAGCAAGCTCAACTACATGCAGGAAGTGCTGCCGCTGCTGGAGCGACTGGCCGCGACGGGCGGCGACGACGAGGACGGTGCATGAGCGAATCGCGCATCCTGGTGGTCGACGCCGACGACGCCCGCACCGAGCGGCTGGCGACCCTGCTCGACTTCATGGATTTCACCCCGCGCATCGTCGCCGACGCCGCCGACATCAACCTGGACAAGGCGCGCGCCACCGACTGGGTGGCGGTGATCGCCGGCGACGTGGGCGACCCCGCCGCCTGGGACGCGTTCGCCGACTGGCTGTCCCGCCAGCCACTGCATCCGCCGGTCATCGCCCTGCCCTCGCCGGCCGGCGATGCCGGCTGGCGCGGCCGGCTGCACCCGGAAATGGTGTGGCCGCTGGACTATCCGATCCGCCGCAACCAGCTGCAGGACGTGCTGCGCCGGGCCAGCATCAAGCGCATGGACGACGACGAGCGGCGCGAGATCCCGCAGGTCGGGCCGACCGGCCGCAGCTCGGCGGTGCAGCGGCTGAACCGGATGATCGACCAGGTCGCCCGCTTCGACACCACCGTGCTGATCCTCGGCGAATCCGGCACCGGCAAGGAGGTCGCGGCGCGTGCCATCCACGCGCGCTCGCCACGCAAGGACAAGCCCTTCGTCGCCATCAACTGCGGCGCGATCCCGCCCGACCTGCTGGAAAGCGAGCTGTTCGGCCACGAGAAGGGTGCGTTCACCGGCGCGCTGACCCAGCGCAAGGGCCGCTTCGAGATGGCCGAAGGCGGCACCCTGCTGCTGGACGAGATCGGCGACATGCCGATGGCGATGCAGGTCAAATTGCTGCGGGTGTTGCAGGAGCGCGTGTTCGAGCGCGTCGGCGGCGGCGCACCGATCACCTGCGATGTGCGAGTGGTGGCCGCCACCCACCGCAACCTGGAAGCCCACATCGCCGACGGCAGGTTCCGCGAGGACCTGTTCTATCGCCTCAATGTCTTCCCCATCGAAATGCCGGCGCTGCGCGAGCGCGGCGACGACCTGCCGGACCTGGTGGCGGCGATCACCCGCCAATTGGCCGACGCCGGTCGCGGCCGGGTGACGCTCTCCGAGGACGTGATCGCGGCGCTCCAGCACTACGGCTGGCCGGGCAACGTCCGCGAACTGAGCAACCTGCTGGAGCGGCTGGCGGTGCTGAGCCCGGACGGCCGGGTCGGCATCGCCGACCTGCCGGCGCGCTACCGCGCAGCCATCCCCGAGGACATGCTGCGGCATGCCGCGCCGCCGCGCGAGGACCAACTGCCGCCGATGCAGCCGGCCGCGCTGCCGCCGGACCCGAGCGCGCTGTCGCCGCTGGTGTCGCTGCCCGCCGGCGGGCTGGACCTGCGCCAGCACATCGCCGAGATCGAGAACGAGCTGATCCGCCAGGCCCTGCAGCAGAGCGGCGGCGTGGTCGCCCATGCCGCGCCCCTGCTGGGACTGCGCCGTACCACCCTGCTGGAAAAACTGCGCAAGTACGGCATCGGCCGCGGCGGCGCGTCGGACGACGGCGCCGGCGAATCCTGAACGGGCGCGGGCCTCCCCGCCTGCCAGCTTCACCTCCTGCGACCCGGAGCGACGGGTTCCCGGCGCTTCCTGCAACGCGACTTCAAGGGTCGAAGCGCGCTTCGGCCAAGCTTCAAGCCTGACGCCACTCCGGGCGCCATCCGGCGGGGCCATGGCACATGTCTTGCATCGTGGGCGGCAGGCTTTCCTTTCCCACCGCCCGGATGACCGACGCCATCAGCTCGATCCTCTCCCAGATCCGCGCCCACGAGGCGCGGACGCTCGGGCCGCTGGGCAACCCGGCCGCGGCGGGCGACGCCCGCCCGTCCGGCGCCATCGACGTCGGCGCGCCCGCCCGCTCCAGCTTCCAGCAAACCCTGAACAACGCCATCGACGGAGTGAGCCAAGCGCAGAACGAGGCCGGCGCGCTGCAGCAGGCGTTCGAGATGGGCGATCCGCGCGCCGACCTGGCGCGGGTGATGGTGGCCATGCAGCAGTCCCAGGTCGCCTTCAAGGCCGCCGTGGAAGTGCGCAACCGCCTCGTCCAAGCCTACCAGGACGTGATGAACATGCCGGTCTGACGGCCCGCCGCCGTTGCTGACCATCGAATGCAGAACCCGGAACCACGCCCCCGACCATGAGCGCCATCGCCCTCCCGAAAACCACCGAAAGCCTGAAGAACCTCGGCCGCCTGCAGGACATCCCGGTGGTCCGCCAGCTGCTGACGCTGGGCACGGTGGCCGCCGCCATCGCGCTGGGCCTGTGGCTGTTCTTCTGGACCCAGAAGCCGGCCTACGTGCCGCTGCCGGACCTGGACGCCAAGACCGCCAGCGAGGCCCGCGACGTGCTGCGCACCGCGCAGGTGCCGTTCAAGATCGATCCGGGCACCGGCATGCTGTCGGTGCCGGAGGACCGCATGGGCGAGGCGCGGATGGCGCTGGCCTCCGGCGGGATCGGCGCGTCCGCCGACCGCGGCTTCGCCACGATGGAAGGCGACCAGGGCTTCGGCACCAGCCAGTTCGTCGAGAACGCGCGCTACCAGCACGCGCTGGAAACCGAGCTGGCCCGCACCATCACCAACCTGCGCCCGGTGCGCGAGGCGCGCGTGCACCTGGCGATGCCCAAGCCGTCCGCCTTCACCCGCCAGAAGGAACCGGCCAGCGCCTCGGTGGTGCTGCAATTGCAGAGCGGCGCTACGCTGGAACAGGGCCAGGTGGACGCCATCGTGCACCTGGTGTCTTCGTCGATCCCCGGCCTGCCGGCCGGCAACGTGACCGTGGTCGACCAGTTCGGCCGCCTGCTCTCCAACGCCGATCCCGACAGCGACGCCGCCGTCAGCGCCAAGCAGTTCGAGCAGCAGCGCCGGCAGGAAAGCGTGTTCGTGCGCCGCATCCAGGAGCTGCTGGAGCCGATGACCGGCCCCGGCCGCGTGCGCGCCGAGGTCAGCGTCGACATGGACTTCAACCAGACCGAGGAAGCGCGCGAGAAGTACGGCCCCGATCCGGCCATCGTGCGCAGCGAGCAGGTGTCGGAAACCGGCAACCTCGCCGCCGCCGCGCCGCCGCAGGGCGTGCCGGGCAGCGCCAGCAACACCCCGGCCGCCGCGGCGAACGCCGCCAATGCGGCCAACGCGCAGCAGCAGCCGAACCCGCAGGCCGACGCCAACCGTACCGCCGCGGCCGGCAACGGCTCGCGCAGCGCGGTGCGCAACTACGAGATCGACCGCACCCTCACCCATACCCGCCAGGCGCCGGGCCGCGTGCGCCGTGTGACCGCCGCGGTGCTGGTGGACAACCTGCCCGGCGTGCCGGCCGCGAACGGCAAGCCCGCCGCCGAGCGCGCCCTGAACGCGCAGGAGATCCAGCGCATCCAGTCGCTGGTGCAGCAGGCGATCGGCTTCGACGCGCAGCGCGGCGACGTGGTCACCGTGGTCAATTCCCCGTTCGCGCGCCAGCCGGAAGCCAAGTCCGACCCGCTGCCGATCTGGGAGAATCCTCGCGCCCGCGACCTGCTGCGCACCCTGCTTGGCGGCCTGGCGGTGCTGGCGGTAGTGTGGTTCGTGCTGCGCCCGGCCTTCCGCGCCCTGACCACGCCGAAGGTGGCGATCAAGCATGAGTCGCAGGAAATCGAGGTGACGCACATGCAGAACCAGGAGGAACGCGTGCTGACGCCGGCGCTGACCCAGGAGCGTTCGCTGGCGCGCGCCAATTTCGAGGAAAAGGTGCAGGTGGCGCGCGACGCCGTGAACGTCGATTCCAAGCGCGTCGCCGCCGTGGTGCGCGATCTGGTGAACGCCGATGACTGAACAGTACGCGCTCTCCGGCGTGCAGCGCGCGGCCGTGGTGCTGCTGTCGCTGGGCGAACAGCAGGCGGCCGAAGTGCTCAAGCACATGGGCGCCAAGGAAGTGCAGAAGTTGGGCGTGGCGATGACCTCGGTCGGCGGCGTGTCGCGGCAGGAAGTCGAGAAGGTGATCGACGAGTTCGTCAACACGCTCGAACAGCCGAACATCGGCAGCGGCGCCGACGAATACGTGCGCAGCGTGCTGGTGCAGGCGCTGGGCGAGGAACGCGCCAGCAGCCTGATCGACCGCATCCTGCTGGGCCGCAACACCACCGGCCTGGACACGCTGAAGTGGATGGAGCCGCGCGCCATCGCCGACCTGGTGCGCAACGAGCATCCGCAGATCATCGCCATCGTGCTCTCGCACCTGGACGGCGACCAGGCCGCCGAGGCGCTGAAGTTCCTGCCCGAGCGCACCCGCGCCGACGTGCTGATCCGCATCGCCACCCTGGACGGCATCCCGCCGCACGCGCTCAACGAGCTCAACGACGTGATGGCCAAGCAGTTCGCCGGCAACCAGAACCTGAAGTCCTCGACCATCGGCGGGATCCGGGTGGCGGCCAACATCCTCAATTTCATGGACGGCGGCCAGGACGAAGTGATCCTCGGCGCCATCTCCCAGATCGACGAACCGCTGACCGGCCGCATCCGCGACCTGATGTTCGTGTTCGACAACCTCGCCGAGATCGACGACCGCGCGATGCAGACCGTGCTGCGCGAAGTGCCCGCCGACAAGCTGGCGCTGGCGCTGCGCGGCGCCGACGCCAAGGTGCGCGAGAAGATCACCTCCAACATGTCGCAGCGCGCCGCCGAAATGCTGGTCGAGGACATGGAGGCGCGCGGGCCGGTGCGGCTGGCCGAGGTCGAGGCAGCGCAGAAGGAAATCCTCACCATCGTGCGCAAGATGGCCGATGACGGGACCATCCAGCTGGCGGTCAAGGCCGAGGTCTTCGTATGAGCGACGCGGTGCGCTGGGCTGCGCCGGAACTGGCGCCGCCGCCCCCGCCGCCCCCGCCGCAGCCTGAGCGGCACATGCCCAGCGTCGAGGAAGTGCAGGCCATCGAGGAAGCCGCCTACGCGGAAGGCTATGCGCGCGGCCACGCCGAGGGCGCCGCCGCCGGGCAGGCCGAGATCCGCCGCATCGCCGCGCAGATGGAAGGCATCCTGGACGCGTTCACCCGCCCGCTGGCGAGGCTGGACGCTGAGGTGGGCGACGCGCTCGGCGACCTGGCCGTGCGCATCGCCGGCGCCCTGCTCGGCCGCAGCTACGCCGCCGAGCCCGAACTGCTGGAAACGCTGGTGCGCGAAGCGCTGGAGATCGCCGGCAGCGACCACCGGCAGGTGGAACTGCGCCTGCATCCGGACGACCTCGCGATGCTCACCCCGCAGCTGCTGACGCTGGAAGGCGTGCGCATGAGCGGCGATGCCACCCTGGCGCGCGGCGACCTGCGCCTGCACGCGGACAGCGTGCGCATCGACGGCAGCCTGTCGGCGCGCCTCAACGCCGCCTTGCAGAAGATCGCGGCCGGGGGCGACAGGTGAGCGGACGAACGCCCCCCTTGCGCTTTGCCGGAAAAAGGCGCTGGATAGGCGCAGGGAACCGTGACGGGCGTCGCGGTTCGACAGGGGTCACGGCATCCAGCCTTGCGGGAGGAAGCCGATGAGCAACATCGCCGCCGCGCAATGGGACGAGGCTCGCAGCCTGCGGCTGGCGATGCGCCTGCGCGACATGGACGCCTCGCGCATCGACGCGCTCGGCATGGTCCGCGAAGGCGTGCTGCGCCGCGCGGTCGGCCTGACCCTGGAAGCCACCGGCTGCAGCGCCCCGCTGGGCGCGCGGTGCAGCGTGGAAAGCACCGGCGGGCGCTGGGTGGACGCCGAGGTGGTCGGCTTCGCCGGCGACCGCACCTTCCTGATGCCCACCTCCGACCTCTCCGGCCTGCTGCCGAACGCGCGCGTCCTCACCGGATCGAGCCGCGGCGAAGTGGCGGTGGGCGAAGGCCTGCTGGGCCGCGTCATCGACAGCGACGGCGTGCCGCTGGACGGACGGCCGCCGCTGCGCGCGGAGGATTTCGTCGGCCTGGCCGGCGTGCAGATCAATCCGCTGATGCGCGAGCCGATCACCCGTTCGCTGGACGTCGGCGTGCGCGCGATCAACGCGCTGCTGCCGATCGGGCGCGGCCAGCGCATCGGCCTGTTCGCCGGCTCCGGCGTCGGCAAATCGACGCTGCTCGGCATGATGACCCGCTATACCGCCGCCGACGTCATTGTGGTGGGCCTGATCGGCGAGCGCGGCCGCGAAGTGCGCGATTTCGTCGAAAGCACGCTGGGCGCGGAGGGCCTGCGCCGTTCGGTGGTGGTCGCCGCCCCGGCCGACAGGCCGCCGCTGGCGCGCCTGCACGGCGCGCTGCGCGCCACCTCGATCGCCGAATGGTTCCGGGACCAGGGCTTGCATGTGCTGCTGCTCATGGACTCGCTCACCCGCTTCGCCCACGCCCAGCGCGAAATCGGCCTGTCGGTCGGCGAGCCGCCGACCACCCGCGGCTATCCGCCGTCGGTGTTCGCGCGCCTGCCGGCGCTGGTGGAACGCGCCGGCAACGGCGCCGACGGACGCGGCTCGATCACCGCCTTCTACACCGTGCTGACCGAGGGCGACGACCAGCAGGAGCCCATCGCCGACGCCGCCCGCGCCATCCTCGACGGCCACATCGTGCTGACCCGCCGGATCGCCGACGCCGGCCTGTATCCGGCCATCGACGTGGAAGTCTCGGTCAGCCGCGTCATGCAGGACATTACCGATCCGGCGTGGCGCGCGCGCATCCGCCGGCTCAAGCAGCTGATGGCCGCCTACAACGCCCAGCGCGACCTGATCGCCATCGGCGCCTACCAGCGCGGCAACGATCCGCTGGTGGACGACGCGCTGGCCCTGTGGCCGCAGATCCTGCAGTTCCTCGGCCAGGACGTGGCCGAATCGGCCACCGTCGAAGAAAGCCGCAATGCCCTCGCCCGTCTGCTCGACGGCGAACCGGAGATCGTCCCATGACCCGATCGCAACGCCTCGATCCCCTGCTGCGCGTCACCCAGCAACGCCAGGACGCGGTCGCCAAACAATTGGCCGAGCGCGACAAGGTGCTGGCCGAGCAGCAGCAGCGCTTCGACATGCTCAAGGAATACGCCGACGCCTACCGCGTCGCGCCCGCCAGCGGCGGCACGCTGGCGCCGGCGATGCTGGCCAACCACGTCGCCTTCCGCGCCAAGCTCGACACCGCGCTGCAGCAGCAGGCGCAGGTGGTCGATTCCTCGCGCCAGAACTGCGAGGTGGAACGCGCCCGGCTGATGCTGGCCAGCCGCGACAACAAGGTGCTGGAGCAACTGGCCGCCAGCTACCGCGCCGAGGAATCGCGCGTGGCCGACCGCCGCGAGCAGCGCGAGCTGGACGACCTGGGCGCGCGTCGCGTGCGCAGCGCGCAGGAAGGGAGCGAGCCATGATGGGCAATCCGGGCAGCCTGCCGCTGCCGACCGCGCCGGCAGCCAATCCGGCGGCGGCCACCGGCGTTGCAGCGGCGACGGCGGCGCGTCCGGCCCAGGCCGGCCTGCCGACGGAAGCGGGCGCACCGGCCGATGCCGAGGTCGATGCCGGCCTGCTGTTCGATCTGCTGCTGGGTGCGCCGGCGGACGCGGCGAAAACCGTGGCGTCGGTGCTTGCCGGCGCGGGCGGCGGCAAGGCCAAGTCGGTGACGGCGGCAGGCGAAGCCGTCGCGGATGCCGTCGATCCGCTGGCGGTGGTGCTGGCGCAGATGCCGCAGCTACAGACGGCGCCGCAGGCCGCGGCGCCTGCCGCGAATGCGGCTGCACCAGTCGTTTCCACCGAAGGAGCGCCCGCCGCCCTGCCCTTGCAGCAGGCGATGGCCGCCGCTGCCGCGGCGCAGCCCGCGCTCGCCGTCGGCGTCGAAAACGCGCAGCCGGCCGCACCCGCGGCGGCGGCGTCCGGCCTTCCCCTTGCCGCCGCCGAATCCGATCGCGATGCCGCACCGGTCGCGCGGTTCGTCCTGCCACAGGCGGACGCCGCCAAGCCGGCGGCGCCGACCCTCGCGCCGGCGTTCGCCCTTGCCGCCGACGACGGCGCGCAGGCGCTGCCGCGCAGCGGCAGTGATGCAGCCGTCTCGCCGATCTTCGCGCCGCTGCAGGCGGTGCAGGCCGCAGCGGGGCCGCAGCCTGCGACCGCCGCGCCCGTTGCCACGCAGTCGCCGGTCCTGCAACAACCGGCCGATCCCGCCGCCGGCTATGACGACCGCTTCGGCAGCCACGTTGCCCTGCTCGCCGGGCAGCGCATCGGCCAGGCCGAAATCCGGGTCGTGCCCGAGCACCTCGGCGCGATCGACATCCGCCTGCACTTGGATGGCAGCGACGTGCGCGCCGAGTTCCACAGCGCACAGCCGGAAGTCCGGCAGGCGCTGGAGGCCAGCCTGCCGCGCCTGCGCGAAATGCTTGGGCAGCACGGCCTGCAGTTGTCCCACGCCGGCGTCGGCCAGGGCCAGACCCAGAAGGGCCAGGGGCAGCAGGGCGACGGCGCCTCGCATCGCAGCGGCGACGGCCTGGCCGCGTCGTCGGGCTCGGAACCGGGCAGCCCGCTGCCGCCGGATTTCCGTCGCGCCCGCGGATTGCTCGACGTTTACGCCTGATCGTCCGCCGCGCGCCTGCCGGTGCGCGGCCCGGTAGGCGCCCCGCCGACGGCGCATCGACGCGGCCCGCCATTGCAATCCGGCACGCGATTTGCAATATGGCCCAGAGCCCCGTTCAAGGATGGATCGCCCCGTGCCAGCAGCACCCGCCAAACCCGCCCCGCCCGCCAACGCCGGCGCCGCCGGGGCGCCGCCGCCGCCGAAGAAGAAATCCAGGAAGCTGCTGCTGATCGTCGCGGCGCTGCTGGTCGTGCTGGCCGGCGGCGGTGGCGCGGCCTACTGGTTCCTCAAGCCGTCCAAGCCGGCCGGCGCCAAGCCGCTGGCGCCGCCGCAGTACATCGCGCTCGACCCCGCCTTCGTGGTCAATCTGGCCGACACCGACGGCGTGCGCTACCTGCAGGCCGACGTGCAACTGCAGACGCGCGACCCCGACACCGCCGCGGCGATCGCCCTGCATTCGCCGATCATCCGCAACCGCCTGCTGCTGCTGTTCGGGCAGCAGACTTCGCAGCAGCTGAACGGTCGCAACGGCAAGGAACGCCTGCAGGGGCAGGCGCTGGCCGAGGTGAAGAACATCCTCAAGGCCCAGCACGCCGCCAACCAAGTGGACGCGTTGCTGTTCACCAGCATCGTGATCCAGTAAGCGGGGAGAGACGATGACCACCGACCTGCTCAGCCAGGACGAGATCGACGCCCTCCTCCACGGCGTCGATTCGGGCGCGGTGGACACCGAGCCGCCGCCCGCGCCGGGCGAGGCGCGCACCTACGACTTCGCCACCCAGGAACGGATCATCCGCGGCCGCCTGCCGACCCTGGAGATGATTAACGAGCGCTTCGCGCGCACCTGGCGGATCGGCCTGTTCAACCTGCTGCGGCGCTCGGCCGACCTGTCGGTGCGCGGCATCGATATGATCCGCTTCGGCGAATACATCCATTCGCTGCAGGTGCCGACCAACCTCAACCTGGTGAAGATGAAGCCGCTGCGCGGCACCGGCATCGTGATGTTCGAGCCGCGGCTGATCTTCACCGTGGTCGACAACTTCTTCGGCGGCAGCGGCAAGTACCACACCCGCATCGAGGGCCGCGAGTTCACGCCCACCGAGATGCGGGTGATCCAGTTGCTGCTGAAGCAGACCTTCTCCGACTTCGCCGAAGCGTGGGCGCCGGTGATGAACGTGGAGTTCGAGTACATGAACTCCGAGGTCAACCCGCATTTCGCCAACATCATCAGCCCGCGCGAATACATCGTGGTGTGCCGCTTCCACGTCGAGCTGGAAGGCGGCGGCGGCGAGCTGCACTTGGCCCTGCCCTGGTCGATGCTGGAGCCGATCCGCGAGCAGCTCGACGCAGGCGTGCAGAGCGACCGCGTCGAGAAGGACGAGAACTGGACCAACGCCCTGCACGCGCAGCTGCAGGACGTCGAGGTCGAGCTGAGCAGCATGCTCGCGACCCGCCAGATCAGCCTGCGCGAACTGAGCAGGCTGAAGGTCGGCGACGTGATCCCGATCGACCTCAAGCCCGAGATCCCGGTGCACGTGGAGCACCTGCCGCTGTTCACCGGCGAATTCGGCATCCACAACGGCAAGAACGCGGTGAAGATCACCGAAGTGCACGCCACCCGTCCGCCCCAGAACCCGTTGCCAATGCCATGAATCCTACCGACGAAGCCAGCCAACTCGCCGCCTTCGAGGCGCTCACCGCCAACGCCCCCCCGGCGACCGGGAACACCGACCTCAACCTGGACGTGATCCTGGACGTGCCGGTGACGCTGTCGCTGGTCGTCGGCAACGCGCGCATCCCGATCCGCAACCTGCTGCAGCTCAACCAGGGCTCGGTGGTGGAACTGGAGCGCGCCGCCGGCGAACCGCTCGACGTCTACGTCAACGACACCCTGATCGCGCAGGGCGAAGTGGTGGTGGTCAACGACCGCTTCGGCGTGCGCCTGACCGACGTGGTCAGCCCGAGCGAACGCATCAAGCGCCTGCGCTGACCGATGGACGCCGTTCCTTCCACCAGCGCCGCGCCGGCGCAGGACGCGCCGCGAGCGGCGGCTGCCCAGCAGCCGGCCGCGCAGACATCCGGGCAGGTCGCTGCCGATTCGCCGGCGACGCAGCAGCCCGCGATTCCGTCGACCACGACCGAATCGCCCGTGCAAAGCGCGCCTGCGCCCGCCGAAGCGCAGGCCGCCGCGTCGCGCGCCATCGCCGGGATGCCGTCGCGCCCGGCCAAGACCACCGCGCTGACCATGCAGCCGGGACACGCCGCGCCGCCGAGCGCGGTCGGCACCCTCGGCGGCACCCTGTTCGCCCTGGCGCTGGTGCTGGGCCTGATCTTCGGCCTGGCCTGGCTGGCGCGGCGCATGCCGGGCGTGGCCGGCATGCGCGGCAACGGATTGCGGGTCGTGGCCTCGACCGCGCTGAGCGCGCGCGAGCGGCTGGTGGTGGTCGAGGTCGGCGGCCAGCAGTTGCTGCTGGGCACCGGCGCGTCCGGCACCCGCCTGCTGCACACGCTGGAGACGCCGCTGCCGGTCGAGGCGCCGGCGCAGCCCGTTCCGTTCGCGCAGCTGCTGGCGCAGCACTTCGGGAAGAAGGCATGAACCGGCCCGCATTGCGACGGATCGCGGCGCTGCTGCTGCCGCTGCTGGGCGTCCTCGCCCTCTGTTTCCTTGCCGGCGACGCATTCGCCCAGGCCGCTCCGGCCGCCGCGCCCGCGGCGGCGCCCAGCCTGCCGGCGGTGAACGTCGGCCAGATCGGCGGCCAGCCGGTCAGCATGCCGATGCAGGTGTTGTTGCTGATGACCAGCATCACCCTGCTGCCGGCGCTGCTGCTGGGGGTGACCGCGTTCACCCGCATCATCATCGTGCTCAGCCTGCTGCGGCAGGCGCTGGGCACCGGCCAGACGCCGTCCAACCAGGTGCTGCTGGCGCTGGCGCTGTTCCTCACCGCGATGGTGATGCAGCCGGTGTTCGACCAGTCGTGGACCGCCGGCATCGCGCCCTACTTGGACCACCAGATGGATTTCCGCGCCGCCTGGACCGCCGCGTCCGAGCCGTTCCGCGCGTTCATGCTGGCGCAGGTGCGCGAGAACGATCTGATGACCTTCGCCGGCATGTCCAACACCGGCCCCTACGCGACGCCGCAGGACGTGCCGTTCGGCGTGCTGGCCGCGTCCTTCCTCACCAGCGAGCTGAAGACCGCGTTCGAGATCGCGTTCCTGATCTACATCCCGTTCGTCATCATCGACCTGGTGGTGGCCAGCGTGCTGATGTCGATGGGCATGATGATGCTGTCGCCGATGCTGATCTCGGCGCCGTTCAAGATCCTGCTGTTCGTGCTGGTGGACGGCTGGGTGCTGGTGGTCGGCTCGATCGCCGGCAGCTTCAACCCGGCATGACGGGCGCGCGCGCATGACTCCCGAACTCGCCCTCGCCCAGATCGCCGCCGGCATGCAGCTGGCGCTGCTGCTGGGCGCGCCGCTGCTGCTGGCGGTGCTGGCGACCGGCGTGGTGGTCGGCATCCTGCAGGCCGCCACCTCGATCAACGAGCCTACCGTGGCCTTCGTCTGCAAGGTCGCGGCGCTGGTGGCGACGCTGACCCTGACCGGCAACTTCCTGCTGGGCAAGCTGGTCTCGTTCACCGCCGAGTTGTTCCAGCAGATCCCGCACCTGATCGGCTGACGCCGCCGCGCGATGGATACCGTCACCCTCGTCACCACCCAGGGCGTGAACCTGTTCGCGATGCTGGCGACGGTGCTGTGGCACGCCATCCGCATCGGCGCCGCGCTGCAGGTGCTGCCGGCCATCGGCGGCCGGGGCTTCCCGATGCGGGCGCGGTTGATCCTGGTGCTGGCACTGTCGGCCACCCTGTCCACCGTGCTGCCGGCGCCGCCGCCCGCCGCGGTGGACGCGGCGACCGCGCTGAACGTGATCCGCGAATTCGCGATCGGCATCACCATCGGGCTGGTGCTGAAGCTGGCCTTCGAGGCGGCGACCCTGGCCGGCCAGTTCGTCTCGCAGGGCATGGCGCTGTCGTTCGCCACCATGACCGACCCCGCCAACCAGACCTCGGTGCCGGTGCTGTCGGTGTGGTTCTACCTGGTGTTCGGGCTCCTGTTCTTCACCCTGGACGCGCACCTGGCGCTGATCCAGCTGCTGCTGGACAGCTACCGGGCGCAGCCGATCGGCACGCCGTTCGCCGATTTTTCGGCGTTCCTCGGGGTGGTGCCGGGTTTCTTCCCGACCGTGCTGCGCGTCGCCGTGCTGATGTCGCTGCCGGTGACCGTGGCGCTGCTGGCGGTCAACATGGTGGTGGGCGTGCTGTCGCGCGCCGCGCCGCAGTTCAACCCCATCCAGATCGGCATGCCCATCGCGCTGCTGATCGGCCTGGCCCTGCTGACGGTGCTGGCACATGAATTGCTTGATCCGGTCAAGGCGCTGTTTGGGCAGGCATTCGAGGCCGCCCGCGCCGTGACGGGTTGAGACGATGAGCGAAGCCGCGGACCGCGAAGACCGCACAGAAGCCCCAAGTGCCAAACGCCTGCGCCAAGCCCGCGAGCGCGGTGACGTGCCGCGTTCGCGCGAGCTGGCCGGCGTGGCGGTGCTGGGCACGTCGGTGATCACGCTGCTGGTGCTGGGGCCGGGCGTGGCGCGCGGCGCAATGGGCTGGATGCGCGACGCGCTGGCCTTCGATTCCGGCCTGGTCGGCCACCAGGACCGGCTGGCGACGCACGCGGCGGCCATGCTGGCCGGACTGGCGGTGCCGCTGCTGCCGCTGGTGGCGATCGCGCTCGGCGCCTGCTTCATTTCGCCGGCGGTGATGGGCGGCTTCCATTTCAGCACCGAGGCGCTGCAGCCGAACTTCAACCGGCTCAACCCGATGTCCGGCTTCGAGCGGATGTACGGCCGCGAAGGCCGGGTGGAACTGCTGCGCTCGGTGCTGCGCATCCTGCTGGTCGGCGCGGTCGGCTTCTGGGTGGTGCGCCGCGCGATGGTGACGATGCCGCTGCTGCAGAACATGCCGCTGGAAGGCGCCGTCGCCGACGGCCTGGGCTTCATGCTGCACGCGCTGGCGGCGATGGTCGGCGCGATGGCGCTGCTGGCCGCGGTCGACGTGCCCTACCAGCGCTGGTCGCACAACGAAAAATTGAAGATGACCAAGCAGGAAGTCCGCGAGGAGTTCAAGGAGAACGAGGGCAACCCGGAGGTCAAGGGCAAGATCCGCCAGCTGGCCCGGCAGATGGCGCAGCGGCGGATGATGGAAGCCGTACCGGACGCCGACGTGATCGTGGTCAACCCCACCCACTACGCGGTGGCGCTGAAGTACGAGGCCGGGCGCATGCGCGCGCCGAAGGTGGTGGCGCTGGGCATCGACGAGATCGCCCTGAAGATCCGCGAGATCGCCAAGGCGCATCGGGTCGCGACGGTCGAGGCGCCGCCGCTGGCACGCGCCTTGTATCGGCATTCCGCGCTCGACCAGGAAATCCCCGTGCAGCTCTACGCCGCCGTCGCCCAGGTGCTCTCCTACGTGTTCCAGCTGCGCCGCTGGCATCCGTCGCACGGCCCGATGCCGTCGCTGGCGACGGTGGCCGTCGATCCGGCCCTCGATGACGGGAAGTCGCCGCGATGAGCGCGACCTCCGACAAGGGCGGGCGCGGCGGCTCGCTGACCGCGGTGATGCATTCGCTGCGCAGTGGCGCGGCGGCGCCGGTGGTGGTGCTGGCGATGCTGTCGATGGTGGTGGTGCCGCTGCCGCCGTTCCTGCTCGACATCCTGTTCACCGTCAACATCGCGCTGTCGCTGATGGTGCTGCTGGCGGTGGTCTACGTGCTGCGGCCGCTGGAGTTCTCGGTGTTCCCCAGCGTGCTGCTGATGGTCACCCTGCTGCGGCTGTCGCTGAACGTCGCCTCCACCCGCGTGGTGCTGCTGCACGGCCACCAGGGCGGCGCGGCGGCCGGCCACGTGATCGAATCGTTCGGCAACTTCGTGGTCGGCGGCAGCTATGCCGTCGGCATCGTGGTGTTCGCGATCCTCACCATCGTCAATTTCGTGGTGGTGACCAAGGGCTCCGGGCGCATCTCGGAAGTGTCGGCCCGCTTCATCCTCGACGCCCTGCCCGGCAAGCAGATGGCGATCGACGCCGACCTCAACGCCGGCCTGCTGACCCGCGAGGAAGCGAAGCTGCGGCGCGAGGAAGTGCGCAACGAGGCCGACTTTTACGGCTCGATGGACGGCGCCAGCAAGTTCGTGCGCGGCGACGCCGTCGCCGGCCTGCTGATCCTCGCCATCAACCTGGTGGGCGGCGTGCTGATCGGCGTGCTCCAGCACGACCTCAGCTTCGGCGAGGCGATGCAGACCTACACCTTGCTGGCGATCGGCGACGGCCTGGTCGCGCAGATCCCGGCGCTGCTGGTGTCCACCGCCGTCGCGATGCTGGTCACCCGCGCCACCCGCGAACAGGAAATGGGCGCGGCGGTCAGCACCCAGGTGTTCGGCCAGCGCCGCGCGCTGGCGGTGGCGGCGGCGCTGATGGGCCTGATCGGCATCGTGCCGGGCATGCCCAACCTGCCGTTCCTGCTGTTCGCCGGCATCCTCGGCTACGCCGCCTGGCGGCTGAAGAAGCACGAGGAGGCCGAAGCCATGCCGGTCGCGCAGGAGGCCGCCGCGCCCGGTTCGACCGCGGTGGCGGAGCTGAGCTGGGACGAGGTGGCGCCGGTCGAGCCGCTGGGGCTGGAAGTCGGTTACAAGCTGATCGCGCTGGTGGACAAGGCGCAGGGTGGCGAATTGTTGACGCGGCTGAAGGGCGTGCGCCGCAAGCTGACCCAGGACCTCGGCTTCCTGATCCCGGCCGTGCACGTGCGCGACAACCTGGAGCTGACCGCCGGCCAGTACCGCATCCTCGTCCACGGCGTGCCGGTCGCCAGCGGCGAACTGCATCCGGACCGCATGCTGGCGCTGGATCCGGGCAAGGTGTTCGGCCCGCTGGAAGGCATCCCCGGCAAGGACCCGGCGTTCGGCCTGGACGCCACCTGGATCCTGCCCTCGCAGCGCGCCCACGCCGAATCGCTGGGCTATACCGTGGTCGATGCCGGCACCGTGATCGCCACCCACCTCTCCCACGTGGTGCGCGAGCGCGCCGCCGAACTGCTGGGCCACGACGAGGTGCAGCAGCTGCTGGCCAGCGTCGGCAAGGCGTCGCCCAAGCTCGTCGAAGACCTGACGCCCAAGTTGCTGCCGATGTCGGTGATCGTGCGCGTGCTGCAGTCGCTGCTGGCGGAAAAGGTGCCGCTGCGGCAGATCCGGCGGATCGTCGAGGCGCTGCTGGAGCACGGCATCCACACCCAGGATCCGAGCGTGCTGACCGCGGCGGTGCGCACCTCGCTGGGGCCGTTCATCGTGCAGGAACTCAACGGCATGGCGCCGGAGCTGCCGGTGTTCACCCTGGCTCCGCAAATGGAACGCATCTTGCAGGATTCGGTCAGCGGCCAGGGCGCCGCGCTGGAACCCGGACTCGCCGAGCGGTTGCACCAGAACCTCAGCGAGTGCGTGGCCCGGCAGGAACAGCGGGGCGAGCCCGCGATCCTGCTGGTGCCCGGCGGGATCCGCGCGGCGATCTCGCGGCTGGTGCGCCACAGCGTGCCGCAGCTTTCGGTCCTGGCCTACGGCGAGGTGCCTGAAGACAAGCGGTTGCGGTTGCTCGGCGCGATTGGCTGAACCTGGCCCCCGAAGAGATTGAATTGCGGACCACGAACATGAGAATCAAGCGTTTCACAGCCCCCGACATGCGCACCGCGCTGCGCATGGTCCGCGACGAACAAGGCCCGGACGCCGTGATCCTGTCCAGCCGCCAGGCCGCCGAGGGCGGCGTGGAAGTGGTGGCCGCCACCGATTACGACGAGGCGCTGGTGCAGCAGACCCTGCGCACGATGAGCGCTCCGTCCGCGGAAGCGCCGCCCGCAGCGCCCGCGAAAACGCCGACGCCTGCGCCGGCCCGCGAGCGCGCCGTGTTCAAGATCGACGGCGTGCCGGTGGCGCCGCTGCCGCAGACGACCGCACAGCCTTCCCCGCAAGAGCGCCAGCCCAGCCGGCTGGAACAGATGATGGCCGCGTTCAAGCCCGCGCCTCGCGCGCCGGAGCCGATGCCGGCGGCACCGCCGCAGCCGGCGGCCGTCGCGGCGCCGCTTCCGCCGCGCGTCGAACCGCGTGCCGTGATCGATGACGAAATGCAGCCGGCGGATTTCGCCGCCGCCCTGCGCCGCGCCGCGTCGATCCCGACTCCGCCGCCGGCCCCGGTCGTGGCGGAAGCGATCGCGCTGGTGCCCGCCCGTTCCGAGCAGGCCGCCCTGGAGCCGGCGCCCGCGCTGCCGGAACCGGCGCCGGAAGAAAAAATGCAGGAAGGCGCGCCCGCCCTGCGCGTGATCGCTACCGACCCGGCCGTCGCCACTCTGCGCGCCGAGCTGGCGGCGATGCGCAAGGTGATCGAGCGCGAGCTGGGCCAGTTCGCGGTCGAGCGCCTGCGTGGCTCGCCCGCCCGCGCGGCGGCGCTCGACGCGCTGGCCGCGTTCGGCTGCGACGACGCGCTGGCCCAGCGCCTCGCCCAGCGCCTCGACCCCACCCTGCCCGCCGACGCCATCCTCGCGCCGCTGCGCGCGGAACTGGCCGCGGAACTGCCGGTCCTGCGCAACGAGCTGCTGGAAGACGGCGGCGTGGTTGCCCTGCTCGGGCCGACCGGCGCCGGCAAGACCACCACCATCGCCAAGCTGGCCGCCCGCTTCGCCGCGCGCCACCGCGCCCGCGACGTCGCCCTGATCAGCGCCGACAACGAACGCGCCGGCGCCCGCGAACAGCTGCACGTGCTCGGCCGGCGGCTGGGCGTCACCGTCTGCGACGCCGACGATCCTGAAGCGCTGACCCACGCGCTGGAGCAGCTGGAGGACTACCCGCTGGTGCTGATCGACACCGCCGGCCACGGCCTGCGCGACCGCGCCCTGCTCCGGCAGATCCTGTGGGTGCGCTCCGCCAGCAACGTGCGCAGCCTGCTGGTGCTGCCGGCCAACGCGCACCCGGCCGACCTGTCCGAACTGCTGCGCCGCTACCGCCCGGCGGCGCCCGAAGGCGTGGTGCTGACCAAGCTCGACGAAAGCACCTGCCCGGGAGCGGCGCTCTCGGTGCTGGTGCAGCATAATCTGCCGGTGGCCTACACCGCCGCCGGCCAGTGCGTTCCCGACGACATCGAGCTGGCCGACGCCCGGTACCTGGCCGGCATGATCGACATCCCGCGCCGCGGCGCGACCAGCATTCCTAGCGACGAAGGCCACCATGCATTCGCCTGATTCCGCTTCCAACGCGAACGCCACCCCCTCCGTGCCGCGCGTGATCGCCGTCACCGGCGGCAAGGGCGGCGTCGGCAAGACCACCACCTCCATCAACCTGGCGATGGCGCTGGTGCACGCCGGCCAGCGCACCCTGCTGCTGGACACCGACCTCGGCCTCGCCAACGTCGACGTGATGCTGGGGCTGTCGCCGCAGTACACCCTGGCCGACGTGTTCGCCGGCCGCTGCGAGCTGCGCGACACCGTGGTCGAAGGCCCGCGCGGCCTGCTGGTGGTGCCGGCCGCCTCGGGCAAGCGCCACATGACCGAGCTGCTGCCGCAGCAGCACGTCGGCCTGGTCAACGCGTTTTCGCACCTCGACATCCCGCTGGACGTGATGATCGTGGACACGCCGGCCGGCATCAGCGACGGCGTGCTGACCTTCTGCCAGGCCGCGCAGGACGTGATCCTGGTGGTCTGCGACGAGCCGGCCTCGGTCACCGACGCCTACGCCCTGATCAAGGTGCTGAGCCGCGACCGCGGCGTGAACCGGGTGCAGGTGCTGGCCAACCAGGTGCCCAACGTCAACGAAGGGCGGGTGGTGTTCGACAAGCTCGAACGCGTCACCTCGCGCTTCCTCGACGTCACCCTGTCCTACCTCGGCGCCATCCCGCGCGACGAATGGTTGCGGCTGGCCGTGCAGCGCCAGGAATCGGTGGTCGAAGCCTTCCCCACCGCCCCGGCCTCGCTGGCATTCCGTGATATCGTCCGCAAAATCGGACAGTGGCAGGCGCCGCAGGGGCCGCGCGGCCACGTCGAGTTCTTCACCGAACGTCTGATTGCCGCCCAGGGGAGTGCCTGTGCATGATCAACGCGGGGGCCGCCCAGTACCGCGCACAGCAGACCGGTGACGCCGCCGCCATCGTGGGACGGCACGCCGAACTGGTGCGCCGGATCGCCCACCACCTGGCCGCGCGCCTGCCGTCCAGCGTGGAGATCGACGACCTGATCCAGGCCGGCATGATCGGCCTGATCGAGGCCGCGCGTAACTTCCAGTCCGACCAGGGCGCCACCTTCGAGACCTACGCCTCGATCCGCATCCGCGGCGCGATGATCGACGCGATCCGTGCCGGCGACTGGGTGCCGCGCTCGGTGCACCGCCGCTACCGCGACGTGGTCGCCGCCACCCGCAGCATCGAACAGCGCGAGGGCCGCGCCGCCACCTCGCAGGAGATCGCCGGCGCGCTCGGCATGAGCGTCGACGACTACCACCACATCCTGCAGGACGCCGCCCGCGGCCAGCTGCTGAGCCTGGACGAATACGCCGAGGAACACGACGGCGAACCGCGGCTCGACCAGCACGACAGCTTCACCCCCGCCCGCCGCTTCGAGCAGGGCGCGTTCCGTGCCGCCCTCGGCGATGCCATCGACAACCTGCCCGAGCGCGAGCAGCTGGTGCTGTCGCTGTACTACGAGCAGGAAATGAACCTGCGCGAGATCGGCGCGGTCCTCAACGTCAGCGAGTCGCGGGTCTGCCAGATCCACGGCCAGGCCATGCTCCGGCTGCGCTCGCGGCTGACCGACTGGCGCAGCGAGATCGACGCGGAAGTCGCCTGAGCGACGCGTGCCGGTGCTGCATCGGCGCCCCGGATGCGGCAACATCAAGTTTTCCGCTCCACAACCGATACCGACACCGTTACCTACAGGATCCACTATGGACAAGGGCATCCGCATCCTCATCGTTGACGATTTCTCGACCATGCGCCGCATCGTCAAGAACCTGCTCAGCGATCTGGGCTTCACCAACTTCGCGGAAGCGGACGACGGCTCGACCGCGCTGGTCGAGCTGCAGAAGGCCAAGTTCGACCTGGTCGTCACCGACTGGAACATGCCCGGCATGCCCGGCATCGACCTGCTCAAGGCGATCCGCGCCGACGCCGCGCTGGCCAAGATCCCCGTGCTGATGGTCACCGCCGAGGCCAAGCGCGAGCAGATCATCGAAGCCGCGCAGGCCGGCGTGAACGGCTACATCATCAAGCCGTTCACCGCCGCCACCCTGGAAGACAAGCTGGTCAAGATCTTCGAACGCATGGAGAAAGCCGCATGAGCATGCCCACGCGTCCGCCCTCCATGCCCGCCGGCGACGCCCAGATCGTCGAGCGCCTGCACGCGGCGATGTCCGCGCTGGAACAGGGCGACAACGCGGCCTGGAAGCACCATCTGGATTCCCTGCTCGAATGGCGCCGCCAGCCGGTGGTGGAAAGCCTGGTCAAGCTGGCGCGCGAACTGGACGACCTGGAGCGCACGATCGACGCGCGCATCCCCGGCGCCGGCACCGCGTCCGCCAACGGCGGCCTGCCTGACGCGTGCAGCCGGCTCGAACACGTGGTCAAGATGACCGAAGAGGCCAGCATGCGCACGCTCGACCTCGCCGACGAATGCCGCACCCTGCTGGGCACCATCGGCGCCGAGCACGAGGCCACCGTCGACGCGATTCGCTCGCGGCTGTCGGCGATGGTGGAAGCGCAGAGCTTCCAGGACCTCACCGGCCAGATCATCCAGCGGGTGATCCAGCTGATCCGCTCCCTGCAATCCGGCCTTGGCGACATCCAGGCGCTGCACGGCGAAGACGGCAAGGGCCACGGCCCCGCCGTCAACGGCGTCGATCCTCCCGCAGCCACCCAGGACGAAGCCAACGACCTGCTCGCCAACCTCGGACTCTGAGCATGTCGGCGGACGGCTACGACGCCCGCGCGGACTTCCTGATCGAGGCGCGGGAGATCCTCGACCGCCTCGGCGAGCAGGTGGTGGCGCTGGAGCAGGATCCGGGCGACCGCCCGACGCTCGACGCGGTGTTCCGCGGCTTCCACACCATCAAGGGCGGCGCGGGCTTCCTCGACCTGCCGCCGATGGTGGCGCTCTGCCACGCCTTCGAGGACCGCATCGACGCCGCCCGCAGCGGCACCCGCGAGCTGGACGCGGCCGCGTTCGACGGCGCCCAGCGTGCGGTGGACCTGCTGCTGGACATGCTGGACGCGCTGGGGCGCGGCGAAGACCTCGGCGAGGTCGATGCCGCCCTGCTGCGCCAGGTGCGCGGCGGGGACGCCCCGGCCGCCGCGCCGGCGCAGGCCGCGTTGGACCTGCCGGACAACCTCGACGACCTCGATTTCGACGCCCTGCTCGACAGCCTGCACGGCGAAGGCGCCATCCCCGGCGCGGCGCCCGCTCCCGCCCCGGTTGCCGCGCCTCCGCCCAGACCCGCCGCGCCCGCAAAACCGGCCGCCGCCGAAAAGCCGGCGCCCGCCGCGACGGAAACCGAACAGACCGTGCGCGTCGACGTGCGCCGCCTGGACGCGCTGGTCAACCTGGTCGGCGAACTGGTGCTGGCGCGCAACCGCCTGAAGACCCTGCGGCCGGGCGTGCACGACGAGAACCTCGACCGCGCGGTGACCGCGCTCGACACCGTGACCGCGCGCCTGCAGGGCGCGGTGATGTCGGCGCGCATGCAGCCGGTCAGCCGCGTGTTCACCCGCTTCCCCAAGCTGGCGCGCGACGTCGCCCGGCAGTTGAAGAAGCAGGTCGAACTGGTGGTCGAGGGCGGGGAAACCGAACTCGACCGCAACCTGGTCGAAGCGCTGGCCGATCCGCTGGTGCACCTGGTGCGCAACGCCATCGACCACGGCATCGAGATGCCGGACGCCCGCCGCGCCGCCGGCAAGCCGGAACAGGGCACCGTGCGCCTGACCGCGCAGCAGGAAGGCGACCACGTCGCCATCGAGGTCAGCGACGACGGCGGCGGCATCGACCCGGAGGCGATCCGCCGCAGCGCCATCCGCAAGGGTCTGATCGACACCGAGGCCGCCGCCCGGCTGGGCGAAGACGAATGCCTGTCGCTGCTGTTCCTGCCTGGCTTCTCCACCCGCACCGAAGTCTCCGACCTGTCCGGCCGCGGCGTCGGCATGGACGTGGTGCAGTCCAAGATCCGCGAGCTTTCCGGCCAGGTGCAGATCCAGTCCGACCTCGGCAAGGGTTCGCGCTTCATCATCCGCGTGCCGCTCACTTTGGCGATCCTGCCGACCCTGCTGGTGGAGCTGGACGACGACGTCTACGCGCTGCCGCTGGTGCGCGTCATCGAGGTGGTCACCCACGACGACAGCGAAGTGCTGTGGATGGACGGCCAGAAGATCCTCGACCTGCGCGAGCGCCCGTTGCCGGTGCTGTCGCTGCGCGAATGGCTGGGCCTGGGCGACGGCCGCACGACCGAAGCCACCCGCGGCGTGGTGCTGCAGGCCGGCGAGCAGCGCTTCTGCCTGCTGGTCGACCGCGTGGTCGGCCGCGAGGAAGTGGTGATCAAGGCGCTGCCGCGCAGCCTGCGCGGATTGCCCGGCTATGCCGGCGCCAGCCTGGTCGGCGACGGCCGCATGGCGCTGATCCTGGACGTCGACGCATTGCTCGAATCCGCGCAGCGCGGCTCAAGCGCCAACGCGCGCAGCCGTTAGCGTGGGCATATGGATATCCTCAGTGTCATCGGCGCGATCCTCGGCCTGGTCGCCCTGCTCGGCGGCAGCATGCTCAAGGGCGCCGGCCTGTCCGGGCTGTGGTCGCCGGCCGCGTTCGTCATCGTCATCCTCGGCACCTGCGCTTCGATCCTGCTGCAGACGCCGATGCACACCTTCAGCCGCGCGATGCGGATCGTCGGCTGGGTGTTCTTCCCGCCGCCGCAGGACCCGCACGCGCTGATCGCGCGGATGGTCGACTGGAGCACCACCTCGCGCAAGCAGGGCCTGCTGGCGCTGGAGCCGCTGGTGGACCAGGAGAGCGACCCGTTCCTGCGCCGCGGCCTGCAGATGGTGGTGGACGGCGTGGAGCCGGACACCATGCGGCAGATGCTGGAGATCGAGGCGCAGGCGCAGCACCACCGCGACACCTCCGCGGCCAAGGTGTTCGAGGGCATGGGCATCTACGCGCCCACCCTCGGCATCATCGGCGCGGTGCTGGGCCTGATGGCGGTGATGAAGAACCTGACCGATCCCAGCAAGCTGGGCCACGGCATCGCCGCCGCGTTCACCGCGACCATCTACGGCATCGCCTCGGCCAACCTGCTGTTCCTGCCGATGGCCTCCAAGCTCAAGGGCGTGGTGCACCGCCAGCAGGTCGAGCGGGAAATGCTGATCGAGGGCCTGATCGCGATCGCCGAGGGCGAGAACCCGCGCAACATCGAATCGCGCCTCAACGGCTTCCTGCACTGAGGGCGCGCGCACATGGCCCGCCGCCCCCGCCACCAGCACGAAGAACACCTCAACCACGAAGCGTGGGCGATCCCCTACGGCGACCTGCTCACCCTGCTGCTCGCCTTCTTCGTGGTGATGTACGCGATCTCCTCGCTCAACGAGGGCAAGTACCGGGTGGTCGCCGATGCGCTGTCGGCCGCGTTCGGCGGCGCGCCGCGTTCGATCAAGCCGATCCAGGTCGGCCAGGTGCAGCTGCGCGGCGGCGACTTCGACCATCCTTCGGTGATCGACACCGGCGCCCGCCGCGGCCCGGCCCAACCCAGCCGCATCGAAGTGCCGATGCCGATCAACCGGCGGGAACAGCAGAACCAGAAAGCCGGCGCCGGCGACGAAGAAGCCGGCCAGGACCAGCTGCATGCGCTCGGCGACCGCATCGAGCAGGCGCTGTCCGGCCTGGTGGAAAGCGGGTTGGTGCGGGTGCGCCGCGGCAGGAATTTCCTGGAAGTGGAAATCCAGAGCGACCTGCTGTTCGCCAGCGGCGTCGCCGCGCCCAGCGCCACCGCGCTGGGCACGATCCGCCAGCTCGCCACCGTCCTGCGCGACGTGCCCAACGCCGTGCGCGTGGAGGGCTATACCGACAACCAGCCGATCCGCACCGCGCAGTTCCGCTCCAACTGGGATCTGTCGGCGGCGCGCGCCACCAACGTGGTCTACGAACTGATCGATTCCGGCATCGCGCCCGCGCGGCTGGCGTCGATGGGCTACGGCGAATACCAGCCGATCGCCGACAACGCCACCGAGGCGGGCCGCAGTGCCAACCGGCGGGTCGAGCTGGTGATCCTGTCCAGCGCCCGCGGCGTGGACAGCGTGATGGACGGATTGGACATGCGCGGGGCAAAGGCCGCCGCGGACGCATCGGCAGCGGCCGGCGCGGCGACACCGACGATGGGAGCACCGTGATGCGGGTTTGGGCGATCGCCAACCAGAAAGGCGGCGTGGGCAAGACCACCTCCACCCTGTGCCTGGGGCGCAGTCTGGCCGACGCCGGCAAGCGCGTGCTGCTGGTCGACCTGGACCCGCACGGCTCGCTGACCCGCGCCTTCGGCGTGCCGACCGAGCCACCGCCCATCGGCACCCACGAACTGTTCAACGACCAGGGCATCGCCGACGTCGCTCGGCCGTCCGGCTATCCCGGCATCGACCTGATCGCCGCGCAGCCGGCGATGGCGACGCTGGAACGGCGCAGCGCCACCCAGCCGGGCCTGGGCCTGGCGCTGGGCCGCGCACTGCAGGCCAGCCCGGACAGCCACGACTACGCCCTGCTCGACTGCCCGCCGACGCTGGGCCTGCTGCTGGTCAACGCGCTGGCCGCCTGCGACCGCCTGATCGTGCCCACCCAGACCGACCCGCTGGCCCTGCACGGCCTGGCCGGCATGCTGCACACCGCGGCGATGGTGGAACGCTCGCGCTCGCGCCCGCTGCTGCGGCAGATCCTGCCGACCCTGTTCGACCGCCGCACCCGCACCGGCCAGCACACCTTGGAGCAGCTGCAGTCGCATCCCGGCGCCGCCGCCTGCCCCTACCCGATCCCGGTGGACACCCGCCTGCGCGACGCCGATGCGCTGGGCAGCCGCGAGCACATCTACGGCCGCGGCCTGATCGCCTACGAACACGCGATGCAATGGCTGCTCGACACCGCTCCCGCTGAACAGGAGGCCGCATGAGCCCGCAGGGAACCACCCTGGCCGCGAAGCCGGAGAGCGACGTGATCGTCGACGCCTACGTGGATGCGCTGCTGGGCATGCCTGCGGCTGCTCCGCCGCAGGCGGACGCGACCGCCGCCGCGCATGCCCCGGAACCGGCCGCCGGTACCGAACCGGAGGGCGCTGTCGAACCCGTCGCCCCTGAAGCCGTCGATCCCGAGCCCGCGCCGCAGGCCATGGACGAGGCGGCGCCCGAACTGGACGGCGATCGCGACGCATGCGAACCGGACAATGCCCCGGAGCCGGACCCGGAGCCGGACCCGGAGCCGGCCGTGGTCGTCGACCCGGCGCTGGTGCTGGAGCTGCTTGCCGAATTCGAGAGGGAAACCCAGCCCGCCGTGGCCCCGGAGACGACTCCAGCGGCGCTGCCGGTTTCCGAGCCCGCCGTGGCGCAGGTCCGTCCGCCCGCCGCCGAGTCCCGCGGCGTACCCGCTCCGTTCCGTCCGGTCGAGGTGACGGCGGGCGCGGACGCCCCAGCCGCCCCGGTCGGCCAGCGCTGGCTGCGCGTCTCGATCGGCGACGACCGCTACGCGGTGGAGCTGCTGCGGGTGCAGGAAGTGGTCCGGCTGGCGCCGGTGATCGCGGTGCGCGGCGCGGTGCCCTCGCTGCTCGGGGTGATGAACCTGCGTGGCCGGGTGGTGCCGGTGCACGACCTAGGCCTCTGGCTGCGCCGGGCCGCGGTGCGGACGGATGAGCGCTCGCGCATCGTGGTGCTGGAGTACAAGGACGAGCTGGTCGGCCTGCTGGTGACTGCGGTGACCGACGTCGTCACCCTCGACGCCCCGCAGATCGAACCGCCCACGCCGGGCCTGCGCGACCGTATCGGCATGGGCATCGCGCGCACCCCGGGCGCGCCGCCGACGGTGCTGCTGGACGCGCGCGTGGTGTTCGACTGAGCGCGAAGCGTGCAAACTGTGCGCCGGCGCGCAGTTCGCGCCGGCCGCCTCAAGTCGCACGCGAAGACGCCGTTAAACGGTCTGGGATCAAGCCTTTTTTCGAGACGCCAATGCCATTGTCACTGCAAGCCGACCTCGGCATCGAACAGGTCGCCGACCTGCAAGCGGCGCTGCAATCGCATTTCGACGACGAGGTGCTGGAGCTGTCCGGCGCCGACGTGTCGCGCGTGCACACCGCCGGGCTGCAACTGCTGCACGCCTTCATGCGGGACCGCGCCGCGCGCGGCCGCGTCACCACCATTACCCTTCCCTCTCCCACCCTGGTTGAAGCCGCGCGCCAGCTCGCGCTCGCGGCCAGCCTGGGCGTCGATACCGTCCCCGGAGACACCGAGTGAGCGCAAACCTTCTGATCGTTGACGATTCCACCTCCATGCGCCAGATGGTCGCCTTCGCCCTGTCCGGCGGCGGTTACAACGTCAAGGAAGCCGAGGACGGCCTCGCCGCGCTGGAAGTGGCCAAGACCCAGAAGTTCGACGCGGTGATCACCGACGTCAACATGCCGCGCATGGACGGCATCGAGCTGATCCGCCAGCTGCGCGCCCTGCCCAGCTACAAGTTCACCCCGCTGCTGATGCTCACCACCGAGTCCGGCGCCGACAAGAAGAGCGAAGGCAAGGCCGCCGGCGCCACCGGCTGGCTGGTCAAGCCGTTCGACCCCGAGCAGCTGCTCGCCACCGTTCGCAAGGTTCTCGGCTAAGCCGCGCTTCCGGCACATCTTTCGGAACATCCATGGACATCACCCGCTTCCACGCCACCTTCTTCGAAGAAAGCCGCGAAAACATCGCCGCCATGGAAGCCGGGCTGCTGGACATGGAATCGGGCGGCGGAGGCGGCGACACCATCCACGTGGTGTTCCGCGCCGCACACTCGATCAAGGGCGGCAGCGCCACCTTCGGCTTCACCGCCATCGCCGAGCTGACCCACCTGCTGGAAACCCTGCTGGACGAAGCGCGCGGCGGCAAGCGCACGCTCGGCGGCGAGGACATCAGCGCCCTGCTGGGCTCGGTCGACGCGCTGCGCATGCTGCTGGCCGCCACCGAGCACGGCGACGCCATCGACCAGCCGATGCTGACCCGCGTGCGCACCGAACTGGAGCGCCTGCTGTCCGGCGAGGCCGCCGCCCCGGCGGCCGCCGCCGTCGCCAGCGCGCCGGCCAGCGCCGATCCCACCGGCTGGTCGATCAGCTTCGAGCCCGAGCGCTCGCTGTTCCTCAGCGGCAACGACCCGCTGCGGATGCTGCGCGAACTGGGGCAACTCGGCGAACTGAAGGTCGCCTGCCGCGACGACGCGCTGCCGCCGTTCGCCGAACTCGATCCGTTCGAAGCCTGGCTGGCCTGGGACCTGCAGCTGGTCGGCAACGTCAAGCGCGCGGCGATCGAGGACACGTTCGCCTGGGTCGAGGACCAGTGCAAGCTCAGCATCGAGCCGCTGGCCGCCGCCGTGGCCCCTGCCGCGCCCGCGGCGCCCGAGCCCGCTCCCGTCGTCGCGGCCGTCAAGCAGGAAGCCGCAGCGGCCAAGCCCGCGGCCGGCGATGCCGCCGCCGGCGGCGCCCGCCACGATCAGGTGGAAACCACCATCCGCGTGGCCGTGGACAAGGTCGACGCGCTGATCAACCTGGTCGGCGAACTGGTCATCACCCAGGCCATGCTGGCGCAGCGCTCGGCCGAGCTCGACCCGGGCCTGCACGAGCAACTGCTGGCCGGCCTCGGCCAGCTCGACCGCAACACGCGCGACCTGCAGGAAGCGGTGATGTCGGTGCGCATGCTGCCGGTGGATTTCGCCTTCAGCCGCTTCCCGCGGATGGTGCGCGACATCGCCTCGCGGCTGGGCAAGAAGGTCAACCTGAAGACCTCCGGCGAAGGCACCGAACTGGACAAGGGCGTGATCGAGAAGATCGTCGATCCGCTGGTGCACCTGGTGCGCAACTCCATCGACCACGGTCTGGAAACCACCGAGCAGCGCATCGCCGCCGGCAAGCCCGAGGCCGGCACGGTCACCCTGTCCGCCGCGCACCAGGGCGGCCACATCATCATCGAGGTCGGCGACGACGGCCGCGGTCTGGACCGCGAGCGCATCCTGCGCAAGGCGCAGGAGCGCGGCATCCCGGTGCCGGAGAACCCCACCGACGCGCAGGTCTGGGACTTGGTGTTCGCGCCGGGCTTCTCCACCGCCGAAGTGCTCACCGACCTGTCCGGGCGCGGTGTCGGCATGGACGTGGTGCGCAAGAACATCAACGCGCTCGGCGGCCAGGTGGAAATCCGCAGCCGCGCCGGCGAAGGCACCACCGTCTCGATCCGCCTGCCGCTGACCATGGCCATCCTCGACGGCATGACCGTCGCCGTGGGCGGCGAAGTCTTCATCCTGCCGCTGAACGTGGTGGTGGAGTCGCTGCAGCCGGCGGCCGACCACATCAAGACCGTGGCCGGCGACTCGCGCCTGCTGCGCGTGCGCGAGGACTACGTGCCCCTGCTCGACCTCGCCACCCAGTACGGCCTGCCGGCGGCCCGCGCCGAAGCGCAGCCGATCGCGGTGGTGGTGGAAAGCCAGGGCCAGCGGTTGGCGCTGGAAGTGGACGAACTGCTGGGCCAGCAGCAGGTGGTGGTCAAGAACCTGGAGCGCAACTACCGTCGCATCGCCGGCGTGGCGGGGGCGACCATCCTCGGCGACGGCCGTGTGGCCCTGATCGTGGACGTGGGCAGCCTGTCCACCAAGACGCATGCCGCACCCGCGGCGATCACCGAAGAGTATCTCCAGGGCGAGATGGCGAAGGTCATCGAACTATCCAAGCGCGTGCGCAAGGTCGCCTGACCCGCGCGCGCAGCGCCTCGCAGCAGCCGTGCCACAGGCGGCGTCAGCGGTCGGACAGCAGTCCACGCTGGCGGAACCAGCGTTCCACCGGCCAGGTCAGCAGCGGCGGCACCGCCGCCAGCAGCGCGACCAGCAGCGCCCACAGCGGCCAACGCAGGCGCATCCCCGCCAGCACCGCGACCACGACGTAGCCGAGAAAGGCCAGCCCGTGCAGGCGGCCGAACAGCCAGACGCCCAGGTCGGTGGTCTGGCTGACGTACTTCAGGTACATCCCCACCAGCAGCCCGGTCCAGGTCAGCGCCTCGATCAGCGCGGCGGTGGCGAACAGTTTTGCGGATGCGCCCGGCGGCGGCTTCGTGGTCATCGCGAACTCCGTTGTTGCACTCGTTGAATCACTGGTTAGCGAAACGCCCGGCGGCGCCGGGCATTCGCGTCAGCTTCGCGGCGGTGCCGCTCAGGCCGCGACGGTATCCGCCACGCCCTTGTACTCTTCGATCCGGTCGAAGTTCATGTAGCGGTAGATCGCGGCGCCGTTGGCGTTGACGACGCCGATGTCGGCCAGGTATTCCTCGCGGGTCGGGATGCGGCCCAGCCGCGCGCAGATCGCCGACAGCTCCGCCGAGCCCAGGTACACATTGGTGTTGCGACCGAGGCGGTTCGGGAAGTTGCGGGTCGAGGTGGACATCGCGGTGCTGCCCTCGCGGATCTGCGCCTGGTTGCCCATGCACAGCGAGCAGCCCGGCATCTCCATGCGCGCGCCGGCGGTGCCGAAGGTGCCGTAGTGACCCTCGTTGGTCAGTTCGGCGGCGTCCATCTTGGTCGGCGGCGCGATCCACAGGCGGGTCGGGATGTCGCGCTTGCCTTCCAGCAGCTTGGCGGCGGCGCGGAAGTGACCGATGTTGGTCATGCACGAGCCGATGAACACTTCGTCGATCTTGGCGCCGGCCACGTCGGACAGGGTCTTGGCATCGTCCGGGTCGTTCGGGCAGCAGACGATGGGCTCGACGATTTCGTCCATGTCGATCTCGATCACTGCCGCGTACTCGGCGTCGGCATCCGGCTCCAGCAGCTGCGGGTCGGCCAGCCACGCTTCCATCTTGGCGATGCGGCGGGCCAGCGTGCGCGCGTCGGCGTAGCCTTCGGCGATCATCCACTTCAACAGGGTGATGTTGCTGTTGAGGTATTCCACGATCGGCGCCTTGTCGAGGCGCACGGTGCAGCCGGCGGCGGAACGCTCGGCGGAGGCGTCGGCCAGTTCGAACGCCTGCTCGATCTTCAGCTCCGGCAACCCTTCGATTTCGAGGATGCGGCCGGAGAAGATGTTCTTCTTGCCCTTCTTCTCGACGGTCAGCAGGCCGGCCTTGATCGCGTACAGCGGGATCGCGTGCACGAGGTCGCGCAGGGTCACGCCCGGCTGCAGCTTGCCCTTGAAGCGCACTAGCACCGATTCCGGCATGTCCAGCGGCATCACGCCGGTGGCGGCGGCGAAGGCCACCAGGCCCGAACCCGCCGGGAACGAAATGCCGATGGGGAAGCGCGTGTGCGAGTCGCCGCCGGTGCCGACGGTGTCGGGCAGCAGCATGCGGTTGAGCCAGCTGTGGATGATGCCGTCGCCCGGACGCAGCGAGACGCCGCCGCGGGTGGAGATGAACTCCGGCAGCGTGTGGTGCGTCTTGACGTCCACGGGCTTCGGATAGGCCGCGGTGTGGCAGAACGACTGCATCACCAGATCGGCGCTGAAGCCGAGGCAGGCCAGGTCCTTCAGCTCGTCGCGGGTCATCGGGCCGGTGGTGTCCTGCGAGCCCACCGAGGTCATCTTCGGCTCGCAGTAGGTGCCCGGACGCATGCCCTTGCCTTCCGGCAGGCCGCAGGCACGGCCCACGAGCTTTTGCGCCAGGGTGAAGCCCTTGCCGGTATCCGGCGGCGTCACCGGCAGGCGGAACAGATCGGTAACGGGCAGGCCCAGCGCTTCGCGCGCCTTGCCGGTCAGGCCGCGGCCGATGATCAGCGGGATGCGGCCGCCGGCGCGCACTTCGTCGAACAGCACTTCGGACTTCAACTCGAACTCGGCGATCACTTCGCCGTTCTTCAGCGCCTTGCCTTCGTACGGGCGCAGCTCGACCACGTCGCCGTGCTCCATCCTGTTCACGTCCAGCTCGATCGGCAGCGCGCCCGCGTCTTCCATCGTGTTGTAGAAGATCGGTGCGATCTTGCCGCCTAGGCACACGCCGCCGGCGCGCTTGTTGGGGATGTACGGGATGTCGTCGCCCGTCCACCACAGCACGCTGTTGGTGGCCGACTTGCGCGAGGAGCCGGTGCCGACCACGTCGCCGACGTAGGCGACCAGGTGGCCCTTCTGCTTGAGCTTCTCGATCTCGCCGATCGGGCCGCGCTTGCCGTCTTCCTCCGGCACGAACGGCGCGTCCGGGCGCTTGTTCTTCAACATCGCCAGCGCGTGCATCGGAATGTCCGGACGGGTGGTCGCGTCCGGCGCGGGCGAGAGGTCGTCGGTATTGGTTTCGCCCGGCACCTTGAACACGGTGACGGTCAGCGAGGCCGGCACTTCCGGCTTGCTGGTGAACCATTCGGCGTTCGCCCAGCTCTGCAGCACGGCCTGCGCATTGGCGTTGCCGGCCTTGGCCTTTTCTTCCACGTCGTGGAAGGCGTCGAACACCAGCAGGGTGTGCTTGAGCGCATCGGCGGCGACGGCGCCGACTTCGGCGTCGTCCAGCAGCTGCACCAGCGGCGCGACGTTGTAGCCGCCCAGCATGGTGCCCAGCAGTTCGGTGGCGCGGGCGCGGGAAATCAGCGCGCTGGTTTCGCTGCCGAAGGCGATGGCGGCCAGGTACGACGCCTTGACCTTGGCGGCGTCGTCCACGCCGGCGGGCACGCGGTTGACCAGCAGGTCGAGCAGGAAGGCGTCCTCGCCGGCGGGCGGATTCTTGAGCAGTTCGATCAGCTCGGCGGTCTGCTGCGCGGTCAGCGGCAGCGGCGGGATGCCGAGGGCGGCGCGTTCGGCGGCGTGGTGGCGGTAGGCTTCCAGCATGGGGATTTCCTTGGCGTGTGCAACGTGTGGAGAGGGCCTCAGTCCTTGGGGACGATCAGCTTCAGGCCCTTGAAGTAATCGCGGTGGAACTCGGCGTCGAAGGTGATCAGCGCGTCGCATTGCAGCAGTGCGTGCGCGCCGGTCAGGAAGTCGGAGATCGGGCGCGGCTCGCCGGTGCGCTGGCGCTGGCGGCGCTGCATCTCGCCGGCGCGCAGCGCGGACTTGGCCTCGACGGGGCTGTAGTGCACGCCCATCTCCTCCAGCGCGGCCAGCGCGTCGGCGCCGTTGCGCAGGGCGGCGGAGAGATTCGCCAGGGCGGCGTCGCTGACCACCACCCGGCCGGCGCCCAGCGCCTGCCGCAGCGTGGCCTCCACCGCGTCGGCGTGCGCGCCGTCGGCCAGCAGTTCGACCAGCACCGGGGCGTCGATGGCGATCACGCGGTCTTGCCCTTGCCGGCCGGCGCGTCCAGCGCGAACTTGCCGCGCACCCGCGAAATGGCGTCGTCGACGTGCTTGGACAGGACGATGCGGCCGCCGTCCAGCTCCACTTTCAGCACGCTGCCCTTGGTCAGGCCCAGTGCGTCGCGCACCGCCTTCGGCAGGGTGATCTGGCCGCGTTCTGCGACGGTGGCTTCCATGGCGACTCCCGGCGGAGAGGTAGGCCGGAATTATACATACTTTTTCATGCATACCGCAGCGGCCGTGGGCCGGCGCGGCTGCCGCGATGCCCTCAACCGAGGCTGGTGCGCGCGCCTCCCGCGTGCTTCGCCAGGTACAGCGCCCGGTCGGCGCGCTGGCGCAGCTGGGCCGGCGCCTGGTCTTCCTCGCCGAGCTGCACCAGCCCGGCGCTGACGCTGACGTAGTTCGGCCCGACCTCGGCCGAATGCCAGCTGCGGCAGCTGGCGAACGCGGCGTGCAGGCGCTGGCCGAAGCGCTTGCCGCCTTCGATGTCGGTATCGGTGAGGATCACTGCGAAGCCGTCGCCGCCCAGCCGCGCCGGCAGGTCCGAGGTGCGGCAGACCGAGCGCAGCAGCCGCGCGGCCTCGACCAGCACTTCGTCGCCCACCGCGTGCGACCAGTTGTTGTTGATGTCGCGGAAGTGGTCGAGGTCCAGCAGCATCAGGCACAGCGCCTGCCCATGCCGCTTGGCGCGGGAGAAATGATGGGCGAAGCCTTCGTCGAAGGCGCGGCCATTGGGCAGCCCGGTCAGCGCGTCCTCGTGCGCCTGCCGCGCGAACTCCACCGTCTGCCGCTGCAACTGGCCGGCCAGCTCGTCCCTGCCCTGCCGCACGGCCTGCAACTGTTCGTCCTGCCGCTGCCGGTCGGCGCCGCATTCTTCGAGCCGCTGCGCCAGGCCGCTGCGTTCGCGCCGCGCGCGCAATCCCCGGACAAGCCAGCCGAACCCGACGCCGACCAGCAGCGCGAGCAGCAGGCCCAGCCAGCCGCCGGATGCGCCGCCTCCGGTGGCGGCTTGCGCCGGGAACACGCACGCCGGCACCGTCGTCCAGGCGGCGATGCGCAGGGCTTGGTACCCGCCGGTTTTCCGTCGCTTCGCTTTGATCGACCTCGTCACGGAACGTCGCCCCCTTTCAATCCGGCTTAACATCGACATCGCAAGATGGCGTTGTCATCGCCTGTCCCAAGTGTTCGCACCGGCATCGCCATCGCCACCCCGGAGCCCGTCCATGAGCAACAGCTTCGCTACCCGCGCCAGTCTCCACGTTAACGGCAGAGACTACGCTTTCCACAGCCTGCCGACACTGGGTGAACGCTTCGATATCGGCCACCTGCCCTGGTCGATGAAGATCCTGCTGGAGAACCTGCTCCGCCACGAGGACGGCGTGAGCGTGCTGTCGGCGCACATCGAGGCGGTGGCGAAGTGGGACCCGAACGCGCAGCCGGACACCGAGATCGCCTTCATGCCGGCGCGGGTGATCCTGCAGGATTTCACCGGCGTACCCTGCGTAGTCGATCTGGCGGCGATGCGCGACGCGGTGGTCAAGCTTGGCGGCCGGCCGGAGCAGATCAATCCGCAGATCCCGTCGGAGCTGGTCATCGACCATTCCGTGCAGGTGGACGCCTTCGCCCGTCCGGACGCGCTGGACATCAACGGCCGCATCGAGTTCGAGCGCAACGCCGAGCGCTACGGCTTCCTGCGCTGGGGCCAGAAGGCGTTCGCCGACTTCAAGGTGGTGCCGCCGAACACCGGCATCGTCCACCAGGTGAACCTGGAGTACCTGGCGCGGGTGGTGATGGAGCGTCAGGTGGATGGCGAAGCCTGGGCCTTCCCCGACACCCTGTTCGGCACCGACAGCCACACCACCATGGTCAACGGCATCGGCGTGCTGGGCTGGGGCGTGGGCGGCATCGAGGCCGAGGCGGCGATGCTGGGCCAGCCGTCGTCGATGCTGATCCCGCAGGTGGTGGGCTTCCGCCTCACCGGCCGCCTGCCCGAGGGCGCCACCGCCACCGACCTGGTGCTGACCGTCACCCAGATGCTGCGCCAGCACGGCGTAGTCGGGAAGTTCGTGGAGTTTTACGGCGACGGCCTGCAGCACCTGCCGCTGGCCGACCGCGCCACCATCGGCAACATGTCGCCGGAATACGGCGCCACCTGCGCGATCTTTCCGATCGACGCCGAATCACTCGCCTATCTGCGCCTGTCCGGCCGCAGCGAAGCGCAGATCGCGCTGGTCGAGGCCTACGCGAAGGCGCAGGGGCTGTGGCACACGCCGGACAGCCCGCACGCGCAGTACAGCTCCACCCTGGAGCTGGACATGGGCACGGTGCAGCCGTCGCTGGCCGGCCCCAAGCGCCCGCAGGACCGCGTGCTGCTGGGCGACATGCAGGCCAACAGCCGCGCCGCCATCGCCCAGCTCACCGCTGCGCGCGACAAGCGCAGTAGCGAAGTGGCGGACTTCATCGCCGAAGGCGGCGGCGCGGCGGTCGGCAACGAGACCTACGCCAAGGGTCAGGCCGATATCGAGATCGACGGCGAATGCGTGCGGCTCAAGGACGGCGCGGTGGTGATCGCCGCCATCACCTCCTGCACCAACACCTCCAACCCGGCGGTGATGGTGGCCGCCGGCCTGCTGGCGCGCAACGCCGCCGCGCGCGGGCTGACCCGCAAGCCGTGGGTGAAAACCTCGCTCGCGCCGGGCTCGCGCGTCGTGACCGACTACCTGCACAAGGCCGGCCTACTGGCGGAGCTGGAGAAGATCGGCTTCTACACGGTGGGCTACGGCTGCACCACCTGCATCGGCAACTCCGGGCCGCTGCCGCCGGAAGTCAGCGCGGGCATCGCCTCCGGCGACCTGTGCGTGGCGTCGGTGTTGTCCGGCAACCGCAACTTCGAGGGCCGCATCCACGCCGAAGTGAAGATGAACTACCTCGCCAGCCCGCCGCTGGTGGTGGCCTACGCATTGGCCGGCAGCACCGGCGTCGACCTGACTTCGGAACCGCTCGGAACGGATCGGGCCGGCACGTCGGTGTACCTGAGGGACCTGTGGCCCAGCGCGAAGGAAGTCGCCGACACCATCGCCGCCACCCTCGGCCCGGACATGTTCAAGGCCAACTACGCCGACGTGTTCAAGGGCGACGCCCGCTGGAACGGCATCGCCTCGCCCGACGGCGAGCTGTACGCGTGGAGCGATGAGTCCACCTACATCAAGAACCCGCCCTACTTCGAGGGCATGACGATGGCGCCCGGCCACATCGCCGACATCGCCGGCGCGCGCGTGCTGGGCTATTTCGGCGACTCCATCACCACCGACCACATCTCGCCCGCCGGCAGCATCAAGAAGGATTCGCCCGCCGGCCGCTACCTGATGGCGCGCAGCGTGCAGCCGATCGACTTCAACAGCTACGGCAGCCGGCGCGGCAACGACGACGTGATGGTGCGCGGCACCTTCGCCAACATCCGCATCAAGAACCGTTTCTTCGGCGGCGAGGAAGGCGGCAACACGCTGTACTTCGGCACGCAGCCGCCGGAAAAGTTGGCGATCTTCGACGCGGCGATGAAATACAAGGACGACGGCACGCCGCTGCTGGTGATCGCCGGCAAGGAATACGGCACCGGCTCCAGCCGCGACTGGGCGGCCAAGGGCACACTGCTGCTGGGCGTGAAGGCGGTGATCGCGGAGAGCTTCGAGCGCATCCACCGTTCCAACCTCGTGGGCATGGGCGTGCTGCCGCTGCAGTTCAGGAACGGCGACAGCGCCGTCCTGCTGGGCCTGGACGGCACCGAGACCTATGCCGTCGGCGGGCTGGAGGATGGCGTGTCGAAGACCGCCACCGTCACCGCGACCCGCGCCGACGGCACGGTCACGATGTTCGAGGTGGATGTGCTGCTGCTGACGCCCAAGGAAGTGGAGTACGCGCGCCACGGCGGGCTGTTGCAGTACGTGCTGCGGCAGTTGGCGGCGCGGTCTTGAGGTGACGCAGCGGGGGCAGTTTCATCCTTGATCCGCGGCTTTGAGCAGCGAGGCAAGCCTCGCTGCTTCTGCATCGATCCTGCTCCGTCATTCCCGCGAAAGCGGGAATCCAGGGACGTTTGCGATATGGCTTTCAATGTCCATGGATTGGACGAGCATCCGTTTGTCAGAAGCGGCCCGCTTTCGCGGGAATGACGATCAAAAGCGGCGCATGGATCGGCAATCGCGCCGGCAATGCGCTACATGCGCTGCTTCCAACTCGCATTGAGCAGCTTCCATTCCCCGCCGACGCGCCGCCAGCCGGTTTCGACGCGATACACCTGCCCGCTGTCCGGCAGCACCCCGCCGCTGCCGCCGGTCGCCAGTACGTCGAAGCGCGCGATCGCGGCATCGCCGCCGCGCAGTTCCACCTCGACCGGGCCGAGCTTCGCGCCCACGTCGCGGTAGCGCAGGAACACGCCGCCGGCCAGCTGTTTCACCGCGCGCCGATCCATGCCGTCGTTGCCGACGAAATCCTCCGCCAGCAGGTCTTCCACCGCGCCGGCATCGCGCGCGTCGATGGCCTGCTGCAATGCCTGCAACTGCTCGCGCACCGCCTGCTCGGGCGCGGCGCCTCCGCAACCCGACAGCACGCCTGCCAACGCCAGCGCGGCACCGGCCAGAAACCGCTGGAACCGGCGGTTTTGCTGCATTGCGGCATTCCCTGTGATCGACTGCATCGCCTTGTCAGTATCTGGAGGCTATGCTCAAATCCAAGACAATTCCATACGCCGCCGCATTCTTGCGCCGGCCCATCCGCAGGGGAGCAGTGCATGAGTGTCGAACGTCCTTGGCTGGCCCACTACCCCGCCGGCGTGCCTGCCGAAATCGACATCAACGAATTCGCGTCGATCAACGACGTGTTCGAAACCGCGCTGCAGAAGTACCGCGACAAGACCGCCTTCATCAACATGGGCAAGTCGATCAGCTACGCCGAGCTGGATCGCCTCAGCCGCGATTTCGCCGGCTACCTGCTGGGCGAGCTGAAGCTGAAGAAGGGCGATCGCGTCGCGATCATGATGCCTAACTGCCTGCAATACCCGATCGCGATCTTCGGCGTGCTGCGCGCCGGCCTGACCGTGGTCAACACCAATCCGATGTACACCGCGCGCGAACTCAAGCATCAGCTCGCCGACTCCGGCGCCAGCGTGCTGCTGGTGATGGACAACTTCGGCAACGTCGCCGAGGAAGTGCTGGCGCAGATGCCGGGCGTGCGCGCGGTTACCACCGGCCTGGGCGACATGCTCGGCTTCCCCAAGGGCGCGATCGTCAACTTCGTGCTCAAGCACGTGAAGAAGATGGTGCCCGACTACGCCATCCCGAACGCCATCCGCTTCCGCGACGCGCTCACGCTCGGCCGCATGCACCAGCTGCCGGCAATCCGCAACGCGCCGGACGACCTCGCCTTCCTGCAGTACACCGGCGGCACCACCGGCGTGTCCAAGGGCGCGATGCTGACCCACCGCAACATGGTCGCCAACATGCAGCAGGCCGCGGCCTGGGTGGGCACCAACGTCAAGCTGGGCGAGGAGAAGATCGTCACCGCGCTGCCGCTGTACCACATCTTCGCGCTGACCGCGAACTGCCTGGTGTTCATGAAGTTCGGCGCGCAGAACCTGCTGATCACCAACCCGCGCGACATGCCCGGCTTCGTGAAGGAGCTGAAGGGCTCGGGCTTCACCGCGATCACCGGCGTCAACACGCTGTTCAACGGCCTGCTCAACACGCCCGGCTTCGACCAGGTGGATTTCTCCCGCCTGCACCTGACCCTCGGCGGCGGCATGGCGGTGCAGCGCGCGGTGGCCGACAAGTGGAAGCAGGTCACCGGCGTCACCCTGGCCGAAGCCTACGGTCTGACCGAAACCTCGCCGGCGGTGTGCATCAACCCGCTGGACCTGCGCGCCTACAACGGCTCGATCGGCCTGCCGGTGCCGTCCACCGACGTCTGCGTCAAGAGCGACGACGGCGCGATCCTGCCGGTCGGCGAGATCGGCGAACTGTGCGTGCAGGGCCCGCAGGTGATGAAGGGCTACTGGCAGCGCCCGGAGGAAACCGCCAAGGTGATCGACGCCGACGGCTGGCTGCACACCGGCGACATGGCGAAGATGGACGAGGCCGGCTACTTCTACATCGTCGACCGCAAGAAAGACATGATCCTGGTGTCCGGCTTCAACGTGTATCCGAACGAAGTCGAGGACGTGATCGCGATGATGCCGGGCGTGCTGGAAGTCGCCGCCATCGGCGTGCCGGACGACAAGTCCGGCGAGGCGGTCAAGGTGTTCATCGTCAAGAAGGACCCGTCGCTCACCGCCGAGCAGGTCAAGGCGTTCTGCCACGACAACCTGACCGGCTACAAGCGGCCGAAGTCGGTCGAGTTCCGTACCGAGCTGCCGAAGAGCAACGTCGGCAAGATCCTGCGCAAGGAACTGCGCACGCCGGCCCGGACCTGAGTCTTCCGACAGGTTCCGCCGCCCGAGGCCCCGCGCTCGCCGCCGGGGCCTTTTTTCTTGCACTCGCGGCCATTTGGGCGCATAGAGGGCCCGGGCCCTTCTCCCCTCTTCTCCTGCGTGCCCGTCGGTCGTGGCCCGGGCCGGCGACACCCGTCTGGAGCGACCATGGCCACCGCGACTCTCGAAAAGCTCGTCTCCGTTCCCCGCTATTCCACCCTGCGCGTCGCCGAGAGCGCGAACGCCAGCGTGCACTGGTGCCACATGCACGCCGACCTGGCCGCCGCGCCCGGACGCGCCTGCTTCAAGCCGGCGCTGGTCGCCGACATTCTCCAGTACCAGGGCCAGCTCGCCGACCGGCTGCGACGGGAGCGCAGTCTCGGCGACGCCACCCTGCGCCACGTCGTGCTCGCCTCCGACTGCGACGCCTTCAACCTCGGTGGCGACCTCGAATACTTCTGCGATGCGATCCGCCGCCAGGATCGCCCTGCGCTGTTGCACTATGCGCGCCAGTGCGTGCGCGGCGTGCACGCCTTCCACGTCGGGCTCGACGTCGGCGCGCACAGCATCGCGCTGGTGCAGGGCGACGCGCTCGGCGGCGGCTTCGAGGCCGCGCTCAGCTGCCACACCATCGTCGCCGAGGAAGGCGTGGGCATGGGCCTGCCGGAAGTGCTGTTCGACTTGTTCCCGGGCATGGGCGCCTACTCCTTCCTGTGCAAGCGCATTCCGCCGCACAAGGCCGAGCAGCTGATGCTGAGCGGCGATGTGCTGTCCAGCGAGGAGCTGCACAGAATGGGCCTGGTGGACGTACTGGCGCCGCGCGGCCAGGGCGTGCAGGCGGTCGAGGACGTGATCCGCGGCAACCGCCGGATCCCGCACGCGCGCAGCGCCATGCACAAGGTGCGGGCGATGGCGCAGCCGGTGACGCTGGAGGAAATGATGGCGATCACCGAAGTCTGGGTGGACACCGCGCTGCAGCTCGGCGAGAAGTCGATGCGCACGATGGAGCGGCTGGTGCGCGCGCAGTACCGCCGGCACGGCGAGCACGCCGCGGCGCAGGCCTGACCGCGGCCGCCGCTACTGGCTGTCTTCGCGCGCGGGACGCCAGCTCCCGCGCGCTTCCAGCGCCTGTTCGCCGCTGCGCAGTCGCTGCGCGAGGGTATCGCAGTGGCGCTGCCAGTCCCTGGCGATCTCGAACGAAGTCATCTGCATCAGCACGCCGCCGAGGCGTGCGCATTGCACCAGGCCGAGGTTGGCGGCGATGCCCTTGAGCGCGTGCGCCTGTTCGCGCAGCGCCTCCCAGTCGCCTTCCGAACCCGCCTGCCGCATCCGCGCCACTGCCACGCGCGCATCGGTCACGCACTGGCCGACGAACTCGGCCTCGAACTCCTTGTCCATGCCGAGCAGCGCGAATTCGTCCAGCACCGACGGGTCCAGCACCTGCTCGGTGGACGCGTGCACGTGCTGGCGCGGCGGCTCCGGAACTGCCGCGGCGCCCTCGCCCGACACGATCCCGGCGATGGTGTCCAGCAGTCGCGAAACCGAGAACGGCTTGGTGACGAACGCGCGCGCGCCGGCGTCCATGCAGGCCTGCACCGAATCGCGGGTGGCGTCGGCGCTGACGATCAGCACCGGCGTCCGCGAACGCGCGCCGGCCTCCATCACCCGCAGCTGGCGCAGCAGGTCGATGCCGCTCAGGGTCGGCATGTGCAGGTCCACCAGCGCCAGCTCGAAATCGCCGCCGGCCAGCGCATCCAACGCCGCTTCGCCGTCGTCGACCGTCATCACCCGGTGCCCGGCCTTCTGCAGCAGCCCTTGCAGGAGCATGCGGTTGGCCGCGTGGTCGTCGGCCACCAGCACCCGCACCGAGCGCACCCGCGCGCGATGGCGCAGGAACGGATCGCCGAAGGAAATGATGTTGGCCGGCGCTTCCGGCGCATCCGCCACGGCGGACGATGGCGCGCCGAAACCGTCTTCCGCGGCGACCGCAACCGCCTCCGCCGCCAGCTCGAACGGCAGTTCGACCCAGAACCGGCTGCCGATGTTCTCGTTGCTCTCGAAGCCGATGGAGCCGCCCATCGCCTCGGTCAGACCCTTGGCGATGGTGGTGCCCAGCCCGCTGCCGCGATGCCGGCGCGACAGGCTGTTGTCGGCCTGCTCGAACGCTTCGAACAACCGCGCGCGCGCCGACGCGGGGATGCCGATGCCGGTGTCCGAGACGGTGAAGCGCAGCCGCACGCGGCCGGGGCCGGGCTCGCCGGACTTCGCCACGGTCATCCGCACCTCGCCCGAGGCGGTGAACTTGATGGCGTTGCTGAGCAGGTTCACCAGCACCTGCTGCAGATGCGCCGGATCGCCGTTGAGCCGGATCGGCACGTCCGGCTGCACGATGACCACGTAGTCCAGGCGCTTGGAGCGCGCCTCCGGGCGCAGCATCAGGTTGATCTGCTCCAGCAGCGCGTTGAGGTCGAACGCTTCCTGCTTCAGCCGCAGCTTGCCGGCCTCGATCACCGAGATGTCCAGCACGTCCTCGACCAGCGCCAGCAGCGAGCGCGCGGCGGCCTGGATGGTTTCCAGGTAGCCGCGCTGCTCGGCGTCGAGCCGGGTGCTGGCCAGCAGCTCCGACATCCCGGACAGCCCGTTCAGCGGCGTGCGGAACTCGTGGCTCATGTTGGCCAGGAAGCTGCTCTTGGCGAGGTTGGCGCGGCGCGCCTCCTCGGCCGCCGCGGTCAGCGCCCGCAGCAGCGAGGCGAAGTACAGCGGCACCGCCACCAGCCCGATCAGCAGCCCCCAGGACAGGTAGGGATTGGCCAGCCAGTAGCCGGTGGACAGCATCATCGACCCGAACGACACCGCCGCCAGCGCGGTGGCGGCGAACAGGTAGTGCGGGCCGTAGCGCATGCCGTTCCCGATCGTCACCCACAGGTACACGGCGTACAGCGGCGCGGCCGATTCGCCCTGCAGGTGCATGACCCCGCCCATCGCCGCATAGTCGGCCAGCATGCCCAGCCAGCGGCGCGGATGCGACGGCGCCGGCGACAGCACGATCGCGGCCAGCAGACCCAGCGACAGCACCAGCTCGCCGATCAGGATCAGCCAGGTCGCGAACAGCGCCGGGGTGCCGCCGCCGCTGCCGACCTCCCAGCCCAGGTAGGCGGAGAAGATCGAAGTGATGGCGATGCGCACGAACACCTGCGCGTGCTCGCTGTCTGTACGTCCGTGCAGCCGCGAGCGCACCAGGGCCAGCATCGCGTTCATGCTCAGCGCCAGTCCTGCCGCACCGCCACATGCGAGTAGCGGTCGCAGATGCCGTACAGGCCCGGCAGGTTGGCCATCAGCGCGCGCACGCAGGCGGGGTCCAGCATCTTGCCGCTCTGCGAGCCGATGTATTCGAGCGCGCGCTCCATGCTCCACGCCTCCTTGTACGGGCGCGGCGACAGCAGCGCGTCGAACACGTCGGCCACGGTCACCACCCGCGCCTCGATCGGGATCGCCTCGCCCGCCAGCCCGTCCGGATAGCCGTTGCCGTTCCAGTGCTCGTGATGGCGCAACGCGATCTGCGCGCCGGCCTGGATGAAGCGGTTCTGGCTGTCCTGCAGCAGCTGGTAGCCGATGCGCGGATGCTCGCGCATGCGGTCGCGCTCGCGTTCGTCCAGCGGGCCCGGCTTCATCAGCACCGCGTCGGGGATCGCGATCTTGCCGATGTCGTGCAGCGGCGCGGCCAATTCGATCGTGCGCGCCTGTTCTTCCGGCAGGCCCAGCCCTTCGGCGATCAGCCCGGCCACGTGGGCCATGCGTTCGAGGAAGGCGCTGGTGCCGCTGTCGCGCAGTTCGATGGCGCGTGCCAGCCGCGACAGGGTTTCGCGCTCGCGCTCCTCGACCTCATGCATGCTGGCCAGCAGCCGCTGCTCCAGCGACAGCGCGCGCTGTTTGACCGACTCCGACTGCTGGCGCAGCTGCAGCAGGTTGCGGCAGCGGGCGCGCAGTTCCAGCGGCCGGATCGGCTTGACCATGAAGTCGATCACGCCGGCTTCCAGCGCCGCCTGCCGCAGCGGCTCGTCGCCGACCACGGTGATCAGGACGATGGGGACGTCGCGGTTGCGCAGCGGCTTGCGGAAGGTCTTGGCCAGCTCCAGCCCGTCCATGCCGGGCATGCGGTAGTCCAGCAGGAGCAGGTCGGGACGGTTGCGGCTGCACCACTCCAGCGCCGCCTCGGGCTCCTCGAAATCGTGGGCCACGATCTGCGGGCCGATGTTCTCCACGATGCCGCGAACGTAGGTGCGGATCGAGGGCTGGTCATCGACGATCACGACATCCATGGCGACGCCCCCTTATGCGGCCGTGACGCGGGAACATGCGATGCCCGCATCCTCCCCGTAATACGCCGCATTGGCAAGCGCCCGGCCATGCCGGGCGCGCCTCCGGTGCAGCCCGGCCCTTACCCGCCGGGCCGCATGTACGGGAACAGCAGCACATCGCGGATCGAACTGCTGCCGGTCAGCAGCATCACGAAGCGGTCGATGCCGACGCCGAGGCCGCCGGTCGGCGCCAGGCCCACTTCCAGCGCGCGGATGTAGTCGGCGTCGAAATGCATGGCCTCGTCGTCGCCCGCGTCCTTCGCCTCGACCTGGGCGCGGAAGCGCGCGGCCTGATCTTCCGGGTCGTTCAACTCGGAGAAGCCGTTCGCCAGCTCCTTGCCGCCGACGAACAGTTCGAAGCGGTCGGTGATGCCCGGCTCGCTGTCGGATTCGCGCGCCAGCGGGCTGACTTCCACCGGATAGTGGGTGATGAAGGTCGGCTGGATCAGGCCGGTTTCCACGGTCTTCTCGAAGATTTCCAGCAGCAGCTTGCCCCAGCCGTAGCCCGGCTTCACGTGCACGCCGAGGCGCGCGCAGTGCGCGGCCAAAGCGTCGCGGTCGCGGCAGTCGGCGACGGAAATTTCCGGATTCAGTTCGCGCACCGCCTCTTCCAGCTTCCAGCGGCGGAACGCGGGGCCGAGGTCGATGCGGTTGCCGTCCCATTCGAACACGGTGGTGCCCATTGCCTCACGGGCGACATTACGCATCATCCCTTCGGTCAGGTCCATCACCTCGGTATACGTGGCGTAGGCCTCGTACAGCTCCAGCATGGTGAACTCGGGGTTGTGGCGAGTGGACACGCCTTCGTTGCGGAAGTTGCGGTTGATCTCGTAGACGCGCTCCAGGCCGCCGACGACGAGGCGCTTGAGGTACAGCTCCGGCGCGACGCGCAGGAACAGGTCGATGTCCAGTGCGTTGTGGTGCGTCGTGAACGGACGCGCAGTGGCGCCGCCGGCGATGTAATGCATCATCGGCGTCTCCACTTCCAGGAAGCGGCGCGCGTCCAGCCAGCGGCGGATGCCGGCGACGATCCGCGAACGGGCGATGAAGACGTCGCGCGCTTCCGGCGTGACGATCAGATCGACATAGCGCTGGCGGTAGCGCTGTTCGACGTCGCTCAGGCCGTGGAACTTGTCCGGCAGCGGCCGCAGCGACTTCACCAGCAGGCGCAGCGATTCCACCTTCACCGACAGCTCGCCGGTCTTGGTGCGCATCAGCCCGCCCTCGGCGGCCACGATGTCGCCGATGTCCCAGCCCTTGAAGGCGTCGTAGGTGTCGCCCAGCGTGTTGGCTTGCAGGAACAGCTGGATGCGGCCGCTCATGTCCTGCACGGTGGCGAACGCGGCCTTGCCCATGACGCGCTTGGCTAGGATGCGGCCGGCGACAGCGACGCGACGGCCACCGGCCTCCAGCGCTTCGCCCGTCCACTTCTCGGCGTCGGCGTACTCGGCCTGCAGGTCGCCGGCGAACTCGGCGCGCTTGAAGTCGTTGGGGAAGGCGACGCCCTGCCCGCGCAGCGCGGCCAGCTTGGCGCGGCGCTCGGCGATCAGGTGGTTTTCGTCGGCAATGGGAGCTGTGTCGGTCATTTTTTGCTCGTCATTCCCGCGAAGGCGGGAATCCAGTGTCTTGTTGCGGGAAGGATCAACGTCGCTGGATTCCCGCCTTCGCGGGAATGACAGCAAGAGCGCATCAACGCGGCATTACGCCGCGTCGCTCCGTTTCGCCCCGGCCTCCAGCCCGGACTTCAGGCTGGCTTCCACGAACTCGTCCAGATCGCCGTCCAGCACCTTCTGGGTATCGCTGCGTTCGATGCCGGTGCGCAGGTCCTTGATGCGGCTCTGGTCCAGCACGTAGTTGCGGATCTGGCTGCCCCAGCCGATGTCGGCCTTGGTGGCTTCCAGCGCGTCCTTCTCGGCGTTGCGCTTCTGCACTTCCAGCTCGTACAGCTTGGCCTTCAGCATCTTCATCGCGCGGTCGCGGTTGGCGTGCTGGCTGCGCTCGGTCTGGCAGGCGACCACCGTATTGGTCGGCACGTGGGTGATGCGCACCGCCGACTCGGTCTTGTTGACGTGCTGGCCGCCCGCGCCGGAGGAGCGGTACACGTCGGTCTTCAGGTCGGCCGGGTTGATCTCGATGTCGATGTCGTCGTCGACTTCCGGCGCGACGAACACCGAGGTGAAGCTGGTGTGGCGGCGGTTGTCGGAATCGAACGGCGACTTGCGCACGAGGCGGTGCACGCCGATTTCGGTCTTCAGCCAGCCGTAGGCGTATTCGCCCTCGACACGGAAGGTGGCGGACTTGATGCCGGCCACGTCGCCGCCGCTGGCTTCCATCAGCTCGGCCTTCCAGCCGCGCGATTCGGCCCAGCGCAGGTACATGCGCAGCAGCATTTCGGCCCAGTCCTGCGCCTCGGTGCCGCCGGCGCCGGCCTGGATGTCCACGAACGCGTTCGCCGAATCCATCTTGCCCGAGAACATGCGCTGGAACTCAATCTGCTCCACGCCCTTCTGGAAATGGTCCACGTCGACGACCACCGCCAGCGCGGTTTCCTCGTCGTTCTCCATTTCGGCCAGGTCGAGCAGCTCGCCCGCGCCGTTCAGGCCGTCGTGCAGGTCGCGGATGCCGTTGACGGTCTTGTCCAGCATGGAACGCTCGCGGCCCAGCGCCTGCGCGCGGGCGGGATCGTTCCAGACGTCGGGATGTTCCAGTTCGCGTTCTACTTCTTCCAGGCGTTCACGCTTGGCGTCGTAGTCAAAGATACCCCCGGAGCGCATCGAGCCGGCCGGTCAGGTCGGCGATGCGGGCTCGGATGGGATTGAGCTCGATCATTGGGAAACCGCGGATTCGGGTGAGCCGGTTAGTTTAGCAGCGCGTGGCCGCGGCGACGGCGGATCGCTGCGCTCACGCCGGCCTCCCGAGGATCAGGGCACACTCACCTGAGGGACAGAGGGAGCCGAAAATGAGCGATGCGCAACGGTTCAAGGTCGGCGACCACGTGCGCTGGAACTCGGAGGCCGGCCACGTCAGCGGCCGGATCGTGAAGGTGCACGTGGCCGATTTCGACTACAAGGGGCACCGGCACCATGCCTCGCCGGACAAACCGCAGTACGAAATCAAAAGCGACAAGACGGACCACGTCGCCGCGCACTACGGGGCGGCGCTGACGAAGATCGGTTGACGAAGCCGGCCAGCTCTACCCTTCCAGCCCCGCCCGCTGCCGCAGGTCCGCGCGGTAGGTGCGGCTGCACGGCAGCTTTGCCCCGTCCTGCATGTGCACGCGGGCGTCTCCGGTGTCCAGCGGTTCGATGGAGGCGACGCGATCGAGGTTGACCATGTAGCTGCGGTGCACCCGCGCGAACCGGGCCGGGTCGAGCTTTGCCTCGATGCCGCCGAGGGTGCTGCGCAGCGGATAGTCGTGGCCGCGCACGCGCAGGTTCACGTAGTTGCCGGAGGCCTGCAGCCATTCGATGTCGTTGGCGGCGACCAGGAATTCGCGGCCGAGCTTGCGGACCAGGAAGCGCTCGGGCCGGTCCACCGGCTCCACCGGCGGGCCTTCGTCGGGCAGCGACAGCAGCATCGCCTCGCCCTGCAGGCGGCGCAGGACCAGGCGGTAGCCCTCGATGGTCAGCACCACGCTGGCGTAGGAACGCACGTCCTTCAGGTATTCGTAGCCGAACTCCCGCCACCACGATCCGAAATCGTAGCTTTCGCCCATGCCGGCATATACCGCCTTGCGGATCGCCACCATCCCGATCACGTGCAGGAGCGACCAGACCAGGCTGCCCAGCAGGTGCAGCGGCAGCATCCGCCGCCAATCGTCCAGGTGCAGCGGGAAGCGGCGGGTGAACCAGACCACCGCCGGCACCAGCGCCAGCGCCGTCACGGCGGAACTGATCTCCCACGCCGCCGGCTGCCAGGCGCTGAAGCCCAGGTGCAGGCGGCGCACGTCCATGTTGACCGTGATGCTGTTGGCCAGCGCGCCGACGAGGTACTGGACGACCCAGAATCCGATCTCGAGGGAGCGGCGCCACGGCTGGTAGCGCTGGTACAGGGTCGGAGGCGTCGGATCCATCCGCGCATTGTAGAGGCGGGCCCGATCGCGCCGTCCCCGGCTCGTCCCTGCGTTCCGCGGCTCGTCCCAAACCCGCATCGCACGGTCACTTCGGGCTGGAAGGACGACCTAGGGACGCGAACGCTGGGCGCAATCCCGCTACCGGCCCGTCCGCATGCAACGCCGCCACGACATCGACGCGCTGCGCGTCATCGCCTTCTCGCTGCTGATCCTCTACCACTCGGCGATGGTCTACGTGGCCGAGTGGGACTTCCACATCAAGAGCACGTACCTGGCCGAATGGCTGCAGTACCCGATGATCGCGTTGAACCGCTGGCGGATGCCGCTCCTGTTCATGATCTCCGGCATCGCCCTAGGCCTGGCGGGGATCGAAGGCCGCCGCTGGCGCTTCGCCGGATCGCGCAGCCTGCGCCTGCTGGTGCCGCTGGCGTTCGGCATGCTGGTGGTGGTGCCGCCGCAGACCTTCTTCCAGATCGTTACGCAATACGGCTACACCGGCAGCTTCGCGCACTTCTACCCGCTCTACCTCACCCACGGGCTGTGCCGCGCCGGCCAGTGCATGCTCACCCCGACCTGGAACCACCTGTGGTACCTGGCCTATCTGTTGCCCTACACCCTGCTGTTGCTGGCGGCGGTTCCACTGCTGCGGCGGCTGCGGGAACGGCTGGGGGATGCGGAGCCCACGCGGCTGTCGGCCGGCCTGTTGCTGGCGCTGCCGATCCTCTGGCTGCTGGGCGTCCGCCTCTGGCTGGCGCCGCATTTCGAGGAAACCCATGCCCTGTTCGACGACTGGGTCGTCCATGCGGAATCGCTGCCGCTGTTCCTGCTGGGCTACGTGCTGGCGACCGGCACGGGCTTCTGGAACTGGGCGTGCCGGCTGCGCTGGCGAACGCTGGTAGTGGCGCTGCTGGCGATCGGCGTGGAACTCGGCCTGCGCTGGTTCGGCCATCACCCGCCTGCCGGGCCGACGCCCGACTGGGCATTGCACGTCCCGTGGTACACGATCGAGCGCATCGCCCGCGTCGTCTACATGTGGATGGCGCTGCTGGCGATCTTCGGCTGGGGCCGCGCCCTGCTCGACCGTCCGTTCCGCTGGCTGCCCTATTGCAGCGAGGCGGTGTTCTCCTGGTACATCCTGCACCAGACCCTGATCGTCGCCCTCGCCGGGTGCCTGATCCCGATGCGGCTGGGCGCGGGCGTCGAAGCCTCGCTGGTGGTAGCTGGCACGATCGCCGGTTGCCTGCTTCTGCACGAAGCGCTGATCCGCCGCATCGGCTGGCTGCGGCCGTTGTTCGGGCTCAAACCGATGCCGCACACTGCGGCCCCGCGTCCTCTTCCCCAACCGGTGCCCTGAGCCCATGTTCGAAGTCGACCCCAATCTCTGGCTGCAATCCTTCGCCACGCCGTGGCTGACCTGGCTCATGCAGGCGATCTCGCTGTTCGGGCAGGAGGGGTTCTACGCTGCCGCGGTGCTGGTGCTCGGCTTCGGTCTGCGCCTGCGGCCGATGCTGGGCGTGATGCTGGCGCTGCTGCTGACCGGGCTGGGCACGCATGCGATCAAGGACGGCCTGGGCCTGCCGCGCCCGGTGCAGGTGGACGCGCGCGTCCTGGACAAGGGCGAAACGAACAGGCAATGGCTGACCGAGCGCGGCGGCGCGCAGGCGGCGTTCGGGCTGCCGTCGGAGCAGGCCATCGCCGCCGCACGGGCGCTCCGCGATCCGGATTTCGGCTTCACCAGTGGCCACGTCGCCGCCGCCACCGCCTTTTGCGCCAGCCTGCTGCTGATGTTCGCGCCGCTGCGGCGGCGCCGCGGCATCGCCGTGGCCATCGCGCTGTGGCCGGTGCTGATGGCGTGTTCGCGCCTGTACCTGGGCCGGCATTTCCTCGGCGACGTGCTGGGCGGCGCCTGCCTGGGGCTGCTGGGTGCCGGCGCCGCGTGGTGGCTGTGGCGGCGCCCGCAAGCGCATCGTCTGGTGCTGCCGGCGCTGGCGCTGCTGGCTGGCATCGCATCGTGCTGGCTGCCGCTGGTCGACCTGGGTACGGCGGGCCAGTTGCTGGGACTGGCGCTGCTGGCCGCGCTGTTCGCGCGCATCGGCTGGCCCGACGATGCGCCGGCGACGTTCGCCATGCGGCTGGGGCGGGTGGCGCTGGCATTCGCCGTCTACCTGCTCGGCAGGTTCGGCTCGCATGTCCTGCTCCAGCACTTCGGCGACGGCAATGTCTTTCGCCTGTCGCTGACCGCCGCCTCGACCCTGTTCGTGCTGGGCGCCACCGTCTGGCTGGCACGGCGGCTGCGGCTCTATCCCACCGTTCCCTGAGCCGCGCGCTCCCGGTGCACCACCACGAGCTGCACGGCATCGCCGCCGCGATAGTCGTCCGGCGTCAGCCGGTAGGCGATGCGGATGCGGCGCGCCGGCTCCTCGCCGTCCCAGCCGTTGAAATGGATGGCGTTGCAGCGACGGCCGTCGAGGCCAAGCTCCAGCTTGAGGTGGCGTTCCTTCAGCACGCGGAAGCCCAGCACCTCGAACTCGCCGTCGAACAGCGGCTCGGGATAGCCCTGTCCCCAGTGGCCGCCATCGCGCAGCGCCAGCGCGACGGCGGCCTGCAACTCGTCGGCGCGCAATCCGCCGTCGCTGCGCAGTTCTTCTGTCAGCAACGCTTCGTCCAGCAGCTCGCGCGCGACCTGCACGAAGGCGTCGCGGAACGCCGGGAAGGCGTCACGCGGCAAGCTCAGGCCCGCCGCCATCGCGTGGCCGCCGAAGCGCGGGATCAGGCCGGGATGGCGCGCGTCCACCAGCGCCAGCGCGTCGCGGATGTGGAAGCCGGGAATCGAGCGCGCCGAACCGCGCAGCACGTCGCTGTCCGGCTCCGCCGGGGCGAAGGCAATCGCGGGACGGTGCAGGCGCTCCTTCAGCTTCGAGGCGACCAGACCGACCACGCCCGGATGCCAGTCCGGATCGAACAGGCAGGCCGCATGCGTCGCATCGATGCCGTCCAGTCGCGCATCGGCCACGTCCTGCATGTCGGCCTGCAGGGCGCGGCGTTCGTCGTTGATGCCGTGCAGGATCGACGCCAGCTCGCGCGCCTGCCGCGCATCGTCGGTGAGCAGGCATTCGATACCGATGCCCATGTCTTCCAGCCGGCCCGCCGCATTGATACGCGGACCGATGGCGAAGCCGATGTCGGCGGTGGACAGGGTGGCGTCGCGGCGACCCGACACTTCGATCAGCGCGCGCAGTCCCGCACTGCCCTGCCCCGCCCGCAGCCGCCGCAGGCCCGCACCGACCAGCGCGCGGTTGTTGGCGTCCAGCGGCACCATGTCGGCCACCGTGCCGACGGCGACCAGATCGAGCAGCGCGGCGAGGTCGGCCTGCGCGCCCAGCTTCGCGCGCAGCGCCAGCAGCACGTAGAACATCACCCCGACGCCGGCCAGCGCCTTGCTGGCGAAGCCGTCGCCCGGCTGGTTGGGATTGACGATGGCGTCGGCTGGCGGCAGCGTCGGTCCCGGCAGGTGGTGGTCGGTGACCAGCACCTGCCAGCCGCGCGCCTTCGCCGCGGCGATCCCCGCATGGCAGGCGATGCCGTGGTCCACCGTGACCAGCAGGTCGGGTTGCAGGGCGGCGAGTTCATCCACCAATCCCGGCGTCAACCCGTAACCGTGCACGATGCGGTTGGGCACCGCGTGCGAAACGCGCCGCGCGCCGAGCATGCGCAGGCCGCGCACGCCCGTTGCGCAGGCGGTGGCGCCGTCGCAGTCGAAATCGCCGACCACCAGGATGTGCGCATCGGCGGCGATGGCGACGCGCAGCAACTCCACCGCCTCGGCCATGCCGTTCAGTCCGTCGGGTGGCAGCAGGTCGGCCAGCCGCGGCATCGCCGTGCGCGCATCGCTGCCGCGCGCGGCGTGCACCCGGCGCAGCAGCTCGGGCCAGTGCGCGGGCCAATCGCCCATGAGTTCGACCGATGGGCGGCGGACGATACGGCGCACGGCGCTCATGCCACGAAGCTCATGCAGACAGGTCGGACAGCGGCTTGCGCCAGAAGCACCAGCGCTGGTTCGGGCGCAGCGCGAACGCCAGGCCATCGGCGAAGTCGAACGTCGTCGCGCGCTTCCCGGCATCGGCCGCCGCCGGCAGCAGCCAGCGCTCCACCAGCGCACGCGCGTCGCGCTGCCCGCGCAGGTCGACCAGCGCATCGCCTGCACTCATCTGGAACGCGGATAGCGGCTTCCCTTGCAGCCCGCCCAGTCGCGCCGCGCCCAGCACGGCGAGATCGTCGGAATACACGTTCGGCACGGCGGCCGAAACGGCATCGGGCAACATCCCGCCGCCCCAGAACCACAGCGCGTTCACCGGCACCTTGCCGGCAGCCAGCCGCGCCGTGTTGTGCGGATGGTTGTGCAAGGTGATCTGCACCTCGCTTTCCAGCGCCCGCCAGCGTCGCGCCTCATTGCCACTCGGCAAGTGGTCGAACACGTCGTCGCCCAACGCCTCGTCCGGCGACGCGAACGCAGGCAGCTTCGCCTCTCGCGGCAGGCGCAGATACCAGCGCGAAGGATGCGGCGCGTCCAGTTGGAAACCGGCGTCGCCGAACAGCGGGCGCAGCGCCGGCAGCAGCGCATCCACGTCGGCCTGCTCCATGCCCAGGTTCGCGCCGATGCCGAGCAGGCGCGCGCCATTGATGTCCGGGCGGATATGTGCGGGATCGGCGCGCAGCCATGCGCCGTGACGCGCATCGTCTTCGCCCGCGTCCAGCAGCCGGGTCAATGCGGCGGCGGGCCAGCCGCGAGGCAGCAGGTCGAAGTGGCGTGCCAGCCGGGCCGATTCACCTGAACCCGTTTGGGTGCGGTCTGCTCGACCCAAAGCGTTCGCCAGCGCAGGCGGCAGGAGGATGCCGGCGAAACGTGAAGCCGGGGGCAGCAGCAGCGTCAACGAAGCCGACATTGAATTCCCATTCCGTAAAGCTCGTTGCTCGTATCAGACTGCGCTTAACAGGCTCGCACGCTCCAGCCTGTCATCCACCGGTCTTTGACTTGATCCAGTGCTCGAAGAGCACTTCCCCCTTTGGCAGCTGCAATACCACTCCGGACTGGGTGCCCAGCAACCGACCGTCTTTCGAGATCAGTGCATAGAGGGGATAGGTTTTGACGCCCAGCGCATCGATGAACGACTGCTCGTCCGCTACCACCTTGGTCTTGAGGTCGTATTTCAAGACGAAGTCCTTCACCAATGATGCTTCATCGAAGGTGACGGAGACGAACTGCACATCAGGGTTGCCTTCGGCCAATCCGTTGATCTTGGGGATTTCCTTGATACACGGCACGCATTCGGTGAAGAAGAAGCTCACCAGCGTCGGCTTTTCGGAGTAAACAACTGATTGGCCGTCAAGATCGACATTGCCGATTGCCGGGACTGCATGCCCCTGTGCAATGGCGAATTTGGGCTCGTCGGACAACTGGATCTTGGTCGCTTCCCTGGCCTTTTCGATCTGGACGATTGCCTCGGATTTTTCGGGATTCTTGATCGTCGAGAAGCTCAGGCCGCCCTTGACAAGTGAACGGAACTGATCGAAGGAAACGACTTTTCCCTCCACATCCCGAAACGAAATGGCCTTGTACTTGGAAAGCCCCATCGCATTGACGAAATCGTCCTGCGTCATGGCGTCCTGCGCCGAAGCACGGCAGGTCGAGAACACGAGAATGGCGGCGACGATTACTGCTCTCACAATGCCCATGCAAGCCCCCCAGACGAATGAAACCGCTTTTTACAGGATGCCAAGACGCTGGATGCCCACCCCCGCGGGCATGCCAGGCCTCGATCAGCCCTGATACCGCACCGCCACGATCTCGTACTCCCGCGTGCCGCCGGGCGCCTCGATGGTGATGGCGTCGCCCTCGCTCTTGCCGATCAGCGCGCGCGCCACCGGCGAGGAAATCGCGATCAGGCTCTGCTTGATGTCGGCTTCGAGGTCGCCCACGATCTGGTAGGTCTTCTCCTCGTCGGTGTCGCAGTCCACCACGACCACGGTCGCGCCGAACACCACCTTGTCGCCGGCGTTCAGCGTGGACACGTCGATGATCTGGGCATGCGACAGCTCGGCTTCCAGATGCTTGATGCGGCCTTCGATGAAGCCCTGCTGCTCGCGCGCGGCGTGGTATTCGGCGTTTTCCTTGAGGTCGCCGTGGGCGCGCGCTTCGGCGATCGCCTCGATCACGGCGGGACGCTTGACCGACTTCAGTTCTTCCAGCTCCGCGCGCAGCCGCTGCGCGCCCTTGGCGGTGATGGGTGCCCTGCTCATGCGAGTTCCTTGTGCAGTTCCTGCAGCGAGAGCACGTCGCCCTTGCCGCGATGATCCAGTGAATGCAGCAGTGCGCGCGCGCCCGCCACGGTGGTGGAGTACGTGACGCGCGCCTGCAGGGCTTCGCGCCGGATCGAGAACGAGTCGGCGATCGCCGCGCGCCCTTCGGTGGTGTTGACGATGTAGCAGATCTCGCCGTTCTTGATCAGATCGACGATGTGCGGACGGCCTTCGGCCACCTTGTTGACGCGCTCGCAGGTCACGCCCTGGGCGCTCAGGTAGTCGGCGGTGCCGCTGGTGGCGACGATGCTGAAACCGCGTTCCAGCATGTAGTTCGCCACGTCCAGCACGCGCGCCTTGTCCGGATCGCGCACCGAGATGAACGCCTTGCCCGGCTGCGGCGCGCGGATGTTGGCGGCTTCCTCGGCGCGCGCGAATGCGGCCTCGAAGCTGCGGCCCACGCCCATCACTTCGCCGGTCGAACGCATCTCCGGGCCGAGGATCGGATCGACGTTCTGGAACTTGGCGAACGGGAACACCGCTTCCTTCACCGAGTAATACGACGGCACGATTTCTTCCGTCGTGCCCTGCTCCGCCAGCGTCATTCCGGCCATACAGCGCGCCGAGATTTTCGCCAGCGGCCGGCCAATCGCCTTGGACACGAACGGCACGGTGCGGCTGGCGCGCGGGTTCACTTCCAGCAGATAGATGGTGTCCACCTCGTCGCCTTCGGCCACGCCCACCTGCACCGCGAACTGGGTGTTCATCAGGCCGACCACGTGCAGCGCCTTCGCCAGCGCCACCACCTGCTCGCGCAGGCGTTCCTGCGTGCGCGCGGACAGCGAGTACGGCGGCAGCGAGCAGGACGAGTCGCCGGAATGCACGCCGGCTTCCTCGATGTGCTCCATCACGCCGCCGACCAGCACGTTGCCGTCGCGGTCGGCGATCACGTCGATATCGACTTCCACCGCGTTGTCGAGGAAGCGATCCAGCAGCACCGGCGAATCGTTGCTCACCTTCACCGCTTCGCGCATGTAGCGCGCAAGGTCGGCATCGGCGTGCACCACTTCCATCGCGCGGCCGCCCAGCACGTAGCTGGGGCGCACCACCAGCGGGTAGCCGATGTCGCGCGCCTGCACCAAGGCCTCGTCGGCGCTGCGCACGGTGCGGTTCGGCGGCTGCTTCAGGCCCAGTTCCTCGACCAGCTTCTGGAAGCGCTCGCGGTCTTCGGCCAGGTCGATGGAATCCGGCGAGGTGCCGATGATCGGCACGCCGTTGGCTTCCAGCGCCTTCGCCAGCTTCAGCGGGGTCTGGCCGCCGTACTGCACGATCACGCCCTGCGGCTTCTCCAGCTCGACGATTTCCAGCACGTCTTCCAGCGTCAGCGGCTCGAAGTACAGGCGGTCGGAGGTGTCGTAGTCGGTGGAGACGGTTTCCGGGTTGCAGTTGACCATAATGGTCTCGAACCCGTCCTCGCGCAGCGCCAGCGCGGCGTGCACGCAGCAGTAGTCGAACTCGATGCCCTGGCCGATGCGGTTGGGGCCGCCGCCCAGCACCATGATCTTCTTGCGGTCGGTCGGCGCGGCCTCGCATTCGTCCTCGTAGGTCGAATACAGATAGGCGGTGCCGGTGGCGAACTCGCCGGCGCAGGAGTCCACGCGCTTGTACACCGGACGCACGCCGAACGCCTTGCGCAGCGCGCGCACCGCCGTCTCGTTGGTGCCGGCGAGCTGGGCGATGCGGGCGTCGGAGAAGCCCATGCACTTGAGCGCGCGCAGGCGCCTGGCGTCGAGGCCGTCGAGGCCGCGATGCGCCACGTCCACTTCGGCGTCGATCAGCTCCTCGATCTGGTCGAGGAACCACGGATCGACGAACGACAGCGCGTGCACGTCCTCCACGCTCATGCCGGCGCGGAAGGCATCGGCGATGTGGAAGATGCGCTCCGGGCCGGGTTCCTTCATCTCGCGGCGCAGCGCCAGCAGGCCGTCCTCGGACGCCAAATCGAGACCGGTCGGATCAAGGCCGATCTTGCCGGTTTCCAACCCGCGCAGCGCCTTCTGCAAGGACTCCTGGAAGCTGCGGCCGATCGCCATCACTTCGCCGACCGACTTCATCTGCGTGGTCAGGCGCGCGTCCGCCGCCGGGAACTTCTCGAAGGCGAAACGCGGAATCTTGGTGACGACGTAGTCGATGCTCGGTTCGAAGCTGGCCGGCGTCAGCCCGCCGGTGATCTCGTTCTTCAACTCGTCCAGCGTGTAGCCGACGGCGAGCTTGGCGGCGACTTTCGCAATAGGGAAACCCGTGGCCTTCGACGCCAGCGCCGAGGAGCGCGATACGCGCGGGTTCATCTCGATGACGACCACGCGCCCATTCTTCGCATTGATGCCGAACTGCACGTTGCTGCCGCCGGTATCGACGCCGATCTTGCGCAGCACCGCGATGGACGCATCGCGCAGGCGCTGGTATTCCTTGTCGGTCAGGGTCTGCGCCGGGGCCACGGTGATCGAGTCGCCGGTGTGCACGCCCATCGCGTCGAAGTTCTCGATGCTGCATACGATGATGCAGTTGTCCGCGGTGTCGCGGACGACTTCCATCTCGAACTCCTTCCAGCCCAGCACCGATTCTTCGATCAGCACTTCGCTGGTCGGCGACAGTTCGAGGCCGCGCTTGACGATGTCCTCGAACTCCTCACGGTTGTAGGCGATGCCGCCGCCGGTGCCGCCGAGGGTGAAGCTCGGGCGGATGATGGTGGGGTAGCCCACGTCCTGCTGGATGCGCACCGCGTCGTCGAAGTTGCGCGCGACCTCCGACTTCGGGCTGTCCAGCCCGATCTCGGACATCGCCTGCTTGAACAGCTCGCGGTCTTCGGCGGTGCGGATGGCGTCGCGCTTCGCGCCGATCAGTTCGACGCCATACTTGTCCAGCACGCCGTTGTCGGCGAGGTCGAGCGCGCAGTTCAGCGCGGTCTGGCCGCCCATCGTCGGCAGCAGCGCGTCGGGCCGTTCCTTGGCAATGATCTTCTCGACCGACTGCCAGTTGATCGGCTCGATATAGACGGCGTCGGCCATGTCCGGGTCGGTCATGATCGTGGCCGGGTTGCTGTTCACCAGCACCACCCGGTAGCCCTCGTCGCGCAGCGCCTTGCACGCCTGCGCGCCGGAATAGTCGAACTCGCAGGCTTGGCCGATGACGATGGGGCCGGCACCGATGATGAGGATGGTCTTGAGGTCTGTGCGCTTGGGCATCAGTGCTTCTCCATGAGCGCGATGAACTTGTCGAACAGCGGCGCGACGTCGTGCGGGCCGGGTGCAGCTTCGGGATGGCCTTGGAAGCTGAAGGCCGGAGCATCGGTCAGTTCGATGCCTTGGTTGGTGCCGTCGAACAGCGAGCGGTGCGTCACGCGCGCGTTCGCCGGCAGCGTGCTTTCGTCGATGCAGAAGCCGTGGTTTTGCGAAGTGATCATCACGCGGCCACTGTCGAGGTCTTGCACGGGGTGATTCGCGCCGTGATGGCCGTGCGGCATCTTCATGGTCTGCGCGCCGACGGCAAGACCCAGCAACTGATGGCCGAGGCAGATGCCGTACAGCGGAATCCTGGCCGCCACGAACTCGCGGATCGCATTGATCGCGTAATCGCAGGGCGCGGGATCGCCGGGACCGTTGGAGAGGAACACGCCGTCGGGCCGCATCGCCAGCACCTCGGACGCGGGCGTCTGCGCCGGCACCACGTGCACGTCGCAGCCGCGCTCGGCCAGCATGCGCAGGATGTTGCGCTTGGCGCCGAAGTCGTAGGCGACGACCTTGAACTTCGGTTCGGCCTGTGCGAACGCATCGCTGTCGAGGTCGAGCTGGCCTTCGCTCCAGCGATACGGCTCGGCGGTGCTGACCACCTTCGCCAGATCCATGTTCTTCAAGCCGGGGAACTTGCGCGCCGCCTCGATGGCGTGCTCGACGTCGAGCAGCTCGTCGTGGCTTGCAGCAGCCAGCAGCGCGGCGTTCTGCGAGCCGCGCTCGCGCAGGATGCGGGTCAGCTTGCGGGTGTCGATGCCGGCGATGGCGCGGATGCCGCGCGCCTTCAGCCACTCCGGCAGCGAAATCTGGCTGCGCCAGTTGCTGGGGCGGCGCGGCACGTCGCGCACGATCAGGCCGGCGGCCCAGGCCTTGGCGGCTTCGTCGTCCTGATCGGTGCAGCCGGTGTTGCCGATGTGCGGATAGGTCAGCGTGACCAGCTGCTGCGCGTAGGACGGATCGGTCAGGATTTCCTGGTAGCCGGTCAGGGCGGTGTTGAACACCGCTTCGCCCACGGACAGGCCGGGTGCGCCCACGGAAATGCCCTCGAAGACCGTTCCGTCTTCAAGCGCGAGGATGGCGGGATTATTCAAGTGCGTCGCCTTGCGTCAGGTTGCAAGAAAGCGCCGAAGCGGGGCTGCCGGTTCGGAGCGGAGGGGGTTCAGGCGAGCGGGAATTGTACCGGCGCGGGGCGCCGGACGCCAGCGGTACGGCGGGACGTCAGAGCAGGTCGGCGACGCGGTAGCGCCCGGGCGCGCGGCCATGCAGGCGCGCGGCGGCGTGCAGCGCGCCGCGCGCGAAGATGTCGCGGTTGGTGGCGCGGTGGACCAGCTCGATGCGCTCGCCGGCGGCGGCGAACTGCACCAGATGCTCGCCGACGATGTCGCCGGCGCGGATCGAGGCGTAATGCGGGTCCGCCCCGCCCACCTGGGCCGCCGCGCCCAGCGTCAGCGCGGTGCCCGAGGGCGCGTCCAGCTTGCGGGTGTGGTGGGCTTCGACGATGTCGCAGTCCCAGCCGGGCAGCAGCTTCGCGGCGCGCTCGACCAGATCGTGCAGCACCGCCACGCCGAGGCTGAAGTTGCTCGCCCAGGCCAGCGGGATGGAGGCCGATGCGGCATCCAGCGCAGCCTTCTGCGCATCGGAAAGCCCCGTGGTGCCGGACACCAGCGCCGCGCCGCGGGCGACGCACAGGGCGAGGATGGCGTCGAAGCCTTCCGGCAGGCTGAAGTCGATGGCGGCATCGAACGCCGGCACGCCGGACAGCTCGGCCGCGGTGAACTGGGGCACGCCGTCGACCACGCGCGTATCCACTCGCCGCGCCACCGCCGCCACGACTTCGCAGCCGGTGGTTTCCTCGCGGCATAGGCGCAACAGCGCCTGCCCCATCCTGCCGGTGGCGCCGTGGATCAACAGTCGAACGGGGGGATGCGCATTCATGCGCGCAGGCTAGCCGGCAGCCGAGGCAGCGGCAAGCCCGGACGCGAAGCGGCGGGGACCAGCCCCGCCACCTCGAAACATCGCGAAACGCCGCGCGTGGCGCGGAATGTGCCCGCGCTACACGCGCTCCGACACGCTTTGCAAACGCCCCACCACCTGGTGCATCGCATCCTCGAACGCGTTCTCGCCTTCGCGCAGCGCCACCTTGCCCAGCTTCGCCATCACCGCCAGTTCCTCGACCGAGGCGACCAGCACGCGGATGCCGCGACGGTTCACCAGCAGCAGGCGCGAGGAGATCGGGCTGATCCACGACACCTTGGCCGGGGCGAAATGGCCGTCGGTCGCGGCGAGCTGGAGCCAGTCGCCGACCTGCAGCTTGCGCACGCGCGCCAGCATGGCGGCGTCGAAATCCAGCCCGGCGGTACCGGCCACGACTTCCAGCTGCGGCTGCGGTTCGGGCTGCGGCTGCGCCGGCTCGGGCAGTTCCGCCTGCGGCGGCATGCGCACGTCGTCGTCCAGCGCGGATTCGCCGCTGGCGAGCCGCGACAGCGCATCGCGCAGGGCGTCCAGCGCCGCCTGCGCCGCGTCCTCGGTGCAGCCGGCGCTGGCCAGGATGTCCAGCAGCCCGGCTTCGGGCAGCGGCGGCAGCTTCTCCGGCGCGATGCCGGCGGCGAGCTTGTCGCAGGCCGCCAGCAGCCGGTCTACCGCCTGCATCGCGTCGTTGTAGCGCGGCGCGCCCTTGCCGTCGCGCAGGACCACCTGCACCAGATGGTGGTTGGCGTGCCGGGACAGGAATTCGTCGATCACCGGCGGCAGCGTGCGGTTGCCGCGGTGCGCGGCGAGGTCGTCGGCCACCACCCTGCGCGCGTGCTCCAGCCGCTCGCGCCCGCGCTGGGCCTCGGCGGTGCGCTTCTCGGCCAGTTCGAAGCGCTTGCGGTGCTGGGCCATGTAGGCGCGCAGCTCCTGCTCCAGCGTTTCGAAGATCGCCACGTCCTCGTTGAACTCGGCCACCAGCCGGTCGATGGTGTGGTCGACGTGGGTGAGCAGTTCGCGTTCCTGTGGCGCCTCGCCGCGGTTGCCTTCGCAGGCTTCGGCGACGGTGTTGAGCAGCTTGCGCGCCGGGTGCTCCTTGAACAGGAACATGCGGCGGTCGCGCACCGCCACCTTCACGTACGGCACCAGCATGCGGCCGATCATCTGGCGGATCTGGGTGTCGAACTGCGGGCCGTCCAGCAGCACGTCGAACAGCAGCGCGACCAGGTCGACCGCATCGTTGTCCAGGCCGTCCAGATTGAGGTTGTCGCCGGTGACGCCCAGCTTGCGCGCGCTCTGGGTCATCTGCTGGCGCAGCTGGCTGGCGAGCGACTGCTGCTCCGCGTCGCCCGCCGGGTTGAAGCGCGGGCCGCCGTCCTGCTGCATCAGCGACAGGATCGACATCAGGTCGTTGGTGGGCAACGCCGGCCCGGCCGCCGGCTGCGCGCCCGGCGCGGCGGCGACGCCGGTGGCGTTGCGCCAGCCCTGCAGCATGCCGAGCATGCTGGCGAACGCGGCCTGGTCGGACGCGCTGATCTGCATCTGGGCATGGCCGGCGTCGTGCGGCACGGCGTCGTGGTGCGGCATGCCGGCCGGATGCGGCGCGGCGGCGGCTTGCGCCTGCTGCGCGTGCGACGGCGCGGCGCGGTGGGCCTGCTGCGGGCGGGCGTTGGCGCGCAGTTCCGGCAGCACGCCGGCGGTCGCCATCAGGGTGTTGCTGCGGTCGTAGATTTCGCCGAGCGCGCCGCCCAGCTCGCGCTCGAAGAACTTGAACACCACGATCCGCAGGTCGGCGTCCAGGTCCAGCCGATCCATCGCGCTGCCGAGCGCGCGGGCCAGGAAGGTGGGCGCCAGCGGGTTCTCGCGCGGCGGCAGGTCGCCCTGCCCGGCGATCACGGACAGGCGCCTGCTGGCGATCTCGAAGGCGGGGGCGTGGGTGCGCAGCACGGACGCGGCCAGCTGCTCGACCGCGAGCTGTTCTTCCAGGTCCTGTTCGGACAGCAGGCTGAGGCCGGCGGCGCTGCCGTCGTCCTGGGCGCCGCCCGCGTGCCGGTCGCGCAGCCCGCGGAAGCGGTTCAGCACCGCCTGCCGGAACTGCTGCGAGATTTCGCCGCGGGCGCGGCGCATGTCGCGCAGGGCCATCAGGCCCAGCGTTTCCTCGCCGTTCTGGCTGCGGTCGAACAAGTAGTCGTCGAGGTCGGACAGCGCGCTGTCCAGCGCCGGCGCGGCGCGGTCCAGCACGTGCTTCTGCAACGCGTCGAGCAGCGGGCCCGCGGCCTGCTGCGATGGTTGGGGGGATTCCGCGGGGGAACGGAATGTCATGGCGTTGCTGCTCTAGCGGGAATGGCCCATCGGTAACAGTACCCCAGCCGGGAGTCCAGATCATTGATGGCCGTCATGGTTCCGCGGCTCCGTGCGCCGGCTGCCGGCCGCGGCCGACCGCTCATCCGGGCAATACCCGGCCGATGCCGGTCCGGTCCAGCTCTTCCGCCACGGCGGCCAGCTGGTCGGGCCGGGTGCCGCTGTTGAAGCCCAGCCGGAAATGCAGCTCGCCGGCCTGGGTCCGCGAGGAATGCAGCGAGGCAATGCTGACGCCGTGGCGCTCGAACACGTGCAGCAGGGCGCGCAGCGAGCCCGGCCGGTCTTCCGGCAGGTGGATGCTCAGGGTGTGCGCGTCGGACAGGTCGGCCAGCAGGTAGCCGAGCCGCTCGAAGGTGTAGTTGCCCTCCGCCAGCGCCGGCGCGCCGAACGCGTCGCGGTTGGCGTCGAGGAACTCCGCGCGGAAGGCGGCGCGCGCAGCATCGTCGCCCTGCCCCACCAGCGCCGCGAGCCGCGCCAGCTGCGTCGCCAGCCCGCGCAGCACGTCCCGCGCATGCGGGTTGCCGAACTGGATGTCCTCGTAGATGGCGGGATTCAGCGACAGGATGCGCGCGGCGATGGCGGCGTCCATTTCGAACGAGGCCGAACGGAACGGCATCAATTCAGCCAGCGTGCCCGCCAGCCCAGCCTGCCCGCGCAGCACGCCGGCCTGGGCGAGGTGGCTGGCGTGCACCATCGCCTGCACCAGCGCCATCGCCCGGTCGTGGCGCTCCGGCGTGGCGCGCACGCATTCGGCTTCCAGCGCCGCCAGCAGCGCGTCAAGCCACGGCTTCCACGCGGACAGACGCGCCTCGCAGACCACCAGCACGCGGCCTTTCAGCGTCGGCGACTTGGGCGGCGCCGACATCGGATGCAGGCCCGCCACTTCCGCTTGCGAACGCAGCATCGCCGCCACCGGCTCGGCCTTGACCGAAGTGACGTCCAGCCAGAGCTTCCCCGCTTCGCGGCCGGCGGACAGCCGCGCGTAGCGGTCGATCAGCGCGGGCGTGCTCCGGATCGGCGCGGAGAACAACAGCACGTCGGCGCGTTCCAGCAGCGCCTCTTCGCTCTCCGATGCGGCGTCCGCCGGGTCGTGGCCGATCACCCGCAGGCCCATGCGGGTCTCGAAGAACGCGCGCAGCCAGCGTCCGTAGGCGCCGGCGCTGCCGACGATGCCGATGACGGGAGAGGTCTTGCCCAAGATGCGATGTCCGGAAAGAAGAACGCCCGGGAAAGCCCGGGCGTCCATTCTAGGAAACGGAATTGGTTGCCGCTGTCAGGATTTCATCCGCTCCCAGATGCCCTTGACGCCGTCGAAGAACGTGGCCGACTTCGGCGAATGGCGGCGCGCGTTCTCGCCCACGAAGGTGGCCTCGAACTGTTCCAGCAGCTCGCGCTGCTCGGTGGTGAGGTTGACCGGGGTTTCCACCACCACCTTGCAGTACAGGTCGCCCGGCTGGCGGCTGCGCACCGACTTCACGCCGCGGTCGCGCAGGCGGAACACCTTGCCGCTCTGGGTTTCGACCGGGATGCGCAGCTCCACTTCGCCGTCCAGCGTGGGCACGCGCACGGTGTCGCCCAGCGCGGCCTGCGAGATGCGGATCGGGATCTCGCAGTGCAGGTCGTCGCCGTCGCGCTCGAAGAGTTCGTGCGGGCGCACCCGCACCTCCACGTACAGATCGCCGGGCGGCGCGCCGGCCGGACCGGCTTCGCCCTCGCCCGCCAGGCGGATGCGGTCGCCGCTGTCCACGCCGGCCGGGATCTTCACCGCCAGCGTCTTTTCCTCCTCGACCCGGCCGTTGCCGTTGCAGTGCTTGCACGGGTTGGCGACGGTCTTGCCGGCGCCGCCGCAGTGCGGGCACGGCGCCTGCATCATGAACGGGCCGCGCTGCATGCGGACCTGGCCGCGCCCGCCGCAGGTGGAGCAGGTGTCGACCTTGCCATCCTCGGAGCCGCTGCCCTTGCAGGGTTCACAGGTGGCGAGCGTGGGAATGTGGATCTGCTTCTCGACGCCGCCGACGGCTTCCTCGAGGTCCAGCTCCATCACGTAGCCGATGTCGGCGCCGCGGCGCGGCCCCTGCTGGCGCGATCCGCCACCGAAGATGTTGCCGAAGATGTCGCCGAAGATGTCGCCCATGTCGGCGCCACCGAACCCGCCGAAGCCGGGGCCGGCGTTGCCGCCGCCCATGCCGTGCTCGAACGCGGCGTGACCGTGCTGGTCGTAGAGGCGGCGCTTGCCGCCGTCGCTCAGCACTTCATAGGCTTCCTTGCATTCCTTGAACGCCGCCTCGGCGGCCTTGTCGCCGGGGTTGCGGTCCGGGTGGTGCTTCATCGCGCAGCGGCGGTAGGCCTTTTTCAGCTCTTCCTCGCCGGCGTTGCGGGCCACGCCCAGGACTTCGTAGTAATCGCGCTTGCTCATCGGGCCAACCTGTTCCCTTCACGGCGACGGGCAGACCACCGGCCTGCCCGTCGCATTGCCTGCCTGCCGGATCAGGCCTTCTTGTCGTCGTCCTTGACCTCGGTGAACTCGGCGTCCACCACGTCGTCATTGCCGCCCTGCGCCGCGCCGGCCTGTTCGCCGCCGCCCTGCTGGCCTGCGGCGGCGGCCGCGGCGAACAGCGCCTGGCCCGCTTCCTCCAGCGCCTTGCTCTTGGCCTCGATCTGGCCCTTGTCGTCGCCCTTCATCGCCGTTTCCAGCTCGGCGATGGCGCCCTCGGCGCGGCCGATGGCATCGCCCGGCAGCTTGTCGCCGCTGTCCTTGATGGTGCTGCGGGTGGCATGGATCAGGGCGTCGGCCTGGTTGCGCGCGGTGATCAGGTCGTGGAACTTCTTGTCCTCCTCGCGGTTGGCCTCGGCGTCCTGCACCATCCGCTGGATCTCGTCGTCCGACAGGCCCGAGCCGGCCTTGATCTCGACCTTCTGCTCCTTGCCGGTCTTCTTGTCCTTGGCGGTGACGTGGACGATGCCGTTGGCGTCGATGTCGAAGCTCACCTCCACCTGCGGCATGCCGCGCGGGGCGGCCTCGATGCCGGTGAGGTCGAAGCGGGCCAGCGACTTGTTGTAGCGGGCCTGCTCGCGCTCGCCCTGCAGCACGTGCACGGTCACGGCCGACTGGTTGTCCTCGGCGGTGCTGAAGGTCTGCGACGCCTTGGTCGGGATGGTGGTGTTCTTCTCGATGATCTTGGTGAACACGCCGCCCAGCGTCTCGATGCCCAGCGACAGCGGGGTCACGTCGAGCAGCAGCACGTCCTTGACGTCGCCGGCCAGCACGCCGCCCTGCACCGCCGCGCCGATGGCGACGGCTTCGTCCGGGTTCACGTCCTTGCGCGGCTCCTTGCCGAAGAACTCGGCCACCGCCTGCTGCACCTTCGGCATGCGGGTCTGGCCGCCGACCAGGATCACCTCGCTGATGTCGGACGCGCGCAGGCCGGCGTCGTTCAGGGCGACGCGGCAGGGTTCGATGGTCTTCTTCACCAGGTCGTCCACCAGCGCTTCGAGCTTGGCGCGGGTCAGCTTGATGTTGAGGTGCTTCGGACCGCTGGCGTCGGCGGTGACGTACGGCAGGTTCACGTCGGTCTGCTGGGCGCTGGACAGCTCGATCTTGGCGCGCTCGGCCGCGTCCTTCAGGCGCTGCAGTGCGAGCGGGTCCTTGCGCAGGTCCACGCCGTCGGACTTCTGGAACTCTTCCACCAGGTAGTCGATGACGCGGTTGTCGAAGTCCTCGCCGCCGAGGAAGGTGTCGCCGTTGGTGGCCAGCACCTCGAACTGCTTCTCGCCGTCGACGTTGGCGATCTCGATGATCGACACGTCGAAGGTGCCGCCGCCGAGGTCGTACACGGCGATCTTGCGGTCCTTGGTGTCGCCCTTGTCGAGGCCGTAGGCCAGCGCCGCCGCGGTCGGCTCGTTGATGATGCGCTTGACGTCGAGGCCGGCGATGCGGCCGGCGTCCTTGGTGGCCTGGCGCTGGCTGTCGTTGAAGTAGGCCGGCACGGTGATGACCGCCTCGGTGACCGTCTCGCCCAGGAAGGCTTCGGCGGTCTTCTTCATCTTCTCCAGCACCTTGGCGGAGACTTCCTGCGGGGCCAGCTTCTTGCCGTCGGCCAGCGCCACCCAGGCGTCGCCGTTGTCGTGCGGGGTGATGGTGTACGGCACCACGCCGATGTCCTTCTGCACTTCGGCGTCGGTGAACTTGCGGCCGATCAGGCGCTTCACCGCGTAGAAGGTGTTCTTCGGGTTGGTGACGGCCTGGCGCTTGGCGGACGCGCCGACCAGCACTTCGCCGTCCTTGGTCCAGGCGACGATGGACGGAGTGGTGCGGTCGCCCTCGCTGTTCTCGATGACGCGGGCCTTGCCGCCTTCCATGATGGAGACGCAGGAATTGGTGGTGCCCAGGTCGATGCCGATGATCTTGCCCATGGTGTTCCCTCTAGTAATGTCGTTGGCGCCGTGCGCCGATGGTTGCTATCTGGGGGTGCCGCGCCCGCCTTCAAGAGCCGCGCGGCGATGCGCCGGGGCGCCGTTTCAGTCGTGCTTCGCCACGATCACCAGCGCCGGGCGCAGCAGCCGCCCGTTGAGCAGGTAGCCCTTCTGGAACACGGTGATGACGTGGCCGGGGGCGACGCCCTCCGCCTCGCCCTGGCTGATCGCCTGGTGGTGTTCCGGGTCGAACGGCTGGCCGGTCGGGTCGAGCAGGGTCATGCCGTTCTCGGTGGCGACCTTCAGCAGCTGCTTGTACGTCAGCTCCAGCCCGTGGCGCAGCGCGTCGCCCTCGCCCGCCGCGGACAGGCCGGCGTCCAGGCTGTCGAACACCGGCAGCAGATCGCTGAGCAGGCGCTCGTTGGCGAACTTGCGCGCTTGTTCGATGTCACGGGCCAGCCGCTTGCGCTGGTTCTCCAGGTCGGCGCGCTCCAGCAGCGACTGCGCCTTCAGCTGCTCGACCTCGGCGCGCAGCGCCTCCAGTTCGTCGTGCTGCGCCGCGTCGGCGTCCTCGTTCACTTCCTGGCTGGGATCGTTGCTCATGTCCACGGTTCGAAATACGCGGCCGACTGCCGCACCGTGCAGGGCTATGGGGGTTCAGGCGTCGGGATTCAAGGCGGCCCCCAGCGCCGCCGCGGTGGCCTCCACCACCGGGATCACCCGCTCGTAGGCCATCCGGCTGGGGCCGATCACCCCCAGCACGCCCAGCACCTGCCCGTCGCGACCATAGGGCGCGGTCACCAGCGACATGCCTTCCAGCGGCGCCAGCCCGGTTTCCTCGCCGATAAACACGCGCATGCCCGGCGCCTTGGCGGTGCGCTCCAGCAGCTGCAGCAGCTCGCGCTTCTCGGCGAAGGCGTCGAACAGGGCGCGCAGGCGGTCGAGGTCGCCCAGCTCCTGCAACCCCAACAGGCGGGTCTGGCCGGCCACCAGCATGTCGTCCTCGCGGGCCGGGGCGAACGCCTGCTCGGCCAGCTCCACCGAACTCGCCAGCAGCCGCTCCATCTCGCTGCGGGCGTCGCGCAGTTCGCGCAGCAGCGCGGCGCGGATCAGGCTCAGCGACTGCCCGGCGAAATGCGCGTTCAGGGTGTTCGCCGCCTGCTCCAGTTCCGACGACGAGAACGCCCGCCGCACCTGCACCACCCGGTTCTGCACCTCGCCGTCGGCGAACACGAGAATCGCCAGCACCCGCTGCGGGTCCAGCGCCACGAAGTCGATCTGGCGGAAGGCGAAGCTCTCGCGCCTGGGCACGCTGACCATGCCGGCGAAATGGGTCATCGCCGCCAGCAGCTCGGAGGTGCTGCCCAGCAGCGCCTGCGTGCCCGCGCCCGCCGGCAGCCCGCTGCGCAGGCGGTGGACGTCCTCGCTGCCCAGCGGCTTGACCTGCAGCAGCGAATCCACGAACAGCCGGTAGCCCTGCGCGGTCGGCACTCGCCCGGCCGAACTGTGCGGCGCGGCCAGCAGGCCGGCGTCCTCCAGCGAGGCCAGGATGTTGCGGATGGTGGCCGGGCTGACGTCCAGCCCGGCGTGTTTCGCCAGCGTCTGCGAGCCCACCGGCTCGCCGTCGCGGATGTGCCGCGACACCAGCGTGCGCAGCAGCTGGCGCGCGCGCGGGTCGAGGGCGATGTCGGGAGCGGGGCGGCGGGCCATGCGCAGGTTGTAAGCGTCCGCCCGCGCGCATGCAACCGCTACCCGCGCATCGCGCCCGCAGGCACAATGCGCAGCCATGCTGACCCGCCTGTCGATCCGCGATTTCGCCGTAGTGGCCCACGCCGAACTGGACTTCGGCGCGGGCCTGACCGTCGTGTCCGGCGAAACCGGCGCCGGCAAGTCGCTGCTGGTGGATGCGCTGGGCTTCCTGTCGGGCGCGCGCGGCGACGCCGGCGCGGTCCGCCACGGCGCGCAGCGCGCCGAGCTGTCGGCCGAGTTCGCGCTGGGCGACTGCCCCGCCGCTTCCGCCTGGCTGGCCGAGGCCGAACTGGACGACGACGGCGCCTGCCAGCTGCGCCGCATCCTGCGCGCCGACGGCGGCTCGAAGGCGTGGATCAACGGCCGTGCCGTGACGATCGCGCAGCTGGCGGAACTGGCCGGGCTGCTGGTGGAAATCCACGGCCAGCACGCCCAGCAGGCGCTGCTGGTGCGCCCGCAGCAGACCCGCCTGCTGGACGACTTCGCCCGCCATCCGCAGCTGCTGGCGGCCGTCGCCGACTCGGCGCGGCGCTGGAAGGCGCTGCAGCAGGAGCGCGACGCCCTGCTCGCCCGCGGCGACGTGGCCGAACGCCAGGGTTGGCTGCGACACCAGCTGGACGAGTTGCAGGCGCAGCCGCTGGAACCCGACGCACTGGCGGAACTCGACGCCAGCCATCGCCGCCACGCCCACGCCGCCTCGCTGATCGCCGCCTGCGATTCGGCGCTGGACGCGCTGGGCGGCGACGACGCGCTCACCCGCCGCCTGCAGCATCTGCGCGGCGGCCTGCAGCGCGAAGCCTCGAACGAACCGCGCCTGTCCGACGTCGATGCGATGCTCGATTCGGCCGCGATCCAGCTCGACGAAGCGCTGGCGCTGCTGGAGCGCGTCCGCGACGACCTCGACCTCGATCCCGACGCGCTGGCCGACATCGAACGCCAGCTCGTCCGCGTGCAGGACTTGGCGCGCAAGCATCGCGTCGCCCCCGACAGGCTGGCCGCGCACCGCGACGCGCTGGCCGCGGAACTCGATTCGCTGGCCGACGCCGACGCGCGCCTGCAACGGCTCGACCGCGACATCGCCGCCGCGCTGGAAGACTGGCGCGCGGCCGCCGCCGCCCTCGCCGCCTCGCGCCGCAAGGCCGGCGACGCGCTGGCCGCGGCCATCACCGCGTTGATCGACGAACTGGGCATGCAGGGCGGCCGCTTCGAGACCGCGCTGGAAGCCAACGCCTTTGATGCGCCCGATCCGCTCGGCGGCGAGCGCGCCGAGTTCCTGGTCTCGGCCAATCCCGGCCAGCCGCCGCGCCCATTGCGCAAGGTAGCCTCGGGCGGCGAGCTCTCGCGCATCTCGCTGGCGATCGAGGTCGCCACGCAGGGGCAGGACGCGGCTTCGACCCTGGTGTTCGACGAGGTCGACGCCGGCATCGGCGGCGCAGTGGCCGCCGCGGTGGGCGCAAAGCTGCGCGCGCTGGGCGCATCGAAGCAGGTGCTGTGCGTCACCCACCAGCCGCAGGTCGCCGCCGCCGGCCACGCGCAGTACCGCGTCAGCAAGGCGGCGCAGGACGGCATCACCCAGTCCTCGGTGGCCGCGCTGGACGCCGCCGGCCGCGTCGACGAGATCGCGCGGATGCTGGGCGGCGCGGAGGTCAGCCGCGAAGCGCGCGCGGCGGCGAAGCGGCTGCTGGAAAACGGCTGACGCCTTCGTCCGAAGCGCACGCGCGGCGGCATGGCCCTAGAATCGGGCCATGCTCAAGATCGACACCCACGCCCACTACCTGCCGCGCGACTGGCCCGACCTCGCCGCCAAATACGGCGACAACCGCTTCCCGGTGATCCACCACGGCGACGACGGCCGCCACCGCATCTACAAGGACGGCAAGTTCTTCCGCGAGATCTGGCCGAAGACCTGGGACCCGCAGATCCGCATCGACGACTACGCCGGCTTCGGCGTGCAGGTGCAGGTGCTGTCCACCGTGCCGGTGATGTTCAGCTACTGGGCGAAGGCCCATCAGGCGCTGGAACTGCACAAGTCGCTCAACGACCACATGGCGCAAACCTGCCGCGACTTCCCGCGCCACTACGCCGGCATCGGCACGGTGCCGCTGCAGTCGCCTTCGCTGGCGGTGCGCGAGCTGGAGCGCTGCATGGACGAGCTGGGGTTGCAGGGCGTGCAGATCGGTTCGCACATCGGCGACTGGAACCTCGACGCGCCGGAGCTGTTCGAGTTCTTCGAAGCCGCCGCCGACCTGGGCGCGGCCATCCTCGTGCACCCCTGGGACATGATGGGCGCGGAGTCAATGCCGAAATACTGGCTGCCGTGGCTGGTCGGGATGCCGGCCGAGCAGTCGCGCGCGGCCTGCTGTCTGGTCTTCGGCGGGGTGCTGGAACGCCTGCCGAAGCTGCGCGTCGCGCTGGCCCACGGCGGCGGCAGCTTCCCCTACACCATCGGCCGCATCGAGCACGGCTTCAACATGCGGCCCGATCTGGTCGCGACCGACAACTTCCGCAACCCGCGCGAGTATCTGAAGCGGCTGTATTTCGATTCTTGGGTCGCCGACGACGCGGCGCTGCGCTACCTGCTCGACGCCTGCGGCAGCGAGCGGGTGATGCTGGGCACCGACTATCCGTTCCCGCTGGGCGAACAGGTGCCGGGCGAAGGCATCGAACGGCTCGGCCTCGCCGACGGCGAGCGCGCGCGGCTCTACCACGGCACTGCGCTGGAATGGCTGGGGCTGCCGGCATCCAGATTTGCGTGACCCTTCTTCCGGACGCGAAGCAAAGCTTTCTGGACGCGGATCAGGGCGGATGAACGCGGATCGCCATGAATCGTCCTTTTTCTGCTTCCCTGTTCGCTTTATCCGCTCTTGTCGGCTCTGATCCGCGTCAAAAGGTTCTCCTCCCATGACCCACCTCTTCACCGACGAACACGCACTGGCCCTCGACGCCGCCGAACCGCTGCGCAACTTCCGCGACGAGTTCCACCTGCCGCTGCACGACGGCGCGCCGCAGGCCTACTTCGTCGGCAACTCGCTGGGCCTGCAGCCGAAGGGCGCGCGGGCGCACGTCGAGGAAGTGCTGGACAAGTGGGCGCGCGAAGCGGTGGAAGGCCACTTCACCGGCAACGCGCAGTGGATGCCCTACCACGAACTGGTGCGCGACCCGCTGGCGCGCGTGGTCGGCGCGCAGCCGTCGGAAGTGGTGGCGATGAACTCGCTGACCGCCAACCTGCACTTCATGCTGGTTAGCTTCTACCGGCCGACCCGCGAACGCCCGGTGCTGCTGATGGAAGCCGGCGCGTTCCCCTCCGACCGCTACGCGCTGGAATCGCAGGTGCGCTTCCACGGCTTCGACCCGGCCGAGGCGCTGGTCGAGGTGGAGCCGGACAACGCCGATGGCACGTTCTCCATGGCCGCCATCGAGCGCGCCATCGCCGAGCACGGCCCGCGGCTGGCGGCCATCGTGTGGCCGGGCGTGCAGTACCGCACCGGGCAGGCGTTCGACCTGAAGGAGATCGCGCGGCTCGGCCATGCGGCCGGCGCCGTGGTCGGCTTCGACCTGGCCCATGCGGTCGGCAACCTGCCGCTGCAGTTGCACGACGCCGACGCCGACTTCGCGGTCTGGTGCCACTACAAGTACATGAACGCCGGGCCGGGCGCGGTTGCCGGCTGCTTCGTCCACGAGCGCCACGCGCGCACCGACCGCCCGCGCTTCGCCGGCTGGTGGGGCAACGATGCGTCGGTGCGCTTCAGGATGGGCCCGCAGTTCTCGCCCACGCCGGGCGCCGACGGCTGGCAACTGTCCAACCCGCCGATCCTCGGCCTCGCCCCGCTGCGCGCTTCGCTGGAGCAGTTCGACCGCGCCACGCTGCCGGCGCTGCGGACGAAATCGGAAGCGCTCACCGGCTATCTCGAAGCGCTGATCGACGCCGACCTGCGCGACGTGCTGCAAGTGCTGACGCCACGCGAACCGGAGCGGCGCGGCTGCCAGCTCTCCATCCGCGTCATCGGCGGCCGCGAGCGCGGCCGCGATCTGTTCGACTTCCTCGCAGCGCGCGGCGTGCTCGGCGACTGGCGCGAACCGGACGTGATCCGCATCTCGCCGGTGCCGCTATACAACACGTTCGCCGACGTGCTGCGCTTCGCGCGCACCGTGCGGGAGTGGCGCAATGACCGCTGAGCGCAGCATCACAATCATCGGCGGCGGCCTGGCCGGCGCCCTGCTCGCCATCCTGCTGGCTCGGCGCGGCTGGTCGGTGGACGTGTACGAACGGCGCGGCGATCCGCGCGTGGAAGGCTATGCCGGCGGGCGCTCGATCAACCTCGCGCTGGCCGAACGCGGCCTGCACGCGCTGCGCCAGGCAGGCGCCGATGACGCGGTGCTGAAGCAAGCGGTGATGATGCGCGGCCGCTACGTGCATCCGCTGCACGGCGAGCCCGGCCTGCAACGCTACGGCCGCGACGATTCCGAGGTGATCTGGTCGATCAACCGCGGCGAGCTCAACCTGGTGCTGCTCGACATCGCCGAGTCGCACGGCGCGCGTCTGCATTTCGACCACGCGCTGGAGCGGGTGGACTTCGTCGACCATGTTGCCACCTTCCGCCACCACGCGGAAACCGTGGCCCGCCCCTTCCACGCGCTGGTCGGCGCGGACGGCGCCGGCTCGACGCTGCGCGCGGAGATGGCGAAAGTGCGGTCGCTGGGCGAACGCACCGAATGGCTGGACCACGGCTACAAGGAGCTGGAAATCCCGCCGGCCGCCGACGGTGGCTTCCGCATCGAGCCCAACGCGCTGCACATCTGGCCGCGCGGCCACTACATGTGCATCGCCCTGCCCAACGACGAGCGCACCTTCACGGTGACGCTGTTCATGCCGCATGCGGGCGCCTACCCCAGCTTCGAGCAGGTGCAGAGCGGCGACGAGGCGATGACGCTGTTCGAGGCGCAGTTCCCGGACACCCTGCCGCTGATCCCGGCGCTGCGCCACGACTACGAGGCCAACCCGGTCGGCAACCTCGCCACGCTCTACCTCGACCGCTGGCACCTGGGCAGCCAGGCCGTGCTGCTGGGCGACGCCGCGCACGCGATGGTGCCGTTCCACGGCCAGGGCATGAACTGCGCGTTCGAGGACTGCGTGGCGCTGGCCGAGCATCTGGAGCGCACGCCGTCGCTGGCGGAGGCGTTCGCCGCCTTCGAGGCCGAGCGCAAGCCGAACGCCGAGGCGATCCAGCGGATGGCGCTGGAGAACTACATCGAGATGCGCGACAAGGTGGACGACGCGGAGTTCCTGCTCCAGCGCCAGCTCGAGCTGGCCTTGCAGGAACGCCATCCCGGCCGCTTCGTGCCGCATTACGCGATGGTCACGTTCATGCGGATTCCCTACGCCATGGCCCTGCACCGCAGCGAAGTGCAGCGCGACATTCTGGTCGAGGCGACGCGCGGGCTGGCGTCGCTGGACGGCGTGGATTGGGCGACGACGGATGCGGACGTGCTGATGAAGTTGGAGCCATTGGCCGATGCGTGATTTCCGTGCCCGTCATTCCCGCGAAGGCGGGAATCTGGTGTCTTCGCTCATCGGGAGAATCGCGGCGACTTGTACGAAAGTCACTGGATTCCCGCCTTCGCGGGAATGACGGGCAAAGCATGAGCGCCAGCTTCCTCTTCTACGACCTCGAAACCTTCGGCATCGACCCGCGCCGCAGCCGCATCGCCCAGTTCGCGGCGATCCGCACCGACGCGGAATTGAACGAGATCGACGAGCCGATCAGCTTCTTCGTGCAGCCGGCCGACGACCTGCTGCCCTCGCCCGGCGCCGCGCTGGTCACCGGCATCGCCCCGCAGGACGCGCTGCGCGACGGCGTCAACGAGGCCGCCGCGTTCGCCCGCATCATGGAGGAAATGGGCCGGCCGGAGACCTGCACCGTCGGCTACAACTCGCTGCGTTTCGACGACGAGTTCGTCCGCTACGGGCTGTACCGCAACTTCTTCGATCCCTACGAGCGCGAGTGGCGCGGCGGCAATTCGCGCTGGGACCTGCTCGACGCGCTGCGGCTGATGCACGCGCTGCGCCCCGACGGCATCGCCTGGCGCCCGCGCGAAGACGGCAAGGGCACCAGCTTCCGGCTGGAACACCTCGCCGAAGACAACGGCTTGCGCGTCGGCGAGGCGCACGAAGCGCTGTCCGACGTGCGCGCGCTGATCGGCGTCGCCCGCCTGTTCCGCCGGACGCAGCCGCGCCTGTGGGAGTACGCGCTGCACCTGCGCGACAAGCACTTCGCCGCCTCGCTGCTGGACACGGTCGCGATGGCGCCGCTGCTGCACGTCTCGCAGCGCTACCCGGCCGCGCGCCTGTGCGCCGCGCCGGTGCTGCCGCTGGCGCGGCACCCGCAGATCGACTCGCGGGTCATCGTGTACGACCTCGACTGCGAGCCGGACGCCCTGCTCGACCTCGACGCCGAGGCCATCGCCGCGCGCCTGTACGTCCGCCAGGAAGACTTGCCGAACGGCGAGACCCGCATCCCGCTGAAGGAAGTGCACGTCAACAAGTGCCCGGCGCTGGTGCGCTGGGACCACCTGCGCGACGCAGATTTCGCCCGCCTCGGCATCGATCCGGAAACGGCGCTGGCGCGCGCCGAACGCATTCGCGCCGCCGGCCCGGCGCTGGCCGAGAAGATGCGCCGCGTGTTCGCGCGCGAACGCCCGGCCGGCGACGTGGATGCGGACGCCGCGCTGTACGACGGCTTCATCGGCGACGGCGACAAGCGCCTGTGCGCGCAGGTGCGCGGCACCCCGCCGCATCTGCTGGCGAAGGCGCAATACGCCTTCCGCGACGCGCGTCTGCCTGAGCTGCTGCTGCGCTACCGCGCCCGCAACTGGCCGGACAGCCTGCTGCCGGCGGAACGCGGACAATGGGACGACTACCGCCGCCGGCGCCTGCTGGGCGACGCCGGCCTGTCCGAAGCCACGCTGGCGCAGTACCGCGCCGAGATCGCCGCGCTGCGCGCCGAGCACGCGGACGACGGCGCCAGGCTCGCCCTGCTGGGCCGGCTGGCCGACTGGGGCGACGGCATCGCCGCCGGCCTCGGCGGCTGACCGCTACACTTGCGCCGAATCCCGGGAGTCGCCGTCGTGTCGAAGAACGTCATGTCTAAGAGACGCAAGTGGGCGCTGGCCGTCCTGATCGCGCTGCTGCTGGCGGTGCTGGCCTATGTCGTCGCCGGCCCGTACCTGGCGATCAACGGCATCCGCAACCTCGTCGCGGCCGGGGAGTACGGCGAGCTGTGGCGGTTCGTGGACTTCGACAAGCTGCGGGAGAACGTGCGTCCGCAGATCCAGGAGCGCATCGCCCGCGGTATCGTCGGCCGGGTCGGCCCCAGCGAAACCGCGCGCACCGTCGGCGACGTCACCGCGCTGATCGCGCAGCCGGCCATCGACGCGATGGTCTCGCCCGCCGGCATCGCCACCCTGCTGCAGGGCAGCGCGCTGGCGCACCGCATCGCCGGCAAGGTCGACGCGGACGGCGAGGCCCGCGCCGTCGATCCGCTCAAGGATGCGAAGACCGGCTACGTTTCGCCCTCGCTGTTCACCGCCACCGTGCGGAACGCGGAAGGCCAGCCGGTGGTGTTCGAGTTCCGCCGCGACGGCCTGAGCTGGAAGCTGGCCGGGCTGCGCCTGCCGGAATAGCGCGGCCGTTATCGATTATTCGCGACGCCGTGCGGCACGTGCCCGGCGGCCACATGGCGACGCGCTGAGTCGATGTTGTGCGGCGAGTCGTCGAAGAAGATGTCGGCGCCGAACGCTTCCAGGAACGGGCCCTTGTCGCGCCCGCCGAGGAACAGCGCCTCGTCCAGCCGCACGCCCCACTCGCGCAACGTGCGGATCACCCGCTCGTGCGCCGGCGCAGAGCGCGCGGTGACCAGCGCGGTGCGGATCGGCGAGGCCGCGCCGGGCGGGAACGCCGCCTGCAGGTCGTGCAGCGCCGCCAGGAAGCCGCGGAACGGGCCGCCCGACAGCGGCTCGTGCGCGCGTTCGCGCTCGTGGCGGCCGAACGCCTCCACGCCCTGCTCGCGCGACACCCGTTCGCTCTCGTCGCCGAAAATCACCGCGTCGCCGTCGAAGGCGATGCGCAGCTGGCGCTGGCGCGGCTCGCTGGCCTTCTCCGGCAGGATGGTGGCGGCCGCCACGCCGGCCTCCAGCGCCTGCCGCACCGACTCCGGGTTGGCCGACAGGAACAGCTGCGCGCCGAACGGCCTGATGTAGGGCCAGACCGGCGCGCCGGCGGTGAAGGTGGCGCGCACGATGCCCAGCCCGTAATGCTGGATCGAGTTGAACACGCGCAGGCCGGTGTCCGACGAGTTGCGCGACAGCAGGATTACCTCGACCCGCTGCGCGTCCTCGTTCAGCGCCAGCAGCTTGCGCACCAGCGGGAAGGCGATGCCCGGCGGCAGCACGTCGTTCTCGTGCTGGCGCTGGTGCTCCGCGAACGCGACGATGCCTTCGCGCTCGAACAGCGCGTGGCTGTCCTCCATGTGGAACAGCGCCCGCGCGGTGATCGCCACCACCAGCGGCGGCGGGATCCGGTCGGGCGAGGTCGCGGGATCGAACTCAGCCATGGTGTTGCGCATCGCGCTGGAACAGGGCCCGCTGCGGCCGGTGCAACGCGAAGCCCTGCGCGTAGTCGACGTCCATCGACGCGAGCATGTCCAGCAGCTCCTTCGACGACACCCACTCGGCGACCACCGTCAGCCCCTGCTGGTGGGCGATGTCGGTGACCGCGCGGATGATCGACTGCGACATGCGGTCGCTGGCCATGTTCTGCACGAAGCTTCCGTCGATCTTCACCATGTCCAGCTCTAGGTTCTTCAGGTAGCCGAACGAGGACATGCCGGCGCCGAAATCGTCCAGCGCCACCCGGCAGCCCAGCGAGCGCAGCCGCGCGATCAGCGCGCTGGAGGCGGCGAAGTCGCGCATCGCCACGGTCTCGGTGATCTCGAACACCAGCCGGCGCGCGTCGATCTGGTACAGCGCCACCAGCTGCGCGATCCGCTCGAACAGGCCGGCGTCCTCCAGGCTGGCACCGGACAGGTTGATCGCGCAGGTCGCGAGCCGGCCGCCGTCGGGATGGATGCGGTCGATGTTGCCGAGCGCGGTTTCCACCACCCAGCGGTCGATCAGCGGCATCAGGCCGTAGCGTTCGGCCGCCGGCAGGAACGCGCCGGGCAGCACCTCGCCGCCGTCCTCGCCGCGCAGCCGCAGCAGCAGTTCGATGTGCGCGCCTTCGCCATTGCCCGGCCGCAGCGGATGCAGCTCCTGGTAGTCGAGCAACAGCCGCCCGTCGCGCAGCGCGTCGCGGATGCGGTTGGCCCATTCCATCTCGCCGAGCCGGCTGGTGATGGCGGTATCGTCTTCCGCGTACACGTGGACGCGGTTGCGCCCCGCCTCCTTGGCCAGGTAGCAGGCGGCGTCGGCATGCGCGAACAGCTCCTTCAGCGAGGTGGCGTTCGCCAGCATGACCGCGCCGATGCTGGCGCTGATCGTGTAGGTCCGCTGCTCCCAGCCGAAGATGAAGCCCTCGATGCAGCGCCGCAGCCGCTCCGCCGCCTGCAGCGCGGCCTCGATAGTGGGCACACCGGACAGCAGCACGCCGAACTCGTCGCCGCCCAGCCGCCCCAGCACGTCCTCGGGGCGCAGCTTCTCGCGCATCACCGTCGCCAGCTGCACCAGCAGCTCGTCGCCGGCGCGGTGGCCGGAGGTATCGTTGATCAGCTTGAACTGGTCGAGGTCGATGAACAGCAGCGCGCCGTCGCCGCGGTCGGCGCGGGCGAGCATGGCCTGCGCGCGCGCCTCGAACTCGCGGCGGTTGTACAGCCGGGTCAGCGAATCGTGGCTGGCCTGGTAGCTGAGGCTCTCGGTGAGCTGACGCTGCTCGGACACGTCGCTGGCGACCAGCAGCCACATCGGGTTGCCGTCCAGCTCGATCGAGCTGACCCAGGCGCTGGCCCAGAACAGCGCGCCGGCGGCGTCACGCATCTGCACTTCCACCGCCGCCAGGTCGCCCTCGCTGCCGCCGCACAGGCGGGCGATGCTGTCGGCATCGAGCAGCGACGACAGGCCGGCCCTGCCGTCGTCCATCGCCAGCTTGTCGCGCGCAGCGGCGTTGCGGTAGACGACGATGCCGTCGTCCTTGCGCGCCAGCAGCACCAGGCAGGGCAGCAGCTCGTTGAGCTTGCGGAAGCGCTCCTCGCTGGCGCGGAAGCGCTGGCTCATCGAGGTGCCCAGCGCGATCGCCCGTTCGCGCGTGCTGACCAGCGACCAGGTCAGCGCCGCCAGCAGCGCGCTGATCACCGCGCCGATCCACAGCACCAGCTCCCAGCCGTCGCGTTCGTTCGGGGTCGCGCGCGGATAGGCGACGACGTTCCAGGTGCGCCCGCCGAAGCGCAGCTTCACCGTGTGCGCCGGCTTGTTCGCGCGCTCGCCGAGGCGGTGCAGGTACAGCTGCCGCGGTGCGGGGCCGCTGATGTCCTCCACCGCCAGGTCGGCCAGCAGCGCGGGCGCTTCCGACACCGTCGAGGCGAGCAGGTCGGAAATCCGGAACGAGGCGCCGACCGAGCCGATGATCGCCGCACGGCGCGCCTCCACCGTGGTCGGGACGGTGCCGGACGCGTAGATCGGCAGGCGCAGGATGAAGCCGGAGCCGCTGGCCTGGCGCAGGTCGAACGGCGCGGACATGGTCACCTGGTCGGTGTCGCGCGAGCGCAGCAGCGCTTCCAGGTTCATCGGCTGGGTGGTGATGTCGAGGCCGCGGATCGATTCATTGCCCTGCTCCGGGGCGAACATCGCGGTGACGTAGTGATCGCCGTCGGCGCGGCGCTGGCGCTCCACGTAGGCCAGCGCCTGCAGGCTGATCCGGACCACACTGTTGGACTGCATGTTCTCGTAGGCGCGGGCGTATTCCTCCGGCGACACGTTGTCCGAGGCCAGGAAGATCGACTGGAACGCGCGGATCAGGTGCTCGCACTGGTCGAGCTGGACGTGGATCGCGGCGGCGGCGTTCTCCACCTCCATGACGAACAGGTGGCGTTCGTCGCGCTCGCTGCGGCGCCGCTCGCCTTCCGCCAGCCAGAAGGTCAGGGCCATGCCGAGCAGGAACGCGACCGCCGCCCAGACCCACGCGGGCACCCGCCGCCTGGAGCCCAGGCCGGCGGCGGACGTTTCGATGTCGTGGGCCTCGAACGGCATCTGCGCTCCGTGCATGCGGAAGGAAAACGTCACACCGCGAACTGCTCGATCAATATCCTTTCTTCGAGATTGTGCTCGGGGTCGAACAGCAAGGTGACGCTGCGGTCGCGCGACTCGCGCACCAGCACCTCGGTAACGTCGCGCACTTCGTGTGAATCCGCCGTCGCGCTGACCGGCCGCTTGAGCGGATCTCGCACCCGGAAGCGCACCTCCGTGCCCGACTTCAGCACCGCGCCGCGCCAGCGCCGCGGCCGGAACGGCGCGATCGGCGTCAGCGCCATCACGTTGGCCCCGAGCGGCAATATCGGCCCGTGCGCGGAAAAGTTGTAGGCGGTGCTGCCGGCCGGCGTGGCCAGCATCACGCCGTCGCAGATCAGTTCGTCGAGGCGGACCTCGCCGTTGAGCTCGATGGTCACGTGCGCGGCCTGGCGGGTCTGGCGCAGCAGCGAAACCTCGTTGTAGGCCAGCGAGCCGACGGTGGCGCCGGATTCGGTCTGCGCCAGCATTTCCAGCGGATGCAGCACCGCCGGCTCGGCGTCGGCGATGCGCGCCAGCGGGTCTTCGTCCTCGCGGAACTGGTTCATCAGGAAGCCGACCGTGCCCAGCTTCATCCCGTACACCGGCTTGCCCAGCCCGCCGTGGCGGTGCAGCGTCTGCAGCATGAAGCCGTCGCCGCCCAGCGGCACGATCACGTCGGCGTCCTGCGGCGCCAGCGTGCCGTAGCGCTTCGACAGCACGGCCAGCGCGGCTTGCGCGTCTTCGGTCGGGCTGGCCAGCAGGGCGAGTCTTGGCGTGGTCATGCGGCGAGCTTAGCAGCCGGCCCGTCCAGGGTCAGCCGCGGAAACGCGAAAGGCGGACTTGCGTCCGCCTTCGCCTCATCCGCATGTAAGCACTTTCTCCCCGCACAGGGCGGGGAGAAGGATCACGCATCAACCGCGCTGGGCCAGCTGCGCCACGCGCTGCACCGCCACCGAGACGGTCGGGTAGTCCAGCGTCTTCTGCGCGGCCAGCTCGGTGAGCATCGCCAGGGTGAAGCGCAGCGAGGCGTCGTCGCGCGACAGCCACGCCTGCACCTTGGCGTCCGGCTCCTTGCCCGGCATCGCCAGCACCTGCGCGGTCAGCGAGCGCAGCTGCGCGAACAGCTCGTCGCGCAGCACGCCGCGCGCCACCGCGTGCCAGCGGCCTTCCACCTTCAGCGCCTCGATCTGCGCGCGCAGCCACGGCGCGTGCAGGGCGTCGGCCAAGCGGAAATAGACCTTGGCAACCTCGATCGTGCGCAGCTTGCGCTCGCGCGCCAGCTCGATGATGTCGGCGCTCGACTCCAGGTACGGCAGCGCGGCGAGCTGGTCGGCTAGCGCCGCCGGCACGCCCTTGGCCCGCCAGTCCTTGCGGCTGGCTTCGTACTCCGGCCGCTGCGACGGCGGCAGGATGCCCTCGCCGGCGAGGATGTCGCGGAAGCCTTCGTGGTAGCGCTCCACCGCCGTGGTGATCGCCGGCACCGCGCCCGGCCGCGCCAGCAGCCAGCGGGTGAAGCCGCGCTGCAGTTCCCAGATCACCTGCAAGGCGTCGATCTGCACCGACTCGGCCACCTTGCCGTCCAGCGCGTCGATCTTCGCCCAAAGCTCACGCGCGTCCAGCGTCTCGCGGGTGATGGTATAGGCGCGGGCGATCTCGCCGATGCTGCGGCCGCTGTCTTCCTGCATGCGCATCAGGAAGGTCGCGCCCATCCGGTTGATGGTGGAGTTGGTCACCGCCGTGGCGATGATCTCGCGCTTCAGGCGGTGGTTCTCCATCGCCTTGGCGTACTTCTTCTGCAGCGGCGCCGGGAAGTAGCGCTCCAGTTCCTTGGACAGGTACGGGTCTTCCGGCACGTCCGAGTCCAGCAGCTGCGGGAACGCCACCAGCTTGGAATACGACAGCAGCACGCACAGCTCCGGCCGGGTCAGGCCCTGCCCGCGCAGCTTGCGCTCGGCCATCTGTGCATCGGTCGGCAGGTATTCGATCTGCCGGTCCAGCAGGCCCTGCGACTCCAGCGTGGTGATGAAGTGCATCTTCGAGCCGAGGCGCGCCGCGCTCATCCGCTCCATCAGGCTCAGGGTCTGGTTCTGGCGGTAGTTGTCGTTCAGCACCAGCTGCGCGACCTCGTCGGTCATCGCCGCCAGCAGCTTGTTGCGCTCGGCCAGCTTGAGCCGCTTCTTCTGCACCTCGCCGTTGAGCAGGATCTTGATGTTGACCTCGTGGTCGGAGGTGTCCACGCCGGCGGAGTTGTCGATGAAGTCGGTGTTGAGCAGCACGCCCACCTGCGCGGCCTCGATGCGGCCGAGCTGGGTCATGCCGAGGTTGCCGCCCTCGCCCACCACCTTGCAGCGCAGCTCGGAGCCGTTGACGCGCAGCGCGTTGTTGGCGCGGTCGCCGACGTCGGCATTGGTCTCGGTGGACGCCTTGACGTAGGTGCCGATGCCGCCGTTCCACAGCAGGTCCACCGGCGCCTTCAGCGCGGCGCTCATCAGCTCGTTCGGGGTCATCGACTTGATGCCGGCGTCGATGCCCAGCGCCTCGCGCACCTGCGGGGTGATCTCGATCGATTTCAGCGAGCGCGGATACACGCCGCCGCCCTTGCTGATCAGCTTGGCGTCGTAGTCCGCCCAACTGGAGCGCGGCGCCTTGAACAGGCGCGAACGCTCCTTGAACGAGGCCGCGGCGTCCGGGGCCGGGTCGAGGAAGACGTGGCGGTGGTCGAACGCGCAGACCAGGCGGATGTGCTCGGACAGCAGCATGCCGTTGCCGAACACGTCGCCGGACATGTCACCGATGCCCACCACGGTGAAGTCCTGCTTCTGGCAGTCGCGGCCGAGCGCGCGGAAGTGGCGCTTGACCGATTCCCACGCGCCGCGCGCGGTGATGCCCATGCCCTTGTGGTCGTAGCCCACCGAGCCGCCCGAGGCGAACGCGTCGTCCAGCCAGAAACCGTGCGCCTGGGCGATGCCGTTGGCGGTGTCGGAGAAGGTCGCGGTGCCCTTGTCGGCGGCGACCACCAGGTACGGATCGTCGCCGTCGTGGCGGACCACGCCGGCCGGCGGCACGATCTTGTTGTCGACGATGTTGTCGGTGATGTCCAGCAAGCCGTTGATGAAGCGCTTGTAGCAGGCCACGCCCTCGGCGAACCACGCGTCGCGGTCCACCGCCGGGCTCGGCAGCTGCTTGGGATAGAAGCCGCCCTTGCTGCCCACCGGCACGATCACGGTGTTCTTCACCATCTGCGCCTTGACCAGGCCCAGCACCTCGGTGCGGAAGTCCTCGCGGCGGTCCGACCAGCGCAGGCCGCCGCGCGCCACCGGGCCGAAGCGCAGGTGGGTGCCTTCCACGCGCGGGCCGCAGACCCAGATCTCGCGGAACGGGCGCGGCTTCGGCAGGTCCGGCACCTTGGCGGTGTCGAACTTGAAGGCGAGGTAGTCGGCCGGGCCGCCGTCCTTGCGCAGGCCGTCCTTGTATTCGATGTAGTAATTGGTGCGCAGGGTGGCGTCGATCACGCCGATGAAGCTGCGCAGGATGCGGTCCTCGTCCAGGCTGGCGACGCGGTCCAGCAGGCCCAGCAGCGCGCCGCGCGCGGCCTCGACCTGCTTGTCGCGGTTGCCGGTGCGGGTCGCCACCAGCGCCTTCAGCGCGGCCATCGCGGCTTCGTCGCCGGCGGCCAGCGCCCTCAGCTGCGCGCCGAAGCGCTCCATGCCGCGCTTGATCTCGGCGTCGCTCTCCTTGCCGGTCGCGGGGTCGAAGCGCGCCTCGAACAGCTCGACCAGCAGCCGCGCCAGCAGCGGGTAGCGGATCAGCGTGGCTTCCATGTAGCTCTGCGAGAAGGTCACGCCGGTCTGCAACAGATACTTGCAGTAGGCGCGCAGCATCGCGACCTGCTTCCACGACAGGCCGGCAGCCAGCACCAGCCGGTTGAAGCCGTCGTTCTCGGCGTCGCCACGCCAGATGCGGGCGAAGGCGTCCTCGAAGTTCTCGTCCAGCGCATCGACGTCCAGCTCGCCCTGCAGCGACTCGACCTCGAAGTCCTGGATGAAGGCCAGCCCGCTCTCGGCATCGATCCGGTAGGGATGCTCGGTGATCACCCGCAGGCCCATGTTCTCCATCATCGGCAGCGCGTCGGACAGCGGAATGTCGCGCAGCGGCCGGTACAGCTTCAGGCGCAGGCTGTCGTTCTTGTGCGGGGCGCGCGACAGCGACAGGCGCAGGTCGCTTTCGCCGGACAGCGCGGCCAGGTGCTCCACGTCGTCGGCCGCGGCCTCGGGGCTGACCTCCTCGATGTAGCCCGCCGGCAGGGCGCGGCCGAAGCGCGCGGCCAGCTTCAGGCCGGCTTCCTCGCCGTGGCGGGCGACCAGCCGCTCGCGCAGGTCGTCGCGCCAGTCGCGCACGATCTCGGCCAGCTTCGCCTCCAGCGCCGGCATGTCGATCTCGGCGTTGGCGGCGGCGTTGGCCGACGGCCGCACGATGATGTGCAGCTGCGCCAGCGGCGAATCGCCGATCTGCACGTTGGTGTCGATGCGATCGCCGTCCAGCGCCTCGCGCAGCATCGCCTCGATGCGGTGGCGCACCTGCGTGCTCATGCGCTCGCGCGGCACGTAGGCCAGCGCCGAGTAATAGCGGCCGTAGCGGTCGCGGCGCAGGAACAGCTTGCTGCGCACGCGCTCCTGCAGGCCGAGGATGCCCATGCAGGTGCGGAACAGTTCCTCCTCGCTGGACTGGAACAGCTCGTCGCGCGGCAGGGTTTCCAGGATGTGGCGCAGCGCCTTGCCGCTGTGGCTGCTGCCGGTCAGGCCGGAGCGCTCCATCACGTGGGCGTGGCGCTCGCGCACCAGCGGGATGTCCCACGGGCGGCGGGTGTAGGCGCTGGAGGTGTACAGGCCGAGGAAGCGCTGTTCGCCGACGGCGCGGCCCTTGGCGTCGAATTCGAGCACGCCGATGTAGTCCATGTAGCCGGGGCGGTGGACGGTGGCGCGGGCGTTGGTCTTGGTCAGGATCAGCGCGTCCTCGGAGCCGGACTGCGGCATGAAGTGCGCGGCCAGCGACTTGATCGGGCGCGGCTTGCCGCCGTCGTCGCCGCGCAGCAGGCCCATGCCGCTGCCCGGCACCGCCGCCAGCACCTCGTCCTTGCCCTGCTTCTGCACCTTGTATTCGCGGTAGCCGAAGAAGGTGAAGTGGTCGTCCGCGGCCCAGCGCAGGAACTCCTGCGCCTCCTTGCGGCCGGCTTCGCCCACCGGCAGCTTGCGGGTCGCCAGTTCCTCGGCCACCTCGCGCATGCGCGCGCGCATCGGCTCCCAGTCGTTCACGATCGAGCGCACGTCCTCCAACACGCCGTTGATGCGCGCCTTCACGGAGGCCATCGCCGCCTGCGGCTGGCGGTCGATCTCCAGGTGCATCAGCGACTCGGGCTCGCCCTCGCCGATCGACGCCAGCTTGCCGGCCTTGTCGCGGCTCAGGCGGATCACCGGATGGCCCAGCACGTGCACGCCGATGCCGGCCTCGGCCAGCGCCATGGTCACCGAATCGACCAGGAACGGCATGTCGTCGTTGACGATCTGCAGCACGGTGTGCGCGGAATCGGCGGGATTGAACAGGCGGACGTTGGCCTTGCCGCGCTTGCGGGTGCGCGCGAACTCCAGCATGTCGGCGGCCAACTCGGCCCAGCCGGCGGCGCCGCGGCTGGCGATCTCCTCGGCGTCCATGCGCCGGTAGAAGGCGCCCGCGAACGCCCGCGCCTCGGCCTGCCCGGCCTTGCCCACGCGCTTGGCCAGCGCGTCGAGGATGGGTTTCAGGTCCTCGCCGGCATTCGTCTCGACTGTCTTGTTCATCTGGATCGTAGCCTCCAAAGGGAAACGGCCGCGCAGGGGGCGCGGCCGTCTGGGTCGTTGTTGTCGTCAGCGCAGGCCGGTTTCGCCGCGGGCGATGACCAGGCGCTGTATTTCACTGGTGCCTTCGTAGATTTCGGTGATCTTGGCGTCGCGGAAGTAGCGCTCGATCGGCATCTCCTTCGAATAGCCCATGCCACCGTGGATCTGCAGCGCCTGGTGGCTGATCCACATCGCCGCTTCCGACGCGGTCAGCTTGGCCACCGACGCCTCGGTGGTGAAGCGCTTGCCCTGCCCCTTCAGCCAGGCCGCGCGCAGCGTCAGCAGCAGCGCCGCGTCCAGCTTGCACTTCATGTCGGCGATCTTGGCCTGGGTCATCTGGAACGCGCCGATCGGCTGGCCGAACGCCTTGCGCTCCTTCACGTAGGCCAGCGTGGCCTCATAGGCGGCGCGGGCGATGCCGATGGCCTGGCTGGCTATTCCTATCCGGCCGGCGTCCAGCACTCCCATCGCGATCTTGAAGCCGTGGCCCTCGTCGCCCAGCACCTCGTCCGGCTGGACGACGTAGTCGGCGAACTCGATCTCGCAGGTGGCCGAGGCGCGGATGCCCAGCTTCGGCTCGGTCTTGCCGCGGTGGAAGCCGGCGCGGTCGGTGTCGATCATGAACGCGGTGATGCCGCGCGCGCCCTTGTCCGGGTCGGTCATCGCGAACAGCACGATGTACTTCGCGACCGGGCCGGAGGTGATCCAGCTCTTCTTGCCGTTGACGACAAAGGTGCCGTCGGCCTGCTTCGTCGCGCGGCAGCGCATCGCGGTGGCGTCGGAGCCGGACTGCGGCTCGGTCAGCGCGAACGCGCCGATCTCGCGGCCTTCGGCAATCGCGCGCACGTACTTCTGCTTCTGCGCCTCGGTGCCGAAGGTCAGGATGCCGTTGCAGAACAGCGAATTGTTCACCGAAACAATCGTGCTGTGGGCGGCGTCGGCCGCAGCGATCTCCACCATCGCCAGCACGTAGGCCACCGGGTCCATGCCGGCGCCGCCGTACTCGGCCGGCACCTCGATGCCCATCAGGCCGTTCTCGCCGAGGGTGCGGATGTTGTCGAGCGGGAATTCGCCGGTCTGGTCGTGGTGTTCGGCGCTGGGCAGGATCTTCTCGCGGGCGATGCGCCGCGCCACGTCCTGCAGCATCAGTTGTTCTTCGCTGAATCCGAAATCCACGACCGCCCCTCTGCGTCTTCGAAGTGGCGCCATTGTAGCCCCGCGCCGCGCGGAACCGTAGCCGTGCGGGCCGCGCCCGGCGCTTCGCCGCCGGCCTCGCTACGAAACGCCCATGCGCGCCGCGTACACTGCGCGTTCCGCATCGCCGCGACGACGAATCGCCAACCCGCACGGCGGGTTCCCACGCGCATCGCCCGCGGCTTGACCGGCGGCCCCCATCGCGAGAAACTTATCTCTAAATCGCGATGGAAAGATATATATGGATCTGGAAGGCTGGTCAGCCCACCTGAAAGTCTTCGCCGACGCCACCCGCGTGCGCCTGCTCGCACTGCTGGAAGGCGAGGAGCTGACCGTGGCCGAATTGTCGGCGATCACCCAGCTCGCGCAGCCGCGCGTCTCCACCCACCTCGCCAAGCTCAAGGAGGCGGGGCTGGTGCGCGACCGCCGCGCCGGCGTGTCGGCCTACTACCGCTTCGACGACGCCGCCATCGAACCGGCGCAGCGCATGCTGTGGCAGTCGATCCGCACCGGCAGCGACGACCCGCTGCTGCGCCAGGACGCCGAGCGCGTGCCGGCGGTGCTGGCGATGCGCGCCGCCGACCAGAACTGGGCCGACAGCGTGGCCGGCGACATGGAGCGCCACTACTCGCCGGGCCGCACCTGGGAGGCGCTGGCGCGCACCGCGCTGCCGCTGCTGTGGCCGGGCGACGTGCTGGACATCGCCTCCGGCGACGGCGTGCTGGCCGAGCTGCTGGCACCGCACGCCGACCGCTACGTCTGCGTCGATTCCAGCCAGCGCGTGGTGGCCGCCGCCAGCGAACGCCTGCGCCGCTACCCGAACGTGGAGGTGCGCGAGGGCGACATGCACGCGCTGCCGTTCGCCGACGCCAGTTTCGACCTGGTGGTGCTGATGCACGCCCTGACCTACGCCGCCAAGCCCGCGCAAGCGGTGGCCGAGGCCGCGCGCGTGCTGCGCCCCGGCGGCCGGCTGCTGCTGTCCAGCCTGGCCCGCCACGAACACCGCAACGCGGTCGAAGCCTATGGCCACGTGAACATGGGCTTCACCGAAAAGGAATTGCGCAAGTTCGCCGAGAAGGCCGGACTGAGCATCGCCAATTGCGAAACCGTCACCCGCGAACGGCGCCCGCCGCACTTCGAGGTGATTTCGCTGACAGGCGTGAAGCCCTGATACGACACGGCCGCCGTTCCCGCGAAAGCGGGAATGACGGGCAGGAGCAAAGCATGACCAACCAACTCCCCTGGAAAAACCCCGCCCGCGCCGACGCGCTGCAGGCCGCGCTCGCGCGCCGCATCCTCATCATCGACGGCGCGATGGGCACGATGATCCAGCGCCACGAATTGCAGGAAGCCGACTATCGCGGCGAACGCTTTGCGGATGGTTTCGACAGCCTGTTCGCCGCCGACGGCCACGCGCACGCGCCGGGCTGCGGCTGCGAAGGCCACGACCAGCGCGGCAACAACGACCTGCTCTCGCTGACCCGCCCCGACATCATCCGCGACATCCACCGCCAGTACCTCGACGCCGGCGCGGACCTGGTCGAAACCAACACCTTCAACTCCACCAGCATCTCGCTGGCCGACTATCGTTTGCAGCACCTGGTGCGCGAACTGAACCGCGAAGGCGCGCGGCTTGCCCGCATCGAGTGCGACGCCGCCGAAGCGCGCGACGCCTCGAAGCCGCGCTTCGTCATCGGCGTGCTCGGCCCGACCAGCCGCACCGCCTCGCTGTCGCCGGACGTGAACCGCCCCGGCTTCCGCGCCATCGATTTCGACGAACTGGCCGAGGCCTACCGCGAGGCCGCACGCGGCCTGATCGAAGGCGGCGCCGATATCCTGATGGTGGAAACCGTGTTCGACACGCTCAACGCGAAGGCGGCGCTGTTCGCCATCGACGACGTGTTCGAGGAGTTCGGCGCGCGCCTGCCGGTGATGGTGTCCGGCACCATCACCGACGCCTCCGGCCGCACCCTCTCCGGACAGACCGCCGAGGCGTTCTGGTATTCGCTGCGCCACGCCAGGCCGATGGCGATCGGCCTGAACTGCGCGCTCGGCGCGAAGGACCTGCGTCAGCACGTCGACGTGCTCGCCCAAGTCGCCGACACCCACGTCAGCGCGCACCCGAACGCCGGCCTGCCCAACGCCTTCGGCGGCTACGACGAAACGCCCGAGGACATGGCCGCGGTGTTGCGCGAATTCGCCGAAAGCGGCCTGCTCAACCTGGTCGGCGGCTGCTGCGGCACCACGCCAGAGCATATCGCCGCCATCGCCGATGCGGTGCGCGGCCTGCCGCCTCGAATCGTGCCTTCACTGGCCGACGCGGCTTAATTTTTCCGACGCGGATCACGCGGATGAAACGGATAGAGCAACCCGGCTCCAAACGCCTTATCCGCCTTTTCCGCGTCGATCCGTGCCCAAAAGGGTTTGAACCATGACAACCGAACTCCCCCGCCAAACCCGCCTGTCCGGCCTCGAACCGCTGCAGATCACGCCCGAGTCGAACTTCATCAACGTCGGCGAGCGCACCAACGTCACCGGCAGCGCGCAGTTCAAGAAGCTGATCCTAGAAGGCCGGCTGGACGAGGCCGTGGTCGTCGCCCGCCAGCAGGTGGAAAACGGCGCGCAGATCATCGACGTCAACATGGACGAGGGCCTGCTCGACTCGAAGAAAGCGATGGTCGAGTTCCTCAACCTGATCGCCGCCGAGCCGGACATCGCCCGCGTGCCGGTGATGGTGGATTCCTCGAAGTGGGAGGTGATCGAGGCCGGCCTGAAATGCCTGCAAGGCAAGGGCATCGTCAATTCCATCTCGATGAAGGAAGGCGAGGCCGAGTTCCTGCGGCAGGCGCGGCTGGTGCGCCGCTACGGCGCGGCGGTGGTGGTGATGGCCTTCGACGAAGTGGGCCAGGCCGACACCGCGCAGCGCAAGGTGGAGATTTCCTCGCGCGCGTACAAGCTGCTGACCGAGCAGATCGGCTTCCCGCCCGAGGACATCATCTTCGACCCCAACTGCTTCGCCATCGCCACCGGCATCGAGGAACACGACAACTACGCGGTGGACTTCATCGACGCCGCGCGCGAGCTGCGCCAGCGCTTCCCGCACAGCCACATCTCCGGCGGCGTCTCCAACGTTTCGTTCTCGTTCCGGGGCAACGAACCGGTGCGGCAGGCGATCCACGTGGTGTTCCTGTACCACGCGATCAGGGCCGGCATGGACATGGGCATCGTCAACGCCGGCGCGCTGCCGCTGTACGACGACCTGGACGCGACGCTGCGCGAGCGTGTCGAGGACGTGGTGCTGAACCGCCGCAGCGACGCCACCGAACGCCTGCTGGAAATCGCCGACAACTACAAGAAGAAAAAGGGCGAGAAGAAAACCGAAGACCTCGCGTGGCGGCAGCAGCCGGTCGCGGCGCGGCTCTCGCACGCGCTGGTGCACGGCATCGACCAGTACGTCGAGGAAGACACCGAGGAAGCCCGCCAGCAGGCCAGGCGTCCGCTGGACGTGATCGAAGGCCCGCTGATGGACGGCATGAACGTGGTCGGCGACCTGTTCGGCGCCGGCAAGATGTTCCTGCCGCAGGTGGTGAAGTCGGCGCGGGTGATGAAGAAGGCGGTGGCCTGGCTGCTGCCCTACATCGAGGCGGAGAAGCTGCGCACCGGCGACGTCGGCAAGAGCAACGGCAAGATCGTGATGGCGACCGTCAAGGGCGACGTGCACGACATCGGCAAGAACATCGTCGGCGTGGTCTTGGCCTGCAACAACTTCGAGGTGATCGACCTCGGCGTGATGGTGCCGGCGCAGAAGATCCTCGACACGGCCAAGGCGGCCAACGCCGACATGATCGGCGTGTCCGGCCTGATCACGCCGTCGCTGGAGGAAATGAGCCACGTGGCGAAGGAGATGCAGCGGCAGGGCTTCACCATGCCGCTGCTGATCGGCGGCGCGACGACTTCGCGCGCGCATACCGCGCTGAAGATCGACCCGCACTACAAGTCGCCGACGATCTGGGTGAAGGACGCCTCGCGCGCGGTCGGCGTGGCGCAGTCGCTGATGTCGCCGGAGCTGCGCGACGACTTCGTGCAGGCCGCCGCCAACGACTATGCCGACGTACGCCAGCGCCACCGCAACCGCGGCGACGGCAAGCGGCTGGTCTCGCTGGAGAAGGCGCGCGCGCAGAGCTTCAAGTTCGATTGGGCGGATTACGCGCCGCCCGCGCCGAACCAGCCCGGCCTGCACGTGCTCGACGACTATCCGCTGGCCGAACTGGTCGAATGCATCGACTGGTCGCCGTTCTTCAACGCCTGGGAACTGGCCGGCCACTATCCGGCGATCCTCACCGACGCCGTGGTCGGCGCGCAGGCCAGCGAGCTGTACCGCGACGCGCGGGCGATGATCGACAGGATCGTCGCCGAGAAGTGGCTGACCGCGAAGGGCGTGTTCGGCTTCTGGCCGGCGAACAGCGTCGGCGACGACGTGGCTTTGCAGGTGGATGGCGAGGAACGCTGGCTGCGCTTCCTGCGCCAGCAGGTCGACAAGCCGGTCGAGCGCCCCAACCTGTGCCTGGCCGACTACGTCGCGCCGAAGGACAGCGGCAGGCAGGACTGGGTCGGCGCGTTCGCGGTCACCGCCGGGCTCGGCATCGAGCCGCATCTGGAACGCTTCCGCGCCGAGTACGACGACTACAGCGCGATCCTGCTCAAGGCGCTGGCCGACCGCCTCGCCGAAGCCTTCGCCGAACGCCTGCACCAGCGCGTGCGCACGGAGTTCTGGGGCTACGCGCCGGACGAAACATTGGACAACGACGCGCTGATCGCCGAAGCCTACCGCGGCATCCGCCCCGCCCCCGGCTATCCCGCCTGCCCGGAGCACAGCGAGAAGCGCGTGCTGTTCGACCTGCTGGGCGCCACCGCGAACGCCGGCATCGAGCTGACCGACCATTTCGCGATGTACCCGGCGGCCAGCGTGTCCGGGATGTATTTCAGCCATCCGGACAGCAAGTATTTCGTGGTCGGCCGCGTCTCGAAGGAACAGGTCTCCGACTATGCGCGGCGCAAGGGCGTGGAGCTGGCGCAGGCGGAGCGCTGGCTGTCGTTCAATCTCGATTACGACCCGGAGTGATCCGGGTCGGCGGCGCTCACGGGAACGCCAGCGCGACGCCGAAGCCGCCCTGCCAGTCCGGCGCGCCGCCGCTGCCGCGCAGCACCGACAGGTCGAACTGCAGGCGCGGCGATGGCTGCCAGGTCACGCCCGTGCCGAGCAGCCGGCCTTTCCGGTCGCCGGTGCCGATGCCGGCTTCGACGTAGCCCGCCCAGTCGAAGCCGAGCGCGAATCCGTAGCTGGGCGACAGCATCCAGCCGCGCTCGCCGCCGAAGCCGCGGTCGAGGTACAGCGACACCGACCGCTCCCGTTCCAGCGCCCACTGCGCGGTGACGCCCAGCGCATAGTCGCGCTCGCCGCCGCCGACCGGCGCACGCCCGGTCGGCAGGCCGGCGCTGGCGAGCAGCGCCCAGGAAAATCCCGCTTGCGCTGCCGGCAGCGCCCGCTTCAGGCCGATGCTCGCGTTGCCCGCGCCGTGCGCGTCGCGGATGCCGTCGCCATCGTGGAGGTGCAGCCACGCGTGGCTGTCCGCGCCCACCTGCAGTTCCAGCGCGTCGGTCAGGCCCAGCCGCAGCAGCGTGTCGGCCACCAGCAGGCGGCTGCGGCTGCCGGCGTCGCGCGAAAACGCCGCGTCCGGCAGGCCCTGCTCCCACGCCACGACGCCGCGCGGCACGGTGGTGGTGGAGAAACCGATGCCGGGACGGTCGAAGGCGACGGCCTCCTGCGCGCGCAGCGCCGGTGCGAACGCCAGCGCCAGCAGGCAGCCGGCGAGCCGCTTCACCACACCAGGTCGTCCGGCACCTGGTACTGCGGATCGGAATACGGATCGTCCTGCGCGGGCGCATTCGGATCGACCTTCAGCGCCACGGCCTGGGCGAAGATCGTTTCGGCCTCGGCCAGCGTGGCGGCGTCCACCAGCAGGTAGCGGCCGTTCATCTGTACCACGCCGAGTTTGCCGGCGTTAAGCGCTTTCAGTTGGTCAGCGGTGACGTGGATGCGCTTGATCTTGCCGCCGTATTCGAAGTGGCGGACGTGCTCCGCGTCGGCCGCGTTCAGCGCCTTGTCCTGCAGGAAGGCCTCCAGCTTCGCCTTGGCCTCGCGGCGCAGGCGCGCTTCCTCCTGTTTCAGACGCTCGGCCTCGATGCGCTCGTCCTTCTCCTTCTGCGCGCGGATCGCATAGGCCTTGGCGAGATCGATGTCCTCGCGCCGGGCTCCTTTCGGGTGCGTCGACTTGTTGTGCGGGCGTTGCGACGGTTTGCCGGCGTGCGCGGGTTTCCCCGCATGGGCTGGCCGGCCGGCGCGCGCAGGCTTGCCCGCATGGGTGTGCTTTCCCGCATGCGCGGGCAAGCCGCCCTGCCCGGCTTTCGCTTTCGGGGAGTCGTGCTTCGGGCGCGGCACGGGCTTCGGGGCATCCTTGAAGCCCAAGCCCAGCAGCTGGTCGCGGAGGGAATTGCTCATGGCGGAATCGGACGGTCAGTAATGCGGAGGGGGCGGTTCGCTGGCGGCATCGCCGGTGACCGGGCTTGCGGCCATCGCGCTGCGCAATTGTCGCAATTCTTCCAGCGCGCGATGCAGGCGCAGCGCGTTGCCGGCCTCCTCGCTGCGCGCGGCGGCGAGCGCGTCGCTCAGCTCCAGCAGCGCCTGTTCCTGGAACGCCAGCCGAGTTTCCAGGTCGACCAGCCGCTGTTCGAGGTCGGCCATCATGCCTGCTCCGTCCGCAGCGATCGCCCGCGGCCAATGCCGTAATAGGCGATGCCGGCGGCTTCGACCTCGGCCGGGTCGTACAGGTTGCGGCCGTCGAACACCACCGCGTCGGCCAACGCATGCTTCAGTTTCGCGAAGTCCGGGCTGCGGAACTGCTTCCATTCGGTGACCACGACCAGCGCGTCGGCGCCGTCCAGCGCGGCGTTGGCCGATTCGCACAACACGAGATCGTCGCGCTGGCTGAAGATGCGCCGCGTCTCGTCCATCGCCTCGGGATCATAGGCGCGCACGCTCGCGCCGGCGTCCCACAGCTGTTGCAGCAGGCGGCGGCTGGACGCCTCGCGCATGTCGTCGGTGTTCGGCTTGAACGCCAGGCCCCAGACCGCGACGGTCTTGCCGCGCAGCCCTTCGTCCTCGCCGAGGTCGTAGTGGCGCTGCATCAGCTCGAACAGATGGCCCTTCTGCGCATCGTTCACCGCTTCCACCGCCTCCAGCAGGCGCGGCTGCAGGCCGTGCTGCTGCGCGGTCCGCGCCAACGCCTGCACGTCCTTGGGGAAGCAGGAGCCGCCGTAGCCGGCGCCCGGGTAAATGAAATGCCAGCCGATGCGCGGATCGGAACCGATGCCCTTGCGCACCATCTCCACGTCGGCGCCGACCTGCTCGGCGATGTTGGCGATCTCGTTCATGAAGCTGATCTTGGTCGCCAGCATCGCGTTGGCGGCGTACTTGGTCAGCTCGGCCGAGCGCACGTCCATCGCCACGATCCGCTCGTGGTTGCGGTTGAACGGCGCGTACAGGCGCTTGAGCGTCTCCAGCGCGGACGCGTTGCCGGTGCCGATCACGATGCGGTCCGGGCGCATGCAGTCCTCGACCGCCGCGCCTTCCTTCAGGAACTCGGGGTTGGAGACCACCTCGAAGACGACCTCCGCGCCGCGCGCCGCAAGTTCGGCGGCGATCGTCGCGCGCACCTTGTCGGCGGTGCCGACCGGCACGGTCGATTTGTCCACCACCACCGCCGGCCGTTCGACGTGCCGGCCGATGGTGCGGGCCACCGCCAGCACGTATTGCAGGTCGGCGCTGCCGTCCTCGTCCGGCGGCGTGCCCACCGCGATGAACAACACGTCGCCGTGCGCGATGCCGGCCGACGCGTCGGTGGTGAAGCGTAGCCGGCCCGCGGCGTGGTTGGCCTTCACCATCGGGGTGAGGCCCGGCTCGTAGATCGGCACCACGCCGTTGTTCAGGCCTTCGACCTTGGCCGCGTCGACATCGACGCAGACCACGTCGTGGCCGACTTCCGCCAGGCAGGTGCCGGTCACCAGGCCGACGTAGCCGGTGCCGAAAATGCAGACGCGCATGCGTTCTCCGTGGGTGGGATGGAGAAAAGAAAAAGGGGACGCATCGCAAGGATACGTCCCCTCATTCGCCGGGGCGGTTACTTGCCGGCCGGCGGCTTGACGATGTCCAGCAGCTCGACTTCGAACTCCAGCACCTGGTTCGGGCCGATCATCGGCGGCGCCTGCTCGCCGTAGGCCAGCTTGGCCGGGATCCAGAACTTGTACTTGCCGCCCACCGACATCAGCTGCAGGCCCTCGGCCCAGCCCGGGATCACGCCCTGCAGCGGCAGCACCGCCGGCTCGCCGCGCTTGTAGGAGCTGTCGAACTCGGTGCCGTCCAGCAGGGTGCCCTTGTAGTTCACCTTCACGCCGTCGCTGGCGGCGGGCTTGGCGCCCTTGCCTTCGGTCAGCACCTGGTACTGCAGGCCCGAGGCGGTGGTGACCACGCCGGCCTTTTTGCCGTTCTCGGCCAGGAACTTGTCGCCCTTCTCCTGGTTGGCCTTGGCGTCTTCCATCATCTTGGCGATCTGCTTGGCCTGCATCTTCTGGCCGAACGCCTGCATGATCTGCTGGGCCTGCTCGTCGTTGATCAGCGACTTGCCGCCGTCCATCTGCGTGCGCAGCGCCTTGACCACGGTGTCGACGTTCACCTCGTCCTTGATCTCGGAGAGCTGCTTGCCCATCGCCGTGCCGATGGCGTAGCTGACCTGCTCCTTCTCGGTCGGCAGGCCCGGATAGCCGGTCTTGTCGGTCGCGGCCTTGCCGGCCTCGGCGCTGCTGGAGGACGACACGTCGACGGGCTTGTTCTCGCCCTTGCAGGCGGACAGCGCGAGCAGCGTGGCGACGGCGAGGACGGTGGAACGGGCGAACGGCTTCATCTGCGGGAAACTCCGGGGTGCGAAAGGGATGGCGGCGGATGCCGGCGGGAACGCGGTCACGATCGGGTTGGACTCATTCGACGCCCAGCAGTTCAACGTCGAACGTCAGGGTGGCGTTGGGCGGGATGTCGCGGCCCATGCCCCGCTCACCGTAACCGAGCGCGGCCGGAATCCAGAAACGGTACTTGGCGCCGACCGGCATCATGCCGACGCCCTCGGTCCAGCCCTTGATGACCTGGTCGAGGCCGAATTCGGCGGGCTCGCCGCGATCGTAGGAACTGTCGAACTTGGTGCCGTCCAGCAGGGTGCCGACGTAGTTCACCTTGACTCGCTGGCCCGGCCGCGGGCGCACGCCGTCGCCCTGCTTCAGCACCATGTACTGCAGGCCGCTGGGGGTGGTGAACACGCCCTTGACCAGCTTGTTCCTGGCCAGGAACGCCTGCTCCTGGGTCAGCGCCGCCTCGCCCTGGGCCTTGCGTTCGGCCTCGCGGGCGGCGGCCATGCGCGCGGCGAACGCGCTGCGCACTTCGGCGATCTGCGCCGGATCCAGGACGGGCTTGGCGGCCGGATCGGCGCCGTCCTTCAGGCCGCGCATGAACATCGGCATGTCGAACTGGCCAGCCAGGCCCGCCAGCGTGCTGCCGATGTTGGCGCCGGCCAGCTGCCCCGCCTTGCCGCGGTCCAGCGCCACCGGCGGCTGCCCCGAGCGGCGCGCGCCGATGTTCGCCATCAGCGCCTGCGCGATCTTCCTGGCTTCCTCGGCGTCGAGCGCGGGCTTGCCGCCGGCCATCGTGGTTTCCACCGCCTGCTGGAACGCCGCCAGGTCGAGGTCCGGCAGGCCAGGGCCGATGGAGCGCGCCGCATCCTGGCCCAGCATGTAGCCGACCTTCTCGCGCTCGCCGAGCGTCGCGCCGTCCTGCGCCAGTACCGCGCCGGACACCAGCGTGGCGGCAAGCAGCGCGCCCAGCGCGCGCAATGACAACTTCATCGTGTGGGTCTCCGGAAGCGGCTCTGGAACGCCGCGCGGACACGGCATCCGCCTATTGTCGTCCGCTTCCATGACGGCGGGCAATCCTGCGCGCGCCTCGCGGCATGCGCGGTTCAGGCGAAGCGGCTTCGCGGCCGCTTCCGCGCCGCCGCCGCGCCTATGACTTCAGTTGGGTGATCCGGCGCTTGACGGGGAAAATCTTAGTGTTATAGTTGCCTACAACACCGAACACCCAGAGCAGGAAGTTCACCATGAACCGCAAGCTCCACAACTCCCTGACGGCGGCGATGGCGTGCAGCGCGCTGCTGGTGGTCGCGCTGCTGTTCAGCGCCCCCGCCGAGCCGTCCGCCGACCTGGCGCCCGCCCTCGCCGCGAGCGCCGCCGGATCGACCGAGGCCGTCGTCGCCGCCACCCGCGGCGACCACCCGGCCGCGCGGCGCTCGTACCAGTCGGTGCGGATGCCGTTCTTCTCCTTCTTCAACCCACAGGGCTGAGCCATGACTGCCGTCGAATGGAGCGATAGCGCTCCGATCTACCGCCAGCTCAAGGAACGCGTCGTGGCAATGATGCTCGACGGGGACCTCAAGCCGGGCGACGCGCTTCCCTCGGTCCGCCAGGTGGCGGCCGAGTACCAGCTGAATCCGATCACCGTCTCGCGCGCCTACCAGGAGCTCGCGGACGAACAACTCGTCGAGAAACGAAGGGGTCTTGGCATGTACGTCACCGAGGGCGCCAACGCGCGCCTGCTGCAGAGCGAACGCGAACGTTTCCTGCGCGAGGAATGGCCGCTGGTGCTGGAGCGCATCCAGCGCCTGGGCCTGAGCATCGAGGAACTGCTGGATCCCAAGGGCAAGTGGGGGCCGAAGTGATGAACGCATCCGTCGTTTCCGCACGGGGCCTGCGCAAGGCCTACAAGAACAAGGTCGCGCTCGCCGGCGCCGACTTCGACATCCCCGCCGGCCGCATCGTCGGCCTGATCGGCCCCAACGGCGCGGGCAAGACCACCGCGCTTAAGGCGATCCTGGGCCTGGTCCCGTTCGACGGCGACCTGAAGGTGCTGGGCAAGGATCCGCGCAGCCAGCGCGACGAACTGATGAACGACGTCTGCTTCATCGCCGACGTGGCGGTGCTGCCGCGCTGGATCACGGTGGCGCAGGCCATCGAGTTCGTCTCCGGCGTGCACCCGCGCTTCGACGCCGCCCGGTGCCGGCGCTTCCTGGAAGGCACCCAGCTCAAGCCGGGCATGAAGGTGCGCGAGATGTCCAAGGGCATGATCGTGCAGCTGCACCTGGCGCTGGTGATGGCGATCGACGCCCGCCTGCTGGTGCTGGACGAGCCGACCCTGGGCCTGGACATCCTCTACCGCAAGCAGTTCTACCAGCGCCTGCTGGAGGACTACTTCGACGAGGAGAAGACCATTCTGGTCACCACCCACCAGGTCGAGGAGATCGAGCACATCCTCACCGACGTGGTCTTCATCCGCGACGGCCGGATCGCGCTGAACGCGAGCATGGATTCGCTGGGCGAGCGCTACACCGAGGTGCTGGTGGACGCCGGCAAGCAGGACGCCGCCCGCGCCCTGAACCCCATCGACGAACGCGCCCTGCCCTTCGGCAAGACCGTGATGCTGTTCGACGGCGCCGCCCCCGAACGCCTGCGCGAACTGGGCGAAACCCGCACGCCGGGCCTGGCCGACCTGTTCGTCGCCACCATGAAAGGAACCTACGCATGAACGCCGCCATCGACGTTTCGGGCATGGATGTCGCCAAGTCCGGCCCCCCGCGCACCCCGCCGCATCCCACCCACAAGCTGAAGCTGCTGCTGCGCCGCGAGTTCTGGGAGCACAAGGGCGGCTTCTTCTGGGCACCGATCTGGGCCGGCGGGATCTCCCTGCTGCTCACCACGATGGCGCTGATCTTCGGCGAGGTGGCCGCGCGCCGCTCCGGCAACGTCACCATCAACGGCCTCGACCTGCGCCTGCTCACCGAGAACATGTCGGCCGACGACGTGCGCCAGCTCGCCGACGGCGTCAGCATGAGCACCGCCACCGCGATGTTCTGGCCGATGCTGGTGCTGGGCTTCGTGGTGTTCTTCTACTGCCTGGGCAGCCTGTTCGACGAGCGCAAGGACCGCAGCGTGCTGTTCTGGAAGTCGCTGCCGGTGTCCGACCGCGACACCGTGCTGTCGAAGGCGATCAGCGCGCTGCTGGTGGCGCCGGCCATCGCCACCGGCGTCGGCATCGCCTGCATGATCGCGTTCCTGCTGCTGCTCAGCGTGTTCGTGCTGATCCACCACGGCAACCCGTTCGTCCTGCTGTGGAGCCCCGGCAACCTGCTGGCCAACGCCGGCGTGGCGATCGCGGCGATCCCCGTCTACGCACTGTGGGCGCTGCCCACCGTCGGCTGGCTGCTGCTGTGCTCGGCCTGGTCCAGGAGCAAGCCGTTCCTGTGGGCGATCATGATCCCGGTGTTCGCCGGCGTGTTCATCAGCTGGTTCGACCTGATGAACTCGTTCGACCTGAGCAGCGGCTGGTTCTGGAAGAACGTGGTGGCCCACCTGCTGGGCGGCGTGTTCCCCGGCACCTCGGTCCTGGCGATGGACATGAAGCTGACCAACCTGCGCCACTTCCCCGACATGGACGTGATCCGCGCGATGTACTCGGTGCTGGCGACGCCGCAGCTGTGGGTCGGCGCCGCCGCCGGCGTCGCGATGATCGCCGCCGCCGTCCGCCTGCGCCGCTGGCGGGACGAAGGCTGAGTCCAGCCGCACCACACGAACCGACGCCACCGCATCCCCGTCCAACGGAGACTTCGATGAACAAGCCCCGCATCCTCCTGCCCGCCGCCCTGTGCCTGTTGCTGCCGCTGGCGGCCCAAGCCCAACCGCCTCGCGAATCCGCCACCGGCAGCTCGGACATCCTGCAGGACCTGGCCGACGCGCGCAGGGACATACGCGCCGACCTGGCCGACGCGCGCAAGGAAGTGCGCGCCGACCTGGCCAAGGCCAAGCAGGAATTGGAGACAGGCAACCTGGAACTGGACAACAGCCTGCAGTTCGGCAAGCGCAGCAACCACGCCAAGCAAAGCAAGAATGCCCTGCCGCGCGCGGAAATCACCCCGGCCGGCGACCTGTTGATCGACGGCACGGCGCAGCAGATCGACCCCAGCCAGCGCCGCCAGCTGCTGGCCTACCGCGGCCTGGTGGTGGAAGTCGCGAAGACCGGCATCGACATCGGCCAGCAGAGCGCGGAAGCGGCCCTGCAGGCGGTGGACGGTTCCTGGGTAGGCCTGCTGTTCGGCGCCATGACCGGCAGCCTGGAGCGGCGCATCGAGCGCACCGTCAAGGAGCAGGTGGAACCGGGCGTGCGCACCATCTGCCGGATGCTGCCGCGGGTTCGGGCGTCGCAGCAGCGCTTGTCCGCCAGCGTTCCGCAGTTCCGCCCCTATGCCAACCTGGAAGCGAAGGACGTCACCGACTGCGAAGACGACGTCCGCCGCGAATTCGCAAGCCGCTGAACCTGGAGAACGATGCGATGAAACACACCGCGTTCCTGGCCTCCGCCCTGATCGCCTGCGCGCCGCTGCTGGCCTGCAGCCAGCCGCCGTCGCCCCCCGCTCCGCCCGCGCCTCCCTCCGCCGACGCCGCGACCGGCTTCATCGGCCGGCAGGTGGAACAGGCGATGGCCGAAGCGCGCAAGGAGCTGCGCGAAGGCAACCTGAGCATCAGCGGCGACATGGACATCAACATCAACGGCAAGCACTTCGGCCGCACCGACACCGGCCTGCCCAAGGCCGAGATCACCCCGAAGGGCGACCTGCTGATCGAAGGCAAGACCGTGCCGGTCGACGCCGCGCAGCGCAGCCAGCTGCTCACCTACCGCGGCCAGATCCTCGGCATCGCCGAGGCCGGCATGGCGATCGGCTCCAAGGGCGCCGACCTCGCCGGCAAGGCGCTGGGCGGCGTGTTCGGCGTGATCTTCGGCGGCGAGAAGGGCCAGAAGGACTTCGAGGCGCGCATGGAAGCGGAAGGCAGGAAGATCGAGGCCGAAGCGATGAAGCTGTGCAACCAGCTGCCGCCGCTGCTGGCCACCCAGCAGGCGCTGGCCGCCTCGCTGCCCGCGTTCAAGCCCTACGCCACGATGACGCAGGACGACATCGACGACTGCGGCAAGGACGTCAAGGGCAAGGGCGTGGCGGTCACCAGCGAGTGAGCCACGCGTCGGACGCCATGCCGCCGTCCCGCAGGATGCCCCTGAAGCTCGCCATCACGGCCTTCTGGGGCATCGCGACCGTCGCCGCGTTCGCCACCACCGTGCCACGGCCGTGGTGGTTCGCGTTCGCCGGCATTGGCTTGGGCTGCGTGGCCGGCCGCCTCCGTTCGCGGGCGATCGCGGCAGGCACCGGCGCAAGAACCGCCAATGTTCTCGGATGGCTGTGCGGCGTCGGCCTGCTGGTGCTGGCGATGGCCTTCGCCGAGGACATGTTCCTCGGCGCCTGGGCCGCCGGCTTCGCCGGCTACCTGTTCGCGGACGGCCTGTGTTCGCTGCCGGCCGCCCGCCGCAAGGTGCGTCAAGCGCACGCAAGCGCCTGAAGGCTTGATCGCACTCCATCGCCCCCGTCATTCGACGGCGGCGTTCTCCAGTCCGAATCCCGCCCCGCGCGCCAGCGCGTCGAATCCGGGGAACGAGGTGGCGACATTCGCGATGTCGCGGATCAATACCTCGCCCTCCGCGCGCTGCGCCGCTACCGCGAAGGCCATCGCGATGCGGTGGTCGTCGTGGCTTTCCACGGCGCCGCCCCGCAACGCGCCGGGGAAGATCGTCGCGCCGTCCGGCGTCTCGTCGATGCGCAGCCCCAGCGTGCGCAGGCCGGCGGCCATGCTTTTGATGCGATCGGATTCCTTGACCCGCAGTTCCGCCGCACCACGCACCACGGTGGGGCCGTCGGCGCAGGCGGCGGCCACGAACAGCGCCGGGAACTCGTCGATCATGTCCGGCACCAGCGCCTCCGGCACCTCGATACCGCGCAGCGGCGCATGGCGCACCAGCAGATCGGCCACCGGCTCGCCGCCGTGGGTCGCCGCGTTCTCCTCGCGGATGTCCGCGCCCATCATCCGCAGCGCCTGCAACAGGCCGGTGCGGCGCGGATTCAGGCCCACCTGGCTCAAACGCAGTTCCGAACCCGGCACGATGCTGGCCGCGACCATGAAGAACGCCGCCGAGGAAAAATCCGCCGGCACCGCCACGTCGGTGGCGCGCAAATGCCCACCGCCGCGCAGCCGCGCGTAGCCGGGCGAGAACTCGATATCCGCGCCGAACGCGGCCAGCATCCGTTCGGTGTAATCGCGAGTCGGGTGCGGCTCACGCACCACGGTTTCGCCGTCGGCGTACAGGCCGGCCAGCAGCAGTGCGGATTTCACCTGTGCGCTGGCGACTTCCAGCGTGTGGTCGATGCCGGCAAGGCGCTGCCCGCCGTGGATGCGCAGCGGCGGTACGCCGCCTTCTTCCGTGTCGATGCGCGCGCCCATCTTCGCCAGCGGCACGGTCACGCGTCGCATCGGGCGCTTCGACAGCGACGCATCGCCTACCAGCATCGAATCGAAACGCTGCGCCGCCAGCAGCCCCGCCAGCAGGCGCATGCCGGTGCCGGCGTTGCCGCAGTCCAGCGGGCCGTCCGGCGCGCGCAGGCCGTCGATGCCGACGCCGTGCACGATCCGCCGCGACGGCGAAGGCGTTTCGATGCGCACGCCCAGGCGCGCGAAGATCGCGGCGGTGGCGCGGGTGTCCTCGCCTTCGAGGAAGCCGTCGATCCTTGATGTGCCGTCGGCCAGCGCGGCGAACATCACCGCGCGGTGCGACACCGACTTGTCGCCGGGGATCGCCAGCGTCCCGCGCAGCGGTGCTCCAGCGCGCGCGCGCCAGTCCATCGTTCCGCTCATGCCATCGCCTCGTCGAGCGCCGCCAGCAGGCGCGCGTTTTCGTCCGCCGTGCCCACGGTGATGCGCAGGCAATCGCCCAGCCCGTAGCCGCCCATCGGACGCAGGATCACGCCGCGTTCCACCAGCGCCGCTTCGATGCGCGCGGTGGCGTCGCCGAACTCCACCAGCAGGAAATTGGTCTGCGACGGCGACACCACCAGCCCGCGCGCGCGCAGCGCCTCGGCCAGCGCCTGCCGCTGCTCGCGATTGCCCGCCACCGACGCGGCCAGATGCGCCGCGTCGGCCAGCGCCGCTTCCGCAGCGGCCAAGCCCAGTGCGTTGACATTGAAGCTCTCGCGCACCCGCTCCATCACCGCGATCAGCTGCGGATGCGCCACCGCGTAACCAATACGCAACCCCGCCAGCGCATAAGCCTTGCTGAAGGTGCGGGTGACGACCAGGTTCGGATATTTCGCTGTCAGCGCCAGCGCGCTGGCGTACTCCGGCGCTTCGACGAACTCCGCATAGGCTTCGTCCACCACGACAAGCACGTGCTCCGGCACGCCGGCAAGGAAGTCCTCGAACGCCTTGTCGCCGAACCACGTGCCGGTCGGATTGTTCGGATTGGCGAGATAGATCAGCTTGGTGCGCGGGCCGATGGCGGCGCGCAGCGCATCCAGATCGTGCCCGCGCGGCATCGCAGCGTCGCGCGACAGCGCGGATGCCAGCCGCAACGTTGCGCCCGCCGCCTGCGCGGCCAGCGCATACACGGCGAAACCGTATTTCGAGGCCACCACCTCGTCGCCCGGCCCGGCGAACACCTGCGCGAACTGCATCAGCAGTTCGTGGGTGCCGTTACCCAGCAGCAGGTTCGCGGTATCGACGCCGTGCTTCACCGCCAGCGCTCGCTTGAGGTCGCCGCCCAGCGGATCGGGATAGATGTGCAGGCCGGCCAGCGCATCGACGATGGCCTGCTTCGCCTTCGGGCTGGGGCCATAGGGATTCTCGTTGGAGCCCAGTTCCACCAGCCGCGTGGGCGCAGCGGCACGGCGCAGCGCGACCAGGTCGTGGCCCGGATCGTAGGCGCGCAGCACGCGGATGCCGGCGTTCGCCAAGTCCTCGAACTCGATCATGCGATGGCGACCGGATAGGAACCCAGCACCCGCACCGAATCGCCCTGCGCCCCGATCTCGTCCAGCGCGTCCTTCAACGGCGATTCGTCGCAGTGGCCGGTGACGTCGATGAAGAACGCGTACTGCCACTTGTGCCCGTGCTCGGGCCGCGACTCGATCCGGTTCATGCTGATACCGCGTCGCGCCAGCGGTTCCAGCACGCCGTACAGCGCGCCGGGACGGTCGCGGATGAACACCAGCAGCGAAGTGCGGTCGTTGCCGGACGGCGGGAACGGCTGCCGGCCGATGACGAGGAAGCGGGTGGTGTTGTCGCTGCGGTCCTCGATCGGGCCGGCAATCTTCTTCAGGCCGTACACGACGGCGGCGGACTCGCCGGCGATGGCGGCGGAATCGTCGGCCTGCCGCGCGCGGCGCGCACCCTCGGCATTACTCGACACCGGCAGCTTCTCCACGCCTGGCAGATTCGTGCGCAGCCAGCCGCCGGTCTGCGCCAGCGCCTGCGGATGGCCGAAGATGCGCTCCACGTCCTCGATCCGCCCGCTGCGCGACAGCAGGTACTGGTGCACGCGCAGTTCCACCTCGCCGCAAATGCGCAGCGGCGAGGTCAGGAACATGTCCAGCGTCACCTGGATGGTGCCCTGCCCGGAGTTCTCCACCGGCACCACGCCGAAATCGGCGTTGCCGGCGGCCACTTCCTGGAACACTTCCTCGATGCTGCCCAGCGGCAGGCCGTGGGCGGAATGGCCGAAATGCTTGTGCACCGCCTGCTGGCTGAAGGTGCCCTCGGGGCCGAGGTAGCCGATCTTCAGCGGCTCCTGCTGGGCGAGGCAGGCCGACATCACTTCGCGGAACAGCCGCACCAGCACGTCGTCGGACAGCGGGCCGTCGTTGCGGTCCACCACCCGGCGCAGCACCTGCGCCTCGCGCTCGGGACGGTAGTAATCGACCGCCGCCGCCAGCTTGCCCTTGGCCTTGCCGACCTGATGCGCCCAGCGCGCGCGCTCGGCGATCAGGGTCTGTATCTGCTGATCGATGCCGTCGATCTGCTGGCGCACCTGCGCCAGATCGGGCTTCTTCTGCTCGTCACTCCCGCGAAGGCGGGAGTCCATGGACGTTTTCTCGGCAACAACAACGTCCTTGGATCCCCGCTTTCGCGGGGATGACGGCTTCGAGGCTTTCTTCGGTGCCTCGCCCTTCTTCTTAGCCATGAGCTTTCTGGAACTCCCGCATGAAATCGACCAATGCCTGCACGCCCGCCTCCGGCATCGCGTTGTAGAGCGAGGCGCGCATTCCGCCCAGCACGCGATGGCCCTTCAGCGCCACCAATCCGGCCTGCTTCGCTTCGGACAGGAACGCTGCGTCCAGCGCCGGATCGTGCAGGAAAAACGGCACGTTCATGCGCGAACGCGCGGCCGGCGCGACCTCGTTGCGGTAATAGCCGCCGGAACCGTCGATGGCCGCGTATAGCAGCGCCGCCTTGCGCGCATTGCGGCGGGCGAATTCGGCGACGCTGCCCTCGTCCAGCATCCACTTCACGGTCAGGCCCAGCACGTACCAGTTCCAGCTCGGCGGCGTGTTGAGCATCGATTCGGCGTTCGCCTGCGCGCGGTAGTCGAAGATCGGCGCACGCGGCTGGCCTTCGCGTTCCAGCAGGTCGCGGCGCACGATCAGCACGGTGATGCCGACCGGCCCGAGGTTCTTCTGCGCGCCGGCGTAGATCGCGCCGAACCTGGTCACGTCCAGCGGTTCGGAGGCGATGGAGGAACTGAAGTCGGCGATCAGCGGCGCGTTGCCGTCCTCGGGGCGCTCCAATAGAGGCGCCTCCCGCCATTCGACGCCGTGGATGGTTTCGTTGGCGGTGACGTGGATGTAGGCGGCATCGGCCGACAGCCGCCACTCCCCGCGCGCCGGCACGTCGCGGAAGCCGCCGTCCTCGCTGCTCGCCGCCGTGCGTGCATCCACGCAGGGCGCGGCCTGCTTGAGCGCGGTCTTGCCCCAGTGGCCGCTGACCACGTAGTCGGCGGCCTGTCCCGGTGCGGCAAAGTTGAGCGGCAGCAGCGCCTGCACGGTGGTCGCGCCGCCGGAAGTGAAGATCACCGCGTAGTCGTCGGGGATCGACAGCAGCGTGCGCAGGTCGGCTTCGGCCTGCCGCGCCACCGCCAGGAAGTCGGCGCCGCGATGGCTAATTTCGAGGATCGACGCGCCGGTGTCGCCGAACTCCAGCATCGTGGCCTGCGCCTGCCGCAACACCGGTTCCGGCAACATGGCCGGCCCGGGACTGAAGTTGTAGGCGCGCGACATCGGGCTGGCTCCACGGGGACGATCCCCGCAGTATGCCGCAGCGCAACACGATTGCGGCTGCCGTTACCGCAGAAACCGTCCATGACGCTTTCGCATCACGGAAGAACGGCGCGGCGAGGTCAAAACTTCTCTTTCAGTACCCGCTTGATCTCGGCCTCGATCGGGTCCTTGAACATCGCCGCCAGGAAGCCCAGCTTGGCCGAAACGTGCAGCGCCTTGTCGGCCAGTTCGATGTGGCCGTCGATGCCCGCGCGCGAGAAGTTCAGGGTGTCGCCTTCCCAGCCGTAGTCCACATCGAAGCGTTCCTGCAGCTTCCGGGCGATGTCCTCGATCGCCTTGCGGGCGTTGGCGGCGGACAGGGAATGGGCGTGGCGGATGTCGATGCGGGACATGGGCGGCTTGCGTTGGCGGGCTCGCCGCCATTCTGCCGCCTGCGGCGGCGCGCGAACAACCGGAGCGCCGGCCGCCGCGTGCTAGATTCCGCGGCGATGAACGACCTGCGCCTGCGCTTCTGCGACGGAAGCCAACCCGACCTGCCCCTCGACACCGGCGTGCACGCGCTGGGCCGCACGCCCGCCGGCCTGGGCCCGGTCGGCATCGACGCGCCCTCGCTGCTGCGGCTGTCCAACGACCGTCGCGGCGTCTGGCTGACGGTGACCGAGGGCATGCGCGGCGTGCACGTCAACGGCCGGCCGGTGCAGCAGGTGGCGATGCTGCGCGCCGGCGACAGCATCCATGCCAACGGCTGCGAGCTGCTGCTGTACGCCGCCAACGACGACCGCGACCGCGCGCCGGCCGCGCCGGTGCGCGACCCCGCCGGCAACCTGCGGCTGGCCCTGCGCGGCGTCGGCGGCGCGCACCACGGCCGCAGCCTGAGCCTGGAGAAGCCGCGCCGGGTCGGCAGCGCGGCCAACGCCGACCTGCGCATCGACGGCGCCGGCATCGCCCCCGAGCACGCGCTGCTGGAAGCGAGCAACGGCCAGGCGATGCTGCGCCAGGCCGCCGCCGACGTGCTGGTGAACGGCCGCCCGGTGCGCGAGGCGCTGCTGCGCAGCGGCGACCAGATCGTGTTCGGCGTGCAGCACCGGTTCGTGCTGGAAGGGCCGCCGCCCTCCGTTCCGCTGCCGACGCCGCGCATGCAGGCGCAGCCGGACGCCGACGCGCCGCCGCCCCCGCCCAGCCGCGGCTGGATGCAGCGGGTGCCGTGGCTGCTGGTGACGGCCGGGCTGCTGGCCGCCGCGCTGTCGGCGCTGCTGGTGTTCGGCGCGCGCTGAAGCGGGCGCTCAATCGAGCCGGAACGGATCGGCCTCGCCGGCGAACAGGCGTCGCATCGCCGCGGTTTCGCTGCGGCGGATGTCGGCCAGGAAATCGCCCGCATCGCCCAGCTCCCCAAACGCCGCGCAGCCGCGTTCGAGGAACGACTGCAGCGCGCCCAGCCCGGCCGCGCGCGCCGGCAGCCGCGACAGCCGGAGCAGCGAACCGATGCCGGGCAGCCGCAGCGCCTCCGCCAGCCCGTTCCCCACCTCGTCGATCAGCGCGATCTGGCGCGCGCGCAGGCGCGGATGGCCGACCTCGCGATAGGCCCGCGCATACAGCGCGACGTCCAGCGCCTGTCGGTCCGGCGCCAGCCGCTCCAGTGCCTGCGCCATGCGCAGGTCGAAGGCGTGGCTCAGCGCGGCCAGTTCGATGCCGTCGGCGATCGTGTCCAGCAGCGACGCCGGCAGCAGCCGCTGCATCATCGGGATCACCCGCGCGATGTCGGCGTCGCGCCGGCTGAAATCGTGCGCGCCGTACACATCAGTCAGGAAGAAATTCGCCGCCGGGCGCCGCGCGGGGTCGCGCAGGAACGCCTCGAAGCTGCGCTCCAGCCGCCGTGCCTGCCAGGCCTGCAGCGGCTTCAGCCACGGCAGCCGGTTGCGCGGCTCGCGCTTCGGGTCGAACAGCCGCTGGTGCAGGGCCAGGCGGCGGGCAAGGCGCGCGTGCAGGTCGGGCCGGGCGGGTCGCATCGCGCCAGTGTCGGCGCGATGCGCGGGCCGACGCAATACTCGGCGGGGGTTCGCTACACTCGGGCGATTCCCGCACGAGCGCACCGCATGCTGTCCCTGCATACCGCCCAGACGCCGCATCCAGGCCATCGCCCGCCCCGTATCGGGCTGGCGATCGCGGGCGGCGGGCCGGTCGGCGCGATGTACGAGCTCGGCGCGCTGCGCGCACTGGACGAAGCCTGCGACGGGCTCGACCTGACCCGGCTGGACTGCTACGTCGGGGTCAGCTCCGGCGCGTTCTTCGCCGCCGGCCTCGCCAACCGGATGGACACCGCCGAGCTGTGCCGGATCTTCATCAGCGGCGACAGCGAGGACGTGCGCTTCCGCCCGGAAACCTTCCTGCGCCCGGCGCTGGGCGAATACCTGCGGCGCGCGGCGTCGCTGCCGAGGCTGGCGAAGCGGCTGGCCCACGACGTGTGGTCGGGACGCACCGATTCGCGCTGGTCGGACCTGCTCAACCGGGTCGGCAGCCTGGTGCCCACCGGCCTGTTCGACAACGACGAGGTCGAGCGCTTCCTGCGCGAGGTGTTCACCCGCCGCGGCCGCAGCAACGACTTCCGCAAGCTCGACCGCCCGCTGTACGTGATCGGCGTGGACCTGGACAGCGGCGAGGCGGTGCGCTTCGGCGACAAGGGCTGGGACGACGTGCCGATCTCGCGCGCGGTGCAGGCCAGCGCCGCCCTGCCCGGCCTGTACCCGCCGGTGGAACTGGCCGACAAGCGCGGCCGCACCCGCCATTTCGTCGACGGCGCCCTGCGCCGCACCATGCACGCCTCGGTGGTGCTGGACCGCGACGTCGACCTGATGCTCGGCATCAATCCGCTGGTGCCGTTCAATCCCGGCACCGACGCCAACGAGAAGGCGCAGGCGCATCGCTTCAGCGACCGCCGCATCGCCCAGGGCGGCCTGCCCGGCGTGCTCTCGCAGACCCTGCGCACCATGCTGCAGTCGCGCATGCAGGTGGGGCTGGCGCGCTATCCGCAGCAGTATCCGCACATCGACCAGGTGGTGTTCGAACCCAACGCCGCCGACCGCGAACTGTTCTACACCAACGTCTTCAGCTTCTCCGCGCGCCGCCGCATCTCGCAGCTCGCCTACCGCAACACGCTGGACGACCTGCGCAAGCGCCGCGGCGTGCTGGAGCCGGTGCTGGCGCGGCACGGCATCACCCTGCGCGAAGAGGTGATCGCGGACCGCCCGCGTTCGATCCTCGCCCACCTGCCGCCGGCGACGCGCAGCACCGACGCCACCGCGCAGCTGACCCGCGCGCTGGACGACATCGAGCATTCGCTGCAACGCCGCCGCATGGTGTGAATGCTCTAGACAAGCGCACGATTCTGGGCCGGACTCCTCACCACGCATCCGTCGCCACGACGCAGGGACACACGACCATGGCCAAGCTCAAGAAGACCGCCGGCAAGACCGCCTCCAAGACCACGGGCAAGACCGCCGGCAAGGCGCGCAAGAGCGCGGGCAAGCCGGGCGCCGCGCGCATCGGCAACAAGTCGATCACCGAATCGGCGCAGCAGATCTGGCTGGCGGGCATGGGCGCGTTCAACCGCGCGCAGGCCGAAGGCAGCAAACTGTTCGAAACCCTGGTCCGAGACGGCCTGTCGCTGGAGCAGACCGCGCGCAAGTTCGCCGGCAACCGCGCCAGCGTGGTGCGCGACGCGGTCGAAGGCCACGTCGGCCAGGCCCGCGAGCGCGCCGCCGACACCTGGGACAAGCTGGAGAAGGTGTTCGAGGAGCGCGTGCAGCGCGCGCTGGTCAAGCTGGGCGTGCCCGGCCGCGACGACCTCGGCGCGCTGACCGAACGCGTCGAGCGGCTGACCGAAGCGCTGCGCAAGGCCAACGGCGCCGCCGCGAAGCCGGCGCGCAAGGCGGCCAGGCCCGCCGCGAAGGCCAAGCCGGCCGCCAAGCCGGTCAAGGCCGCCAAGGCCGTCCGCAAGGCGCCGGCCAAGCGCGCCGCCAAGCCGGCGAAGTCGGCCGCCAGGCCCGAGGCCGCGGCGTCCGCCGACGCCTGATCCCGATACGCTTTTCGATCCGACACGCCGGGCGCAGCGATGCGCCCGGCGTCGTTTCTGGCGGCCACGAAACCGCTGCCGCCGCGCCGATGTCCTGTCCGCACGTCCTTTCCGCGTACCAGTGGGTATAGTGACGCCCCTCGCACCCCCGGCGACATCGACCGCATGACTCCCCTTCTGATCGCCCTGCCCGTTTTCGCCCTGTCCGGTCTGGGGTTGACGCTCTGGCTGCGCCACCAGCAGGCCTCGGCTTCGCAACCCGCGGCGCAGGCCGCCGAGCGCAGCGCCGCCCAGCTCAGCAAGCTGCGCTGGCGCGACTTCGCCAAGCTGGTGCTGCAGGCGATGCACAAGCGCGGCTACAGGCCCTCGAGCGAGGACGGGCTGCCGGCCGACGGCATTCCCACCGACGGCAGCGACATCGTGCTGGAGCGCAACGGCGAACGCACCCTCCTGTCCTGCAAGTACGGCAGCGCGTCCGTGGTCGGCGCGCAGGCGCTGCTGGGACTGGCCAAGTCGGCGACACTGCGCGGCACCCAGCGCGTCATCGTGGTCACCCCGGGCCGCTTCGACGAGGAAGCCGCCCGCATCGCCCAGCAGCAGGACATCGAACTGATCGACGGACAAAGCCTGTGGCCGGAAGTCCGTCCGTACATTCCCAATGCCGAGGCGTCCGGCGCCGCGCCGGTCGCCGCCGCGCCCGCACCGAAAGCGCTTGCGCTCGCCTGGGGCGGCGCCGCGGTGATCGGCGCGCTGGCCTGGACGGTCGCGCAGGGCATGCAGGCGCCCGCCGAAGACGACATGCCGCCCGCCCCAATGGTGGCCGCGGCGCCCGCGCGCGCGCCGCAGTCCGCGCAGGCCGCCGAACCGAAGGCGGCCGCGCCGACCGCCCCCGTGCCCACCGATCCCAAGGAACTGGACAAGCGCAGGCAGGAGGCGGCGAACGCGATTTCCACCCTGTTCGGCGTGAGCCGCGCGCTGTGGTCGACCCAGTCCACCCTGCTGGTCTACCTGTCCTCGGAAGAGGCCGATCCCACCACCGACCTGTGCCCGCTGCTGGAGCGCTATCCGGAACTCGCGGCCTCGCGCGTGCAGTTGCAGCCGCCGGCCGACAGCAAGAAACCGGTGCGGTTCAAGCAGTGCCGGACGTATTGATCCGCAGCGCCCCGCTTCCGCGTGGATCACGGCGGAAGCGGCGGGAGCGGGAAAGCCTTTCTAGACGCGGATCGACGCGGATAAGGATCCGATTCCGATGATTCGATCCGCTCTTTCCGCGGCGATCCGCGTCAAAGCGTTTTCAATCCCGAAGCAAGCGCCCTATTCCAACTGCGACTGCGCGTAAGCCGCGTCCAGCGCTTCCATCGCATCCAGCGGCTTGCACTTGGCGGCTTTCTCGTAGGCGGTCGCCGCCGCGTCCTCGTTGCGCCGCTCGTCCAGCAGCAACAGCACGTTGCCGTGTTCGATGTGGGCGATGGGCGACGCCGGGGTCAGCTTCAATGCTTCCTTGATGTGCTTTTCCGCCTCGCCGGCCTTGGCGCCGTAGGTCAGGCCGCCGATCATCGCGCCGATCTTGCCGATGATCTCCGCGTGGTAGAGCGCCAGCGCGGTATGCGCCTCGGCGTGCTTCGGCGCAAGCTCCAGCGCCGCGTCCAGCGAGGCGCGCACCTTGCCGGCGATGCCCAGCTTCAACGCCTTGGCGATCGACAGGCCCTGGCTGTAGCGGCCCAGCGCGAAGGCATGGCGGTAATGGCTGTTGGCCTCGTCGGGCAGCGCCTTGATCGCGGCCTCCGCCAGTGCCGCGGCGCGCTCGAAGCGTTCGAGCTTCTCGTCCTCGTCGTCGACCAGGTAGGTGGCGTGGATGCCGATCGCCTTCACCGCCACCGAGGCGCCGACCGCGCCCAGCGTCTCGCCGGCGTCGAACGCGGCCTTGAAGTCGCCGCGATGGAACGCGCGCCACGCCTCCTGCAACGCCTCGGCCAGGGCGTCGGCATCGAGCTTCGGCGCCGCCTTGCCGGCGGCCTTCAGCAGCGCCGCCGCGCGCTTGGCGTCGGGAAAGGGCTCGCAGTCGCCGGCGTGCAGCTTGGGCCAGGCCTTCTTCAGCGCATCGCCGGCATGGGCGAAGGGTTTGGCGTCGTGGGGAAATGCGGCCCAAGCGGATGCCGGGGATTTCTTGCTGGCCATGCGCGATGCCCTCGTCGAGTCCTGCGGCCAGCATCCGTTGCCGCAGGCGCGCTGGCAAGTGGCGCGATAGTGTGTTTGCTCGACGCGGCGGCCGCAGGCTGCGGGCCTTCCCGATCCATTGGACGCCTGCCATGACCGCCCGCAGGACACCCGCCCATCGCGCGCCCACAACCAGCGTCTTCGCTCCCACCGCGCGCCACCTGTGGCTGGCGTCGCTGGGTCTGCTGGCCGCGGCCCGCCGCCTCGTTTCCCGGCGCGCGACGAAGCGGACCGCGCGCTGAAATCCGCCGGTCGGCGCAGGGCCGAAGCCCGGCGCACGACGAGGCTCAATCGAGATAGGCGCTGGTCAGCGTGTTGAGGTGGACGCGCTCGGCGTCGCGCAGGAACGGCGCGATCAGCATCATCACCTGCACGATGCCGTCGCGGATCGACGCCTGTTCGTCCTTGTCGCCGCGCGCCGACGCGTAGTTCAGCCAGAACGTGGCGATGACCAGAATGTTGGTGGCGGCGGCGTCGAGTTCGGCCGCCGAGGCGCGCATCACGCCCGCCTGCACCAGCCCGCGCATCACCGTGTGCGCCTGCTCGTCGGCGCGCTTGAGGATGCGCGCGAAGCGCAGCCGCAGGCGGCGGTTGCGGCTGAGGATGTCGACCAGGTCGCGGTACAGGAAGCGATGGTCCCAGATGCACTCGAACACCAGGTGCAGCTGCAGCCAGACATCCTCCAGCCCCGGCAGGCGGCCTTCCGGCGCGGTCAGCGCGGCGTCCATCCGCGCCTCGTAGCCGGCGAACAGCTGCTCGATGATGTCGTCCTTGTTGCGGAAGTGGTAGTACAGGTTGCCCGGGCTGATCTCCAGCTCGTCGGCGATGTGGTTGGTGGTGACGTTCGGCTCGCCCTGCGCGTTGAACATCGAAAGCGACGCATCGAGGATGCGCTGGCGGGTCTGCCTTGCCATGCCGGGCTCCGTCAGGCGGTGAGTTTCTTCACCAGGTCGACGTACTTCTGCATCGCCTGGTCCTGCGCCGTGCCCTTGAGCTTCGCCCAGGCCTCGTACTTGGCGGTGCCGACGAAGTCGAAGAAGCCGGGCTTGGGGCCGCTGACGTCGCCTTCCGAACCCTGCTTGTACAGCGCGTACAGGCGCAGCAGGGTGTCGTTGTCCGGCCGCTCCGCCAGCGAATGCACGTCCTTGGAGGCTTGCTCGAACAGGGCTTTCAGGTCGGACATCGGCATCTCCCCTCGCGTTGAGGCGGCCATATCAACATGCGCCCCTGCACGGGTCAATACGGAGGGGAATTGTCGCGCGCCCACAGCTCTGGCAACGTAGCGGGCAGCGGGCGCGCAACGCGCCGGGCAAGCCTGAAGGGGATGCGCAATGGCTTATTTCGTCACCGGCGGCACCGGGTTCATCGGCCGCTTCCTGATCGACAACCTGCTCAAGCGCAAGGGCACGGTCCACGTGCTGGTGCGCAAGGACTCGATGAAGAAGTTCGAGGCGCTGGCGAAGCAGCGCGGCTGGGACCGCAAGCGCGTGCTGCCGGTGGCCGGCGAGATGACCGCGCCGAAGTGCGGCCTGACCGCCGCGCAGCTGCGCGCACTGTCCGGCAAGGTCAAGCACTTCTTCCACCTGGCCGCGATCTACGACATGGCCGCCAGCGCCGAAAGCCTGCACGCGGCCAACATCGACGGCACCCGCAACGCGCTCGACCTCGCCGCCGCGCTCAAGGCCGGCTGCTTCCACCACACCAGCTCGATCGCCGCCGCCGGCATGTATCCGGGCGTGTTCCGCGAGGACATGTTCGACGAGGCCGAAGGCCTGGACGATCCCTACCTGCGCACCAAGCACGACTCCGAAGGACTGGTACGCGCGGAGAAGCGGATCAAGTGGCGGATCTACCGCCCCGGCATGGTGGTGGGCCACTCGCAGACCGGCGAGATCGACAAGATCGACGGCCCCTACTACTTCTTCACCTTCCTCAAGAAGCTGCGGCAAACGCTGCCGCCGTGGATGCCGACGCTGGGCATCGAGGGTGGCCGGGTCAACATCGTGCCGGTGGATTTCGTCGCCGACGCGATGGACCACATCGCCCACAAGCCGCGCCTGGACGGCCACTGCTTCCACCTCACCGATCCCGAGCCGCTGCGCGTCGGCGAGGCGCTGAACACCTTCGCCCGCGCCGGCCACGCGCCGGAGATGACCATGCGCATCGACGCGCGCATGTTCGCCTTCGTGCCGGGCAGCGTGCGCATGGCGGTGGGCAGCCTGCCGCCGGTCAGGCGCTTCGTCGGCATGCTGCTGCGCGACTTCAAGATCCCGAAGGAAACCCTGAAGTTCATCACCTACCCGACCCGCTTCGACAATCGCGAGGCCGAGCGCGCGCTCAAGGGCAGCGGCATCGCGGTGCCACGCCTGGACGACTACGCGTGGCGGCTGTGGGACTACTGGGAGCGCCATCTCGACCCCGACCTGTTCGTGGACCGCAGCCTGAAGGGCAAGGTCAAGAACAAGGTGGTGGTCATCACCGGCGGCTCGTCCGGGATTGGTTTGGCCACCGCGCAGAAGGTGGCGGCGGCCGGCGCGATCACGGTGATCGTGGCGCGCGGCGAGGAGGAACTGTTCAAGGCGCGCGACGAAATGAAGAAGGCCGGCGGCAAGGTGTTCGCCTACACCGCCGACCTGTCCGACATGGCCGACTGCGACCGGCTGGTGGCGACGATCCTGAAGGAGCACGGCCACGTCGACATCCTGGTCAACAACGCCGGCCGCTCGATCCGCCGCTCCATCGAGGCCAGCTACGACCGCTTCCACGATTTCGAACGGACCATGCAGCTCAACTACTTCGGCAGCATCCGCCTGATCATGGGCTTCATGCCGACGATGGTGCAGCGGCGCAAGGGTCACTTCATCAACATCAGCTCGATCGGCGTGCTGGCGAACTCGCCGCGCTTCTCCGCCTACGTCGCGTCGAAGGCGGCGCTGGACGCGTTCAGCCGCTGCGCGCAGGGCGAGCTGTCGGGCAAGGGCATCAGCTTCACCACCATCAACATGCCGCTGGTGAAGACGCCGATGATCGCGCCGACCAAGATGTACGACAGCGTGCCGACGCTGTCGCCGGATGAAGCCGCCGACCTCGTGGTCAAGGGCATCATCGAACGGCCCAGCCGGATCGCCACGCGGCTGGGCATCTTCGCCGCGCTGGTCAACGCGGTCGCGCCGAAGGCCTACGAGGCGGTGATGAGCACCGCCTTCGAGCTGTTCCCGGATTCGGCGGCAGCCAAGGGCGACAAGAAGGCGCTGCGCGACGAGGCGCCGAGCCAGGAGCAGATCGCGTTCGCGGCGCTGATGCGCGGGGTGCACTGGTAGTCCTGCGCGAGAAACGAACGTGGCATTGGACGCGGATCGACACGGATAAAACGCGGTCAGGCCAGACAGGCTTCCTCAGGCTTTATCCGCTCTTTCCGCGTCGATCCGCGTCGAAAAAAACCTGCCTCAGCGCTTCGCGGCGGCGGCCTTGGCGCGCTCGGCCATGTCCTTCTGGTAATCGGCCATGTACGGCAGGTCGCGCAGCACCCTGGAATGCGGGTCGAGGGTGAAGCTCTCGCCCGCCGCCAGCGCGATATGGCCACGGCCGTCCGCCATCGGCACGTCCACCACGCGCTTGCCCGCGCGCACCTGCACCGGCATCGGGAACGGCTTGTCGCCTTCGGTCTTCCAGCGTAGTGCGAGGCCGCCGGCGTCACGCGTGGCGACGAGTTCCGGCAGCTTCACCGAGCGCAGGTATACGTCGAAGAACCAGCCGTAGTTCTTGCCAGTGATGCGGTCGACCAGCGCGATGAAGTCGCCGGTGGACGCGTAGCGCGGCTTGAAATTGCCGGGCCTGGGCGCGTCCGTGCCGTACACCAGCTCGCGGGTGGCGCGGAAGAAGGCGTCGTCGCCGATCAGCCCGCGCAGGGTGTGCAGCATCAGCGCGCCCTTGTAGTAGACGTCGTTGCCCGGCCCGCGGTCGGCGCTGGACACGCTCTTCTCGGCCATGCTGCGGCCGGCGACGATCGGGTAGCGCAGCATCAGCGCCGAGCGCATCTTCATCAGCGCCGCCATGTATTCCATGTCGCCGCGCAGCCATTGCAGGTACAGCGGCTGCATGTAGCTGCCGAAGCCCTCGTGCAGCCACAGGTCGTCCCAGTCCACGTTGGTCAGCTGGTTGCCGAACCACTCGTGCGAAAACTCGTGCTGCAGCAGCCAGTCGTAGCCGGTCTCGGCCTTGCGGTAATCGTTGCCGTAGGCGTTGATGGTCTGGTGCTCCATGCCCAGGTGCGGGGTCTCCACCACGCCCATCTTCTCGTCGCCGAACGGATACGGGCCGACCGTCTCCTCGAAGAAATCCAGCATCGGCGCGAACTCGGCGAACAGCCTCTCGGCCTTGGCCTTGTTGCCCTTCAGGTACCAGAAGCGCAGCGGGATGACGTTGCCGTAGCGCGACTTGTAGTCGCCCTGCAGCAGTTCGTACGGACCGACGTTGAGCGCGATGGCATAGGTGTCCGGCTGCTTGGCGCGCCAGTGGTAGGTGCGCCAGCCGTCCTTCTCGTCCATGCCGGTGGCGATGCCGTTGCTGGCGGCGACCAGCGGGCTCGGCACGGTGATGTGCTGCACGACTTCCAGCGGCTCGCCCATCGGGTGGTCGATGCAGGGCCACAGCAGGTCGCAGCCCTCGCCCTGCACGGCGGTGGCCACCCACGGCTCGCCGGTCGGCGCCTTGGCCCAGACGATGCCGCCGTCCCACGGCGCCTTCGACGCCACGTGCGGATGCCCGCCGTAGCGGATGCGCAGGGTGGCGCGCGTGCCGGCGGGCAGCGGCGCCGGAAGGTCGATGCGCATCCGGCCTTCCGGGTTGCGCCAGTGCGCGGCGTCGATGGCCTTGCCGTCGACTTCGACCAGGTCGACCGCGTAGCCGCGATCCAGGTCGACCACGAGCTCGCCGACCGGCTTGTCCACCCGCAGGCGCAGGGTGGCGTCGCCATCCAGCCGCTGCTGCGCGGGATCCACCTTGAACGACAATTCGGCGCGTTCGATCAGCGTCGCTTCCTGTTCCGGCGCGCGCGGCAGGCCGGTGGCGGCGGTGGTGGCGGTCAGTGCGGGCTGCGGTGCGGCCTGCTGCGCATGGGCGGCGAATGCGGCGGCGGCCAGCGCGAGGGCCGTCAGGTGTGGATGCGGACGCATGGCATGTCCCCTGGAATTGATCGCATACCATCGCATAGCGGCACGCCTGCCGTGCCTGTCGTTGGTCATGTCGGCGCGGCGCGGCTTCACGGAATCTGAACGGCCCCCAGCAGGGGCGGCCGATGCCGGGAAATCTCAGCGGCGATTCATGCGCCCGGCCGCCAACTACGCACGAAGGGCGCGAATGGTCGCGCCCCGGGGAGACGAGAGAGATGAACCGCAGTCCCGCCTTGCGCATCCTGACCCCTGCCCTGCTCGGCACCGTGCTGGCGCTGGGCGCGGCCCTGCCCGCATCCGCCGCCCGGCAGGACCGCGACAACGGCGACCAGCAGACCGAACGCAAGCGTCCGGCGCAGCGCGAACAGCCGCGCGCCGACGCCCAGCGGCGGCCGATCCTGTCAGACCGCGCCCGCAGCAGCGACGACCAGCGCCGCGAGAACTGGGGCGAACTGGCGCGCCAGCAACAAGAGCGCCAGCGCGCGCAAGGCCAGCGCCAGCAGGCCGAGGCGCAGCGCGCGGCGCAGCAGCAGCGTGACGACGCCGAACAGCACGATCGCGACCAGCAGCGCCAGCAGGCCGAAACCCAGCGCGCCGCGCAACAGCAGCGCATCGCCGAACAACGCGATCGCGAGCAGCAGCGCCAACGGATCGAAGCCCAGCGCGCGTCCCAGCAGCAACGCGCCGTCGAGCAGCGCGACCGCGAACAGCAGCAGCGCCAACAGCTCGAAGCCCAGCGCGTGACGCAGCAGCAGCGCATGGCCGATCAGCGCGAGCGCGAGCAGCAGCGCCGCGACGACGCATCGCGCAGCCCGCAGGCGCGGGTGATCGCCGAGGCGCGCCAGCGCGAGGAGCGTCGCGACGACCGGCAGGACCGCCCCGGGCAGCGCCCCGACTGGCGCAACGACCGCGACGATCATCGCGGCGACGACCGCAACCGCCCCGACTGGCGCGGCAACGACGGCCATGGCCGCATCGACCGCGACCAGCAGCAGCGCCGGATCGAGGAGCAGCGCCGGCAGCAGGCGCAGTGGCAGCGCGAGGAAGCCAACCGCCGCGCGCAGTTCGAGCGTCAGCGCCACGACCTGGAGCGCCAGCGCCGCAACGCCCAGTACCGCTACCAGCAGGACTACTGGCGCCGCTGGCAGGCCGAACAGGCGCGCCGCCGCACGCTCCGCATCGACTACAACGACCCGTTCTTCTACACGCCCTACAACTACCGCTACAGCTACGGCGGCCGCTGGTACGGCACCAACAGCTACGGCGCGCGGATGCTGGAGCAGGCGGTGCGCGACGGCTACCGCGAGGGCTGGTACGCGGGCCAGGCCGACCGCGCCGACCGCTGGCGCTTCGACTACGACGGCAACATCGGCTACCTCGACGGCAGCTACGGCTACTACGGCCAGTACGTGAGCCTGGGCGACTACCGCTACTACTTCCGCCAGGGCTTCCAGCGCGGCTACCAGGACGGCTATTACGGCCGCTCCCAGTACGGCCTCCACGGCAGCGGCGGCGCAATGATCCTGCCGGCGATCCTCGGCATGATCCTGGCCTTCAGCATCGACAACTGAACCCGGCTCTCCGCAACGCGAAGACGCCCGGCCATCGCGCCGGGCGTCCTCGTTTCATGGCGTCAGCGCAACTGGCTGTCCTTGCTGCCGCGGCGGTTGTAGCCGCTGAAGCCGGCCTCGCGGTCGTGCACTTCCTGGCAGGCCACGCAGAGGCGCACGCCCGGGATCGCCTTGCGGCGCGCTTCCGGGATCGGCGCATCGCATTCCTCGCAGCGCTCCAGCCCCGGGCCGCTGGGCAGGCGGCTGCGCGCCCGCGCGATGCCGTCCTTCACCGTCGCGTCGATCTGGTCCTGCACCGCGCCGTCGCCGGCCCAACCGGTCGCCATGGCTCGCTCCCGAACTGTCAGAGGCGGCCAGCCTAGCAGGGGGCCGCTGAAGCGCGGCGGATCAGGCGCCGCGCTTCTTCCACAGCGCCAGCAGCTCGGCTTCCTGCTCGCGCGGGATGCCGGCGCGCGGCTTGGCCTGGCGCTCCGCCGGCAGGCCGTGGAACCACGCCAGCAGGTCGGTCACGGTGGTCGCCAGCGGGCGGAAGGTGAGGCCCGCGGCCATGGCGCGCGCGTTGCTCACGCTGCCGTAGCCGGAGAACGGATTGCCCTCGCGCGGCACCCAGATCGGCGTGTCCACCTTGTGCTCGTCGAGGAACTGCGGCGAGACGTGCACCATCCGCACGCCCGTGCCGGTCACCGCCTGGCAGCCGTGCAGCATCGCGTCCATCAGCAGCGGATAGTCGGGGCCGACCGCGTTGAAGGTGCCGTAGGCCTTCGCCTCGGCGAGCCGGATCATCCATTCGCCCAAGTCGCGGCCGTCGATGATCTGGATCGGGTCCAGCCCGTCGCCCGGCACCAGCATCTCGCCGCCCTGCTCCACCCGCAGCGGCCAGTAGCTGAAGCGGTCGCTCTCGTCGCGCGAACCGACGATGTAGCCGGGGCGGACAATCGTGCTGCGCTCGCCGAAATGCTTGCGCACCTCCGCCTCGCTCAGCGCCTTCAGCGGGCCGTACAGGCCCTCGATGTCGGCCATCAGCGACTGCTGGGTTTCCGCCATCGCGTCCTTGCCCTTGTAGGGAGCGAGCGGCGCGGTTTCGTCGATGCCGGGCCTGGCGCCGTCGGCATAGACCGAGATGGTCGAGATGAACAGGTAGTGGCCGACGTTGCCCTTCAACACCTTGCCGGCGTCGCGCACCCAGAACGGCAGCGAGGTCGGGTTGTCGATGCACACGTCCCACTTGCGGCCCTTCAACGAGGCCAGGTCGCCGGTGTTGCGGTCGCCGTGCAGTTGCTCCACTTCGCCCGGCCATTCCGGCGACGGCCGCTTGCCGCGGTTGAACAGCGTCACCCGGTGCCCGCGCGCCAGCGCGTAGGCGACCTGGAACGGGCCGGTGAAGCCGGTGCCGCCGAGGATCAGGATGTCGAGCGGCTTCGCCGCCTTGCCGACCGGCCCTGCGGCGGTTTCCGGCATGCCGATGGCGGGCAGTGCGGCGGCGGCCGCGGCGAGCGTTCCGAACTTCAGCAGGTCACGACGTGTGGTGCGCATGCGGTGCCTCCCCGGCGGCGTTGTCCGGCGGCAGTCTTGCACCGCGCCGTGGCGATGGCGCATGACGGAAGTCGGGGTGACCTCCGTCGAAGTCCGCGACGCCGGCCCGGCCCGACCGTTCGTCGGAAATAGAAAAATTGTTCTAGACATATTTTTCTAGACATTGTTTTCTAAACCCGTGGCCGGCAGGCCGCATCGAACCCCGTATTCCGAACCCCGCAGACGCCATGCCCGCACCCCGCCCGCCCAAACCCACGCCCGCCGAACTCGGCCTGCTGCGCACGCTCTGGCAGCTCGGCCCCAGCACCGCCCGGCAGGTCCACGAAGCGCAGCGGCGCGAGCGCCCGGAACTGACTTACGCCAACGTGCTGCGGCTGATGCAGATCATGCACGCCAAGGGCCTGCTCAAGCGCGACGAGAGCCAGCGCTCGCACGTCTATGCGCCGGTGCAGGCGAAGGGCTCCTTGCAGAACCGGCTGCTGGACGACCTGATCCACAAGGCCTTCGCCGGCTCCGGCAAGGCGCTAGTGATGGCCGCGCTCCGCGGTGGCCGGGTCAGCGACGAAGAACGCGCCGAGATCCAGCGCTTCCTGGAGGACACCCGCGATGACTGACGCCCTGCTCTCGCTGTCGCCACTGCTCGGCGCGACGCTGCTGCATTTCCTCTGGCAGGGCGCGCTGCTCGGCGCGCTGGCCGCGCTGGCGCTGTGGCTGCTGCGCGACGCCCGCCCGCAGGCGCGTTACGCAGTGGCCTGCGCCGCCCTGCTGGCATCGCTGCTGCTGCCGGCGCTGACACTGGGCTGGCTGCTGGCCGCGCCCGCGCTTTCGACGGCGGCCACCGTCTCGACCTCCATCGTCGCCGACGCCGCCTCGCCCGTCGTTGCATGGCGTGCGCTGGCGACCGGCGCGACGCCGCACCTCGGCGGCGGCGGCCTGCCCTGGCCGGTGGCGTGCTGGGCGTTCGGCGTCGCATTGCTCTCGCTGCGCACGCTCGGCGGCCTGTACTGGGTCGCGCGCCTGCGCCGCCGCGCATGGACGGACGATGCGGCGGCCTGGCAGGACATGGCCAACCGGCTGGCCGCGCGGCTCGGCCTGCGCGCCCCGGTGCCGCTGCGCCTGACCGCCGACGCCGCCTCGCCGCTGGCGGTGGGCTGGTGGCGGCCGATGGTGCTGCTGCCGGCGTCGCTGGCGATGCGCATGCCCGCACCGCTGCTGGAAGCGCTGATCGCGCACGAGCTGGCCCACATCCGCCGCCACGACTACCTGGTCAACCTGCTGCAAGGCGCGGTGGAGACCCTGCTGTTCTACCACCCGGTGGTGTGGTGGCTGTCACGCCGCATCCGCATCGAACGCGAACTGATCGCCGACGACCTCGCCGTCGGCGCCCTCGGCGACCGCCGCCGTCTGGCGCTCGCCCTGTCCGAACTCGAGCGCACGCTCGACGCATCCGCCCCGCCGCTCCCGCACCTCGCATCCGCCGCCCAAGGAGGCCAGCTCATGTCCCGCATCCAGCACCTGCTCCGCCCCCGTACCTCCGCCGACGCCGCCGGCCGGCTCCTGCCGCTGCTCGGCCTCCCGCTGATCGGCCTGGCCCTGGCCGGCGCCGGCGTGTACGCGCACGCCACCACCCCGCAGGCCGAAGCCGCTCATTCCGATGCGCTGCCGGTACCGCCGCCGCCCGCGCCGCCCGCACCTCCGGCCCCGCCCGCTCCCCCGGCGCCGCCGGCTCCCGTCGCGGCCCTGCCCGCGCCTCCCGCTCCGCCCATGCCGCCTGCGCCTCCCGCCCCGCCGGCGCCGCCGCACGCCATCGCGTTCCACAACGGCGACGGCGGCTACGCGATGGTGCGCAAGGGCGAGCCGCGCTACATGTTCTCCGGCGACCGCGACGACATGCGCGCGGTGGAAAAGCTGCGCGGCAGCATCGACGGCGACTTCCTGCTGGTGAACAAGGGCGGGCGGCGCTTCGTGGTGCGCGACGCCGCGCTGCTGTCCGAAGTCGAAACCGCGTGGAAGCCGCTGGAACCGCTGAACGGCAGGATGGACGCGCTGCAGGCGAAGATGGCCCCGCACCAGCAGCGCCTGGAAGACCTGCAGGCGGAAATGGAGCGCCTGCCCGCGCCGCAGCCCACGCCCGAGATGGACAACGCCAGCGCCGAGCTGGACGCATTGGCCGCCCGCCAGGGCGAGCTGGCCGCGCAGCAGGCAAAACTGGCCCTGCGCGCGCGCCGGGCGGACGACGCCTCGCGCGAAGACATGGAGCGCCAGATGGACCGGCTGTCCGCGCAGATGGAGGACATCGCCGCGCAGATGCAGAAGCAGAGCGCCGTCGTCGAACGCCAGTCCGTGCGCATGCAGGAGCAGAGCGAGCGCATGCAGGAAGTCGGCAACCGCATGCAGGCCGCCAGCCGGCCGATGCAGGACATCGGCAAGGACATGGAAGCGCTGGGCACGCAGATCGAACGCGCCGCCCGCGAGGCCGACGGCAAGACCCGCAAGCTGATCGAAGGCGCGTTCGCGCGCGGACTGGCCCAGCCGGCGGCGTGATCCCGGCCCGCGCTCCCGTCCTCGCGGCGGGAGCGCGCCATCCAACTCACGAAACGCCAACCCGACGGCGGTAAAGTGGCGCGACCGTTCCCCTGCCGGAGTCCGCCATGCGCCGCCTCGCCGCCCTCGCCGTCGCCCTCGCCCTTTCGGCGCCGGCCCTCGCCGCCCTCAAGCCCGGCGCCGCCGCGCCCGCCTTCACCGCGCCCGCCTACCTCGCCGGCAAGCCCTTCACCTTCGACCTCAAGGCCGCTCTGGCGAAGGGCCCGGTGGTGGTGTACTTCTTCCCGGCCGCGTTCACGCCCGGCTGCAACGTGGAAGCTGCGGCGTTCTCGCAGGCCATCGACAAGTTCAAGGCGCAGGGCGCCAGCGTCATCGGCGTCACCGCCGGCAATACCGACCGGCTGGCCGAGTTCTCCAGGGACACCGAGAAATGCGCCGGCAAGTTCCCGGTCGCCGCCGACGAGGGCGCAAAGATCGCCAGATCGTTCGACGCCACCATGACGATGAAGCCGGACCTGTCCAGCCGCACCTCCTACCTGATCGGCAAGGACGGCCGCATCGCGGCGGAGTTCGATGCGATGAACCCCAACCAGCACGTCAAGGAAATGCTGGAGGCGGTGGGCGCGTTGCAGGCGAAGCGCGGCGGGAAGTGACCGGTCGCTGCCGCTGGCAAACTCCCTCTTGAAGCGTTGGACGCGGATCAACGCGGAAAAAATCTGATCCAGAAGATCTGATCCGCAGATCTGATCCGCGTTTTTCCGCGTTAATCCGCGTCTAAATGCTTGTCACGGCTCGCCACGCGATCCGTGTAAGCGACTCCGCTGCGCCTCAGAACGACTTGCGCGCCAGCTTCCCGTGCAGTTCCGAGATCAGCATGGTCGCGGCCGAGCCGTACCAGGTGTGGTATTCGGCCACCATCTCGCCCTGCCGGATGACCGGATCGGTCGCGGTCAGCGCCTTCGCCTCGTCGATGTCCTTCACTGCGAACACGAACAGGCCGCGCCAGTCGCCGCCGGCATCGCCGAACGGGCCGGCCAGCGCCAGCTTTCCTTCCTTGGCCAGGCGGTCCATGTTCGCCATGTGCCCGGCGAACATCGCCTTGCGCGCCTCCGGGTCTTTCACCGGCGTCGGGCCGGTCCGCAGGATCACCAGCACGTAGCTGCGCATCCCGTAGTCGTCCGCGCCGGTGCGGCGCGCGAGTTCGGCGTCGAAACCGGGTGCGGGCTGCGCGTCGGAAGGCTTCGCGGGCTCGCCCGCATGCGCAGCGCCGATGGCGCAGAGACCAGCGAGCATCAGGACATGGAAACGGCGCATCGGGGACTCCTTCTCGATGTCACGGGCCGGCCGTCAGCGCGTCGCGCTCGGCCCTGTCCAGTACCAGCGGTTCGCGCAGCGGCAGGCCGTCCGCATCGAACAGCAGCGCGTTGCGCCGGCCGCGCAGCCGCGCGCCGAGCAGGTTGGCGACGATGCGCAGGGTGCCCGCGAAGCGCGCCAGCCCGGACGATTCCACTTCGCCCGTCGCCGATTCCGTGTTGACCGCGATGCGTCCGCGCGGGCCGTAGGCGGCGTCGATGGCCTCCGCCGGTTCGGCGATGGCGGGCACCGGCACGCCGAGGTAGTACAGCTTCGGATCGCGCGGGATGTTGCCCAGCGGCGTGCGGCAGCAACTGGCGTACCAGCGCAGCAGGCCGCGCGGGCCCAGCGACATGCAGGTCACCTGGTCGAAGCCGCGGGTGAAGCGCAGCCCGTCCGGCGCCATCGCCACGATGTCGGTGCCGCCGGCGGCGTCCAGCAATCCTTCGCCGCCCAGCCAGCGGGCGAACGCCTGGCAGTCGCGGCAGTAACACGTGGCGCGCGCATAGGCGCGCTGCGGATCGACCTCGCCCTGCACCTGTCCGCAACGGCATGCCAGTTTCATTTCGCCCCCGTCTCGCAAGTCATCCCGTGGGCACGATAACGGATGCGGGCGGACTTGGCGCCCGCCCGCATCGTGCCGCGTTTGCTGGATCGCTTGCCGGCGCGTTTCCCAGGCGCGCTTACCAAATACGCACGCGCTGTTCCGGCGGCAGGTACATGGCGTCGCCGGGCTTCACGTCGAACGCCTTGTACCAGGCGTCGAGATTGCGCAGCGGGCCGTTGGCGCGGTACATCACCGGCGAATGCGGGTCGGTCTTGATCAGCCGCAGCAGCGATTCGTCGCGGTACTTGCCCTTCCACACCTGCGCCCAGGCCAGATAGAAGCGCTGGTCGCCGGTGAGGCCGTCGATCACCGGCGCCGGCTTGCCGCCCAGGCTGATCTGGTAGGCGGTGTAGGCCATCGACAGGCCGCCGAGGTCGCCCAGGTTCTCGCCCATGGTCAACCCGCCGTTGACGCACTGGCCGTCCAGCGGGCAGTAGGCGTCGTACTGCGCGCCCAGCGCCTTGGTGCGCTGCTCGAAGCGGGCGCGGTCCTCGTCGGTCCACCAGTTGCGCTGGATGCCGTCGGCGTCGGACTTGCTGCCCTGGTCGTCGAAGCCGTGGCCCATCTCGTGGCCGATCACCGCGCCGATGCCGCCGTAGTTCACCGCCGCGTCCGCGTTCACGTCGAAGAACGGCGGCTGCAGGATCGCCGCCGGGAACACGATCTCGTTGAACGCCGAGTTGTAGTAGGCGTTCACCGTCTGCGGGGTCATGCCCCACTCCTCGCGGTCGGTCTTCTGGCCGACGCGGCGGTTCTGGTCGGCGCGATTGAACCTGCGCAGGGCGATGGCGTTGCCGAGCAGGTCGTCCGCCTTGATCGCGACGCTGGAATAGTCCTTCCACTTCGACGGATAGCCGATCTTCGGGCGGAAGGTGGACAGCTTGCGGAAGGCTTCGGCCTTGGTCGCCTCGCCCATCCAATCGAGCTGCTCGATGTTCGTGCGCAGCGCCGCGCGCAAGTTCTCGACCAGCTGGTCCATCGCCGCCTTGGCCTCCGGCTTGAAGTAGCGCGCCACGTACAGCTCGCCCAGCGCCTCGCCTAGCCCGCCGCGCGAACCGACCAGCGCCATCGCGCGCTTCCAGTCCTCGCGCTGCGCCTTCTGCCCGCCCAGCACCTTGCCGTTGAACTCGAACGAGGCGGCGTCGATCTCGCTGCTCAGCAGGTCGGCGTTGCCGTCCACGGCGTGGAAGGCGAGGTAGTCGCGCCAGGTCGCCAGCGGGGTGGCGCCGATCACGTCGATGACCGGCTGGATCACGTCCGGCGTACTGATATTGAGTTTGTCCGGCTGTGGCATTTCCTGCGCGCGCAGCTGCGCGGCCCAGTCGTAGCCCGGGAACTTCCGCTGCAATTCCGCGAAGGTGAACACGTTGTAGGTCTTGTCGCGGTCGCGCAGCTTCACCCGATCCCACTGCGGCTTGGCCAGCGCGGTTTCGAGCGCCAGCACCGCCTCGGCGCGCGCCTTGGCGTCGACGCCGGTGACGCCGGTGACGCCGGTGACGCCGGTGACGCCGGCGAAGCCGAGCATGCGCTGGATGTGGGCGACGTAGGCTTCGCGGATCTTGACGAAGCGCGCATCCGGATTGAGGTAGTAGTCGCGATCCGGCAGGCCCAGGCCGCCGACGCCGAGCACGACCTGGTAATGGTTCGGATCCTTGCGGTCGGTGCCCACGTACAGGCCGAACGGCGCGTCGCTGCCGTCGATGCCGGCGTTGCCGAACGCGGCGACCAGCTTGTCCTTCGAGTCGATCGCGGCGATGCGCTCCAGCACCGGCTTGAGCGGCGCGATGCCGGCGGCGTCGCGCGCGGCGCGGTCCATGAAGCTGTCGTAGTAGTCGCGCAGCTTGCGGCCGTTGCTGCCGGGCGCCAGATCCTTGCTCGCCAGCAGTTCCTGCATCAGCGCGCGGGTCTGCTCCTCGGCGCGGTCGCGCAGCTGGTTGAACGAGCCGTAGTTGGTTTCGTAGTCCTTGAGGACGTAGGTGTCGATCCAGCGGCCGCTGGCGTAGCGGTTGAAGTCGTCGCCCGGCTTGACCGAGGTGTCGCGCGCGGACAGGTCCACGCCGAAGCTGCCCAGCTGCGGCTTGCCCGCGGGCGTGGCCGCGGTGGCGGAGGAAGTGGCGACGGCCAGCACGCCGGCGATGCCGAGGCCGAGCAGGGAACGCTTCATGGTTCGATCCGATGCGAAGGGAAACCGCGAGCGTAGCCATCCGGCGCTCGATGCGCCCGTGACTTTCGTCCTCCTTGCGCGTCAGTCCTCGTCCGCCGCCTGCAGGTCCGCCGGATCGGCGTCGTAATCGAGGAGATCGCCCGGCGCGCACTCCAGCACCGCGCACAGCTTGGCCAGCGTGCGGAAGCGGATGCCGCGCACCTTGCCGCTGCGGAACAGCGACATCTGGGTCTCGCTGATGCCGACCCGCGCGGCCAGCTCGCGCGCGGTCATGCCGCGCGCGGCCAGCATCGCGTCGAGGGTGATCCGGATCGGCATCAGACGATCTCGTCCAGTTCCGCCTGTAAAGCGCGCGCGTGGTCGATCACCCGCGCCAGCAGCACCAGCGCCGCGCCGACCACGCCCAGCACGATGCCGGACAGGTCGAAGTACATCACGCTGCCCTGCCCGCCCGCGATCATCCGCGACAGGTTGGTCACCGCGAACACGCTGAGCAGCGCGCCGGCCAGCACGCCGATGCCGACGTGGCGCAGCGCCCGCGCCAGCGTGGCGTGGAACAGCCGGCCCGCCGCCAGGTCGCCCAGCGCGCGCTGCACCGCCCACAGCGCCCACAGGTAGCCCAGCCCCGGCAGCAGGCGCACCAGCATCAGCAGCAGCCGCGTACCGGCATCGCCATCGGCGCGCGACGGGAACCAAGGCAGCCCGCCCGCGCCCAGCGCCAGCAACAGGAACAGGCCGCAGAACACCGCCAGCGTGGCGATGCGCAGCAGGCGGCATTGCTGCCGGAAGCGGTCGGGGACGGTCATGGCGGCGGGTTTCGGCAACGGGCGATGGGCGGAAGGAATTTTAATCTTGACTTAAATCTTCATGCCCGCGCAAACTTTATCCAATACTTAAAACTCGCACGAGGCGACGCCATGCCCCACGCCACACCCCTCGCCATCGAAACCCGCGGCCTGACCCGCCGCTTCGGCGCGCGCACCGCCGTCGACGCCATCGACCTGCGCGTGCCGGAGCGCAGCGTCTACGGCTTCCTCGGCCGCAACGGCGCCGGCAAGACCACCACCATCAAGCTGCTGCTGGGCCTGCTCAAGGCGGACGCCGGCAGCGCGCGGATCGCCGGCATCGACGTCGCGACGGATCGTCTCTCTGCCGCGCGCAAGGTCGGCGCGCTGCTGGAGGCGCAGGGCTTCTACGCGCACCTGACCGGCCGCGAGAACCTCGACCTCAGCCGCCGCCTGCTCAGCCTGCCCGCTACCGAGCCCGACCGCGTGCTGGAGATCGTGGAGATGGCCGCGCACGCCGGCCGCCGCGTCGCCGACTATTCGCTGGGCATGCGCCAGCGCCTCGGACTGGCGCGGGCGATGCTGGGCGCGCCGCCGGTGCTGGTGCTGGACGAGCCCACCAACGGCCTCGATCCGGAAGGCATCGCCGACATGCGCCGCTTCCTGCGCGAGCTGCCCGAACGCGCCAACGCCACCGTGCTGCTGTCCAGCCATCTGCTCGGCGAGATCGAGCAGACCGCCACCCACGTCGGCATCCTCGGCCACGGCCGGCTGGTGCTGCAGGGCGCGCTGGCCGAACTGAAGGCGGGGCTGGCGGCCGAAGTGGAGATCGGCACCGACGCGCCGGAGCAGGCGGTGGCGGTCGCGCGCAGCCACGGCTTCGCAGCCGAACGCGACGACGACGCGGTGGTCGTGCGCCTGGCCGCCGGCGAGGAACCGCGCGGCGCGGCCGCCGCGCTCAACCGCGCGCTGTGCGTGGCTGGCGTGCGCGTGCATGCGCTCGCGCCGCGCCAGCGCAGCCTCGAACTTCTCTACCGCCAGGCCGCGCAGCCCGTCGCGGCTGCGGCCTGACATCGCCCCAAATCCGGAGCCCGCCATGTCCGTTGCCTCGCCCACTTTCTCCGTTCGCCCTGCCCGCTTCGCCACCGCACTCGCGGTGGAGGCCTACAAGCTGCGCCGCTCGCTGGCCCTGCTGCTGGCCGCCGTCGCGCCGCTGCTGATCGCGGTGTTCGTGTTCTTCAACCTGCTGCGCGGGGAGAAGCCCGCGCCGTGGACGATGTCGCTGCAATTCTCGGCGGCGATCTGGGCCTTCTTCATGCTGCCGATGAGCGTCACCGCGCTGACCGCGCTGGTGGCGCAGACCGAGCACGGCCTGCGCGCGTGGGATCATCTGCGCGCGCTGCCGCTGCCGCGCTGGCACCTGTACGCGGCGAAGGCCGTTTGCGTGCTGGCGCTGGTCGCGGCGATGAGCCTGCTGCTGGCCCTGCTGACGTCGCTGGCGGTCGCCGCCGCCGGCTTCACCAAACCCGCGGTGGCCGCCACCGGCGCGCCGGATTTCGCCGCCCATCTGCTCCTGCTGGGCCGCATCTTCCTTGCCGCGTGGCTGCTGGTGGCGGTGCAGCTGTGGATCGCGCTGCGCTGGGCCAGTTTCGTGCCGGCGCTGGCGACGGGCATCGCCGGCACCTTCTTCGCGGTGGTCGCCACCTCGGCGAAGATCGGGGTGGCGATGCCTTGGCAGATCCCGGTCAACCAGCTCGCCAGCGACCCGGCCCGCGCCGACCTGGCGCTGGCGCTGGGCTTCGCCGGCGGCATCGCCGCCTTCGCGCTGATGCTGTGGCGGATGGGCCGGCGCGAAGTGCTCTGAACATGCCCGCGTGGGCATTCGCGGGGCGGACAAAAGCCTTCCGACGCGGATTGACGCGGATAAAACCGGATAGGACCGTTGAAAAGCGATCGGCGTTGATCCGCGTCCAAACGCGTGCGCTCCGGCGGCGCTACAGCGCCGCCGTCACCACGATCTCCACCTTCCAGTCCGGATCGGCCAGCTTCGCCTCCACGGTGGCGCGCGCGGGCGCCTTGCCCGGCACCACCCATGCGTCCCACGCCCGGTTCATGCCGGCGAACTCGGCGATGTCGGCCAGGTAGATCTGCGCGCGCAGGATGCGGGTCTTGTCGCTGCCGGCCTGCGCCAGCAGCGCGTCGATGGCGTCCAGCACCTCGCGGGTCTGGGTTTCGATGTCGGCACCCGCGGTTTCCGGCACCTGCCCGGCCAAGTGCACGATGCCGCCGTGGATCACGGCCTCGGACATACGCGGGCCGGCGTCGATGCGGCGGACGTGCCGCGCCAGCGCGAAATCCAGCGCCGCGCGCGCCGCCGCCGCCTGCGCGTCGTTGCACTGCTGCGGGGTGGCGCGCGGGCTGTCCGGATAGACCTCGGTGGTGGTGACGAAGCGCGCGTCGGTGATGCCGGCGCACAGGCCGAGCGCGCGGCAGTCGTACTCGATCACGCCCGGCGCGACCACCGGTGAGCCGATAATGGTGCCGTCCGGATCGGCCGGCGCGATGTGGGTGACCTTCGCCACCTCGGCGTTGATCGCCTGCTGGAAGGCCGGCTCCGGGCGCGCGCTGTCGGCGCACAGGTAGAAGCCGTCGGGAATGGTGCCGGGCTCGAACGGCTTGCCGTCGCGCGCGGCCAGCGACGGGCGGAACTCGGTTTCGTCGCTGTCGGTGGTTTCGTGCAGGTCGATGTGCACGAGCACGTGATCGCCCAGCGAACGCAACAGTTCCCACAGCGCCGCCGATTCGGCAGCCGGGCTGCCGGCGCGGAAGTTGCGGTTCGGGTCGAGCGCCTGCGCGTTCCAGCGGTGGATGCGCTCATAGGCCCACGGGCTGACGCAGGGCGCGATCAGCACGTTGGCGCGGCCCGCGTAGTCGGCCGCGTGGCGCTCGGCGAACTGCAGCGCGCCGTGCACGCCGCTGGTCTCATACCCGTGCACGCCACCGGTCACCACCGCCACGGGCAGCGCGTCGTCCCAATCGCGACTGCGCAGGACGAACAGCGGATAGCGGCCGTCGGCGCCGCAGTCCAGTTCGCCGTACTGCGCCACGTCGAAGACATCGCGCAGCGCGTCGATCCGGGTCAGCACCTCGTCGGCGTAGCTGCGCTTCTTCGCCTGCATCGCGCGCCATTGCGTCTTTTCGGCCTCGCCCCAGGGCTGGCCCGGCGTGCCGATGGGAAATGCGTTCATCGCGTCGTCCTTGCAACGGAACAAGGCGGCATTTTCGCATTTGCGCGCCGCCGTGCGGCCTTCGACTTCAAATCCGCTTCACCTCCGCGCCATCGCCGGCACGCGCCGGGCGCGCATCGTGGCCGGCATTCCAGCCGCCGAGGGCCGCATGCGGGACGCCAACGACTTCGATTTCGACGTGACCGTGGTCGGCGCCAGCTTCGCCGGCGCGGCCTGCACCATCGCCGCCGCCAGACGCGGGCTGCGCGTCTGCGTGCTGGAGCGCAAGCGCGATCCCGGCGACAAGCTGCGCACCACCGGCATCATCGTGAAGGAGGCTGCCGAGCGCACGTTGTTGCAGGCCATTCCGGCGCGGCTGACCCGCCGCATCGAATCGGTGCGCCTGTACGCGCCCAGCCTGAAGCAGGTGGCGCTGGCCGCGCCCGGCTACTACTTCCTGACCACCGACACGCCGGCGGTGATGCGCTGGCTGGCACAACAGCTATGCGAACGCGGCGCCGACCTGCGGCTGGGCTGCGCGTTCACCGACGCTGCGCGCATCGACGGCGGCTGGCAGGTGCAAGGCGTCGGCCGCACGCGCTACCTGGTCGGCGCCGACGGCGCGCGCTCGCGGGTGGCGCGGCGCTGCGAGCTGGGCGAGGTGCGGCAATTTCTCTACGGCATCGAATACGAGTTTCCCGGCGCGAAGCTGGCCGATCCGGACGCCCTGCACTGCTTCATCAGCAAGCGCTACGCGCCCGGCTACATCGGCTGGCTGGCGCAGAATCCGGGCGGCGTGCAGGCCGGGCTGGCGCTGCGCCACGATCCCGCCAACGCGCGCGTGCCGGACATCGACGGCTTCCTGCTGCGCGTGGGCATCGCCGGCGGGCTGCCGCGCCACCTGCGGCCCGGCCATACCCGCGCCGGGCTGATCCCGTGCAGCGGGCCGGTGGCCGGCCTCGCCCGCGACAACGCCATTCTCACCGGCGACGCCGCCGGGATCGTCTCGCCGGTCACGGCCGGCGGCATCCATTCGGCATGGGAGCACGGCGACGCGGTGGGCCGCGCCATCGCCGCGCACCTGTGCGACGCCGGTCCGGCACCGGAACAGGCGGCCATCGACGCCGCGCCGCGCTTCCGCGCCAAGCGCGCGCTGCGCTGGATGTACGACCGCCTGCAATTCGACTGGCCGTTCGACCTGCTGCTGCATTCGCCGCCGCTGCGCTGGGCGGCGGAACAGGTGTACTTCCACAAGCGCGGCGGCTGAACGCCGGCAGCGAGCGTGGATACGGGGTTTCCCGTTGGTAGGCGGCCGTTTTTTCGACGCGAATCAACGCGGATAAAGCCGATGACAGGAATTCTTATCCGCGTCTTTCCGCGTCGATCCGCGTCCAAATCTTTTCGCGGCGAACCAATGCAATGCCGCCGAGGTCAGCCGCTGCAGTCCCCGCAGCACACCGAGGCCAGCTGCTGCACCTCGCTCGGCGGATAGCCGGCCTGCGCCAGCACCGTGGCCAGTTCGTCGCCGCTCATCCACACCGTCGCCCGCAGCGCGCCGCCGGCGGGATCGACATCGACCAGCGCGGCCGGGTCGGCCTGCCGCAGCGCGTCGTCGATGGCGACCATGTCGGGCGCGTCGGCCGCCAGCCTGATCCGGAATTCCATGCCATCCTCCGCGTCCGCGCGCACCCGTCGGCGCGACTGCGATCCTCCGCCGCGCGCGGGCGGCGCGCCCTGATCCGGGTCAAGCGCGAACGAGGGCTACAGCATCCGCTTCAGGGTGTCGTCGCGGCGGAACGCGTGGTGCCAGATCGCCGCCAGCACGTGCAGGCCGATCACCCAGTAGAAGGCTTCACCGATGGCGCCGTGCAGGTCTTCCAGCTGATGCGCCAGCGCCTCGTTCTCCGGCAGCAGCGCCGGCAGAGCGATGCCGGTGAACGGAATCTTCACCGCCTTGCCGTCGCTCCAGGCGGTCGCCAGGCCCAGCAGCGGCATCGCGATGAAAAAGGCGTACAGGGCCAGATGCACCAGCTTGGCCGCCAGCGCACTGACACTATCCAGCGGCGGCGTCACCGGCGGCGCCCCGAAGCGGCGGCGGGCGGCCAGCCGCCACCAGAACAGCGCGAACACCGCGATGCCGGCCCAGAAATGGCCCTGCATCATCGCGGCGCGGCCCGCGCTGCCGCGCGGGAACAGGCCGCGCTGCTCGATCAGCAGGTAGGCGGCCAGGACCAGCAGCGCCATCAGCCAGTGCAGGCGGCGCAGGACGGGAGCGTAGCGCGGACGGACGGCGGCATTCATGGCGCGACTCCGGTCGGGACTGCATCCACTATGCCGGCAATCGCACGGCGGATTCTGACTTCGATCAATCCCCGGCGGCCGGCGTGTCCGCGCCGAGCAGGCCGTCCATGTCCGCATCTTTCTCTTGCCACAGGCCATTCATCCACTGCTGGAAGCGGACCCGGAACTCGCGGTCGTTCTGGTAATCGCCGCGCGCCAGTTCGGCCGGGATCGCGCGCTGGCGGATCTGCACGCGCACCTCGGGAATGCGATCGGCCAGCAGGTCGATCAGCGACGGGCTGCCGGCCGGATAGGCGATGGACACGTCGAGGATCGCGTGCAGCCCCTCGCCCATCGCGTCCAGCACGAAGGCCACGCCGCCCGATTTGGGCTTGAGCAGGTGCCGGTAGGGCGAGCCCTGCCTGGCGTGCTTGCCGGCGGTGAAGCGGGTGCCCTCGACGAAATTCATGATCGCCACCGGGATGGCGCGGAACTTCTCGCAGGCGCGGCGGGTGGCCTCGATGTCGCGCCCGGCCAGCGCCGGATTGCGGGCGATCTGCTTGGGCGTGTAGCGGCCCATGAACGGGAAATCCAGCGCCCACCACGCCAGCCCCAGCAGCGGCACCCAGAACAATTGCCGCTTGAGGAAGAAGCGCAGCAGCGGGATGCGCCGGTTGAACACCTTCTGCAACACCAGGATGTCCACCCAGCTCTGGTGATTCGCCAGCACCAGGTAGTGGCCGTCTCCGTGCAGCTCAGCATCGCCGCGCACGTCCAGTCGGGTGTGCGTGAACGCGTCCCACAGCCGGTTGTTGACGCCGATCCAGCTCTCGGCGATGCCGGTCAGCAGCGGATTGCAGGCCACCCGCAGGCGCGGCAGCGGCAGCAGCACCTTCAGCAGCGCGACGAGCAGCAGCGGGACGACGTGCAGCACGGTGCTGACGATGATCAGCAGGAACAGCAGCGCAAGGCGGAACGGCAGCATCGGTTCGCAAGACGATGGAACAGGCGGCCATTGTCGCGGAAAACCCGGCGCGATTCAGGCCATCGGTATCATTCGCGCATGTCCCGATATACCGGCCCCCTGCTCACGCGCCCGCTGGGCGATGCCCTCGCCGCGGCGCGCGACGCCGGTCGCGACGCCTGGCAGGGCTCGCTGGACCTGGGCCGCAACCACGGCGAAGCGCGGCTGTCGGCCGACGACTGGCAGTGGCGCGGCGCGCGCTATCCGTATCCCGGCAAGCTCAAGGACCGTACCCTGTACTGGTGGGACGGCGACGGCTTCGCGCCGGTATCGCGCTACGCCGGCAAGCTGATCAAGCTGGTGCCGACCGAATGGAACGTGCCCACCTTCGAGATCGACGGCATCAAGATGCTGCCGACGTCGAAGGAATCGCCGCTGGACGACGCGCGCCGCAAGGTGGCGCTGGTGCAGCCGCAGGGCAAGACCATCCTCGACACATGCGGCGGGCTGGGCTACTTCGCCGCCTGCTGCCTCGACGCCGGCGTGGCGCGCATCGCCTCGTTCGAGAAGAACGAAGACGTGCTGTGGCTGCGCACGCTCAACCCGTGGTCGCCCGATCCCGACGAAAGCGGCGGCCGGCTGGATCTCGTCCATGCCGACGTGTCGCAGGCCATCGCGCAACTGCCCGATGCGGCCTTCGACGCCGCCCTGCACGACCCGCCGCGCTTCGGCATCGCCGGCGAACTGTATTCGCTGGCGTTCTATCAGCAGCTCGCCCGCGTGCTGCGGCGCGGCGGGCGCCTGTTCCACTACACCGGCAGCCCCAACAAGCTCACGAGCGGGCGCGACGTGCCGCGCGAAGTGGCGAAGCGGCTGGAAACCGCCGGCTTCAAGGCGGAGCTGGCGCTGGACGGCGTCCTCGCGATCCGCCGCTGATCCATCGGCACCAATGGCGTAGGCGGATCGTCACCCTGCCCGCCGGCACTGCCCGGCGCGCGCCGCACCGGCTGGAATACGCATCCTTCCCCCGCCACGAGGACGCCCATGCGCGCACGCCGTTCCGTTCTGTCGCTCGCTCTCGCCCTGTCCGCCGCCATCGGCGCCGCCGTCGGCGCCGCCGGCGCGGCCACGCCCGTCCGCGTCAATCCCGCCGACCTGCACCTGGAGCAACTGCGCCCCGCCACCATGACCTACCTGGTCTACATGCACGGCGCCGCCGGCAGCGGCGTCAAGCGCGCGATGCTCGCCACCAGCAAGGTCAAGCACGAACAGGTGGACGGCAAGGAGGCGTGGGTGATCGAACAGCACTGGGAGGACGAGAACGGCAGCATCCACACCGCCCGCACCGTGCACGCCGCGAAGGACGCAGCAACGCTCTCGCAGACCAGCGGCTGGACGCGCCCGGACCGCCGCCTGACCACCGTCGTCGAACCGGCGACGGGACGCGGCAGCATCGAGGGCGAACTGCCGGAGGAGTCGCGCAAGGCCATGGAAGCCGGCTTCGCCGCGATGCAGGACGGCTGGTGGATGAACTGGCATTCCGACCTCACCCTGCTGCCGCTGCTGCCCTACGAGAAGGGCGGCACGCTGCGCATCCGCCTGTTCGACGTCGGCATGGCCGCGCCGATGGACGTGGACTACACCGTGCTGGGCGAACGCGCGCTGGTCGGCGCCGACGGCCGCCGCCGCGACTGCTGGCTAGTGGAAACCGAAAGCGGCCGGCCCGGCAGCGGCAACTACCAGCGCTTCTGGATCGACAAGGCCAGCCGCGTGGTGGTGAAGGAAGAGGACGTGTTCAACGGCAAGTACCGCTCGAAGGTGCTGCTGGAAGCGCCGGCCGTCATCGAGTTCCCGCTGCCGCCGGCGCCCGCCGCGCAGGGCTAGGTCGGCGCGGCCGAAGCCTCAGGCGCGGCGCTCGGCGCGGATCGTCGCCGGGTCGTCGGCATGCTCCAGCAGCAGCCGGCGAACCCGGTCCTGCCAGACCGAGGCGAACGCTGCGCGCTCCTCGCCGCTGGCGTCGTCGGCCAGCGCCCTTGCCATCAGCGCGCGCATCTGCGGCGCGGGCGGCACGCCGGCCAGGTCCATCGCCACGTGCACGGTATCGCCGTTGTCGACGCGGCGGAACGCGGCGACCGACTGCAGGTCGCCGCCGCCGTAGCGCAGCAGCCCATGGCGGACGAAGCGCCCGCCGATGCCGTTGAAGCCGTTGTTCGCCGCCGCGCCGGTGACCAGCGTGAACACCTGCGCGATCACGCCGGTGGTGCCCTCCACTTCCGCCGCGCTCATCGTCACCTGCACGCCGCCGCGCTCCGGCAGCGCATCCGGATACAGCGCTCGCAGGCCGGCGCGCGCCATCAGATAGGCGCCGGCCACGGTCGGGCAGGAATGCCCGGCCAGGCGCACCGCGTCGGCGTAGCCGTATTCCAGCAGCCCGCCGTCCGCGGCCCCCAGCAGTTCGGCCAGCGGATCGCGCAGCAGCAGGCGCGGCGCGTGCGAATAGAAGGCGGGCAGGTGCATGGGCTGCTCCACTGCGCCGGAAGTCACTCTTCCGGCAAACCGGTGATCCCGAAATCTATCACCACCCCCGCGTCGTCGCGCTGGCGGTAGGCGACGGTGAGGTAGTCGCCGAAGCGCGCGTTGAGCTGGCCCAGCAGCGGGACCGGGTCGTGGTCGTTGATGAAGCGCATCGTCTCGCCGTTGCGCAGCGCGCCCAGCGCGCCGAAGATCGCCGAATGGCGGAAGCGGCGGGCGATGCCGCGCGCGTCGAAGACGTGGACGTTGGGTTCGGGATCGAGGCGACTCGGCATGAGAATGACTCCTGTTTGGCAAGCAGGGCCATGCTACGCCGCGGTCATTGCACCGCCCTGACCCATGTCAAGGCGGGACGGTGCACCGGAACACCTACTGCTCCGGCAGGCGTTGATAGCGCGATTGGGAAGTCGATTGCCACTATTTATGAGACATGATCGGCTTATGAGACATGATCGGCGCATCGCACGGCGCGCCGGTCTTTCTCTCGATCCGGTACGCACCCACCGATGCAAGCCGCGGCGCAGTCCGCACCCCGGATCAGTCCTTCCGATCGGCCTCCAGGCAGGCCAGCGCCAGCCGCGCGACCCGCGCCAGCCCCTGCTCGCGCTGCGCCGGCGGCATGCCCGCGCCGGTGTCCAGGTGATCGCTGACCGCGAGGATCGACAGCGCCCGGAAGCCCTCGCGCATCGCCAGTCCATACAGGCCGGCGGTTTCCATCTCGATGCCGTGGATGCGGTGGCGGCGCAGGTGGTCTAGCACCTGCGGATCGCCGTCGTAGAAGCAGTCGGTGCTGAACACGTGCGCGATCCGCGCGTCGATGCCCTGCGCCGACGCAAGTTCGGCGGCGCGGCGCAGCAACGCGAAATCGGCGCAAGCCGCGAGATCGTGGCCGCCGAACTGCAGCCGGTTGAAGCGCGAATCGGTGCTGCCCGACTGCGCCAGCAGCACGTCGCCCAGCGCCGCCTCGCCGATCCCGCCGCAGGTGCCGATGCGCACGATCCGGCGCACGCCGTAGCTGCGCGCCAGCTCGGTGACGTAGATCGCGGTGGAGGGAATGCCCATGCCCCCGCCCATCACCGTCACCGCGCGGCCGCGCCACTGGCCGGTGAAGCCGAGCATGTTACGGCGGGCGTTCACCTGCACCGGCGCGTCCAGCAGCTCTTGGGCGACGAAGCGCGCGCGCAGCGGATCGCCGGGCAGCAGCACGGTGTCGGCGATCGCGCCGGACTCGGCTTCGATGTGGGGAGTGCTCATGCGGCGTCAATCCGTCAGGAAGCAGCGGCCCGCCGCCAGCGGCGGCAGGCCGAGATGGGTGGCGATGCCCTGGCCGAGATCGGCGAAGCTGTCGCGCCGGCCCAGCGCGCGCGGCGCGAGGCCGGGGCCGAAGGCGAGCAGCGGCACGCGCTCGCGGGTGTGGTCGCTGCCGGGCCAGGTGGGGTCGCAGCCGTGGTCCGCGCTGAGCGCCAGCAGGTCGCCGGGACGCAGGGCATCCAGCAGCTGCGGCAGGCGCGCGTCGAACGCCTCCAGCGCCGCGCCGTAGCCCAGCGCGTCGCGGCGATGGCCGTATACGCTGTCGAAATCGACGAAATTGGTCGCCACCAGCGCGCCGTCGCCGGCCTGCGCCAGCGCGGCCAGGGTCGCGTCGAACAGCGCGTCGTGGCCCGAGGCCGGCAGCTTCCGGCTCACCCCGCGCGCGGCGAAGATGTCGCTGATCTTGCCGACTGCGACCACCTCGCCGCCGGCCGCGCAGACCGCGTCCAGCAGGGTCGGCGCCGGCGGCGGCAGGGCGTAGTCGCGGCGGTTGCCGGTGCGGACGAAGCCGGTGCGCGCATCGCCGGTGAACGGCCGCGCGATCACCCGGCCGATGTCGTAGGGCGCCAGCAATTCGCGGGCGATGCGGCAGACCGCATGCAGCCGCTCCAGCCCGAACGCCTGCTCGTGCGCGGCGACCTGGAACACCGAGTCGGCCGAGGTATAGACGATCGGCTTGCCGGTGGCGACGTGCGCCTCGCCCAGCTCGGCGATGATCTCGGTGCCTGAAGCATGGCAATTGCCGAGCACGCCGGGCAGCCCGGCCCGCGCCGCCAGCGCATCCAGCAGCGCCGGCGGGAAGCTGTCGCGCGGCGAGGCGAACAGGCCGAACGGCTTGTCCAGCACCACGCCGGCGCTTTCCCAATGGCCCGAGGGCGTGTCCTTGCCGCAGGCGCGCTCGGCCATACAGCCCCACATGGCCGCCGGCGCGGGCATGTCCGCGAAGCCAGCGGCAATGCTTCCGGTCGCCAGCGCATGCGCCTGCGGCAGCCCCAGCCGGGTCAGCCAGGGCAGACGCAGCGGGCCGCGCGCGGCGGCGGCGCAGGCGGCGGCGATGTGGCCGAAGGTGTCCGCGCCGGCGTCGCCGTAGTCGGCCGCGTCCGGCGCGTTGCCGATTCCCAGCGAATCCAGCACCAGCCAGACGGCGCGCGCCATCGCTCAGCCGCCCGCTTCGGCGAGGATGGCGTCGAACAGCGCGCTGGCGCCGATGCGGAAATGCGCCGGGCCCACCCAGCCGGCGCCCAGCCGCGCCTGCGCCAGGTCGAGATAGACCTGCGCATCGGCCGGCGTGCGGATGCCGCCGGCGGCCTTGAAGCCGCAGCGCCCGCCGCGCTCGGCGATCGCGTCCAGCATCACCGCCGCCGCGTCCGGGGTGGCGTTCACCGGCACCTTGCCGGTGGAGGTCTTGAGGAAATCGACGCCGGCGTCCAACCCGAGTTCGCTGGCCTGACGGATCAGCGCCGGCTCGGCCAGTTCACCGGTTTCCAGGATCAGCTTGAGCGCGATGTCCGGGCCGCAGGCGGCGCGGCAGGCGTCCACGCCGGCCCGCGCGCGCGCCGCGTCGCCCGCGCGCAGGGCGCGCCAGGGCAGGACCATGTCGATCTCGTCCGCGCCGGCGGCGATGGCGCGGCGGGTTTCGCGGGCGATCCGCTGCGGGTCGTCGCCGCCGTCGGGGAAGTTGACCACCGTCGCCACCTTCACCGCCGTGCCGGCCAGCGCCTCGCGCGCCGCGGTGACGTGCTCGGGATACACGCAGACCGCCGCCGGCAGGCCGTGCGGCGTACGCGCGGCGGCGCACAGGGCGCGGATGCGGTCGGGTGTGTCGTCCTCGCCGAGGCTGGTGAGATCGAGCAGGCCCAGCAGGCGGGCGGCGGGCATGGAAGCGGCGGGCATTGGCAGGCGGGCACGGTGCGGAACCGCGGCCAGTCTAGGCAGGGCGTTTGCTTCCATCCTTGATCTGCGGCAAGCCCGCAAATGGCACGCGGAAACGGCAGCGGCGGCGGCGTTTTCGATTACAGTCGAAACGCCTCCACTTCAACCGCTTCCATGGCTTCGAGCCTGCCCCCGCTGTCGCAGTTCCTGGACCTGTTGCCCGACGCGGTCTGCATCGTCGATGCGGAGGGCAACGTCCTGTTCGTCAACGCCGCCTTCGAACGCCTGCTGGGGCATGCGCCGGACGAGACGCGGGGCCGCTGCCTGTTCGACTATCTCCACCCGGACGACCGCGCCGCCACCGAGCGGCAGGCGCAGGCGCTGATGGCCGGCGGCGGCGAGCGGCACTTCCGCAACCGCTACCTGCACCGGCACGGCCACGCCGTGGACCTGCTGTGGTCCGCGCACTGGCTGCCGGAGCACGGGGTGCGCATCGGCGTGGCCCGCGAGATCGGCGACCTGCGCCGCGCCGAGCAGGAGCTGGAGCACCACGCCTTCCACGACCCGCTGACCGGGCTGGCCAACCGCCGGCGGCTGGAACAGGCGCTGCGGCAGGCGCTGGAGCAGGCGACCGGCAGCGGCGGCCAGGTGGCGCTGCTTTACCTGGACCTGGACGGCTTCAAGCAGGTCAACGACCTCGGCGGCCACGAAGCCGGCGACCGCGTCCTGCGCGAAGTGGCGCAGCGGCTGCGCGCCGGGCTGCGCCAGGCCGACCTGGTGGCGCGGATGGGCGGCGACGAATTCGTCGTGCTGCTGCCCGGCTGCGGCGTCGAACATGCCGGCCGGGTGGCGTCCAAGCTGCGCCGCAGCCTGCGCGAACCCTTCCCCACCCGCGACGGCACGCTGCAACTGGACGCCAGCATCGGCATCGCCTGCTTCCCGGACGACGGCCGCGCGCCCGACGACCTGCTGGCCCGCGCCGACGCGGCGATGTACGCCACCCGGCGCGAGCGCTGAGATCCGGCCTCAGCGGAGGTTGGAGATCGAGTTCTTCGCGGTGTCGTGGCGGGCCTTCACCACGCCGCCGCGCACGCTGAAGCCGAGCACGATCCGCACCTGCGACGGCGCGGCCATGCGCACGTTGGTCTTGAGTGTGTCCTTCAGGCCGCTGGTCGCCTTCTCGACCACCACCGCCAGTTCGTAGTCGCCGTCGGCCAGCGGCTGGGCGAGATCCACCGGCGCCTTCCCGCCGCCATCGCCGGACGCGATCGCGCGGCCCGCCGCGTAGCTGGAGGACACCGCGCCGCCGGGCTTGGCCATCCCGCCGATGCTCGATACCGCCGCCGACACGATGCCGGCACCGGGCAGCGCGCCGCCGAGCAGGCTCGCGCCCTGCCCGATCGCCCGACCGCTCGCGTTTTCGTGCGGATCGCCCCAGTGAGCCGCCGAGCGCCGCTCCGCCTCGTCCAGCGGGGTCAACCGCAATGCCGCCAGATCGGCGCGGAAGCCCTCGCCGTCGGGAAACACGATCGCGCAGCGTTCGCCCGCGCAGCCTATCTCGATGCCCTGCGCCACCGCATTGGCGCCCGACTGCAGCCCCGAGGCCACCTTTTCGCCGAAGGTCTTGCCCTGCGTCTGCTTCGCGGTGGTGACGTTCATCGACAGCCGGCTCGGCATCGCATTGCCGCTGCCCTTCACTTCGCCGGCCTTCGCCGCCGGCAGCGCCAGCAGCGCCGCCACCACCATGCCCACCGGAACGAACGCCTTCATGTCGCCACCTGCGGTTTGTCGGGTCGCGCCGATCCTACGCCCGCGCATCCCGGCGCGGCGGCCGGGCGGCGGGTTGACCGGTTCGGGGTTGGGCGGCCGTTCACCCAATGCGGGGGGATGCGCAATGACCAGTGCGGCCAGGCCGCAGGAGCCCGCGATGCCGAAGATCGAACGGCCTTTCTTCCCCATCGTCTACGTCCGCGGCTACGCGATGACGAAGGACGAGATCGTGCAGACCACGTCCACCCCGTACATGGGCTTCGAGGCTGGCTCGACCAAGATCCGCCAGGCGCAGGACGGCAGCATCGTGAAGTTCGTGTTCGAGTCGCCGCTGGTGCGGCTGATGAAGGACTACGGCTACCGCGACGTCTACGCCTCCGGCGCGGAGCAGCCGGACAAGCTGCCGGCGCGCAGCGTCGTCATCCACCGCTATTACGACGAGGCCGATCCCGCCTTCGGCGGCGGCAAGGCGCCGTCCATCCCCGAAGCCGCGGCGGCGCTGGGCCGCCGGATCGCGCAGCTGCGCGACAGCGTCTGCGGCAACGATGCGGCGGCGCGCAAGGCGTTCAAGGTGTACCTGGTCGCGCATTCGATGGGCGGCCTGATCTGCCGCTGCCTGCTGCAGAACCCCGAGGTCGCCAGCGCCGAGGTGCGCGCGATGGTGGACAAGGTGTTCACCTACGCCACCCCGCACAACGGCATCGAGCTGGGCGGCATCAACGTGCCGAGCTTCCTGTCGATGAACGACATGAACAACTTCAGCCGCCCGGTGATGGCGAAGTACCTGAAAGTGACGAAGGACAAGGCGAACACGCTGGGCGATTCCGGCTTCCCGCCGGAGCGCTTCTTCTGCTTGGTCGGCACCAACAGCCGCGACTACGCGGTGGCGCACGGCCTGTCCTCGCTGGCGGTGGGGCAGATGAGCGACGGGTTGGTGCGGATCGAGAACGCCTACGTGGCGGGCGCGCCGCGCGCCTTCGTGCACCGCAGCCACAGCGGCTACTTCGGCATCGTCAATTCCGAGGAGGGCTACCAGAACCTCGCCCGCTTCCTGTTCGGCGACCTGTGCGCCACCGGCAGGCTGGACATCGAGGCGCTGCCCTTCCCGCCCGAGATCGAGCGCGCGCGCAAGGCCGGCAAGAAGATCGAATCGTCCTACTACGTCGAGGCCACCGTCGCCCCGCGCGGCGCCTACACCTACGACCTCACCGCGCGCACCAAGGCGCAGGAAAGCGCGGTGCGGCGGCAGTATTCGGAGCTGTTCGACCAGGACGGCAACCTGATCCGCAACGCGCGCTCGCCGACGCTGTTCACGGTGTTCCTCGACACCTCGAAGATCACCGCCGGCAGCGAGGTCGCGTTCTCGATCGAACTGGCCGTCTCCAACGCCGGCTACGAGGTCGACGGCGCGCTGTTCCTCAAGCAGCACATCCCCGGCGAATACCTGTTCCGCGACACCCTGGTGCTGTTCGCCAAGCAGGACGAGGCCGGCGACTGGAAGCTGCGCTACGTCTGGGCCGACGACCGCTGGGCCACCGGCCCGAAGTCGGAGGCCGACGTGATCGAACTGGGGAAGAAAGCCATCGGCATCCAGCAGCAGGCGCCGTCGGCGTTCGCCATTCCGCTGGAATCGAGCAAGGGCTTCCGCGCGTCGCTGTGCATCGCGCTGTCGGCCTGGGCCTGATGGCGCGCATGCGCCGGGGCGACGCCGGCGCTTCCCCTTCGGCGTTTCAGACGTGGAGCGAGGTGAGCGAGGCGTGCAGGTGGGCGGCTTCCAGCATGTGCCGGAGCCGCAGCTCGACCGCGTGCAGGTCGCCGAGTTCGTGCGGCGCATACAGCGTGTAGATCGGGCGGTTGCGCTGCCCGTCGAACGGCTCCTTCCTGCTGACGCCGATGTTGCGCGTTCCGCTGGCCTGCACCCAGAGACTGCGCAGCGCGTGCGGCCCGATGCTCTCGTCCTTGCCCAGGGTGAAGGTGAACATCGCGACCTGGTGGCTGGACATGCGTGGACTCCGTTCGGTTCCCGAGTATGCGCCCTTCCTTGCGACCGCAACGCGCGATCCGCACGCATGGCGGCCGGCGCCGCATGCGCGTAGGATGTCGTAGCCATCGCGCCACGCGCGTCCCGCCGGCGCATTCCGCGCCGCGCGCTTCGCTCCCTTCCATGCGTCTCCATTCCGCCCATGCGGAGTGACGCCCCTCCGGGAGCGCCCATGCAGGCATGCCACGTCCACAGCACCCGCCCTCCGCGCCGACCGGCCGCATGACCAAGGCCGCCGACGCCGCGGACTGCGCGCGGTGCGACGCCGTCTGCTGCCGCCTGACCGTGGTGCTGACGCCGCAGGACGCGGTGCCCGCGCGTTTCGCCGCGACGACCGCGCGCGGCATCGCGGTGATGGCGCGCGACGCCGACGGCTGGTGCTCCGCCCTCGACCGGAGCCGCATGCGCTGCTCCATCTATCCGAACCGGCCGGAGGTATGCCGCCGGTTCGCGATGGACGGACCCTACTGCCGCGCGGTGCGCGCCGACTACCGCGAGCGCATCGCCCGCGGCATCCCGCTCCTGCTGCATTGATCCAGACATCGAACCGAGGAGGCCACATGCCGCGCCCGAAGAAATCCGCCAGCAGCGACGCGCAGGAAGCGCCGCAGCCGTCCAGGACCAGCCACCTGTTCCAGAGCCGCAAGCCCCCGGAACGCGGCGGCGCGCTCACCCGCGAACGCATCGCCGAACACATGGACGCGTTCCGCAAGGCCGGCGGCGCCATCGAGGTCCTCGGCACCACCCGCTCCCTCCAACGCATCGGCCAGCCGGCGGACGCATCCGCGCCGGTGGCGCCCGCAACCACAAACAAACGCAACCGCTGACCCAGGAGCTTCCATTGCCGAAACCCAATTACGCATTCGAAAAACGCCAGCGCGAACTGGCGAAGAAGAAGAAACAGGACGAGAAGGACGCCCGCAAGCGCGAAGCGCGCGAGGCGAATGCGCCCGTCGCCGCGCCGGCGACGGAATCCCCGCCGGCGGATGTCCCATCGCCGTCACCCGGTTCGCGCGTGCACCTGCGCAAGCCGGACATGTGACGAAGCAACGGCCGTCCCGTCGGCCGTTCGCTTCTCTCGTGACGACGCGAAACGCGACGCCCGCGTCGCGCTTCAGCCGGAACGGCACGCGGCCGATACAGGAGGACGGCTGCGCTTCGCGGCCCCAGCCGGATGCTTCCATGACGCGCCACCGCCGCCGCATCGCCCGCGTTTTCCTGCTGTGCCTGCTGTCCGCCTGCTTCGCCGCGCAGGCGGCCGACTGGAGCGACACCTCGGTCGCCTGGCGCGCCGGCGACCGTTTCCGCGAACCGCACAACCCGAACGCCATCGGCAAGCAGATCGCCTCGCTCACCCACGCCAGCGGCTGGCGCTACGGCAGCCAGTTCCTCAACCTCGACCTGCTGCAATCGGACCACCGCGACCCGGCCTCGCCCGGCGGCCGCAAGGGCGCGTTCGAGGCCTACCTGGTCTATCGCCATACGCTGGACATCGCCAGGCTGGGCGACCTGCATCTGCCCGGCCCGATGCGCGGGCTGGGCCTGACCGCCGGCATCGACCTCAACGCCAAGGACGACGCCGCCTACAACTCGCGCAAGCGGATGTGGGTGCTGGGGCCGCAGGTGTCGTGGGCCGTACCCGGCCGCCTCAACACCGCGCTGCTGATGGCCTGGGAAAGCAACGCGCCGCACGGCCCGTTCCCGCCGATCTCCGGCGTGCAAGGCCGCTACCGCTACAAGCCGCATCCGCTGCTGGCCGCCGACTGGAGCGTGCCGGTGGGCGAGCACTGGGCATTCGAGGGCTTCGCCAACTTCATCGCATCGAAAGGCCGCGACGAAGCCGGCCGCGCCACCGGCGCGGAAACCAACATCGACGCCCGCCTGATGCTGGACGCCGGCGCGCTGCTCGGCGCCCGCAAGCGCGCGTTCCTGGCCGGCATCGAATACCAGTACTGGCACAACAAGTTCGGCAACACCGACGCCACCACCGGCAACCGCGGCAACACCGCCAATACGCCGATGCTGCGCGTCGAACATCATTTCTGAGGCGGCGCCGCCAACCGCAGCGCCAGCGCGAACCACGCGAACGGGAACAGCGCGAGTGCAGCCAGGGCGATGAGTCCGGTGGCGGCCAGATGCAACGCCACCAGCGTGCAGACCAACGCGAACGGCACGAACGCGAAGACCAGCAAGGCGTTCACGATGCGTCGCCTGGTGGACGGCATCAGCGCACGCGCGGCGGCATGGGCGATCAGCCGCCCGACAAGCGATGCCGCGAGGACGAGTTCCGCACTTCCGAACAGGAGGATGAGACTCGCGAAGGCGGGGCCATCGCCGCCGCCCGGATGCGCTTCCAGATCGCGCAATGCGTAAAGCAGCCCCAGGACCAGTGCAACGAAAAGGACTCCCGCCGCCGCAAGCGCATGCCGCCACTTCGGCAGGAGCGCCGGCAACGAGCCGACCAGCAGGAAGGACACGATCAGGAACGTCATGCACGGCTCCGGCAATCGCCACCTGCCGCAACGCGGCCGTGGTCCGCACGCATCGCCCTAGCCGTTGTACGACAGCGCCACGATGCCGAGTTCCGGCACGACCAGCAGCGCCTTTTCCGGCCCGTAGGCGTAATAGGCGCCGGCCGTGCGGGCGGCGTTCTCCAGTTGCGTCCGCAGTCCGCCATCGAGCTTCGCGCACTCCAGACCGGGCGAGAGCAGCGTCTGGTCGTCGTCGGCCCACGCCGGGTCCGGCGTCGAATGCCACGAGGAAAACGTGTGGTAGGCATCGTTCGCCTTGCGCGAGTGGCCGGCGTCCTTGAAGAACGCCAGGCCCCTGGATCGGATGTCCCGCTTCGTCGCCGCATCGATCCGGAACACCGCCATGCCGCAGCCTTCTCGGAAATCGCTGATACCGTCGATGGCGATCGGGTAGTCGATGCCGATGGCGGCGGGAACGACGCCGGCGAAGTGCCAGGCTTCGAACAGTTTCCAGGCCACCACCAGCGCCGCCGGAACGCATGCGAAGCCGATCGCGACCGCGCGGCATCCACGCATCGACATGGCGTCAACGCGCGGCGCCGCGGAACAGCCACCCGGCCAGCAGCCACGGCAGCGCGAAGCACGCGGTCAGCGCCAGTTCGCGCACCTCGAAACCACCCATCGCCAAGGCGATGCCGACCGCCGCCAGCTGCGCCGCCGCCGTCGCGAACATCGCCTTCGCCATGCCCGCCGGCCGGAAGCGGGCCAGCAGGCTGCCGAGCACGGCGACCGCCAGCACGCCGAGAAACAGCAGGTTGGCGGGATTGCCCGCGTCGCCCAGCATGCCCACCGCAAGATTCGCCCAGACGGTCAGGAAGCCGGCAAGCACCGCCAGCCCGAAGCCGGCGCGGTACGCGCGCGTCGCACCCAGCCAGGCGCCGAGTTCGTACAGGCCGCAGGCGGCGGCCAGCAGCGCGCCCATCACCACGAAGTCCGTGCCCGACCAGTCCACGCCGGCCTCCGGGAAGAACCGCATCGCCGCCGCCGGCAACAGCAGCAGGCCCGCCGCGCCGCCCCACACGAAAGGACGCAATCCGTTCCCGCGCCCGCTTCCCATCGCCATCGTGCCCGTCATCGCCCTGCTCCCGTCGTTGGGTGGAATGGCGCGCAGCATCCGCCTGCGGCAAGGGCGCGCGATGGCGGCTGTGTGAAGCGTGGGCGAAGTCGCGCGACGGCGACCGCGAGGTCAGGCCGCGCCCGCCTCGTCCTCCAGCATCCGCTCCCGGCAGGCCTGCCAGCTGCCCGCCACCATCACCAGCGCGCACAGCGACAGGAACGCGAACGGCAGGCCCCAGCCGCCGCGCAGGTCGTGCAGCACGCCGAACAGGATCGGCCCCGCGCAGCTCAGCGTGTAGCCCACGCCCTGCATGAAGCCGGACAGCTTGGCCGAGCCCGCCGGCGTGCGCGTGCGCAGGTTGATCAGCGTGAGCGACAGCGGGAACGTGCTGGGGCCGATGCCGAGCAGCACCACCCACAGGATCGGCGCGGCCATCGGCGCCAGCAGCAGGCCCGGAAAGGCGACCGCATAGGACAGCGCGCAGGCCACCACCAGCGGGAACGGATTGCGCATGCGCACGGCGACCGCCGGCATCGTCAGCGCGCTGCACAGGCCCAGCGCCGCGAACAGCGCCACCATCGTGCCGCCGAACGCCGGGCTGGCGCCGGCTTCGGTCATCAGCTTCGGCAGCCAGGTGAACATCGAATAGGTGATCAGCGAGGTCATGCCGAACATCAGCGCCATGCCCCAGGCCAGCGGCGACCGCCACGGCCGTATCGTCGCGGACGCCTTCGCCGACGGCGCCGCCAGTTCCGGCGCGGCATCGCCCGCGACTACCGCGCCGTCGTGCACGGCGGCCAGCACGCAATCCCGCTGCCGCTCCCGCCACAGCACGCCCAGCCAGACCAGCGTCGCGACCAGCGCCGGCAGCGCCCACACGCCCAGCGACACCTGCCAGCCGGCCGCGTCCGCCAGCGGCACCGCCGCCAGCGCCGGCACGATGGTGCCCACCTGCAGCAGGGTGAGATACAGCGCGCTGACCGTACCCACGCGCTGCGGGAAGTAACGCTTCACCAGCGGCGGCAGCACCACGTTGCCCATGCCCATGCCGGCCAGCGCGACCACGCAGCCGATCGCCAGCCCCGGCACGCCGCCGGCGAACGCACGCGCCAGCAGGCCAATGGCGGCCAGCGCCATCGACAGCAGCGCCGCTTGCTCCAGCCCGATGCGGTGGGCGATGCGCGGCGTCGCCACGCCGAACGCGGCGAACGCGGCGGTGGGCAGCATCCCGAACAGCCCGACCACCGTCGGCCCGAAACCGAAGCGGGCGGACAGCAGGTCGAGCAGCGGCGTCAGCGAGGTGACCGCGGTGCGCAGGTTGAGGGCGGACAACAGGATGCCCGCGAGCACCAGCGCGCGGCCGGTCCACGGGGAGGAAGCGGGGGAAGGCATGCGGCGATTATCCCAGAGCGGGCGCGGCGGCGCGTGACGTTCGCCGTGCCACGCCGGCTGATGCCGGCAGCGGCTCGGGAAACGCAACATCAGAAGGGGAGCAACAGCAATCGCGTGGAAACGGTCCTCCACGCGCTCCGAAAGCGGCAACTGCCTGGACGTACCACAGCAAGCCGCGTCACTCACCCCTTGTTGCGCGCGCCCGCGAACAGCGCATAGCCGACCGCCACGAAGCAAGCGAAGTAAGCCAGCGCCTGCGCATGCGGCTCGAACAGCGGCGGCGGCATCCTGCCGCCCGCGTCCGAAGCGATGTACTGCACCATCGTGGCGGCATAGGGGCTGAGCGAACCCCAGCCGGTGCCGAGCATGCCCAGCGTGCCCACCCAGAGCATGAAGCCCATGCCCACCGGCACCATGACGTTGGCGAAGCGCAGCGCCACCGCGTATTGCAGCGCGACGATCGGCAGCACGCCGATGAAGTAGCCCAGGCCGTCGCGCGCGACCATCGACCACGGGATCGGCGCCGACGGCAAGTCCACGCCCGGCACCAGCAGCGCCGGGATTGCCGCCGTCATCCACGTCGCGAGGCAGAACGCCGCGACGAACAGCGCGATCATCGACGCCACCACCGCGAGCTTGGCGAAATAGAGCGTCCATGGCCTGGCGGGAAGCACGTGCACCAGCTTCCATGCCTGGTTGCGGAATTCCACCTGCACCACCAGGCTGGTCGCCAGCACCGCGCCCATCGGCAAGAAGAAGATCGCCGACGATTCCCAGGCCGCGTGCCAGAGGCGCTCCCAGTAGTCGGGGGCGGCGTGCAGCGCGGGCAGCCCGCGGTATCGCAACAGCCGCATCGCCAGCACTATAGATGGCGTGAAGCAGGCGCAGGCGACGACCATCCAGGCCGTCCACGTGCGCCGCTGCTTCAGCCATTCGCCGCGCAGCACGTCCGCGAACGCGGCGCTCACGCGGCCTCGCGGCGCGCGCCGCCCTCGGTCATGTCCATAAAGATGTCCTCCAGGTCGGCCCGCTCCTGTCCGGACGCGACGCCGTGGATGCCGATTCCGGCGCCGACCAAGCCAGCGACCGCCGCCGCGACGGCGGGATCGTCCAGCATGGGCAGCGCCAGGCCGCCCTCGCCGCGCCGCGCCGCATGGCCCGCCTGCCGCAGCCACGCCTCCGCGCGCGCGTCGTCGTCGGTACGCAACCGCACCATGCCTGCCTCGCGCCTGCGCGCCTGCAGGTCGGCGATGCTTCCCTGGAACAGCAGCCGCCCGCGGTCGAGGATGCCGACGTGGGTGGCGAATTTCTCCACTTCGGCCAGCAGATGACTGGACACCAGGAGCGTGATGCCGCGCTCGCGGTTCAGCCGCTGCAATAGCTGCCGCATTTCGACGATGCCGCCCGGGTCGAGGCCGTTGGTGGGTTCGTCGAGGATCATCAGATCCGGCCCGTGGAGCAGCGCCATCGCCAACCCCAGCCGCTGCTTCATGCCCAGCGAGAACCGCGCGGCGCGCTTGCCCTGCGTGTCCGCCAGGCCGACCAGCGCCAGGACCTCGTCGACGCGCGCCGCCGGGCAGCGATGGATGCGTCGCAGGAGCATCAGGTTTTCGCGCGCTGTGAGGTTGCCGTAGAAGGCCGGGCTCTCGATCATCGCGCCGATCCGGCGCATCGCTTCGGGCCGGTTGGCCGGCGTCAGCGGCCGGCCGAACACCAGGATCTCGCCGGCCTGCGATGACAGCAAGCCTAGCAGCAGGCGCAGCGTGGTGGTCTTGCCGGCGCCGTTCGGTCCGAGGAAGCCGTAGATACTGCCGGCGGGTACTTCGAGATCGATGCCGGCGAGCGCCGCGCCCTCGCGAAACCGATGGGTCAATCGCCGGGTCTGGAGGCAGAGCATCGCGCATCCCCATGTTTGTTGTTAGAGTTAAAACTACTCCACCGAAAAATTTAAGTCAAACTTAAATAACGATCATGGACACCCTGCCCCTTCCCGCTTCCCTGCGCACCCGCAGCGCCCGCCTGGCCCGCTGGACGGGCGTCCTGCTGACCATCCTCGTCCTGATGCTGCTGACGGAAAGATTCGGCGCCGTCGGCCTCGCCCTGTTGCGCGAAGGCGCGGATCCGTCGGTGCACGCCCGGCTCGGCGCGGAAGCGGCCGCGGCCCTTCCGGAGGGGTGCAGCATCGCGGCGCTCTGGTGGATCCGCGCGGCCCTGCTCGAACTCGCCTCCGGCGTCTTCCACACGCCCATCCTGGCCAGAGCGCTGCGGCGGGTCGGCACGCTGCTCGCGCTCGGCGCCGCGCTCGCCCTGTTCGCGGTGCCTAGCCTGCAACGGCTGGCCGGCGCCGATCCGGGCTACCTCATCGCCTACGACATCGGCAGCATCGCGCTCTGCGTGGTCGGCGTGACGCTGGCGATGCTGGCGCAGGTGCTGGAGCGCGCGGGCGAAGTCCAGTCCGAACTCGACGGGATGTTCTGATGCCGGTCCGCACCACGCTCGACGGCCTGCTGGCGCGCTCCGGCCTCACCGCGCGGGAGGTCGCCGCCCGCATCGGCGCCAGCGAAACCCATCTCTCGCTGTTCCGCTCGGGCAAGGTCCGCGGCGTGCGGTTTTCGACGCTCGCCAAGCTGTGCCTGGTGCTGGACTGCCAGCCCGGGGAATTGCTGGCCTATGACCCGGATCCGGCGGATCTCGCTTCCGCCAGCGACGACGATTGAACCGGCCTTTCGGCAGCGCGGGCGAGCGCCGCTAGGCCTCGTCCGCCGCCTGCGCCGTGCCCAGGTGCTCCTGCAATGCCCGCCGCACCGCCTCGGCCTTTTCCAGGTGGAAATCCCGCGGTCGTGGACAACCAGGGATCGCGGCCGCCGGCACCGGCATGGAAAAGTGCCACCCATCGCAAATCCGGATTACAGTCGCGACCTCGGCGACCATCGCCGCGCGCAGCGCCCCATTCGACTGGAACAGGCACCGCATGCCCGCGATCCTCCGGAAGCTTTCCTCCTCGTTCCTGCCGGTGTCCGCGCTGCTGGCCGTGGTGCTGCCCACGGCGATCGCGCTGCTGATGGCGCACTGGATCGGCATGCAGCGGCTGGAGGAGATCGCCACGATGACGGCGCGGCAGACGCTGGCGCGCGCCGACACGATCAACATCGAGATGACCCGGGCCAACGGCATGCTGGCGCCGCTCGATGGCCGGGATCCCTGCGGCCGGGAAAGCATCCGGCTGATGCGCAAGGCGATGCTGCACACCGACACGCTGGCCGACGTCGGCTATATCCGCGGCGACCGCGTGCTGTGCTCCGCCTTCGGCCAGCAGGATCAGCCGGTGGGCGCGCCCGCCTACACCAGCGGCCCCGGCTTCGCGATCCGCAACGACGTCCGCCTGTCGGACGCGCCGGACATCCCGCTGGTCGCGACCACCGTCCCGCAGACGGGCGTCTCCATGTTCGCCCACGGCGCGCAGGTGATGGACGGCATTCCGGCCGACGAGCCGTGGCGGGTGGCGGTGATCGGCTACGGGCAGGGGCCGGGCAAGGCCGTCGTCCTGGCGCGGCGCGGCGAATTCGATTCCGGCTGGCTGGAACGCGCGACCGCCGCCGACGCCGGCACCTTCCTCTACGCGCAGCAGATCGTCGCCTGGGAGCGCTCGAAGATCGGCGCCTATGCCGCGTTCGCGGCGATGCCGCCCGAGGTCTGGCGGCCGGCGCTGCGCAAGAGCACCCGGCTGGCGCTGGCGCTGGGCCTGCCCGCCAGCCTGCTGCTCGCGTTCGCGTTCCGGCGGATGGCCTCGCGCAACACCACCATCCGCAACCTGCTGCGGCAGGCGATCAAGCGCGACGAGCTGTCGCTGGCCTACCAGCCCATCGTGGAACTCGACACCGGCCGCTGGATCGGCGCGGAAGCGCTGATGCGCTGGAACCGCCCGCGCGGCGAGACGATCAGCCCCGATATCTTCATTCCCATCGCGGAAAAATCCGGACTGATGCCGGCGCTGCGGGAACACCTGATCCGCATGGTCGAACGCGAGACGCCCGCGCTGTTCGCCCGCCACCCGGACTTCCACGTCGCGCTCAACTTCTGCGCGGAGGATTTCTGCGCGGCCGGGTTCACGACCCGGCTCGCCGCGGCCATCGAACGGATCGGCGCCAGGCCGGGCAATCTTCAGGTGGAAGTGACCGAACGCGTGTTCATGCACCTGGAGGACGCCGCGCCAGCCATCGGCGGATTGCAGAAACTCGGCGTCTCCGTCGCCATCGACGACTTCGGCACCGGCTTCTCCAGCCTGTCCTACCTGACCCGGTTGCAGTTCGACTGTCTGAAGATCGACAAGACCTTCGTCGGCACCGTGGACACCGGCGCGGTCACCAGCAAGATCGTCGACCACATCATCGAGATGTCCAAGTCGCTCGGCATCGCGATGATCGCCGAGGGCGTGGAAACGCAAGCGCAGGCCGATTACCTGCGGGAGCGCGGCGTCCGCTACGCGCAGGGCTGGCTGTACGCGAAGGCGATGCCGATCCGGGAGCTGCTGGAGCGGCTGCACGCTGCGCATTCCGCCGCGTGACCTCCGCTTACTGGCGCTGGAACGCCTGCCCGCGCCAGGTGAGCCGGCCTGCACCGGCATCGCATTGCAGCGGCTCCGGCGGCTCCAGCGCCGCGGTCGAAGCGGCGAACAGGCCCGGCCGCGCCGGCGCCAGGCGCAACTCCAGTTCGCCGATGCGGGCCGACAGCGTTTCTCCATCCCGTTCGACGCGCATGACGCCGTAGAGCGCGTTGGCGAAATCGCCCGCGCACGGTTGCAATGCGGCAGCATCGGGATGCCAGAGCCAGCCGCCCCACTGCGAGTCGGCGCGATCCCGTTCGATGGCGGCGCCGCGTTTCTCCGCCTTCGCCTCGACGTTCGCCGGCCACGCCGCCATCGCGTTGCGCAGGCGTTCCGGCTCGCCGGGCAGTCCGGTCGCCAGGCCGATGAAGGCTTTCATCATCGCCAGTTGCAATCCCTCCATCGCGCTGTCGCTGCTGGCGATCAGCGACAGCCCCGCGCGCGCCGACGGCACCAGCACGGTCACCGACACCGTGCCGTCATAGGAGCCCGGATGCATCAGCGCCCGCTGCCCGCGATACGCGCAGCTGTACCAGCCGAGGCTGTAGCCGTCGCAATCGATCTCGCCGTCGGCCAGCTTCGCCCGCGCCAGCGGACGCTGCGAGCGCTCCCACGCGGCGGCGGGCAGAGCGCCGCGCGCATCGCCGATGCCGAGGTTGGCCTGCATCCAGCGCGCCATCGCGGCCGGCGTCGCGACCAGGCCGCCGGCCGCGTGCATCAACGCGTCGGGCTTGGGCCGCAGGGTGCGCCAGCGCGCGCCGTCCCACTGATGGTTCCAAGCGAGGCGTTCGGCGGGCACCGTCGAAGTGCGCGACGACACGCCGTCGAGCTCCAGCGGGCGCAGCACCTCGGCATCGAGCCAGTCGCGCCAGTTCCGGCCGGTCGCCGTTTCCAGCGCCGTGCCGTAGATCAGGTCGCCGATGTTGGCGTAGCGGAAGCCGGGATCGCGCGGCTGCGCCTCGGTCGCCAACAGCGCCGGATACTCCGCCGCCGGCACGTCGCGCACGTGGGCGGCGAGGACGTTGAGCGTTTCGGTGCGCAGCCCTTCCTGATGCGAAAGCAGGTCGGCCATCGTGATCCGGTGCGGGTCCGCGGGCGCGGGCAGGACCAGATCCGGCCAGACCTCGGCCAGCGTCCGCGACAGCGGGAACACGCCGCGCGCATCCAGCACCGCGCCCAGCAGGCCGACGAAGGACTTGGTCTGCGAGGCGATGTAGAAGCGCGTACCAGCATCGGCTGGCGCGTCGCGATCCGCGCGCACGACGCCGCGCACGTCGATCCACGGCGCCGCATCGCCCTGCACCACCACCGCCGCCATCGCGGGCGTCCCGCCAGGCACGCGCATCGCCGCGTCGAGCGCTTCGCGCAGCGGCGCCGTCAACGCGGGATCGGGGACATGTGCAGCGGCCGGGGAAGCCGGCTGCGCAGCCAACCCATCGCGCGCCCACGACAAGAAGATCAGACAAAGGACGAGTGCGGCGCGTGTACACGGCATCTGCATGGCGGTTTCCCGGCGTCACGTGGACGACGGTGCCCACGCATGCAGGAGATACGCCCCATGCGCGCGCGGTTGCGCCTCTTCGCGCGCCGGCCTGTCCGGCCGCCAGCCGCGAACGGCGATGATCAGCGATGCATGCCCGCTCCGGCCCAGCCCAGGTCCGGTTCGGGGTGGTAGCGGATGCCCAGCGCATCCAGATGCGGGCGCAACGCGCCCATCCGCTGAGCGAACCCGGCATAGTCGCGGCGCGACGCCGGGGTCCACGCCACTTCCGCCACCGCCGCCAAACGCGGCCAAAGGCGATTGTCGGCGGTGGCGTCGGCGTGAACCCATTCCGACCACAGCGCGCCTTCGACGCCGACCGCGCTCTTGAACGCCGCCGGATCGAAGCCGTAGATGCGCGCCAACGGCACGCCTTCCTTGCGGCACCAGTCGTAGGTCTCGGGCTGCCCCGCGTAGTTGCCGTGGTCGATGTAGAAGTACGAGCAAGGCGACAGGATCAGCGGATGGCCCTTGGCGACCGCCGGAGCGATATCGTAATCGTCGTTCCACAGTTGCAGCAGGACGCCGGGGCTGGTGTCGGCCACCGAGCCTTCCTCCCAGACGATGGGCCTGCGCCCCATCGCTTCCACCATGGCGGCCGTGCGGGCGACGAAATCGGAATAGCGGGGATGCTTGATCTCGTCGCCGCCGATGTGGATCTCGCGGGACGGGAAAATCGCCAGCACTTCCTCCAGCACTCCGCGAACGAACGGATACACCACGTCCGGCTTGTCGAGGCAGAGCACGCTGAACCCCACGTCCACGCCATCGTAGGGAGACAGGTTGCGCACGCCGTCGCAGGCCAGCTCGTTGTAGGAGGCCAGCGCCGCCTGCACGTGGCCGGGCATGTCCACCTCCGGCACGATGGTGACGCCGCGCGCCTGCGCATACGCCACCAGGCGCCGCAGCTGTTCCTGCGTGTAGTAGCCGGCCCGCCCGCCCTTGACCGCACTGGCGCCGCCGATCTCCGCCAGTTTCGGATAGCGCTTGATCTCGATGCGCCAGCCCTGGTCGTCGGTCAGGTGCAAATGCAGGCGGTTGAACTTGAACAGCGCCATGCGGTCGATCTGTCTTTCGAGGTACTCCATCGGCAGGAAGCTTCGCGCCACGTCCAGCGACACGCCGCGCCACGGATACGACGGAACGTCCACGACGGCGAGATGCGGCAACCGGTAGTCCGGTTGCGCCTGCGCGGGAAGCAGCTGGCGCAGGCTCTGCACCGCATAGAACAGGCCGGCATCGGTCCGCGCGCTCAGGACGATGCCGTCCGCCACCGCCAGTCGATAACCCTCCCCGCCGAGCGCCGCGTCCTCCATCAGCTGCAACCGGACATGCGTCGCCGCCGCGTCGTTCAAGGCGATGCCCAAGCCCGCCAACAGTTCCCGCAACGCGCGCCCGGCATTGGGGGCGGCATCCGCCGCGTCCAGCGCCACTTCCCGCCCGAACCGCAATTCCCCGGCACCGAGCTCCACCCGCTGCGGCAGAGGCACGATACGCGGCGCCTCACCGTCGGCGGCAACAACCGGCGGCCGGTGGGCGCAGCCGATGCCGGCAACGGCGAGCAGGAGGCAGGCCAGCAACACCTCGAACCTGAAGGGTGTCGTCATCGCGGCTGGCAATCCGAAGAGGGGATTCCGCATTCTGCATGGATCGTGGCCATGCCACCATCCGGCCCGGCCCGGCCCAGTCCACGGCAGGGTGACATTCCCAGCTCCCGGCGTTGATTTCCATCCACGTCGTTCGTCGCATGCGGGAACCCCACGGAGACACACATGTGCCCCCTTGCCCTCCCCGTACGTCCATCCGTTCTCGTCCTGCCGAAGAGATCACGGCTGACCAGGCCGGCACAACGCACGCGTCAGTGCGCGAACGCCTCCGGCTTGCGCCACCCCAGCGCCAGCATGACCAGCGCCACCGGCAGTGCGAACAGGTGCCAGCGCAGGGTCGCCATCGGATCGACGACCACGTTCAGCACCAGCGCGCCCTGCGCGCCGACGTAGGCCGCGGCCAGCAACAAGAGTTCGAACAGCCGGCCGTTGCGGAACAGCGCGCCGGTCGCCAGCCCCCACAGCGCAATCGACAAACCGGCGACCAGCGTAGCGAGCGCGGCCGATGGCTGCGACACCGCCAGCCGCAGCAGCGCGGGCAGCACCAGCGCCCACGCCAGGCCGATGCCGACGGCCGCGCGCACCGCCAGCAGCCGCAGGCGCATGCCCGGCGCGGTGAACACCAGCGCCGCCGTGCGCGTCTCGCGTTCGCGCAGGATCAGCCGGGCGAACACGTCCAGCGCCAGTACCCACGCGCCGATCGTCGCGACCGCCATCGCCTTGGCCGGCGCGAACGCCTGCACGCCCAGCGCGATCAGCAACAGCAGCCACCACCACGCCCGTCGCGGGCGCAGCACCAGCCGCAGTTCCGCCGCGACCAGCGCGCCGAACGGCCCGCGTTGCAGCGGCGCGAGCAGCGCCTCCAGCCAGCGCAGCCGCGCGCCGTCGCCGCGCGCCTTGCCGGGGCTGCCCACGTGCGCGGCGCAGCGGTCCAGCAGCGGCACCGCCAATGCCAGCAACACCAGCGCCAGGCCGAACCAGAAGCCTCGCGCGCGCAGCCCGCCCGCGTCCGGCGTCCAGCGCGGCCATTCCAGCAGCACCGGCGGCTTGCCCTCCAGCGACTGCGTGCCGATGCTCAGGCCGAGTTCCTTGCCCGCATCGATCGCCGGCCAGTCGCGCGACAGATCGTGCTCGGCCAGCAGCAGCCCGTGCGGATCGCCGGGGAACGGCACCGCCGCGCCCGGCCGCTGGTCGGCCTGCGACGTGCCCATCGCCACCAGCGCCACGTACAGCACGAAGAACAGCACGTTGCCGGCGCTGCGCCGCAGCCACGGCACCATGTCGAACCACACCGCCAGCGCGGACGTCAGCGCCAGCGAGGGCACGGTCAGCACCAGCACCGGCTTGACCAGTTCGAGCAGGTCGATGCGCAGGTCTTCCGCGCGCAGCCACTGCGCGGCCAGGCCGACGATCAGCCCGCCCACCATCACCAGCAGCAGCACCACGAGATGGCTCAGCCACTTCGCCCACAGGTAGGCGCCGCGGCTCATGGTGGTGGCGACCAGCAGCTGCCAGGTGCGCGTCTCGAAGTCGCGCACCAGCGTGCCGCGCACCAGGTAGAAACCCGCCAGCGACAGCGTGACGCTGTACATCAGCGCGGCGACCATGCCGATCCATGCGCTGGAATAGCGCCCGCGCATGCCGTCGCCGACCGACACGGTCAGGTAGGCCTCGCTCGCGGCGGGAAAGCACCACCACATCAGCGCCGCCAGCCCGGCCACCACCAGCCAGAAGCGCGGCGTGCGCAGGCGCTGGCGCAGGTCCGCGGCCAGCACCGCGGCGACCGCACGCGGCGCGCTCACGCCTGCGCCCCGCTGCGGTGGAGCAGCCACAGGTAGGCGTCCTCCAGGTCGGCCGCCACTGGCACCGCGTCCGCCGACGGCGCCTCCGCGCCCACCACCCGCAGTTCCACGCCGTGCGCGCGGCGCTGCGCGCGGCTGATGCGCAGGCGCGCGCGCGCATCGGCCAAGCGTTCGGCGTCGATGGTCATCTGCCACACATGGCCTTCGGCGTCGGCCATCAGCGCTTCCGGGCTGCCGTGGAAGCGCAGACGCCCGCCGGCCATCACCGCCAGCATGCCGGCGCTGGCCTCGATGTCGGAGACGATGTGGGTCGAGAGGATCACCAGCCGCTCGCCGGCCAGCTCCGCCAGCAGGTGGCGGAAGCGCACGCGCTCCTCCGGGTCCAGCCCGACCGTGGGTTCGTCGACGATCAGCAGCTTCGGATCGTTGAGCAACGCCTGGGCGATGCCGACGCGCTGGCGCATGCCGCCGGAATAGCCGCCCAGCCGGCGGTCCGCCACGTCCTCCAGCCCCACCATCGCCAGGCATTCGTCCACGCGCGCCGCCGACGCGCGCGCCGGCAGTCCCTTCACCGCCGCCAGAAAGGCGAGGAACTCACGCGCCGACAGCGCTTCGTACACGCCGAAGTCCTGCGGCAGGTAGCCCAGCTCGCGGCGCAGCGCGTCGGGCTTGCGGGCGATGTCCTCGCCGCGCCACAGCACCCGGCCGGCGGTCGCCTTCGACAGCGTGGACAGCACCCGCATCAGGGTCGACTTGCCGGCGCCGTTCGGCCCCAGCAGCCCCACGATGCCCGGCGCCATCGCCAGATCCACGCCCGCCACCGCCTCGTGCCCGCCGCGATAGCGGTAGCCCACGCCTTCCAGCGCCAGTTCCAGTGCCATCCCATCCGCCTTGCCTGCCTAGATGAGTTGGTATGTTAGTGATGTATAACACCTAAACAATAGGCCATTCGGCAGGGGTGCACCGGGGACGTCCGGTGTCGAATCCTGGCGCGCCCGCTCGTCGTACCCTCGAATCCCGCCGGAGACCGCCATGACCCCTGCCCGCCCCCGCCTGTACGCCCACCCGTTCTCGTCCTACTCCCAGAAGGCGCTGGTGGCGCTGTACGAAAACGGCACGCCGTTCGACTACCGCAACCTCGAAAACCCGCAGAACGGCGCCGAGCTGGCCGAACTGTGGCCGATGAAGCGCTTCCCGGTGCTGGTGGACGGCGACCGCACCGTGCTCGAAGCGAGCTGCATCATCGAATACCTGCAACTGCGCCATCCCGGCCCGGTGCGACTGATCCCCGACGCCGGCGACGCCGCGCTGGAGGTGCGGATGCTCGACCGCGTCTTCGACAACTACGTCTCCACGCCGCAGCAGAAATTCGTCTTCGACGTGCTCCGCCCGGAAACCGACCGCGATCCCTACGGCGTGAACGAGGCCCGCAAGATGCTGGAAACCGCGTACGCCTGGCTGGACGCGCGCATGGCCACCCGCACCTGGGCCTGCGGCGAACAATTCACGATGGCCGACTGCGGCGCCGCGCCGTTCCTGTTCTACGCCGACTGGACGCACCCGATCGACCCGCGTTTCACCAACGTGCGCGCCTACCGCCAGCGCCTGCTGGCGCGGCCCTCGGTCAAGCGCGCGGTGGACGAGGCGCGACCGTTCCGCTCCTACTTCCCGCTGGGGGCACCGGATCGGGACTGACGCGCGCGGCACGACGGCAATGCGCCGGAAGCCGTGCCCTTCCGCGTATGCGACCGGCAACGGCATGCGCCATGCGACGCCGGCAAGAGCCTCCTCGACATAGACGAATTCAAGTCGTCAACGACGCGTACCGACACACCTCCAGCGACGCACTCAAGTTCGCTCCGACACCGGCTTAAGCACGGTTCATTCGCCAGAAACGCCAGCGTGGAGATCGCTAGCATCGAGGCAGCGGGCAACGACTTGCCCGAAAACGTAAAGACGAGTCCCCGTCGCTGACGGCATCCGCCGCTCGCATCGAATCGCCGATGGCGCGACAAGCCCTACGCCGCGCTCAGCCCCGCCGCGCCGCCTCGATCGCGGCGATGTCGATCTTGCGCATCGTCATCATCGCGTCGAACGCACGCTTGGCTGCGACCCGGTCGGGATCGACGATCGCGTCCAGCAGCGCGCGCGGCGAGATCTGCCACGAGATGCCCCACTTGTCACGGCACCAGCCACAGGCGCTTTCCTCGCCGCCGTTGCCGACGATGGCGTCCCAGTAGCGGTCGGTCTCGGCCTGGTCGTCGGTAGCGACCTGGAACGAGAACGCCTCGCTGTGCTTGAACGCCGGCCCGCCGTTGAGGCCGATGCAGGGGATGCCCAGCACGGTGAACTCCACGGTGAGGATGTCGCCCTGCTGGCCGGACGGGAAATCGCCCGGCGCGTGCATCACCCGGCCCACCGCGCTGTCCGGGAAGGTGGCGGCGTAGAACGTGGCGGCTTCCAGCGCGGCGCCGTCGTACCACAGGCAGATCGTGTTCTTCGGGATCATGGCCCTGCTCCTTCGTGGGGGGTTCGACTGTACGACGGACGGACGTGAAGGAAATCGACAGATAATGCGGCGACGTCCGCCGCAGGCCGCCCGTCCGATGCCCGCCAGCCCGCCCACGCCTCCTCCCATCGGCCTGCTGCTGCGCGAATGGCGCGCGGCGCGCAAGCTGAGCCAGCTTGATCTGGCGCTGGCGGCGGACATGTCGGCGCGCCACCTGAGCTGCATCGAAACCGGCAAGGCGCGCCCCGGCCGCGACACGCTGGCGCGGGTGGCCGCGGTGCTGGACATGCCGCTGCGCGAGCGCAACGCGCTGCTGCTGGCCGCCGGCTACGCGCCCGACTATCCCGAGCACGCCTGGGAAACGCCGGCGCTGGAGCGCATGCGGCAGGCGGTGGAGCTGATCCTGGCGCAGCAGGAGCCGTACCCGGCCTTCGTGCTCGACCGCCAGTGGAACGTGCTGATGGCGAACGCGGCGGCGCAACGCGTCAACCGCCTGCTGATGGCCGGGCGCGAGAGCCGGCACGCCAACCTGCTGCATCAGGTGTTCGATCCCGAGGACTTCCGCGCGGTGATCGTCAACTGGCCCGAGGTGGCGGAGAAGTTCCTGCACCACCTGCACGCGCAGATCGCCGCCGAGCCGACCGACCCCGCCGCGGAAGATGCTGGAAGCGATCTCGCGCTACCCGGACGTGCCGACGCCGGGCCGCGCCGCCATCCACGCGCCGGACCCGGTGCTGACCCTGCGCTTCCGCAGCGGCGCGAGCGAGCTGCAGTTTTTCGAAACCATCACTACCTTCTCGATGCCGTTCGACGTCACCCTGGAAGGGCTGCGCATCGAGTGCGCGTTTCCGGCCGACGCGCACACCGCGAGGGTCTGCGCGGAGTTGGCGCGCGGCGACGCTTGACCTCGCAGGTCATTGCCGGCCCGCGCGCGCATCCGCAGGCTGGCACCTCCCTCCCCGATGGATGTGTCCGATGCGCGCCTGCCGCCTGCTCCCGCTTGTTCTCCTCGCCGCCGGTCTCGGCGTCTCCCATGCGCGCGCGGCGGAGCCCGCCGCCGATCCGGGGCTGCGGAGCCTGGACGTGCTGATCGGCCATTGGGAGGTGAAGCAGACGCTCTGGGCCGCGTCCGGCCAATCGCCGGCGGTCGATGCCGGCCGCGCCACCTTCGCGCCGGTGCTGGGTGGGCGGCATCTGCGGCAGGAGCTGCACATCGACGCCGCCACGCCGTTCGACGGGCTCGGCTACCTCGGCTACGACGGCGCCAGCGGCCAGTACGAAAGCCTGTGGATGGACGTGAACTTCGACGGCGCCATCGTCGCGCGCGGCGGCTTCGACGCGGCGACCTCCAGCTACACCTTCCTCGGCCGCGTGCCCGATCCGGCGCATCCGGGCGGCACCAGCCCGCTGCGCGAAGTGGTGCGGCTGATCGATGCCGACCACTTCAGCCACGAGTACTACGAACGGCGCGACGGCAGGGAAACGCTGGCGGTGCGCCTGGAGTACACGCGCAAGCCGTGATCGCGCGGCGGCGCGCGCCGCCGGCCGCCGTCACTCCGGCGGATACATCGCCGGCAGCACCTCGGGCGCCAGCGCGCGATAGATCGTCCCGTGGTCCAGGTCGGGACGCGCCACCACCCGCCACGTCAGGCTCGCGGGCGCGCTGGCCAGCGCACGCTCCAGCATGCCGACGTTGGGACCGATCGTTTCCGGCTCCGCCCATCCCACGTACAGCCGCCCGCGCGCGTGCGGATGCGCCGCCAGCCACGTGGGCGCGTCCGCGGACAGCTTGCCACTGTTCCACCACAGGCTCGGATCCAGCGCGATCCAGGTGTCGAACAGCTCCGGCGAAGCGGACAGCGTTTCGAGCACGAACAGCCCCGCCAGCGATTCGCCGATCAGGCCGCGCCGCCCGCTGGCGGGATACGCCGCTTCGATCCGCGGGATCAGCTCGTCCGCGATGAACGCGCGGAACTGCGCGGAACCGCCGACCACCGGCGCGATCTCGCGATCCTCGGCCACCGACGTCGGCCCGGTCAGGTCGCGCCGCCGCTGGGTGTTCTCGATGCCGACCAGGATCACCGGCGCCATGCGGCCCCCGCGGATCGCAGCGTCGATGGTATTGGCGACGTGCGGGAAATCCTCGGCCACGCCGCCGTCCAGCATGTAGACGACGGGATAGCTTCGGTCCGGCGCCTGCGCGGGCGGCAGGTAAACGTTGATCCGCCGGGTCTCGTGCAGCGCCGCGGAGTCGAGCGTGAACGAGGCGTGCGGCGGCGGTGCGGCCTCTTCGGCGGCCGGCGCATGCGCGCAGGACGCCAGCATCCATCCGGCCAGCAGTGCGGCAATCCAATGCGCCGCGGCGCGTCCTGCGAATCCCATGCGATTTCCCTTCCCGTTGCGGAAGCGCATGGTAAGGCAGCCGGTGCGCGGCGTTGCACACCGGCCTGGACGTGCGATTCCCGCAATCGAGCGGAGCGACGGTGCCTGCTAAAAGGCCGCACGCGGCATCAGGAGTCGGCCGATGCGCCGGCTCCCGCGATCGCCGCGCTGATCCGCTGCACCGTCGGCCCGAACAGCAGGACGATGGCGAACGCAGCCGGCCAAGCGGCGAGGAAGGCATGCCGCCAGTGCAGCAGGTAGGCGGCATCGAAGCCCAGGTTGAGCCAGACCACGAAGGCGGTCATCAGCAGCGACATCCACAGGGACATCAGGCCGGAAAAGACGAGGCGAAGGCGTTGGGGCTGGGTCATGGCGGAAGCTCCGTGTCGGGACGCGCACAGGCTAGATACGCAGCACATCCGGAACCAGATGCAATAATTCAATCTATGATTCGCGAAAACGCAATCATGGATCGACCATGTTCGATGCGATCGCCCTGTTCGTCTCCATCGTCGAAGCCGGCAGCCTCGGCGCCGCCGCCGAGCGCCTCGGCCTGCCCGCCGCTACCGTGACGCGACGCCTGCAAACGCTGGAGCAGGAACTGGGCTGCCGGCTGCTGCACCGGAGCGCCCGCCGCCTGCAACCCACCGCCGAGGGGCTGCAGTACTACGAGCAATGCCGGCCGCTGGTGCACGCGCTGACCCAGGCCACGCAATCGCTCGACGCCAACCTGCGCCGCGTCGCCGGCCACATCCGCGTGCTGGCGCCGGTGAATCTGGCGAGCGGGCCGCTGACGGCAGCGTGGACCGGTTTCCTCGAAGCGCATCCCGAGGTGAGCCTGGAGCTCCAGCTCAGCAATGCCGTGCAGGATCTGGTGGGCAGCGGCGCGGATCTCGCGATCCGCGTCGGCGCGCAGGACGATTCGCTGCTGACCCAGAAGCGGCTCGGCGAAATCGGCGTACACCTGGTCGCATCGCCCACCTACCTCGCGCGGCGCGGCACGCCGATGCACGCGCGCGACCTGGCCGGACACGACGCCATCGTCACCGCGCCACTGCTGGCGTGGCCGCTGCGCGATCCGGCCAGCGGCGCGGACACCACGCTGCGCCCGCAGGCGCGGTTGCGCGTCGACGAAATGCGGCTGGCGGTGGCCGCGGCCGAAGCGGGACTCGGCATCCTGCTGTGCCCGAACACCCTCGCCCGTGATGCCATCGTCCGCGGCACGCTGACCACCGTACTGGACGGCTGGACGCCGCAACGGCGGACGCTGTTCGCGGTGTGGTCGCAGCAGCGCTATCTGCCGGCGCGGGTGCGCGCGCTGGTGGATCACCTGCAGGCGTTCGTGCAGTCGGATCCGCTGCTTGCGATGGCGTCGGCGAGCGCCTGACCCGCGTCGGCGTTATTTGCCCGAATCGGCCGCCGTGCGCGATCGGCAGCCGGCTTATTCGCCGCCCTTGGCCTCGCCCATCTGGCGCTGCAGGTACAGCGGCAGGCCGAGCATGCGGATCAGGCGCAGCTGCTGCTCCAGCCAGTGCGCATGGTCTTCCTCGGTATCCACCAGCTGCGACACCAGCATGTCGCGGCTGACGTAGTCGCCGTGCCGTTCGCACAAGGCCACGCCTTCGGCCAGGTGGGCGCGCACCGCGTACTCGGTCTTCAGGTCGCGCTGCAGCATGTCTTCCACGTCCACGCCCGGCTCGAACGCGTCCGGCTTCATGTCCGGCGTGCCTTCCAGGAACAGGATGCGCTTCAGCAACGCGTCGGCGTGCTGGGTCTCCTCCTCCATCTCGTGATGCATCCGCTGGTGCAGCACGTGCAGGCCCAGGTCGTCGTAGCGGCGCGAATGGATGAAGTACTGGTCGCGCGCGGCCAGTTCCCCGCGCAGCAGGAATTTCAGGTAATCGACGACTTCAGGATGGCCTTTCATGGCAATGGCTCGCTGCGGAAACGGCGGCAGTGTGCCCGAACCCGCGGCGCGATGACGGGACGCGAATGCGTGCGGTTTCCTTTCGCATCCCTCTGTGGCGGCCCATGGATGTCGAAGCCGGGCAACCGGGGATGGCGGAACGGCGGCGGCGCGGGCCGCCGCTCGATCCGGCCTCCGGATTTGTCTCCCGCGCCCGTTCGGATCCACACTGCGCGGCAGGCCGGCATGTCCTTGCCGGCGCGACGCACGGTGAACTGCCATGTCCGTCTCCGGCATCGGTTCCGCATCGTTTCCCGGCGCGCGGCTTCGCCTGCCGGCGCAAGACGCGGCCTCGCGGGGCGCGTCGGATCCGGGCGCGCAGCCACCGCATTCCGGCGATGGCGCCTCCTCGGCGCATGCGCACCCGTCGGGCGAACGGACAGACACCGTCGGCGGCACGCCACAAGCCTCCGGACGCTCCACGGGCGCATCGGCCGCGCGCGAGCGGATCGCCGAAGGCCTGACGGCGGAGCAGCTGGTCGAACTGGACAAACTGAAGGCGCGGGACACCGAAGTCCGCCAGCATGAAGCCGCGCACCAGGGCGCCGGCGGCGCCTACACGGGCAGCGCCAGCTTCACATTCATCCGCGGTCCGGACGGCAAGCGCTACGCCACCGGCGGCGAAGTGTCGGTGGACACGTCGCCGATTCCCGGCAAGCCCGAAGACACCATCGCCAAGATGCGCATCCTCCAGCAGGCGGCGCTGGCGCCCGCCGAGCCCTCGCCGCAGGATCGGCGCGTGGCGGCCCAGGCCGCACGGGCCATGCACCAGGCGCAAAGCGAACTCCAGCAGCAGGACAGGGCGCAGGCGCACGCGCCCGCAGGCGACGACGGCAGCCACCGGCGGCGGCTCGCGCACGCCGCCGGCGCCTATCGGGAAACAGAAAAGGCGTCTGCCCCGTAACCGCGATCGGAGGGCCGCATCCCGCAACGCAATCCCAACAAGGAACGATCCGGAGCGACGGGCGGACGACGATTCCGCGACGCGCCGGCAACCGCGCATGCGGCGGTGTTCCCGCGCGCTCCGCCGCCGGAAAGGCCTCCGTTCGCGGATGTATAGTTGCCGGGCTTGCCGGGCACGGTGCCCGGCCACGAACCACAGGGAAATGTCATGGGTCTTGTGCAGGCAGTGGTGGGCGCGGTCGGCGGTGCGCTGGGCGACCAGTGGAAGGACTTCTACACGGTGCCGGACGGCCTGCCGCCGACGGCGGCGCTGTTCGCCGCGGTGCCGCGCGGCACCAACGCGGGACGCGGCTCCAACACGCACGGCTCCTCCAACATCATCAGCAACGGCTCAAAGATCGTGGTGCCGGAAGGCTACGGCCTGCTGCTGATGCAGGACGGCAAGATCACCGGCTTCGCCGCCGAGCCGGGCGGCTACGAATGGCGTTCGGACGACGTCAACTCGAAGTCGATCTTCGCCGGCGACGGCCTGGTCAGCTCGCTCATCACCCAGAGCTGGGAGCGCTTCAAGTTCGGCGGCCAGCCGGGCTCGCAGCAGCTGGCGTTCTTCGTCTCGCTGAAGGAACTGCCGGACAACCGCTTCGGCACCCAGTCGGAAATCTACTGGGACGACGGCTTCCTCAACACCCAGGTCGGCGCGGTCACGCGCGGCTCGTACACGCTGAAGATCGTCGACCCGATCCTGTTCGTGAAGAACTTCGTGCCGGCCAGCTACCTGCAGCCGGGCCAGGTGTTCGACTTCACCGACCTCGACAACGCCGCCGCCAGCCAGCTGTTCAACGAGGTGGTCGGTTCGCTGGCGCCGGCCTTCAGCCTGTACACGAACGATCCGTCCAAGGGCAACCGCATCACCAAGATCCAGCAGGATTCGGTGGGCTTCGCGAAGAGCCTTTCCGATGCGGTCGAGAACGCCTACCAGTGGAAGTCGGATCGCGGCCTGGCCATCGTCAAGACCGCCATCGTCTCCATCGAATACGACGCAAACACCCGCGAGCTGCTCAAGACCGTGCAGCGCGCCGACGCGCTGTCCGGCGCGCGCGGCAACTCCAACCTGCAGGCCAGCGTCGCCCAAGGCATCCAGTCGGCCGGCGAGAACGGCGGCGCGGCGGGGATGATGGGCATCGGCATGGCCAGCGGCATGATGGGCGGCATCGGCGGGTTGCAGCAGCCGACCGCCCCCGCGGCGCCGGCGGCGGACGATCCGGTGGCGAAGCTGAAGAAGGCCAAGGAGATGCTCGACCTCGGCCTGATCACCCAGCAGGACTACGACGCGCTCAAGGCCAAGGCGCTGGGCCTGTAAGCCGCGGCCGCACCACGCCCATGCCGAACGCCAACACGCCTCCGCCGGTGCCGCCCACCGGCCCGGGGTCGCCGCAGGACGTGCCGCCGCTGCCGGGCGAGCTGGGCGTCGATCCGTCCACCCTGCCCCCGCCGATCCGCGACGAGCTGCTGAAGCCCGACCCGGTCGCCATCGACACCGCGTCCAGGGAATTGAAGGACGGCCTCAACCGCTGCCCGAAGTGCGGCTCGACGGAGATCAAGCAGCGCCCGGGCACCGACCTGCTGGTCTGCCTGTACTGCCGCCACGAGTGGCACGGCCAGCGGGTGGAAGAGGAGTTCGGGCTGGGCGCCGGCATCGACCAGCTCCGGGGCACGGTGATCGCCTCCGGCGCCCGCGACATCGCCGCCGATGCCGCCGCGCTGATGACCTTCAAATGCGCCGGCTGCGGCGCCGAGGTCACGGTCAACACCGGCAACGCGATGACCGCGCGCTGCCACTGGTGCCGGCACGTGTTCGGCGTCAACGAGCAGATCGCCAACGGCGCCGTGCCCGACGCGGTGCTGCCGTTCCATGTCAAGAAGGACGATGCGGTCGCGCGCATCCGCCAGTTCGTGGACAAGCGGAAGTTCTTCGCGTTGAAGGCATTCAAGGAACAGTTCACGCCGGAGAACGTGGCCGGCGTGTACCTGCCCTACATGATCGTCGACGCCAACGCGAGCGCCGACGTGGGCGGCCACGGCGAGATCGAGACGCGCCGCTACACCCGCGGCGAAGGCGACAAGAAGCAGACTTATTACGACGCCGACGTGTACCGCGTGGAACGGCACGTGGACTTCACCGTGGACGACCTGCCGCTGGAATCCTCCACCGCACGCGGCAACCTGGACACGCGCGTCAACACCAACAACATCATCAACGCCATCCTGCCGTTCGACACCAAGAACGCGGTGAAGTGGAACGCCTCCTACCTGTCCGGCTACAGCTCGGAGAAGCGCGACAACAACGTCGAAGCCCTGCTGCCGCGCATGGAGGACCAATTGCTGTCCATCGCCCGCGCCCAGGTGGAGGCGTCGGCGAACCGCTACGACCGCGGGGTGCGCTGGGAGCAGGAATGCATCGACGTGCACGGCTCGCGCTGGGTGTCCATGTACCTGCCGGTCTGGCTGTACTCGTACCACCAGCCGGGCGGCAACGGCGGCATGCTGCACTACATCGCGGTGAACGGCCGCACCGGCGAAACCATGGGCAGCGTGCCGGTGCAGCAGTGGAAGCTGCTCGCCGCCGCGCTCACCGCGGGCACCTTCCTCGAAGGCATCGCACTCTGGATCGTGGGGAATCAGTGATGAGCGACGACGGCGGACTCTGGTTGCTGCTGCTCGGCCCGGCCGGCGCCACCGGCCTGTACTGGGCGCTGTACCGGTACTACCGCAACACCGACAAGTCGCATGCGTTCGAGCGCGAGACCGAGGTCGAGGCCAAGCCCGTGACCGGCTCCGACCGGAAAGTGGACGAAGTGACCGGCACGCGGGAAACCCGGATCCGCGGCGACAACCTGCGCGCGTACCGGCAGCGGGTGGAGCGGGTGCGCAGCGGCGGCGATTCGTCCTGACGCCGCGCCGGCGGACGGCTTCGCGATCACGCGCGACGGCTCGGCTTCGCCGTCTTCCCACCGCATGGAAGGCAGTTCGTTTCCCGGAACCCGCGCCTAGGCCCGGATCGCCAGCGGCCTGCCGTCGCCGATCCCGTACGCGTCGCTGAACACCAGCGCCGGCAGCGGCTGGCTGAACAGATAGCCCTGCCCTTCCTGGCATCCCATCCGGTAGAGGCGGTCGCGCTGGCGTTCGTTCTCGATGCCCTCGGCGATGGTGTCCAGACCGAAGCTGCGGGTCATGTCCACGATCGCCCGCACCACCGAGGCGTCGCGGTCCGACTCGTGCACGTGCTTGACGAAGGAGCGGTCGATCTTCAGCCGGGTCAGCGGGTATTTCTTCAGCAAGCTGAGCGAGGCGTAGCCGGTGCCGAAATCGTCGAACGCGATGCCGACGCCGGCCTGCCGCAGCCCGGCCAGCGTGTCGAGTACCAGGTCGTCGTTGTCCAGCACGATGTTTTCCGTCACCTCCAGCTCCAGCGCGGACGGCGGCAGGCCGTGCCGACGCAGCGCGGACAGCACGTCGGCGATCAGGTCGTTGAGGCGCAGCTGCGCGGCGAACAGGTTCACGCCGATGCGCAGGTCCGGCGCGCCGCGCGCGCGCCAGTACGCGGCCTGCGCGCAGGCCTCGTCCAGCACCCAGGCGCCGACCGCGGCGGCCAGCGATCCGGTTTCCAGCGCCGGCAGGAAGGCAGCCGGCGACAGCAGGCCCTGCTGCGGATGCAGCCATCGGATCAGCGCCTCGGCGCCGACCAGCGCGCCGTCGCTCAGGCGAACCTGCGGCTGGTAGAACAGCACGAACTCGCCCTCGCTCACCGCGCGATGCAGTTCGGTGCCCAGCAGGCGGCGCGTATTGGCCTCCTCGCGCAGCGCCGGCAGGAACACGCAGACCTGGCCACGCCCTTCCTTCTTCGCCCGGTACAGCGCCAGATCGGCGTCGCCCACCAGCTCCAGCGCTTCGCGTCCGTGCTCGCCCGCGATGGCGATGCCGCAGCACGCCGCCACCCGCACCTCGCTGCCGTCGAGCACGACGGGCTCGGCGACCACCTCCACGAGGCGCTGCGCCCGATCCACCGCCTGCTGCTTGTTGCCGACGCCGGCCAGCAGGATCGCGAACTCGTCGCCGCCCATCCGCGCCACCAGGTCTTCCGGGCCGATGCACTGCTTCAGCCGGCGCGCGACCTCGCACAGCAGGCCGTCGCCGGCGCCGTGTCCCAGCGTGTCGTTCACGTCCTTGAAGCCGTCCAGATCCAGCATCAGCACGGCCAGTTCAGTGGATTCCAGCAGCGCGGATTCCATGCGCCGGTACAGGCCGGTGCGATTGGGCAGGCCGGTCAGCATGTCGGTGCTGGCCAGGCGATGCAGTTCCTCCTGCTTGAGCAGGCGCGCGGTGCGGTCCTGCAAATGCACGTTGAACATCAGCCGCCCGTTTTCGTTCCAGCAGAACAGCGCGATGCCGAGCAGGAATTCGCTGCCGTCCTTGCGCAGGCCGCAGATGCGCTCCGGCATCGACAGGCCGTCCACCGAGCCGGCCCGCGCGGCGCGCGCGATCAGCGCGTTCACCTCGGCGCGATCCGGCTCCGCCAGCAGCTCGTCGATGCGGCGGCCGATGCCCTCGGACGGCTCGTAGCCGAACAGGGTCGCGGCGGAATCGTTCCACGCGACGATCGCGCCGCTGCCGTCGAACCACGCCACCGCGGTCGGCGAGTTGCGGGCGTAAGCGTCGAACGGCCGCATCGCATTGGCCGACAGCTCGATCCGGCGCAGCTCAAGCCGATCCGAGGCGATCTTCGCCAGCTCGCGCAGGTGCTGGCGATCGGCGTCGGAGAAATCGTGGCGCGGGCGCTGGTCGAGCACGCACAGCGCGCCCAGCGGATACCCCTGCGGCGACAGCAGCGGCACGCCCGCGTAGAAGCGCAATCCCGCTGATCCTGTCACCAGCGGATTGTCGTGGAAGCGCTCGTCGAGGCGGGCGTCGGACACCACCATCACCCCGTCCTGGGTGATCGCGTGCGCGCAGAACGACACGTCGCGCGCCATGTCCACGCCTTCGCCGCCGGGTTCGATGCCGGCGCTGGCGGCGAAGAACACGTGGTCGCTGCCGATCATGTTGACCGCCGCCATCGGCATCCCTAGCGAGCGCGCGGCGAGCTGGACTACGGCGTCCAGACTGGGCAGCGGCCGGTTCTCGCCCAGTCCGTAGTCGGACAGGGCCTGCAACCGCTCCTTTTCCGCAGGCAACGCGGGCGGACATTTCATCGCCGTCTCTCCGGCATGCGGCCGCCAATCCCGTGCCCTGCTCCCCGCTCCGACGAACAGCGGCCAAACTCCGTCGGACGCGGGTGCCACCATACCGCAAGTAACCGGTTCGCCGCTGGAAAGCCGGCCCCATGCGATCAAAGCCGCAATCCGCAGCGTCCGGCGCGACCTACAGCGTGCGCGTCACCTCCGCGCCGCGCGCGGCCAGGAAGCGCGCGGCCTCGCGCTGCTGCATCGCCGACAGCGCATGCACCACCACCGCGCTGCGTCCGGCCGCGATGGCCTCGCGCACCGCCTGGATGTAGCGGTCGTGGTCGGGGCGCAGCGCCACCAGCCCGCCGAGGAACAGGCCCCCGATCGCGCCATACAGCACCCACCAGCCGCCCGCGGCCAAGGGCGACGTTTCGACGTAGTGCACGTCCGCCAGCATCATTCCCATGAAAACCAAGCCGCCGACGATTGCGCCCAGCAGGCACAGCTTCAGGTGCGCAAGCACGATCGTGCGCCAGATGTTGCCGCCCTCCGGCTCCAGCTTGATGTCGACGTCGGTGGTCCCCGGCGTGATCAGCTTCACCTGCGCGGGCGCGATGCCGAGCTGCTCCACCAGATCCGCCGCCGCGTCCTGCGCGGAAGCCTTGGCCGGGAACACCGCCGCCAGCTTGCTGTTGGACACCTCTCCGGTCACGGGATTGTCGGACATGGCCCACTCCTGCATTCGGGGTGTTTCCGCTATAGCAGCCGGCGGGTGGGCGCCGCGTCAAAGCGCCGCCCTCGCGCGCATCGGCTCCGTTCAGGAACGCATCATCGCTTCACCGATACCCCGCCATCCGCCAGCAACGCCACGCCCGTGGTGAACGCGCCAAGGTCGGACGCCAGATACAACGCCGAGCCGGCGATTTCCTCCGGCATCGCCATCCGTTCCAGCGCATGCAGGCTGCAGACATGGGCAACCGCTTCCGGGCTGTCGGCCACCGCGTGCCCCATCGGCGTGTCGGTGCCGCCGGGCAGGAGGGCGTTCACACGCACGTTCCGGCCGCCGTACTCGGCCGCCAGCGCCTTGGTCAGGCCGATCACGCCGGCCTTGCTCGCGGCGTAGGCTGCCATGCCGGGGAATCCGACCGTATGACCGACGAACGTGCCGGTGAAAATCAGCGCGCCGCCGCCCCGCTCCACCAGCGCCGGCAACTGATGTTTGGCGCCGAGGAACGCGGCGGTCAGGTTCACGTCGAGCGCATGCCGCCAGTCCTCCAGCGCGACTTCCGAAGTAGGTCCCATCGGCCCCAAGTCGCCCGCGTTGTTGAACGCGATGTCCAGCCCGCCGAACGCATCGACGGCAGCCGCCACCAATGCCCGTGCGTGGGCTTCGTCGCGTACATCGCCGGCCAGCGCCAGCGCCTGCCCGCCCCCATCTTCGATCTGCGCCTTGAGCGCGGCCAACCGCGCCGCGTCGCGTCCGGCGATCACCAGCCGCGCCCCGTGCCGCGCGAACAGGCGGGCGGTGGCATGGCCGATGCCGGAACTGGCGCCGGTGATCAGCGCGACTTTGTCTTTCAGCATGTGCATGCGGGACTCCCGTGAAATGGAGCCGCATGGTGACCGCGTCTTTAAGACGCGGCGTCCCGTTTCTTGCCAACGTTCGGCGGCGCGCCATGAAAGATCGTCACATCGTCGCCAACCGGGAATCCATCCAATCCGCCATGGCATCGATCACTTCAGCATCGCCATACATCCAGCTGTGCCTGAGCCCACGCAAGCCAGGCGGCGCCTTGCAGGCGTGTCGGGTGATGTGCTCATCGGCAATTGCCGGGATCACCGTCGTGCGGATCCGCAAGAGCCAGTTATGAAAGATTCCTTCGCCACCATAGGCGCCGGGATGAGCACGCACCAACAAAGGCACGCCAGCCATCACGAGCTGCCAGTAGACGCCGTACATGAGCAAGGTCGCCGTACTTGCCAGAACGCCCGCGCCGGCAGCAATCAGATGCGACTGCAGGTAGCCATGGCCCTCGATTCCGCCCAACATGGCGACGTAAGTGGACACTCCCAGCACGACAAGCCCCCCAATCAGCGTCGCCCTACGCCACAACGCATAAGGTATTTCCGCCAGAAAGCGGGTCAGGCCAAGCCACAAACCCGCCTCATCGCCCGATACATGTATGCAAAGCATCGGTACGGGCGGCGCAGGCAGGCGCAGTTCGGCCAGCAATGCCTCTTGCCTCGCCGCCAGAGAGGCTTCAAGGCGCGGCATGTTCCGGAAGACCATGAACGCCACGTTGATCACCATGGCGATCCCGTACACCGAGAACACCAATGCCGCCAACGTCCAAGCCGTGCCCGACAACAGCGTTCCCAACGCCAGCGAAGCGACCGCGGCAATGCCGCCTAGCAATAGCACACCCAACAACAGGGTCATGAACGGCAGGCCGAGACGAAGCAGTCCCATTCCCGCTCCAAGGCTGCGCGCCTCGCTGGCGATGAAAGGCGTCCCGATCGTCACGATCCCGGCCAAGTCCGGCTGAGATGGAGCATCCCCCAGTGCGTACAGGGCGACATTGCCTCCGTGGCTGTGGGCGACGACAAAGCGCGGCAGTCCGGGACAAGTCCGGGCAACCTCCTCCTGGTCTTCGCGCAGCGCCTTCGCGCCGGCTCGACGAGCCGAATGCGAGTTCGAGCCGCTCCAGTTGAAAGCGCGAAAACGCACGGCCTCGCCGAACCGCTCGCGCAAGCGTTGCCGAACCAGTGCCGCATCGTCGTTCGCCCATGCGGCGCCGCGGGCGAAGGTTCCATGGACCAACGTCACGACGAAGGGAGACGCTTCCGTAGTCACGGAAACATCTCGACCCGCGCAGCCTTAATTTTCAGGCGATGCCAACAGGCAAGACTCAAAAGATCGCGAACTGGATTCGAAGCCATTCCGCCCTCTAGGGATCTGCCCACGCAATTCATTGAGTCGCAATGAGCAAACGCCCGTAGTCGGCCGCATCGCTCAAGGTGTTCCTTCCGCCCACGTGCAGTACGTATTCGAAGTTCTGGTTCATGCCGCCATACGCCACGTCGGATTCGCCGTAATTCGCGCCGACCACGAGCGAATGAGGGCCTCTCGACAGCGGCTTGATCATCAGCCAATAGCCATCCGCCGCACCCAGCGGCGATGAAGGGTCGTCGGGATCCATCGGAAAACAACCTTCGCTCCTGACGCGAAACAAGCGCACATCGCCAACCGGCTTATCGTCCAGCAACACCACCGCACTGCGCAGATGATCATTGTTCACCGCCGCAGACGCCTGCAGTGTCTTGCATGGCAATCGCGAATCCCCGGGACCGCGTTGCCAATAGATCATGTTGATCACCGGCACCAACAGATACTTGCCTTCCGGGACTTCGCATTCGCGCTTCGGCCGGAAGCGGCCGTTCGTTCCGGACAGGAACCAGACCGGCCCCTCTTGTCCGATCCCGCAGAAGCGCCCGTCCGGATCCAGGAAAGGCTGTACCGGCTGGTTGAGCGCCCAACGCCACCAGCGCGCAGTCCATTCGCCGAGGCTGGCACCTTCGACAGGCCCGGTAGTCAGCGCTTCCGCAGTGGATGCAGATGGCGTTGGCGAAGCCGCATTCGCGACAAACAACGAGGCTGCGAGCAGCATGCCCACAGCGGAGAGAACGCATCCCCGAAACATCCGGCCCCCAGGCTCAAACGGTGCCCCCCACCGCTAAACGAGGATAACAAGGCGACGCCAGTTCGTGTCGATGCGACCAGAACCCATAAAAGTCCGGAGCAGCATTGCGCTGCACAAAAGCATGTAGTGCCTATGTAGCTCGGATAATGAACTCGATTCCGCTACTTGCCGACACTCGTGCCTGTTTCGGCAATGCAACCGACTCCATTTAGGAGCCCTCCTCATGCATCGCTTTTCGGTGATGAAACACTATCCCGCCATGCAGCCGCTGCTCGCCCTCAGCATGCAGATGCACGACGGCGGACGGCTGGAATCCGCGCTGCAGCAACTGGTGCTGATGCGCGTCTCGCAGATCAACGGCTGCGCGTACTGCATGGACATGCACAGCAAGGACGCGCGCGCCGCCGGCGAGACCGAGCAGCGCCTGCACCTGCTGCCGGCATGGCGCGAAACAACTCTGTACAGCGAACGCGAGCAGGTCGCGCTGGCCTGGGCCGAGGAACTGACCGGACTCGCGCACGGCGCCGTTTCCGACGCCCTTTACGAACGCGCGAGCGCAGTGTTCGACGAGGACGCGCTGGTCGACCTGACCCTGCTGGTGGTCGCCATCAACGGCTGGAACCGGATCAACGTCGCCGCGCGCAACATCGGCGGCCATTACCAGGTGCCGAAGGCGAAGGCGGCATAACGCGGGAAACGGTGCCGAGAGCGATCCGGTCGGCGCAGTGCCGCAGCCCGCTCACGCCGTCACCGTTCCCGGCGTCTTTTCCTCAATCGCGTTCCCTGAGGTCGCGCGCGGCAATCGCCGCCGCGGCCTGCAACGCATCGGCATAGACCTTGCGGATCGGCGGCACATCCCGCGCTGCCGACTCCAGGCCCTGCACGTACGCCGAGAGCAGGTCCTGCGCGTTGTACTGCTGGCCCAGTTCGTCCACCGTCCTCGCGACCGCATCCCGCAGATGCCAATCCACGTTGGCGCCCGACTCCGCCTGTTTGGCGACATCCATGACGCGCAGGACATGTGGGGTGACTAGACCGACGACGGTGGCTTTCACTTACTCGACCTGACTGGCAAGGGATCGGGAAGGCAACGATAGCGCGTCGCCACGTGAATGGCGCGTGGCGGCGATGGGCATCAGGCAGGCATGAAGCAACGGGGCCAGTACGCAGGTGCGCCGCTGGCCCCGCTTTCCTCGCTACCTGGCCTCGTCCTCCGCCTTCGGCAACGGTGCGCCGGTGTACTGGTTGAAGCGCGGCCCCTGAGCCGGGGTACGCATCAACATCGGCGCCACTTGCTCCGCCGGACCAACGGCCGCCCACCAGAGCTTGAGCGACTTGAACGAGAAGACTTCATCAAAGTCCACGGCAAACGAGTCCGGATCCATCGCTTCGGTGCCGGGGCGGTTCTGGAACCACTTCATCCATTCCTTCGACCCCGGCGCCGGGGAGCAGATGACCGTGCCGTTCGGATCGGGCTTGCCCTGGTCGTTGCACAGCTGGAAGTACGGCGCGGCCTTGGTCGCGAACGACGGCAGCAGGAACGAATTCATCCGGTTGCTGGTCGTGCTCCATTCCGCCGTGCTGTGGCAGCTCATGCAGCTGGAGTTCGGCGCATTGCGGATGACCTTCCCATCCACCGCGATATCGTTGCGTCCGCCGTCGTTCGGCCCGGTCAGGCGCCCGCCCCAACCCAGCGTCTGGGTGGAATACAGCGGGGCCTTCGGGTTGTTCCAGTTCTCCTTGAGCGGCATGTCGGGGGAGGTCGCCTGCGGATCGTTGCCCCACTGCACGCCCAGCGGCACCATCTTGTCCCAGACATCGCCGGGCGCATCCTTGTCGTACACCAGCGTCATGAACACCCAGCCGGTGGCCGGGGACGACTGGCTGTCCTTGACGATGATGTCGAACTGCGCGACGTAGCCGGGCCAAACCTGCGGTTTGCTCTGGCTACCGACGGGCAGGTACAGGCTCCAGGCGGCGGCGCCGGCCATGGCGTCCCACCAATCGGCCTTCACCTTCGGATCGGCGGATGCGAACAACGCCGCCTTGACGATGATCGCGCCCTCCTGGAACTGGGCCTTCTCCGTCTTCAGCGCCGGCTTCATCGACGATTCGCCCCAGAAGTCGCGCAGCGAATAGGCCGCGCGCTTGTCGTAATAGGTCAGGACGTGGGTATTGAAGGTGGCGCGCAGCCCGGTACCGGGGAAGATCGACGGGCCGAACGTGCCCGCGGGATACGTTCCGCTGATCGCCTCGCGCAGGCTGCCCACCCATGGTTCGTTGTACCAGCCGGCCTTGGCCGCGTCCCATTGGTCGTGCCGCATGATCAGCTGCTTCGCGTTGTCCGCGACTGCGGCCTTCAGCGCCGCGGCATACGCGGACGCATTCTCCACCGTGATCGGCCCGTTGCCGATCGCCTCCTGCCAAGGCGCCTTCCCGATCGGCGGCAACGGTGACGTCGGCCAATCGTGGCTGAGCTTGAACAAAGGCCCGGAATACACGCCGCGCGGCGGCACCTGCCCGTTGTTGTCCTGATAAGGCGTCGCTGCTCGCAGTACCTTCATGCTCGGCATCTGCATGGTTGAAAAAGCATCGCCGGAGACGGCGTATTTCGCCGCCAGTCCCGAAACCGCCAATAACACGCCTGCCGCCAACAAGCTGGGCTTCAACTTGCTCATCATCCATTCCCCCCCTTGAAATCAGTGATCGCGGTGGCGCCACGCAGGACACCATCGACAATGCAAACCACACCTCCGAGTCACGCGCTCCCCTGCGCACGGCCGGTCAGTGGAAACCAACGGCGGGTGATGAGCAAATGGGACAAATGGAGGAAATTGATGTCTAGGCGGGCAACAGCAGGAATAACCCGGACGCGTTGACGTTGCCCTTGGCATGGGCCGCATGCAAGGCGGCAAGCAGGGCATCGCGAAAAGACAAATCCGGCGATGGCGTGCGCACCTTGGTCGGAAGCATCCATGCGGGAAGGCGTTAGGTGCCTTGCTACCTCCCGGCTTGATTCTCCTACGTTTCGGCCCCGCCGCTCTCCGCCATCCTGGCCAGCCAGTCGCGGGGCGACATCCCCACCCTGGCCACGAAGGCGCGCGACAGCGCCGAAGGATTCGCGTACCCCAGTTCCTCGGCCAGCAGCTTGACCGGCCGGCCATCGCGCAGCCGGCTTTGCGCCAAGGCCATGCGCCAATCGCCCAGATAGTCGGCCGGGGTCTGCCCCACGCGTTCGCGGAACGCATTGGCGAAGGCCGTGCGCGACATGCCCGCACGCTCGGCCATGCGCTCCAGCGTCCACAGCTCGCCAGGAGCGTCGTGCATCGCCACCAGCGCGCGGGCGAGGCGCGGATCGGACAGGCCCGCGATCAGCCCGGGGCGCACGCCCGCCTCCTGCGGATGATCCAGCAGCCAGCGCAGCAGCTGCAGCACGACCACCTCGAACAACCGGTCGGCCAGCAGGCGCTGGCCGCAGCGCACCCGGTCGGTTTCCGCGAACAGCAGGCCGAGCGCCGGCTCCAGCCCCGGCACCCGCGTCAGCGGCAGCGCGACCAGCGGCGGCAACGCGCGCGCCAACGGGTTTTCCGGGCCGCCCTCGAAGCTCAAGCGCGCGCAGGTCAGATCGGCGCCGTCGCGCGGCGTGCCGCTGAAACGATGGGTGCGCGGGCGCGGATACAGCAACAGCGTCGGTTCGTCGAAACGCATTACCTTCGGCAGGTCGCGCGCATGAGGATGACTGACCTCCAGCCAGCCATGGCGCAGCACGTGCAGGTAGGCGAATCCTTCGCTCGCGTCGAAATGCGTGAGCCTGCACAGTGTGCCCGAATGGTGCAGTTGCGCGCGGACGCGGAAACGCTCAAGGAGGCCCGAAAGGCGGTCGATGGGAGGCTGCACGCTCATCTGTACGAAAAGATGTTTTTAAAGTACGAATTGATCCAAATCATACAGGCGATCCGCGCACACTGCGCAAGCCCCGTCGGGGTGTCCTTTCCACCACCTGACCTCTTCAAGGAGATCGCCATGTCCCGCGTCAACCTCGAATCGCAATCCGCCCCCGCTGCCAGCCAGCCCCTGCTGGCCCAGATCCAGCAGGCCTTCGGCGCCACGCCCAACATGTTCAAGGCCGTGGCCAACTCGCCCGCCGCCCTGCAGAGCATGTGGGCCGCCTTCGGCGCACTCGGCAAGGGCAGCCTCGGCGCCAGGCTCGGCGAGCAGATCGCCGTGGCCATCGCCAACCGCAACCGCTGCGAATACTGCCTGGCGGCACACACCGTGCTTGGCCAGAACACCGGCGCGTCCGCCGCCGACATGGCCGCCGCCCAAGTCGGCACGTCCAGCGACGCCAGAACCGCCGCCGCCCTCGACTTCGCCCTGAAAGTGGTCGAACGGCGCGCGCAGGTGGACGACACCGACATCGCCAAGCTGCGCAAGGCCGGCTTCGATGACGGGCAGATCGTCGAGATCCTGGCCCACGTCGCCCTGAACCTCTTCACCAACTACATCAATGTCGCCCTGGACATCCCGGTCGATTTCCCGAGGGTCGCCCTCAAGTAAGTCCTTGCGGGCTTGATCCCGCCTTACGAATCGGCGCCGGGGCGAACTGTCCCGGCACCGATTCCTTCCACCGGCACGAAACCCTCGCCCGATGAATCGCCTGCCGCCAGGCACGGATTGAGCGTCGAAACCCGGGTTTCATGGGTCCCTGTTTCGTGCTCTGCAAAACGGACAAGCAAACCGGGCTCCCCCGTTTCCGCCCTCAGCTTTCTTCCGCCGAAAAAACACAGACACCCAATGACCGGCTCTTGGCCCGGTACATGGCCGTGTCCGCAGCGCGCAGATAGTCGTCGATGGTTGCCAACCCGGACTCGCTGCTGACCAACCCGATGCTCGCGCCGCTGGTCACGGTCTGCGCACCGATTTCATAGGGCACGGCGAGGGCGGCAGCGATCTGGCGGGCGCGGTCGGCCGCTTCGGCGGGATCGATGGACTCGAGCAGCACATTGAACTCGTCGCCGCTCATGCGCGCGACCAGGTCGCCCGTCCGCACGCAGGCTTCGAGCCGGCGCGCCACCTGCTGCAAGAGCTGGTCGCCCACATGATGCCCGTGGGTATCGTTGACCGCCTTGAAGCGGTTGAGGTCCAGCAGCAGCACGGCGAACATCGTGGTTCCACTGCGTGCCGAACCGTCATCGCCTTTCGTCGCCTCGTTCCGATGCAGCGCAATGGCATGCGCGAGGCGATCGCGGAACAACGGCCGGCCGGGCAAGTTGGTCAGGGCGTCATAGGAACTTCCGCGTTCCGCCAGATCGCTCAGTGAGCCCGCCATGCGCACGGCAACGCCGCCTTCGAACTGGGCGACCCCGCGCCAGTTGACCCATACCAGCCGCCCCGAGCCGTGGAACGCACGAAAATCCACCGAAAAGTTCGGGCTGTTCCCCGACAGGTGCCAGCGATAGGCCGCCTGCACACGCTCGCGGTCGTCAGGATCGATGAGCCGTTCAAGGAAGCTCCAGCCACCGTCGTGCACGTGATCGATGCCGTCCAGCCCGACGATCTCGTGGAAGCGCTCGGACGCGTGCAGCACGTCCGTGCGCAGATCCCAATCCCAGATGCCGTCGTTGGAGCCACGGGTGGCGAGCGAATAGCGGTTGTCGGAGCGCAGCAGCTCGAGTTCCGTCTGCTTCTGCCGAGTCACGTCGATCATCAGGCCGATCATGCGGTTCGGCCGCTCCGGCTCGACCACCACGCGGCACAGGTCGCGCACCCACACGACCTTGCCGGACTTGGCGATCAGCCGATAGCTCATCTCGTAGGCATAGCTGTGGGTCGCGTTGTATGCAGCATCGTCGATGACCAGGGCCTCCGCCAGGTCGTCGGGATGCACATGCATCCGCCAGAAGCGCGGGTCGGAGCGCCACTCCTCCACGGTGTAGCCGAACAGCCGCTCGACCTGCGGGCTCAGGAAGGTATTGCCCACGCCGAGCTCGGCTTCCCAGACGACGCCATCGATGGTCTCCAGCAGGCGCAGGAAGCGCTGGCGGATCTCCACCAGCACCTGCTCGGTGACCTCGGTGATCTCGATCAGCACACCTTGCCGGCTGATCACCCGGTTCGCCGCATCCGACTCCGGGTGGAGCTGCAGGCGCACCCAGCGATAGTCCGCGTCGGCGAACCGCAGCCGGAACACCGGCATGCCCGAGCGCAAGGTGCCGACGTCGTCGGGATGCACGAATTCAAGCAGCGACCGGCCGAGCGCCGCCTCCACCGGATGGCCGGTGAGCTTGTGCCACGCCGGATTCAGGTAAGTGATCTCCCACAGCGCATCCGTTTGCACCACCGCCTCGGGCAGCAGTTGCAGGAGGTGTGCGGATGGCGTGGGAGCGGCGGGCATATGGGGCTATGGTCACCGAAGGGCAATCGGGCAGTCCAGCATGCGCCTGCATGAGCGACGATCCCGTCACATTCCCGCAAAAGCGGCGGCGAAACCGAAACGGTGTCAGGGACAGTTCATAGCGCAAAAGTGGGGTCCAAAAGTGCAAAAGTGGGGTCAAAAGTGGGGTCAGAGTCGACTTTTCCCGACGGCCATCAACTCTTTTGCCTCATCGACGCCAAACGCCCTCGCCGCGAATCTGCGGATGTCCCATCGCACAGGCCAGCCCAATGCCCCGCCCTCCCCGCATCGATCTTCCAGGCATCCCGCAACATGTCGTTCAACGCGGCAACGACCGCCAGCCCTGCTTTTTCACCGAAGCGGACTACCTCTGCTACCGCACACTGCTACGTGAAGTCGCTCTGCGCGAAGGCTGCGCGGTGCATGCGTACGTGCTGATGACCAACCACGTGCACCTGCTGTTGACCCCGCAGCAACCGCACGCCGTATCGCGCACGCTGCAATCGCTTGGCCGGCGCTACGTCCGCTATATAAACGACACGCATCACCGCAGCGGCACGTTGTGGGAAGGCCGCTGCAAGGCCAGTTTGGTCGGCGACGGCGACTACCTCATGCACTGCCATCGCTATATCGAGCTCAACCCCCTGCGCGCCGCAATGGTCGCCGATCCGCGCGAATACCGATGGTCCAGCCACCACGCGCTTGCCTTCGGTGAGGCCGATCCGTTGGTGCACCAGCATTCCGCCTACTTGGCACTGTCCGACGATCCCGCAACGCGCCAACGCTTGTATCGCGACATGGTCATGGCCGCCGTCAACCCGGATGATATCGACGCCATCCGTCGACACTTGCAACGCCAGCACGCCTACGGGTGCGAGCACTTCCGGCAGGCCATTGAGAAGCAACTTGGCCGAAGCGTGGGGCCGCAGAAAATCGGGCGCCCAAGGAAAGCCGAGGAGGATCAGCGCCCATCCCTAGAGCAGACTCAGCTCAGTCTTGGCAAACACTGAGAAAGTCGACTCTGACCCCTGTTTTCCGGTGGGCGCGCCGTCGCGAATCGCCCGGTGCGGGCCTCGACCCAAGCACGAAAGCGATCCGATCCCAATGCTCGCTGTTGTTTCAGATAGCACCGGATTTCGGCGACCGTGTCATCCGGCAGGGCCTCATCGAACAAGCCGCGATAAGCCATCGCGCGTGACGTGGGATCGTGCCCGAGCGCCAGGTAACAGGCATGCGGGCTCAGCAACGGATCGTAAACGTGGCCAGCATTCGCCCGATGGCTCGACCATGGATAGTCCCCGGGCTCAGCCGCGATCCATGCACGTATCGGATTGAGCTCGATGTATCGGCTGTAGGCGAGAAAATAGTCATCCGAATCCACCAAGCATGCCTTGTATCGCCCTTCCCACAACGTACCTGTACGCCCATGCCGGTGATTGAACATGCCGACATAGTTGCGCGCGAATGTGTGCATCAACCGCGATACCGCCCCCACCTCGCCTGGCGTCATCAACAAATGGACATGGTTGTCCATCAGCACATAGGCATGCAGCTGGCACCCGAACCGATCCAACGCTCCCAGCAGGCACCGCAGATAACACTGGCGATCCTCGTTGTCGAGGAAACAGGGCAAGCGGTTATTGCCACGCTGCACGATGTGCTGCGGGACACCAGGAAGATCGGGGCGAGGAAGTCGGGCCATCGCCATAGCCTCCTCGCACATCCGATGTCAGGCGATCAGTGAAAATCGTCTATCGCTGTCGGAATTGTCCCTGACACCTTTTTCCCAGCAACAACGCACCTACGGTCGTGATGATTCCCGAACGATGGTTCGAAGCGAAGACTCCACACTTCGCCAACGTGCGGCCGCCGCATTGACCTGAAAATCATCCAACAAACCGGGATAAGTGAACTTAGCCCATCTCTCCTCATCCAAAGTGAAAAGTCTGACGCTCTGTGGCACAAAAGAACTCTTCTGATAAAGGCCTACACTGCGTTCGCTCAGTTGCGAGAATCTCCTCGAACTGATGGCGCTCGTTCCCTTGTTCTTCTATAACGCCCAGCCCCCATTCCCCAGGATAATAATGTTTCGAGATCAGAAGTGTGAAAGCCAAGGGAGAAAGCAATCTAGAAACAGCCCATCTATTCTCGCCATGTACTCCGATATGCAAATGAGAGCACGGATGACTGAGCGCTACATACTGAGATTCTGAATGTTCGTAACGGAAAATTGGAACTCCCCCATCAAACTTCATCCCTTGAACGAGTTGGGAAAACTCATCTTCATCTAACGCTTTGCTCTTAACCATATCGCGGTATCGCCGGAAAGCATGCAACGCCTTGGGCTTTGATGCGTGCGGATTTGGATAGTAGGCATACCTAACACTCGAACCACCAGCCCATCCGAACTGGAGAAAAGAATGATCAAAAAGCAGAATATTGTAGTAGGACTTTCTCAGGCAAAACTGATAAAGACTCAGATGGCCAGAATCTTCAGACAGCACCAGATCTCGAAATTCCACATCTAGCGGAAGCGGATCAGAAAATGCAAACGTCTCCGCCAGACCCGCAGACTCAAGAAATGCCCAAGACTTGCGAATACTAGCGGCCACTTCGTGGCGATCCACCGGAATCCTCCTGCAAGAGCTCCAATGCCTGATCCTCTGTAAACCCTTGGCGCTGCAATTCTCGCAAATATTGGTCCCGAATTTTCTTCAGCCTAGCCTGCTTCTTGCTCATATCGCGCTGAATAAATTCGACTCGCGCCAAATCCGGCATCTCAAATCGCAGGAATGGAAAGTTTGCCAAAGCGGCTCTAAGCTCCTCAATCAACCCATTAGCAATCGCACCAACTCCACTTACACGCAACCAGGCTTTGCTCCTAGTGAAGGCTGTAAATACTTTATTTCTCCCGGAGCGCGTGCGCCGTCCAGCACCATCTAGGCCAACGACCACCACAGCAGGCGCTTCGTTTCCTTTTGCTTTATAGATGGTTGAAAGGGTAATCCTTCCCTCAATAAAAAATGGAGGCGAAGAATACGGGTCCGCCAAGAGATTATGAGTATTGATTCCAACACTCCCAAGCGTGCCGCTTATTTTTTTGAAATAACCCCTTGCATTTCGATCATCCAAGCAAACAACAATAATATCTTGCGGATTCAATCCGCCGGATATGAATTTAGCCACCTGATCACAAGCCCAAGCACATTCAACTTCGTAATCTTGCGCCACCAATGTGTCGATAAGAGGAAAATCCTCTACAGCCCCAAGACTGAGCGGGCTATTTTGTTCTGGGCGCTCAATAACAATTCCTGAGCCAACCTCCGCGAGATCGCCCTCCCGAACCTTATAACCAACATCCTCCCAATGCTCGGCACTCTCGAGCAACTGTACTATGCTGTGATAGATACCGAATCCCAACGCGTGAGCCACAACCAACACTTCTCGCTGGTTGCGGTAACACTTGCTGAGCAATATATCGTTCTCAGCGCCTTTGGGAAGGTTTTGAGCAGCGCGATCAAGAGATATTTTTGGCTTGCCATCTGGCCTGTTGCCAAACAATTCTTCCGGAGAGCGAATTTTGACATCAAGAATATTTTGAAGCTCATCGTACGCCCAAACGATATTCTTCCTGTCAACTCCTCCTTTTGTAATTTCGTACGCCAATCGATAGAAGCTTGACGGAAAATCCTGCCCTTCATCAATTAGAAAATGATCATAAAATGGCTCGAGCACAGCATTGCCAAGCAAATGCTGGCAAATTGCATCGAACGGCTCTTGGTCACCCTTCGCCAGACCTTTCGCATCAGACAGGGTCAGAGGGCTTATTCCGGCGCGACGACAGGCATCTGAATAAACACCTTGAACAGTTCCTCCCCATCCATGCCTAATATGCACCAAAGACCAGTCAGGATCAGAATCACGATAATGCCGGTAAAACTTTGTGATCAATGAACGAATTGTTTCATTAAGACTCTTCGTATAGAACGTGACGAGAATCTGAGCATCAGGATTAGTGAGATGAAGGTGGGCAGCCTTCATCGCCAGAATCACAGTTTTACCAGAACCTGCTAACCCGCGAATACGCTGGGGACCGGGCACCGTAGAAAGCGCCGCTCGCCTTTGTTTCTCGTCAAAATTCGCTATGTCTGCCTCGAGTTTACTTAATGAGGCAGCTGCTTTCTGAACCAATGGATCATCCACAACTCGCTTGATTGGTCGAACAAGCGCTTTAGCGCCTTCAATTACCGACCGCGCCTCAAGCAATTGAATATCGGTTAGTTGGTGCCCTGCCGTCTCACCTAAAAACTGTATGAGAGCCTCTCGAGAAGTTAGCACAAGACAATCGAGGGTTTGACGTGCATCTAAGTGCACACCGGGAGCGTAGATAACTGGCTGCACATTGAAGGCGAGCTGCGCAACGCCTTTCCGTAGGACTCTACTCTTAAGCAAGCGCCCAATGAGAATACTGCAAAACTGTGAAATCCCTTCTTCTATTTCCTCTAACGAGCCGAAATTCCCGGAAGCAATCTCGAATTCCGTGAGAGCCCTGATCGCTATAACCCCGATAACAGGACTCAGTAGAAGCGCACTAGGAGTATGAGGAACGGTCTCATAGTCAGAGTAGGTCGGAAAATCGTAATAATAGACGGCCTGAGCAGTAATCTGTTGTAGACGTGCGTCACTTACGGCATCCAGCAGCTCTCTACCCGCTGGATCAGCCTCATAGCGATCACTAGTAAGTATTACTTCAAGCGCCATTTGAATGCCTCAAAATAGCAAAACCAAACCATACTTGGTTAACCACGACAATTCCGTCCGAATTTTCTGAAAAGCGAGTAATAGAATCTCCATTTTGACTAATTGCTATTGAACCATAGCACTAGTAGCGACACCTTGGAGAGACTGCTCACATATTCCTCCTGTACTCCCCGCCCACTTCATACAACGCATGGCTGATCTGCCCCAGCGAATGCGTCTTCACCGCCTCCACCAGCGATTCAAACACATTCCGCCGCTCCCGCGCCGTCGCCTGTAGCGCCTTCAGCCCCTCGGCGGCGTAGCCGTTGCGGTTGCCCTGATAGCCAGCCACGTTGTCGATCTGCTGGCCCTTCTCGCTTTCCGTCGAGCGGATCAACTCGATCTCGGTCACGACTTCGCCGCCGTGTTCTTTCGGCAGGAAGGTATTGACGCCTACCAGCGGCAAGCTGCCGTCGTGCTTTTTGTGTTCGTAGTACAGGCTTTCTTCCTGAATCTTCCCGCGCTGGTACATGGTGTCCATCGCGCCCAGCACGCCGCCGCGTTCGCTGATCGCCTCGAACTCCTTGTACACCGCCTCTTCCACGATGTCGGTCAGCTTGTCCACGATGAAGCTGCCCTGCCACGGGTTCTCGCAGAAGTTCAGCCCCAGCTCCTTGTTGATGATCATCTGGATGGCGACGGCACGGCGCACGCTTTCTTCGGTGGGCGTGGTGATGGCTTCGTCGTAGGCGTTGGTGTGCAGGCTGTTGCAGTTGTCGAACAGGGCGTACAGCGCCTGCAAGGTGGTGCGGATGTCGTTGAACTGGATTTCCTGCGCGTGCAATGAGCGTCCGCTGGTCTGGATGTGGTACTTCATCATCTGGCTGCGCGCGCTCGCGCCGTAGCGTTCGCGCATGGCGCGGGCCCAGATGCGGCGGGCGACGCGGCCGATGACGGTGTACTCGGGATCCATGCCGTTGCTGAAGAAAAACGACAGGTTGGGCGCGAAGTCGTCGATCTTCATGCCGCGCGCGAGGTAGTACTCGACGATGGTGAAGCCGTTGGACAGCGTGAAGGCAAGCTGGCTGATCGGGTTCGCGCCGGCTTCGGCGATGTGGTAACCGGAGATCGACACCGAATAGAAGTTGCGGACGGCGTTGTCCACGAAATACTGCTGGATGTCGCCCATCATGCGCAGGGCGAATTCGGTGCTGAAGATGCAGGTGTTCTGCGCCTGATCCTCTTTCAGGATGTCGGCCTGCACGGTGCCGCGCACGGTCTTGAGTGTGTCGGTCTTGATGCGGGCGTAGGTGTCGGCATCGACCACCTGGTCGCCGGAGACGCCCAGCAGGCCGAGGCCGAGGCCGTCGTTGCCCTGCGGCAGATCGCCTTCGTAGCGCGGGCGCGGCTTGCCCTCGAACAGCCCGTCGATTCTCGATTGCGCGTCCGCCCAGCGCGCCGGGTCGGCCTTCAAGTACTTCTCCACCTGCTGGTCGATGGCGGTGTTCATGAACATCGCGAGGATGATTGGCGCGGGACCGTTGATGGTCATCGACACGCTGGTGGTCGGCGCGCACAGGTCGAAGCCGGAGTACAGCTTCTTCATGTCGTCCAGCGTGGGGATGTTGACGCCGGAGTTGCCGATCTTGCCGTAGATGTCCGGACGCGGTGCGGGGTCTTCGCCGTACAAGGTCACGCTGTCGAAGGCGGTGGACAGGCGCGCGGCGGGCTGGCCGACGCTGAGGTAGTGGAAGCGGCGGTTGGTGCGCTCCGGGGTGCCCTCGCCCGCGAACATGCGAATCGGGTCTTCGCCGGTGCGGCGGTAGGGATAGACGCCGCCGGTGTAGGGGTATGCGCCCGGCAGGTTTTCCTTTTGCAGGAAGACCAGCAGTTCGCCCCAGCTCTTGTAGGTGGGGGCGGCGATCTTCGGGATCTGCTGGTGACTGAGCGACTCACGGTAGTTTTCGACGCGGATGGTCTTGTCGCGCACCTGGTATTCGTTGACCGGCTCGACGATGGACTTCAGGCGCGCCGGCCACTCGCGCAGCAGGCGCAGGGCTTCGGAGTCCAGCGACTGGATGGCGTCGTTGTAGCGCTGGCGCAGGGTCTTGAGGCTGCGATCGTCGCCTTCGGTCAGCGCTTCGGCGGCGTAGAGGTCGAGCGCATTCGGCAGCCTGTCGTCGCTCAACTCCTTGAGCGCTTCCCACAGCGATTGCGCGCGGTCAGCGACCTCTGCCTGCGACTCGATGCGGGCGTTGATGCCCCGGCCCTGCTCGGCAATCTCGGCGAGGTAGCGCACGCGGTTGCCGGGAATCAGCACGGTGGCGCGCGGCTCCTTCAGCTCGGTATTGATCGCCGGCGACCAGCGGCCGGCCTCCAGCGCCAGCTTCTCGCGCAGCAGGCGGCAGAGGTTGGCGAACATCCAGTTCAGGCCCGGGTCGTTGAACTGCGAGGCGATCGTCGGATAGACCGGCACGTCCTCGTCCTTGGTCTGGAACGCCACGCGGTTGCGCTTCCACTGCTTGCGCACGTCGCGCAGCGCATCCTCCGCGCCGCGCTTGTCGAACTTGTTGAGCACGACGAGTTCCGCGTAGTCCAGCATGTCGATCTTCTCGAGCTGGCTGGGCGCGCCGAAGTCACTGGTCATCACGTACATCGGGAAATCGACCAGATCGACGATCTCCGAATCGCTCTGGCCGATGCCGGCGGTTTCCACGATCACCAGGTCATAACCCAGCGACTTCAGGAAGCTGATGCAGTCCTTCAGCACCACGTTCGTCGCCATATGCTGGCGGCGCGTCGCCATCGAACGCATGAACACGCGCGAGGAACGCAGCGAGTTCATGCGGATGCGGTCGCCCAGCAGCGCGCCGCCGGTGCGGCGGCGGGTGGGATCGACGCTGACCACGGCAACGTGCATGTCCGGGAAGTTGGACAGAAAGCGGTTGAGCAATTCATCGGTGACCGACGACTTGCCCGCGCCGCCGGTGCCGGTGATGCCGACCACCGGGGTCTTGCCGCCGGCCAGCGCCCATTCCTTGCGCAGGCGCGCCAGTTCGGCCTCGTCCAACGCGGATTCCTCGATGGCCGACAGCATCCGGCCGATCTCGATCTCGTTGTCGAAGCAGACCTTGTGCGGCTTGTCGACGGGCAGGCGCGCGGCCCCGGCGCGGCGCACCACGTCCTCGATCATCTCCACCAGCCCCATCTTCATGCCGTCGTTGGGGTGGTAGATGCGCTCGACGCCGTAGGCTTCCAGCTCGCGGATTTCCTCCGGCGTGATGGTGCCGCCTCCGCCGGCGAACACGCGGATGTGGGCGGCGTCGCGCTCCTTCAGCATGTCCACCATGTACTTCAGGTATTCGACGTGGCCGCCCTGGTAGGACGACAGCGCGATCGCGTCGGCGTCTTCCTGCAACGCCGCGCGCACCACGTCCTCGACGCTGCGGTTGTGGCCGAGGTGGATCACCTCCGCGCCCTGCGACTGGATCAGCCGGCGCATGATGTTGATCGCGGCGTCGTGACCGTCGAACAGGCTGGCGGCGGTGACGAAGCGCAACGGGGTGGCTTCGGATTGCGGCTGCGGAAGGGTTTCGGCCGGGGTGCTCATGGACTGCATCCACACGTTGAATGGCAATCCCCGATTGTAGCGCGCGGGTTAGGATGGCCCGGACGCCACCGTATCCGCCGCCCATGCGCCCTCGCCTCCTGTTGCTGCCTTTCATCCTCGCCGTCGCGCTGGCCGCCTGCCGGCACGCGCCGCCGGCGCCGCCCGCATCGGAGCCAGTGCTTTTGCTGGGCGAAGTGCACGACAGCGCCGCCGGCCACGCCGCGCGCGCGGCGCTGCTGCGCGGGAAGATCGAGGCCGACTGGCGGCCTGCGATCGCGATGGAGCAGTTCGACACCGCGCAGCAGCCGGCGCTGGACGCGGCCATGGCCGAATGCGCGGACGCCGACTGCGTGATCGCCCGCGCCGCGCCGCCGAAGGCGAGCTGGACGTGGGCCTACTACAAGCCGGTGATCGCGCTGGCGCTGGACTACAAGCTGCCGCTGCTGGCCGCCAACCTGTCGCGCGCGGACGCGTCGAAGGTGGTGAAGGACGGCTTCGCCGCCGCGCTGCCGGCCGGGCTGATCGCCCGCTACCGGCTGGACGCCCTGCCCGCCGACGTGCTGGCCGCGCAGGAGCGCGAGGTGCGCGACAGCCACTGCGGCATGCTGCCGGAGGCGATGGTCTCGCCGATGGCGAAGGCGCAGATCGCCCGCGACGTGGTGATGGCCGAGACGCTGCGCACGCACGCGGCTTCGGGCGTGGTGCTGATCGCCGGCAACGGCCACGTGCGCGGCGACATCGCGGTGCCGTTCTGGCTGCGCCGCGATGGCCTGCATCCGCATGCGGTGGGTTTCCTGGAACCGGCCGCCGATGCCGCGACGTTCGACGAAGCGCACCGCATCCCGGCGACGCAGCGGCCCGATCCCTGCGCCGGCTTCAAGGCGCCGACGCCGGCCGGCTGAAAGCGGCGCCCGCGCGCCGTACCGGCGCGTATACAGGCCCGCGACGGGGGAATGGCTTAAAATGCCGGGCTGCGGCGGGGAGTCCGCCCGGCCGCAGCACATTTCCGTTTCCATTCCCACAGCCACCGGTTCCGCTGCACGCGGCGGGCGCCGGCCGGAGTTTTTGCAATGATCTTCGAAACGCTCGACATCTACGGCCACGAGCAGGTCGTGTTCTGCCACAACAAGGACGCCGGCCTGAAGGCGATCATCGCCATCCACAACACCGTGCTGGGCCCGGCGCTGGGCGGCACCCGCATGTGGCCGTACAAGAGCGAGGCTGAGGCGCTGAACGACGTGCTGCGCCTGTCGCGCGGCATGACCTACAAGAACGCCGTGGCCGGCCTGAACATCGGCGGCGGCAAGGCGGTGATCATCGGCAACCCGGCCACCGACAAGTCCGAGGCGCTGTTCCGCGCGTTCGGCCAGTTCGTGGAGTCGCTGGGCGGGCGCTACATCACCGCCGAGGACGTCGGCATCGACGTCAACGACATGGAATACGTGTACCGCGAAACCGAGTACGTGACCGGCGTGCACCAGGTGCACGGCGGCTCCGGCGATCCCTCGCCGTTCACCGCCTACGGCACGTTGCAGGGCCTGATGGCGACGCTGAACCGCCAGTTCGGCGACGAGGACGTGGGCAAGTATTCCTACGCCGTGCAGGGCTTGGGCCACGTCGGCATGGAATACGTGAAGCTGCTGAAGGAGCGCGGCGCCAAGATCTTCGTCACCGACATCAACCCGGCGCTGGTCGAGAAGGCCGTCACCGAATACGGCGCCGAGGCCGTGGGCCTGGACGACATCTACGACGTGCCGGCCGACGTGTATTCGCCCTGCGCGCTGGGCGGCACCGTGAACGAGCAGACCCTGCCGCGCCTGAAGTGCAAGGTCATCTGCGGCGCGGCCAACAACCAGCTCGCCAACAACGAGATCGGCGACGAAGTGGTCCGCCGCGGCATCCTGTACGCGCCGGACTACGCGGTGAACGCGGGCGGCGTGATGAACGTGGCGCTGGAGCTGGACGGCTACAACCGCGAACGCGCCATGCGCATGATGCGCACGATCTACCACAACCTGTCGCGCATCTACGAGATCGCCGACCGCGATCGCATCCCGACCTACCGCGCCGCCGACCGCCTGGCCGAGGAGCGCATCGAGAAGATCGGCAAGCTGAAGCTGCCGCTGGGTCGCGGCCGGACGCGCTTCCAGGGGCGCATCCGGGCGTGATTGATCCGGGCTTCGCCCAGATCAATCCCAAAGTTTGCAAGCAAACTTTGGGCCCCCGCTAATCACCTCCAAAACCCCTGCCGCTGTCGCGGCGCCCCCCTTTACTAAAGGGGGGCTCTGGGAACCCACTTCCAACGCTAGAGCGAACCCCATGCGCCCATTTCCCCTCGGCGAAGACATCGATGCCCTGCGCGAGGCGGTGCGCCGCTTCGCCGACGCGGAAATCGCCCCGCGCGCGGCCAAGATCGACGAGGACAACTGGTTCCCGCAGGACCTGTGGCCGAAGCTCGGCGAGCTGGGCCTGCTGGGGATGACGGTTCCCGCCGACTGCGGCGGCAGCGAGATGGGCTACCTCGCCCATCTGGTGGCGATGGAGGAAATCAGCCGCGCTTCCGGTTCGGTGGGCCTGAGCTACGGCGCGCATTCCAACCTATGCGTCAACAACCTCTACGCCAACGGCAACGACGCGCAGCGGGCGAAGTACCTGCCCAGGCTGTGCAGCGGCGAATGGAAGGGTGCGCTGGCGATGAGCGAGCCGGGCGCGGGTTCCGACGTGGTCGGTTCGATGAGCTGCCGCGCCGAGCTGAAGGGCGGCGTGTGGATCGCCAACGGCAACAAGATGTGGATCACCAACGGCCCCGAGGCCGACGTCCTCATTGTCTACATGCGCACCGCCAGCCGCGAGCTGGGCAGCAAGTGCATGACCGCCTTCATCGTCGAGAAGGGGATGCAGGGCTTTTCCACCGCGCAGAAGCTGGACAAGCTGGGCATGCGCGGCAGCAACACCTGCGAGCTGGTGTTCGAGAACTGCGAGATTCCGCAGGAGAACGTGCTGGGCGAGGTCAACAACGGCGTCAAGGTGCTGATGAGCGGCCTGAACACCGAGCGCCTGGTCCTGTCCGGCGGCCCGCTGGGCCTGATGCAGGCGGCGCTGGACATCGCCCTGCCCTACGTGCGCGAACGCCGCCAGTTCGGCCAGGCCATCGGCACCTTCGAGCTGATGCAGGCGAAGATCGCCGACATGTACACGGCGCTGCAGTCCAGCCGCGCCTTCGCCTATCAGGTAGCGCGCGACTACGACGCCGGCCACAAGAGCCGCATCGACGCCGCCTCCTGCCTGCTGCATGCGTCCGAATCGGCGGTGCAGGTGGCGCTGGAAGCCATCCAGTCGCTGGGCGGCAACGGCTACATCAACGAATTCGCCACCGGCCGGATCCTGCGCGACGCCAAGCTCTACGCCATCGGCGCCGGCACCAATGAGATCCGCCGGATGCTGATCGGGCGGGAGCTGTTCGCCGGCAACCACTGAGCCGGCGTCGGACGGATAATTTCATCCGGACAAATATTTCCAACCTAGGCAGGCCGCCGACTCCGGCCGATCCGTCGATGGCGCTCAAGAAATGCCGCGACCTGCCGATCCCGTGCATGTCGACTTGCATCCGGACCTGACATGAGCACACCTGCCGCACCCCTCGCCGCCCAAACCGCAACGGCCGGCGAATTCCTCACCTTCACCCTGGGCAAGGAAGAGTACGGCGTGGACATCCTCAAGGTGCAGGAGATCCGCGGCTACGACGCGGTCACCCGCCTGCCCGACGCGCCGGACTACATCAAGGGCGTGATCAACCTGCGCGGCACCATCGTCCCGGTCATCGACATGCGGGTGAAGTTCCGCCTGGAGGCCAAGGTCGACGCGCTGACCGTGATGATCGTGCTGAACGTGGCCGACCGCGTGGTCGGGATGGTGGTGGACAGCGTGTCCGACGTGGTGCAGCTGACCGGCGAGCAGATCCGGTCGATGCCGGAAGTCGGCACCGGAATCGATCGCCGCTTCCTTACCGGCATCGGCGCGCTGGACGAGCGCATGCTGATCCTGCTCGACATCGAAGGGCTGATGACCAGCACGGAAATGGGCCTGGTGGTCGACAACGCCACCGCGCAAGCGGCCTGACGCCGCATCCGATGCCGGCCCCTGGCCGGCATCATCGTTTCCGGACACCCGCAGATTCCCCGGGCGGCCCCGACGCGCGCCCTCTTGCCACGGTCTTCAGCCCCGCAATGAGCATCCTCACGTCGCTGTCGCGCGCCCTCGCCAACCTGTCCGTCCAGCGCAAGCTGATCCTGCTCACCCTGATCAGCGCGATCGGGGTGATTTCCGTCGCCGTCATCGCCGCGCGCTTCCAGTACCTGGACGTCAACAAGACGCGCAAGATCGCGCTGGACATCCGGGTGCAGCTCGCCAACAGCGTGCTCGACCACTACCGCAAGCTGGAACAGGACGGCCAGCTCCCGCGCGCCGACGCCCAGCGGCAGGCCCTGGCCGCGCTGAGCACGATGCACACGGACGACAACGACAACTACTTCTACGTCCTCGACACCGGCAACCGGATGCTGATGCATCCGCTGCGCAAGGACCTGGTCGGGCAGGACCTGAAGGACTACCGCACCGAGCACGGCGACCGGCTGTTCCACGACCAGCTGGAATCGGTGCGGCGCGGCGACGGCTTCACCACCTACCACTGGGCCAAGCCCGGCCACGGCGACGCGCCGGTGCTGAAGATGGCCTACGCGCGCCTCTACCAGCCTTGGAACTGGGTGGTCGCCACCGGCGTCTACATGGACGACGTGCAGGCGCAGGCGTGGCGCTTCACCGGGATCATGACGCTGGCCGGCGGCATCCTGGTGGTGGCCCTGTTCGGGCTGGGCTGGCTGATCGGCGACCGCATCGTCGGGCCGCTGCGCCGGGCGACCTCGGTGGCCGACGCGATCGCCCGCGGCCGCCTCGACAACGCCATCATGCAGACCTCGCGCGACGAATGCGGGCAGCTGCTGGGCAGCATGCGCGGCATGCAGGAGACGATCCAGGCGGTGCTCGCCGCCCAGCGCGAGATGGAGCGCCGGCACGAGGAAGGCACGATCAGCTACCGGATGGACGCGGGCGCCTTCCCCGGCGACTACGGCGCCATGGTGGCCGGCACCAACCAGTTGGTCGCCGGCCACATCGGCGTGAAGATGCAGGTGATCGAGCTGGCCCAGCGCTACGCCATCGGCGATCTCAGCCAGGACATGCCGCAGCTGCCCGGCGAGAAGGCCGAGATCACCGAGACCATGGCCACGATCAAGCGCAACCTGAGCGCGATCAGCCAGGGCATCCGCCGGCTGGGCGACGCCGCCGCCAACGGCGATTTCAGTCTGCGCGGCGACGCCGACAGCTACCAGTACGACTTCCGCGAGATCGTGCTCAGCCTCAACACGCTGATGCAGACCACCGACGACAACCTGGCCCGGACGTCGTCCCTGCTCCAGGCCATCGCCCGCGGCGACCTGACCGCGCGCATGGAAGGCGACTTCCAGGGTGTATTCGCGAAGATGCGCGACGACGCCAACGCGACGGTGACGCAGCTCACCGACATCGTCGGCCGCATCCAGGCTTCCGCCGCCGACATCAACACCGCCACCCGCGAGATCGTCAGCGGCAACGACGACCTGTCGCAGCGCACCGAGCAGCAGGCGGCGTCGCTGGAGGAAACCGCGGCGTCGATGGAGGAACTCACCTCCACCGTGCGCCAGAACGCCGAGAACGCGCGCCAGGCCAACCAGCTGGCGCAGGGCGCGGCCGGCGTGGCCTCGCAGGGCGGCAAGGTGGTCCAGCAGGTGGTGGCGACGATGAGCGCCATCGAGGCGTCGTCGAAGAAGATCGCCGACATCATCGGCGTGATCGACGGGATCGCCTTCCAGACCAACATCCTCGCCTTGAACGCGGCGGTGGAAGCGGCGCGCGCCGGCGAGCAGGGCCGCGGCTTCGCGGTGGTCGCGGGCGAGGTGCGCGCGCTTTCGCAGCGCAGCGCGGGCGCGGCCAGCGAGATCAAGCAGCTCATCATCGACTCGGTGATGCAGGTCGAGGAAGGCAGCGCCCTGGTGGAACGGGCCGGCCAGACCATGACCGAGATCGTGGGCAGCGTGCAGCGCGTCACCGACATCATGGCGGACATTTCCGCCGCCTCGCAGGAACAGAGCAGCGGCATCGAGCAGGTCAACCAGACCGTCACCCAGATGGACGAGACGACGCAGCAGAACGCGGCGCTGGTCGAGGAAGCGACGGCGGCGGCGCGCTCGATGGAGGAGCAGGCGCGGCAGCTGGTCGCAGCCGTGGCGATGTTCCGGCTGGAAAGCTCCGCCGCCCGGCCGACCGCGCACGCGTCGGCGTCAACGGTTTCCCAGACGGCACCGAAGGCGGCTCCGTCGCAGTCAGCGCCGGCGAAGAAGCCGGCCGTCGCGCCAAAGCCGGTCAAGCGCAGCGCGCCGCCCCAGGCCGAAGGGGACAGCTGGCAGGAGTTCTGAGCCACCCGACGCCGGCCGCATGGCCGGCGTCGCGCATCGGGCTCAAGAAACGTCCGGCACGGCCGTATCAACGGGATACGCCCTCGCCGTGCGTTCGCGGGACCGGGCGGCTGTCCGCGTACGCACGCCCCTGGAGACCCGCATGCCCTGCCCCATCCCGCGCCGCGCCCTGCTTCCCGCCGCCCTGCTCGCGGCCTGCGCCACGCCCGCCGCCGCCTCCGGCCTGCCGTTCGACGTCACGCCCACCGCCAACCTCCAGTACGAATGGGCGCGGGTGGATTCCGACCTTAGCCCGATGCAGACCGAGGACGGCTTCCGCCGGGCCCGGCTGGGCCTGCGCATCAAGGGCGACAACAAGAAGTGGCAGCTGGTGCTGGACCACGACTTCGCCGACAAGACGCCGCCCGACGCCTACCTCGAACTAACGCCGGGCGAGGGCCAGTCCTTCCGCATCGGCCAGTTCAAGCAGCCGTTCGCGCTGGAGGACGCGATCGCCGACAAGCAGACCGCGTTCCTGGAAGCCTCGCCGGTCGGCGCGTTCGTGATCAGCCGCCGGATCGGCGCGGAATACGCGCGCTGGGGCAAGCGCGGCACGTTCAACGCGGCGGTGTTCGGGCACCGGCTGGACGGCACCAGCGATTCGCCGGGCGCCAGCCTGCGCGGCACCTGGCTGCTGCGCTCCGGCAAGGAGGACAGCGCGCACGTCGGCCTGAGCCTGGCCAGCGAATCGCCGCGCAGCGACAGCGCCAGCTACAGCCTCAACGCCGGCACCACGCTCAGCGACCTGCGGCTGGCCTCCACCGGCGCCATCGCCGGCGTGGACCGGATCGACCGCGCCGCCGTCGAAGGGCTGTGGGTGCGCGGCGCGTGGTCGCTGCAGGCCGAAACCGCCAAGGTCTTCCTGCGCCGCGATGCCGGCGACCTCGGCGGCGACGCCGGCACCGTGCAGCTGACCTGGTCGCCCACCGGCGACGGCCGCAGCTACAAGCGCGGCGTGGCGACCGCACCCGCGCCGAAGGGCCACGTCGGCTGGGAGCTGGCGCTACGCTGGGGCGTGATCGACCTCGACGACGGCCCGGCGATGCGCGGCGGCCGCGCCGAAAGCTGGGGCCTGGCCGCCACCTGCTACCCGCATCCGAACGTGCGGGTGATCGCCAACCTCCTGCAGTACGACAGCGACCGCCGCGGCGTCGCCAACGATCCGCTGACCGCCGGCCTGCGCGTGCAGCTCACCTACTGAGCGGGGAAATCGCCATGTTCCAGAACCTGACCATCGGCAAGCGCCTGACCATCGGCTTCTCCGCGCTGGCGCTGCTGATCCTGATCACCGGCGCGTTCTCCGCGCTGCGGATGGGCGTCATGCAGCAGGGCGTGCGCCAGCTGACTCTCGAATCCGTCCCGCAGATCCGCCGGCTCGGCCAGCTCGCGACGGCGCTGGCCGAATACCGGGTCAGCGAGCGCGGCTACGTCGCCAGCCAGGACACGCCCGAGAAGGCCGCCGAATACCTGGCCGAGATGGAAGCCGGCAGCAAGGACATCGACGCGCTGATCAAGGGCTATACCCTCTTCCCCGGCGACAAGCGCGACGCCGAGCTGAAGGCCGCCGTGCAGAACCATGCCGACGCCTACTTCGCCAACAGCCGCAAGCTGCCGGCCGCGCTGGCCGCGGGCGACACGGCGCCGGCCAAGCAGGCCGGCGACCTGCGCCAGGCCACCGCCGACGCCGTGGCCGCGCTGCTGGACTACAAGGTGCAGTGGCTGAACCGCAACGTCGCGGACCAGGAAAAGGGCTACCGTTTCAACCTGGAAGCCATCGCCATCCTCGTCCTGATCGCGCTCGCCTTGTCGGTGGCCGGCGCCATCGGCATCAGCCGCTCCATCGTGCGTCCGCTGCACGAGGTGGTGGGCGTGGCGAACGCGGTCGCGCGCGGCAACCTCGACGGCCGCATCGCCTGCGACGACCACAGCGAAGTCGGCGACCTCGCCCGCGCCATGCGCGGCATGGTGGCGACCCTGAACGACTTCGCCGCCGGCCAGGCCGAGATCGAGCGCGAGCACGACGCCGGCAACATCGACTTCCGCCTCGACGCGACGCGCTTCAGCGGCGCCTACGCGCGCATGGCCGAGGGCATCAACACGCTGGTGGCCTCGCACATCGGGGTGAAGATGAACGCGATCCGCATCATCGCCCAGTACGCGCGCGGCGACCTCTCCGAGGACATCGAGCGCTACCCCGGCCAGAAGGCACGCATCTCCGAGGCCGTGGACGCGGTGAAGGCCGGCCTGCTGGCAGTCACCGCCGAGATCAAGACGCTGGTCGACGCGGCGGTGGCCGGCGACTTCGGCAAGCGCGGTGACGCCAGGCGCTTCGAGTTCGTCTACGCCGAGCTGATCGGCAGCCTCAACGCGCTGATGGACACCGCCGACCACGGCCTGTCCGAAGTCGGCGAAGTGCTGTCCTCGGTGGCCGACGGCGACCTGACCCGGCGCATCGACACCCGCCTGCCCGGCCGCTTCGGCGACCTCGCCAACGACACCAACAGCACGGTCGAGCACCTCACCGGCATCGTCGGGCAGATCCGCACCGGCAGCGAATCGATCAATTCGGCGGCGGCGGAGATCGCGCGCGGCAACGAGGACCTGTCGCGCCGCACCGAGCAGCAGGCGGCGGCGCTGGAGGAAACCGCCTCGTCGATGGAGGAGCTCACCTCCACCGTCAAGCAGAACGCCGACAACGCCCGCCAGGCCAGCCAGCTGGCGCACGGCGCGGCCGGCGTCGCCGAACAGGGCGGCCACGTGGTCGGCCAGGTGGTGGACACCATGACCGGCATCACCGAGTCGTCGCGCCGGATCGCCGACATCATCGGGGTGATCGACGGCATCGCCTTCCAGACCAACATCCTGGCGCTGAACGCGGCGGTGGAAGCGGCGCGCGCCGGCGAACAGGGCCGCGGCTTCGCGGTGGTCGCCGCCGAGGTGCGCACGCTGGCCCAGCGCAGCGCCGGCGCCGCCAAGGAGATCAAGCAGCTGATCACCGACTCGGTGATCCAGGTCGAGGAAGGCAGCGCGCTGGTGACCCGCGCCGGCCAGACCATGGGCGAGATCGTGGACAGCGTGAAGCGCGTGACCGACATCATGGCCGACATCTCCGCGGCCTCGCAGGAGCAGAGCGCCGGCATCGAGCAGGTCAACCAAGCCATCACCCAGATGGACGAAGGCACCCAGCAGAACGCCGCGCTGGTCGAAGAAGCCTTCGCCGCGGCGCAGAGCATGGAGCACCAGGCCAGCGAGCTGGTGGGGCTGGTGGCGGCCTTCAAGACCACCCGGCGCTGAGGGACGCGTTCCTTTTCCCGCGTGCCGGAGAAGGAGCCCTCAGAGCCTGTTCCCGAGAAGGCGGGAACAGATCGGGCGGTGAGGCTCGCGAAGCCTCCCCGCCTGCGGCAACTCTCCCACCCGGGGAACCCCAAAAGAAAACGCGCCGACATGCGGCGCGCTTTCTTTGTTCCCGGTAATACCAGGCAGCCCGCAGGCCGCCCCGGAATCAGAGCTTGAATTCGAGCTTCACCTTGCCGCGACTTTCACCCGGAGCGAATTCCCACTGCTTGACCGCCTTCACCGCGGACGCCACGAACACGCGGCCCGGCTTGGCGTCGACCACCGACACGTCGGTCACCTTGCCGTCCGCGCCGACGCTGTATTCCAGCTCGACGTAGCCGGTCGTGCCCGCACGGGCTGCATCCGGCGGATACACGGGATCGACCCGCTTGATCGGATTGCCGGCCACCGCCGGCAGGGACAGGGCCATCGCCGCGGCGAGGGCCGCCATTTTCAGGAAACGATGGAAGGGACGATGCATATCAGGGGCTCCAGTTTGTCCACGCACGCTTGCGGTCGTATTCGTCATCGGCCGGGGCCGGCCTGACTTGAGCCCCGCAGGCGTTCGATGCCGAAGAATGGGAAATCCGTCACATTCACGTCGTCCCGTAGCCTTCATTGCTGACTCTCCGTTAAAGATTCCAGCCGGTGGGCCGATGCCGGCTAGGCAACCGTCTTCCGAAATTGCGCCATTACAGGGGCCCGACCGCAATGCAACAAAGCCATTCACTCGCCGACCGCCTCCTCGCTCCCGCGACCCGCCTGATGGCGCGATTGCGCTTCAACCAGAAGGCCCTGCTGATCGGCGCTGCGTTCACCCTGACCTGCGGCGTGCTGGCGGCGCTGGTGGTGACCCGCTCGCTGGGCGAAATCTCGGATGCGCGCACCGCCCGCTCGGCCACCGTCGGCCTGGATGCCCTGCACGACACCCAGCTGGCGATGCAGGACCACCGCCAGCTGCGCGCGCGCCAGCTGGCCAAGGACACGACCGCCAGCGAGCAGGACTTGACCGCAGCCGCGGCGAACGTGGACAAGTCGCTGGCCGCGTTCGACGCCTGGCTGGCGAAGGCCGGCCTCCACGACGAGGATCTGACCAACTCGATGAAGGCCACCCGCGCGGCCTGGAAGAAGGCGTTGGCCACCGAGGGCGATGGCGGCCCCGACGCCGACACCGCCGCGCTGGATGCGCTGCGAACGGAAATCGGCCGGCTGGCGTTCACCTCGATCACCGCCATCGCCTCGGACACCACCATGCTGCGCGGCGGCGAGATCGGCGGCATCCTGCTGCCGGAACTGTCGGCGGCCAGCGCCAAGCAGGCCATCGTCGGCATCCGCGTGCTGGGCGAAGGCGCGATCTGGGTCAGCGACCGCACCGAAATGGCGGTGCGCAAGAATATGCAGGGCTACCTGACCGGCCAGATCGACGGCGGCCGCAAGTACATCGAGAAGGAACTGCCCGGCGGGGCCGTGACCTTCGGCAAGCCGATGACCGCCGCGCTGCAGGCGATGGAAGCGCAGAACAAGATGATCCAGGAAAAGATCCTGGACGCCGAAACCCCCGAGTCGCCAGTGGCCGAACTGGCCAAGCAGGACCAGGCCACCCGCGTCGCGATGAACAAGGCGATGAAGGGCGTGAACGCCGCCATCAACATCGCCGGCGACCAGGCCATCGCCAGCCTGCAGCGCAAGGCGTTCGCCACCATCGGCTTCGTGATCCTGGCCCTGCTGGCCGCCGCCTACCTGTTCATCGGCTTCACCCGCGGTACCCGCGAGGCGCTGGGCAACATCGCCGCCGGTGCCAAGGCGCTGGCCTCCGGCCAGTTCTCCGACCGCATCCACGTCGACACCCGCGACGAGCTGAACGACATCGGCCGCGGCATGGAGGAAGCGGCGGGCGCGCTGCGCAAGTTCGCGAACGCCCAGCAGACCCTGTTCGAGCAACACGAGGCCGGCGACATCGACGGCCGCATCGACGCCGAGGCGTTCCCCGGCTCGTTCGGCGTGATGGCCGAGCAGGTCAACACCCTGGTCGCCTCGCACATCGGCGGCACCCTGCACATCGTCGACGTGATCGCCGACTACGGCCGCGGCGACCTGTCGCGCGACGTGGACCGCATGCCCGGCAAGAAGGCCGACGCGGTCGCGGCGGTGGACGCCGTCAAGGCCGGCCTGCTGGCGGTCAACGGCGAGATCAAGCGGCTGGTCGACGCGGCGGTCGACGGCGACTTCAGCAAGCGCGGCGACGCCGCCCGCTTCGAGTTCGTCTACCGCGAACTGGTCGAGGGCCTGAACCAGCTGATGGCGACCGCCGATGGCGGCCTCAGCGAAGTCGGCAACCTGCTGTCGGCGGTGGCCGACGGCGATCTGACCAAGCGCGTCGAAACCCACCTGCCCGGCCAGTTCGGCCAGCTCGCCGCCGACGCCAACCGCACCGTCGAGGGCCTGGCGAAGATCGTCGGCGACATCCGCCAGACCTCGGACGGCATCAACGCCGCCGCCGGCGAGATCGCCGCCGGCAACAGCGACCTGTCCATGCGCACCGAACAGCAGGCCGCCTCGCTGGAGGAAACCGCCTCGTCGATGGAGGAACTCACCTCCACCGTGCGCCAGAACGCCGACAACGCCCGCCAGGCCAACCAGCTGGCACAGGGCGCGGCCGGCGTGGCCGCGCAGGGCGGCGACGTGGTGCAGCAGGTGGTCGCCACGATGAGCGCCATCGAGGCTTCGTCGAAGAAGATCGCCGACATCATCACGGTGATCGACGGCATCGCCTTCCAGACCAACATCCTGGCGCTGAACGCGGCGGTGGAAGCGGCGCGCGCCGGCGAGCAAGGCCGCGGCTTCGCGGTGGTCGCGGGCGAAGTGCGCGCGCTGGCGCAGCGTTCGGCCGGCGCGGCGAAGGAGATCAAGCAGCTGATCGAGGAGTCGGTGGGCAAGGTGACCGACGGTTCGCAGCTGGTCCGCCAGGCCGGCAGCACGATGAGCGAGATCGTCGCCTCGGTGCAGCGCGTGACCGACATCATGGCCGACATCTCCGCCGCCTCGCAGGAACAGAGCAGCGGCATCGAGCAGGTCAACCAGGCCATCACCCAGATGGACGAAGGCACCCAGCAGAACGCCGCGCTGGTCGAGGAGGCGTCGGCCTCCGCCGAGAGCATGCGCCAGCAGGCGGCGCAGCTGGTCGAAGCCGTGGCCGCGTTCCACACCGGCGGCAGCAGCGCCGGCGCCGCACAGGCCGCGAGGAAGGCCGCCGCCGCGCCTGCGCCGGAACGCGCCACCGCGCCCGCACCGGCCGCACGCAAGGCCTCGCCGCCGCGCAAGCCGGCGGCCCCGGCCGCCGCGCCCGCCACGCGCACGCGTGGGACCACCAACGGCAACGCCGGCGGCGACCAGCACTGGCAGGAGTTCTGAGCGCCATGCGCGGCCGGGACACGCACGCGTCCCGGCCGCGCCCTTCCCCACCTCCTGCCGCCGCAGCCGCGCAGATGACCTTCGAGCCTCCGCACGCACGCAGCCCGCACGACGCACCGCCTGTCGACTCCGGCACGGCCGGCAACGGCAGCGACGGGCGGCTTGCGGACGTGGCTGCGCTGGCGGCGGCGGCGTTCGACGCGGACGCCGCCGCCATCGCTACCTGCGACGACGGCCGCGTCTTCCTGCTGGCCGGCGCCGGGCTGGACGACTCCGCCCCGGGCCCGCTCGCCCACGATCATCCGATCGCGCGCGGCTGGGAGCGGCACGCGCCGCTGCTGGTCGAGCCCGACCTGCCCGCCGATCCGCGCTGGCGCATCCGCTTCCTCGCGGCCATCGCGCTGCATTCGCAGTCTGGCCGGCGCCTGGGCACGCTGGCGGTGTGCGGCGCCGCCCCGCGACCCGCGCCGACGCCCGCGCAGCTGGATACGCTGGCCCGGCTCGGGCGCATCGCCTCCAACCTGCTGGAACGGCACTACGCCGAACGCCAGGCGGTGATCGTGGCGCAAGTCGGCGAACAGGCCCGCGAGGCGGTGCTGATCGGCGACCGCGGAGGCAACGTCATCTGGCACAACCGCGCGGCCGAACGCCTGTTCGGCACGCCGCTCGAACGCCGGCCGCTGTCGTCGCTGTTTCCCTCCGGCCTCCAGTCCGACCGCGCGCAGGCCGAAGCCTGGCTGGACGCGCAGACCGAAGACTCGCGGCAGCTGCGCATCGTCGCGCTGGACGGCAGCCTGCGCCTGCTCGACGCCACCCGCTCGATCTGGCGGCACGGGCCGGACCAGGGCGCCACCCTGATCCTGCACGACGTCACCGAGGCGGCGAACCAGCGCGCCCAGCTCGACCGGCTGGCCCACTACGACCCGCTGACCGGCCTGCCCAACCGCAACGGCCTGCTGGCCGCGCTGGAGGCGCATCCGGACTGGGGCGTGGCGCTGATCGCCATCGACCGCTTCAAGTGGATCAACGACGGCCTCGGCCACAGCGTCGGCGACCGCGTGCTGCAGGCGTTCGCCAGCCGATTGCAGACGAAGACCGACGCCGAAGTGAGCCTGGCGCGGGTCGGCGGCGACGTGTTCGCGGTCGCCTGCCGCGACGACCGGCTTGCGCCCTCGGACGATCCCGAGGCGCTGGTGCCGGCGATGATCCGGCTGCTGGAAAAGACCCTGCACGTGAGCGGCCACGCGGTCAACGCGGACGTGAGCGCCGGCGTCGCGCTGCGCGCCGACGTGCACGGCGAGGGCGACCCGCTGGCCTGCGCCGACCTCGCGCTGTACCGCGCCAAGTCCGCCGGCGGCCACCAGCTGTGCCGCTACAGCCCGTCGATGCGCGCCGACGCGCTGGCCCGGCGCGACTTGGACCTGGACCTGCGCCGCGCGTTCGCGCAGGGCGAATTCGAGCTGCACTACCAGCCCCAGGTGGACCTGCGCACCGGCCGCATCTGCGGCGCGGAAGCGCTGCTGCGTTGGCGCCACCCGCTGCGCGGCATGGTGCCGGCCGGCGAGTTCATCGAGCTGCTCACCCGCAGCCCGCTCGGCGCCGAGGTCGGCGCCTGGGTGATGCAGCGCGCCTGCCTCGACGCCGCGCAGTGGCCGGACGCCGAGACCTCGGTGAGCATCAACCTGTTCCCCGCCCAGCTCGGCGAACAGCTGGCGGCGCAGGTGGAGAACGCGCTGGCCGCGGCCGGCCTGCCCGCCGAGCGGCTGGAGCTGGAGATCACCGAGAACATCGCGCTGACCCAAGACAGCGCCGGCGCCGAAGCGCTGGCGCAGCTCCGCTCGCGCGGCGTCAACCTCGCCTTCGACGATTTCGGCACCGGCTACGCCTCGCTGTCGATGCTGCAGCGCTTTCGCATCGACAGGGTCAAGATCGACCGCAGCTTCGTCAGCGGCATGCTGGACAGCAGCGAGGACGCCGCGATCGTGCGCTGGATCCTGATGCTGGCGCGCGCGCTCGGCCTGCGGGTGGTGGCCGAGGGCGTGGAGCAGGCCGCGCAGGCCGAATGGCTGCACAACCACGGCTGCGAGGAGGCGCAGGGCTACCTGTACGCGCGGGCACTCGATGCGGGCACGCTGCTGGCGCGCCTGCGGGACCAACAGGCGGAGACGCAACATGGCTGAACTGACCGCCGGGGACCGCGAAGGCACCGGCTTCGACTTCAACGACCGCGACTTCCGCCGCGCCTGCCGGATGATCTACGCGCGCGCCGGCATCCACCTTGCCGAACACAAGCGCGACATGGTCTACAGCCGGTTGTCGCGGCGCATCCGCGCGCGCGGCCTGTCCTCCTGTGCCGACTACCTGGACCTGGTCGAAGCCGACCCGGACAGCGAGGAACAGGCGTTCATCAACGCGCTCACTACCAACCTGACCTCGTTCTTCCGCGAGGCGCACCACTTCGACGCCCTGCGCGACCAGCTGCGCGCGGTGCCGCGCGGCGAGCCGGTCGACATCTGGTGCTGCGCCGCCTCCACCGGCGAAGAGCCGTGGTCGCTGGCGATCACCGTCTGCGAGGCCTACGGCTCGGACGCGCCGCCGGTGCGCATCCTCGCCACCGACATCGACACCAACGCGCTGACCGCCGCCGCGTCCGGCAGCTACGGCGTGGACCGCATCGCCGACCTGTCCGCCGAGCGCAAGCGCCGCTTTTTCCTGCGCGGCACCGGCCCCAACGAAGGGCTGGTGCGGGTCAAGCCGCACCTGCGCCAGCTGGTGGAGTTCCGCCAGCTCAACCTGCTGGCGCCCGACTACGGCCTGCGCCAGCGCTTCCACGCGGTGTTCTGCCGCAACGTGATGATCTATTTCGACAAGCCCACCCAGTACGAGGTGCTGCGCAAGATCGCGCCGCTGCTGACGCCGGGCGGACGCTTCTACGCCGGCCACTCGGAAAGCTTCGCCCACGCGCAGGACGTGATGCTGCCCTGCGGCCGCACCATCTACCGCGCCGCCCAGGACGCTCGATGAGCGTGCTTCCCTCCCGCGCAGCGCCGGCGCGCAGCCCGCCGCCGGGCAGCTACTACGACCCGGCGCTGGACGCCGACGTCATCAAGCTGCTGCCGGCCGAATGGCGGGTGACCTCGGACGAGGTCGCGCTCGCCACCGTGCTGGGCTCCTGCGTGGCCGCCTGCATCTACGACGCAAGCGCCAACGTCGGCGGCATGAACCACTTCATGCTGCCGGACGCCGCGCCCGGCGACGGCAGCGCCCGCTACGGCGCGCACGCGATGGAACTGCTGATCAACGGCCTGCTCAAGCACGGCGCGATGCGCCAGCGCCTGCAGGCCAAGGTGTTCGGCGGCGGCAACGTGCTGCCGGGCATGACCCTCGATCCCATCGGCACGCGCAACGGCAATTTCGTGCTCGACTACCTGTCGGCCGAGCGCATTCCGATCCTGGCGCAGGACCTGTTCGGCAATCAGCCGCGCAAGGTCTGCTTCTTCGCCCGCAGCGGGCGCACCCTGGTCAAGCGCCTGCCCGCCGCGGGCGAGATCGCGCGGGTCGAACGCGCCTATCGCAGCCAGCTGGCGCAGAAGCCGGTGGCCGGTTCCGTGGAGTTGTTCTGATGAGCATGCAGATTCCCCAGCGTCCGGGCGGCAAGATCCGCGTCCTGATCGTCGACGACTCGGCGCTGGTGCGCCAGGTGCTGACCGAGCTGCTGTCGGCCGATCCCGGCATCGAGGTGGTCGGCACCGCGGCCGACCCGCTGATCGCCCGCGAGAAGATCAAGCAGCTCGAACCCGACGTGCTCACCCTCGACGTCGAAATGCCGCGCATGGACGGCCTCACCTTCCTGCAGAACCTGATGCGGCTGCGGCCGATGCCGGTGGTGATGGTGTCCTCGCTGACCGAGGCCGGCGCGCAGGTCACGCTGGACGCGCTGGCGCTGGGCGCGGTGGATTTCGTCACCAAGCCCAAGCTCGACGTCGAGCGCGGCCTCAACAACTACGCCGGCGAGCTGTGCGAGCGCGTGCGCCACGCCGCGCGCGCGCGGGTCGCCCGGCTGCAGCCGGCGGTCGCGGCCGCGCAGGCGGCGCCGGTCATCAAGTACCGCACCACCGACCGGCTGATCGCCATCGGCGCCTCCACCGGCGGCACCGAGGCGATCCGCGTCATCCTCGAAACGATGCCAGCCGACGCGCCCGCCACCGTCATCACCCAGCACATCCCCGCCGCCTTCAGCAAACCGTTCGCCGAGCGCCTGAACCGCCACAGCAAGATGACCGTGGTGCAGGCCGAGGACGACATGCCGCTGCTGGCCGGCCACGCCTACGTCGCCCCCGGCGGCCTGCACCTGCGCGTGCAGCGCAGCGGCGCGCGCTGGCGCTGCCGGCTGGGCGAGGACGACCCGATCCGCCGCCATCGGCCCAGCGTCGACGCGCTGTTCGAGTCGGTGGCCGTCGCCGCCGGCGCCAACGCCAGCGCCGCCCTGCTCACCGGCATGGGCGACGACGGCGCGCGCGGGCTGCTGGCGCTGCGCAAGGTCGGCGCCGCCACCATGGTCCAGGACGAGGCCACCAGCGTGGTCTGGGGCATGCCCGGCGCCGCCTACACGCTGGGCGCGGCGCAGCAGGTGCTGCCGCTGCAGGAGATCGGCGGCGCGCTGCTGGCGAGCACCGCGGTCGGCGGCGGCTGAGCGCCGTCGCGGGCGATTCCTCTAAAGCCGGCGCCCTGCCCGGCCGTTATCCCCCTTGAGTCCCTGCAGAGATCGACGATGGAATCCCGTGCCCTGCTCCGCATCGCCGCACCGATCGCGCTGATGTTGCTGCTGTTCGTTGCCGAAGCCCTGGCCTGGCCGCTGGCCGTGCGCCTGGCGCTGGTGGTCACCTCCGCGCTCGCTTGGGGCGTGGTGGCCTGGCGTGCGCTGCCCAGCAAGTCCGAGGTGAAGGTGCTGCACGACCACGCCAGGCTGCTGGGCGAGCTGCGCGGCTTCGTCGGCAACGAGATCAACGGCTCGCACGCGGAGATCGAACGCACCCGCACGCTGATCCGCGAATCGGTGGCCAAGCTGGGCGGAAGCTTCGACGCGGTCAACCGCAAGTCGCGCGAGCAGAGCACGGTGGTGGCGCGGCTGGTCGAGCGCACCGGCGACGACAGCGGCTCCATCGACATCTCCCGCTTCGCCCAGCAGGCCACCCAGCAGATGGAACAGCTGGTCGAGGCGCTGGAGCAGGCCAGCAGCCAGAGCGGCGTCACCGTCAGCCACATCGACGCGATGGCCGGCCACCTCGACGGCATCTTCGCGCTGCTGGAGGACGTGAAGTCGATCGCCGACCAGACCAACCTGCTGGCGCTGAACGCCGCCATCGAGGCCGCCCGCGCCGGCGAGGCCGGCCGCGGCTTCGCGGTGGTGGCCGACGAGGTGCGCAACCTGTCCGAGCGCAGCACCGCCTTCAACGAGCAGATCCGCAAGCTGGCGCACAACGCCAAGGAATCCATCGCCAAGGTCCGCGAGACCGTGTCGCAGACCGCCTCGCGCGACCTCGACCGCGCCCGCGTCGCACGCAACGAATCGGCCTCGATGATGGACCGGGTGGAAGGCATCCACCGCAGCCTCGGCAACGGCATGCGCGACATCGCCGACTGCGGCCGCGCGATCGACGGCTCGGTGGCGGAAGCGGTGCGCTCGCTGCAGTTCGAGGACATCGCCACGCAGGCGCTGACCGCGGCCGGCGTGCACCTGCAGCGTCTGGAGCAGATCAACAACGAGGCAACCACCCTGCACGACCTGCTGCGTGGCAGCCACGGATTCCAGGACCCGGAAATGCGCAAGGCGCTGGCCCACATCGGCAGCCGCATCGCCCAGATGCGCGGCGAATGGGAGCGCCCGCCGCACAAGCCGGTGCTGCAGCAGAGCATGGACGCCGGCAGTGTCGAATTGTTCTGACGCCCTCCCCGGTCGCTCGGAAATCCCGGCTCCGGCCGGGATTTTCGTTTTCGCGATGCAATTTTTGACACGGATCTAGGCGGAAAGAGCCGGATCAAGCAACACTTGGGCAGTGAATCCGCTCCATCCGCGGCGATCCGCGTCAAAAACCCCGCTCATACACCTGGAAACGGCTCTCGGACCGCCAGCGCCATCCGCGAGCCCAGCCACACCAGCAACAGCCCCGCGGCCAGCGTCGTGCCCAGATAGACCAGCGCCATCGTGGCGCGCGGCGAGCGCGCCAGCAGCAGGCATTCCAGCATCAGCGAGGAATACGTGGTCAGTCCGCCCAGCACGCCGACGATCAGGAAGGCGCGCCAGTACAGCGCATGCGGGCCGCGTCCTTCCAGCCAGACAGCGAGGAAGCCGATCGCGAACGAACCGATCAGGTTGGCCGCCAGCGTGCCCCACGGGATGCCCTCGCCCAGCCGCCGCAGCAGCGCACCGCCCAGCCAGAAGCGGCCGGCCGCGCCCAGCGCGCCGCCGCACATCACCAGGACCAGCTGCTGCCACCAGATCGTCGCCATCGTTCGCTCCTCGTTGCAACCGGAGCGCGCGCCTGCCGCCCGGTGGTGGGGTTGGCAGGCATCATCAGCCGGAACGGCGGTTCGGGGAGGATGCCATCTCCCGTGCGCGCAGTATGCCTAGCCGCCGCGCTCGCCGCGAGCGCGGGCGCGCGCTTCGCGCAGGGCGTCGAGCTTTTCCTTCAGCTTGATCTCCAGCCCGCGGGAAACCGGCTGGTAATAGACGCGCTCGCCCATCCCGTCCGGGAACGCGGTCTGGTCGAGGGCGATGCCGCCTTCGACGTCGTGGTCGTACTGGTAGCCCTTGCTGTAGCCCAGCGACTTCATCAACCGGGTCGGGGCGTTGCGCAGGTGCAGCGGCACCGGCTGCGTACCCAGCGCAGCGATGTCGGCGCGCGCCGCGTTCAAGGCCATATAACTGGCGTTGGACTTGGCCGTGCCGGCGAGATAGATGGCGAGGTTGGACAGCGCGATGTGGCCTTCCGGCGCGCCGATGCGGTCGAAGGCGTTCCAGACGTTGATCGCCATTTCCAGCGCGCGCGGATCGGCCAGGCCGACGTCCTCCACCGCCATGATGGTCATCCGGCGCAGCAGGTAGGACGGGTCGCAGCCGCCGTCGAGCATCCGCGCCAGCCAGTAGATGGCGCCGTCCGGGTTGGAGCTGCGCACCGACTTGTGCAGCGCCGAGATCTGGTCGTAGAACTGGTCGCCGCCCTTGTCGAAGCGGCGGATGCGGTCGGCCAGCACCTGATGCAGGGTGGCCTCGGTGATCGTGCCGCCCTCGCCCTCCGCGATGTCGGCGGCGATCTCCAGCAGCGTCAGCGCGCGGCGTACGTCGCCATCGGCGGCGGCGGCGATCTCGTCCAGCGCCGTATCGTCGATTAGCAGGCCGCGCCCGCCCAGCCCGCGCTCCTCGTCGTCCAGCGCCTGCCGCAGCGCCTGCGCGATGTCCGGCGCCGACACCGGCTCCAGCACGTGCACGCGGCAGCGCGACAGCAGCGCGGAGTTCAGTTCGAACGAAGGATTCTCGGTGGTCGCGCCGACGAACAGGATGGTGCCGCGCTCGATGTGCGGCAGGAAGGCGTCCTGCTGCACCTTGTTGAAGCGGTGCACCTCGTCCACGAACAGGAGCGTGCGGCGGCCGGTGTCGAAGCGCGCCTGCGCCTGCACCAGCACCTCGCGCACCTGCGGCAACCCCGACAGCACCGCCGAGATCGCCACGAATTCGGCGTCGGCGTGGCGCGCCAGCAGCAGCGCCAGCGTGGTCTTGCCGCAGCCCGGCGGCCCCCACAGGATCATCGAATGCATGCGCCCGGCCTCGATCGCGCGGCGCAGCGCGGAACCGGGCGCCAGCAGGCGGTGCTGGCCGACCATGTCGTCCAGCGTGCGCGGACGCATGCGCTCGGCGAGCGGGCGCAGCGCCTCGCCGGCGGCGCTGCCGAGCAGATCGGTGGAATCGGAGGGTTTTGGCGTGCGCGCGGGCATGTGGCGATTCTACGCGGGCGACGTGCAGGCGATTTTCAGATCGCCGTCCACGCCGCCCCAAGGCGCGCACGAACCGGCGGCGTTACCCGCCGATCACGTCCACGCCCTTGCCCGGCACGTAGCTGAAGGTGCCCTTGGCGAAGGCCGGGTTGCGCTTCCAGCCGGAGAACGCGATGGCGGTGCGCTGGCCCAGCGCGTCCACGTAGTCCAGCTGCGACAGCTGGCCGTCGGCGAAGCCCAGCCGCGCCGTCTTGAAGCCGGCGTCGGCGCCGCGCGGCGCGATCTCCAGCCACTCCACGCCGTCGCGCGTGCCGGCTTCCTTGACGATGAAATCGCGGTCCAGCTTGGCCGGCTCCAGCAGGATGGCGAGCGGGCTGTTGGCCTCCTCCACGCCCTGCGCGCGCTTGCTGACCTGGTTCAGGTCGGGATCGAACACCCACACGGTCTTGCCGTCGGCGACGATCAGCTGCGGATACGGCTTCACGTATTCCCAGCGGAACAGGCGCGGCGCGGACACCGCCACGCGGCCGGTGCTGCTTTCCTTGCGCTTGCCGCGCACGTCGAAGACCTGCTGGCTGAACTGGCCGTCCAGGCCCTTCAATCCCTTGGCGAAGGCGTCCAGCTCGTCGCGCGCGCCGGCGTTGGCGAGATTGGCGGCCAGCAGCAGCGCGGCGGCCAGGGCAGTGGTGGCGATCTTCATGCGGAGTCTCCTGCAACGTTGCGATGCAGTGTGGCGAAACGATGCTGAATGGGATGTGGGAAAGCGTTCCGACGCGGGTCGCCGAGAATGACGCGGATAAAAGCGCATCTAAACCCCAGGATTGGCTCGATCCGTTTTTTCCGCGTCCATCCGCGTCAAAAAGCTTTCAAGCTCGCGGCGGCGGCGGCGCCAGCACCGTGCGGTCGCCGTTGTGTTCCGGCGTGCTGACGATGCCGGCCGCTTCCATCGCCTCGATCAGCCGCGCGGCGCGGTTGTAGCCGATCTTCAGGCGCCGCTGCACGCCGGAAATCGAGGCGCGGCGGGTTTCGGTCACGATCTGCACCGCCTGGTCGTACAGCGGATCGGCCTCGGGATCGTCGCTGGACGCGGCTTCCGGCAGACCGTTGGCGCCGACGCTGGTGCCGTCGTACAGGGTCTGCGCCTCTTCCAGCACGCCCTCGATGTAGTCCGGGCCGCCGGCCTGCTTGAGATGCTCGACCACGCGATGCACTTCCTCGTCGGACACGAACGCGCCGTGCACGCGCTCCGGCATCGCGGTGCCGGGCGGCAGGTAGAGCATGTCGCCGTGGCCCAGCAGGGTTTCCGCGCCGCTCTGGTCGAGGATGGTGCGGGAATCGATCTTGCTGCTGACCTGGAAGGCGATGCGGGTGGGGATGTTGGCCTTGATGAGGCCGGTGATCACGTCCACCGACGGCCGCTGCGTCGCCAGGATCAGGTGGATGCCGGCGGCGCGCGCCTTCTGCGCCAGGCGCGCGATGAGTTCTTCGACCTTCTTGCCGACGATCATCATCATGTCGGCGAATTCGTCGATGAAGACCACGATGAAGGGCAGCGGCTCCAGCGTCGGCGGCGCTTCGTCCAGGCCGGGGTTCGGCTTGAACAGCGGGTCGAGCAGCGGCTGGCCGGCGTCGGCAGCGTCCTTCACCTTCTTGTTGAAGCCGGCCAGGTTGCGCACGCCCACCGCGCTCATCAGCTTGTAGCGGCGCTCCATCTCCGCCACGCACCAGCGCAGGCCGTTGGCGGCCTCCTTCATGTCGGTAACCACCGGCGCGAGCAGATGCGGGATGCCCTGGTAGACCGACAGCTCCAGCATCTTCGGGTCGATCATCAGCATCCGCACGTCGCGCGCGGACGCCTTGTACAGCAGCGACAGCACCATCGCGTTGACCGCCACCGACTTGCCCGAGCCGGTGGTGCCCGCCACCAGCAGATGCGGCATGCGCGCGAGGTCGGCGACGATCGGCTTGCCGGCGATGTCCTTGCCCAGCGCCAAGGTCAGCGGACTGGCGGACTTGTCGTATTCCTTCGAGCGCAGCAGCTCGCTGAGATAGATCATCTCGCGATGGGTGTTCGGCGTTTCCAGCCCGATGACCGATTTGCCGGGGATCACGTCCACCACGCGCACCGATTTCACCGACAGGCCGCGCGCGATGTCCTTGTCCAGCGAGGAAATCTGGCTGACCTTCACCCCCGGCGCGGGCTGCACCTCGAAGCGGGTGATCACCGGCCCCGGATAGGCGCCGACCACCTCCGCGTCGATGCGGAAGTCCTTGAGCTTGAACTCGATCTGCCGCGACAGGGTTTCCAGCGTCTGCGCGTCGTAGCCCTTGGGCTGCGGCTTGGGATCGTCCAGCAGCGCCAGCGGCGGGATGCCGGAGCCGTCGTCGACGTGGAACAGCGGGATCTGCTGCTCGCGCTTGGCGCGCTCGCTCTTCTCCACCGTCGGCGCGGCCGGCGGCTCGATCTTCACCTTCTCGCGCTTGGCGCGCAGCTCGGTGTCGACCTTGCGCGCTTCCACGCGTTCCTCGCGCAAGACGCGCGCCTCGTTCCATTCCTCGGCCTGCTTCACGCCCTGCCGCGCGCCGCGCTGCAGCAGCGACGGCAACGCCAGCACCCAGCCGCCGATCCGGTCCATCACCGCCAGCCACGACAGCCCGGTCGCCAGCGTCACCGACACCAGCAGCAGGCTGAGCAGGAACAAGTTGGAGCCCAGCGGCCCGAACCCGCGCTCCAGCGAGCGCCCGGTCAGTTCGCCGAGGATGCCGCCGCTGCCGGCGGAGAAATCGTTGCCGCCGCCGATCCGCAGGTACAACAGCCCGCAGGCCGCGACCAGGAAGCCGACGATGCCGACCAGCCGCAGCGCCGGGCCGAGATCGGCCTCGCCGTCGCCGTCCGTGTCCATGCCGAACAGCGCGATCCACGCAATCGCGCCCAGCACGATCGGCAGCAGGAAGGCGACGTAGCCGCACAGGAACAGCAGGAAGCTGGCGATCCACGCGCCGGCCACGCCGCCCACGTTGTGCAGCGGCGCCAGCAGGCTGGAATCGCGATCGAAGCCGGGATCGGCCGGCGAATAGGTGAACAGGCAGGCCAGCAGGTACAGCAGCGCCGGCGCGATCACGATCAGGGCGAGATCGCGCCACAGCCGCGAGCGGCGCGGGTTTGCACCCGCACGGACGTTGCCCGCCTTCGATGCCGCTTTCCGGCCGGCCTTGCCGACCTCGGACGCCGCTTTCGCCACCTGCGATCAGACCTCAGGAATCTCCCATAGGCCTTTGATAATACGTCAAAGACCCATGTCCCGCAGCGCCGGATGCACGATCCTGCCGGCATCGACATTGATGCCCTTCGCCAGCGCCGGATCGCTGCGCCAAGCCGGGTCGGAGGCCAGCCGGTTCACCCACGGCAGGATCGCCGCGCAGATCGCCTGCGAGCTGGTCTGCGGCACCGCGCCCGGCATGTTGGTGACGCAGAAGTGGGTCACGCCCTCTTCCACGTAGGTCGGCTCCTTCCAGGTGGTCGGGCGCGAGGTCTCGAAGCAGCCGCCCTGGTCGATGGCGATGTCCACCACCACGCTGCCAGGCTCCATGCCCGCCACCATTTCCCGCGTCATCACGTGCGGCGCGCGCGCACCGGTGACCAGCACCGCGCCGACTACCAGGTCGGCCGCGGCCACTTCCCGCGCCACCACATCGTGGTAGGGATACAGCGCGGTGACGTTGTTGCCCAGTCGCATCATCTCGTCCATGCGGTCGGCGCGCATCTCGAACACGGTGACGTTCGCGCCCGCCGCCGCGGCCAGCGCCGCCGAGGTGCCGCCGGCCTTGCCTGCGCCGAACACCACCACCTTGCCGCGCTCGGTCGCCGGCAGCCCACCCAGCAGCTTGCCCTTGCCGCCCATCGGCTGGTGCAGCAGGTGCGTGCCGACCTGCACGCCGATCTTGCCGGCGATCACCGACATCGGCGCCAGCAGCGGCAGGTCGCCGTTCGCCAGCTCCACGGTCTCGAAGGCGACGCCGGTCAGGCCGATGTCGAGCAGCCGCCTGGTCAGCGCCGGCTCGGCGGCCAGGTGCAGGTAGCAGAACAGCAGGTGATCCTTGCGCAGTAGCGCCAGATCGCCGGCGATGGGTTCCTTGACCTTCACGATCAGCTCGCCCTTGTCGTACAGCGCGGCGGCGTCGGGCGCGATCTTCACGCCCAGCCGGGTGTACTGCTCGTCGGAAAAGCCGCTCTTGACCCCCGCATCCTTCTCCAGCCAGACCTCGTGGCCGCGCTTGACCAGGTCGCCGGCGGCGGCGGGGACGAGCGCGACGCGCCCTTCGAGGGTCTTGGTTTCCTTGGGTACACCGATGCGCATGATCGCTCCTGGGCGATGTGGTCGTGGATGGACGACAGCGTTGCGGCCATCGCGGCTTGTATCGCGGCGCTGCGGCCGCCAAGCTAATGGCGAACGACGCCCAGCGCGAATCCGGCCGATTATAGGGAAATTGCTCTAAACCATGACCACGACCAAGCACACCCGCCTGCTGATCCTCGGTTCCGGCCCCGCCGGCTGGACCGCCGCCGTCTATGCCGCCCGCGCCAACCTCAAGCCCGTCGTCGTCACCGGGTTGCAGATGGGCGGCCAGCTGATGACCACCACCGAAGTGGACAACTGGCCGGGCGACGCCCACGGCCTGATGGGCCCGGACCTGATGGCGCGGCTGCAGGCGCATGCCGAACGCTTCGACACCGAGGTCGTGTTCGACCACATCCACACCGCCGACCTGTCGCAGCGCCCGTTCCGGCTCAAGGGCGACTCCGGCGACTACACCTGCGACGCGCTGATCATCGCCACCGGCGCCACCGCCAAGTACCTCGGCATCCCGTCCGAGGAGGCCTACAAGGGCCGCGGCGTCTCCGCCTGCGCCACCTGCGACGGCTTCTTCTACAAGGACCAGGACGTGGCGGTGATCGGCGGCGGCAACACCGCGGTCGAGGAAGCGTTGTACCTGTCCAACATCGCCCGCAAGGTTTACCTGGTGCACCGCCGCGACACCCTGCGCGCGGAGAAGATCATGCAGGACAAGCTGTTCGCCAAGGTGGCCGCCGGCAAGATCGAAACCGTCTGGCACCACACCGTGGACGAGGTGCTGGGCAACGACGCCGGCGTCACCGGCATGCGCCTGAAGTCGGTGCAGGACGGCAACACTCGCGAGATTCCCGTGCACGGCTTCTTCGTGGCCATCGGCCACAGCCCGAACACCTCGCTGTTCGAGGGCCAGCTGGAGATGAAGAACGGCTACCTGAAGATCCAGACCGGCCTGGACGGCAACGCCACCCAGACTAGCGTGCAAGGCGTGTTCGCCGCCGGCGACGTGGCCGACCAGGTGTATCGCCAGGCGATCACCAGCGCCGGCTTCGGCTGCATGGCGGCGCTGGATGCGGAGAAGTTTCTGGACGAGGGGCACTGAAGCTCCTGCTCGTTATTCCCGCGAAAGCGGGAATTCAGTGCCTTTCATGCAGATTTCCGCCAACTTCGCGAAGTTAAAGTCACTGGATTCCCGCTTTCGCGGGAATGACGGCGGATAGATGATTGCAGCACGCATCCACCCCGCGCTGTCCGAACTCCCCGCCGCCGACTGGGACGCCCTGCACGACGGCCGCAACCCCTTCGTCGCGCACGCCTTTCTGTCCGGCCTCGAAGCCACCGGCTGTCTGCGCGAGGACTGGGGCTGGATGCCCTGCCACATCTGCCTGTGGGACGGCGATGCGCTGATCGCCGCCGCACTGGGCTACCTGAAAACCAACTCGCACGGCGAATTCGTGTTCGATCACGCCTGGGCGCAGGCCTACGCGCAGCATGGACTAGATTACTTCCCGAAGTGGCTGTGCGCGGCGCCCTACTCGCCCGTCACCGGCCCGCGTCTGCTGGCGCGCGACGACGCGGCGAAGCGGCAGTTGGTCGACGCGATCGCCGGCTTCATCGAGCAATCCGGCCTGTCGTCTGCGCACATTAATTTCCACGACGAAGCCGACGAGGCCGCATTCGGCGACGACGCTCCGGCCGAACGCTGGCTGCTGCGCGAGGACATCCAGTACCACTGGCGCAACGACGCGGGCTGAACCACGTTCGAGGACTACCTCGGCGCGATGGACCGCAAGCACCGCAAGAACATCCTCCAGGAACGCCGCAAGGTGCGCGACGCCGGGATTTCCTTCCGCATCGTGCATGGCGATGACGCATCGGACAGCGACCTCGCCGCGATGCACGGCTTCTACCTGCAGACCTTCGCCGACTACGGCAATGCGCCGGCGCTGACGCTGGACTTCCTGCACCACCTCGCGCGAACGATGTCGCGCCAACTGGTCATCGTGCTGGCCGAACGCGAGGGCACGGCGATCGCCGGCGCGCTCTGCCTGCGCGGCGGCGACACCCTGTACGGGCGCTACTGGGGCGCCGCTGCCATGCCTGATGACGAGAGCCGCCACCCCGGCCTGCATTTCGAGACCTGCTACTACCAAGGCATCGACTACTGCCTGCGCGAAGGACTGACCCGCTTCGAGCCCGGCGCGCAGGGCCGGCACAAGATCGCCCGCGGCTTCCTGCCCACGCTGGTGCGCAGCCGCCACCGCATCGCCGACCCGCGCTTCGCCCGCGCCCTGCGCGACTGGTGCGCGGAGGAGCGTCTGGAGATCCGGCAGCACCTGCGTCAGTTGCGGACGCATTCGCCGTTCCGCGACGATGCAGCGACATGAACCTGCGCCTCTTCGAACTGGATGAGGACCCGGCATCGCCATTCCCGCCGGTCGAACTGGCGCTGGCCGAGCCCGACGGCCTGCTTGCCATGGGCGGCGACCTGTCGCCGACGCGCTTCCTCAATGCCTACCGCAGCGGCATCTTCCCGTGGTTCTCGGACGGCGAGCCGATCCTGTGGTGGAGCCCGTCGCGGCGCGCGGTGTTCCGCACCGACGGCGTGCACCTGTCCAGCCGCCTGCGACGACGCTTGCGCAACAGCGGCTGGACGGTGCGCGCCGACAGCGCCTTCGCCGAGGTCGTCGCCGGCTGCGCCGCACCGCGCGGCGGGCAATCCGGCGGAACGTGGATCACCGCCGATATGCGGGTGGCATATCTCGAACTGCACCAGCTCGGCCACGCCCACAGCATCGAGGTGTTCGACGGCGGCGGGCGGCTGGTCGGCGGGCTGTTCGGGCTGTCGTTCGGCCACCTGTTCTGCGGCGACAGCATGTATTCCGCCGAATCCGGGGCGTCCTCGCTGGCGCTGGCGATGCTGGCGCGGCGGCTGCGCGGCTGGGGCTGGCCGCTGATCGACGCGCAGGTGCCCAACCCGCACACCCGGCGGCTGGGCGTGGAGACCTGGCCGCGCGCCGCCTACATGGAAGCGCTGGCGGAGCTGCGCAACCTGCCCGCCGAGGCGGGGAGCTGGCGCGAGCGCTTCGGCGAATGGCCCGCCTCGGCGCTGGACGACGGCGTGCGCGATTAACGGGATTTTTGCAAGACCCGGCCCGACGTGGCAGAATGACGGACTTTCGAGCCCCGTTTCCCGGTGCTCCCCAGCTACAGGACACGCTCCGGCAGACACATGGCGAAAGACGACGTCATCGAATTCGAAGGCACGATCTCCGAAACCCTCCCGAACACCATGTTCCGGGTGAAGCTGGAGAACGGCCACGAGATCATCGCCCACATCTCCGGACGCATGCGCAAGAACTACATCCGCATCCTGACCGGCGACCGCGTCAAGGTGGAAATGACGCCCTACGACCTGACCAAGGGCCGCATCACGTATCGCCATCGTTGAAGCCGGCCGCCGCTGACGCCGCCACACCGGCCCGGCCCGTGGAATCACCGAACGCCCCGCAAGGGGCGTTCGTCGTTTCCGCGCCCGGCCATCGCGCCACGCGCAGTCCCCCGCGCCCGCAGCCCGCATCCGCGCGATGGCTGCTTGCGAACGCGCTGCGCGTTTAGTATGAAGTCCTGTCTTCACGGTCGTCCGACGAACCCCAGGCTGTCCAGCGCTCCACTCCTCCGCAGGGACACTACGTGCTGCACACCCGGTCGCGCGCATCGCTGATCCACCGGCTGTCCCTGAGCATCTGGGGGCTGTTCCTCGCCCTCCTCCTGCTGCTCTCCGCGCTCGGCTATCTGACCATGCGGCTGGCGACCGACAGGGTCGTGCCGCTGGTGGCGAAGCACACGGTCGAGCTGCGCGCCGGCGCCAGCGAGGGGCTGTTCCTGCAGGCCGAACAGAGCGTGGCCCGGCTGCAGCAGGAACTGCTGTGGCGGCTGGCGAAGACCGACCGCGAGGCCGACCTGGCCCGCTTCGACGCGCTGTTCGCGCGCAGCCCCGACGGCCTGTGGCGGCTGCGTCCCGAACTGGTCGACGCCGAGCGCGCGCCCACCCTCTACCTGCACCAGCCGCCGCAGGGGCTGGGCGAATCCGCCCGCCTGCGCGCGGTGGTCGCCTACGACCTGCTGCGCGAACAGGGGCCGGCGCTGGCGCCGCCGTTCTTCTCTGCCTACATGGACTTCGTGGAAGACGGGCTGATGGTCTACGCCCGCGGCGTGGACTGGGGCAGCGGCGCCGACGCCAACGCGACCAATACCGGCTACCCGACCATGCAGGGCTCGGAGCCGCGCCGCAATCCGCAGCGCAAGGTGTTCTGGACGCCGGTGTATTTCGACGAGCAGGCCGACACCTGGATGGTCTCGGTCATCAAGCCGCTGGACTGGCAGGGCCAGTGGGTCGGCACGCTGGGGCACGACGTCTCGATCCAGACCCTGATCGACCGCACCGCCGCCAGTCACCAGGACGACGGCATCCAGATGGTGATGAGCGCGGACGGCGGCCTGATCGCGCATCCGCAGCTGCGCGAGCGCATCGCCGCCGCCGACGGCCAGCTCAACGTCGCCACCCTGCGCGACCCGCTGCTGGAGCAGGTGCACCGCATGATCGTCCGCGCCGGCACCGACAGCGGCGCCGGGCGCACGCCCGACGGCAGCCAGTGGGTGGCGTGGTCGAAGATCCACGGCCCCGGCTGGTACCAGGTCTACCTGCTGCCGCAGTCGCGGGTGAACCACCTGCTGGCGTGGGGCCTGGCCGCGCTGTTCTGCATCGGCCTGATCGGCCTGCTGCCGGCGATGTGGCTGCTGCGCCGGCGCGTGCGGCGCCTGGTCGCGGTGCCGCTGAAGCGCCTGACCGTGGCCGTGGACGAACTCGGCCAGGGGCTGGAACCCAAGCCCATCGCGATGCAGAGCAACGACGAGCTGGGTCGGCTGGCCGACGCCTTCGACGACATGGTCGAGGAACTCGTCCAGCAGCGCGCCCTGCAGTTCGCCCACGCCCAGGCCCTGCAGACCGAGGTGGACGAACGCCGCCAGTTCATGACCCGGCTGGAGGAGGAGCGCGCGCGCCTGCTCGCCCTGCTGGGCGCGATGAACCAGGGCATCCTGTTCGTCAGCAGCGAGAACCGGGTCACCTACTGCAACGCCGCCTTCATCGCCCTGTGGGAGATCGCCGAGGGCACGCCTCTCGCCGGCCGCGGCACCTGCGAGATCTTCGAACTCACCAAGGGCCTGATGGCGAACCCGCAGGAGTTCGGCCACCATCTGGAAAGCGCGCAGGAGGGCCGCGACACGTCGGAGCAGTTCGAAGTGCGCTTGCTGGACGGCCGTACCGTCACGCACCGCACCCATTCGGTGAGCGACGCGCAGGGCCGCCACCTCGGCCGGCTGTGGGTGCACGAGGACGTGACTCGCGAACGCCAGGCCGCCGACCAGCTGATCCGCCTGGCCGAACACGACGCGCTGACCGGCCTGTACAACCGCCGCCGCTTCGAGGACGACCTGGCGCGCTTCTTCCACGACGCCGAGCGCACGCCGGGCCAGGCCGCGCTGCTGTTCTTCGACCTCGACGAGTTCAAGTACATCAACGACACCTACGGCCACCGCGCCGGCGATTCGGTGCTCAACCGGATGTCGGTGGAAGTCCGCACCCTGATCCGCAGCGACGACACGCTGTTCCGCCTCGGCGGCGACGAGTTCGCGGTGCTGATGCCGCACGCCAGCCTGGACGACGCCCAGCACCTGGCCGAACGCATCGTACGCCGCATCTCGCAGACGCCGCTGCACATGCACGAGCAGACCGTGCGGCTGACCACCAGCCTCGGCATCGCCCACTTCCCCACCCACGCGGACAACGCGGAAGACCTCGTCGCCCACGCCGACGCCGCGATGTACCAGGCCAAGCACACCGGCAAGAACCGCTGGAACGTGTACCGCCCGGACCGCGACACCTCCCGCGAGATGGCCACCCGCCTCGCCTGGAACGACCGCATCGCGCAGGCGCTGGAAAGCAACCTGCTGCGGCTGCACTTCCAGGGCGTGTACCGCGCCGGCAACGGCCATCTCGCCCATCTGGAAGCGCTGATCCGGATGGAGGACGAGGCCAACCCCGGCCAGCTGATCATGCCCGCGCAGTTCATCGACCACGCGGAAAAGAGCGGCAAGATCCTGGAGATCGACCGCTGGGTGATCCAGGAAAGCATCCGCCTGCTCGCCACCCACCCGCACCTGCCGGCGATCGCCATCAACATTTCCGGCCGCTCCTTCGACGACCCGGAGCTGCCCGCCTACATCACCGCGCAGCTGCAGCGGCAGCACGTCTCGCCGCGCCGGCTGCTGGTGGAGCTGACGGAAACCTCGGCGGTGTCCGACATGGGCGATGCCGCGCGCTTCATCGCCGCGCTGCGCCGCACCGGCTGCACCATCTGCCTGGACGACTTCGGCACCGGCTTCTCCTCGTTCGCTTACCTCAAGCACCTGCAGGCCGACGTGCTCAAGATCGACGGCATGTTCATCCGCGACCTGCCGCAGGAGCGCGACAACCAGGTGTTCGTGCGCGCGATCATCGAAGTGGCGCGCGGCATGGGCAAGCAGACCGTGGCCGAATTCGTGGAGGACGGCCGCACCTTGCTGATGCTGCGCGAGATGGGCGTGGACATGGTGCAGGGCTACCACCTCGACCGGCCCAAGGCCGACCATCCGGCGCTGAGGAACGCTGTGCCCACCCCGCCCTGAGGCCACACAAAGAAAAACCCCAGCCACGGGGCGGTGGGCGCTATCGAATGATGCGCTGCATCGTAGGTTTTGCGAGGGCTTCACTATGAGCGAACCACATCGTGCCCCCAAAAATGCCCCCATCGACCTACCACTAGCCCCGCTGGTTCTGTCACCGATCAACGCCACCGAATGGCTGATCGCCAAGACCACCCACACCCTCACCGGCGCCACAGGGTTCAGGACTCAGGTGGAGATGGAGACATCAATAAGCGCACACGGCGCGGAGGAATAGCGCCCTTAAGCCATGCGTCAGCTTCATTCCGATGTACTGGCGCCCGGACCATTAGTTTCGCTTTGGGTGTCGTCGGACGGCGCCGGCTGGCTTTGGCCGCCTGCCTGCGGCATTACGATCCGGAGGATGGCCCTAAGCAAATGAGCCCCATCGTTGAAACGGATCTTCCATTCAGCGCTCGGCTTTCTGCCGAATACCGCCGTCGCAAACTGCGTCTCATCCTCGGTTGTTTTTAACCGGTTGGTCCGGACCTCGCTGATCAGGCCAATAGCGCGCAAGCGCTCAGCCCATAGACCTAGCGTAGCCGCAAGGCTGTTTTCGATAACAATGGTTTGAGTGCCGCTTCTACGCGCAAAAAAAGCAGGAAGCTGATTGCGTGAAGGCATTGGCAGCATGTACTCCAATGCCTGCTTCTCATCGGGCGACCCTGAGTTGCCGCGACCTCCGGTTTCCATAGCGATCGCTTTTTCCATCGTATTCAGGAAACGCTGGAAATCGACATCAGTCAGTGTCTCGGCGGCTGCGAAAACCGCATCCTCCAATTCCGTAGCAACTGGAGGATTGCGCTGAATGATCTGGCCCGTCAAAACAGCAATGACCCTAGGCCCCAGTGTCTTTGATCGCGACAATGAAACGGCTCTATAGGCGTCAAAGATCACCTCTGAAGTGGCGTTTCCTTTCAATAGCCGATCCAACCTGGCGTCCACCTCAACCAAGTCCGGCGCATCCTGTGACAAGTGCCAGATCAGCGTTTGATAGAACTCGGTGGCGCGGCTGCGAGACCAACGCTCAAGAGCGAGCTTCGACAACTTTTTAAGACCGGCACCAACAGCTATATCGGTCAGCAGGTCGGCAGCGTAAGGGGCAATGACGTTCACCACGAGCTCCTTCACGGCGCACTCCTGCTGTAAGCATTGAAACGATTTTATGTCCGGCTCGCTACCCTCGCTTCGCCCTCACATGATCAGAGCATTGCCAATTAGGTTCTACTCGTGCAAGGCGGCTACTTGCAGTGCACGAACGCGCCATTGACGAAGCATTGCTGCCCAGTGCGCTCATCACGAGCAAAGCCAGACCCGGGCGGCTGTTCGTACCAGTTGCCGCTCTGATCCTGGAAGCGCCTCGGCCCGGCTTGCTGCCGGGCTCCTGCATCGCTGGTCGAGCGGCCACTCGATGCGTATCGGGGCGTCGTGTAGCCCTTCCTCGGGTCGAAGCCCACGTTCTCCGGATCGAACCGGCTGGGATTGACGGGCGTGGGGCGCGGCGGCTCGCGGTACGTGGACTGCGCCACGTACGCCTGACTGGAGTATGCAGCGCGCGCTCGGGTCTGGGCGTGCAGTTGCGCCTCGAATTCCGCCTGCTCCGCTTCCTGTTGCCTCTGGGCCAAGCGCTCCTGCTCCCGGAGCAGTCGCCAATTCTCGCGATTTCTGGCGGCTTCCACCTCGGCGCGCGCAAGGACGTCGGCGGTGGTCCTGGCGACCTCGGCGCGGTTCAGGAAGTCCTCGCGCGTGATCTGGAACGCTTCCTTGATGAGGCCGTAGAAGGTGAGGCCAGGCTTGCCGGATTGGTAGATCGAGACGGCGTTCTGCCACATGGCGGTGCTGCCCGCCGTGTTGCCCAGTATCCAATCGGCCCGATACTCAGCCGCCACCCTTTCCACGGCGGCTTGCAGCAGGGGATCCCGTTCTGGCGGGGCAACACTGTCGACCAAACTTTCGATCGTGGGCGCAGGCCTGGGCGCAGGAAGCTGGGCCGGCGCCGCGGCCTGCGGCGGGGCCGGTGAGGGCGCGTCAGGGCGACCGCAGGCGACCAGCGCCAGGCAAAGGCATGCAAATCCAATTCGCGACATGGCGCGCCTCCCCCCGCTCCAGAGCCGGAGCCTACCACCGGCCGATGCTGGACAACTCGACCGTGCCGCCCTCCGGACTTGACACCCCGGTCACCGCACGGGGACGACATGGCGTCCCGGCGCACCGCGACCCCGCGCTGACTATGCCGGCATCGACTGCTGCGAATCGCAGAAGCCAGGATGCATCGCCGGCATCGGCAAGCCCAAGTGCTCCGCCACCATCCGCATGGTTTCGATGTCCGCCAGCGGTACGACATTCAGGCCCAGGCCCAGCATCGGCGCCCCATCCATCGGGGTCAGGGTCAGGTCGCAGTCACCGATGTAGGCGTTCCCGGACAACACCAGGGATGACTCCCCCGCCTGGTCGCCGTTCGCGATTACGTCGAAATGCACTGTCTTGCCATCTTCCAGCAACTGGATGCCGATGCTTGTGCGGTTCGCGTTGAGGAACAGCGTGGTCATCGCTCACGCTCCTGCCTTGCCTCGATTTCCCGTGCCCGCGTCGTCGTACGCTCCGCCAGCGTGTTGCGCGTCTGAGCCAAGCCGCCCAGCAGTTCGCCCTTCGCCTCGGCCGACAACCGCTTGTCGTTGGTCACCTGCCGGATCCGCCGGTTGACCTTGGTCATCTCGCGATCCGCCGCCTGATATAGGCCTCGCAGCTTCATGCGGTCGTCGCCGGCGAGCTCCCTCGCGCGCTCCAGGTCGCCGGCTTGGCGCGCCGCGGCGTAGGCGGCGTAGAGCATGTCCACGTCTCGCTGCTGGTCGTAGAACCGCTGCACGTACTTGCTGCTGCCGGCGTCGCGCTCCTTGATGAAGTTGCCGATCACCGCGAGGTTGTCGACCTTGCCGAAGTCGTGGGCCGGGTTCGCGCCCAGCGCCAGCATGTCGCGGGCCATGACGTCGGACGCATTGAGCGCCTGCAAACCCAGCCAGCCGAAGTAGCCGCGCACCAAGTGCTCGATCCTCTGGGGACTGCTGTTGGTCAGCCTGCCCAAGGCCACGGCGCCGGCGCTGGTGCGCGCGGTGTAGCGATCCTCCGCCGGCAGTCGCTCCTGCCCCATGCTGTCGATCGGGCGACCCTGGAAGCTGTTCCAGTTGAAGCTGGCCTCCATCGCCGGGCGCACGGCCTGCGGAATGGGGTTCATGCTGAGCTGGTCGGACAGGATGCTGCGCAGCGTGCCGGTGAAGTCGGCGAGCTGGTAGTCGTCACCGGCGAGGGCCAGCTCGGCGCCGCGCTCCGCGATGCTGCCGAGAGCGCCCAGCTCGAACGGCTTGGGGATGTACAGGGCGTGGGCGGTGCCCGGCACGCGGATCCACCAGTAGGTGTCGCGCACCCAGTCAGGCAGCGCGCGGTAATCCTTGTCGTCCTGGTTGAGCAGGTGCAGCAGCACCGAGGCCATGGCGACCGCGCCGGCCACGGCCGCGAAGCGCCGCGGGTACTGTTTCGCGCCCCGACCCAGCTTGTACAGGCCTTGCAGGCGGGCGTTCATGAAAGGCACCACGCGGGTCAGGAACTGCACCGCTGGCCATGCGCCGGTGTTGGTGAAGTCCATGGTGTCGCGGGCGGCGTAGCTGGCCTCCAGGTGGCTCTTGCCGGCGGCGATGGCCTGCTCGTACAGCGCCGCGCGGTTCATGGTCTCGGCGCGGTCGCCGATCTCCTGGTAGGCATCCCACAACCGCACCAATCCCGCCTTGGCCTTGGCCGGCGTGCTGAGGATGTCGCTCTCCTTCGCCAGACCGGCCTTGATCAGGCGCTTCGCATGCCGGGCCTGGTCGCCGTCGAGCAGCACACCGAAGCGGATGGCGCCACCACCACCCAGCAGCTTGAGGTAGGTGTCGCCGCCGCGCTCGGTCGCCTTCCAGCCCTGCACGATGTTGCGCAGGGGGTTCCCACCGATGCCGTTGCTGGCCACCACGCTCAGGCTGTCGCGGATCAGGTTGCGGATGCGGAAGCTGGGATCCGTGGTCACGCCGATGGTGAGTGCGCGCTTGAACCATTGCAGGGTCTTCATGGCCGGGTTCGACCACGGTGGTGCGTACAGCATGACCAGCGATTCCAGTACCAGCGGGTCATCGACCATGAAGTGCCGGCGCTCCCCGTGGAACAGCGCCGAGACCGTGCCCCGCTCCGCCGCCGGCATCGCCCTGGCGGCACCGATGTCCACCGCCACGTTCAGCGCGCGCGTGGCCGCCATGTTGCGCATGCTCGAGGCCAGCAGCCGGCCCCAGTTCTGGAGCGTGTTCTCCAGCAGATCGTTCAGGGGCTGGCCGCCGCCGACCAGCGTCTCGATCACCGCCTTGCGCATCGCAGCGATGTCGCCCGGCTCGTCTCCCCCGCGGGTCGGGTGCGGCGCCGGTGCCGGCTGCCCGGCCATGTCGCGGAAGAACGGCACGTAGAAGTCGGCGTTCCACAGCTTCCGGCTGGCGTCGTTGACGATGCCGGCCTCCTGGGCGATGTCGAGGATGGCGGACTGGTAGCGGTTGAGCTGCTGCAAGGCCTGGCGATACGCCGCCTCGCGTGGCCGGCCATCCGGCATCCGGCCCTTGCTCAGCGCCTTGAGCGCGGCGATGTCGTCCGGGGTGAACAGGTGCTCGCGGCCTTCCTTCGCCAACTGCTCGGAGCGGTGGCCGGCGACCCAGGCCAGGAACAGGTCATGCTCGCCCTGCAAGTCCTGCAGGTGGCCGAGGAAGCCCTTGCCATCGCCCTGGATGTCCAGCGCGCCGCCGGTGAGCTTGGGCGGCCCGTAACGGAACACGCCTTCCACCGCGCCATCGGTGCCCTTCGACAACCGGGCCTGCATGTAGGCGGTCTCGTCCAGATCGCGGAAGGCATGGAACTGGTCGACCGTGCCCTGGACGAGCCGGGCCCGGAGGTTTCGGGTCAGGCGCTCGGCGCGATCGGCCAGGGGCTCCCGTGGACGGTGCGTGGCGATCTTGCCCAACGCGGCGCGCTGCGGATCGGTGACGTGATCGAACCGCGGCGCCACCCCGGCCACGTCGGCCGGCGCCTCACCGGGCTTCGAGTAGAACACCGTCTCCCCGATGGGCCGGCCACCGCTTGCCCAGGACTCGGCCTTGTCGCCGTCGAAGGTGAACACGTCCAGCGGGCGGATGTCCGCCGCCCGCAGCGCCGCCGCCAGGTTGTCGATGCCGCGCGCGAACAGCGCATCGCCGTACAGGACGGCGAAGTAGGCATTGCCCTCCGCCGCGGCCCGCACGTACTTCGCCTGCGACGTGGCCGGGTCGCCCGTGCGCACGGTTTCCGAAGCGATGGGATCGAACGGCAGATGCCCCACCACGTCGCGCTGGCTGTTGAGCAGCACCACGCCGGCGCTGTTTCTGGCGCGCAAGGCCTGCACCACCTGCCCGGCATCCATCGGGTTTGCGATGGTGCGGCGCGCGGCCTCCGGCAACACCTTGCGCAACTGGCGCTCCACCACCGGCACCGCGCCGGTTCGCCGCGCGGGCGTGATGCGGCCACGGCTGTCCGCGGTTTCCCCGCTGTCCGTGTAGGCGGTGAAGGTGTCCCGCCCAGGTTGCAGGATGATCGAGCCCTTCACCTCGATGCCGGAGCCGTGGAACAACCGGTTCAACGTGGCATCCAAGGCTATATCCGACGGACTCGGGTGCTGGGTGGCGCTCGGGTGATTGTGGGCGAACACCATCGACCGGATCCCGGGCACCGCGGCCACTGCACCCAGCACCGTGCCCGGCGTCACCTGCGTACCCGTCAGCGTCCCCACCGCGTGCTGCAACACCGCCACAGGCGCGCCGTTCGCATCCAGCGCCAACGCCAGGAACTTCTCCTGCGCGGACTTGCGCAGTGGGGCCAGTACATGGGCCGCGTCCGCCAGCGTCCTGACCTGCTGGATGCCGGAACGGAACTCGCCGGTGCGAACTACCTTGGCGCTTTGCAGGAGCCGGGTTTGCGAGGCCGCAACGGGACGACCGTCGGGGCCGGCGGCGAGGAACACGTCGAGGCCGGCAGGTACGGCGGCAGATCCGGTTCCCCGTCCACCTGGTGCACCGGGTTCGGCAACGGCAGTTGCACCACGTTCGGACGCAGCCAGTAGCGGGCGGGTGTCTCCATAGGCAGCGGCATCATGCTGCTGGAGCGGGTGTTCTTCAACCGCAGGGAGTGCGGCCGGGCGCTGGCGCAGGAAGCCCTCGGCCTGCGTCAGCACGTCGCGCACATCGCGATCCGTCCAGGCCACCGCGGGGATCGCCTTGCGCAGCGTGGCGCGGGTGCGCGCGATGACGGTGGACAGCAGGCCGTTCTTGCTGCCCTGCTCCGCCATGATGGCGACCACTTCCCGGGCCAGCGCCTGCGGGTCGGTCACGCCCGGCTGGCTGGCCTGCACATTGGCGATGGCCTCACGCATCCAGCGCGCGCCGGTGCCCTTCTCGATGTGGCGGGCGACGGTCTGCGCGATGTGCGGCCAGGCATCGCCCACCACCTGCTCCACGCCGAAATGCCCGACGACTTCATGGGCCAGTACCTGTCGGAAGCGCTTCGGGTTGTCGATGGCCGACGTGTTGAGGAAGACGGCCGGCTTGCCGTTGTAGAGCCCCTCCGCGCGCGCGCCATCGCCATCCGCCTGCACGCCGACCACGCGATGCAGTTCCTCAGCGGAGTCCACCAGCACGATCTCCGGTGCGCCTGGCATGCTCTTGGTGAAGCGGCGGACGAGGCGTTCGGCATGGTCGCGGCGCAAGCCCGCGCCGGCGCCGGGAATGTCCCGATGAGGATCGAAGTCCAAGCCCACAGGGCTCTGCACAGCCGCCTCGGTCGGCCCAGCACCTTGGACGGCGACATCCGCGCCGGGCGTGTTCTCATGCGCGCGCGCGATTTTTGGGGTCGAGGCGGTAACCGGCGTGGAAACTTCCGCCAACGAGTTCGAAGCCCCTGGCAGATCGGAATGCGGATCGAAGTCCAGTGCTGGCGTGTCGGGTGCTGGGGCGATTGATGAATTAACCACACCAGATTGACCCGTTATCTGCTGCTCGGCGGCGTCCGCGCGCTGGTCCAGGACGTCGGCAGCCGCACGCGTCAACGGCCCCTGCGCCGTGGCCCGCAAGGTGGCGGCCTGGTGGCGGGTGGCAGCAGTGGCGTCCAGCGCGCGCTGCATTGCCACCTGCATCGTGGTGGGCTGTGCATCGAATGCGTCGGCGCCGGAGGCATGCCGCAGCCGGTCGGCCTGCTGCGCATCGAACAGCTCCGCCGGCAGGCGGGATTCCCGCGCCAATACGTCCAGCTCGGCGTCGCGTTGCTGGCGCTGTTGGGCATCGCGGGCGTCCCAGGCGATGCCTGCATGGCGCTGCTCGACCGTGGCGGGGCCGAACGGCAATGCATTGATCGCGTCGCCCAGACTGCCAGGCGCCGCGCCGGGGAACCGCACCGCATCGGGAGCCACGCCCTGCTGCGCAGCCTCCGACAACTCACGCGGGAAGCCCGGATGCCGCACCTGTGCCGCCTGCGTCGCCGGCACCGCCTCGCCATCCGGCCCCACATGGATCACGCCATGCTCGCCCGTACGATCCGGCGGCGCCAGGGCCAAAGCATCCGGCGGCAGCGCATTGCCCCGCGGCACATCGCCATTCCCCTCAGGTGTAGCGGGGCTCACCTGGCCCTCAACGCCACCGCGATGCCCGCCCGCCAGATGCGCGGCGCCGCCCAGCGCACCACCGACCAGCGCGGCATCGACGGCATCCAGGAGCTGCTCGCCGACTGGCGTGACCTGTCCGCGCGCGGCATCGTCGATGTTCGTCTGGGCGATCTGCACCGGCGCTTCCTGCGCGCCTTCGGCCAAGGCAGCGCGCGCCAGCGAACCGCGCCCGGTCTTGCCCAGGATGGCCGGCAGGCCCACGGCTTCGCCCGCCGCCTCCACCGCGCCGGTCAATGCGCCGGCCTGCGCCGCGGTGGCCCGGTCGATGCCGTCTGCACGCAGGTCGGTGTATTCCTGCGCTCCGGACGCGCCGCCCATGAGCGCCGCGCCCGCCGTCGGGCTGCGGGTCGCCACGGCCGCCGCCAGCAGCGGCAGGGATTCACCCGCCGCGTTGGTCAGCCGCAGCGCGGTGCTGCGCGCCGCCTCGCCGGGGTGCGCTTTCCAGTCCGCCATGCCCGGGCGCGGCCCAATGCGCTCGGCTACGGCCTGGCGGTCGGCGGCGATCTCTCGCGCAACGCCGAGGTTCTCCTCCGCCACAGCGCGCGCGCCCAGCGGATCCTCGAACGCGCGCACCGCGGCGGGATCGGCCTTGGCAGCCTGCCCAAGCACGCCAGCCACTTGCCGCACCGGCGCCTGCACAACCTGATCGATCGTGTCCGCCACCGTGTGCGCCGTGCTGGCGATCGCGCTGGCGCCGCCGCGCTTCAACGCCTCCCAACCGGTGCGCAGGAAACCGGGCTTGTCCGTGGTGCTGGTCGCCTTCGGCTGCGCAGCGGCATGGCTCGGCGTCGGCGCATCGTTCGCCGCTTGGGCCTCCGACCAAGGATCGAAATCGATGGCAGGCGCCTTGCCCGCAGACCGCGCGCTGGTGGTGGCGGCCGGGGCGGCGCTGTCGTTCCACGGATCGAAGTCGAGTTGCGGCGTCGCCATCGGCATGTCCTCCCGTTACTGCATCTGGTCGAAGTAGGCGCGGAGCTGCTCCGGCGTCATCCGGCTGCCCTGCGCCTTGGCCCGCGCCTGGAACTGCTCCCAGCTCGGCTTCGCGCGCGGCTGCTGGCCGGCGCCCGCCGCCGCTTGATCGCCCCCGCTTTGCCGGCCACCGCGTGCGCCGGCGATCTGCTGCTGGAGGTTCTGGACGTAGGCCTGCTGCGCCTGAAGCTGCTCGGGCGTGGAGGTGCCGTTGATGCCCTGCATCGCCGTGAGCTGATCCGTGGCCGCCTTCAGCTCGGAGCCCAGCGAATCCAGCACTTGGCCCTGCGTGAGCGCCGCGGGATCGCGCGGCTGCGCGCCGGTGATCTGCTTGCCTTCCGCATCCGCCACCGGCCGGGCGTTGCCATCGGCACCCACGCGCCAGATGCGCCCATCCGCGCCGGTGAGCGTTTCCGCCTTGTCCTGGCCGGCGCGGCGCGTGGCATCGTCCATTCTGGCGATGTCGAACTGCTGCGAACGATCCGCATCGGCGCCAGTGGCGGCGAGCTCGGCGCGCCGGTCGGCGCCCGCCTGCTCCAATCCGGTGTTGGTCAGCACGTTCGCGCGGTTCGCCCGGCCCTGCTGGGCTTCGGCCGATAGGCGCTCACCACCGGCGGCCAGCGCCGCCTGCTGCTGCGCGTTCTGGCCCAGTGCCTCAAGCGCGGCGCGCCCGCGCCGGCCCGGGTTGCCGGCGATCATTTCCAGCCGGAACCGCTGGCTATCCAGGTCGCTGGCCAGCTTCTGGCGGGCCACCCTGTCCGCACTGGCGTTGTAGTACTCGGCCATCTCACCGACACCCCGCACGGCCACCTGTGGCCGGCGCAAGAGGGGCTGGTTATCGTCCGGCATCGTCAGCACCGATTGGCCGAAGGTGCTGGCAGTTTGCGGGCGTCGGATGAGCGGACGGACGGGCGCGCTCGTCGCGCTGGTCTGCGATGCCGGCTGCGGGATCGGGCGGCGCGCGACCAGGCGATCGATGCTCGCGTTGTCGTACACCGGCGCGCCGGTCGCCTTGTCGGAACCGCTGTTCAACGTCGGCGTCCAGGTATCAGGCCGGACGATGGCCGGCGCACCCGCCGCTGCCAACGTTCGGCTGACCTGTGGGCGCGGCGCAACGCGTGCCGAATCGGCCGCCGGCGCAGTGGCGGGTGCTCCCATGGGAGACAGCGTGCGATTGATCTGTGGACGCGGAGCGGTCGGCCCTCCGGCGGGCGGCGCGGCAGTGGTCGCGGTCGGCCGCGACACGATCTTGGCGGGATCTTCGGCCGGATCGGTGAGGCGACGGGTCAGGCCAGGGCGCTGGATGGGCAACGGTTCGAACATGGCAGGCTCTCCTTCAAGCGGTGGGACGGGAATCCGCCGACGCCGGCGGCTGGTGGGGATTGGCGGCGAGAAGTTCGGCAAGCCGGCGCAGGCCTGCGGGTGCAACCTTCACTTGGGGGTGCAGCTCGCGACGTCCGTCGGTGCGTTCGATCGGCACCATGACGTGGCACAGGTGCCCGTCATCGATGCGCCTCTGGTAGGCCTGCCAGGTGCCCCAGTCGTATGCCCGGAAGATCCAGCCCTTCTCCGACAGCCACACCAGGAATGCGCGTGGCTTCTGCCGCAGCAGCTTCGCGGCCTCGGTCAGGCACACGGCTCCATGCACGTCGAGGGTCAGAAGATCGAGAGACGCGGCCCTTGCCTGCTGCGCGCCCAGCGCGCGCTCGATGCGGCTCAGACGGGCATCGAGCGCCGCCGGCAACCCCTGGGCCTGCTGCGCCGATGCGGCCTTGGCCCGGCGCTCGCACTCCAAGAAATACGCCCGCGCCTGCCGGCCCTTCTCGCCGCGCTCGACCATCGCCAGTTCCTTCGCCATGCCCAGGCTGACGGCGAACTCGCGGGATGGACGGCCGCCGGCACTTTCGCTCAGGAATGAGCAGAAGTCCTCGCCGTCCTTGAACCCGTAGGTTTCGATCCGGCGAGCGATCCAGTCCTTGAACGCTGTCCCGACTTCGAGGAACGCATGCAGTTCGCGCGCATCGACCGCCGGCACGGTGTCCGAACCGATCAGGCGAGGGGTGACGATCATCGACATGGCGTTCACGGAAACACCTCCGTCCCTGCGTGGCCGCAGTAGTGGCTATCGGAGACTCCCGGCGGCATGGTTCGCTCCACCATGCGCACGTCGGTATCCACCTGGCGCTGCTGGTCACGCTGGCGCCGGTCAATGGCCGCCTGCTTACCGCGTGTCGGATCCACGGGGATGACCTTGCCGGTCTGCATCGTCCGGCGCAGTGCCTCGTTCAGATCGACCCCTCTATCCCACAACTCCGACAGATCTCGGCACGTTGCCTTCCACGCGCTGGCCGTCAGTGGCTTGCGCAGCTCCTCGCAGTGCAGCCGAAAATCCTCAACAACCTCGGCATCCAGATCGAACTTCTCTGGCCACTTGAGCGAGAGGTTCTCCGAGGTGCGCGCCAGCGCAACTTCTGCTTGCTGTTGGCTTTTGGATAAGCTCTTGGATGCTTTAAGAGCTCTTGGATCAAGAGCTTTAGGATCGGGTGCAGCAGCTTCGCCCCTCGATTGCGTCAGATTCACCCCTGCCCGTGCCGTCAGATTCACCCCTGGAGCACCGTCAGATTCATCCCTGAGGGGTGCAGCAGCTTCACCCCTCAACGGGATGGACATGCTCAGGTCATAGACGTTGGTCTTGTAGCCATTCCGGCGCGGCTTGCCTTCGTGGTCGACGGCGGCAACGGCTTGGTTCCCGAGCGCGATCACGCCCTCAGCGAGCAATTGCTTGAGCTTCAATTGAACCGTGCGTTCGGAGAGCCCTGTTTCCCTGGCAATGGTTCCCACTGCCGGGTACGCACTGCGCCCTGTCTTCCCGGCATAGTTCGCGAGCACCAGAAGCACGTGCCGCGCCGTGGGATCCGTCACGCGCTGCTGTTCGATCGCCCAGGACATCGCTTGCACGCTCATGCAGGGCCTGCCTTCGGCACGCGCAACTTGGTGCGACCCTTGGCCCAGGTATCCAGCAATATCCGAAATGCGTCGTAGCCCGCGGCCCGCAGCTCGTGCAGCGTGTCGATGTCGCGCTGCTGAGCAGCGTGGTCATACCGGCCAAGGGCTCGGCCGCAATGCGAGCACCAAGCGCGCCACATGTACCCATCGATGAAGTCCGGGCGCTTGGGAGGTTTTGGCTTGCTGCTCACGGCAAGATTTCCTCCACCCAATGCGCGCAACGATTCCAGCGCGCGCGACGGCGGATTGCGTATGCATGCCAGCGGTGAAACGCCGTGGTATGGTTGCCGAAGAAGACGTGCTCGCCAGCCATCTTCACGACGCCCAAGGCCCGCCAGCCTTGGGCGTCATCGTTTGCGGGCGGTGCGCCCGCACGGATCGCCCCGGCGCTCATGCGGCCACCCGGGCGTCACGCGCCGCGACCAAATCCCTGACGTACTGCTCCGCCTCGCTCAGCACCACGCGCGTCGACGAGCCCAACCTGATCGGCTTCGGCAACCTGCTCTGGGGATCGGCCCACTCGCCATAGACCCAAGTCTTGCCGCGACCAAGCATGCGGCAGAACTCAGCAACGCCGATCAGGCGGACGGGTGTATCCGGCACCGAGCCGGCCATCGTGGGGGATGCTTCCATTTTCGCCTCCTTTGCAAGCCGCAGACGTTCGCTGCGGCATGGAGGCGATCATTGCGATGGTTGCCACTACGGCATAAGTGCAAACTCGGCCCTATTTTTTCACGCGCGTGTTTGCACCCTTTTCAGCCCAAGCGCGCCCAGCAGGACTCCATACGTCCATAGCACGCCCCACCTTCATGATGGGCAATAGATCATCCGGCGGAGTACCGCCGCCCAGCTTGATGGCCGATTGCAGGAGGCGGGCATAATTAGCTGAATTTGACTTCCCTCGCACGTCATCCCGTGCCCGTGTCATGGCCGGTTTCACACCAAGAAAGAAACTCAGCGTCTGGTGCATGCCGGCCGCAAGGAAGTTGACCGGGTTGAAGTGTTTGTTGGGCCGCGGCTTGAAAAGTAGCTTAACCCCATACCCCACAGCGTTTTCCGCGTCTTTCAGCAGCCCGCCAAGATCATCAACTCCAACGCGAACAGCCATGAATTGCCCCTTTGGAGCAACCTCGCGCTTTTCTTCATCAATGTAGCGGCGAATGATCGAAGTCCAATGCGCTGGAAGTTCTTTCTTCGCAGCGGGTGACAGTGCGGCAACTTGCTTTTGGAGTCGCCGGAGAGTGCGACCAAGTGCCTGCAACTCCTTTTTCGCGCTCGCTCGATCCGCATGAAAGGAGTCTCCCTGCTGCCTCTCACCGCCAAGCGCCTCGCGGTATTGATCGATGCAGCGCGCGGCAAAATCCACTGCCCCCCAGATATCTTGAGCCTGGGGAGCCAGTTCCTCAAGCAGGGCAACGAATGCAGTCACGTCGCTTTCTGTTGGTTCTGACAGCGTTTTTTTGCTCGCACCCCGACCAGCTTTCGCCACGCGCGCACCCTCGCGCCCCTGAGAAGAACCGCGCCAGCGCCGGCAGGGTGGCCGGCGTTTTCACCCCGTCGGGCTAGGCGCGAGTTGCAAACTGTTGCGAATTGTTACGAATTGTTACGTTCAGCCCTAGGCCGCCAGCTTGATCTTGGCCGGCTTGCCTAGCTTGGCGGCGAAGGTCACCAGCATGTCCAGGCTGAACTTCTCGACCTTGCCGCGCTTGAGGTCAGACACGCGGCTTTGGGTGACACCGAGCAGCTTGGCCGCGGCGACCTGGGTCATCTTCCGCGCCGCGATGGTCTTCTCGACCTGCGCCATGAGATCAGCGCGCAGCGCCAGCACCTGGGCTTCGGCGTCATCGAACCCGAGGTCGGTGAACACGTTGCCGCTGGAGGCTTCGATCCTGTTTTCGTCCCGGGCACTCTTGCGCATGGGCTTCTCCATCTAGGGAATCAACTTGTAACGGGCCTTGCCCTTGTCCAGATCCTGCTTGCTGGTGCGCTGGGTCTTCTTCTGGAAGGCATGCAGGACATAGACCGCATCCCCGCTCTCGACCACGTAGAAGACCCGGAACGCCCCGGCCTGGTCGCGGATCCGAATCTCCCGGGCACCCTTGCCCACGTCGGGCATCGGCTTCCAGTCCCGAGGTTCCGCGCCCTGCTGGACAAGACGAAGCGCTGTACCCGCCTCGACTCGCACATCGGTAGGAAAGGCCTTCAGGTCTTCCAAGGACGTGCCCAGCCAGTACAGCGTCTTCATGGTCGAAATATACAAGTTATTAGATATTTTGCAAGGAGGGACGTGAAGCTCTATCCCCCCAGTTCGGGAAGCCGCCAATCCCGCCGTGCCAGAAGGATCGCGGTCTTGATAGGCATGAGAGCGTAGTGCAATGACTTCGTGGTCTCATCGACTCGCTTTCGGAAAGCCTCCTCCCGCCGACTTGCCCACATAGCCATATCGATGACGTTCCCCGATCCGGGGGCCTCTGAACCGTCGACCGAATCGGCGCTCATGCTCCGTCCCCCGTATCCCGCTGATTGCGCTCCCGATCTGTCGCCAAGCAATCGACTGTGCCCTCGGGTTTGGCACTCATCCTCAGCGCGCGCGCCGCGGCAAGCCCGGACGGCCTGCTCACCTTGACCGGAGTCTTCCGTGTCGGCCCGACGGCCGCTGTTGCTTGGGGAAGACACACCTTGGGCTCGCTGGTTGCCACCGCCTGCTGCAATGCGCGATCGAGGATCACCTGCACATCCTCCTGGCTGTAACGGATCCGGCCCGCGATCTTGCGCCACGGGATCTCCTTCCGAGTGCGCATCCGCGCCAGGGTTCTGCCGTCGATGCCCAGATAGTCCGCTACCGCCTCCTCGGTGTAGAGGGATGGCAGCGTGCCCAGGCCTGGCCGCAGCACCGGTTGCGCCTTCACGGCCGCGGCGTCCGCGTCGGCGACGTCGCGACCACCAGCATCCGTTCCGCGTTCAGTAATCACTGCGGCACCCCGATCGCGCGCAACCCAGCGCGGCGACGGGCGTCGTTGATAACCAACAGCGCGGCGTGGTAGCCGACAGCCAACGCGCCGGAAATGGCGGCGAACTCGGGCGACGACAGTGCCTCCTCCAATTCTTCCACCAACTTCTCCGCGCTCTGCCGCTTCAACTCCCGTGCGCGCCGGATCCTACTCTGGGGAACAACACCTCGCGGGGGTGCACCGCGGCGGGCCGGAGGGTTCTGCACCGGCAAAGCGGCCGCGGTGGGAAGAGCAATGATGTTGCCGGCAAGGGCGGCGGCGGGTGCAGCTACACTTTCAATGGCCATATCTCGACTGTCCTGTAGTCGTGGTGTGGAAGGCGTTGCCGGGTGGTCACGACACCCGGCAACGCCGCTTTACCGGAGCTCTCCCCCGGATCTCTTGGCCTTGAGCGGCACGACCTTCTGGTCGCTCGTTCGCAGCGTGTCCATGTAGTCCGCCCAGGCCTGCATCATCTTTCGGCGCTCGACCAGGTGGGCGGTGCGGTTGTAGGCCCGGCCGTTCGGGTCGCGAACGGCATGGGCAAGCTGGTGTTCGATGTAGTCCGGCCGGAAGCCCAGGACCTCATCCAGCAGTGTGCGGGCGGTGGCGCGAAAACCGTGCGCGGTCATGGCATCGGTGCCATAACCCATGCGCCGCAGGGCCGCGTTGATCGCGTTGTTGCTCATGGGCCGCCGCGGCGAGCGACCGCCGGGGAATACGTACTGCCCTCGCCCACTCAACGACTGGAGCTCACGCAGGATTTCCACCGCCTGCGCGCACAGGGGCACCAGATGCGGCTGGCGCATCTTCATCTTGCCGGCCGGGATGTTCCACTCGGCGGCATCCAGGTCGATTTCCGCCCATTCGGCATGCCGCAGCTCACCGGGACGGACGAACAGCAGCGCGGACAACTTCAGCGCAGCGCGCGTGACAGGATCACCGGCATATCCGTCGATCGCGCGGAGCAGGCCGCCCAGTGCCTCCGGATCGGTGATGGCGGCGTGGTGCCGTTCGGGCGCCGGCGCGAGCGCCCCTTTCAGGTCAGCCACCGGGTTGCGGTCGGCCCGGCCGGTCGCAATCGCGTAGCGCATGACCTGGCCGCAGTTCTGCATGATCCTGTGGGCGGACTCGACCGCCCCGCGCTCCTCGATCCGGCGGGCCACCCGGAGGAACTCGGGCGCAGACAGCTCCGCCACCGGCCGGCCGCCGATGTACGGGAAGACGTCGTTGTCCATCCAGGCCGTGATCTTGACCTTGTAGGCGTCGACCCAGTCCCGCTTGCCCAGCCACTCCCGGGCGACGACCTCGAAGCTGTTCCCAGCCCGCTCGAGCCCGGCGGCCTTCTCTGCCTTGCGATGTGCTCCCGGATCGACGCCGGCGGCGAGAAGCTTCCGGGCAGCGTCACGGCGCCCCCTGGCTTCGGCCAGGCTGACCTCGGGGTAGGTGCCATGGGCCAGCCGCTTCTCCTTGCCGGCAAACCGGTACTTCTGCCGCCACAGCCGGCCACCGGCCGGGGTGACCTCCAAGTACAGGCCGCCGCCATCGAACAACCGCTGGGTCTTCTCGGCAGGCTTGGCCTTGCGGACGGCAACATCGGAAAGGGGCATCTGGGGGCATCCACTTGGCCGAACCCGGCCAGTGCCCCCAATGCTGCCCCCGAATGCCCCCGGATGGCAACGGCCAGAAACGAACAATAGCGGAAAGAAAAAGGCCTGATTCCGTGGAAAATCCAGTGAAATCAGGCCTTTAGTGGTCGTCTGCGAACGTCTGCGGACGAGTTATTGGTGGAGGTGGGCGGAATCGAACCGCCGTCCGAAGGCACTCCATGCCCGGCACTACATGCTTAGCCCGGTGTTTGGTCTCGGATGCCGGCAACACACCGTGCGAAGCACGCCGTCATCCACACCCGCTGAGTTTCGGAGCCGGTTGGCGGGTCGCCGCCGGAACCTATCCCGTGATAATGACCCTACATCCACGAGCACAGGCACAAGTGGGTTCGGGGCTAGGCCTTAAGCGGCCAGAGCGTAGTTGTCGTCGTTGGCAACTATGAGTTTTGCAGCTGGATTAGCGAGGAAAGCTACCCCCTCGGCATGCGCCGTGCGATTTCGCGACCCCCGTCGAAGCCAGTGCACCCCCGGGAAGTTGTCGATGTCGCCGACCCCTCCAGTATAGGGGCGGCGGCGGCGTTCACAAGCGCGACGGGCGCCGCCGTTCAGATGCCGCAAACGGAAACGGGCCGCAGCGTGCGGCCCGTTCCGGCAAATCGTGATCCACGAAGCCGCTTACGACTCCAGCGGCACCAGGCGGATTTCCACGCGGCGGTTCAGCGCGCGGCCCGATTCGGTGTCGTTGCTGGCGATGGGGAAGCGCTTGCCCATGCCGACGATCTCGAAGCGCTCGCGCTGCACGCCCTGCCCGATCAGGTAGCCGGCGACCGAGTTGGCGCGCTGCTCGGAGATGCGCTGGTTGACCGCGTCGGTGCCGATGCTGTCGGTGTGGCCGCTGACCTCGACGATGGTCTGGTTGTATTGCTTCAGCGTGCTGGCGATGGTGCCCAGCGCCGGGTAGAACTGCGGCTTGACGTCGGTCTTGTTGAAGTCGAAGGTCACGCCGTCCGGCAGGTTGAGCTTGATGACGTCGCCGTCGCGGCTCACGTCCACGCCGGTGCCGGCGGTGGCGCGGCGGAGCTCGGCTTCCTGCCGGTCCTGGTAGACGCCGACAGCCCCGCCCGCAAGCGCGCCGATGCCCGCGCCCACCATCGCATGCTGGCGGCGCTCCACCGCACTGTCGCCGCTGAGCAGGCCGGCGGCGGCGCCGATGGCCGCGCCGATCAGGGCGCCGCGCTTGGTGCGGTTGGGATCGTTCGGGTCGTTGGTCTGCCCGGTGTAGGTGGCGCAGCCGGCGGTAAACGCGGCCAGGCACACGCCCAGGATCGCAAGCTTGAATTGGGGTTTCATGCGGGAACTCCTCGTCTGGAATGGCGCGGGTGGCGATGCCGGACAGAGGCTAGGCGGCGGTTCGTGGCCTGAATGTGAACGGGCGCCGTTCCGTTAAGCCGCGGTTGCGTCTTGCAGCAGCGCCTCCGCCGCTTCGGCGTCCAGCGGCGCGTCCCAGCCGCCCATCATCGTGAGGTACAAGAGCTTGTCGAACTCCTCGCCGAAGCGGCGCACCACCGCGTCCGGATCGGGGATCAGGCGCGCATCGGCGATCAGGCCGAAGTGCACCTTGCCGCGATAGCTGAGGATCGACAGGCCCAGCCCGATCGAGCCGGTCTGCGGCACCCAGAACATGATGTCGCGCAGGGTGCAGCCGGCCATGTACAGCGGCTGCTGCGGGCCGGGCACGTTGGTCGCCACCGCGCTGGCCTTGCGGCTGAACATCTCCAGCGCCAGCTCCTGCACCGGTTGCGGGGCGATGCCGAGCGCGGCCAGCAGGCCGTAGGCGACGATGGCCTGGCGCGATTGCTTGAGCTGGTTCATGCAGTCGGCCACGCGGCGCAGGCGGCGCAGCGGGTTGTCCTCGCCCACCGGCAGGTCGAGGAAGACCAAGCCGAAGTGGTTGCCGAGCTTCTTCGCGTGCTCCAGCGGGCGCAGGTTGACCGGCACGGTGGCACGCAGGCTCATGCCGTCCAGCGCCTCGCCGCGCTCGCGCATGTAGCCGCGCAGCGCGCCGGCGGCGGCGGCCATCAGCACGTCGTTGACGGTGCAGTCGCAGGCACGACCGACCGCCTTCACTTCCTCCAGGTCCAGCGGCTCCGCCCAGGCCACGCGCTTGCTCACGCCGAGGCGGCCGCGCAGCAGCGAGGGCGGATCGTCCGGCAGCGACAGCGCATAGACCAGCTCGCGCGCGATGTCGCCGCCCTCCTTCGCCAGCAGCGTGGCCAGCGACGGGTCCTGCATCATCGCCATGCCCTGCTCCAGCGCCTTGCCGCCGAGCTTCATGTAGCGCTCCATCGCGCCGACGCGGCGCGCGACCGGCGCGGCCTCGTGCTTGAGCCAGCTCTTGTCGAGGCGCGAGCCCGAGGACGATTCGCGGCTGGTGTCGGTCAGCGACAGCAGCACCTGCACCAGCGCGATGCCGTCGGCGTAGCAGTGGTGGATGCGCGCCACCACCGCCGAGCCGCCCTGGTAGCGTTCGACCAGATGGAACTGCCACAGCGGCTTGGTGGGATCAAGCGGACTGGACGCGAGCTGGCTGACGAAGCGTTCCAGCGCGCGCTTTTCCGCCACCTTGCCGGGCCGGCCCGGCAGCCCGGACAGGCGCACGTGCCAGTCGAGGTCGAAATGCTCGTCCTCCACCCACTGCGCGCCGGCCGCGCCGTCCACCGGCTTCTGCCGGAACCGCGCGTAGGACAGGAAGCGCTGTTGGATCACCCTCTTCAGCTGCGCAAGCTGCATCGGCTCGGCGAACATCAGCACGCCGGTGATCATCATTGGATTGGTCGGCCGCTCCATCCGCAGCCAGGCGGTGTCGACGCGCGACATCGGCTCGCGCCTGGCGCGCCGTTTGCCGGGCGGTTCCGCTGGACGCTTCAGACGCGGCTTCGACGTGCTCATTCGACTCTCCCCGGGCGTCCGGCGAGTGAATCACGCCGCCTTGCGGACGGTCAACGCGGACGGCGCCTCAGCGGCTGCGGTATTCGCGCGGCACGCGTTCGTTGAGCCGGGTCAGGATCTCGTAGCCGATGGTGCCGGCGCGGCGGGCCACGTCCTCGACGCTGATCGTCTCGCCGTCCTGGGTGCCGATCAGCACCACGTCGTCCTCGACGTAGGCGCTGCCGTCGGGACCGAGATCGACCATGAACTGATCCATGCACAAGCGGCCCACGATCGGCCGGCGCCGGCCGCGGATCAGCACTTCGCCGCAGTTGGACAGCGCGCGCGGGTAGCCGTCGCCGTAGCCGATCGGCACGGTGACGATGTGGGTGTCGCGCTCCGGCGCCCAGGTCGCGCCGTAGCCGACCGGATGCCCGGCCAGCACGGTCTTGAAATAGACCACCTGCGAGATCAGCGACAGCGCCGGCTTCACGTCCACCGTGCGGTGCGCGGCCGGATCGGGCAGCACGCCGTAGAGCATGATCCCGGGCCGCACCATGTCCAGCCATGTCTCCGGGTAGTGCAGCACGCCGCCGGAATTGGCGAGGTGGCGGATCGGCATCGGCGCGCCGATGCGCTCGAAATGCGCGCAGGCGTCGAGGAAGCGCTCCAATTGCTGCGCGGTCATCTTTGATGCGGGATCGTCGGCGCAGGCCAGGTGCGAGTACACGCCCTTGATCTCGCACCATTGCGAGGCGACCGCCGCCTCGATCATCGGCGCGCAGGAATAGCTGTGCACGCCGATCCGTTCCATGCCGGTGTCGATCTTCAGGTGGATCACCGCCTTGCGGCCCAGCCGCTCGGCCGCGGCCTCGACCTTGCGCAGCTTGTCCAGCGAGGACACGGTGATTTCCAGATCGTGCTGGATCAGCTGCGCCACCTGCCGGCCGAGGATGCCGCCCAGCACCAGGATCGGCACGGTGATGCCGGCGCGGCGCAGCGCCATGCCCTCCTCGACGAAGGCCACGCCCAGCTGCTCCACGCCCTGCGCCTGCAGGTGGTGCGCCACCGGCACCAGCCCGTGGCCGTAGGCGTTGGCCTTGACGATGGCCATCACCGGCACGCCGACGTGCGCGCGGATCGCGCGCAGGTTGCCGCCCAGCACGTCCAGGTCGACCACGATGCGGGTCGGACGCTGACTCATCAGATCGCTCATGGGGCGCTATTCGACCACGCGCGGACGCGGCTGCCTAGCCAACGTCCGGCATGGGCTTATTCGAAACTGCCGATGGTGTCGTGGGCGAGGTTGTCGAAACGCGTGTACTCGCCGAAGAACTTCAACTTGAAGCTGCCGGTGGGGCCGTTTCGGTGCTTGCCGATGATGATCTCGGCCAGGCCCTTGTCCGGCGAGTTTTCCTTGTTGTAGTACTCGTCGCGGTAGATGAACACGATCATGTCCGCGTCCTGCTCGATCGCGCCGGATTCGCGCAGGTCGGCCATCACCGGGCGCTTGTCGGTGCGCGACTCCAGCGAGCGGTTGAGCTGCGACAGCGCGATCACCGGCACGTTCAGCTCCTTCGCCAAGCCCTTCAGCGAGCGGCTGATCTCGGAAATCTCGGTGGCGCGGTTCTCGCTGTTGCCGGGCACCTGCATCAGCTGCAGGTAGTCGATCACGATCAGGCCGAGGTCGTTCTCGCGCTTGAGCCGGCGCGACTTGGCGCGCAGCACTTCGGGCGACAGGCCGGGCGTGTCGTCGATGAAGATCTTGACCCCGTTCATCTGCGCGATCGCGCCGGTGACGCGGCTCCAGTCCTCGTCCTCCAGGTCGCCGGTCTTCAGCCGCGTGGCGTTCACCCGGCCCAGCGAGGAGATCAGGCGCAGCGCCAGCTGTGCGGCGGACATTTCCATCGAGAACACCGCCACCGCCTTCTTCGACTTCAGCGCGCCGTACTCGGCGATGTTGAGCGCGAAGGTGGTCTTGCCCATCGCCGGGCGCGCCGCGAGGATTACCAGGTCGGTGGGCTGCAGGCCGGCGGTCATCTGGTCGAACTCGACGTAGCCGGTCGGCAGGCCGGTGACGCCGCTGCCGTTCTCGGCGCGCTTCTGCAGCACCTCGAACGCCTCGGCCAGCGCGCGCCGCACCGGCACGAAGTCCTGCTTGCCGCGCGAGTGCCCTTCGGCGATGGCAAACACTTCCTGCTCGGCCTTGGCCAACAGTTCTCCGGAGTCGCGGCCTTCCGGCTGGAAGCCGTCGTTGACGATCGCGGTGCCGACGTCGATCAGCTTGCGCTGCACCGCCTTGTCGCGGACGATCTCCGCGTAGGCCTTGATGTTGGCCGCGCTGGGCGTGCTGGCCGCCAGTTCGACCAGATACGCGCCGCCGGCCACCTGTTCGGCGAGGCCCTGCGAGTCGAACCACTCGCCCACCGTCACCGCGTCGCAGGGCCGGTTCTTTTCCACCAGCTCGCGGATGGCGCGGTAGATCAGCTGGTGGTCGCGACGGTAGAAATCCTCGTGCACCAGCTGGTCGGCGACGCGGTCGAACGCGCTCGGATCCAGCATCAGCCCGCCCAGCACCGCCTGCTCGGCTTCCACCGACTGCGGCGGCACCCGCAGCTGTTCGATGCGCTGTTCGTTGCGGGTCTGGAAACTGGAATCGGGGCGGAATCCCGGCTTGACGCTCATCGGCTGCGTGACTCCCCTTGCATGTCCAATCGCGGCCCGTCGTGGCAGGCCGTTTGTCGTTGTCGGATGGAAGCGGTCATCGTAGTCGGGGATGGCCGCGGGCGGTTGCAGATAAGTGTGTGGATAACCGGTGGGAATCTCACCAGCCGCGACGGCGTTGGCGGCGGCGCGCCCGCGTCCGGGTCGAGTGCGGGGACAATCGGCGACATGGATGTCGCCGATTAGCCTACATGGACGTACTTGCGGCGTGTCCCAAACCGATCCGGACGCGGGCGCGCCGCCGCCAACGCTGCGAGTCATCCGCAAAAAGCAGAACGGGCACCTTTCGGTACCCGTTCAGTAGAGCTGCTGCCTGGGATGGATCAGGCGGCTTCCGGCACCACCACCACCTTGACGGTGGTGTCGACGTCGGCGTGCAGGTGCACGTGCACCTCGAACTCGCCGGTGTGGCGCAGCGGGCCTTCGCCCATCACCACTTCCGACTTGTTCACTTCCACGCCCAGCTGCTTGGTCAGGGCTTCCGCGATTTCGCGCGGGCCGACCGAGCCGTACAGCTTGCCTTCGGTGGACGAATTGGCGGCGATGGTCACGCTGGCGTCGGTCAGCTTGGCCTGGCGGGCGCTGGCGGCGTCAAGCGTGGCGGCAGCCTTGGCTTCGTAGTCGGCGCGCTTGGCCTCGAACTCGGCCAGGTTGGCGGCGGTGGCCGGCACGGCCTTGCCCTGCGGGACCAGGAAGTTGCGGCCGTAGCCCGGCTTCACGTCGACCTTGTCGCCGAGGTTGCCGAGGTTGGTGACCTTCTGCAGGAGGATCAGTTGCATGGTGTTGCTCCGTATTCGTTAGCGGCGCTCGCTGCGCCGCAACGGTTGCTGTCCGAATGGACGGAAGGAATCAGACGTTGTGGTTGTCCGTGTACGGGATCAGCGCCAGGAAACGCGCGCGCTTGACGGCGTTCTGGAGCTGGCGCTGGTACTTGGACTTGGTGCCGGTGATGCGGCTCGGCACGATCTTGCCGGTCTCGGTCAGGTACTGGCGCAGGGTGTTGAGATCCTTGTAGTCGATCTCGGTCACGCCCTCGGCGGTGAACTTGCAGAACTTGCGGCGGCGGAAGAACTTGGACATGGACGTGCTCCTCAGGCGGCTTCGGCGTTTTCGTTGTCGCCAGTGCCCACGGCACTGTCGCTGTCGTCGTCGCGGCGGCGACGCTCGGGCTTGTCGCCCTTCTCGTCCTTGTTCTTCATGATCAGGGACTGCTCGGTCACGGCGTCGTCGCGACGCATGACCAGGTGGCGCAGGATCGCGTCGTTGAAGCGGAACGTGTCGACCAGCTCGTCCAGCACGGACTGCTCGGCCTCGATGTTCATCAGCACGTAGTGCGCCTTCACCAGATTCTGGATCGGGTAGGCCAGCTGGCGGCGGCCCCAGTCTTCCAGGCGGTGGATCTTGCCGTTGCCGGCTTCGATCGCGCTCTTGTAGCGCTCGATCATCGCCGGGACCTGCTCGCTCTGGTCCGGATGGACCAGGAACACGATTTCGTAGTGACGCATGGTGGTTTCCTTGTGGATGGCGGCAGGCGCGATGCCCGCCGGACAGCCCTCGGCCACCTGCCGAGGTTCGGACAGGCGCGTTCGGGCAAGAGCCTCCCGCAAGCGGGAGCCGCCCATTATGGCGAATCAAGGGGTTATGCGCAAACCGCAGGCTTGCGGACCCTATTTTCCGGCGTCGGTGGTGAAGCTCGAACCGCAGCCGCAGCCGCCGGTGACGTTGGGGTTGTCGAAGGTGAACTGCGCGTTCAGGCCCTGCTGGGCGAAGTCGATGCAGGTGCCGTCCACCTGCGGCAGGCTGGCGGCGTCCACGTAGATGCGCACGCCGTCGGCGTCGAACACCACGTCGTCGGCGCCCTGCTCGCGCGCCATGTCCACCTTGTAGCCCCAGCCGGAGCAGCCGTTGCGGGTCACGCCGAAGCGCAGGCCCAACGCCTTCGGGTCGGCATCGAGGTAACCGCGGATGCGGTCGCGGGCGGAATCGGAGAGGGTGACGGCCATGCGGGGATTGTAGCTCCGGTAAACTTCCCCTTCTATTTCATGCTTGCAACGCAGGATTTCAAGATGACGACGATCTCCGTGGCCCAGGCGCTGGCCGGGCACGTGCCGGAAGGCGGCCAGGTTTCCGTGCGCGGCTGGGTGCGCACGCGCCGCGACTCCAAGGCCGGCCTGAGCTTCGTCAACGTCAGCGACGGTTCCTGCTTCGCGCCGATCCAGGTGGTCGCCACCGACGCCCTGCCCAACTACGAATCCGAGGTGAAGCACCTGACCACCGGCTGCGCGGTGATCGCCACCGGCACGCTGGTGAAGTCGCAGGGCCAGGGACAGAGCTTCGAGGTGCAGGCCTCCGGTATCGAAGTCGTCGGCTGGGTGGAAGACCCGCTGACCTACCCGATGCAGCCCAAGCAGCATTCGCTGGAATACCTGCGCGAGTTCGCCCACCTGCGCCCGCGCACCAACCTGTTCGGCGCGGTCACGCGCATCCGCCACTGCCTGGCGCAGGCGGTGCACCGCTTCTTCCACGAGCGCGGCTTCTACTGGATCAGCACGCCGATCATCACCACCTCCGACGCCGAAGGCGCGGGCCAGATGTTCCGCGTCTCCACGCTGGACATGGCCAACCTGCCGCGCGACGGCAAGGGCAACGTGGATTTCAGCCGCGACTTCTTCGGCAAGGAAACCTTCCTCACCGTCTCCGGCCAGCTCAACGTCGAGGCGTACTGCCTCAGCTTGAGCAAGGTCTACACCTTCGGCCCGACCTTCCGCGCCGAGAACAGCAACACCACGCGCCATCTGGCCGAATTCTGGATGATCGAACCGGAGATCTCCTTCGCCGACCTCAACGACGACGCCAATCTCGCCGAGGATTTTCTCAAGTACCTGTTCAAGGCGGTGCTGGACGAGCGCGCCGACGACATGGCCTTCATTGCCGAGCGCGTGCAAAAGGATGCGGTCACCCGTCTGGAAGGTTTTCTCAACGCGCCGTTCGAGCGCATCGACTACACCGATGCGATTTCGCTGCTGCAGAAGTCCGGCAAGAAGTTCGACTTCCCGGTCGAATGGGGCCTCGACCTGCAGACCGAGCACGAGCGCTGGCTGACCGAGGAGCACGTCGGCCGTCCGGTGGTGGTGATGAACTACCCCGAGCAGATCAAGGCTTTCTACATGCGCATCAACGACGACGGCAAGACCGTCGCCGCGATGGACGTGCTGGCGCCCGGCATCGGCGAGATCATCGGCGGCAGCCAGCGCGAGGAGCGCCTGGACGTCCTGGACGCGCGCATGGCGCAGTTCGGCCTCGATCCGGCGCATTACGGCTGGTACCGCGACTTCCGCCGCTACGGCACGGTGCCGCACGCCGGCTTCGGGCTGGGCTTCGAGCGGCTGGTGGTCTACGTCTGCGGCCTCGCCAACATCCGCGACGCCATCGCCTACCCGCGCGCGCCGGGTTCGGCGGAGTTCTGATGGACGCCGACCTCGTCCTGTTCCTGGCGCTGAGCGCGTTCGCCACCGCGATCGCCGGCGCCACCGCGTTCGTGATCTTCTGGCCGCTGACGCTGGTGCACGTGCGCGACCGCCACCCGCAGCTCGACGCGCAGCTCGGCGAAGGCGCGTTCCTCAAGCCGTCGGCGCTGTGGTGGCTGCTGCGCGCCGGCTATCGCACCACCCCGGACCGCAACCTGTCGGGGCTGGCCACGCCGTCGCGGATCTCGCTGCTGGTCATCCTCGGCGGCATCGCGATGGGCGGCGTGCTCTGGATCATCGGAAAGGCCTTGTCATGAACCAATCGACGCAGGACAGCTGGTGGCTGGCGACGCTGGGCCGCACCGTGGTCTGGGCGCGCCTGCGCGAACTGGACGCCGGCACCGCCGAGGTGTTCGACAGCGATGGCGCCACCCTGCCCTACGACAGCGTGGACACCGCGCGCGCCGCGCTGATGGACGCCGAGTTCGTGGAATACGACGGGCTGGACGAGGACGACGCGCTGGCGCGCGGCTTCTCGCTCGCCGAAGTCGCGCCGCCGCGCGCGGGTGACGACGCGGCATTGCGCGCGCTGATGGTGCAGTCGCTGGGCGGGCGCGCATAGGTCCACGCACGCCGTCCATGTCGCGTCAGCGAGCTTCCGGTCTGACGGGGCAGCGCGGATGAGCGCAGTTACGGCAACGGCATCCCGATCCGCGCTAGTCCTGATCACGCATCCGGCGCATGCATCAAGCCGTGCCGCGAAGCGGCGGCTTGAACGAATCGTCAGCCCTGCCTTGGGCCGAACATGATGACCAGCATGCCCAGGAAGCACAGCCCGACGCCAAGCCAATCCGTGGGCGTGGGCTTGATCCCGTCGACCCGCCAGAGCCACATCAGAGCAACCCCGATATAGACGCCGCCGTAGGCCGCGTAAACGCGGCCGGCGGGTTGCGGGTGCAGCGTCAGCAGCCATGCGAAGACGGCGAGGCTCGCCGCGGCGGGAACGAGAAGCCAGGCAGAGCGGCCTTGCTTGAGCCAGAGCCAGGGCAGATAGCAGCCGACGATTTCCGCGAGGGCCGTGGCGACGAACAGGCCAACGGTACGCAATGCATCAGGATTCATCGAGCCTGCTCCCGGCGGACCTGGCTTCTTCGTTCAAACCGATGCGGGCAACGCCCGCGCGACGCGTCAGCCACCCGGCTTCGCCGTCGGCTCCGGCGCGCGCACGCTGCCGTTGTCTTCCTGCAACTCCGGCTTGAACGGCACGTCCGGCGCGGCGCGCCCGGTCGAGGACTGTTCGTTGACGTCCGGATCGACCGGCAGGCAACCGCCGCCAAGCGCCAGCAACGAGACCACGCATTTCAGCTTGATGCCGGTGCCGGGAATCGGGATCGACAGCTCCTTGATGCCGCGCCGCACCCATTCCTGCAACAGCGTGCCCTGCGGAATCCAGTACTTGTCGAAGCGGGTGGCCTTGTATTCCAGTCCCGGCCGCTTCAGCCAGGTGCCGGCGCGATCGAGGTCGACGCCGTTCTGATCCGACCATTCGTCCGGCAGGCGCGCGCTGCCATCGCCGTTGAACAGGCCGGACTTGCCGTCGCCGTCGCGACCGTTGCCGTTGCCGGTTCCCGCGACGTTGCGCTTCGACGCGCCCCAGTCGTCGCTTTTCGTCCTACCCGGCCAGCCGCCCGGCGCGGGCTTCAGGCCCGGCCCGGCACCGCTGCCCGCCGCGGTCACGCCGCGTCCGCCCGCCTGCGCGGCGCGCGCGCCCTGGCCAGCGCCGGCCTGCGCCTGTCCCGCGCCGGTGGCGCCAGCCTTGTCCGCGCCATTCCCCGCCATCGGCGCCTTGCCGCTGGCGGCGACGCCATTGCCCGGCTGCGCGGCCGGCGTGCCGCCGCCGTCGGCTTTCAGCGGAATCTCCCGCACCTGGCCCCGCAGCTGCGGCACCTGCACCTGCGCCTGGCGGTCGCTGGCCGCCGGCACGGCGCGTTCGCGGACCAGCGCGCTGGCGTCGGGCGTGAACACCTCGATCTCGCGCACCTGCTCCTTCAGCTCCGGCGCGCGCAGCTGCGCCTGCCGCTGGGTCGGCTGCAGCGTGCGGATCGGCTGCGTTTCGAGTGTGGAGATCGCCTCGACCTGCTGCCGCGGCTGCACCTCGCGCAATTGCGCCTGCGGCAGGACGACGCTGCGCTCGCGCGGCGGCGGCAGCTTGAAGCCGTCCGGCTGCGGCTGCGGCACGTCGCTGACCTGCAACACCTGCCGGGCTTGCGGCGGCGCCGGCGGCGTGCGCTCCAGCGGCGGGATTTCGCGGCTGGCGTCGATGGCCTGCGGCGCCGGCGTCGCCACCTGTTCGATGGCCGGCGGCGCATCGGCGGGCGCGGGGGTTTCCGCCGCCTGCGGAGCGGGCGTCGGCGCGGGATTGCGCGCGGGCGATGCCGAAGCCGGCGCGGACTGCGCGCCCGCGTTCGCCAGCGCGCCGCCGCCGGTCGCGGCATTGCCGCGGCCGATGAACTCGACCTGCACCACGGAGCCTTCTTCTTCATCGCCCTGCTTCGACAGCTCCATGAAGCGCAGGTACATCAGCCACAGCAGCAGCGCCGCCAGCAGCACGTGCAGCACGATGTCGACCGCGCCCACGCCGATCCGTAGCGCGCGCTCGTCGCGCGGGTCCGCCGGCCGGCCCAGCCGCTGCAAATGGAAGAACGGCAGCCCCAGCCGACTGGCCTTCGACTGCGCCGAATACGTGAGGCCGCGCGCGAGCGGCTGCACCCACGCCTCGATGCGCGCCCGCGCCGCGCCCGCATCGGCCTGCGGCATCGCGTCGAACCAGCGCTGCCAGCCGGCGGGCATTTCCCCCGCCGCTTCCGGCTTTCCGAGCTTGAGCAGACGCCGCTGGTTGAGCGCGGCGATGACGTCAGCGGCCGTCGTCACGCGGGCCCCGGTCGGTCAGGCCGCGCCGCGCGACGGCATGTAGGGGGCGCTGCCGCTGGCGTGGTCGGTGACGTCGCGCACGCCTTTGAGGCCCGGCACCTTTTCCAGCAGGGTCTTCTCGACGCCCTGCTTCAGGGTGATGTCCACCATGCTGCAGCCGTGGCAGCCGCCGCCGAAGTTCAGCACCACGATGCCGTCCGCCGTCACCTCGGTCAGGGTGACGTGGCCCTTGTGCATCGCCAGCTGCGGGTTGATCTCGTTGTCGATCACCCACTGCACGCGCTCGGGCAGCGACGCGGCCGCGTCCGGCGCGAAGCCCTTGATCCTGGGCGCACGGATCTGCAGCTGGCCGCCGGTGGCCATCGTCGCGTAGTCGATGTCCGCGCCCTCGAGGAAGGGGACGCTGGCGGCGTCCAGCCACAGAGTGAAGCCGTCGCAATCGACCGTCCACTCGTCGCCGCTCAACTCGTCGCCTTCGGCGAACTCCAGGCGCACATCCGCGCGCGGCGTGCCCGGATGCTGCGCCGACAGGCGCACGCCTAGCCCCGGAATCGCCTCGCGTTCGATCAGCTTGCGGAAATGCGCTTGCGCGGCTTCGGAAATCTGGATCATGCGGCTATTCTAGCCACGCGGCGTCGCCAGCGCGCAGCGCCCGCGACCCGGTTCAGCCCCCGCACGGAGAGTCCGCCATGGCCGATCTCATTCCCCTCGCGCAAGCGCACTGCAGCGTCCGCCACGGCCACGAACACCGCCTCGGCGACGCCCGCATCCGCGAACTGTTGCCGCAGGTGCCGGGCTGGGACCTGGTCGAGGACGGCCACGCGCTGGGCAAGACCTTCGCCTTCCCCGACTACTACCGGACGATGTCGTTCGTGAACGCGCTGGCGCACGTCGCCAACGCCGAGAACCACCACCCCGACCTGTCGGTGCACTACGACCGCTGCGTAGTGCGCTTCTCCACCCACGACGTGGGCGGGCTCAGCGAGAACGATTTCATCTGCGCGGCGAAAGCGGACGCGCTTTTTGCTGGCTGAGCCGGTTTCACGCGACGCCGGCCTGGCCCCAAGGGCAGTGGCCGACACGCCGTGAATACGTCCATATAGGCTCATCGGCCGCATCCATGCCGCCGATGGTCGGCCACTGCCCTTGGGGCCAGGCCGACGTCCCCGGTTTCACTGACTCAACCGATCCAGCACTTCGACCAATTCCGGCACCAGCGGCGCATTGAGGTAGTACGGCGCCTTGCCGCCGTCCAGCGCGAACTCCAGCGTGGAGGCGTGCAGGAACAGCCGCTTCAGCCCCACCTGCTCGCGCAGGCGCCTGTTGGCTTCATCAAAGCCGTACTTGTCGTCCCCCGCCACCGGGTGGCCGATGTGCTGGGCGTGGACGCGGATCTGGTGGGTGCGGCCGGTTTCGATGCGGATTTCGCAGTAGCTCTGCCCGCCGCGTCGCTCCAGCGCGCGGAAATGGCTGATCGATGGCTTGCCGATAGCGTTGACCTGGACGTGGCGCTCGCCGCCCTGGCGCAGGCCGACGTGCAGCGGCGCGTCCACGCTCATCGTGCCGTCCGGCATCCGTCCCAGCAGCAGGGCCAGATAGCGTTTTTCGATGCCTGATCCATGATCTTCGCGCAGCAATCGCTGCAGTTCGGTCAGCGCCGAGCGCTTTTTCGCGAACACCAGCAGGCCGGAAGTGTCGCGATCCAGCCGATGCACCAGCTCCAGGCCGTCGCGGGGGCGCAGCGCGCGCATCGTCTCGATGGCGCCGAAGTTGATCCCGCTGCCGCCGTGGCTGGCCACACCGGACGGCTTGTTGATCGCCAGCAGGCGGGCATCCTCGAACACGATCGCCGCCTCAAGCGCATCCAGCATGCTTTTCGGCGGCAAACGCCCGGCATCTTGCGGCGATTCGATGCGAACAGGCGGAATTCTGACCTCATCGCCCGCTTCCAGCTTGCGCTCGGCCTTGACTCGCCCACCGTTGATCCGCACCTGCCCGCTGCGTATCAATTTGTAGATCAGGCTGCGCGGCGCACCCTTCAAATACCCCATCAGGAAGTTGTCCAACCGCTGGCCATCGCGGTCTTCGGCGATACGCACGGTGCGGGCACCGCTGCTGGGGGGGGAGTCCGGCTGTGTCATCGGGAGCTGATCTGCTACACTCGGGGGGCGATGCAAGGGTTTGATTTCGCAGGAAGTGTCGGGCGTTTTACCGCCCATCCGGCCGAAAGCCGGCCTGCCTGGCGAGCCCCGCCGCAGTGACGTTGCCACCGCCCTCGGGGCGGACATGTTAACGGCTGCGCGGCAAACCCGCCCGTCGCCGGCTCCGCGCCGTGACTCCGCCCGTTGAACAACGCCCCGTGCGACGCGCCCGTCATCTGTTCAGTCTGTTCAGGTCATGTGGCGGCGGTCGCCGGCCCAGCAACACCATTACAAGGAAAAAGCGCTCCCGCGGTTCGCCGTGGTGTGGCAGCGCTGGAAAACTCGAAAGCGGCACGGTCTGCGCCCAGCGCGACCGCGCGCTAGGCGGTATCCAGAAGCGAAACGCCCCATGGCGTTCCGTGCGGCACCCATACCGGGTGTGGAGGCGCACAAGGAACGCACAATGAAGCGAATGCTTATCAACGCCACGCAGGCGGAAGAACTGCGGGTCGCCATCGTCGATGGCCAGAACCTGTACGACATCGACATCGAACAGCCGGCCCGGGACAACAAGAAGTCCAACATCTACAAGGGCCGCATCACCCGGATCGAACCTTCGCTGGAAGCGGCCTTCGTCGAATACGGCGCCGAGCGCCACGGCTTCCTGCCGCTGAAGGAAATCTCCCGCGACTACTTCCAGGCCGGCGTCGACCACCACAAGGCCGGCATCAAGGAACTCCTGCGCGAAGGCCAGGAAGTCGTGGTGCAGGTGGACAAGGAGGAACGCGGCAACAAGGGCGCGGCGCTGACCACGTTCATCTCGCTGGCCGGCCGCTACATGGTGCTGATGCCGAACTCGCCGACTGCCGGCGGCGTCTCGCGCCGGATCGAAGGCGACGACCGCGCCGAGCTGAAGCGCGCGATGGACGCGCTGAACATCCCCGACGACATGGGCGTCATCATCCGCACCGCCGGCGTGGGCCGCGACGCGGAAGAACTGCAGTGGGACCTGGACTACCTGCTGTCGATCTGGCGCGCGATCGCCGAGGCCGCGCTGTCCAAGCCGGCCCCGTTCCTGATCTACCAGGAATCGCGCCTGATCGTGCGCGCCCTGCGCGACTACATGCGCAGCGACATCGGCGAAATCCTCGTCGACACCCCGGAGATGTACGCCGAGGCGCTGGAGTTCGTCGAACAGGTGATGCCGCACAACAAGCGCAAGCTCAAGCACTACACCGACGACACGCCGCTGTTCAACCGCTTCCAGATCGAATCGCAGATCGAGAGCGCCTATGAGCGCACCGTGCGCCTGCCTTCCGGCGGCGCGCTGGTGATCGACCAGACCGAGGCGCTGACCGCCATCGACGTGAACTCGGCGCGCGCCACCAAGGGCGGCGACATCGAGGAAACCGCGTTCAATACCAACCTGGAAGCGGCCGAGGAAGTGGCCCGCCAGCTGCGCCTGCGCGATCTGGGCGGCCTGGTGGTGATCGACTTCATCGACATGTCGTCCAACAAGCACCAGCGCGACGTCGAAAACAAGCTGCAGAACGCGCTGAAGTACGACCGTGCGCGCGTGCAGTTGGGCCGCATCAGCCGCTTCGGCCTGATGGAGATGAGCCGCCAGCGCCTGCGCCCGTCGCTGGGCGAGGCCAGCCAGATCGTCTGCCCGCGCTGCGAAGGCCACGGCCGCATGCGCAGCATCGAATCGCTGTCGCTGTCGATCATCCGCGTCGCCGAGGAGCACGCGATGAAGGACAACACCGGGCAGGTGCTGGTGCAGGCCCCGGTGGAGATCGCCAACTTCCTGCTCAACGAGAAGCGCAGCGCGCTGCGCGAGATCGAGCAGCGCCACGATGCGCCGATCGTGATCGTCGCCGACGAACAGCTGCATTCGCCGCACTACGAAGTGACGCGCATCCGCGACAACGAGATGGGCGAGGAAACCGCCAGGCCCAGCTACCAGCGCGGCACCCCGCGCAAGCTGAACACGATCGCGCTGACCAAGGCCCAGCTCAACATCCCGCCGCCGGCCGTCACCAAGGTGCAGCCGACCCAGCCCGCGCCGCTGCGCGAGCCAAAGCCCGCCCCGCAGGAACCGGCGCAGCCGCAGCCGGCAGCGCCCACCTTCGCCAAGCCGCAGCCCGCGCCTGCCGCCAACGGCGGCGGCGTGATGGGCTGGCTGCGCGGCCTGTTCGGCGGCGCCCCTGCCGCCGCGCCCGCACCGGCGCCGGCGCGCAATGAAGGCAACGGCCGTCGCGACGAGCGCGGCAACCGCCGCAACGAACGCGATAGGCATGGCGGCCGCGACAACCGCCGCGACGACAACCGCCAGCGCGACAACCGCGGCGAATCGCAGAAGCAGAAACAAAAGCAGCAACAGCCGCAGCAGCAGAAGCAGGCGCAGCAACAGCCGCCCAAGCAGGAACGGCAGCCGCAGCAGGAGCGGCAGCCGAACGCGCAGAAGCCGCAGGAGCAGAAGCAGGACAAGCCGCAGCAGCAGGCCCAGCAGCAGAAGCAGCCCCGGCCGCCGAGGCAGGACCGCCCGGCCGAGGCCAGCCAGCCGGCTGCCGCGGACGCCACGGCGCTGGCCGCCGTTGCCGCGAATGCCGCAGCCACCGCGGTGACCGCACCGCAGCCGGTCGTGGCCGCTGCTCCGGCTGCGCCCGCCGTCCCGGCCGCGCCGCTCGAAGCCGATGCCGTCGCAGCCGCACAGACTGATGCTGGCAACGCCAACGAAAACACGTCCGGCAACGGCGACGAAGCCTTGGGCGAAGGCGGCGGCAAGCGCCGTCGCGGCCGTCGCGGCGGTCGCCGCCGCCGTCGCGGCAACGGGGAGGCCGCCGGTGGCGCCGACGACCTGGCGCTGGATCACGACGAAGCGCTGGACGAAGTGCTGGGCACCGACGCCAGCCAACCGGAGTTCGATTTCGACGACATCGAAACGCCGGCGACGACCGCCGCACCGGCCGCGCCCGAACCGGCCAAGCCCGCCGTTGCTCCGGCTCCGGCCATCGCCGCCGCTCCGGTGCGCGATGAGGCCAAGGCCAGCGCGGTGACGCCGCAGCAACCGGCAGCAGCGACCATCGCCGCTGCCGCACCTGCGGAGATCGTGGAAACCTCCGCGACCGACGCGGCGCCGCTGGTCATCGAGGCCGAGCCGGTGAACGTGGTGGCCGAAGCGCCGTCCGAGTCCCTGCCCCCGGTCGATGCCGCCACCGCGACCGCGTCGGTGGAAGTCGCCGCCGTCGAAGCCGTGGCCGAAGCACCGGCGGCGGTCGAAGAGAAAGCCGAAGCGCCCGTCGCGGTGGAAACCCCGGCCGTGGCCGCGGTGCAGGAAGCCGCGCCGCGGGCGGAAGTCGCCCAGGCCCCGGCAGCGCCCGCTCCGCAGCCCGAGCCGCCGCGCGGCCTGTTCGAGACTGCGCCGGAAGCCGAGCCCGCCGCGCAGAACGTCGCCGACGTCGACGCGAAGGGCGAAGCCGGCAACGACGACGAGGCGCAGCGCCACGCCTGACCGGCGCCCGCAGCGACGCGACGACACGAGACAGCGCCGGACCTCCGGCGCTGTTTTCGTTTTGATCGGTGTCAGGCAACCGGCTCAATCCGATCCGGTTGACCCGCTCCTGGAAGCCCGGTCAGGCCGTCGATCCGAAGCGGCATGCCGCGCCGGGCAAACCCGTCAGTGCAACGCGTGCGCCGGATCGACCAGCCCGTACTGGCTGACCAGCCGCGCCAGCGCGATGTTGTCGTGGATGCCCAGCTTCTCGAACAGCCGCGTCTTGTGGGTGTTCACGGTCTTGGCGCTCAGGCTCAGCTGCCTGGCGATGGCTTCCTGGCGCAAGCCTTGATTGAGCAGCAACGCCACTTCCAGCTCGCGCGGGGTGAGGGTGTCGAACGGCGAGGCGGTTTCGCCCTGCAATCCCGCCAGCGCCAGCCCCTGCGCGATCGAGCTCGCCAGGTATTTCCTGCCGCGCGCCACGTCGCGCACCGCTCGCAGCAGCTCGGCCGCGTCGCAGGCCTTGCCGACGTAGCCGAACGCGCCCGCTTCCAGCAGCCGGCGCGGCATCGGCCCGTCTTCGAGAACGGACACGGCGATGACGCGGGTGCCGTAGTCCCCGCGGACGATGCGCTCGGTCAGCTCCAGCCCGCTCAGGCCCGGCAGGTGCAGGTCGCACAGCACCACGTCGGGCTTCAGCTTGCGGATCTGCGGCAGCGCCGCTTCCGCGCTGTCGGCCTCGCCGATCACGTCGATGTCGGCCTCCCCGCCCAGGATCAGGCGGAATCCGGCGCGCACCAGCGCGTGGTCGTCGACGATGAACACCCTGATGGACATGGCGGCTCCCCCGATCCGATGGCTACAAGGTACCGTCCGGACGCAGCGCGGCCAAGCGGGCTTTCCCGCAGAGGCGGCTAGGAAAACTCCGAGCCGCGCGCCGCCAGCATCCGGTCCAGCATCGATTTCAGCGCCAGCGGGCGCAGCGGCTTCATCAGCAGCGGCAGCCCGGCTTCCTGCGCGGCACTGCGCACGGCGCCGGTCTGGTCGGCGCTGAGGATCAGGCAGGGCGCGGCGGGGAACTCCGCCGCAAGTCGTGCGTGCAGCGAGACGCCATCGTCGCCGCCGTCGAGGTGATAGTCGAAGATCCACAGGTCGCAGGGCGCGGACGCCAACGCCGCCGCCGCCGCGGCTTCGCCCTCGCCCACCACCACCGCCTCGCATTCCCAGCCGCGCAGCACGCCGGCCAGCGCGTCGCGCGCCTGCGCTTCGTTGTCCACCACCAGCACGCGCAGCCCCGCCAGCCCGCGCCGCGAAGTCCGATGCGGCTGCGCCGTCGCCGCGCGCGGCACGTCGATGGCGAACGCGCTGCCGCGCGCGGGCACGCTGTGCAGCCGGATCGACGCGTCCAGCAGCTGCGCGATGCGGCGGGCGATGGCCAGGCCCAGCCCGAGCCCCTGCCCCGGCGCGCCGTCGCCGCGGCGGAACTCCTCGAAGATCTCGTCGCGCCGCTCCGCTTCGATGCCGGGGCCGGTGTCGTGCACTTCGATGCGCAGCGCGTTCCCCACCCGCCTTGCGCCCAGCAGCACGCTGCCGCGCTCAGTGTAGCGCAGCGCATTCGCGAGGAAGTTCTGCAGCACGCGGCGCAGCAGCTGCGGATCGCTGCGCACCCAGGCGCGGGTCGGCACGAAGCGCAGGCGCAGGCCGCGCTGCCGCGCCAGCACGCGGAACTGCGCCACCAGCGGATCGAGCACGTCGGCCAGCGGGAAGTCGCGCGGCTCCGGCACCAGCCCGCCGGCCTCCAGCCGCGACATGTCCAGCAGCGTGGTCAGCAGGTCGGTGGTGGAATCCAGCGCGGCGCCGATGTGCCGCGCAAGCTCCCGCTGCTCGCCGTCGCCGCGCTGTTGCAGGGTGTCGGCGAACAGGTGCGCGGCGTGCAGCGGCTGCAGCAGGTCGTGGCCGATGGCGGCGAGGAAACGGCTCTTGGCGTCGTTGGCGTGCTCGGCCTCGTGCTTGGCCGCTTCCAGCAGCGCGGTGCGCTCGGCCACGCGCTGCTCCAGCGTTTCGTTGATGCGCTTCAGCCCGCTCTCCGCCTCGCGGAACGCGGTGACGTCGGTGAACGTCGCGACGAAACCACCGCCCGGCATCGGGTTGCCACGGATTTCAACCATGATGTCCTCGACGCTCCTGCCGCCGCGGAACACGCGTTCGGACAGGTGCGGCGTGCCCGCGCGCATGTGCGCGAGGCGACGCTCCAGCGCGGCGGCGTCGCGCGTCGGGTCGATGCCGGCCACTTCGCGCAGCGCCCAGCGCGAGGCCTCGGCGATCGGCATGCCGACCCGCAGCATCCCCGGCGGATAGCCGAACAGTTCCTCGTAGCGGCGGTTCCACGCCACCAGCCGCAGCTCGGCATCGACCACACTGATGCCTTGACTCATGTTCTCCAGCGCCGCCTCCAGCACACGCTGGTTGAAGCGCAGGTCCTGCGAGGCTTCGCCGACGATGGCGGCGACGGTATCGAGGTCGGCGCCGCGCCGGTCGGCATCCTCGGCAAGATCGCGGCGCGCGGCGTCCAGCAGCAGCCGCGCCGAAGCGCTGCCGAGCACGGCGGCCAGTTCGTGCTCCAGCCGCGATTCGATCCGCGCCGGCACCGGGCCCGTGGCCGGTGCGTGGCGCAGCAGTTCGTCGACGCGCGCCGCCGGCAGGAAACGCCGGCCGGCGTTGCGCAAGGTGGCGAGGTCGGCCCCGCGCGCCTGCCTTCGATGCGGCACTCCGCGCAACGCGGCCAGCAGCAGCGTGGCGGCGGTGCCGACGAACAGGCTCACGCCCACCGCGCGGCCCAGCCGGCTCCAGCCGGTCAGACCGAACGCCGCGTCGGGCGCCAGCCAGGCCAGGCCGAACGGGCCGTCGCGCAGCCAAGCGGGATCGCCGCCCGCCGTCGCCACCAGCGTCGGCACCAGCATCACCCACGACCACGCGGCGAAGCCGGCCAGCACGCCGCCGGTGGCCGCGAACGCCGGCGTCTGCGTCCGCCACACCGCGAAGCCCAGCGCCGGCACCAGCGTCGCCAGCGCCGAGAACGACACCGCGCCGACGTCGGCCAGCGCCTCGTTGCCGCTGACCAGCCGGCTGTACGCCCAGCCCAGCAGCATCAGCGCGACGATGCCGGCGCGGCGCAGCAGCAGCAGGTCGCCGCGATGGTCGCCGCGTTCGCCATCGCCCTCGTCGTCGCCGATCCCGCGCGCCCACGCGCCGCGCAGCAGGCCGGGCGCGAACCAGTGGTTGCCGATCATCAGGCTCAGCGTCAGCGTGCTGACGATCACCATGCCGGTGGCCGCGCTGAGGCCGCCGAGGAACACCAGCAGCGCCACCCCGCGATGATCCTGCGCCAGCGGCAGCGCCAGCGCGTACATGTCGGTCGGCACCGCATCGCCCAGCAGCGCGGCACCGGCGCGCGCCAGCGCCAGCGTCGGCAGCGCGATCAGCAGCAGGTACAGCGGGAACTGCCAGCGCGCGGTGCGCACGTCGGCCTCGTCGCGGCATTCCACCACGCCGACGTGGAACTGGTGCGGCATCACGAACATCGCCAGCGCGCCCAGGATCACCAGCGGCATGAAGCCGCCCGCTGCCGGCATCGACGCCGCGGCCTTCGGCAGCTCCGGCAGGCCGCGCACGCCGAACCAGACGAACGCGCCCAGCGCCAGCATCGCCACCAGCTTGAACAGCGATTCGAACGCCAGCGCCAGCACCAGACCGCGGTTGTGTTCGGCGGCGCTGACCCGGCGCGTGCCGAAGAGGATCGCGAACAGCGCCATCGCCAGCGCCACGTACAGCGCGCCGTCGCGCCACAGCGGCGGCGCGCCGTCGTCGGCAGCGGCCATCCCGGTGGTGACCGTGGCCAGGCTCATGGTGATCGCCTGCAGTTGCAGCGCGATGTACGGAATCAGCCCGAGCACCGCGACCAGCGTCACCGTCGCCGCCAGCCATGCGTCCTTGCCGAGCCGGGTGGCGATCAGGTCGGCCAGCGAGGTGGCGTTGCTCTCGCGCGCCAGCCGCACCAGCCGCGCCATGAACGCCATCGCCAATGCGTAGAACAGGATCGCGCCGACGAAGGTCGGCGGCAGCGGCCAGCCGTAGCGGGCGGCCTGGGTGACGGTGCCGTAGAACGTCCACGAGGTGCAGTGCACCGCCAGCGACAGCGCGTAGACGTGCCGCCAGTGCTTCGCGAACACGTCCGGATGGCGCTCGGCGTACAGGCCGGTGCCGAACAGCAGGCCCAGCCACAGCAGCGCGGCGACCACGACTGCGGCGACGCTCAGCATGGCGCCGCCTTCAGGCATGTGCGGGTGCGCGGGTCATCGCAGGGCATTCGCGGCGAGGATAGCGCGACGGCGGGCCGAGGCCCGCCGTCGCCGTCCCGCCGGATCCGGAACCGCCGGTCAGAAGTTGTAGCGCACCGACAGGTACACGTTGCGCGGCAGGCCGTAGTACGCGGTCTGGATGTTGCCGACGCTGGCGAACTCCTGGCCTTCGACCATGTAGCTCTCGTCGGTCAGGTTGCGGATGCCGGCGCGCACCTGCCAGGTGTACTGCGGCGAATCCCACACGCCGTACACGCCGACCACGCTGTAGTAGTCCTGCTTCAGCACGTCGCGGTTGTCGACCGACAGCCAGGTGGTGCCGCGGTAGGACAGGTCGCCGCCGATCGCCAGCCGCGAGCCGTTGGCCAGATCGAAACCGTGCTGCACGGCCACGCGCGCGGTGACCTTCGGCGAGAACGGCACGTGGTCGTGGTTCACGTTGAGGTCGTAGCCGGCGTAGCCCGGGTCGAGGCGGAAGTCCTCGAAGCGCTTGTACTGCGCGTCCAGCCAGCTGAACTGCGCGGTGATCGTGGTGGCGCTGCCCACCAGCGTGCTGCCTTCCAGTTCGATGCCCTTGATGTCCAGCTCCGCCGCGTTGAGCACCGGGAAGGTGCCCACGTCCTGCGACACGCGCGCCTGGAAATCCTTGTAGTCGCTGACGAAGGCGGTGATGCCGCCGCGCCGGCGGCCGTCGGCGGACTGCGCCTTCAGGCCGGCTTCGTAGGTCCACACGAATTCCGGGTCGTACTTCGCGTGCAGCACGTCGTAGGCGGTGTTGGCGCGGCCGTTGAAGCCGCCGGACTTGTAGCCGCGGTTGGCCGACACGTAGCCCATCAGGTGGTCGCTGAACTTCTTCTGCAGGCTGACCGACGGCGTCGTTGCCGTCCACGACGCGGAGGTCTTCGGGAACGGCACGGTGCCGTTGAGCGCCGCCAGCGCCGGGCCCCAGAAGGTGCTGGTGGTGCGTTCGTAGTCCTTCTTGTCCTTGGTCCAGCGCACGCCGGCGGCCAGCGTCCAGGTCGGCGCGAACTCCCAGTTGGCGTGCGCGAACGCGGCCGTGCTGGTGGTGGTCAGGTCGTCGCCGATCGTGCGCAGGAAGGCGATCGGGCTGCCGAGGAAGGTGAACAGGTCGTCCGCGTACGCTTCCTGGTACGAGGTCACGTGCTCCTTCAGCCAGTACGCGCCGAAGGTCAGGTGCAGGTTGCTGCCGTTGTCGTAGTGCAGCTGGAACTCCTGGCTCTTCTGGTCCTGGTCCAGCGCCACCAGCACGTCGCCCAGCTCGTACTTCGAGGCGTCGATGTCGATGTAGGACTCGGTCTTCAGCTTGCGGTAGGCGGTGACGCTCTTGAGCCGCCACTGCTCGCTGAGGTCCCAGTCCATCGCCAGCGAAGCGCCGTCGTGCTTCAGCGCCTGCCCCTTGTCCGGCGAGAACGAGGTTTCGGCGGCGTGGTCCCAGTCGCCGGTTTCGCCCGGCTGTAGCACCTTGACGCCGGCCGGCGCGATGCTGGTCTGGATCAGGGGCGCCATCGGCCGGCCCATCGTCAGCGCGGCGTCCTGCTTAGTGTGGTCGAGGGCGAGCGTGGCGCTGAAGGCGTCCGACGGCTTGAACGCCAGCTTCACGCGCAGCGCCTCGGTGTCGTCGTCGTTGAAGTTGTGGCCGCCGGCGCGGTTCTCCACGTAGCCGTCGTTGACGATCTTCGCGCCGGCAATGCTGGCGGCGACGGTCTCGCTGAACTTGCCGCTGTAGTAGAAGCTGCCTTCCCGGCGCCCGTAGTCGCCCAGGGTCAGCTCGGCGGCGCCGCCTTCGTGGTCGAACGGATTCTTGGTGCTGACCTTGATCGCGCCGCCGGTGGAGTTCTTGCCGTACAGCGTGCCCTGCGGGCCGCGCAGCACTTCCACCTGGGAGACATCGAACAGCGAGAACAGCGCGCCGTTGATGCGCGAGTAGTACACGTCGTCGACGTACAGGCCCACGCCCGGATCGAAGGTCTGCAGCGCGTCCGGCTGGCCGATGCCGCGGATGAACGCGTTGACGCTGTTCGCCGAACCGCGGCCCTGCACGATGTTGGCGTTCGGCACCGCGCCCTGCAGGCCGTCGATGCCGCTGGCCTGCATGTCCTTCAGTTCGTCCTCGCCGAACGCGGAGACGGCGACCGGCACGTCCAGGATGGACTCGGCGCGGCGGCGCGCGGTCACGGTGACGGCGTCCAGCGTCTTCGCCTCCTGCTCGCCCGGCTTCGCCGCCGGCGCGTCCTGCGCGGCCGCGGAGCCCGCGCCGACCAGCAGCGAAACGGCCAGCGCGCCGTGGATCGCCTTGCTCAATTGCTTGCGTTTCATCTGTCCCCCTCCGGGTGCTGCGGGCGGCACGATTACCACCAATGGCCGGCAAGGTAAGCGGCAACGCCTCGCGGCGGCATTGGACGTTCGGACAATGGGCCGCCCCTGCCGCCGCGCCGACACTCGCAGCCCTGATTCCGCCGCCGGGGATGGGCATGTCGTTTCTGATCGTGTTGGCCGCGCTGTGCTTCCTGATGCTGGTGGCCTACCGCGGCTACAGCGTGATCCTGTTCGCGCCGGTGGCGGCGCTGGGCGCGGTGCTGCTGACCGATCCGCAGCTAGTCGCGCCGATGTTCACCGGCCTGTTCATGGACAAGATGGTCGGCTTCCTCAAGCTGTACTTCCCGGTGTTCCTGCTCGGCGCGGTGTTCGGCAAGGTGATCGAACTGTCGGGGTTCTCCAAGGCCATCGTGCAGGCCACCATCCGGATGGTCGGCGCGCAGCGGGCGATGCTCTCCATCGTGCTGGTCTGCGCGCTGCTGACCTACGGCGGGGTGTCGCTGTTCGTGGTGGTGTTCGCGGTGTATCCGTTCGCCGCCGAGCTGTTCCGCCAGTCGAACATCCCCAAGCGGCTGATCCCCGGCACGATCGCGCTGGGCGCGTTCACCTTCACGATGGATGCGCTGCCGGGCACGCCGCAGATCCAGAACATCATCCCCACCACCTTCTTCGGCACCAACACCTGGGCCGCGCCGGTGCTGGGCACGCTGGGCGGCGTGTTCATCCTGATCGTGGGCCTGCTCTACCTCGATTGGCGGCGGCGCGTGGCCGCGCGCAACGGCGAGGGCTACGGCGATGCGGCCACGCTGGTCAACGAGCCGGTGGCGTTCGCCGGCGGCCGGCTGGCGCATCCGCTGGTCGCGATCCTGCCGCTGCTGCTGGTCGGCGTGGTCAACAAGCTGCTGACGCTGTGGATTCCCGCGCATTACGGCGAAAGCGCCAGCTTCGTGCCGGCGGTGATCGGCAATCCCGCGCCGGTGGTGCAGGAAGTGTCGAAGGTCGCCGCGATCTGGGCGGTGGAAGGCGCCCTGCTGGCCGGCATCGCCTGCGTGCTGCTGTTCGCGTGGAAGCCGGTCAAGGCGAGCTTCGCCGAGGGCAGCAAGTCGGCGATCTCCGGCGCGCTGCTGGCGGGCATGAACACGGCGTCGGAATACGGCTTCGGCGCGGTGATCGCCGCCCTGCCCGGCTTCCTCGTGGTCGCGAACGCCTTGGGCTCGATCCCGAATCCGCTGGTCAACGAAGCCGTCACCGTCACCGCGCTGGCCGGCATCACCGGCTCGGCTTCCGGTGGAATGAGCATTGCCCTTGCGGCGATGGCCGACACCTTCATCGCCAATGCGCACGCCGCCGGCATTCCGATGGAGGTGCTGCACCGCGTGGCCGCGATGGCCTCCGGCGGCATGGACACGCTGCCGCACAACGGCGCGGTCATCACGTTGCTGGCGGTCACCGGGTTGACGCACCGGCAGGCCTACAAGGACATCTTCGCGGTCACCTGCATCAAGACGCTGGCGGTGTTCGTGGTGATCGGGCTGCACTACGCGTTCGGGCTGGCCTGACCATCACGCCGTCATGTGTCATTCCCGATTTCGCGGGAATGACGAAGAAAAAGTGCGTCGCAACAAAAAAAGAGGGTTGCCGCTGACACGACTTGTACGGCAAGGTTGAGGCATCCCTTGCCGATACCTGGAGAGTTCGCCGATGCCGGTGGTGACGATGGCGCTCGTGTTCCTGCTGGCCGTGGTGGTCAGCACCTTCGTGGTGCGGCTGCTGCCGATCCGGGTGCCTTTGCCACTTTTGCAGATCGCCATCGGCGCGGTGCTGTCGCAGTTCTTCGGCTTCGAAGTGACGTTCGAGCCCTATCTGTTCCTGCTGCTGTTCATCCCGCCGCTGCTGTTCCTCGACGGCTGGCGCATCCCGAAGGGCGCGTTCCTGCACGACTGGCGCGCCATCCTCACCCTCGCCATCGGCTTGGTGGTGTTCACCGTGGCCGGCATGGGCTACTTCATCCACTGGCTGCTGCCGGCGGTACCGCTGGCGGTGGCGTTCGCGCTGGCGGCGATCCTCTCGCCCACCGACCCGGTGGCGGTGAGCGCGATGACCGCCAACGCGCCGGTGCCGTCGCGGCTGATGCACATCCTCGAAGGCGAGTCGCTGCTCAACGACGCCACCGGCCTGGTCTGCTTCACCTTCGCGGTGACGGCGGTGATGACCGGGCAGTTCTCGCCCACCAGTGCTTCGTGGCACTTCATGCTGGTGGCCGGCGGCGGCGTGCTGACCGGCGTGGCCGTCACCTGGGCCATCGGCCGGCTCAACCGCTTCCTGGTGCGGCGCGCGGGCGAGGAACCCGCCCCGCAGATCCTGGTCAGCCTGCTGATCCCGTTCGCCGCCTACCTCGCCGCCGAACACCTGCACGTCTCCGGCATTCTCGCAGCGGCGGTGGCCGGCATCGCGATGCACTACGGCGAACTCTCCGACCGCCCGTTGCCAGCCACGCGCATGCAGCGCGCGGCGGTCTGGGACACCGTGCAGGCGGCGCTGAACGGCATCATCTTCGTGCTGCTGGGCGACCAGCTGCCGCGCATGCTGCGGCAGCTCCCTGACGTGGCGGCGCAGGTCGGTACGCACACGCCTTGGCACCTGCTGGGCTACATGGTCGTCATTACCCTGGCGCTGGGCGTGCTGCGCTTCGCCTGGGTGTCGATCGCCGCCTTCGCCGGCGTGACCTACGCGCGATTCAAGGGCGAGGCGCGCACCATGCCCTCGCTGCGGCTGCGGGCAGTCGCCTCCGCCGCCGGCGTGCGCGGCGCGATCACCCTGGCCGGCATCCTGACCTTGCCGCTGCTGCTGCCGGACGGCGACGCCTTCCCCGCGCGCGACGCGGTCATCCTGATCGCGATGGGCGTGATCGTGCTGTCCCTGCTGATCGCCAGCGTCGCCCTCCCCCTGCTGGCGCGCGGACTGAGCGCGGGCGATCCGGCGCTGGAAATCAGCGGCAGCCGCCACGACGAGGCGCATGCGCGCGTAGCCGCCACCGAAGCCGCGATCCGCCGCATCGAGCAGGCGCTGGCCGACACCCCCGCCGACGCCGCCAACCAGGCGCTGCGCTCCGAAGCCGGCCTGCGCGTGCTGGACGTCTACCAGCGCCGGCTGGATTACGGCGACCCCAGCGGCGAAAAGCTCACCGACATCCGCCGCCTCGCCGCCGCCGAACGCTCGCTGCGCCTGAAAGCGTTGGCCGCCGAACGCGACGAGCTGTACCGCCTGTGCCGCACCCACGCCATCGAGGACGACCTGATGCGGCGGCTGGTGCGCGAGGTGGACCTGATCGAGTCCAGCCTGACGCCGCGCGCCGCGCACTAGGCTTCGGCTCGCGATGCGGGCAAAGGCAGCGGCGACATATCGTCAGCCCCGCGCATCGCTTACGCTTGCGCCATGACTGACCAAGCCCCCTCGCCGGCCAACAACGCCACCCCTCTCCCCACGCGCACTACGCCCACCTGGGAAGTTGAACTGCTGATCTCCGGCGTGGCGGTATTCGCGATGCTGCAGCTGCCGGGGTGGCTGGACGACCGGTTCTTTGCGCTGGAGCCGCGCATGGGCAGCGAATGGCAAGTGATCCTGCTGCTTTTCTATCTCTACGCGAAAAGCGCAACCGTCGTGCTGGCTGCCACCTTCGCCATCCATTTGCTGCTACGCGCGCAATGGATCGCGCTGGTGGGGATGCATTCGGTCTATCCGCAGGGCATACGCCTGGATCGGATGCGGATGGGGCCGATCCAATACGCCATCGAGAAAGCGCGGCCCGACAACACCGTTGACGCCATCGAACAGGCGGACAACCGCGCCAGCGTGGTATTCGCCATCGGCGTCAGCATCGCCATGCTAATCACCGGTATCTGCATCACCGTCTCCGGCGCGCTGCTGCTGGCGACTCTGGTTCTGCAAGCGCTGGGCTGGCAGGTACAGCCCCTGAACATATTCGCGGCGATCTTCCTTGTGGTGTTCATGCCGTTCGGCCTCACATTGGGGCTCGATCAGGCGCTTGCCGGACGGCTCCGCCCCGATGGCCGCGCACATCGCACCATCGAGGCGATCCTGCGCTTCTACACGCGCATCGGCATGGGCAGCCGCAACAACCGGATCATCGCCATCCTGGCCAGCAATGGAGGCCAGCGGAAAATGATGGCGGTCGTGCTGGGCGTGATGTTCGCGTCGTTGATCGGCGTCTCGCTCATGTACGCCGCAATGAACACCGGCCGCATGACCGGCAACTACGCGCTGTTCCCCGACAGCAATATCCAACGCATTGATCCGGCGCATTACGACAACCAACGCGATCCTTCGCGCGGCGCCGCCGTGCCCTATGTGCAAGGCATGGTGATCACCGGCGCATACCTGGAACTCGTCGTCCCGTATCAGCCACGTCGCGATGGAACCGCGATGCGTGGATGCAAATTTCCGGTGAACGCAAGCGACGCACAGCGTGCGGACAGCCTGCTGGCCTGCATGCAATCGCTGCGCGGCGTGACGCTGGATGGCAAACCGCTGGCGAACCTGCACTACGAAATCGCCAGCGACCCGCGCACCGACCGCCCCGCACTGCTGGCGATGATCGACGTGCGCGACCTCCCGCGCGGCCGCCACGAGCTGCGCATCGCGCGCGCGCCGCGCAGCGACCGCAAGCCGGACAAGGACAATCGCGATCCGGGTTTCGACGCGATCCCATTCTGGCGCTGAGGCCGTGCGCGCAACGGAATAAAATCGCCGGGTGAACGCCCCGCAGCGCAAGATCATCCACGTCGACATGGACGCGTTCTACGCGTCGGTGGAGCAGCGCGACGATCCTTCGCTACGCGGCCAGCCGGTGGTGGTGGCGTGGCGCGGCACGCGTTCGGTGGTCTGCGCGGCCAGCTACGAGGCGCGCAAGTTCGGCGTGCGCTCGGCGATGCCGGCCGTGCGTGCGGAGCGGCTGTGCCCGCAGGCGGTGTTCGTGCCGCCAGACTTCGTCCGCTACAAGGCGGTGTCGAAGCAGGTGCGCGGGATCTTCGAGCGCTATACCGACCTGATCGAGCCGCTGTCGCTGGACGAGGCGTACCTGGACGTCACCGCGCCGAAACGCGACCTCGGCAGCGCCACCGCCATCGCCAGCGAGATCCGCGACGCGATCCGCGAGGAGACCCGGCTCACCGCTTCCGCCGGCATCGCACCCAACAAGTTCCTCGCCAAAATCGCCAGCGACTGGAACAAGCCGGACGGGCAGTTCGTGCTCAAGCCGGCGATGGTCGATGCCTTCCTTGCGCCGCTGCCGGTGGGCCGCCTGCCCGGCGTGGGCAAGGTGATGGAAGCGAAGCTGGCCGAACTGGGCATCGCCAGCTGCGCGGACCTGCGCGCGTTTGGCGCGGAGCCGCTGGAGGCGCGTTTCGGCCGCTGGGGACGGCGGCTGCACGAACTCTCGCTGGGCATCGACGCGCGCGAGGTGCAGACCGAACGCCCGACATTGCAGATTTCCAGCGAGGACACCTTCGCCACCGATCTGCCGCTGGAAGACTTGGAACCGCATATCCGCCGCCTGGCCGCGTCCACCTGGGCCGGCTATTTGCGCGAACGCGCGCAGCATCCCGACCGCATCGCCCGCACCGTGGTGCTGAAGCTGAAGACCAGCGACTTCCGCATCCTTACCCGCAGCCTGACCGCGGCGGAGCCGCCGACCGACGAAGCGACCCTGGCGCAGACCGCCTGCGATCTGCGCCAGCGCGTGGCCCTGCCGGAAACGACGCGCTACCGGCTGGTCGGCGTGGGGCTGTCGGGCTTCGCAGAGCCGGACGGCAGTCGCGCGCAGGACGATCTGTTCGCCTGAGCCCGTCTTCGCATACGCTTGCGCGATGACCGAAACCGCCCACGCCCCCGGCCTGTCCCGCCAACAGCTCAAGACCCTCGCGCTGGCTTCGCTCGGCGGCGCGCTGGAGTTCTACGACTTCGTGGTGTTCGTGTTCTTCGCCACCGTCATGGGCGCGCTGTTCTTCCCCGCCGACATGCCGCAGTGGCTGAAACTGGTGCAGACCTTCGGCATCTTCGCAGCCGGCTATCTCGCACGCCCCTTGGGCGGCGTGCTGATGGCGCACTTCGGCGACCTGTCCGGGCGCAAGCGGATGTTCATGCTGAGCATCCTGCTGATGGCAATCCCGACCCTGCTGATGGGCCTGCTGCCGACCTACGCGCAGGCCGGGGTGCTGGCGCCGATCCTGCTGCTGGTGCTGCGGATCATGCAGGGCGCGGCGATCGGCGGCGAGGCGCCGGGCGCGTGGGTGTTCGTCAGCGAGCACGTGTCACCGCGACATCGCAACCTCGCCTGCGGTTCGCTGTCGCTGGGCCTGCTGGCCGGCATCCTGCTGGGCTCGCTGGTGGCGCGCGCGGTCAACGCGGCGTTCGACGAGGCGCAGTTGATGGCATGGGGCTGGCGCGTGCCGTTCGTGGTCGGCGGCGTGTTCGGGCTGCTGGCGATGATCCTCCGCAGGCAGCTGCACGAAACGCCGGTGTTCGCCGAACTGCAGCAGCGCCGCGCGCTGTCGGCCGAGCTGCCGCTGAAGGCGGTGGTGCGCGACCACGCCGGCGCGGTCGCGCTGGGCATGCTGCTGACCTGGCTGCTCACCGCCGCGGTGGTGGTGACGATCCTGATGATGCCGACCTTCCTGCAGGGCATGGGCGTGAGCCGCGACGCCGCGCTGGCCGGCAACGCGCTGGCGGTGCTGGCGGCGATGGCGGCCAACCTCGTCGCCGGCGCGCTGGCCGACCGCTTCGGCGCGGGCCGCGTGCTGGCGCTGTGGAGCCTGCTGCTGGGCGTCGCGTTCTGGTGGTTCTACCGCGAGGCGCAGGCTGGCGCGTATTCGCAATGGCACTACGCCGTCGCCGGCAGTGCGGTGGGGCTGACCGCGATGATTCCGGCGATCGCGCTGGGCGGCTTCCCGGCGCGGGTGCGCTTCTCCGGGCTGTCGTTCTCCTACAACGTGGCCTATGCCATCGCCGGCGGACTGACGCCGGTGCTGCTGAGTCTCGCGATGAAGGACAACCCGGCGGCGCCGATGCACTACATCGCCTGGATGGCGGCGATGGGTGTGGCGCTGGGCCTGTTCGTGGAATGGCGCGGGCGCAATCGATAAGCCGATGAGACGCCAGCTCACGCTGTTCCTGCCGCCGGAGCAGCGCGCCGTGGTCGAACCTTTCCGACAACGGCTCGATCCGCGCCAGCACGCCCTGATTCCCGCGCACGTGACGCTGTGCCGGGACGACGAACTGGCCGATTGGCCGACGCTCGAACGGCGCCTTTCGGACCTCGGCGCGTTCTCCCTCACCCTGCGCTTCGGCGCGCCGCAGGTGCTGCCCGACGGCTGCATCCTGCTGCGCCCGACGCATGGCGCGGAGCAATACCAGGGCCTGCGCAGACTCCTGCTCGGGCCGTCGGCCTCGACTCACGGCGCGCACATCACGCTGCTGCATCCGCGCCACGCGACCGGCTCCACGCCCGATCTGACCGAGGTTACAACCGCACTTGCCGGCCTCACCGCGACCTTCCGCACCATCGCACTCATCGAGCAGCGTGACTCGAACCCATGGCAGCTACTGCGCGAGTACGGAAGCGCCGCCTGACGCGTTCCCAAGCCAGCGGGAATCCCCATCTGTCAAGAGTGACGCAGGCGGCCGACACCGCGAAAATGACGGGCTCCAAGTGCCCGAATCCGTTTCGATGACCCAACTGTCCGCCGCGCTCGCGCGCAAGATCGCTTCCACCATCGCCGAGGAAATCGGCGCGCAGACGCCGCAGGTACAGGCCGCCGTCGGCCTGCTGGACGAAGGCGCGACCGTGCCCTTCATCGCCCGCTACCGCAAGGAGGTGACCGGCGGGCTGGACGACACGCAGCTGCGCAACCTGGAAACGCGGCTGACCTACCTGCGCGAGATGGAGGATCGCCGCGCGGCGATCCTGTCCAGCATCGAGGAACAGGGCAAGCTCACCGACGAACTGCGCGCCGACATCGACGCCGCCGACAGCAAGTCGCGCCTCGAAGACCTGTACCTGCCCTACAAGCAGAAGCGCCGCACCCGCGCGCAGATCGCGCGCGAGGCCGGGCTGGAACCGCTGGCCGACGGGCTGATCGCCGATCCGACCCTGGTGCCGGAAGGATTCGCCACCGGCTTCGTCGATGCCGACAAGGGCGTGGCCGACACCAAGGCCGCGCTGGAAGGCGCACGCGCCATCCTGATCGAGCGCTGGGGCGAGGACGCCGCGCTGCTGGGCGAACTGCGCGAGTGGCTGGCGCGCGAGGGCCTGATCCGCTCGAAGGTGGTCGAAGGCAAGGAAGCCGCCGGCGAGAAGTTCCGCGACTACTTCGACCACGCTGAGCCGCTGGCAAGGATTCCTTCGCACCGCATGCTGGCGCTGCTGCGCGGGCGGCGCGAGGAGTTCCTGCAGCTCGACCTTGATCCGGGCGCGGATGCCGAGGCCGGCCATCAGTACGCCGAGGGCCGCATCGCCCTGCACGCCGGCATCGACGTGCGCGGGCGCGCCGCCGACGCATGGCTGCGCAACGCGGTACGCCTTGCATGGCGCGCCAAGATCCACATGCACCTGCTGCTCGACCTGTTCAACCAGGCGCGCGAGAAGGCCGAGGGCGAGGCCATCGCCGTGTTCGGCGACAACCTCAAGGATCTGCTGCTGGCCGCACCCGCCGGCCCGAAGGCGGTGCTGGGCCTCGATCCCGGCCTGCGCACCGGCGTGAAGGTGGCGGTGGTCGATGCCACCGGCAAGCTGGTCGCCACCGACACCATCTATCCGCACGAACCGCGCCGGCAGTGGGATCAATCGCTGGCGGCGCTGAAGAAGCTGTGCGTCGCGCACGGCGTGCAGCTGGTCGCCATCGGCAACGGCACCGCGTCGCGCGAAACCGACAAGCTGGCCGGCGACCTGCTCAAGCTCGTCCCCGAGCTGAAGGCGCAGAAGATCGTGGTCAGCGAGGCCGGCGCGTCGGTGTACTCGGCGTCGGAACTGGCAGCGAAGGAGTTCCCGAACCTCGACGTGTCGCTGCGCGGCGCGGTGTCCATCGCGCGCCGGTTGCAGGACCCGCTGGCCGAGCTGGTGAAGATCGAACCGAAGGCAATTGGTGTTGGCCAGTACCAGCACGACGTGGATCAGTACCGCCTCGCCCGCGCGCTGGACGCGAAGGTGGAGGACTGCGTGAACGCGGTCGGCGTGGACGTGAACACCGCCTCCGGTGCGCTGCTGGCGCGCGTGTCCGGCCTGTCGTCCACCGTGGCCGAGAACATCGTCACGTACCGCGACCAGAACGGCGCGTTCCCCTCGCGCAAGGCGCTGCTGAAGGTGCCGCGCCTCGGCGACAAGACCTTCGAGCAGTGCGCGGGCTTCCTGCGCATCATGGACGGCGAGCAGCCGCTGGATGCGTCCTCGGTGCACCCGGAAGCCTATCCGGTGGTGGAACGCATCCTGGCCGCCGGCGGCAAGCAGGTGAAGCAGATCATCGGCGACAGCGCCTTCCTGCGTTCGCTGAAGCCGGCGCAGTTCACCGACGAACGCTTCGGCGAACCCACCGTGCGCGACATCCTGAAGGAACTGGAGAAGCCCGGCCGCGATCCGCGCCCGGAGTTCAAGGCCGCGCAATTCGCCGACGGCGTCGAAGACATCAAGGACCTGCGTCCCGGCATGGTGCTGGAAGGCGTGGTCAGCAATGTGGCGGCGTTCGGCGCGTTCGTGGACATCGGCGTGCACCAGGACGGACTGGTCCATATCTCCGCACTGTCCGACCGCTACGTGAAGGACCCACGCGAAGTGGTGAAGGCCGGCGACATCGTCAAGGTGAAGGTGCTGGAGGTGGACGTGGCGCGCAAGCGCATCGCGCTGACCCGGCGCCTGGACGATCCCGTTGGGGAAGCACGCACCGACGCGCGACGCGACGAGCGCCCTGCCCGCCGCGACGGCAACCCGCCGCGCGGGCCGAAGCCGGCCGCGCCGCAGCAGCAGAAAGCGCCGTTCAACAGCGCGATGGCCGATGCGCTCAAGGGCCTGCGCCGCGGCTGATGTGGCAAAATCGGCGCCGACAGCGCAGGGAATCACATGGCCGGCAAGGGGTTGGGACTTCGCGGTAAATCCTTGCTGGCGCTGCTGGTCGCCTGTCTGCTGGCGCTGCTGCCGGCGCTGCTGATCGGCAGCAAGCTCGCCGCCGCCGCGCGCAGCCATTTCGGCCAGGCGTACGCGCGCGATTACACATTGCTCAACCGCGAGCGCATCCTCGCCCCGCTCAGCCGGGAGCTGGCGCTGTCGCAGCGGCTGGCGGATTCGCCGCTGCTGTGGCGGATGCTGCGCGACCCCAGCGCCGCCAACCGCGCCGCCTTCTTCGAGGAAGCCCGCGGCTACCAGCAGGCGCTGAGCAGCGGCACCTACTTCGTCATCAGCGCGCTCGACCTCGGCTACTACTTCAACGAAGCCGGCAAGCCGACAAGCGAGCTGCCGCGCTACCACCTGCACGCCGACGACCCGGAGGACGGCTGGTTCTTCGCCACCCTGCGCTCCGGCGAGCCGTACAACATCAACGTCAACTACGACGCCAAGCTGCGGCAGACGCGGGTGTGGATCAACGTGGTGGCGCAGGACGGCAGGCAGAAGCTCGGCATCGCCGGCAGCGGCGTGGATCTGTCGGGCTTCCTGCACGCGCTCATCAACCGCGCCGAGCCCGGCGTGGTGCCGATGATCGTCGACGCCGAAGGCGCCATCCAGGCGCACCCGGACCAGCGCCGGGTGGCGCTGAACCTCGCGCAGAAACGCGCCGACGCCGGGCAGACGCTGGCCGGCCTGCTGCCCGGCACCGATCCCGCCGCGCTGTCCGCCCTGCTCCAGCGCAGCCGCGCCCAGCCCGACGTCGCCCTGCTGCAGGAAGTGCGGCAAGGGCGGGCGCACCGGCTGCTGGCGGTGAGCTTCATCCCGGAGCTGCACTGGCACGTGGTCACGCTGGTGGACCTGCAGGAAGCGCAGATCATCGGCGGCCCCTGGCTGCTGTATCTGGGGCTGGGCATGGCCGCCGTGCTGGTGGTGCTGCTGGCCGGCGTGGGCTATTCGATCGAGCGGCTGATGCTGCGTCCGCTGCGGGCGCTGCAGCGGTCGGCCGAAGCGATCGCGCAGGGGCATTACGAAGCGGACCTGCCGGCGGCCGGCAAGGACGAGATCGGCGCGCTGAGCCGCGCCTTCGCCAGCATGGCCGCGCAGGTGCGCGCGCACACCAGCGAGCTGGAGGACAAGGTGCGCGAGCGCACCGCCGCGCTGGAGGCCAGCCACGCGCAGGTGGTGCAGGCGCACAAGAAGATCGACGATTCGATCGACTACGCCAGCCTGATCCAGCGCACCATCCTGCCCGACCGCGAGCTGGCGCAGGTGCTGGGCGAAAACCACCACGTGCTGTGGAAGCCGCGCGACGTGGTCGGCGGCGACTTCTACGTGTTCCGCGCCGACGAACGCGGCTTCCTGCTCGGGGTGATGGACTGCGCCGGCCACGGCGTGCCGGGCGCGCTGATGACGATGCTGGCGCGCTCGGCCATCGACCACGCGCTGGGCCTGGCCGGGCTGCGCGATCCGGCCGGCATCCTGCGCCAGGCCGACGCCACCCTGCGCGAGCTGCTGGCCGACGCGCAGCTGGCGCGCGCCGTCGCCACCAATACCGACGCCGGCCTGGTGTACGTCGACCGCATCGACGGCGAACTGCTGTTCGCGGGCGCGGCGATCGGCCTGTTCCACAGCAACGGCGACGCGGTCGAGCATGTGCCCGGTTCGCGCCGCCCGCTCGGCGACCGCCGCCGCGGCGACTACGCCAACGTGCGCATGCCGCTGCGCGCCGGCACCACCTACTGCCTGGTCACCGACGGCCTGCTCGACCAGGCCGGCGGCGAACAGGGCTTCGGGTTCGGCAGCGGGCGCTTCCGCCAGCTGCTGCAGGCCAACGCGCGCCGGCCGCTGTCGGAACAGGCCGCCGCGCTCGCCGCGGCGCTGGCCGGCTACCAGGGCGACTACCCGCAGCGTGACGACATCACGGTGCTATCGTTCCGCCTCGATTGACGCCCGATTGACGATTGGAGAACGCATGCAATCGCCCGACCTGTATTCCCTGCGCGAGTTCTGCAACGCGCGCCGGATCATGCTCTGCTTCAACGGCCCGATGTCGCGTTCGCTGATCGAGGAAATCGGCAATGCCCTGCGCAACTACCTGGAGGTCAACCAGGTGCAGCCGGGCGCGGCGATGGACGTGTTCTCCGTCTACATCGAGATGACCCAGAACATCCGCCACTACGCCACCCGCATGGGTTACGGCGAAGCCGACGCCACCGCCACCGTGGTGATCGCGCAGGACGAACAGGGCCACCACCTGGTGTCCGCCGGCAACCTGCTGGAAACCGCCGACGCGCAGGCGCTGATGGCGCGCATCGACGCGCTCGGCAAGCTCGACAAGGCCGGCCTGAAGGCGCTCTACAAGGAGCAGCTGCGCGCGCCGCGCACGCCCGGCGCGTCCAGCGGCGCCGGCCTGGGCCTGATCGACATCGCCCGCAAGTCCAGCCAGACGCTGCAGGCGTCGCTGTTCGAGCGTCCCGACGGCAAGGCGTTCTTCAGCCTGACCGCCCTGATCTGACGAATGCAGCCGAATTCCCCCATGAACGACATCCGCATCGACCCCACCCAGTCTTCCCCCGCCATCCACGCCGACATGGCCGCGGGCGTCCTGCGCCTGAGCGGGGACTCCTATCCCGAGAACGCGTTCGACCTGTTCGGCCCGGTGATCGACTGGGTGGAGCGCTATCTCGCCGGCGGCGACGCGCCGCTGCGGCTGGAGCTGCGCCTGCTCTACCTCAACACCAGCAGCATCCGCGCCATGATCGACATCTTCGACCTGCTGGAAACCGCGCACGGCGAAGGCCGCGCGGTGTCCGTGCAGTGGGTCTACGACCAGCGCAACGAGCGCGTGCGCGAGCTGGCGGAGGAGTTCGCGGAGGACTGCACCTTCCCGTTCCAGATCCTCGCCGGCACGGACGCGGACAGCGCGCCGTGAACGGCGTGCGGGTGGACATCGACGCGATGGTCGAGGCCCTGCTGGCCGATTCCACCTATGCCGGCCATCCGCTGCACTCCGCGCTGGCCGCGCTGTGGGAGCTGTACCTGACCCAGGCGCAGCGGCTGGACCGCATCGCCCGGCTGTCCGACCGCGTGCAGTTCTCCGAACGCGTGCACGAGCGCACCCGCACCGAGCGGTTCGAGAAGCAGCTGCGGCAGCTGGAGAAGATGACCCGCATCTCCGACCGCTACCAGGACATGATGCACGAGCTGAACAGCGCGCTGCAGCAGGCGTCCACCCATGACGCCCTGACCAGCCTGCCCAACCGGCGCCTGCTCAACGACCGCCTCAAGCAGGAAGCGGCGCGCAGCAAGCGGCTGGAAACGCCGCTGTGCATCGGCCTGCTGGACATCGACCACTTCAAGCAGGTCAACGACACCTTCGGCCACGACGCCGGCGACGAGGTCCTGCGCACCGTGGCCTGCGCGACCCGCGATTCGCTGCGCGAATACGACCTGTGCGGCCGCTGGGGCGGCGAGGAATTCCTGCTCCTGCTGCCGGCCATCTCGCTGGAGGACGCCGAAGCCACCATGCAGCGGCTGACCGAGCTCCTGCACGGGCTGCGCTTCGACTGCCTGTCCGAGGAATACCGGATCAGCGCCAGCATCGGCCTGACCGCCTACCGGCAGGACGAACGCCCGGAAGACGCGGTGGCGCGCGCGGATGCCGCCCTGCTGGAGGCCAAGCGCGGCGGCCGCAACCGGGTGACCGTGGCGGCCTGAGCGCCGCGCTTTACTCGGGCTGGGCGGCCGTGGCGCTGCCGCCCTGCATCGGCACCGGCCGCGTGGATCGCTCCTCGTCCGCATGCGCGCCCAGCACCGGCGGTTCGCCGGGCCAGCGCCGCACCGCGCGCTGGAAGAACTGGCTGTTGGGCACGCGCAGCTGGCTCTGCTGACCGCCGGGATGGCGCTCCAGCAGGGTCACGTAGATCAGATTGACGTCCACCACCTGCCCGCGCAGGCCCGGTTTCTCGCCGTTCTCCAGCAGCTCGATGTGGTCGAGCAAGCGGAACGGCCGGGTGATCAGGATCAGGAACGAGCAGAAGATGTTGGTCAGCACGCTCCACGCGGCGAAGAACGCCACCGCCGCCACCGTGGCGAAGCCGGTGAACGCGCCCCACAGCACCCCCGCCGACACGCCGAAGCGCTGCAGCGACGCCAGCACCGCGGCCATCCCGATCACAAAGGTGGAGACGCGGCGCGCGCCCATCACCACCATCGGCGGCAGTTCGTAGCGCGCGGCCAGCCGGGACACCAGCCGACGCACCAGCCAGCGCAACGCCCACGCCACCAGCAGGATCAATGTCACTTCCAGCACGGTCGCCAGTTCGGCGAGCCACGGCTGCAACCAGTCAGGCAGTCGTTCCTTCATCGCGACATGGTAACCGCGCACCCGCGAAAGCTCCGCCACGGCGCGCGGCGCGGCCCCGCTTGACGCCGCCACCGGGCGGTCGTATCGTGCGCTCGTCGCGGTTCCATCGCTATATCCAGATATAGCGATGGATTAAAAGGGAAGTCCGGTGCGCATGCTCGCGCATGTAAGGCCGGCGCTGCCCCGCAGCGGTAGGTGGGAACGAACCGTCATCGGCACTGGGGCCAAGCCCTGGGAAGCGACGGCCAGGAAAAAGCGAGGAGTGAGCCAAGAGAAGTGAAAAGTGAGTAGGAGCGTGTTCGCGCTTCCCTCACCGCTCACTCCTCCCCACTCACTCCTCGCTCCAGCCCACGAGCCCGAAGACCTGCCCCGACCGGTCGCGCGCCACCAGCGCGCGGCCGCCCGACCTGACGCTTCGAGGGGAAGCGGATCGGATGCACGCGTCGCCCCCGCGCCGCGTGCGCCTGTCCGTGGCCTTTGCAGCGCCGGTTCGCCCGAGGGGGCGAAGGTCACCGGTTCGCCCGCCTGCCCGGCTCGGGACGGCGACGCGCGCCCTCCTTCGTTCCTCATCCAACTTGAATGAGGACTCTGCAATGTCAACCGTTACCACTCTGGGGTTTTCCCGCATCGGCGCCAAGCGCGAACTGAAGACCGCGCTGGAAGCTTATTGGGGCGAAGTGCTCGACGACGCCGCGCTGCAGGAACGGGCCCGCGCCCTGCGCCTGCGCCACTGGCAACTGCAACGCGACGCGGGCGCCGATACCGTGCCCTGCAACGATTTCAGCCTGTACGACCATGTGCTGGACACCGCCTTCCTGTTCGATGCCATCCCGCAGCGCTACCGCCAGCTTGCCGACGCCGATCCGCTGGCCGGCTACTTCGCGATGGCGCGCGGCCACCAGCGCGACGGCCTTGACCTTCGTGCGCTGGAAATGACCAAGTGGTTCGACACCAACTACCACTACCTCGTCCCCGAACTCGACGCCGGCCAGCAATTCCACCTGCGCGGCGACAAGCCGCTGGCCGAATACCTCGAAGCGAAGGCGCTGGGCTTCGACGCGCGGCCCGTGCTGCTCGGCCCGGTGAGCTTCCTGAAACTCGCCAAGACCACTGACGGCAGCGATGCGCTGGCCCTGCTCGACCGCCTGCTGCCGGTCTATGCCGAACTGCTGGCGAAGCTGGCCGATGCCGGCGCGGCGTGGGTGCAGCTCGACGAACCGGTGCTGGTGCAGGACCTGGATGCGGCCACGCGCTCCGCCTTCCTGCGCGCCTACGCGGCGTTGGCGGCGAAGAAGCGCCCGAAGCTGCTGCTCGCCACCTACTTCGGCGCGCTCGGCGACAACCTACCGCTGGCAGCATCGCTGCCGGTCGATGGCCTGCATGTCGATCTGGTACGCGGGCTGGATCAACTCGACGCCGTGCTGAACGCGCTGCCGGACGGGCGCGTGCTGTCGGCAGGCTTGATCGATGGCCGCAACATCTGGCGCAGCAACCTCGACAACGCGCTGGTGCTGGCGCGCCACGCCCGCGACCGCGTCGGCGACGACAAGCTGTGGCTGGCGCCCTCGTGCTCGCTGCTGCACGTGCCGGTGGATCTCGATCACGAGAAATCGCTGGATGCCGAACTGCGCTCGTGGCTGTCGTTCGCGAAGCAGAAAGTCGGCGAGCTGCGCCTGCTGGCCGATGCGCTGGACGGCAAACCCGACGCCGAAGTCGGCCTGGCCGACGCCCGCGCGCGCATCCTCTCGCGCAAGCAGTCCGCGCGCGTGCATCAACCGGAAGTGGCCGCGCGGCTCGATGCATTGACACCGGGCGATGCGCAGCGTACCAGCGCCTTCCCCGCCCGCCGCAACGCACAGCAGGCGCGCTTCAAGCTACCGCTGTTCCCCACCACCACGATTGGCTCCTTCCCGCAGACGCTTGAAGTGCGCGAAGCCCGCGCCGCCAACAAATCCGGCAAGCTGCTTGATGCCGATTACGAGGCTTTCCTCGAAGCCGAAACCGCCAAGTGCGTGCGCTTCCAGGAGCAGATCGGCATCGACGTGCTCGTCCACGGCGAGTTCGAGCGCAACGACATGGTGGAATACTTCGGCGAACTGCTGGACGGCTTCGCGTTCACCAAGAACGGCTGGGTGCAGAGCTACGGCAGCCGCTGCGTGAAGCCGCCGGTGATCTGGGGCGACGTGTCGCGCCCCGCGCCGATGACGGTGCGCTGGTCGCAGTACGCGCAATCGCTGACCAAGCTGCCGATGAAGGGCATGCTGACCGGCCCCGTCACCATCCTGCAATGGTCGTTCGTGCGCGACGATCAGGAACGCTCGCGCACCTGCCGCCAGATCGCGCTGGCCCTGCGCGACGAGGTGAACGATCTGGAAGCCGCCGGCATCGGCATCGTCCAGATCGACGAACCGGCCCTGCGCGAAGGCCTGCCGCTGCGTCGCGCCGACTGGAAGCGCTACCTCGACTGGGCGGTGGAAAGCTTCCGCATCAGCGCCAGCGGCGTGCGCGACGACACCCAGATCCACACCCACATGTGCTATTCGGAGTTCAACGACATCATCGAGGCAGTGGCGGCGATGGACGCCGACGTGATCTCCATCGAGACTTCGCGCTCGCGGATGGAATTGCTGGATGCGTTCGTGCGGTTCCGCTATCCGAACGAGATCGGCCCCGGCGTCTACGACATCCACTCGCCGCGCGTGCCGGACAAGCGCGAGATGGTGGAACTACTGGAGAAGGCGATGGCGGTGCTTGCGCCGCAGCAGCTCTGGGTCAATCCGGACTGTGGCCTGAAAACCCGCGGCTGGGCGGAAACCCGCGCGGCGCTAGTGGCGCTGGTGGAAGCCGCGCGCGAGATGCGCGCGAAGGCGTGACTCGGCCGCGCGCCCGTCGCCCATGCGGCGGGCGCGCGACCAACGCGCGATAATCAGCGTGCATGAATGATCCGCTGCCCCTTGCCAACCTCGACCCACGCCCGGTTCCGCCGGAGCCGCCGCTGCCCGGCGACTGCTGCGACAGCGGCTGCGATCCCTGCGTGAACGATACCTACGCCGAGGAGCTGGCGTATTACCGGCAGGCACTGGCAGCGTGGAAATCGAGACATCCCGATAGCGAGTGACCCGGGCAGCCACCGGCAGGGAACAATCCCGCGAGCGCATTCCTGGCCTAGTCGAAGCGGGTCACGATGGTCTAGTCAGCGGCACCGATTGCCGGAGTGCGGTCGGGGTCAGTCGATATGGCTTGCCGGATCGACGCAAGTGGCCAGCACGTCCAACTCGGTATAGCGGACGCCATAGGGACTGCAGTTCGTCATTGACCCGCGGTTCGAGCAACTGGCCCATGCAGATGCGCCCGATCACGGCCATGCCCGTTGCATCGAGATCCGGCCGCTCCAATGCCAGTCCACCAGAAGCAAATCCACCACATCCTGTGCGGACAACGGGGGTACGAAGGCATCGCGGGCATGGTCATGCCACATCAATCTCCACATGAAATATCTTGACATGAAGATATTTCGCCGGAAAACTGCCCGAACCTCCCCCACAGGAACGCAGCATGCGCACACCACGTGCAACGCCGGCCAGACCGTCGGCAAGATGGCTGGCGGGACTACTGGTATTCATGGCCCTTCCGATCTTCGCAGCTGCACCACACAAGGCCGGCGACATCGAAAAGGAAGAACACCGGATCGACATCGCCGGCCAACAGGTGTCCTATGAAATCGGCACCCTGTACGTGCCGGAAAACCGGCGCGATCCGGCAAGCCGCCTGATCGGAGTGGGCTTCGCCCGGATCAGGGCTTCCGAACCGACCGGCGCGCCGCCCGTCTTCTGGCTGCCGGGAGGACCGGGATTGAGCGTGCTGGGCGCGTTCTCCGATCACGATGCCGCGGCCGCTTCCCGGTTGCGGCATTGGTTGACTTTCGGCACCGTCGGAGACTTGGTGGTGGTCGAACAACGCGGTTATACCCTGCGCGGCGAAATGCTACGGGAAACCTGGGACAGCCAACCCCTGGACCAACCGGCATCCCCGCGCGCGGATGTCGAGGGCATGCGTGAATTGGCCCGGAAGGCGATCGCCGCCAATCCGGACAAGGATCTGTCCGGCTACGACATCGGCCAGTTCGCTGCGGACGTGGATGACCTGCGGCAGGCGTTGGGCTACCCGAAGATCAGCCTGTTCGGTGCCAGCTTCGGCTCGCAATGGAGCCTAGCCGTGATCCGCCTGTATCCGCAAGCAGTGGCGCGCGCGGTGCTTGCGGCGGTGGAGCCGCTGGACAACGGCTACGACATGCCTTCGCAGGTCTTCGCCTCCCTTCAGCGCATTTCCCATGACGCCGACCGCGATCCGGGCCTGGCCCCCTATCTGCCCCCGGGCGGGTTGATGGCGGCGGTGCACGCCCTGCATGCACGCTTTGCGCGCGGGCCGGTGCAGGTCGATGTCCGCGACGATGCGGGCAAGGTGCAACGCGTCGTCCTGGGCAGCGGCGATCTTCAACTGGCGCTGCTTTCCCACACCCAGGACGCGGAGCAATGGCCGGCATTCATTCTGTCGCTCTATCACCGGCATTACGAACAATGGGCGCGCGACACCATCGAAAATCGCCGGGCGGCACCGACCACGCTGATCGGCCCGCTCGCCGACAGCAGCCTCGGCGTCACCGCTGCGCGCGAGCACTTGCTGCGAACCGATCCGGCGCTGGAGTTGCTCGGCAGCTGGAACTTCGAGAGCAATATCGCCACGGCGCCGGACTGGCCCACTCCCGACATGGGCGACACGTTCAGGGAACCGGTACGTACCACGACACCGGTCGTGTTCGTCCATGGGGATTGGGATACCTCGACCCCGATCGACAATACCCTGGGCCTGCTGCCTTATTTCCCGAACGGCCACGCCATCCTCGTGCATCGGGCCGGACATGACGGCGCTTTCTACCAACTGCGCGACGATCCCGCAGCCAAACAGGCGGTCTACGATTTCCTCAAATCGGGCAGCACCGGGAGCCTGCCCGTGACGGTGACCTTGCCGGTGCCGGAATTCGAGCGACCGGCCTTTGCCCCTCCGCCCCAAGGCCAGAATGAACCTGGGTCGCGATAACGGCAAACGATGGCATGCGCGCCGGACTGACGTCCGGCCTGCGGTCATCAGGACGCTGCGTCGAGTATCGGATCCCTTGACGACAATCCTTGATCCGTCGGCAGCGGCGGCGCCTGCACCGGCCGCCCGCGCCCGTCCAGCGCGATCATGCTGAAGCGCCCGCGCGTGCACAGCTCGCGCTCGCCGCCCAGCAGGTCTTCGGCGATCAGTTCCACCTCCACCTGCATCGAACTGCGCCCCACCTCGACGATCCGCGCCACCACTTCCACCAATTGCCCCTGCCGGATCGGCAGGCGGAAATCCACCTGTTCCGAGCGCGCCGTCACCACCGTCCGCCGCGCGTAGCGCGAGGCGGCGATGAACGCGGCCTTGTCCATCCACGCCAGCGCCTGCCCGCCGAACAGCGTGCCCAGGTGGTTGGCGTGGTCGGGGAAGACGATTTCCTGCAACCGCGCTTCGGTGGGCCGCGCCGGCTCAGAAGGCATGGTCGAACGCCACGTCGCCCTGCACGCCGACCTGGTAGGCCGACACCCGACGCTCGAAGAAGTTGGTCAGCTCCTGCACGTCCTGCAACTCCATGAACGGCAGCGGATTGCGCACGTCGTACTGCTTCGCCATGCCCAGCTTGGCGAAGTGGTTGTCGGCACAGTGCTGCAGGTACTGGCGCATGTCGCGGGTGGAGATGCCGGCCACGCCACCGGAGAGTACGTCCTCGGCGAACTGCACCTCGCATTCGATCGCCTCGGCCAGCATGTCGCGCACCTGCCGCTCCATCGCCGCGTCGAACAGGTCCGGCTCCTCGGCGCGGATGGTGCGCACGCATTCGAAGGCGAAGTCCATGTGGCAGCTTTCGTCGCGGAACACCCAATTGGTGCCCGAGGACAGCCCCGGCAGCAGCCCGCGCGAACGGAAGTAGTAGACGTAGGCGAAGGCGGCGAAGAAGAACAGCCCTTCGATGCAGGCGGCGAAGCAGATCTGGTTGAGCAGGAACTGGCGGCGTTGCTCGCGGGTCTCGATGCGGTGCAGGCCCTGCAGCGAGTCGATCCACTTGAAGCAGAAATCCGCCTTCTTCTTGATCGACGGGATGTTCTCCACCGCCGCGAACGCCTTGAAGCGCTCCTCCGGGTCCGGCAGGTAATTGTCCAGCAGAGTCAGATAGAACTGCACGTGCAGCGCCTCCTCGTAGAGCTGGCGCGACAGGTACATGCGCGCTTCCGGCGCGTTGAGGTGCTGGTACAGGTTCAGCACCAGGTTGTTGGAGACGATGGAATCGCCGGTGGCGAAAAACGCCACCAGCCGGTGGATCAGGTGGCGGTCGGCCGGCGACATCTTCGAATGCAGGTCGGTGATGTCGATCTGGAAGTTGATCTCGTCCACCGTCCAGGTGTTGCGGATGGCGTTGCGGTACATCTCGTAGAAGTCCGGGTAGCGCATCGGGCGCAACGTCAGTTCGAAGCCGGGGTCGAGCAGCATTTGGCGGGGTTGTGCGGACATGGGGAATCTCGCTTTTCCTTCTCCCCTCGGGAGAAGGTGGCCCGAAGGGCCGGATGAGGGTTCGGTCAGACGGGGTGAAGAGCGCCCCTCACCCGCCTTCGGCACCCTCTCCCCGCTTGGCGGGGAGAGGGAACACGGGGTTACTGGCAGGCCTCGCAGGCTTCCGGGTTTTCCAGCGAGCAGGCCACCGCCTCGACGGGCGTGTAGCTGCTCACCGTGGTCTTGGCGATCTTCGTCGCCGGGCGCGAGCGCAGGTAGTAACAGGTCTTGATGCCCTGCTTCCACGCATACATGTACATGGACGAGAGCGCACCGATGTTCGGGCTTTCCATGAACAGGTTGAGCGAGGCGGACTGGTCGATGAACGCGCCGCGCTCGGCGGCCATGTCGATCAGGCTGCGCATCGGCAGCTCCCACACCGTGCGGTAGACGTGGCGCAGCGTCTCGGGGATCTGCGCGAGGTTCTGGATCGAGCCGTCGGCAAGCTTGATCGCATCGCGCATCTCCGGCGTCCACAGGCCCAGCTGCTTCAATTCGGCGACGAGGTAGCGGTTGATCTGCAAAAAGTCGCCGGACAGGGTTTCGCGCTTGAACAGGTTGGACACCTGCGGCTCCACGCATTCGTAGCAGCCGGCGATGGACGCAATCGTCGCAGTCGGGGCGATGGCGATCAGCAGCGAGTTGCGCAGGCCATGTTCCCTGATGCGCGCGCGCAGCGCGTCCCAACGCTCGACGCGCTCGGGCGTCGCGCCCCAGGCATCGAATTGCAGTTCGCCGACGGAGGCGCGGGTGTCGGCGAACGAGGCGTGCGCGCCGCGTTCGATGGCCAGTTCGCAGGACGTGTCCAGCGCGTGGAAGTAGATGGTCTCGGCGATCCGCTTCGACAGCGCGCGCGCGGCCTCAGAATCGAACGCCAACCGCTTGCGGAAGAACACGTCCTGCAACCCCATGCAGCCCAGCCCGACCGGCCGCCAGCGCAGGTTGCCGCGCCGCGCCGGTTCGATCGGGTAGAAGTTCAGGTCGATCACGCGGTCGAGCTGGCGCACCGCCAGCCGCACGGTTTCGGCGAGCTTGTCGAAATCGAAGTCGCCGTGCTCGTCTAGGTGGTTGCCGAGGTTGATCGAACCGAGGTTGCACACCGCCGTTTCCTCGGCGCTGGTGACCTCTAGGATCTCGGTGCACAGGTTGGACAGGTGGATGACGTTGCCCGCGCGCAGCGTCTGGTTGCTGGCGCGGTTGCACTTGTCCTTGAAGGTCATCCAGCCGTTGCCGGTCTCGGCCAGCGTGCGCATCATCCGCGCGTACAGCTTGCGCGCCGGGATCGTCCGCGCCGCCTTGCCCTGCGCCTCGGCCTGCACATAGGCGCGCTCGAAGTCCTCGCCGTGCAGGTCGACGAACTCCGGCACCACGCGCGGATCGAACAGCGACCACTCCTGGTCGGCCTCGACGCGCTTCATGAACAGGTCGGGTACCCAGTTGGCGAGGTTGAGGTTGTGGGTGCGACGCGCGTCGTCGCCGGCGTTGTCGCGCAGTTCGAGGAAGTCCTCGACGTCGGCGTGCCAAGTTTCCAGATAGACGCAGGCCGCGCCCTTGCGCTTGCCGCCCTGGTTGACCGCCGCCACCGACGAATCCAGCGTCTTCAGCCAGGGCACGATGCCGTTGGAATGGCCGTTGGTCGAACGGATCAGCGAGCCGCGCGAACGCACGCGCGAATAGCTCACGCCGATGCCACCGCTGAACTTGGACAGCTGGGCGATCTCGCCGTACTTGCCGTAGATCGACTCCAGCGAATCCTGCGGCGAATCCAGCAGGAAGCACGAGGACAATTGTTCGTGGCGGGTGCCGGCATTGAACAGGGTCGGGCTGGACGGCAGGTAGTCGAGGCTGCCCAGCCGCTGGTACAGCGCCAGCGCCTCGGGCACGTCCTCGGACAGCGCGCTGGAAATGCGCAGGAAGAACTGCTGCGGCGTCTCGATCGCCTTGCGCGAATGCGGGTGGCGCAGCAGGTAGCGGTCGTACAGGGTGCGCAGGCCGAAGTAGTCGAAGTTCAGGTCGAGCGCCGGGTCGATGGCGTCGTTGAGCTTGCGCGCGTTGGCCTGCACGAAGCCGAGCAGGCGGTCGTTGATGAGGCCGACTTCATGGCCGCGCGCGACCGACTGCGAGAACGCATGGATTTCCTGCCCGGACACTTCCTTGGCGATGTAGTTGGCGAGCAGGCGCGCGGCCAGCCGGCCGTATTCGGGCTCCTCGCCGATCAACAGCGCGGCGGTGCGGATCGACAGCTCGTCCAGCTCCTGCGTGCTCGCACCGTTGTACAGGCCGGAAATCGTGCGGGTGGCGACGCGCATCGGATCGATCGCATGCAGCCCCTCGCAGCAGCGCTGGATGGCGCGCACGATCTTGTTCAGATCGACCGGCTCGATGCTGCCGTTGCGCTTGGTCACGCCCATGGCGGTGGCGGTGGGCGGCGGGGTGAGGTCGAACGCGGGCGCTTCGGCCGGCGCTTCGGCGGTCAAGGACTGCGACATCTGGCGTCTCCATGCGGGATGCACAAACCCGGGCCTGTCCCTCGCAGGCGCGGATGGCATCGGAAACGTCAGGGTGGAAGCGCGGTGTCGCACGGCCTGCGACCCGGCACGATGTCATGCGGGGCGGCCCTGCTGCACCAGCCATCTCCCCCCGGAGATTCTTCGGCCGGCACCGCGCGGCGTGCTTCGCGCGGCTGTCGGCAGGTCTTCGGACTCGTGGATGCGGCGGGAACCCGTCCCGACCACCTCGGCCGCCGCTTCCCAGGGCCACCGCCCCAGTGCGAATACGCGACCTCGTCTCCACCTACCGCTGCGGGGCAGTGCCGGGTTTGGCGTGGCGTTCCGGAGAACGCGGGCCGCACCGGCTTCCCTTTTCATCCGACAGGTTGTGCCTGACGGAACCGACGACCCCAAGATACGGGGGATGCCGCCGATGGTCAATCCCGAACGGGCGCGTCCGCGGCGCTGGCCGCATAGCGCCAATAGGCCGGTGCGCCGAGCGCCTCGCCGACGCGTTCCAGCCGGGTTCCGGGCGTCATCGCCAGCGCCAGGGCGCCGTTGCCGAAGGCCCAGCTCAACGCCTCCGCGCCGGCCGCTTCGACGGGCTGCGCGGTGAACGCGCGGGCGGCGCGCGGCTGCAGGCCCTCGCCGCTGCGCTTGCCGCGCGCCTCTTTCAGCGTCCACAGCGCATGGAACACGTCGGCGCGCGCGGCGGCGTCGGCGTCATGCACGCGCTGCCGTTCCTCCGTCGAGAACACGAACCGTGCCAGCGCGTTCCAGTCGCGCTCGCGCTGCGGCAGTTCGACATCGACGCCGACCGGCGCGTCGGCCAGCGCCAGGGCCAGCCAGTCGCCACTGTGGCTCAGCGAGACGTGCAGCGGCGCGGCATCGCCGTCCACGCGCAGCAGCGGGCGGCCATCGGCATGCGCATCCAGCGCGATCCGGCGCACGTCCAGCTGCAGCCACTGCGCCGCCAGCGAGCGCGCCTGCCAGTGACCGGCAAGAAACGTGTCGCGGCGCGCGGGCGAGGTGATCGCCTGCAAACGCAGGCGCTCCGTTTCGGTCAGCCACTCCAGTCCCCGCGCATCGGCCTCGGCGGCCGCCGAGGCGATGGGCAGCAGATGCAGGCGCGCGGCGGCACTCATGCGGGCAACCGCCGCGCGCGCGCGCCCACCTCAGTCCACCATGGCGGGCAGCAGCTTCTCGGGTTCGGCCTGCACGTCCAGCACCAGTTCGCCGTCGACGGCGTCCAGCGACACCCGGCCGCCGCCGACCAGCTTGCCGAACAGCAGTTCGTCCGCCAGCGGGCGCTTGATCCGATCCTGAATCAGCCGCGCCATCGGGCGCGCGCCCATCAGCGGGTCGAAGCCCTGCTGACCCAGCCATTCGCGCGCGGCCGGGGTGGCCGAGAGCGTCACCTGCTTCTCGTGCAGCAGCGTTTCCAGCTCGATCAGGAACTTGTCCACCACCCGCAGGATGTGATCGAAGCCCAGCGCCTGGAACTGCACCACCGCGTCCAGGCGGTTGCGGAACTCCGGCGTGAAACCGCGCCGGATCGCCTCCATCGCGTCCGGGCTGTGGTCCTGCTTGGTAAATCCAATACTGCGCCGCGCCGCCTGGGTCGCGCCGGCATTGGTGGTCATCACCACGATCACGTTGCGGAAGTTGGCCTCGCGCCCGTTGGTGTCGGTCAGCGCGCCACGATCCATGACCTGCAGCAGGATGTTGAAGATGTCCGGATGCGCCTTCTCGATCTCGTCCAGCAGCAACACGCAGTGCGGCGTCTTGACGATCTTCTCGGTCAGCAGCCCGCCCTGGTCGAAGCCCACGTAGCCGGGAGGCGCGCCGATCAGCCGCGACACCGAATGCGGCTCCATGTATTCGCTCATGTCGAAGCGGATCAGCTCGATGCCGAGCTGCATCGCCAGCTGCCGGGTCACTTCGGTCTTGCCCACGCCGGTGGGACCGGCGAACAGGAAGTTGCCGATCGGCTTGTCGGGATTGCCAAGGCCGGAGCGAGCCAGCTTGATCGCGCTGGACAGCGTTTCGATGGCCGGATCCTGCCCGAAGATCACCATCTTCAGGTTGCGCTCCAGGTGCTGCAGCACGTCCTTGTCGGACGCGCTGACCTGCTTGGCCGGGATGCGCGCCATCTTGGCGACGATGGTCTCGATTTCCTCCACGTCGATCAGGTGCTTGCGCGTCTCCACCGGCAGCAGGCGCTGGCGCGCGCCGGCCTCGTCGATCACGTCGATGGCCTTGTCCGGCAGCAGGCGGTCGCCGATGTGCTTGACCGACAGGTCGACGGCGGCGCGGATCGCCTCGTCGGCGTAGGCCACGTCGTGGTGCGCTTCGTACTTCGGCTTCAGACCCTTGAGGATTTCCACCGCCTCGCCCACCGTGGGCTCGACGATGTCGATCTTCTGGAAGCGACGCGCCAGCGCGCGATCCTTCTCGAACACGCCGCGGTATTCCTGGAAGGTGGTAGAGCCAATACAGCGCAGCTCGCCGTTCGCCAGCACCGGCTTGATGAGGTTGGACGCATCCATCGTGCCGCCGCTGGCCGAGCCGGCGCCGATGATGGTGTGGATTTCGTCGATGAACAGGATCGCTTCCGGCTGCTTCTTCAGCGCCGCCAGCACGCCCTTCAGGCGTTTCTCGAAATCGCCGCGGTACTTGGTGCCGGCCACCAGCGCGCCGAGGTCGAGCGCGTAGATCACCGCACCGCTCAGCACGTCCGGCACCTCGCCGTCGACGATGCGCTTGGCCAGCCCTTCCGCCAGCGCGGTCTTGCCGACGCCGGACTCGCCGACGTACAGCGGGTTGTTCTTGCGGCGGCGGCACAGCACCTGGATGGTGCGCTCGATCTCGTCGGCGCGGCCCACCAGCGGGTCGATGCGGCCGGCCAGCGCGGCCTCGTTGAGGTTGCTGGCGAACTCGGTCAGCGGATCGCCCTTGCCTTCGCCCTCACCGGCCTCGCTCTTGCCCTCGCCTTCCTGCGCGGGCTGGCCCGATTCCTCTTCCTGGCGGGCGATGCCGTGCGACAGGTAATTGACCACGTCCAGCCGGTGCACGTCCTGCTGGTTGAGGAAGTACACGGCGTGCGAGTCCTTCTCGCCGAAGATCGCCACCAGCACGTTCGCGCCGGTCACTTCCTTCTTGCCGGAGGACTGCACGTGGTAGACCGCGCGCTGCAGCACGCGCTGGAAGCCGAGCGTGGGCTGGGTGTCGCGTGCGTCCTCGGCCGGGAGCCGGTTGACCGACACCTCGATGGCGTTTTCCAGTTCCATGCGCAGGCGCGGCAGGTCGCCGCCCACCGCGCGCAGTACGCCTTCCGCGGACGGGTTGTCCAGCAGCGCCAGCAGCAGGTGCTCGACCGTCATGAACTCGTAGCGCGCCTCGCGGGTGCGCTTGTAGCACTGGCCGATGGTTTGTTCGAGATCCTTGCTGAACATGGAAACCTTGCTCCGGGTACGTCTGCTCCTATGTAGGGCGCATTCGGCTCCGGGACAAGTGCCCCGTGCGGCCTACGCCCGCTCCATCGTGCACAGCAGCGGGTGCTGGTTCAGCCTGGCGTATTCGTTGACCTGCGCCACCTTGGATTCTGCGATCTCGCGGGTGAACACGCCGCACACGCCCTGCCCGCGGGTATGCACGTGCAGCATCACCTGGGTGGCGCGCTCCAGCCCCATCGAGAAGAACTTCATCAGCACGTCGACCACGAAGTCCATCGGGGTGTAGTCGTCGTTCAGCAACAGAACGGTGTATTGCGGCGGGCGCGCCAGCTCCGGGCGCGAGGGCGCGACCACGGTTCCGTGGTCGTGGTCGCGCTGCGGCTTGTCGGACGGGTTCGGCATGGGCAAATTATACGGATCGTGCCTCGTCGCGCCGCAGGCCCGGCTCCCTTCCTCACGCCAATGGACTCTTTCATGCGCCTGCCGATCCTCGCCGCCACCGCCTGCCTGCTCTGCTTCGCCGCCCCGCCCGCTCCCGCCGGCGACGCCTCGGTCGAGGCCCGCCTGGACGCCCGCGGCATCAAGTACGAGATCGACGAGGACGGCGACTACAAAGTGGTGGTGTCCTACGAAAAGGAACAGCGCACCCAGTTGGTGTTCGTCTCCGGCGCCACCGAATCGATCAAGGGACTGACGGTGCGTGAGGTGTTCTCGCCGGCCGGCAAGGTGAACGAGGACGGCGTCGCCGCCAAGGCGCTGGCGCTGCTGACCGAGAGCCGCACCAAGAAGATCGGCGCCTGGGAAATCGCCGGCGACGTCCTCTACTACGTGATCAAGCTGCCCGACAGCGCGGACGCGACGCAGCTGGACGCGGCCATCGACATCGTGGCCGAGATCGCCGACGACAAGGAAATCGAGCTGTCCGGCGACAAGGACGCCCTTTGATGAGCTACCGCGAAGGCCGCTTCTGGCAGCCGGACGTGACCGTCGCCACCCTGGTGGTGCGCGACGGCCGCCTGCTGTGCGTGGAAGAGCGCGCCGGCGGCAGGCTGGTGCTCAACCAGCCTGCCGGCCACCTGGAGCCCGACGAAAGCCTGCTGGACGCGGCGCTGCGCGAAACCCGCGAGGAAACCGGCTGGAACGTCCGCCTCACCCACCTGGTCGGCACCTACCAGTGGAAAGCGCCGGAAACCGATCGTCACTACCTGCGCTTCGCCTTCGCCGCCGAGCCGCTGGACGAGATTCCCGGTGCGACGCTGGACGAGGGCATCGTGCGCGCGCTGTGGCTGACGCCGGAAGAACTGCGCGCCGAAACCGAACGCCACCGCAGCCCGCTGGTCTGGCGCGCGGTCGCCGACTATCTCGGCGGCAGCCGGCATCCGCTGTCGCTGGCGCGGCAGCTGGCATGAGCGAGGCGGCGCGGGTCGTCGTCGGCGTGTCCGGCGGCGTGGATTCATCGGTCGCCGCGCTGCTGCTGCGCGATGCCGGTTGCGAGGTCACCGGGCTGTTCATGCAGAACTGGGCCGACGACGGCTCCGGCGACTGCCGCGCCGAGGACGACCGCCGCGACGCGGTCGCGGTCTGCGGCGCGCTGGGCATCCCGATCCGCTTCCGCGACTTCTCGCGCGAATACTGGGACGGCGTGTTCCGCCACTTCCTCGACGAATACGCCGCCGGCCGCACGCCCAACCCGGACGTGCTGTGCAACCGCGAGATCAAGTTCAAGCATTTCCTCGACGCCGCCCGCGAGCTGGGCGCGGACGCCATTGCGACGGGCCACTACGCGCGCGTCGATCACGACGGCCGCGTGTTCCGCCTGCTGCGCGCCATCGACCGCGGCAAGGATCAAAGCTATTTCCTGCACCAGCTCGGGCAGGCGCAGCTGTCGGCAACGCGCTTCCCGCTGGGCGAATTGCGCAAGGACGCGGTCCGCGCGCTTGCCGCCGAACACGGCCTGCGCACGGCCGAGAAAAAGGATTCCACCGGCATCTGCTTCATCGGCGAGCGCGATTTCCGCGAATTCCTGTCGCGCTACCTGCCGGCGAAGACCGGCGAGATGCGCACGCCCGACGGCGCGCGCATCGGCGAGCATCCGGGCGTGTTCTATTTCACCCTCGGCCAGCGCGAGGGCCTGAACATCGGCGGCGTGCGCGGCCGCCCGCAGGCACCGTGGTTCGTGGTCGGCAAGGACGTGGAGCGCAACGTGCTCTACGTCGATCAGGGCCACGACAGCCCGTGGCTGCAATCGCGTTCGCTGCGCAGCGAGCCCGCGCACTGGATCGCCGGCGCCCCGCCCGCCGCGCGCTTTTCCTGCACCGCGCAGACCCGCTACCGCCAGCCGGACGAAGCCTGCGAGGTCGAGGTGCTGGGCGACGGTGGTCTGTCGGTGCGTTTCGCGCGGCCGCAGCGCGCGGTCACGCCCGGTCAATCGGTGGTGCTCTACGATGGCGACAACTGCCTGGGCGGCGCGGTGATCGCTTCCACCGACGCGCCCGTTCCCGAGACGAATCCCGCATGAGCAATCCCTACGACGACCGCGTGCTGGCCCTGGCCGGACTGGTCCAGGCGCTGGCGCAGGTGCGCCGCATCGCCGACACCGGTCAGTCCGAAAGCCGCCAGGTGCAGGCCGCGCTGGACAGCGTGTTCCGCATCGACGCCGCCGACGCCGAGGCCGTGTACGGCAGCGCCGGCGACCTGCGCCCCGGCCTGCGCCAGCTGCGCGACTACCTGGCCGACGGCAACAAGGACGAGGCGCTGGGCAAGCTGGCGCTGGCGGTGCTGCAGCTGGAGCGCCGCTTCGTGCGCAGCGGCGGGATCACCTCGAAGGTGCAGGCCGGCCTGCGGCAATTGGCCGGCGAGGCGCAGGCGCAGGGCAGCGCCCATCCCGACGTCATTTCCGAACTGGCGCGACTGTACGCCGACACCATCAGCACCCTGCGCCCGCGGGTGATGGTGCAGGGCAATCCGCATTACCTCGGCCAGGCCGGCGTGGTCGCCGAGATCCGCGCCCTGCTGCTGGCCGCGCTGCGCTCCGCCGTGCTGTGGCGGCAGCTGGGCGGCAGCCTGTGGGACTTCGTGCTCCAGCGCCGCGCGATGGCGGCGGCGATCGACGCGCGGATGGGCTGAAGCTTTTCCCATCGCCGCCGGGAGCGCGCCACGGCGGCGCGCTCCGGCGGAATCCGGTTCGCCGAAGTCAGAAGCGGTACGTGCCCCACAGCGAGGCCATGCCGCCGGCACCCGTGTTGCCGCTGCGGCGGCTGAGGTCGAAGCGGAACGTGGCCCTGCCGCCGAACGCCGCCGACAACCCCAGCCCGAACAGCCGGCTGCGTTCGCCCATGCCGATGCTCTGCAACGGCGCCCACTGCTCCAGCCCGGTGAAGCTGGCGTCGAACAGCTCGCCCCGCGAAGCCAGCGTCCGCTGCCATTCGGCGCGCGCGTCCGCCCGCAGATCGACGTCGCCGATGCGCCAGCCGCGCTCCCCGCGCAGGCCGGCGAAGCCCTGCCAGCGCTGGCTGTCCCAGGCATTGGCGCGCAGGCCGAAGCCGGTGTCGCCGCCTTCGGCGAAGCCGTCGTTGGCGATGCGCACGAACTGCGCGCCGACATACGGCGTCAGCGCGACGCCGCCGGCGTCGAAGCGCCGGCCGAGTTCGCCGAACGCGGACACATAGTCGCCGGACAGCTGCGTCGCCACCGTATCCCGCAGATCGCCCAGCAGCAGGTTGCGCTGCATCTGCCGCCGGAACGCGCCCGACGCCAGCTGTGCCTGCGTCTGCCACGGGCCGCGCCAGGCCGCCGCGTACAGCTGCACCTCGCGCTGGTGGCCGCGGCTGCGGTCGCCCGACGCGCCCAGCCAGCCGGACTGCTCCAGCCGGTTCATCGCGATGCCGAGCACCGCGTCGCGGCCCAGCCGCCAGTCGCTGCCGACCATCGCGCCGGACGCGTCCAGGCCGACGCTGTCGTAGCCCGCCTGCGCCAGCTGGCCGCTGGCGGCCAGGTCGCGATACCAGCCGCCGGCCTTCGCAGGCGCCTGCGCGAGCGCGTCGAGGCGCTGACCCAGCGCGCGCCGGCCGGCGTCGATGGCGTCGAAGGTCATCGCGCTGGAGGCCGCGTGCAGTTCGCCGGACAGGCTGCGCAGCGAGGCGTCCGCGTTGGCGACGCTGGCCGACTGCTGCAACGCGCCGGCCGCGTCGATGAAGGCCGCGCCGATCCCGCCCGGCGCGCTTCCGCCGAGCTGCGCGTCGATGGCCTGCATCGCCGACTCCACCCGCGCCGCCGAGGCCAGGCTGATGCCGTCCACCCCCATGCCGGCGACGGCCTTGCTCACGTCGATGCGGTTGATGTTGAGGAAGACGTTGTTCGGGTCGTAGGCCAGCGCCGCGTCGAGGAACACGTTCGGCGCGGCCTTGAGCGCGGAGAACGTGCCGCTCACGCCACCGGTCGCGTTGAGCAGGGTCTCCTTCGCGGTGGTGGTGTAGCCACTCTTCACGCCGAGGATCGACACCGTGCCGTTGAGCGTGGCGTTTCCGCTCACCTTCAGCGCGCTGCCCAGCCACACGCCGAGGTTGCCGCTGGACGACTGGCTGAAGTTGCCGGCGATGCTGGCCGGCGTGGTCGCGCCGCTCAGGAATTTGCCGTTGTTGCCGACGTTGCCGCCGAACGCGCCGCTGGCCCAGACCGTGGCGCCGCTGGCGATGGACAGGTCGGACTTCAGCCCCTTGCGCACGTCCAGCGCGCCGGCGTTGACCTGCGTCGCGCCGGTGAACTTGCCGGCCTCGGTCAATGTCAGCGTGCCGCTGCCGTTCTTGACCAGCCCGCCGGTGCCGACGATCGAATTGCGCCACACCGAATTGCCGGAGAACGACACGCTGAAGTCGCCCCAGGCGAAATTGCTCGGCCCCATCGCCGCCTTGGTCACGTCCAGCAGGCCCCAGCCGAACACGGCGTCCACGCCCGCCGCGCCCAGGTCCTTAGCCCCCCCGAGAATCAACTGCCGCACCTGATCGTTGCTCAGGTACGGAAACGCCGACCACACCACCGCCGCCGCGCCCGACACCTGCGGCGCGGCATAGGACGTGCCTCCGCCCTGGTACAGCGAATAGCTGGCGTCGCCCACCTTCGCGGCCGGGTCGATGAAGATCGTGTTGCCCGGCGCCACCAGGCAATAGTTCATCGCCGAGCCGCACCGCTGCGAATACGAGGTGAGCTGGGTCGGATTGTCCGGATCGAGCGCGCCCACGGTCAGCCAGCCCTTCTCCAGCTGCGCGTCGCCCGCCAGCGTCGGCAGGCGGGCGTTGTCGGACGGTTCGCCCGCGAACCGCGCATCCTCGCCGCTGTTGCCGTTGGCGAACACCACGATGCCGCCCCGGTTGACCGTGAAGTCCTTCCAGGCGGCGGCCAGCTCCTGGGTCAGCGCCGGATCGTCCCAGTACAGCCCGCCCCAGGAATTGTTGATGATCCTGGCGCCGGCACCGGCCAGCTCGGCGTTGATCGCCTTGAAGAAATCGCCGTAGCCGTCGCCGGCGTGGATCTCGTTGCCCGCGCCGGAGCCGTCGTCGTCCGGGCGCGCGTCGCCGATGATGCGCGAGGACACGATGCCGGCGCCCTGCGCCACGCCGCCGCCCCAGCTGCCGATGCCCTTGCCGGCGGCCATCTGCGCCACCACCGTGCCGTGCCCGACCACGTCGTCGACGCCGGTGTTGTTGGTGGCGGGATCGACGTGGATGAAGCTGCTCGTCACCCGGCCGCTCAGCGCCGGGTGGTTTCGGTTGACGCCGGAATCCACCAGCCCGATGGTCACGCCCTGCCCGAGCAATCCCGCGCCCAGCGCGCCCGCGGCATTGGTCAGCTGCAGGTGCTGGCTGTATTGCGGCAGCGACGCCGGGCCGGCCAGCGTCGGCACCGTCGGCGGATTGACCGCCAGCGACGCGTCGTTGGCGACGTTCGGCGTGAAGCTCGGGCTTGTCGGCGGCGTCACCGGCGGCGGCGTGGGCCGCACGTTGCCGCCCCCGCCTCCCCCGCCGCAGGCGGCCAGGGCCAGCGCGATGGCGCCGGGCAAAAGCGCGCGGCCCAGCCGCGGCGAGCGGTGCGAGGCTCGGTTCGTGTTCATGGCATCCCCGTTGTCGTGATCCGGCACGCCACCCCGGCGCGCCCTTCCCATGCCGACGTTGTAAGCCGCCGCCCGCCCGTCCGCAACGCCCGGCGGCGCGGTTCGAGCTGAATGCGGCAGCGCAACATGGCGATCGTTTCGCGCCATAATCGGGGTTTGCCGGCGCCGCCGGCCCCACGCATCCGGAGCTTTCCATGAGCGACGTCGTCATCGTCGGTGCCAAGCGCACCGCCATCGGTTCCTTCCTCGGCCAGTTCACCGGCACGCCCACGCCGGCGCTGGGCAGCGCCGCCATCCAGGGCGCGCTGGCGCAGGCCGGGCTGGCCGCCGACAAGGTGGACGAAGTGATCATGGGCTGCGTGCTCCCGGCCGGCCTCGGCCAGGCCCCGGCGCGCCAGGCCTCGCGCGCGGCCGGCATCCCCGACGCCGCCGGCTGCACCACCATCAACAAGGTCTGCGGCTCCGGCATGAAGGCGGTGATGTTGGCCCACGACATCGTCAAGGCCGGTTCGGCGCAGACCGTGGTCGCCGGCGGCATGGAGTCGATGACCAACGCACCTCATCTGCTCAACAACTCGCGCACCGGCATCCGCTACGGCAGTGCCGAAATGCTCGACCACATGGCCTACGACGGCCTGACCAACCCCTACGACGGCAAGGCGATGGGCGTGTTCGGCGACGCCGCCTGCGCCAAGTACGGCTACGACCGCGCCGCCGTCGACGCCTTCTCCGCCGAGAGCGCACGCCGCGCGCAGGCCGCGCAGGCGTCCGGCGCGTTCGACGCCGAGATCGTCCCGGTGACGGTCAAGACCCGCAAGGGCGAAGTCGTGGTCGGCAAGGACGAGGAGCCCGGCAAGATCGACCTCAACAAGATCCCCGAACTGCGCGCGGCGTTCGGCAAGGACGGCGTGCTGACCGCCGCCTCGTCCTCCAAGATTTCCGACGGCGCCGCCGCGCTGGTGGTGATGTCGGCCGAAGCCGCCGCGGCCGCCGGCGCGAAACCGCTGGCCCGGATCAAAGCCCACGCCACCCACGCGCAGGCGCCGGAATGGTTCACCACCGCCCCGGTCGCCGCGCTGAAGAACGTGCTGAACAAGGCCGGCTGGAGCGTGGCCGACGTGGATCTGTTCGAGGTCAACGAAGCCTTTGCCTGCGTGGCGATGGCGCCGATGACCGACCTCGGCATCCCGCACGACAAGCTGAACGTGAACGGCGGCGCGCTGGCGCTGGGCCACCCGATCGGCGCCTCCGGCGCCCGCCTGCTGGTGACTCTGATCCACGCCCTGCAGGCCCGCGGCGGCAAGCGCGGCGTGGCTTCCCTGTGCATCGGCGGGGGCGAGGCGACCGCGGTCGCGATCGAACTGGCATAAGGGCATTCAACGCCCGAACAAAAAAAATCCGGCCAACCGCTTGACACGCGGCTACGGCTTGTCATCATGGTGGGGCACGCATTTTCTGCGTTGCTCCAGAATTTTAACGACGAGGAAACCGTATCATGTCGATCAACAAGATCCTGCTGGCGATGGCGCTGGGCCTGGCCCTGACCGCGTGCAGCAAGTCCGAGCCGGCTGCCGACGCTGCTGCTGCCGCCGAAGCTCCGGCTGCCGACGCCCAGGCCGCTGCCGACTCCGCCGCCCAGGCTGCCGACGCTTCGGCTGACGCCGCCGCCGCTTCGGCCGACGCCGCTGCCGCTTCGGCCGACGCCGCCGCTGCTCCGGCCGACGCCGCTGCCGCCCCGGCCGAGGCCCAGGCTGCCGCCGACTCCGCCGAGCAGGCTGCGACCACGGCTGAAGAAGCCAAGAAGTAATCGAGACGGCGGAGCACATTTCGCCGAATCGTTACGCCAAAATCGGAAAAGCCGTCGGTGTCCCGGCGGCTTTTTCGTGTTCCGGCGCATCGCCGGAATTGCTACGAGTCAGTGAACGACCCGCCGGCCCATGCCGGATCGCTAAGCGCACTGGCGTTGTCTGATCCCACCCTAGTTGCATTTCAGTCAACCCCTCAGGAGATTTCCATGAACACCAAGCTTTTCGCGCTCCTCGCCGCTGGCGTCCTCGCTCTGTCGGCCTGCAAGAAGGAAGAAGCCCCGGCCGCCGACGCCGCTGCTGACGCCGCCGCCGCCACCGCCCAGGCTGCCGACGCCGCCGCGACCGCCGCCGACAACGCCGGCGACGCCGCTGCCACCGCCGCCGACGCCGCTGGCGATGCCGCCGCTGCTGCCGGCGACGCCGCCGCTGCCGCTGGCGACGCCGCTGCCGCCGCGACCACCGACGCTGCCGCCACCGCGACCGACGCCGTCAAGGACGCCGCCGCCGACGCCGCTGGCGCCGTGAAGGATGGCGCCGCCAAGGTCGAAGAAGCCGCCAAGAAGTAATTCCAGGCTGCACAAGCGACACCCGCAAGGCCCGCCCTCACCGGCGGGCCTTGTTTTTTGCCCCGTCGGCCACGGCCGAACGGCAGCCCGAATATGCCCGGCTGCCGATGACGACGCCGGGCGCATCGGAGGATGGTTTCGCCATCGTCCGGAGCCACGCCACGGACGCCAGCCGCGGGAGCCGGCACAAAAAAACCCCGCGCGATGCGCGGGGTTCGGAATCCTGCGGCGCTGGCCGCCGGCTGCAGGCGAGTTCTCAGACGACCGGCTTGACGCCCGCCGCCTGTGCGCCCTTGGCGCCCTGCTGCACTTCGTAGCTGACCCGCTGCCCTTCCTGCAGGCTGCGGAAGCCCTTGCTGTCGATCGCGGAGAAGTGCACGAACACGTCTGCGCTGCCGTCCTCGGGCGCGATGAAACCGAAACCCTTGGCGTCGTTGAACCACTTCACGGTGCCGTACTGCATGGATGCGAAGACCTCTTGCGAATGCGTATGTGATGGGGCCGGATTGCGGACTGCACCGCCGCGGCTGCGGCGGCACGCGCGAGTATGCAACAACCGCGGGCGCGCGCAACGCCCGCTTTCATTCCGGAAGGTCGGCAGGCGATGCGCGTTCGAGCGCGGCCACGAAGCCGGCCTCCAGCGGATAGCGTCCCCACCAGCCGTGCTGGACGCCGGTCAGCACCCGCAGCATGTGCCCGCGCGCCAGCGGCAATCGACCCGCCGGCAGGAACGCCAGGTCGCGCAGCGCGGCGACGCGGTCGCGCTCCGACTGGAACAGCGGCGTCAGCCAGCGGCTGTAGCGGTGGTAGGCGGCCAGGTGCGCGCGTCGCTCGCGCTGGTAGGCGTCGAAGGCCGCCTCGGTCGATGCCGCTTCACGCAATCGCGCCGTCAGCGCCAGCGCATCCACCAGCGCCATGTTGACGCCCTGCCCCAGCTGCGGGCTCATCGCGTGCGCGGCGTCGCCCAGCAGCACCGCCCGCCCGCGCCACCAGCGCTGCGGGATGGCGTCGCGATAAGCCGCGCGCGCGAGCACGCCGACGTCGAACGCATCGCCCAGTTGCCCGCGCGCCTGCGGCCATAGCGCCTCCAGCGCGCGCAGCCAGGCTTCGCGGCCTGCATCGCGCCACGCATCGAAGCCGGCCACCGGCAGGCTCCAGAAGAAGCTCAGCTTGCGGGTCGTCTCGCCCGGCATCCGCCCCACCGGCAGCATCCCGACCATCTGCCGGGCGCGACGGTAGCGCTGGCGCAGCTCGTCGCGCCACGGCCAGTCGCCTTCCGGCAGCAGGCACCACAACGCACCCCAGGGATAGGGTTCGTCGATGCGCATGCCGGTGACCGCGCCGCGCAGCGTGGAAGCCGAGCCATCGGCCACCGCCAGCACGTCGAACGGCCCGTGCCAGCGGCCCTGTGCGTCGCGCAGGCGGCCGCCGTCGCAATCCAGCTCGGCGATGGCGCAGCCGGCGTGCAGACGGATGCCGGATTCGCGGCTTATGGCCGCATGCAACAGCGCGAACAATGCGCCGCGCTGCATGCCCAATCCGGTCAGGCGCGGATCGAGGTCGGCATAGCGCATGTCCATGACGCCGCGTCCCTCGGGCGTCTCGCCATAAAGCCGTGCCACTGGCGCGCCGAGCGCGCGCGCATCGTCCAGCAACCCCAGCCGCCACAGCGCCTGCAGGCCGGTCGGTTGCAGCAGGAAACCCGCACCGACCGGGCCGGGCGCCGGCACGCGCTCGAACACCTCGACGTCGTGGCCGTCCCGCGCCAGCGCCAGCGCGAGGGCCTGCCCGCCGCTGCCGTAGCCGACGACGGCGACGCGCAGGCGGCGGGTCATCCGCCCAGCAGCGCCCGCAGCAGGCGCGCCGCGTCGTCCATCGCCGCCGCCACGTTGTCCAGCACGTCCTGCAGGGTGATGACTTCGTCCGGGTTCGGCCCCGCGCCCGCCGCCCAGTTGGCGACGATGGCGAGGCAGGCGTAGTCCAGCCCCAGCTCGCGCGCCAGACCGGCTTCCGGCATGCCGGTCATGCCGACCAGGTCGCAGCCGTCGCGGCGCATGCGCGCGATTTCGGCCCTGGTTTCCAGCCGTGGGCCCTGCGTCGCGCCGTAGCAGCCATCAACGGCCAGCGCGACGCCCGCGCCGACCGCGGCGGCGATGACCCGCTGGCGCAGCGCCTGCGTGTAGGGATCGCCGAAATCGACGTGCAGCACTTCGCTGCCCGGCTCCTCGCACAGCGTCGAAATGCGGCCCCAAGTGTAGTCGATGAGCTGGTCCGGGCAGGCCAGCACGCGCGGGCCGAAGCGCTCGGTGATGCCGCCGACGGTGTTCAGCGCCAGCACGCGGGTCGCCCCCAGCGCCTTCAGCGCGGCGAGGTTGGCGCGGTAGTTGATCCTGTGCGGCGGCAGCGAATGGCCCTCGCCGTGGCGGGCGAGGAAGGCCACGCGCTTGCCCGCATAGGTGCCGATGCGCACCGGGCCGGACGGCGCGCCGTAGGGCGTGACCAGCTGGTGGGTTTCGACGTCGGCCAGTTCGCCTAGCGCGTAGACGCCGGTGCCGCCGATGACGGCGAGATCGATGGTCATCGTTGCTCACTCCGGTTCGATGCGACTTGCGTCGCGGGCACGCGCACGCACCGGCGGGGCTGCGCCGGACACGCCGTGAATACGTCCATGTAGGCTTCTCGGCGGCATCCATGCCGCCGAGAGTCCGTCGCAGCCCCGCCGGCGTGCACGCGCGCCCTCGTGGTTCCGCTAGTCGCCCAGGGCATAGATCGCCGGCAGGTTGCGCCCCTGCTCGTAGTAGTCCATCCCGTAGCCGAACACGTACGCATCCGGCACCCGCACGCCCACGTGGTTGGCGCAGATGCCTTCGACGCAGCGGTCGTGCACTTTCTCGGCCAGCACCGCGATGCGCACCTCGGCCGCGCCCTGGTCCTCGCACCAGTGCTTCACCGCGAGCAGGGTGTGGCCCTCGTCGAGGATGTCGTCGGCCAGCAGCACCTTGCGCCCCTGCATCGAGGTGGCCGGGCGGTGCAGCCATGCCAGGCCCGACCCGCTGGTCTGGCCGCGGTAGCGGGTGGCGTGCAGGTAGTCGAACTCCAGGTCGAGCCCGCGTTCGCCCAGCGCGAACGCCAGTTGCGCGGCAAACGGCAGCCCGCCGTTCATCACCGTGATGTACAACGGGACTTCGCCGTCGTCGTAGGCCGGGCGGATCTCGCCGGCCATGCGCTCGATCGCCGCTTCCAGGGTGGCCTTGTCGAACACCACCTGCGCGGTGGCCAGCGCATCGGCCAGTTTCGGTGCGGTCATGCCACATCTCCCATGTTGTTCGCGCCGGACTGCACGCCGATATCCAGCGCCGGGGCACGTATGCCTTCCAATTTCGTCTGCGCGTGGATACGACGTGCATCCGCCATCAATCCGTCCCAGCCCAGCGGGCCGCATCCGATCAGGCCGATCAGCGCCATCGTGTTGAGCGCGCGGCCTTCGACCGCCGCCAGCGCTTCGTCCACCTGCGTTGGCTGCGACACCAGTACCACGTCGCAGCCGGCATCCAGATGCGCGTCGATGCGGGCCTTGGTGCCGCCCACCGCACCGGCAGCGGCCATGCCGATGTCGTCGGAGAACACCACGCCGCGGAAGCCCATCTCGTTTCGCAGGATGTCGCCGATCCAGCGCGCCGAGCAGCCCGCCGGTTCCGGCGCGATCTGCGGATAGACGACGTGCGCCATCATCACCGCGTCCGCGCCGGCGTCGATCCCGGCGGCGAACGGCACAAGGTCGAGCGCGCGCAGTTCTTCCAGCGTTCGTGGATCGACGGCGGCATCGTGATGGGTGTCCTCCAGCACCGAACCGTGGCCGGGGAAATGCTTGAGCGTGGCGGCCATGCCGGCCTCGCGCATGCCTTCGACGTAGGCGCGGGCGAACGCCGCCACCGCCTGCGGATCGGGCGAGAACGCGCGATCGCCGACGGCGCGGTTGCCGCGCGCCAGATCCACCACCGGCGCGAAGCTCAAATCCACGCCGCTGGCACGCACCTCACTGGCCATCAGCCACGCATGTTCGCGCGCCAACGCCAGCGCGGCGTCCGCGTCGCGCCGATACAGCGCGTCGAAGCCGTGCAGCGGCGGCAGCGCGCTGTAGCCCTCGCGGAAACGCTGCACGCGCCCGCCTTCCTGGTCCACCGCGAGCAGCACCGGCCGCGACGCCGCCTCGCGGATCGCCTGCGCCAGCTCGGCCACCTGCGCGCGCGAGGCGAAATTGCGCGCGAACAGGGTGACGCCGGCGCAGGCGTCGTGCCGCAGCCAGTCGCGCTCGCGCGCGGTGAGTTCGTGTCCGGCAACGCCGATCAGCAGCATCCCTGTTCTTCCTTCAAGTCCAGCGCCTGCCGCTCATCCTCGCGCCATTGCGAATACGGGCGCGACGCCAGGGCCAGATTGTAGTAGCGCTGCGCGTGGGTGGCTTCCGCGCCGGCCCAATCCGGTTTCGCGAAGGCTTCGTCGGTGGCGTCCAGCTCGATCTCCGCCACCACCAGTCCGGCGTTGTCGCCGAGGAACTCGTCCACTTCCCACAGATGGCCGGCGTGTTCGACGTAGTGGCGATTCTTCTCGATCAGCCCGCCCACGCACAGCTTCAGCAATGCCCGCGCGTCCGCCTCCGGGACGGGATATTCGAACTCCTGCCGGCGCGCGCCCAGTTCGCGCGACTTGATGTTGAGGAAGGCAGCCTCGCCCTCGATGCGCACGCGCACCGACGCCTGCATCGCGCCGGAATCGACCAACGCCAGATCGTTGAGGTAACCCTGCGCCATCGACACGACCCTGTGCGCGGCGGCGCGCCAGGCGTCGTTGACCGGCAGGAACTTGCGTTCGATTTCGATGCCCATGCTCAGCCCTTTTTCGGCGGATCGAACACCGCGATGGATTCCACGTGCGCGGTATGCGGGAACATGTCCATCACGCCCGCCTCGCGCAGCGTCCAGCCCACTTCGTTGACCAGCCAGCCGGCGTCGCGGGCCAGCGAGCCGGGATGGCAGCTGACATAGACGATCCGCTTCAGTCCCTTCATCGGCAGTTGCTTCAACACTTCGATGGCACCAGAGCGCGCCGGGTCGAGCAGCAGCTTGTCGAAGCCCGCTTTCAGCCACGGCTGGCCGGCCAGATCCTGCGCCAGATCGGCGGTGTGGAACTGCACATTGCCCATGCCGTTGTGCTCGGCGTTCAAGCGCGCACGCGCCACCAGACCGGCATCGCCTTCCACGCCGACCACCGCGCCATCGCCCGACGCGCGCGCCAGTGGCAGGGTGAAATTGCCCAATCCGCAGAACAGGTCGAGTACGCGCTCGCCCGACTGCACGTCCAGCAGTTCCAGCGCGCGGGCGATCATCGCCTGATTGAGCTTGGCGTTGACCTGGATGAAATCCAGCGGGCGGAACAGCAGTTCCACGTCCCACTGCGGCAGCCGGAACGCCAACTGCGGCGGTTCGCCTGCAAGCGGATGTACGGAATCCAGACCGCCGGGTTGCAGGAAAATCGTGAATCCATGCTCCTCGCCGAACGCGGCCAGCTTGGCCTTGTCGGCGTCCGACAGCGGTTGCAGATGGCGGAACACCAGCGCGGTCGCCGCATCGCCGGCGATGAACTCGATCTGCGGAATGTCGCGGCGCGCGTCCATGCCATCGACCAGCGCGCCCAGCGCGGCCACCTTGAAGCCGAGCTGCGGCACCACGACGTGACACTCGGCGATGTCGGCGACGAAGCGCGGATCCTGCTCGCGGAAGCCGACCAGCGTCTTGTCCTTCTTCTCCACCCGCCGCACCGAGAACCGCCCCTTGCGCCGGTAGCCCCACGCATCGCCCCGCAGCGGCGGCAGGATCGCTTGCGGCGCGACATGGCCGATGCGCTGCAAATTGTCCAGCAGCACCTGCTGCTTGTAGGCGATCTGCCGATCTTCGGCCAGATGCTGCAACACGCAGCCGGCGCACACGCCGAAATGCGGGCAACGCGGTTCGACGCGATCCGCTGAGGCTTCCAACACTTCCAGCGTCTTTGCTTCGTCGAAATGCTTGGAGCGCGCGGTCTGCTGCACGCTGACGGTTTCGCCCGGCAGCGCGCCGGACACGAACACGGCCTTGCCGGCCTGCGCGTGGCCGTCCGGCCAGCGGGCGACGCCGCGGCCGTCGTGGCTGAGGTCGTGGATGGCGAGGGTCTTGGGAGTCTGGTCGAGGCGGGCCACGTGGCGGACAGAAGCTGGGTGGCCGGTCATTGTCGCAGACTGCAGCGCGAAGCCGGTGGGCGCAGACGGTATCCTTGGCGTTTCCGTGCCTCACCGGACGCTCCGCATGCCCGCGCTGACCTCGCAACTCGACACCCGCTCGCAGGACTTCCTCGACAACGCCGCCTTCCACCGCGAACTGGTGGCCGAACTCGACCGGCGGCTGGCGCGCGCGGCGGACGGCGGCGGCGAGAAGGCACGGGCCAAGCACGTCGAACGCGGCAAGCTGCTGCCGCGCGAGCGCATCGACGCCCTGCTCGACCCCGGCTCGCCCTTCCTCGAACTCGCCCCGCTGGCCGCCGAAGGCATGTACGACGATGCCGCACCCGCCGCCGGCATGGTCTGCGGCATCGGCCGGGTGATGGGACAGGAAGTCGTCATCGTCGCCAACGACGCCACCGTCAAGGGCGGCACCTATTTCCCGATGACGGTGAAGAAGCACCTGCGCGCGCAGGAAGTGGCGCGCGAGAACAAGCTGCCCTGCGTCTACCTCGTCGATTCCGGCGGCGCGTTCCTGCCGTTGCAGGACGAGGTGTTTCCCGACAAGGAACACTTCGGCCGCATCTTCTACAACCAGGCGCGAATGAGCGCGGAGAACATCCCGCAGGTCGCCGTGGTGATGGGCAGCTGCACCGCCGGCGGCGCCTACGTGCCGGCGATGTGCGACGAGTCCGTGATCGTGAAGGAACAGGGCACCATCTTCCTCGGCGGCCCGCCGCTGGTGAAGGCGGCCACCGGCGAAGTGGTGGATGCCGAAACGCTGGGCGGCGCGGACGTGCACACCAGCGTCTCTGGCGTGGCCGACCATTTCGCCGAGGACGACCGCCACGCGCTGGAAATCGCGCGCGGGATCGTCGGCACCTTCAACCGCAAAAAAGTGCTGCCGGTGGCGACGCAGCCGGCGCGCGAGCCGCTCTACGCCAGCGACGAGCTGTACGGCATCGTCCCGAAGGACGCGCGTCGCCCGTTCGACATCCGCGAGGTCATCGCCCGCCTCACCGACGGCAGCGAATTGCAGGAGTTCAAGGCGCGCTACGGCAAGACGCTGGTGACGGGCTTCGCGCATCTGCACGGCTACCCGGTCGGCATCGTCGCCAACAACGGCATCCTGTTCGCCGAATCGGCGCTCAAGGGCGCGCACTTCATCGAACTGTGCAACCAGCGCGGCATCCCGCTGGTGTTTTTGCAGAACATCACCGGCTTCATGGTCGGGCGCAAATACGAACAGGCCGGCATCGCCAAGGACGGCGCGAAGATGGTGACGGCGGTGGCATGCAGCCATGTTCCCAAGTTCACCGTGGTGATCGGTGGCAGCTTCGGCGCGGGCAACTACGCGATGTGCGGCCGCGCCTACGGCGCGCGCTTCCTGTGGATGTGGCCGAACGCGCGCATCAGCGTGATGGGCGGCGAACAGGCGGCCAGCGTGCTGGCGACGGTGAAGTGCGACGGCATCGAGGCCAAGGGCGGCGTGTGGACGCCGGCCGAGGAAGACGCCTTCAAGTCACCGATCCGCGAGCAGTACGAATCGCAGGGCAATCCGTACTACGCGACGGCGCGGCTGTGGGACGACGGCATCATCGACCCCGCCGATACGCGCCGGATGCTGGGGCTGGGGCTGTCGGCCTCGCTCAACGCGCCGATCGAGGAGCGCACCCGCTTCGGCGTGTTCCGCATGTGACCGCCCGCGCGGCGATCAGGCCTGACCCTTCGCCACGCGTTCCAGATAGCCGCACAGCATTTCGCCGACCGCCTTCGCCAGCGCATCCACGCTGGCGCGCGAGCGCGCCTGCTCGGACACGGTCTTGCCGGTCGCGGTCAGTACGGTGGCGACCACGTCGGCGGCCTGCCGGCGCTTGCGTGGATCGACGCCGGGCAGCGCCTCGGCCATGAACGCCGCCAGCTGCTTCTGGCCGGCGCGGCGGTGCGCCGCCGCTTCCGGCGCATCGCGATACAGGGGCGCGGCGTCGGCCAGCGCGCCGCGCAGCGCCGCCTCCTCGCATTCGGAGCGGAAGAACGCCAGCACCGCCCGGCGCAGGCGCTCCGGCGGCGGACGCGCGGCGTCGGCCAGCATCTCGTGCAGCTGGCCGCCGGTCTGCGCCCATTCGTCGGCCTGCAGCCGGAACAGGATCGCCTGCTTGTTGGGGAAGTACTGGTAGAGCGAGCCCACGCTGACGCCGGCCGCCTCCGCCACCCGCGCGGTGGTGAAGCGCGCCGCGCCTTCGAGCTCCAGAACGCGAACCGCCGCTTCCAGAATGGCCGCCACCAGATGCTCCGAGCGGGACTGGCGAGGCCGCTTGCGCGGCGACACCACGGGGTTTTCGCGCTTCTTCATGGGCGGCGCTCCGGAATGCGAATTGTGAATGCGACGAATCATTCGCATTCTAGCCGCACCCCGGACGCCGTCCGCCAACGCTGGAAACACCGCGATGAATACCCTTCTTTCTCCCCCGCTTTCGACCCTGCTGCCCCGCCTGTTCGACGAAGCCGACGCCACCCAGGAAGCGCTGGAGCGCGACTTCGACCAACTGTCGCCGGACCAGCGCCAGGCGCTGCTGCGCGGCGAGGACTGGCGCGCGCTGTACGAACGCGCCAAGGACGCCCATCTCGCCGTCTCGCGCGAGACCGGCCGGCTGCTCTACCTGCTTGCCCGCGCCAGCAACGCCCGCACGGTGGTGGAGTTCGGCACCTCGTTCGGCGTGTCCACGCTGCATCTGGCCGCCGCGCTGCGCGACAACGGCGGCGGCCGGCTGATCGGGAGCGAGTTCGAGCCCGGCAAGGTGGCGCGGGCGCGCGCGAACGTGGCCGCCGCGGGCCTGGACGACCTGGTCGAGATCCGCGCGGGCGATGCGCTGGAAACATTGGCGCGCGATCTGCCGGAAGCCATCGACCTGGTGCTGCTCGACGGCGCCAAGGCGCTGTATTCGCCCGTGCTCGACCTGCTCGAACCGCACCTGCGCCCCGGCGCGCTGATCGTCGCCGACAACGCGGACATGGCGCCGGACTACCTTGCGCGCATCCGCGGCGGGAACGGCTACCTCAGCCTGCCGTTCGATGCGGACGTGGAGCTTTCGCTCAGGCTTTGAGCGCCGGTTCGCCTCTTGAAGTGGGATGTGACTTCCATCGCGTTCAATGACTTGGGCGAACTATCTTCCGTATTCAGGAAGATAGTTGCGCTAAATCGGTGGTAGCCTCGGAAATCCTTCCCCGTGGAGATCCGTGCATGGCCATCTGGAAAGACCCCGCCCCGGCCGCCAAGACCAGCGAGCCCGCCCGCTTCGACCTCTCCTCGCCCGAACCGCCGGTCGCGACGGCCACGGAACCCGCATCGGCGCCCGCCGCGCCCACGCCGATCCGCGCGGTGGAAACCCCGGCGCGCGAGTCGGTGATCGCCGCCGACCTCGCCATCGAGGGCAAGATCGAAGGCGCCGGCCACGTCCGCATCGCCGGCAAGTTCAAGGGCGACATCAAGGTGCAGGGCAACCTGACCATCGACCAGGGCGCCAAGGTGTCCGGCGGCGTGTCGGCCAGCAAGGTGACGCTGGCCGGCGAGCTGGAAGGCAACATCGCCAGCGCGCAGCAGGTGGAACTGCTGCAGAGCGGCGCGATCAACGGCGACCTCAAGGCCGGCAGCCTGACCGTCGCCGCCGGCAGCCGCATCCGCGGCCACGTCGAATGCGGCTGGGGCAAGGACGACAAGCCGGCGAAGACGGAGAGCGGCAGCGCCGCATGAGCGCCGTGCGCCCCGGCGTGGCGGGCGCCACGCGCACCTGCCCGCACTGCAAGGCCACCATCCTGGAAAGCTCGGCGGTCTGCCCGGCCTGCCGCGGCCACTTGCGCTTCGACGCGCCGGCCAGCGACGCGGCGCAGCGCTTCGTGCCGCTGAAGGTGGAAGGCACGCTCAACGCGCCGGACGACGGCGCGTTCGAGTACACGATGGTGGTGGTGATCCGCAACGAACGCGGCGAGGAAGTCGGCCGCCACGTGGCCGGTGTGGGCGCGGTGTTCCCGGGCGAATCGCGCAGCTTCAGCGTGGCAGTGGAAGCGGTGCCGGCGTCGCCGGGCAAGCGGCGGCGGCACTGATCCTGGGGAGGCGGCAAGGTCGCCTCCCGTGCTCCGAAGCGGCCGGCGAGCCTGTTCCGTCCGAGGTCCAGTCCGCAGGCCGAAAGCCGGAACCGAGAAACAATCTTCCGGTTCAATTGCCTGGAAACCCGATCGCTTCGTTTCCAGGCGCCGAAACGCGATCCGAACGTTCCCGCAGCGTTTTCTTCACGGACGCGTTCTTACACTTCGGCTGCCGCCCCGCGGCGGCGCTGGCAGTCACGCGGCCGATCTTCGCGCACCGCCAGACAGCCACTTCACACCCTCTAGGAGTCCATCGATGAATGCCAAGCTCTATGTCGCCCTGGTGGCTGCCGCACTGACGCTGTCCGCCTGCAAGAACGACACCACCACCGCGCAGAACGAAGCCGCCGAAGCCAGCGACGCCGCCCAGCAGGCGGCCGATGCCACCAGCCAGGCCGCCGACGCCGCGGCCAATGCCGCCTCCGAGGCCGCCGACGCCGCAGCCGCCGCGACCGGCGAAGCCGTCGGCGAGGCCGGCGCGGCGGTGGAGAACGCCGCCGACAACGCGAAGCAGGCCAGCGCCGACGCCGCCTCCAAAGCGGCCGATGCGACCGCGAATGCGGCCCAGGCGACCGCGGACGCCGCGCAGAAGATGGCCGACAAGGCCAAGGACGCCGCCGACGAGGCCAAGAAGTAACCGCCCGACTCCAACGCACCACACGACAAGGCCCGCGATTGCGGGCCTTGTTTTTTTGTCTCTATCGACGCCGCTCAGCCGCAACCGTTGCAGCCGCCGCAATCCTTGCCGCCGCCCTGCCCCGGCGGCGCGATCTTCCGCGCCAGCGCGCGCAGCCAGGCCGGCCGGCCTTCGCGCAGCAGCGGCAGCGCCAGCGCGATGCGCAGCTTCCGCGTCGCGTTCGGGAACTGCTTGCGCATCACCACCGCCGCGCTGACCAGCACCGCCAGCGCGACGATCAGGTATTGCAGCAGCAGCGAGGCGTCCATCAGCCCGCCCCGAACGCCAGCGCGATGCGGTAGGTGAGTAGCGACGCCAGGTAGGCCAGCGCGAACAGGTAGCCGGCCGCGAATGCGGTCTGCTTCCACGAATGCGTCTCGCGCTTGATCGTCGCCAGCGTGGAGATGCACTGCGGCGCGTAGATGAACCACACCAGCAGCGACAGCGCGGTCGCCAGCGTCCACTGGCCCTGGATGATCGGCGTCAGCGCCTGCACGGCGGCATCGTCGTTGGCCGCCGACAGCGCGTACACCGTCGCCAGCGAGGACACCACCACCTCGCGCGCGGCCATGCCCGGGATCAGCGCGATGCAGATCTGCCAGTTGAAGCCGATCGGCGCGAACACCGCGGTCATCCAGGTGCCGATGCGGCCGGCGAAGCTGTAGTCGATGGCCGGCCCGGTGGCACCGATCGGCGCGCCGGGGAAGCTGAGCAGGAACCACAGCAGGATGGTCAGCGCCAGGATGATGCCGCCGACGCGCTTGAGGAAGATCATCGCGCGCTCCCACAGCCCGATCCCGACGTCGCGCAGGTGCGGGATGCGGTAGGACGGCAGCTCCAGCAGCAGCGGATGCTCGCTCTTGTCGCGCCGCCACAGCTTCATCGTCCACGCCACCGCCAGCGCGCTGAGGATGCCGGCCGCGTACAGGCCGAACAGCACCAGCCCCTGCTGGTTGAACCAGCCGATCTTCTTCTGCGGGACGAACGCGCCGATCAGCAGCGTGTACACCGGCAGCCGCGCCGAGCAGGTCATCAGTGGCGCGACCAGGATGGTGGCGAGGCGGTCGCGCGGATCCTGGATGGAACGCGTCGACATGATCCCCGGCACCGCGCAGGCGAAACTGGACAGCAGCGGGATGAAGCTGCGCCCGGACAGCCCCGCCGCCGCCATCATCCGGTCAAGCAGGAAGGCGGCGCGCGGCAGGTAGCCGGACTCCTCCAGCGCGAGGATGAAGGCGAACAGCACCAGGATCTGCGGCAGGAACACGATCACGCCGCCGATGCCGGCGATCACGCCGTCCACCAGCAGGCTGCGCAGCGGGCCGTCCGGCAGCGCGCCGCCGACCAGTTCGCCTAGCCACGCGGTGGCGGCCTCGATGCCGTCCATCATCGGTGTCGCCCAGGCGTACACGGCCTGGAAGATCAGGAACATCACCACGCCCAGCGCCACCAGGCCGAACAGCGGATGCAGCAGCCAGCGATCCAGCGCGTCGTCGATGGCGGCGGTGCGGCGCGGCATCGCCACCGCCAGCGCCAGCAGGCGGCGCACTTCCCCGTGCAGGGCGTCGTCGGACAGCGGCGCGTGCGCGTCCGGCGCCGCGCCGCCCAGCGTTTCCAGCCGCTCCAGCAGCGCGTGCGCGCCGTTGCGCCGCACCGCCACGGTTTCCACCACTGGCACGCCGAGTTCGCGCTGCAACGCGTCCACGTCGATGGCGATGCCGCGCTTGCGGGCGGCGTCCATCATGTTGAGCGCGACCATCATCGGCCGCCCCAGCGCGCGCAGCTCCAGCACGAAGCGCAGGTGCAGGCGCAGGTTGGTGGCGTCGACCACGCACAGCAGCAGGTCGGGCGCGGGCTCGCCCGGATAGAAGCCGCGGATCAGGTCGCGCGTCACCGCCTCATCCAGGCTGGCGGCGTTGAGGCTGTACGCGCCCGGCAGGTCCAGCACCGCGTAGTTGCGCCCGGACGGCGCGGTCAGCCGGCCTTCCTTGCGCTCCACGGTGACGCCGGCGTAGTTGGCCACCTTCTGGCGGCTGCCCGTGAGCAGGTTGAACAGCGCGGTCTTGCCGCAGTTGGGGTTGCCGACCAGGGCGATGCGCGAAAGCGCGGCGGCGTCGCTCATGCCGCGCTCCCGTCCGTGCGCAGGCGCACCCGCGCGGCCTCGGCGCGGCGCAGTGCGAAGCGGGTGAAGCCCACCTGCACCAGCAGCGGCTCGGCGCCCAGCGGGCCGGCGGCCACCACTTCCACGTCCTCGCCGGCGACGAAGCCCAGCTCGCGCAGGCGGCGCGCGACCGCGTCGTTCGGCATGTGTTCCTCGACGATGTCGACGACGGCCGGCCGGCGTTTGGGAAGTTCGCTCAATCGCATCGACACGCCGCACCACGACAAATGGGAATTGTTCTCAATTCTAGCATTCCCGCCTGCCGGTATCATGTGCGGCATCACTCTTTCAGAGCGCGGCGGACCCGGCATGAGCGCCTCCCTGCAACTGCACCGCGACGGCGCCGTCGCCCGCCTGCGGATGACCCGCGCGCAGGTGCACAACGCCTTCGACGCCGGCCTGATCGCCGGCCTGACCGCGGCGCTGGACGAAGTGGCAGCGGACGCGTCGATCCGCGTGCTGGTGCTAGAAGCCGATGGCCCGTCTTTCTCCGCCGGCGCCGACCTCAACTGGATGCGCGGCATGGCCGCCGCCAGCGAGGCCGAGAACCGCGAGGACAGCCTCGCCCTCGCCCGCCTGATGCGCACGCTGGACGAGCTGCCCAAGCCGACCATCGCCCGCGTGCAGGGCGCTGCGTTCGGCGGCGGCGTGGGGCTGGTGGCCTGCTGCGACATCGCCATCGGCGTGCCGCAGGCGAAGTTCGGCCTGACCGAAAGCAAGCTGGGCCTGCTGCCGGCGGTGATCTCGCCCTACGTCGTCGACGCCATCGGCCCGCGCAACGCGCGCCGCTATTTCGCCACCGCCGAAATCTTCGACGCCGCCGAGGCGCTGCGCATCGGTCTGCTGCATGAAGTGGTCGACGCCGATGCGCTGGATGCCGCCGTGCAGCGGCAGATCGGCTTCCTGCTCAAGGCCGGGCCGGTGGCGTCGGCCGCCGCCAAGCGGCTGGTGCGCGATGTCCGCGCGCACGCCGACGGCGCGAAGCACGACGCCGACAACGCCGCGCTGATCGCCCGCCTGCGCGTCTCGCCCGAGGGCCAGGAAGGGCTGTCGGCCTTCCTCGACAAGCGCAAGCCGGCCTGGCATCCCCACGACGGAACCACGGAGTAACCCATGCTCGACCACGTAGGCATCCCCGTTTCCGATTACGCGCGCAGCCTCGCGTTCTACACGCAGGCGCTGGCGCCGCTGGGCATCGGCCTGGTGATGGAGGTCACGCCGGAGATGACCGGCAACGGCAGCGCCGCCGGCTTCGGCAGCGACGGCAATCCGTACTTCTGGTTCGGCGACGACGGCGCGCCGGGCGAGCATACCCACGTCGCCTTCGCCGCCGACAGCCGCGCCAGGGTCGACGCCTTCCACGCCGCCGCGCTGGCCGCGGGCGGGCGCGACAACGGCACGCCCGGCCTGCGCCCGCATTACCACGCCAATTACTACGGCGCCTTCGTGCTGGACCCGGACGGGCACAACATCGAAGCCGTCTGCCATCTGCCGGACGCCAGCGTCTGATGTTCCAGAAGATTCTCATCGCCAACCGCGGCGAGATCGCCTGCCGCGTCATCCGCACCGCGCGCCGGCTCGGCATCCGCACCGTCGCCGTGTTCTCCGAGGCCGACGCCGACGCCCAGCACGTGCGGCTGGCCGACGAGGCGCACTGCATCGGCGGCCCGCGCCCGCAGGACAGTTACCTGCGCGGCGACGCCATCCTCGACGTCGCGAAGAAGACCGGCGCGCAGGCGATCCATCCCGGCTACGGCTTCCTGTCCGAGAACGCCGACTTCGCCGACGCCGTGCAGGCCGCCGGCATCGCCTTCATCGGCCCGGCAGGCAGCTCGATGCGCAAGATGGGCAGCAAGGCCGGCGCCAAGGACCTGATGGCCGCCGCCGGCGTGCCGGTGGTGCCGGGCTACACCGGCGAGGACCAGTCGCCCGAGCTGCTGCAGCGCGAAGCCGACCGCATCGGCTACCCGCTGATGATCAAGGCCGCGCACGGCGGCGGCGGCAAGGGCATGCGCATCGTGCGCGAGGCCGGCGAGTTCGCGGCGAACCTGCAAAGCTGCCAGCGCGAGGCCGCCAGCGCCTTCGGCCGCGACCGCGTGCTGCTGGAACGCTACATCGAGCATCCGCGCCACATCGAGATCCAGATCTTCGGCGACGGCTTCGGTGCCGCCATCCACCTCGGCGAGCGCGAATGCTCGGCGCAGCGGCGCTACCAGAAGGTGCTGGAGGAATCGCCCTCGCCTTTCCTCACCCCCGAGCTGCGCGCGGCGATGGGCGCGGCGGCGGTGCAGGCGGCGCACGCGATCGACTACGCCAACGCCGGCACGGTGGAATTCATCGTCGGGCAGGACGGCGGCTTCTACTTCATGGAGATCAACACGCGGCTTCAGGTCGAGCATCCGGTCACCGAGGAAGTCACCGGCCTCGATCTGGTCGAATGGCAGCTGCGCATCGCCGCCGGCGAGCCGCTGCCGCTGCGGCAGGAAGACGTCCTCCAGCGCGGCCACGCCATCGAAGTGCGGCTGTACGCGGAAGACCCGGACGCCGGCTTCCTGCCCGGCTCCGGCACGCTGAAGACGCTGCGCCTGCCGGCGCCGTCGCGGCACGTGCGGCTCGACTCCGGCGTGGTCGAAGGCGACACCGTCACCATTTTCTACGACCCGATGATCGCCAAACTGATCGTCTGGGACGAGGATCGCCCGCGCGCGCTGGCGCGGCTGCGCGAAGCGCTGGCCGGCTGCGCGATCAGCGGGCCGAAGTCCAATGTCGCCTTCCTCGAACGGCTGGTGCGGCATCCCGCCATCGTCGAGGCGAGCATCGACACCGGCTACCTGGACCGCCACCTCGACGAATTCCTCGCCCCGGCCGCCATCGACCCTGCGCTGCTGCTGGCCGCCGCCACCGCGCAGCTGCTGGCGCAGGAATCCGACGCGCGCGCCGCTGCCACGCAGGGCAACGATCCCACCTCGCCTTGGGCCGACGCCGACGGCTGGCGGCTGGGCCACGCCGGCGCGCGCCGGCTCGCCTTCGCCCACGGCGACGCCCGCATCGAACTGCTGGCGCACGGCCACGGCGGCGACTACCGCATCGAACGCGACGGCCAGACCCACGCCATCGCCGGCGCCCGCCTCGCCGACGGCGCGCTGAGCCTCCGCATCGACGGCGCCATGCGCCGCTTCCTCGCCGCCGTGTCCGCCGACGAAGTGCTGGTGCACGACGGCGACCGGCGCCTGCGCCTGCAACCGGAAGCGCTGTACCGCCACCAGTCCGCCGGCAACGACGCCGCCGAACACCGCATCCGCGCGCCGATGCCAGGCCGCGTGGTGCTAGTGCAGGCCAGACCCGGCGACGCGCTGGACGCTGGCGACGTGGTGCTAGTGCTGGAGGCGATGAAGATGGAGCTGGCGCTGAAGGCCCCGCGCGCCGGCACCCTCGCCGAACTGCGCGCGCAGGCCGGCGATTTCGTCGAAGCCGACGCCGTCCTCGCCACGCTGGAGCAATGACCATGGCCCTGCCCGTTGACGTGCGCATCGTCGAAGTCGGCCCGCGCGACGGCCTGCAGAACGAGAAGACCGACATTGGCACCGCCAACAAGATCGCGCTGATCGACCGGCTGTCGAAGACCGGCCTGCGCAGCATCGAGGCCACCGCCTTCGTCAGCCCGAAGTGGGTGCCGCAGATGGCCGACGCCGCCGAGGTGATGGCCGGCATCGCCCGCGCGCCCGGCGTGTCCTACCCAGTGCTGGTGCCGAACGAGGCCGGCTACGAGCGCGCCCGCGCGGCCGGCGCGGAGGAAGTGGCGGTGTTCACCGCCGCGTCCGAGGCGTTCAACCTGAAGAACACCAACGCCGGCATCGACGAATCGCTGCGCCGCTTCGCGCCGGTGCTGGCGCGGGCGAAGGCGGACGGGGTGAAGGTGCGCGGCTACGTCTCCACCGTGCTCGGCTGCCCCTACCAGGGCGAGGTGCCGCTGGCCGACGTGGTGCGCGTGGCGCGCGCGCTGCGCGAAATGGGCTGCTACGAAATCTCGCTGGGCGACACCATCGGCGTCGGCACCCCCGGCAAGGCGCGGGCGATGCTGAAGGCCGTCGCCGGCGAAGTCCCGATGGCCGCGCTCGCCATCCATTTCCACGACACCTGGGGCCAGGCGCTGGCCAACGCGCTGGCCTGCCTCGAAGAAGGCGTCACCGTGATCGACAGCGCCGTGTCCGGCGCGGGCGGCTGCCCGTACGCGAAGGGCGCCAGCGGCAACGTCGCCAGCGAGGACGTGGTGTACATGCTGCACGGCCTCGGCATCCGCACCGGCATCGACCTCGACCTGCTGGCCGACACCGGCCGCTGGCTGGCCGCCCTGCTGGGCCGCGATACCGGCAGCAAGGCCGGCAAGGCGCTGGGCGCACGATGAGCAGCCAGATGCTCCATCCGAGCATGCTCGCCAACGCGTTGCCCCCGGAGGCTGCCGCGGGCGCGCCGTCCCAGCTCGCGCACCTGCTCGACGCCCGCTATCCCGGCCTGATCGAACACATCGGCCAGGCCATCGTCCTGCACGACGCGGACGGCCGGCTGCACTACATGAACCCGGCGGCGCGGCAGATTTTCGGCGTGCCCGGCGACGGCGACACGCCCGGCATGGCCGACTGGAACGGCTGGCGGGTGATGGACGAGGCGGGCCGGCCGCTGCCGTTCCAGGCGCATCCCACCTCGCGCGCGCTGCGCGAGGGACGCGCCGTGGGCAACGAGGTGATCGGCCTCTACCATCGCCGCAACCAGAAGCTGGTCTGGCTGTCGGTGACGGCGCTGCCGCAGAGCGCGCCCGATGGCAGCCATACCGGTATGGTGCTCTCGCTCAGCACCGACATCACGGAACTCCAGCGCGACAAGACCTTGTTCCATCGCGTGCAGGAACTCGCGCAGATCGGCGGCTGGCAGTGGGACCGCGGCAGCGACGCGCTCTACCTGACCGGCGAGGCGGTGCGCATCCTGTGCAGGCGCGTCCCGCCCATGACGATGCATGCGCTGCTCGACTGCCTGTGCGACGACGACCGCCAGCGCCTGCGGCAGACGCTGGACGAAATCCGCGGCGACACCGGCTTCGACCTCGAACTGGCCGGCGCGGATCCCGGCGGCACGCCCTTCTGGGTGCGCATGATCGGCGAACCCGATCCGCACGATCCCGGCAGCGAACGCCTCAGCGGTACCCTGCAGGACATCACTGAGCGCAAGCGCGCCGAGGAAGCGCTGCGCGCGCAGGCGCAGACCGACGCCCTGACCGGGCTGCTGAACCGCGACGTCATCCTCGCCCACGCCCAGCAGCGCCTGCACGCGCCCAGCGGCCCCGATCTTGCGCTGCTGTACATCGACCTCGACCGCTTCAAGATCGTCAACGACGTGCTGGGCCACGACGCCGGCGACCACCTGCTGATCGAAGCGGCCAACCGCATCCGCGGCGCGGTCGGCGAGGAAGGCCTGATCGCGCGCTTCGGCGGCGACGAGTTCCTGGCCGTCTGCCGCATCGCCGACAACCCCGACCGCCCGGAGCAACTGGCGCAGCGCGTGCAGCAGGCGTTCACCGCGCCGTTCCGCATGGGCAAGGACGAGTTCAACGTCACCACCAGTATCGGCATTTCGCGCGCGCCCGCCGACGGCGACACGCCCCGGCAGCTGATCCAGAGCGCCGACATGGCGATGTACGACAGCAAGCGCCGGCTGCGCAACGGCTACCAGGCGTTCTCGCCGCGCCTGGCCAAGCGCCAGCAGGAGCGGTTGCAGATCGAAACCCAGCTGCGCCGCGCGCTCGACAACGGCGAGTTCCACCTCGTCTACCAGCCGCAGGTCGACTTGCGCACCGGCCGCATCCTGCACGCCGAGGCGCTGATGCGCTGGCGCAGCCCGCTGCTCGGCGAAGTGCGTCCGGGCCGCTTCATCGAACTGGCCGAAAGCACCGGCGAGATCGTCCGCATCGGCCACTGGGTGCTGGGCGAAGCCTGCGCGCAGATGCGCCGCTGGCAGGAACAGGGGCTGCCGATCCAGCGCATCGCGGTGAACGTGTCCTACCGCCAGTTCATCGGCGAGGATCTGGTGGACAGCGTGCGCCGGATGCTGGGCGAAGCCGGCCTGCCCGGCCACGCGCTGGAACTGGAACTGACCGAACGCGTGCTGGTGGAGGACGTGGCCGACACCAGCCGCGTATTCGACCAGCTGCGGCAGCTCGGCGTGCGGTTGTCCATCGACGATTTCGGCGAAGGCTACAGCGCGCTCAACTATCTGCGCCGGCTGCCGATCCACGCGCTCAAGCTCAGCCACAGCTTCATGAAGGGCGTGCCGGGCGCGCGCTCCGACGAGGCGATCTGCCAGACCGTCACCGGCATCGCCCGCAGCCTGGGCCTGGACATGGTCGCCGAGGGCATCGAAACCGAAGCCCAGCGCGACTTCTTGCTGCGGCTCGGGGTCAAGGTCGGCCAGGGCTTCCTGTTCGCGCCCGGCCTGCTGCCGGGAGAATTCGCCAAACGCCTGGCCGCGCAATCCTCCTGAACACCCGCATGCACGACTTCGCCATCCGCCCCATCCAGCCCGAGGACGATGCCGCGATGGCCGCCGTCATCCGCGCGGTGATGCCCGAGTTCGGCGCCACCGGCAGCGGCTTCGCCATCAACGACCCGGAAGTGGACTGGATGAGCCGCGCCTACGCGCAGGCGCGCCACGCCTATTTCGTGCTGGAGCGCGGCGGCCGCGTGCTGGGCGGCGCCGGCGTGGCCCCGCTGGCCGGCGGCGACGCCGGCACCTGCGAACTGCGCAAGATGTACTTCCTGCCCGAAGCGCGCGGCCTGGGCGCCGGCGCGGCGATGATGGCCCGCTGCCTGGACGCCGCCCGCGACCTCGGCTTCGCCCGCTGCTACCTGGAAACCCTGACCGGCATGGACGCGGCGATGCGGCTGTACGAGCGCAGCGGCTTCAAGCGCATCTGCGGCCCGCAGGGCGCGACCGGGCATGGCGGCTGCGACGTTTTCTATTCGCTCGAGCTCTGAGCCCCTCTCCCCTCGGGAGATGAGTCGGGGAGAGGGTTCGGGGCAAGCCTGGAATCGCCCGCGCACACCGAACCCTCATCCGCCCCTGCGGGGCACCTCCTCCCGAAGGGAGAAGGGAGAAGCGTAAAATCGCCGGTTTCCGCCCGCAGGATCTCTTCCATGCAGCTCTCCAACGCCCGCACCGTCGTCACCGGCGGCGTCTCCGGCCTCGGCTTCGCGGTGGCGAAGCACCTCGTCGCCCACGGCGGCAAGGTCGCCCTGTTCGACGTCAACGACGACAAGGGCGCGGCCGCCGTCGCCGAACTCGGCGAGGCCAACGCGCGCTACTTCAAGACCGACGTGACCGACGAAGCCTCAGTGCAGGCCAACGTCGCCGCGGCGAAGGAGTTCCTCGGCGAGCTGAACGTCGCGGTGAACTGCGCCGGCATCCTCGGTTCCAACCGCGTGCTGGGCCGCGAGGGGGCGATGAAGCTCGCGCAGTTCCAGACCACGGTGATGGTCAATCTGGTCGGCAGCTTCAACGTCGCCAAGACCTGCGCCGAGCTGATGCAGCACAACGAGGCCGGCGCGGACGGCGAGCGCGGCGTGATCGTCAACACCGCCTCGGTCGCCGCCTACGAGGGCCAGATCGGGCAGGCCGCCTACTCCGCCTCCAAGGCCGGCGTGATCGGCATGACGCTGCCGATGGCGCGCGAACTGGCTCGCTTCGGCATCCGTGTGATGACCGTCGCGCCCGGCGTGTTCTGGACGCCGATGGTGGACGGCATGCCGGACGACGTGCAGAAGTCGCTGGCCGCGACCATTCCCTTCCCGTCGCGCCTCGGCAGGCCGGAGGAGTTCGCCGACCTGGTCGCCAGCATCCTCGGCACCACCTACCTCAACGGCGAGACCATCCGCCTGGACGGCGCGACGCGGCTGGCGCCGAAGTGACCGACTACGGCTCGCACGCGGAACGCCGGATCGCCGCCAAGTGGCCGGCGATTCGCGCGCGCGGCATGCGGCATTTCGTGCTGGTGCGCGGCGTCGCGTTCTGGGGCGGGCTGATGTTCGTGGCGATGCTGGCGATGACCGGGCTGCGCCTCGGCTTCGACCATCCGCGCTATCCGCTGCTGGCCGCCATCGCGCTGCCGCTGTGCGCCATCGGCGGGCTCGCCTGGGGCCTGCTCACCTGGTTCCTCAACGAGCGCATTTACCGTGCGCTCCAACAACAAAGCAGACATTTCCCATGAAGGCTTACGACATCAAGAAAGGCAACGTCGTCGAACACAACGGCGGCACGTACCAGATCCGCGACATCGAACGCAGCAGCCCGCAGGGCCGCGGCGGCAACGTGCGCTACCGCTTCGTCATGTACGCGATCCCCGGCGGCAACAAGCTGGACGCCAGCTTCGACGGCGACGACGACCTGCGCGAAGTCGACATGAGCCGCCGCCAGGCCACCTATTCGTACAAGGACGGCGACGCCTTCGTGTTCCTCGACGACGAGGACTACACGCCGTACACGCTGGACGCCGATGCCGTGGGCGACCTGGCCGGCTACATCGTGGACGACCTGACCGGCATCTACGTGCAGTTGATCGAGGACGCGCCGGTGGCGATCCAGCTGCCGCAGTCGGTGGCGATGGAAGTGATCGAAACCCCGCCGGAGCTGAAGGGCGGCACCGCCACCAAGCGCCCGAAGCCGGCCAAGCTGAGCACCGGCATCGAGATCATGGTGCCGGAGTACATCGGCAACGGCGAGAAGGTGTGGGTCAACACCACTACCGGCGAGTTCGCCGGCCGCGCGGACTGAATGTCCTTGCTCGTCATTCCCGCAAACGCGGGAATGACGAGCAAAAACGCATGAACACCGCCCTTCACCACGTCACGCTGTCCGGCCACGGCATCCGCCTTGAACCGCTGTCGAGCGCCCACGTCGCGCCACTGCAGGACGCGGTGGACGACGGCGACATCGGCGCGATCAACTACGTCAACGTGCCCGGCCGCGACGGCATCCCCGCGTGGGTCGAACATGCGCTGGCGATGCGCGACGCCGGCCGCGAGCTGCCGTTCGCCATCGTCGCCGGCGAACGTGTGGTCGGCAGCACGCGCTTCTACGACATCGACCTGTCGGTGCCGACGCTCGCCATCGGCTACACCTTTCACGCGGCCTCGGTCTGGCGCAGCCACGTCAACACCGCCAACAAGCGGCTGATGCTGGGGCATGCCTTCGACGCGCTGGGCGCGCAGTCGGTGTACTTCCACACCAGCCACCTCAACCTGCGCTCGCAGGCGGCGATCGAGCGGCTGGGCGCGAGGAAGGACGGCGTCCTGCGCGCGCATCGGCGGCACAAGGACGGCAGCTTGCGCGACACCCATACCTATTCGATCCTCGCACCGGAATGGCCGGCCATCCGCGAGCGGCTGGACGCGCGGATCAAAGCAGGTTGAGCGGCGTCAGCGCAATTCCAGGCCGCCCTGCTCGCGATTGAGTGCGCGCAGGCGTTCGCCCAGCGCGTACAGGTTGCTTTCGATGCCCTGCATCGCCCGCTGCTGTTCTACTGGCAGGGCCGCCAGCGCCGCCTGACGCAGCCGTACCCATTCGCTTCCGACCCGCGCCGAAAGCGCCCTCGCCTTCGCCTCCAGCGCCTCGCGCTCCTGCTGCGGCAGGCCGTAGCCGCTTCCGCCCAATGCGGCGGGACGCAGCAACAGGGCTTCCTCCGCCAGCAGCGCCTGCACCTGCGTGCGCGCGGCGCGGCCCTCGGCGCGGTCGAGCAACCTGCGCTTGATCGCGTCGCGCGCCTGCAGCTCCATGCGCCGCTGCGCCGCCTGCTCCAGCAACAGCAGCGCGGCGGTCGCGCGCAGGTCGCCCTGCTCCAGCCACGGCGCGCGGCGCTCCGGCGGCAGCGCCAGCCAGTCGTCCAGGCGCGCCTGCGGCAGCGCCAGCCGCGCGCGCGCCAGTTCGAACATCGCCTGGTAGCGCGCGCGCATCGACTCGAAGTAATAGCCCTGCCGCTGCGCCGCGTCGCGATCCTCCAGCACGGAGTCGTCCGCCACGCCTTCACGTTGCAACCGGCGCAGCAGGCCGGTCGGGGTGATGCTGCGCAGCGGCAGTGCGGCCAGCCGCGGCGCGCCTTCGCGCAGCAGCCGCCAGGTTTCCACCGCGCAGTTGTTGTCGAGGAAGGTGTAGCGCCCGTCGTAGCTCCAGTGCAGCAGCGCGGCGCGTTCCAGCACGCCGCGGATTTCGTCGCGCCCGAGCCGCAGCGGCAGCGAGCGCAGGCCGCGCAGTTCCACCGTCGTGTACTCGTCGATGACCTGGCCCAGCGGCAGCAGGAACAGCCGCGACGGATAGCGGCCGGTCAGCCCGCGCCAGCCCGACAGCTGCACGTCGCCGACGAAGGCGCGGAAGCTCAACACGCGGTGGTATTGCAGGTCGAGCCTGCAGTCCGGCCCGGGCGCGCGGTTCGGCGCGCAGATCACCAGCCGCAGCATGCTGTGGCCCCAGCGGCTCATCGGCGCATCACTGCCTTCCGCCAGCAGGTAGTCGATGGCGTACACCCGCGCCGGGTCGATCCGCTCGAAACCGGCGGAGGCGAAATCCGGGTCGGCGCGCAGGAACGGCAGGTCCGGCGCGCAGGCCGCGGCCGGCGGCTGCCAATCGAAACGCCCGGCGAAATACCGCGCCAGCGCCGGTCGCCGGCAGGCGTACTGCGGGTCGAGCAGGAACCATTCCAGGTTGACCGCGACGAACTCCTTCGGAGTTTCCAGTTCGTAGCGATCCGGGCTGCGGTCGGTCAGCGGGTTGTGGCGTCCGCGCAGGCCGAAACGCAGCGGACGCAGCTGCCAGCCGGCGAGGTCGAGCAGGCGCGGATCGCGCGACAGGCCGCCCTGCGGCCCGCGATCCAGCACGTGCGCCAGTTCGTGGATCAGCGCGGCCAGCGCCGCGCGCGCGGCCGGGTCGTCGGCGCCCGCCTGCGGCGCGCGCGCCATCCAGCCGTCGAGCAGGTCGCGGCGCAGGCCGATGTCCGCGCCCAAGCTGCGGCCGTGCACCTGCGCCGGCAGATCGTCGCGCCAGCGCAAGCGCAGGCCGGCGGGCATGGCGTCGCGCCAGACCGGCGGCAACCGGTGTTCGACCGCTTCAATCAGCTGCCGGCTGGCCGCGAGCTGCGCGTCGTCCAGTCCCCGCGGCTCCACCTGCAACCGCGCCGCCGCAACCGGCAGCGCGAGACAGGCCAGCCACGCCGCGCAGGCAAGCCGCCACGGCGGGCGGCGCGGGTTCACCGCGCCAGGATGGCCTGCGCCAGCTGCATGTCGCTGGCCGCGCGGGCGTCGGCGCGGCGCTCGCGCAGCAGCCGCAGCGCCGCTTCCAGCCGCGCGCCGCGGATGCGGCCGTCGCTGGCGACGAAGCTGGCCGCGTCCGCGCGCGCCTGCAGCACCACCTTGTCGTCGCCGGAGGTGCTGGCGGAGGTCGCGGAGCCGGCGGACGAAGCGCTGGAAGCGAAACTGCCGGCCAGCGCGGGCACGGCCGCAAGCAGCAGCGTGACGAACAGGAGGGATTTCTTCATGGCGTTCTCTCTGTGGGGATTCGTGCGGGCAAGCGCGTCAAGCCTAAACGCGATCGCCGCGCACGGCACCGCTCACGCGTCGAACAGCTTGCCGGGATTCATGATCCCGTTCGGATCCAGCGCCGCCTTGATGCCGCGCATCACCGCGACCTCCGCCGCGCTGCGCGTACACCACAGATAAGGCTTCTTCACCAGCCCGATGCCGTGTTCGGCGGAAATGCTGCCGCCGTGGCGTTGCAGGACTTCGGCCAGCAGCTTGGTCACGCGCTCGCAGTCGGCCACGAAGTCCGCCTGCGCCACGGCATCCGGTTTCAGGATGTTGATGTGCAGGTTGCCGTCGCCGATGTGGCCGAACCAGACCACCTCGAACTGCGGGTATTCGCGGCCCAGCAGCGCCTGCGTCTCGGCGAGGAAGGCCGGCATCGCCGACACCCGCACCGACACGTCGTTCTTGTACGGCACGTACTTCGCCAGGCTTTCGGTGATGCCCTCGCGCAGCCGCCACAGTTGCGCGGCCTGCGCCTCGCTGGCGCTGATGACGCCGTCGCTGACAAGGCCGTCGTTCACGCATTGCTCGAACGCGGCCAGCGCCTCGGCTTCGCTGGCATCGAAGCTGGCGAACTCGGTGACCACGTAGAACGGATGCACTTCTTCGAACGGCGCCTGCGCGCCGTGCGCCAACACGTGCTTCAGCGCCACGTCGGTGAGGAACTCGAACGCCTGCAATTGCAGCCGCGAGCGGAACGCCGCGAACACCCGCATCAGCGCCTCGAACGACGGCAGCACCAGCAGCATCACGTTGGTCGGCGGCGGCGGATCGGCGAGGCGCAGCGTCGCCTCGACCACGATGCCCAGCGTGCCTTCCGAGGCGATGGCGAGGTGGCGCAGGTCGTAACCGCTGGAGTTCTTGACCAGCGCGCGGCCCAGCTCCAGCAGTTCGCCGCTGCCGGTGACCAGCTTCAGCCCGGCGATCCATTCGCGGGTGTTGCCGTAGCGGACCACGCGGATGCCGCCGGCGTTGGTGGCGATGTTGCCGCCGATGCTGCACGAGCCGCGCGCGGCGAAATCGACCGGGTATTGCAGGCCACGTTCGCGCGCCGCCTCCTGCGCCAGTTGCAGCGGGATGCCGGCCTGCACGGTCAAGGTGCGATCCACCGCGTCGAAATCCAGCACCTTGTTCATGCGTTCGAGGCTGACGACCAGCTCGCCATTGGCCGCCACCGCGCCGCCGGACAGTCCGGTGCGTCCGCCCGAGGGCACGACGGCCACGGCCTGCGCGTTCGCCCAGCGCACGATCGCCTGCACGTCCTCGACGCTGTCCGGCAGCGCGATCGCCAGCGGTGCGGGCGTCCAGCGCCGCGTCCAGTCACGGCCGTAGTGCTCCAACTCGGCGGGATCGGTGAGCAGGCGCAGTCCGGGTAGGGCGGTGCGGAGGGAATCGAGGCGGGTGTCGGGCATGGCGTCGGGGCTTGGTGGCGGAGGCGCGATGGGCGTCGCGGACACGGTTTCGTCCGCAACATCCGGCGGGGCATGTCGCGCCCCGAAAATAGCATGACGCAGCGCAACAAAATCGCCTCCGTTCTGGCTATAGTCGGTTCTTCTCCATCCCCGTCGGACGCCCGCCCGCATGTCGCCCAAGAAGACCTCGTTCCCGAAGCAGGACATCCGCGTGCTGCTGCTGGAGGGCGTCAGCCAGACCGCCGTCGACACCTTCAAGGCCGCCGGCTACAGCCAGATCGACTACCACGCCAAGGCGCTGCCGGAGGACGAGCTGAAGGCGCGCATCGCCGAGGCGCACATCGTCGGCCTGCGCTCGCGTACCCAGCTCACCGCCGAGGTGCTGGCCGAGGCCAAGCGGCTGGTCGCGATCGGCTGCTTCTGCATCGGCACCAACCAGGTGGACCTGGACGCCGCCGAGGTCGCCGGCATCCCGGTGTTCAACGCGCCCTACTCCAACACCCGCAGCGTCGCCGAACTGGTGGTGGCGCAGGCGGTGATGCTGATGCGCGGCATCCCGCAGAAGAACGCCGAATGCCACCGCGGCGGCTGGTCGAAGGCGGCCACCGGCAGCCATGAGGTGCGCGGCAAGACGCTGGGCATCATCGGCTACGGCCACATCGGCACCCAGGTGGGCGTACTGGCCGAGGCGCTGGGCATGCGCGTGGTCTTCCACGACATCGAAACCAAGCTCTCGCTGGGCAACGCGCGCGCCGCGTCCGGGTTGGACGACCTGCTGGCGCGCGCCGACGTGGTGACCCTGCACGTGCCGGAAACGCCGGCCACGAAGAACATGTTCGGCGCGGCGCAGATCGCGGCGATGAAGCGCGGCGCGCATCTCATCAACGCCTCGCGCGGCACCGTGGTCGATATCGACGCGCTGGCGGCGGCGCTGGACGCCGGCCACGTGGGCGGCGCGGCGGTGGACGTGTTCCCGGTCGAACCCAAGGCCAACGGCGACGAATTCCTGTCGCCGCTGCGCGGCCGCGACAACGTGATCCTCACCCCGCACATCGGCGGCAGCACGCTGGAAGCGCAGGACAACATCGGCGTGGAAGTGGCGGCCAAGCTGGTGCGCTACAGCGACAACGGCAGCACGCTGTCGGCGGTCAACTTCCCGGAAGTGACGCTGCCCGAGCACGAGGGCAGCCTGCGCCTGCTGCACATCCACCGCAACGTGCCGGGCGTGCTGTCGCAGATCAACGAGATCTTCAGCCGCCACGCGCTGAACATCGACGGCCAGTTCCTGCGGACCGACCCGAAGGTCGGCTACGTGGTGATCGACGTCAGCGCCGACGAGGCGCAGGCGAACGCGCTGAAGGACGAGCTGGCGGCGATTCCGGGGACGCTGCGGACGCGCGTGCTTTATTGAAGCGAGGAGTGAGCGGAGAGGAGTGAGGGGTGAGTGAAAGCCGCTCTTCGCCTGTTCTCACTTCTCACTCCTCTCCGCTCACTCCTCGCCCTTCGCCAGCCACTTCCGCGCCATCCGCCGCACCGACGCATCCGTCGCCGGATCGGCCGCCAGTTCGTCGATGCGACGCCAGGCCAGGTCCAGCGATTCCTCGCTGACGGTATAGGCCTCGTTGTCACCCGCGTGCACCACGTAGCGCACGTCGTAGTGCCAGTGCGCGGGCACCGCCTTGTGCTCGGGAATCCAGTGGCGGTCCACGTCGAAGATCGCCTCGTCGACGCGCAGCCCGGTCAAGCCGGACTCCTCCTCCGCCTCGCGCAGCGCCGCCAGATGCAATTCGCGCTGGCCGTCGGCGTGTCCGCCCAGCTGCAGCCACAGGCCCAGCTTGCGATGGTGGGTCAGCAGCGCGCGTTCGCCGCCGCGGTCCACCAGCCAGCTCGACGCGGTGAAGTGGCCGGCCAGGCGCTCGCGCCGGAACGGATCCTCGGCGTCGGCCAGCAGTTCGCGGAACAGCGCCACCGCCTCCGACTCCTCCGGCCGGCGGCGGGCATAGTCCAGCAACGCGGCGTCCAGACCTGCCTGCATGCGCGATTCCTCCGCTTGAACATGAATGGGCCGCATTATCCCCCGCCGTGACCCGCGGCGCTTGTGAAACCAAATCGCAACAAGGTAAGGTTCGGCACCGCCCGCGCCGCCCGCCGTCGCGGCCCGACCGTCTTCAACTGGGGATACTTCGATGCTTTTTTGGCGCGTCAAACCGCTCGACAAGATTCTTGAAACCGCTGAAAAGAAATCGTTGAAGCGCCAACTCGGGCCGATCCAGCTGACCCTGCTGGGCATCGGTGCGGTGATCGGCACCGGCATCTTCGTGCTGACCGCGGAAGCGGCGCAGAAGTCCGGCCCGGCGATGATGCTCGCCTTCGTGATCGCGGCCGTGGTGTGCGGCCTGGCGGCGCTGGCGTATTCGGAAATCGCCTCGATGATCCCGGTGTCGGGCTCGGCCTACACCTACAGCTACGGCGTGTTCGGCGAAGTGCTGGCCTGGGTGGTCGGCTGGGCGCTGGTGCTGGAATACGCGATCGGCGCGACCGCCGTGTGCGTGGGCTGGTCGGGCTACGTCAACGGCCTGCTCAACAGCGGCGTGTTCGGACTGGTCGAACCCGGCACGCTGTCGCTGCCGGCCTGGCTGCAGACCGGCTACTTCTCCGGCGGCGGCTTCAACCTGCTGGCCTTCCTGATCGGCATCGGCGTCACCTGGCTGCTGGTGATCGGCACCTCCAAGAGCGCGCGCGTCAACGCGGTGCTGGTGGCGATCAAGATCGTCGCTCTGGTGGCCTTCATCGCGCTGGCCCTGCCGGCGGTGCAGAGCACCAACCTCACCCCGTTCATGCCGGTCGGCTGGGGCAACCCCACCGGCGGCGTCGGCGTGCTCGGCGCGGCGGCCTCGATCTTCTTCGCCTACGTCGGCTTCGACGCGGTCTCCACCGCCGCCGAAGAAACCAAGAACCCGAACCGCAACATCCCGATCGGCCTGATCGGCGCGCTGGCCGTGTGCACGATCTTCTACCTGCTGGTCGGCTACGGCGCGGCCGGTTCGGTCGGCGCGCAGCCGCTGATGGACGCCGCCGGCACCGTGCTCGACCCGGGCACGCCGGCCATGGCCGCCGCCTGCGCGCTGCCGGAGAACGCGCAGGCGCTGGTGTGCAGCAATGAGCCGCTGGCCCACGTGATCCGCGTGCTGGGCTTCCCGAAGATCGGCAACCTGATCGCGCTGGCCGCGGTCGTCGCGCTGCCGTCGGTCATCCTGATGATGATGTTCGGCCAGACCCGCGTGTTCTTCACGATGTCGCGCGACGGCCTGCTGCCGGAAGCGCTGTCGAAGGTCCACTCGCGCTTCCACACCCCGCACGTGATCACCTACCTGACCGGCATCGTGGTGTCGATCTGCGCCGCGCTGTTCCCGGTCGGCAAGCTGGCCGACACCTCCAACTCCGGCACGCTGCTGGCGTTCGCGATGGTCTCGATCGGCGTGCTGGTGCTGCGCAAGACCCAACCCGACCGCCCGCGTCCCTTCCGCACCCCGCTGGCGTGGATCGTGTGCCCGCTGGCCGTGGCCGGCTGCCTGCTGCTGTTCGTGAACCTCAGCATGACCGCGAAGCTGGTGTTCGCGGCGTGGGCGGTGCTCGGCCTGATCCTGTACCGGGTCTACGGCTACAAGCGCAGCCACCTGGCACGCGAAGCCGCACAGTAACCGCACGCATGCAGGAAGGCCGGCCTCGTCGCCGGCCTTCTGCATTCGGGACGCCCCATTTTCCGGACGCACGACATGAAACAACTGTTCGCCACCAAGCATCCCCACGCCAGCCACGCCGACGCGCAGGGCCTGAGCCTGCAACGCGCGCTCGGCCCGTGGGGGCTGACCGCGCTGGGCATCGGCGCGGTGATCGGCGGCGGCATCTTCGTCATCACCGGCCAGGCCGCGGCCGACCACGCCGGCCCGGCGATCATGCTGTCGTTCGTGCTGGCCGCCATCTGCTGCACCTTCTGCGCGCTGGCCTACGCCGAGTTCGCGGCGATGGTGCCGGTGTCGGGCAGCGCCTACACCTATACCTACGCCACCCTCGGCGAACTGGCCGCGTGGTTCATCGGCTGGATGCTGGTGCTGGAATACGGCGTCTCGGCCTCGGCCGTGGCGGTCAGCTGGACCGGCTACTTCCTCAGCCTGCTCGACCACTTCGGCATCCATCTGCCAACCGCGCTGGTCAGCGCGCCGCTGGACGCCAAGCTGCAGCCGACCGGCGCCATCGCCAACCTGCCGGCGGCGGGCATCGTGCTGCTGCTGACCTGGCTGTGCTACGTCGGCATCCGCAAGTCGTCGGCGATGAACACGGTGATGGTGGCGCTGAAGACCGGGCTGATCCTGCTGGTGATCTTCGCCGGCTGGAAGTACGTCGATCCGGCCAACTGGGAACCCTTCATCCCGGCCAACGTCGGCCCCGGCAAGTACGGCTTCGAAGGCGTGCTGCGCGGCGCGGCGCTGGTGTTCTTCGCCTACATCGGCTTCGAGGCGGTGTCGGTGGCGGCGCAGGAATCGCACAAGCCGCAGCGCGACCTGCCGATCGGCATGCTGCTGTCGCTGGCGATCTGCACCGTGCTGTACATCGCGATGGCGGCGGTGATGACCGGGCTGGTGCCGTACACCCAGCTCGGCACCGACGAACCGGTGGTGACCGCGGTGGCGGCGCATCCGCAGCTCGGCTGGCTGCGCGTGATCGTCGAGATCGGCGCGCTGATCGGCCTGTCCTCGGTGGTGCTGGTGATGATCATCGGCCAGCCCCGCATCTTCATGATCATGGCGAAGGACGGCCTGCTGCCGCCGGTGTTCACCCGCATCCATCCCGAATACCGCACGCCGCACATCAACACGGTCATCACCGGCATCGGCATCGCCGTGCTGGCGGCGCTGTTCCCGCTGGACGTGCTGGGCGAGCTGACCTCGATGGGCACCCTGATCGCCTTCGCCGCGGTCTGCGCCGGCGTGCTGGTCCTGCGCCGCACCCAGCCCGACCTGCCGCGCCCGTTCCGCATCCGCGCCGCGTGGCTGGTGTGCACGGCGGGCATCCTGAGCTGCTTCGCGCTGCTGTCCACGATGACCGCGCACAACTGGTTCCTGATGCTGGTGTGGACGGCGTTCGGCTTCCTGATCTATTTCCTGTACGGCTACCGGCACAGCAAGCTGCGCCGGGGCTGATGCCCCGGTGCCGGCGGTCGATGCGGCCGCCGGCGCCCCAGCCTCTTCCTCCGAACTGCCATGCACGACCACGAGCGCGCCGCCCGCCAGTCGCTGATCGACCACTGCCGGGCGATGAACGCCAGCGGGCTGTCGCTGAACAAGTCCGGCAACGCCAGCCTGCGCTGGGGCGAAGGCCTGCTGATCACGCCCACCGGCCGCGCCTACGACCGCCTGCTGCCGGAGGACATCGTCTATCTGGAGCTCGACGGCAGCTGCCCGCCGGGGCAATTGCTCCCGTCCAGCGAGTGGCGCTTCCACTGCGACATCCTGCACGCCTTCCCCGCCGCCAATGCGGTGGTGCACGTGCATTCCACCCACGCCACCGCGCTGGCCTGCCTCGGCGAAGGCATTCCCGCCTTCCACTACATGGTGGCGGTGGCCGGCGGCGACCGCATTCCCTGCGCGGGCTACGCCACCTTCGGCACCCGCGAACTCTCCGACAACGTGCTGCGCGCGCTGGAAGGCGGCCTGCGCGCCTGCCTGATGGCGAACCACGGCCAGGTGACCACCGGCAAGACGCTCTCGGACGCCTACGCGCTGGCCGAGGAAGTGGAGAACCTCGCCCGGCAATACATGCTGGCGCGCACGCTGGGCCCGACCCGCAACCTGCCGCCGGAGGAAATGGCCGTGGTGCTGGAGAAGTTCAAGCACTACGGGCAGCAGCGCAAGCCTGAACAGACGTGATCGCAGCGGGCGCAATCGTCATTTAGAAAGCCGACCCGCAGTCGCTACACTGCGCGCATGAACACCCCCGCCTTCGACCACAACCTGTACGCCGGCTGCGCCGCGCAGATCATCAGCCACACCCGCGAACTGGCCGCCAAGGGCTTCACCCCCGCCACCGCCGGCAATTTCTCGATCCGGATGGACGCCGATCACGCCGCCATCACCATTTCCGGCAAGGACAAGGGCCGCCTGACCGAAGCCGACATCATGGTGGTGGACATGGCCAACACCCCCGTCGCCACCCACCATCGCCCGTCCGCCGAGGCGGCGCTGCATACCCACCTCTACCGCCGCTATCCCGACGTCGGTGCGGTGCTGCACACCCATTCGCCGACCCAGACCATCGCCGGACTGCTGTACGCCGACCAGGGCCGCGTGCGCCTGCGCGACTACGAGCTGTTCAAGGCCCTGCGCGGCCGTACCACCCACGAAACCGAAGTGGATCTGCCGGTGGTGCCCAATTCGCAGGACATGGACGAGCTCACCGCCAGCGTCGATGCCGCGCTGGATGCGGCCAACAACTGGGGCTACCTGATCGCCGGCCACGGCCTGTACGCCTGGGGCCGCGACATCAGCGAAGCGCGCCGGCACCTGGACGCGTTCGAATTCATGCTCGGCTGCGAGCTGGAACTGCGCCGCCTGGGCGCACGCTGAGCCATGTTGACGAGGATCGCCCGATGAGCCGTCTCCGCATCTTCGCCCACGACGCGCCCGACGCGCCGCTGCTGACCACCGCCGACCACGCCGCCATCGCCGCCGAACTCGGCAAGATCGGCGTCGCCTTCGAACAGTGGGAAGCCGCGCAACCGGTGAAACCCGGCGACCCGCCGGAGGCGATCATGGCCGCCTACCGCGCCGACATCGACCGGCTGGTCGAGGCCAACGGCTTCCGCAGCGTGGACGTGGTCAGCATCGCGCCGGACAACCCCAACCGCGAGGCGATGCGCGCCAAGTTCCTCGACGAGCACGCGCACAAGGAAGACGAGGTGCGCTTCTTCGTCGCCGGCTCCGGCCTGTTCTCGCTGCACGTCGGCGGGCAGGTGTACGAGGTGCTGTGCGAGGCCGGCGATCTCATTGCCGTGCCCGACGGCACCACGCACTGGTTCGACATGGGGCCGGAGCCGAGCTTCGTCGCCATCCGCTTCTTCACCGAGCCGGACGGCTGGGTCGGCCATTTCACCGGCAGCGACATCGCGCAGCAGTTCCCACGTTACGAGGCCGGGCAAGCCGGCTAACGGACGCCGTCATCCCCGCGAACGCGGGGATCCAGCGTCTTTGGATTTCCACGAGTACACGAAAGACACGGGACTCCCGCCTGCGCGGGAGTGACGAGCGAATGCAGAAGACCACCATCCTCACCGACATCGAAGGCACCACCAGCAGCATCTCCTTCGTCAAGGACGTGCTGTTCCCCTACGCGCGCGCCAAGCTGCCGGACTTCGTGCGCCGGCACGGCCACGAGCCGGACGTGCGCCGCTGGCTGGACGCGGTGGCGATCGAAATCTCCGCCAGCGCCTGCCAGGACGCAGTGATCGTGGAGACGCTGCAGGGCTGGATCGACATCGATCGCAAGCACACCGCGCTCAAGGCATTGCAGGGCATGGTCTGGGACGCCGGCTACCGCGACGGCGACTTCACCGCGCCGCTGTATCCGGACGTCGCGCCCGCGCTGCGCGATTGGCATGCGGCCGGGCATCCGCTGGCGGTGTATTCCTCCGGCTCGGTGCCGGCGCAGAAGCTGCTGTTCGCGCATACCGACGACGGCGACCTGACGCCGCTGTTCTCCGGCTTCTTCGACACCGAAGTCGGCGGCAAGCGCGAGGCCGGCAGCTACCGCGCCATCGCCGACCGACTCGGGACTTCGCCCGGCGACATCCTCTTCCTGTCCGACGTGGTGGCCGAACTCGACGCCGCCCGCGACGCCGGGCTGCGCACCGCACTGCTCGACCGCCGCGAGGACTACCCGCAGCCGCGCACCGGCGCTGCCGCCAACGGCCACATGCGCGTCGAATCGTTCGCCGACATCGACGTCGCCGCGTGAGCGCGCACGCAGGCCGCCGCGCCACGCTCTGCGGCCTGCTGGCGATCCTGCTGTGGGCCTCGCTGGCGCTGCTGACCACGCTGACCGCAGGCCTGCCGCCGTTCCAGGTGCTGGCGACGGTGTTCGGCATCGCCGGCCTGCTCGGCATCGCCTATGCCGCATCGCGCGGCACGGCCGGCTGGCGCGCGCTGAAGCAGCCGTTCTCCGCGCTGGCGCTCACCACCGTCGCGCTGTTCGGCTACCACGCGCTGTACTTCATCGCGCTCAAGCGCGCGCCGGCGCTGGAAGCCAACCTGCTCAATTACCTGTGGCCGCTGCTGATCGTGGTGTTCGCCGGCTTCCTGCCCGGCGTGCGCGTGCGCGGCGGACAGTGGCTCGGCACCCTGCTGGGGCTGGTCGCCGCGGTCGTGCTGGTGACGCGCGGCAGCGGCTTCTCGATCCGAAGCGATTATCTGCCCGGCTACGCCGCCGCACTGGGTGCAGCCGTCACCTGGGCCGCATACTCCGTGCTCAACCGCCGCCATGCGGAGGTGCCCAGCGCCGCGCTCGCCCTGCCCTGCGTGCTGGTGTCGATCTTCGGCGCGCTCGTCCACTGCCTGACGGAAACGCACGTCGCGCCCGACGCGTCGCAATGGCTGGCCTTGGCCGGCATGGCCCTCGGCCCCACCGGCGCCGCCTTCCTGCTCTGGGACATCGGCACCAAGCGCGGCGACATCGCCTTGCTCGGCAGCCTCTCTTACCTCGCGCCGCTGCTGTCCACGCTGCTGCTGGTCATTGCGGGGAAAGCGGAGCCGCACATCTCGCAAGCCATCGCCATCGCGCTGCTTCTGCTGGGCGCGTGGCTGAGCGTGCGCAAGCCGCGCTGAGTCCTATCGCTTTTCCAGCAGCCCGGCGCGCGCCAGCGCATCGATCAGCGGCTGCCGGTTGTCGGCGGGATCGCGCGGCCAGCCGACGATGCGCTCGACCACCTTGCCGTCGCGGACGATGAAGAAGCCCGGCATCGGCCAATCTGCGGGCAGTTGCGGCCATTCCTCGCTGGCGTGGATCAGCTCCGCCTGCGCCGCCGGGAAACGCCTGTTCCAGTCGCGGACGGCATCCAGATCCTCGCGTCCCGGCGGCAGCATCAGCCAATGCGCATGCGCGGCGAACACCGGCCCCAACAGCGGATCGCGGCCGATGTCCTCGGCGGCATCCGCGGAAAAATGGCAGCCGGCGGTGACGAGGATGGTCGTGCCCTGCGTATCGAGCAGCGTACGGGTCAAGGTCGCGCCGTCCGCGCTTGAACGCCAGACCGTCGGCCCGGATGCATGCGTACCGAAGGCGTCCACGATGGCCGGCATCATGGGCAATCCCGCCTGCGGATGCGCGGCGGCGTAGCGCGTGGCTTCGTCGAAACGCCGCGCCAGCAACAGGGCATCGTAGATCTGCCGCAAATCGTCGGGCTGGGCGATGCCGCGCCGCTGCATCTCCGCGACGACGGCGCGGCGCGCATCCAGGTCGCCTTCCGGCAGCAGGTCGAGCGCACGCAGGAGATGGATCAGCTCGCGCTCGGGCAGCGTCAGCAGCGCATCCGACCGGCGCGGCAGATCGCCGACCAGCGCAGCGATACGCTCTTGCAGCGCCTGCACATCCCCGCCTTCGGCGCGCTGCATGCGATACAGCGCATCGAACCTGGTTTCGATACGACCCGGCGCATCGGCATGGCCGCGCCATGCCGGCGGGCCGAGCGGATGGCGGGACCGCACCATCTTCGCGTAGTCGGCGGCGTCGAACAGCGCCAGCACCCGCTCTATCTCGGGAGGCGTCAGTTCGGTCGCCAGATCGCGGGTATCGAATCCGACCAGTCCCTTGCTGCCGAACCGCAGGCTGGACAGGAAGCGTGCGCGCGCCAGCGGCGGCAGCGGATCGAACGGCGTGGTGCGGTCTGAATGCGTCGCGAGGTACGCGTCCAATGCCGCCTGCGAACGCAGCGGCAGCTGCGCCAAATCGGCGGCTTCCGACTCCAGCAGCCGGTACGTCGTGTGCGCACGCACCTCGCCGCGCCAGCGATCGAACGCGCGCACTTCGACGCGATGCTCGCCAGCCGCCAGCTTCGTCGGCAGCGCGCCGCGCCACAGGTGCTGCGACACTTCGGCCTCCGGCGAGCGGTCGAAGCCGCGCAGCGCTTCGGTCTCGTCGTCGCGCCGATTCTCCGCCAGCAGGTTCGGGTCGGGTTGCAGCACCTTCTTCATCGGCATCCAGTCGCCGCCGTCGACGCGGAACTCGACGCGGGTGTCGTCGTCGCCCATGTAGACGTTGGCGAACACGCCCCAGGCCGGGTACGCGCCGCGCCGCAGTACCTTCGGCGCGTGCAGGCCGATCTGGCTGTCGGCGGCGTCGCGGGCATTGTGCCAGGCCAATGCGTAATCGCCGCCGCGCTTCACGGTCAGCACCGCGTAGCCGTTCGGCGTGCCGTCGGGCATGGTGGCGTCGGGGATGCCGTCGGCGTCCTTCGCGCCCGACCAGTACGCGCCGCAGGCCGCTCCGACGTTGTATTCGTGCAGCGGCGCCTCGCCCTGCCAGCCGCTGGCCGCGCCGTGGAAGACGTGCTGCTGGGTGTGGCTGTGCGCGCTCAGCACCAGCACGTGCGGGAAGTCCTTGAGCAGCGCGAACAGGCGCGTGCGGTCGGCGTGGCGGAAGGTTTCGCGGCCATCCTTGTCGAACAGCGGGATATGCATCGCCAGCACCAACAACCTGTCCTTCGGCAAGGTCGGCAGCCAGCGTTCGAGGAAGGCGAACTGCTCCGCGCGCAGGCCGCCGACGTAGGCCGGCTTCTGCCCCGGCAGCACGACCACGTCGTCGAACACCACGAAGTTGGCCAGCGCGGTTTCGCGCGCGCGGGTGTCCGGGCCGATGGCGCGGTGGAAAGCGCTGAGCGACGCTTCGTCGCTGGCCGCGCCCGCGTCCACGTCGTGGTTGCCGGGCGCGTACAGCCACGGCACGCCGAGCGTTTCGGTGGTGCGCTTCACCACCGGCAATAGCGCCAGCGCGTCGTCGACCAGATCGCCCAGGGTGATGCCGAGGCGGGCCGCATGCCGCCCTTGCAGGGGCTGCACGATGTCGCGGCGGAAGTAATCGACGTCGTCGTCCGACTTCACCTGCGGATCGCCGAACACCAGCACCTGTGCCGCATCGCCCTCGACGCCGCGAGCAACGCGCAGGTAGGCGATGCAGCCTGCGCCCTGCCCGCCCTGCCCGCGCGGCAGTGCCAACGGCGCCTCCACATCGACCGGGACGCATTCCGGCGCGCCCGCCCATGCGGGCAACGCGACGGTCAGGAGGACGGCGAGGATCAGGAATCTGCGCATCGCACGATTATGGCGCACGGGCGGCGGGCCGATGGCTGCGCCGGCAACGGCTGCTCTAGAATCGGCGGCATGGGGATGTCGATGCGAAAACGGGTCGATCGCCGCTCATGGCGCGTGCTGGCCGGCTGGCTGCTGGCGCTGGCCGCCTGCCTGTGCGTCGCGTTGCCCGCGTTCGCCGCCGACGCGCCGCTGCGGCTGGAGGCCGGCGAATCGAGCTTCGCGCTGACCGGCGCGATCCGCTACTGGCACGACGCGGACGCCAAGGCCGGCCCGGAGCAGGCGTTCGCGCGCGCGCAGGGCGAGGGCTTCGCTCCGCTGCCGGACGGCAACCCGGCGTTCGGCTTCAAGATCGGCGCGTACTGGTTCCACCTGCCGATCGAGAACCAGCAGCGCGACGAGCCGCTGTGGATCCTGGTGCAGGAATACGCGCTGAGCGACAACCTCGACCTGTACCTGCGCTATCCCGACGGCCGCGTCGAGCACACCGCCGGCGGCGACCACGTGCCGTTCGCCGACCGCTACATCCGCTACCGGCATCCCAATTTCCGCCTCGACCTGCCGGCCGGCCAGCGCGTGGAACTGCTGTTGCGGGTGCGCAGCGAGAGTTCGATGCAGGTGCCGCTGATGCTGTACACGCCCAAGGCCTTCGCCGAGCTGATGCGCGACGCGCAGTTCTCCAACGGCCTGTACTACGGCATCGTGCTGGCGCTGCTCTGCTACAACCTGGTGCTGTGGCTGATGCTGCGCGACGCCAGCTACTTCTGGTACCTGCTGCACACCGGCGCGTTCGGGCTGGTGCTGTTCACCCTCAACGGCTACGGCTTCGAATACCTGTGGCCGACCTCGGCGTGGCTGGCCGACGCCTCGATTCCCCTTTCGATCTGCCTGGCGCTGATCGGCATGCAGCTGTTCGCGCGCAGCTTCCTCGACCTGCGCACGCGCTGGCGGACCGGCGATGTGGCCTGCCTTGCCGTGGTCGCGTTCTTCGCCCTGCTGGGCGTCGCCTCGACCTGGCTGCCGTACAGCGTCGCCACGCCGATCGCCTCGCGCGCGGTGCTGCTGGGCGTGGCCTGGATCATCGTCGCCACCGTGGTGATGCTGAGGCGCGGCTACCTGCCGGCACGGCTGTTCCTGATCGCCTGGGCGCTGTTCCTGACCGGCACCGCCGCCTTCACCCTGCTGGCGTTCGGGCTGGTGCCGCAGAACTTCTGGACCCAGAACGGCGTGCAGGTGGGCTCGGCGATGGAACTGCTGCTGCTCTCGCTGGCGCTGGGCCGGCGCTATGCCAGCCTGCGCGAGGAGAACGTCCGCATCGTGCAGGAAACCAACGAGAAGCTGGAGCGCGGGCTGGTCGACCGCACCCGCGAGCTGCGCACCACGATGGCGAAGCTGGGCGAGGCCAACGTCAAGCTGCGCGAATACAGCCGGCGCGACCCGCTGACCGGCGCGTACAACCGCCGCCACTTCCGCGAGGCGTTCGGACAGATGCTGGAGGCGCGCGGGGAGCACGCGCGGCCGGCCATGCTGGCGATGCTGCTGCTCGACCTCGACCACTTCAAGCGCATCAACGACCGCTACGGCCATCCGGCCGGCGACGCCTGCCTGATCCATGCGGCGCGCTGCATCGAGGCGGTCGCGCGCCCGCATGCCGGATTGGTCGCGCGCTTCGGCGGCGAAGAGTTCGTGGTGGTGCTGGCCTGCGCCGACGCGCAGGAGGCGCTGCAGTTCGCCGAGGCGATCCGCCTGCGCATCCACCAGACGCCGGTGTCGCACGAGGGGCACGCGATCCACCTGAGCGCCAGCATCGGCATCCACACCGTGCCGGCCGGGCGCGGGGCCGCGCAGGAGGAGATCATCCGCATCGCCGACGAGGCGCTGTACCGCGCCAAGGACGACGGCCGCAATTGCGTGCGGCATTCGATCGCGACGGCCTGAGCCGGGCGCCTGCGCATCAGGGCCGTCGTTCCCGCGAAGGCGGACCGCTTCTGACAGACGCATGGCTGTCCAATCCAATTTTCCGCTTCAACCTGCTCGTTGAAAGAACTGGATTCCCGCCTTCGCGGGAATGACGGCAATGCGAACCGACTAGCTGCGGCGCAGTTGCAGGACGCGACGGGCGTCTTCCAGCGACAACCCGCGCGCGCGCAGCAGCACGGTCAGGTGGTAGAGCAGGTCGGCGGCCTCGCCCAGCAGCGCGGCATCGTCCTGCGCCACCGCCGCCAGCGCGGTTTCCACGCCCTCCTCGCCCACCTTCTGGGCGATGCGGCGAATGCCGCCCTCGAACAGCTTCGTGGTGTAGCTGCCCTCGGGGCGCTCGCGCTCGCGCTGCGCGATCAATGCGTCGAGTTCCGCCAGCCCGTCGCCCGGCGCGGAGGGGAAACAGCTCGCGCGTTGCAGATGGCAGGTCGGCCCGCGCGGATGCGCGCGCACCAGCAGCGCGTCGACGTCGCAGTCGGCGTCGATGGAAACAAGTTCCAGCACGTGGCCGGAGCGTTCGCCCTTCGTCCACAGCCGGCCCTTGCTGCGGCTGAAGAAGGTGACGTGGCCGCTGCGCAGCGTGGCGGCCAGCGCCTCGCGATCCATGTAGCCCAGCATCAGCACGCGCAGCGTGTCCGCGTCCTGCACGATGGCCGGCAGCAGGCCGCCCTGCTTGTCCCAGGCCAATGCGTCGATGTCGATGTCGATGGTCACAGCCGCACCTCGATGCCCTGCCCGCGCAGGAAGCGCTTGAGTTCCGGAATCGCGATCGCGCCGGAGTGGAATACGCTAGCTGCCAGCGCCGCGTCCACGTCGGCGTCGCGAAAGGCGTCGGCGAAATGCGCCATCGTTCCCGCGCCGCCCGAAGCCACCAACGGCACATCGCAGACCGCACGCACCGCGCGCAGTTGCTCGATGTCGTAGCCGCCGCGCACGCCGTCGCTGCCCATGCAGTTGAGCACGATCTCGCCCGCGCCCAGCCGCTGCGCGTCCACGACCCAGTCCAGCGTGCGCTTGCCGGGCGCGCGCATCGCGTCGGGCGTGCCGGTATGCGTGCGCACGCGCCACTCGCCGTCCGCCTCGCGCACGGAATCGATGCCGACCACCACGCACTGCACGCCGAAGGCGTCGGCCAGCTCCGCGATCAGCGCCGGCCGCTCCAGCGCCGGCGTGTTGACCGACACCTTGTCCGCCCCCGCGCGCAGCACTGCGCGCGCGTCCTCCACGCCGCGGATGCCGCCGGCCACGCAGAAGGGAATGTCGATGACGCGGGCCACTCGTTCCACCCAGCCACGCTCCACGCTGCGCCCCTGCGGGCTCGCGGCGATGTCGTAGAACACCAGTTCGTCCGCACCGGCGTCGCGGTAGCGCATCGCCAGCTCGACGATGTCGCCCATGTCCACGTGGTCGCGGAAGCGCACGCCCTTGACCACGCGCCCGTCGCGCACGTCCAGGCAGGGCACGATGCGGCGGCTCAGCATGCCAGCGCCTCGCGCAGGTCGATGCGGCCTTCCAGCAGCGCCTTGCCCAGCACCGCACCCGCGCAGCCGGCGTCGCGCGCGGCCCGGATGTCGGCCACGTCGCGGATGCCGCCGCTGGCCTGCACGCGAACCTGCGGGCAATCGCCGCACAGCTGGCGATACAGCAGCAGGTTCGGGCCGGCCAGCATGCCGTCGCGGGCGATGTCGGTGCACAGCAGATGCCGCAATCCGGCGTCCGCATAGCGCGACGCCAGCGCGTGCAGCGTTTCCTTCGCCGCCTGCGTCCAGCCGTGCACCGGCAGACGCCAGACGCCGTCCGCGTCCTGCCGCGTGTCCAGCGCGAGGGTCAGCGCCTCGCCGCCGAAATCCGCCAGCCAGCCCGCCACGATGTCCGGCTCGCGTACCGCCAGCGAGCCGACCACCACGCGCGATGCGCCGGCATCGAGCAACATTGCGACGTCCCCGCGCGAGCGCACACCGCCGCCGGTCTGCACGCGCAATCCGGTCCGGGCCACGATGTCGCACAGCAGCGGCAGCAACGTGTAGCCGCCCGCCCTCGCCGCGTCCAGATCGACCAGGTGCAGCCACGTCGCGCCGGCCTCCGCGTAGCGCTCGGCGAAGGCCAGCGGATCGTCGCCGTAGCGGGTCTCGTCGGCGTAATCGCCCTGGCGCAGGCGCACCACCCTGCCGCCGCGCACGTCGATGGCGGGATAGACGGCGAAGCTCATGGCGTGGGTTCCCAGGCGAGGAAATTGGCGAGCAGCCGCGCGCCGGCTGCGGACGAACGCTCCGGATGGAACTGCGCGCCGACGACGTTGCCTCGCTGCACCATCGCCGCGAAGCGCTCGCCGTGCGTGCAGGCGGCGATGCAATCGTCCGTCACCGGTGCGGCGTAACCGTGCACGAAGTAAGCGCTGGTTTCAGCGTCGATGCCGTGCAGCAGCGGCGAAGCGCCGATCGTTTCCAGCACGTTCCAGCCCATGTGCGGCACCCGCAATCCGGGCCCGCCGCGCAGCTTGCGCACGCGGCCCGGCAGCAGGCCGAGGCAGGCCACGTCGCCTTCCTCGGACGCATCGAACAACAGCTGCGTGCCGAGGCAGATGCCGAGCAGCGGCACGCGCAAGGCGGGCAGCGCCTCGGCGAAGCCGCGCTCGCGCAGCAGCGCCATCGCCGGCGCCGCCGCGCCCACGCCGGGCAGGACGATCCGCTCCGCATCGCCCAGGCCGGCGGCATCGCGCACGATGGCTGGCGTCGCGCCAAGGCGCTCCAGCGCGTAGCAGACCGAGCCGAAATTCGCCCCGCCCGCGTCGATGACGGCAACGCGGCTCACAGCGTGCCCTTGGTCGACGGCAGCTCCGCGCCCTCGCGCCGGATCGCCTGCCGCAGCGCGCGCGCCAGCGCCTTGAAGCAGGCTTCGATCTGGTGGTGGTCGTTCTCGCCCTGCACCTTCAGGTTGAGGTTCAGGCCGGCCGCATCGCAGAGCGAGCGGAAGAAATGCGGCACCAGTTCGGTCGGCAGGTCGCCCACGCGTTCGCGCCGGAATGCGCCGTCGAACACGAAGCAAGGCCGCCCGCTGAAATCCAGCGCCGCGCTGGCCAGCGCTTCGTCCATCGGCAGGGTGAAGCCATAGCGGCCGATGCCGCGCTTGTCGCCCAGCGCTTCGCGCAGCGCCTGCCCCAGCGCGAGGCCGGTGTCCTCGACGGTGTGGTGCTCGTCGATGTGCAGGTCGCCGTCCGCGCGGATCGCCAGCGCGAAGCCGCCGTGCTTGCCGATCTGCTCCAGCATGTGGTCGAAGAACGGCAGGCCGGTGGACACCTGCGGCTCGGCGATGCGGTCGAGGTCGATGTCGACGCGGATCTTCGTTTCCTTCGTATCGCGCCGCACGCTCGCGCGACGTGGCGCATCGGCCAGCTCATGCGCGATGCCGGCCCAGTCCCACTCGCCGCCGAACTGCGCGGTGGCGAGCTGGAAGCCGCGGATGCGCAGGTTGCGCGCGAACTCGATGTCGGTCGGCCGGTCGCCGACCATCGCCGAACGCGACCAGTCGATGCCGCGATCCTGCAGGTACGGCAGCATCATGCCGACGCCCGGCTTGCGCGTCGACTTGCCCTCGTGCGGCAGGCTGGCGTCGATCAGCACGTCGCGGAACGCGATGCCCTGGCTCTCGAACACCTGCAGCATCAGCGCGTGCGGGCCGTCGAAACTGGCCTGCGGATAGGCCGCGCCGCCCAGGCCGTCCTGGTTGCTGACGATGACGAACTCGTAGCCGGCGTCGCGCAGCTTCAGCAGCGCGGGAATGACGCCGCGCACGAAGCGGAGCTTTTCGTAGGCGTCGATCTGGAAGTCGTCCGGCTCCTCGATCAGGGTGCCGTCGCGATCCACGAACAGGACGGGGCGCAGGCTCATGCCGCCGCCTCCACGCGCGCCACGCCGAGTGCGGCCAGCACGCGCCGGCATTCCTCCGCGCTGCCGACGCTGATGCGCAGTGCGTCGTCGAGCTGCGGCATCGCGCGCATGTCGCGCACCACCACGCCGGCCGCCAGCAGCGCCGCGAAGGCCGCGTCGGCGTCGGCGAAACGCACCAGCAGGAAGTTGCCGGCGGAGGGATAAACGCGCTTCACGCCGGGCGATGCGCGCAGCCCGTCGGCCAGCCGCGCGCGCGCCTCGCGCACCGCTTCCATGCGGCTGCAGGTCAGCGCCAGCGCGTGCGGCGCCAATGCCGCCAGCGCCGCTTCGACCACCGGCTGCGGCAGCGGATACGGCGCCTGGCAGCGGCGCAGCGCCTCGATCAAGGCCGGCGCGGCCAGCACGCAGCCCACCCGCGCCGCCGCCAGCGCATGCGCCTTGGACAGCGTGCGCAACACGGCGATGTTGTCGTGGTCGGCCAGCAGCGCCGTGGCGGAAGGCGCATCGGCGTATTCGACGTAAGCCTCGTCCACGATCACCAGACAGCGCCCGCGCAGGCGCTGCGCCAGCGCGGCGATGTCGGGAAGCCGAAGCAGTTCGCCGGACGGATTGCCGGGCGAACACAGGAACAGCAGCGACGCATCCTGCCCTTCTCCGGCACGCCCCAGCGCGGCATCGCCCATCGCCCGGAGATCGGCGCGCAGGCCGGCATCGCCATCACACAGCGGTACTTCGACGATGGCCGCGCCATGCAGGCGCGCGCACACCGCGTACATGCCGAACACCGGCGGCGCGACCACGATGCGTCCCCGCCCCGGCGCGCAGAACGCACGCACCAGCAGGTCGATGCCTTCGTCGCTGCCGCGCCCGACCAGCAGCTGCGCCGGCGCGACACCGTACAGCTGCGCCAGCCGCGCGCACAGCGCCTCCGGCTGCGGCTGCGGATATCGGCGCAGCCGGCCCTCCGCGTCGGCGGGATTGGCCCAGGCCGACTCGTTGGCGTTGAGCCAGACCGACCCCGTCAACGCCTCGCTGCGCGCCGACTTGTAGCCGCCGAAATCGCGCAGGTCTTCGCGCAGCAGCGCTCGCACGGTCGCGCTCATGCCGCCCGCTCCAACCGCAGCTCCACCGCGCGCGCATGCGCCTGCAAGCCTTCGGCATGCGCCAGCACGGCCGCGCAGGGGCCGGTCGCGCGGATGCCGGCGTCCGTCGCCTCCTGCACGGTGATCGCCTTCTGGAAGCTCGCCACCGACAGCCCGCTCCACGCGCGCGCCGCGCCGCCGGTGGGCAGGACGTGGTTGCCGCCGCTGCAATAGTCGCCCAGCGCCTCCGGCGTCCAGTCGCCGAGGAAGATGCTGCCGGCGTTGCCGATGCGCTCCAGCCAGGCGCGCGGTTCGCGCACGGACAGGATCAGGTGTTCCGGCGCGTAGGCGTCGCTGATCGCGATGGCCTGTTCGATGTCGCGCACCAGCACCAGGCGCGAAGCTTCCAGCGCGCGCCGGGCGATGTCGGCGCGTGGCAGCCGCGCGAGCTGCGCATCGACCTCCAATGCAACCGCTTCCAGCAGCGCCACGCTGTCGGCCAGCAGCAGCACCTGCGAGTCCGGGCCGTGCTCGGCCTGCGACAGCAGGTCGGCGGCGACGAACGCGGCGTTCGCGCCGCCATCCGCGATCACCAGCACCTCCGACGGCCCGGCCGGCATGTCGATGGCGATGCCGCCGGGGCGCTGCGCGGCCTGCCGCTTGGCTTCATCGACCCAGGCGTTGCCGGGGCCGAACAGCTTGTCGCAGCGCGGGACGCGCGCCGTGCCCTGCGCCATCGCCGCGATCGCCTGCGCGCCGCCGAGCTTGAACACGCGCGCGCCTGGCGCCTGCCGCGCCGCCAGCAGAACGGCGGGATCGGCGCTGCCGTCCTTGCGCGGCGGCGTGCACAGGATCACGTCGCGGCAGCCGGCCAAACGCGCCGGCACGCACAGCATCAGCGCGGTGGACGGCAATGGCGCGCTGCCCGCGGGCACGTACAGGCCGACGCGCTGGATTGGACGTTGCACGCGCCGGCACAGCAGGCCGGGCGCGGTTTCCACTTCGTACGGCTGGGCGATGCCGGCGCGGTGGAAGGCTTCGATGCGCGATGCCGCTTCGGCGATGGCGGCCTGCACGTCCGCCGGCACCTGTTCGCACGCGCGGGCGAACTCGTCTTCGCCCACCTCGAAATCGTCCAGGGTCACGCCGTCGAACTTCGCAGTGAACTCGCGCAGGGCCGCGTCGCCGTGCGCCGCCACGTCGTCGAAGATCGTCTGCACGCCCGCGCGCAGCGCATCCGACACCGCCTGCACCGGGCGTTGCAGCACGGCCGCGCGCTCACCCTCGTCCAGCGCGTTCCAGTCGATGCGCTTCATGCCAGCATCCGCTCCACCGGCAGCACCATCAGCCCGCGCGCGCCGGCGCGCTTGAGGTCTTCCAGCCGCTGCCAGGTCATCGCGCCGTGGCAAAGCGCCTGTAAGGCCAGCGTGTCCGCGCCGTCGATGGCGCACATGGTCGGCGGCTCCGCATCGGGCAGCAGTTGCAATACCTGCGGCAGCGAGTCGCGCCGGGTCTGGAACAGCAGCAGCTTGCTGTCGCGGATTCGCAGCACGCCGTCCATGCGCCGCAGCAGCAGATCGGCCAGTTCGGCGCGCACGTCGCCGAACGGCTGCACCGGGCCGGCCAGTACCGCCTCGCTGCGCATGACGTCGAGCACCGGCTTGAGCTGGTTGGCGGCCAGGGTGGCGCCGCTGGACACCAGATCGCAGATGGCATCGGCCTGGCCGAGGCGCGGCGCGATTTCCACCGAGCCGTTCAGCACCACGATGTCGGCCTCGACCCGCTGTTCGCGCAACCAGGCGCGGAGCTGGTTGGGATAGGTGGTGGCGATGCGCTTGCCCGCGAGTTGCTGCGGCCCCTGCCAATCCCAGCCGTCGGGCACGGCCACGGACAGGCGGCAACCGCCGAAGCCGAGCGCGCGCCATTCGCGAAACACGGCGGGCTTGCCAGTCTCGCTGCGCTCGCCGGCCTGCTCGGCCAGCACGTTGCGGCCGACGATGCCGAGGTCGCAGACGCCTTCGGCGATCAGGCCGGGGATGTCGTCGTCGCGCACCAGCAGCAGGTCCACCGGCAGCGATTCGCCGTAGCAGAACAGCCGGTCGCGGCTCTCGCGCCAGCTCAGCCCGGCGGACGCCAGCAGCGCGCGCGCCGGCTCGCTCAGGCGGCCGGATTTCTGGATGGCGATGCGCAGGCGGTCGCGCACCGCCGGATTGGCGGCAGGGCTCATGGCGGTTGCTTCAGTGGGAGTCGTTGACGAGGCCGAGCCGCTCGGCGGCGGCGCGGTAACCGCCCGCACCGCGTTCCAGGCAGCGCGCGACGCGGCCGATGGTGGTCACGCTGACCTTGGTGCGGTCGTGGATTTCGCGGTACGGCGCGCCGCGCAGCAACTCCGGCACCACCCGCCAGCGGTCGCCCATGGCTTCCAGTTCGGCGGGGGTGCAAAGGTCTTCGAGGAAGGCGCGCACTTCATCCGCGTCCTTCAGGGAAGCGAGCACGTAGGCCAGCGCATCGATGGCGATGGCGGCGTCGTACTTCGGCAGGGGTTCTGGGCGCTGCTTCATGCGGTCGGTTGCAGGTGTGTGCGACTAAGTCATCTAGTTAATGTATTAACGCGATATCACATTAATGCAAAGAAAAAGGCGCGTCAACCGCGCCCTGCTTCACTGCAAACAATCGGCCCAGCCGCCATGCCGTCCGACCCGGGAACGCCCGGGCCGGATCGACGTGGCCGTCATCAGCCGGCGCGCACGGCAGCCAAGATGCTGCCGTCGGCCACCATCGCCACCGCCGCCGCCACTTCGCCATCCAGTGCGCGATCGCGGTCCAGATACGGAATGCGCGCGCGGATCGCCGCGTGCGCGGCCGCCACCGCCCTGCCCGGCCGGAACTCCGCGGCCTCCGCCAGCTGCGCGCGCAGGGCGTCGACTTCCTCCAGGAAACCAGCGCGTTCCGCCGCGTCAGGCAACGGCCCGCCCGTCACCTTGGCGGCAAACGCCTCGGCATCGGCACGATCCGCCAGCTCGCGAGCCGCGTTGATCATGTCGCGGCGCAGGTCCAGCGCCTGCGCGGCGGTGAACAGCTCCAGCCCCAGCACCTTGCCGAGGTCGTTCGCCATCGCCAGCACGTGCCGCGCCTCGTTGGCGCCCATCGACACGTGGTCCTCGGCGTTGGCGGAGGTCGGCACCGAGTACACGCTGGCCGGCATCGCCCGGCTGGCGAGGTCGTTGACGATGGCCGCCGCGGTGTACTGCACGATCATGTGGCCGGATTCGGTGCCGTCCTCGTTGCCGATCAGGAAGGCCGGCAGGCCGTCGTTGGTCGCGGGATCGACCAGCTTGTTGAGGCGGCGTTCGCTGATCGAGGCCAGCACCGGGATCGCCGCCTTCAGGTAGCTCATCGCCAGCGCCAGCGGCATGCCGTGGAAATGGCCGGCGGAAATGACCTGCTCCTCCACGTGCGCGGCGTCGGCCTTGTCCGGGAACACCAGCGGGTTGTCGGTGACCGCATTGAGTTCGACGTCGAGCACGCGCTTGGCCTGTTCCAGCGCATCGCGCACCGCGCCATGCACCTGCGGGATGCAGCGCAGCGAATAGCTGTCCTGGGGCTGGTGCTTCTTGCCTCCGCGGAACGGCAGGAAGCGCCGGTAGAACTTCTCGCGGCCGTGGCGCTGCGAAAACGGCACCCAGTCCCAGCCGATGTCGAAGCCCAGCGCCTGCGACGCCGGCGTGTCCCAGCTGGTCGGCAGCCATTGGCGGAACTTCGGCACCAGGTGATAGGCGATGTCGGACAGCGTGGAGCCGTCGAGCAGACGCAGCAGGTTGGCCGCGGTCTTCACCTGCCCCGGATGCGGGCGCAGCGCGTGCACCTCCGGCGCGAACGCGCCGAGGCGGCCGGCGAAGGCGTCGATGGTCATCGCCGCCGCCAGATCGGCGGTATCCAGCAGGTCTTCCAGCTGCTGCACCGCCAGCACGCCGGTCGCCAGCATCTGCGCGGTGCCGTTGTTCAGCGCCAGGCCTTCCTTGTAGGACAGCTCGACGGGCTTGAGCCCCTTGCGCGCCAGCGCGTCGGCGCCGGGCATGCGCTGCCCGTCCACGAACGCCTCGCCGCCGCCCAGCAGCACGATGGCGAGGTGCGACAGCGGCGCGAGGTCGCCCGACGCGCCCACCGAGCCCAGCTGCGGCACCACCGGCACGATGCCGGCGTTGAGCAGATCCGTCAGCGCCTGCAGGGTCTGCACGCGGATGCCGGAATGCCCGCGCAGCAGCGTGTTGATGCGGATGCACAGCATCGCCCGCACCACCTCCGGCGCGAACGGCTCGCCGACGCAGACCGCGTGGGTGACGATCAGGTTGCGCTGCAATTCGATGTGCGGCGACTGCCCGGACTTGGCCGCGCCCGGCAGCTCGTCGCGCAGGCGATGCGCGCCCAGCAGCTTGTCGGCGTTGCTGCCGAAGCCGGTGGAGACGCCGTAGATCGGCTCCTGCTTCTCCACCTGCGCGGCCAGGAAATCGGCGGCTCGCGCCACCCGCGCCAGCGCGTCGGCGTCCAGTTCGACGGCCGCACCGCGCGCCACCGCCACCAGCTGCGCGCGGGTCAGCGACAGGCCGTTCAGGCGCACGGTTTCCAGCTTCTCTGCGCCGCTCATCGCACGCCCTCCGCGATGCCGCCGCGCAGCTGTTCGCGTTCCACCAGCAGCGCCGAGGCCAATTCGGCCTCCGCCACCTCGAACTGCTCGCCGCGGCGCAGATCCTTCACCGCCACCGCGCCGCGCGCGGCCTCGTCCTCGCCGCGCATCGCCACGAAGCGGATGCCGGCCTTGTCGGCGTACTGCAGTTGCTTCGCCAGCTTGCGCGGCTCCAGCTGCGTCTCCACGTTCAGGCCCGCGGCGCGCAGCCGCTGCGACAGCGCCAGCGCGTGTTCCAGCCCGGCGTCGTCCAGCAGCGCCACCAGCACGTCCACCGAACTCTCGGCCGTCTGCACCAGCCCGGCATCCTTCAATTGGAAGAACAAGCGGGTCAGGCCGATGGAGATGCCCACGCCCGGCAGCTTCGACTTGGTGTAGTGGCCGGCGAGGTTTTCGTAGCGCCCGCCCGAGCAGATCGAGCCGATCTGCGGATAGGCGTTCAGCGTCGTCTCGTAGACCACGCCGGTGTAGTAGTCCAGCCCGCGCGCGATCGACAGGTTCAGCGCGTAGCGCGACTCCGCCACGCCCAGCGCCTTGAGCTGCGCCAGGATCGCGCGCAGCTCCTCGCGCCCTTCCTCGAACAGCGGCGTGCCCGCGCCCAGCGCGTCGAGCTTCGCCAGCGCATCAAAGTGCCCCTGCGAGCGCACCTGCGAGAACGCCATCAGCCTGTCGATGACATCACCGGACAGCCCGAAGCCTTCGCCCGCCAGCGTCGCCCGCACCGCATCGCCGCCGCGCTTGTCCAGCTTGTCCAGCTCGCGCAGCACCAGCAGCTGCGCCTCGCCTTCGATGCCCAGCCCCTCGAAATAGCCGCGCAGCAGCTTGCGGTGGTTGAGCTGGATGGTGAACTCGCCGATGGCCAAGCGCTCGAACACCGCCGCGATCACCGCCGGCACCTCGGCGTCGAAGCGCGGCGACAGCGCGTCCTTGCCGATCACGTCGATGTCGCACTGGTAGAACTCGCGGAAGCGCCCGCGCTGGGCGCGCTCGCCGCGATAGACACGCTGCATCTGGTAGCGGCGGAACGGGAACGCCAGCTCGTGCTCGTGCTCGGCCACGTAGCGCGCCAGCGGCACGGTCAGGTCGAAGCGCAGCGCCAGCTCGGGCAGGCCGTCGCCAGCCTTGTCCAGCGCGCCGGTGGACTGCACGAAATAGACCTGCCGTTCGGTCTCGCCGCCGGACTTGGTCAGCAGCACGTCGGACAGCTCCATCACCGGCGTTTCCACCGGCAGGAAGCCGAAGCGCTCGAAGGTCTGGCGGATGGTGTCCAGCATGCGCTGGAACGCGATCTGGTCGCGCGGCAACAGTTCCATCACGCCGGGCGGGGTACGCGGCTTGATCAAGGCAGACTCCGGGGGGACGCGGAAAACCGCTAGTTTAGCGGCCGCGGCCGCCCCGCCGCGGCGCCCTGCCGGCATGTCGCCATGAAATGCGTCGCGGGGACTTGCCGTCGCCGCGACATCCCCCTAAAATGCGCGGCTCCGCTGTCGGGGTGTAGCTCAGTCTGGTAGAGCGCTACGTTCGGGACGTAGAGGTCGCAGGTTCGAATCCTGTCTCCCCGACCATCGATTCGCGAAAGGCCGCCGCAAGGCGGTCTTTTCGTTTGCGGATTACGACGGGATGCCGCGCCGCCCTTCCCGCCCGCGGCCGGCCGTTCAGATATTGCCGCTCCCGACGATAATGTAAGGTGCGGCTTCCCCCGGACACGCGTTCGCCCATGCTCATCATCGTCGGCTTCATCGTCGTCCTCCTCAGCGTGATCGGCGGCTTCATCGGCTCGCACGGCAAGCTGGGCGCGCTCTGGCAGCCGTACGAATTCGTGATCATCGGCGGAGCCGCGATCGGCTCGTTCCTGGTCAGCACGCCGATGAAGACGGTGAAGCAGACCGTTTCCGCCACCATCGGCGTGCTCAAGGGGCCGCGCTACCAGCGGCAGAGCTACCTGGACGCGCTCAGCCTGCTCTACGAACTGCTGAACCGCGCGCGCCGCGAAGGCTTCGTGGCGCTGGAAAGCCACATCGAGAACCCGATGGAGAGCGCGCTGTTCGCCAGCTATCCGTCGATCCGCAAGGATCACCACCTGATGGACTTCATCACCGACTGCCTGCGGCTGATGATCGGCTCCAACATCGAGCCGCACGAGCTGGAACCGCTGCTGGAGCTGGAGCTGGAGAAGCACCACCACGAAGTGATGGCCCCCGCGCACGCGCTGACCAAGGTGGCGGACAGCCTGCCGGGCTTCGGCATCGTGGCGGCGGTGCTGGGCATCGTCATCACCATGGGCTCGATCGGCGGCGACATCGCCCAGGTCGGCGCGCACGTGGCCGGCGCGCTGGTCGGCACTTTCCTCGGCATCCTGCTGGCCTACGGCTTCGTCGGCCCGCTGGCGTCGGCGATCGAGGCCCGCGCCGAGCAGGATTCGCGCATCTACGAATCGGTCAAGACCGCACTGCTCGCCAGCCTGCGCGGCTATCCGCCGAAGATCGCGCTGGAATTCGCCCGCAAGACCGTGCCGTCCACGCTGCGGCCGGGCTTCACCGAATTCGAACAGCACATCAAAGCGCTGAAATAAGCCATGGCAGGCAAGGACGACAAACCCACGGTCATCGTCAGGCGGGTCAAGAAGATCCAGGGCGGCGGCCACCACGGCGGCTCGTGGAAGGTGGCTTACGCCGACTTCGTCACCGCGATGATGGCGTTCTTCCTGGTGATGTGGCTGGTGGGCGCGCTGACCACCAAGCAGCGCGAGGCCATTTCCGACTACTTCAAGAACCCCAGCCCGATGAAGGGCACCAGCCCCGCGCCGTCGCCGGGCATGAACGGCCCCGGCGGCGCCAGCAATTCGATGATCAAGCTGGGCGGCACGATGGAGCTGCCGAAGGGACCGGGCAAGGAGTTCACCCGCGATCCCGGCGACCAGCAGAACGAGGCGGAGAAGCGCCAGCAGGACCGACAGCGGCTGGAACAGCTGATGCAGGACCTGAAGGAAGCCATCGACAAGAGCCAGGCGCTGGAACCGTTCAAGGATCAGTTGCTGCTGGACATCACTCCGGAAGGGCTGCGAATCCAGATCGTGGACAAGCAGAACCGGCCGATGTTCGACCTCGGCAGCGCCAAGCTGATGCCCTACACGGTGGGCATCCTCCACGAGATCGCCGGCTTCGTGAACCGCGTGCCCAACCGGGTCAGCATCGCCGGGCATACCGACACCGCCAATTACGCCAGCCGCTTCGGCTACAGCAACTGGGAGCTGAGCGCCGACCGCGCCAACGCCGCGCGCCGCGCGCTGCTGGAAGGCGGGATGGACGCAGCCAAGGTGGCGCGCGTGGTGGGCTTCGGCGCGGCGGTGCTGTTCGACCGGCAGAACCCGCTCAATCCGATCAACCGCCGCATCAGCATCGTGGTGATGAGCAAGGAAGCGGAGGATGCCGCGCTGGGCCAGAGCGAAAGCCTGCCCGTGCCGGTGGCCGCTGCCGCCGCGCAACCTGCCGCGTCCGCGCCCTCTCCCGCTGCGGCGGCAACACAGGCCGCCAACTGACCGCGCGCCGCGCGGGTCAGCCCGCGCGCGATTCCGGGTGCCGCACCTGCCCCTCGCCGCGCACCACGAAGCGCTCGATGGTCAGCGCCTCCACGCCCATCGGCCCGTAGGCGTGCAGACGGGTGGTGGAAATGCCGATCTCCGCGCCGAGGCCGAGCTGGCCGCCGTCGTTGAAGCGCGAAGAGGCGTTGACCATCACCGCCGAACTGCGCACCGCGCGCACGAAGGCGTCGGCCGCGACGGGATCGGCAGTGGCGATGACCTCGGTGTGGTCGGAGCCGAAGCGGGCGATGTGCGCCAGCGCTTCCGGCAGGTCGGCGACCAGCTTCGCGGCGATGACCAGGTCGAGGAACTCGGCGGCGTAGTCGTCCTCCGTCGCCGGCGCGAGCGCAGCGTCGAATACGCGCACGCCGGCATCGCCGCGCACCTCCACCCCGCGCGCCTTCAGCGCGCCCAGCGCGCGCGGCAGGAAGGCGTCGGCGACGTCGCGATGCACCAGCAGGGTTTCCAGCGCGTTGCACACGCCGGGCCGCGACGCCTTGCCGTCCACCAGCAGGCCGAGCGCGAGGTCGACGTCGGCGGCGCGGTCCACGTACAGGTGGCAGACGCCCTTGTAGTGCTTGATGACCGGCACGCGCGCGTGCTCGGCGACGAAGCGGATCAGACTTTCGCCGCCGCGCGGGATGGCGAGATCGATCAGGTCACTGAGTTGCAGCAGTTCCAGCACGTGCTCGCGCGCGGTGTCGGCGATCAGCGACACCGCCGCCTCCGGCAATCCGGCGTCGCGCAGCGCCGCGTGCAGGCAGGCGGCGATGGCGGCGTTGCTGGCCGCCGCCTCGGAGCCGCCGCGCAGCAGCACCGCGTTGCCGGCCTTCAGGCACAGCGCCGCGGCTTCGGCGGTCACGTTCGGACGCGCCTCGTAGATCATCGCCACCAGCCCCAGCGGGATGCGCTGGCGCTCGATGCGGATGCCGTTGGGACGCACGTCGCTGCGGGTGACCTCGCCGAGCGGATCGGCCTGCGCGGCCACTTCGCGCAGCGCCTCGGCCATGCCGCGCACGCGCTCCGGATTCAGCGCGAGGCGATCCAGGGTGGCCCTGCTCGCGCCGCCCTGTCGCGCGCGCTCCAGGTCGCCGGCATTCGCTTCGAGGATCGCGTCCTGCCCGGCCAGCAACCGGTCGGCCATGCCTTCCAGCAGCGCGCGCCGGGTCGAAGCGTCGGCGGCCGCGATGGCCGCCTGCGCCGCGCGCGCCGCCTGCGCCAGGTTCCGCACGTATCCGCTCATGCCGTGGTTTCTCCGTTCGTTTCGCCCTGCGGTTCGACGGCCGGATGGCCTACAGCGTGCAGCAGGACGAGGTCGTCGCGGTGGATCATCGCTTCGTCGTAGCGGAAGCCGAGCACCGCTTCGATCTCGCGGCTGTGGCGGCCGGCGATGCGCGCGCCGTCCTGCGCGCTGTACTGCGCCAGCCCGCGCGCCAATGCCGCGCCGTCCGCCGCGTGCACCTCCACCACGTCGCCGCGCCGGAAGTCGCCGTGCACCGCGCGCACGCCGCCCGGCAGCAGCGAGGCGCCGCGCAGCAGCGCCGCGCGCGCGCCCTCGTCGATCTCCAATGCGCCCGCCGCCGGCGCGTGCCGCAGCCACTGCTTGCGCGCGCTCAGGCGATTGCCCTGCGCATCGACCAGGGTGCCGTGCAGCGTGCCCTGCCCCAGCGCCGCCACGGTGGCGGCGTCGCGCCCGCTGAACAGCGCGGTGGCAATGCCGGCGGTGGCCGCCTTGGCCGCCGCCTCCAGCTTGGTGCGCATGCCGCCGGTGCCGAGCGCACCGGCCTCGCCCGCCATCGCCAGCACGGCCGGCGTGACGGCTTCGACGCGAACGACGGGCCGCGCTTCCGGGTCGCGCACGGGATGGCCGCTGTAGAGGCCGGCGATGTCGGTGGCGATCAGCAGCAGGTCGGCCTCGACCAGCGAGGCGATGGCCGCGGCGAGGTTGTCGTTGTCGCCCAGCTTGAGTTCATCGACAGCCACCGTGTCGTTCTCGTTGACCACCGGCAGCGCGCCCAGGCGCAACAGCTCCAGCAGCGCGGCGCGCGCGTTGAGGTAGCGGCGGCGGTTGCGCAGATCGTCGTGGGTCAGCAGCACCTGCGCCACCGGGCGCTCGAAGAAGCGCTGCCACAGCGCGATCAGCTGGCCCTGCCCCAGCGCCGCCAGCGCCTGCTTGGCCGCCATCGTGGACGCGGCGTCGCCGGCCTTCGGCAGCACCGCGCGCCCGGCCGCGACAGCGCCGGACGACACGATCACCACCTCGCGCCCGGCCTGCAGGCTGGCCAGCACGAACTGCGCCAGCCCCAGCGCGAAGCGCGGGCTCAGGCCACCGCCGTCGGCCGCCAGCAGGCTGCTGCCGACCTTGAGCACCGCGCGCTTCCACGGCGGCAGGGCTTGCGCGGGGAAGGCGTGGGCGTCCATGGCTCAGCGCGTGTGCCACTCGTGGACGACGATGCTTGATGCGCCGTGGATCGCCAGCGGATCGGACATCGCGATCCTGCGCGCTTCCTCCACGTCAGCGATGCCGCGCAGCAGGTAGGCGCCGCCGCTGCGGTCGGCGAAACCGCCGCTGGTTTCCAGCACGCCGCGCGCGCGCAGTTCGTCGAGGAAGGCCGCGTGCGCGGGCAGCAGGCCGGCGTCGAAGCCGGGGCGGCGCATCACCAGCACCAGATGGCGCACGACCGCGGCGCTCACAGCGCCTCCCAGCGCGCGCGCAGCGCGTCCAGCCGCAGGTCGGCGGCCGCGCCAGGGGAGGTGCGCGCGGCCAGCGAACCCTCCGGCGTGCGTCCCTGCCCGGCCGTGTCGCTGCTCGCCGCCGCGGCCTTGTAGGCCTCGCGGAACGGCACGCCGGCGATCGCGGCTTCCACCGCCACGTCGGTGGCGTACATGCCGGAATCGATGGCCGCGCGCAGCCTGTCTTCGCGCCACTCCAGGTTCGCCAGCAGCGCCGGCAGCAGCTCCAGCGCGGCCAGGCCGCGGCCGAAGCCGTGGAAGATCGCGCCCTTCGACGCCTGCAGGTCGCGGTGGTAGCCGGACGGCAGCGACAGCAGCTGTTCGATCTCGGTGCGCGCGGCGGCCACGCTGGCGTGGGTCGCGCGCATCAGCTCGATCACGTCGGGATTGCGCTTGTTCGGCATGATCGATGAGCCGGTGGTGTACTGCGCCGGCAGCGCGACGAAGCCGAACTCGGCGCTGGTGAACAGCGACAGGTCCCAGGCGATGCGGCGCAGGTCGAGCGTGGCGCTGCCCAGCGCTTCCAGCGCGGCCAGCTCGAACTTGCCGCGCGAGAGCTGCGCGTAGATCGGTGACACCTGCATGCGCGCGAAGCCCAGCACCTGCGTGGTGTGCTCGCGGTCGAGCCGCAGATTCACGCCGTAGCCGGCGGCGGTGCCGAGCGGATTGGCGTCGACCAGCCGCAGCGTGTCGCCAGCGCGGATCGCATCGTCGATGAAGGCCTCGGCCCAGCCCGCCCACCACATGCCGGCCGACGAAACGACGGCGCGCTGGACGTGGGTATAGCCGGGAACCGGCAGGTCCTTTTCGGCCTCGGCGCGATCCAGCGCGACCCTGGCGATCTCGCGCGAAAGTTGCGCCACCCGCGCCAGCTTCTCCTTCAGCCAAAGCCGCGTCGCGACCAGCACCTGATCGTTGCGGCTGCGGCCGGTGTGGATCTTGCGGCCGGCATCGCCCAGCCGCTCGGTCAGGCGCGCCTCGATGGCCGAATGGCCGTCCTCGTAGCGCTCGTCGAGGACGAAATCGCCGTTGCGGAAGTCCTCCGCCAGCGTCGCCAGCTCGCGCTTCAGCCCGCCCAGCTCGTCGCCGCCGAGGATGCCGATGCGGTGCAGGCCCTCCGCGTGCGCGGCGCTGGCGGCGATGTCGTGCAGGAAGAACTCGCGGTCCAGCAGCACGTCGTCGCCGGCCAGGAATGCCTGGATCTGCGCATCGACGGCGACGCCGGGTTTTTGCCACAACAGGTCGGACATTGCCGTTCTCCAATGCTCTGGATTTTCCTTCTCCCTCCGGGAGAAGGTGGCCCAAAGGGCCGGATGAGGGTTCGGCGAAACCAGCTGCGCCCGAACCCTCTCCCCAACCCCTCTCCCGAAGGGAGAGGGGCTAAAAACTACAGCGGAACCCCGAGAAACTCGTCCAAACCAAACGCCATGTCGAGATTCTGCAACGCCTGCGTCGCCGCGCCCTTCAGCAGGTTGTCCTCGGTCGCCACCACCACCAGCCGCCGGCCGTCGCCGGACAGCGTGAAGCCGCCGATCTCGACGTGGTGCCTGCCGGCGATGCGGCTGACCCACGGCGCCTCGTCCTGCACCCGCACCAGCGGCTCGTCCGCATAGCGGTCGCGATAGCGCGCCAGCACGCCCTCGCGCGTGAACGCCCTGGTCAGGTGCAGGTTGGCGGTCAGGGTGATGCCGCGGAAATGCGGCGCGACGTGCGGCATGAACTCCACCGGATGATCGAGCTGCCGCGACACCTCGCGCTCGTGCACGTGGCCGGTCAGCGCGTACGGCATCAGGTTGTCGCGCAGCAGCTCGACGTCGTTCTTGTCCGAAGGCGTGGTGCCCGCGCCGGAGTAGCCGCTCACGCCGAAGCACTGCACCGGCCCGTCCAGCGCGCCCAGCATCGGCGCGATCGCCAGCTGCATCGCGGTGGCGTAGCAGCCCGGGTTGCTGATGCGACGCTGGCCCGCGTAGCGCGTGCGGGTCAGCTCCGGCAGGCCGTAGTACCAGGCATCGTCGAAGCGATGATCGGCGGACAGGTCGACGATGACCGGATCGACGCCGGCGGCGTCGAACGCCTGCACGATGGCGCCGGCCTTGCCGTTGGGCAGCGCCAGCACCACCGCGTCCGCGCCGAGCGCCGGCAGTTCCTCGTGGGCGGGATTGCAGTAGCGCAGCTCGCCCGCGAAGCCGTCGTTGTGCTCGGCCACGCGCTGGCCGTCCAGCTCGCGCGAGGTCACGAACGCCAGCTCGAAGCGCGGATGCGCTGCGAACAGCCGGATCAGCTCCGCGCCGGTGTAGCCGCGCGCGCCGACCAGACCGACCTTGAACGTGTTCACTTCGGCTCCTCCAGCGTCGCCGGCCGCTGCGCGCACAGCGCCACGTAGCGTTCGATGCGGGAGAAATCGGCTTCGCCGTACCAGTACACCTTCCACTTCTCCCGCTTGATGCAGCCGTCGGACTCGGCGTAGTAGAACGCGTTGACCGGATTGCCGTGGCGCGAGCGCCAGAACAGTGCCGGGTTCTGCTCGCGCATCACCTGCCAGACCGCGCGGCCCAGGCCCTCGCCCTGCGCCTCGTCCAGCACCGCGAACTTGTCCAGATACACGCCGGCGTCCTCTTGGGTGAGGATCACCGCCGCGCGGTAGTGTTCGCTGACGTAGGCGCGATGCAGCTTCGTCGTGTCGAAGTAATCCGGCAGCAGCTTGCGCCCAAACGCGGATTCGATCAGCCCGCGCAGCCGCGGCAGGTCGAACGCGCTCCAGTCGCCGGCTTCCAGCACGCGCTCGCCGCGCCGCACCAGCGTGCCCGAGCCCTTGTGGGTGAACAGTTCCTTCGCCAGCTCGTCCGGCCGGGTGATCGACACCGACGACGCCTGCGGCAGCCCGTCCAGCAGGTCCTTGATCTGCTCGATCTTCACCCGCATGCCGCCCTCGATCCACGGCTGCTGCATCAGGTGCTCGTATTCGGTGGACAGGTTGATCGAATCGATCACCCTGCCGTCGGCGTCCAGCAGCCCGCCGGTGCCGGTCAGGAACACGATCTTGTACGGCTGCAGCACCTGCACCAGTTCGTTGGCGGCGAAGTCGGCGTTGACGTTGAGGATCTGCCCGCCGACGGTTTCGCCCAGGGAGGCGATCACCGGGATCGAGCCGGACTGCAGGCTGGCCTGGATCGGCGCCAGATCGACGCGCTTCACTTCGCCCACCAGCCCGTAGCGCTCGCGGTCGAGGTAGTCGGCCTCGAACACGCCGGAGACAATGCTGGTGGCGCGCGCATCGGCCGCCTGCAAGGCTTCCACCAGCTTCAGGTTCTGCGCATGGAACACCCGGCGCACGATGGCGAGCGCTTCCGGCGAGGTCACGCGCAGGCCGTCGATGGTCTGCTTGACGATGCCGGCGGCGGCCAGCTCCACGTCGAGCTGCGGGCCGGCGCCGTGGATGACGATGGGGGTCAGGCCCACGTCCTGCAGGAACGCCAGCGAAGACACAAGCGCGTCGAGATCGTCGCGCAGCACCGCACCGCCGACCTTGACCACGGCGAAGCGCGCCGCGTCGAGCTGCGAGAAGCGCTTGAGGTACTGGCTGATTTCCTTCGCGCTGCCCATGCTGGACAGCAGCCGCACGATGGTCTGGCGGGTCTGCGGGTCGTGGATGGCCTGCGGATTGAGGGTCGGGGTCACGGCGGATCAGGTTCCAAGGATGCGGGTGATGGACTCGGCGTAGCGCTGCAGCTGGTCGAGCAGCACGAACTCGCCGGCGGTGTGCGCTTGCGCGATGTCGCCGGGGCCGTAGACGAAGGCGGTCAGGCCGGCCTGCGAGAACAGCGAGGCTTCGGTCCAGAAATCGACGGCGTTGCCGATCGGCAGGCCGAGGGTCCCGGCGAGGGCGTGCGCCGCCTGCCGGCGTTCCTCGGCGGCGGTGGCGTCGCCGCCGGGCAGCGACGGGCCGCGGAAGGTTTCCTCGTAACGCTCCAGCGCGCCGGTCGCGGCGCAGGCTTCGAGGCGCGCGTGCAGCGTATCGATGTCGTGCGACGGCAGCGGCCGGAAGCCGAAGCGCACCTCGGCGCTGGGCGCGATCACGTTCGCCTTGATGCCGCCCTCGACCTTGCCGATGTTGAAGCGCAGCCCGGCGAGCCCGCCGAAACACGCCTCCGCCTCGCCCTCGACCAGCGCCAGCGCGTTCGCGCCCCAGCGCATCGCCTGGTGCAGCGCGTTGGCGTTCATCGCGTTGGCGCCGGACGCGTGCCCGGCCTCGCCCTTGAACTTCAGCAGCACCGAGCTGATCCCGCGATGCGCCAGCACCGCCTCGCAGCGGGTCGGCTCGGCGATGATCGCCTCGCTGAAGCCGTGGTCGCGGCCGAGGGCATTCTGTTTCAGGAACTGGGCGATGCAGCGCGGGTCGTTGGCTTCCTCGTCGGACGAGAACAGGAAGGCGGCGTCGCCCGAAGTCGCGTTGGCCGCGGCGATCAGCCCGGCCGCCGCGCCCTTGATGTCGCAGGCGCCAAGGCCGATGGCGCGGTCCTGCGTCACCCGCAGCGCGAACGGATCGGCGTCCCATGCCTCGGACGACGGCACCGTGTCCAGGTGCACGTTGAACACGCGGCGCGGATTGCCGCGCACGGCCAGCAGCGAGACCGCTCCGTCGCCGTGGTCGGCGACGTCGATGCGGAAATCCGGCAGCTGTGCGCGGATGTAGTCGAAGATGCCGCCGGTGCCGATCAGGCGCGGCGGGTTGCGGGTGTCGAAAGACACCAGCTTTTCCAGATGCGTCAACGTGGATACGAGCAAGTCGGTCATGGCGATGGCGGGTCGGATCGTCCCCCTCCCTTTCGCGCAGCGAAGGGGAGGGTCGGGGAGGGGTGCCTTTGGCGAGGAGCAACAGCACCCCTCCCCAGCCCTCCCCTTGGCCTTCGGCCAAAGGGAGGGGGCGCGAACGCAATCAGCGGTTCACCTCGGCCCACAGCGTGCTGCTCATCCCGAACAGCTTGATGAAGCCTTCGGCCTCCTCCACGCCCCAGTCCGCGCTCTGCGCGTAGGTGGCGCCCTTGCTGTTGAGGAGGTGCTTCGAGCGCACCGCGATGGCATCGACGCGTCCGCCGTTGGTGCGCAGCACCACCTCGCCGTTGACGGTGCGCTGCGAGGACGCCAGGAACGCCTCCAGGTCGGCCTTCAGCGGATCGTGGAAGAAGCCCTCGTAGACCAGCTCCACCCACTTGCGCCCCACCTCGGGCTTGAAGCGGTTCTGCTGCTTGGACAGCACCGCCTCCTCCAGCGCGCGATGCGCCGCCAGCAGCGCGGCCAGGCCCGGCGCCTCGAACACGATCCGCCCCTTCAGGCCGATGGTGGTGTCGCCTGTGTACATGCCGCGGCCGACGCCGTACTGGGCGAACATGGTGTTGAGCTTGGCGAGGATCTTCTCGCCCGGCAGGTCGTGGCCGTCCAGCGCCACCGCCTCGCCGTTCTCGAAGCGCAGCGTCGCTTCCAGCGCCTCCGCCGGCCAGTGCTCGCGGCGCGCGCACCAGCCGCGCGCGCCCTCGCCCGGCGCTTCCCAGGCGTCGATCTCGCCGCCGGACATGGTCACGCCCAGCAGGTTCTCGTTGATCGTGTAGGCCTTCTGCTTGGCGCGCACGCCGAAACCGCGCTCCTCCAGATAGGCCTGCTCGTAGGCGCGGGTCTGGGTGTGCTGCTTCTGGATTTCGCGGATCGGCGCGACGATGCGGTAGTCCCCGCTGGCCTTCACCGCCAGGTCGAAGCGCACCTGGTCGTTGCCCATGCCGGTGCAGCCGTGGGCGATGGCGTTGGTGCCGAGTTCCTTCGCCCGCGCCAGCGCGGCATCGACGATCAAGTAGCGGTCGCTCACCAGCAGCGGGTACTGGCCCTGGTAGCCCTCGCCGGCCCAGACGAACGGCTTGACGAAGCCGCTCCAGATCGCCGGCCCGCCGTCGACGGTGACGTGCGAGGCCACGCCCAGTTCGGCCGCGCGCGCCTCGATGGTGGCGCGCTCCTCGGCGTCCACGCCGCCGGTGTCGGCGAACACGGTGTGCACGTTCCAGCCCTGCTCCTTCAGGTAGGGCACGCAGAAGCTGGTGTCGAGGCCGCCGGAGAAGGCGAGGACGATGTCGCGGGAATCGTTGGATGAAGTCATGGGGTGTCCGTGGGGGGATGCGAGGAAAATTTCGGGAAGCGGCGCGGCTCAGCGCAGCAGCGTGGCCATCACCGCCTTCTGCACGTGCAGGCGGTTCTCGGCCTCGTCGATGGCGATGCAGCGGGGCGAATCCATCACCGCGTCGGTCGCCTTGACGTTGCGGCGCAGCGGCAGGCAGTGCGAGAACACGCCGTTGTCGGTCAGCGCCATCTTGGCTTCGTCGACGATGAAGTGCTTGTACCGGTCGCGGATCGGCTGCTCCGGCGCCCAGTTGCCGAAGTACGGCAGCGCGCCCCAGCTCTTGGCATAGACCACGTCGGCGCCGCGGTAGGCGCTTTCGATGTCGTGGCTGACCTGGAACGAGCCGCCGGACTCGGCGACGTTGTCGTTCGCCCAGCCGATGTAGCGCTCGTCCAGCACGTACTCCGGCGTCGGGCACAGCAGGGTCACGTCCATGCCCATGCGGGTGGCGATGGTCAGCGCGGAGTTGGCGACGGCGGTGTTGAGCGGCTTCGGGTGGTACGTCCACGTCAGCACGTATTTCCGGCCGCGCAGGTCGCTGGTGCCGAAGTGCTCCTGCAACGCCAGCGCATGCGCCAGCTCCTGGCAGGGATGGGTGATGGTCTCCATGTTGATGACCGGCACCGTGGAGTACTTCGCGAACGCCTTGAGCACGCGGTCCTCGCGGTCCACCGACCAGTCGACGAACTTCGGGAACGCGCGCACGCCGATCAGGTCCACGTAGCGCGCCAGCACCCGCGCCACCTCGGCGATGTGCTCCTCGGTGTCGCCGTCCATCACCGTGCCGAGGTCGAACTCGATCGGCCATGCGTCCTTGCCCGGCTGCAGCACGATGGCGTGGCCGCCGAGCTGGAACGCGCCCAGCTCGAAGCTGGTGCGGGTGCGCATCGACGGGTTGAAGAACACCAGCGCGATCGAGCGCCCCTTCAGCGCGTCGCCGAGCTTGTTCCGCTTGAACGCGGCGGCCTGCGCCAGCAGGGCGTCGAGGTCGGCGCGGCTCCAGTCCTGGGTGTTGAGGAAGTGCTTCATGGGCGGCAATGGCTCGGTGGGGAAAATTTCGGGGGCCGGAAACGCAAAAACCCAGCCGGGGGCTGGGTTCGGAGGTGAAGCACGATGACGCGATCCGGATTACCCAGCAGGATGTGAGGGTTCCGGTCGGCGCGCGCGCGACGTCATTCCGGAGGCCATCCGGGCGGTGTCAGCGTGGCGCGTGGCGAGGTGGGCGTGCATCGGGGCGCATGCTCGCATGCCGGGCGGGCCGGCGCAAGCGATCAGTCGAAGGGATGCGGGGAAATCGAGATGCGGATGCGCAGGCGGTTGCCGGGGTCGCGGTCCATGCGGGTGCGGAACTTGCTGCCGCGGTACATGTAGTCGACGTCATAGGCGATGGTGCGGCGGTGCTCCTTCGCCACCGGTTCCATCCGGCAGTTCTGCCCCTGCGTGGGCGCCGCCTTGTTGCGCACCGCGTTCATCACCCGCGCCAGCGTCGCGCTGATGGCCGGCTCGCGCGAGTCGCAGACCTGCTCCATGCTGGTGGTGCGCAGGATCTGGTAGACCGGGCGCACCGACAGCACCTGCGCGTAGTCGTAGCGCACGTTCTCGACCGGCAGCACGATCTCGCGCGGCGGCTCCTGCGCGGACGCCGGCGCCACCGCGAGCAGGCTCGCAGGCAGGCACAGCGCGGCAAGGCATCGGGACAGGCACATAACGAAAGTTTATCGGGATGCCGCCATGAGCGCCTGAATCGTCGCTGTCGCGGCGGCCCGCCCGGCCGCCCCGCTACAATGGCGCACCCCACGCATCCGCCGCCATGACGCCGTCTTCCAGCCCGCTGAGCCTCTACAACACCCTGAGTCACCGGGTCGAGCCGTTCGCGCCGCTCGTGCCCGATTGCCCGACGATGTACGTCTGCGGCCCCACCGTCTACAACTACGTGCACATCGGCAACGCGCGCGGGCCGGTGGTGTTCGGCGTGCTGGCCGCGCTGCTGCGCCGCCGCTTCGGCGGCCTGCGCTACGCGCGCAACATCACCGACGTGGACGACAAGATCAACGCGGCGGCGAAGGCGCTGGACGCGCCGATCAGCGCGATCACCGACAAGTACGCCGCCGCCTACCGCGAGGACATGGCGGCGCTGGGCGTGACCGGCGAGTTCGCGCCCGACATCGAGCCCGAGGCCACGAAGCACATCGCGCAGATCGTCGCGATGATCGAGCGCCTGGTCGCCGACGGCCACGCCTACGCGGCGGAAGGCCACGTGTTGTTCTCGGTGGCGAGCTTCGACGGCTACGGCAAGCTCTCGCGCCGCGACACCGAGGACATGCTGGCCGGCGCGCGCATCGAGGTCGCTCCGTACAAGCGCGATCCCGGTGATTTCGTGCTGTGGAAGCCCTCGACCGACGACCTACCGGGTTGGAAATCGCCTTGGGGCCGCGGCCGTCCCGGCTGGCACATCGAATGCTCGGCGATGGCCGAGGCGCACCTGGGGCCGACCATCGACATCCACGCCGGCGGTGTCGACCTGCAGTTCCCGCACCACGAGAACGAGGTCGCGCAGAGCGAGTGCGCCCACGGCGGCGCGCCGTTCGCGCGCTGGTGGCTGCACAACGGCATGCTCAATTTCGGCGGCGCCAAGATGGCGAAGTCGGTGGGCAACATCCAGCGCGTGCACGACCTGGTGCGCGCGCATCCGCCGGAGGCGCTGCGCTACGCGCTGCTGAGCGCGCACTACCGGCAGCCGCTGGAGTGGTCGGACGGGCTGATCGAGCAGAGCGTCCGCACGCTGGACCGGCTGTACGGGACGCTGCGCGACCTCGGCGACGTCGAGGCCGACGCCGCGATTCCCGTCAGCGTCGAAGCCGCGCTGGACGACGACCTCAACACGCCGGCGGCGCTGGCCGAGATCGCCCGCATCGCCGGCGAGGCGCGCAAGACCGCATCGAACGAGGAAAAGGCCGCGCTGAAGTCGCAGCTGCTGGGCGCGGGCCGCGTGCTCGGCCTGCTGCAGCAGGCGCCGGCGGCCTGGTTCGCGCGCGGCGCGGGCAGCGACGACGACGCGCGCATCCAGGGCTTGATCGACGAACGCATCGAAGCGAAGAAGTTGCGCGATTTCGCCCGCGCCGATGCGATCCGCGACCAGTTGGCCGGCGAAGGCATCCTGCTGGAAGACACGCCGCAGGGCGTGCGCTGGAAGCGCGCTTGATATCTCCTCCCCTTGCGAAGCAGGGGAGGCCGGGAGGGGGTTCGCTTTTCCAAAGAATCAAGAGCACCCCACCCCAACCCTCCCCTGCTTCGCAAGGGAGGGAGCCGACAGCCGGACTCGACGCATGACAGACACGATTTTCCCCCTCGAACCCACCGCCGCCGACGCGCAGGCCGCCATCGCCGACGAGTTCGGCTTCTTCGGCGACTGGTCGGAGCGCTACCAGTACCTGATCGACCTCGGCCGCAAGCTGCCCGCGTTCCCGGACGCGTGGAAGACCGAGGAGCACCGCCTGCACGGCTGCCAGTCGCTGGTGTGGATCGTGGCCGAGGGCGACGCCGACCGGCTGGTGTTCCACGCGGCCAGCGACTCGGCCATCGTCTCGGGCCTGGTCTACTTGGCGCTGCGCGTCTACTCGGGCCGCGGCGCGGCGGAAATCCTCGCCACCGAACCGGACTACATCGGCCACATCGGCCTGGCCAAGCACCTGTCGCCGACCCGCAGCAACGGGCTGGCCGCGCTGCTGGCCTTCATCCGCGAGCGCGCCCGCGCCGTCCTGCCGGGATGAGCGCCGAACAGGCTTCGCCGCTGGCCGGCACCGGCTTCCGCTGGCTGCTGCTGTACCGCATCTGCACCCTGCTCTCCTACCAGGTGGTCGCGGTGACGGTGGGCTGGCACATCTACGAGATCACCGGCAGTCCGCTGGCGCTGGGCCTGGTCGGGCTGGCGGAAGTGGTGCCGTATTTCTGCATCGCGCCGTTCTCCGGCTACCTGGTCGATCACCTGCCGCGGCGCAAGCTGGGCGCGGCGGCCTGCGTGCTGCTCGCGATCAACGCCGGCGTGCTTGCGCTGATCGCCGCCGACGTACTGCCGCTGCACGGTACCTGGCCGATCTACCTCGCGGTGGCGGTGGGCGGCATCGGCCGCTCCTTCCTCGGCCCGGTCTACAACGCGCTGTTCGCGCGGGTGCTCAAGCGCGAGCAGTTCGGACGCGGCGCCAGCCTCGGCAGCGTGGTGTTCCAGACCGGGCTGGTGCTGGGCCCGGCAATGGGCGGCGTGCTGGTCGGCGCGCTGGGCAACCCGGTGGCCTATGCGGTCGGCACCGCCTTCGCCCTGCTGGCCGCCGGCACGCTGCTGTCGATGCCGGTGACCGAGCCGGCGCTGCCGCAACAGCGCGGCCCGATCTTCGCCAGCATCGCCGAGGGCGCGCGCTTCGTCGCCGGCAACCAGATCATGCTCGGAGCGATGGCGCTGGACATGTTCTCGGTGCTGCTGGGCGGCGCGGTGTCGATGCTGCCGGCCTTCATCAAGGACATCCTGCTCGCCGGCCCGGAGGCGCTGGGCATCCTGCGCGCGGCGCCGGCGGTGGGCTCCATCGCGATCGCGCTGTGGCTGACCCGCCACCCGCTGCAGCGCCACGCCGGCCGCGTGCTGCTGATCGCGGTGGCGAGCTTCGGCCTGTGCACGATGGCGTTCGCGCTGTCGCGCCATCTGTGGCTGTCGGCGGTGCTGCTGGTGCTGTACGGGGTTTGCGACGGCGTCTCGGTGGTGATGCGCTCGACCATCATGCAGCTGGTGACGCCGGACGAGATGCGCGGCCGGGTATCGTCGATCAACGGCATCTTCGTCAGCTCGTCGAACGAGCTGGGCGCGTTCTACGACGGCGTGATGGCGCGACTGCTGGGGCTGGTGCCCGCGATGCTCGTCGGCGGCTTCGTCACCCTCGGCGTGGTCGGCGTCACCGCGAGGCTGGCCCCGCGCCTGCGCCGGCTGGACCTCCGCGAACTGCACTGATCCCCGCGCCGCCGCGCGCGTTAAACTATGCGCGCCGCACCACCTCGCTCACGGATTCCGCGTCATGCCCTTCGTCGTCACCGAAAACTGCATCAAGTGCAAGCACACCGACTGCGTGGAAGTGTGCCCGGTGGACTGTTTCCACGAAGGGCCGAACTTCCTGGTGATCGACCCGGACGAATGCATCGACTGCACCCTGTGCGAGCCGGAATGCCCGGTGGGCGCGATCTTCCCGGAGGAGGACGTTCCCGCGGGCCAGGAAGTCTTCGTCGGCCTGAACGCCGAGCTGGCGAAGGAATGGCCGGTGCTGACCGTGCGCAAGGACCCGCCGCCGGATGCGGCGGAATGGGACGGCAAGCCGAACAAGCTACCGCTGCTGGAGCGCTGATCCGGCCATAACCCGGCGAAACGAAAGGGCACCTTGCGGTGCCCTTTTGCATGCTGAGGGATGTGCTTGTTGATCCACGGAAACGCGCCCCTGAGTCGGGCGCGAAGGGGGTATGGAAGCCAAGGCCCGGGCCCCAAGGCTTGCAAGCAAACCTAGGGGCAATTTCCAGGCCGAGCCTGGAATCACGGCGCGATGGCCGCCTTCAGCGCCGCAATCAGCTTGCCCGCCGCCTCGCCGCTCGGCGGCAGGCCGCGCGGGTCCACCGCGGAGACGTAGGAACCGTCGCCGGCCTTGGTCACGCGCACCAGGAACTTGGCGTCCATGTAGTCGACGTCGTAGGTGCCGAGGATCTCGGCCTTGCTGGCGATCTGCACGCCGGACGTGGCGGCCAGCACTTCGCCGACCTTGGCGAACACGGCGTCGCGCTCGCCCGCGGCGGTGAAGCCCAGCGCGGCCGGCTTGGCGGCGGCGCCGGATGCGGTGACGCTGCTGCCCGCGCTGGGCAGCGCCATCGCCTTGTCGGCGGCGGGGCGGTCCAGGTCCGGCGGCACTTCCAGCGGGCGCGCTTCGGCGCTCTGCGTGTACAGCTCGTTCTTCTTCTTGAACCAATGGCAGCCGGACAGGCCGGTCGCCAGCAGGACGGCGACGAGCGGGGCGGCCGTGGTCACGCGGAAGGTGCGATGCATCTGGATCTCCTGTCAGGCCGCGTGGGCGCGGCTGCGTTCTTCGAGTTGGTGGACGACCGCGTGCAGGCGCCGGGCCTGGTCGGCATGCGCGGATGATAGCGGTTGCAGCGGCAGGCGCAGGCCGTGGCCGATGCCGTCCAGCGCCAGCAGCGCCTTCACCGGGATCGGGTTCGGTTCCGCGCCGAGGAAGTGGTAGAGCTCGGCCAGCGCGTCGTCCAGCGCCTGCGCGCCGGCCGCATCGCCGCCGAGAGCGAGGTCGCACAACCGGCGGAACGTGGCCGGCACGACGTTCGAGGCCACCGACACCACCCCGTCGGCCCCGGCCAGCATCGCCCGCACAGCGGTGGGATCGTCGCCGCTGAGCACAGCGAAGCCTTCGCGCCGGAACGGCAGCAGCGCCTGCATGCGCTCGGCGTCGGCGCGCGCTTCCTTGATGCCGATGATGTCCGGATGCAGGGAAAGCTCGCCGGCGGTTTCCGGCAGCAGGTCGCAGCCGGTGCGGCCGGGCACGTTGTACAGCACCACCGGCAGCCCGCCCTCGTCCGCCACCGCGCGGAAATGCGCCAGCAGGCCGGCCTGAGTGGGGCGCACGTAGGGCGGCGTGACCACCAGCGCGGCGTCCGCGCCCAGCGCGGCCACGCGGCGGTTGAACAGGATGGTCTTGGCGGTGTTGGACTGGCCGGTGCCGGCCAGCACCGGCATGCGGCCCGCGTAGAACGCCACCGCGCTGGACAGCAGGCGGTCGTATTCCCCGTCGAACAGCGCGGCGGCCTCGCCGGTGGAGCCGGCCACCACCACCGCCTGCGTGCCCGCGTCCAGCTGCGCCTGCAGCAGGCGCTCCCAGGCGGGGAAATCGATGTCGCCGGCGGCCGTGAACGGCGTCGCCAGGGCGGTGATGCTGCCGGAAAGTCGCAAGGGGGAAGGCTCGGGCAAGGCGCGGCGCGGGGCGCGGCGCAAGGTGGGGATGACCTTGATCTTACTTGCGGCTCGAAAGCGCCGGCAAGTATGCTGGCAGCCATGCGGCCATGCGCTGGCGGCATTTCCCACCGTTCCGGAATTCCCCGCTTTGAGCAAGACCGCCGCTCCCCGGCCCCAGCCGAACGAAAACCACCTGCTGATCAATGCGTACACCACGCATCCGCAGTCGCCGCTGCTGGCGGTCACCCGCCGCATCGCCGACTCCGGCTGCAACCTGGTCGACACGCGGCTGGCGACGGTGGGGCGCGACGTCTCGGTCACCGCGCTGGTCACCGGCTCGTGGGACGCCGTGGCCAAGCTCGAAACCATGCTGACCAAGCTGGAGCGCGAGGAAGGCCTGAAGCTGGTCTGGTACCGCACCGGCCCCAAGCCGCTGCAATCCAGCCTGCTGCCCTACGTGGTCGAGGTGATCGCCGCCGACAAGCCGGGCATCCTGTTCCAGCTGGCCGATTTCTTCGACCACCAGGGCATCACCATCGAGAGCCTGCACTGCTCGCGCTACCGGGCGATGCAGACCGGGGCCGACATGTTCTCCGCGCAGCTGACCATCGGCGTGCCGGCGGACATGCACATCGCCGCGCTGCGCGACGATTTCCTCGAGTTCTGCGATCACCTGAACCTCGACGCGATCATGGATCCGATGAAATACTGACGCCGATGATCGACACCGGCGACCGCATCCCCGACCTGCCCCTTTCGCTCTCCAGCGACAAGCCCGCCACGCTCGGCGACTACGCCGGCAACTGGCTGGTGCTGTACTTCTACCCCAAGGACTCCACCCCCGGCTGCACCACCGAAGGGCTGGACTTCAACGCCCTGCTGCCGAAGTTCAAGCGCGCCGATGCGGTGGTGCTGGGCGTGTCGAAGGATTCGCTCAAGTCGCACCGGAACTTCTGCGCCAGGCAGGGCTTCATGTTCGATCTCGTCAGCGATGCCGACGGCGCCGTGTGCGACGCGTTCGGCGTCGTGCAGCCGAAGAAGCTCTACGGCCGCGAATACGTCGGCATCGTCCGCAGCACCTTCCTGATCGACCCCGCCGGCGTCATCCGCCAGAAATGGCAGCCGGTGAAAGTCCCCGGCCATGCACAGGCCGTGTTCGACGCATTGAAGGCCGCACAAGCCAAGTGACCGTTCCCGTTTTCATCACCCCCCACTGCCCCGCCCCGCGGGACGCGGTGGCCCGCTGCTGTCCGACCGAAGGGATTTCCGCATGACCCGGAGCAAGCGCATCTACGTCCTCGACACCAACGTGCTGATGCACGACCCCACCGCGCTGTTCAAGTTCGAGGAACACGATGTCTACCTGCCGATGCAGGTGATGGAGGAACTGGACAACGGCAAGAAAGGCACCAGCGAGGCCAGCCGCAACGCGCGCCAGGTCAGCCGCTTCCTCAACGAGCTGATCGAAGCGCACGGCAGCACCGATGTCAACCACGGCATCGCGCTGGCGCGTCCGCAGGGCCTGCAGCTGCGCGGCGCCGACAGCGCCGGCAGGCTGCGCTTCCAGACCGGCGACTTCGACGCCGGCAAGCGCTTCGGCACGGTGATCCCGGACAACCACATCCTCGGCGCGATCCTGGCGCTGAAGGAGGCCGAGCCGGAAACGCCGGTGGTGTTCGTGTCCAAGGACATCAACCTGCGGATCAAGGCCTCGATCGCCGGCATCGCCAGCGAGGACTACGAGAACGACCGCGCGCTGGACGATTTCAGCCTGCTCTACACCGGCGCCACGCAGCTGTCCGAGGATTTCTGGCAGCGCCATGGCAAGGATCTGAAATCGTGGACTGACAAAGGCCGCACCTACTACGAGATCACCCGCACCGACGACGAGGACTGGCATCCCAACCAGTTCGCCTTTCTGCCGGGCGACGAGCAGTCCGAACTAAAGGTGGTCAAGACCGACGGCGACAAGGTGACGCTGCGCATCGTCGACGACTTCCGCCACAGCCAGCACTCGGTCTGGGGCATCACCGCGCGCAACCGCGAGCAGAACTTCGCCCTCAACGCGCTGATGGATCCCGATATCGATTTCGTCTCCCTGCTCGGCACTGCCGGCACCGGCAAGACCCTGCTGGCGCTGGCGGCGGGTCTTGCGCAGACGATGGACCAGCAGCGCTATCGCGAGATCATCATGACCCGCGCCACCGTCAGCGTCGGCGAGGACATCGGCTTCCTGCCCGGCACCGAGGAGGAAAAGATGACCCCGTGGATGGGCGCGCTCACCGATAACCTCGAAGTGCTGACCCACAACCAGGAAGGCGGCAGCTGGGGCCGCGCGGCGACCAACGACCTGCTGGCCTCGCGCATCAAGATCCGCTCGATGAACTTCATGCGCGGGCGCACGTTCCTGTCGCGCTACCTGATCCTGGACGAGGCGCAGAACCTCACGCCCAAGCAGATGAAGACCCTGATCACCCGTGCCGGCCCCGGCACCAAGATCGTCTGCCTCGGCAACGTCGAACAGATCGACACGCCCTACCTCACCGAAACCACCTCCGGCCTGACCTACGCGGTGGATCGGTTCAAGAACTGGCTGCACAGCGCGCACGTGACGCTGCGGCGCGGGGAGCGGTCGAGGCTGGCGGATTATGCGTCGGAAGTGCTGTAAGCCATCGCTGCGGATGCCGACATGAGCGAAATACAGCTGTTCCGGCTGGCGACAGGCCACATCACCGAACTGCCGGGCCGCGCGGCGGCAGTGGAAAAACAGTTGCAGGCGCTGATCGAGGCACACATGCCCGCATTCCTCGGCGTGCGTTTCCTTGCCAGCGAGTACGCCACGGGCAAGACCCACAAGGGGCGAATCGACTCGCTCGGACTGGACGAGAACAACTGTCCGGTCATCGTGGAATACAAGCGGCACAGCAACGAAAACGTCATCAACCAAGGACTGTTCTATCTGGACTGGTTGCTCGACCATCGCGCCGAGTTCCAATGGCTGGTGATGGAGAAACTCGGCAAGGACACCGCCGACGGCATCGACTGGGCCGGCACGCGGCTGCTGTGCATCGCCGCCGATTTCACCCGCTACGACCAGCATGCCGTGCAGCAGATTCCGCGCAACATCGAACTGCTGCGCTACAAACTGTTCGACAACGACCTGTTGCTGCTGGAATTGGTCAATTCGGTCAGCGTCACCGACGCTACCGCCGCGCGGCCGGATGCGGAGCCTGCGGTCAAGCCGAAGGCCGCAGGCAAGGACAAATCCTTCGACGAACAGCTTGCGCTGGCAACGCCGGACATCCGCGCAGCCTACGAAACGTTGGCGGCCTACCTGCTGGCGCTGGGCGACGACGTGCAGGAGCGCAAGCTGAAGCTCTACACGGCATTTCGCCGGCTCAAGAACTTCGCCAGCGTGGTCATGTATCCGAACCGGATGCTGGTCATGCTCAAGGTCGATCCCGACAGCGTGGCGCTGGAACCGGGCTTCAGTCGCGACGTACGGCAGATCGGCCACTGGGGCACCGGCGACCTGGAACTGACGCTGGCATCGATGGCCGATTTCGAGAAGGCCAAGCCGCTGCTGGATCGGAGCTACAGCGAAAGTTGAGCGTTACCTGATCTCATCCAACAACTCCGGGTGCTTCTCCAGCACCCGCAGCAGCTTCACCAGCGCCAGCGGCGGCTTCGTCCTGCCGGTTTCGTAGCGCGAAAACGCATTCACGCCGCCGCCGAAAATATCCGCCGCCTGCCGCTGGTCGAGGTCGAGCTTCCTGCGCACGCCGGCGATGTAGGCCGGATCGACGAGGGCGGCGTTGACTCGGCGCTGGAACTCGCCGATCAGCCGCATGTAGCGGTCGCCGTGCTCACGCTCCAGCACGGATTCCCCGCACACGGGGCAATAGTCGGCCGTCACCGCCAGGATTGTGGTGGTCTGGCCCTTGTAGGTATAGGACTCGTCGCGGGTGTCGTGCACCAGTTCCGCTGCGCCGCATTCGGGGCAAATCATGGTCATAGTCTCTTGAAGGAAACGATCAACACGTCGTCGATCACGGTAAGCTTCAGGTACACCACCATGCCGGCTGCCGTTCGCGCGTGGTACACGTCCTGCCAGACGCGATGATCGGTGTGGGTGGTCATGCTCTTGTAGAAGTCGTGCGGCGCAAGCGCCATCACCACTGCGCACATTCCGTCGATGTTCTCGATGCCCAATGCCTGCGCACCGTTGGACGCACTTCGCGTGACCCGCACCAGCCCAGCCGCGACCAGCGCCTTCACCCTCGACAACCTGCAATGCGGAGTTCCTTTCTGCATGACCACTATAACCTTCTAGGTTAATTTTGCAAGTAGGTTATTTCCCCTTCTTGCTCACACCCAGCCTTGGCTACAGAGAACCGCCAATCAGTCGGATTGATCCGCAATCCGTGGTCGTCCTTTGCCTGATTACAAATGATGCAAATAACATCACTACTCAATCTTCATGATTGCATTGGCAATCTTTTGGCGCGGAAAATAGGCCACCCGAACTCCGGCACAACCGCATGATCTCCGCCGCCCAACTCCGCGCCGCGCGCGCCATGCTCGGCATCGACCAGCGCACGCTGGCGTCGATGGCCGGCGTCTCCCTGCCCACCATCCAGCGGATGGAGGCGAGCAAGGACGAACACGTGCGCGGAGTCGTCTCCACGCTGACGAAGATCGTCGCCGCGCTGGAGGCCGTCGGCATCGAGCTGATCGGCAACGGCCAACCCAGCCAGGGGAGCGGGCGCGGCGTGCGGTTGAAGGAGCCGCGCTGATGGCCGCGCGTCCGCGCTTCGATCGCCGCGCCTACCTGCGCATGTTCGAGCCGAAGCTGCTCACGGTGCTGCGCGAAGGCTATTCGCTGCGCACGCTCAAGGCCGATGCCGTCGCCGGACTGACCGTCGCCATCGTCGCGCTGCCGCTGGCGATGGCGCTGGCGATCGCCTCCGGCACCACGCCGGAGAAAGGCCTGCACACGGCGATCATCGCCGGCTTCCTGATCTCCGCGCTGGGCGGCTCGCGGGTGCAGATCGGCGGGCCGACGGCGGCGTTCATCCCGGTGGTGTTCCTGGTCATCCAGAAGTACGGCTACGGCGGATTGATCCTGTGCACGCTGCTGGCCGGGCTGATGCTGATCGCCGCCGGCCTGCTGCGGCTGGGCACGCTGATGAAGTACATGCCGCAGCCGGTGGTGACCGGCTTCACCGCCGGCATCGCGGTGAGCATCTTCTCCAGCCAGGTGAAGGACATGCTGGGGCTGGGCATCGACAAGCTGCCGGCGGAGTTCCTGCCGCGCTGGGAATCCTTCGCCGCGCATATCGGCACCACCCGACCGGCGGCGGTGGCGATGACCGTGCTGGGGCTGGCGGTGATCGTGGGGCTGCGCAAGTGGAAGCCGAAGTGGCCGGGTTTCCTGATCGCGCTGCTCGCCTGCACCCTCGCCTGTGCCGTGTTCGCGCTGCCCGCCGAAACCATCGGCAGCCGCTTCGGCGAATTGCCCTCGGCGCTGCCCGGCTTCGACTTCCCGCATATCCCGTTCGAGCGCACCTTCGAACTGCTGCCGAGTTCCTTCACCATCGCCTTCCTCGCCGGCGTGGAATCGCTGCTGTCGGCGGTGGTGGCCGACGGCATGACCGGCGGGCGGCACCGTTCCAACGGCGAGCTGGTCGCGCAGGGCGTGGCCAACGTCGGCTCGGCGCTGTTCGGCGGGCTGCCCGCCACTGGCGCGATCGCACGCACCGCCACCAACATCCGCGCCGGCGGTAGCACGCCGGTGGCGGGGATGCTGCACGCCGGCTTCCTGCTGCTGTTCATGCTGGCGCTGGCCCCGCTGATGCACTACGTGCCGCTGGCTGCATTGGCGGCGGTGCTGCTGGTGGTGGCCTGGAACATGGCCGAGGTGGAGAACTTCCGCAACACGCTGTCCGCACCGTGGGGCGACCGGCTGGTGCTGCTGCTGACCTTCTTCCTGACCGTGTTCCTCGACCTGACCGTGGCGATCCAGGCCGGCATCGTGCTGGCCGCGTTCGTGTTCATGTATCGGATGTCGGAAGCGGTGGAGGTCAGCTCCGGCGTGCGCGACGCGCTTGGCGAGAGCGGAGAAGACGACCTGCACGGCGACGATCCGGCGCGCGCTGCCGACCTCGACCAGCGCGCGATGCTGCCGAAGGGCGTGGAGGCCTACCAGATCGGCGGCCCGCTGTTCTTCGGCGCGGCGAACCGGCTGGACAACCTGCTCGACCAGTTCTTCGAGCCGCCGAAAGCGCTGATCCTGCGCATGCGGCTGGTGCCGGTGATCGACGCCAGCGGCGTGCACGCGCTGAAGAAGCTGGCCGGGCGCTGCCACCGCAAGGGCATCGTGTTGATCGTCTCCGGGCTGCAGGAGCAGCCGAACCGGGTGATCGCCGACATGCGGCTGGAGGAAGCGCCGGGCGAGCTGCACTTCGTCTCCAACTTCGAGCGCGCGGTCAGGCTGGCGAAGACGCTGGTGGACAAGCCGGCGGACTGACGCTCCGGCGATGCTTCGGCACAATGGCCGGATGCATACGTCCTCCGCTTTTCCATCGATCGAGGCGCGGGTGCTGCCGGTCGTCACCGGCGACGGCCATCGCGCCGAACTGATCGCGCGCATCCCCGACGCCCCGCGCATGCGCCTGCTGTGGATGGCCGGGATGGGTGTGCCGGCGCGGCATTTCATTCCCCTCGCCGATGCGCTGGCGGCACGCGGCGTGGCGACGTTCCTGCACGAATGGCGCGGGATCGGTTCCAGCAGCCTGCGCGCATCGCGCGGGTGCGGCTGGGGCTATCGCGAACTGCTGGCCGACATCGCGGCAAGCGAGGCCGTGGCCGAGGCGCAGGCGCCCGGCCTGCATCGCGTCCTCGGCGGGCACAGCCTGGGCGGCCAACTGGCCTGCTGCCGGCTGGGCCTGCAGCCCGACGCCGCCGACGCCGTGTGGCTGGTCGCCAGCGGCTCGCCCTACTGGCGCGCGTTCCCGCTGCGCACCGGCCTGGGCATGCCGCTGGTTTGCCGCTTCCTGCCGTGGCTCGCGCGGCGCAACGGCTACATGCCCGGCCGCAAAATCGGCTTCGGCGGCAACGAGGCCGTCGGCGTGATCGAGGATTGGGCGCGCAGTGGCTTGAGCGGACGCTACGCCCCGCGCGGCATCGACGCCGATCTGGAAGCCGGCATGGCCCGCTTCGCCGGCGACGTGCGCCGGGTGAACTTCACGGACGACTGGCTGGCGCCTGTGTCTTCGGGCGAATACCTCGCCGGCAAGCTGCGCGGCGCGCGCGTGCAGGCGCTGGACATGGATGCCGCGACGCTCGGCGCCGTGGCCGACCACTATGCATGGATGAAGGCGCCGGACGCGGTGGCGGCGTTCCTCGTTCCCTGAAGCCTACTTTGCCGCTAACCCGCCATTCCCGCGGAGTCCAGCGACTTCGATTTTCGACAGGGAATCAGGGAACAGCGAAGACGCTGGATGCCCGCCTGCGCGGGCATGACGGCATGGAGCCTCAGGCCCTTGCGAACACCAGCGCCGCGTTCGTTCCGCCGAAGCCGAAGCTGTTCGACATCACCACGTCCAACTTCGCATCGCGGCTTTCGCGCACGATCGGGAAGCCTTCCGCGCCGGGGTCGAGGTCGTCGATGTTGGCCGAGCCGGCGATGAAGCCGTCCCGCAGCATCAGCAGCGAATAGATCGCCTCGTGCACGCTGGCCGCGCCCAGCGAGTGGCCGCTCAGCGCCTTGGTCGAGGACAGCGGCGGCACCGCGTCGCCGAACACTTCGCGCACAGCGCCCAGTTCCACGATGTCGCCCAGCGGCGTGGAGGTGCCGTGGGTGTTGAGGTAATCGACCGGGCGGTTTACGCCTTCCAGCGCCATGCGCATGCAGCGCACCGCGCCCTCGCCGCTCGGCGCCACCATGTCGGCGCCGTCGGAGGTGACGCCGTAACCCACGAGTTCCGCGTGGATGTGCGCGCCGCGCGCGACGGCGTGATCCCAGTCCTCCAGCACCAGCATGCCGCCGCCGCTGCCGATGACGAAGCCGTCGCGGCCCGCGTCGTAGGGGCGCGAGGCCTTCTGCGGTTCATCGTTGCGGCCGGACGACAGCGCGCCCATCGCGTCGAACATCACCGTCATCGTCCAGTCCAGGTCTTCGCCGCCGCCGGCGAACACGATGTCCTGCGCGCCGTGGCGGATCAGGTCGGCGGCCGCGCCGATGCAGTGCGCCGAGGTGGCGCAGGCGGCGCTGATCGAATAGCTCAGGCCCTTGATGTGGAAGGCGGTGGCGAGGTTGGCCGACACCGTGGAGCACATCGTGCGCGGCACCATGTACGGGCCGACCTTGCGCACGCCGCGGTCGCGCAGAATGTCGGCGGTCTCCACCTGCCAGCGGCTGGAGCCGCCGCCGGAGCCGGCGATCAGGCCGGTGCGCGGGTCGCTCACCTGCGCATCAAGCAGGCCGGCGTCGGCGATGGCATCGCGCAGGGCGATGTAGGTATAGGCGGCGGCATCGCTCATGAAGCGCTTGAGCTTGCGGTCGATGGCGGCATCGAGGTCGATGTCCACCGCACCGCCGATCTGGCTGCGCAGGCCGCGCTCCACCGAATCGGGCAGCGTGCGGATGCCGGAGCGGCCCTCGCGCAGCGCGCGCGAGACGCTGTCCAGGTCGTTGCCGAGGCAGGAGGTGATGCCCATGCCGGTGATGGCGACGCGACGCATGTCAGAAGCTCTCCGTCGAGGTGAACAGGCCCACGCGCAGGTCCTTGGCGGTGTAGATCTCGCGGCCGTCGACCAGCGTGCGGGCGTCGGCCTGCGCCACCACCAGCTTGCGGTTGATGACGCGGGTGACGTCGATCTCGTAGGTCACCGTCTTGGCAGTGGGCAGCACCTGGCCGGTGAACTTCACCTCGCCGCAGCCCAGCGCGCGGCCGCGGCCGGGCGCGCCCAGCCAGGTCAGGTAGAAGCCGACCAGCTGCCACATCGCGTCCAGCCCGAGGCAGCCGGGCATCACCGGATCGCCGAGGAAGTGGCACTGGAAGAACCAGAGGTCCGGATGGATATCGAGTTCGGCGCGCACGAAGCCTTTCCCGTGGCTGCCGCCGTCGTCGCTGATCTCGACGATGCGGTCGAACATCAGCATCGGATCGGCCGGCAGGCGGGCGACGCTGTTCGGGAACAATTCGCCGCGGGCGCTGGCCAGCAGCTGCTCGCGGGTGAACGATGAAGCGCGGGTCATGGACTGGCCCAAGTGGAGTAAAGGCTCGATTCTACGCATGGGCGCGCGACATACCTAGGCGTACTGCCTGAACAGCGGCGTGCGCGGCGGGTTTTCCGGATCCTCCGGGTAAAACGAAGTGAAATCGTGTGCACTGCAACATCTGCCCTGGAAAGCGTATTAAGCTCCGATGGAACCCTCACTCCGGAATGTTTCCGTGTCGCAAGCCACGCCCGCTTCCCTGTTGACCGTGTTCGGCGCCACCGGCGATCTCGCCCGGCGCATGCTGCTGCCCTCGCTCTACAGCCTGCAGGCCGAACGCCTGCTGCCGGACGGCATGCGCATTCTCGGCACCGCGCGCAGCGAGCTGGATCGGGAGGGCTTCGCCAAACTCGTCGCCGACAGCATCCACGAGCGCATTCCCGCCGCCGAGCGCAACGACGACGCGTTGCGCGGCCTGATCGAACGACTCGACTACTGCCCCGCCAGCGCCGACGATGCCGCCTCGATGCAGGCGCTGGCCGGCAGGGTGGAAGCGTTGCGCAACGGCGACGTGCTCTACCACATGAGCACCGCGCCGAAGTTCTACGGCCCCGCCTGCCAGGCGCTGGCCGCCAACGGCGTCGCCGGCCCGGGCACCCGGGTGATGCTGGAGAAGCCGATCGGCAAGGACCTGGCCTCTGCCATTGCCATCAATGACAGCGTTGCCATGGCCTTCGACGAGGAGCGCATCTACCGCACCGACCACTACCTCGGCAAGGAAGGCGTGCAAAATCTCATCGCGCTGCGCTTCGGCAATTCGCTGTTCGAGCCGCTGTGGAGCGCGCGCCACATCGAGCAGGTGCAGATCACGGTCGGCGAGACCGTGGGCGTGGAGGGCCGCGGCGACTACTACGACGAGTCCGGCGCGCTGCGCGACATGCTGCAGAACCACCTGCTGCAGCTGCTGTGCCTGGTGGCGATGGAGCCGCCGGCGCGCTTCGACCCCACCGCCGTGCGCAACGAGAAGATCAAGGTGCTGCGTTCGCTGCGCCCGATCGACCGCGGCAACGCCGCCACCGAATCGGTGATCGGCCAGTACACTGCCGGCGCCAGCGAAGGCAAGGTGGTGCCGGGCTACGCCGAGGAATTGGGCCGCGCCAGCCGCACCGAGACCTTCGTCGCCCTGCGCGCGCACGTGGACAACTGGCGCTGGTCCGGCGTGCCGTTCTACCTGCGCACCGGCAAGCGCCTGCCCTCGCGCAGCACCGAGATCTACATCCAGTTCCGCAAGGTGCCTTATTCGATCTTCGGCGGCCCGGCGGCGACCGACATGCAGCCCAACGGCCTGCTGATCAAGTTGCAGCCGGAGGAACGCATCGAGCTCGACCTGATGAGCAAGACGCCGGGCCTCGACCGCCACGGCCTGCGCCTGTCGCAGGTGGCGCTGGACCTGGACTTCCACGAGGAATTCCTCAACGCCCGCAAGCGCATCGCCTACGAACGCCTGTACCTGGACGCGATCGAAGGCAACGGCACGCTGTTCGTGCGCCGCGACGAGACCGAGGCGGCATGGCAGTGGGTCGATGCCATCGCCGACGGCTGGCGCGCCACCGGCATGGTGCCCAAGCCCTATCCCGCCGGGACGTGGGGGCCGAGCGCGTCGGTGTCGCTGATCGACCGCAGCGGCCACAGCTGGCGCGAATGAGGACGGCGGCGATGGGCTGGATCGAACGCGACTATGCCGATGCCGCCGCGCTGATCGCGGGTGTGACGGCGGAGTTCAAGGCCGCCTGCCGCGAGGCCATTGCCGCGCGCGGGGAAGCATTCCTCGCGCTGGCCGGTGGACGCACGCCGCTGCCGGTGTATGCGCATCTGGCGAACGCGCAACTCAGCGGCAGCATCACGGCGATTCCCACCGACGAGCGCTGCGTGCCGCACGACCACGCGGCCTGCAATCTGCGCAATCTGCGCGACGCTTTTGCTCTTGCTCGTCATTCCCGCGAAGGCGGGAATGACGATGTTCTTTCTGCCCACATCGACGTGCAGCCGTTGACGACAACCGATGGCGACATCAAAGCCTCGCTGGCAAAGACGCGCGCATGGCTCGCCGCCCACCCCGAATCCTTCGACGCCGTCCTCCTCGGCATGGGCGCCGACGGCCACTTCGCCTCGCTGTTCCCCGGCGCGTCCAACCTCGCCGACGGCCTGGCGATGGACAGCGGCGTCGACGCCATCGCCACCCTGCCCGACCCGCTGCCGCCGGAAGCCCCGTTCGCGCGCATCAGCCTGACCCTGCCGCGCCTGCTGCGCGCGCGCGCCGTCCACCTGGTCGTTACCGGCCAGGACAAGCGCGCGATCCTGCGCCGCGCCCAGCAGGAGCCGCACGCGCCCTATCCAGTCGCCACGCTGCTGCACGCAGCCGCCAGCCCCATCCACATCCACTGGAGTCCCTGATGTCCACCGCCGCGCTGCATCCCGCCGTCGAACGCGTCACCGCCCGCATCGCCGAGCGCAGCAGGCCGACGCGCACCGGCTACCTCGCCCGGATGGACGCGGCGCGCGCGCAGGGGCCGTACCGCTACAAGCTCTCCTGCGGCAACCTCGCCCACGCCTTCGCCGCCTCGGGCGAAGACAAGCCGGCGCTGCGCGGCGGGCACAGCGGCAACATCGGCATCGTGACCGCCTACAACGACATGCTCAGCGCGCACCAGCCGCTGGAGCAGTACCCGACGCTGATCCGCATGGCCGCGCGCAACGCCGGCGGCAGCGCGCAGGTGGCCGGCGGCGTGCCGGCGATGTGCGACGGCGTCACGCAGGGCCGCGACGGCATGGAGCTGTCGCTGTTCTCGCGCGACGTGATCGCGATGGCCACCGCCGTCTCGCTCTCGCACGACGCCTTCGACGCGGTGCTGTGCCTGGGCGTGTGCGACAAGATCGTGCCCGGCCTGCTGATCGGCGCGCTGAGCTTCGGCCACCTGCCGGTGATCTTCGTGCCCGCTGGGCCGATGCCGTCCGGCATCTCCAACAAGCAGAAGGCCGAGGTGCGCCAGCGCTACGCGCTGGGCCAGGCCACGCAGGACGAGCTGATGGACGCCGAAGCCGCGTCCTACCATTCGCCCGGCACCTGCACCTTCTACGGCACCGCCAATTCCAACCAGATGCTGATGGAAGTGATGGGCCTGCACCTGCCCGGCACCGCCTTCGTGCCGCCGAACACGCCGCTGCGCGACGCGCTGACCGTGGCCGCCGCCGAACAGGCGCTGCGCATCACCGCACTGGGCGATGCGTATCGTCCGCTGGCGCACACCATCGACGAGAAGGCTATCGTCAACGCGATGGTCGGGCTGGCCGCCACCGGCGGCTCCACCAACCACACCCTGCACCTGGTCGCAGTGGCGCGCGCCGCCGGGCTCCTGATCGACTGGAACGATCTCGACGAACTCTCCAAGGCCACGCCGCTGCTGGCGCGCGTGTATCCGAACGGCTCGGCCGACGTGAACCATTTCGAGGCCGCCGGCGGCATGGGCTTCGTCATCTCGCAACTGCTCGACGCCGGCCTGCTGCACGAGGACATCCTCTGCGTGCACGGCGGCGGCATGCGCCAGCAGGCGCAGCAGCCGTACCTGGACGACCTCACACTGCGCTGGCGCGACCCGCCCGCGCAGTCGCGCGACGCCGACATCGTGCGTCCCATCGAAGCGCCGTTCGACAGCGAGGGCGGCCTGCGCTGCCTGCAAGGCAACCTTGGCCGCGCGGTGGTGAAGATTTCGGCGGTCGCGCCGCAGTACCGCCGCCACGAAGCGCCGGCCAGGATTTTCGAATCGCAGGATGCGCTGCTGGCCGCGTTCAAGGCCGGCAAGCTGGAAGGCGATTTCATCGCCGTGGTGCGCGGCCAGGGCCCGCGCGCCAACGGCATGCCGGAGCTGCACAAGCTCACGCCCACGCTGGCGGCGTTGCAGGATCGCGGCCAACGCGTCGCCCTGCTCACCGACGGCCGCATGTCCGGCGCCTCGGGCAAGGTGCTGGCGGCGATCCACGTCACCCCGGAAGCCGCCGACGGCGGCGCGCTGGCGAAGCTGCGCGAAGGCGACACGATCCGCATCGACGCCGAAGCCGGCACCATGGACGCGCTGGTCGATGCCGCCGAATGGAACGCGCGCGAGGCCGTCCTCCCGAATCTGTCCGGCAACCAGTTCGGCACCGGCCGCGAACTGTTCGGCCTGATGCGCGGCAGCGTCGGCTCCGCCGAGCGCGGCGCCTGCGCGCTGTTCGGGCACGACGCATGAGCCCGTCCAGCCTCGCCCTGGTCGGCGATATCGGCGGCACCAATGCGCGTTTCGCGCTGGTCGACCTGGCCGCGCCGAAGATCGAACTGCGCGAATCGAAGTCGCTGCCCAACGCCGATTTCGCCAGCCTGCAACACGCCATCGAGCACTACCTCGCCGGCGTCTCCGAGAAGCCCGAGCGCGCCGCGCTGGCGGTAGCCTGCCCGGTCGGCAGCGACGAGATCCGCCTGACCAACCGCGCCTGGTCGTTCTCCCGCAGCGAACTGCAGCGCACGCTGGGCCTGTCCGAACTGCGCATGCTCAACGATTTCGGCGCGGTCGCCTGGGCGATCCCCGCGCTCGACGCCGACCACCTGCTGACCCTGCACGGCAAGCTGGAAACCCCGCTGCGCGGCCCGATCAGCGTGCTCGGCCCCGGCACCGGCCTCGGCGTGGCGCTGCTGGTCGGCTCCGACGCGAACGGCTGGCACGTGGTGGAAACCGAGGGCGGCCACGTCGGCTTCTCGCCGATCGGCGACGAGGAACGCGCGATCTCAGCGTGGCTCACCGCCCAGCACGGCCGCACCTCGACCGAACGCCTGCTGTGCGGCAAGGGCCTGTCCGAGATCGACGCGGTGCTGCGCGGCGTCGGCGCGATCCTGCCCGGCCAGTTGCCGCAGCCCGGCGAAACCACCCTGCGCGCGCCCGTCCTGCGCGATCCCGCCGAGATCGTGGCCGCCGCGCTGGACGGCCACGACCAGGCCGCGCGCCGCACGCTGGCGCGCTTCTGCGCCGTGCTCGGCAGCGTGGCCGGCGACTGCGCGCTGATCCACGGCGCGCGCAGCGTGGTCATCGCCGGCGGCATCGTCCCGCGCTTCGTCCCGTTCCTGCGCAGCAGCGCCTTCCGCGAGCGCTTCCTCGCCAAGGGCCGGCTGACGCCGATGCTGGAATCGCTGCCGATCCACGTCATCACCCATCCCCATCCCGGCCTGCTCGGCGCCGCCTGCGCGCTGCGCGCCACGGAGCTTTGACCATGTTCGACACCGACCGCCACAACCAGCTCGTCGATGCCGTGTTCGCCCGCGCGCCGGTCGTGCCGGTCATCACCATCGAGCGCATCGAGGACGCGCTGCCGCTGTGCCGCGCGCTGGCCGACAACGGCCTGCCGGTGCTGGAAGTGACCCTGCGCACCGCCTGCGCGCTGGACGCCATCGCCATGCTCGCGCGCGAACTGCCGCAGGCCTGCGTCGGCGCCGGCACCGTGCTGTGCGAAGCCGATCTGCGCAAGGTCGAAACGGCCGGCGCGCAGTTCGCCATTTCCCCCGGCGTCACCGACGCGCTGTACGACGCCGCGAAACGATGCGCCACGCCGCTGATTCCCGGAATAGCGACGGCCGGCGAACTGATGCGCGGCCTGGAGCACGGCTGGCAGCGCTTCAAGTTCTTCCCCGCCGAAGCCAGCGGCGGCGTGGCCGCGCTCAAGGGCTTCGCCGGTCCGCTGCCGATGGCGCGCTTCTGCCCGACCGGCGGGATAGATATTGCGAAAGCGCCGAGCTATCTCGCGCTGCCCAACGTCGCCTGCGTGGGCGGTTCGTGGATGCTGCCGAATGATGCGATCAAGGCCGGCGACTGGGAACGCATCGGCCGGCTGGCGCGCGAGGCGGCGGCGCTGAAGCGTTAATCCGGCGACGCCGGAGTCCGAGCCGGATACCGCTCGACGATCCAGCCGGACACGGCATCCAATGCGAGGGGCGACATCGTTTCCTCGATGGCCGCGTACTCGCCCAGCCCCCCAGTGCGCGCGGTCTGGAACAGATGGTTCAGGCCCGCCAGTTCGCGCGTGGCCGCATCGCGGTTCGATGCCGTTGCCGCGCGGATGCCCTCCAGGTTCTGCTGAGGCAATACCTGCCGATCCAGCGCGCCGTTCAGGGCGAGGATCGGCCCGGGGAACCGCGCCAGGGCCGGCGCCGGGTCGTGACGCACGAACCAACGGAACCATGGATCCAATGCCTGCTTCCGTATCGCGTCGCGCGCCGCGGGCGGCAGCTTGACCGCTTCGTCCAGCAGCGCATCCAGCGCGGAACGCGCGGCGGCCTCGTCCAGCGTGCTGCCCGCGATACGCATCGCTCCGGCCTGGAGCGCTTCGGACGCCTCCTGCTCCGCCGCGCTCCGGCCCTGCGCCTGCGCCAGCGCCTTGCGTTGCGCTTCCAGCATCGCGGCGATCGGCACGCCCGGCGCGGCCAGCAGCACCATCCAGGCCACCTTCGGGTTGTCCAGCGCCGCGAGTGGACCGACGATGCCGCCCTCGCTGTGGCCGATGAATCCGATCGCATTCGCGTCGATGCCTGGCTGCGCCGCCAGCCAAGCGAATGCGGCATTGGCGTCGTTCGCGAAGTCGACGGAAGTCGCACCGGCATGCCGCCCCGTGGATCGGCCGACACCGCGATCGTCGTAGCGCAGCACCGCGACGCCGCGGCGCGCGAGGTGGTCTGCCAGCACCGCGAATGGTTTGTGCCCGAACGCGGATTCGTCCCGATCCTGCGGCCCCGAGCCGGTGATCAGGATGGCGGCCGGGAACGGGCCATCACCATCGGGCAGGCTCAACGTGGCCGACAGCGTCACGCCCGGCGAGGCGATCCCCGGAATGCTCGCGTCGAGGTCGCGATAGGGAAACGGCGGCCGCGGCGTCTGCGGGCGGCGCGGCGCGACGGCCTCCGCGGACGATCCTGTCCTGCGGAAACGGCTTCGGCTGCCATCCGTCCAGCGTCCGGACAGCTCCTCGCCTTCGATCCGTCCGGCGAAGCTCACGCCCGCCGCGGGCAAGGTGAAGCGGATCCGGTCGCCGTCCCTCGCCAATGCGGTGACGGGCATCGCCTTCGCCAGCATGTCGGGCGCATCGAACGTCGCCACCGTTCCGCCGTTGCCGGTGCCGACGCGCAGCGCCATCCGCATTTCGACGCCGTTGCGGAGCGTCGTGCCTTCCCACGTGCCATCCAGACCTTGCACCAACGGCGCCGCGGCGAACGGACCGCGCGCGAACGCCAGCGGAAACGCGGCACCCTGCCGGAACGTACCGATGAAGCGGTCTCCCTCGGGCTCCCACCTACCTTCGTAACGGATGCCCTTGGCCGGCAGGGAAAACCGCAGCCCATCGTCACCGACCGACAGCTCGGACAGCGGCATTCCCTGCCCGGGCGCCTGGTCCATGCTTTCGAGTTGTCCCTGCCACAGGCCGCTCGCATCCTTGCCGATGGTGAGCTGCAGCCGCAACCGCCGCTTGCCGGCATCCAGCGTGCCGTGCCACGGCCCGATCCACGGTTCCCGCGCCGATGCGGAAACCGGAGGCGACGCGCCCCGGGCAAAAGAGGGCGCGCAGGCGAAGCCGGCCAGCGCAAGAAGGCCGGCCCGAAGCAGGAAGCGAAGCATCCGATTACTCCCGGGATGGATTGACGAAAACCGACTCGATCGGCAAACCGAACAGGTCGGCGATCCGGAACGCCAGCGGCAGCGAAGGCTCGTGCCGCCCCGTCTCGATGGCGTTGACGCTCTGGCGCGAAATGTCCAGCCGCTGCGCCAGGTCCTGCTGGCTCCAGTCGCGTTCGGCGCGCAGCACCTTGAGCCGGTTCTTCATGGCTGCTCCGCAGCGCGGCGGTCGCGCCGCTCAAGCCAGGACCGGGCGATGCCCCAGGCGCAGGCCCAAGCGACGAAGGCGAGGAAGATCGGCACGTGCCCGATCAGTCCGCCGAACTGCAGCATCCCCAGCACGCTGGAGAGCGACAGCACCGCACCCAGCGCCAGCAGCATGGACAGCACCGAGCGGTTGCGCACGTATTCGTCCGTTTCCTCGCGCAGGTACAGGCCCAGCAGCGCGATCATGGCGATGATCGGCAGCGCCGACGCTACCGCCATCGCCGCCACCAGCACGCGTGGCGGCGAGAAGGCATGGGTCATCGCGGTATTGGCCGCGATCAATCCCAGATACGCAGCGGCCACGGCCCAAGTGCGGCGGGTGTAGCGCTGTGCGGCGGGTGTCCGATGCATGACAAGATTCCTTTACAATATGACAAGAAAACTTTACATATCTCGAACTCGAAATGTCAAGACATCTTTACAAAAAGACGTGAATTCTTGTCTTGCCAGCGCTGTTGCCGACGCCCGGCATCGGAGCGCTCACAGCGCCGTTCGGCTTCCGTCCTCGCGCACGCGCCATGCCTTCCCGCCCTCCAGCCACAGACCTTCCGAACTGCGTGGCGGCAGCGTGGAGCGATGGTCGAGCGGATGCTTGACGTCGATGGCGAACACCCGCCCCTCGAAAAAGGGCTTCACGCGCCAGTGCAGCGTGTGGCCCACGACGACGGACACCGCATCGAATCGGGCCAGCGTCTTCTCCACCTGCTGCTGGGTCAGGTCGTCGTCCTTGAAGTAGCCGCGATACCACGACGGCCCGGTCCTGGGATCGATCAGGAAATCCTCGCTGCCGGGCCGCTGCTTCGGATACCAGATCCGGCGGTAGTTCGCGCGCACGATGCGGTTGATGTCGTCCAGCGACCAAGGCTTGTCCGCCAGCGCCGGATGCAGGCCGCCATGCACGAACAGGATGCCGTTGATGACTTCGGCCGTGTTCTTGCTGGCCAGCCAGCGCCCGAGGAAGGCATCGTCTCCGAACAGCTCGGCCTGCTGACGTCCAAGGATCGCGGCGACGTTGAAGTACTTCTCGTGGCTCGACTGGAAGTTGCCCTGCAGGCTCTTGATCTCGTGGTTGCCGAGGATGTAGTGCACCCGTCCGCCGGCACGCGCGGCATCCTGTTCGAGCTTGTAGATCAGCCACAGCACCTGCGTCACCGACGCGCCGCGATCGACGAAATCGCCGAGCAACACCAGATGCCCGTTGCCGAACGTCCAGTCCAGGCCGGCGTCGATCACCCTGGACCGGATCAGGAAATCACGGAACGCCCTGTAGTTGCCCTCGATGTCGGAGATCGCGAGGATCGGCCTGTCGTCGCGATAGCGGATCGGCGGCGTGACGAACCGCGGCGTCGCCTGCACGCTGAAACGGCTCTTGTCGAGCGGGACGGCGACCTCCACCCGGAACGGCTGGTCCGGCGCATGCCGCTGCTCCTCCACGCGGAAGCCCTGCTTGGCATCGCCTTGTATGGTCTTCGACACCCAGGCATCGCCCTGCCGGAACACGTGCGGCCCCTCGCCGCCCGACTTGTAGGCGGCCTCGGTCTGCCCGTAGTAGAAGTCCGCGCCGTGCCAGAGGCCGAAGCCGGCGGCGAGCACCGCCAGCACCAGCAGCACGGCGAGGAAATGCCCCACATACGCCAATACGGTTTTCATGGTCTGCTCTCTTTTTTCAGGACGAGCGAGGCCGGACAGCCACGCAGGCCGCCATGCATCATTCGCGGGATCGGAAAACGGGCGGCGTTACCGCCCTCGGAAAAGGATTTCGATCAGGTCAGGACAAGCCTCGCCGCAGCACGCGCAGCACCCGGCGCGTCAGCTCCGCGCACCATGCCGATGCCAGCAGGGCGATCGGCACCAGCCAGTAACCCAGCAATTCCTTCGCCTCCGGGTACGGCGACCCCGACCAGGCGACGGCGACGGAATTGCCGCCATTGGCCGACCACGCGCCGACCAGCGACGGCTGCCACAGCTTCGCCAGCGCCAGCAACAGGAGGGCGGCGGCGATGGAATAGCCGAACGCGCCCATCGAGTAGTACAGGCCGTGCGTCACCGTCTGCCTGACCCGCTGGATGACGCGGAACCCCGCCGGCGGCGGCGCGCCGGTGCGGATGTGGGCCACGTATTGCGCCGCCAACGCTTCCGGCGGACCGAAGCCCTCCAGCAATGCGATGACGTCGAGGTGCTCGCCGCGCACTTCGGCCTGCTCAACGACATCGTGGATGTGGCTTTCGATTTCCCGGACGACCTCGTCGGCCTCGGCCTTGTCCAACGGGCCGAGCTGCGAGGAAAGCGCACGCATGTACGCGTGGATCGGATGACGCGTCGTCATGTCAGCTTCCTTGATTGGGGGATTCGTTGCCGGCCGCGGTGGCCAGCAGGGCATCGATGTCAGCGACCGACTGCCGCCACGCCTGCACGAGCGCGGCGAGCTTCTGCTCGCCCTTGGCGGTCAGCCGGTAGTACTTGCGGGGCCGGCTTTCGCCTTCCTGCACCCAGTTCGCATCCACCAGTCCGTCGCGCTTGAGGCGATCCAGCAGCGGATACAGCGTGCCTTCCGTGATGGCGGTGGTGGGAAAGCGCTGCAGGTGGCGCAGCAGGGCCAGGCCGTATACCGGCTCAGCCCGCAGCGCCGCCAGGATCACCAGTTCGAGCGCGCCCTTGCGCAGCTGTATCTGCCACTTCTCCTGTAGATCGTCGTTTTCCATGCGGTTACCTTGCCAAGAACAATACTTTGCAATGCAAAGTATGCTGCTTGACATGAATTCCGCTGTCAAGCCTCCCGCGAGCGTCACGCTCCGATCGCTTCCCCACTCGCCTGGATATCGCCACGCAAAAGAAAAACCCCGCCGGCTCGCACCGGCGGGGTTGGCATGTTGCCCAGGGAGAACGTCGGTCAGAACCGGTAGCTGGCGCCCAGCAGCAGGGTGCGGCCCCACTTGATGTATTCCAGCGGGCGGTCCTTGGTGCCGGCATAGGTGCGATAGGCCTCGTCGCCCAGGTTGCTGGCCTGCAACAGCAGGCTCAGGCCCTTGAACGCGCTGCTTTCGCCGAAGGTGTAGCTGACCTGCGCGTCGGTGATGTTCTCGCCGACCACGTAACGCAGCGTGCGGTTGCCGTCGAAGTTGCCGATCTCGCCGATGAAGTCCGAGCGGCGGCGGTTGTTGACGCGGAACTCGAAGCCGTTGCGCTCGTAATAGGCGGTCAGGTTGTAGACGCGCTTGGACAGGCCCGGCAGGCTGATCGGATCGCTGCCCACGCTGCTGGCGCTTTCCGGATCCAGCACCTTGATGCTGCTGTCGTTGAAGCTGGCGCTGGCGACCACGCCGAAGCCCTTCAGCGCATCGCCGAACACCATGTCCAGCGGCAGCGACGCGGTCAGTTCCACGCCCTGCAGCTTGCCGCCCTTGCCGTTGAACGGCGCCGACATCGTGCCGCTGGTCTGCACCGGCACCGTCATCCCCGCCGGCGGCACCCAGCCGACCAGCAGGTCGGTGAAGTCGTAGCCATCGCGGGTCTGGGTGAAGATGTAGCTGCGCAAATCCTTGTAGAAATACGCGGCGGCGATGTACGCCTTGCTGCCGAAGTACTTCTCCCACGAAATGTCGAAGGCATTGGCGCGCCACGGATCGAGCAGCGGATTGCCGCCGCCCGCGCCAGGCTTGCCGTTCGAGGTATCCACGCCGAACTCCACCGAAGCGCGCAGCTGGTCGACCCGGGCGCGCGCCACCTGGCGGGCCAGCGCCACGCGCAGGGTCTGGTCGTCGGCCAGGGAGAACGCCAGGTTCAGGCTGGGCAGCACGTCCGTGTAGGTCTTGCCGCTGGCGTACGGGCGGATTTCCTGGCCTGCGGGCTGCGAGGTGTCCCACACGCGCGAACTGGACGACTGGTCGGTGTGCTGGATCTGCACGCCGATGTTGCCGCGCACCGGCACCGAACCCCACATGGTGTCGATGTTGCCCTGTACGAACGCGGTGCCGATCTTCTCTTCGACTCGCCACGCCTTCGGAATCAGGTAGGCCGCCGTGTCGTCGGTGGGCTCGAAGGTCATGTAGCGTCCAACCGCGCCCGGCACGTTCCACGAGGGAATCATGCCGATGCCGGCGAAGCCGAGATCGACCAGCCCGTATTGCAGATCGGACTCGATGGTGGTGTCGCCCTGCGCGCCGACGTTGATGTTGCCTTCCGGCTGCGTCTTGTCCTTGCTGCGGTCGGCCCAGTTCAGGCCCGCCTTGATGCTGGCGAACATGCCCGCCGCGGGGAACTCGGCATCGAAGCGGGCGCCCTTCAGCTCGTCCTCGACTTTCGGCACCTTGCCGTAGCCGGAGCCGTAGATCGTGTTGCGCAGGAACAGCTTGGAGGGGTCCGAATAGTCGAGCGTCGGCACCATCTGCGAGAAGCCGTTCTCGGAAATCGACAGGTCGATCGAGTCCAGCGCGGGCGGTGGCGCGATCTGCGCGTTGTTCTCCAGGCTCAGCTCGTCGCGCTTCGCTTTCGACCAGCTCAGATCGGCGGTGAGCTTGATGCCGTTGCCGAGGAAGAACTCGTTGCGCCAGCCGGCCGCATGGATGGTGTCCTTGCGGCGGTTGTACATGCCGCGCACCAGCGGATAGACGTTCTGCACGGTACCGCCCGTGAAGGTGTCGTTGCCGTTCACGGTGGCGCCGTCGATGTTCAGGCCGGGATCGTAGCCGCCGTTCCAGCCGCTCAAGTTCACCTCGAACTGGTTGGCCGTGTTTTCCTGCTTCGCCTGCGAATGGAACACGTCGAGCGTGCTGATCCACGCGTCGCTGGCGCGTACTTCCAATGTGCCCATCACGCCGTCGCGCTTGGTGTAACCGGTGCGGCGCAGCGCCTTGATGCCATCGGAATAGTAGGTGCCGGCATCAACGCCCGGACGCCAGTTCTCGCCGATGGCCTGCCACGGCTCGTACAGACCCACCTGGTTTTCCTGGATCGGCGTGTCGGAATGCGAATAGCCGATCGAGTAGCCGATCGTGCGGTCCGCCGACTGGCCGATGTAGCTGGCGTTGAAGCGGTTGCCGGTGGCGCCTTCGTTGGCCGCCGACCCCAGCGAGTTGCGCTGCCAGCGGCCGCTGAGCGCGATCACCGGCTTGTCGTAGTCGAGCGGGCGCACGGTGCGCATGTCCATGGTGCCGGACAGGCCCTGCCCCACCAGCGCGGCGTCGGGCGTCTTGTACACGGTGACGCCGGCCATCAGCTCGGACGGATACTGGTCGAACTCGACGCTGCGGTTGTCGCCGGTGCTGACCAGCTCGCGGCCGTTGAGCAGCGTGGTGGCGAAGTCGGGCGACAGGCCGCGCACGCTGATGACCTGCGCGCGGCCGGCCACGCGCTGCGCCGCCAGGCCCGGCAGGCGCGCGATGGATTCGGCGATGCTCACGTCGGGCAGCTTGCCGATGTCCTCGGCGGACACGGCCTCGACGATGGACGTGGCGTCCTTCTTGATGTCGATGGCGCGTTCGATGCCGCCGCGGATGCCGGTCACCACGACGGTGTCGAGGTTCTTGGCGTCGTCCTTCTTCTTCGCGCTGGCCGGCGCGTCCTGCGGATTCGCTTGCGCATCCTGTGCGGAGGCCTGCGCGGCCAACATCATCGCCGCCGTGGCCAGCGCCACGCTCAGCAGGTTTCGCTTCAACTGCACCATTTTCCCCTCCAGGAATGGTTTTCGGAATCGACCGGGCTGTCGCCGCCCGCTTCTTCATGCCTGCGCAATGCGAATTGCATGAACGCTGCGATGGTAGTCGCGCAATCGAGCGGTGGACGATGCTGCATACGTATTCATTGCGGCATCGGCTGAAAATCCTGGAACCCGCGCCACGGCTCGCTTTCATGGAGACGAAAAAGCGCTGTCACCGCGCCATCGGCGCGACGCAGGCAAGGGCGCCGCGCGTGTTTTCCGCGACGCAGCACGTGCCGGCGCATCGCGCCGTTTCGGCCTCTAGCGAATGCCGGGCGCCGTCCGTTCGGCATAGGCCCAGCGCAGGAACACGGGCAGCATGCGCGCCCAGCTCGCCTGGTCGTGCCTGCCCCCATCGAGCAGGAACAGGGTCGCATCGCCGCGCCCCGCTTCGCCCGCGTCTTCCCCGCCATAGCCGACCTGTCGAAGTCCCTTGTGCAGCGTGCCGTCCCGGCTCGTCCAGCCATCGATCAGGTCGCGCGTGTCGTCGCGCACGTCGGCGACGCCGTCGCCATCGCGATCGCTGGCGTCCTCGTCGCTGCCGACGGCGAAGAACAGCTTCGGCTTGTTCGCTGGCGCGCCTTCGGCGACCAGCGCATGCACGATGCGGGTGGACTGCACGGCGTTCGCATCGTACGCATCGGTCGATAGCCAGAGCGACGGCGAGAACGCACCGACGCGGCCGAACAGTTCCGGATACTGCCAGCCGATGCCGAACGCGCTCACCGCGCCCAGCGACCACCCGAGGATCGCGCGGCCTTCGGGGCTTGCGACCGTGCGATAGCGCACATCGACCAGCGGCACCAGCGTTTGCGTGAGCCATCGCGCGTAGATCCACGCATTCGCGCCGACCGTGCCGTATTTCGTCGGCGCGGCGATGGCCCTCTCCTTGGCGCGATCGAACAGGCCATAGCCCGCCATCCGGTCCGGCGGCATGTCGATGGCGACCACGATGATCCGGCGGATCGCATGCACGCGATCCAGCCGTTCCAGCGTGGCCTGCAGGCCGACGGCTTCCATGTCCTGGCCGTCGTTGACGTACAGCACGTCGTAGCGGGCCTGCGTGGCGTCGTAATCCGGCGGCAGGTAGGCGCGCACGCGGATGGGTTCACCGGACAGGCCCGGCGCGGCGATCTCCAGCGTTTCGACGCGCGACGCCTGCGCCTGCGTGCATGCGCAGGCAAGCAGCAGGCACAACGCGGCGGCGAAACGCATCAGCACGTCATGGTTCCAGTGGCACGAAACGAATCGCCGCACCGCCGCCACCGGCCAGCCACAGCGAAAGCGCATCGCCACGCGCCACCGTCTTGTCCTCGCGCACAAAGCGGAAGCGCGCATCGCCCTGCCAATCCGCGCCTTCGCCGTCGCGGTAGATCTCGGCGCAATAGCGCTTGCCGGCGTCGAGGAAGTCCAGCTTGAGTTGCAGCGTGCGCTGGTTGCGGTCGTTCATCGCGCCGAGGAACCACAGCGGCGCACCGCGCTGCTTGCGGACGATGGCGACGTACTCGCCCACTTCGCCGGCCAGCACGTGGCTTTCGTCCCAATCCACCGCCACGTCCTTGATGAACTGGAAGGCGTCCTTGTGCTGCGTGTAGTGTTCGGGCAGATCGGCGGCCATCTGGATCGGGCTGTAGAGACCGACGTACAGCGCCAATTGGCGCGCCAGCGTGCTCTGGATTTCCTGCCCGTGGCGACCGGTCAGACTGAGCACGCCGGGCGTGTAGTCCATCGGGCCGGCCAGCATGCGGGTGAACACCAGCGTCACTTCGTGTTCCGGCGGGTTCGGCGGATTGGCCCAGGCGTTGTATTCCATGCCGCGCGCGCCTTCGCGCGACACCCAATTGGGCCAGGTGCGGCGCAGGCCGGTGTCCTTGATCGGTTCGTGCGAGTTGATGGCGATGTGCCGCTTGGCCGCCGCCTCCAGCACGCGCAGGTTGTGGTTGCTCATCCACTGGCCTTCGTGCCATTCGCGCAGCACCGGGCCGTTCGCCACGTCCTGCCGTTCGATCTGGCCGGCGTCGCAGACGTAGCCGGTTTTCACCACGTCGATGCCGTTGCGTGCGTCCAGCGCAAAGGCCGCGTCGATCTGGCGTTCGTAATGGCTGACCGCGCAGCCGGTTTCGTGGTGGCCGATCAGGTGGACGCCCTTGCCGGCGGCGTACTTCGCCAAGCCCACAAGATCGAAATCCGCCGTGGGCCTGGTGAAGTCGAAGCCCCAGCCGTTGGCGAACCAATCGCCGTCCCAGCCGGGATTCCAGCCTTCCACCAGCACGCCGCGAAAGCCGTTGGCGGCGGCGAAGTCGATGTAGTGCTTCGTGTTCTCCGTGGTCGCACCGTGCTTCGGGCCGGTGGCCCAGCTCTGTTCGTCCAGATGCAGCGACCACCACACGCCGACGTACTTCGCGGGCGTGAACCAGCTCACGTCGCCCAGCTTGTTGGGTTCGTTGAGGTTGAGGATCAGGTTCGATTCCACCAGCCCGCCGGCGCTGTCGCTGATCGCGATCGTGCGCCACGGCGTGACGAAGGGCGTGGCGCGCACCACCGGCGTCGGGCTGCCGGGCGTCAGCGCGGCGCGCAGGACGTTTTCCTCGCGCATCAGGTTCATGCCGGCGTAGTCCACCAGCGCGGCTTCGTGCAGGCTGAGGTGCAGGCCGTCGTCGGTGCGCAGGGTGACGGGCGTCTGCGCGATGCCGACTTCGGCCAGCGGCGTGCGGTGGTAGAGGTATTCCTCGCGGTTCCATTGCAGCGCGGGAATCCACCACGCGGTGGCCGGGCGCGCGATGGCGAACTCGGTCAGCTCCTGCACGATCTGCGCCTCGCGCAGCGCGGGCTGCGCCGGCACGTCGTAGCGGAAGCCCACGCCGTCGTCGAACACGCGGAACACCACGTCGAAGCGGCGGTGGTCGTGGTCTTTCTCGATGAGGCTGACGCGCAGTTCGTTGTAATGCTCGCGCACGTAGCGGCGCTCGCCCCACGGTTGTTCCCAGATGTTGTCGAAGCTGCGCTGCGCCTGTTTTTCCAGAGTCAGGTTGCGCAGCAGCTGGCGGCCGTTGCGGAAGACGAAGCCAAGATGCGAATCGGTGATCACCGGCTTGCCGTCGCGCTGCACGCGGTAGGCCAGGCGGCCATCGCCGTCCAAGTCCAGCTCCACTTTCAGCTTGCCGTCGGGCGAGGTCACGCTGGCGACGGTTTCGGCATGGGCGAGCGGAGATAGCAACAATCCAACGACCATACAAAGTCCGCTCGTCATCCCCGCGACTCTGCTCGTCATTCCTGCGAAGGCGGGCTGCTTATGACAGACGAATGTCTGTCCAGTCCAGCTCTTGATCTTGAAAGGCAGAAAAGCTGGATTCCCGCCTTCGCGGGAATGACAGCTATGAGGATGCCCGCTTTCGCGGAAATGACAGTCTTGGGGTTTTTCGCTTTCACGGGAATGACGAGCAATGGCATTCATTTGCTTCACTCCAGTGTGCCGAACGCAATGCCGCGCGGCGGCAGATGCAGCGTCCCGCTTTCCAGCTTGGCCGCCTGCGGGCCGGGAGCATCGAGTAAGGCGGTGCCGGCGAACGCGGGCCATGACACCGGCGCATCCGACAGATTGAACGCCACCAGCAGGCGCTGGCCCTCGGCCTCGCGCACGAACGCCAGCACGTCGTCCGGCGCGTCCACGAAGGCGATGGAACCGCGCACCAGCGCCGGTTGCGCCTTGCGCCAGCGCAGGAAGGCGCGGGTCGCGTTCAGCACCGACTCCGCGTCGTGCTGCTGCGCCTCCACGCTGCGTTCGCGATGCGCCGCCGGCACCGGCAGCCACGGCTCGCCCGCGCTGAAACCGGCGGTCGCGCCATCGCCGTTCCACGGCATCGGCGTGCGGCAGCCGTCGCGGCCCTTGAAGTTCGGCCAGAAGGTCTTGCCGTAGGGATCCTGCAATTTTTCGAAGGGCACGTCCGCCTCCGGCAGGCCCAGTTCCTCGCCTTGGTAGAGGCAGACCGAGCCGCGCAGCGAGCACACCAGCACCACCAGCTGCTTCGCCAGCGCCGCGTCCGCCGCTTCGCCGCCCCAGCGGGTGACCGCGCGGCGCACGTCGTGGTTGGAGATGGCCCAGCACGGCCAGCCCTCGGTCATCTTTGCTTCCAGTGCCTCCACCGTCTGCCGGATGTAGGCGGCGCTGCATTCCTCGGTCAGCAGCTCGAAGCTGTAGCCCATGTGCAGGCGGCGGTCGTTGCAGTATTCGGCGGTGGTCGCCAGCGAATCTTCCGAGGAGATTTCGCCCAGCGCGCCCGCGTCGGGATAGCGGTTCAGCAGCGCGCGCACGTCTTCCAGCAGGCCGAGGTTTTCCGGCTGCGTGTTGTTGTGGATGTGGTACTGGAACGCATACGGGTTGTCCGGGCTGAAGCCGCGTCCGGTGCGCAATTCCGCCGGCTTGGGCGGGTTGTCGCGCAGTTGCGCATCGTGGAACGGGAAGTTGATGGAATCCAGCCGGAAGCCATCCACGCCGCGATCCAGCCAGAACTTCAAATTGTCCAACTGCGCCGCGCGCACCTGCGGGTTGTGGAAGTTCAGGTCGGGCTGCGAGGACAGGAAGTTGTGCAGGTAGTACTGGCCGCGTCGCGGTTCCCACGTCCACGCCACGCCGCCGAAGATCGACAGCCAGTTGTTGGGCGGCGTGCCGTCGGGCTTCGCATCGGCCCAGACGAACCAGTCGGCCTTGGGGTTGTCGCGGCTGGCGCGGCTTTCGCGGAACCACGGATGTTCGACCGAACAATGGCTGAGCACCTGGTCGATCATCACCTTCAGGCCCAGTGCGTGCGCCTTCGCCAGCAGGCGGTCAAAATCTTCCAGCGTTCCGAACAATGGATCGACGCCGCGGAAGTCGGCGATGTCGTAGCCGAAGTCGGCCATCGGCGAGGTGAAGAACGGCGACACCCAGATCGCGTCGACGCCGAGCGAGGCGATGTAGTCCAGACGCTCGACGATGCCCGGCAGGTCGCCCACGCCGTCGCCGTCGGTATCGAGGAAGCTGCGCGGATAGACCTGGTAGATCACCGCGCCGCGCCACCACTGTTGTCCCGCCATGTCCGCCCCGTGTCCCTCGCGTCCACCGGACTATGCCCGCGCCGAAGCGCCCGGCGCGCGTGAATACGTTTACAGGCATGCCCGGCCGTGGCCTGGGGTATATGTAGCGACGCCGCAGGGGACGGCCACGAAAACCAGGGGTATGCATGCACGCCAACGGCACCACCGTAACCGCGCAACCGAAGCCGCAGCTCTCGTTCTGGCAGATCTGGAACATGTGCTTCGGCTTCCTCGGCATCCAGTTCGGCTTCGCGCTGCAAAACGCCAACGTCAGCCGCATCTTCCAGACGCTGGGCGCGGGCATGGACGACATCCCGGTGCTGTGGGTGGCCGCGCCGCTGACCGGCCTGCTGGTGCAGCCGCTGATCGGTTACCTGTCCGACCGCACGTGGACGCCGCTGGGCCGCCGCCGCCCCTACTTCCTCGCCGGCGCAGTGTTGGCTTCGCTCGCCCTGCTCGCCTTCCCCAACGTGCCGGCGCTGTGGATCGCCGCCGGCATGCTGTGGGTGCTGGATGCGTCGATCAACGTGGCGATGGAGCCGTTCCGCGCCTTCGTCGGCGACCAGCTACCGCCGGTGCAGCGGCCCAGCGGCTATGCGATGCAGAGCTTCTTCATCGGCGTCGGCTCGGTAGTCGCCAGCCTGCTGCCGTACCTGCTGGAAAAATGCGGCGTCGCCAACACCGCACCCGACGGGCAGATCCCCGACACCGTGCGCTACGCCTTCTACGCCGGCGGCGCGGTGCTGCTGGGCGCGATCGGCTGGACGGTGCTGCGCACGCGCGAGTATCCGCCGGAGACCATCGCCGGCTGGGACGAAGCCCCTGCACTGGCACGCCGCGACGGCGACGTCGCGCTGCTGCGCGCGCTGTCCGTCACGGCCATCCTCGCGGGCGCGCTGCTGGCGGCGGTGGTGCAAGGCCGCGCGCTGGACAAGGCGCTGTACATCCTCGCCGGGCTGCTGGCCGGCTTCGGCTTCGCCTTCCTCGTGCGCACCTTCCTGCGTGCCGACAACGCCTTCACTCGCATCCTCGACGACGTGCGCGACATGCCGCCGGCGATGGCGCAGCTGGCGGTGGTGCAGTTCTTCTCGTGGTTCGCGCTGTTCGCGATGTGGATCTACACCACGGCGGCCGTGGCGGAGACGCATTTCGGCAGCACGGATCCCACCTCCGCCGCCTACAACTCCGGCGCGAACTGGGTCGGCGTGCTGTTCGCCGCCTACAACGGCTTCGCCGCGCTGGCGGCCATCGCGATCCCGTGGATGGCGCGCCGTTTCGGCCTGCGTGTCAGCCATCTGTTCAACGCCGTGCTGGGCGGGCTGGGCCTGCTGTCTATGACGGTGATCCGCGATCCGCACTGGCTGCTGCTGTCGATGGTGGGCGTGGGCTTCGCGTGGGCGTCGATCCTCTCGCTGCCCTACGCGATGCTGTCCGACGCCGTGCCCGCCGCGAAGATGGGCACCTACATGGGCATCTTCAATTTCTTCATCGTGATCCCGCAGCTGGTCGCCGCCAGCCTGCTGGGCTTCCTGCTGAAAACCCTGCTCGGCGGGCATCCGATCAACGCGCTCGCCATCGGCGGCGTGAGCATGATCGTGGCCGGCCTATGCGTGCTGCGGGTGCGCCTGCCCGCCGCCAAGACCGCCTGAGGACCGTTTCGATGCGCGCAACCCTGGCCCTGTCCGCCCTCGCCGCCTGCCTGCTCGCCGCCTGCAACGGCACGTCGCCGCCGTCCGCGAAGGCGACGCCGAAGGACTACTACGGCACGCTGGAGCCGTTCGCCGCCAACGCGGTGTACTTCGTGATGACCGACCGCTTCGTCAACGGCGATCCTTCCAACGACCACAGCGAGCAGGGCACCTTCGACATCCCGCTGCCCCCCTGCAACGGCGTGAGCGGCAACATCGGCTACCTCGGCGGCGACTTCAAGGGTCTAGCCGAGCACCTCGATTACATCCGCGAGATGGGTTTCACCTCGGTCTGGATCACCCCGGTCGTGGACAACCCGGACCAGCCGTTCACTGGCGGCACCGCGCCGACCTGCGGCGGCAGCCTCGCCGATAAGGGCAAGACCGGCTATCACGGCTACTGGGGCGTGAATTTCTACCAGCTCGACGAGCATCTGCCGAGCGCCGACCTGGATTTCCGCGGCCTGGCCGACGCCGTGCACGGCAAGGGCATGAAGCTGGTGCTGGACATCGTCGGCAACCACGGCTCGCCGGCGTGGGGGATGGAGCGCGACCAACCGAAGTTCGGCAAGCTCTACGACAAGGACGGCAAGCTGATCGCCGACCACCAGAACCTGCCGCCGCAACAGCTGGACCCGGCGCACAACCCGCTGCACCGCTTCTACAACACGGTTGGCCCAATCGATGGCGACAGGTACGCCGACGGCAACCTCGCCCAGCTCTCCGACTTGAACGAGAACAACCTGGCGGTGCTGGACTATCTGGCCGGCGCTTACGAACAGTGGATCGAACAGGGCGCGGACGCCTTCCGCATCGACACCATCGGCTGGATGCCGGATGCGTTCTGGCAGCAGTTCACCACCCGCATCCGCGCCAAGCATCCGGGCTTCTTCATGTTCGGCGAAGCGTTCGACTACGACGCAGGCCGCATCGCCACCCACACCCTGCCCGGCCACGGCGAAACCAGCGTGCTGGACTTCCCGATGAAGCAGGCGATGGAAGAAGCGTTCGGCCGCAAGCAGGCCGGCTTCGAGCAGCTCGCCCCGTCGCTGCACCTGACCGACGGGCCGTATGCGAATCCCTATGAACTCGCCACGTTCTACGACAACCACGACATGCCGCGCATGGATGCCAGCGACACCGGCTTCATCGACGCGCACAACTGGCTGTTCACCGCGCGCGGCATCCCGGTGGTCTATTACGGTTCGGAAATGGGCTTCATGCGCGGCCGCCCGGAGCACGGCGGCAACCGCAACTACTTCGGCGTCGAGGGCATCGAAGCGGCCAAGGCCAGCCCGATTCGCGCGGCGCTGGCGCGGATCGCCAAGGTGCGGGAAACCTCGCCGGCGTTGCAGCGCGGCCTGCAGCTCGATGTGGAACTGGCCGGCAATCGCGCGGCGTTCTATCGCGTGTATCAACATGGCGATACGCAGCAAATCGCGCTGGTGTTGTTGAACAAAGGCGATGCGCCCGAGCGGTTCGCGATCGGCAAGATGCTGCAAGCCGGGCGCTGGACGTCGGCGCTGGATGGCGGGGTTGTCGAGGTCGCGGCGGGCGGCAAGCTGGAGGCAAGCGTGCCGGCACACGGCGTGCGGGTGTATCTGCTGGATGCCGCCGCCACCGAACCGGCACTCATGGCCGCGCTGGACAAAGCAATGAAAGGCGCGCGTCTGCCGCAATGACGTTCCTTCTCCCCGCTGCGCGGGGAGAAGGTGCCGAAGGCGGATGAGGGGATCTCTTGGCGTATTGCCGCGAAAAGCACCCCTCACCCGCCTTCGGCACCCTCTCCCCATCAATGATGGGGAGAGGGAAAAGCGTTCACCCACCGCTGGACGCGCGCACCTCCAGCACCGGCTGCAGCATCACGCTCTGCGCCGGCTGCTCGCGCACCAGTTGCAGCAGCGTCTGCACCAGCAGTTCGCCGGCCTTCGAGGTGTCCTGCACCACCGTGGTCAGCGGTGGGTTGGCGTAACAGGCCATGGAGGTGCCGTCGAAGCCGACCACCGCCACATCCTCGGGAATGCACAGGCCCGCCTGCTTCAGCGCGTGCATCGCACCGATTGCGATCAGGTCGCTGGCGGCGAACACCGCATCGAACGGCAGCCCGCGCGCCAGCAACGCATTGGCGGCATCGACGCCGGCCTGCTCGGTGCTGTCGGCGTCCACCTGCAATTCCGGCAGCATCGCCAGCCCCGCTTCGCGCAGCGCCGCGTCGCAGCCCTGGTAGCGAGCGAAGAACTCGGGGAAGCGCGACGAAGCATCCCCCAGGAACGCGACGCGGCGACGCCCGCGCTGCACCAGATGGCGGCCAGCCAGCGCGCCGCCGGCGAGGTTGTCGCAGCCGATGGAAATCCCCGGCTGGCCCTGCTCCACCTGCCCCCAGCGCACGAAATGCGTGCCCTGCTCCACCAGCCGCGCCAGCTTGCTCTCGTAGGCGAGGTAGTCGCCGTAACCGAGCAGGATCAGGCCATCGGCCTTCATGCTGTCCTCGTAGTCGGCGTGCCAGTCGTCCGAGAGCTGCTGGAAAGACACCAGCAGGTCGTGACCGTGGCGGGCGCATGCGCGGGTGATCGAACCGAGCATCGACAGGAAGAACGGGTTGATGTGCGAATCGTCCTGGGTCGGATCCTCGAACAACAGCAGCGCCAGCGTGCCGGCGCGCTGGGTGCGCAGGCTGGAGGCGTGGCGATCGACCTTGTAGTTCAGCTCGCGCACCGCCTGCTCCACCCGTCGGCGCGTCTCGGCGTTCACCAGCGGACTGCCGGCCAGCACGCGCGACACCGTCGCCTGCGACACGCCGGCGCGATGGGCGATGTCGAGCGAGGTGATCCGGGTCTTCTTGCGGGAGCGTTGATCCTGCATCGGGCGAGTGTAGCAATGCGGCCGAAGTGCCTGCTTCCGGCGGCACGGACAGTTTTCGCCCGCACCGGATCGGAACCGATCAGGCGATGGCCTGCTCGCGCTCGATGCGCCCGGTTTCCGCCGCCAGCAGTTCCGGGTGCAGGTCGAACTGGTCGGACAGCAGCAGCGTGCGTGCGGCATCGGTGACTTCGACGCGTTCGGCTTGCAGCAGGTCGCCGTCGCGGAACAGTTCGATATAGCTGTCCAGCACGCCGGACAAGGTGCCTTGCGCGGTGTCCGGCGCGGCCAGCACCAGTTGCAGGCCCAGCGAGCGCAGGTAGCCGGTGATGGCGCGCGCGTTCTGCGCGTCGATCTTGTCACCGAACTCGTCCAGCAAAATCAGCCCCAGCCCACCCGGTTGCGCTTCGCTCTTGCCGTAGGCGGCCGCCAGCGCCGCGCCGGCGATCACGTACAGCGGCGCGCGGTGTTCGCCACCGGAACCGGAGCGCATGCGCTCGCTGAGGCTGCCGATCACGCGGTCGTCCTGCCTGATCTGCACTTCGAAGCGGAAGAAGCGGCGGTAATCGTCCAGCGGCGAGTTGGCAACGTGCGCGGCGGCCTTGTCCTCGACCAACGCGCGGAAGGCTTCCGGCACCTGCCCCGCGCTTTCGAACAGCGTGTCCTCGCCGCCGATGTCGGCGGCGCGCTGGATGAAGCGGTGCAGCTCGCGGAACTCCGGCAGCACCTCGTAGTGGAACTGGTAGCGCTCGTTGTTGGAGAACGCGGGGCTGGCGCGCAGGGTGCGGTTGAGGGTGGCGATCTGCGCCTTGAGGCGGCTGAAGTTGTCGTACAGCGTCGATGCGACGCCGGTGCGGAAGGTATCCACGGCGGTGGCGTAGGCCTGCCGCGCGTCTTCCTCGTAGCGCACCAGTTCGGTGTCGCGCAACTGCGTCAGTTCGCGTTGCAGCAGGCCGCGCGCGGGCCGCCATGCGTTGGCGTCGAAGGCCAGCTCGATGCCGTGGTCGCGGGCGTATTGCGCCAGCCCGCTCCAGGCGTCGGGCAGCAGCCGCGCCAGTTGCGCGTCGCTGTCCTTGGCGCGTTCGTCGCAGCGGCGGGCGCGTTCTTCCAGCGACGGGTATTTCTCATCCAGTTCCTCGCGCTGGCGTTCGACCCGGTTCGGATCGACGTCGGGATCGGCGAAGGCGTCCACCGCGCGGCGCGCGACCAGCGCTTCCTGCTGGCGCAGGCCGTCGAGCAGGCCGCGGCTGCGGTCGAGGTTGGAGGCGGCGACGGCTTCTTGCCCGACCAGCGCGTCGGCGCGCTGCTCGCATTCGCCCAGCTGCGCATTGAGTTCGCGCAGTTGTTCGGACAGGCGCAGCAGGTCCGGATCGAGCGCGGCGCGGCGGCTTTCCTGCGCGCTGCGGTAGCGTTCGGCCACCTGTCGGTGTTCCAGCACGCGCTCGTGCAGCGCCTGCGCCACCGCGTCGGCGTCGGCCAGCCGCGCCAGTCCGCGCTGGCTGTCGTCGGCGCGGCGCAGGCGCGGTTCGATTTCGTGCAGCGCGCGTTCGGCCTGTTCGATTTCATCGTGCAGCACGCGCAGGCGCGCGCGACTGTCGGACGCGCCGATGCGCAGGTCGCCGGCGGCAGGCAGGCGCAGGCGTTCGATGCTGCCGCCGCGTGCGAGCGAGCCGTCGCGGGTCAAACCCTGCCGGCTACGCACCAGTTCGGCGTCGGTTTCGACGCAGCGCAGTTCGCCGAGCTGGCGACGCAGGAAGGCCAGCGCGTCGGCATTGACGCCATCCAACAGCGCGGCAACGCTGCCGGCGGCGGGCTCGTCCGCGCCGCGCGAGTTGCGCGCCTGGCTGGACAGCGCCAGCTTCACGCCATACACCGAGCGCCCGCCGGACAGGCCGCGGTACAGCTTGACCGCGCGCTCCTCGTCCTTGTCGGGAATCAGCAGTGCTTCGACGTTGCTGCGCAGATAGGCTTCGATGGCGGGCTGCCAAGAGGTGTCCGTCACGCGCACCAGATCGCAGACCGGGCGCGCGTCGATGCCGGCGTCGCGCAGGTAGCTCATCAGCCGCGCCGTGTCCGGATGCAGTTCGGCCTGGCCGGCGGCGAGACGCTTCTGGTTCTGGCGCGCGGCGGCCAGCGCGTCGCGGGTCTTGTCGTGGGCGGCGTGCAGCTCACGGGCGTGGCGATCCACCAATTCGCGCAGCGGCGCGGCGGCGCGCAGGGCCTGCCGCGCGCGGGCGAACAGGTCTTCCGGCGTCCACGGCAGCGCGTCTTCGGCGGCGAGCGCCGACAGGTCGGCATGCCAGCCGTCCCAATCGGCACGGGCGGTGGCCAACGCATCGCCATCGAGATCGTCGAGCGCCAACGCGTCGAGCTGGCGGTACTGCTCGCGGACGAAGCCGACTTCGCGCAGCAGGTCTTTCTTCAATTGCGCAAGGCGGTCGCGGTCGCGGCCCGCCAGTTCGTCGAGCTGCGCCTGTTCGCCGTAGCCGGCGCTGCCCTGCAGGCGGGCATGCGCGCGCGTCTGTTCCTCGCGCAGGGTGTCGCGTTCGACGCGTGTGTCGGCGAGGCGGCGGCGGGTGTCGGCCAGCGCGCTTTCCGCATCGGTGACGGCGCCCTCGGCCTGGTCGAGCTGCTCGCTGTAGAGATCGCGCGCGTACTCGGCGGCCAGCGCGCGCGCGGACGCGGCGCGAGTGGCCTGCGCGGCGATCTTCTCGTACTGGCGCTCCACGCCTTCGGCGGCGTCGATGCGCTGCCTGACTTGTTCGATCTTCTCCTTGATCTGGCGGAAGCTCTCCAGCAACGCGCGGAAGCGGGCGATGTCGGTGGGCCGGTCTTCGGCCACCAGCGTGCGCACGAACAGATCGACGTCCTCGACGCGCTGCAGGTTCAGCGCGTTGAGGAAGGCTTTGCGGTAGGCGTTGAGGTCGGGGCTGGCCGAGGGGCCGGCGCGCAGGCGCAGCAGCAGGTCGCGCAGGAAGCGTTCGGCGTTGGGATGCAGCTGCGGCGTTTCGCCCACCTCCTTGCAGCGGCGGGTGATGTGCTCGCGGAAGGTGTTCCACGCCAGCGGCAGTTCCTTGCCGTTGATGCGCTCCAGATGTTCGTCCAGTTCCAGCGCCACGTTCGGCAGCAGGTACAGGCCGTGGACGCGGTGCTCGGGCTCGTCGGCTGAAGCACCCAAGGCGATGCCGGCGGTCAGCGGCTCGCCGGTATCGGTATCGCGGAACACCAGCGAGATGTAGGTGGTGGCGGTGCGGCGCTTGCGGCCGTCCTCGCCGCTGCGGTACACGCCGAGGCAGTAATCGCGAATAGTGCGCGCGCGGTGGCTGCCGCCGGCCTGCGCGTTGAAACGGATACGGCTGCGGTCGCCGCCCAGCAGCACGATCTGCAAGGCGTCAAGCAGCGCGCTCTTGCCCGCGCCGTTGGGCGCGATAATCGCGCTGGTGGCGTCCAGCCGCAGGCTCTGCGCCTCGAACAGGAAGAACTGGACGAGGTGGACGCATTCAAGCTGTTGCATCGTCGTCCTCTCCATCGACATCGCCCGCTTCGTCGCGGTTGTGTTGATCCAAGCGCTGCAGCCACTGTTCGCCGACGATTTCGACAATGGCCGGACGCACGCGCAGGTGGAAGGGCTGCGGGTCGTCGCTTTCCGACTCCACCAGGCGGCACACGCCCCAGCGCTTGAGCGTGCGCGCCAGCGTGCGCAGCGTGCCGACGTCGGGCATCGCGCGTCCGGTCAGTGCCTGCCAGCTTTCCTGCAATTCGGGCAGTTCCACCACCACTTCGCCGTGATCTTCGATCAGACCCTGGCGCATGGCTTCGTCGTAGCGCTGGCGCAGCACCAGCAGGGCCAGCGTTTCGTCCAGCGTCACCGTTGCGCCTTCGCCGTGCGACGGCAACGCGACCACGTAGCGGTAGTGCGCGTTGCGCTCCAGGCGGATGCCGAGCGGCTCCAACGCAGCAGTGAAATCGCCGTAGTGGTCTTCGACCAGGTGGTAGGCCACGCGCGAGCGCGCGTCGGCGGCGTACAGCACCTGCTCGGTGGCGAGGCGATAGGCGGCGCGCTCGAAGTCCTGCACGGTGTAGGTGCCGTTCGACAATTGGCTGAGGGTGTTCCAGCTGCGTTTCATGCGGTTTCCGGGTGCTGCGTTGCGCCGACCCGCCGGATGCGGAAGCGCGGGCCGCGCAGGTAGTCGTTGTCGTCGGCGTCGCCGGCGTCGAGCAGTTCCACGCGGAAGCCGCGCAGCAGCCGGCCCAACGGATCTTCGCGGCGCAGGCCGCCGATGCGATTGCCGCGCAGCGCCAGCGTGAGCAGGGTCTGGTAGGCGCGCAGGTCTTCGATGCCGGCGATGCCGAGCTGCGCCGATTCGATCGTCGCGCCGTGTTGCAGGTGGCGGCCGACGTAGCGCGCCATGTCCTCGGCGTTGACCAGCCGCGCGCGCTTCATCTTGCGCAGCAGCGACAGCCGCGCCAGTTGCTCCGGCGTGGGCGGTTCGGTGGCGTTGGCGCTGCGCGGGATCGGCGCGGGCTTGCGCTGCGGCGGACGCAGGCGGGTTTCGTCCATCAGCGGGCCGGGCGCGACCGGCAGGCGCAGGGCATCGGCAGGCGCTGACAGCACGCCGCGGCAGGCGCGGCGCAGCAGCACGTCGAGTTTGTCGGGCGCGCGCAGGCGGTAGTCGAGGAAGGCCAGCGCGCGGCGGTTGGCCTGGCGGATGTCCTCGTCGAGCCGGGCGAGGTACTCGTCGATGCGTTCCAGTTCGCGCAGGCGGCCAAGGCTGCGCGACAGGCGCTGCTGCGCGCGGGCTTCGTCGCCGCCGGTGACGTGCTCGCGGTACCACGCCACCAGCGCTTCGCGCGGCGCACCGGCATCGAGCTGCTGCGCCATCGCCAGGATCGAACTGCGCCGCGCCATCGGGTGGTCGGCGCGGTGCAGTTCGGCGTAGTCGCCGATGAACAGCTGGCCGACGTAGCGCTCGAACCATTGCCTTGCGAACTGCGCGGTGGTTTCCGCCTTGCTCAGTTCCGGCATCAGGTCGCGCACCTGCAGGCTCATCGAGGCCAGCGACACCAGCAGCCGGCGCGCCTGGTCGGCGGCTTCGTCGAGGATGCCGCCGTCCATGCGGCCGTCGGCGACCTGCTGCAGCTGCAATTCCACCGAGCGCATCTTGGCCGACACGAAGGTCGGGCCGTGTTCGCTGAACTCCACCAGCGTGGACAGCAGCTGCGCCACCATCGGCGGCATCGTCACCATCTCGCGCGCGCCGATGCGCTCCTGGCGCAGCCAGCCGGCGGCGCGGAAGCGGTCGTGGATGGCGCTGGCGCGCACGTTCAACGGCGCGTCCGGGGCCTGGCCGTCCTCGTCTTCCCAGGGATCGTCGGCGAGCAGGTAGCGCTCGATCGCGGCGGTGATCTCGCGGCGCGGAAAGCCGTGGCTGGGCGGCACCGGGGCGTCCGGGCCGAAGAACTCGTCGAACAGCCGGCACAGCAGCGACCAGTAGTTGCGGCGGTTGGCCGAGGCCAGCGGGCCGAAGATGCCCGCCGGTACCACCTCGAACAAGGGCGCACTTCCCTGCATTTCTCTCCTGTCCATGCCTGCCCTGTGTACCCTCCTTGTAGCGATTGCCTGTTCGGTTCTCATGAAAACGAAAACAAGAAAGCCAACCATAGGGTTGGCTTTCCAATTGACATGCTTTTGCTCCAACGCATGCAGCCATCGAGCAACCAAGCGACCGACTGGCCTGATTGGGGCGCCAGATCGACCCGAGGCGATCACCCACCCAAGGCCTTATCTTCGACCGCCTCTTACAAGACCCAATGCTAGCACCTTGACATAGACACTGCAGCAGCCAGACCGACTATACAGCGCCCCGAAATCCGTCCAACAAAGGCGAGCTTCTCAATCTGGCTATTCCACTTTTATGCAGCTGCGAAATTCTGCCCTTCGTGACACCGAGCAATCTCGCAATCTCGACGAACGGTATGTGCTGCAGATAATGCAATCCGATCACCTGCCCTTCCTTTTCGGGAAGTTTCCGGATCGCCTCCCGCAACCGGCCGCCCACCCTGTCCACGTCAATCTGACGCTCGACGGGCTGCATCTGGTCTACGAAATCGGATTCGCCAATAACATCGAGGAAGTGTCCGATGGCCAGCCCCGAAACCAGTGAGACGAAATGATCGAGTTGATCCGCGCCGTCCCGCTCATTCAGAGAGTCCAGACGATCTTCCCGCCTCCCCTGCCATGCCCCTGCCTGGCGGTTTTCGGCAAGAAACATACGCAGCCCATTGAACACCGATCCCCGCACCCTTGGCTTTGCGTATGCGATGAAGTCTATGCCGCGTGCATGGTCAAAGCGCTCCATCGCCTCGAGCAACCCGATGACAGCGTTCTGTGAGTAGTCCGCCCAATCCATTTGCGCGATCTTCACGCGACGGAACACATCGCCCGCAACAGAGCGCGCCCATGCCGAATATTTTGCAAAAAGAAGCTGATGCGCGGCGCGGTCGTTCGATTCGCGCAACCTTCCCCATAACTCCAGCTCTTCCCCCAAGCAAGCCATGCGGGGCTAGCTCGAATAGCTGCTCAGCAACGCCCGGGAGATCAGGACCCAGCCATCGACCAGGATGAACAGCAATATCTTGATCGGCAAACTGATCGTGCCCGGCGGCACCATGATCATGCCCAGCGCCATGAGGATGGCAGCCACTACGATATCGACCAGGAGAAAGGGCAGAAAGATCACGAATCCGATCTGGAATGCTGTCTTCAGCTCGCTGAGCAGGAACGCTGGCGCGAGGTGGGTGAGCTTGATATCGTCGATCGTCTTCGGGCGCGGCGCGTGGGCCATTTCGAGCACGGCCACCAAGTCCGACTCGCGTGTCTGCCGGACCATGAAGGCTCGAACCGGAATCGCACCCGTATCCAGCGCTTCTTTCGTGGTGATCTTCTCCTGCAGATAGGGCTGGACTGCCCCGCTGTTCACTGCGTCGACCACCGGCGCCATGGAAAACACGGTCAGAAAGATCGCCAAAGTCACCAGCACGCTGTTCGGCGGCGTCTGCGGCAATCCCAGCGCATGCCTGAGCAGCGACAGCACGATGATGATGCGAGTGAACGAGGTCAGCCCGATCAAAAGTATCGGGACGACCGAAAGCATGCTCAGCAGGAGGAAGGTGCGCACGACGGGTGAATAGTCCTGCCGCGCCGCATCCCTCAATGCATCCACCCCCTGCGAAGGCTGTGCGAACGCATCGGGAATGAAGAAAACGACGATCAGCAGAAAAATCGCAACCGTCCACCAGCGCGCGCCGCTACCGACCGCCTTCACGCTTGCCTCTCCGACGCGGTCAAGCCAGCCGAGGCCGACGATTCGACCAGCAAATATTCCTGCTCGCCGTCCCGGATGCGGTAGAGCACCGTTTTCCGGCTTACGACGAGGCGCTCCAGAACCGCCAACTTCCTCGCATCGTTGGAAGACGTGGCCCGCCCCCCCATCCAACGACCCAGCCAGCCCGCGCGCCTGGCATACCAAGCCAGGCCATAGAACGCGGCCAGCAACAGCAGCGCCGCCGCCAGCACACCACCGGCCTCCGGCAACGACACGACGGCATCCGGGCGGAAAGGAATCGCATCTGACTTCACCGTTCCCGCTGGTGCACCGCCCGCAATGAGCGTAGAGCGGATCGAGATCATGACAACTCGGTGATGCGAATCCCGAAGCATTCATCGACGGCAACGAGTTCGCCGCGCGCCACCGCTTTTCCGTTCAACTTCAGCGTCACGGGCGTCTCCAGGTCCTCATTCATCGTCAGGACCTCGCCTTTCCTGAGTGCATAGAGTTGATCCACCGTCAGGGAAACGGTACCGATCATCGCCGACAGCGAAACCGGCAAATGACCAACCAGATTCATATCCTTGCCGACGATCGCCGAACCGGTGGGTTCCGTAGTCGGAGCTTCGGGAAATTCGATCGCGTGTACAGTCGTGGTGTTCATGGCATTCCAGGGATCAGGCGGATTCGATCTGCACGGCAAGCGAAGTCCTGTTCCTGCAGGGACTGCCGCGGGCAATGCGTTTTCCATCAGGAGTGACCAGATGGAACAGATTCTTGAGAGGAGTACGCGATACCAGCACCTCGCCGACGCGTAGTCCGCTGGTGTCGTTGACGGTGGCTGAGCCGAGATCGACGACCACATCCAAGATCATCGTCTCCTGGCCAAGCGCGGCTTCTTTCCGATCCAGTGGCGCTGCCGTCCTGCTCGGTGGAGGGCACAGCACATCGCACAGATCGCTGTCCAGCCAAAGCAGCGCGTCAAAGCCCCGGCCAACCAGATTGACGTAAAGACCGCCGAACTTCGCCTCGCGCATTTTCACTGAAGGCATTTCGCCGACCGCGAGACCAATGGAACCGTCACCCGTCAAACGGGCAGCAAGCGACTGAAGCGCACGCTCTCCGACTCTGCGCCCCAGGCCAAGACGATCCTCGACGCTGGCGTTGGCGAGCAGTCCGCCAAGCGCATTGAGCATGCGCAGCCTTACCCCGAGATGGAGCGTTCCGGCTGCACAGGCCGCCATCTTCCAATGCCACCCGGCCGCGCCCGACAGGGAATCGTCGTCAGCAGGCTCGATCTTGAACGCGTCCGGGGCAACACTCCATTCTTCCGACCAAAGCCGAACCTGCGCCTGCAGCGCATCGAGCAGCTCACGACGCCGTGCCGCGCCGAGCCAGCGAATCCGCATCGGGCGCATCAACCGCCCCGCGAGCTGTTGTACAACTGCTCGATCATTTCGTTGCTGACGGTCATCACCCGCGAACTGGCCTGATAGCCGCGCTGGATGATGATCATGTCCGCGAACTCCTGATTGAGGTCGACGTTCGACATCTCCAAGCTGCTGCCGGCGATGCGCCCCAGACCGCCGGCACCGGCCCGCCCGATCTCGCGACCGACGACGCTGGCACCTGCGACCAGGCGTCCGCCAACCATGTCGAGCGTGCTGTCGCTCGGAAACGACGCTAAGGCGACCTGCGGACCTTGGCGCTTTTCCGACGAGGAATAAACAAGCTGCATGACGCCTTCGTCGTCGAAAGACAGGCTGGTGACGCCAAGCAGCGGATGGCCGTCGGGCGCTTGCGCCTTCAGACTCGCGGCGATTCCGGTCAACCGGGTGGCGCCGTCGAAGGCGCCGGGCGTACCGAAATTGAGCGTTACGGTCTGAGCGACGCCGCCATAGGAAAGATTCAAGGTCAATGCGTTGAAAGCGGCAACCGGAGTCCCGTCCGTTCCGAAACGCACTTCGCCGCTGCCGACGGTTGTGCCGGTTTCGTCCACGATCGATACGAGATAGCTGCCGGCGGTCACGGTGCCGTTGTCGGTCAACGTCGCGGTAAGCGTATGCACACCCCCCGTCGTGTCGTAAATCTGGATGGAACCGACATTCGTGGTCGCCGTGCCCGGCACGATATTGCCGCTCATCCGGACGGCACCCGTCGCTTGCGGCTGTAGCGTGCGGTAATCGTCGAGATCGATGGCCTGCAAGTTCCCCTGTGCATCGATCGCCATGACTTCATAGCCCGTTGCGGTATCGATCAGGCGACCGGCCTCGTCGAAACGGAATTGACCGGCGCGGGTGTAAAAGAAACGTCCCTGCTCGTCACGCAGGATGAAATAGCCGCTTCCATCGATCGCCAGGTCGGTCGACGTACCTGTCTGTCGGATATCTCCCGCATTGGCGCGCACGCCCTCACCACCGATGCGCGTACCGCGTCCACCATTGACGTTCTCGAAGAACGAATCGCTTCCGCGGAAGCCCGGCGTGTTCATGTTTGCCACATTGTTGCTGACGGTATCGAGGCTCTTGGAGAAGCTGAAAAGCCCGGACAGGCTGTTAAAGAGTGCATGGAACATGTCGCTTGACTCCAGTGGCTATTTCGCGAGGGTGATTTGGGAAAGCCTGACGTTCGAGAGCACTTGGCCTGAAGTGGTCTGCACGGATAGTTCCGGCCCGGAATTGGTGAACCCCACGGCAATCACCGCTCCGGTATCGATGACCGTACCGTCGCCAACAAGCGACACCGTCTTGCCGAGCAGGCTCAATGCCTGGGAAGACGACTGCATGACCAGCAGCCCTTCGGTATTGGCGGTCGTCTGGCGCACCTGCTCCAGGTTCGAGAACTGCGCCAGCTGCGCCAGGAACTCGCGGTTGTCGACCGGTTCGAGCGGATCCTGGAATTGCAGCTGCGACAGGAACAGCTTGATGAAGCTTTCCTGATCAATGCTGTTCTGCTTGCTTGTCTCCGTGCTTTGAGCGTTGAGAACGCTCCCTATCGCATCAACGGCCATCGCCTTTCCGCTCCATGTGTTGTGAATAGCCAGCCGCCGCCCAGGCTTCGCGTCCGTTGACCACGATGCGGCCCAGCGAAATTCCCTGACCTGCCGAAAATGCACGCAGCGAGGCAACCAGACTGGGCATCTCGTCTGCTTCGAGAGAGAAATCACGCACCCATGCGGTGGCGTTCTCGCTCTCAGTCGCGCCTGCATTCCAGCGCAACAATCGTTGAGCCCAATGGACCCATGCACCCTTGTTCCAGCTTCCGATGACAGCCTGGGCGTATGGATCGGCGCCATCCGCACCATTGCCGGCGATCAAAAGCATCGCTCCGCCATGTGCGGGAACGACCGGCAGGTTTTCCTGCAATACGGGCCATACTCTTTCGCCTGCAGAACCGATCAATGAGGCTTTTCCCTCACCTGCACTTGGCCCATCGGCCGCAGCGGCGAATGTGTTCCCATCCATCTGGAATGGCAGGGAATTTCCGCTCCGATAGGAAAGACCCGTCCCTGCCTGCAAGCGCCAAGGACGGAGAACCCACTCCTCGCACTCCGGACCGGTCCGCATTTGCATTTGCGGCGCGTCCTGAATCGACACCAGCGCACCGCTTCCTGCGAACGAGCCATCGCTTCCCTTTTCGTATCCGGCTTCCTGCTCGGCGAAGCGTGCTTCCACGGCCACAGTCTGAATCGATGGTGTAACGGTTCCGGCATCAACGACTGACCACAAATCCGGACTGCGGGCACCAGCCACCGTGTCGTCCATCGCTACCTCGATGACTCCTGCACACTCGCCCTCGGCCACCATGCCCTCCGGCTTTCCGCATCCGTCATTCAAGACAGGCAAGATGGGGGCATGCCCAGGCGCTTCCCCATACGGCAAACGCGCGGCATCTGCGGCCTCGCTGCTCCTCTCCCGAGCGCTAGATTCCAGAAACCTGCAAAAATCCTGCGCAGGTTTCCGCTGCCCGGATTCGATCGGGACCGGAACAGTGGCGGGATTCACACGTACGTCAATCATTGGAATCCGCCTTCCTGGAAATCAACAGATCGCCCAGTTGATCGAACATCCGTTTCTCGCCGATCTCCATGGCGAGGCGACTTTCCGCAAGCGCCCGCTCACGGACCACGCGCGACGCGGTTGCCGCTTCACACCATTGGCTAGCGGCGTTTTCCGTGCGTTGCCGACAATCTTCGAGATCGCTTTTCGCGGCATCACGGCGCGCCATCGTCTCCTGTTCGTTCTCCAGCGCAAAGCAGTACAGGCCGATATCGACGCTGCCCCCGGAAAGGGAACGCGCCTTCCAGGATTCCGCCTCTTCAACGGCTTCCTGCGCCGAATCGAGCGTCCGCGAGGCCTCCTTCGCTTCGGCAAGCCGCTGGCGCATACCGTCGGCAGCCATCGATTCCCGGAATTCCCTGAAGCGGACAAGCTTCCGCATCTTGTCGAGCCGTCGATTCATGCCGCGGCCTCCATTGCTCGACGCAACTTGCCAAGCGTCTCCATCCGCGGAGTGGCTTCACCCGGAGCCTGCGAAAGCACGGCATCCAGCAGGGGTTTCCTGTCCACCGCGGTGTCCAGCAGCGGGTTCACGCCACGCTGATGCGCCCCCAGCTCAATCAGATCGCGGGAACTCTCGTAGGTGGCGATCAACCGTTTGACCTCACGCACTACGGCCTGCTCGTCCTTGGAAGCCAGTTGCCCCATCAATCTGCTGGTGCTTTGCAGCATGTCGATGGCCGGCAGATGGCCGCGTGCCGCAAGCTCGCGGGTCAGCACGATATGGCCGTCGAGAATGGCGCGCATGTGGTCGGTGACGGGTTCGTTCATGTCGTCACCCTCGACCAGCACGCTGTAGATGGCCGAGATCGACCCGCCTCGCGCGAGCCGTCCGCATCGTTCGAGCAGACGCGGGAGCTGTGCGAAGACCGATGGCGTATAGCCGCGGAAGGTCGGCGGCTCTCCGGTGGCCAGGCCAATCTCACGCTGTGCCATCGCAAAACGCGTCATCGAATCCACGATCAGGAGCACCGATTTCCCCTGATCGCGGAAATACTCGGCCACGGCGTGTGCCGCGTGCACCGCATGCGTGCGGACCAGCGCGGGTTGGTCCGCGGTCGCCGCGATCACCACGGAACGATGAAGCCCGTCCTCGCCCAAGGCATGCGAAAGGAAATCGCCAACTTCCCGCCCCCGCTCCCCAACCAGGGCCAATACGGTGACATCGGCGCGCACATGACGCGCCATCATGCCAAGCAGCGTGCTCTTGCCCACGCCGCTGCCGGCGAACACGCCCATCCTCTGACCGACGCCCATCGTCAGCAGTCCATCCACGCCCCGAATGCCTGTTTCCAGCACATCGGAGATCGCCGCGCGCTCCAAGGGATTGATCGGCTCGCGATGCAACGGATAGTGCTTTGAAAGATGCAGCTCGCCTTTCGCATCCAGCGGCCGTCCGAACGCATCCACGACGCGTCCCAGCAGCGCGCCTCCCACGGGAACGCGCAATGCCCTGCCGGTCGCGCGAATCCGGCTGCCTGGCGAAATGCCGTGCACGTTTCCGTAAGGCATCAGCAACACGCGCCCCTGCCGGAAGCCAACCACTTCCGCCTGAATTGCCTCCCTGCCATCGCACGGCATCAATTCGCACAGCTCGCCGAGGCGTGCATCGGGGCCTATCGATTCGATTACCAGCCCATTGAACGCTTCCAGACGCCCAAGGCGCTGCGCCATCTCCGCTTCCCCGAGCTTTTCAATGAGCCGGTTCGCCAGCTTCATGCCGACGCGCTCCGGTGCTCGCGCAAGCCAGTGAGAAATGCCTGCTGGATTGCATCGAGGCGGGCATCCAATCCGCAATCGAACTGCCCCCTGGCCGTTTCGATGATGCACTGCCCGGACGCAAGCCTGCGATCGGCTTCGACCGGAAGAGGAAGCGCCGCAAGGTCCAGCAGTTCCAGATCGCCTTCGCTGACCCGCAACGTTGCCGGCGGATCGCCGAATTCGCGGATCACAGCCAGGCAGTGCGTCTGCAGAAGCGAGCGATCCGCTGCGGAAGCCCCCAACAGACGCACCAGCGCCGCGTAGGCCGCCTCCAACGCCACGTCCTCACTGCCTTTTCCGAAATTCCCGATGGCATCGGCGACGCCCTCGCACAGCCGCCGCAGCGCACTTTCCCGTTCCTGCAGCTTCCGCGTTTCGTCGGCATGTTCCCGCTCCAAACGCTGGGCGATTTTCTCCACGCGCCGGTCGATCTCGCGCGCGGCATCCTTCATCCCTTCGTCGAAGCCACGGTCACGAGCTTCGTCGTAGGCGGTCTGGAGCATCTTTTTTGCATCATCCTCCCGCTCGATCGGTTCGCGGGGAATGGGCTGCGCACCGGCAGCACCCAGCCGGACTGGCTGGGTGGGGATCCGCAGGGTTTCCGGCGTCAGGCGACGCATTGTTCCTCCTGCAGCTCGCCGGCTTCCGCAAGAATGGCTTCACGGAGCTTTTCGGGAAGCTTTGGAATCCGCTTCAACTCGTTCCGCACTTGCAGCGAGACCGGCGCATCCAGCATCGCCACCAGGAAGTGCGTGTCGATGGCGGGATTCGCCGCGAAGACGCGAGCGATCCAGTCTGCGGGAAGCCGCTCCGCCAACTTCGACAAGGTTTCCACTGGAAGCGTCGATTGCGCCGTCAAGCCCTGCATGTCTCCTGCAAGCGCGCGTCCGACGAGCTCGGGATCGCGCCAACCATGCCGTATGACTTCGGCGATGAGTGGTTGCAAGACCTGCATCGAAGCCGGCGGCAAGCCCATCATCAGCACCCTGCGCTCGCGCTCGTCCAGGGATGCGAGATAGAGCGCCACCTTGCGCAGACCGATGGCGCTCATGCGGCATCCCCGCCTTCGGCAAGCCACTTGCGCATTTTTGCCAGGATGGCGTCGCGTTCCTCGGGCCGATGCCGCTTGGGCGGCGGCTGCACCAGTCGCGACAGCCACCATCCGCACAGCAGGCATGCCCCTCCGACCAGCACCAGCCAGAATGCCGGCGGAATCCGCAGCTGGTTGGATTTGGCGGAAATGGCTACCGGATTCCGGGCATCCAGAGACGAGGCGGCCTTCACGGACGCCACATCGCCATCGAGGCCTTCTTCGGCCTGCACCATCGGCGTGACTTCAAGGACATCGCCACGTTCCGGATCGAGACCGGCAGCCGCCGTGACGAGACGCCGCAAACGCCCAAGATCGAACGAGCTCAGAGTCGAAGGCACCAGCACGGCCACGGAGATCCGTTCGATGCGACCGGGCGCTTTCACCAGCTCTTCCCGCTCGCTTCCATGCGCATAGTCGACCTCTTCCTGATTCGACGTCGCCGGCGCCTCGCTGGTTCCGCTCGTTCCGCCACCGGTCCGCGTCACCCGCTTGTGCTTCACCAGTCCGTTGCCGCCGTCGCCTTGCGCGATCACCCGCTCGCTGACGCGATGGACCTTGTCGAAGTTCAGCTGCACATCCACCGAGACCCGGAAGTTCTGCAGCCGGAAAACCGAACCCAGCAGATCGTTGACGTTTTCCCGGATGCGCTTCTCGAACGCGTTCCGCTCTTCGTCCTGATCCCACGCGCCGTCCTCTCCCGAATTCCCGCCTTGCAATACGCCGCCAGGACCCAGCACCACGACCGCGGATGGCGACAATCCTTCCACTGCGGACGCCACCAGATTGCGTATGCCGCGCGCTTGCGCCGGCGTCAGCGCTTCTCCCGCCGCCAGTCCGACGACAACCGAAGCCTTGGAGCTGTCGTCCTGCCCGACGAACAGGCCGGGACGCTGGATGGTCAGATGCACGCGCACCGATTGCACACCCGGAAGCGCGGCGATGCTGCGCTCCAGCTCGCCCTGCACGGCGCGCTGGTAGTTGACGCGCTGGGCGAACTCGGTGACGCCGAAATCGGAATCGTTGAACAGCTCGAAGCCGACGTGCCCGCCGCTCGGCACGCCCTCCGACACCAGCTTCATCCGCGTGTCGTAGACCTGATCGGCGGGCACTTCGATGCTGCGCCCGCCGTCGGCGAAGCGGTAAGGCACCTTCCAATCCTTCAATGATTTCGCGATTTCCGCGGCATCCGTTTCCCTTAGCCCGCCAAACAGCAACTGGTAGTCCGGGGACAGCACCCACCACAGCGCCATGGCAGCACCGGCCACGATCACCAGCGCACCCGCGATGAACCCTGCTCGCGCAGCCGTCCCCAGTCCCTTGAAGAGTTCCATCAACTTCATTTTCCTGCCCGCCTCAAAGCTGCATACGCATCAGTTCTTGATACGCCTCGACCACGCGGTTCCTGACTTCGACCATGAACATCAACTGCATGCGCGCGTGTTCGAGCGAAATCATCACGTCATGCACCGGAATGTCCTGGCCGGCGGCCATTGCCCGCAGTCCCGAATCCGCGCTCCGCAGGCTGTCGTCCAGCCTGGCCACACCGTCGCCCACCCACTGGCCGAAATCGGCAGCAGGCGAGTTCGACGCGCTCGTTGCCTCCGAAAGAGAGGTCATTGCGGATGGCGCGATCGCGCCGATGGCATCGATCTGCATCATTTCGCTCCGATCTCGAACGCCTTAGCCACCATGCCGCGCAGCAGGTTGAATGCACGCACGTTCGCTTCGTAGCCGCGACTGGCCGTCATCAGGGACGTCATTTCCTCCACCAGATCGATGTCCGGGTAGCGCACCATGCCCTCCGCATCGGCCAGGGGGTGGGCCGGATCATGGACCGCCCGCGTGGCTGCGGGCGAATCCAGCAGTTGCGCATGCGCTCCGCCGAGATGGCCGGAAAATGCCCCGGCGGTTGCACGGGTGGCGGTGGCGTTCGCCGGCAACGGCACGTTGGACGACGCGATGTTGCGGCTCGCGGCCTCCATGCGCAGCCGCTCGTAGGCCAGCCCGACGCGGGTCGCTTCCATGATGGATTCAACCGACATGTTCAGTTCTTCCCTGCAATGGCCAGGCGCATCAGGCCGAAGCGGCGGCTCAATGCCTCGCTCAACGCCTGATAGCCGAGGTTGGCCGAGGCCGCATCGGCCACCTGTTCGTCGAGCTGGATCGACGCACCTTCATGGTCGGGGATTGCCGCATGCGGCACCACATCGGCGGCATCGGCAAGCGCCTGCCCCAGCGATGACCCAAGGTCCGCGCCCTGCCCTGCAGCCTGGGTCAGCAGGGCCTGGCTGGCGCCGAAATCCAACCGCATGGCGCGTGCGCCCGGCATATTCGCGCTGGCGATGTTCTGCGCCGCCATTTCCGCCCGAAGCTGCTGCATCCCGAGGGCGAGACGCACGGATTCGATGGTGAGATCGTTGCTCATGTGGTTCCTACTGGATGATCAATTCGCCGTCGAGCGCGCCGGCGGCCTTGATGGACTGGAGTACGGCGATCACGTCGCGGGTGGGCAAGCGGATGGCGCGCAATGCGGAAATCAGGTCGGCCACCGTGGCCCCTTCCGGCACGTTGACGACCGGAGCCGGTTCCTCGCTCGCCTCGATCCGGCTGTCCGGAACCACCGCCGTGCGTACCCCGTCGCCGGAGCGCCCGAACACGGCCCCCGGTTGCGACACCTGGTACAGGGTCTTGATTTCGACGCGCAGGTCGCCTTGAGAAACGCTGACCTGTCCAAGCCGGACGTCGCCGCCCGCGACGACCGTTCCGGTCCTTTCGTTCACCACGACGCGCGCCTTGCGCACGGGTTCCACGGCGATGTTTTCGAGCCGGGCGATCTCCGCCACCAGGTCGCCAGGAGGCGCCGGATAGCCCACGCTGATGCGCCCCGCGTGTTCCGCTCGCGCATCGATGCCCGGCGCCGCGGCACGCAGCGCCTGCACGATGCGGCTGGCAAGCGTGAAGTCGGGCTGGTTCAGGACGATGCTCAAGTGCCGGCCGTCCCCGCCCACCTGGATGGGAGGCGCCTGCTCGACGGTCGCACCGGCGGGAATCACTCCTGCCGTCGGATGGTTCTTCTGCAAGGATGCGGCCGGTGCTTCGAACTGGTAGCCCCCTACCGCGATCGCACCCTGCGCAACCGCGTAGACGCGCCCGTCCGGGCCGCTCAGCGGCGCGAGCAACAGCGTCCCCCCGCTCAGGCTTCGCGCATCGCCAGCCGAAGCGACCTGCACGTCCAGCGTTTGCCCAGGTTCCGCAAACGCCGGGAGCTTGGAGGTGATGACGACCGCCGCCACGTTCCGGCTTGCAAGATCGTCCAGCTCGACGTTGACGCCGTATGCACGCATCGTGTTGGCCACGGATTGCAGGGTCGCGCGATTGCGGGCCGAATCGCCGGAACCCGCCAGACCGAATACCAGCCCATAGCCGGTCAATGGGTTGTCGCGCACGCCCGCCACCCGGGCCAGATCCTTCAGGCGCACCGGTCTCGGAGACTGGGCGGCGGCGCCCGCAGCCGCAATCAGCGCCAACAGCAGGAAGATCGTCCGCATCACAGCAGGCCTAGCCATCGGAAAATGCGCGACACCAGGCCGCGGCGCTGCGCTTCGCTCACGATGCCGACGCCGGCCAGGGAAACGTCCGCCTCGGCCAAGCGACTCGACCAGACGATATTGCCGGCGGCGATGTCTTCGGGCCGCACTACGCCGCTCAGGTTGATGCGCTGCTGTTCGCCGTTCACCAGCAGGGTCTGCCCGCCGCTGACGCGCAGCAGGCCATTGGGTTCGACGTCCGTTACGCGCACGCTCAGCTGTGCCCGCAGTTCCCCGATACGCCTCGTTTCGGCAGCGCCGGCGGTCTTGCCCTTGGCGGCGAAGTTTGCGTCATAGGTCGTGGAAGGCGAATGCAACCCGATCCCGATGTCGGTGCCCCGATCGGTATCGGTGCCTGCCTGTGAGCGCGCACGGCTGGTTTCCGACACGTACACCGTCAGCACATCGCCCACGCGATAGGCGCGCCGGTCGGCCGCCGGGCCGCGGAAGGTCGCGGGATCGATCAGGCTCTGGCCTTGCGCGCCGGACGGCAACCATCCCAACGCGAGCAGCAGTGCCATCGCCACGAAATTGCGGACTTCAGTTTTCAAGCGTCACCACCTCGGGAGAGACCACGCGCGCGCGGATCGGGCTCGTGGCGCTGGCGGGCAGCACGGGGATCGTCTGTCCCGCATCGCCATCAGCAAGCGCCTGGGCAGGTACGGACAGCCGCACCGCACCACGAGTCGCCAGGACACGCACGGTCTGCCGGGCGCTGATCATCGGCACCGGTTCGAAATCCGAAACCAGCACCGGATCGCCCTCACGCACCGCTCGACGCAGGCGCATGCCCGCCAGCGAAGCGGAATCCGCCGTCCGCTGGCCCTGCTGCCTGGCCAAATCCATCAACCCCGTGCGGTAAACGAGTTTTTCTGCCGGCTCGCCGCGGCCGAATCCATCCGCATAGAGCTCGCCGCGTACCGGCGCAGTCACCGCAAACCACACCGTAGCGGTGGTCTGCCGGCTTCCTACCCGGACCTGCACGGGCACGCCGACGCGCGAACGCAGCCACGGACCTTCCCAATGGGTCACCGACACTTTCGGAACGCTCCCGGAGGTCACTGGAAAGTCGAGCCCTCCGACCCGCCCTGCCACCGCCAGTTCGACCTGCACGCCGGCTTCGGATGCCTTGGCCAGAAGTGCGGTGCGCGCGGCGTCCACCAGATCCGCGGCGGGCACATGCACGCCGTTCGCCGCGCCGCACGGCAAGGCGGAGAGACAAAGCGCAAGACCAAGCGGGCGCTGCAGTTCCATCATCGGCGCAGGTTGTTGATGGTTTCCAGAACCTGGTCCGATGCCTGCAGGACGCGCGCGTTCAACTGGTAGGCGCGTTGCGCCATCACCAGCGACGTCATCTCGTCGATCAGATCGACGTTCGCCATCTCCAGGTATCCCTGCTGGAGCCTGCCGAAGCCAGGGTCGCCGGCCCGCCCGAAGCTCGCGGCGCCGGAAGCGTCGGTCGGCACGAAATTGTTTTCGCCGATCGCCTGCAAGGCATCGGGCGAAGCGAACCCCGCAAGTTCGAGCACGCCCAGTTCCGTGCGCTCGGCATCGTTCCCCAGCTTCGCCGTGATTTCGCCGGTGTCCGAGATGCGCAACTCGGCCGCATCCTGCGGAATCCGTATTCCCTGTGCAAGGCGAAGCCCTCCGACCGACACCAAGTAGCCGTCCGCATCGACGCGGAACTGGCCGGCGCGGGTATAGACGCGTTCGCCCAACGCGTTCTCCAGCTCGAAGAAGCCGGCGCCGTCGATCGCGAGATCCGTGGCGTTGCGGGTCGGGCGAATTTCGCCCTCGCTGAATACCGGCAGCGTCGCCTGGACGCGCGTGCCGCCCCCCACGCCGTGCATCGCATGCGACGTGGACTCCAATACCCCCGCATGGGCGATTTCGGCGAAGCTGACGCGGCTTTTCTTGAAGCCAGGCGTCTGCATGTTGGCGACATTGTTGGAAATGGCGTCGATCTGCTCCTGCTGGCTGCGCAGTCCGGTCGCCGAGATGTAAAGCGCGTCGATCATGTGTCCTCCCGTCAGTTCTCGCCAATCCGGCCCACGCCGGTTTCCATGGCTTTGTCGTAGATGGAAATCGCCCGCTGCACGGATTCCACGTGCCGGACCAGCTCCATCAGGCGGATGGTTTCGCCTGCCGCGTCGACGTTGGAACTTTCGACGGCGCCCTGCTCGACCTTTCCATGCCATTCGGCAAACTCGCCGTCATAGCGGAACCCGCCTCCATCCAGCGCGATCAATCTTTCGGGCTCCTGCACATCGACCAGACGAAGGCTGCCGAGCGATTCGCCCCCGCTCCAGAGTTCGCCGGTCGAATCCACGCGAACGCTCTTTCCGTCCAGCGCAATCGGCGCACCGGCCGTGCTCTGCACGCGATCGCCGCGCGCGTTCACCAGCATCCCGTCGACATCCAGCCGGAATTGCCCGGAACGCACCAACACCGGTGCGCCATCCCGCTCGACCACGAAAAATCCCTTGCCCCGCAGCGCAAGGTCGAGGGCGCTGCCGGTCTGCTTCAACGGCCCGTCCGACAGATCACGCGCCATCGCCGGTCGCTCGGACTGGAGAAGGGCTCCAAAACCGGACAAGGCCTTTTCCGCCCGGAAGCCGGGCGTGTTGATGTTGGCGACGTTGTGGCTGATCGCGTTCAACGTGGCGATGTCGTCGCCCAGGGCACGCGCAACGGACTGGATCGGGTCTGTCATGGCATCCTCATACGGCCGTCGCCGTAACGGCAGCGAACGAGCGGACCGTCGTGGTAGAAGGCACTTCGTTCAGGCCAACGACGGAGACGTAAGGCAGCGAGCGCTGCAACATGCCGCGCAAGGGGCGGCGGATCGACGACGGGCACAGCAGCACCGGCTGCAGGCTGCGCCCCATCATCGCCTCGGCTTGCCTCGCCAGGCTCTTCATGAAGCCGTCCAGCGTCGCCATGTCACCGAACACCGAACCTTTGGCGGTGCCGTTGCGCAGATTCCCGAGCAACGTGCGCTCGATCTCCGGAGCCAGCGTAAGCACGTGCAGTTCGCCTGCCGGATCGCTCAGGCGCTGGCAGATGCTGCTACCGAGACGTTCCCTGACGCGTTCGGCCAGTTCTTCCGGCGCTTTCGTGATCTTGCCGGCATCGACCAGCACTTCCAGCACCGACTCCATGTTGCGCACGCTGACCTGCTCGCGCAGCAGCATCTGCAACACCTTCTGGATGTCCGAATAGGTCAGCACGTTCGGCACCAGTTCGTCGATGAGCGAGGCATGCTGATCGCGCAGCCGGTTGACCAGACGTTCCGTCTCGCTCCGGGTGAGCAGCTCCGGAGCGTGCCGCTTGGCGATCTCGCTGAAGTGGGTCATCAACACGGTATCGGGATCGACCAGCGTGTATCCGGCACTGCGGGCGAACTGCCTGGACTCCTTGCCGATCCAGAGTGCAGGCAATCCATAGGCGGGATCACGGGTTTCGACGCCGTCCAACTTGGCCCGCTGGCCGCCCGGATTGATCGCGAGGATGCGATCCACCTGCAGTTCGCTGCGGCCTACGCGATTGCCCTGAACCAGGATTTCGTACGCGTCCTCGCGCAATTCCGCCTTCGTCGCGAGCTGGACCTGCGGCACGATGAAGCCGAAGTCCTGCGCGAACTGCCTGCGCAGGTTCGCCACGCGATCGCCGAAGTCGGATTCCGGCGCAAGGAAGGTGCCCGCCAGCGCGCTGCCGAAACCGATTTCGATCGGATCGATCTTCATCAGCTGCTGGAGATCGTCCTTCACCGGGCGCTCGGCCGCCGGCGCAGGCATGTCCTCCACCGGCGCACCGCTCTTGCGTGCCGCGAGGATGCCGATACCCATGACCCCAGCGAGCGCCAGCAGGACGGGCAGCGCCGGAAAGCCGGGCAGCACCAGCAACACCACCAGCGCGGCGGCGGCCACCGCCAGCGCCTTTGGATTGGAAAACACCTGGCGCGGGATTTCCTTGCCGAGCTGATTGTCCGAAGCGGCACGGGTGATGATGATGCCGGTCGCCACCGCAATCACCAGCGACGGAATCTGGGTGACGATGCCGTCGCCGATGGTGAGCAGCGTGAAGCGCTGAACCGCCTCGCCCCACGGCATGCCCAGTTGGGCAATGCCAACGGCCAAGCCGGCCGTGATGTTGATCAGGATGATGATGATGCCGGCGATAGCATCGCCCTTCACGAATTTGGTGGCGCCGTCCATGGCGCCGTAGAAGCTCGATTCCTTTTCCAGCTGGGCGCGGCGGCGGCGCGCTTCGTGCTCGTCGATCAGCCCCATGTTCATGTCGGCATCGATGCTCATCTGCTTGCCGGGCATGCTGTCCAGAGTGAACCGGGCGGCCACCTCCGCCACGCGTTGCGCGCCGTTGGTGACGACCACGTACTGGACGACCACCAGGATCAGGAACACGACGATGCCGACGACATAGTTGCCGCCCACCACGAAGCTGCCGATCGCATTGATCACCCGACCCGCATTGGCGCCCTCCAGGATCAGGCGGGTCGCCGACACGTTCAGCGCCAGCCGGAACAGGGTCGCCAGCAGCAGGATGGTCGGGAACGTCGAGAACTTGAGCGGCGTTTCGGTGAAGAAAGTCGCCAACAGGATCAACAGCGCCAGGGTGATGTTGATGACCAGCAGGAAATCCAGCAGCACCGACGGGATCGGCGCGAACAGCACCATCAGGATGCTGATCATCAGGATCACCAGCGCAAGATCGCGCCGGCCCGACCAGACCTGGGACAGCAGCTCCCTCATGCCGGGCGCTCCCCATTGCGCCGGGCGAACAACCAGCGATAGATCGGGGCCAGTTCCGCGTAGCGCATCTCGGGCACGGGCGCGTCGAGATCGCACTCGCGGTAAAGCGCACGCGTCAGCGCCGGCTTCCGCAGGATGGGAACGCCATGCCGCCGCGCCACCTCGCGGATCCTCCGACTCATGAAACCCGCGCCCTTCGCCAGCACCACCGGCGCGCGCATCGAAGCCGGCTGGTAGCGCAGCGCCACGGCATAGTGGGTGGGATTGGTCAACACGAAATCGGCCTCGGCGACCCGCGGTATCGAGCGCGCCTTCTTCAGCAGGTCGCGGATCAGCCGCTTCTGCTTGGACTTGATTTCCGGATCGCCGTCGCGGCGCTTGTGCTCGTCGCGCAACTCGCGCCGGCTCATGCGCATCTTCCGCATGTACTCGCGGCGGGTCATGAACAGGTCGACCACCGCCAACAGGGCCAGGATCATCAGCACGTAGATCGAGGTCCGCACGAACGCCGACTGCAGAAGCGAAGGCAAACGCTGCGGGGACGTTGCCGCGGCGCTTTCGGTGAATCCACGCATCTGCCGGAACATCGCATAGGCCAGCACGGCAAGCAGGCCCAGCTTCAGCGCCATCTTGCCCAGCTCCCACAGCATGCGCATCGAGAACAGGCGCTTCAGCGCCTGCGCCGGATTCATGCGGTTGAAATCGGGCTTGATCGGATGCGCGCTGAATACCGGCCCCGTCTGCGCGACGTTGGCGACCACCGCCACCACGACCAGCGCCAGCGCCAACGGCGACAACGACCGCCACACCGGCGCCCATGCCGCTCCCAACCATGCGGCCAATTCGCCGCCCGGCATCGGCCTGCCTCCCGCCAGCAGCAGAGTGCCCCGCATGGCTTCGGCCAATGCATGCGCGATCCAAGCACCCGTCAGCGCGAGCGTCGCCGCGAACACGATCAGCACGGCGGTACCGATGACATCGGAACTCTTGGACACTTCCCCACGCCGGCGAGCCTCCTCGAGGCGGTAATGCGTGGGCTGCTCGGTCTTGTCCTGGTCTTCGGCCGCCATCGTTCAGGTTCCGAACAAGGCAGGAAGACGGACCAGCGCATCCTGATAGAGGCGGCCGATCAGGGTAGGTGCGTAGGCAAGCGTCAACGCCAGCAACAGCATGGCGACCGCCACCTTCAGCGGAAGCGCCAGGAAATACACGTTGGCCTGCGGCATCGAGCGGGTTGCATAGGCCACCGCGAGATCGACCGCGAACAGGCCGACGACAAGCGGCGCCACCACTACCAGGCCCAGCGCGAAGCTGCCGCTCACCATCGACAGGAACGCCACCGGCTCCAGATGCAGCCCGATCATGCCCAGCGGCAGGACGCGCACGCTCACGGCAAGCAGGCGGAACAGCTCGACGTGCAGGTCCAGCGTGAAGAACAGCACAGTCGCCGCCAGCAGAAGCAAGCTTCCCAGCAAAGATTCGGGTTCGTGCTGTCCGGTCGGATTGAGCAGAGAAGCCGCGCTCAGGCCCGCCTGCATGTCGGCCAGCCGGGCCGCCATGCCGATTCCCGCCTGCGGGAGCAGAATCGCGAGCCCGAACGTCATCCCGATCAACAGCTCGCTTGCGCCGGCCAGCAGCAGGCCACCGCTCTCGCCCCAATACGGCATCGGCTTCGCCAGCGGCATGGCCATGACCGTCAGACCTGCCACCGCCAGCAGCAATACCATGCGGACCATTGGCGGCGCCCAAGCCATCGGCGATACCGCAGGAACCGCCAGCACCGGCGCATAGCGCAGGGTGGCGAATCCGAGCAGCAACACGGTGGCCTCGATGGTCGTCACGTCAGAATGCCGCCGCCGTTTCGAACATGCGCCGAGTCAGTTCCACCATCACGGAGAGCATCCAGCCGCCCAGCATCACGCACACCAGCACCACCACGATCAGCTTCGGCACGAAGGTAAGGGTCATCTCCTGGATTTGCGTCACCACCTGCAGGATCGACACGATCAACCCCACGGCCAATGCCGCCAGCAGGAACGGAAGCGATACCTTCACCGCCGCGAACAGCATCTCGGCCATCAACTGCATGGCGGTATCCGCGTCCATGGCTCAGCGCGCATCCGCCTTGAACCGCTCGCGCAGAAGGCGCGAAAGCTCGGCCAGTTCCATGCCCTCGGGCAGGTCGGCCGGCTGCACCAGGTTGCCAAGCAAACGCAGCGCCTCATCTCCGCGTCCCTCCGCATCGAGCAACAGCGTCTGCGCGTACAGCGCGGTGGGGCACTGCGGATTGAGTCGCAAGGCGCGCCGGATGGCCAGCTCGGCCTCGTCATTGCGCCCGCGCAGGACATGGATCAGCGCCAGCCCACCATGCGAGTCGGCGAAATTGCGATCCAGATCGTAGGCGCGCTGATAACTCGCTTCGGCCGCATCGATCTCGCCTTCCAGCAGGTCCACCCATGCCAGCGCGTGCCACGTGCCGATATGGTCCGGCATCGCCTCGGCGGCATCCCGCAGCAGCGTCCTGGCTTCGCCAAGACGGCGCTGCTGCATACGTGTCTGTCCCAGGCCCGACAAGCAGCGTCCGGAATTGGGATGCAGCGCCAATGCATTTGCGAAATGCGTTTCCGACTCCTCCAGCGCCCGCCGCCAGAGGGCGACAGTGCCGGCAACCAGCAAGGCTTCGTGCTGGCCGGCCGGGTGCGCGGCAAGACAGGCCATCGCCGCCGCATAGCCCGCTTCGGTATCGCCCTGGTCGAGCAATGCAAGCGAACGGACGCCCTGTGCGGTCGCATGGGCAGGCGCTCGCGCAAGCGCGCGATCCAGCCGCTCCAGCGCCTGCGGGAAATCTTCGTCCATCATCGCCACGCGCGCGGCCAAGACGTCCAGTTCCACGTCGTCGCCAAATCGCTCTTGCGCATCGGCCAAAGTCGCGCGTGCGGCTTGCGTATCGCGCAGACACAGCTGCGCGAACGCCAGGTCATGCCACAGGGCCGCATTCGCATGTCCTTCGCCGATCAAACCACCCAGCCATTGCGCGGCGTCGGCATAACGTCCCTGCATCAGGCCAGCACGCGCCAGGCGGAAACGGATCGCCGCATCGACCTGCGCTTGCTGCGGCAGTGTTTCCAGCAGCGTTACCGCCTGCCCGATGTCGCCCACTTCGACGAGTGCATCGAACAAATCGCAAGCCAAGGGAACGTTCGCAGGATCGATTGCAAGGAAACCCCGCAACTGCGCGATGCGCTGATTCCTTTCATCCGTACTTTCCATAAAGCAAAACCACCCCATCCCCGTCCATTGCACGAGGTCAGCACCGATCGTGGGAATACCCCTGTCGCGAACGCGGAGCGATGCGAACCGCTTATTGCGATTCGCCCCCTAGCCCACGTTGGGCGGCGAGTGTGGAGAGAGCTGCCTTCAGCGTCAACGGTAATTTTTCCGTTCCTGGCCGCCCACTCGGAGAATCAACGTTTTAGCGCTTCAATCAGCTGGACGAACTCAGCTTCTCCGTCAGCGCCCTGCCCCTCAAGCGCGCTGGTAATCGATTCCAGCATTGCCTGCCATTCCGGATGCTCGCGCAGCTCCGGCCCAAACTCCCAGAGCAGGACGGTACGAACCATCCGGGGCCGCACCTTGCGCACCGCATCCGCATCGCGCACATCGACCGATTGGACGATTTCAGCCATCTGCCTGCGCAGGGCCGCCACATCCTTGCGCGGTGCGGGCATAGCCGCCCTTTCCGCAAACGCATCCGGTTTGCCCTGCGCCCGCGCATTGCGCTGCCCAGCTTCCGTCCGCAGCGCCGCGATAATGCTTTGGGCAGAGCCGAGCTTGTCGATGGTCATCAGGGATCGGTCTTACCGTAAGCGGACAGATAGAGCGGCGCCGCACTCATGGTGGTTTCCACGCCAGCAGGGAAGGCCCCATCCTCAGTCGGCGCCATGAGGTTGGCGAGCAACCGCTGCATATCGCCGGCCAATGGGAGAATCTCCTGTTCGCAAGCCAACCCGGTCTGGAGTGCTTCAACAGCACCCGACACGTCATCATCCACCATGGCGATCAACCCCTTCGCATAGGAGGCCAACGCCGTTCCGGACGGCAGGTCGGCCAGTGGCGCGAGCGTGGATTTCGCCAATGCACCATCACCCTTCACGAGATAAAGCTGTCCCAGCTGGAAACGCGCGATCGGAAAGTCGGGAGCCAAGGCCACGGCACGAGCAAACCCTTCTTCCGCCCTGTCCACCATTCCCAACTGCATGTGTTCCGCCGCCAGGAGGTAGTGCCCATAGGGATGCTCGGGGTTGCGGTCGATCAGGATCTTGAGCAACGAAACGGCGTCGGCATTATGCTCGCGGTTCATGGCATCAAGCGCGGCGCGCAACAATTCGGCATCGTCGAGGTTTTCGTACACCGGGCATCCTCTTAAAATGATGGTTCGGCCCCATCGGCCGCGACCGGACGAGCCTGTCTTCCACAGAGTCCCGGACGGTCGCGGAAAGTTTAGCAAGCACCCGCCCATCCTCTCCAAGAACCAACGCATGCACTTACCTGCCGGCCATGGAAGCCAAGCCCCTTATGCAAGAACAGCTCGCAGGATCGGCCCTTCACCTTCCGCCCAGCCTACAGGCGGAACTGCTGCGCCAAGGCGAAATCCGCCACTACGCCGCCGGCGACATCCTGTTCCATGAGGGCGACGAGGCGGACCATCTTTTCCTCCTGCTCTCTGGGCAACTCAAGGCCTATTCGTCTGGCGACAACGACCAGGAAGTCGTCTACAGCGTCCTGAAACCCGGCGAACTGTTGGGCGAATTGATGCTGGACGGAGGACCCCGCTCGACTTCCGTCAAGGCCATCACCGACGCGACCTGCAAAACCCTCGATGGAAAAACCGCGGCCGCACTGTTGCGCAACGCCCCAGATTTCGGCGAATACCTCGTGCACAGACTGATCGGCCGGGTACGCCGCCTGACCCGGCAGAATCGCAGTCTGGTGCTGCAGGACGTTTATGAGCGCGTCGCCTCGCTCCTAGAAGAGCACACCTTCATGAATGGCAATGTACGGACCGTTCCCCGCATCCTGACTTACCAGGAAATCGCCAACCGCGTCGGCGCCAGCCGTGAGATGGTGGGCAACATCATGCGGAATCTCATCCGCGGCGGCTTCATCGTCAAGAATAACGATCGGCAGATGGCGATCGTCAGGAGGCTGCCTAAGAAATGGTGAATAATTGACTTTTCCGATATTCTCCGATAAATCGTCGGACAGCCGCATTCCCCGTTGATTCCGCGCTGGACGGCACCTGCCGATGAGCCGTCTCGTAAGACGGCCCCCGGCAGAGCAACGCTCAATGCAGGTAGCAGTTGGGAATGAAAGAAGTCCCGCCGCACACGTCTTGCAGCCACCTCTTTGCCATCAGGATCGCTCCTTGGGCGTTCGGATGGGCACCGTCTACCGTGTAGGCGCCCGGATCGGGCCATACCGTGGCGAGATCGACCAATCGGATCTTTTCACTGTGCCGCGAATTGTAATAGGTCACCGCCGTACGAATCGTCTGGTTGACGCGCACCCTGTTCTGCTCCGCCAGACCTCCCCCCATTGGCGCCCATACCCGGGTCGTATTCGATACCGGAGGATATGTGAGCGCAATGATTTTTTTCGCGCTCATCGCCTCATAAAGCGACAGCAGGCAATTCCCCAATTCCGGCAATGACACGCCATAAGCATTGACGTCATTGATTCCAATCAGAACGCTCACCACTCCTTCGGCCCTGCGAACCACCCTGTCATTGACTTGAGCAAGCAGGCCGCGAGCCTGCCCGGTCCAAGGTCCTGAACTGAATGCCTCCTGGGTAGTACACGTTTCCCCTCCCCGGCCAGAGTTGTCCCCGGTCGTCACGCGATAAAAAGTCGCGGGATTCAAATAGGTGGCGTAACTTTGATCGTGGAGAAGCTGATAATTCATATCGCAATATTCGTAATTCGTACTCTGGCACGGCGTTCGCCGGGTATACGAATCCCCTGTCGCAAGCACCATGGTCTTGCTCTGAGCCACAACCGCCGTTGAGGCAACGGAAATAACCAAACCCACCAAGCACGCAAAAATCCTCACAAGCACCACCTCCCTTTTGGTCAACCATCAATCAAATACGCAAGTACCGCCTTTGAAGTTCGCCACCATAGCCTTCCCAGTCAAGCAGATGGTTCCAAAAGAGAACCCGCCCGTTCGCCACCTTCGCGAAATGCGCTCGATGGCAAATTACCGAACGTCGTCGTGCACATGTGCGTGTACCCGCCAGCCAGGTTCTGGCAGCGGTACGTCACCAGCATCCCGGCGCTGTTGTAGCCGCTGCCGCCCGAAGCCGTGCTGTAGAACACGGTCGACAGCGTCGTCAGCGCCGGATCGGGCGCGCCCCTGAACCAGGTCTGCCCCGTCCGACCCAGCTCGCTCACCTGCAGCACGCGACCATCGACGTCGTAGGTCGTCTTGGTCTGGTGCGAACGCCAGCCGCTTACGTCGACTTCATATTCCGTTTGCTCACCCATCTTCGGATTGCCGACCAGGTAACTCCTGATCGTCCCCGGCGCGAAATACTCCGTCAGCTCGGTCTCCCGCCCCGCCGCGTCGTAGGTGTGCTTCGCCACCACCCCGGTGGTCTGGCCCACGTTCACCGCCGCGTATTCCAGCTCCAACTGGCCGCGCAGCGTGTACGTCGACTGCGCCACCTGCGTGGCGCCCCACGACGTCACCGTCGTCCGGCTCACCGCATGGCCCGCCGCGTCGTAGTGCAGCGCGTACGACTCCACGTCCGAGTTCCCCTGCTTCCCCGCCACCACGATCTGACCGTTCACCAACGCGCCGTTCACCACCTGCACCCGGTTCTCCGCGTCGTAGCTGAACCACAGCGTCTGCACGTTCGGCACCTTCGGCGCCGGGCCGCTGGCTGTTATTAATGCTTGGAAAGAACGTCCGTCGATCTCAATATCGACAGAGGAGGAAAATTATCCCTGACACCATTATTTGTTACGTTCTTGTTCGGGAGTCATAGATTTAATATCGAATTCTCGGAGGGACTACGCGATGCTCCCACCGTCCAAATAGGAACTCTTTGTCAAGCTGAGTGATAAAATCAGCGTGTCAATTTCGGCACACTACGGAAGCGGACCCTACTGCCAAATTGTCCAGCCAACTTGTCACTGACGATGAAAGCATCAACGTCAAAGTTGCCTGGATCAAATGGCGCTCCGCCCTTGTGCTCACCCTTGAATCCGCGAGCCAAGCTTCCACGGAATCCAACCAAGGCATCTGCGTCTAGCTTCGAAATTGTTCCGAGGTGGGGCTCGACAACCTCACCAAGGCCACCAACGATGCCCTCGCGCGTTATGGGGCTGTTTGCAACTACTCCTCTCCAGCCTCCATTTCACCCAAGTGCCGTTGCTGCGCAATGGATTCCTCACGAGCAGCCACCATTTTCCGCAGCCGCTCGGCTGTGATTTCATAGAACTTCCCGCTGGGCTCATAACTCTGCCCATTAACAAGCTCGACAGCGGTCCACTCACAATTGATGGCACTGAGCTCGTCAAGCAAGTTCGCTAGTCTGCTAGGAAATTGTGGGTCTTTCCTGTCGAACAACTTCTTCGTAACAACAGGACTGTTGCTGGCAACAGCATTCTTGACTGCAGCCATGCTCAATTCAAATGCATCCATCAATAGCGATAGGCTTCTTGCTTTTTGCGAGCCGAGATCGCGAACTATCAAAGCAACAGAAGACATTACTCAGCTCCTAGAATTGATCCGGCAAATCTGGGCGGAGCGGAACGCCATGGGTTGGGTTCCGCCAATTGCCGCCGTGCCACTTGTAAAAATGCTCATAGAATGTGGTTGGCGCAATGTTAGCCGCGTCGTTGGCGAGTTGCGGGTACAGCGATACGCTGTACTTGTGATGCCCGAAGATTCCACGAGGCGTTCCGCCGTCAAGTATCGCCTGTGCTGCCTCCAGCGACCAATCCCTCGTACCCAGCATGCCCTGCGAGAGATTTTGGCGCTCCTGGGCCCAGAATGCATCAATACCAGCTTGACGCCGCTCAGTAAGCCTCTCATTCCACTGAAGCCGATTCCATTCCTCGCGAGTGATGGTACGACTCTCCACCTTTTCCAGCAAAGCTGAACGGGCATTTCTCGAACAAAAACAGGGGTCGGAGTCGACTTTCTCGGGATTCTCCTAAAAACTCAACTCTAAAAACTCAACTCCGACCCCTGTTTTTACTAGCCGGGCGTGCCGGCGATGCGGAGTGATGTTGGCGTGCCGACGACAACGGCAGGCGATCGATGGATAAGCGGCAGGCGCAACTTGGGTGCGGGTGCCGCAGATGGGAAGGCAGGACGCGAGGTCGCTGCGAAGGAGACACGCCACTTGGCCCCGGCGGCGGGCGTTGCGGCCCGAAGGCCGCTTGACCACAAGACTGCCAGAGTCGCGCCGCGCACCACAAGTGGACGGCGAGGCCACAATGACCCAGCGGATCAGACCGGCGTCAGGCCCAAGAAGTGAACCTGATCCGGTTAGTTCGTCATATTTCCTGCTTCAGTTCTTCAAGCATGAACAAGCAAGCTTCTGACTCATCCGAGAAACGTCTCAACACTCGCTCTTGTCCACGCTCAACAAAAAATACGTACCAAGCATCGTCTCGATTCTCGATGCACAAGCGTTCATCCCGAGCACCACGGAGTGAATAGATCAGGCGCGGCACTCCCAGCTTCTCTAGCTCTGCCTTGAGTTGTTCAATATTCATTGCTTCTTCCTAAGCGCACCGCGAGCAATCAATTGGCTAACGGACTCATCGAATTTGTATTGCATCCCGCCTCCTTCATAGCCAAACCAACCACGCGCCGGACCCGCCGTTACCTCAATAGGTTGAGTAACTTCAAAAGCGTGATAAGGCAGCCGATCTGAACCAGGCTTCAACGCCCTTGCACGATACGCAGTTCCATACTCGGCAACAAACGATCCCTGCATCGAACCAAAACGGTCCACAACGTGGCCCGGCCACAGAGTAAATCGTTCACTTGCTCCAACCACAAAGCCATTATTAGGTGGCCATTCCTTAGACCGGGCGAACTGATCAAATTTTGACGACGCACGTGCAGCAGCGCTTTCGGCGATGTTCGCCTCAACCCTTGCACGAATCGCAGCTTGCGACACTACCGCATCAGTTGCGCCCCCTCCAATCCGACCTATTCCGGCCTTCGCTAAACCCGAGGCCTTTGCCCAGGTAAAGGCAGCTCCTTCTCCTGCGGTAACCAGCCCCGTCCCGATGTCGAACACCGCCGAAGATCTCACCCTCGCCGCTGTCAGCCGACTCGCCACATCGCCTTGGGCACCATATCGATCCGCCTGCGCGAACCGATCGGCAAAGTGGTTGTAAATCTTGCTGGCTCGTCCATCATTGCTGACAAAATCGACCACGCCAGCGACTGTCGCGCCCAGTTGATCGGCGCTTTGTTGATGGTATGACCGAAGCCCAAGCAGATCAGAGACACCCGTTTCCAGCATACCCGTGCCTGCGAAGTCATACGCCAACGTCGCAGCGCCGGAAACCCCATTCCAAAGGGAATCCAGAACCCCGAGCGTGCCACCGACCGCATCAATCAGAACGCCTTGTGCCGCGCCTATTTGCGGCGTCGATTTGCTCCGCTCATATAGCCACCACTGCACATCCTTGTTGTACTCAAACAAGGCTTGCGGCGAAGCGTTTAGCCCCGGGAACTCAAAAGGCACGGCACTCCCGCGCTCTGCCGCACCAATCGCATACCTCAAGGAATTCGAATACAGCGCGTCGTACCCAGCGTTTGCCAGCGTCGGGTCATATTGCATGGCGTCGATGATCGAAACGGATTTAGGTACTGGATACCCTTCCGGCCCCATGTCCCAAAGATTTGGGTCATATGCGAACGATCCACGCCCACCACTTGCACTTGCGCCGCCTTCAGTACGCGTCGTACGGGAATCTCGCCCTGACGCCATCAGCCCAGCCTGGAGGCTTTTCAGTTCATCCAGTCGCGTGGCCGATTGTTCTGCGTCCAAGGGTTGGCGATACAAATATGCAGGCAACGAGCCAAGCGTCTGCTGTGCGTATCTCAGCGCATCGGCCTTCGGAATGCCATCCCGCACCATCTGCTCATAGTTTGAGCGCTGATCCGGCGACAGCGATCTGAGCGTGCTCGCTGTCTGGATGCCCCGCACAGCGGCGTTACCCAGCGCATTGCCAAACGCGTCAACCGCCAATTGCCCCCAATCCTGTTCTCCTTGACCAAACAGCCGACGGCTCGTTGCCGCAAATGCACCGTTAACGTAGCTCCCGCCAAAGCTGTTCACGAACTTCCCGAAGTCGGTCGTTCCCTTCGAAAGAGGCAGCGTACCGTTAGGGTTGATTTTTGCGCTTAAATAAGATCCTACCGCAGTGGCAGCAACCGACGTCCAACTGAAGTGCGTATCACGCCCTACAGCGGCATTCGCAACCACCGAACTGCCATAGCTACCAATCCCTTGCAGCACACGACCGCCAGCATTGAGCGTTTTCACGCCATTGATCGTCGTCGTCAGCTTTTCAACGCCTAGCAGCGCTTGGCCCAAGCCCGCGGTCAAGCCGGCACTGATTCCCGCCACCGCGACATCGCGCCAACTAAAGGTAGTGACACCTGCGGCACTACCTACGCCCTGAGCGACGGCAGTACCAACCGCCATTGACGCGCCAGCGGTCACTCCCGTCGCCAACGCACCAGTGCCTAATACCCCCTGAATCGCAGGTGCCAGATATGGAGCAACGACACAGGCAATAACTACCGCCACCACCGCCAGCACGACACCAATCCCGCTGCAATGCTTCTTCGGCGGCGGCGTGATGTACGGCAGGCTCGGCGTCGTCGAGCCCTGGATCGCGTTCGGATCGAACGGCTTGAACGTCGTCGCGTCGTTCGCCGTCGTCTTCACCGACGGCACCTTCAGCGTCGACCCCACCACCAGCTCCGCGTCCGTCACCGCGTTCGCCGCCGCCAGCACGTACCACAGGCTGCCGTTGCCGTAGACCCGCTGCGCGATGCTCTGCAGCGTGTCGCCCTCCAGCACCATCGCAGGCTCCGTGCCCATCTGGCTGCTGTCGAACGCCGTCAGCTGGCTCGCCGCGTCGATCTTCCCGTCTTCCCCCAGCGTCGCCACCTGCTGGCCGTTCACGTACACGTAGTGCTGCGGCGATCCGTTGTCGCGACGCGTCAGAATGCCCCCCGACGCATCGAAACTGAAACTCCGCACCTGCGTCGGCACCGACTGGCCAGGCGTGCTCTGGGTGATCTTCACCCGGCGGCCCATCTGGTCGTAGATGCTGGTGGTGACCGTCCGCTTGTAGTTGGGGTCCGTGCTGGTCCCCGTGACCGTCTTCTCCAGGTACGTCTCGCGCTTCGCATACTCCGTGGTGTACGTGTGCGTGTAGGTGCCGCTGCCGGTCTGGTAGCGGTACGTCACCAGCATCCCGGCGCTGTTGTAGCCGCTGCCGCCCGAGGCCGTGCTGTAGAACACGGTCGACAGCGTCGTCAGCGCCGGATCGGGCGCGCCCCTGAACCATGTCTGCCCCGTCCGACCCAGCTCGCTCACCTGCAGCACGCGACCATCGACGTCGTAGGTCGTCTTGGTCTGGTGCGAACGCCAGCCGCTTACGTCGACTTCATATTCCGTTTGCTCACCCATCTTCGGATTGCCGACCAGGTAACTCCTGATCGTCCCCGGCGCGAAATACTCCGTCAGCTCGGTCTCCCGCCCCGCCGCGTCGTAGGTGTGCTTCGCCACCACCCCGGTGGTCTGGCCCACGTTCACCGCCGCGTATTCCAGCTCCAACTGGCCGCGCAGCGTGTACGTCGACTGCGCCACCTGCGTGGCGCCCCACGACGTCACCGTCGTCCGGCTCACCGCATGGCCCGCCGCGTCGTAGTGCAGCGCATACGACTCCACGTCCGAGTTCGCCTGCTTCCCCGCCACCACGATCTGACCGTTCACCAAGGCGCCGTTCACCACCTGCACCCGGTTCTCCGCGTCGTAGCTGAACCACAGCGTCTGCACGTTCGGCACCTTCGGCGCAGGCGGATTGCCGCCGCCACCGCCACCGCCGCCCGGCGGATCGCCGGGATCGCCCGGATCGGTGGGGTCATCCGGCAGCCGCATCATCACGGCCTGCTGGTCGAGCTCCACCTGCAACGCGCCGGCCGACAGCATCCCGTACAGATCGTTGGACGTCTGCGAGGCCAGCGTCTCCTGCCGTACGTAAGGCCGCTCCAACCCGCCCAGCGGGTCTTCCATGGTCCCCGTCGCGTGGTAGGTGAAGCTCGCACTCACGCTCTGGCCGCGACCGTCGCTGGCCGTCACCGTGATCCGGTAGTCCTTGCCGTACTTGCCTCCAGGGGGCGAACCGCTGAACGTCCGCGTCGCCGCATCGAAATGGATCAGCGACGACGCCGGCGACACGCTGTGCGTGTAGGTCAGCGTATCCCCGTCCGGGTCCACGAACGTGTCCGCCGCAAACGTGTAGTACAGCCCGAAATCGGACGGCTGGTCTTCCAGCGGACGGTTCACGTACGGCGCGTGGTTCGTCGCCGGTGCGGACGACACCGTCACGGTGAAGGTGTCGCTCACCGAAGCACCCGACGGATCCTTTGCGGTGACGGTGACGCTCCAGCTCCCAGCCGCCGTCGGCGCGCCGCTGAACGTGCGCGTGGATGCGGTGAAGCTCACCCCCGGCGGCATCCCGCTGGCCGTGTAGGTCAGCGCGCTGCCGTCCGGGTCGCTGAAGGTGTTGGCCGGGAACGCGTAGCTCCACGCCTGGCCGGCGCTGGCGCTCTGATCCGGAATGGGCGCGGACACCACCGGCGCGCGGTTAAGCGGCGCACCGATGGTCAGGGTGAAGGTGTCGGACACCGCACCACCGCGTCCATCGCGGGCCCAGACCCTCAGCTGCAGGCTGCCCTGCGCGGGCGGCGTACCGGTGAAGGTGCGCGTGGCTGCATTGAAGCTCAGCCAGCTGGGCAACGGCTGCTCCGTCCAGTACGAACCGCCACCGCCCGGCGGGTCTTCGGGATCGTCCGGCGGCAGCATCATGAGCGTCGCCTGACTGCCGCCGCCCGCCTGGATGCCATTGACCAGCACCCATTGCCAGGCATCGTAGGTCAACGCATCGCCGTTGGGATCGGTGAAAGTATTGGCCGGCAGGGTGTAACTCCAGGCGCTGCCTGCGTTCGCCGTCCGATCCGGGATGGCATTGGAGACCACCGGCGGCTGGTTCCCCGCTGCGATGGTCACGACGAAGGTATCGCTCACCGTCGCGCCCGACGGATCGCGCGCCGTCACCGTCACGTTCCAGCTGCCCGCCGTCGTCGGCGTGCCGCTGAACTTGCGGGTACTGGCGGTGAAGCTCACTCCCGGCGGCATCCCGCTGGCCGTGTAGGTCAGCGCATTGCCGTCCGGATCACTGAAGGCGTTGGCCGGGAACACGTAGCTCCACGCCTGGCCGACTGTGCCGCTCTGGTCCGGGATGGGGCTGGACACCACCGGCGCGCGGTTGGGAACCGGATTGATGGTCAGCGTGAACGTGTCGGACACCGCACCGCCGCGTCCATCGCGGGCCCAGACCCTCAGTTGCAGACTGCCCTGCGCGGGCGGCGTGCCGGTGAAGGTGCGCGTAGCCGCATTGAAGCTCAGCCAGCTGGGGAGCGGCTGCTCCGTCCAGTACGAACCGCCGCCGCCCGGCGGGTCTTCGGGATCGTCCGGCGGCAGCATCATGAGCGTCGCCTGGCTGCCACCGCCCGCCTGGATGCCGTTGACCAGTACCCATTGCCAGGCATCGTAGGTCAGTGCATCGCCGTTGGGATCGGTGAAGGTATTGGCCGGGAGGGTGTAACTCCATGCCTGACCGGTCGTGGCGGTCTGGTCCGGGATGGCATTGGACACCACCGGCGCCTGGTTTGCCGCCGCGATGGTCACGACGAAGGTATCGCTCACCGTCGCGCCCGACGGATCGCGCGCCGTCACCGTCACGTTCCAGCTGCCCGCCGCCGTCGGCGTGCCGCTGAACTTGCGGGTACTGGCGGTGAAACTCACTCCCGGCGGCATTCCGCTGGCCGTGTAGGTCAGCGCATTGCCGTCCGGATCACTGAAGGCGTTGACCGGGAACACGTAGTTCCACGCCTGGCCGGCTGTGCCGCTCTGGTCCGGGATGGGGCTGGACACCACCGGCGCGCGGTTGGGGATCGGATTGATGGTCAGCGTGAACGTGTCAGAGACTGCGCCACCGCGTCCATCGCGAGCCCAAACCCTCAGCTGCAGGCTGCCCTGCGCGGGCGGCGTACCGGTGAAGGTACGCGTGGCCGCATTGAAGCTCAGCCAGCTGGGCAGCGGCTGCTCCGTCCAGTACGAACCGCCACCGCCCGGCGGGTCTTCGGGATCGTCCGGCGGCAGCATCATGAGCGTCGCCTGGCTGCCACCGCCCGCCTGGATGCCGTTGACGAGCACCCACTGCCAAGCATCGTAGGTCAGCGGATCGCCGTTGGGATCGCTGAAGGTGTTGGCCGGAAGGGTGTAACTCCATGTTTGGCTGGCCGTAGCCGTCTGATCCGGAATGGCGTTGGACACCACCGGCGCCTGGTTGGGAACCGCAATGACGGTGACGGTAAAGGTATCGCTGACCGTACCTCCCCGCGGGTCCTGCGCCGTCACGGTGATGTTCCAGCTGCCGAGCGTCGAGAGCGTGCCGCTGAAGGTGCGGCTGGCGGCGTCGAAGTGGAGCCACTGCGGCAGGGCGCCGGTGCTGTAAGTGAGCGCGCCACCGTCCGGATCGTTGAAGGTGTTCGCCGGGACGACGAAGCTCCAGTTGCCTCCCGTCGCCTGCGCGTTCTGATCCGGAATCGGATTGGCGACCACCGGAACCTGATTGGGTCCCAGAACGGTAAGCGTGAAGGTATCGCTGACGCTCAAGTCGCCATCGCTGGCAGTGACCGTGATCGACCAGCTGCCGGAGGCAGGCGCCACGCCGCTGAAAGTGCGCGTATCCGGATTGAAGATCGCCCACGGCGGCCTTCCGCTGACCTCGAAGCTCAGCGCTTGTCCATTGCGGTCGCTGAAGGTGCCGGCCGGCACGGTATAGCTCCACGCCTGGCTGGCATTGGCAGTCTGGTCGGGGATGGGACTGGATACCGTCGGCGCCGCGTTGGGCGTGGTGACGATGAAGGTGTCCGTGACATTGGCGCCCTGCGGGTCCTGCGCAATGACGGTGATGCTCCAGCTGCCCACCTCCTTCGGAGTGCCGCTGAATTTGCGCGTACTAGCGTCGAACGCCATCCACGCCGGCATGCCGCTGGCGGTATACGTCAGCGCGCTGCCGTCGGGATCGGTGAAGGTGGTCAGCGGGAAGGTGTAACTCCAGGCACCGCCGGTGGCGGGAGCTGCCTGGTCCGGGATCGGGTTGGACACCACCGGGGAACGGTTCGAGGACGTGCCGATGGCGACCGTGAAGGTGTCGCTGACGCTCAAGCTGCCGTCACTGGCGGTGACGGTGATCGCCCAGGTGCCCGAGGCCGGACTGGTGCCGCTGAACGTGCGGGTGGCGGGATCGAAGGTGATCCACGAAGGCTTCCCGTCGA